>Ga0208886_100001_pt1 | contig 1498816 bp, 1424 predicted proteins | sample LakWasM105_HOW12_2_FD_183923 | JGI IMG/M metagenome (GOLD analysis project Ga0208886, IMG submission 183923) | Freshwater sediment methanotrophic microbial communities from Lake Washington under simulated oxygen tension - Sediment Metagenome... | ecosystem: Environmental > Aquatic >... | reverse complement strand
TATGCGGCATCTGCTCGACGAAACGAATCGTGCTAATCGCCTTGGCGCCTTTAAAGCCATACTTCCATGGCACCACCAGGCGCACAGGCGCCCCGTTCTGGTTAGGCAACACCTTGCCATACAAGCCTACGGCCAGAATCGTTAATGGCTGCATGGCTTCATCCATGCGCAAGCCTTCAATATACGGCCAATCCAACACTGGAATCCGCGCGCCTGGCATATGACGCGGATCGTTATAAGAAACAAACTCAATATACTTGGCGTTGGCTGTTGGCTGTGCCCAGTCAATCAGCGACTTTAATGGCAAACCGACCCAGGGAATCACCATAGACCAGCCCTCGACACAGCGCATACGGTAAATCCGCTCTTCTAGCGGTGCTAGCTTCATCAATTGCTCAATACTGATGGTTTTGCTTTGCTTGACTACGCCTTCAATCTTGATCGTCCATGGCGTGGGCTTAAACAACACGGCCTCACGCGCCGGATCATCTTTGCTGGTGCCAAACTCATAATAATTGTTATAGCTGGTCACATCCTCAAAGCTGGTCAGTTTTTCTTCTTTGCCATAAGCGGTCTTTTGAAAGTCCAGCGTTTGCACCGCATAGGCCTGCGCGGGTAACAGCAGGCTCGCCGTCGCTGCACCAGCCGCTTTCAGCACCGTGCGACGCTGCTCAAATAAGGCTTGTGGCGTAATCTCTGAGGGCAAAATACCGCTAGGATTGCGGCGATTGTTATCCAGTAGCATAGAGTTTCCAGTCTGAGTGATTGCTTATGCGTGTTTGTCGCATATGACAGAAAAACCTTACAGGGGATTCTTAAGAAAAGGTAAATCTTTTGATAGCGGGGATTGATGTTTGATCGTTGCGTGCCGCCGATATCCACAATGAATGGTTCACGCAGTTAAACAAACATCACTGATGCCCTGGCTCCCATTCAGGGTAAACCGTCTCAGTAGGCGCATCACAGAGCCAAGGAACCGTATGAGATGCCCAGATTTGGAATTCAGGTGTAATGAGCGGATCATCGTCCAATGTAGCCACGCGAAGCACTAAATAGTCGCGGCCATCTCGACAAGCAATTAGATGGCTTCCACAATTTGAGCAAAAAAATCGTGTTTTACCTGGCGAGGACTGGTAACCAGTAAGCAGATGTTCGCCTTTAAACCAGCGAAAGTGATTATGCTTGACCGAAGCCGCAGTGTTGAATGCAGCAGCATGTGCTTTTCTGCATGTATGACAAGCACAGTGCGCAATGGCTGAATCCAGTTGACTCACTTCATACTCAATTGATTTGCATAGGCAAGAACCTCGCATATTTGGCCTCAGGTAAATGAATACTTAGCTATTTTGCTGGCATCAACAATGCATCCAACTCAGCATCTTTTAACTTGGCCGCTATGGTTTCAGCTTGTTGCATTAACTGCTGTGCGCCAGTCGCATCGCCTTGTGCACGCTTGCTTTCTGCCCAGTCAATCGCGGTTTTTGCCTCATAAAATTCGCCGCCATTGTCGTGGGCGTATTCCATCAGGCGTTGATAGGTTTTGTCTGCGCTGGCGTAGTCTTTTTTTGCGGCAAATAACTTGCCCAAAGTCAGGCTGGCTTCTGCATACTGGTCAGGCGTGCCTGATTTTCGTAGCATCATGACGCCTTTGAGCTGGTACTCAATCGCTTTGTCAGCTTGTTGCAATTGTTGGTAAGCCATGGCTTCATGGATGCAACTATCGGCGCGCTCGTCATCGTTCATAGCGAGTTTTTCGCCGGTTTCAAACGCTTTAAGCGCTTGTGCATATTGGCCGATGTCAAAATAGGCTTCGCCAATCAGGTTGTTGGCAATGCGTGTGTAGCGACGCATGTTTTGTTGCTCACTAAACTTGAGCGCTTGCTGATAACTATCGATGGCAGCTTCGTGCACTTTGGCTTCAAGCTGCGCGTTGCCTAGTAGCATGTGGGCAGAGATCAGGTCTAGCCCTTCCGGCTTCAAGCTAATGGCCTGTTTAAAACTTTGCTGCGCGGCGGCGTTTTGTGCCAAGCCAGACTGTGCACGGCCCTTGCATAGCCAAAATTCAGCCTGATTAGCGTGCTGTTCAGCCACCTGTATCGCTTGTGCATATTGGCGGTTGCGTACAGCCGCATCACAAGACTCCAATGCAGCATCCTTAGCCACAGATTCATTAATAATCAATAAATTAATCGCAACTATTAAAGTAATTTTTAAATTCATTTTAGAATAAATCCGGTTGGGTTGATGGGGTGTCTAGCGATGATTGCACGGCATTTAAAGCGACCACAGGTGCTTGTGTAGATGATTGCAACAGGGCGAGCAACGCTGATTCGTCCAGCACGGGCACATTGAGCTGTTGCGCTTTTTCAAGCTTACTACCCGCCTCTGCACCCGCCACCACATAGCTGGTTTTAGCCGACACGCTACCACTGACCTTACCGCCGACAGCTTCAATCATGGCTTGTGCCTGGTCGCGCTTGAGGGTAGGCAAGGTGCCGGTGAGTACGAAGGTTTTTCCGGCAAAAGCGGCAGATGCGGTGCTAATTTTTATGTCGGCCCAATGCACACCCAGCGCACGCATTTCAGCGATCACTTCACGGTTATGCGGCTCCTGCAAGAACTGATAGGCCGCCTCAGCGACAATCGGCCCCACATCATTGACTTGCATCAGCGCCTCAACATCAGCCGCCATCAAGGCGTCTAAATGTCCAAAATGCTGTGCCAGTTCTTTAGCCGTGGCTTCACCGACATTGCGAATGCCTAGCGCATAAATAAAACGTGGCAAGGTGGCTTGTTTGCTTTTTTCAATGGCGGCGAGCACATTCTGCGCCGACTTTTCTGCCATGCGTTCCAGCCCACACAAGTCGGGCAAGCTCAGGCGGTAAACATCATCCAGATGATGTACAAGATCGCGTTCAACCAGTTGATCCACCAGCTTTTCACCCAGGCCTTCGATATCCATGGCACGGCGGGAGGCAAAATGCGTGATCGCTTGTTTGCGCTGCGCCGGGCAAATCAGGCCACCAGTGCAGCGCGCCACCGCTTCGTCTTGCGGCCGCACCACATGCGAGCCGCACTCGGGACAGGCCAACGGCATCACAAACACGCGTGCATCTGCCGGGCGTAATTCAGGCTTGGCCGACACGACTTCAGGAATCACATCCCCTGCCCGCCTCACAATCACCGTGTCACCAATGTGAATATCTTTGCGGCGCAATTCGTCTTCGTTATGTAAGGTGGCATTAGTCACCGTCACGCCACCGACAAATACCGGCTTCAGGCGCGCCACCGGCGTAATGGCGCCAGTGCGCCCCACTTGTACGGTAATATCTTCTACCACGGTGACGGCCTCTTCAGCCGGAAACTTATGCGCAATGGCCCAGCGTGGCGCCCGGGATACAAAACCAAGTGCATCTTGCAGGGCAAAAGCATTGACCTTATATACCACGCCATCAATATCAAATGGCAGGCTGCTGCGCTTTGCACCGATCTCGGCATAATAATCACGCAAGCCCTGTGCGCCAGTTTTAACGCCACGTAGCGCAGACACCGGAAAACGCAAATCGGCCAGGTATTGCATGGCTTCAGCGTGTGAATGTAACTCGGGAGCACCATTACTGGCCCCCAGGCCATAGGCAAAGAAATGCAACGGGCGTTTGGCGGTGATATTAGAATCTAGCTGACGCAAGCTACCGGCCGCCGCATTACGCGGGTTGGCAAATAACTTAGCGCCAGCTGCGGCTTGTTGCTGGTTGAGCTTTTCAAAGTCTTTTTTAAGCATGAGCACTTCACCGCGCACTTCAAGCAATGCCGGTGGCTGGGCAATACTCAAGCGGCTGGGAATCGCGCGGATGGTTTTCAGGTTGTGCGTGACATTTTCACCGGTATAGCCATCGCCACGCGTCGCCCCTTGTACAAACACACCGTGTTCATAAGTCAGGGTAATCGCCAGGCCATCGAATTTGGGTTCAACGGCATAGTCTACTTGCGAAACGTCGGCGCCTTCACGCACGCGGCGATCAAAAGCATCTATTTCTTCGCCACTAAACGCATTATTGAGCGACAGCATGGCTTGGCGATGCTGTACGCTGTCAAACGCCGACAAAGCCGAGCCGCCAACACGCTGGCTCGGTGAGTCAGCGGTAATCAGTTCAGGATATTGCTGCTCGAAATCAAGCAACTGACGGTATAAGCCATCATACTCACTATCACTCACCAGCGGTGCGTCGAGCACATAGTAGTGATAGTCGTACTCGGCAATGCGTTGCTTGAGCTGTTGTAAAAGCAGCGCAGCTTCTGGAGCAGACATAAGATCAGGAGAACAGGCGTTTAGCGTGGCTACTGCCGGGCGTGATGCCTTGCGCCGCCATGGCATTAGAGATGTTTTTTAATTGCTGGCGAATCTTGTCCAGTTGCGCATCACCAATGGCCTTGCGGTTGACATCAATCATGCTCCCACTCAAGCTACTTGCCATATTTTCTGCAATATCCACCATGTGGTCAAACACTTGCAAGTTGTTAGGCGTAGTCGGAATATCCAACTGAAAGGTAACACCAGTCATCACTGCTGTTTTCAACATCTCGGCCGAGAACGGCTTGCCTTCATAGTTACGCACAGAAAACGCAAGCTGGCCATCTGTGTTAAATAATTCAAAGCGGCCATCCGCACTCAACCGCATGCCACAAGCCTCAGCCAGTCCACGCAGCTTGGTCGCATGAAACATGCCCTGATTTGCCAGCACATGAAACTCAACCGCTTTATCGACCTCAATGCAAAACTCATCAATAGACTGTGCTTGTTGCGAAGGCTCGTAGCCACCTTGCCAACCCACCGTTAACCCCAGCGCACGCGCCAGTGTTTCCATCGATTTTTGAAAGCGTTTCAGTGTGTCTTCATCAACCGGGCCACCACGATCAGCTAATTGCAAACTACAGGCAACCTGGCTAGCTGGTGTTTGGTCTTGCATCGCTTTGGCATCCAGCAACAGCACATCTTGCCAATCGCCGCTGGTTGAGCTTTGCGCCCATAAGGTCGCATGTTGCGGAAAGGTTCTGACTTCGGCTTGCATGTCTTCTAACTCTGCCAGCATCACGCCTAACGGCGCATCAATCAGGCCTATCCAATCCATACAAGGATGCACCGCCAGCGGCAGCGCTGGCTCTTCAATCTGTGCCGGTTGGGCAAAAGCAGGCTCACCTTCGTCTGCTGCCACTTCTTGAGTGAAGTCTAATGCCGGTTGTTCAAAAACAGAGGCTTGGTCAACGTCATCAAAAGACTGTGCAACAGGGGCGCTGGTCTCTGGCTTGGCGAATATCGTTGGTTCAACTTTTGGCGGCTCAACGTTTAAAGGCTCTGCCTTGGACTGGGTCACTTTTGCAGCTGATGCTGGCGGTTGATTGGCCTGTTTATTTAAATTGAGGCCGTTTTTATCGAAGGCTGCCGTGGTCGCCGCGTTAATTTTTGCTTTGGCAGATTCACCCAGCGTAAAATCCGGTTCAACTTTTGTTGACTGACTAGCGGTTGACTGGCGCACGCGCGGTTCAGACATCCAGCCTTCGACGTCTTCTGACACCGTATTTTTTTGAGTGTTGGCTTTGTTCAGAGGCTCTTTTTTAGTAGCATCCGTTTTGAGTGAATCACTCGCTTTGGCCGTCGCAGACTCAGTTTCCAGCACATCACCGCGAGTATGGCTAAAACGATATTCAACGTCTCTGCGATATTTTTTCTCCTGCCACCAGTTAAAAACAACCACTGCCAGAACGATGCTGACCCCAAGCAACACCAATATCATCCACAAATCAGACATGTGACCTTACAATCCTTAATAACGCTTGCATAATAATACAGCAAAACTGGCATTAAGCCGCATGCATGCGTATCGCCTCATCGATATCGACATCCACAATACGCGACACCCCCGACTCCTGCATCGTGACGCCAATCAACTGTTGAGACATCTCCATGGTGATTTTGTTGTGCGACACAAACATAAATTGGGTTTTTTCCGACATCACACGCACCAGCTGGCAAAAACGCTCGGTGTTGCTGTCATCCAGCGGCGCATCCACTTCATCCATCAGGCAAAATGGTGCCGGATTTAACCTAAACAAGGCAAACACCAGTGCCATTGCTGTCAGTGCCTTTTCACCACCGGAGAGCAGTTGTATGGTCGTGTTTTTTTTGCCTGGCGGCTGCGCAAAGACCTGCACGCCGGTATCCAAAATTTCATCGCCCAGCAACTCAAGCTTGGCATTGCCACCATTAAACAAGGTTTGAAACAACTCACCAAAATTGCGATTGGCTTCATCAAAAGTCGCCCGCAGCTTGCCACGCGTTTCGCGGTCTATTTTCTGAATCGCCTCTTCCAGCGTCTCGCTGGCAGTAAGTAAATCGTTAAGCTGGCTATCCAGATAGCCTTTACGCTCTTTTTCAACCGACAGCTCTTCAATCGCCGCCATATTAACTGCGCCTAATTGCTGTATCTGTTGCTGCAATTTTTGCGTCGCTTGCGCCAGCGCCTCTACCTTGCTATTTATATTGAGGCCTGGCTGTATCAGCGCATCATCCAGCCCAGTCTCTGCTAACGCCGACTGACACTGCTCAACCTGCAAGCGGCATTCTTGCTGCTTGAGACGTCGCTGCTCCACGGCATCTCTGAGCGGATGCAACTGTTGCTCCAGTTGCAAGCGATGGCGTTCTTGCGCCTGCAAGGCATTTTCTTGCTCAGCAACCTGCTGACGTACTTGCGCCAGCGCCTGCTCGCAGGCCTGCTGCCGCGTCAACGCATGCGCCAGATTTGCTTTGAGCGCCTCCATATTACTAATCGCCAATGCCTGTTCGGTTTCGACCAGACGATGCTGTAAATTTTGCGTCTCTTGCTCATTATTGGTTAAGCGCTGTTGCAAATCGCCAACCGCATTATTGAGTAAGGTCTGCTCAAACATTTGCGACTGATGCGCTTTTTCGGCTTGTTGTACGGTGTCGCGCAAATTGAAATAGGCTTGTTCAGCTTGTTGTTTTTGCGCCTGTGTTTCACGTGCTGCTTGCTCCAGGCCTGCAAATTGCGACTGGTGGCCCGCCATCGTGGCTTGCACTTGGGCAACTTCTGCGTTTAAGGCGGTTTGGCGGCTTTCAGCCTGGGCAATGTCTTGCTGTAACGCCAGCTGACGACGCAAAGCATTGTCATGCGCTTGTTGCAGGCGTGATACCTGCATTTGCGCATCATGCAGGCTGGCAGTGAGTTGTTTAATCTGCTGATGGGCTTGCTGTTGTTGCTGGCGCGTGGTCTGCAAACTGGCTTCCAGCAACTGCACTTGCTGCTGCGCCACGGCCACCTCTTGCTGTGATTCACTTAAACCCGCTTGCAAGTGGTCTAATTGCTGCTGCCGCTCGAGCACGCCTTGCATTAGATTTTGACGGCCATAAAAAACGGCGCTATATCGCTGATAAACATCGCCGGTTCTGGTCAGCAAACTCACGCCCGCATGCAACTGGGCTTGATAATGCGAAAGCTGTTGCACATCGGCCAGCACATAAACGCCAGCCAGCCAGTGTTGCAAAGCGGCAGCAGCCTCTGCATGTTTAATCGTCAACAAACTATACAAGCTAGGCAAGCCATGCCATTGCTGTGGCAACGTCTCGGCGGCGACCGCGGCCTGGGCCACTGCCAAGGCCGCCTGAGGATGCGGCAATTGCGACCAGTCGACCAGGTTTTCGGGCAACAAGGCATTTAACTTGTGGCCAAGAAACACCTCTAAAGCTGGTTGCCACTGGCTATCCACCTGTATGGCTTGCCACAGGCGTGGTGTCGATTGCATGCCTGTTTTTTGCAGCCACGGCCCTAATTGCTGATCTTGCTTCATGCTTTGCTGCAACTTGTGCAGCGACTGAATTTCAGCTTCTAACTGATGCAAAGCCCGCTGCGCCTGCTGCCAGCGATTACGAGCCTGCTGTAAAGCTTGTTGCTGAGCACTTTCCTCTGCCCGCAGTTGCGTCAGCTGCAGCTCTTCACGCTGTAAAGCAGCCTGCTGCTCAACAAGCTGTTGTTGATACACCCCCAATGCCTGCATGTCCGGCAATGCCCACTGCCCTAGCTCGTTTTGCAATGGCTGCAAGCGCTGTGCAACCTCGGCCAGATTCCGCGCAATAAAATTAATATTATTTTGTTCCAGCTGCATGTGCTGGCGGCTTTGCTGGACGGCGAACGCTGCTTGATTGGCGGCTTGCTGGATGGCCTGCAATTGGCTGGCCTGCTCAGGCAAGCCTTGCTGCATGGTTTGCAATTTCAGCGCATGCTGCGCAACCGCACTTTCGGCGCTGCCCAACGCGGCGGTTTTGTCTGCCAATTGTGTTTTTAACTGCTGCTGTTGCTGGGCTCTATGCTCCATCTGCCGCAATAACTGCTGTTGCTCTTGCAACAAACGATCGCGCGCTTCTTCAGACTGCTTCACCTGTAAACCAAGCGTAGAGACCTGGGAGTTCGCCTCGTAAAATGCGGCCTGCGCCGCATGCAACTGGCTTGAAGTTTCCTGATGTTGCTGGCGTGACTGCTCAAGTTGCAGCTCGTAATGGCGCAAGCTCGCCATTTGCGCCTCCAGTGCATTGACCGCCTGATCAACCGCTTGTGATGCAGCCTCATACTCGAGCACGGCATCACGTTTACGCAGCCACCAGCATTGCGCGTCGGCTAACTTATGTGCCTGCTGCAACGCATGAAACTGTTGTGTGACCACGGCTTGCGCTTCCAGCTTGATAATGTGCTTGTTCATTTCACGCGAAATATCTTCTACCCGCTCAAGATTTTCGCGCGTATCGCGCAGTCGCAACTCTGTCTCGCGCCTGCGCTCTTTATACTTGCTGATGCCAGCCGCTTCCTCCAGAAACACGCGCAGCTCTTCCGGCCTCGCCTCGACAATACGTGAGATCGTGTTTTGGCCGATGATGGCGTAAGCACGGCCACCCAAACCAGTGCCTAAAAATAAATCGGCAACATCGCGGCGGCGCACAGCCATATTATTAATGTAATAGGTAGAGCCCTTATCGCGTTCGATCACCCGTTTCACAGCGATCTCGGCATATTGGCTCCACTCGCCATTGGCGCCACCCAGGCTATTATCAAAAATCAGCTCAACACTGGCACGCGAAATCGGTTTGCGATTGGCAGAGCCGTTAAAAATAACAGCATCCATGGCGTCGGCACGCATTTCTTTGGCAGATGACTCCCCCAGTACCCAGCGCACCGATTCCATGACATTCGATTTGCCACAGCCGTTGGGCCCAACCACACCCACACGCTGCCCGTGCAGGTGTATGGTGGTCGGATCAACAAAAGACTTGAACCCCGCAAGTTTTAAATGTGTCAGACGCAAAGTAAGAAAAACGCTTATAAGAATTTGAATAGTAGCTTAAGCGTTATAATACCCATTTTTATCAAGAAACAACCAAGAAACGTGAGTGCAATGAGCGAACATTTACTCGGTGGCAAACCAACTACCCAACCAGTGAAGACACTGGAAACCTTTGACAACCCGAATCCAAGCCGTGATTTCCATATTCATATGGAAATTCCAGAGTTCACCTGCCTGTGCCCGAAAACTGGCCAGCCTGACTTTGCGGTGATTTACCTCGACTATATTCCCAACAAATTGTGTGTGGAATTAAAGAGCCTAAAACTGTATATGTGGTCGTTCCGTGACGAAGGCTGCTTTCACGAAGCCGTCACCAACCAGATTCTCGACGACCTGGTCAGCGCCATTGATCCGAAATTTATGCGCGTCACCGCCAAGTTTTACGTGCGCGGCGGTATCTTTACCAACGTCGTGGCAGAACACCGCGCCGCAGGCTGGCAGCCACAGCCCTATGTAGAGTTATCGCAATTTTCTGCGCAAAGTAATATCCGCGGATAAACGAACAGAGAGTAGAAAAAACCCGGTCATACCGGGTTTTTTATTGCGCTGGCAAATGGATACATGCGTGCAGTACCACACTTGTTTTTTGATTGTGTTTAAACAACGTCAGGCGTGTGGCTAAGGTGGCTTGATTTAACCCCATACCTCAGTACAAAAACGAAAGAGACTCTATGCTCGCAGTATAAGGTGCTTGTGCCTGCCATTATTTAAATGAGTGTAGATTTTGGCGTACTAATGAAAAAACCTCACATGTGACAGATAACTGTCACATGTGAGGTTTCATATATATGAATCATATGCTACTACGACTCAACCACTTGAGTGGATTTGGCGTCCCCACGGGGATTCGAACCCCGGTCGCCTCCGTGAAAGGGAGGTGTCCTAGGCCTCTAGACGATGGGGACCTAAGAAATTTAACAACCTGCGCATTATACCAGTTTTTCAAATAATTTAAATATTTATTTAACAAAAAATTCAATATTTTCAATCACTTGGTGGAGATAAGCGGGATCGAACCGCTGACCTCTTGCATGCCATGCAAGCGCTCTCCCAGCTGAGCTATACCCCCGAATCTCTGGTATTGCAGTTCTTCGTTTTGCAGTGCAATTCAAAGAAGGCGCCATATTAATGATGGCTGGAAGTCTTGTCAACGGCTTTCACCATAAAACTTGAAAAAACTTCATATCGTTTTGTTTTTAATAAATGCCTGCCGCCAGATTGAGCAGGCAATCATGGCAACGCATCAAGTTTTATTTGAGGTAAGGCTTGATTTTGCCCATGATGTCTTCGCTCTCGGGTCGCGTCATACTGTTAAATGAATAGACTTTTTGACCGCCAGGCAGGATCACATACTTATAAAAATTCCATTGCGGTGCCTGGCCGGTTTGCTTGATCAGCTGTTGATACAACGGATTGGCGGTGCTGCCGGCCACGCTGGATTTTTCAACCATCGGAAACTTGACCGAATAAGTCAGTTTGCAGAAGTCACCAATCTGCTTGTTATTACCGGGCTCTTGCCTGAAATCATTGGACGGGAAGCCAATCACGACCAGGCCTTTGTCTTTATATTGTTCATAGAGTGCTTCTAACGCTTCAAATTGGGGCGTAAAGCCACATTTGCTGGCCGTGTTCACAATAAGTATAGGTTTGTCCTGAAATTGACAAAAATCGACAGTTTGCCCCTGCAAGGTTTTAAATTGGTGTTGATATAAAGGCAAGCAATCTGCCTGCACCAATGAATAGCTGCCTAAACCTAACAACATGAATATCACACCTCGCATTGCATCTCTCCTGAAACTTATGTTTATGTTAACCCTTTACAGACAGTCAGTTAGCTTGATTGTTCTGTATGAATGGCGCATATTTTACTTTTTTTAATAGTTGCCGTTAATCTAATTGTAAGGAACAAAACGCATGATTGGCATAGTCTATGCTAATGCTTATGTTAAGAACATTAAGGACTGACATGTTTGAGTAAATTAACGATGTAATGGGAGACCACCATGTTACAAAAAGCAACGCCAACCGATACCTTTAAAAAAATTGATCAAATGCTGGAAGATTTTGCCGGTGATGAAGTCGATGATTTCGAGTCCAGCTATGGCAGCTATGAGAAAAGCCACAAGCACTACTCTGCTGACGAAGATGTGTTAATGAATATCGACGATTTGTATTAATTTGCCCGACTGCTGCCAAACCGCCGGCTGAACCAGCCTGATGTGCGCATCAAGCACGGCGTGCGTCATGGTTACTGAGATACGGTTGCCTGATATAATGCCGGGATGGAAATTACTACACGCTTGGAGTTCGATGCCGGACATCGTATTCCTGATCATAAAAGCCAATGCCGCAACTTGCATGGCCATCGTTACGCCATAGAGATTACGCTCTCGGGCGACATTATTCACGCTGAACACGCTTCAGAAAACGGAATGGTGATGGACTTTGCCGATGTTAAACGCATTGCCCGTGAAACCATTGTCGATCGCTGGGACCATGCCTTTCTGGTTTATCAGGGGGATGTTGCTGTTCTGGACTTTTTAAACAGCTTACCCAATCACAAAACGGTGATTTTCCCGACGATTCCTACCGCAGAAAATATGGCGGCACAAGCATTTAAATTGCTTAAGGCGCAATATACAGACAGCTTTGGCAACCATCTCCAACTGGTAAAAGTCAGGCTGTATGAAACGCCAAACAGCTGGACAGATGCGTTTGACCAGCGTTAGCCCGCCTCAATAGCCAACGCAGCCATCACTTGATTTAAAGCCACGGACCACTCAGGCAAGCGTACGCCAAAATGCTGCCCAAGCTTGGCAGTAGACAAAATTGAGTTTGCGGGTCGCTTGGCAGGCGTCGGGTATTGCGCGGTGGTAATTGGCTGCATCTCATTCACCGTCAAAGCGGGCCAGCCCCGCACCATTGCTAAGGCCTGATATTGCGCCACGATCTCACTGGCAAACCCGAACCATGAGGTTTCTCCGGCATTGACCAGATGATAAACACCTGCTTGAGCCATACTTTCAGGCTGCCACACAGTGACTAATTCTGTCACTGCCTGCGCAATCGAAGTCGCTGCAGTTGGCGCGCCATGTTGATCAGCCACAATACTTAACACTTCACGCGCTTGCGCAAGCCGGATAATCGTTTTGAGAAAGTTATTGCCGTAGCCTCCATACACCCAACTGGTACGTAAAATCAGGTGCGGCAAGCCAACATGCCTAATCGCCTCTTCACCAGCCAGTTTACTGGCGCCGTAGACGCTGACCGGATTAACACTGTCAGCTTCGACATACGCGGACGACTTGGTGCCGTCATACACATAGTCAGTTGAAAAATGAATCAGAGCTGCATTGAGTTTGGCAGCCTCTTCGGCCAGTATTTGTGGCGCAGTGGCATTGATGGCATAAGCCAGCTCGCGCTCCGACTCAGCTTTATCTACTGCCGTATAAGCCGCCGGGTTAATAATCAGGTCTGGCGCAACCTCGCGTACCACGCGCCTGATATGCTCAGGCTGTGTCAAATCCAGTTGCTGGCGATCACAGGCAACCACCTGCCAACCATTGGCAGCCGTTAAAGCCAGTTGTTGCTGCAAGGCATGACCGACCTGGCCACTCACCCCGGTTAACAGAATTTTTTTCATCGCAATGGTGACAATACTTTAGAGGGCATCGAATTTAGGCGCGTCGGCCCAGGATAAGCCTTGCTGGTCTTTGGCCGACAGACTGGGAGGCATCATCAGTGGCCAGTCTACCCCCACGGTTGCATCATTCCACTGCAAACACACTTCGTGCTGCGGCGCATAATAGTCGGTAGTTTTATACAAAAAATCTGCTGTGTCAGACAACACGACAAAGCCGTGAGCAAACCCGGCAGGCACCCACAGCTGGCGATGATTCTCTGCGCTCAAATGCGCGCCTGCCCACTGCCCAAAAGTGGGCGAATTGCGTCGCATATCGACCGCCACATCGAACACCTCCCCTTGCACCACGCGCACCAGTTTGCCTTGTGGCTGCTGTATCTGGTAATGCAGGCCGCGTAGCACGCCTTTGCCTGAGCGCGAATGGTTATCTTGCACAAATTGCACATCGAGCCCAGTGCAGCCTTTAAACGTGTTGGCATTAAAGCTTTCCACAAAAAAACCGCGCGCATCTCCAAATACTTTAGGTTCCAGAATCAACACGTCTGGAATCGTCGTCGCAACCACCTGCATTAAAACACCTGCTCTTTAAGAATCTGTTTCAAATATTGGCCATAGCCATTTTTAGCATATTTATCGGCCAACTTATCCAGTTGCTCAGCCGTAATAAAGCCTTGGCGGTACGCAATCTCTTCGAGACAAGAAATTTTTAAGCCCTGGCGTTTTTCTATGGTTTGAATAAAGCCACTGGCTTCGAGTAAAGATTCATGCGTGCCGGTATCCAGCCATGCCATGCCGCGGCCCATGACCTCAACATTGAGGTCGCCCCAGGCCAGATACTGTTTATTGACGTCGGTAATCTCAAGCTCACCACGCGGTGAAGGCTTGAGGTTTTTAGCAATTTCAACCACACGCTGGTCGTAAAAATAGAGGCCAGTGACGGCATAACGAGATTTAGGCTGCGTCGGTTTTTCTTCTAGGCTAATAGCGGTGCCTTGCGCATCAAACTCCACCACGCCGTAGCGCTCAGGGTCATTTACCGGATAAGCAAATACAGTAGCGCCCTGCTCGCGCTGACCAGCGGCCATCGCCATTGCGCCTAACTCATGCCCATAAAAAATATTGTCGCCCAGCACCAGTGCGCTGGTATCGTTACCAATAAAAGATTCGCCAAGAATAAACGCTTGTGCCAGGCCATCTGGGGAGGGTTGTACCTGATACTCAATACGCATGCCCCACTGGCTGCCGTCACCCAGCAACTCTTTAAAACGCGGCGTATCCATGGGTGTAGAGATAATCAGCACTTCGCGTATGCCTGCCAGCATCAGTGCCGACAACGGGTAATAAATCATTGGCTTGTCGTACACCGGTAACAACTGCTTTGAAACCACTTGTGTCACCGGATACAAACGCGTGCCGGAGCCTCCGGCCAATACAATGCCTTTTCTTGCCATTATGCGAGCTCCTCTCCACGTTCATGGTAATTCTTGTTGAGCCAATGCTGATATTCACCGCTAGTCACGCGCGCGACCCATTCATGATGTTGCAGATACCAGCGCACCGTTTTACGAATACCGGTTTCAAAGGTTTCCTGCGGCTTCCAGCCTAATGCTTGTTCAATTTTAGTGGCATCAATCGCATAGCGAGCATCATGGCCCGGGCGATCTTTGACAAATGTCATCTGGTCGCGGTAACTACCCTGCGCCTTTGGTCGCTCTTGGTCGAGGATGTCACATAAGGTGTGTACCACCTCGAGGTTGGTTTTTTCGTTCCAGCCACCGATATTGTAAGTTTCGCCGGCCTGACCATTGGCCAACACCTCACGAATCGCACTGCAATGGTCTTCTACATATAACCAGTCACGAATATTGCTGCCATTGCCATAAATAGGCAGCGGCTTGCCAGACAACGCATTGTGAATGACCAGCGGAATCAATTTCTCAGGGAAATGATACGGGCCATAATTGTTAGAGCAGTTCGTGGTCAGCGTCGGCAATCCATAGGTGTGATGATAAGCACGCACCAAGTGGTCAGACGCCGCTTTTGAGGCGGAGTACGGGCTATTGGGCTGATAGGTATTGGTTTCCTTAAAAGCGGGGTCATTCGGCCCCAGTGAGCCATAAACCTCATCAGTAGACACATGCAGAAAGCGGAACTGTGCTTGCTCATCTACCGGCAGTGCTTGCCAAAATGCACGCACTTCTTCCAGCAGGTTAAAGGTGCCAACGACGTTGGTTTGAATAAACGCATCCGGGCCATGAATTGAACGGTCAACATGGCTCTCGGCGGCAAAATTAAGCACCGCGCGTGGCCTATGCGTATTAAGCAGTGCTTTCACCGCGTCGCGATCACCAATATCGGCATGCACAAATATATGGTCAGGGTGCTGGCTGATGCCAGCCAGGTTTTCCATATTGCCGGCATAGGTCAATTTATCCAGATTAATCACTTTGCCCAACTTGCGCCCTACCCAGGCATTCACAAAGTTGCTGCCAATAAAACCGGCACCGCCGGTCACTACAATGGTTTCTGTGAGCATAAAGACCTAAATTCAGAAGGTGTGGCTATTTGATGGATGTCTTATATTAGCGCATTGATGCACGGCTCAAATAATGGATCAACACACATGACACCGCGTTAATCAACATTGAGCCGCTACCAAGAAGCCGCGCCTGACTTGGCTAGGCTTGCAATGTATTGCTGATGTGCGTTTAACTCTGCTTCATCAGCCGTCACCAGCTTTAAGGCAGAAAAATCTACCGCCACGGTTGCTTGCGCCGCTTGTTCGACCGGGCTAGACAGCTCCATGAGTAAGCTTTCCTGGCCACGCGTCATCGCGATGTAGACTTCGGCCAGCAATTCCGCATCCAGCAAGGCGCCGTGCAAAGTACGTTGCGAGTTATCAATGCCAAAATGGCGGCATAAAGCATCCAGGTTATTACGTTGGCCAGGGCGCATTTCCTTGGCCATTTTTAAGGTATCTATAATGCCGCTAACATAGGTTTCCAGCTTATCCTGGCCGAGTTTGGCCAGCTCCATATTCAAAAAGCCAATATCAAACGGCGCATTATGAATAATCAACTCAGCACCACGGACAAACTCAACAAACTCTGCAGCAACACTTGCGAACAAGGGTTTATCTTGCAAAAACTCTAGTGAAATACCATGCACTTCTTGCGCGCCGGGGTCGATCTCGCGCTCGGGATTAATATAAATATGAAAATGGCGCTGGGTCGGCCTGCGGTTAAAAATCTCCACCGCGGCAATTTCAATAATACGATGCCCCTGATCCGGGTATAAACCGGTGGTTTCCGTATCAAGAAAAATCTGTCTCATAACAATAAGCCCTCTTAGTTCACCGCAACCGTTAGCACACCCTGATTTGCCAATGCATCTGCGCGTTCATTGCCTTCATTCCCCGCATGGCCCTTTACCCAGATCCATTCGATCTGGTGCGTTGCCGCCAATCCATCCAGTATTTGCCACAAGTCAGCATTCTTGACCGGCTTTTTATCGGCCGTACGCCACTGTTTCTTTTTCCAGCCTGCCAGCCACTCTGTCATGCCTTTTTGCACATAACTAGAGTCGGTATAAACCTTCACTTGTGAGGGTTTTTTCAATGCTTGCAGCCCTTGAATCACCGCCATCATTTCCATGCGGTTATTGGTGGTCAGCGCTTCGCCCCCAAACAGTGACTTTTCGTGTTCACCCGCTTTGAGCCAAACGCCCCAGCCACCCACGCCGGGGTTACCCTTACAGGCACCATCAGCGTACATTTCTATCCATTGTTGTGTCGACATCCGCGCATTCTAACTGTTTTTGCACCTGTTTTTGTATGCTGGACTGGCCTTTTCGCACTTGCAAAGCATGGTTGAGCGGCGATTTTTTCCATTCAGGTTTGAGCAAACGCGCATTCAATACCCTTTTTTTGGCGATCAAAAAATACACGCCGCCGGTCATGCCACAGGTGTGACGCCCCCAGCGTTCGAGGCAAGACTGCCTGGCTAGCCATAGCGGGTCATTCACCGGCAAGGCATGTATCAAGCTCCCACTACGCACCACTTCAAACCCCAGCACATTCAGCCAATCCCTTATCCGCCAGGCGGTGAACAGGCGTTCAAAATGCCCAGCCTGCTTAAACTGACCAACACGGGCGCGCATGCCCAACACGCTGACGGGTGTCACACCGGTTAGCATCAATGTCCCTTCTGGCACCAGTACGCGAAACACTTCACGCAGTGTCTGCTGTGGGTCTGCGCACTGCTCCAGCACATGCGGCATACACACCAGGTCAACTGACTGCTCAGCAAAAGGTAAAAACTCGCTTTCACACAGCAGCGAAACATTTGGTGCGGCCGCGAGTTGCAAGGAGTGCTTATAAGGGATACGGCAATGTTCAAGCAAGTCATGGATTGGCCAGCCGATTTGCAGGGCATGAAAACCAAATACATCGGCCACCGTTTGCGCATAGAGCAGGCTCTCGCGCTGCGCAATATACTGGCCCAGGGCCATGGCTTCAAACGCTGCCGTATTTAAGCTAACAGGCCGGCTGGATTGCAAGGTAAGCTCCCAAAAGTGCCAGTGATAAAACAGGCGGTTAAACACGACTGCGCCTTGACAATCATGACCAATTTTTCAATGATGCGGGATGCACGACACTTCTGCAAGCATAGAGATCACCGCGCTACCCGCTTTTAGCGATAATTATTTATGGCTGATTGAGCATAACGGGCATGCACTGATCGTTGACCCCGGCGATGCCGAGGTCGTTGAACAAGCGTTAGCGGCAGCGCAGTTACAGCTGGATGGTATTTTATTGACCCATCATCATGCTGATCATGCAGGCGGCGCGGCAGCCTTGCAACAGCACTGGCAGTGCCCGGCCTACGCACCGTATAGTGACCACCCGGCTTACCAGGCATTACAGGCCATTCGCGTTAAACAAGGCGACACCATGACATTCGCTCACTTTGGCGCGCTTACCTGCGAAGTGCTTTCCTTGCCAGGCCATACCTTGGACCATATCGCTTATTACCTCAACCATCAGCACCTGTTTAGCGGCGACGTGCTGTTTGGCGCGGGCTGCGGCCGCTTGTTTGAAGGCACGCCTGCGCAAATGCACGCCTCATTGCAACATATTGCCGCACTACCACCTGACACACTGATTTATGCCGCACATGAATACACCGCGCACAACATTGCCTTTGCGCAAACGGTGGATACTGACAATCTGAATCTGCAACAGCGTGCGCAACACACGGCGGCCTTGCGCGCCAGGCAACTACCGACGCTACCAACCACGCTCGCATTAGAATTAGCCACCAACCCTTTTTTACGTTGCGAGGCGCTGTCACAACTGCCTGCGTTCCTACATTGGCCCGCCCTGGATGTTTTCACCGAACTGCGTGCACGCCGCAACCAATTCTAGGCAACGTGATCGACAGCCGGCACGCACAAAGCCCGCACAGCCGCAAGGGCTTGTCTCACTGAAAAATTAACGTAGAATGATGTCCTCCTTCAAGCGCTTGTATGCGTTACGTCAATCACGTGCTGGTTGGCATGGCCACCTGGCCGCCCGGTTTCATCAATGCATGTGCAGGCTTTTTAATCTAAGGCATTGCGCAACAGTCTCAGGATTAAGTATTACCGTCATGCGTTTTAAAAAATTACTGCTATGTGCCGCACTTTCAACCTTTCCATTATTGGCATTGGCTGAATACGTAGAGCCAGCCAGCATGTCGGACGACAACGGCAGTTATGATGAAAGTTATGGCGCACCAGGCACAGAAAGCTACAGCTCTGGTTATCAGTTTGAAGACTCGCTGACGCTGCAAGAGAGTTTATGGGATCGCGTACGCGACGGCTTTAACATGCCGGACATCGACTCCACCTACACCAACAAACACGAACAATGGTACGCCTCGCGCCCGGACTATGTGTCACGCATGCTGGAACGCAGCAAAAAATATCTTTACCATATCGTGGTTGAGGTTGAAAAAAGAGGCATGCCGACCGAAATTGCGCTGCTACCCATGATTGAAAGCGGCTTTAACCCTAAGGCGCTTTCTACCAGCAAAGCCTCAGGCATATGGCAGTTTATTCCGTCTACCGGCAAAGACTTTGGCCTCAAGCAAAATTACTGGAAAGACTCCCGTAAGGACGTCACCGCTGCCACCCAAGCCGCACTCAATTATTTGCAAAAACTCTACACCATGTTTGGTGCGTGGGACCTGGCACTCGCAGCCTACAACGCCGGTGAAGGCACCGTAGCACGCGCGATTGAGCGCAATCGCCAGCTAGGGCTGCCCACCGATTACCAGCATTTGTCTTTGCCCGATGAAACCCGCAATTACGTGCCTAAACTACAGGCAATTAAAAACATTATTTTTCGCCCTGAAAATTATGGTTTAACGCTCAACGAAATTCCTAACAAGCCATATTTCACCACGGTACAGGCGCCGAATAAGATCGACGCCAAATTGGCCGCGGAACTGGCGGGCATTTCACTCGAAGAATTTAACGCGCTAAACCCCAGTTTTACACGCCCGGTACTGATTACTGAAAACAGTCATCAAAAGCTCTTGCTCCCCACCTGGGCTGCCAGTAACTTCACCACTAACCTCAACAACTACAACCGCCCATTGTCCAACTGGCATAGCTACCAACCCAAGCGTGGCGAGCGCCTGGGTGCCATTGCCAGCCAGTTTGGCATCAGCATTTATGAGCTGAGTGCGACCAATAACCTCAAGCCTAATCGTAACCTCATCGTGCGCAGGCCGTTATTGGTCCCTGCCAGTGTGCAATCGGGCCTGACCCGGCCGATTGATGTCGCTGCCATGGCACAATTGCCGATTGAGATGCCGGTTGAAAGAGAATCTGCCAGCAAAACTACCTCTGTCTCGCACAAGGTGAAACAAGGTGATACATTGGCAAAACTGGCGAAACGCTACGGCATGAGCAGTAAACAGATCATGCAACAAAATCACCTGAAATCGAAGAACCTGGCGGTTGGCCAGGTGTTGCAGCTGGAAAAACAGGAAAGTAATACCAGCAGCAGTGGCTCGTCACGCAACTCAAAAAGCAGTGCAAATTCTGGCCACAAAAAAACAACGGCTTCAAGCAAAAAGCAGGCAAGTGCGCAGTCACCCTCGCACAAAAAAACAAGCACCACGCATAGTAAAAAAACCAAATCGACTAAACACTGACACGGCCACCCACCATGACCCATCGACCATTGCCCGGTATGCATTTCATTTGCACCACAGCGCATACGTTGGCGGGGCAACGATTGATGCTGGGCCTGCTGTGTAGCGGGCTGATCGCCTGCAGCCCAGAGTCACAGGACCCGCGCACACCAGCGCTTAACCAGACTTACCCTGCCCAGCCTGGTGGCACCATGATCAGTGCCATGCCCTCAGACCCGAGCGGCATGATAGGCATGGTGGCTGGCGAATCTGCCTCACTGGCGATAGGCGCTAACCTGTTTAATTCCCTGCTCAAATATGACCAGCATCTGGATCTCGCCGGAGAGCTGGCGGCCTCTTGGCAAGTGGCTGATGACAAAAAGACCATTACCTTTAAGCTTAAACCTGGTTTGCAATGGGCGGATGGCAAGCCGCTGACCAGCGCCGATGTGCTGTTTACCTGGCAACTGATTACTGACGAGAAAACGCATAGCCCGTACGCGTCTGACTACCAGTTGGTCACCAAGGCAGAAGCGCCTGATGCACACACGTTTATTGTGCATTATTCACAGCCGTTTGCCCCGGCGCTGGAGAGCTGGGCCAGCCTGCAAGTGCTACCCAAACACAAACTGGCAGGGCAGGATATCCACACCACCAGTTTCGCGCAAAAACCATTGAGCAGCCATTATTACCAGTTAAAAGAATGGCGGCATGGCGAATATATCAAACTGGAAAAAAACCCTAAATCGGTGCTGGGGCCTGCTAATATTGATCACCTGATTGAACGTATTATCCCAGACCCGGCGGCGCAGTTTCTGGAGCTGATGGCGGACAACATCGACAGTATGACGCTGGACCCGATTACCTATGCGCGCATTATCCCGTCACGCCCGGCGCTGCAAGCCAGGCTTAATCAATATAAAGAGCTAGGCAACAGCTACACCTACCTTGGGTTTAACCTCAAACGCAAACCGTTTGACGATGTGCGTGTGCGTAAAGCGATTAATTACGCCATAGACAAACAAGAGATTATCGACGGCGTTTACTTGGGCCTGGGCATTGCGATTGCCTCGCCCTACAAGCCTGGTACACGCTGGAGCAATCCAAATTTAACACCCTACCCGTTTGACCCGGCCAAAGCCAAACAACTATTGGCCGAAGCCGGTTATACAGACACCAATGGTGACGGTATTGTCGAGCGCAACGGCAAACCGTTGTCATTTGAGGTGTTGACCAACCTCGGTAATAAACAGCGTGAAAAAACGGCCGTGATTATCCAGCGCCGTTTAAAAGAAGTCGGGATTGATACGCGTATCCGTACCCTGGAATGGGCCAGCCTACTCACCAATTTTATCAAACCTGGTGACTTTGACGCGGTCGTCATGGGCTGGGGCTTGGGCCTGGACCCTGACCAATACTCGATCTGGCACTCCAGCCAGCAAGGCCCTGGCCAGTTTAACTTTATTGGTTACAACAACCCTGCTGTCGACAATCTACTCGAACAAGGCCGGCTGGAGTTTGACCCTCAAAAACGCATGCAGATTTATCATGATTTCGCCAAGGTGCTCTATGACGATAGCCCGCTGGTGTATTTGTCTGCCGGTTATGGCCTGACCGCCATCCACAAACGCGTGCAAGGCATTATGCACCCAGTGCCACCGGCTGGTGTGAGTTATGATTCACAAAAATGGTATATTCCTGAGCCGCTCAGACGCACGCAAATACAGGCAGAATAAGCATGCTCAATTATTTAGTCAGACGTATATTGTGGATGATTCCGATGTTAATCGGCATCAGTCTGATTTCTTTTTTAATCATGCACTTGGCACCGGGCGACATCACCAGCACCGAGGCCGCGTTTGACCCTAAGTCATCTGAAGAGTCGCGTCAAAAGCTGCGCGAACTCTATCACCTGGACAAACCCATCATCGTCCAATATGGGCTCTGGCTGGAGCGCATGGTACACCTCGATTTTGGCCACTCGTTTGCCAGCCACCAAAAACCCGTGTTTTGGGCAGAAACCGATAAAGACGGCAATACCACACCTGGCATGATTCAGGAGGCGCTGCCCATTACACTACTGATGAATATGGTCGGCTTGCTGCTCACCTTAGCCCTGGCCGTACCGCTAGGCGTCATCGCGGCCAAAAAATATGGTCGCTGGCCAGACCGTAGCATCACGCTGTTTAACTTTATCGGTTTTTCTATCCCTGGTTTTTGGTTATCGCTGTTATTGATGTATTGGCTAGGCGTCATTCACCCGTGGTTTCCAATCTCTGGCCTGCATAGTCTCAACTACGCACAACTTGATGGCTGGCAAAAAGCATATGACCTGTTAATCCACTTATGCCTGCCGGTGGTGATTCCCGCCCTCACTGGCCTGGCCGGTGTCACCATGTTTGTTAAAAACGGCATGCTAGATGTGCTCAGCCAGGACTTTGTCACTACCGCACGCGCCAAAGGCCTGAGCGATCGCACGGTCACCTACCGCCATGCCTTGCGCAACGCACTGCTGCCACTCATTACGCTGGTCGGTTTATCTTTGCCCGGCTTAATCGGCGGCTCAGTGATTGCCGAAACAATTTTCGCCATCCCCGGCATGGGCAAACTATTTTATGACGCCGTCATGATGCGTGACTTTCCGGTGGTCATGGGCATACTCACCATTGGCTCAGCGCTGACTTTAATGGGCAATCTGCTGGCAGACCTCGCTTACGCCTGGGCAGACCCACGCCTGCGCAGAGGCATCATGCCGCAACGTTAAGCAGAGAACACACTATGCAAAGAATCCTGCAAAATCCTCTGGCAGTCACCGGGCTCGCTTTAATCGGCATCATTTTGTTGCTGGCGTTGCTCGCACCGTGGATCGCGCCTTACGACCCAGATTCAGTGCAAGTCAAACAAATCCTGATTGGCCCCTCAGCCGAACACTGGATGGGCACCGACGGCCTCGGCCGTGATGTCTGGAGCCGTATGCTGTTTGGCGGGCGTGTGTCTTTATTGGTAGGTCTAGTTGCGGTAGGTATTTCCACCGCCATCGGTGTGATCTTAGGCGCGTTGGCCGGTTATTATCGCGGCTGGGTAGACACCCTTATCATGCGCCTGGTCGACATCATGCTCTCCATCCCCAGCTTTTTCCTCATCCTGGCGGTGATTGCCTTTTTAAGCCCGTCTATTACCAATGTCATGGTTGTGATCGGCCTCACCTCATGGATGAGCGTCACGCGTTTGGTCAGGGCTGAGTTTTTAAGCCTGACCCAACGTGAGTTTGTCGCTGCCTCTACCGCACTCGGCGCCCAAGACTGGCGGGTGATTTTTAAACACTGCCTACCCAACAGCCTCACCCCGGTATTAGTCAGCGTGGTGCTAGGCATTGCCAGCGCCGTGCTGCTTGAGTCAGGCCTTAGTTTTCTTGGCCTGGGCGTGCAGCCGCCACAAGCCTCGTGGGGCAATATCCTCACTGACGGCAAAGAGTATATCCAGTTTGCCTGGTGGCTCTCGCTCTACCCCGGACTTGCCATATTAATTACCGTGTTAGGGTATAATCTGCTCGGCGAAGGTCTGCGTGACGTGTTTGACCCACGTTCCAACACCACACGCTAGCCGATTTAACTAACTACCTACCAAACAGGAACAAGCATGGCATTTCTTGCTGGAAAAAAAATTCTGATTGCCGGTTTGCTGAGCAACCGTTCAATCGCCTACGGCATTGCAGCCGCGATGAAACGTCAAGGGGCCGAACTGGCCTTTACCTATCAAGTCGACAAACACGAGACTCGTGTGCGCGATCTGGCAGCCGACTTCGACTCCAACATCGTCTTACCCTGTGACGTGGCCGAAGATGCACAAATCGACAACCTGTTCGTAGAACTGGCCAAAGTCTGGGATGGCCTCGATGGCCTGGTGCACTCTATCGCTTTCGTACCAAAAGTCGCCCTCGATGGCGACTACCTGGACAATATCAGCCGCGAATACTTTCACATCGCGCACGACATCAGCTCCTACAGCTTCTCTGCCATGGCCAAAGCCGCCTACCCAATGATGCAAGGCCGCAACGGCAGCCTGCTGACACTGAGCTATCTCGGCGCCGAGCGCACCATGCCTAACTACAACGTCATGGGTGTGGCCAAAGCCAGCCTGGAGGCCAACGTTCGTTACCTGGCTCAAAGCCTGGGCCCACGCGGCATCCGCGTCAACGCAATCTCTGCCGGCCCCATCAAAACCCTGGCGGCCTCAGGCATTGCTGACTTCGACAAAATGATCGGCTTCAACGAAAAACACGCCGCCCTGCGCCGTAACGTCACGATTGAAGAAGTCGGTAATGTCGCCGCCTTCTTATCCAGCGACTTAGCATCTGGTGTGACGGGTGAAATCACCTATGTCGATGGTGGTATGAACATCACTGCTGCAGGTCAAATCGACTAAGTATATCGCTGCAAACAAAAACGCCTGCTCTGTAAAGACAGGCGTTTTTTTATAAACAGAGTTTATATGATTGCATTTGTTAACACATGTACGTTAAATTTTTGAATTACGCATCAAAATGTAAATTAAAATGCGCTGAGTTAAGGTATAAAAATTAACTTGTGATTGATATATCAACACGATGAAAACTAAGTAAAAATACCACTACGGTCAATCACCAGAGGTAATGATTTATGCGTCAACTTTACATCATCATATGCCTATTAGTCCTTCCATCTATAGCCAAAGCCTTGGACGCATCAGATGTTGGTACTTTTGCTGTCATTCATAAAGATGGTCACGTGACCAATTTCACCTTCTTTGCATCATTTGTAGATGAAGGATGGAATATTGAACAAAAAATGCCGGATGGCACTTGGTCTAATGTCACCTGTGAGCACGACTGTGTTTTACACACCTCAACTCAAAAAGATATTTCGCAGTTTTTCCCAGCTAAAACCCTAGCTGAAATCACACCGTCATGTGTGCACAATACAGCATTTGCATTTTGTAACTACAGGCCACAAGCTCAGCCTGATAATAAAGGTTATATCTTCATTGCGCTAATCACAGCGCAACCTAAACCGTTATTACTCAAAAAACTATCACAGACTCGCTTGTGATACTAAAACACTTCCCCAGGCAGCCAAAATGAACTACCGCATTGTTGTTAACAAAGAAATTACGGCACCGGAATATTCAGCTCTTATGCAATCTGTTGGATGGGGCTCTAATTATGCAGAGGAAATGATCCAGCGCTCATTGATGGCATACCCGTTTATTGCACATGCTCGCTCAGAGAGTGGAGAATTGTGTGGCTACATCAGCGCGTTCAGTGATCGTGCTTTTTCAACGATGCTTGGCGAGTTGGTTGTGCACCCTGCCGCACACAGGCATGGTATAGGTCGGGCGTTGCTGTCTGCCGTGGAAAGCGAATTTTCAGGGATACCAATCTATGTCAACCTAATCGGTGAGGCAATACATTTTTTCGCTGCCTGCGGCTACCGAGCCCCTAATGCCGAAATGCATGTTCTATTCAAGAAAAATGCAGTCATGTCTCAAGATAAACTTGTTTGAAGTTCAGAAGCCAGTGTTCAATTAAATCATTGATTAAACAAAGATCTACCACATGCATGAGAACATCTAATGCGTCACCAAGGCAAAATCACCTCCTGGAAAGACGAACAAGGATTTGGCTTTATCACCCCCAACGGCGGTGGCAAGCAAGTGTTTGTTCATATCTCCGCACTCTCAAATCGTCATCGACGACCAATTAACAATGCAGTCGTGACTTACGAAGTGAACACGAAGGCTAATAATAAGTTAAGGGCCGAACACGTTAAATACGTTGATGAGCCTGCACGATTAAATGACGGCACGCTTCTGCTAGTCTTTGCAGTTGCTTTTCTTGCTTGTATGAGCGTCTCTGTCTTTGTCGGCAAACTGCCGCAACTTGTCTTTTGGCTGTATGTTGCTGCAAGCAGCATTACATTCGTCGCTTATAAACTGGATAAGTCGGCTGCCAGACGTAATCAAAGTCGCACGCCTGAGAAAACTTTGCACATGTTGGCATTAGTTGGCGGCTGGCCGGGGGCGATAGTGGCACAACGCGTGTTTCGCCACAAATCAAAAAAGCTTTCTTTTCAAGTCATTTTTTGGGTAACGATACTTGTTAACTGCATTGCGCTTGGCTGGCTCACCTGGTTTTAAAGACTTACCCGCCATCCCACGGGTTAAGTAAATTCGCGCCGGTATTTTGAAAGTCTTTGATATTGCGGGTAACGATAGTCATGCCATGTACCAAAGCTGTCGCAGCAATCGAGCCATCTCTAAACGGTCCTAGATTAGGCACGTGCAATAAAGCACTTTTTTGCGCTACCTCTAAACTCACTGGCAATATTCTGCCAGTAAAGGCGGGAATGACGTGGTCATTTAACCATGTGCGAAGAATGAGGCCTTGTGTAGTATCGCGTCGCTCTAACTGTAGCACACCAATTTCAAGCTCTTGTATGGTGATCACCGAAATAAACAAACTACCAACGCTGGCCTGCTCTGCCCACTGAGCAACGTTGGCATCCGCTTTACCTGCCCGAATTTTACGTAACTCAGAAACAACATTGGTATCTAGCAAATACATCAAAACAAGTCCGCAGCCTTGGTGAGCTCTTTAAAGACGGGCAAATCAAGCTCAACTTCATCGGCGCCCGGCATTGCCAATAAATCGGCAACCTTAACGTGATGATTAATCAGCTTGTTATAGTCTCTAATCGTTAACAGCACGTGCGCAGGCTGCCCTCTGTCAGTGATAAAAACCGGGCCTTGGCTGGCCGCTTTTTTCGCTTCGCTCGCGCGCTGATTAAACTCTCTGCTGGATAAAGTGGTTATTGCCATCATTTGCTCCCACCATTAAATGTAGAAACATTACTACAACAAGAAACTAAAATCAAGGCTCTGTATTTTAAGAGGCATCATCAATAAAAAAGGAGGGCAACGCCCTCCTTTCTTTATTTCAGCCAGCAAAATTATTCGTTATTTTTGGATAACAAAACTTTTGCGTTGAACTGAATATCTTTTTTAGCTTTGAGTGAGCCGACATAGGCATGCGACATTTCATCACCCAAGGCAGCCTGATAGGCTTTAAACGCTCTGTCAGCGACATCTGGCTGGTCTTTGAGCTTCTGGCTTACCGCAATCACTTTAATCACGGTGTAGCCCTTATTTACCTCGTTAAAGCCGTAATAGGCTGGCAAGGCGTGCGTATTGACCTTAAACACGTTACGCATCACGCCATCGCTCAAGCCTTGTGCGTTTCTGCGGTCAATCGTCACAGGCGTGATCCAGTCTGTGCTGGTTGCTTTACCCGCTTTGAGCTCTGCCAGTAAGGCTTCGCCTTTTTGTTGCGCGAGTTTGCCTGCGGCTTCTGCTTTCAACAATACCTCAATACCACCTTTTACTTCATCAAAACTGCGTGGTGCTTCTGGTGCGTATTCAACCACACGGCCAGCTACCAGGTTGTTTGGCGAGACTTCAACCGCCTCGGTATTACGCTTCTCTTTCACTACCTCGTCAGAAAACACCAATGTCGCAAAACGATCACTCTTGAAGAACTTGGCAACATCTTCTTTGCTCATGGCCGGTGAGGTTTGTACTTGTACATTAAACTTCTTGGCAACTGGGTCGAGGCTACCGGATTGCTCGTAAACCGTGTTACCAAAGTCATCAGCCAGCTCTGCATATTTGGCTTGTGCTTTTTGGAACAGCAACTCAGCTTTAAGCTTGAGTTTTACTGAGTCAAAGTCTGAAGACTCACCAGTCACGCCAGTCAGTTTGATGATGTGGTAACCAAACTCTGATTCGACCAGGTTACTGATGTCGCCAACCTTCATCGCAAAGACAGCATCCTCAAACGGTTTCACCATGGCGCCACGGCCAAAGCTACCCAAATCGCCACCCTTGCTGGCAGAACCAGTGTCTTGCGAGTTTTCAATCGCCAGCTTTTCAAAGCTCGTAGGATTGGCTTTGGCTTGTTTGAGAATAGCTTCGGCTTTTTCTTTGGCGGCAGCTTTTTCAGCTGGCGTTGCCGTACTGCTAAAACCAATCAGGATATGACTGGCCTGGCGCTGCTCATCGCCTTGCAACTTGGCAGCATTTTCGTCATAAAACTGCTTCACTTCTTCATCGGTCGCAGTCACCTGCCCCATCAATCCAGCTGCAGTCAGCAACGCAAACTGCAGCTTCACTTTGGCTGGTGCAATGAATTTGGTTTTATGCTGGTTGTAATACGCTTGCACCTGCTCTGGTGTCACGTTCACCTGGCTCATAAAGTCAGACACTTTCACGTCAGCAACCGTCACTTCACGCTGCTCAAATTCTGACATCAGTGATTGCTCGGCCACTTTTTTCGGCATGAACACCAGATTGGTCAGGCCATCACGCACTTGCTGTACGGCCAGATCTTTGCGCACGCTTTGCTCAAACTTGGCTGGGGTGAGCTTGTTTTGCGTCAGCAACTGGTTATAAGTCTCTTCAGAAAACTTACCATTGCTTTGAAATTCAGGCATGCCCAGAATGTGCTGGCTTAACTGCTCATCACTGATTCTAAAGCGGTAATCTTGAACCGCCCCTTCTACTAAGCGGCGGGTAATAATGCCATCCAGCACGGACTGTTTGAAAGCTGGGCTCTCCAGCATGGCTGCATCTACTTTTTGGCCTTGTGACTGCAAATAGTTACGGGCATTTTCAACCGCATTTGAATACTCTTGCAGCGATATTTTCTGACCATCGACTTTAGCCACGGCCACCTGGCCACCAGCCTGATTTAAATAGGAGTCGATACCAAACAACGCAAACGGCACCACAATCAGCGCCAGAATGATTTTTGCCATCCATCCTTGTGTGTGTTTTCTTAATGCTTCCAACATTTTATAGTTTCCATTACCTGATTTTTTGCAACAGCAAACTATACCATAAACCCGCCAATATCGACGGATTCAAGCCCAGCGATCATACGTTGACGCTGACTTTAGCGGCAAATCGGCGCAACAGGAATTTATCTGTCATACATTGATGAATCCATTCACTCGCATAAGTGATCTTAAGAACAAGCGCCGACTTAAACAAAGTGCATAGCTTGCAATTTGAAAGGTGATGCGAACAAAACGGATTGATGACAAGCCACATCAATCAAGCAATCACATTGCAAGGGTTGGCATATCAGATGCTTATGAGGGATGAAGTTAAGACGCAGAGTCGAATAGGAATCATATTCCAAAGTTTGGAATATAAACAAAAATGACGGGGTTCTTGATTGCAGGTGAAAAAGAAAAAAGCCCTGAATAAATCAGGGCTTTAATTTGGCGGAGCGGACGGGACTCGAACCCGCGACCCCCGGCGTGACAGGCCGGTATTCTAACCAACTGAACTACCGCTCCCGGTAATCGTTAAGTTGAAATTATAACACTGTTTATTATAAAATCAACAACTATTTTTTAATTATTAACTTACACTTAGCTTCACTTGTTAAAGTAACTTCTTAAGTGCAGTGTCACTCAAAAAATTAAGAGCGCATACTTCGCACTCTTAATTTAAATTGTTTGGTGGGTGCTAACGGGGTCGAACCGCTGACATTCGCCTTGTAAGGGCGACGCTCTACCAACTGAGCTAAGCACCCGTAACAACCACTGTGTGGTGCTACTACTGGCAGAGCAACTAAAGCTGCTCAACCAAAGAATGCTAGTTTACAGCATCCTTAAGACCTTTACCAGCCCTAAATTTAGGAGATTTAGCAGCTTTGATGTTAATTGTTGCACCGGTACGCGGGTTACGGCCAGAACGGGCAGAACGCTCACCTACATAGAATGTACCAAAACCAATCAAGGTTACCAGATCACCTTTTTTTAATGCGCCGGAAATAGCTTCAGTTGTTGCATCCAGAGCACGAGCCGCTGCCGCTTTAGAAATACCAGCTGCACTTGCAATATGATCTATCAATTCTGATTTATTCACGTGTTTCCCCTATTACTAGTTAAAAAGACAGGTACATCCTGTACCGTCTTTATATCAAGCCGCAAAACGAGCTGTCAAGCGCTAATCCGGCCTTTTGACAATAATTCGCATCAATTTTACTAATGCGTGACAGCTTGCTCTGGATTTGCGTCACCAGAAGCCACAATCTCCACCGCTGGCGCATCTGTCGTCAACGGCTGCGGAGCACTTTCAAGGGCCAAATCCAGCACCTGATCTATCCATTTGACGCAATGAATCTCGAGGTCTTTTTTAATATTGGCCGGAATATCGACCAAATCTTTTTCATTCGCAGAAGGAATCAACACTGTTTTAATGCCACCACGGTGAGCAGCCAACAGTTTTTCTTTCAATCCACCAATCGGCAATACTTCACCGCGCAAGGTAATTTCACCCGTCATCGCGACATCTGCGCGCGCCGGAATCCCAGTGAGTACAGACACAATCGCGGTTGTGAGGCCAATCCCAGCACTTGGGCCATCCTTAGGCGTTGCCCCTTCCGGCAAGTGGATATGAATGTCTTTTTTCTCGTAGAAATCAGTTGGAATGCCCAAGCCCTCTGACCGGCTACGGACAACGCTCATGGCAGCCGTCACCGACTCTTGCATCACGTCACCCAGTTTACCAGTGGTAATGGTTTTACCTTTACCAGGCAAGGTCACGGCTTCAATCGTCAATAATTCGCCCCCCACAGAGGTCCAGGCCAGGCCAGTCACCTGCCCCACCTGATTGTCTTTGGCTGCTACGCCAAAATCGTAACGTTTCACACCCAGGTATTGCTCAATGTTCTTGCTGGTGATATTGATTTTTTTAACCGTTTTGCTTTTGCCTGTAGCCAACAATTGCTCTTTCACCGCTTTACGGCAAATTTTAGCGATTTCTTGCTCAAGGCGACGCACACCAGCCTCACGCGTGTAATAGCGCACAATATCGCGTAAGACGCTTTCAGCCACGGCAATTTCTGTGGCCTTGAGTGCATGCGCTTTTAATTGCTTAGGCAACAGGTAGCGCTGCGCAATGTTAATCTTTTCATCTTCGGTGTAACCAGACAAACGGATGATTTCCATACGATCCAGTAACGGCTCGGGGATATTCATGCTGTTTGCCGTCGCCACAAACATCACATCGCTCAAATCATAGTCGACTTCAACATAGTGATCGGCAAATGTGTGGTTTTGCTCCGGGTCCAATACCTCTAACAAGGCAGAAGACGGATCACCACGCATGTCCTGCCCCATCTTGTCGACCTCATCGAGCAAGAATAACGGGTTTTTCACGCCCACTTTGGTCATGCTCTGTAGCACTTTACCGGGCATAGAGCCAATGTAAGTACGACGATGGCCGCGAATCTCGGCTTCGTCACGCACGCCACCCAAGGCCATGCGTACAAACTTGCGGTTTACCGCTTTAGCAATGCTTTGCCCCAGAGAGGTCTTACCTACCCCTGGCGGGCCGACTAGGCATAAAATAGGCGCTTTGAGTTTACCCACACGCTGTTGCACAGCCAGATACTCGACAATCCGCTCTTTGACTTTATCCAGGCCGTAATGATCGGCATCCAGAATCGCTTCTGCGGCTTGCAGGTCTTTGCTGATTTTGGTTTTCTTTTTCCACGGCAGATTAAGCAAGGTATCAATGTAGTTACGCACAACCGATGCTTCAGCCGACATTGGTGACATCAATTTGAGTTTTTTAAGCTCAGCCGTGACTTTAGCCAAGGCTTCTTTGGGCATGGCTGCATTTTTAATGCGCTGCTCCAGCTCTTCCATCTCGGCATTTTCATCCTGCTCGCCCAGCTCTTTCTGAATCGCTTTTACTTGCTCATTCAGGTAATACTCGCGCTGGCTTTTCTCCATTTGGCGCTTGACGCGGCCACGGATGCGTTTTTCTACCTGCAAGATGTCGATTTCAGATTCCATCAGGAACAGCAAATGCTCTAAGCGCTCTATCACACTGAGCATTTCCAGCACTTTTTGTTTTTCTTCCAGCTTAAGGGTCAGATGGGCAGAAATGGTATCTGCCAAGCGGCCTGGCTCATTAATCGTTGCCAGTGAGGTCAAAATTTCTGGCGGGATCTTTTTGTTCAGTTTGACGTATTGGTCAAATTGGGTCATCACAGTACGCATCAAGGCCTCAGCCTCTTTGTCATCCTGATCGGTTTGCTCCACCTCTTCGCCCAAGGCCATAAAGCAGTCGTCAGTCTCTACAAAATCAGACACGCGGACGCGATGCAGGCCTTCAACCAGCACTTTAACGGTGCCATCAGGCAATTTCAGCATTTGCAACACAGTTGCCAGCGTGCCGATTTCATACAGGTCTTCTGCCACCGGATCGTCTTTATTGGCTGACTTTTGGGCAACCAGCAAAATCTTTTTATCGCCTTCTGAGGCGCGCTCTAACGCTTTGACCGACTTAGTGCGACCAACAAACAACGGAATCACCAGATGTGGGTAGACGACGACATCGCGCAATGGCAATAACGGGATTAAAGCGGATTCTTCGGGGATCTCGGAGTCAAGCAAAGTGTGTTCTGTCATAGCGTCTTTCAAAAAGTGTCAAAGGAGCTAGTCCTTTGCATTTAGATGGGAACATTCTTTGAGAATTCAAGAGAGCAGGCATCTAATGTTGTAGATGCTATCTTGCAATAGCCGGACGGCTATTGCAAGTGTGATTTAGTGTGCGTTTTCAACGCGTTTTTGCGCATCCTGATAAATCAGAATTGGTTCGGAAGTATGCTCAATCACGCCAGCATCGACAATGACTTTAGACAAGCCTTTGAGGGATGGTAATTCGTACATGAGGTCGAGCAACGAGTGCTCCATAATCGAGCGTAAACCACGTGCGCCTGTCTTACGCTCAAGCGCTTTTTTAGCGATCAACAACAGTGCAGAGTTTTCAAACTCAAGCTCTACACCTTCCATCTTGAACAACTTCATATACTGTTTGGTTAAAGCATTTTTTGGCTCAACCAAAATTGTCATCAAGGCAGCTTCATCCAGAGATTCTAAGGTTGCCACCACTGGCAGACGACCAATAAACTCAGGAATCAAGCCAAATTTGATCAAGTCTTCTGGCTCAACTTCACGCAAGACTTCGCCTACTGCACGAATATCTTCTTTGCTTTTTACTTCGGCGCCAAAACCAATGCCGCCTTTTTCTGAGCGATGACGAATGACTTTTTCCAGGCCATCAAACGCACCACCGCAAATGAACAGGATGTTAGTCGTGTCCAGTTGCACAAACTCCTGATTAGGGTGTTTGCGGCCACCTTGTGGCGGCACAGAGGCAATCGTGCCTTCGATCAATTTCAGCAAGGCTTGTTGCACGCCCTCGCCCGAAACGTCACGGGTAATAGATGGATTGTCAGATTTACGTGAAATCTTGTCCACTTCGTCGATGTAGACAATACCGCGCTGTGCTTTTTCAACGTCGTAATCACACTTTTGCAGTAATTTCTGCATGATGTTTTCAACGTCTTCACCCACATACCCGGCTTCAGTCAATGTGGTGGCATCGGCCATCACAAATGGCACATCCAGCAAGCGCGCCAACGTTTGAGCCAGCAAAGTTTTACCGGAGCCGGTTGGGCCAATCAGCAAAATATTGCTTTTTTGCACTTCAATGTCATCTTTACCGGTCTGGCTCGCGTCAGACAGCGGGTTGTAACCCAGGCGCTTGTAGTGGTTATACACCGCCACAGCCAGGTTCTTTTTCGCCTGCACCTGGCCAATCACGTATTGATCCAGAATCAGGCAGATTTCCTGTGGTGTCGGCAGTTTTTTATCTGCGGACTTGATTTCGTTCAGGCTCTGTATCTCTTCACGAATAATGTCGTTGCACAAATCAACGCATTCATCACAAATGAACACAGACGGGCCAGCAATCAGTTTTTTGACTTCGTGCTGGCTCTTGCCACAAAACGAGCAATATAAAAGCTTTTCGCTATCAGATTTGTTTGCCATGCTATTCCCCTGCTGGTTGCTCGCTGATTAAACAGCGCTACGTGCGGCAATCACCTGGTCTACCAGGCCATAAGCCTTGGCAGCGTCAGCACTCATAAAATTGTCACGATCGGTATCGTTGGCAATGGTGTCGATATTTTGACCCGTGTGATGTGCCATGATGCCATTTAACTTGTCTTTCAGATACAAAATTTCCTTGGCATGAATCGCAATATCAGACGCCTGGCCCTGGAATCCACCCAGTGGCTGGTGAATCATGACGCGAGAGTTAGGCAGGCAGAAACGCTTACCCTTGGCGCCTGCAGTCAACAGGAACGCGCCCATGCTGGCCGCCTGGCCAATACACAAGGTACTGACATCTGGCTTGATAAACTGCATGGTGTCATAAATCGACATCCCGGCAGTCACAGAGCCGCCTGGAGAGTTAATGTACAAGGAAATATCTTTGTCTGGGTTTTCAGCTTCCAGAAATAACAGCTGCGCCACGACCAGGTTAGCGGTCATGTCATTGACAGGCCCGACCAGAAAAATGACGCGTTCTTTAAGTAAGCGTGAATAGATGTCATATGAACGCTCACCCCTGCCACTTTGCTCAATGACCATTGGGATATACCCAAGACCCTGCGGCTCTATTCTTTCTTGCATCATGCCCTCGTTCGCGTTCATATAATTCATGGTTTAAGCACCTGCCATCATCAATTCATCAAATTTAATTTTTTTGTTAGTGACTTTGGCCTTATCCAGCACCCAAGCCACGACATTTTCTTCCGTTGCCAACGCTGCAGGCTCATCCAGACGTTTGACATCTGCATAATACCAGCTCACCAGTTCGTCTGGTCTTTCAAAGCTTTGTGCAAAACTGTCTACCATGGCACGTACCTGGTCTGCCGTGGCATGCAATTCGTTTGTATTCACCAGTTCAGTCAATACCATGCGCAATTTGGCGTTACGCTGTGCCTGTGTTTCAAACACAGCAGGCTCCATTGGCACTTGCGTTGGGTCTACACCACGTTGGCGCAGGTTTTGTGCGGCGGCTTGCATCAGACGATTAGTTTCAGCGGACACAATTGCTTTAGGTAACTCAAAACTGGTTTCATCAACCAATGCCTGAAACACAGACTCTTTCACACGCGCTTTGATACGCTTGTCAACTTCCTGCACCAGACTTTGCTTGATCTCAGACTTCATGGTGTCGAGGTTGCCGTCTTCCACGCCCAGGTTTTTAGCAAACTCGGCGTCTATTTCTGGGTAAACCGGTTGTGACACAGACACAAACTTCACGTCATAAGTCACTGTTTTACCAGCCAACTGTGCCGGGTTGTGATCTGCTGGATAAGTAATATCAAATGTTTTCTCGCTACCGGCTTTGCCGCCAAGCAAGGCATCATCAAACTCGCTCACACGGCCAGGCTCGCCAATTACCAGGTCAATGCCACGGTCGCCGGTGCTTTCAACTTGCTGACCATCAATAGACGCCGTCAAAGTGATGTTGATACGGTCCGCTTTTTTAGAGGCACGTTTCACAGGCTCGTAGCTCACGCGCTGCTTGACCAATACATCCAGGGTTTTTTCAACGTCAGCATCGGACAATTCCAGTGCCGGGCGCTCAATCTTCACTTTGCTCAAATCACCCACTGCCACTTCAGGAAAAATCTCAAAAGTCGCAATATATTCAAATTCTTCTGCTGCATCTTTAAACGGCAGGTGTTCAATATTGGGAAAGCCAGCCACACGCAGCTTGTTTTGCTCAACAGCGTCACCAAAACTGGTTTCAACCGCTTTGGAGTAAACCTCGTCACGCACCTGGTCGCCATAGTGCTGATTCACCAGGCCAATCGGCGCTTTGCCCGGACGGAAACCAGAAAATTTGGCTGTGCGAGAAATTTGCTGTAAACGTTGTCTGATTTGCCCTTCCAGCGGAGCCAAAGGGACTTTGATAGTCATACGACGTTCCAAGTTGCTGACTGTTTCAACAGATACTGCTGCCATGCTGAACTTCCTGTAAAAATCGTTTTAATAACGATGGGTTATGTAAGTAGACGCATGCTTGTGCGTCTTAATAAATGTTTAAACACAACCTGACCACACTCTAAAGGCTTTTGAATGCGATCAAATTATGAAAAAAGAGCCTAAAAATATAACACAAGTCTGAATTGAAATAAACTTCAAGCCGATAGCGACGCCACAAGCGTAGCACTTCGCTTCCAAGAATAGGCAGAAGCTCATCAAAAAGCCAGTATTTAAAGCCAATATGGCGCCAGAAAAACAGACTTCAAGCGCTAGGTGCTGACCATTAGCTTAAAGCAACAATGGCTTCGATTTCTACCAACACGTCGCGCGGCAGCTTGGCCACTTGCACGGTAGAACGCGCAGGCGTGTGTGTCACAAAAGCTTCAGCGTAAATCTGGTTCATCGCGGCAAAATCGTCCAGTTTTTTAAGAAAAACCGTGGTTTTCACCACTTGCTGCAAATTGCCGCCAGCCGCTTCAATAATCGCCTGCAGATTCGCCAGTACCTGACGGGTTTGCGCAACAATGTCGCCATCATTCAGGCTGCCATCGGGGCGCAGTGCAATCTGGCCAGAGGTATAAAGGATATTACCGACCACAACCCCTTGCGCGTAAGGGCCAATTGCAGCGGGTGCATGCGGTGTTTGTACGATATTCATGTGCAATCTCTTTCTGCCAGCCGTCCAGCGGCTAATCAACCAAAGCTAAAAACAATAAAGGCCTCCTGCAACGGAAGCCTGTTATTTAGTTCATACACCACCTGATAAAGCCTTGATCTTAAAATTTTGATCATCGCTTGGTGGTGCGAAAGGAGAGACTCGAACTCTCACGCCTCGCGGCGCTGGAACCTAAATCCAGTGCGTCTACCAATTCCGCCACTTTCGCATTTTGTCAGCCAAAACCGACAATTCGCTATTATAGCCCATTTTTAGCCATGCCCACAAACTTGTAGTGTTCACATTGACAAGCCTGGCGTTCAACTGCAAGATGCTGGATTAAATATTAACAATAAGTTGTTCATGGGACAGGATATGCATTCAGCCGAAGAAAACATGCTTAGAGCGGAGCTTGAGCTCTTAATGCGAGAGCGCGAAATTTTGCTCAAAATTACTGGCGTGGCTGCCGGTTTAATTGCGGAACTCAATACCGCCGACTTGCCGATTCGCACGGTTGAGGCTGCCGACTTGCTGGCAACCACCATCAATCAGCTGCCGGAAGAGCTGTTGCAAGACGCGCTGGATGCCGCCCACGCGACCATCGTCGAATAAATGCAGGCGTAGAATAAACACTCGCCGGGTGCTGGTGTTTGACGCCAGCCCTGCACACGCCATGCGTCTGCTCGTTTACCTTTCCCCGCTGTTATTCACAGCTTGCGGCATCGCCTTTCAGGCCAAGCCGATTCCGCAACAACAGAATATTGATACCATCGAACAGGCAACCCCTGCTGCCGATGGCTTTAAAACGTTTGTTGCAAGCCAATCGCCGCAAACGCCCTGGCCAATTGACGCCTGGGACTTAGATAGCCTGACGCTGTCAGCACTCTACTTTCACCCTACCCTCAAAGTCGCCAAATCTGATTATGCCGTGGCCTTGGCAGGGATCACCAGCGCTGGCCTGCGCCCGCAAGTGGGCCTCAATGGCCAGTTATCACACAGCAACCGTGCCAATGGCGACATCAATCCATGGTCTTACGGTTTACAGGTGGATATTCCGGTCATCACTGCCAATAAGCGGCAGATCAATATAGAGATTGCACAATACCAGGCCGATATTGCCAAGATCATGGTCTCGGAAACCGCCTGGATGTTGCGTCAACAACTGAGCCTGGACTTGATTCTGCTGGCCGAACAACAAGCCATGCAAGGCAGCCTGGCCAGATTGCAAAAAGCGCAGGAGACCTTGCTCGCCGCCTACCAGAAGCGGCTCGATCTTGGCGTTGCTGGCAAGTCAGATGTATTGCCTATTCGCCTGCAACACGACCAATCTGCCTGGCAATTACAGCAACTGCGTTTGCAAATCAGGCAAACCGAGCAAAAAGTGTTGCATGATGCCGGCCTGACCGAACAGCATAACCTGCCGCTAAATATTGCGCCGATTCAGTTATCGCAGATATTGAAGGCGAGATTTGCACAATCGCAAGCCTATGCCGATGCGCCCACCATTCAAAATACAGCGTTAACCAACCGCATGGATATCCAGCGCGGGCTGGCGCAATACGCCAAAGCAGAATCGCAACTCAGGCTGGAAATGGCCAAGCGCTACCCGGACTTATCACTCAATCCAGGCATGATTTACGAGTATGGCGACAAAATCTGGTCGTTAGGCATAGGCACTATGCTCAACCTGCTCAACAAATCTTCTGACTTATGGGCGCATGCCGAGCAAGTGCGGCAGAATGAAGCCGTGCGTTTTTATGCTTTACAGCATCAGGTGATCCAGTTGTCTGAGCAGACTTTTATTAAATATCGCGACTCAGCCAACCTGCTGGTGACATTGACGCGCGAATATGAACAGCAATCGCGCCGCAAAGCACAACTGGAAAATCAGTGGCATCAAGGTTTGATCGATAAAACCGAATACCTGCAAACAGAAATCCAGTTTTACAGCGCGCAGCAACGCCTGATTACGCAACAGGCCAATGTCATGCGTGCCCTGCAAGAGATTGAAAACGTGATGCAAAAACCGATTGCACTGTCACAGCGTGCAACGACCTTTGCCAACCAGCAGCAAGAGGCGCCAGCAAAATGAATAAAAAAGCACTCTGGATTATCGGGGCCCAGATTATTTTAATTGTGATTCTGATTTGGGCCATTGTGTTTGTTGGCCGCGATGAATACGAGTCAATTCAAGAGGATAGCGAAGAAGAAGTAGAGGGCCCGCTACGCATCACCGAACAAAATGGCCTGCAGGTCGTGCAGCTCAACCTGGCCACCCAGCAAAATAGCGGTATTAGCGTGCAGCCTTTGCAACCTTATGATTACCACGGCAACATCAAGGTGCTGGGCTCAGTCATCTCCATCCAGACCCTGGTTGACTACAACAGCCAATACCAACTACTAAAGTCACAATTGGCACTGGCTGAAAGCGTGTTGCCGAACCACCAACTACAATATCAGCGCTACAAACAGCTCAACGAAGACGACAAAAACGTGTCTGACAAAGCCGTGCAAGAAGCGCACGCACTGGTGATTAGCGACCAGACGCAGATTAAGGCCACACAAGCGCAACTGAAAGCACTCACTGACACCATTATTGCGCAATGGGGGCAGCCACTGGCCATGCTGGTGACGCAACATCCTTCACCCGGCCCACTGCATGAGTTGCTGATGCAAAAAAAAGTACTGGTGCAGGTTAGTTTTCCGTTGAAATTTAAAGCGCCAGAAGGCAACTCCAGCCTGTTTATTTCACCTATTCAAGACGAAGTCACGCCGATTAAAGCCGATTACGTCTCGCAATCGATTCAAACCGATATCAGCAATATCGGTAAAACCTATTTTTATAGCGCCCCGGCAGATTATCTGCGCGTAGGCATGCGCGTGAATGTGGTGCCTGCAGAATCGTCCTCTGCCACCATGAAAGGGGTCATTGTGCCTAACCAGGCGATTGCCTGGCACGGCGGCATGGCCTGGATTTACGTTAAAACCAAACCTGATACCTTTTTGCGTAAGCCGGTCGCCTCTGACATCGAACTCGATAATGGCTGGTTTGATAACAGTATTGCGCCAGGCACTGAGGTGGTGACGCGTGGCGCACAGCTGTTATTGTCTGAAGAATTCAAGTTTCAGATTAAAAACGAAAATGAAGATTAATCTGCAAGCGCCGAGTCATTACAGAGGGCTACCAGCATGATGTCAGCACTGGTCAGGTTTGCCATCCGTTTTTACGGCGTGATGATCGGGCTCGCCCTGCTGGTCATTGTGTATGGCGCCTACAGTCTGACACAGAGCGACTTAAACGTGTTCCCCGAGTTTGCACCAACGCAAGTGGTGATTCAAACCGAATCGCCCGGCCTCTCAGCCAGCCTGGTCGAAAAACTGGTCACACAGCCGATTGAGAATGTGATTTCGGGTGCCATCGGCATTAAAAGCCTGCGTTCGCAGTCAATTCCCGGCTTGTCGATTATTACGGTGATTTTTCAGGATAAATCAGACATTTACCGTAACCGGCAAATCGTTGCTGAACACCTGAACATGCTGGGCAGCCAGTTGCCGCCCGGCATTGTGCCCAACATCACCCCGCTCACCTCCTCAGCCAGCACCGTGATGGGCATAGGCGTCACCTCAGACAAACTATCGCTGATGCAACTGCGTACGCTGGTCGACTGGCATTTAGCGCCACATTTAATGGCGATCCCTGGTGTGGCAGATATTAATGTCTATGGCGGCGAAGTGCGTCAGTTCCAGATCAAGGTTGATCCACGCAAACTGATGCTGTACCAGTTGAATGTGCAGGATGTGGTGAATGCGGCCAGTCGTGCCACCGGCGTGCGCGGCGCAGGCTATATTCAAAACGATAACCAGCGCATTATCCTCAATAGCCAAGGCCAGACCACCACCCCGCAACAATTAGCGAATATCACGCTGTTGCGCAAACTGGGCCGTACCATACGCATCAGCGATGTGGCAGAAGTTGCTGAAGGCGCGGCGCCGTCTATCAGCGCAGCAGCGATCAACGGCCATCCTGCCGTTTATTTATCAGTACAAGGCCAGCTAGGCGCCAATGTGTATGCACTAACCCAATTGCTGGAACGCAAACTGTCAGACATCAAACCCAGCCTGGCGGCGCAAAAAGTCACCCTGCACGAAGGCTTGTTCCGTCCGGCCAACTTTATTGAAACCGCCATCCACAGCTTGCGTACCGATATTTTAATCGGCTCGTTTCTGGTCGTGCTGGTACTGTTCGCTTTCTTGTTTAACGTGCGTACCGCTGTGATTTCAGCGACGGCGATTCCGCTGTCATTACTCACCGCCATTGTCGTGCTGTATCAATACGGCGTTGGGCTGAATATCATGGTGCTGGGCGGCCTGGCGATTGCCCTGGGTGAGGTGGTCGACGACGCCATTATTGATACGGAAAATATCTTCCGCCGCCTGCGCGAAAACCGGCAACTGGCGCAACCGCTGCCTGCGGCGCAAGTCGTGTTCCAGGCCTCTATGGAGGTGCGTAGCTCTGTGGTCTACGCCACGATTATCGTGGCATTGGTCTTTTTACCGCTACTTACGCTGTCTGGCGTGGCTGGTAAATTATTTGCACCGCTAGGCTATGCCTATATTTCAGCCATTCTGGCATCGTTGGTGGTTGCCCTCACGCTCACCCCCGCGCTCTGCTATGCCTTGCTGGCAAAAGCACCGCTTGAAAATGAAGACTCTCCGGTTTTGCGCTGGCTAAAACAGGGTTACATCAAACTGCTGCACCAGATTGAATATCGTTACCAACTGATATTGATCACCAGTTTTGTCTGTATCGCCCTGGGCCTCGCTATTCTGCCTTTGTTTAGAAGCCAGTTTATCCCCGCCTTGCGCGAAGGCCACTACATTTTGCACATGACGACCGTGCCTGGCACCTCAGAGGTACAGTCACTGAAACTGGGTAATCAGGTCACCAAAGTGCTGCTGGAGATTCCTGGCGTGAAAAGTGTCGCGCAATGGGTAGGCCGCGCGCCCAATGCGGCGGACACCTTTGGCACGCATTACAGTGAATTTGAAGTCGAAATCGGCACCGTGTCCGGCAAAGAGCAAGCACGTATTTTTCATGACATTCGTGAAGAGCTTGCTGGCGAAACAGAGGATGACGATGGTGATGGCAAAGTCGAATTGGGCTTTGTCGGTGCCAATTTCGCGATTAATACCTTTTTAACCGAACGCATTGAAGAAACCATTTCTGGCTATGCGGCTGGCCTGGTGATTAATATTTTTGGCCAGGACCTGGATGCGCTGGATAGAGATGCCCAAAAAGTAGCCAACCTGCTTGGCAGCATACGCGGCGTGCGCGACGTCATGGTGCAATCGCCACCAGAAACGCCTGAGATTGTGATCCGACTCAAGCAGGAAAAGCTGGCCTTATGGGGGCTACAGCCGGTAGATGTGCTGGACACGGTCAAAGCCTGCTATGAAGGTGTGCCGGTCAATCAGGTGTTTATGGGCAACCGCTCTATCGGTGTCAGCGTGCTACTTAATGATGCCTCGCGCGATGACATTGCGGATATGCGCAATATTCCGATATTTAACCCCGAAGGCCAAATGCTCAAGCTGTCGGATGTCGCCTATGTGGCGCAAGAAGGTGGCCGCTCCAAGATTTTGCACTCGGGGGCCAAGCGCATTCAAACCATCACAGCCAATATTGCCGGGCGTGACCAGGCCTTATTGCTGGCAGAGATACGCAATACCCTGCACAAAAAACTGCAATTAAATAGCGGTAACTACCTGGAGTTTTCTGGTGAAGCAGAAGCCAATGCGCAATCACGGCAGGACTTGATCATTCACTCACTGGTGGCAGGTGTGGCGATTTTTCTCATGCTGTATATCGCCTTTGGCCGCTTGCGCAACCTGATGCTCACATTCGCCAACCTGCCTTTTGCGCTGATAGGCGGCGTGGTGGCCACCTTTTTTACCGGCGGCTGGATTTCGGTTGGGACGCTGGTGGGCTTTGTCACGCTGTTTGGCATTACGTTACGCAACTCCATCATGATGGTGTCACACTTTCAGCACCTGGTTGACCAGGAAGGCTGCACCTGGAACCTGGAAACCTGTATTCGTGGTGCCTCCGAGCGCTTGCCATCAGTATTGATGACCGCATTGGTCACGGCACTGGGCCTGCTGCCACTGGCGATAGGCAGCGGTGAACCGGGGCGCGAAATTGAAGGGCCGATGGCGACGATTATTGTCGGCGGCCTCATCTCCTCTACCATTCTCAACTTGCTGATTTTGCCGACCATCATGCTGCATTTTGGCCGTTTTGAGAAAAGCGATGCGGTAGCACTATAAACGCACTAATGAATGAATCCGAAGTTGAATGAAAAAAAGTTAAATCAAACCAAGTTGAGTGCAGCAAGGCTCAATCAAGCCAGGCGTGAGGTTTACACGCGTTGCAAGCGATGGTGTGTTAACAGGTCAGCCGTTAATGCGCTGCCTGCAAATCCTTGCTCAAACAGCCCATATTCACTTTGATGCACCACATAGGTTTGAAATTTAGCCTCTGCCAGCAACCCTGACAAGCCGTGATCAACGATGTTCATGGACTGTAAAGCATCAAGCCCAAGCGCCATCTGCGTATCTAGCAGCCTGTCATCCGATTTAACCAGCAATAAATGCTGCGCTTCCAGCTGCCAGGCAAGCCAGGCAGCCAGGCTGTCTGAGGTCACATCCCAACTCTCAGCCAGCGCATGCTCATTGGCAAACATCGTGTTTAGTGCCATTTCACTGGGTAACCATACCAGGCCGCGATGCTGCCAGCCACTTTCTGCAATTTCTAGCGGATTACGCACCAGGGCCAGCTCGGGCACCATGGCCACCAGGCTACGTGCCATTTGATCCATGGCATAGATGGCTAATGCATGGGCGTGGTGATCATCAATATGGCCGTCAGGCTGCCCTGCGCGCATGCGTTGGAAGTCGCGCACGGCATCGGCATACAAACCGCCGCCAGGCACAATAATGACTTTACCATCGCCCCAACGGACGACCAGACGCAGCCAATGCACCAGGCTGTCGTAGTGTGTCACGCTACCCCCTAGCTTGATCACCCACATAGCATGTTCCCGAATATTAATTTTTAGTTTTAAAGTGTGCAACCAGCTTGAAGAATTGCGAAGCTTTATCAAACGTTTCCTGATACTCCTTCGCGCAATCCGAATCTGCCACCACACCACCGCCTGCAAAAAAAGTCATGCGCCCATTACATATCACAGCGGTTCTTATCGCGATATTGCTATCCATACTACCATCAAAACCAATATAGCCAATACTGCCACAGTAAATGCCGCGCCGGTGCGGTTCGAGTTCTTCAATAATCTCCATCGCACGCAATTTGGGGGCGCCGGTAATCGAGCCACCGGGAAAGCATCCGCGCAACAAATCCAGGGCATGTAAGCCTGGCGCCAGCGCGCCGCGTACAATACTGACCAGATGATGCACATTGGTAAATCGCTGCAACTTGAACAAAGCATCGACTTTCACCGAACCGACTTCGCACACCTTGCCAATATCATTGCGCAATAAATCCACAATCATCAGGTTTTCGGCGCGGTCTTTAATGCTATGCACTAATTCTTCGGCGGCTTGTGCATCGGCAGCAGCATCCTGGTGCCGCGGGCGTGTGCCTTTAATTGGCCTTGTCTCCACTTTGCGATCAATCACCTGCAAAAAGCGCTCTGGCGACATCGACAATACCGCCAGCGGCTTTCCTTCGCTATCCTCGGCTTGCAGGTAAGCCATAAATGGCGCACGGCTCAATTGCCGAAAGTGGTCATAGGCGGTACACGCATCCCCTGCTACATCTATTGCAAAACGCTGCGCGAGATTGATCTGATAACAATCGCCGGCACGAATATAGTCTTTCACTTTTTGGAAAGCACGCGCATAAGCCGATTGATCCATGTTCGGCTGCATCTCGCCGGTGACTTTAAACGCAGCCTCTGGCTCAGTTTGCGGTTGCAATAATTGTTGATGCAAGACTTGAAGCGCTTGCTGGTCGGTAAATCGGGCGTGCGAGACCAGTTGGCTGATGCCCAAATGATGATCGACGATAATCGCCCAATCATAAATACCAACCAACAACTCGGGCAGCGGCATATCTTCAGCCGCCAGTGTTGGCATGGTTTCGATACTGCGCCCCAGATCATAGGCGAAATACCCCAGGGCACCGCCTGCAAATGGAATATCAGCGACGCGCTCAACCGCATGCGGGGCCAACCATTGCTGGATGACCTGAAAAGGATCTTGCTGTGACTTCGTGATGGCCTGGTTTGCATGCACTTCAGTCTCAGGCTGGCGGTGTATGATTTTGGCCACCGGTGCCGCCACCACAATATCAAAGCGTGCACCCAGGCTGATTTCTTCATCTACCGTGGTTTGCGCTTGTGACTGGCGCACTTCTACCCGGCCGCTTTCCAGCAACATTGGCCATGGCAGATGCCTGACCTGTTTAAGCCAATGCATGCCTTCTGCATAAGGTAAATCAAACTGAATTAATGCCATGCTTGCCATAACCTCGCCACCGCATAGGCCGGAAAACAGACCTCTGCAGCTTGTTTCAATTGTAAACTGCCCGCAGGCATCCATGCCGTAGCAGGTTCATAAGCCAACCCCAGGCGCTGTGCCAGTGCTGCGACCAAAAAGCTGCCCGCCCCTAACCCAACCAGCGCCACAGGCGGCCTTTTTGCCTGCGCCATGATCGATACGATGGCGTGCTGCAAACTCGCCAGTTGCGCGGCTTTAAACGCAAGCGCCAGCGACAACCAGACATCGCCCGATTGATCCTCAACATCATGCCCCACCATGCGTGCCAGGCGCCGCATACTGTCATCCACCGAGCGCCCTTGACCATCTGCCGTCTCGGCCAGATCATCGCTGGTGGATAACTCGCCAAGCACGCGATAAACATCCGCCGTCGTGGCAAAATATTCTGCCGCGATATGGCGCAGCACAGGCAGCGGCTGCCCGGGCGCTTGCCAGGCAATCAATGGCCCTAGCGCCATTAGCGGCGTACGCACCACTCCGGTATAAAACAAGCCTTGTTTCGCCATACGCTCCGCGTCAGACCAGCCTACTGGCCACACTTGCTGCTGGTCGCACAGCGTGATATCACTGGTGGTGCTGCCAATATCGACCACCAATATGGCGTCGCCCACCATGCTGGTCGCCAGACACTGCGCCGAGGCATGCCAGTTCATTGAGGCGATGTCTGCCTCTTGGCCCGTCACACGGTCCGTAAACCTGGCACCTTGCGTCGCGGAGGCCAGATAAAACTCGGCGTGTGGTAAACAACGCTGCATAGTCTCAGCAATGGCACGTACGCCTTGCAAACGGCTATCAAACAAATCAACCAGCTCACCGGTCATGGTGACGGCATGATCGCAAGCATGGTCTTCGATTTGCCAGTCATTTAACACATGCTTGATCGCATCCTCAAGCAGCGGCAAGCCCTTCCACAAGGCACATGCCTGCTGCAATACACGCACAATTTCACCTTGCGTATCCAGCATCACCGCTTTCACATGCGCGCCACCGATATCCCAACCTATGACCGCACGTTTCATATCGGCAATAACTCCGTATGAGTTTTGGTGGCTAAGGACAACACACAGGATGCCTGCGCTTGAGCGGCACTCAATTTATTTTCTAACATAGCATCCAAAATCATGGCAGCGGGATTTTCTGTGAGTAATTGTGACAAGGCAATATAAGGCGTGGTGAGGCGCGGATTAATTTCAACCAGGACCAACTGCTTGTCAGGAGTCAATATCATGTCTACGCCCCAGTAGCCTAGCAGGCCGGGAATGGCACGATGAAGCTGCTCAGCCAGGGTTTGCATTGCAGGCAGATAGGCAGCAGCCTCATTGACCCCCGCCCCGTCAAAATGGAAACACCCCTGCTGGATATTGACCTTCTGCTGATGCCCGGCAATCACGTGTACCTGCGCGTGCGTAGATAACACCGACATGCTCAACGCCAACCCTGACACATAAGGCTGCAGTAAAAGCCGCGCTAACAAGCCAGGGTTTTCAATGGATAGTTTTGATTTTAAATCAAATACTTCTTTAATATTTTTAAAGTAATAAGTAAACTCACAACCTGCGCCGTCATCGGGTTTGACCACCCAGCCAGACGTCGTTGCCTGGTCATACCAATTCAGGGTTGCCACGGCGTCGGCTGGCGTTAAAAAAACATGCGGCAAGACGGCAATCCCCGCCTGCTGGCAAATATCAGCCATGACTGATTTAGCACTGGTTTGTGCAATCGCCTCGGCACCACAGCCTATCCACACCTTGCCTGCCGCTTGCACCAGTTGCTGCATATGCTGTAACACACCGTCTGTTTCGGGGGCAATCACCCAGCAAGCATCCACGTCATCAGACGCTAGTTGTTGGCGCCAAAATGCATCAACATCCTCACCCGGATGTAATGGCTGGCTAGCCGCATGGATGGGCGCTGCAACGCGGCTATCGTGGCTAGTGATACAATCAACGCCCAGCGCTGATAAGTCTGCCAGCAAGGCATCACGCATCAATAAGCCTTCTTGCAACAAACTGGCAGGCAATGCCACAGAGGCCAGGCCACCAGCGCTGACATACTCACAGACCCAGATTTTCAAGCGAGATTTATTGTGCATATTATTCCCGTCATCGATTTGATGCATGGCCAGGTAGTGCAAGCCATACAAGGGCAACGCCAGCACTACCGTGCGATTCAATCGCAGTTAACGGCTAGCCATGCCCTGCCCGATGTGGTGGCTGCTATTTTACAAGTTTATGCGTTTGACTGCCTGTATATTGCTGATTTAAATGCAATCACAGGCCAGCCTGAGATGCCCAATCACCTAGTGTTGATTAAACAGGCCATGGCTCAGTTTCCAGCGCTGCAATGGTGGGTCGATGCCGGGCTCAATAGCACAGAAGCGCTCAAGCCCTGGCTAGACGCAGGTGTGCGACCGATCATCGCCAGTGAAACCCTGGCCGATATCGATACCTATCAAGCCATGCGCACGATGAGCCCGCCTAGTATCTTGTCGCTGGACTTTTTTCAGGATGGCTTTCATGGCCCTGATCGCTTGTTGAGCGAATCTGGCCTCTGGAGCCAACCAACCATATTAATGAGCCTGCCCAAGGTTGGCGCAAATCAAGGGCCAGATGTTGAGAAAATCACCTCACTCAAACAACGCAACCCGCAGCAGGCTCTCTACGCCGCAGGCGGCGTCAGGCACGGCGCAGATATACAGGCATTGGCACACGCCGGGGCGGATGGCGTATTAATCGCCAGCGCATTGCACCAGAAACAACTCACTGCCAGCGACCTTAGCGCATTCGTGCAATAAAAAACCGGCCATCAGGCCGGTTTTTTGACAGCAAAGCTTCGTAAGAAACTTAATGTTGCTGCGACTTACTCGAGGTTTGCGTGCAATGCGCGCATGCCTTCTTCTGTCAGGCCTTTGGCGTGGATCAATTCAGAAATTGCACCTTCCAAGAACACCAGGGTAGACAATTCAAATTGACCGCCCATAGGCATACCTTTCACCAATGGGAAGCTGTCATCTTGACCAACTTGAACCACCAGGTCAGCGACATCAGCCATGGCAGAGGTTTTCTTCATAGAAATAACCACCAGCTTGGCGCCTACTTCTTTGGCTTTTTTCACAAATGGCAACAAGGTGGCTGTACCGCCAGAACCTGAAACCAAAATCAGCAAATCACCTTTTTTGATCGCTGGTGTCACCACTTCGCCGATCATGTAAACGCTGTAGCCAGAATGCACCAAACGCATTGCAAAGAAGCGTGACACCAACAGTGAGCGACCTGCGCCACCGATAAATGTAGAACCGGCTTCTGCAACCAGTTTCAGCAATTCAGCCGCTTTTGACTTGTCAGTCACGTCCAGAATACGCTTTAAGTTATCCAGAATAAATTGTTGATGATCCATGTTTTGTCCTGTATTCAAAATGTTTAATAAAAAACCCGACACATTGCTGGGTCGGGTTTTTTGTCTCGCCGATCAATAATTACTTATTGATACTTAACTGAATTAAGCGTGAGCGATAGCAGTGATTTCTGCAGCAGCAGCAGCTGGGTCAGCAGCGCCGTAGATAGCAGCACCAGCAACGATGATAGTCGCGCCAGCGTCACGTACTTGACCTGCAGTAGCGGCTTTAACACCACCAGCAACAGAGATTTCAACGCCCAGGTTCAAACCAGCAACAGCAGCCAGGTCAGCAAAAGGAGTTTGACCAGCAGCTTGTTGATCCAAACCAGTGTGGATACCGATGATGTGAGCACCAGCAGCAGCAACTTCTTTAGTTTTAGCAACTTTGTCTTCAACGCTGATCAGGTCAACTTGAGCTTTTTTGCCGTATTTGTTAGCAGCTTTGATTACGCCTTTGATTGTACCGATGTCGGATACGCCCAAAACTACGCAGATGTCAGCACCGGCTTTGTAGAATGGCTCAGACTCGTACTCGCCTGCATCCATAGTTTTCAGGTCAACCAGGATCTTGTTGTTTGGGAACTTAGCGCGCAAAGTTTCCAGCAATTTGATACCGTTGTGCTTGATGCATGGTGTACCGATTTCCAGAATGTCAACGTGTGGAGCAACTTTTTCTGCCAAAGCGATAGTTGCGTCGAAATCCAATGAGTCTAATGCCATTTGTGTTAATGCCATGTTTTTCTCCAAAAATTAAAAATTTAAATGCTATTGCTAGCGTACTACCAATTCAAGCTGGTCGCTTATAGTAAGCTGGCAGCCAAAATAAGTCAATGTTGCAGGCCGATTTATGCCTGACTTAAAAGTCAAACGGGCAGGTTTCTGCCCGTTTGCATTATCGCATGGCGATATTACAGTTTTGCGGCTAATGCAGCTTCCAGCTTGTTTTGGTCAGCCACGAAACCACGGATACCTTCAGCCAATTTTTCTGTGGCCATTGGATCTTGATTAAGTTCAAAACGGAACTGCTCTTCTGTCAATTTAGCTGGCACGTCTTTAGTTTTGCCGCCATCTTTCAACACTTGAACCAATGTACCTTCTGTGGCAGCCAGGTCTTGCAGCAAGTTTGGAGAAACGGTCAAACGGTCACAACCTGCCAATGCAATCAGCTCGCCTGTGTTACGGAAAGAAGCACCCATCACAACAGTTTTGTAACCGTGCTCTTTGTAGTATTGATAGATTGCGCGTACAGAAACTACACCTGGGTCTGTTTCTTGTGTGTACTCAGTGCCTGGGTTTTTCGCTTTGTACCAGTCAAGGATACGGCCAACGAATGGAGAAATCAGGAACACGCCAGCTTCAGCACACGCACGTGCCTGACCGAAACCGAACAACAATGTCAGGTTACACTGAACGCCTTCTTTTTCCAGAATCTCACCTGCTTTAATACCTTCCCAGGTAGAAGCCAGTTTAATCAGAACGCGGTCTTTGCTGATGCCAGACTCTTGGTACAGGCTGATCAGTTTACGGCCTTTAGCCACCATGGCGTCGATATTGAAAGACAAACGTGCATCTACTTCTGTAGAAATACGGCCTGGAACCTCTTTAGTGATTTCAGCGCCAATCAACACAGCCAGTTTGTCGGCTGCGTTTTCAATTTGTTGCTCTTTAGAACCACCCTGTGCTTTTGCATAAGCAATGGCAGTTTCAATCAACGGTGCATATTCTGGGATTTGGCTAGCTTTCAATACCAGAGATGGGTTTGTGGTTGCATCCACAGGTTTAACACTTTTGATTGCTTCAACGTCACCAGTGTCAGCCACGATGGTTGTGATTGCTTTCAACTGATCTAATAAATTTGCCATGCGATTGCTCCTAAAAATTGCAATAATCGTTTACGTATAGTTATACATAGAAACCTTCAACATTATAACTGAATTTACGCGAGTTAGTTAAGCGTCCTTTGCACATTGCCGCGGGTGCACTGCCTGCTTACAGGCGCGGGGACAGGCGGTTTTATTGATTAAAATCAAACAATTGCTGTTGTTCAACCAGGCATTTTTGCCTGTTTTGGCTTTTCAATACCCCCCTTTTCGGGCACAATTCACCTTTTTTGCAAGTGATTAATCAGTTGGTCATATGGGTTCTGTCACCGTTTTAAATAAAGAACAAAACCAGACTCGCTTCGCACAACTCCCTGTTGACTGGTATATGCACCCGGACGTGTATGCGCTGGAGCAAGCGCATTTGTTCAACCTGCTACCCCAATACCTGGGGCACGAACGCATGGTGCCTCATCCGGGCGACTATCGTGCACTAGACTGGCTGCACAACGCCATGGCGTTGGTCAACCAGCAAGGCCAGCCACAACTGATCAGCAATATTTGCCGTCACCGGCAAGCCATCATGCTCAATGGACAAGGTAACACGCAACATATTGTCTGCCCCTTGCACCGCTGGACTTACGATTTAAATGGCCAGTTGCTGGGCGCGCCGCATTTTGAACAAAACCCTTGCCTGCACCTGGATAAACAATCTTTGAACGCCTGGCAAGGCCTGCTATTTAAAGCTAGCGACAATACCACCAAACAAAAAGGCTTGGACATCGCCCAAGTACTCAAGCAACTCGGCTGCAAGCAGGACTTCGACTTTACCGGTTATCACTTCGATTCAGCCATTGTCGACCACTACGATTTCAACTGGAAAACGTTTATTGAAGTCTACCTCGAAGACTACCATGTGGGCCCTTTTCACCCAGGCCTCAACCAGTTTGTTGATTGTGGCGAACTCAACTGGGAGTTTGGCGAACATTACAGCGTGCAGACAGTTGGCTACAAACCATTGCCCGACTACAGCCTGTCACCGGTGTACAAGCAGTGGCAACAAGCGGTCACCGACTACCAGCAAGGCAGTACGCCCAAGTATGGCGCGATCTGGTTTGTGCTTTACCCATTGTTAATGATTGAGTGGTATCCCAACGTGCTGGTGGTTTCGCACATCATCCCGACCGGCGCAGACACTTGCCAGAATGTGGTTGAATTTTACTACCCGGAAGACATTGCCTTGTTTGAGCGTGAATATATCAAAGCACAACAAGCCGCTTATTTTGAAACCGCGGTGGAAGACAAGGAAATTTGCCAACGCATGCACGACGGTCGCAAAGGCCTGTTTATGCTGGGTAAAGATGAGCGTGGCCCTTACCAGCACCCGATGGAGACTGGCCTGGAGCATTTTCACCGCTGGTATCGCCGACAGATGGAGCCACATCTGCCTGAGCAGATGCCGCGCTAGGCCAGGCCTGTTTGTTTAAACACCGCAACAAACTCACCCTCAATCCAAAACACTGGCCACTGGGCAGCTACTGGATGTTGGTCGCAGGCCTGGGCTTTGCCATCATGGGCGCCTTTGTCAAAGCAGGGTCTGCACGCTTTAGCGCCAGCGAACTGGTCTTTTACCGCTCATCCTTTGGCTTTCTGATGATTGCCGCCCTGATCTGCTGGCAAGGAAAACCGCTCAAAACCCCTTTATTGGCCATGCAAATGCGCCGCGCTGGCGTAGGCTTCACCGCCCTGCTGCTATTTTTCTACGCCATTGCCCATTTGCCTTTGGCCACCGCCATTACCCTCAATTACACCTCGCCCATGTTTTTAGCCCTGCTTTCGCCCTGGCTATTACGTGGAGAACATCCGCTTAGCCGCCAGCAACGGCAGAAACTCAATCTATGTGTGGTTGGCGGTTTTGTCGGCGTCTGCCTGTTATTGCAACCCGCCTTTCATAGCAACCAACTCCTGGCTGGCGGCATCGGCTTGTTATCGGGCATAGGCGCGGCCTTTGCTTATGTACACGTTAAACAACTAGGCATCGCAGGCGAGCCAGACTGGCGCACCGTATTCTATTTCACCTTGGTATGTACCATCGCAAGTGGTGGCTGGATGTTGATCGACCATGTGACAACATTGCAATGGCAAGACCTACCACTGCTATGCGGACTAGGCGTATCAGCCACCTTAAGCCAACTGGCGTTAACGCGCGCCTACCGCACTGGCAACACCCTGACGGTCGCCAGCCTGGCTTACAGCACTGTCGTCTTTGCCACGCTCATTGGCGTGCTTGTGTGGGGAGAAACCTTAAGTACGCATGAAATCATCGGCATGCTACTGATCGTGGCCTTTGGCATCTTCAGCTCTAGAAGTTCGAGATAACTGCCTGATTGCAATAAAAAAGCCATTCTTTGCAAGAATGGCTTTTTTACTAAATCGCAGCGGCTTAAGGTTCAAGCAAACCACAACGCATGGCTATCAAGGCAATCTCTGCCGAGTTTTGCGCATTGAGCTTTTGCTTGATATTATACAAATGGGTGCCGACTGTACGCGGGCTCAAAAACAAGGTTTCGGCAATCTCGTTGGTCGATTTTCCGCGCGCCAGCGACATAAACACCTCAAACTCGCGTTCACTGAGCACATCCACCGGATTTTGCTCGCCAGACAATTGCTGAATTGCCATTTGCTGCGCGACGCTGGCTTCAATATATTTTTTGCCCTGCGCCACGCTGCGGATGGCCTTAATCAACTCTTCAGCCGCGCTGCGTTTGGTGACATAGCCCATGGCGCCCGCATTGAGGACGCGTTTGGGATGCACGGAATCTTCATGCGCGGACAGCACCAGAATACGCGCATGATTGTCTTTGGCTAAAATCCGCTCGATCGCCTCCATGCCGCCAATCCCCGGCATGGTGATATCCATAACCACCACTTGCGGATGGTGCTCCACATAGGCCTTAATCGCGGCTTCGCCGCTCTCAGCCTCGGCAATCACTTTAATGTCCTGGTCTGACTCGAGCAGCATTTTAAAGCCCATCCTGACCACTGCATGGTCATCTACCAGCATCACACTAATCACGCTTGTTTCTCCCTTGTTTATGCTGATTGTATAGGCAATCGTATGTCCAATGTGGTTCCACGCCCAGCCTCAGGCTGCGAAACCACTTTAAATTGTCCGTGCAGGGCCTGTACACGCTCACGCATGCCGAGCAGGCCAAAGTGCCGGGTCTGGTCAACAGCATCTAGCTGCATGCCGACCCCATCGTCACACACCATCAGCCGCAAACCTTCTGCGTCGGTCAACAGGTGGACGTTGATACATTGTGCATGCGCATGCTTGATGGCGTTATTGACCGCTTCTTGCACGATGCGGTAGAGATTAATATTCACATTTTCACCCATGGGCTGAAACTCGCCAGCCAAGTGCAATTGAATGTTTAACTCAGGGTGCTGCAGCTGGTAGCCAGACACCATATCACGCAAGGTTTCCACCAGCCCCATATTGTCCATGGCGGCAGGACGCAATTGGCGGATGATGTTATGCATGCCGTCGTAAATATGGTTGGCGGCAGCGACGATGGTTTGCGCGTTGGCCGCGATATCCGGCGTGCTTTGTTTGGTTTTATTGACAATGGCCACGGCAAAGGTCTTAATCGCCGTCACATACTGGCCCAGTTCATCGTGTAACTCGCGCGCCAGGCTGCGTCGCTCGTCTTCAATATGCTGCTGGATCAGTTGCGTCAGCTGGCGGTTTTGCTCCAGTTGACGCTCAGCATCCAGTGACAAAGCCATCTGGTTCAAGCTCAGGCCAATTTTGTCAAATTCTGGCACCGAAAAACGCTCCAGCCGTGTGGTCAAGTCACCTTGTTCAATACGGTTAATCGCATGCAGAATGTGCCTGACCGGACGCAAGGCATGACTGAGCAAGCCATACACCAACAAGTTGAGCAATACAAAAAAGCCAACCCCCATCACGATTAATTGCAGAAACCCTGACCACGCCTCGCGGATAGAGCCTTCGGCATTCGAGCTAATGGTCAGCACGCCATAGCGCACGCGCCGAGTCACGGTCTCAACCTTGGGGGCCACCAGTTTGGTAAACCACTCAGGCGGATTAATTTCAGATTTAAAGGTCGAGGTGGGCGAAATATATAAAGGGTTATTGGCGTAATCGTAGAGCTCGATACGGCTGCTGCGCACATAGCCCAGTGAGCGCAAAAAGTCTTGCAGCACGTAATGGGTCGGGCCCAGGCTGGGGTTCATGGCCGAGCTGACAATCACGGTATCCAGCAATTGCACGGTGACACGCGTGGCGGCTTCTACGCGTTCACGGATGCTGTCTTTGGTATCGCGCACCAACACTACCGCCGCGGCCACCAAAAAGGCCAGCGACAGCATGGTGACTAACAAGTTAAGTCTAAAGCGTAAGCTCATTTTTTAACCACGATTAAATTCAGGCTTATTAAACTGTAAACGACCGCATTTACACAGCGTAAAATCATTAAATTGTGCGTTTAATCACTCAATAGTGAGCTTATCCCATTCTTTGGGCTTGGCGGGATACGCCAATGGCAACTGGTTCAAGGCTTCCAGCAGTATCTGTGAAACCAGCAAATTACGGTTGGTTTTAGAGTCAGCGGGGATCACATACCAAGGCGCATATTTGGTGGAAGTCTCTTTCAGCGCCAGTTCATACGCCGCCGTATAACGATCCCACAAAGCGCGCTCATCCAGGTCTTTGGGATTAAATTTCCAATGTTTGGTCGGATCATCCAGGCGTTCTTGCAAGCGTTCTTTTTGCTCATCTTTAGAGATATGCAAAAAACACTTAATGATGGTGGTGCCGGTTTCGCTGAGCATGCGCTCAAAGTCATTGATTTGCTGGTAACGGCGCTGACACTCGGCGTCATCTATCCAGTCATGCACTTTTACGATCAATACATCTTCATAATGACTACGATTAAAAATCGTCAGCTCACCCTTGGTCGGCACTTGGTTGTGCACACGCCACAAATAATCGTGCGCCAGTTCATCGGCGCTAGGCGCCTTAAAGCTGGCCAAGCGAATACCCAAAGGATCGCAGGCGCTAAACACATGCTTGACCGTGCCGTCTTTGCCGCTGGTATCCATGCCTTGCAAAATCAGCAAGACCTTATGCTTGCCTTCGGCATGCAGAATATCTTGCCGGACATTGATTTGATGTGCCAGCTCAGCGAGCAAGCTGGCATCACTCTCTTTATCGCCAGTGCGGGCAGATTTATCCTCTGGCTTAAATTGCTTTAAAGCAAACTTCTTCGGGTTGACGCGATACTGTTCTAGCGATTCCATCATGCACAGGCCTACTGATTATTTTATTGCCAAGTGTATCGCAGTTATTTTGCAAACACCAAGGCCGCAAGCACAATGAGTCATGGCCTGGAATCATAGACGGACCACGCAAGTCACAGACATAAAAAAACAGCCCCTGAAGAGGCTGTTATTAGGGGAGATTTCCGTCTAATTATTGGCTGCGGCCGAACAACAAGCCAAAAACGCCGCCAGACAGCACGCCAGACAAACCAGAAACCACTGCCGGGCCTGATGGGCCATTTAACACTGAACCCAAAACAGCGGTAATACCCACAATACCACCCACGGCAGCAATCAATACATTGCCAGCAGCAATCGTTTCTTCCGGTGTGCCATAGTAACCAATACCAGCACCTAAGCCACCAGCAACAACTTCGACCTCTACAGCCTTTAATTCATGCATCGCCATCTCACAACTCCTTAGATATAAACAATAAAAATTTAATTTTTCACGGCGTTAATGCATGCCGCCAGTTCAATCGTATTGATCACTCAAGCAGCATTTAAATTAACTTTAATTATTATTAAAAATCACTTGTTAATATAATATCAAAAATTAACTAGAGTTGGTAAATGTCAGCATGAAAATTTAACGAAACAACCCATAATAAAAAAGCCGATGCATGCATCGGCTTTTTTATACTTCATTCAAACATTATTTACCGGCACGTTTACGCTCGTGCTCCAACAAATAGCGTTTGCGCAAACGAATGGTTTTAGGCGTGATTTCAACCAACTCGTCGTCGTCAATAAACTCAACCGCACTTTCCAGGCTGATTGAGATAGGCGGCACCAGACGCACCGCTTCATCGGTGCCGGAAGCACGCACGTTGGTCAATTGCTTACCTTTAATCGGGTTCACAACCAAGTCATTGTCACGGCTGTGAATACCAATAATCATGCCCTCGTACAATCGGTCGCCTGGGCTGGAGAACATCTTGCCGCGATCTTGAAGCTTCCACAATGCATAAGCAACCGCCTCACCTTGTTCGGCCGAAATCAACACACCGTTACGACGGCCAGGCATATCTGCTTTAACAGGTGCATATTCATCAAAAATGTGCGCCATCAAGCCAGTACCACGGGTCAGGGTTAAAAATTCACCTTGAAAGCCAATCAAGCCACGTGCTGGAATACGATATTCCAGGCGCGTACGGCCATTACCGTCGGATTCCATATTAGACATCTCACCACGACGACGACCCAGCTCTTCCATCACAGCGCCCTGGTTTTCGTCTTCCAGATCCACGGTCAGGATTTCGTATGGCTCACATTTTTCACCGTTAATTTCTCTGAACACCACTTTAGGCTTACCCACAGCAATTTCAAAGCCTTCGCGGCGCATGTTTTCCAGCAAAATCGTCAAGTGCAACTCGCCACGGCCAGATACACGGAATACATCAGTGTCTTCGGTATCTTCAACACGCAAAGCCACGTTCACCAGCAACTCTTTGGTTAAACGGTCACGGATTTGGCGTGAAGTAATGAATTTACCTTCAGTGCCCGCCAATGGTGATGTGTTAACCATAAAGTCCATGGTCAGGGTTGGTTCATCAACCCCCAAGTGCGGCAAACCAACTGGTTTTTCACGGTCACAAATAGTGAAACCGATACCGATTTCTTCAATGCCTGAAATAATGACGATGTCACCGGCTTCAGCTTCTTCAACCGGCACGCGCTCCAAGCCTCTAAAACCTAACACTTGGTTAATACGGCCTTGTGCCACTTGTTCATCTTCACGCATCACAGCCACCACCTGGCCCGGCTTGATGCGACCATTGGTCACACGGCCCACGCCTAAACGGCCAGTATAAGTAGAGTAATCCAGGGCAGAAATTTGCAATTGCAATGGCGCTTCGCTATCGCCTTTAGGCGGCTCAACATGGCTTAAAATCGTATCAAACAAGGCACGCATATTGTCTGAAGGTTTGCTCATATCTAAGGTAGCAAAACCATTCAATGCTGAGGCATACACAACAGGAAAGTCTAATTGCTCATCGGTTGCGCCAAGGTTAGCAAATAGGTCAAACGTATGGTTAATCACCCAGTCAGGACGCGCGCTTGGACGGTCAACCTTATTAATAACCACAATCGGCTTCAAACCCAGCGCCAAGGCTTTTTTGGTCACAAAACGCGTTTGTGGCATCGGGCCATCCACCGCATCGACCAACAACAACACGCCATCGACCATGCCCAATACACGCTCAACCTCACCACCAAAGTCAGCATGGCCCGGTGTGTCGACGATGTTAATGTGCGTGCCTTCATAAGTTAAGGCGGTATTTTTAGCTAAAATAGTAATGCCACGCTCTTTTTCCAGATCGTTGCTATCCATCACGCGCTCGGTGACCGCCTGATGTGAGGCAAAGGTACCAGATTGTTGAAGTAGCTTATCGACCATGGTTGTTTTACCGTGGTCAACGTGTGCAATGATTGCGATATTTCTGAGGTTGCGTGCCATGTGAACTGCCATCTGTTTGGAAAGGGCGCGATTTTATCACAAATCAACTAAATGTTTGACTTTTAAAATAATATGGCTATACTGCAGGCAACTTAAAACGCTGCTGGTTTCTTTACTAGCCATTTCGTTTTAAATTCATTGCCCTGACCTGTCGATAACTCGCGAAATTTTGAGGTTATCATCTTTAGATGACGTCTTGATGACACCATCTTCTTTTATCGGTTAGTGGCCATGCCCAAGCGCCGGTAAAAGCATACATTCCTTAAAGTTGCTTTGGCTTAGTGATTATTGCACCACATGTATTCGTGTGTTGTGCCATATGACGAGCTTTGCTTTTTGCTTTACTAGCGCCCTTTTTAATTGTTTGATGAAAGGGACACTCCTTGTCTTTTGCAGATTTAAATCTCGACCCCTCCATTTTGCGCGCATTGACCGACGCAGGCTATGAAAATCCAACAGCAATTCAGGCGCAATCTATTCCTGATGCTTTGCAAGGCCGTGACATCATGGCTTCTGCCCAAACTGGCACTGGTAAAACAGCCGCCTTTACACTACCAGCTTTAAACCTGCTGGCGACACAACATCCGGTTCGCAGCCGTGGCCCACGTATTTTAGTGCTGACACCAACCCGCGAACTAGCTGCCCAGGTAAACGAAGCTGCACGCAAATATGGTAAATTCTTGCGCGCACGCTGCATCAGTATTGTTGGCGGCATGCCTTACCCATTACAAAACAAACTGCTGTCACAGCCACTGGATATTCTGGTTGCAACACCTGGCCGCTTTATTGACCACCTTGAGCGTGGCCGTATTGACTTGAGCCGTTTGCAAATGCTGGTACTCGATGAAGCCGACCGCATGCTGGACATGGGCTTTATGCCAGATGTTGAACGCATCTGCGACGCATTGCCAGCTGAACGCCAGACATTGCTATTTTCAGCGACGCTGGACGGCATTATGGATATTGGTAAACGCTTTTTGCGCAATCCACTGACTATTCAGGTCGCGGGCCAAAAAGAAAGACACGCCAATATTGAGCAACGTTTGCATTTTGTGGATGACATGAACCACAAAAACAAATTACTGGAGCATTTACTGATTGCACCAGACGTGAACCAAACCATTATTTTCACCAGCACCAAGCGTCATGCTGACTTACTGGCTGAAGACTTGTATGCCGCTGGCCACAGCACCGCAGCATTGCATGGTGACATGACACAAGGTGCGCGTAACCGCACGTTGACCAAACTGCGCCATGGCGACGTTAAAGTATTGGTCGCAACAGATGTAGCGGCGCGTGGTATCGACGTGCAAGGCATTTCGCACGTGATTAACTACGACCTGCCAAAATTCGCAGAAGACTATGTACACCGTATTGGCCGTACTGGGCGTGCAAACAACACCGGCGTGGCGATTTCGTTTGCCTCTAACGCTGACCGTCACCTGCTGCGCAAAATTGAGCAATATACCGGCCATAAACTGCAAGCGGAAGTCATTGCAGGCTTTGAGCCAAAGCGTGCAGTACGCATGGATGATGGTGGTGGCGATAAACGTGGCGGCAAACGCAATAGCAACGGCAAGCCACAAGGCAAAGGCGGTTTTCGTCGTGACGAACGCCCAGGCCAGAACAAGTCATTTGGCGAGCGCGTTGCCCGTGAAGGTAATCGCGACAATAACCGCGATGCACAAGCAAACAAGCCACGTGCACCACGCGTAATGGAGCAAAAGCAGGACAAAGAAGTCAACGGTAACAGCAAGAGTTATAACAAAGATACCGATTTCCAGTTTGCGCGCGCATTGGCTGACGAGTTCGGTCAACGCCGTCCACGTCCGGCAGGCAACAACCAGGAACGTTTTGGCAATCCAAACGCCAGCCGTGGCAATAACAAACCACGTCCGGCAGGTAAGTCATTTGGCGACACTGCGGGTGGTGTTAAACGCCCTCGCTCATTTGCCTAAGACTCGCCTATGTCTGAGCAAACTACAGTAGACTTTCGTGCGCTCGGCCTGGCCGAGCCGCTGTTAAAAGCGATTGAGGAGTCTGGCTATACCACGCCAACGCCGATTCAAGCGCAAGCCATTCCACTGGCTTTACAGCGTATGGACTTGATGGCCGGTGCGCAAACAGGGACAGGCAAAACAGCGGCGTTTTCTTTGCCGATTTTGCATACCCTGCTGCCACTGTCCAGCACCAGCACCTCGCCAGCCAAGCACCCGATCCGGGCGCTGGTGCTGGCACCAACGCGTGAGTTAGCAATCCAGGTCTACGACAACATCAAGACCTACGCCAAGCACACTGCTTTGCGTAGCCTGGTGGTATACGGCGGCGTCGATATCAAAACACAAACGCCCATCCTGAAAAACGGTGTGGAAATCCTGGTGGCAACACCAGGGCGCTTGCTGGATCATGTCGAGCAAAAAACTTTGTCTTTGAGCCAAGTGCAGTTTTTGGTGCTAGACGAAGCGGATCGCATGCTGGACATGGGTTTTATGCCTGATTTGAAACGTATTCTGGCATTGTTGCCCAAGCAACGGCAAAACCTGATGTTTTCAGCAACGTTTTCTGACGAGATCAAAAAGCTGGCAGACGCGTTTTTAAATAATCCAACATTGATCGAAGTCGCGCGCAGCAATGCGACCAATGACAATGTGGAACAAAAAGCTTACCTGGTGAATAGCGACCAAAAGCAGCGCTTTCTGGTGCAGTTGCTCAAGCAATATGCCAACCAGCAAGTGATTGTGTTCACAAAAACCAAACTCTCAGCCAGTAAACTGGCGCGGGCGCTGGAACGTGACCAGATTCCATGCAGTGCAATTCATGGTGATAAATCCCAAAAAGAGCGTATTGAAGCACTGGATGCGTTTAAAGCGGGCACTATACACGCACTGGTTGCGACAGATGTCGCTGCACGTGGCCTGGATATCTCCGATTTGCCATTGGTGATTAACTATGAAATTTCGACAGCACCCGAAGACTATGTGCACCGGATTGGCCGTACTGGCCGTGCAGGCGCCAAAGGCATTGCGATCTCACTAATCGACGAAGATGAAACTAAATACTTCGACGAGATTGAGAAGCTGATTAAAAAGCAGGTGCCAAAAGAAAAAGCAACGGTCAGTGCTACTGTCAGCAATCGGCCAGCACGGACGTCTAAAGCCAAAAGCGCAGACGATGGCTGGTTCCAGCAACCGTATCAACCGACGACGGCAACTACAGCCCCCAAAGAGGTGTTAGCAAAGCCTTCTAGCGCCAAGCGCAAAGTCGTTGCCGCCCTTTTAGGTGGCTTTGGCTTTAAAGCTTTACCGCAATCGCGCAATCAAGCAAAGCGCGGCGCTGGTAAGCCGCGACAAAAAACCGAAGGCAAAGACCTTGCTCAGGCGGATGTTATAGAGGCTGTCAGCGTTCAGTCGTAAAAAAGCCCCGTTTATCGGGGCTTTTTTAATGATGCGAATCAACGTAGTAAAAAAATTAACCTTCACGATTACGCATAAAGTCAGCCACGCCATAGAGCTGATTGGCAATATGCTTCATTAAAGACTCTTCAAACTGTAGCGTATGCATGGCTTTAATCATGCAGTACATCCACTGGTCACGCGCTGACTCGTCAATCGGAAATGGCATATGCCGTGCCCGCAAACGCGGATGACCGTAGCGCTCAATATACAATTGTGGCCCACCAGTCCAGCCCATTAAAAACATAAATAGTTTTTCTCTGGCCTCTGTTAAATCCGGCTGATGAATGGCACGCAAATCGGCGGCTTTAGGATCCGTATCCATCGTGTCGTAAAAGGTCTCAACCAGGTGACGGATGGTCTCTGCCCCTTTTTCTGCCCCACCCAGCCACTCAAATAAGGACTGCTTAGCCGTGCTAGGCTCTTGTATCTCTAATGCCATACTTAAGCTAGCCTACTGCTTTTGGTGTCACCAGCGCGGCTGCCTGCTTGGCAAGTGTACGCGCTGATTCTGTATCGCCTGCCGTAGCAAGAGCCACGCCCATGCGGCGACGTACAAACGACTCTGGTTTGCCAAACAAGCGGATTTCGCTATTAGGCACCGACATCGCAGCCTCCAGGCCGTGATACTCAAGCGCCTGTGCATCAGCACCACCATAAATGACCGCACTGGCGCCCGCTTCACGTTGCGCCACATCGACCGGTAAGCCAAGAATAGCGCGTGCGTGCAACTCAAACTCATTCAGGCGCTGCGTACACATGGTGACCATACCGGTATCATGCGGGCGCGGACTCACCTCAGAGAACCAGACCTGCTCGCCTTTGACAAACAGTTCAACGCCAAACAAGCCTTGGCCACCCAGTGCATCAGTCACCTTTTTAGCAACATGTTGTGCATTGATTAATGCTTGTGGATGCATGGCTTGTGGCTGCCAGCTCTCAACATAATCGCCCTGTTTTTGCACATGGCCAATGGGCGCACAGAAGTGTGTTTCTATCTCACCAACTACATTTTTGGCGCGCACGGTCAGCAAGGTGATTTCATAATCAAAATCAATCTGGCCTTCAACAATCACCACGCCCTGGTTGACGCGGCCACCACTGGCGGCATACTCCCAGGCGGTTTTAACCTCAGACACTTGCGTAATGCGTGACTGGCCTTTACCTGAAGATGACATAGTGGGTTTAATAAAGCACGGGTAACCAATGCCAGCATCAATGGCAGCCTGCAGTTCAGCCTCTGAGCGGGCAAAAGCATAGGGTGAGGTAGGCAAGCCTAATTCTTCAGCCGCCAAACGACGGATACCTTCACGGTTCATCGTGAGTTGCACCGCACGCACGGTAGGCACGACTGTCACACCTGTTGCTTCAATCTCAGCCAGCGCTTGCGTATTCAATGCCTCAATTTCCGGCACAATATAATGTGGCTTCACCTGACTCACCAATGCTTTTAAAGCCGCGGCATCGGTCATATCAATCGCGTAAGCATGATGCGCCACCTGATGGCCAGGTGCGTCTTGATAGCGGTCCACGGCAATGACTTCTACCCCCAAACGCTGCAAGGCAATAATCACCTCTTTACCAAGCTCACCACTGCCTAATAACATGACTTTGGTCGCATTTGCGCTCAACGGGGTACCAATCATTTTTAGCTCCACTGTAAAAACGCAATGATACCATGCGCGATTTGGCTGACAGATGCTCGCGCTTGATTTATGTCATAAGAGATCAGACTGCATCGGGTGGCAAGTGACACAAAAAAACCTCGCCTTTGCGAGGTTTTTTAGCGGCGTGTCATACCATTAACGCGATTTACGTTTTGCCAGCAAACCAAGCGCAGCCAAGCCAGAAAACAGCATGGCAGCATTTCCTGGCTCAGGCACAGTGGTCACATTCACTGCAATCTGGCCAGCGTTATCGCTAAAGTTTGAGTCCCAGTAATACAGTTTAAGTACACCACTCTCAGCTGCAACGCCGCTATAACTGGTGCCTAAAGCAATATAAGTGCTGCCTATGCGACCTACCAGTTGGCCAAAGTTAGCAGTAAAGCCATCCATGGTGACCGGGCCATAATTAATACCAATCAAGTTGCCGACCGCCTGACCAGAATCATCCGTGGCAGTGGCATACAAATCGCCGTTGAGGCCATTTGCCGTCGAGAACCTGGGCAATGCCCCTGCGCTCCACAAATCATCCACGCTGACTGAGATATTAAATACATCCCCTGCATTCAATGTAATTGTATCCAAACCACTGGCCACACCTTGCGCAATACTGTTGTCATAAGCGCTGACATTATAGGTTGCCGCTTGCGCCTGATGACTGACTGCCAATACGAGTAACATTGCACTACATAATCGACTGACTAACATACCCCGCTCCTCATCAAATATTATAGAAATGTTTGATGACGTTATGCCCAATCTATAGGGTTGTCAATAGCCCTCATCAACAGGCCATCAGCATTCACTTTTAGTGCTGAATCAGGGTGTTAACACGCTTAGACCGAGATGCCATGCTTGTCCATGCGGTAACGCATGGTCATTCTGGTAATCCCCAGCAGCCTGGCGGCCTTGGATACATTATGACGAGCTTGTTCCAGTGCATTCAACAACATAGCTTTTTCTGCATCATCCAGCGTCACTTGCGCCTCGCCCTGTATAGAAGGGTTCGCATTCACTGCCGCCATTTGTGGCAGCCCCAAATCGTGCTCTGAAATCATCGCCTGCGTGCACATTAAAACAGCCCGGCTGATCTGGTGGCGCATTTCACGCACATTGCCAGGCCAGTGATAATTTTGTATCGCCATCAGCGCCATCGGACTAAACTCATGATGCGGCAATGCATAACGCTTTTCTGTCATCTGCCTGAAGTAGTTGGCCAGCAGCAATACATCCTGGCCACGATCACGCAGCGGCGGCATTTGCATGGTGATCACGTTTAAACGGTAATACAGGTCTGAGCGAAAACGCCCTTCGCTGGACATCTGGTACAAATCACGGTTAGTCGCCGCAATAATGCGTGCCTGCACCGGGCGCTCTTTGGTTGAGCCTAATCGGCGCACCATTCTGCGCTCCAGCACATTGAGCAATTTCGCCTGCAAGCCCAGCGGCAGCTCGCCAATTTCATCCAAAAACAAGGTGCCGTCTTCGGCAGACTCAATCAAGCCGGGGCGAGAAGCCACCGCGTTGGTAAAGGCGCCCTTCTCATGGCCAAACAATTCGCTTTCAATCAACTCTGCAGGCAACGAAGCACAATCAACGTGCACAAACGGCTTGTCATGATTAGCGCAACTGGCGTGCAAATAGCGCGCGACCACATCTTTACCGGTGCCGGTTTCACCGGTGATGAGCACCGTTGGCTGCACCGCGTCACTGAGCGCGCTTAGTTGTGCAATACGCGTGATTTGCTGCCGCACACTTTGCATGGCCGCACTTTCACCAATCAGCTGCACAGACTCATTGACGATAGTATCGCGCTGCCTGGAGTAATCGAGGCTGGTTTGCAAATCGCTTGTTTTCTCATTTTTTTGAATAATGAGCAGTAACTCTTCGAGGTCGATGGGTTTTTTTAGATAGTCGATTGCCCCCATCTTGATCGCATTAACCGCATCGGTCACATCGCCAAAAGCGGTCATGACGATGGTATTGATATTTTTGGTCACAAAGTCTGATAACAAATCCAGACCATTGCCATCGGGCAGGCGCATATCCAGTAGCGCCATATCCGGTTCAAATTGTTTCACCAGCAATCTGGCATCATGCAAAGATTCTGCGTGCTCACACTCAAAGCCGGCCTTTTGCAGGCGTTTAACCACCGCTTTAGCAAAAAGCACTTCGTCTTCTACCAACAGGATTTTTTTCTTGAAGGGTAAAAAAACCGATTTATCCGTGGATGATGAAATTTGTGAAAGCACGCGTCGTCCTTAATTATTGTTATTTAGTCACGGTCGTAACTGGCTAATGATGGCTTGGCACCGAACTCGTAACGGAAACCCAGCCAGCCCGCGCGAGGCGCACCAACCATCAGCAATTTGGAAGGTTCTTCATTGCCTGAGAACTGGCCGCCCGCAATCCAGTTTTCACCCAGCAAACCGCCTGTGGCGTATTCTTTGTCAAAAATATTGATGGCTTTAGCAAAAAACTGCCAGCCACTGTTGCCAAAACGATAACGCGTGTCGAGGTTAACAATCGTGAAGCCACCCACCTTGCCAGAATCCTGCACGTGCTCATCATCGCCATCGTTGGCGCGATGACTGTTGTTTTCGTTACCGCGCACATAGACGTCCGAGTAAGTGTTGATGTTGCTGCCCACCGTCCATTGAGATGTCACCTGGTATTGCAAGCGCAATTTCAAGGCATGCTCAGGCAGGTTAGGTAGTCGATCACCCTTGCTGACCTGAATCGCCGTGCCGTCAGAAGACGAGTTCACTTCATTGGTAATTTCAAAAGGTGTCTGATAAGTAGCACGCACAAAGCTATACCCTATGTTCCATGACAAATCACCAGTCACGCCGTTCAAACCGGCATCCAAGCCGACACGGCGAGTTTTACCGACGTTATCAAAATAACCCATCCCATTGGTGGCATTGGTCGCAATAAACTGAATATCATCATGGTTCTCAGTGCGATAGACGGCCGTAGACCAACGGATGTTATCGGTTAACTGGCCACGGGCACCCACTTCAAAGGTTTTCGCCACCACTTTTTTCAGCGGCGGATCACCTGCCATCGCATTCGGCAGCTTGCACGGCACCGCCGGGTTAGCACACCCCAACTCCATCGAGGTTGGTGCGCGCATGCCTTCGTTATAGCTACCATACATCGTCAACGCTTGCGTCGGTGTAAAGTTCAAGCCAACCGCAGGATTGAGACGGTTAAAACTATGATCGCCAGACAACGTTTCCGGATCGGTAACGTCTGGGATCAAACGGTCACGGTTTTCAACCTTGATATGGTTATAGCGGCCAGACATGGTTAAATGCCATTGGTCAGTCAATGACAAAGTATCGGTCACAAATGCGCCCCAGCTGGTAGTTCTACCATTCAGCTTCACTGCAGCATCATCGCTCAACTCGCCCAGGGCATCCACCCCACGTGACGCATTAATCAAACCGAACTCAGTAGATTGCGAAAAATTAATTTTTGAAAAGTCATAGCCGCCGCCGACAATGAACTGGTTTTTCTTTTCAAACAATGGCTGGCTAAAAGTTAACTGGGTATTAAAGCCATGGCCTCTTTGACGTGTATTACTACGGTTTAAGGCGCCGGAACAGGTCTCCTCAGAGTTAGTACCTGCCTGACAGGCGGCCAGCGCTGTGGCCAACTCTGTGCTGTCAACTTCACCATTCGCATCTAAATCCAAAGCACCCGAGCCGTTAAAATCATCATTCACATCACCATTTAAGGTTTTGCGGTTGGATTGACGGAAATAGACATTACCGGTCAACTGCACGTCGTCGTTAAACCAGTGACTACCGGTCAAGTTCAAAAAATTCATGCTATTTTTGGTTTGATCTGGGCGCGTATTGATGCTGCTGCGGCCAAAATCCTGAATCAGTTCTTTTTGAACCAACCCGTTACCGATCATATTGTTATCTGCACCGGTATAACTTAACTCCAGGCGCGTGGTTTCGTTTTGCCAACCCACCTTACCAAACAACTGTTTGACTGTGCTTGGTGAATAATCACGCCAGCCGTCTTCGTCAAAATAATTGCCAGAAATAAAGTAGTCGACCGAATTATCTTCTGATACGCCGCCAAACTCGGCAGCCGTCGTCTTGCGCCCCCATGAACCAAAGCTCGACTCAATCGCACCGCCCCTGTGAGTACGGCCATTTTTGGTCGTCACAGACAATGCACCGCCCAGCGTGTTCAAGCCATAAACCGGATTAGAGCCTGGGATCAAACTCATATTTGCAATCGCATTCACCGGAATCAAGTCCCAGTTAACCACGTCACCAAAAGCCTCATTGACCCGTACACCATCAACAAACACAGACAAACCTTGCGGCGTTCCTAATAAAGGCGACGCAGTAAAGCCACGAAATAACACATCTGGTTGAAATGGGTTGTTCTGTGTCTCATTCACGCTCACCCCCACCATATTGTTATTCATAAAATCAGCAATTGTACTGCTGCGCTGATTCACCATATCCTTGCCCTTGGCCGACTGCACGTTCGCAGGCACTTTTTCTAGCGGTAAACCCACACCAGGTAATGGCGTGGTGCCGACCACCTCAACTTTTTCTAATTTAACGGCCTCAGCATGTACTATCATCGCCTGCGCTGCATAAGCAGAGACGATAGCAAGCAGCAACGGCTTGATGGTTTTTTTAGTCATAACGAATGATCCTTTTTCCCGAGAATACTTTTATTGAATATCTTTTGATTTAAAAGTACTTCTTAACAGCAAAAACTGTTCCGTTTATGCCATCAATAAAAAGATCATTGAAATCAATTAAATAAGATTTTTATGGTGGATATAAACCATAAAATTGGCTCAATACAACCAATTTTATGGTTTTAATTGGTTTATTACAACCAATTTGTAAGCTAGAGAGGCTGAAGAAAAACTTCAAGGCCGTAAGCATTACGGCCGGGACGCCAGGCTTCATCGACTGCAAGAGCAGCTAAAGCAACCAGCGTTTGTGAGGTGGTCGGTTGACTGGTGCTTACTTGCACCACAGGATAAAAAGCGCGTTGCCAGGGAGGAATCGCCAGCATTTGAAAAATCACTTTTAACTCGCGTCTTGGGCGTTTGGCATCTGGCTGTAAGGCTTCGCCACCCGTGCGGGGGGCAACCAGCAGTTGAATTCCTTCAGCCAATGGAATCGGCTGCCCATATCGCTTGTTGAGGGTAATGGCTGCCGGTGAAATGCCTAGCCTGGCCAGTGCGATGCCGCGGCCTTTGCTGACTTTAAACTGCACCTGCCAGTCGCCCCAGATTTGCGTTTGATGCCCCTGCCAGATCAGTGGTGTTTGCGGCAGTGCAACAGGCTTGGCAACACAATATAAGCGGCTCTGATAATGATGCAAATAGGCGCGGTGATTTGCCGTCTGGCCTTGTAATGGCAGATGCAAATAACGATGTGGTTTGACTGAGGACAACTGTTTCCAGTAGTCCTGCAGCTGTTCGGTATTAGGCATACGCAATTGGCGCTGCTCAAACCAGAACCGTAAAATATTTTTGGCGCGTACGTCGCCCAGCGCGTGAAGATGCGGGATGTCTATCGACTGCCCCAGCCACTCCTCCCGCACGTCGCATTGCAACAAGTCCTGTTGTGCCAGTGTATCCAGCAACGTTTGCGCATCGGCCAGATGGCTGGCACTACGTAGCAAGGCTTGATCAAGTTGCGCATAGCGCTCTCGCAACACAGGCATTGCCTTTTGCCGCATAAAGTTGCGGTCATAGCTTACATCGGCATTACTTTCGTCTTCTACCCATTTAAGCTGTTGCTCAGCGGCATATTGCAGCAGTTCGGCTTTGGGCACACTTAACAGCGGCCTCAGCAAACCGCGCTCAGCATCCCAAGCGCTCATGGCACTCAGGCCTTTTACCCCGGCGCCACGCATCAGCTGCAACAATAAGGTTTCTGCCTGATCTTGCATATGATGCGCGGTAACGATGGCCACTGCGGCGACTTGCTGACGCACACGCGCTAACGCCTGATAGCGTGCATCACGTGCTGTGGCCTCAACCCCTAAGCCACTTTGCAAGTTAACATGCACTTTTTCACTATAAAAAGGGATGTCTTGATCAATGCACACCTGTTCGCACAGATTTAGCCAGGCGTCTGCATTTGGGCTTAAACCATGGTGTATATGCATGGCAGACAAGCTAAACGATAACGGTTTGCTTAACTGTGACAAGGTGTGCAGCAGCACGATGGAATCTACACCCCCACTGAGCGCAAGCAGCAAATGTGGCGGCGCAGCATCAGGTGTATCAACCCCAGCCAGAAAGGTCGCGATGACATTTTCTAACTGAGAGAGAAAAGACATGTTATTTTTCACTGCTTGCTTTAAATTTGCCATAACCCATCAGGCGCTGGTAACGCGACTCAAGCAGTTGTGGCACTTTTTTGGCTTGCAATGTTTTGAGCTGCTGGCCGATGGCCAGACCAATGCGCTCCATCACCTCTTCGTAGTTACGGTGCGCACCACCCAGTGGCTCACTAATAATATTATCCACCAGGCCCAGTGACTTCAAGCGATCAGCGGTAATCCCTAATGTTTCTGCGGCATCAGGCGCTCTGCTGGCACTCTTCCACAAAATAGAAGCGCAGCCTTCAGGCGAGATGACGGAATAAGTTGAGTATTGCAGCATGTTTAAGTGATCTACCACGCCCAACGCCAGCGCGCCGCCTGAACCACCTTCACCGATGACCACACCGATAATCGGCGTTTTCAACTCGGCCATCACATACAAATTGCGCGCAATCGCTTCAGATTGACCACGCTCTTCGGCGCCGATGCCAGGATAAGCGCCCGGCGTATCAATAAAGGTGATGATAGGCAGGTGAAATTTTTCTGCCAAACGGAACAAACGCAAAGCTTTGCGGTAGCCCTCCGGGCGCGGCATGCCAAAATTACGGTATTGGCGCTCTTTAATATCACGGCCTTTTTGATGGCCCATGACCATGACCGGAATGCCCTTGAAACGGGCAATGCCGCCGACAATCGCCGGATCATCGGCAAACGCGCGGTCGCCATGCAACTCTTGAAAGTCAGTAAACAAGGCACTGATGTAATCAATGGTGTAAGGACGTTGCGGGTGGCGTGCCACCTGCGAAATTTGCCAGGCGCTCAGGTTTTGATAAGTATCTTGCAGCAGCTTGGTGTTTTTCTTTTGCAGCAAGTCCAACTCTTTGGAAATATCCAGCGAGTCATGTTCATCGTGTGAAACTTGCAAAGCTTCAATACGCTTTTCGAGGGCCGCAATTGGCTGCTCGAAATCGAGATAAGTCAGTTTACTAGGCGTGAGACGTTTTGCACTCATAATGAATTCCAGTGTGAATTCTTAGAAAAAAAGTTTAGGCATTATAAAGGATTTTGACGTTTTCTTTTGACAACCAGCCTTGCAAATTCTGCAACAGGTCATCATGCAGCACCACTTGCCAGTCATCGCCCAACATCAGGCTCACTTGCGCCGACTGGTTATGGTAGTCCACTTTGATCGGGCAACGCTTTTGCTCTTCGCCCGCATAGCGGTAAGGCGTCAGCACATTCATCAGCCGCTGCACATCAGAGCTGCCATTGCAGCTCAGCATTAACATCTGCGCAAAACGGTTACGCACGGCAGCCAGGTCATACAATTTTCTGGCGCTGACACGAATACCGCCAGAGAACTCATCATTACTGATGCGCCCCTCCACCACCAGCAACTGGTCTTCTTTAATCCATTGCGCATGCTGCATGAGTAACTCGGAGCCAACCACCACATCTACCCGGCCAACAGCATCGTCCAGCGTCACAATCGCCATTTTGCCGCGCTGGGTCATGCGCACGCGCACCCCCATCACCACACCTGCCAGCAGCCTTGGCTGCTCTTGCGGCGCAAGCTCACTCAGGTTGCCTTTAATAAACGGCCCCAATTGTGGTTTGTAGCTCAAATACGGGTGACCACTTAGATAAAAACCCAGCGCCACTTTTTCTTCTATTAACGCCTGCTCCGGGCTCCACGGCGCAATACCAGGCAGTGCATGACGGGTATCAACCACACCGCCAAACAGGCAATCTTGCCCGGCATGTGCCGCGCTCTGCTCGGCAACACTAATGGCGCTATCCAGCCCAGCCAGCAAGGCGGCACGATTTGGCTCAAGCTTATCGAACGCGCCTGCGCGAATCAACGACTCAATGACGCGACGATTGACTTTGCGCAAATCCAGCCGCTGACAAAAATCAAAAATATCTTTAAACGGGCCTTGCGCCTGCCTAGATGCCATCATCAGCTCAATGGCCGCCAGACCGGTGCCTTTAATGGCACCTAATCCATACAACACCTGCTGCCCGCTCAACGGTTTAAACTGATAAACGCTAGCATTCACATCCGGTGGCAACACCTCAATCTGGTTGGCGCCGCAATCATCAAAAAACGTATGCACGTTATCGGTATTATTCATGTCGGCCGACATGGTTGCCGCCAAAAATGCGGCCGGGTAATGTGCTTTGAGGTAAGCGGTGTGATACGCAACCAGTGCATAAGCGGCCGCGTGTGACTTGTTAAAACCATAGCCAGCAAACTTTTCCAGCAAGTCAAACAAATCATTAGATTGTTGCAGCGTTAAGCCATTTTTTTGCGCGCCTTCGTTAAAAATTTCGCGCTGCTGCACCATTTCTTCTGGCTTTTTCTTACCCATAGCGCGCCGCAGCAAGTCGGCGCCGCCCAAGCTAAAGCCCGCCACCACCTGGGCGATCTGCATCACCTGCTCCTGATACACTGCAATGCCGTAGGTTTCCTTGAGGATAGACTCGGTAGACGCATGCGGATATTCCACCCGTTGTGTACCATGCTTGCGGCGGCAAAAGTCAGGGATCAGATCCATAGGACCAGGGCGATACAACGCGACCAGCGCAATAATATCTTCAAACAAGTCAGGCTTGGCCTGCTTGAGCATGTCTTTCATGCCGCGCGACTCTAGCTGGAACACCGCTGTGGTATTCGCTGTTTTCAATAAGTGATAACTGCGTTTATCATCCAGCGGAATCGTCTCAAAACTCAGCGGTGGCAATTCTTCTTGCGCGCGCTGGGCATTCGCGTTTTCGAGCGCCATATTGAGGATGGTCAGCGTGCGCAAGCCCAAAAAGTCAAATTTGACCAGGCCAACGGCTTCTACGTCGTCTTTATCATACTGGCTGACCAGGCTGTCACCATTTGGCTGACAATACACTGGCGAAAAGTCAGAAATCTTGCCAGGCGCAATCAACACGCCCCCGGCGTGCATACCGATGTTACGTACCAGGCCTTCGAGGCGCAGCGCTAAAGAAAGTAATTCTGCGACTTCTTCTTCTTTTTCGCGCCGCTCTTGTAACTGCGGCTCTTTTTCCAGCGCCGACTCCAGCGTAATACCGAGCTCCAGCGGAATCAGCTTGGCAATACCGTCAACAAAGTTAAATGGTAAATCGAGTACGCGGCCAACATCGCGGATGACCGCTTTGGCCGCCATGGTCCCGAAAGTAGCGATTTGTGACACCGATGCCAGGCCATATTTGTGCTTGACGTAATCAATGACGCGATCGCGCCCTTCCATACAGAAGTCAATGTCGAAGTCGGGCATGGAAACCCGCTCAGGGTTTAAGAAACGCTCAAACAGCAGGTTGTATTTGAGCGGGTCCAGATCAGTAATGCCCAGACTGTACGCTACCAGCGAGCCCGCGCCAGACCCCCGGCCCGGCCCTACTGGCACGCCGTTATTTTTGGCCCAGTTAATAAAGTCAGCCACAATCAGAAAGTAGCCAGGAAAGCCCATCTGCACAATGATGCCACACTCAAACTGCAAGCGATCTTCATACACCTGGCGCCTGGCTTCGCGTACCTGCGCATCCGGGTATAGATAAGCCAGGCGCTGCTCCAGCCCGGCTTTAGACTGGTCAACCAGATAAGTATCCAGACTTTCGCCATTGGGCGTCGGAAAGTCGGGCAAATAGTTTTTACCCAGGGTCAAACTCAGGTTACACCGCTTGGCAATCTCCACCGAGTTTTGTAATGCCAAAGGCATATCGGCAAACAAGGCCTGCATCTCGGCCTGGGTTTTAACATATTGTGTTGCGACAAAGCGGCGTGGACGGCGTTTGTCAGCCAGTACATAGCCCTCAGCAATGCAGGTGCGTGCCTCATGGGCCATGTAATCGTCTGGTGTTTGAAATTGCACCGGGTGCGTTGCCACCACCGGCAAATCAAGCTGCTGCGCGATGAGCACCGTGTGTTGAATCAGTTGCTCCTGGGCATAGGCTTCGCTGCTGCCAGCCTCGTGAACGCGTTGCACTTCAAGGTAATAGCGGCCGCTAAACACCTGCGCCCACTGCTGCGCATATTGCAAGGCCAGCGCCTGGTTACCAGCCTGCAAAGCGAGGCCAACATCGCCCGTCGCAAAACCAGAAAGCACCAGCAAGCCGTCGTTCTTCTCAAGTAACCATTCGGCCTTAATTTCTGCCCGCTCACGGTACTGATTATGCAAATAAGCGCTTGATAATAGCTCGCACAAATTACGATAGCCTTGCTGACTCTGCACCAGTAACAGCAAACGGTGCGGCTGATCTCGCTGCGTCGTATTTTCAATCCAGACATCGCAACCCAGCAGGGGCTTTAAGCCTTTGCCGCGCGCGGCTTTGTAAAATTTGACTGCGCCAAACAGGTTAGCCAGGTCGGTCAGCGCGATCGCTGGCATCGCATCGTTCTTGGCGGCTTTCACATAGTCGTCAATGCGCACAGTGCCATCCACAATGGAATACTCACTGTGACAGCGCAAATGAATAAATGCAGGTTGAAGGGTGGGAATTTCAGGCGCTTCCATGGCTTTATTTTAACCGCCAACACGGTTTTTTGTACCCATGACGGGTGCAAATAATCTGGTTGACAGCGTTAAAATCCCGGCTAGCGTACCACCCTGCCTCACCGAGAGCAGGCAATAAAAATTGAATGCTCTAGCCATAATGCTCTATGATGGCAGGCGTTTTCGTGAATAGATAACTGATCATGCCTAATGCCACCGCTTTACTGGATGACCCGATACTGGTTGAAGATGAATTACCCCGCTTGGGTCAAACCTTGCCTTTTTTTCAGCTGGTCAATCATGCGCTCGAAGACGTGTCATTAGAAGCATTTCGTGGTCAGCGAAAAATTCTGCACTTTTTTCCTGGCATAGACACCGCCACCAGCGCCAACAGTGTGCGCATACTGGACCGCTTGGGCACTACGCTGGAGAACACGGTCATTGTGCATATCTCACCTGACTTACCGTTCACCATGACGCGCTTTTTAACCGTAGAAAACCTGTCTGCCAGCATTCATTTATCGACCATGCGTGGCCGCGATATGCTCAAAAATTACGGCGTGCTGATGATCACCAGTAAACTGGCGGGATTGCCTGCACGCGTGCTGATGGTCGCCGATGAAAACGACCAAGTCTTACACGTGGAGCTGGTGAAAGAATTAACCAGCGAACCTGACTATGACGCAGCACTCGCTGTACTGCAAAACTGATTCCCTTACTGTTTATGTGGTTGATTGACGTTGCCTGACACGTTAAAGTGTTCGTTTAACACTCATCAACCTCGTTTTTGGAGAAGATTATGGCAAGCGTAACGCTTAAAGGTAACCCGGTCGCCGTTGGCGGTAAATTTTTAGCAGCAGGCGAGACTGCCCCAGCGTTTCAACTGGCAGATGCCAAACGTAACCTGGTTGGTCTGGATGCCTACGCAGGCAAACGCAAAGTACTCAATATTTTCCCTAGCATTGATACACCAACCTGCGCCACCTCTGTGCGCACGTTCAACAAAGAAGCCAGCAGCGTGAGCAATACCGTGGTGCTGTGTGTCTCAGCTGACTTGCCATTTGCACAAAGCCGCTTCTGCGGTGCAGAAGGCCTGGAAAACGTTGTCACCTTGTCTACCTTCCGCGATACCACTAAATTTGCGACCGACTATGGCGTGTTGATCACCGACAGCAGCCTGGCTGGCCTGACTGCGCGCGCAGTCGTTGTGCTGGATGAAAACAACCACGTGCTGCATAGCGAATTGGTTGGCGAAATTGCCGACGAACCTAACTACGCGGCAGCTTTGGCTGTGCTGAAATAAGTAGTAAGTAAACGAGCAATAAAAAAGCCAGCATATGCTGGCTTTTTTATTAGGCTATATTGGTATTTAAACGCGCTTGAACAACAAGCTGCCGTTCGTGCCACCAAAGCCAAAGTTGTTTTTCAGGGCGTATTCAATATTAAGATCACGTGCGGTATTGGCACAGTAATCCAAATCGCATTCAGGATCCTGATTAAACAAATTGATGGTTGGCGGTGAAATCTGATTGTAAATAGATAACACCGTGAATACAGACTCCAAGCCACCCGCGCCACCCAATAAGTGACCAGTCATAGACTTGGTGGAATTCACCACCAGTTTATAAGCGTGATCACCAAAAGTCGCTTTGATCGCATTGGTTTCATTCGCATCACCCAATGGCGTCGATGTACCGTGTGCATTCATAAACTGCACCTGGTCAGGGTTGACGCCTGCATTTTTGAGAGCGTTTACCATAGAACGGCGTGGACCATCCATATTTGGCGCGGTCATGTGATAGGCATCGGCACTTAAACCGTAACCAGATAATTCCGCGTAAATTCTGGCACCACGGGCTTTAGCGTGTTCATACTCTTCGAGCACCATCACCCCAGCCCCCTCGCCAATCACAAAGCCATCACGGTCTTTGTCCCAGGGACGGCTAGCCGTTGCCGGATCATCATTGCGATTAGACAAGGCTCTCGCAGAGGCAAAGCCACCAACGCTAAGCTCGGTAATGGCTGCTTCAGCGCCACCAGCCACCATCACGTCAGCATCGCCGTACTCAATCATGCGCGCGGCTTCGCCTATGCTATGCGTGCCTGTGGTACAGGCCGTCACCACGGCGATATTCGGACCTTTTAAGCCCAGCATAATCGACAGGTTGCCAGAAATCATATTGATAATGGTGCCTGGAATAAAAAATGGCGAGATTTTGCGCGGGCCACCTTCATCATAATTGTCGTTAGTGGACTCAATCAAACCCAAGCCACCAATGCCTGAGCCAATGGTGACACCAATGCGCTCGGCATTGGCATCCGTCACTTCCAGGCCGCAATCGCGAAAAGCCTCCAGCCCCGCTGCCAGTCCATATTGGATAAACGTATCCATACGGCGGGCATCTTTGGCTGGAATGAAATCTTCCGCGTTAAAGCCTTTTACTTCACCTGCAATCTGCGAAGCGAATGGTGTGGGGTCAAATTTGGTGATGCGGGTAATGCCTGATTGACCAGCAACCAGATTGTCCCAAGCGGTTTGGGTACCAATACCTACTGGAGACACCACGCCCAAGCCAGTTACTACTACTCTGCGTTTCGTCATAATATAGAAATCAGCCCTCTTGCGAGGGCTGATTGAAGAATGAAGTCAATGAATTACTTGAGATTTGCGTTGACGTAATCAATCGCTTGCTGCACTGTTGTGATTTTTTCTGCTTCGTCGTCAGGAATTTCGCAATCGAATTCTTCTTCCAAAGCCATCACCAATTCTACGGTGTCCAGAGAATCTGCACCCAGATCATCTACGAAAGATGATGTGTTTTTAACGTCAGCTTCGTTTGCACCTAATTGTTCACAAACGATTTTCTTTACGCGTTGTTCGATGTCGGACATCTAAAATACCCCTTTGTTGATAAGTGTCGTGTTCAGTAAACCGGTATTCTAGCAAAACTTGCCCAGAATACCAAAGAAACTATGTATTAAGCGCAATACATGCCGCCATTGACATGGATGGTTTCACCTGTAATGTAGGCAGCCGCAGGGGATGCCAGAAAGGCAACCGTTGCCGCAATTTCATCCACTTGGCCCAAACGGCCTACCGCAATGCGCTCCAGCATTTTGGCTTTAATCTCTTCTGGCAGCTCGGCAGTCATATCGGTTTCAATAAAGCCCGGCGCAACACAGTTAACGGTAATGCCCCGGCTGCCAACCTCTTGCGCCATCGACTTGGTAAAGCCCGTCATGCCAGCCTTGGCCGCCGCATAGTTAACTTGGCCTGCGTTACCCATATGGCCCACCACACTGGAAATATTAATAATGCGGCCTTGGCGCGCTTTCATCATCGGGCGCAATACCGCCTGACTCATGCGGAACACCGATTTCAGGTTGGTGTTCAATACCGCATCCCAGTCTTCGTCTTTCATGCGCATCAGCAAAGTATCTTTAGTAATACCGGCGTTATTCACCAGAATGGAAACATCACCATACTGCTCAGCGATCTGCTTTAATATCCCTTCAATCTGCTCTGGCTGCGTGACATCCAGCGCCAAACCAACGCCATTCACACCAGCCGCTTTCAGGTGGGCAGTAATCGCTTCTGCACCGCTGGCTGAGGTGGCCGTCCCAATCACAACCGCCCCCTGCTTACCCAGGGCTTGTGCAATGGCTGCACCAATCCCGCGGCTCGCGCCAGTCACCAATGCCACTTGTTGATTCAACATATTCATCCCCCTTATTGCGCAACAAATGCTTGCACAGATTCATCATTCACCAGTGCAACACAGGCCATCTCAGCCACGATGCGCTTGGCTAACCCAGCCAGCACCTTGCCTGGTCCGCACTCGGCAGCGCTCAACACCTCAGCTGCCGCCAAATGCTGCACCGTTTCAACCCAGCGCACCGGGCTGTACAATTGGCGTACCAAGGCGTCTTTAATTTTATCTGCATCGCTATAAGCAGTAACATCAGCATTATGTAACACTGGCACCACAGGCGCTTGCACACTAACATTTTGTAGATATTCACGCAGCTTATCTGCCGCAGGCTTCATGAGCTCACAATGTGATGGCACGCTCACAGGCAATGGCAGCGCACGTTTGGCACCTCTGGCTTTGGCCAGCTCCATGCCGCGCTCTACGGCAGCCTTGTCACCGGCAATCACCACTTGGCCTGGCGAGTTATAATTAACCGCCTGCACCACCTCCCCTTGTGCCGCCTCAGTGCATACCGCACGTACAGTGTCATCATCCAGACCCAAAATCGCGGCCATGGCGCCCTGACCCTCTGGCACAGCTTGCTGCATGACCTGCGCACGGAACTTGACCAGTGGTAACGCATCTGCAAATGAAATCGCATTGGCGGCAACCAGCGCGGTATATTCACCTAGGCTGTGACCGGCCATCGCCGTTGGCAACTGGCCGCCCAGTGCCTGATAGGCACGCCAGGTGGCAACCCCTGCGGTGAGCATGATGGGCTGTGTGTTTTCGGTCAGGTTAATTTCATCGTTGGCTTCTGTCGCCATTTTCCAGAAATCGACACCCAACACAGCCGAGGCTTCATCAAAAGTTTGTTTAACGATGGCGTGGGCCACAAGGCCCTGCATCATGCCAACTGACTGCGAGCCTTGGCCTGGAAAGAAAAAAGCAAATTTAGACATAATTTTTTATCACGTATCAACTAAAACAATATGCAGGCAGTCACTCACGCGATGCCTGCACAACACAATTTCACTGGCATTATTTAGCGCTTAATATCTGACCAGCGCAGAACCCCAGGTAAAGCCGCCGCCAAACGCCTCCATCAGCAACAGATGCCCGCGCTGAATGCGGCCATCGCGCACCGCGGTGTCGAGTGCCAGCGGGATAGACGCTGCGGAGGTATTGCCATGCCGGTCAACCGTGATGACTACTTTATCCATAGGCATATCCAGCTTTTTGGCCGTGGCTTGCAAAATACGGATATTGGCCTGATGTGGCACCAACCAGTCAATGTCAGACTTTTGCATCTGGTTAGCAGTCAGGGTTTCATCCACAATCTGGTCCAGCGTATTCACCGCCATTTTAAACACGGCATTACCTTCCATGACCACGGTATCCGGGCCATCCTCTTTGCGAGGCACATGCAGATAGGTTTCGTAATTGCCATCCGCATGAATGTGGGTTGAGAGGACGCCAGGCTGTTCACTGGCCTGCAAAATAACCGCACCTGCGCCATCGCCCCACAAAATGCAATTGCTGCGGTCGGTGTAGTCGGTGATACGGGTAAAGGTATCTGCGCCAATCACCAGCACGTTGCGGTACTGGCCAGACTTGATAAATTGATGCGCAGTGGTCAGCGCATACACAAAGCCGCTACAAACCGCTTGTACGTCAAATGCCGGACAACCCCTGATGCCTAATTTACGTTGCACCATGGTCGCCACACTCGGAAAAATCTTGTCCGGCGTCGTTGTTGCCACAATGATCAGATCGATGTCCTGCGCCTGAATATCGGCGGCTTCGATGGCATGGCGTGCGGCCTCGGTAGCCAGATCACTGGTGCGTTCATTCGTGACACGATGTCGCTGCTTAATACCGGTTCTGGCAAAGATCCATTCATCCGTGGTATCAACCATCTTTTCCAGGTCGGCGTTAGTTAAAATAGTGGGTGGCAGATAGCTGCCAGTGCCTGCGATTCGTGCGTTAATCATTCGTACGATTATGCCTTAATTGGGTCAAATTACCTAGCCGCATGCAGTTCAAGACTGCTCGGAAGTCGTCAGATGCTCGATCTCAAGCTGCGCCTGAATACGCTTTAAAACGCCGCTCTGCGCCTCTTCCATCGCCACGTGAATGGCATGGTAAAAGCCGACGCTGTCCGCCCCGCCATGGCTCTTCACCACAATGCCGCGCAAGCCTAAAAAGCTGGCACCATTATAGCGACGCGGATCCAGGCGTTTTTTGAACGCCTTTAGTACCGGAAAAGCACCCAGCGCCATCAACTTGGTTAGCCAATTGCGCTTAAATTCCTGCGTCAAAAACTTGCCCATCATATGCGCTAAACCTTCAGTCGTTTTCAGCGCTACATTACCGACGAAACCATCACACACCACCACATCGGTTGTGCCCTTGAAAATATCATCACCTTCGACGTTGCCGTAAAAATTCAAATGGCTGCCGCGCAGCAACTCGGCCGCCTGTTTGGCCACCTCATTACCTTTGATATCTTCAGAGCCGATATTGAGCAGGCCAACCGTTGGGTTAGGTTTATTGCTGATACAGCTCACTACCATCGCGCCCATAATGGCAAACTGGTAGAGGTGTTCCGGCGTACAGTCAGCGTTAGCGCCCAGGTCGAGCATAAACGTGCTGCCATTTTCAGACGGCAAGGTGGAGGCAATAGCCGGACGGTCAATTCCAGGCAAGGTTTTCAGCACAAACCGCGCTGTCGCCATTAAGGCGCCGGTATTACCAGCGCTCACACATGCTTGCGCCTCGCCTGTTTTCACCATATTGATCGCCACGCGCATAGAAGAATCTTTTTTATTCTTCATCGCGCTTTGTGGTGACTCATCCATCAACACCACCTCACTGGCGTGATGTACACGCAAACGCGGGTTGGGGGTGACATGCAAGGCTTTCAACTCAGCCTCAACGGCGTCTTGCAAACCAACCAGAATAATATTGAGATTAGGATTTTCTTTTAAAATACGCACTGCCGCAGGCACAGTCACATGTGGACCGTGATCTCCCCCCATGGCATCAATGGCAATCACTACTTCTTGTGACTGCGCGTGTTGACCAGTTGTCATGTTATTTCCCAAATTTACTTTTCTGACACTGCCGTGCTATTGAACAGCCGCCGCTTGTGCCAAAAAAGTAGAGGCTTACGCCAGATACACAAACGCCGCGCATTTTACTGCGCGGCGTGTTTTAAAGCTTGACGCTTTAATGCAGCGATTATTCGCCTTTTGCTGGCATCACTTTGCGGCCACGGTAAAAACCGTTAGGGCTCACGTGATGACGCAAATGTACTTCACCAGTCGTTGGCTCAATTGCCAATGGTGGGTTAGTCAAAAAGTCGTGGGAGCGGTGCATACCACGCTTGGACGGTGTCTTTTTGTTTTGCTGAACTGCCATTTAAATACTCCAAAATCAAACCGCCGCACCTCAGACAATGAAGTTAAAGGGCAGTTATAAATAAACTAAAATGCTACCTAATCCGCAATTATAAAATATTCCAGAGACAACTGCAAATAAATCGTGCAAATATCGCTTTTCATTTGCTTTTTTACAGTTTTGGCGACGCATTTAGCCATCACCGACCTTCACTTATCCAGCTTGAGCTGCTTAAGTGCCGCAAATGGATTCGGCTTTTCACCGGCAGTCTGCTGCAAGCTCACGCACGTAGGCTCGTGCATCACCGCGATCGGCAATGCCATCAGCAACTCGTCTTCAACCAGCGACTCAATCGTCGCTTCGCCGCCCTCTTCCAGCCAATCGACGTGCTCATCCTCTAACAGCGCCTCGGGTGGCTCATTACTCAACGCAAACTCAAACTGCAAATCAAGCACTTGCGGCAACGGCGCAAAGCAACGCTGGCACACCAACGGCAACGCCGACTGCACATTCAACGCCAACATAGGCAAGGCAGTCTCACTAAAAAAGCGTGGCGGCAACCCTTGCAACTGATAACGCACACATAGCGCATCCAGCGCTGCCGCATCGGTCACGCCCAGTGCATGCAATGCCTCTTGCAAGCGTGGCAAGGACGACAGCGCCAACTCACCTTCAGTCTTTTTTTGCTGCTGGGCCAGCTCCTCAAATCGCGTCATAACTTAAGCAAAACTCTAAATATATAAACAAGCCTCACACTATAGCAAACTCGGCCAATCTTGACGACCCGGCGTGCGCGAAGCAGCGGCCTAAATGACGTCCTACTTTTTAAGACCACGGTTTGTTGTTATAATGATGTCGCATCACGCGGCGCTCTTTTCATGAGCGCGCTCATGGTGCCGGTTTGCATAATCGGCCATCCGTTTAGACGGCCTCATTGCTGCAAAACCACAACCAACTCTACTCAAAGCGTTTTAAATACAAGTAGTTGCTAATTAATAAACGGTTGAGTTACTAAAAGACTCTGTCCTTTTTTCTTGCTTTAAGGGTAATGTGTGTTTAAGAAAATTTTAGTCGCGAATCGCGGTGAAATTGCGGTACGCATTGTGCGCGCCTGTTCGGAAATGGGCATCAAATCGGTGGCCATTTATGCGGATGCTGACCGTCATGCCTTGCATGTCAAAAAGGCTGACGAAGCCTATAACATTGGCTCCGACCCGGTAGCAGGCTACCTGAATGCACATAATATTGTGAACATCGCTGTAGCTGCGGGTTGCGATGCGCTGCACCCTGGCTACGGCTTCCTGTCTGAGAATCCTGAGCTGGCCGAAGTGTGCGCCCGTCGCGGTATCAAGTTTATCGGCCCTGAAGCCGATGTGATTCGCCAGATGGGTGACAAGATTCAGGCGCGTAACGCCATGATCAATGCCGGTATCCCTTGTGTGCCAGGCAGTGATGGCAACTTGGAATCCCTAGAAGCCGCCGTGGTACTGGCCAGTAAAATTGGCTACCCGATCATGCTAAAAGCCACTAACGGTGGTGGTGGCCGCGGTATTCGCCGTTGCGATAGCGAAAAAGAGTTGTTAAGCAACTACGACCGTGTCATTTCAGAAGCCAGCAAAGCGTTTGGTAAACCAGAAGTCTTTTTGGAAAAATGCGTGGTCCATCCGCGCCATATCGAAGTGCAGATTCTGGCCGATGCACATGGCAACGTGATTCACCTGTTTGAGCGCGATTGCTCTATCCAGCGTCGCAACCAGAAGCTGATTGAAATCGCGCCGTCGCCACAACTGTCACAGGCGCAGCGTGACTATATTGGTAGCCTGGGCGTCAAAGCGGCCAAAGCGGTTGGCTATGAAAACGCTGGCACGGTTGAGTTCTTACTCGACTCAGACAACAATTTTTACTTCATGGAAATGAACACCCGTTTGCAGGTGGAACATACCGTGACCGAAACCATTACCGGCGTTGATATTGTTCAACAGCAGATCCGGGTCGCGGCTGGCTTGCCATTGCAATACAAGCAAAGCGAAATTGCTTTCCGCGGCTTTGCCATGGAGTACCGCATTAACGCCGAAGATCCACAAAAAGATTTTCTGCCAAGCTTTGGTAAGATTACGCGCTACTATGCGCCGGGTGGCCCTGGCGTGCGTATGGACGCGGCCATTTATAGTGGCTATGTGATTCCACCTTACTATGACTCAATGTGTGCCAAACTCACTGTTTGGGCACTGGACTGGGAAGGCGTGATTGAACGTGGTCGCCGTGCACTAAACGACATGGTGGTCTATGGCGTCAAAACAACGATTCCTTACTACCAGCAAATCATGCTACACCCTGATTTTAGGGCAGCTGACTTTAACACCAGCTTTGTAGAGCAACACCCGGAGCTGACAGAATATGATGTCGGACTCCCGAAAGAGTTGATGGCCGCAGCGATCGCTGCCGCAATTGCAGCCCACGAAGGCATTTGATTAACCGCATTGCAGATATTAATTTAGATCGACAAGATTATGAGCAAAATACACATCACCGAACTCGTTTTAAGAGATGGTCACCAATCCCTGATCGCGACGCGCATGCGTACCGAAGATATGCTGCCAATTGCCAGCAAACTGGATGAAATTGGTTTCTGGTCACTGGAAGCCTGGGGTGGTGCCACCTTTGACGCCTGCGTGCGCTTTTTAAAAGAAGATCCATGGGAGCGCCTGCGTAGCTTGCGCAAGGCCTTGCCTAATACGCCGATCAACATGCTGTTGCGCGGCCAGAACTTGCTGGGCTACCGCCATTATTCAGACGATGTGGTACATGCGTTTGTGAAACAAGCCGCAGATACCGGTGTAGATGTATTCCGCATTTTTGATGCGATGAACGACATCCGCAACCTGAAAACAGCCATTGACGCAGTAAAGTCAGTTAAAAAACATGCTATTGGCACTTTGTCTTTCACCACTAGCCCGGTGCATGACGTGGCTTACTTCGTCAATATGGCAAAAGAGCTAGAAGCACTGGGTTGCGACAGTATTGGCGTTAAAGATATGGCCGGCCTGCTCACGCCAACCATGGCCGGTGAGCTGGTCAAGGCATTAAAGTCTGCAGTAAGCTTGCCGATTCATATGCATAGCCACGCAACCTCTGGCTTGGCCAGCATGGTCATGCTCAAGAGCGTTGAAAACGGTGTCGACATTATCGACACCTGCAACTCTTCATTCTCAGAAGGTGCTAGCCACCCAACGACCGAGAGCCTGGTCGCTGCCTTAAAAGGCACCGAGTACGACACTGGTCTGGATCTAGGCAAGCTGCAAGAAATCACCGCCTACTTTAAAGAAGTGCGTAAAAAATACTGGCAGTTTGAGAGCGAATTCACCGGCGTAGATACGCGCGTATTGATCAACCAGGTGCCAGGCGGCATGATTTCCAATCTGTCTAACCAGTTGAAAGAACAGGGCGCACTTAACCGCATGGATGAAGTGCTGGCCGAAATTCCTCGTGTACGCCAGGATTTAGGCTACCCGCCGCTGGTGACACCTACCTCACAAATCGTTGGTACCCAAGCGGTATTAAACGTATTAACGGGTGGCCGCTATAAATCCATCACTAACGAAGTGAAAAATTACTTGTTGGGTCAATATGGTAAAGCGCCTGCCGCAGTTAATGCAGAGGTGCGTAAACAGGCTGTAGGCGATGCTGAAGTGATCACCTGCCGCCCGGCCGATTTATTACAGCCAGAAATGGTCAGATTGCAATCTGAAGCCGAGCGCTTTGCCAATAACGAACAAGACGTACTCACCTACGCCATGTTCCCGGATATTGGCCAAACCTTTTTGCAAGAGCGCAATGCGGGCTCGTTGAACCCTGAGCCATTACTGAGCAAAGATGCGGTGACCCAACAAACGGCCGCTGCACGCTATGCGCCTAACGAGTTTAATATCACACTGCACGGTGAAACCTACCATATCAAGTTGACAGGTAGTGGCCACGCCGGTGAAGAGCGCAAACCTTACTACGTGAAGGTTGATGGCATCTCAGAAGAAGTGTTTGTAGAAACCCTTAACGAGATGGAAGTCAGTGGCGGTGCCAACGGCTCTGCGGGCGGCAAGAAAAAAGCCACCGTGGCTGCTAGTGGCCGCCCACGGCCTCACCATCCGGGTTGCGTCACCACAGCCATGCCGGGCACCATTGTCACCGTTAAAGTAAATGTGGGTGACAAGGTCAATGCAGGCGACGGCGTGCTGGTGATTGAAGCCATGAAAATGGAAAACGAAATTCAGGCCAGCAAGTCAGGCACAGTGGTGGCCATTCATGTGGCCAAAGGTGACAGTGTTACCCCGGACGAAACACTGATTGAAATTCAACCGGAATAATTCAAGCCGACAAAAATCCCTGAAGCTATTCAGGGATTTTTGCTTTTAGCCATGACCAAACCACTCATTCTTGCCTCTTCCTCCCGTTATCGCCGCGAAGTGCTGCAAAAACTGCATGTGCCTTTTGAGTGTATTTCACCAGAGATTGATGAAACCCCCTTGCCCAACGAGCCACCAGAGCAGACCTCATTGCGACTGGCTGAAGGCAAGGCACGAAAAGTAGCTGAGAGCCAACCGCATGCGCTGATTATCGGCTGCGACCAGGTTGCTACGGTGGATGGCTTGCAGATTGGCAAGCCTGGCAACCACGAAAACGCGGTCAAACAGTTGACCATGCTCAGCGGCAAAGAAGTCGTTTTTCACAGCGCACTGTGTTTGTACGACAGCAGCAACCAACACATGCAATCGACCATAGCGCCTTACTTTGTTAAATTTAAAACACTCACAGCCACACAGATTGAAACCTATTTGCGGCTGGAGCAACCCTACGACTGCGCAGGCAGCGCTAAATCTGAAGGCATGGGCATCGCCCTGCTAGACTATATGCGCGGCGACGATCCTAATGCATTGATTGGTTTACCACTCATCGCGCTAGTGAGCATGTTGCAACACGCTGGCGTCGATGTATTATCACACTCACGACCATAACGCTGACCGACTGACTTGTTAACTTTTTGAACGGCTGTTGCGTTATGTGGGTCTCAAGCGTACGCGCTTAATAACAACGAGAGGATCACCATGCGACTCAGCTCCCTGCTGCTGTTTTCTTTAGGCAGTGCTTCACTGTGCAATACATCAATCGTGCAGGCAGAAACCGTCAGCCCGCAATCGGACCAAACCAGCGTGGCGGTCACCATCTACAACGAAGACCTCGCCCTGGTAAAAGACAACCGCAAGCTAAGCCTGAGCAATGGCTTATCTGCGCTGTCGTTTCGGGACGTCAGTGCGCAAATCAAACCAGAAACCGCTTTGCTGCGCAGCTTACAACCCAATAGCAGCCTGCAGGTGCTAGAACAAAATTTTGATTTTGACCTACTCACCCCACAAAAACTGCTGGAGAAAAACGTAGGCCAGCAAGTGATGATTATCCGCACCAACCCGAGCACAGGCGCCGAGACGCAAGAAACCGCCACCGTGCTTTCAGCACAAGATGGTGTGGTACTCAAAATCGGCAACCGCATTGAAACCGGCATCCCCGGCCGCATTGTTTACCCCAACGTGCCCGGCCAACTCAAAGACCGCCCCACCCTGACCACGCAAGTACAATACAAAGGCGCCGAACAAAGCAATTTGGAGCTCAGCTACCTCACTGGCGGCCTGCAATGGAAAGCCGACTACGTGGCCGAGCTCAGCAGTAAAGAAGATGCCATTGACCTCTCAGGCTGGGTCACGCTCACCAACACCAGCGGCAGCGCCTACCCCAATGCAAAAGTGCAATTGGTGGCAGGGGATGTCAACCGCGTGCGCGAGGTTATTCGCCCCAAAACCATGATGATGCGCAGTGAAGCCATGGTGGCCGATGCCGCCATGCCAAGTGAACAAGGCCTGCTCGAATACCATTTATATACACTGCCACGCACCACCACGATTGCCGAAAACCAAACCAAACAGGTTGCACTACTCTCCGCGCAGCATATTCCGGCGCGTAAAGAGTTGGTCTTAACTGGCGCCGACTATTACTACCAAGGCCAATACCGCGATATTGAGAAAAAGCAAAAGGTGCAGGTATTTGTTGAGTTTGAAAACAAAGAAAGCAGCAAGTTAGGTATTCCGCTCCCTAAAGGCACCATGCGTGTGTATAAAAAAGATAACGATGGTACGGCGCAATTTGTCGGTGAAGACCAGATTGACCATACGCCTAAAAACGATAGCGTACGCCTCAAACTCGGCAATGCATTTGATGTGACCGCAGATCGCGTGCAAACCGACTTTAAAAACCTGAGTAAACCCAACCAGACGCCACTCTATGAAAGTGCCTATACCATTACCCTGCATAACGCCAAAAAAGAAGCCGTGACGGTGACCGTGCAAGAGCCGCTCAATGGTGACTGGAAAATCTTGAATGAATCTCAGCCACACAAAAAAACCAGTGCGCACCAAGCCACCTGGCAAGTTAGCGTGCCAGCTGAAACTGATGTAACACTCAAATATCGGGTGCAAGTGAAGTATTAAGCCAAGTAGCATCTTAAGCCCTCAAAAAGCATTCTTGCAAAAGAATGCTTTTTTTATGCGCCAGCGTGGGATAATCCGGTTTTTACAATACATTGAACACTATGGCTACTGGTACCTTATACTTTATCCCTGCCCCGCTCGCTGAAGGCACGACGCCACAACAAGTGCTACCGGCAGACGTTGTGCAACGCATGCACAGCCTGCGCCACTTCATCGTCGAAAACGAAAAAACCGCACGCCAGATTATCGCCGCCAGCGGCCATCCAGTGTCTATCCGCGAGTTAAGCCTCACAGTGCTCACCAAAGATACGCCAAACAAAGAGCTGGCAAAACTATTGCAGCCCTTACAGCAAGGGCTAGATGTCGGCTTGATGAGTGAAGCAGGCTGCCCGGGCATTGCCGACCCTGGCGCTGCACTGGCTGCGGTGGCCCACTATAAAGGCATACGCGTGGCGCCGTTAGTCGGCCCTAGCAGCTTGTTATTAGGTTTGATGGCAAGCGGACTCAATGGTCAACGCTTCACATTTTTAGGCTATTTGCCAAGCGAAAAAGCAGAGCGCGTTAAAACCATCAAAGGCATTGAATTTGACTCAAGAAAACAGCAAGCCACGCAACTGTTTATTGAAACGCCCTACCGCAACCAGCATGTGCTAGAAGACCTGATTGATAACCTGCAAGCGCAAACGCGACTATGCGTAGCCTGCAATATCACTGCACCAGATGAATTGATTGTGACTAAAACCATCGCCGACTGGAAAAAAGCAGCATTACCCGATGTACATAAAAAACCCACCGTGTTTTTACTACTTGCATGATCAGCACATAAAAAAGCCCCGCATCAAGCGGGGCTTTTCACAACAAGCAATCAAGCTGACTGATGTTAGGCTGTACGGCGACGAACAACCGCTGCCATCAAACCAAACCCTGCCAGCAACATGCTATAGGTATCTGCCTCAGGCACCGGCGTTGTCGGCGTCATGGTGACCCAGTAAACACCTAAACCATTGTTTTGGTAAGCCTGAAAAAATGGAAAAGTCACCAACACCTTGCCGTAGTTCCCTTCATTGGTTTTCACCGCAAATACCGAGTTAGCCGTCAACAAACTGCCCACATCGCTACCACTAATCCCACTAGAAGAATAAGTTAATGCCTCGAGGTCGCTCACAGTCAACGCATTAAAGCTTAAACCACCAACCCCTACTTGGCCAACATAAGCGAGTTGCGCTGTTGAGTAAGGCATCAATGCACGGCTAGTCGCCGTCATTTGCTCCCACCAAACATCTGGACCCGCACCAGTCAATGAGCCAGCATCAAAATCGAATAAAAAAGTGCCTGGGATAGTCGCAACGCCTTCTGAAACAGTCGCCGCCTGTGCGCTGGTCGCAATACCGCTTACCATGGCTAAACCCAATAATGCAGCCATGCCTTGCTTGTATGAATGTTTAAACAATTTCATCTTCACTCTCCAAATTAACAATAAAAGTCCACTATTATTAACTTATATTAACAATATTTGCAATGAGTTAATTAAAAGAAATGCACTCAAGGCAAATCACCATGACTTAAATACAAAAAGCCTCGAAAAGTTCGAGGCTTTTTATACGATGAATGCTTTAACTTTTTTAGTCGTTTAATTTAAAGGTGATGGGCACCAGAACCCAGGCATCAAAAGGCTCTCCTGCTTTTTTTGCAGGAATAAAACAAAAAGATTTGACTGACTCTATAGCCGCTTCGTCTAATCGACTAAATCCGCTCGATTCATGTAATTTGACCTCAACTAGATGGCCAGTTTTATCAACAAACACCTTCAAAATCGTTTTCCCCTCCTCCCGCAACTTTCGGGACTCCAGAGGATAATCTAACTTATCTTTTACCGAGGCAACACCATTTCCCTCTTCACAAGAAACTGATTCAGAGGCGTGAGAGGCAAATGTAATAGAAGTAAAAAATATAAGGAGTAACAACTTATGCATGAAAGTTATTGCCCACGCATAAACATCTTGTCGAGCTCATTCAAACTCACCTGAAACCAGGTCGGTCTGCCATGGTTACACTGTCCGCTACGCTCAGTGGCTTCCATGTCTCTCAGCAAGGCGTTCATTTCGGTGACGGTGAGCTGCCGGTTGGCTCTCACAGCCGCATGGCAGGCCATGGTGCCTAATACTTCGTTTTGGCGTTCTAGCAATACGCGGCTCGCGCCATACTCATGCAAATCGCGTAACACGGCACGCGCCAAAGCCACGGCATCGGCGTCTTGCAGCATGGTCGGCACAGCGCGGATGGCGATGGTGGTTGGGGATAAGGTAGCGAGATCAAAGCCTAACTTTTGTAAGGTGTCGCTGCCATTTAAATTTTGCAGTGTAGCGACTTCTACTTTTTCGGCGTAGAAGCTGATCGGTATTAGTAAAGGCTGTGTTGCGATGGCTTGCTCGCTCAAGGCATTTTTGAGACGCTCATACATAATGCGCTCGTGCGCGGCGTGCATATCCACCACCACCATGCCTTGCGTGTTTTGGGCCAGGATATAAATACCGTGCAACTGGCCTAGCGCGAAACCTAAAGGATATTGCTGCGGAGCTTCTGCTGCGGTATAGGTTGCCATCACAGGCGTGACTTCCTGCAAGCTTACTGCAGAATCACCTTCTTCAATATTACCAATCGTCGCTGCAGGGGTTAAATCGCCATATAGCTGGCCATAAAATTGCTGCGCCAGCGCTGCGCCATTGCTCACACTAGATGGATAGTTGCCACCAAATGCAGGTCGGCTTTGCAGGGGCATTTCAACCTGTTCACGCGGCATATTAAAAGCGGGGATATTCGCTGGCCGAAACGGATTAAACGGTGCTTGTACAGGCTGGCTGGCCTGAATCTCAGCCGAGGTTTTACCTAGTGCTTTGTGCAGGCTATGAAAAATAAATCGATGCACCGCTTGCGACTCACGAAAACGCACCTCAGTTTTGGCCGGGTGTACGTTGACATCGACTAAGGATGGATCGAGCTCTAAAAAAAGCACAAAAGCCGGATGTTTGTCGCCGTGCAACACATCTTGATAGGCTTGTTTAATCGCATGAGCTATCAGTTTATCGCGCACAAAACGACCGTTCACAAATACATACTGGCTATCGCGACTATGGCGTTGATACGTCGGCGAAGCAGTCATGCCCCACAGGCGCAGGCCGGCACTCTCTTCTTCTAGCCAGACACTTTGCGCGGCAAACTCGCTGCCCAACACGTCGGTGATGCGTTGTTGTGGTGTATTCGCGGCCAAGCGCGAGATAGCCTTGCCGTTATGCTGCAATAAAAAGCCGACGTTCGGGCGCGACAAGGCCACTCGCGTAAACGCATCTTCGCAATGGCCAAACTCGGTATTTTCGGTTTTGAGAAACTTGCGCCGCGCCGGGGTATTAAAGTACAAATCATGCACTTCAACAATGGTGCCAGCATCCAGCGCAGCCGGGCTGATCGCTTGCCCGTGTGTACCTTCAGCAGCAATTTGCCAGGCATGGCTGGCCGCTTGTTGGCGACTAGTGAGCACCGTGCGTGAAATAGAGGCAATACTGGCCAGTGCCTCGCCTCTAAAGCCCAAACTGCCGACTTGCTCCAGGTCTTCCAAACTCTGAATTTTGCTGGTGGCGTGACGCATCAGCGCCAGTTCCAGGTCGTCTTTGGCAATGCCGTGGCCGTCATCACTCACTTTAAGCAGCTTGATGCCGCCTTGCTGCAGCGCCACCTGAATTTGCGTGCTGCCCGCATCCACGCTGTTTTCCAGTAACTCTTTAAGCGCGGAGGCTGGGCGCTCTACCACCTCTCCGGCAGCAATTTGTGAAATCAGTTGGTCAGGTAGTAAATGGATTTTCATCACGCCATTTTACCTGTTTTGCTAGAATGGCTGCTATGTCTCTCGCCGCATACCAGGATTATTTGTCGCGCTTTCGCCTTGCGCGCCAGATGCAACGCCAACACCATTTTTATGTCGGCCCCACCAACTCTGGCAAAACTTACCAGGCACTCGAAACCTTGCGCCAGGCCGCGTCTGGCGTCTACCTGGCGCCATTACGTCTGTTGGCGATGGAGGTGCGTGACCGGCTAATGCAGGCGGGTGTGCCGTGCAACCTGGTCACCGGAGAAGAGCGCGTGATGGTGCCGGGCGCAAGGCACACCGCGTCTACCATTGAAATGCTGCGGCCAGATATGGCGGTAGACGTCGCCGTGATTGATGAAATCCAGATGCTGATGGACCCAGACCGTGGCAGCGCCTGGACCGCTGCCCTGCTCGGCGTCCCCGCCAAACAAGTATTTATCTGTGGCGCCAACAGCGTAACCGCCAGCTGTACCCGCGTGCTGGATGCGCTGGGCGAGCCGTATACCCTCACCCACTTGCAACGCATGACGCCACTGCTGATTGAAGACCATAGCATTTGCGGCGCCCGCTACCATGCAGCCAAGCTACACAAAGCCTTGCAACCCGGCGACGCCATCATCGCCTTTAGCCGCAAAGATGTGCTGACGCTGGCAGCACGTATCCGGCAATGGGGATTAAGCGTCGCCACTATTTACGGCGCGCTATCGCCAGAAGTCCGGCGTGGTGAATCCGCCCGCTTTGCCAGCGGCGAGGCGCAAATATTGGTCGCAACAGACGCTATTGGCATGGGGCTCAACCTGCCGATACGGCGGGTTATTTTTGCCAATATCCACAAGTTTGACGGCGTCGCCCCGCGCCCGCTCAATGCCACCGAAATGCGCCAGATTGCAGGACGGGCTGGTCGCCATGGCCTCTATGACACCGGCTACGTCACCGTGCTTGAAGATGATGAACAATGGCATCTGCAAGCCATGTTGCAAGTGGACGATACGGTAGCGCCATTCGCACTGCCGATAGCGGTTGGTGGTGGCGATATTGAGGCGCTGAGCCAGAAAATACCCACCTGGCGGCTGGCGGAGTGCGTGGAAAACCTACACACACAATATGCAAAACAAAACGGCCAACAGCACTTGCAATGGCAAATCACACCATTGCAATACCAGCAGGCCTTACTCATAGACCAAGTCGCCCCCAAACTCAGCATGCGCGACAAATACCGCCTAATGTGCGCGCCACTGGCGATACAAGTGCCGATTGCGCGGGATTATTTTATGCAATGCGTAGAAGCGGTTGCCACACAACAACCACGTGCATTACCAACCATGCCTGATTGGCTGCATGGGCAACAAGCGCAATACCTGGAGCAGGCCGAGTTGATTTGCCAGCATTTAAGTTTATATAGCTGGTTGTCGTATCAGTATCCGCAGGTTTTCCTGGATAGAGCCCTGATTGATGACGCTAGAAAAAAAATCAATGCGTATATTAGCCGTGCTTTGAAGGTGCAGGCGGGATATGGGAAGACGCTGAGAGAGACGGAGTTGGCTCAGTATCGCTAAATGTGCATTTATTAATAACTCGAACCATTTATTTCGCCTCTCGGCGAGTCACTTTCTGGTGCTTGTCCCCCAAAAAGTAACCAAAGAGGACGACACCCAGCCATCACGGCCTTACGGCTCCCTTGCGTTGCTCAACAAAATAAGCCGGTCACGAAACTCGCCCTGACAAGCCACACACTTCGTGGCTTGTTGCGGAGCTCAGACAGTCGCTCCCTCTTCTCTTATTGTGTTTCCGCTACTCAGCGTGATGGGATGGGATTATTCTCGCCAAACAAGCATGGTCGGGGTTGGGATGGTTAAAAAAACAGATTCTTTGTTTTTGAATTCACTAACGGTGGCAGTCGCATGGTGTTCGGGGTCCCCATCTGCCGCGCCGAGTAGCGCAGGCAAAATAAGAAAGAAGGGAGCGACTGTTCGAATCCCGCAGTAGCTCACGTTTTGAGTGAGCTACCAGGTTGAGTTTCGTGACCGCTTATTTTGACGAGCAACGCAGGAAACAAGCGGAAGCTGGGGTGTCTTGTTCTTTGCCTTCTTTCTTATGGACAAGCATAAGAAAGAATGGTCGCCGAAAGGGCGAAATAGATATTTCCACAAACCGAGACTGCTACAAGTAAAGAAAAGTAACTCGCTGAAAAAGCGAAAAACAATATGACAAACAACCACAAACGCGCGGGCACCCATGCCCACCCTACGACTCGCCAAAAGGGGAAAAGAAACCTATCAATAATCGAATTACCTTTTCAAGCAATTCCGAAGATTTACTTCTTAGCAAACGAAGGATTTGTCGCCACGTAAGACTTCACCCCCATCAAAATCGCATTCACCAACTTATCCTGGTAACCATCATCATTCAACCTGGCTTCTTCATCCGGGTTACTGATAAACGCAGTCTCCACCAAAATCGATGGAATATCAGGTGATTTCAACACCGCAAACGCCGCTTGTTCTACATACTTGGAATGCAGCGTATTGATTTTGGCAATACGCCCTAACACCGCTTTGCCCATGCGAATACTGTCATGTATCGTCGCGGTTTGCGATAAATCGAGCAAAGTGCGCGCTAAATCCATATCGCGTGTATCTAGCGATACGCCACCAATCAAGTCTACCGCGTTTTCCTTTTTCGCCAGGTAACGTGCGCCAGCACTGGTGGCGCCGCGTTCTGATAGCGCAAATACTGACGACCCTTTGGCGGTGCTATTCACAAACGAATCAGCGTGGATAGAAATAAACAAATCAGCTTTAGCAGCGCGTGCTTTTTTAACGCGGTCACCCAGAGGCACGAAATAGTCGCCATCACGAATTAAAATCGCCTGCATATTGTCTTCGGCATCAATCTGCTGCTTGAGTTTGCGCGCGATAGCCAAAGTGATATTTTTTTCATGGCTACCGCTGGCGCCTCTGGCACCGGGGTCTTCGCCACCGTGACCGGCATCGACAGCAATAGTAATCAATTTTTGGCCAGGCTTGGCTTGTTTAGGCTTATCAACAGCCGCTGGCTTATCCGCTACTTTATCCGTTGTTGTGCTGGTAATGGCCGGTTCAGTAGTGGGTTCCTTAGCGGTTGGCGGAGTGATTGTTGCTGGCTCGGCTGGTTTGCCTTCGCTAGTGGTTGGCGGCAACTCTTGTAATTGTTTCGATGGGGTTAATACCGGTGTCGCAACAGCAGGCTCTACACTGCCCGTTGCTGGCGCAATGCTGATGGCCAGCCGTTGTTGCGAGTTACCTGCATTCATATCAGTCACCAGTGGTTTGATGTCAGATTTGATGTCAAATACCAGGCGTGTGGTTTGCTCGGTAAACGGTGCAATGCGGATTTTGGATAAATAAGGGTGTTGTGCATCCAGCTGTAGCGGTAAGGCTTTTAAAGTTGGGCTGATGGCGACGGCGTCCATGTCAATCACCACCCTAAACGGATTATCCAGCGTAAATACGCGGTATTTGATTTGCTGATCCAGCAGCAACTCCAGTTGCACCTGGCTACCATGCTGTTGCAAGTTGGCCAGAATCACTTCGGCGGCATGGCTGACACTGCTGACCATATAGAACAAGGCTGACAACAGCCATGCATTTAAAATTTTGCGGGTTACTGGCATAGTCCTTCCAACGCCAGCGCGTGCTGACTGGTGATATGTAGCACGCGGCCGTGCGGCAAAATATCAAAGTGAATATCTATATCGGCTTGCGGCAACACCTGTTCGGCGCGTTCTGGCCATTCAACCAGGCAGATGCTGCTGGCATTAAAGTAATCTCTAAACCCGGCGGCTTCCCACTCTTCCGGGTCCTGAAAACGATACAAATCAAAATGGTAACATGCGGCCAGGGGCAAGCTGTATGGCTCAACAATGGTATAAGTCGGGCTTTTGACCTTGCCGACATGCCCCAGCGCATGCAGAATACCGCGCACCAGCGTGGTCTTGCCCGCACCGAGATCGCCATGCAGGTAAATCACCTGCCCGGGTCTTAGCTGTGTCGCTAACACCTGTGCGGCATGCAAGGTGGCTGCTTCGTCTTTTAAAATCTGTGTAGAATACGTTTCTGTCATGTCACATCAATCACATCCAAGCCCGACAACGCTGCCCGACCAGCAGGCCGCCGCAGAAATGGCAGCAACCATCAAAGCATGGGCGCGAGAACTGGGGTTTGGCAGCATAGGCATTACCGATACTGATTTGTCTGCCGCCGAACCTGAGTTTTTAAACTGGCTAAGCAAACAATACCATGGCGACATGGATTATATGGCAAAACATGGCACCAAGCGCAGCCGACCGGCAGAATTGGTGCCCGGCACGCTACGTGTGATCTCGGTTAACCTGAATTATCTGCCTGAAAATGCGGCTGATGGCTGGCAAGTACTGGAAAACCCGAACAAGGCCTATGTTGCCCGCTATGCCATGGGGCGCGATTACCACAAGGTGATGCGCAACAAGCTGCAACAACTGTGCACGCGCATTAGCGAAACATTTGGTCATTTCGAATATCGGGTGTTTGCTGACAGTGCCCCCGTGCTGGAAGTTGCTTTAGCCACCAAAGCGGGCGTTGGCTGGCGTGGCAAGCACACTTTACTGCTCAACCGCCAGCAGGGCTCATGGTTTTTTCTGGGTGAAATTTACACCAACCTGCCATTACCCGTAGACCCCCCCACCACCGCACACTGCGGCAGTTGCTCTGCCTGTATAGACATCTGCCCTACCCGCGCCATTGTCGCGCCTTACGAACTAGATGCCAGGCGCTGTATTTCTTACCTCACCATTGAGCACAAAGGCAGCATTCCACTAGCGTTACGGCCACTGATAGGCAACCGCGTGTATGGCTGTGACGACTGCCAGTTGATTTGCCCGTGGAACAAGTTTGCAGTGAGCACACAAGAAAGTGATTTTGCCGTGCGGCACGGCTTGGATAGCCGTGATTTGGTGGATTGTTTTGCCTGGACAGAAACAGAATTTCAAGAGCGTATGGCCGGTAGTGCTATTTACCGCATAGGCTACACACAATGGCTGCGCAATGTCGCGGTGGGCTTAGGCAACGCCACGAGCTCTGCGGCCGTCATTGCCGCGTTAAAAGCACGGCAACATGATAGCAGCGAGCTAGTACGCGAGCATGTTGCCTGGGCACTGGCACGACATGCTCACGAGGCAGCTTAAGCTGCCAACAAGGCGGCACCCAACATGCCAGCCACATCGCCTGAGCGGGTAATGTGCACCTTGATTTTTCCGCGCAAGACAGGAATCAAGTCGTGCTCCAGCCGCTGATGAAACGCCGCAGACATCAATGTCCACGCCGCCGCCACACCACCGCCAATCATTACATTTTCTACATCAACCACTTTAAGCACACTGGCCAGCATTTGCGCAAGCTTACTACCTGCATCAGCATATACGTTTTTTGCATGGATATTGCCTTGCTCAGCCGCCACAGCAATCGCCTGGGCAGTTAATGTTTGGCCGGTGAGGTCTGCGTAAGCTTGGCTGATGCCTGTAGCAGACGCATATTGCTCAACGCAGCCCCGATTGCCACAGCCACATAAGCGGCCATCTGGCACCACGATAATATGACCCGCCTCTAACGCATAGCCGTGATGGCCTGACCACACCTGGCCGTTGACCACCAGGCCAGCGCCCACACCAGTGCCCAGCCCGATATAGAGCAAACCACCAGCGGGCTCACCTAACTGGCAAAACTCACCATAAGCGGCAGCGTTCGCATCGTTTTCAACGCGTACGTGCACGCCAAGCAAACCAGAAAGGTCGTGACCGAGATTGACCTCCCGTAAGCCTGGCAAATTGGGCGACTGCGCCAACACGCCAGTGTTTGGATCAATAAAACCAGGAAAACCAATGCCGATGGCAGCAATATCAGCATATTTTTTAAGCCATGGCTGAATAGCCTCTGCCGTCACTTGCAAAATGGTTTGCCAGGCTTGTGTAGGCGGATATTGTTTACAAATGTCAGAATAATTGGCCTGAAAGCGCGTTTCTTCAACCAGCGTCAGATCAGAAAACACGCCCAGGCGCAGATTAGTCCCGCCAACATCCAACCCCAAACGATAAACAGCACTGGCTTCAGGCATGCACGCGATCACTTTCTTCTACTAATTGTCTGAACAGTTGCAGTTTATCATCAGTTAATTGTGCCCACGCCATACGCCATGACCAGTTGCCTTCTATGGTCCCCGGCGTGTTCATGCGAGCCCGGCTGTCTAAGGCTAGAATATCCTGCATAGGAACAATCGCCAGGCTGGCGACGCTATTAAAAGTGAGTTGCATCAGTGCCATTGGCATCTCTTGCGGCGCTTGATTGGCATGCTGGTTTAAATAGTGTTGTACGTGGTTGCGTACATGCTCTGGCGCGGCTTGATACCAGCCTAGCGTCGTATCGTTATCATGCGTGCCGGTATAAGCAACGCTGTTGTGTTCGATATTGTCAGGCAAATAAGGATTATCCTCGCCGCCACCAAAAGCGAATTGCAGAATTTTCATGCCAGGCAAATCAAACGCATGGCGTAAGGCATCCACTTCATCAGTGATGATGCCTAAGTCCTCAGCCACCAGGCTCAGTTGTGGAAAAGTCTCAGTCATGGCCTGCAATAAGGCATGTCCGGGTGCTTCTTGCCAGGTGCCGTTGATAGCCGTGGGCTCTAGTGCCGGAATCTCCCACGCAGCTTGCAAACCGCGAAAATGGTCGATACGCAGGACATCAAACAATTGCGCCTGGGTATCAATGCGGCCCAGCCACCAGGCAAAGCCGTCGGCCTGCATCACCTGCCAGTCATAGTGCGGATTACCCCAGCGCTGGCCGGTTTCTGAGAAGTAGTCAGGCGGCACCCCGGCCACCACCGTCATATTGAGCTCAGCATCCAGTTTAAACCACTCTGGGTGCGCCCAGACATCGACACTATCGTAGGCGACAAAAATCGGGATATCGCCAAATAGCTTGATACCACGCTGGTTAGCATAGGTTTTAAGCTGCGCCCATTGCTGAAAAAATACATATTGCGTGAATTTAATCAGGGTGAGATTTTCTTGATGGGCGGCGGTAAATGCCTGTAAGGCCAGCACATCGTGCAGCCGGTAAGCTTCTGGCCATTGCTGCCAACTTTGCTGCTCGTGTTGCGCACGTAAACTCAAAAACAAGGCAAAATCTTCTAACCAGTAATGCTGTGTCTGACAAAAACGGGCAAAAGCGGGCCAGGTAAAGCCGCGGCCATCGGCCTTGCTTGAGCTGCTGCCAGACTGCACGCGCGACATGATTTTAGCCATCAAGGCAGCTAATGGCAGCTCAACCTCCTCAGGCAGGCACCACCCTTCTTGCAGCAATTGCCTGGGGCTGATCATCCCGGTGTGCCCGGCATGTGCCGACACACTCTGGTAAGGCGACTGGTCACCATGTGGCTGATTCACCGGCAGGGTTTGCCAGATGGCCACGCCCATTTCCACCAGTTTATCGACGAAACGGTAAGCATCCGGGCCAAGATTGCCTTCAGGTAACGAGGTGATGTGCAGCAGCACACCTGCTTGTCTAGCTTGTGTCATGAGATTGGCATTCAGAAAAATAAAATCGGTCAGGATTGCCCGCGACGCATGGTGCCTGCATTTTCGGCATCACCGCCACCCAGACTGATGGGTTGCGACAAATGCGCTGGCGGCGTCAGGCCCAGCAACTGATAGAGATTACTCAAGTTGCGGCGGTATAGCTGGTCAAAACTTTGTACACTCTGTGCGTTGTTATAGTCGCCAAACCACCAAAACCAGTCAGAGCCTTCGCACAGCGCCAACTGCTGCTGGCATTTTTCTTTGGCACTAGCAGAGAGCTCATGCACATGCTGGTCATATTGCCGTTTGGCTTCACAGAGCAGATCCCAGGCACGGTTTTTGGCCGGTTCGCCTATCCAGGTACTAAACGTGCCATAGACCCAGCTACCGGCACAAATATCATGGAGTAGCTTGGGCTCAGACAGTTGCTGTGCTTTTTGCATGGCCAAAATATCGCTGAATGTGGTCATTTGAATATCAGCATGGCTGGCCAGCGCCTGATAGAACTCCTGCAAAAAGTAATAGCCGTTGTAGGGGTAATATTCCCAGGCATTTTCACCATCCAGAATCACACTCACCACCGGCGTATCGTCACCACTATGCGCAAGAATATGCTCCAGCGACTGGATAAAATCATGCACGGCTTCACTGGCGTATTGTTTGGAGTATTCAAACCCTATTTTGTCAGACAGGTGGTCATCCCGAAAAAAGCAGACAATGTCTTGCTGGCCATTGGTGATTTTGTAAGGCTGGTAGAGATAATCTTGCGCTTGCTCATGCGCCAAACCTAGCTTGCGCAAACTGTTGGCCAGCACGCCCTGGCCGGTGGCGGCCCAAGCCACGCCTTGCTCAGCCAGCAGCGAAAGTGCCGCATGCGAAACGGCTCCTTCGGCGGGCCACATGCCAGTGGCTTTTTGGCCAAAGATTTTTTCATGATAGTGCTGGGCAGCCTCCACATGCGCAATCGCACGTGTATGGCCATCGGGATAACTCGGCGACTGCGGTAAAGGCGCCTCTGGCATGGCATCACGCGTGCTTTTCAAATCGATCAGCAGCGGCAAAATCGGGTGGTAATAAGGCGTGGTAGACATCTCGATCTGGCCTTTGGCCAATAATGCCTGATAGCGCGGCAAAATACCCTGCAAGGTTTCACTGATCACCCCCAGCAGTGCCTGGCGGTCTTTGAGCGTAAACAGCAAACCTTTTTGCATGAGTGCCTGCACCGTTTTATGCTTGCGGCGCAACCCTTCGCCAGTCCAGGCTAGGTGATACCAGACCAGTAAATCTGCTTTATATTGTGCTGAGAGATAATGAAACTGGCCGTTTTGCATGATAGGTGCCACCTGCTCGTACAACTTTAACAGGCGCTGATAATGCGGAAACGGACTCAGCATTTTTTCGTGGTGCGCCTTAAAGCAGCTATCAACAATCAGCTGGCATTCGGCATCGGTAATATTGTCCAGATCAGGGCTGGCAAGCAAACGCAGTAAAGGATCGCGCCATTGGCCGGTGCGTGATTGGTCAGCATAGTCTTGTAGTTGCTCAACCAAAATTGGGACGAAATTAAAACTTACCCTGGCTGCGCTATTTTGCTCCAGGTGATAGGCCATATCACTGTAGTCTTTAAGTGCATGCAGATAGGTCCACGGCAGCACATACTCGCCGCTGACCAAATCACGATAATCAGGTTGATGCATGTGCCAATACAAATTCAACAGCAGTTTTTTATCGGACATTATTCAACCTCATTTCCATCGTTACCTCATCCAAGTTGGCATTACTTCACACGGTATAAATCCTGTCCCAGCATATCCGGCGTCACCAGCACGATGCCTTTTTCAGAGACATGAAAGCGTTTTCTATCGCGCGCCAGGTCTACCCCAATGTGCATCCCGGCCGGAATCTCGCAACCACGGTCAATCACCGCATTACGCATCACCACGCCTTCATTGATTTTAACTTTCGGCAACACAATCGCTCCGTCCAGGTCTGAATAGTCAGCAACATGCACGCCTGAAAACAACACCGAGTTAGACACACAAGACCCGCTGATGAGGCAACCGCCAGACACCAGCGAGTCCGTCGCCTTGCCGGTGCGGCCTTCATCTTTAAACACAAATTTTGCCGGTGGCAGTTGCTCCTGATAAGTCCAGATCGGCCAGTCGCTGTCATACAGATTAAGCTCTGGAATCACTTTGGTCAGCTCCATATTGGCTTCCCAGTAGGCATCAATTGTACCGACATCGCGCCAGTAATAATTGTTATCTAGCGCGCCTACGCAGCTGTCAGTGAAACGGTGCGCCTGTACCCGGTATTTCTTGATGATATAGGGAATAATATCCTGGCCGAAATCATGGTTGGATTTACGGTCGTAAGCATCCCTGATGAGTTGTTCATACAGAAATTTGGCATTAAAAATATAAATGCCCATGCTGGCAAACGCGACTTCAGGGTTATTAGGCGTAGGCTTGGCGTGCGCTGGCTTTTCATCAAACGCTACCACGCGGTCGGTGCTATCCACCTCCAGCACGCCAAACCCTTTGGCGTCCTCCAGCGGCACATTAATGCAGGCAATGGTCATATCTGCATTGCTGCGCGCATGGGTCGCCAGCATTTTGCCGTAATCCATTTTATAAATGTGGTCACCTGCCAGCACTAAAATGTATTCACCACCATTTTCGCGCAACAAGTCTATGTTTTGGTATACGGCATCTGCCGTACCTTTATACCACTCCTCCCCCAGGCGCTGCTGGGCCGGAATAATATTGACATACTCGTTAAATTCGCCGCGCAAAAACCCCCAGCCGCGTTGCACATGTTGAATCAGGCTCTGCGCCTTGTATTGGGTAGCGACGTTGATGCGGCGAATGCCGGAGTTAATACAATTAGACAGTGGAAAGTCGATAATACGAAACTTGCCGCCAAACTGCACAGCCGGTTTCGCCCGCCAGTCAGTCAGATTTTTCAATCGGCTACCGCGGCCACCGGCCAGGATAATCGCGACGGTATTTTTAGTGAGGTTACTGATAAACCGGTCAGAAGGACGTTCTTGCCGCCGGTTACTTTTACGACGTTCGATAAACTCTGCTGATTGAGACATGATGCTGTTCCTGTTTTCTGATCCTGAAAATCAGCCCGAAGTCATGCGCAGCGATGTGAGTTTCGGCAGAGACGACACAACGCTTGGTAACCGCAGGTCCGACACCCACAGTCTGCATGATAATTCGGGTAAAGACAACGATATTTTCAGCGATAAATGCGGTAAATCTTAACTTTTTTTGATAGGATTGAGGCTAGTCAAATGGACATCGCTAGCATGACAGCCAAACCTTCAGCCACCCACCATCCCGACACTTTGCACCTGCAACGTATTTTGGACGCGACGCATCACAACCCTTTTGAATACTTGGGTGTGCATGCAGAGAGCGCCAAAGGTCCCTGGCATGTCAGAGTGTTTTTACCGAATGCCGACCAGGTCTGGGTCAAGGTAAACGAGGTCTGGCAAGCCATGACACGCGTCCAGCAACAAGGTCTATTTCTTTACAAATCAACCACAAGTGTGAGCGCGCCGGTTGCGCTAAAAATACAACCGCACGGCGAGAAAAACAGCTACGAAACAATAGACGCCTACAGTCTGGATAGTACGATCTCAGCACAAGACTTGCACCTGTTTGCAGAAGGCAGGCTTTTCGAGGCTTACAACACACTAGGCGCCATCCCCATGCGCGTCAATGATGTCGATGGTGTCAGGTTTGCGGTATGGGCGCCCAATGCCGGGCGGGTCAGTGTTGTCGGCAGCTTTAACCAGTGGGATGGCCGCGTACATGCTATGCGGGCACTAAGTAGCAGCGGTGTGTGGGAACTGTTTATCCCGCGACTGACTGAGCACGATTTATACAAATTTGAATTGCGCAATCGCGAGCACGGCCATGTAATGATCAAGGCCGACCCTTACGGCAAAGCCTTTGAAGCAAGACCAGGCACCGCCAACCGTATTTGCCAGAGCCATTACACCTGGCAAGACGAAACGTGGCAACAAGCACGCCAGCAAAGAGACTGGCTGCATGCACCTTTTAACTGCTACGAAGTACATTTGGGTAGTTGGCAACGCGACCAAAACGGGCATTTTCTGAGCTATCGCGCCATGGCAGATGCACTGATTCCGCATGTGGTTGACATGGGTTATACCCATATTGAATTACTACCCATTGCCGAACACCCGCTCAATGAGTCATGGGGCTATCAGGTCACCGGCTACTTTGCACCCACGCAACGCTACGGCAGCCCGGATGATCTAAAGTACCTGATTGACCGCTGCCATGCCGCCAATATTGGTGTGATTCTTGATTGGGTGCCAGGACATTTTCCCAAAGATGACTGGGCGCTGGCGCGCTTTGACGGCACCGCCCTGTATGAGCATGCCGACCCAAGACTGGGCGAGCATATGGACTGGGGCACCTATATTTTTAACTATGGCCGCAATGAAGTGCGCTGTTTTTTGTTAAGCAATGCCTATTATTGGCTACAAGAGTTTCATATTGATGGCTTCCGCGTTGATGCGGTGGCTTCCATGCTCTATCTGGACTACTCACGTAAAGACGGTGAGTGGCTGCCAAACGCTTATGGCGGACGCGAAAACCTCGACGTGATCGAGTTTTTGAAACAACTCAATGTCATGGTCGGCGAACGTTTTCCGGGCGTACTCACCATTGCGGAAGAGTCCACTGCCTGGCCAGCCGTTTCACGCCCTGTTTATGCTGGCGGCCTCGGCTTTAGCATGAAATGGAACATGGGCTGGATGAATGACATCTTGACCTACATGCAACTGGACCCGGTGTATCGTCAATTTCATCACAACCGCCTGACATTCGGGCAAATGTACGCTTACTCTGAAAACTTTGTGCTGCCGTTCTCGCACGATGAAGTGGTGCATGGCAAAAAATCCTTGCTGGAAAAAATGCCTGGCGATACCTGGCAAAAGTTCTCTAACTTGCGGCTGCTACAAACCATGCAGATGACCATGCCGGGCAAAAAACTCAACTTTATGGGTAACGAGTTTGGCCAAAGTCGCGAGTGGAGCGTCAACCAAAGCCTAGACTGGCATCTGCTGGAACAATCGACACCTGACCATGCCCTGCACAGAGGCATACAGTCGCTGAGCCGAGATTTGAACACCCTTTATCGCCAACATCCGGCGCTGCATGCGCATGACTTTGACGTACAGGGCTTTCAATGGATAGATTGTGAGGATGCAGGCCAATCAATATTGAGCTACATCAGACGCGGCAACGACCATAGTTTTGTTATAATAGTGTTAAATTTCACACCGGTAACACGCCATCAATACCGCTTGGGTGTCCCACAATCGGGTTACTATCAGGAGATATTAAACAGTGATGCTGCCTGTTATGGTGGCAGCAATGTTGGTAACGGTCACGGCTGCCAAAGCGACCCCGTACCGTGGATGGAGCATCCAGCCTCCATCAGCCTTCACTTGCCACCGCTGGCTGGTGTCATACTTCAGTTACAATAGCTGGTTAAACTGGTTGAAGAATGTAATCTTGCAGTAAGGATTTTGGCAGTGCAAACCACCTACAATAGGTGTGATTGCGCGCCCTATAAAATTAATTGACTTGAAAACGATAGCAACAACATAACATGGCAAAACTAACCACACACCCGAGCTGGCACACGCTGAACCAGCATCAAATTGAAATGCGCGATGTTCAAATGCGCGACCTGTTCAAACAAAATCCAAACCGCTTTGAAGAGTTTAGCTTAACCGTAGAAGATATTCTGCTCGACTACTCCAAGCACCGCATTACCAAAGACACGTTGGCAGAACTGTTTCAACTGGCACGCGACTCCAATATTGAACAATGGCGCAGCCGCATGTTTAGCGGTGAAAAAATCAACATCACTGAAAATCGTGCCGTATTGCACACCGCCCTGCGCAACCGCAGTAATACGCCGGTGTTAGTCGATGGCAAAGATGTGATGCCTGAAGTCAATGCCGTGCTGGCACAAATGCGCAGCTTTACCGAGCAAGTACGCAGCGGCCAATGGACTGGCTTTACCGGTAAACGCATCACCGACGTGGTGAATATTGGCATTGGCGGCTCTGACCTCGGCCCAGTCATGGCCTGCGATGCATTAAAGCCTTACGCTAGCCCTGACTTAAAAGCGCACTTCGTGTCTAACATTGATGGTGCGCACCTGATGCGTGTGCTGGAGAACTGCAATCCTGAGACAACCCTGTTTATCGTTGCCTCTAAAACGTTCACCACCCAGGAAACCATGACCAACGCACACTCTGCGCGTCGCTGGTTCCTGACTGCAGCCAAACAAGATCAACACGTTGCCAAGCACTTTGTGGCCCTGTCTACCAATGCTACGGCCGTGCAAGCGTTTGGTATTGATACCAACAATATGTTCGCCTTCTGGGACTGGGTAGGCGGTCGCTACTCCTTATGGTCTGCGATTGGTTTGTCTATTGCCTTGTATGTCGGCATGGACAACTTCGAGCAGTTACTGGCCGGCGGTCACGCTATGGACCAGCACTTCCAAACTGCACCGCTTGAGCAAAACATGCCTGTGATCATGGCGTTGCTGGGCGTGTGGTATAACAACTTCTTTCATGTCGATACGCATGCCATTTTGCCTTACGATCAAGGCATGTCACGCTTTGCTGCTTATTTGCAACAGGCAGACATGGAGAGTAACGGCAAATTTATTTGTCGCGATGGCAGCCGAGTCAGCTACAAAACTGGCCCGGTCATCTGGGGCGAAGCTGGCACCAACGGCCAACATGCGTTTTACCAATTGATTCACCAAGGCACGCAAATGGTGCCAGCGGATTTCTTAATGCCAGCCAACAGCCACTACAAAATTGGCAGCCCGGATGACCAGCACCACAAAATTCTGCTGGCTAACTTCCTGGCCCAGACACAAGCGCTGATGCTGGGCAAAACCCGCGAAGAAGCCCGTGCGGAATTGGAAAAACAAGGCATGAGTGGTGCGGCACTGGAAGACCTGCTGCCACACAAAGTGTTTGAAGGTAACCGCCCGACCACCTCTATCGTATTCAAGCAGTTAACGCCCTACACCTTGGGCAAACTGATTGCATTGTATGAGCACAAAATCTTCGTGCAAGGCATTATCTGGGACATTAACAGCTATGATCAATGGGGCGTGGAATATGGCAAACAAATTGCCAGCCAGATCCTGCCGCAACTGAATACGCCAGATGCGATCACCAGCTTTGATAGCTCAACCAACGGTTTAATCAATTACGCGAAGAAAATATCTTAACAAATTGATTAATAAATAAAAAAGACCTCTTTAAGAGGTCTTTTTTTATGACGCCAATACAAACCAGGACAAGGACAAACTGGGACAATCTGGTATAAACCGATATTGAGACTAAACCAGTTGGTTTTTAATCGCATAATGCGTGATATCTGCATTATGTTTCAGATGCATTTTCTCCAGCAAGCGTGCACGATACATGCTCACCGTTTTCACCGATAAAGCGAGTTTATCGGCAATCTCGCTCACAGAGTTGCCAGAAGCAATCAGCCGCATGACTTGAAACTCTCGGTCAGACAAGGCTTCATGCGGCGCGACCGCATGGTCGTTACCCACCTGCTCGGCCAGAATTTCTGCCACATTAGGCGTAATGTATTTTTTGCCTTTGGCCAAGGTATGTATCGCAGTGAGCAACTCTTCAGAGGCGGTATGCTTGCACAAGTAACCTGACGCGCCGGAGCGTATTGAGCGCACCGCATATTGCTCCTCCATATACATCGACAGCATCAGAATATTCAGCGCGGCATTTTCACGTTTAATCAGCTTCAACGCCTCAATACCGGTTTTGTCAGGCAACGAGATGTCCAGCAACATCACATCGGCCGCACATTCACGGACACATTTAATTGCCTGTGCCACATTCTCGGCCTCACCGACCACTTCAATATCACCACTGGCGATCAATATTTGCTTGATGCCAGAACGTAAAATGGCATGATCATCGACAATAATGACTTTAATTTTTTTTATATCCACCCAGATCCCTCTAACTCGCTAGCACGGCATTTGCCATGTCATGCATGGTCTAGGTTTGATTGTAAATCGGATACGCCATTCTGTCACGAGGCGCCCATCAATGGTGAGCGTACATGGATACAGGTGCCGGGGCCATTGGCAGAAGCTTCAATATGGCACTCGCCCCCCAATGCGGCGGCTCGTTCCTGCATACCGCGCAGACCAAACGAATTGGGTTTGATTTTATCAGCCGGGGCAATGCCAATGCCGTTATCAGAAATACGCATCACCAAGGCCTGATCGACTAACGATAACTCCACCGACACCAGGTCAGCCCGCGCATATTTGGCAATATTCGACAGCGCTTCCTGGCAGATGCGGAACAGCGCCATAGACTGATCTGCATCACATTCAAGGTCATGGCAATTGGTGACAAATTTTGCTGTCACGCCCAGTTGTTTTTTGAACTGGCTCACTTGCCACTCCAACGCATCAACCAGGCCTAAATCCAGAATATTCGGACGCAGGTTACCTGAGATGCGGTGCACAGCGTCAAACGTTTGGTTGATAATGGCCTGCAGCATCGTGGCTTGGTCCATGTTCACCGGCAAACCGCCTTCGATTTGCTGAATAATGGTCGACAAGCCCAGCTTCATCGCGGTCAGGTTGCCGCCCAGGTCATCATGAATCTCGCGCGCGATACTGACACGCTCTTGCTCCTTCACCTGATTTAAATGGGCAGTCAGCGCCTGTAAATCGCGCCTGGCCTGCTCGATCTCCTGCTTTTCATGTTTACTCTGGCTGATATTGAGCATGATGCCATCCCACTGTACGGCACCCTGCCCCAGATCTTGCACCGTTGCGCGAATATTGACCCACTTCATATCCTGCCAATCGGCGATCCAGATTTTGCCTTCCCAATCTAACCGTTTGTGCTGGCGGGCCGACTTTTGCAGATTGTGCTTAAACTGGCTGGCAGAGTGATCTTCCATCGCATTAAACAGCGTTTGTGCGTCTTTGAGTAACGCAGCCGCCGGAATACCCAGCAGCGCCTCACAGCCTTCACTCAAATAAGTAAACACGACTTGTGCATCCGCCGTCATATGCATTTGAAACACCAGCCCGGGAATACTCGACACAATCGCAGAAAAGCGGCGCTCGCTTTCATGCAAGGCATCTTTGACACTATCAACAGGGGAGTTGGCAACAGGAGAATTGGCGCCAGCAAGGCTAGCAGCAGAATGGATGGCAGGAGTAGACACTTGGCACCTCGCTAAAGATGCCGATCAGCATATCATGCCCGCGCCAGGCTGGGTATGCTCACGCGGGTGTCTTGCGGTTTGTTAAGCGCTCGCTTGCAGATCTACTTCAGTCATGACGCGATTTTTACCACTTTTCTTGGCTAAGTACATGGCCTGATCGGCCCGTGCCAAAATCGAGTTGACGTCATCTTCGGTCTTAAACAAGGCCACACCCGCACTAAATGTAATCAGCAACTTCTGGTTATTACCAAGAAAGTATTCTTTAGTCAGTGCGCGTTGTAAACGGCTCATGGTCACCACCGCTTCTTCCAGATTGGTATTCGGCAAGATCACCACAAACTCTTCCCCGCCCATTCTGGTCACAATATCGGTCGGCCTGACGGCACGTTTGACAACGCCAGCCAGATGCTTCAGCGCAGAGTCTCCTGCGGCATGCCCATGCTGGTCGTTTAACATTTTAAAGTTATCAATATCCAGCAATGCCACACTGAGCAACTCGCCATTACGGCGATAACGCGCAATTTCAGTGCTAAAGGCTTCGTCCATGCCGCGGCGATTAAGCACACCGGTCAATTGGTCTATACGCACCACTTCACTCAGCTGCTGCAACTCTTCTTGCAGTTTTTCCATCCGTTGCTGGGTGTCGGTCGCCAGCCGTTGCTGGCTCAGCAAATCATCACGCGAACGCAAAATATCGGTCTGCATGACAGAGGTGTCGCGCATCAAATGATTCACTAATTCATTGATTTTAATCAGATCATCTGTCTGCGATAGCTCCTGGGCATAGTTTTCAATCTTGCCGCTGTAAAGCTCACTGGCCTCGCCCATATACTTCAGCTTATCGATAAACGTACTGATCATGGCTTTAAAAGAGTTTCTGGCCTCAACCAGGCTATGCTTGACCAAGCCCTGCTTATAAACCACTTCTTTCAGGCTTTTTTCTGCCTGCTTGAGTTTGGCGCGGTCCAGCGGGCCGCTGATGATTGATTGCACGGCGTACACCTGACCGCTCAACCAACTATCCTCAGCCACCAGCTCGCCAATATTCGATAGCAGCAAATGCAGCAAATCTATAATGTCACCCCGCACATCGTCTTCTTTGGCGCCAATCACTTCTACGCGCATCAACAAAGCCTTGAGCGACTTAGCCAGTGCCTCCCATTCTTTAACTTTTTTAGCGCGCTCGGTAGTTGCCTGCAAGGCGACTGCCTCCGTTTGCAAGTCAGGGTATCCCTCCAACCGTGGAATCAACCCTAACTGCAGCGTTTGTTTGAGCAAGGTTTGCAAGATGGTAAAAGCGCCATGAAATTGCTGCACATCACTCGGTAAACCGTCTGCGCCAGCAAGCTCAACCGTCGCGGCAACCGATGCAGGCGCATCGGTGTTATCCGTTAAAGGAATGCTATCCCCGCCGCCATCTGACGGCAACCAGTGATTCGCCATGCCGATCAGTTTGTCAGATAACGATTCATCGCTACCAAAATTGATTAACACGCGCTCTAAGGTTTCACGTTTTCTGGCAACATCAACACCACTGCGTTTGTCATCCCAGGCTTGCAACAAGGTGCGAATGGCTTTTGGCCATTTGGTAGAGTGGCTCAGTTGCTGTTGCATAGACTCGGTGAGTAACTCACCCAGCCCTTGCCAGTTATCTTGCTTGAGCAGCTTCTCCCAGCGGTTAATCCAATTGGTTTGCTCCATTGAGTCGTGTGGCAATTGCTTAAGCGCTTTGCGTAATGCGCCCACGGCGTCCTCTTTCACCGGCTTACCGGCCACCTCAAAATAAATTTGAGTGTAATTGTCCGGCGTCGGCTCTACGCGACGAACCGCCATTTGCTTAATGGTTTCGCGGGCAATTTCCGACGCTGTCATGGAGGATCCGTTCGCTGCCATAGTCTTAAGTTACATCCTTAAATCGTCTTATCAATGAATAAAAATATAGCCCATTATGCAGTGAAAAAACTGGCTGTAATGCCACTATAAGAAGGTAGATTATTGGTCATTTTCAGCACTTGAAAACAAGGCGATGACGACGGCTGTTTGAAAAAGAAAGGCATGCAAAATAGTTTTTGCGTTACAATAGCAGCCGCGGGCCTCCCCGCATTGTAAGGTAGCCAATCTGGTCAGGTGCGGAAGCAAGCAGCCACAACTATCAAGCAAGTGCCGGGGGTTGGGCTCGCCCCTTTCCATATTGCCCTCTGATTTGACACCCTGCCCACACCCGCATCAACTTTAGTTGGCATGGAGCAAGCATGAGCTGGCAATTTAAGCTAAAGTACAGGTTTGCCTAACAGCATTTAATCAGTAGAGTGCGCGATGTCTTACCAAGTATTGGCGCGTAAATGGCGCCCAAAATCATTTGGCAGTCTGGTCGGACAAGACCATGTGGTTCAGGCTTTGACCAATGCCCTGAGCCAGCAACGTCTGCACCATGCCTATTTATTTACCGGCACCCGTGGGGTTGGTAAAACCACACTGTCACGCATCCTGGCCAAATCGCTTAACTGTGCCACCGGCATTACTGCCACGCCTTGTGGTGAGTGCGAAGCCTGCCGTGCCATTGATATTGGCCGCTATGTGGACTACGTGGAAATGGATGCCGCCTCTAACCGCGGTATTGCAGACATGGTGAGCCTGCTGGAGCAGGCGATTTACGCGCCCTCTTCCGGCCGCTTCAAGGTCTATATGATTGATGAAGTGCACATGCTGACTAAAGAAGCGTTTAATGCCATGCTAAAAACGCTGGAAGAACCACCTGCCCACGTCAAATTCATTCTGGCGACCACAGACCCGCAAAAAGTTCCGGTCACCATCCTCTCGCGCTGCTTACAATTTAACCTGCGACAAATGGCCAGCAGTACCATCACTGCCCATTTGCAGGATATTTTAGGCCAGGAGCAATTACCGTTTGAAGCGCCTGCACTGCAACTGATTGCCCGTGCAGCCAGCGGCAGTATGCGTGACGCGCTGTCATTGACCGATCAGGCCATCGCTTATGGCAACCAGTCGGTGCGCGAAAGCGATGTGCGCAGCATGCTGGGCGCCATAGACCAGAGCTATTTATATGAGTTATTGCGTGCACTCATTGCTAATGATGCTGCAAGCTTGCTCAATATTGCCCAACAAATGGAGTCTCGCAGTATCGGCTTTGAAAGCGCCTTGAATGATCTGGCAGCACTACTGCACTTATTGGCAGTGGCGCAATACAGCCCACAAGCGATTGCCGATGACCACCCGGAACGGCAGACACTGCTGGACTTAGCCTCACAGCTCACAGCAGAAATGCTGCAACTGTATTACCAGATTTGTATTCTTGGCCACCGTGACATGGGCCTGGCACCCGATGCTTATGCCGGGTTTACCATGACCTTGTTACGCTTGCTGGCATTTAAAGCTGATGCCATGACGCCCTCTGCAGCACCGGCGACCGGCGGCGGCAACCCAGCAGAAGGTGCTTCACGCGGCAATGCTGGCGGCGGCGCCCGTGCAGCGCTGGCACAAAGCCGGCAGACCAGTGCCATCAACGAGACAGCGCCAATAACCCCGGCGAAATCGGCCTTGGCTGCGACTGAACCCTTGACGGTGCCAACGTTGGCAACACCGACGCCTACTGCCGAGTTGCCACCTGTGACTGTTAGCGCGGCGATGCCTGACATCGAACAGATTCCGCAACAAGCGTTTTCGCAACCAGTGGTGGCCAATGCAGCAGCATCGCCGGCCTGGGATGGTAACTGGCGGGCGCTGGTGGAAAACCATTTAAGCAAGCTGGGGCTGGTGCGCGCGCTGGCACAAAATTGCGAGCTGGTGAGCTTTGACGCAGATGCCATGACTTTGCGTATTGGTGAAGCACACAAACATCTTGCCAGCGCCAATTATCTTGAAAAGCTCAATAGTGCATTAAGCAGCCATTTTGGCCGTCGGCTCAAGTTAGAGATTGTCGTCGGCCAGGAAGCAAACACCCCTGCCAGGCAGTTAGCCGTTGAAAAAGCCGAGTTACAAGACCAGGCCACCGATGCCATTATGGCTGACCGCTTTGTGCAAGGCCTGATGCAGGAAATGGGCGCGACGATCGTCCCCAACTCAATTAAACCGTTACATTAACCACATCACTTTTAGGAGCAAACTATGATGAAAGGTGGCATGGGCAACATGATGAAGCAGGCCCAGATGATGCAGGCCAATATGCAGAAAGCACAAGCCGAACTCGCAACCACAGAAGTCGAAGGCATCGCCAGCAATGGCATGGTCAAAATCACCATGACCTGTAGCAACGATGTCAAGCGCGTGCACATTGATGATGCTGCAATGGACGACAAAGAAACGCTGGAAGACTTGCTTTTAATCGCATTGAAAGATGCACGCGCCAAGGCCGAAGCAACCAGCTCCGCCAAAATGGGTAACATGATGCCCGCTGGCTTTAAATTACCGTTCTAAGCACGAAAGCCAGGCTTGAATAATCCTGCCGTACTCGAACAGCTGATTAGCGCCCTGCGCTGCTTGCCCGGCGTTGGCCCGAAGTCCTCTACACGCATGGCCTACCACTTGCTGCAACGAGACCGGGAAGGTGCGCAAAAGTTGGCTGCCAGCTTGCAGCAAGCATTAGACAAGCTGGCCCATTGTGACTACTGCAACAACTTTAGCGAACACAGCGTGTGTAGCTTGTGCCAGGATAGCAGCCGCGACAAGTCTATTTTATGCGTAGTAGAAATGCCCACCGACCTCATGATGCTGGAAAACACCCGCAGCTATCAGGGCCAGTACTTTGTATTAATGGGAAAACTATCACCGATGGATGGCATTGGCCCGAAAGACATCCATCTCGACACCCTGCTCAAACGCGCGCAAGATGGCGCCATTCACGAAGTCATTGTGGCGACCAACTTCACCTCCGAAGGGGAAGCCACCGCCCACTACATCGGCCAGATGCTCAAATCGCGTGGCATCCGCGTGAGCCGCATTGCCCGCGGCTTGCCGATGGGCGGCGAAATTGAATATGTCGATAGTGGCACCCTTTCAACGGCACTGCTGGAACGTAAAGCCGTTACTTAACCAGCCTGCCAGCGACTCGCTGTCTGCGCTGAGTCAGCGCCGCATCGGCACTCCTGCTGACAAATCCGCGATTGCCGCACCAAATTGATGCGAACAATTAGATTGTTTCGCGGCCTTTATGCCCGCTCTTCACGCAAATAAATCCCATCGTCCGTCGTTATAGTAGTCATGCGATCTGTCACAGAGCCAGCGCAATACTCGCCTGGCGCTAACTGAGGCTAAGCCACAAGCCAGCCTGCACTTAATTTCACCTAAGCAAAGTGATTTCTCATGGAACTATTTCTGCATATTTTTGATGCCAACAGTCATGCCAATATGGACAGTCCGCGCTTTTCGGGGACAAACAAAACATCATTAAGCTACCACACTGAAACTGAACTCTTGCAGGTATTGGATCAGATCATTGCACGGGAATCAGTGCATACGCTCAAAGACACCTGGGTGCTGGTTTCTGAGGACAACCACCCTATCGACCCGATGGCCGCGCTACAGGCAACCATGCCCTTTAATACGTTTTATGCGCGTCACAAATATCCCTGGCTACTGTCTGAGCTAGAGCCGCACGTGCAAATGCATTACCAGCCGATTGTCGACTTTGGTCAAGGTGGCAAAGTGTTCGGTTTTGAGGCACTGTGTAGACTCAAAACGCCGGAAGGCAAGTGGCTCAATGGCATGGAGGCTTTTGAACTGGCTGCCGAGGTCAAGCGCACCCATGAACTGGACCTGGCTTGCCAGCATCTGGCCTTAATCGGCAAGTCACAATCTATTTCTGCAGACAAACCTATTTTTATTAATGTGTTGCCACAGACCATCATGAGTCCTGGCTGGCTAGATTTTATTTTACAAATACTGCAGCAGCAGGCGATTGATAAACGTGATGTCGTGATAGAAATTGTTGAAAGTGAAAAAACCAACCCGGAGATACTGGCACGCTATTGCGATGAAATTCGTATGCATGGGCTGCGCATCGCGCTGGACGATATGGGATCCGGGTTTAATGGACTGCGCATATTGGCCGAAGTGCGGGCAGATTTTATTAAAATTGACCGCGCGATTGTGCATGAGGCACAAGGTAGCCGCGTGAGAACCGTATTGCTGGAAGCCATTATTTCGATGGCACAGCGCTTAGGCTGCACCATCATCGCTGAAGGGTTGGAGCGGGTCGAAGATATTACCTATTGCCAGGATTTAGGGCTGAATTACGCACAAGGTCATTATTTTGCCCACCCGCAAAGTGTTCCCAGCGACCAGGTAACTGAACTGCCAGCGCGCGATGAGTCTCATCGCTCACACGTGCCGGATGACTTTCATATTGGCGAGTTTATCAGCCATGGCCTGACTATTGATGTCAGCAGCTCAATTGCTGAAGCCAGGAGTTTATTTAATATACATATTGATGTTGCCATCGCTGTCGTTCTCGATGGAAAAACGCCACTTGGCGTATTGCGGCGTGGTAAGGCATTTTCAAAGAAAGTGACCGGGCTAGGCGCATGCTGCGACCCCCTGCCTAAGGTGATTAATCATCTTATCCCCTCCTCTGTGCTGGCACGACTGTTTTATCTGGACCGCGCCAATACTGATATATGGATTACCGTGAATGAGGAAGGTGCGTATGTAGGCATTCTACAACCGATGGAAATCATGGCCCAGTTGATTAGCCGCAAAGCCTCTACGGGCAACTTACACCCGCTGAGCCATCTCACCACAGGGCCAACCTTAAGGCAAACCCTGGACAACAGCTTGCGTAATAACCCCAATACGCAATTAGTCTATATCGATCTGGATCACTTTAAGGCTTACAACGATCGCTATGGCTTTATTCGCGGCGATGCCATGATCAGATTATTGTCTGAAATCATCCGTCAGGAGTTTCAAGACAAAGCCGGCGTGATGGTCGGCCATATTGGCGGCGATGATTTTGTACTGATTTACGATCACAATGCCCCAACGCTCACCGATATCCTATTACACATTATTAGCCAGTTCCAGGCGTTAGCAGTTCACTTGTACGACGCGTCTGACCTTGAGCGTGGATTCTTCACGACCGAAGATGGAAAAGACCACCCTGTGGCCAGTGTTTCTATCGCGGTGGTGAATGGTAAACAAGGATTACTGGAAAATAGTGTGGTGGCAGCAGAACGTGCAGCCATGCTTAAAAAGATTGGCAAGGCCAATATCGGCAGTATCGTGGTGGTGGAAGATACCCCGCCACAAACCATCTTACCTAAAAAAGAGTTTTATTCTGATTGGCAACAAAGGGCGTTATCTGCCCTGCAATCGTTATTGAAAATTCAGCGTTCAACGGGCTCGCATGATTTAGATAGCTGCTTTGCCGAGTTTCCCTATTTTGAAGTCATCTTCGAGCTTGAACCAAATGGCGTTCAGCGTTATGCCAACTGGATTAATCCGAACATGTATGGAAAAATCAAGGCAGGTGGTGCTGGCATAGACCGCAGCCAGCAAGCGTACTACCAACGGGTGGCAGAATCGCATGCCCCTTATATTTCTACCATTTACCTCTCAACCGCGACTGAGGATTTCTGCCTCACGGTCTCGTTACCAATTCTCAATGAACAGGGGCAACTAGAAAGTATTCTGGTCGCAGACATTAATATTGCGGCCATGGCCGTACTCAGTAGCACACGCAAGTAATGTGTTGATCGGTCTTATAAATACGCAAGCAAATCCTGAGGCTGCTCGATGCAGCCATCAGCGCCCCACTCCTGGGGTTTATCCGTGGCGGACACATAGCCAAACAAGGCAGCCAGGGTTTTCATGCCGGCAGCATTGCCCGCTTGTATATCACGCTCAGCATCGCCAATATACAACACGGTTTGCGGGTCTATGCCCATCCGCTCGCAAGCGAGCAGCAAGGTTTGCGGTGAAGGCTTGGGCTGTGGCGCATCGTCACCACTGATCACGGCACCGGCTCGCTGATCCAGTCCCATGTGTTCTACCATGGGCAAAGTAAAGCGGCGCGGCTTATTGGTGACGATGCCCCAACGCAAACCGCGTTGCTCAATCGCCTGTAATGTGTCGGCCATGCCGTCAAACAATACTGGCTGTCGCGTCATCACCTGCGTGTATAAGTCCAGATACTCGGTGCGCATGGTTTCAAAACGAGCGTCGGTCGGCAGTAAACCAAAGCCGACCTCGAGTAAGCCACGTGAGCCGTGCGAGGCATAAGGACGTATCGTCGCCTCGGGCAAAAAGTCTAAACCATGACGCTCACGCTGCAAATTAAGGGCATAGCCTAAATCGGGTGCCGTATCGACTAAGGTGCCGTCCAAATCAAACAAAACTGCTTGCATTTCAATTCCTGTCAGACTTCTTTGATGGCATGCAGCATGTAATTCACACTGGTGTCAGTCGTCAGCGCATATTGCTTGCTCAATGGATGATAAGTCACGCCGACTTGATGTTGTAACTCAAGCCCTGATTGGCGCATCCATGCTGCCAGCTCCGAAGGCTTGATAAATTTGCTGTAGTCATGCGTGCCCTTAGGGAGCAGGTTAAGTACATATTCTGCCCCAACAACCGCCATCAAATACGCTTTGGCATTACGGTTTAGGGTTGAGAAAAATACATGACCACCAGGCTTGACCAGTGCCGCACAAGCACGCACTACGCTGGCTGGGTCTGGCACATGCTCCAGCATTTCCATACAGGTCACCACATCAAACGCTTGCGGTTTCTCCTGCGCTAATGCTTCCACGGCCACACAACGGTAATCCAGTTGCACATTGGCTTCTAATGCATGCAATTGCGCCACTTGCAAAGATTTTTCTGCCAGGTCTATGCCCATTACTTGCGCACCACGCTGCGCCATGGACTCGCTCAAAATGCCCCCGCCGCAGCCGACATCCAGCACCTTTTTACCTGCAAGCGGCGCGCGACTGTCGATATAATCCAGACGCAAGGGGTTCAATTGATGTAATGGTTTAAACACGCCCTGCGTATCCCACCACTGATGTGCCAACTCGGCAAATTTATTCACTTCTGCGATTTCTACATTCGCCATGATCATTCCTTTTGACTGTGCCGTTTTACTGTATCGGCGCTTGGCTTTTATATTAGCGATTAGCTGATTGCAGTTTGAGTTGCCACTGCAATGCAATAGAGCGTAATTCTTCTATGTCCATGCCAGCAAACGGGCTTTGACCGTCAGCTGCCCGTTGATAGCGTAATTGGCCATCTACCCACGTATGTGTGACCTGCTCACGCCCAGCCACGTAAACCAAATGCGAGATGGGGTCAAAACAAGGCAGGCTATTCAGATCATCCAGTTTTACCGCCACCAAATCCGCTTGTTTGCCAACTTCAATACTACCAATTTTATCTTGCAGGCCTAAGGCACGTGCGCCATGCAGGGTTGCCATTTCTAATGCCTGATAAGCAGGCAATGCTTCGGCATTCTGATCAGCCACTTTGGCTAACAATGCCGCCGTGCGCATCTCTTGCCACAGGTCAAGCCGGTTATTGCTGGCAGCACCATCCGTGCCCAAACCAACATTAATACCTGACCGTAAAGCGGCCGCGACCGGCGCAATACCGCTGGCCAGTTTTAAGTTTGAAGAGGGGCAATGCGCAAGATGCGCGCCCTGGGTTGAGAGCGTCTCCAGCTCCTGTGCTTCGAGATGTACGCCGTGCGCTAACACGGTGCTAGGGCCTATCACGCCTAGTGCCAGCAAGCGCTGTAACGGACGCACGCCGAACTGCTCCAGACTTTGCTGTATCTCGGCCTGCGTTTCATGTAAATGGGTATGAATACCCAGATTTAACTGCTCAGACAGTGTTGAAATTTGCTCAAAGGTATGGTCACTGACGGTATAAGGGGCGTGCGGTGCAAACGAAAAACTAAGATGCGGGTCAGACTTATACTGATCACGTACTTCAGTCCCCAGCCTGATGTAATCATTGGCGGTGGCTGCGTAATTGGTTGGAAACTCCATCACCGTCAGGCCAATATGCGCACGCATCCCCGCACGTTTGACCGCTTCTATCGTCGCCTGCGGAAAAAAATACATATCATTAAAGGTGGTCACACCACCACTCAGCATTTCAGCACAGGCAAGCAAGCTGCCATCATACACAAACGACTTAGACACCCAGCGCTTTTCTGCAGGCCAGATATGGTCATTGAGCCAAGGCATCAAGGCATAATCATCCGCATAACCTTTGAGCAGGTTCATGCTGCTATGCGCATGCAGATTAATCAGCCCGGGAATCAAAGCATGCTGAGAACAATCCATCACTGGCCAATCTGCTGCCCATGCAGGAATCTCGGCTTTGGGCACAATGGCTTTAATTTTCCCGGCATCGACCAGCACAGCGTGCTGCTCCAAGATTGTATGGTTCGCGTCCATGGCAATGACCCAGCGCGCTTTAATAATGAATTGTGTATCAACCATAGCTGAATTATAACTGAGCCTGCCATGCAAAATGCTGACTCAAAACCACAGGCATAAAAAAAGCCACGCTTACGCGTGGCTTTTTATTCAGATTTAAATCTGATTATTGGCAACCAACTTGTTTAGTACCTTCAGCGCGGATGTCAACGCGGCGGTTAGGCTGCAAGCAAGAAATCAGTTTTTTGCTTACTTTTTTGCCATCGCATTGAACCACTGGCTCAGTTTTACCTTTACCTTCAGAAGTGATGATATTGCTATCAACACCTTGAGCGATCAGGTAATCAGCCACTTGTTTAGCACGACGCTCAGACAACTTTTGGTTGTAAGCATCAGAACCAATGCGGTCTGTGTGACCTGTCACTACAACAGCAGTAATTTCTGGGTTAGATTTGATCTTAGCTGCTGTTTCTTCCAGCACTTTACGACCTTCTTCACGCAGGTTAGCTTTGTCGAAACCAAACAGTTTTTCAGCACTTACTGTCACTGTTTCGTTTTGTGGCTTACATACTGGAGCAGGTGCTGGCGCTGGAGCAGGTGCCGGCGCTGGCTCAGCTGCTGCCAATGGCGCTGGTGTTGGCTCTGGTGTTGCCTCTGCCACAACTGGTGCTGGAGCACCGAAGCGGAAAATACCACCCAAGTTAAACAAAGTATTACCAATTGTTTCTGTATCGCTACCTACGCCAGAAACATCAATTTTTGCGCGGCTCCATTGGTGACGTACATCAGCTTGAATACCAAACTTGTCGCTAAACAAGTATTGAGCACCCAAACCTACGTTGGCCATCCAAGAGTTTTTCTTACCATCAACATCAGCACCAGGTGCAGAGTAATCAATATCATTACGCGCTGCGCCAACACCTGCCAACAGGAATGGGCGGAATTTTTCGCGGCTAAACATATACAATGCATCAAGGCCCAATGCTGTTTGTTTATATTTACCACTCACGCCAGAAAGATCATTATCAGCACGGTTGTAACCCAAACGACCTTGAATGTCCCAGTGCTCGCTCAGCTCTTTACCGATAGACAGAAAACCGCCACGGCCATTGTCAGCTTCGAGGTCATTGTCAGTGTTCATGTAAGTTGCACCTGGAACAACATACCAAGCACCGCGGTACATGTCTTCAGCTTGTGCAACTTGCGATGCAAACACAAATGCAGAAGCAATTGCCAAGCCTAAAAAACCTTTTTTCATTCGTTGACTCCTTCGTTATTGGGCTTTTTTGCCACATCTTTGAAAATACTTACAAATTGAACTATACGCAAAGGTGGCTGCTGACGCAAGCCTAAGCGCCATCTGATACGCGTATTTATTAGGGTTGAGACCAATTATTCAACAAATTTCAGACACTCTGGAAACCAGTGTGTGCACCTTACTTGTTAACAATGTTTGCGCGCGCTGACCATCAACGCACAAGCCACTGCGAAATCCCATATAGTCGGCGCCCAACGTCATTAAAGGCTCGACCTGAGCGAGTGTAAGCCCGCCAGCAAGCCCTACAAATAGACGCATCGCTTTTGACAAACGCACAAAATCAATCAGTACCGGCATAGGCACGCACGCTAATAAGTCGCTTGATTTATCTGTGGTATCTACCATTGCGCCCCAATAGCCCTGCTGCTGCAATTGTTGTAAGCGGCTTTGCAGCTGTTCAGGCGCAGCAAGCAGACTGGCTGGCGTGAATACGGTAATCAGCCTGACACCCTGTGCAAGGAACATTTGAATCGTCGGCTGGTATACCGGGTGATCCCAAATGGTTTCGGGGAGCTTAATCACCTCTACCCCGATATTGAGACGGCTTTGCATCAACGAGGTTAATTCGGCCACCGAGGCACAATAGTCGCCGACGGTAGCACTGATCATAATCTCAGTGGCGGCTGTCTGCTGGCGATGCACGTGTACCGCGTTCACAATAGACTCGGAAATATCCAGCGCCAATGCCGCCAGCGCGCCATGGCTGGTGTCTTTTAAATCAATTAATGAAACGCCGGCAGACAACACCAATTGTGCTTCTGCCACTGAATTGACACTGACTAATACTTGCATAGGCTGACTCACGCTTGCTGTAGGCCACTTTGCTGCGCCAAGTGATTATTGACGCAATCGACCAGCCATTGCCAGGCCTCTTGCTCGCGCGACCCGGCGGTTTTATCCATGGCTATTTGCAGGTACTGCATTTCCTGGGTGATTTTTTCAACAGGCAACCTATGTAAACGGCTCACCAGCACTGCCAATTCAATCACGGCTGCCTGCGCACGGTTAAACCCCATAAATGGCGCGTGCGAGGCACTTTCGACGACTTGCATCCACAATTTTGGGCGTACATCATCTTCTTCAATCTGCTGCAAGCTTAAAACATGGTGCGCCAAACAATCTTTCAGCCTGACGCCCTGCCCACCGGTCACCGGCTCGGTGGCAAACGCTGTTTTTTTCGCAATCGCAGCAGCGAATACACGCACATCGTCGGTTAAGTTCAATACGGCAAAACCGGTCTGCAAGATATTCTGCAAGGTGGTAGACGGCTTAAACGGCATGATAAGCACCCGGCCCTCATGCCACTGGATGCCGAATGGCGCAACATGCACATCGCCATCAACCGAACAGGTCGTCACTATCGTTTCATAAATCATCAACATTATTCCGTGCCTGATGCGGTGTTATCAGGCGTTGCATTGTCATTAGGTTTGTTACGCGCGTTGTCTAAACGCTCTTGAATAGAGGCTTCGCGATGCGCCACTTTGGCTTTTTTATTTTGCTGCACTGAAGCCACGCCCCACTCCAGCAATTCGTCTTGCACATAGCGTTTTTTTAACTGCCAGGCAATTTGCGCGCGTGCCAGTTCAACCCCCAGATAAAACGCATGCGAGGCATCGTCTTGCACCTTGAGTGTTGGATAAAACCGGTAAGGGTCGGTGTCATGCTGGATGCCATCCCGATTATAAACATGCACGCCCTGCTCGCTGACCATGATCCTAAAGCTAGGGTCTTTAATCTGGCTTGCCATCGTTGTGATTTCTTCGGCGCTATAAGGAAAAGGCTTGCGGTCATGCAGCCCAAGCAAGCCATTTGAGTAACCGCGCGGTAACCGTTTGTCTTGACTGGCGCGGTACATGACCCGACGCGCAACATCGGCCTCGGCAACGGCTTCGCTGGCATGCGGGCTCACCGAGGTTGCCAGCACGGCATTGATATTCAACTCGCTGATCATGCCAAACAACAAGGCATTCACGCCAGTCGTATCGGCATCGGTCAGCTCGGTCAGGTTACCAACGCCCATCATGATGGCAATCTCAGGGTATTTTTTGCGCAACTTGTGATAGCGCACAATCGAGTCGGTTAAACCAAAGTGAATCGGATCTAGAATAGGATCTGCAATAAAACGCCGCCCGCGCTGCAAACAATGCTCAATCGCACGTTGCAAACTGGCAAAACTACCAGGTTTGGCTGGAATCAAAATCGGCGTAGATGCAACTTCATCTGCGATCCACAGATTGTGTTCATGCAAACTGAGCAAGTAGTCTGCGCCGGCCTTGCCTGCTGTCAGCAAGTCGTCATCGCGCATAGAATCAACGCTGACCTGAAAGCCTTGTGCTTTAAGGGCACGCACAGTATCAGTCATGTGCGCAAAGGCCTTGCCTGGCAAGCAGCCGAGGTCAATCACATCTGCGCCCTGCTGCCGAAAATGCTCTGCCCTGGCAACAATTTGTGGAATGGTTAGATCAGGTGCATCAACGATTTCAGCAAAAATAGTGACGCTATGCTGCGTCAAGTCTGGCGCTTTGCCTTGCTGTCCAAAATATTGGGGCAAATCTTTTAAGTCTTTTGGTCCACGCTCCACCGGCACTCCCCACTGCGCCTCAAGTGGCGCCAGATCACCCTGGCATAAACCGGGCAAAATTACCTTATCGATATTTTCCACTTTAGCCAGACGTCGCGCAATCAAAGGCGGCGTCATCAAAGCAGCAACGGACACGCCAATTTGTTTCACTTCGTATTCAAAAGGAGACTGTTTACTGTCAGCCTGAATAGACTGCAATATTTGGCGCAGACTGTGTTCTGCCAGTTTTCCGGTGAGAAACAGCAGCCGTGTCATAGATTTACTCGGTTAGCGTATCTAGCACCTGTATGCCATCGTGCAAATGCAGATCATGTAATGTAGCCAGCCGCTGCATGATGACATCTTGCAAAGCGGCCATATCTTCGACCACTGTGGTATCCGCAAACTGCTTTAACTTTGTCACGTTGTCGAGGTCAATCTGGCGTGGAAACACTTTGACCATATTGTCTCTAGGTGCTTCAGACTCTAATTCTGCTGCAGTATCACAGGCAAATAAAATACTGTGCACGCGGGTTTTACCTGCTTGTGCAAACAAATTGGTCACTAGGCTATCAGAAAATCCATAAGCCATTTTGGCAATGGTATTAGAGGTGGCAGGTGAGATCACCAAGCTGTGATACACACCTTCATAAAAACGTTCAACCGGCACACTGCTAGCCGTTTTGTCCTGGTAGACCTTGTGCCCGGTGGCTTCTAATGCAGATTGAAAACCATATTGCTGGATGATTTCAGCCGCAGCGCGACTCAGGTAAATATCGACATCCTGCAAGGTTTGCAGAATCGCCAATGATTCACGCAAATAATGCCCGGAACCCGTAATTGCCCAAGCGAGTCGTTGTGTACGCATGTCAAACGGCTCTTAATATCAGGCGAATGGATGTTGCAGCACGATGGTCTCGTCGCGCTCTGGGCCGGTAGACACAATCGCAATGGGCACACCGCACACGGCTTCCAGGCGTTTCAGGTAATGCTGCGCATTTTTTGGCAATGCATCCCAGGTTTTGGCGCCAAACGTCGTTTCAGTCCAGCCTGGCACGGTTTCGTAAATAGGCTCACAGCGGGCGACATCATCCGCACCGACTGGCAGCATATCTACAATCTTGCCATCCAGCTTGTAACCGGTACAAATATCCAGTGACTCAATGCCATCCAGCACATCCAGCTTGGTGATACACAAGCCAGTTAAGCCATTGATACGGGCTGAGCGACGCAGTGCAGCGGCATCAAACCAGCCGCAACGACGTTTACGACGTGTCACCGTGCCGATTTCCTGACCTTTGGTAGACATCTGATAACCAGGTGCACCTTCAGTGTCGATATCCAGCTCACTTGGGAATGGACCGCCACCCACACGTGTGGTGTAGGCTTTGGTAATACCCAATACATAATGCAGCATATTGGCACCAACGCCCGTGCCTGCAGAAGCCTGGCCAGCGATACAGTTGCTGGAGGTGACGTAAGGATATGTGCCATGGTCTACATCGAGCAATGTGCCTTGCGCGCCTTCAAACAACAGGTGTTCGCCACGCGCATTGGCGTCATACAACGCGGCTGAAATATCCGCCACCATCGGCTTCAACGCCACCGCATGCTGCATGCTGGCGTCATATTGCTGCTGAAAATCGACCGCTGCTGCGCCCAGATAGTTGGTTAACACAAAGTTGTGATAGTCCATGACTTCGCGCAATTTTTCGGCAAAGCGCTCCGGGTGAAATAAATCATAAACACGCAATGCACGTCTGGCGACTTTGTCTTCATAGGCCGGGCCAATACCTTTGCCGGTGGTGCCGATTTTTTTCTCGGCGCTACGCTTGGCTTCGCGGGCTAAGTCTACAGCCACATGATGTGACAAAATCAATGGGCAGCCAGGGCTGACTTTGAGGCGATTTTTAACATCGAGGCCGCCTTGCTCCAGCGTAGAAATCTCATGCAGCAAATGCGTCGTATCGAGCACCACACCGTTACCGATATAGCAATTGACGCCATCACGCACAATGCCGGAAGGCACCAGGTTGAGCTTATACACTTTTTGTGCCGCGCCCTGACCAACGACTAAGGTATGACCAGCGTTATGGCCGCCTTGAAAGCGCACCACGCCCTGGGCGTGATCCGTCAACCAGTCTACGATTTTACCTTTACCTTCGTCGCCCCATTGGGTGCCAATCACAACGACGTTTTTTGCTTGCTTGGATTGTGTCATGTTCAATTAATATCTTGTAAAAACAAAAAAGGGTGCGCTGCGTTACACAGCCACCACTTGCCAGTGACCATCGACCTTTTGCAAGGTGCGGTCGCAAGCCAATTCAGAATAGTTCACAGGCGTATCGGGCAATACTTCCACCACAATCTGGCCCTGAGAACGCAGGGTATTTATCAGTGATAACAACTCGGCATCTGCAGCCACGGGCGCAAGAATCCCTTTATTCAGTGTTGCCGGGCCCAAGGCTTGCAATGCGCCGCGCAAGTCAAGGCTAAAGCCGGTGGCCGGACGCGCACGGCCAAACGCGGCACCTACTTCGTCATAGCGCCCACCCAGTGCAATCGGGCCAGCATAGCCCTTGGCATAAGCGGCAAACACCATGCCGCTATGATAGTGATACCCACGCAACTCGCTTAAATCTATCGTCACAGTGACATCGTCAGTACTCAGCGTTTTCGCTACCGCCTCTAACTCAGTCAAGGCCTGTTCGGTTTCATCAGAGTCAGGCAGGATATCACGCGCTTGATCCAGCACCTCAATGCCGCCATTTAACTGCGTGAGTGCCACAAACGCCTGGCGAGATTTTTCTGGCAGGTTAGCCACCAACTGCTCTACCAGTGTAATATCTTTAGCCTGCAAAGCCGCTTGCAACGCCTGCTCCTGCTGCACACCCAACTGCGCCATATGCGACAAACTGGCAAAAATGGCCGCATGACTCAGGTCAACAAACAAGGTAGGCATGCCTAATAATTGCAAAGCCTTCACCATCAGGCGCTGCACTTCAATATCGCTTTCTATGCCAGCATGGCCATACAACTCGGCGCCCAATTGCAAGGGCTCACGTGTGCGTGCCAAGCCATCGGGTTTGGTGCGCAAGACAGTGCCGGCATAGCACAGGCGCGAAACACCCTGATGATTTAACATATGCGCATCAATACGCGCCGCCTGCGGCGTCGTATCAGCACGCAGGCCCATCAAGCGACCGGTTAACTGGTCGACCACTTTGAATGTAGCAAGATCTAAATCGTGCCCGGTGCCTGTCAGCAAGGACTCGACATATTCCATCATGGGTGGCATGACATATTGATAACCATGGACACGAAACAAGTCCAGCAATTGTCGGCGATAAGACTCAAGACGTGCCGCTTCGGCAGGCAATACATCTTCAATATATTCAGGAAGTAACCAATTATGCATGCCGCCATTATACCCGCAAACCCCTGTTTAAAGCACGGCTTTAGCAATCGCGATGGTCGGGGCGTGTTTAAAAAACCCATAAAAAAAGGCACACAATCATGCGTGCCTTTTTACTTAAACCAATGCGTTAGCGATTCAGCCATACAATCAGCAGACCAGTCGCCATCGAAATAAAACCAACGAAACGAATCTGACCATCGCGCAATTGCAACAGCTTTTCAAAGGTTTGACGCCATGCACGGGTAAACAGCAACGGCATCAAGCCTTCAATCAGCAACACGCCGCCAATCAACCACCACCAGTTCATGGTCACATCAGTTCACTACGCGCAAACAACACATTACTTCTTGCCACTGCTGCGCATATATTTAAAGAAATCAGAGCTTTGGTCTATCACCATCACGTCAGACTTACTTTTAAAGCTGTTTTTATAAGCTTCCTGACTGCGATAAAAAGCATAAAACTCAGGATTTTTACCATAGGCTTGCGCATAGACCTCAGAGGCCTTGGCATCGCCTTCACCTTTTACTTTTTGCGCATCACGATACGCTTCAGCAATAATCACTTCGCGCTGTCTGTCTGCATCGGCACGGATTTTCTCAGCGGCAGCTGAACCTTGTGAGCGCAGCTCGTTTGCCACCGACTTACGCTCGGCCTCCATACGCAGATACACAGACTCACTGACTTCTTTGGGTAAATCTACACGGCGCAAACGCACATCCAGAATCTGAATGCCCATCTGACGGCTCTCTTTGTCAGCGCGCTGACGCAAAATTTCCATGATCTCAGAACGCTCACCCGACACCACATCATGAATGGTGCGCTTACCAAACTCAGCACGTAACCCATCGTTTACCATTTGCGACAAACGACGCTCGGCCTGCACTTCGTCACCACGCACCGACACGTAGTATTTTGAAGGGTCGACAATGCGCCATTTCACAAACGAATCCACCAATACGTTTTTCTTCTCGCTAGTGATAAAACGGTCTGGCTCTTCCCAGTTAAGGGTCAAGATACGTTTATCGTAATAGCGGATATTCTCCACCATAGGCATCTTAAAGTAGAGGCCAGGCTCGCTTTTGACTGACACGATTTCACCCAGGCGGAACACCAGTGCATATTCGCGCTGATCAACCGTATAAGCCGACGAGGTAATGATCACGAGTAGAACAAATACCCCGATTAACAAACTTCCAATATTTCTCATATGTAATTTCCTTCAGGGCAATCTAGCGATATTCGCGATCGCGGTTGCGCATCGCATCACGTGAGCGATCCGACGTGCTTGAATCCACTTGCGGCTCTTGCACAGGCTTGTCGGCCGTTGTCGCAGGGGCAGATGCCGCATTACTGCCAGCACCACTCATCGTCATGAGTTTATCCAGCGGCAAATACAGCAGGCTATTACCGCCCTTTTGGTCTACCAGCACCTTGCTGGTGTTAGCTAACACGTGCTCTTGCGCATCAAGATACAAACGCTGACGTGTTACCTCAGGCGCTTTGTTATATTGCGACAGTACCTGATCAAAACGGTCAGCATTACCCTTGGCTTCGTTTTCCACGCGCAATTTGTAACCTGCTGCCTCTTCGGTCAACCGTGAAGCGGTACCGCGTGCTTTTGGAATCACATCGTTAGCGTAAGCCTGGCCTTCGTTTTTCTGACGCTCCAGATCCTGCTTGGCTTTGACTGCATCATCAAATGCCGCTTGCACCTGCTCTGGCGGCTGCGCATTTTGCATGGTCACGTTAACAATATTGACGCCTGATTTATACCTGTCCAGCATGTCCTGCATCAGTTTTTTGGCTTTAGCAGCGATATCATCACGGCCTTCATACAGCACAAAGTCCATTTTACTTTTACCGACGATTTCACGAATGGCAGTTTCTGCCACGCCGCGCACACTTTCTTCGGTTGAACGGTTACTAAACTGGTAATCCTCAACCGATTTCAGGTTATATTGCACCGCCACCTGCAAGTCGATAATGTTTTCATCATCTGTCAGCATTAATGACTCTCTGAGCTCTTTGCTGCGGCCTGACTCCCCCTCAAACGAGCGATAACCCATTTCTATGGTACGCACTTGCTCCAGGTTAACGTTTTCGATGGTTTCAATCGGGAACGGCAAATGCCAGCGCGGACCAGGCATGGTCGTTTCGACATGCTGGCCAAAACGCAACACCACGCCACGCGAGCCCTGATCGACAATATAAAAGCCTGAGCCCAGCCAAATCAGTGCCACTAAGCCCACGATGGGCGCAACTGGCAACGGTTGTGGCGTTGGCGATGTACCTCTAGGGCCGCCACCCTGCCCACCTTTATTGCCAAACAGACGATTCAGCTTTTGATTCAAATCCTTGAATACCTCATCGAGGTCAGGGGGGCCTTCGTTATTTTTATTCCAAAAGCCGGGGAATTTTCTCATGCTAGTACTCCGTATTTTTTGATTTTTTAAACATAAGCACGCTCTTCCGTGCTCAGTTTTTTCAAATATTGCTGATGCTCCAACAGCGCCTGGCGCAGGTCTTCAATGCCCACACCTTCTTGGGCCGAGACGCGAACAGTACAGATGTTACCATACTCGTCACGGTCGATTCCCGGCGCCATACCCATGCGATCAATCTGATTTAACACCAGCACTTGCGGCACCGACGCTGCACCAATCTCTTTTAGCACGATATTTACTTGCTCGATTTGAGCATCGCGATTAGGGCTGGCGACATCGACAATATGCAGCAATAAGTCGGCCTGAGCCGCTTCTTCCAGTGTCGCGCCAAACGCCTCGATCAAGGTGGTGGGCAAATGCTTGATAAAGCCGACCGTGTCTGACAGCACCACCGGATAACCTTCGGGCAGGTGCATTTTGCGCGAGGTGGTGTCCAACGTGGCAAATAGTTGGTCAGCCGCATAAACGCCAGAGCGCGTTACAAGGTTAAACAAGGTCGATTTACCGGCGTTAGTGTAGCCTACCAGCGACACGGTCATCAGGTTAGAGCGCTTGCGCGCCCGACGCTGCATGCCACGTTGCTGCTTGAGTTTGGCCAGTTTTTCACGCAACTGCTTGACGCGCACACGCAGCATGCGCCTATCCAGCTCCAACTGCGTTTCACCTGGGCCGCCACGTACACCAATACCACCTTTTTGTCGCTCAAGGTGGGTCCAGCCTCGCACTAAGCGGGTAGACAAATGCTCTAATTGCGCCAGCTCAACCTGCAATTTACCTTCATGCGACTGTGCGCGTTGGGCAAAAATGTCCAGAATGAGGCCAGTGCGATCTACCACGCGCGCGTCGAGAAATTTTTCGAGGTTGCGTTGCTGTGAAGGGCTCAAGTCATGGTTAAAAGCCGCCACTTTACTCTCGTGTGCGGCCATTAACGCCTTGAGCTCATCTGCCTTACCAGAGCCGATAAAATGTTTGGGATCAGGCGATTGACGCTTGCCTTCCAGCGTCGCAGAAATATTGAGTCCGGCAGTACCGGCAAGGTGGCGGAGCTCTTGCAAACTTTCTTCGTAGTCAGCATCACCAAAGTCGACGCTGACCAGAACGACGGCATCTCCGCCGCTTGGTCTATCAAACATGCATTAAGATTCTTGTGCTGTGTCGTGTGGCGCTAAAGTGACTGGACGCGCTGGCACAATCGTTGAAATAGCGTGTTTGTATACCATCTGCGTCACCGTATTTTTTAACAAAATCACATACTGGTCAAAAGAATCGACCTGACCTTGCAGTTTGATACCATTTACCAGATAAATAGACACTTGCACGTGTTCTTTTCTTAAGGCGTTCAGAAAAGGGTCTTGTAACATTTGGCCTTTATTATTCATAGAATTGCTCCTTGTTTGTTTTAATCGTATTGGAGTTTTTATTATCTTGAACACCAATCCATCATAATGACTATGATTGTACTAATTTGTTCCAATTTCAATCCCCGCACCTTATTTTTTTGGAAATAATGCGCGAATACGCTGCAAACAAGCCTCTTTACCCAGAATAGACATCACTTGATCAATGCTGGGTGACTGTGCGATACCAATTAAAGCGACCCGCAATGGCATCGCCAGTTTGGGGAATTTAATCTGCTGCTCAGCCACGACCTGATTTAGCGCATCGTGTAATTTATCGGCCGCCCAGTCGGAATCTTGAGCCTTCTGTAAGAAACTTTCGATATAAGCCGCCGTTTCTGCCTGAATATGTTTGGTAGCATCGGCTTCATTGATCGCAGGCATCTGATAAAAGAAAGCAATTTCTTTGGCCAGTTGGTTAAGGTTATTGGTGCGCTCACGGTATAAATTCAGCACCGCCAGCAAGTCTGGCGATTGGGTGTCACTTACACCTAACGCAGCCAAACGCGGCTTGACTTCGTCAGCAATGCGCTCTAATGGCAGCGTTTTAATATAGTGCGCATTGAGCCAGTTGAGTTTTTCGGTATTAAACTGCGCCGCAGAAGGCGTGATATGGTCGAGGTCAAACCATGCACAGAATTGCGCCATGCTGAACACTTCATCGTCACCATGTGACCAACCCAAACGGGCTAGGTAATTGAGCACCGCCTCACGTAAATAACCGTCCTCGTGATATTGCATCACACTCACGGCACCATGGCGTTTAGACAGCTTTTGCCCGTCATCGCCCAAAATCATGGACAAATGCGCATATTGCGGCACTTGCGCACCTAAGGCTTGCAGCATATTGATCTGGCGCGGCGTGTTATTCACATGATCATCGCCACGAATCACCTGCGTCACGCCCATCTCCCAGTCATCCACCACCACGCAGAAGTTATAGGTGGGCGTGCCATCCGCGCGCGCAATAATCAGGTCATCCAGTTCGGCATTGGCGATCTCAATACGGCCTTTAACCATATCATCCCAAGCCACTACGCCGGTGGTCGGGTTTTTAAAGCGCACAACAGGCGGTACGTCTGCAGGCGCCTCAAGCAAAGTTTTGCCTACCTCAGGCCGCCAGCGACCATCATAGCGCGGCTTCACGCCCTGCTGCATTTGCGTTTCACGCAAGGCATCCAGTTCTTCTTTGCTGCAATAGCAATAATAAGCATGGCCATCATCCAGCATTTTCTGAATGATTTTTTTGTAAGTATTCATACGCTGCATCTGGTAAAACGGGCCTTCGTCATGCTCCAACCCTAACCAGCTCATGCCATCCAGAATCGCCTGCACTGCCTCTGGCGTTGAACGCGCGACATCGGTATCTTCAATCCGCAAAATAAATTGGCCGCCATGGCGCTGGGCATACGCCCATGAAAACAAGGCAGTACGTGCGCCGCCAATATGAAGGTATCCGGTAGGGCTAGGTGCAAAACGGGTTTTAACAGGGTGTGACATAATGAATCTCTGAACGCTCAAGCTTGCCATTTTAACATGGCAGCCCTACTCCTGCCTGCATCCACCTTTGCTGCAAAATGGCGGCGCCCAGATTGAAGCGCACGCGCAAACGCGTTATGATGCCGCCATGACGCAACTCATCTCTCCCAGCGGCGATATTCATGTCGGCGAGCTTTATGGCAAACCTGCCGTACCTGGCCAAACCAGTGCGATTTATCACGTGGTTGCCGTGCATAAACTCGGCATTACCTTGCAAAATATGGATAACCCGCTGAGCCAGTTTGAGACCACCGCCAGCAAATTGCTGCAATCCGGTTATGTGCGCTTAAGCCAAACACCTTATGTCAACCTGCAACAGGCTGGCAAACGCAAATCGGCGCAACAAAAGCTCAAGCGCTGCCCCTTTACGCTAGATGTATTTGCTGAGCGCGCCGATTGCGAGCGCCCGGCAGTGACCGCCTAAGCTAAATAAGCAATAAAAAATGCCGCGATTGCGGCATTTTTTACGTGTTATATATCCAGACAGCTTAAGACTCTGGCGGCGCACCAATCAAATCATGGCCTTGTGAGTCGACGATTTGCACATCGACAAAGTCACCAGGACTCAAGCCATCTGCATCTTGCAAGTAAACAATACCGTCAATTTCCGGCGCATCACTTTTCGTCCGCGCGATGGCAATCACATTGCCGTCATCATCTTCGGTCAACTCATCCACCAGCACGGTTTGCAGGCTGCCAATCTTGGCGGCCACTTTAGCGGCACTGATGCGTTCTTGCACCTCCATAAAGCGGCTTAAACGCTCTTGCTTGATTTCTTCTGCCACTGGGTCAGGCAAGGCATTTGCCGCTGCACCATCGACTGCTGAATAAGCAAAACAGCCAACGCGGTCCAACTGAGCTTCTTCCATAAAGTCGAGCAGCATTTTAAAGTCATCTTCGGTTTCACCCGGGAAGCCGACAATAAAAGTGCTGCGGATGGCGATTTCAGGACAGATATCGCGCCAAGCTTTAATGCGTGCCAGATTGTTTTCACTGCTGGCCGGGCGTTTCATAGACTTAAGAATACGTGGGCTGGCGTGCTGCAATGGCACATCGAGATACGGCAAAATCGCGCCTTCTGCCATCAGTGGAATCACATCATCCACATGCGGATACGGATACACATAATGCAAACGCACCCACACCCCTAACTCACCCAGTGATTTACTGAGCTCCGTCATATGGGTTCTCACCGGGCGGCCGTTCCAGAAACCTTTGCGGAACTTCATGTCCACGCCATAAGCCGAGGTATCTTGTGAAATCACCAGGATTTCTGAAACCCCGGCATTGACCAGGCTTTCAGCCTCATTGAGCACATCACCAATCGGGCGGCTGACCAGGTCACCGCGCATGCTGGGGATAATGCAGAAACTACAACGGTGGTTACAGCCCTCTGAAATCTTAAGGTAAGCGTAATGCTTGGGCGTCAGGCGGATGCCTTGTGGCGGCACCAGGTCGGTATACGGGTCATGCGGCTTAGGCAAATGCGTATGCACATGGCCCATCACTTCTTCCAGCGCATGCGGGCCAGTCACGGCCAATACACTGGGGTGCGCGCCAGTCACTACGTCTTTTTTGGCACCCAGGCAACCCGTCACAATCACTTTGCCATTTTTATTGAGCGCTTCACCAATCGCGTCCAGTGATTCTTGCACCGCTGAATCAATAAAACCGCAGGTATTCACCACCACCAGGTCAGATTGCTCGTAGCTATTACTGATTTCATACCCCTCAGCACGCAGCTGGGTCAAAATACGCTCGGAATCAGACCCGGCTTTTGGGCAACCTAAGGAAACAAACCCGACTTTAGGCGAACTTTGCATAGTGACTCTCTCTTAACCTTCTACCAACCATTTGGTCAGGGCGACCGATGCCACGCCCAACACAATTAACAATATCTGACTCAGGGTATCGCGCAATGCCGTGCGTTTATGCAGGCCAGGGATCAAGTCTGCCACTGCCACATACAGCATACTGGCCGCGGCCAGACTGAGAATATACGGCACCCACTGCTCGACCAGATTCAAAGCAAGATAAGCCAACAGCCCCCCTGCCAATGTCGCCAGGCTGGAGCCAATATTAAACAGGAACGCTTTTTTCTTGCTATAGCCTGAGTGCAGCAAAATCAGAAAATCACCGACCTCTTGTGGAATTTCATGCGCAATAATCGCCAATGCCGTGACCAAGCCCACTTGCATATCGACCATAAACGCTGCACAAATCAGGATACCGTCGACAAAATTGTGAAAGGTATCGCCAACCATAATCATCAGGCCACTGCGACCACCATCATGCGCATGGCTATGATGATGCCCAACGACCTGCGCTGGGGCCGCCTGCGGCAGCTTGAACTTAATCACCCCTTGTGGCTTTTTAGCGACTGGCTGTTCAGGGTGCAGTTCCGGGCAATGCGCTTCATCATGCATGGCATGCATTTCACAATGCTCACCGTGGCAATGCCGCCACAACACCAGTTTTTCCAGGGTAAAAAACAGCAACACGCCGAACAGCATGGTCGCGGTCATGGCTTCTATATTGGGGCTGGTTTCAATCGCATGCGGCAGGATTTCGAGAAACACCGCAGCCAGCAAGGCACCAATCGCATAACTGACCAGCAAAGGCACCCAATGTTTTTTGGCATTGAGCGCGAACACGGCCGCCACACATACGCTCAACACACCGCCCAGCAAGCAGGCCAGCACCATGCCGGTGAACGGTGAAATATTAGAAAGCAATGTGGACAAATGAGGCATGCCGAGTTTATGAGAGAAAGGCGCGCATTATACGTGAGTTATCAAAAAAACAAAGCATAAACAAACAGTTATCTTTTAACGCCATGTGTTTAAAAAGCCCCAAGCGCACTAAATAAACTGCGCCACAATATAGCCGATCACGATGCCGACCAGTAAGGCCATGGTCAAGCCGCGATAGGTCAGCACATCGCGTGAATACCCACGGCGGATGGCGACATAAGACACCAGATAGCCCATGGCATTGAGCAACCAGATAAAGCCAAAACTCAATATTTTGACAATAATCGGGCCAATCAACGGCACCAGGCCAATCAAGCCGACCAGCCAGACGAACAACCCAGAGACCAAGCCAACCAGCACGGCCACACCTGCCAGTACACGTGCGTCCCAATCCATGTAAATACCGGCAACGATTAATGCCACCAGGCCGACCACCAGCAATACATTCGGCCAGATACGTTGACCGCTCACCAGTGGGTCGACACCAGTACTAAAGTTGGCCGGATGGCGCCTGACACGTAATCGTTTGAGCATAATAAAAAATCTATAATCCTGAAATTAAAGCTGCGAGATCCTGCACCTTGGCGCAGCTTTGCCAATGCGGTTTGCGCATGGCCACATCACCTGCATAACCCCAGCTGACCAGAGCAAAATCCATCTGGTTGGCATCAGCCGAGACGCCGTCTTCCAGGCGGTCACCAATATACAAACACTCAGCTAACGCCAGGCCATTGTCAGCCACTACCCGCCCTATCATCTCGGCTTTGGATTTGAGTGGCGGGTTAAAGTAATCCAGTGCGTATACACCCGTAAAAAAAGCCTGCCAACCCAAGTGCGCCATGATTCTTTCAGTCGGGTAAAAACGCTTGTTGGTCGCAATATACAACTGGTAGCCTTGTGCTTGAAGTTGCTGCAACATGGCTGGCACACCCTCAAACACCACCGACTCCAGGCAACCCGTCGTGTCGTAATGCTGCTTGAACGCGGCGGCCAATGTGTTCAATAACGCAGCATCCTCACTCCCGGAAAGCCGTTTTAACGTCTCCATTAAAGGTGGGCCAATCACATCATGCGTCAGCGGTACCACCAGCGGCGTATTGGTGGTGCTGAACGCCAGGCCAAAACAATGCAAAATACTGGGCGCTGAATCGATTAATGTGCCATCTAAATCAAAAATTAAATGCTGTTTCATAAGGATGTTTAGGTGTGTTTTTATTTAACCGCCGATAAACGCAGATGCACGCCGATACTGCGAACAGATTTTTTATCGGCGTGCATCTGCGTTTATCGGCGGTCAATGAGAGTTTATTTATTCCAGCCAGATAAAACTACCCATGCGGCCCGTATCACCATCGCGCCGGTAGCTGAAAAAGGTCTCTGGTTCGCTAAATGTGCAGCGTCCACCGCCATACACCTGTGTGATGCCGAGTGATTGCAACCGTTGCCTGGCAATCGCATATAAATCACCTAGCCATTTATCACCCCTGGCTATAAACGCAGATTCGGCCTGCGTATCCTGCGCCATAAACTGCGCACGCACCTCAGCCCCTACTTCGAATGCCTCTGGACCAATCGCGGGCCCCAACCAGGCCATCAGTTGACTGGCAGGCATTGGCATGGCAGCGACCGTTGCTTCAATCACGCCGTCGCACAAACTGCGCCAGCCGGCATGAATCGCCGCCACAGCTGTGCCCGCCTTATCACATAACAAGACTGGCAAACAATCTGCGGTCATGGTCACACACACCACCTGCTTGCGCGTAGCAAAACTGGCATCGGCACTTTCCAGGCAAGAGGATAAAGCGGCATCGATCACGCGTACGCCATGCACCTGATTGAGCCACACCGGTTCACTGGGCAGATAGCCACTCAGCAATTGCCGATTGGCTGCAACATGCTGAGGATGGTCTTTGACATGATCGCCCAAGTTCAGGCTGGCATACACGCCTGTGCTCACGCCACCATGACGCGTGGTCTGCAAGGTTTTAACATTGGCAGGCGCAGGCCAGTCAGGCGCAATAAATGGCAAGCCAGCCATGGTTAGTCCTCACCGTCCCAGTCTTCGTCTTCGATATCGGCGTCATCATCAAGGTCGTCATCACCCCAATCATCGTCATCATCGCCGATAAACAAGCCGTTTTCACCCAGATTAAAGTCTGGCGGCGGCAACTCTTCAACCGGCTTGACGATGCGCATGGCTTCCAGCAGCTCACGCATATCGTCGGCTAATTCAATCTGCCACTCCATCGGCTGCTGAGTCACCGGATGAATAAGCCCCAGCTTGACTGCATGCAGCGCCTGACGTTTAAAGCTACCAATCACCTCACGCAACTCTGACGACATCATTTTGTGCGGAATAATATTGCCGATGCCATACACCGGGTCACCCACCATGGGCGCTTTTAAATGCTGTAAATGCACGCGAATTTGGTGCGTGCGGCCGGTTTCGAGATTACAGCGTAAATATGTATTGGTGCCAAAACGCTCCAGAATTTCATAATGCGTAATGGCTTGTCGGCCACGACGAATCACGGCCATTTTGGTTCGGTTATGCGGATGCCTGCCAACCGGCTGATCAACCTTGCCATTACGCCATAACTGCCCCCACACAATCGCGCGGTACTCGCGTTTAACCGTGCGTGCCTGTAGCTGACGCACCAGGCTGGTTTGCGCCTCCAGTGTTTTGGCTACCACCAGCAAACCGCTGGTGTCTTTATCCAGCCGATGCACAATACCGGCACGTGGCACCTCTTTGAGTGACGGCCATTGAAACAGCAAGGCATTAAGCAAGGTGCCACTCCAGTTACCGGCGGCCGGATGCACCACCAGCCCGGCGGGCTTATTGATAATGATCAGCGCATCATCTTCGTAAACGACATCCAGCGGAATGTCTTCAGGTTCAAATGCGTTTTCCTGTGCATTTTTAGGCGGCGTAATCACCAGTTGTTCCCCGCCCCAGACTTTGGTTTTAGCGGTTGGCGCTTTGCCATCCAGCAATACCAAGCCTTCTTTGATCCATGCCTGTAAGCGACTGCGAGAATGATCCGGTAGCATTTGCTGCAAAGCCAGATCGAGACGCTGCCCGCCAACGTTGCCAGGAACGACCAGATGTAAGGAGGCGCTTTCTTTCATATTTTCAAACAGCATCAGTTATAATGCCCTGAGTTTCCTTTGATAAAACAACATTAAACAACATGCTTCGCATTTTACCGCTTAACACCCTGTTCACGCGTGCTTTTATTTTGATCACGGCACTCACCTTGAGCGCTTGTGCCATTTTTGGCAACCCGAATCCACCGGATGAGACCAAAGGCTGGGCAGAACAACGCCTCTACGCTGCGGGCCAGGAGAAAATGGTCGACAAAAATTATGACAAGGCGATTGAGTATTTCCAGAAGCTCGAAGCGCGCTATCCGCATGGCGCCTATGCCACACAAGCCCAGCTGGAGGTAGCGTATGCCTATTATAAAAAATCTGAACCAGTGTTGTGCTTATCTGCCGTTGACCGCTTTATCAAATTGCACCCTAACCACCCTAACCTTGATTACGCCTACTACCTGAAGGGTCTGGCCACGTTTAACGAGCGCGGCATCATGGAAAAATACACCAAACAGGAAATCAATGACCGCGACCCAAAAACCTTACGCGTGTCATTTAATGCCTTTAAAGAGCTGGTTGAGCGTTTTCCTACCAGCCGTTATAAAAAAGACGCTACCCAACGCATGATTTACCTGGTGAATACACTGGCCATGCACGAGATGCACGTTTCACGTTATTACATGCAACGCAAAGCCTATGTGGCTGCGCTTAACCGCTCTAGATATGTACTGGAAACCTACCCCAACTCTGTCGCGGTTGAAGACGCTCTGGTGACCATGATTAGCGCTTACGACGCCATGGATATGGCTGACCTCAAAGGTGATACGCTGCGTATTCTAAAAACCAATTACCCTGAAAACCCGATGATTACCGGCAAAATTAATGAAGACGAAAAAGTCTGGTGGAAGTTTTGGGAAAGCCTGTATTAACACATTGATTTAAAAGAATGATTTAACACATAAAAAACGCCAGTCAATCTGGCGTTTTTTGTTTTATGCTCACGCGTCATCGGCAGTACATTGATCAGCCTCTGCCGCAAAGGCCTCTAGCTCGAATGGATTGTCATAATACACATGCCGTCCACGCACCCATTGCCACAAGCCTGCTACCAGATAAGCCGGCGCAAATAATATCCCCCAACGTTCGGCCTGACGGACATGCACATGTTCATGAACGCGCAAACGTTGCAGGCAATCTGCAGAATGTCCGAGCACCACATGCCCCAAGGTCAATGCAGCAAAACCACTGATGCGCGTCAGTTTATTGGCCAGCCAACCGCCCGAGACTTCTAACACGCCATCCACGCTTCGCGCGCAAGCACCGGTGACCAATAACACGCTAGCGAATAGCAGCCCCAGCACGCTGGTGGGTGATGCCCAGGCATAACGCATCCAACGCTTTAGCATGCTATGGCCTGGCCCGGCACTCAATCGGCAGCATGCGGCCAATTTCTACCGTCAAGGCATCGCCTTTGCCGCGGATGGCATTCGGCCCGTTGCTGTAGATGAATCCTGAGCCGCTGGGCTGTTGTGGCAGGCTGATTTCACTTTGCGCGCGCATGAGCACGGCGCTGGCAGGTTCAGCCACAAAGCGTACGCGCATCACTTCACCGTTGTGACAATCAAACACGATGGCTTCAGGTGCTGGCAGTGCTGGCTTTGCCACGCAGCCTGCAAGCATTAAAGCTAAACATACACTAATATGAACAGTCATCGCCCTATTCATGCAGGCCTCGGTGCAAACATAATAATCGCCATACCCAGCATCGCGACAGTCGCGCCTAACAAATCCCAGCCTGAAGGCTTGATCCCCTCAACCAGCCATAACCACAGAATCGCAACGCCGATATAGACGCCCCCATAGGCGGCATAAATGCGGCCAGCCGCTGCTGGATGCAAGGTCAGCAACCAGGCGAACAGCACCAGGCTGGCTGCGGCAGGCAACAACAACCATGCACTCTTGCCCGCTTTTAACCATAAATAAGGCAGGTAGCAGCCAACGATTTCGGCCACCGCGGTCAACGCAAATAAAAATAATGTTTTAAGCAAAAAACGCCTCTAGAGGATTATTCAACACCATGGGTACAAGCCGCATGATAAACACATCATGCCTTAAAAGTTCGCCACTCCCCCTTTTTGCTTTAATCGACATTGCAACCAGTAAAATATCACCCCAACCATCAGGTTGAGGCTGGCCTGCAATAATGGCAAAAACAAAAAAATCAAACTGTCCTGCGCGTCCGGGTACATCACCAGCGTTTGCCAGTAGATCCAGGCAACCAGCAATACTTCAAAAATACTAAAATGCAGCCATCGTTTCTGGATGTCGTGACGATCAAAAAAATAGCGCCCTGCAAATAAAACGACATAGGGCATCAGCGTCCACGCGGTCATTAACAGGCCAGCGCGATCACTGAGAAACTGCAAGCCACTGGCGGCATATCCCTCAAAGCAAAGCGCAATCAACGCCCCCACCAGGGCGGTCAACGCAATGGCCGGGTTAATGCGCATAAAGCCTTAAGAAAGTTGCACCCAACGGTAGTTTTTTATTTTGCCGGGCGGCAAATCAAACGAGCGCGCGCCAGACAAGGTAAAAGACGCCCCGGTAGCCACCGAGGTTGGCGCATCAATGACGGCGGTCGGTTTGGATTGATCCACCACAATCACATCCACCATGGCAGGGTCAGACTGATTACCAGCATCATCTTCGACAATCAGCTGAAAACGGTGCCTGCCAGGTGGCAGCGGGTTCGTCGCATCAATACTGACTTCAACGCTGGACGTATTGGTTCTGACTTCTTGCCCGGTCGTAAACTTTGCCATATCACTACTCCTTCGATTCAGAAAGACGTATGAAGCTACCTGTTTCACAATGTATGCCAGATTACATGCGTGGGCAAGTAACGCCCGTAAAAACGGCTGATACAGACTTATTCCTGCTCTGAAATCAGCAGCTGATTATGGTCGGTTTTCAGGTAAAAAGTACCGTTCTGATCAATCTGGATCGCGCGTATACGGTAACCACTCAGCACCGGCTCGGCGTACACCAGCGCACTGCCCTCCTTGCGCACGCGGTAAAGCGTGGTATTGCCCATGCCGGCAACAAACAAGTCGTTATCCCAAAAATCATTGCGGCCAGTAGACGGATATTTCACCAGCGGGCCGATGCCGATGGAAGGCACAAACGTCATCGCCGGTTTTTCGTAGCCTTCGTGGCTATTAAATTTGTTGCCGTAGTAGCCGCTCATGCCATCGCGCTCGTAGATGGTGCCATAGCTGACGATCGGCCAGCCGTAGTTTTTGCCGCGCTTGATCAGGTTAATTTCGTCGCCGCCGCGCGGGCCATGGTCGGTGAGCCACAACTCATTGCTTTCACGGTCAAAATACAGGCCGCCAGAAGGCGAGCGAAACCCCGAGGCATATACTTCGGCATTCAGGCGTTGCAAATCAATGCGCACCACCTTGCCTAATGAGGTTGTTTTGTCTTGCACGCGGTCAGGTTTGGAAAAGTCACCCAGGCTCAGGTACAAGGTGCGCTCGTTCTCACCCAGCGCTAACTTGCCACCTACCTGATGGCCCAAAATCGGCTCTTTAATTGCCGGGCGGCTGATATAAATCTCGCGGTCAAAGCTGACTTCGCTGTTTTCAACATCCACCTCAAACTCACTCACCGCCAGCCGCACACCATTGCTCGCCTCATCCCACGCCGTATAAGCCACATACAGGGTTTTGCCAATCAGCAAAGAGTCTTTCACGCCCGACAATTCACGGCAATAGACCAATTGCTTGCTGCTGCTTTCATCGGCCGAGGTTTCGCCACCAGGGATAAACTTAGCCAAGGGTTTGCCAGGCTTGACCAGCTCCATGCTGTCGTTCTGGCGCACAAAAAATACCTCGCCACACTTGCTGATAAACAAAAACAGTTTTTTATCCAGCCGCTCAAACGGGCCGGATGGGTACTGATCTTCAAACGGTAATTTGTATTCCTTGAGCGTTTGCGTACCAAACACAGAAGTGATTCTGGGTGGCTCCGGCGCTTTATTGGCTTCTTTATCGGCATCCGCTGCCTCACTGCCAGACAGCAGCAATCTAGGCACGACATCGTCAGCCGCCAATGCGGTAACGGTCACGAAAGCACTTAAACACAAGGTAACAACAATATGAAACGCCCTCAGGGCAGCGGCTGCGATTGAATATCGCTGATTCAAATAAGGCAAAACATCATTCTCCGTTAGCTAGCTTGTTTCGAGTCCCCCCAACCCAAAAAAGTTTATTCCAGCCATTTTAAAATAAAACAATACTAATAATAATCAATATTTTATTTAATATAATTAATGTATTTTGTGATTATTAGCTTTAATAGTAATGCTGAAACCATGACGCACCAGGCGGCCAATGTCAGCTTAATAAATGCCGCAAATGCATCTTGCTGACAGACCGCTTGCAACAAAGAAAATGTGCCATCACAACCAAATGCAACCACGGCAAATGCAAAACCAGGCCCCAAGTGCAAAATACTTAATCCATAAATCAAACCACGTAACAACACAGACTCCAACACAAAAAAGTTAAAACAACCACAAGGCCATATCAGGCATGGTATGACTCAAGCCACTATTGCATGCCTTTGAATATCTGGTAAGTGCCGCCGGTATAATTGCCTTGAAATGAGCTGGCCCGCACGCCGGCAGCGACTTCCATCTCAACAGGCACGCGCTCATAAGCATAAAAATAACGCCCTTTTTGCACGCAACGGTCACACGGGCTGTTGTCATAACTATACACGTCAACCTGCGTATCACCGACCCCTTGAATACGCTGCTGATGATAACCCGCCAGAATCACTTTCTCTATCACCACCCCGGGCGCAGTTTTAATCTCCCAGATAACAGCCTCATAAGACATCAGGCCTAAAATAATCGGCGTTGACTCATCACTCACGTTCACCCTAATAGTGCGCTGATCGCGGCCAGCGTTAAAAAACGACTGGCAGGCCTGCGGAGTCATCGGCTCACCTTTACCTGCTGCCTCTTGCGCGGCCTGGCACTGTGCCCACCATGGCCGTTTATCCGCGTTTTCCGGGAGTTGCCCCTGATAAACGCCGATGACATGCAGGGCTGCTTGCGAGGCCGATTTAGACTTAATCACAGGCCCTTGGGTGATGGTGCTGGGCACACTGCCGCAACAACTCGCCAGCAATAGCGGCAAACACGCAGCCAGCAGCCCTGGTTTAAATGGATGCGGCGGCGTCCGCTGGTTTATTTCTACGCTGTGCAAACCGATTGCTCCCTTTCGTCATCAAGCTGATAAGTATCATCAAAAAAGGCCCCGATGGGGCCTGATGGTTTGAAAAAGCCAATCCTGTTTATAAATGAATCTGGCCGCTTTGCAATAGCCAGTTTGAGCTATGCCAGTGCAAATACGGTTAACGCTTGATCGCCAACACCAGCACACCCACTGCCACCAGCGTTAATCCAAGCCACTCACGTGCGTTTAAGCGCTCGCCTAAAAACAGGCAGGCAAACACGGCCACCAGCACCAGGCTGAGCTTATCGACCGGCGCGACTTTGGAGGCTTCGCCCAACTGCAGCGCACGAAAATAGCAAATCCACGAGCCACCGGTCGCCAGCGCAGACAAGCCAAGAAAAACCAGCGAACGCGTAGGCAGCGTAAAAGGATTGCTCCACTTGCCAGCCAACCAGACAAAAGGCGCCAGCACCAGCGTAATCAGCACAGTACGAATCAAGGTGGCAAAGTCAGAGTCGATGCCTTGAATGCCTATTTTGGCAAAAATCGCTGTTAATGCAGCAAAGCAGGCAGACAGCAGCGCCCAGAACAACCATTGACTCTCCATAGTTTCGCCCCCAAGACGATTGAATAGGAAGATTGAATTCATCCCCCAGTATAACAAGTGACGCTGCAACGTTTAACGTTGCATTACTCAATAAGCAACTGCACGGGTTTTCAAAAGCAAAAAGACTGGCCGCAGCCAGTCTTTATTGTTTAATGCCTGATGCCTTGCGTTGTAGCAATTAAGCCTTGTCGCTACCGATAAAACGGTAAATCACCGCACCTAATACCGCACCGATAATGGGCGCCAGCCAGAATAACCACAGCTGTGAAATCGCCCAGCCATCGACAAACACCGCCACGCCGGTGCTGCGTGCCGGGTTTACCGACGTATTCGTCACTGGGATAGAAATCAAGTGTATCAAGGTGAGGCACAAGCCAATGGCGATCGGCGCAAAGCCTTGCGGGGCACGCTTGTCAGTCGCGCCCATAATCACCACCAGAAACATCATGGTCATCACCACCTCACTCACAAACGCCGCCAGCAAACTGTAGCCCCCGGGTGAATGTGCATCATAACCATTAGAAGCAAAGCCTGCGGTGACATCAAACCCCGCTTTACCACTGGCAATAATATACAACACGCCACCGGCCACAATGGCGCCCAATACTTGCGACACAATATACGGCAGCAACTCTTTGGCTTGAAAGCGGCCGCCTGCCCATAGCCCGATAGACACCGCCGGGTTGAGATGGCAGCCAGAAATATGGCCAATGGCAAAGGCCATGGTCAGCACGGTCAGGCCAAATGCCAACGACACGCCCAGCAAGCCGATGCCCACCTCAGGAAAAGCCGCCGCGAGTACCGCGCTACCACAGCCCCCAATCACTAACCAAAACGTTCCAAAAAACTCTGCGACATATTTTTTCATTGCGCCCTCTCCTTTTTTAAATAGCCTGTTGTGAGTATCAAACTGCGCGGTGGGCTAGTTCTAAAGCGGCCCTACCCAAGCAGCTTGAGCGCCCAATATAGCAAACTATGGCCGCTTAAACATCCACCTGTTAAAAAATATTAATGGCGCTAATGCCCGATGCTTGTCATGCCCAATAAAAAAGGCCGGCAACTGCCGACCTTACACCCTACGCTAAGCGATTAATCTACGTTTTGGCCGATACGCCACAACACACCAGACGGGTCAGCGATACAAAAATCCCGCATGCCCCAGCTTTGCAGCTGAATTGGCGACACCTTAACGCCGTAGGTCTGAATAATGCCGCTTTCCTGGACTTTCTCCCACCAGGCATCCACATCCTGCACCAGCAGATGCATCATAAAATTCTCGGCCAGATTCTCAGCACAAAAATCCTGCAACAGAAAACTCACGTGCGTGTAATGAAAATAAGCCACGCCGCCACCTTCTGAGGCCATGGTAAAGCCCATGTCTTTATAAAACTGCTTAGAGAGCTCAAAGTTTTTTGAAGGCACAAAAGCCTTGATTTCGGTGACCGCAAGATTAGACATGGTTTGAAACTCCCTTTATTAAGCGGTGACTAGCGCAACAACAAATAAACACAAACCAGCGCCGTTGTAATCGACAAGCCGAGCGAAACAAACAGCATCGTTTTGTAAGCAGCCACCTGCTTTTTTGCCGCCTGCCCAGCCTCGTCCAACGCCTGAATCGCCAGTTGCATTTTCTCTGCCAGCAAGTGGATAGACTCGGCATTTTGTATTGTCGCCGCCTGCAACTCCTCAATCTGCCGCGTTAATAAAGGGTCGACTTTTACAGCCTCAGGCTTGGCGGTAAATGCCGGGATAGCCGCAGTGGCCACCTGCGCGATATAAGGCGCCACCGCCTTAAGAATCGGTAAAAACTGAATAGCCACCCAACACCTCGCTCATTTGACACAAATGCAATAGCCATCAATAGTAAAGGCTATGCTTTCAGGCGTCCACCCTGGTGTATACGATAATAGTGGCGATTCAGTGCGTTCTGCTTGAATGATCGGTTAGGGGTTAAGCTGAAATAGACATGCAACAAAATCACCTTTCATAACAGATGCATGAAGGATAAGCCCTAACGTTTGAGATAAGAGGAGCGTTGGCAAGTCCCGCTTGATGGATGGGTTAGGACAACAATAACCACGAAGTAAAAACACAGCAATCCCTAAAAATGTTCTTATAAAACAACGTTAAGTTACCTAAAAAATAACTTAAAACCACCAAAATCACAAACTGCAGAAACCTACAAACTGGGCAAATAACTATAGTTGATTCTCTTGCTCATATTTTCGGGTTCCTTTGCAGCGAGGGTACTTACTGCATCCCCAGAATTGTCCTCCAGCATTTCCCCTCGCGTGGCCGTTCTTAGTGCCATCTTCGACCTGCACCTTGGGCACTGGATGTATGTGCGGGTTCGCCTACGCGTCCTAGTGCTTTCCGTTGCCGAATTTTCTGTCGATGTGGCGCGAAAATGTCCAAGACTATTAGAAGGTCCTTGAGCCTCTATCCGATCCGGGCTCCCGGGCTTCTCGTTTCTATTTGCCAAGTACTCGTGGAACCTTAACGCTACAAAGGCGCTGAATATAAACGCAATGATGCCCGGCCAATGCCTCACTCCCCCGTGCCCTGAGCAGGCGCCACGGCGGCCAATCGAGCTCGAGCCCCACCCGTCAGAGCATACAGCGCTGCCAATAACCAGCATACAGATGATTAGAACCACTACGAATGCGATGACAGCGGGAAGTACGCTTTGCGCTTTGCTCTTTGCTCTTCATAACAGGGAAATCACGGGGTTGAAAACCTTAACGTCTGAATTAAGGGGTGCCGCGCTTACGTGGCGTCCCGCTTGAACGACGGGTTAGACTGCTTGATGATTCAACAAGACGCCCAGCCACAAATTTATGAAGTACGCTGGCAATTAGTGTCTGATAAGGCATGCCTTCTTCAAGTGCACGCGCTTGAATATCCATCAAATCGGGGGAAGACAGTCGAATGTTGATACGTTTTTCCTTGAGAAATGTGGCTGTAGCCGCCGCCTTGAATTTTGCCAAATTTGTTTTTGATGGAGAGGACGATTTAAGCTCGCCCTTTTCATAGGCAGCCAAAATATCCTTTTCAAACTGATCAGGTTTTTTCATCTGGATTACTCCTTAATAGATAGTTGCGGGTTGCCTTCCTGCTTGGAATGACCGTTTTAAGAAAATAATAGTCTGGTTCCTCGACATAGGGAACCAGATAAACATAACCATTAAATGCTACGACAATAACTGACTGGTTTGGATATTTATCCATGTTGGGGTGTTCTAGTACATCCAGCAAGCCATCGGCTTCAATTGCAAGTACGATTATCTCAAATGAAATGTCACGCTCGATTTTCAGCGCCTCGTTTTTCTCATGGTTCCAGCGGAATGGTTTCATAACAGAAACTTTACATCAACGTGTGCCTATTGTCACCTTTTGATGCTTTTGGTTCTAACGTTTGAATTAAGGGGCGCCGTTAGGCGTCCCGCTTGAATGATGGGTTAGACATTGCTTCTTTCTTTTATTCTTTGCTTTGCTAAAGCAGAAAATTCAATAGGAGCGCCTACGCTAGGCCAGATTAAAGTTTCAAATTCCTGCAAAATAAAAATGCCTGGCACTTCATCCGCGTTTAAATATGACTCATATCCCATAGTTAGCAACTCTCTTAGAATTAGCATCATATCTTTATCCTTCACTCTTGCTTTTACCAAGTCAAAATTGGCTATTAACTCTTCAAAAGCTTTTTCAAGAGTCATTTGCTCATGGGCTTGTAAAAAATCCTCCTCTGGAAAGTTGCTTGGTGCTGAGAGAATGACATATGCTAAAAAGTTATGATATTCGGTGAGTGCGCGACTCATTTAAATGCCTAACGTTGGAGATAAGGGGCCGGCTGGAGGCGGCACGCCGGAAGACGGTCCCGCTTGAATGATGGGTTATGCGTTGTCATTTTTAATAAGAGCAACTGAGTAACCATTAAATCTTTTTCTAAGTATTTTCTTAAAAACCCATATCGAAACAGGAATTGTACTCAACTGTGCGATTATTACTCCATATTTACGCCCAACTTCAGGCATCCCCAATGAGAAAAATATAACAGCCCCAACAATCGCTAATATAGAAACTAGAAGCAGACTGAATACTAATACTCTCCAAAAATAACTCCACCAAATACGAAGTGCTTTATCCCAAGTAACTTCAACTAGCTCCATTTAACACTCCTTGAATTTTTTACGCATAACGTTAAAGTGTGGGGCGCTGCGATTTTGCGGCGACCCTCTCGACTGAGAGGTTAGAGCGATGAATAAACCAACAACACACCGCTGCAGAAAGAGCGCCATTAGCGCCACAAACCCAGAAATAATTAGGGAAGTCAGGGCCGAGGAATATGGGCACGTTGAAATAAATAGCGACAAATATTCCGACCGTAGCACCAAGAACAATAGCGATCCAAGACCTAAACCAGGGAGTTTTCCGCAAGAGAAGGAACAGAGGATAGCCGACTGCCAAGAAAATTATAAAAATGAAAACACCATAAACAATAACGAAACCTACTTGATAAAGGAACTGGTCAAAGACTCTCTCGGATAACGAGTGATTGGCTAGATAAAACTCGGCAACTTTGGTGTGCATTTCATAAAAGGAAATGCCAAAGAAAACGTGAAACAATGCTGCGAACATCGAGCCGACGAATGAACTCTTGAGATAGTGCGATGATTGTGGAATAACTTGCAACATAGCTCTAACGTTTGAATTAAGGGGCACGCTTTAGCGTGTCCCGCTTGAATGATGGGTTAGGGCCAAAGTTAGCCACTATATTTTTATAATGATCAGACTTTTCCTTATCAACTGGCAGCCCCATACAACCCTTTTCGTAGCAAAGTTGGAGCACATAAGCTGCGCGCCAGTTATTATTTTCACCTGCTTTGAGCAACCAATATTTGGCTTTTTCTATTTCCTTTTCTGGTAGTGGATGTTCATTACTACCCATTTTCATGGTTTCAACAAAAACGTTATACATAGCTTCAGTATTTCCTGACTCTGCAAGCCTCACCCACTCCTTTATTCCTGTGGCAGATGCGCAAACCGAGGCTAGTAAACATATTGCAAATATAATGAAGCGCACTCTATTTTGCCCTAACGTTTGAATTAAGGGGCGCGCTTTAGCGCGTCCCGCTTGAATGATGGGTTAGCCTTTTTATCACTTGCTATCATTGTCCTTCTCAGCAAGCTCTTCAATAAGCGTGTAAAAATTTATACCCGAAACAACTCCGGGAGTAGATGGCATACCAGAACAGGCAAGCTCTATAGTTTTATTGCCACGCTTTAAAATAACACCATAAAAAGTGTTGGTTTCAGTCTCAACAACATCAATGCTGTAATTAGTGCCACCATTTTTAAAGCCTATTGAATGCAGAAAGCCGTGATATGGGTGGTAATACTCAGCTTCAAATTTGGTCAAAGAATCTTTTTTCTCCGAAGGAAAAACAAGCTCAATATTATTTGTTTTCCCAAACCTGTATTGAAGCCATGCATCGGTTATTAATGTTCGTTTTTCTAAATCCCAGTAATTACTTCCACAAAGAGAAACAAGTTTCTCACTAGATTTCATATTGCATGTGAAATAGTTCACTTCATCTTTTTTGCAAAGCGTACCGGCTATCGACGGAAGGCAGCTAAAGAGGAAAAAGAGAAAAAGTAGTCGAGAGATTAGAAATGTTTTCATGCTGTTGGCTAACGTTTGAATTAATGGGCTGGCTTTAGCCAGTCCCAGTTGAATGATGGGTTAGCGCTTAAATTAATGACCATCACAACCACCTTTAGAAGTTGGAACATTTTTTAAATGTTGATACTTTTTGCCATTCCACTGCCAAATTGCAGAACAAAATCCAGAGCCACCTATTAGCAAATTTGGGTAGCCTCTTGTAGATTGCTTCATTACCTCATAACCAGCAGCGGGAAACCCAAGATTGGTCTGGTAGCCCCCTTTATTTTTAACAAATAACCAAATTGAACTGCCAGTAGCTCCTGAGCTGCAAGTATTACCACCGATTACAATAACCTCTGGAATTTTATCGTCATTCAGGTCTTTGACCTGGATATCAAAATCAACCTCATTTTCACATGCTCTATCGATAAGTTTTGTTCCATCCGAACTTACTTTAACTTCAATAAGTTTATAAATTTCTTCTTTCTCGGCAGTGCTTAGTGAGGCAATTTTACCTTTAAAAAGTAGCTCTGCTCCTGTTGCGGCATAAGCAGAAAATGAGCTAGAAATCATAACGGCAGCAGCATAGATGAGGGGCAAGATTTTCATGAGCGCTAACGTTTGAAGTAAGGGGCTGGCGACAATGGTGGCTCAACCCTCGTTATTAGTAAACTTTTCATAAAAGAACCTTTTCGCCAGTCCCGCTTGACTGATGGGTTAGGCCCACTTTGGCAACTCTTCTTGACTTAGCTTTTTAAATGTAGGTGTTTTATTGGTATCTATTAAGAAATTTATTGATTGCCCTTCAAAGTAATAGCTATCAATTTTTTCATAAAGCAGTTCTCCCAATTCCCCATACAAAGCTTTTCTTGGTGAGTTTTCTTCAACCCAAGCCTCACATCCATCGCTGTCAGACATTGAGTGGTCAAATGCAAGTGTATTTTCTGGAGAATGTATAGCAGTTCTATCTGTTGTCTCATCAAACATGAAAAGACCAACAATTCCATGCGAGAACTCTATCATCATCGCATCGACGCATTGTTCATTTAACCATTGGCTCCGGATAATTTTTTATTGTTCTTTCTGTAATAGAGATATGAAAGCCACATTTTTGCCTCTTTAATACATACCCAAAAGGTTGCCATGGTTTAAACATATCTTGCCTAACGTTAATTAGACCCCAAAAACGACAATAATATTTTATTTAGTCTGGGGGCTATAAAATTTATAGATTTATTTATCATAATAAAATCAATGAGGAGTATCTTTATATTACACCTGAGTTTAGGAGTTACGCTATGGAAAACACACCTGAGGTAAAGCCAGTGCCAAAGTTGTTTCCTTCTATTGTAGAGCGCTTGCGAGTGAAGCACTACAGCAAGCGTACTGAAGAGGCTTATGTTCAATGGATTAAACGATATATTTTGCACCATGGCAAGCGACATCCGCGTGATATGGGGGTAGCTGAGGTGGAGGACTTTTTAACGCATTTGGCGGTGGCTCGCAATGTGTCTGCCAGCACGCAAAACCAGGCGAAAAGCGCGCTGCTGTTTTTGTATAAAGAGGTGCTGGCGATTGAGCTGCCATGGCTGGACAATGTGACACAAGCGAAAGCCCCCAAACGCATGCCGGTGGTGCTTAACAAGCCTGAGGTGCAAGCCCTGCTCAACCGGCTGGATGGCACGATGTGGCTGATTGGCAGCTTGCTGTATGGTAGTGGCTTGCGCGTGATGGAGTGTCTGCGTTTGCGGGTGAAAGATATAGACTTTGTAAAACGCGAGATTTTAGTGCGCGAAGGTAAGGGCTTTAAAGACCGGGTCACTATGCTGCCTGCGGCATTAATTGAGCCTCTAAAACAACATCTGCTTAAAGTAAAACAGCTGCATGATGAGGACCTGGCGGCAGGTTTTGGTGACGTGTTTATGCCTATGGCGCTCGATAAAAAATACCCTGGGGCTGGGCGCGAGTGGTCTTGGCAATATGTGTTTCCCTCTATCAAGCGCTCTATAGACCCGGCAAACAACCAGATTCGCCGCCACCATGCTGATGAAAAAACGGTGCAACGCGCAGTTAAAAAGGCTGCCAAGGCAGGCAATATCGCTAAACTGGCCACGCCGCACACGCTGCGGCACAGCTTTGCGACGCATCTGCTGGAAGGCGGTTATGATATTCGTACGGTGCAGGAGTTATTGGGGCACAGTGATGTATCAACAACTATGATTTACACGCATGTGCTCAATAAGGGCGGGCGTGGCGTGGCCAGCCCGCTGGATGTGATTTAAAAAGTATGCATTAAGCCGCAGATGAATATTGGTTAAGCGCGATTAGCTGTGCGAACTGCTCCGCAGGCATAGGCTTGCCAAATAATTCGCCCTGCCCTTCTTCACAGCCTTTGGCGCGTAAATATTCATATTGCGGCTGGGTTTCTATGCCTTCGGCAATCGCTTGCAGGTCGAATGCGTGTGCGATGTCCAGCGTCGCGCTGACCACGGAATCGTCTTTTTTTTGCTCTAGCATGCCTTGCACAAAGCTGCGGTCAATTTTAATGCGCGTGAGTGGGTAGGTTTTGAGCAAACTGAGCGATGCGTATCCGGTGCCAAAATCATCAAACGCAATACCAACGCCGTATTCTTTCAGTCTGCGCAAGAGATTGAGCACGACTTCATCGCCATCAAGGGCAATATTTTCTGTGACTTCTAGCTCAAGCGCAGCAGGTGGCAGACCATGCCGTGCCAGGGTAGAGACGACCTCGGCATATAAATCACCTGCCTTAAACTGCGCCCCAAACAGGTTGACGCCTATACGCAACTCAGCGCCCGTATGCCTGCGCCAATAGGCCACTTGCGCACAGGCTTCGTCTAGCACCCAAGCGCCAACCGTGGCTGCCAGCGTGCCATTTTCCAGGGCAGGTAAAAATGATATCGGCGCCAGAATGCCGCGCTTGGGGTGGCGCCAGCGAATCAATGCCTCGGCGCCAGTCACCGTGCCGGTGGTCAGGTTCACCTGTGGCTGGTAATAGAGCAAAAACTCGCCTTCATTCACTGCGCGATACAGCTCCATGGCATACAAACGCCTGGCCACCGCCTCCAGGCGTAATACCGGGCTAAACACACAGGCACGCCCTCGCCCCATGGCTTTGGCTTTAAACAAGGCCAAATCGGCATTACTGACCAGCTCGAGTGTTTCTTGCGCGTGTGTTGGTGCGAGCGCGACGCCGCAACTGGCAATCACCCGTACTTCGTCCTCATGTATCACTATCGGCTGTGCAATCAGGTGTATGGCTTGCTCTGCCAATGCCAAGGCGTACTCCGGGCTGGCGACATCCAGCAGTACAATCGCAAACTCGTCGCCACCTATGCGTGCCACCACGCCTGCCGCACCAACCATCTGGTTCAACCGGTGAGCCATTTCTTTAAGAATGTGATCGCCACAGGCATGCCCCAGGGTGTCATTGATATCTTTAAAGCTATCTAAATCAATCATGAGCACCGTAATCGCGATATTGGCAATCATCGCGTCTTCGACAACGCGGTAATACCTGGCGCGGTTAGCCAGGCCGGTGAGTGGGTCTACCGTGTTTTGCTGATCGGTTTCGGGCTCTGCCAGTCGCTGCGCAGTAATGTCTTTAAGGATAACCTCAAAGCGCATTTCACCGTCGGCTTTCCAGCCAAACAGCGAAAAGCCCAGTTGAAACTCGCCGCCGCCCTTGCGCAAACCACGTGCTTCAAAAGACACGTCAAGGTCATCTAGTGATCCGGCCACCACTGCACGCTCTACCATGCCGCGAAAAGTGGCGCGGTCACGTTCAACCAGCAGCATTTCAACCGGCTGGCCGATGCCTTCAGCCAGGCTGTAGCCATGCGATTGCGCCGCAGCTGTGTTCCAGGCGGTAATTTGGCCGTGGTCATTAAACCAGACCACTGGTGTGGCAGAGTGCCCGGCATAAGAGGCAAAATCAGGGCGCGAGCGATTGGTCTGGGTTTCAATACGCTTGAGCTCCAGCCGGTCGGAGACCATCTGCGCAAGCTCCTGCAAGCGCCGCTGGTCGTCGGTGGAAAAATCGAAATGTGGCTGACTATCGATCACACACAAGGCACCCAAGGCCATACCGTCGGGCGAAAGCAAACGGACACCGGCGTAAAACCGCAATTGCGCCTCGCCAGTCACCAGCGGATTATCATGAAAGCGCTCATCTTGCATGGCGTCAGGCACCACCATCACCTCAACCTGGTTAATGGCATGCGCACAAAAAGAAACGTCACGTCGCATATCCACTTCACCAACGCCAGTGACCGCGGCAAAAAAGACATGGTCGCTACCTATCATATTGACGGCAGCCACCGGCATATCAAACATCCGTGCAGCAATCTGCACCACAGGGTCCAGGCTTTTTACCAAACTTTCACTATTCAACCCATGGTCATACAAGGCTTGTAACCTTGATTGTTCACTGGCCAGTATTGCAGGGCACTTCATCACAATCTCCTTATTTGAGAGCTTTTGACTGATGTCTTAATGGTCTAATGTAGCGCCTTAATTTAGCATAAATATAATTATTTTAAATAGTGCCTAACAAAAAATGCCAATGCCAACTGGATTGCATAGCACTAATCGTGCGGTTTCTGCGCATCCCCAATATGGTTCTGCCCACGCAGCCTGGCCAGTTTGACCTGTTTTTGCCGTTCACGTAGCGCTTCTTTTTTCTCGGCAGATAATTTTTCAAAACAATACGTGCAAGAAATCCCGGCCTCATATTGTTCGCTGTGCATTTCGGCCTGGGTCAACGGCATGCGGCAGGCATAGCATTGATCATGGTCGCCCACCTCCAGGCCATGCTTGACGGCCACGCGTTGGTCAAACACAAAACAATCGCCCTCCCACAGGCTTTGCTCTTGCGGGATGGTTTCAAGATATTTGAGAATGCCGCCCTGCAGGTGATACACCTCTTCAAAACCCTGTTGCTTCATAAAAGAAGACGCTTTTTCACAACGGATGCCACCGGTGCAGAACATGGCCACTTTTTTATGTTTGGTGTTGTCCAGGTTGTCGGCCACATATTGTGGAAACTCACGGAAAGTCGTCGTTTTGGGGTCGATTGCGCCTTTAAAAGTGCCGATATGCACCTCATAATCGTTACGCGTATCGAGCACGATCACGTCCGGGTCAGAAATAATGGCATTCCAGTCTTCGGGCTTCACATAAGTGCCGACCACGTCATTCGGGTCTACGCCCTGCACGCCCATGGTGACGATTTCTTTTTTCAGTTTGACCTTCATGCGGTAAAACGGATGGCTATCGGCCCAGGACTCTTTATGCTCCAGGTCAGCCAGGCGTGGATCCTGGCGCAAATGTGCCAAAATAGCGCGAATATTATCCGGCGCACCGGCAATGGTGCCGTTAATGCCTTCATGTGCCAGCAGCAAAGTGCCTTTGATATGCAGCTTCTGGCAAGCCTCTAAAATTGGTTGTTGCAGGGCTTGGTAGTCATTTAGCGTGACAAATTTGTAGAGGGCGGCAGTGAGAAATTGACTCATTTGAGAACAGGCTTTATTTCAAAAACGCGATTTTACCACTCTAACTCTATGATGCAAAAAGAAAAACGGGCACCAGGCCCGTTAATCAAACACCATAAAAACAGCGCGCTAGGGCTGAATGACCAGGATTTCAGCTTTGCCGAGGCCGCCCATATCGCCCATCCAGCGCTGTACGCGTTGGCTGCTGATCTGTGCAAAGCGGCTATCCAGCCGTTTGAATGACTTATACAAAATATTGAGGAACGGCAGCTTGTGAAAACCGCAGTCTATCCAGGTCGCTTGCGCGGCTGGCGTGTGAGCCAGTAACAAAGTGCCACGCTTCATGCCGTAACCTAAATAAGCACCCGTCGTCCCAAGCACGCCCAGTGTACCTGCCATCATGTCAGAACCACAATAATCACCGGCATTGCCTTCAATCAGCAACATGCCGCGGCGCATACGGTCACCCGCGCGAGCGCCGGCATTGCCTGTGCAAATCAGCACGCCGTTTTGCAGTTGCGCGCCTAAAAAGTCGCCGGCATCGCCGGTCACGTTAATTTGGCCAGTGGTCATGCCAAAGCCAATATATGCATGCACAGAGGTGGTGTTTTTAAAGGTCACTACCGCCGCTTCTGAAGCTGTATCGACACTGACTTCAAACACATCGGCCACGCTTAAATTAGCTGCCAGTTTGATGCTTGCAATCTCTGCCACCGTTTTGCCTTGCAAGGCTTCGGGCAACAACGCGCGGCAATCGACGCTGCGTGAAACGGCTTTTGCCGTTAAAGTGATCTGGCTCATGCGCTAACCTCCCCGCTTAAAATTGGGCGCAATTTAAAGTGATGCTGGCCTAGTCTGCCGCCATAGTTACCGGCAGAAATGCGCAAAATGCCGTTGTCTTTACCCAGGCCACAAGCGGCTTCTATGCCCGCCTTCATCGAGACCGCAATATCCTCAAACGTCAGGCCATTGACCACGATTTCCATCACGCTTTCTACACGTGGATCGAGCTCACTCTTGACCACGCCTTTAAGCGTCGGGCAGAAAGCATCGTTGGTACTGGCAAACATTTTTGGGTACTTGCTACCGACCTTTGAGCCGGAACGCACCACCCCACCAGGGAAAGGCATAATCACGTTAGGCAATTTGCGCATGGCGTCAATCGCCGCTTCGCAGGCGGTGAGCACTTGCGCCTGGCTGGCGCCTAACACCAGAAAGTTGCCGCCACCAATGGCGCGCACCATGCCAGTCGTTTCTTCGGTTAAAAACTCGCCATCCATCACCGGGATACGCCAGTAGCGCTTGAGTTTGCCGCTGGCATCCGGGATTTGCTTGGACACCTGGTAACCATCACCAAAAAAGCGCAAATTTTTGCCCAGGCTAATGATGTCTTCAGACTCAATACCGGCAAATGCCGCCGCGGTCGGGCAAGTGAGAATACATTGCCCCATGCGGGTTTCCAGCTGTTGCATCAGCACTTTACTGCCCATGGCAAACATCAGCACGCTGAGCCCAGGGCGGCCATCCGGCGTTTCGTCTTCAGTCAATTCGCGTTCTATGCCCGCCTCTACGCCGCAGCCAATCACGCTGGTGGCAAAGCCAGTCATGGCATTGGCGGCGTTATAGGCCCAGCGCAGGTTTTGCGCAGTAATCAGGATACGTGTGCCGCGCATATTAAAAGCTTCGGCAAAGGTATCGTCTATCTCTACTCCGTTAATCACCATAGTTACCCCTGCACATGGTTAATGACATGGTTGCGGCCATCTTCGGCAATTTGGTCATTCGAAATTTTAAAGTTGTTCATTTGCATGGTGTGATAGCGGTCAAAATACTGTTTGATGTCTTTTTCTACGCCAAGATCAAAAGTCGGTTTAGCCGTATGCGTTGCGCCCCACACTACTTTTACCACTTTGCCCTCTTTCACCACCAGCTCGCCGTCTTTAAACACCAGGTCTGGCTTGGCAAACATGGCTTCTTTATCGGCCTGCTCGGTATACACCGTAATATCCGCCGCCGCGCCTACGCCTAAATGGCCGCGGTCTTGCAGGCCAATTAATTTGGCCGGGGCTGAGCGCGTCATGGTGGCAATTTCATACAGGCTGTATTCACGGTCCAGTGACTTCAGGTTGCTCATGGCTTGCGCATCCAGATTGAGCTTATCAAAGGCATCGTTACGGAAGGTTTTGTCCATCAGCAAGCGAATCAGGTGCGGATAACTGGTAAACGGCGCGCCATTCGGATGATCGGTGGTTAAAAACACGCGCCATGGGTCATCCACACTCAAAAACACTTCAAGGCCAATCGCCCATTGCAAAGCATTCACATAGTTCTGGTCACGGTATTTAAACGGCACCACACCGCAACCAGCATCGCATTCAATGTCCATAATTACCGATTTTTTCGGGTTAGCAACTTTGGCATTTAAGTGCTGCATCATGTTGTCACCTGAAGCGGTCACGGTTTGCCCAAACAGAATCTGGCCCACATCGGCAGTGATATGTTTGTTGTTATTAATGGCCTCGGCAATATTGGCCGCCGCAGAAGAAAACTTTTTATCGCCCTCTGTGCCGTAGCTGTGAAACTGGATATGCGTGAGATGCATAGGCAAGCCATCGCTGGCGCCCATGGTGTCTAACGTGGTCTGAAAGTTACCCGCCACTCCCAGGTTGTTACAGTGCACATGCAACGGTTTAGCGATGCCAATCTCGTTGACCGCACGGCTCAAGGCCTGCAAAATGCGGCGTGGCGTGATGTGGTAATGGCTGTGCTGCTGGTCTAAATCCTGGCGACGCTCATTAAATTTAAAGGCAGAAATACCGCCGGGGTTGACCACTTTAATGCCGATGGTTTGTGTCGCATGTAGCGTCCAGGCCACGTAGTCGTTAATGGTTTTCTGGTCGGCATTCTGGCTGAGCAAACGTAAAAAGTAATCGTCGTTACCCAGCATGGCGTAGCCGCCTTTGTCGATCATGGGCGTATCGCCCATCTCCATGTGCGCCTGACGCGCATTCACGGCCAAAATGGCGGGCTCAAATGCGGCGGTGTAGCCCATCTCAATATAGCGCATGCCGGTATCGGTGGTATTCGGCGTAGCGTGATGGCTGCAGTTAGCGCCGCAAATATGTGCCTCAGGCTCTTCGAGACGGCGCATGGCCTGATACTCAGGCAGCAGCATGCGGGCAATATTAACCTTGCCACCGCCGATATGGCTGTGCATATCAATGGCGCCCGCCATGACGATTTTGCCATTGAGGTCGTGCACCTGGCCGATTTTTTCACTGTCGGCCGGTTTGGCGATAATACGGCCATCGCGGATATAAATATCTTGCACCACACCATCTTTGTGGTTGGCAGGGTCTATCACTTTGGCATTTTTGAGTAGCGTAATCATGCCAAATCTCCTTTTAATTGCGCTTCTATCATAGCCACCACTTGCGTTAATGTTGGCAAGTCAGTCGGCTTGGCGGCGGTCAGTGGTAAGGTCACAGAGCCATCGACGCGGAACTGCTGGCCGTTGCAATCGAGGCCAGGTGTTGCCACGGGGATAAACACTGCCGGGGTAGACTCAAATTTGCTGTCAGGCGCGCCCAGTACAATCACCGGCTGCGTGCCTGCAGGCGGCATGGCTTGCGGGCTATAACTATTCACCCACACGACCGCATCATGACTCTCCCAATGTGGCGCATCAATAATGACGCCATTGAGCCAGGTATGCGCATAGTTCACACTGGTGTCACCATCGCTACCGCCCATGGATAAACCCATGGCGCGGCTCTTCTGGTTGAGGGCGACCACGGTTTCGGTAATGTTCTCAATCGTGAGTTCGGCATGATCGTAATGCAGGTCTTTGGCCACCCAGACCAGCGTCGCATATTTGGCCGCTTTTAAGGTCGCAGCCAGCGTTTTTAAGGTACTCACCGCGACACCGGCCACCGTGGTGGCTGCCACCGGTTTATCCATCACCAGTGCACGCAAAATCGCCACCACTTCAGGCAAGTGTTCAGCAACACAGGCAATCACCTCAGGCGCGCGGCCATCGGGCGATACCCCAGGCTTGGTATTCAGTTGGTCGCCGCCCAGGTAAATAATCTGGCGCGCCGCAGGCTCGGTAAACATGGCTTCATCTACCCACACCACGCGCTCAAAAAAGCGGGTGTTATGGCTGACGACATCGGTGCCTATCATAAGGATGACATCTGCACGGTTACGAACCTCGGTCAGCGTGGTGGTTTGCCAGCCGCGATGTTGCAACACCTTCATATTGCGCAAAGTGCTGCTGGCATTGATATGCGTCATGGCAGCGCCAGTGTGCTGAGCTAGGCTAACCAGTGCGCGCGCGCCATGCACATCGGTACTGCTACCGGCCACCAAAGGCGCGGCTGCCTGCTTGAGCGCCGCCGCCGCCGCACGCACAGCCTCGGCCAGTGATGCTGGTTGACCGGCCACCTGCGGCGATACGCCAGTAGTCACCCGCGCATAAAATTTGGCTGCCTTGCCACACGAAAACTGCTGCCTGGCAATGGCATCCGCCGAAATATCGTCACATAGCAAGCCACAGGCCGGGCATGCATGCATACTGTCTTGTTGAATGGTCATGGCTTATAAGTCTCTCGTTTTGATCTTCCATATTCAATCATGAATATCCCCTTGATCGCTGGAAACCATCACATCATAAAACATCTATGTTGGATAGATAAAAAAAATAAAGCAATGAATGCCTGCTATTTAAAGCAATAAACTGACAAAAGTCACCACTTAGATGTATCAATGCGGTTTATCAATCACGTTAAAAATAGTAGAATAGTCGTTTGTTTTTCCTGTTAATTAATTTATTGGAGTTCTCATGGCTTTAGAGCGCACACTTAGCATTATCAAACCAGACGCTGTTGCAAAAAACGTGATTGGTCAAATCTACACCCGTTTTGAAAACGCTGGTTTGAAAATTGTTGCGGCTAAAATGGCACAACTGTCACAAGCTGAAGCTGAAGGCTTCTACGCAGTACACAAAGAGCGTCCTTTCTTCAATGACCTGGTCAAATTCATGATTTCTGGCCCAGTGATGATTCAAGCACTGGAAGGCGAAAACGCTGTATTGACACACCGCGACCTGATGGGTGCGACTAACCCGAAAGATGCAGCACCAGGCACGATCCGCGCTGACTTCGCTGAGAGCATTGATGCTAATGCTGTACACGGTTCCGATTCACTGGAAAACGCAGCAATTGAAATCAAATACTTCTTCGGTTAATCAATTCATCTTCGTCAATACTGACGTTTTATGGATGTCGAATTAGGAAATACACTTGGTTAACTTACTTAATTTTAACCAACCGCAACTCGCCGAGTACTTTGCAAGTCTCGGCGAGAAGCCTTTTCGCGCCAAGCAATTAATGCGCTGGATGCATCATTTCGGGGTACTTGAACTCGATCAGATGACCGATATTGCCAAAACCCTGCGCGAAAAACTGCGCCAGGAAACCGAATTCAAATTGCCGGACATACAACTGGAGCAAGTGTCTGATGACGGCACTCGTAAATGGCTGGTTGGCACCAACAATTTAAAAGACGGCACTAACAACAGTGTAGAAACCGTTTTTATCCCTGAAGACGACCGTGGCACGCTGTGTATTTCCAGCCAGGTAGGCTGTGCCTTGGAATGCACTTTTTGCAGCACCGGTCGCCAGGGCTTTAACCGCAACTTAAACGTCTCCGAAATTATCGGCCAGTTATGGATTGCCAACCACGCCTTGCGCCAAGCGCCTGGCTACGACTTGCTGCCACCCGGTGAACGCATTATCTCCAACGTGGTGATGATGGGCATGGGTGAACCGCTGGCCAACTATGATAACGTGGTCACTGCCATGCAAATTATGCTCGATGACAGCGCCTATGGCCTCAGCCGCCGGCGCGTGACCTTATCGACCAGCGGCATGGTGCCTGCCATGGACCGTTTAAAAGAAGACTGCCCGGTGGCACTGGCTGTTTCGCTGCATGCCCCTAACGATGCCTTGCGTGACGAAATTGTGCCTATCAACAAAAAATACCCGATTAAAGACCTGATGGCCGCCTGTGAGCGCTACCTGGTTAAAGCGCCACGTGATTTCGTGACGTTTGAATATGTGATGCTGGACGGTGTGAATGACACGCTGGAGCATGCCAAACAACTGATTAATATTGTGCGCAATGTGCCGTGCAAATTTAACCTGATCCCATTCAACCCTTTCCCTAACAGTGGCTATGGCACGTCCAAACCGATGCAGGTACGCGCGTTTCGTGATATGTTAATGCAGGCTGGGTTTGTGGTCACCGTGCGCAAAACACGCGGTGATGATATTGATGCGGCTTGCGGTCAACTCGCGGGCAAAGTGTTGGACAAAACCAAACGGTCAGAAAAAACCATCGCGATTCACCCGGAACAGTAAGCCATGAAAACAACCTTATTCACGCCATCCGCGGTCATGCTTACCCTGGCCTCAGCGCTGTGGCTGTCAGGTTGTGCGCAAAATCCGTCGTCAAGCAGCAATAACAACTCGCCTTATGACCAGCAACCGATAGGCCGGGAAACCGGCGATGTTGAGTCTGCGCGCGTTCATACCGAATTAGGCGCCGAGTATTTTCGCCTCAAGCGCTATGAAGTGGCACTGGAAGAGTTCAGCACAGCGATTGAACGCAGCCCTAACTATGCCCTCGCCTATAACGGGCTAGGCCTGGTGTATGCCTCGCTCGGCGATCAGGCACGTGCTGAAGAGGCGTTTAAACGCGCCATTCAGTTGCAACCAGCCAACTCAGAGTCGCATAATAACTATGGTCGTTTTTTGTGTGAGCAGGGTAACTATGACGCGTCACAAAAAGAGTTTATGCTGGCGGTGAAAAACCCGCTGTATAAAACACCGCAAGTCGCCCTTTACAATGCAGGCGTGTGTGCCTTACGCGCGCAACAAAAAACCCAGGCTGAAAACTATTTTTTCCACGCCTTGCAAGTGGACCCATTGGCGCATGCCAGCGCTTACCAATTGGCCAACCTGCAGTTTTCTCGCGGTGAAGCAGCACTGGCATTGAATACCATACAAAATAGTGTGAACGTTGCCCCCACACCAGAGTCCTTATTTTTGGCAGTACGCGTTTGCCGGGCATTGCAAATGCCCGATGATGCCAGTTACTACAGCGTTCAATTGCATAAATTGTTCCCAAATGCCAACGAAACCAAACAATTGCTGAAAATGGAGTAAATGCGCGTGACGTCAGACGACAAAACCAACGTCAACCCTGTACCGGCAGAGGCAGAAGACAAACCTAAACGCGGCCGCAAACGCAAGACCGAGGCTGACCAGTTATCCGGCCAGGCTTATCAGGTGGCTATGGAAAACCAGCAAGCGCAAGCCAGCGATGAGCCTATCCAGACCGCAAACTCAGGCGAATATACTGATGCGCCTGAGGAGTATGGTGCGGCTATGGCGTTAGAAAGCGCCCCACAACCAGCCAGCGCGACGCTGGCCTATGGCTCAGGTTGCGGCAACGTGTTGAAAGCTGCGCGTGAAGCGCAAGGCCTGAGCATCCATGCCGTGTGCAGCCAGCTGCGGCTGGGCATCAAGCAAATTCAGGCCATTGAACAAGATGACTTTGACAAGCTGCCACAGCCAAGTATTGTGCGTGGATTTATCCGTAATTATGCCCGCTTGCTCAACATTGACGTCGCCCCAATTATTGAGGCCTATCAACGCATTGTGCCTAATAAAGCCCCACTACCGCTGAGTGTGCGGTCGAACGCCAGCCGCTCCGTGATAGACAAGCCTGTACGTGTATTCCGTCCGCAACGATTACTGACATTTCTGATCTTTTTGATTCTGGCTGGGATCGCAGCCTACTTTTATATTAATCACATTAAGCCGCAAGCATTAAAAGACGCAGCCTTAGCATTAGAAGTGGAAGAGATTGCGGACAGCACCGGGCAAGAAATTGCGATCCCGGTGCCTGAGGCTGCACCTACAGAACCAGCTGCTGTTGCACCGGTGACTGAAAATGTGGATGCCAGTACCGCGACATCCGCAGGCAATACTGCGCCAGTAGTACCTAGCAATGAACCAACCACCAGTACGGCCATGCCTTTACCTGCAGACAACACGATTGTCAGCACGCCTACACCTGCGACCACCCAGGCCGCAGAAAGTACGACGCTTAAAGCCACTGAGCCACAAAAAGCCAATTTGGTGTTTAAAGTCAATGAAGACTCATGGGTGCGCATTGAAGACATGCAGGGCAAAAAATTGTTTAGTGAGGTGATGCCTGCGGGTTCTGAGCGCCAGGTCACCACCGAAAAACCAGTGAATATCACCGTTGGGCATGCCAGTGGCACGCAATTAACCATTGATAACCAGCCTTATGATTTAACCCAGGCCACCCGTGGCCGAGTGGCACGTATTCAACTGAAATAACCATGATAGCGCGTAGAAACAGTCTTCAGGTCATGGTAGGACACGTCGCGGTAGGTGGCGGTCTGCACGGCTCACTCGTCTCATCTGTGGTGGTGCAAAGCATGACCAACACCGATACGGCCGATGCCGCGGGCACCATTGCCCAGGTCTACGAGCTGTGGCAAGCTGGCTCAGAAGTTGTGCGCATTACCGTTAACAGCGCCGAAGCAGCGGCACAAGTCGCGACGATACGCCAAGGCCTGGATGCGCTTGGCTGCAATGTGCCGTTAGTCGGGGACTTTCACTTTAACGGCCACAAACTGTTACAAGCTTATCCAGACTGCGCAGCCGCGCTTGCCAAATACCGCATCAACCCAGGCAACGTTGGCAAAGGTAGCAAACGTGACGAGCAATTTGCCGCCATGATTGAAGCGGCCATCCATTACAAAAAAGCGGTGCGCATAGGCGTCAACTGGGGCAGCCTGGATCAAGCCAAAATGGCGCAGATGATGGACGATAATGGCAAGGCTGCCAACCCGTTATCCGCCGATGCTTTGATGCGTGAAGCGCTGATTCAATCTGCACTCGAAAGCGCGCAACAAGCGGTCGATTTAGGCTTAAGCCCGAATCAAATCATTATTTCGTGCAAAGTGAGCAATGTGCAAGACTTGGTGCTGGTGTATCAGGAGCTTGGCAAACGCTGTGATTACCCCTTGCATTTAGGCCTGACAGAAGCAGGCATGGGCTCTAAAGGCATTGTTGCCTCAACCGCTGCGCTAGCGATTTTGTTACAGCAAGGCATAGGCGACACCATCCGCGTGTCACTCACGCCTGAGCCTGGCGAATCCCGCACCAAAGAAGTGGTAGTTGCGCAGGAAATCCTGCAAACCATGGGCATACGCTCGTTTACACCATTGGTGACCGCTTGCCCGGGTTGTGGCCGCACCACCAGCACCTACTTTCAAGAGCTGGCGTTGCAAATCCAAACCTGGCTGCGTAACCAGATGCCGGTCTGGCGCGCCCAATACCCTGGTGTGGAAACCCTCAATGTGGCCGTGATGGGCTGCGTGGTGAACGGCCCCGGTGAGTCCAAGTTGGCCAATATCGGCATCAGCTTGCCTGGCACCGGCGAAACGCCAGTTGCCCCCGTGTTTGTCGATGGCGAAAAAACCGTCACCCTTAAAGGCGACCACATTGCACAAGAATTTCAACAGATTGTGGACGAATATGTCCGCATGCATTACGCCGAAGGCGGCAAGCTGCGTGCTGCCAAATCCGGTGTGATTCCCATAGTCGCTATTTAGTATCTCATGACGCAAAAATTTCAATCGATTAAAGGCTTTTACGACATTTTGCCGGAAGCCACCCCGCTCTGGTTCAAGCTCGAAGACACCGCCCGCCACATTTTAGGCCAATATGGCTACAACAATATCCGCATGCCACTGGTCGAACCGACCGAGCTATTTGTGCGCAGTGTGGGTGAGCATACTGATATTGTCGAAAAAGAAATGTATGCCTGGGAAGACAAGCTTAATGGCGACAAACTGACCCTGCGCCCCGAAGGCACCGCTGGTTGTGTACGTGCCGTGGTCGAACATAACCTCACTTACAACGGCCCACAACGCCTGTGGTATATGGGCCCGATGTTTCGCCATGAAAATGTACAAAAAGGCCGTCAGCGCCAGTTTCACCAGATTGGCGTGGAAGCCTTTGGCTTTGAAGGCCCTGACGTAGACGCCGAGCAAATCGTCTTACTGGCACGCTTGTGGCACGCGCTTGGCATTGCCGACGTTGAATTACAGTTAAACAGCATTGGCGATGCCGACGAGCGTGCGCAATATCGCCAAACGCTGATTACTTATTTTGAGCAACATGCAGACTTGCTCGATGAAGATGCCAAGCGTCGCTTGCATAGTAATCCTTTGCGTATTTTGGATAGCAAAAACCCGCGCATGCAAGCCATGTGCGAAGCCGCCCCTAAATTGATGGATTGCCTGGGCGAGGCATCGCAACAGCATTTTGCACAATTGCGTGCCCTGCTCGACCAAGCCGGCATTGCTTACACCATTAACCACAGACTGGTACGCGGCCTTGATTACTATAACCGCACCGTGTTTGAATGGGTGACGACCAAACTGGGCGCCCAGGGCACCATTGCTGGCGGTGGCCGCTACGATGCGCTGGTAGAACGCATCGGTGGCAATGCAACCCCGGCCTGTGGCTTTGGCATAGGCCTGGAGCGTGTATTCTTGCTGATGCAGGAATACGGTATCACTGCAACTAACCAGACTGACATTTACCTGGTGAATGTTGGCGAACTAGCAGAACAAAAAGCTTTTACAGTAGCCGAAAGCCTGCGTAGCATGGGTTTAAGTGTAGTGCTGCACGCAGGTGGCGGCAGCTTTAAATCACAAATGAAAAAAGCAGACCGTAGCGGTGCCAGGTTTGCGGCGATTTTGGGTGATGACGAAGCCGTCGCCAATGAGCTCAGCCTGAAACCAATGCTGGGGCAAGGTGAGCAAGCACGTGTGAAACTTGATCAGGTGTTGAGCATCGTTCAAGCCAGCTAATCGTTTTAAGCCACAGGAGGCCAGATGTCGGAGCAAAAACACTTTTTTAATGCCATGACGGCATTAGGCCTGCTTCTGGCTGTGGGCATGGCGTCAGCGGCATTTATTCTGGGCGTGCAGGCAAAACATGCCGTCTCCAGCCAACAATCGATCACGGTCAAAGGCCTGGCAGAAAAACCCGTCAAAGCGGATCGCGCCCAATGGACCATTAATATTGGCGTCGTCGCCCCCACCCAGGCCGAAACCTTGCAAGCCATTGACCGTGAGCGGGCTGTTTTAGCTAACTTTCTCGACCTGCAAGGGCTGGATTCCAGCATGCGCACGGTGAATGTGCAAACACTGGGGCCGCACTACGAAGAGGAATACATACACGACAGCCCGCGCCAGGTGCAACGTGGTTTTGAGGGCTACCAAAGTGTGCATATCAGCAGCACAGACCTCAAGAAAATTGCCGCAGCCAATCAGGCCATTTTGACCTTGCGTGCAGATAACCACCCGGTGACTTCTCAACCACCCGAATACCTGGTCAGCAATCTCGAAACCGTCAAAATGTCATTGATTGCCGACGCCACCAAAAATGCACGCACCCGGGCAACCGAGTTTGTGAAACAAGATGGTGTCAAGGTGGGCGTGATGAAGTCGGCCAGCCAGGGCGCGTTTTATATTTTGCCTGCTACCGGCGGTGAAGACAGCGACAATAGCTACGGCGGCATTTACGACAAATCCACCGTGGATAAAATTGCGCGCGTGGTCGTGACTGTGGTCTACAACATCGAATGACAGAAATCCTGCGCATAGAGCAACTCAGCATCAGCGCTGCGCATGCGCCTACGCGCAAACTGGTGAACCAGGCATCACTGACACTGGCGCGTGGTAAAACCACCTGTATCGTCGGTGAATCTGGCAGCGGCAAAAGCCTGACTGCGCTCAGCATTATGAAGCTGCTGTCACCGCAATTACGCATGCAAGGTCGGGTATTCTTTCAAGGCCAGGAGATCAGCCAGCACAACGAAACCGCCATGCAGCATCTGCGTGGCCGACAGATGGGCATGATCTTTCAAGAACCCATGACCTCACTCAACCCGGTGTTAACCATCGGTTTTCAAATTGGCGAGCCGCTGCAAACCCATTTAGGCCTTAAAGGGCTGGCACTCAAACAAAAAGTGGCCGCATTACTAGAACAAGTCGGCATAGATCCTGCGCGCGCGGGCAGTTACCCGGATGAGTTGTCTGGCGGCCAGCGCCAGCGAGTGATGATCGCCATGAGTATCGCCTGTGAGCCTGCGCTACTGATCGCCGACGAACCCACTACCGCGCTCGACGTGACCGTACAAGCGCAAGTATTGCACCTGCTGGACGATTTAAAAAGCCGCCTGCAGATGGCCATGCTATTTATCACCCACGATTTCGGCGTGGTGGCAGATATTGCAGATGAAGTCATCGTCATGTTCAGAGGTGAAATTGTCGAATCTGGCAACGTGGCGCAAGTGCTGCAATCGCCACAACACCCTTATACGCGCGCCCTGCTGGCCTGTGTGCCAGACGCTGAAGGCAAAAAAGTGTTGCAACCCATGACTTATGACTGGCTAACGCCAGCCTGATGGAGTCGCCATGTCTGATATGTTGCTGCAAGCACGCCATCTGAACAAAACCTATCGCCAGCGTAGCGGCGCACTGGGGCTCAACACCAGCAGCATCCATGCGCTGGATGATGTCAGCCTGCAACTTAAGCAAGGCACTACCTTGGCCGTGGTTGGTGAATCCGGTAGCGGTAAATCAACGCTGGCACGCGGCCTATTGCGTTTGCTGCCGTTAGATAGTGGTGAGGTGATTTTTGACGGCAAGGACTTTCTGGCCTTGGATAAAGCTGCATTACGCGTCGCACGGCGACATATTCAAATGGTGTTTCAAGATCCGTTTGCCTCGCTCAACCCCAGAATGCGGGTCGGCGACATTATTGCTGAAGGCTTGGTCATCCACCGCATTGGCACGGCGCAACAGCAACATGAAAAAGTGGTGCAGATGCTGGAAAAAGTCGGGCTGCACGCCGATGACGCGCGCAAATATCCGCATCAGTTTTCTGGCGGCCAGCGCCAGCGTATCGGCATCGCGCGCGCGCTGATTCTGCAACCCAAGTTGTTAATTTGTGATGAGCCGGTGTCGGCACTCGATGTGTCAGTGCAAGCGCAAATTTTGCTGCTGCTCAAGCAACTGCAACAAGAAATGGGGCTCAGTTATTTGTTTATTACCCATGATTTACGCGTGGTCAGGCACATCGCAGACGACGTACTGGTGATGCAAAAAGGCAAAGTAATTGAGCAAGGAAGCGTAGAAACCATTTATAATGCTCCCCAGCAAAAATATACACAACAGTTACTTAGCGCGATTCCCGGCCATGGGTTGCGGGCTATAACCGCTTAATCTCACTCTCAATTCAATCAGAACACGCAGGAACAATTCAATGGCATACGATTTGGAAGAACAGGAACAACTGGACGAGTTTAGAGCCTGGTGGAACAAAAATGGAAAACTGGTCATTCGCCTAGTGATCGCCACAGCGGTGGCTTATGGTGGCTGGCAAGGTTATCAAACCTGGATGAACAGCAAAGCGACTGCGGCATCAACCGCCTACCAAACATTGGTGAGCACGTCGTTGCTGGATATCGACAGCAAAAAAGCCGAACAAATCAGCAAAGATGCACAAGCCATTGCAACCGATTACAGCATGACGCCCTATGCGGGCCGCGCTGCCCTGTTTGCGGGCCGCGCACTACATGAAGCGCAACAGTCAGACGCCGCAGAAAAACAACTGCGTTGGGCGCTAACTGACGCCAAAGAACCTGCCATCAAACACATGGCAGCCGTTGAAATCGCCGGTTTACAAATTGAACGTAATGCCCTCGATGACGCAAAAAAAACCTTGACGGCGATTGATGACAAAGGCTTTGATGGCATTAAAAATGCCTTGCTTGGCGACATTTACATCGCAAACAAACAAGAAAAAGAAGCCAAAGAAGCTTATAACAAAGCGCTGCAAGGCCTGGATCCTGAAGGCAAATTGTTTTACCTGACCCAGCAAAAGCTGGATGCCTTAGGATAACCGCCAATGAGGTCTTTCTTGCCTGCCCTGCGCAACCAGCCGCAATCACTGAAACATGTCACGCTCGCCACCTTGTTTTTACTCGGTAGCGGGCTTTCTGCATGCACGGCGTTCAATGACGTTAAAACCAACCTCAGTGAAAGCATTTTTGGCGCAGAGCCAGCCAATCCACCGGTAGAGCTCGAAGAAATCAAGTCCTCTTATGAAACACGCATTGCTTGGTCAACCGATGTCGGCACAGCGGGCCGCTTTACCTATACACCGGTGCTGGCAGACAACCTGATTTATGCCGTGAATGCCGAAGGCGGTGTCAAACAATTATCTGCAGAGACCGGCAAAACCCTATGGGAAACCGAGATTGGCGAGCCAATTAGCAGTGGTGCAGGCCTGGGCGGTGGACTCGTATTAGTCGGCACCAGTAAAGGGCATCTATTCGCCTTAAACCTGAACGGTAAAAAACTGTGGAGCGCGGTGCTTAGTAGCGAAGTACAAGGACAACCACGCTATTACGATGGCACAGTGATTGTTCGTACCAGCGACCATCATATTTACGGTATTGACGCGGCTGACGGCCGTCGCAAGTGGTCGTACGAACGCGCCACACCTTCGCTTTCGCTCAAAACGCAAGCAGGTATTGTGGTCGATGGTGGCGCAGTCTATGCCGGGTTTCCAGGTGGCAAACTAGTAGCGATTCGCGCTGATAATGGCAAGTTGGTATGGGAGGCAACCGTGGCCCAACCCAAAGGCGTGACAGAAATTGAGCGTATTGCCGACATCACCAGCCTGCCATTTGTCGATGGCCCATTGGTGTATGTCGTTGCCTATCAGGGCAAAGTCGCTGCCGTTGATCGCCAGCGCGGGCAAGTGGTTTGGAACCGAGACATTTCAAGCTATGTCGGCCTCACCGCAGAAAATAACAAAATCTATTTAAGCCATACCGTCGGTTCAGTCTACTCACTAGACAGCACCAACGGCAAAACTTTCTGGCGCCAGGCTAACCTGGGTTACCGCCATCTGACTGTCCCGCTACCTTTAAGCAATATGGTCGCTGTTGGCGATCTCGAAGGTTATATCCACTTACTTAGCCAGGATGATGGCAGCTTTGTTGGCCGACTACAGTTGGGTTCAAAACCCATCATGTCACTGATTGCAGGCAACAACCCCAATCAGTTTATTGCGCAATCGCGTGACGGCCACCTTTACGCAGTCACATACAAATAATGCTACCTACCATCGTACTTGTTGGCCGACCCAATGTTGGCAAATCTACCCTGTTTAACCGCTTGACCAGATCACGCGATGCGCTCGTGGCCGATCTGCCAGGCTTAACCAGAGACCGCCATTATGGTCGCGGCATGGGTGCTAGCCAACCTTATCTGGTGATTGATACTGGCGGCTTTGAACCCACTGCAGATACCGGCATTCTGAAAGAAATGGCCAAGCAGACCTTGCTGGCGATTGACGAAGCCGATGTCATTATCTTTTTGGTTGATGCACGTGCTGGCCTGACACCGCAGGAATTCACCATTGCGCAAACCTTGCGCAAGGCGCAGCGCCCTATCCTGCTGGCTGTCAACAAGACCGAAGGCATGCGCAAAGCCATCGTCAGCGCAGACTTTCATGAATTAGGCATGGGCGAACCATTGTCTATTTCATCTGCCCACGGTGAAGGTGTACGCGACCTGATCGAACTGGCGCTGGAAACCATGGTTGAAAAAGAGCCCGAAGCGGCTGGGCCAACCAATCATGATACGCCAAGAATTGCCATTGTCGGCCGCCCTAATGTCGGCAAATCGACACTGGTGAATGCGCTGTTGGGTGAAGACCGCGTGATTGCGTTTGACGAGCCAGGCACCACCCGCGACTCGATTGAAATCGCCCTCGAAAAAAACGGCAAACAATACACCATCATTGATACCGCTGGCGTGCGCAAGCGCGGCAAGGTATTCGAGGCCGTAGAAAAATTTTCTGTGATTAAAACCATGCAGGCGATTGAAGACGCCAATGTGGCCATTTTAGTCGTTGATGCCAAAGATGGTATTACCGAGCAAGATGCCCACGTGGCGGCGTATATTGTCGATGCCGGGCGCGCGCTGGTGGTTGCCATTAATAAATGGGACGGCCTGCAAGACGACGAACGTGAGTGGATCAAACGTGAAATCGACCGTAAATTACAGTTTCTCGATTTTGCCAAGTTTCACTATATTTCAGCCCTGCGTAAAAAAGGCTTGAATGAGTTGCTGGCGTCGGTAGATGTGGCCTTTAAAGCCGCCATGAGCGATCTGGCGACACCACAGCTGACACGCGTACTGGGGGAAGCCACCACGCAACATCAACCACCAATTACGCGCGGCATTCGCCCCAAATTGCGCTATGCGCATCAGGGTGGCTCTAATCCGCCGATTGTTGTCATCCACGGCAATCACGTCGATGGCATTAAAGCGAGCTATACGCGCTACTTAGAAGGCATTTTCCGCAAAGCCTTCCAATTGGTAGGCACGCCTTTACGTGTGCAATATAACCAGGGCGAAAACCCGTTCGATAAAGAAGACGAGCGCAAAAAAGGCGAAGGCCTGGTCACCATGCGTCGCCGTAAAAATGAGATGCGTGCCAAGCTGAAACAACGCAACGAGCAAAATAAAACTAAAAAATAACCCCGGCGTGATGGGCAGTCGTCTTTGCCCATTCATGCTTTAAGTAATTTAATCTCATATGTTTGCCAGTGCGTATGCTCAGCGAGTTTGTCATAACAAGCTCTGGCAGGCAGATTATCTTTAGCTGTCATCCAGCGGATCACTGTCCAGTGATTTTCTTGCCCGATTTGCGCCACGGTACTAATCAATTGCTGTGCAACCCCTTGCCCCCTCGCTTCAGGTAGTACGAACACATCATCCACATACGCCCCCAGGGCGGCAGCTAATGGCCGTACAAATATTCGATAATGCAAAAAACCCAATAGGTGGTTATTTGTATTGACCGCCACCAAGGCAGAGATGGCCGGTGGCGATTGCTGTATCCATTGCCAAACTTGATCGCGCATGGCCTGCGTCTGCGCCACGGCATAAAATGCTGCATATGCTGCATATGCCGCATATAGCTGACACCAGCGCTCATAATCTTGTGGCTCGAGCGGCCTGATCTGAATAAATGGGGTTTCGTGCATATGTTTGACTTAAAAATAGCGTTATCAAAATGTGGCCAATAAAAAAGGGCCTCGCGGCCCTTTTTACATACTTAGCTTAAGGTTATCGCAAAGTCGGCAACAAGTTCTTGGCGCTCACGCCCAGCTCCTGCGCCATGCTGGCACCCAGTTTTTTGGCGAAACGATCCACCACAGTTTCCTGATAAGTAAAATCAACAATCTCAGACTCTTTAATCACTTCACGTGCGACATACTCTGCGCTGCCCTGCGCATCTGCCAGGCCTAATTTAATACTTTCTTCGCCGTTCCAGAACAAACCACTAAAGGTTTCTTCATTTTCTTTTAAGCGGCTGCCACGGCCTTCACGCACTACGGTAATAAATTGCTGGTGAATCTGGTCGAGCATGCTTTGTGCAAACGCCTGCTGTTTTGGATTCACCGGTGAGAATGGATCCAGCATGCCTTTATTGGAACCGGCCGTCATCAGGCGGCGCTCAACGCCGACTTTTTTCATGATCTCAGTAAAACCATAGCCGTCCATCAATACGCCGATGGAGCCGACAATACTGGCTTTATCGACAAAAATTTTGTCAGCAGCCACGGCGATATAGTAACCGCCAGACGCACAAATATCTTCCACCACGGCATACACCGGAATCTCGGGGTGTAACTTGCGTTGACGATGAATTTCGTCATTGATGATGCCTGCCTGCACTGGGCTACCTCCCGGGCTGTTGATCCGCAGGATAATGCCTTTGGTGCCCTTGTTGTCATAAGCATCATTCAGGCTGCTGATCACTGCATCTGCATTGACCTGGCCACCAGCCTCAATCACGCCAGACAGATCAATCAAAGCGGTATGCGCAGTCGATGCGTTTTTGTTTTGGCCAACCCAGCCCAACAACATCATTAGCAGGAAAAACAGATAAATAAAAGTCAGCGATTTAAACAAAACGGACCAACGCCTGGCTGTTTTTTGCTCCTGTAATCCAGCCAGGGCAATTTTTTCCACTGTACGCATGGCCCAGTCAGGCGAATTTGTCACAGGTTTCGAGTCAGGTGACTGCTGATTTTCTTCTTGCATAACTCAACTTTCGTCAATAAATTTTAGCTATTCTAACAATGTTTATCGGTTTGCTAGCGTTCTATTTTTAATCCAGAGCCCAGCCGCTAAAATTGATCCAGATGCACGCTAATCACACCAGCGTCTTCTGTCACCGGGATAGACGACAATCGCTTACCCTGGCATGGCCCTACGACACAGTGCCCGGTGTTAGGCGCATACATCGCGCCATGCGTGGCGCAAATAATCCACTCTTGCGTCATATTAAAAAACTTGCCGTGTTCCCAGTCCAGCTCGACCGGCACATGCGCACAGCGATTGACATAAGCATAGGGCTTGCCCTCAAAGCGAACCAAAAAACCAGTCGCATGCGGCCCTAACACGGGCATGGCAAAACGCAGGCCATCGCCCTTCTCTTGTAAATCGTCGCTATGAAACGTCAATGCGATGTTGCTCATGTTTGCTCCAGCAACCAGGCGCTTAATGTTGCCACATCATCAAACAGGTGATCTGGTGAATACTGCTGTAAATGGCTGGCTGTTTGCGAACCATAACTGACTGCCGCTGTGATGACTCCAGCATTTTTGCCCATTTGCATGTCATATTGCGAGTCACCTATCATCAGCGTGCGCTCAGGCATCACCACCAGTTCATCCATCAGCTCATCGAGCATTTGCGGATGCGGCTTTGAAAAACACTCATCGACAGTTTTTGTGGCATTAAAATATTTAGACAAGCCTGAAAGCTGTAATGCGGTATTTAAGCCACGCCGCCCTTTGCCGGTAGCTACCGCTTGCTTACAGCCTTTGCGATCCAGCGTAGCAATCGTTTCTGCAATGCCTGTAAATAGCAGAATTTTATTCTCGCCTGCGTAGTAATGGCGCTGATAATTTGTTGCCAGTGCTTGCGCCTGCGACTCGGGGATATCGCCATACAGCACCTCAATCGACTCACGCAAACCCAAGCCAATGATGCTACGCGCACGTGCTTCGCTGAGCGCGGGCAATCCGGCCTCCTCGGCCGCTTTGATCAATGCCTGCGTAATCATGCCGGTCGAGTTGGCAATGGTGCCGTCCCAATCCCATACTATTAAATCAAATTGTTTCACTGACGCATTTCCCTAAAGAGTTAAGACTACTTTATCGACTTAAGTTGACGCTGTTGTTGCAAAAACTGCGCGAGTTCTGCCGGCAATGGCGCCACCAGATGCAGCGGCTCGCCAGTTAACGGATGCGCAATGCGTGTTTCACTAGAATGTAAAAACATTCTTTTTAAGCCTTGTTTGCTCAACTGCTTGTTTAAGGCAAAATCACCATATTTGTCATCCCCCAAAATAGGGAACCCCAAATAAGACAATTGCACACGCAACTGATGGGTGCGACCGGTGATTAACTTGGCTTGCAAAAAGCTGCACGGCCCCAGCATTTCTTGCAAATAAAACCAGGTTTCAGAGGTTTGCGTCTCTACTTCAAACCGGCCTTTGGCAGCATGCCGTTGCGCGACGATACCACTGGCTTTGAGCGACTTGATGCCGCCAGGTTCACTATTGAGCAACGGCGCATCCACCACTTGCACCCTGCGTTCGCCACTTTCAGTGACATATTTCTGCAAATCCAGCGTAACCTTCTTTTTGGCGTCTTGCCATTGCCCTTGCACCAGAATCAAGTAACGCTTATCCATCTGATGATGGCGCATCGCTTCGTGCAAAGCGGTCAGTGCCGAGCGTTTTTTTGCAATCATCAACACGCCAGAGGTTTCGCGGTCCAGCCGATGTACTAGTTCCAGAAATTTGGCCTGTGGCCGCTCAAGGCGCAATTGCTCGATCACGCCCAAACTAATGCCACTGCCGCCATGCACTGCCATGCCGGCCGGTTTGTTCAGGGCGAGCATGGCATCATCTTCATAAATTACCTGCTCGGCCAACCTGGCTTTAATGGCCGGGGCCGCAGGCTTTGCCGCTGCTTCAGCCGTGCGGATAGGCGGCACCCTGACTTCATCCCCTAATTGCAAACGGTATTCGGCATCAACGCGTTTTTTATTCACGCGCACCTCGCCACTACGCAAAATGCGGTAAATGTGACTTTTGGGGACGCCTTTGAGCACCTTTGCCAGAAAGTTATCTACGCGCTGCGTTTCCGAGGCCTCATCCACCTGCAAATAGGTGACGCGATCACTGGCTGGCCGCACCTCTGGCGCGTGTGTAGAGGCCGTTGGCGCAGGCGAAGATGACGAGGGGCTAAAGGGTGAGGTCATAGTTGCAGGTCGTGCTTTGCTTTATCAGGACTTATAGATATACTGTCGAGATTCTGAATCAAGGTCTTTCAGGCGGAAGCGACAACATCGTGATACCAAATTCGTGATGATCGGCTATCTTAAGCACTGATTTACAAGGCCTTATTTTCTGGACCAGTCATATTTTTTGGGGCCAGCAAGTGCATTCAGAATCAAAAAAATTTTGGTGAATACCGCTCGCCATCAAGTAGCGATAATTAATTAGAAATGATTTAACGCGAAGCTCACGCAGAATAAACAAAGAAATGAGCTCGGCGTTTGCCAAACCCGAATTTTAACGAAATTACCCTCTGTTTAGGGTTTTATTTTTGCAGTCAATCGCGATGGATAAGACAGGTGACAACCTACCTGCCACGCAACCACTGCACCCTTGCAGAAATCGAGTATCCAGCAGGCAGTTATCGACTGCGCTTTGACACTCAACCATGTGCACATTGATGCCTGCCATGCTGCGCTGATACCCAGCCGTTAGCATCGCAAAAGCCATTGCACATACCCCCTCGTTAAGTTCTGGTGGTTAATTTACAACCACGGCCCGCCCTGCGCTCATGTCTATTCTGTGGCTTCGATTAGGAGCCTTACATGAAAAGAATGTTGTTTAACGCAACGCAATCAGAAGAATTGCGCGTTGCGATTGTTGATGGACAAAAACTCATCGACCTGGATATTGAACACGCTGGCAAAGAACAGCGCAAAAGTAATATCTACAAAGGTGTGATTACACGCATCGAACCCTCTCTTGAAGCTGCGTTTGTCGACTACGGTACTGACAGACACGGCTTTTTGCCTTTCAAGGAAATCGCCCGTAGCTACTTTCAAGAAAAACCAGACCAAGGTCGCGCCCGTATTCAGGACGTGATTAAAGAAGGTCAGGAAGTCATCGTGCAGGTAGACAAAGATGAGCGTGGCAGCAAAGGCGCCGCCCTCACCACCTTTATCTCACTGGCTGGCCGTTACCTGGTGCTGATGCCAAACAATCCGCGTGGCGGTGGTGTTTCACGCCGCGTTGAGGGTGAAGAGCGTAACGAGTTGCGTGACACCATGGCGCAACTGGAAGTCCCAAACGGCATGAGCATTATTGCGCGTACTGCTGGTATTGGCCGTAACGCAGAAGAGCTGCAATGGGACCTGAACTACCTGGCACAGCTGTGGCAAGCGGTTGAGGATGCCTCTAATTTTCAGCCTGGCGCTTACCTGATTTATCAGGAAAGCAGCCTGGTGATTCGTGCGATTCGTGACTACTTCAGCGCAGACATTGGCGAGATTCTGATCGACACGGCGGATGTGCACGAACAAGCGTTGCAGTTTATGAATCACGTGATGCCGGGCAATGTGACCCGCGTCAAACTGTATCAAGACGAAATCCCGCTGTTCTCCCGCTTTCAGATCGAACATCAGATCGAATCTGCCTTTGCGCGTGAAGTACGCTTGCCTTCGGGCGGCGCCATCGTGATTGACCATACCGAAGCCCTGGTGTCTATCGACGTTAACTCCGGCCGCTCAATTAAAGGCGCGGATATTGAACAAACAGCATTCAATACCAACCTGGAAGCTGCTGAAGAAGTCGCCCGCCAGATGCGCCTGCGCGACTTGGGTGGCTTGGTGGTGATTGACTTTATCGACATGGAAAACCAGCGCAACCAGCGTGAAGTAGAGAACGCTTTGCGTGACGCTTTGCACCATGACCGCGCACGCGTACAAATGGGCAAAATCTCCCGTTTTGGCCTGCTCGAAATGTCTCGCCAGCGCTTGCGCCCAAGTTTGGGTGAAACCAACCATATGACCTGCCCACGCTGTAACGGCACCGGCCATATCCGTGGCATTGAATCGACGGCTTTGCATATTCTGCGCATTACGCAAGAAGAAGCGATGAAAGACAACAGTGCCATTATTCAGGTGCAGTTGCCAGTGGAGGCCGCGACCTTCTTGCTGAATGAAAAGCGTGCTGATATTCATAAAATTGAGCAGCGCACCGGCGTAGAAGTCGTGCTGATTCCAAATGTGCATTTGGAAACGCCTAATTACAACATCCTGCGCATTCGCCTTGATGATGTGAACGAAGACACCATGCAGGCGAGCTACAAAATGGTAGACCTGCCTAGCGAATCTGATTACCAGCATAGCCTGCAACAAGCAGCTGCGCCGGCCAAAGCTGAAGCCGTTGTTAAAGGGATTACAGCCGCGACGGCCGCCCCTATCGTGGAAGAAAAACCAGCTGTAGCACCCGTGGCTGAGTCTAAAAAGTCTTTCTTTGGTGTGATTAAATCGTGGTTGGGCTTAGAAGAAAAAGAAGTTGCGCCAACGATTGAAAAACCAGTGCGTGAAACGAAAGAGTCTGGCCGCGACCGCAACAAAAACCGTAACCGCCGTGACCGTCCACGTCAACAGGAGCGTGGTGATCGCCCAGCGAACGAACGCCAAGAGCGCCAACCTAAAGAGCAACAAGACAACGCGTCTCACAAGCCGCGCCAGGAACGTCAGCCACAAGAAAAACCTGCGCAAAAAGAAAGACAAGATCGTCAACAGTCGCAAGAAGTAAAAGTGGATGCCAATCAACCGGCACTGACCTCACAAACGGGCGATAACAAGCAAGAACGTGGTGAGCGCGGTAACCGCCGTAACCGTCATGGCCGCCGTGACCGTCGTCCACGTGAGGATGCGCCAACCCAGGTTAATAGCGAATCCGAAGCTAACATCAATGCACCAGTTGAGGCGGTTACACCGGCCAATACGGCACCTGTTGTTATGACTGAAGCGGTTTCTACTCCTACTCCAGCAAGCAAGGCTGAAGCAACACCAAAAGTGGTGGCCGAACCTGTCTCAGCGGCTCCACAGCCTGTATCAGAAGTGGCCATTGTGAATACTGACACAGTGAATGCAAGCACCACGACCAGCAACGATGAGCCGGTGGCTGAAAAAGCACCACGCAGTCGTTCACGTGGCGGTAAAGCACGTGGCAAACGCGCGGCTGAAGGCAGTGATGCACCAGCCATCGAACTGGTTGAAACCGCGGCCGCACCAGTCGCCAATACTGAAGCCGTTGCCAGTGAAGCGCCGCAGAAAAAACCTGCGCGCAAACGTAAATCGACCGCAAAAGGCGCTGAAGGCGCTGCCGATGCAGGCATTCAATTGGTAGAAACCAAATCTGAGCCAGCAACTGCTCCGGCAGAAACAGCTACCAAAGCGAAAAAGCCGCGCAACACTGCCAAGTGGAAAAAAGATGAAGCAGCTACCGCAGAACCAAGTCTGGTGATGGTTGAAACGCAGAAATAATCAGCGTTCACCACTCAGCAGCAATAAAAAAAGAGGGCCTGATGGCCCTCTTTTTTTTACACGCATCAATTAGTTATGCCGCCTGCCAGCGCATCACACACCAATAGCCAATAATTGTCAGCAAGACAGACACCACCACATGCGTAAACACATGCAACCCGGCCCAGGCATAAGCTTGCTTTTGCAGTAACACAAACGCTTGTGCCGAAAATGTAGAAAAAGTAGTCAAACCGCCCAAAAAGCCCATGGCAATAAACAGTCGCCACTCATGCGACAGTTGCGGCATTGTCTGGAACAACGCCAACGCAACCCCCATCAGAAAGCCGCCGATGGCGTTAGCCATTAACGTGCCTAATGGAATCATGCCTATGGAGTTTAACCAGATTGAGAGCCCCCAGCGCGCCCAGGCACCTAATGCCGAACCCAAACCAACCATGAGCCAAGATTTCATTTCAATCTCCTTCTAAAACAGTAGCAGGCAATGTATCATAAGTTTCAAAACATTCAGTTCCCACCGCCTGTTGATTTAAAGAGATTCCCTTGCGTTTACTATTTGTTACCTCAGAAATTTTCCCACTCATCAAAACAGGAGGCTTGGCAGACGTCAGTGGTGCATTACCCGCAGCACTTTGCAACGCTGGGCTGGATATTCAGGTGCTATTGCCCGCTTATCGCGGCATACTGGCACAGTGTGATTCGCCGCGCTTACTAGGCTCGCTGCAGGCATTTCACGACTTACGCTGCGACCTTTACCAGACCACACTCCCTGGCACTGTAATTCCGCTACTGCTGATTGATTGTCCGGCGCTCTATGACCGTGATGGTGGCCCTTACCATCATCCCTTGCATGGCGAATGGCAAGATAACCCGCTACGCTTTGGCTTACTGTCAAAAGTCGCGGCCATGTTGTCGGTGCCAAATAGCTTGCAGGATTGGCAACCTGAACTGGTGCATTGCAATGACTGGCAAAGTGGGCTCACGCCCTACTATCTGCGGCAATTAGCTAGCCCTGCAAAGTCTATCTTTAGTATTCATAATCTGGCGTTTCAAGGTAACTTTCATGCTGACTGGCGCCATCAGTTGATGCTAAGCGAGCAGGACTTTCAACCCGCAGGTTATGAATTTTATGGCCATCTGTCATTTATGAAAGCCGGGCTTTATTATGCTGATACGCTGTCGACAGTGAGCCCTACTTATGCCAAGGAAATTCAGACCGAGCAGTTTGGCTTTGGCTTTGAGGGCTTGTTGCAGCATAGAGCCCATGATTTAACCGGCATATTAAATGGTATAGATACACAAGTGTGGGACCCAGCCACCGACCCTTATTTGCCCGTGCATTACAGCACCGACACCCTCGCCAATAAAAAACTGGTTAAACAGGCACTGCAAGCAGAACTTCACTTGCAGCAACAAACTAACAGCCCCTTGCTTGGCATCGTCAGCAGGCTCACGCATCAAAAAGGCCTGGATATGTTGGTCGACATCGCACATGAGGTGTTGGCGAGCGGCTGTCAGCTGGCCGTGCTCGGCAGCGGCGAGCCCGCACTAGAGCAACAGTATCTGGCACTGATGCGGCAATATCCTGGGCAAGTCGCTGTCACCATCGGCTACAACGAACCACTGTCACATCGCATCATGGCTGGCACCGATATTTTTGTGATGCCTTCGCGCTTTGAGCCCTGTGGCTTAAACCAGATGTATGGTTTGCGCTATGGCACGATTCCACTGGTGGCCAACACTGGCGGCCTGGCAGACTCGGTGCACGGCGGAGTCGTTGCGGCGGACGGGACACTGCCAGAGGCGATGACAGGATTGGTAATGCCAGAAAATAATCCATCGACACTTTTGGTCACATTAAAGCAAGCCATACACATTTATGCCAATTCTGGTCAGTGGCAACAGCTACAAATCCAGGCCATGCAACAGGATGTCAGCTGGGAAACCAGCGCAGAACACTATCTTCAGCTATACCAAACCTTGATAGATATTTAAAAAACAATTACTTACACAGTTTGACGAAAAAAGGGAAGAGAAGTTGGCACAGAAGGTGCTTATTACTAATCAAGCTTCTCCAAAGCTAACTTCTCCTCCCTCAAGACGCCAATTAGGCGTCTTTTTTTTGCGTTGTTTTTTTGAACCTTTATTCTGCTTTAGCAGGCGGCGTCATATTCAAAAAGTGTTCGCGGTAATACTTAAGTTCATCAATCGACTCATAAATATCCGCCAATGCTTCGTGACGGCTGGCTTTTTTAAAGCCAGCATAGATATCCGGACGCCAGCGGCGTGACAACTCTTTAAACACACTCACATCCAGATTGCGGTAATGAAAAAACGCTTCCAGGCGTGGCATATAGCGCGCCATAAAACGTCGATCCTGACAGATAGAGTTACCACACATGGGTGATTTACCCGCTGGCACATGCTCTTTTAAAAATGCCAGCATGGCATCCGTCGCAGCTTCTTCGTCCAGCGCTGAAGCTTTGACTTTATCGATCAAGCCACTGCGGCCATGGGTGCCTTTATTCCAGGCGTCCATGCCATCCAACACAGCATCCGATTGATGCAGCACCAATACCGGTGACTCTGCAATCACATTCAATTGCGCATCGGTGACGACGGCGGCCAGCTCGAGAATACGGTCTGTGTCAGGCAGCAAACCACTCATCTCCATATCCAGCCAGATTAAATTGTCCTGATTACTTGCCAATTGTGTGCCTCTCGTCATGATTTCCATTAAAATGAAACATTATATGCAGTTCAGTGAACAAGGTGGAGTTAAATCCATCAAAATAGCTAACTGTCACCACTTACACATCACTCATTGTTATGTCCGCACTCTTTACTCAAATTTTTGTTGCTGTGATTACCATTAGCCTCGCTATTCGTGTCTGGCTGGGCTTACGTCATATCCGCCACATTCAGCAACACCGCCAGCACGTGCCTGCGGCATTCAATCAAACCATCAGCCTGGAGGCGCATCAGCGGGCGGCTGACTACACTACCGCCAAAGTCAAACTGCGTTTGAGTGAGACAGTGATGGAAGCCGCTATTTTGCTGGCGCTGACATTGGGCGGCGTCTTGCAAGTGCTAGACATTGCCTGGCAACAATGGTTACCTGGGCACGAGATCATTCGTGGCGCACTGGTCATTTGCTCCGCCATGTTAATTTCAGGCCTAGCCACCCTGCCGTTTGATTATATCCAGACTTTTAATGTTGACGAAAAATTCGGCTTTAATAAAATGTCACGTGGCATGTTTTTTGGTGACCTGATAAAACATACTTTTGTCGGCCTGCTGCTCGGCGGCCCTATCCTGTTTATCGCCCTCTGGCTGATGCAAGGCGCAGGCGACTGGTGGTGGCTCTACCTGTGGCTGATCTGGAGCGCCTTTAACCTGTTTATGCTGGCGGTTTACCCGATCTGGATTGCGCCGCTGTTTAACAAGTTCACCCCCATGCAAGACCAAACCCTGAAAGCACGTATCGAAGCCCTGTTGCAAAAATGCGGTTTTGCCAGTCAAGGCTTGTTTGTCATGGATGGCTCGACCCGTTCTGGCCATGGCAATGCCTATTTCACCGGCTTTGGCAAAAACAAACGCGTGGTCTTCTTTGACACCTTGCTCGAAAAATTAAGTGCGGACGAAATCGAAGCGGTCCTGGCACATGAGTTGGGACATTTCAAACATCAACATGTGATCAAACGCATTGTCATGATGTTTGGCATGAGCCTGCTGGGCTTAGCCTTGTTGGGTTACTTAATCAAACAAGAGTGGTTTTTTACTGGATTGGGCGTCACAGAAGCCAGCAATCATATGGCCTTGCTACTATTTGTGCTGGTTTCGCCTGTGTTTATGTTTATTTTGCGCCCATTACTGGCGGCCTACTCACGTACCAACGAGTTTGAGGCCGACCACTATGCGGCACAACAATCCAGACCACAGTTTTTAATTGATGCCCTGGTTAAACTGTATCGTGACAACGCCTCTACGCTCACACCAGACCCGCTACACTCAGCGTTTTATGACTCGCACCCACCTGCCAGCTTGCGCATCGCCAAACTGCAAACTTACGCATGAAACACCTCCTGCTGATTGGCTTGTTACCCGCGCTTGCAAGTTTGAGCGCCAGCGCCGCGGATAACACACTTTCAGCAGGTAAAAAACTGGTCGATACACATTGCATCAATTGCCACGCCAGCAGCTATGGTGGCGATGGCAGCGGCATTTACACCCGCGAATATCGCAAAGTGCGTTCGTTCAATGGCCTCAAAGCCCAAGTCACTAACTGCAATACCATGCTCAATCTGAAATGGTTTGATGATGAAGAGCAGCAAGTGGTACAGTATTTAAATCATACCTATTATCATTTCTAGCATGACGCCTCAAGGACTCATTGTCGCTGCCTATGGCAAGCGCTATAACGTTGAACTGCCAGATGGCCGTATTCTCAGTTGCGTGACCCGTGGCAAAAAAGTAGATAACGCCGCCGGTGACCAAGTCAGCATCACCATCACCTCAGAAAAAGAAGGCGTGATCGAAAAAACCGCGGAACGTAACACCCTGCTCTATCGCAGCAACGCCTTCAAAAGCAAAATCCTGGCAGCTAACGTCACGCAAATACTGATTGTATTAGCCACACAGCCCAGCTTTTATGAAGACCTGCTTAATCGCTGCCTGGTTGCGGCCGAAGCGGCTGGCATACGCGCAGTCATTATCCTCAATAAATGTGATTTGCCCAACCCGCAAGCGATGCAAAAGCTGCAGCAATATGCGGCACTGGGTTATCTCACAGTACAGCTCAATGCCAAAAACTCTGTAGATAGCCTCAAGCCGCTGCTGGCAGGCCACACCAGCGTGCTAGTCGGCCAATCCGGCATGGGAAAATCAACCATTATCAATAGCCTGCTACCAGAGGCGCGCAGTAAAACGCAAGAAATCAGTGCCACCCTGGATAGCGGCAAACATACCACTACGGCAACACATTTGTATCATCTAGATAAAAGTAGCGCCATTATCGATTCACCCGGCTTACAAGAGTTTGGCTTGTATCATATCGACGAAGCTGACCTTGAATATGCCTTTGTTGAATTCAGGCCACTCATTGGCCACTGCAAATTCAACAACTGCACCCATACCCATGAGCCGGAATGTGTCATTTTGCAAGCACTGGCCACGGGCAAAATTGCACCTGAGCGTCTGCAGATATTCCAACAAATTCGCGCTGAAAATACTGTACAAATCTACGGCTAAACGCCTCGCTGGTTTTTACTAAGCCAGCGCTTCTTTGTATCACACAAACAAAAAAACACCCTGCCTAGGCAGGGTGTTTTTGTCATACTCACGTATTGCTACGTGTCATCTAAGCATAAGCCTATATTACAGTGAGAACACATTCAATGCACCGCCGCCAGGAGCCGCGTTGTACTTGGTCAACTCTTTGTAACCACCAGCAGCACCCAGTGCGTCGGTGTCAGTAGTCATACCCAAGTTCATCGCAACACCAGCCCAACCGCCGATACCAGACAAGATACCCACGTATTGCTTACCTTTGTTGCCATAGGTGAAGGCGTTACCAATCGCACCAGAACCAACCTGGAATTTCCACAACTCTTTACCTGATTGTGCATCAACCGCTTTGAACCAGCGATCCAAAGTACCGTAGAACACAATGTTAGAAGCAGTCGTCAACGCACCACTCCAAGCAGAGAATTTCTCTTTGTTGTACCACACTTTTTTGTTGGTCATTGGGTCATAAGCAGCAAAACCACCCATCACGCCGTCTGGACCAGCAAACATGGTCAATGTCGCACCTACCCATGGCTGACCAGCTACGTATTTAGACTCAACTGGCTCGTATGTCATACATACGTGGTTCAGTGGAGAGTACATCAAACCGGTTTTTGGTGAGTAAGCAGCAGGCTGCTGGTCTTTAGTACCTAAAGCAGCTGGGCAAATACCCTTAGCGTTGTAGTCTTGGTGTGTTGAAGCAGCAGCCAGTTTGCTAGGCACGCCTGTTTTCAGGTCAACATCAGTTGCCCAGTTAACAAACGGGTGTACTTTTTCAGCTGCAATCAAGCTACCTGTGTTCGCATTCCAGGTATAAGCAAAACCGTTACGGTCATGGTGCCATGCGTATGTTTTGCCACCTTTGTCGAACAGGATGACTTCGTTTACGCCATCGTAGTCCCACTCATCGTGTGGTGTCATTTGCATCGCCCACTTAGCCACGCCAGTGTCCAGATCACGTGCTGTGACAGTCATAGACCATTTGTTGTCGCCTGGACGTACATCCGGGTTCCATACAGATGGGTTACCCGCACCGTAGTAAACCAGGTTGGTACGTGCATCATATGGCCACCAGCCCCATACGGAACCACCACCATGTTGCCAGCCGTCTTTGATCGCTTGTGGTTTCAACCAGGTACGTGTACCCAGCTCTTTTTCGCCACCTTTGATCTGGTCAGCAGACAGGCGCTTGAAAGAACCGCCCTCTTTGTTGCCGCCGTTTACGTCTTGGTAAACAGACAGCGCGTTGTAGAGTGGGTTATCTTTGTTAGTGTTTGCGTCGTGCAATGTTTCAGCATCTGGGCCAGTTGAGTAAGCTTTCCATGCCAAAGAACCATCTTTTGCGTTGTATGCCGCGATAAAGCAACGTACGCCGAACTCAGCACCTGAGCAGCCGGTCAATACTTTGTCTTTAATCACGTGTGGCGCGTTAGTGTTAGTGGCACCCACTTTTGGATCAGTGTTTTTCACTTCCCACAGTTTTTTACCGTCTTTGGCATCCAGCGCAACTAACAAGCCATCATTTTGTTGCAGGTAGATCTTGCCATCACCGAAGCCCAGGCCGCGCGTCACGTTATCACAACACAGTACCGCTTGAACGCTAGGGTCTTGTTTAGGAAAATAAGACCATACAATTTTCTGGTTATCGTTCAGGTCCAAAGCATAAATGTTATTTGGGAAAGCAGTCACGATGTACATCATGTTGCCGACCACAATTGGAGAACCTTCGTGACCACGGTTAACACCGGTTGCGAATGTCCAGGCCATTTTCAGGTTTTTGATATTGCCTTTGTTGACTTGTGCCAGTGCGCTATAACCTTGGTTATTGTGCTGACCACGTGGATGTGCCCAGTTATTGGCATCTTTCATTGCAGCTTCTTGGTCAGCAGCAGCAAAAGCCATTGCCGGTAAGGCAAGCGCAACGCTGGCTGCAATACCAAAAGCAGTTTTAATTTTCATCATAGTTATATCTCCGGAAGAAAAATCCCAAAAGGATCCATCACAAATTGCAATTTAAAAATTGCGCTGTGCTTAAAATTGCCGCTGGCACTAGGATTTCCAGAGCTGTTAATTATCCTGTTAAGGATAGATGTCACTTGATTAAGCGCTTGTAACTGTAATATAAATAGCCCCCCGAAACAGCCAGCCAGTTTTGGGTTTTATTCATGGGCCAGATAAGGAATTTTTCTTAAAACTTTATAGAATTGCTTTTTTTTTGTATCATTTTGAAAACGAAGGCCATGTCCTAGTGTGCCCTTCAGGTAATGGTGCCATCCAACGATGGTGGCGGCGCCATTTTACTTGATTATAAAGGTAGACACTGACTGTGCTGAGACCCTGGCATTACTCACTGGTATTGGACAAAGCTTCCCCGCATTCCATCCACCAGCAATTGATAGAACACTTTCGCGCCATGATAGAAGGCGGCGCCTGGCTAGGTGGCAGCGCCCTACCGAGCTCGCGCGATATAGCGCAACGTTTGGGCATCAATCGAAAAACAGTGTCACGGGTCTATGAAGAGCTATCCGCACAAGGGCTCATTTATACCCAGCCCAAGCGTGGCACTTTTGTTTCGCAAACACCACGTTCTGAAACACCTGGCCCACCACGCCCCCGCACATTGATGCATGCACGGCCAGAGCTGGACAATGCCGCCAGCAGTATTTATCAGTTAATTCAAAAAACCACGGCGCACCATATTCGCCGGGTCGCCCTGCACATGCACAAATTACGGCCGCACGACTATGACGTGACTGGACTATTTAATCTTAAGCATATGCTGGCCAACCTGCTCGCGCACGAAAGACGCTATCTGGTGTCGCCTGACCACATCACCTGCGGCACCTGGCCGGTGTTGCAAACGGCCCTGGTGCATCACCTAAGCCTTGCTGATGGCTGCCTGTTGCTAGGCCATACGGCAAGCCTGACGCTGGAAACAAGCCTGCAAAGACAGGGCATTCAGGTATTACGTCTGCCTGCCATCAGCGATGGTGAGGCGCACGGATTTATTGAGCAAGTTGAAAAGTACTGCATCAACTATCCGGTCTCGGCACTGTGGTGTGATACTTCAATGTTGTTCGAGACACATACGATAGACACCGCCCAAACGCTGGTAGCACAAAAGCTGGCAGATTACCGTTTACTGCTGATTGATGATCAGCGAGCGCACCTGCCATTTGTACAACAAAGCCAGCCGCTATCAAGCAAATACGCCAAAAGTATATTGCTGGGCAGTTTGTACGGAGAATGTTGTGACATGTTCAACCTGTGCTACCTCGCCAGCAACCTGGGCTTTTCAGCCGACTTTATTAACGAGCTCAATGTGCAGCAACAGCAATCTTCTTTACTCAACATGCTGGCACAAAGCGAGTTGATCAAACGCGGCGAATACAAAAAACTGCTGACAACCATCCATCGTTTTTTGCAACAAACCTAAGCATGGCCACACGCAGCGCCAGGCAATAACTACCAAACTGCAACCAACATGGCTGTTAACAACCACAATTAACAGGAAAAACTCCTATTTACATCACAAATAGGCTTTTCAATCATTGAGTTAAATTTTGTGTCTACCATGGCATGTTAAATGCTCATTATGTGTTGGGAGTGAGCTATCACTAGGACCGATACCAGCAGACTGCATATCCGCCGGTATCGGGGTAGACACTCCCTCACTTGCATATTGATCTCATGCAAAAAAGGCACCGCAGATGCGGTGCCTTTTGCTTGTTCGCTACTGATTGATCAAGACCTAAAGTGCGCGAGCCAGAAATTACTCTTGGCCGATTTGGTAAACTTCGTAGCTGGTTTCTACGATTTTGCCGGTCGTTGCGTCAACTTCGACTTTCACTTCTTCGTTGTCGGCTTCCAGGATGTCAAACTCGTAAGACGCTTTGCCATCTGGCTCCAGCTCATACTCAACTTCAACCACTTTACCTGGATGTGCTGCCAAGGCTGTCGCTTTGGCTTCTTCTTCAGACACTTTAGCCAAGGCCTTGAATCTTTCGTCATCGGCAGTGACTTCTTCTTCTACTTCAGTAATTTTGCCAGTTTTTGCATTGCATTCGATATCCCAGGCTTTACCGTCGTGAGATTGAACATCAAACTCATACACCAATTGCTTGCGCTCGGACTTGGCTTCTACTTTAACGATTTTGCCGTCGTGCTTGGACAATGCCGCTTTTACGCACTTGCCCAGGCTATCGTAAGCTTTTGGTTTGATGGTTTCGTGGTCGGCGAATGCTTGACCGGATAACACACCGCATAACGCGGCTGCGAGTAATGACGCTTTCATTTGCATAATGATCTCCTTGTTTAAAGTCATGAATGAAAAACGCGAAACACCCGCTAGGGACGCATGCTTCGTGAATTCATAACGCGAAAAGGATAACAAAAACGCGGTAAGCTTTTGAAAATATTACACCTTGTTAACAAAATGGCTACAGTCAGCCATTTCACAAACAGCTAGCCTGCTGGACTACACCGCCACTGGCGCCTTAATCGCAGGATACGGGTCGTAGTTTTCTAATGTGAAATCGTCAAACTTAAAGGCAAACAGATCTTTCACATCGGGGTTAATGCGCATATACGGCAATGCGCGTGGGGTACGCGTCAATTGCTCTTTGACCTGCGCCATATGGTTGCTATAAATATGCGCATCGCCCAGCGTGTGCACAAAGTCACCCAGTTGCAAATCGCACACTTGTGCCACCATCATGGTTAATAAAGCATAAGAGGCGATATTGAATGGCACCCCTAAAAACAGGTCAGCACTGCGCTGATACAGCTGGCAACTCAACTTGCCATCCGCCACATAAAACTGAAAAAAGGCATGGCAAGGCGGTAATTTCATGCGCTCAACATCGGCCACGTTCCAGGCAGACACAATTAAACGACGCGAATCCGGTGTATTTTTGATCTGGTTAACCACCTGCGTGATCTGGTCAATGTGGCTGCCGTCCGGCTTGGGCCAGTTGCGCCACTGATAGCCATACACCGGGCCCAGATTACCCTGCTCATCTGCCCATTCATCCCAAATTTTAACGCCGTGCTCTTTGAGGTAGGCAATATTGGTACTGCCTTGCAAAAACCACAGCAACTCATGAATAATCGACTTTAAATGGACTTTTTTGGTGGTCAGTAGCGGGAAGCCCTCAGCCAGGTTAAACCGCATCTGGTAACCAAATACCGAGGTCGTACCGGTGCCGGTGCGATCGGTTTTCACATGCCCATGTGCAAGTACGTGGTTCAATAAATCATGATACTGCTGCATAGACAGGCTCCCACTCAGAGTTAAGTATTGGCGACGATAAACGCTTTAATGGCATCCACACTGACATCCATCACAGTGGATGTTTGTGGCAGGTCCTCTAAACCGGCCAGGCTGGCTGGACGCTCAGGCACTTCACCTAAGGCTTCGACAATCGCATCTTCAAATTTGGCTGGCAACGCGGTTTCGAGCACCAGCATCGGCACATCGGCTTTGCGGTGTTCCAGTGCCACTTTGAGGCCATCTGCGGTGTGGGTATCAATGGTGACACCGTATGTTGCCTTGGTTGCACGTATGGTTTGCATGCGGTGCGCATGGTTGCTGTGACCAGACACAAACCCAAACCCAGCCACCTTGGCAAAATAGCCTTGTGCATTCAGATCAAACTGGCCACCGGCATCCACCGCAGACCATAATTCGCGTACTTTGTCGCCATCCCGGCCAATCAGGTCATAAATAAAGCGCTCAAAGTTAGAGGCTTTGCTGATGTCCATAGACGGGCTGGAGGTGTGGTAAGTATTGGCAGAACCACGCGGTGCGTAAACGCCAGTATTAAAAAACTCGTCCAGCACATCGTTTTCGTTGGTGGCCACCACTAATTGATCAATCGGCAAGCCCATCATGCGCGCAATATGCCCGGCGCAAATATTGCCAAAATTACCACTAGGCACGGTAAAGCTGACTTTCTGGCTGTTATTTGTCGTCACCGCCAGGTAGCCTTTAAAGTAATAGACAATTTGTGCCGCAATGCGACCCCAGTTGATGGAGTTGACGGCCCCAATTTTGTATTGCGCCTTGAATGCATGATCATTAGACACGGCTTTCACCATGTCCTGCGCATCGTCAAACACGCCCTTCACGGCGATATTGAAAATATTGTCGTCTTGCAGGCTGAACATTTGCGCGGTCTGGAAACGGCTCATCTTCTGGTAAGGCGACAGCATGAAGACACGCACGCCTTGTTTGCCACGCATCGCATATTCAGCTGCGGAGCCGGTATCCCCAGACGTCGCGCCGAGAATATTGGTGGTTTGACCAGTTTTAGCCAGCACATACTCAAACAGGTTGCCCAACAATTGCATAGCCATGTCTTTAAACGCCAGCGTCGGGCCGTTGGACAGGCTGAGCAGGTAGAGATTATCTTCAAGCTTGAGTGTAGGCGTAATGTCTGCTGCGTTTTGGCCTGCACGCGCGTATTGATACACCTCAGCACGGTAGGTTTTATCGATGATCGCCTTCAGGTCCGCATGCGGAATATCGCTGTTATCCACCAGGCGCGACAGAATCGCAAACGCCAGGTCACGGTAATTCATGCCGCGCATGGCGTTCAAGTCAGCATCGCTAAACTGCGGATACTGCTCAGGCAAGTACAAACCACCGTCTGGCGCCAGGCCACCCAGCAAAATTTCACTAAATGTTAAAGCAGGCGATTGCCCGCGGGTACTGATATATTTCATTGCATTTAACCTATGGCATTAAAACATGGCGTTAAAAACGTCAGTTAGCGTGACAGTGCTTCCATGCGGATTTTGGTCACACCGGCGGCGATGGCAGGCAGCGCCTCAATATTGGCAATCGCTGCATCCATGACTTTCTCTTGCGTGGTGTGGGTCAAAATCACGATATCGGCTTCTGATTCGCCCTCGGCAGGCTCTTTTTGCAGCATGGCATCAATCGAGATTTGCAAGTCGGCCAGCACTTTGGTGATGTCGGCCATCACGCCTGGTTTGTCAGAGGCACGCAAACGCAGATAGTAAGCAGAGTGAACGTCGCTAATCGGCAAAATCGGTAGCACTTGCTGCTGGTCTAACTGATAGCCCAAATAAGCCACGCGTTGCTCGGCTTTGCTGCCTTGCAGGCGCGCAATATCCACCAGGTCAGCCACCACGGCACTAGCGGTCGGCTCAGCACCGGCACCGGCACCGTAATAGAGGGTTGGGCCGACGGCATCACCTTTCACCACCACGGCGTTCATGGCGCCATCTACGTTAGCAATCAAGCGCTTTTCAGGAATCAGCGTCGGGTGTACACGTAACTCGACGCCCGTTTCCGCTTTTTTGCTGATGCCGAGCAATTTCACGCGATACCCCAACTCTTGCGCGTATTGAATATCTTTCAGGCTGAGCTTGGTAATGCCTTCGGTGTAGGCATGCTCAAACTGCATTGGCATGCCAAACGCAATGCTGGCCATAATCGTGAGTTTGTGCGCGGCATCAATGCCTTCTACGTCAAAAGTCGGGTCGGCCTCAGCATAACCCAAACGTTGCGCCTCTTTCAGCACATCGGCAAAGGCAAGGCCTTTGTCGCGCATCTCGGTCAGGATAAAATTGGTGGTGCCATTGATAATGCCAGCGACCCACTCCACTTTATTGGCACTCAGGCCTTCACGCAGTGCCTTGATGATAGGAATACCGCCAGCAACCGCGGCTTCAAAGGCGACAATCACTCCTTTGTCAGCGGCGGCTTTAAAAATCTCGTCGCCATGCACAGCCAGCAAGGCCTTGTTGGCCGTCACCACATGTTTGCCATTGGCTATGGCGGTTAACACCAGCTCTTTAGCCACGGTGTAGCCGCCAATCAGCTCGACGACGACATCAATCTCAGGATTATTGACGACCGCAAAAGCATCGTCAGTCACGGCCACCTGGCCGCCAGTCACCTGCTTTGCTAACTCAAGATTACGGTCCGCCACTTGTACAATACGGATATTGCCACCAATGCGGCGCGCAATCTCAGACTGGTTACGCGTCAGCACCGTGTATGTACCTCCGCCCACTGTGCCTATGCCCAACAACCCTACTTTTAATTCTTTCATACTTATACTCACCATTGATGGCTTGCGCGCACGCTCACCTTATTTTAAATGTTCTTTATTTTGCATGCTTCTTGCGATAGCTATCGAGGTAACGGCCTATGCGCGTCATGGCCTCTGTCAAATCATCGACATTGGGCAAGAAAACCACCCTGAAATGATCAGAGGCTTTCCAGTTAAAACCGGTGCCCTGCACCAGCAGTACTTTTTCTTCCAGCAATAAATCGAGAATAAACTGCTGGTCATCGGCAATCGGATACATGTCCGGATCCAGTTTAGGAAACAGATACATGGCCGCTGCCGGTTTAACGCAGGTGACGCCCGGCATGGCGGTTAACATGTCATACGCCAGGTCACGCTGCTTGCACAGGCGACCGCTAGGCGCGACCAAATCATTAATACTCTGGTAACCACCCAGCGCGGTTTGAATCGCCAATTGCCCAGGCACGTTGGCACACAAGCGCATGGAGGCCAGCATATTCAGGCCTTCGATATAATCTTTAGCGTCTTTTTTATCGCCAGAGATAATCATCCAGCCAGAGCGGTAGCCACAGGCGCGGTAGTTTTTAGACAAGCCGTTAAAGGTCACAAACAGCACGTCATCCGCCAGTGAGGCGATAGACGTATGCGTATTGCCGTCGTACAGCACCTTGTCGTAAATTTCGTCAGCGAAAACCACCAGGCCATGATGACGCGCAATCTCGATAATGCCTTCTAGTGTTTCTTTTGGGTATAAGGCACCCGTCGGGTTATTGGGGTTGATAATGACGATACCTTTGGTATTGGCCGTGATCTTGTTTTCAATATCTGCAAGGTCAGGCAACCAACCGGACTGCTCATCACAGACATAATGACGCGCCGTGCCGCCAGCCAGGTTCACCGCTGCCGTCCACAATGGATAATCTGGCATAGGCACCAGAACCTGGTCACCATTATTGAGCAAGCCTTGCATGGCCATCACAATCAGCTCAGAGACACCGTTACCGATAATGATGTCATCTATGGTCACCCCCGTAATATTTTTTTGCTGGGTGTAATGCATGATGGCTTTACGCGCGGCGAACAAGCCTTTGGAATCCGTGTAGCCAGAGGCCTGGTCCATATTGTGGATCACGTCCTGGACGATTTCTTCTGGTGCATTAAAGCCGAACGGCATCGGGTTACCGATGTTCAGCTTGATAATGCGTTGTCCGTCTTCTTCCATCTGGCGCGCGCGTTGCAATACCGGGCCACGGATGTCGTAACAGACGTTACTGAGTTTGCTGGATTTATTGACTGGCTTCATCGCTGGTTAACAAACACATCTGGCGTGTGTTAAGCTCTTAAAGTAAAACTTTCATTCTACCTGCAAACCCTTGCTACATCAATGAAGCTTAGGCCTTTGGCAGACACTGAATCAGTAGATTCAGACCGACTATTTATCATGTGCAACTTCAAGCTTTTTGCCATGAGCCACGTGGCAGGGCGCACCAGGATTCTCACTTATGAAACTACACTTACATACCAGCGAGCAGCAATATCAAATTAATGGCGTAGACAGCGATGCGGTGAGCATTAATCGTCAACGTTATGAACAACCAGTGATTGTGAGTGAGCAAGCATTAAGCACGGACTGGTTTCATGGGCCATGGGAGACCCTGGATGCGCATAAGCTGTCTGCGATACTGGATTTTGAACCTGAAGTGGTCTTGCTTGGCACCGGTGACAAACAGCGCTTTATTCACCCCAGACATACCCAGGCATTTGTCTCTGCGCACATCGCGGTGGAGTGTATGACGACCGCAGCAGCATGCCGCACCTTCAACATTCTGGCCGCTGAGGGACGCAAAGTGGTCGCAGCGCTGTTACTAGAAAAACATCTGACGACTAACGGTGCATAAAGCACCGTTTATTGTGGTTTGAGTGTCACCTGCAAACCATCGGCCGTCACTTGTAAATCACTCGGCTGGTAGTGGCGGCCAGCATAGCTTAAATCCTCCGGCTTTACTTCATACAACACCAGCTGATTCAGCCATTTTCCGCCTAAATCTTTGGCCACCTGCTGCACCAAACCGCTCCACTCGCTATGCGCGCCATCCAGTTGAAACGAATCTACAGCAGGCTGATCCAGCACGACAGCATTGCGCGTTGGATCAAATTTAACCAATCCAGACAAACCCAATTTACCCGTAGCGGCGTTTGACAATAAATCGCTTTGCACGCTGGCGTCCATCAAGGTATTAATCCTGCCTGAGCTTGGGTCCATAGAGACCAGCGCATTAGAAAGCTGAATATGAAACACCTTCAGCACTGTTAATGGCTTAGCCAGTTTACTGTTGAGTTTTTGCTGTAGCTGCGCGGTATTCATTTTCACCGTGCGCTCCCCCATCGTCGCACAATGTGTCAGCAACAACGCTAGCAATACCACGCTACATAAGCTTTTTAAAACACGCATTTATACGCCCTATTCAACACTTGCAACGTTTAAAAAAATAGAAATTAAGACAAGCTACAGAGTAAGAGTGCGCACAATAGAAAAAATCCTTATGTACAAGCTTAGGCAAATGCTTACCCCATTGGTTATGGCCATGCTCACTTTCTCAGCGCAGGCCGCGACTGCTATACATGTAGATGACAGACACCTGCATGTATAAAAAAAGCAGTGCGTTTCATCAACACACTGCTTTTTATTACCCACTGACTGTTACAGATATTTGGTCGATAAAGTCAGTGTGGCATTGGTGCCACCAAAACCAAAGCTGTTTGACAACGCGGTTTGAATCCGCGCTGAAGCAATCGGGCTACGCACAATATTCAAGCCTTCCGCTGCCGGGTCCAGCGTTTCGATATTGGCAGACGCCGCAATAAAACCGTGCTGCATCATGAGCAAGGTATAAATAGCTTCATTCACGCCGGCTGCGCCCAAGGCATGGCCAGACAATGACTTGGTTGAAGCAATAGCTGTTTTGCTATTATCGCCAAACACGGCGCGAATCGCTTCCAGTTCTTTGGTATCCCCCACCGGCGTACTGGTGCCATGGGTGTTGATGTAGTCTATCTCTTCAGGGTTAATGCCCTGCAGAGCCTGCTGCATACAGCGCACAGCGCCCTCACCACTCGGCGCCACCATGTCATAACCATCAGAAGTCGCGCCATAGCCAATCACCTCGGCATAAATTTGCGCACCACGTGCTTTGGCGTGCTCGTACTCTTCGAGCACCACAATGCCGCCGCCGCCAGAAATTACAAAACCATCGCGGTCTGCATCATAGGTGCGCGATGCTTTTTCAGGCGTTTCGTTATATTTGCTCGACAATGCGCCCATGGCATCAAACAGATAGCTCATGGTCCAGTGTTCTTCTTCACCGCCACCCGCAAATACAATGTCTTGCTTGCCAAGTTGAATCTGCTCAACCCCGGCGCCTATGCAGTGCGCACTGGTAGAACAGGCAGAACTGATGCCATAATTGACACCCTTGATTTTGGCACCGGTCGCCAGGCAGGCCGCAATGCCGCTGCTCATGGTTTTAGTCACCATATAAGGCCCAACCCGGCGAATACCTTTTTCTGCCAGCGTATTCGTACCTTCCAGCATGCTTTCAGTGGACGTGCCACCCGCACCGACAATCAGGCCGGTACGGACATTGGAGACCAACTCTTCGGGTAAATTTGCATCAGCAATCGCTTCCTGCATCGCAAGCCAGGCGTAAGCATGACCTTTGGCCATAAAACGCAACAGCTTGCGATCAATCATGGCTTCAACATCCAGATTTTTGATCGACCCTGCCACATGCGAACGCAAACCACGCTCAGCATATTCAGGTTGATAAGTAATACCGGAACGGCCTGCTTGCAGGCTGTCCAGTACTTCCTGTTTGTTATTACCAAGACTTGATACGATACCAAATCCTGTAATCACTACGCGACGCATTGCGCCTCCCATTCACTTCAAAAACTATAAGGACTACTAGAAATTGTCCGTGCTGGTAAACAACCCGACACGCAAATCACTGGCAGCATAAATCTCGCGACCATCTACTTCCATGCGGGCATCTGCAATGCCCATCACCAGCTTACGCATAATCACACGTTTTAAATCAATGTGATAGCGCACCACCTTAGCGGTTGGTAAGACCTGGCCAGTAAATTTAACCTCACCAGAACCCAGCGCACGACCACGTCCTGGCCCGCCTTTCCAGCCCAGGAAGAAACCCACCAGCTGCCACATGGCATCCAGACCCAAACAGCCTGGCATCACCGGGTCACCGGTAAAGTGGCATTCAAAAAACCACAAGTCAGGGCGGATATCGAGTTCTGCAATAATTTCTCCTTGGCCGTATTTTCCACCCTCGTCAGAAATCTTGACGATACGGTCAAACATCAGCATAGGGGGTAATGGCAATTGCGCGTTACCTTCGCCGAACATCTCTCCCCGGCCGCACGCCAATAAATCCTCTTTGCTAAAACTACTTTTTCTAGTCATGTATTTTTAGATTTTTAGTATAAAACAATATTTTCGCCGGAAATTGCGTTTAGTGAAAGCTTTTTGTCATCCAACAACTATACCGACCTGTATACTTTTTAGAAAAATATAGGTAGTATTGACTAAATTGTTACTGAATTTTACAACTTGATAATGACCGTCCCATCAAGCTTTAAAGGATAATTTCGCAAGATGAAGACGTTTTTAATTACAAATTAGTTACAATTCAGCGCAATCCAACATTCAACCTCATCAGGAAATCAGGCATGCAAGATCAACAACTCAACGATTGGCGCACATATGCGCTCACATTAGAGTCGGAAGTTAACAAAGTTGTCGTCGGTCAGGAAAATCCAGTCCGCCTGATCACCACCGCCGTGTTCGCTCGCGGTCACGTGCTGCTTGAAGGGGATGTAGGGGTGGGCAAAACCACCTTGCTGCGCGCCTTTACGCGTGGCATTGGCGGCGGTTATCAACGGATTGAAGGCACCATTGACCTGATGCCAAACGACCTGGTGTATCACACTTATCTGGGTGAAGATGGCAAACCACACGTGAGCCCAGGCCCGCTGCTGATGTCAGGCCAGGATTTATCGATTTTCTTTTTTAACGAAATCAACCGCGCCCGTCCGCAAGTGCACTCACTGATGTTGCGTGTGATGGCCGAGCGTACGCTGACCGCCTTTAATAAAGAGCATTACTTTCCGCATATGCTGGTATTTGCTGACCGCAACCAGGTAGAACGTGAAGAAACCTTTGATATTCCGTCTGCGGCACGTGACCGTTTTATGATGGAGATCCCGATTGTGGTGCCGCCTGCGCATGACATTATGGAATCATTGATTTTTGACACGCGCTTTCATGATGTCGACCAGCTGATTTCAAATGTACCGGCGGATATTCTCAAGTTTGACCATTTAAATAGCTTTGCCAAAGTGATTCAGGAAAATATCCAGGCCAGCCCTGCCCTGCGTAAATATGCGCTGGATTTATGGTTGGCCACTAAAGATCCGGTCGCCTATGGCATTAAAGTGTCAAACGTCGATATGAAGCGTCTGGTGCTCAGTGGCGCCAGCCCGCGTGGGATGGGCATGCTGTTGCGTGCTGCCCGCGTCAACGCCTGGCTTAATCAGCGCCAGGCCGTGGTGCCAGAAGATATTCATGCCGTGTTCCACGAAACGATTGCGCACCGCCTGGTATTTAGCCCGGTTTACGAAATGCGCCGTACTGAAATCGCACGCGAATTGCTGACTGGCATTATCAATGCCGTGGCAGCACCTTAAGACCTTACTGCTGAAACGTTATGGAAATCATTAAGGAATTCAGCTACCACATTGGCTGGCGCTCTCGTTCGCGCCGGCCTGGGCGGCATAAAAGCAACCAGCGCGGCATGGGCATGGAGTTTCGTGGCCACACGACGTTGCTGTCATACCCGGACCCTCGCCGGATTGATATCCGCCAAACCATCCGCGACCCGATGGAGCAAGTCTATGTGCGTATTTTCAACCAGAAAAGCGCGACGCCAGTGTTTGTGATGTGTGATATGTCTGGCTCTATGCAATATGGCACACCGCATACCAAACTGGTCACGGCAGCACAAATCACCCGTTCGGTCGCGCAATCTGCCAGCCGCAACACTGACCCGGTTGGGTTTATCGGCTTTGATGATGATGTGCATGATGCATGGCTGAGCACGCTGTCTTTGCGTCCACACACTATGTTTGACCTGGCAGACCGCCTGGAAAATCACCTGCCAAATGAAGTGGGTGCAGGTGCGCTGCTCGAAAGCGTTCGACTGCTCCCACGCGAACGCGCCCTGATTTTTCTGGTGTCCGACTTTCACATGCCACTGGCACAACTGGAAGAAGCACTGCTATTAATGCTACGCCATCACATTGTGCCGGTGATTCTCTGGAACAGTACTGAATACAAACAATTGCCTGAGTTTGGCATTACCAGCATTAATGACCCGGAAACCGGCGAACGCCGCACCCTGTTTTTGCGTGCGTCTTATCGCCAACGGATTCTGGAAGCATTTAATGCCAGACGCCAGGCGATTGAAGATATTTTTATGAGATTTGATATGCAGCCCTTTTTTGTGGAAGACAGTTTCGATGCAGATTTACTCACCGATTACTTTCACCAACACGTGCCTGCCTGAAGAAAGCGACCAATGAAAGCGCGCCACCATTTATTGTCATTATTTGTCGCAGCGACACTGCTCTGCACTGCATTAAGCAGTTCGGCCGATGTCGTTTTACCCTCGGTAGACAGCAAGTTTGTCAGTGTGAAAGAAATCAACCCCAGCCGCGATGCCGGTTTTGTGGTGGGTGACAAACTGCAACGCACCATGATTCTGACTGTTAAACAACCCTATGAGCTGATTAAAGAATCATTGCCGATTGTCGGTTACGAGCATAGATACCGTGGCCAGGTGTCGGGCATAGAATTAACGGCGATTGATGTTGAAGAACAGCGCCATGGCGAGCAATCGGTGTATACCATTCACCTCGAGTATCAAGTATTTAAAGTTGGCCGCGTGGCCAAACCGGCGATTTTAAGAGGCGAAATTGTCAAACTGCGCCAGCAAGGCAGCAAAGCCGTTAAACAATTTCGCATGCCTTCGTTTAATTTTAGAACCTCACCGCTCTCGGTCTATGGCGAGGTCAACCTCAAAAATGAAATGAGCCCGTTTGTTGCGCCTCTCAAACTGCACGCCAATAAAGAACAACTGGCACTCAAAATAGCTGCTGGCATCTTAGCCGCGAGCTTGCTGGCCTTGTTATACATATTGGGTGCGCGCACCTGGTTGCCGCATATGGGCGGCGCCTTTGCCAAAGCTTACCGTAAGATAGGCAAACTGCCTGAGGATGAACAAGGCTTGCAACAAGCTATTTCAACTGTGCATGAAGCATTACAGCAATTGGCTGGCCACAGTGTATTTGGTAACGGCGTTGAAAAATTTGTGCTGGAAAAACCTGCCTTTGCCGTGGCAAAACCAGAAATAGACCGTTTTTTTGCGTTATCGCGCCAAGTATTTTTTGACGCCCAAACCCCGTTAGACTTAGGCATGTCAAACAAACAGTGGCTTAAACAGTTTTGCCGCCACATGCGTGACTGCGAGCGTGGATTACGCCCTGAGGTGCACACATAATGGCGTTCACACACCCCTGGCTGTTATGGGCGCTACCACTGGCATTGCTGCCGCTCTTGCTAGAGCGCGCCCACAGCAAGCACTATTCATGGATAGGCTTATTGCCACCTGACCCATTGTCTAGCACCATCGGCTTTCTGCTCAAGGTGCTTGCCGTGCTCAGCATCGTGTTTATTATATTGGGCCTGGCTGGCCCACACAGCCTGGAGCAGCAAATTGAGCGGACCGGCGTCGGCGCGCAAATCGGCCTGGTATTAGACCGCAGCGCCAGTATGGATGACCCGTTTGCGGGCGATAAAGATGGCCATGTTGGCGAAACCAAGTCAATCGCGGCGGCCCGCATCATGACCCAATTTGTGCAGCACCGTCACAATGATATGTTGGGGCTGATTACTTTTAGTAACTCTGCCATGTATGTGCTGCCATTAACTGAAAACAAAGAAGCCATGCTATCCGCCATTCAGGCGACCGCTGGCAACTCTTTATTTCAAACTAACATTGGTGGCGGACTGACTAGCGCGGTCGAGCTGTTTAAAGACGTACCTGACTCAGGCTCACGCGTCATCATCCTGATTTCGGACGGTGCAGGCCGCGTGAGTGACATGGTGCAACAAAAACTGCGTGACTGGTTACAACGCTACAACATCGGCCTCTATTGGATTGTGTTGCGCCAACCTGGCGGCGTCACTATTTTCGACCCCAAATATGCCGAAAGCAGCTACACCGGGCCGATGCCTAGTGAAGTGCTGTTGTATCAGTTTTTTCAGACCTTGCGCAGCCCTTTTAACGCCTATGAAGCGGCTGACCCCAAGGCGCTCGAAGCCGCGATTGCTGACATTAACAGCCGCGAAAAAAAACCGATTCAATACCTGGAAAAAATCCCCGGCCATGACTACACCAACGTATGTTACTGGATTGCATTTATCATGATTGCCTTCTTGCTGGCTGTTAAATATCTGGAGATACACACATGGCGCTCAGCGTAAATAAACTGGTGACCGGCCTGGTGGTCGTAGCGGTGGCGTCAGTGGCCACCATGGCGTATAGCTGGCAACGCATTCAGCAAGTAGAAGCCTTTAACCAGGCCGTTGCCTCAGCCAAAACACCACAAACTGACCAGCAAAGCTTTGAGGCAAAATATGCCGTGGCTTACTGGCTGGGAAAAAATGAGCGTTATAAAGAATCCACACTGCTCTTTACCAAGCTGATTGATCAGGCCAGTGCCAGTCAGCGCGCAGCGATTTTGCATAATGTAGGTAATATGTTTTTTTTGCGCGCCATTCAGTTAACCGGTGGCAATGACAACAGCACACGTGACGAGCTTGAGTATCTGTTATCACAAGCAGCCACCTCTTATAAAACCGCGCTCAAGGCTGATAACAGCCACTGGGGCACCCGCCGTAATTTTGACCGGGTACTCAGCCTGTTGCCTGAAAAACCAACCCCGGGCGTCGGTGAGTCTGATAACCCAGGCATGATCATGGGCAATATCCCTAATGGCTTGCCATAACAATTAGTGCGTTACGCGTAAATCACTCGACTGAACATTAGACTGGCACTCCATGAAGATCTGGCTAAGACACTTTATCAAGCACCGTGACACCGCCCTGCTCGGACTGGCTCTGCTTTTTTTGCTGGGTGCTATTTTGCGGCCAAGTATTCCGTTTAAGCATAATATTTATGCTTATTTCTTGATCGCGGATATATCGCAAAGCATGAATGCCGAAGACATGACACTACACGGCAAAAAAGTCTCACGTATGGTGTATATGCAAAACATGATGCATGAAGTCGTTGCCTCGCTGCCTTGTGGCACCAAAGTCAGCGTCGGTATGTTTGCCGGTAACTCAGTGGCGGCCATGTATGCGCCAATTGAGGTTTGCACTAATTTTGCCGCAATTCAAGACACCATCGCGCATTTAGACTGGCGCATGGCCTGGTCAGGCAATAGCCGCGTGCGGGAGAGTCTGTTTGTGACCGCAAAAGTCGTCCGTGCCATGCCAGAACCGGCACAAGTGCTGTATTTTACCGACGGTGAAGAAGCGCCCAAGCTGCATGCGTTTAACACCAAAAACCTTGAAGAGTTTCAGGGCGGTGATGAGTGGCTATTTGTCGGCATTGGCTCAGAAGAAGGCGTGGGCATTCCCAAGCTCAGCCCGGATAACCAGGTCATTGGTTACTGGTCTAACGAAAGCTTTGCCATGCAACCAGGCATTGCCCAGATCTCTGAAAGCACCCTGGGCGTACGCGATGACAACATTGCCTATGGCGACAATGACCGATTTATCTCCAAGCTCTCGACAGAATACTTAGAAAGCCTGACCAAAGAGATAGGCGCCAAATATATTAAAGGCGACAGTACCTATACCGTACTCAAAGCCATGAAAGCACAAAAACCTGCCCGCCGCGACATCGCCCCGCTACCACTCAGTTGGCTGTTTGCTACATTGTCAGCCCTGTGTGTATTAGGCACCTATGCCAGCCGTCATCCCTGGCGTCAAGTCAGGCAAAATCTCAAGATTTACCGCAATGAAATTCGTGCCAGATTCTCGGTACGTGCAGAATCCGTGGCGCACGACAACCATTTTCAATAGCAAAAAATTATTCACGCAAGCCCCATTTCAGCCAGACACGCAAGGCCTGCAAGGCTGCTGTGTCTGCCTGATCGGCTAAGATAAGTAACCGTTTGGGCAACAACCAGCGGGTTAAAAAGGTCGGAGCCGCTGGATCAGGCATCGCACCCGCTGCAGGCTCTCGTACTAACGCGGTCATATGCAACACCAGACCAGCCGGATGCACCACCGTGTCTGGCTGCAATTTGAATGACCAGAGATGTCCCTGCGTATTGGTCAATGTCATGTGCCCAAAGACATCCACCCTTAATGACTGAACACTCCATGCCCAACGTGTCGCCGGTAATTGCATCCATTGCCAAATGCAGGCCAGCCCATAGGCGAGCAGGCCAAGTGCCGCCCACACTGGTGGCAAGCAATATAACAGGCTGAACACCACCAGCATTGAAAATAACCACCACCAACCCCATAAAAATAATGAGGGTCGGAGGCGCAGACCAATTTCACTTGATAGAATAGCTTTTTTCATCGCAATCGTGCGGGCGGCTCATGCAAGCATGCCCTGCCCCAGAAGGAACTCCATTTATGTCCAGTCCAGCAAACTCCTGGCACGCTTATTTAACCTCGCAAGGCGCGCAACTCAATGCAGCAGGCGAAGCCTCTTTTCCCGCTGCTGCAGGTAGCGCGCAACTGTTTGACCTCTCCAGTAGCGGCCTGATTGCAATCAGCGGCGCTGACAGCCAGACCTTTTTGCAAGGACAAGTCACTAACGATATTAAACTGCTTGCCCAAGGCGCGCAATTTAATGGTTATTGCACACCTAAAGGCCGTTTATTGGCGCTGTTCTACAGTTTTAGCCTAAATGATGTGATTTACCTGCAATGCCCGCGCGCGTTGATTCCAGACCTGGTCAAACGCTTGCGCATGTATGTGCTGCGTAGCAAAGTACTGGTAGAAGACGCCAGCGACCGCCTACTGACATTCGGCCTGACCAGCAGCACCCTTGCCATCGGCATGCCACAGTTGCCTACAGCGGCGCATCAATTGGCACACGATGCTCATGGCACACTGATACGTTTAACCGATACAGGCAAGCAGCAACGGGCATTATTGGTTGTAAGCCACGAACAGGCCCAAGCCAGCTGGCAATCGCTATCCGCGATATTTACCCCCACCAGTACTACGCAGTGGGAGGCGCTGGAGGTCCAGGCAGGGATTCCTCAGGTATATGCGGTAACCAAAGAGCAGTTCGTGCCGCAAATGATCAATCTGGATGCACTCAACGGCATCAACTTTAAGAAAGGCTGTTACACCGGCCAGGAAATCGTCGCACGCACACATTACCTGGGCAAAGTGAAGCGCAGAACCATGCTGGCCCAATTAGGTGCGGGTGCGCATACCCCACAAGCAGGTGACGTGTTACACGATGCCCAGCAGCAAGAAGCAGGGCAACTGGTGCGCGTAGCGCCTGCTGACAACAATGGCTGGTGGGTCTTGGCTGAATGCCGTTTGGAGGCCAAAGCAGCTGGCAACATCAGCTGGCAAGGCCAGGCACTTGATTTTAAAGAATTACCTTATGCTCTGCCGTAACACGTTGGAGTAATAAAAAAGGCGCTCAGAGCGCCTTTTTTATTCAATGTATTTATTGTACTGCAGGAGGACTAACAGTATCCACGGGGTTCACTGGCTTAGCCTCCGCTGCTTGGGTAGCCGCCGTATTCGTACTCGGCACTTTAGAGTCTACGGGGTTGGCTTCCAGCGGCGACGTTGGCTTGTTGCTTGCAGGCTGCTTATTCTGAATCACCTGAAAAAACACTTCATCCTGTTTAAGCAGCCCTAGCTCACTACGCGCCCGCTCTTCAATGGCTGATTGCCCCTGCTTCAGGTCACGCACTTCGGCACGCAAAGTATCATTGCGCTGCCGGTAATACTCGTTACGCTTTTCGTGCGTTTCAATCTGCTGTGAATACTGCCACACACGCAGCCAGCTCCCCTTGCCCAGCCACAATGGATATTGCAGCAGGACAATCAGGACCACGAATACCACTGTCAGTTTACGCACATTGACCTATACTAATGCAATGAGCCCAGGTGACCCGAGTCTCGCTTATTTAAACAACTGGTAAAACGCGGACAAGCCAGCATAGCTGGTTGCATCACCCAATTCTTCTTCAATACGCAGCAACTGGTTGTATTTGGCCACGCGCTCTGAGCGGCACAAAGAGCCGGTTTTGATCTGCAATGCATTGGTTGCCACTGAAATATCTGCAATGGTGGTATCTTCAGTTTCACCGGAGCGGTGTGACACAACCGCTGTGTAGTTGGCACGTTTGGCCATCTCAATGGTCTGGAAAGTCTCAGTCAAGGTGCCGATCTGGTTCACTTTGATCAGCACAGAGTTGGCCACGCCTTTCTGGATGCCTTCACGCAAGATTTTAGGGTTAGTCACGAACAAGTCATCCCCGACCAACTGCGTGGTTTTACCCAGGCGCTGTGTCAGCAGATCCCAGCCATCCCAGTCAAATTCGTCCATGCCGTCTTCGATGGTGATGATAGGATATTTGCCTGCCAAGGTAGCTAGGTAATCACAGAATTCGGCAGAAGTCAGTGCTGCGCCTTCTGACTCCAGGTGGTATTTGCCCTCTTTGTAGAACTCGGTACTGGCGCAATCCAGGCCCAGATAAATGTCTTTGCCTGGCTCGTAACCTGCAGCCTCAATCGACTCCATAATCAGTTGCAAAGCAGACTCGTTAGATGGCAGGTTAGGCGCAAAACCACCTTCGTCACCCACGGTGGTCGCCAAGCCTTTGGCATGCAACGTTTTCTTCAAGGCATGAAACACTTCAGCCCCTGCGCGCAATGCTTCGCGGAAGGTCGGCAAACCGGCTGGCACAATCATAAACTCTTGAATATCCACAGAGTTATCTGCGTGCGCGCCACCGTTAATGATGTTCATCATCGGCGTCGGCAATTGCATAAATGCTGAACCGCCCAGATAGCGATACAAAGGCAAACCGCTTTCTTCAGCCGCTGCACGTGCACAGGCCATAGACACGCCCAAAATCGCATTAGCACCCAAACGGTCTTTGTTTTCCGTACCATCCAGCTCGATCAAGGTTTTGTCGATAAAGCTTTGCTCTTCGGCATCAAGGCCGATAATGGCTTCAGTGATTTCAGTGTTGACGTTTTCAATTGCGTTCAACACGCCTTTACCCAGATAGCGGCTCTTGTCGCCATCGCGCAGCTCTACCGCTTCTTTAGCGCCGGTAGACGCACCTGACGGCACGGCAGCACGGCCAATCACACCACTCTCCAGCAAAACATCCACTTCAACCGTTGGGTTGCCACGTGAATCCATAATTTCGCGGGCGATAATATCTACAATAGCGCTCATATTTATTTCCTCAAAGAATCAAGATTTAAAAACTTATTCACCGCCGATAAACGCAGATAAACGCCGATCCTCTGCTTGCGCGCCCTGACTCTTGCAGAGGATCTCAAACAAGAGTTTATCTGCGTGCATCTGCGTTTATCGGCGGTTGAAAGTTTTTTGTTTTTTTAAGTGTTAAAGCGTTTGTTCGGCAAAACCGGCCTTTTTCACCAGTTTATCCAGGTCAACCAGCAGATGCAGCAAGTCTTCCATTTTGCCCAATGGCCAGGCGTTCGGACCGTCTGACAAAGCTTTGCTTGGGTCGGGGTGCGTTTCCATAAAAACACCGGCAATGCCACTGGCCACAGCCGCGCGTGCCAATACAGGCACAAACTCGCGCTGGCCGCCACTCTTGTCGCCCTGCCCGCCTGGTTGCTGTACAGAATGCGTGGCATCAAACACCACCGGGCAATGGGTTTCACGCATGATGGCTAAGCCGCGCATGTCAGACACCAAGGTGTTATAGCCAAAAGAGGCACCGCGCTCGCACACCATAATATTGTCAGCGCCACCATTGGCTTCTTTTGCTTTGTTAACCACTTGCTTCATGTCGCCCGGCGCCAAAAACTGGCCTTTTTTAATGTTTACCGGCTTGCCAGACTGAGCACAGGCCACAATAAAATCGGTCTGGCGGCACAAAAAAGCTGGCGTTTGCAAGACGTCAACCACCGCGGCCACATGCGGCACCTGCTCTTCGCTATGCACATCCGTCAAAATCGGCACGCCAATCTGGGCACGTACTTCGTCCAGAATTCTGAGCCCCTCTTCTAAACCAAAACCACGAAAGGTTTTGGTAGAGCTGCGGTTGGCCTTATCGTAAGAAGACTTATAAATAAATGGCACGCCAATTCGCGCTGCCATTTCTTTTAATTGCCCGGCGGTATCAATCGCCATCTGTTTCGATTCGATCACACAAGGCCCGGCGATCAAAAACAGCGGATGCTCAAGGCCAACGTCAAAACCACATAATTTCATCAGTGTTCCTTACTTTTTGGACGCTTTTTGCGCCAGTGCCGCCTGCACATAAGCTTTAAACAAGGGATGGCCGCTACGCGGGTTAGACGTAAACTCAGGGTGGAACTGACAGGCCACAAACCATGGATGCACAGCTTGCGGCAACTCAATCATTTCGCACAACTCTTCACGCGGCGTACGCGCAGAAATCACCAAACCAGCAGATTTCAACTGGTCAACGTAATGGTTATTAACCTCATAACGATGGCGATGACGCTCATTCACCTCGGCGCCATAAATGCTAGCCGCCAGCGTGGCTGGCACGATAGGAGAGCTTTGTGCACCCAGGCGCATGGTGCCACCCAGGTCAGAGTGTTCATCACGTTTTTCAATCTTGCCAGAAGCATCTTGCCACTCATCAATCAGGCCAATCAGCTTGTGCTCGGCTTTAGGGTTAAACTCGGTGCTATTAGCATCTGTGAGCCCAGCCACATTGCGCGCATACTCAATCACGGCTAGTTGCATACCCAGGCAAATGCCCAGATAAGGCACCTTGCTTTCGCGCGCATAACGAATGGCGGCAATTTTGCCCTCAGTCCCACGTACACCAAAACCGCCGGGGATCAAAATAGCATCCATGCCATTTAAACCCTCAGTGCCATGCTTTTCAATATCTTCACTGTCTATATAGTGAATTTTGACTTTAGATTCAGTGTGAATGCCGGCGTGAATCAAGGCTTCGGTCAGTGATTTGTAAGACTCTGTCAGGTCGACATATTTACCGACAAAGGCAATATCGACGATCTCTTTTGGGTTGGCCTGCGCATGGGTGATTTTTTGCCAGGCAGATAAATCTGCAGCTTTGGCCAGAATATTCAGTTTATGACAGACAATTTCGTCCATCATTTGCTCATGTAGCAAGCCAGGGATTTTATAAATAGAATCGCTGTCAATCGCGCTAATCACCGCCTCAAAAGGCACGTTGGTAAACAAGGCGATCTTGCGCTTTTCATCTTCAGGGATTTCACGCTCAGCGCGACACAATAAAATGTCAGGCTGAATACCAATCTCGCGCAACTCTTTTACCGAGTGCTGCGTTGGTTTGGTTTTTAACTCGCCAGCGGTCGGAATCCATGGCAATAAGGTCAAATGCACATAACAGGCATTGTTTCTGCCTTCTTCAAACCCCATCTGGCGGATGGCCTCTAAAAACGGCAAAGACTCAATGTCACCCACCGTGCCGCCGACCTCAACAATCGCGACATCGGCGCCTTCGGCACCGCGCTTCACATGTGCCTTGATTTCATCGGTAATGTGCGGAATCACCTGCACGGTTTTGCCCAGGTATTCACCGCGACGCTCTTTTTTGATCACGGTTTCGTAAATCTGGCCAGTGGTGAAGTTATTGCGCTTGGACATTTTGCTGCTGATAAAGCGCTCGTAATGGCCAAGATCGAGGTCAGTTTCTGCGCCATCATCGGTCACAAACACTTCGCCGTGCTGAAACGGCGACATGGTGCCCGGATCGACGTTAATATAAGGGTCAAGCTTCAACATGGTGACTTTAATGCCACGGGACTCGAGAATCGCGCCCAGACTGGCGGCTGCGATACCTTTTCCAAGAGAAGAAACAACACCGCCGGTTACGAATACATATTTGGTCATGGATAAGGTACTTTGAGATTGTTACAGACGGGAGAACATTTTACCGTAAAGCCCCCTCGCCGACAATGAACGGGAGCGATAAAATCAGCGGCTGACTCGTCATTATTAGCGCGCGGGCTTACAATCCCACGCATGCAAACCCAAACAGCCAACCACCCTGCCTTATGGCAACACCTGCTGCCCAGGCCAGATGCCAGCAGCCATAAATACCGCCGTGGATACGCGCTCATTCAAGGCGGCTACCCTATCACCGGCGCTGCCAGGCTGGCGGCACTGGCCGCGGCACGTATCGGCGCGGGGATGACAGCGATCGCCGTGCCTGAGATTGCTTTTCCTATTTATGCCAGCCAGCTATTAAGCATTATGGCCAAGCCTTACGCCAACGCAGAGCAGCGAACAGCATTGATAATCGATAACAGGGTGAGCGCCTATCTGATTGGGCCTGGCGCAGGCGTCGCCGAAGAGACGGCCGCAATCACCTTGCAAATGTTACGCACCGGCAAGCCAGTCGTGATTGATGCAGATGCACTGACCAGCTTTGCAGCCTGTGTAGACAAACTGACACAAACCATCACCGCGACATGCGTACTGACACCGCATGATGGTGAATTTTCGCGGCTGTTTGGCGTCACGCCTGCGCATGAGCTTAGCCTGCGCATCACTCAAACACAAACTGCCGCCAGCCAAACCGGGGCCGTGGTGCTGCTTAAAGGCTCGCAAACCCTGATCGCCGCGCCCGATGGCCGACTGCTGGTCAACGACAACGCCCCGCCCACACTGGCCACCGCCGGGGCGGGCGATGTGCTGGCTGGCATCATCACCGGCTTGCTGGCGCAAGGCATGCCGGCCTTCGAAGCCTGCGCAGCGTCAGCCTGGCTGCATGCAGAAGCCGCCAACCTGTTTGGAGCAGGTTTAATTGCAGAAGATCTGCCAGGCTTGCTACCCGCCGCCATCCGGCAATGCCAGCACACTTGAGCGCAATCACCAGATAAGCCCCCATAAAAAAAGCGCCATCGCATAGTGTGCAATGGCGCCCTGCTTTTAAAACTTAAATTAGAACGGACGTGGTGTTGCAATGCCCAATGCTTCGTTCAAGCCCAGTGCCAGGTTAGTACCAGCAACTGCAATGATGTAACCGGCGCCGGTCAGAATCGTCGCAATACCGCCCACCAAGCCCAGTGAGGTTGGAAACTCAGGAATAATAGAAAAACCACCAGAAACCACTTCAACTTCAGTCATTGTTAATTCACGCATAACTTATTTCCTTATTTAAATTGATAATCAAAAGCGCTGGGCCTTAAACAAGCGAATCTCCTCCACTCAAACAGCACCAGCCAACTTAGATTAACATAATTTAATTACATTAAATAAACTATTATTAATAAAAATTAACATTTAAGTTTTAAAAAATGAGCCCAATGGTTTTAATTGCAGTCAGTTAAAGTCAGATATTCAGGATAAGGGACGCCCAGCCAGAGAATGTTGATATGCAGAAGCATGTGTAAACGGCAAGGCTGCGAGACGAAGACCGCAGAAAGAATATAGCTGAAACATGCACCACGAAACATGGTGCGTAAAAACAAGGCTATTATGAATTTAGCGACTGCGTTGCTTGTTTTTTAACAGCTGACTCTGCTCACGTTTCCAGTCGCGCTCTTTTTCAGTATCACGCTTATCGTGTTGCTTTTTGCCTTTGGCCAGCCCAATCTGCACTTTGACGCGGCCACGTGTGAAATGCATATCCAGCGGCACCAGGGTATAGCCAGCGCGCTCAACCTTGCCGATCAATTTGTCGATCTCTTCACGGTGCAGCAATAATTTGCGACTACGAATCGCATCCGGGCGCACATGGGTAGAAGCCGCGCCCAGCGGGGTAATATGGCAACCGATCAGATACAGCTCACCACGCATGACCACCACATAAGCCTCTTTCAGGTTGGTGCGGTTATCACGTATAGCTTTGACTTCCCAGCCCTCAAGCACCAGGCCAGCCTCATGCTTTTCTTCGATAAAGTAGTCAAAAAACGCTTTTTTGTTTTGCGCGATGCTCATAACGCTGGTGTGCAGACTTAAATCACTTAAAATAGCATTTTAACTCAAAACCCAATTCTGTTCTGGCATGATGGCTTAACCCAATGGCTCAAGTAGAAAAAACCGTTTTAGTCATGCATTCTTGTGCTGCCATGTTTGAACTGGTAGACCGCGTAGAAGACTATCCCAATTTTTTGCCCTGGTGTGGCGGCAGTGAGCTCATTGAGCGCACCGAGCACGCCACGCAAGCGACGATTCATATTCGCTACCATGGCATACAGCAGCATTTCACTACACGCAACCACAAGCAAGCGCCCAACCGCATGGACATTACCCTGATAGACGGCCCGTTCAAGCAATTGACCGGGCACTGGCATTTTATTGCCCTGCGTGAAGATGCCTGCAAAATTGAATTTAAACTGGAATATGTGTTTGCCAACAGCCTGGTTGAACGCATGATTGCACCAGTGTTTAGCCACATCGCCAACACCTTTGTCGATAGCTTCGTCAAACAGGCAGACAAACTGCACCTGAAATAAACACGGATGCCACCCGAAGCCGAAATGATAACCGTAGAGGTTGCCTACGCCACACCGCAGGCACAAAGCATTATCTCAATACGCGTTAACGCAGGCACGACTGCGCTGCAGGCCGCCATGCAATCCGGCATTGCACAGCAACATCCGGAGATTTCACTGGATGATTTAGTATTAGGGGTTTTTGGTAAAAAAGTAACGGCCGACACAATATTAAAAGCCATGGACCGCGTAGAAATTTACCGGCCACTGCTGGCCAACCCTAAAGAGGCGCGTAGACAACGCGCTGCTGCCAAAAATGGGAAGCAAACACGCAGCCTTTGAGTAGCCGTTAAGCGTTTTTGGTTACTCAACTGGACAATTTTCGTCAATTTCTTGCTGCGCCCTGGCCAACCCCTCTTTAATCTGGTCATCGCTCAAATACTCTTTTTGGCCATTTTCATTGACATTTTGCATGCGCCCGCCAATGGCATAATTACGGTAATTAGACCTTGCGGCAGCACAGTTTTGTGCTTTTAAACGCTCTTGCATCGCCTTTAAAGCATCGGCCTCTGCCGAAGGGGCAGACTCACGATTTTCAAGCGGCTTTTTATTCGCCGGCGCTGCTTCCTCCCGCTGGTAGGCGTCTGAGCGCGTGAGTGGGACATCATTTGGCACGGTGGCTGCCTTGATTTTTTGCGTGCCATTGGCGCCGGCTTGTGGCGGCACGTCCGAATAGTTCATCACACCCTTCTCGTCGCGCCACTTGTAGATTTCGGCACCAGCCTGCACGCTAAACAGCAGACATCCTGCCAATATCAGTTTCAACATCATCTTCATCACTCACGCCCGGCTCTTAATTAAAAACATCTATGCACGAACCATGCCAAACACAGCCAGTGCCCTCGCAAAAAATGCAAAACGCTTTGTCAAGGCAAAGTGAAATCGGTATAATTATATTTTGGAGATAAGGAATTCACATGCGTTTGTTGCAACAAGCTCTTACCTTTGATGACGTTTTACTCGTTCCAGCCCATTCGAATGTGATGCCTCGTGAGGTTAACCTCAGCACCAAGCTGACCAAAAGCATCACTTTAAACATTCCGCTGCTATCAGCTGCGATGGACACCGTCACTGAAGCACGCATGGCCATTGCGTTGGCGCAATTGGGCGGCATGGGCATCATTCACAAAAACATGACGATTGAGATGCAAGCGTCGCGTGTCTCACGCGTAAAACGGTTTGAATCAGGCGTTGTCATTGACCCGGTCACCATTCACCCCGCCATGAGTGTGCGCGAAGTGATGGACATCACCAAACAACAAAAAATCTCCGGCCTGCCAGTATTGCAAGATGGCAAAGTGGTTGGCATTGTCACCAATCGTGACCTGCGCTTTGAAACCAATCTTGATCAGGCGGTCAGCAATGTTATGACGCCGCAAGACCGTTTAGTGACGGTGCCAGAAGGTGCCAGCCGTGAAGAGATCATGGGCCTGCTGCACAAGCATCGCCTGGAGCGCCTGCTGGTGGTTGGGCAAAACTACGAGCTTAAAGGCCTGATCACCGTCAAAGACATTCAAAAATCGCATGATCACCCGTTAGCCTGTAAAGATGAAAAAGGTCGTTTGCGCGTTGCCGCAGCGGTGGGCGTGGGCGAAGGCACAGACGAGCGCATTGATGCCCTGGTTGAAGCCGGCGTAGACGCCATCGTGGTCGATACCGCACACGGTCACTCGCAAGGCGTGCTGGATCGCGTGCAATGGGCTAAAACCAAATATCCAAAACTGCAAGTGATTGGTGGCAATATTGCGACGGCTGAAGCTGCCTTGGCCTTGGTAGACCATGGTGCTGACTGCGTTAAAGTCGGCATTGGCCCAGGCTCTATCTGCACCACCCGTATCGTGGCTGGCGTTGGCGTGCCGCAAATTACAGCGATTAGCAATGTGGCTAAAGCACTGGAAAAATCCGGCGTGCCATTTATTGCAGATGGCGGCATCCGTTTCTCGGGCGATATTTCTAAAGCCATTGCCGCCGGCGCCTACAGCGTGATGCTGGGTGGCATGTTTGCCGGTACTGAAGAAGCGCCAGGCGAAGTCGAGTTGTTCCAAGGCCGTTCTTACAAATCTTACCGTGGTATGGGCTCTATCGGCGCCATGCAAAAAGGCTCGTCTGATCGTTACTTTCAGGACAACACTGCTAACGCTGACAAACTGGTACCAGAAGGCATTGAAGGCCGCGTGCCTTACAAAGGCAGCGTGTTTGCCGTGGTGCATCAGTTAATGGGTGGTTTGCGTGCCTCTATGGGCTATGTCGGTTGCGCAACGGTTGAAGACATGCGCAATAAAGCCGAGTTTGTACAAATCACCAGTGCTGGTATGCGTGAATCGCACGTACATGATGTACAGATTACGAAAGAAGCGCCTAACTATCGCGTCGATTAAGTCTCACTGACTATTATTAAACCAAGCCATAGAGGACACAGATGTCACGGAGAATAGTTTCTCTTAGACGCTGTGTCCTCTGTGCACTCTGTGGCTAAAAAAATGTCTCATTCAAAAATCCTCATTCTAGATTTCGGTTCACAAGTGACCCAACTCATCGCCCGTCGCGTGCGCGAAGCGCATGTGTATTGCGAAATTCATCCTTGTGATGTCTCTGAAGCGTTTGTCAAAAACTTTGGCGCCGACGGCATCATCCTCAGCGGCAGCCATGCCAGCGTCTATGAAGAAGAAACCGACAAAGCGCCGCAAGCCGTGTTTGAACTGGGCGTGCCAGTGATGGGCATTTGCTACGGCATGCAAACCATGGCGCAGCAACTGGGTGGCAAAGTAGAGGCCGGCAGCAAGCGCGAGTTTGGCTATGCGCAAGTGCGCGCGCGCGGTCACTCTGCGTTGTTCCGCGACATTCAGGATGCTACCAATGCTGAAGGCCATGGCCTGATTGACGTCTGGATGAGCCACGGCGACAAAGTGACCGAGCTGCCAGCAGGCTTTAAAGTCATCGCCAGCAACGACACCACGCCGATTGCGGCCATGGCGGATGAAGACCGCCGTTTCTACGCGGTACAGTTCCACCCTGAGGTCACCCACACCAAACAAGGCCAGGCCATGCTGGAGCGCTTTGTGCTCGACATTTGTGCGGCCAAACCAGACTGGATCATGGGCGACTATATCACTGAGGCCGTGGCAAAAATCAAAGCCCAGGTCGGTGATGAAGAAGTGATTTTAGGCTTGTCTGGCGGTGTCGATTCCTCCGTCGCCGCGGCATTGATTCACCGCGCCATTGGCGACCAACTCACCTGCGTGTTTGTTGACCACGGCCTGTTACGCCTCAATGAAGGTGACATGGTGATGGAGATGTTCGCCGGTCGTTTACATGCGAAGGTGATTCGCGTCGATGCGGCAGAGCAATTTATGGGCAAACTGGCTGGCGTCAGTGACCCGGAAGCCAAACGTAAAATCATTGGTGCCGAGTTTGTTGAAGTGTTTAAGGCCGAAGCGGCCAAACTCAAAGCCAGCGGCACAGGCCACAAAGGCGCAACCTTTTTAGCGCAAGGCACGATTTACCCGGATGTGATTGAATCGGGTGGTGCCAAATCGAAAAAAGCAGTGACCATCAAGAGCCACCATAACGTCGGCGGCTTGCCTGAGCAATTAGGCCTTAAACTGCTGGAGCCATTACGTGACCTGTTTAAAGACGAAGTGCGCGAACTCGGCGTCGCGCTCGGTTTGCCACGCGACATGGTCTATCGCCACCCCTTCCCTGGCCCTGGCCTGGGCGTGCGTATTTTGGGTGAAGTCAAAAGTGAGTTTGCCTTATTGCTGCAACGTGCGGATGCTATTTTTATTGAAGAATTGCGTCATACGGTAGACGCTGCCACCGGTAAAACCTGGTACGACCTCACCAGCCAGGCGTTTACCGTGTTCTTGCCGGTGAAGTCGGTTGGCGTGATGGGCGATGGCCGCACCTATGATTATGTGGTCGCCTTGCGTGCCGTGGTCACCAGCGATTTTATGACCGCGCATTGGGCAGAATTGCCTTATAGCCTGCTGGGCAAAGTGTCCAATCGGATTATTAACGAGGTAAGAGGCATCAACCGCGTGGTGTATGACATTTCCGGTAAACCGCCTGCCACCATCGAGTGGGAATAACTTTCACTTTTAGCCCCGACCTCACCCTAATTAGAGAAAAACGATGAGTACTCAATCCATTATCCTCACTGGCGATCGCCCAACCGGCCCGTTACATCTGGGGCATTTTGTCGGCAGTTTGCGTAACCGCGTCAAATATCAGCATGAATACAAGCAATACGTCATGCTGGCCGACGCACAAGCGCTGACCGACAATATGGATGACATTGATAAAGTGCATCGCAACGTGGTGGAGGTGGCGCTGGATTACCTGGCCGTCGGCATAGACCCTAAACTGTCGACCATTTTTATCCAATCACAAGTGCCTGAGCTGACTGAGCTCGCATTTTACTACCTGAACCTGGTCACGGTGGCGCGTCTGGAACGCAACCCGACAGTGAAAGAAGAAATCCGCCTGCGTGATTTTGAGCGCGATATTCCGGCTGGCTTTCTCACCTACCCTGTCAGCCAGGCGGCTGACATTACCGCATTTAAAGCGACGCTGGTGCCGGTCGGTGAAGACCAGGTCCCGATGATCGAACAAACCAACGAGATTGTGCGCCGCTTTAACCGCACCTATAAAAACGCCAGCACCAAGCAGGAGATTCTGGTTGAAACCAAAGCGCTGGTGCCAGAGCTTGGCCGCTTGCCCGGCATTGATGGTAAAGCCAAAATGAGTAAATCATTAGGCAACGTGATCAACCTCGGCGCGACAGCGGACGAAGTGACCAAGGCAGTGAAACGTGTGTATACCGACCCGCTGCATTTAAAAATTGAAGACCCGGGCCATGTAGAAGGCAATATTGCCTTTACCTACCTGGATGCGTTTGACACCGACAAAGCCGCGGTTGCCGAACTGAAAGCGCATTACATGCGCGGCGGCCTGGCAGACAGCATCGTTAAAAAACGCCTGGAAGCAGTGTTGCAGGAGATGCTGGAGCCGATTCGCACGCGCCGTGCCGAGCTGGCCAATGACAAAGGCTATATTTTGCAATTGTTGCGCGAAGGCACCGAGCAGGCGCGTGAAGTCGCAGCAAACACCATGAGTGAAGTGCGCGCGGCGTTGGGCCTGACCTACTTTTAAGCGTTTAAACACTGAGCATGAGTCGTGGTTTTGTTAAAGAAGATGATCTGGAGCTGGCCGGGACTGACTTACCGGAACGCCCGCTGAGTCCGCATGCCAATTATGTGACGCCAGCAGGGTTGCAGCAGCTACAACAAACGCTAAAAACGCTGGAAAGCGCACGCAGCCAATATGCGGCACGTAAAGAAGAACCGAGTGCGCAGCAAAAGCTGGCAGAAATTGATCGTGACTTGCGTTATGTGGTGGCCAGGCTGGAATCTGCACAATTGGTAGACCCGGTACTGCAACCGCGCCACACCGTGCTGTTTGGTGCCAAAGTGCAGGTAGAAGACGAAACTGGCCAACAATCCGTGTTTCAGATTGTTGGCGAAGATGAAGCAGATATTGCGCAACAAAAAGTCAGTTATGTGTCACCCGTCGCCAAGGCCCTGTTAGGGCGCAAAGTGGGTGACAGTACGCTATGGCAACGCCCGGCCGGGCCGTTGCAACTGGATATTTTAACGATTGAATATTGATAACCAACACATCATGAACGTATCACAAGCCATACAGGAACGTCGCTCGATCAAAGCCTACGATCCCAACCATCGCATGACAGAGGCTGAAATTGAGCAGCTGTTTGCGCTGGCCATGCTCTCGCCGACTGCTTTCAATATCCAGCATTGGCGCTTTGTCGCAGTGACTGACCCGGTGTTGCGCCACCAGATCCGCGCGGTGAGCTGGAACCAGGCCCAGGTGACCGATGCCTCGTTGCTAATTGTACTCACGGCAGACTTGAACGCCTGGGAAAAAGACCCTGCGCGCTACTGGGCCAATGCACCACAGCAAGTCAGTGACTATCTGGTGAAAGCGATTCACGACTACTATACCGATCACACCCAGGCTCAGCGCGATGAAGGCATGCGCTCAGGCGGCATGGCGGCCATGACGCTAATGCTGGCGGCCAAAGAAATGGGCTATGACACCTGCCCCATGGACGGCTTCGATTTTGATGCCGTGGCCAAGCTGATCAAGCTGCCTGCTGACCATGTGCCGGTGATGTTTGTGGTGGTCGGCAAAGCACTGGAGGCAGCCAAGCCACGCAGTGGCCAGTTGCCGATGGATCAAGTCGTCATCTACAACACTTTTTAAAAAATGCAGGCCATTTGCCTGCAAAAATAATTTTTATCTGCGTTCATCCGCGTTTATCTGCGGCTAAACTTTTAAAGGTTTTTCATGTTAATTGCAAACAATATCACCATGCAGTTTGGCTCCAAGCCACTGTTTGAAAATGTCTCAGTCAAATTTGGCGACGGTAATCGTTACGGCCTGATTGGCGCCAACGGGTGCGGTAAATCCACCTTTATGAAAATTTTGGCAGGCGTACTGGAGCCAAGCAGTGGCAACATCAGCCTGGATCCTAACGAACGCATGGCGTTTTTGAAGCAAGACCAGTTTGCCTACGAAGACCAGCGCGTGCTGGACGTCGTCATGATGGGCCACGAACAAATGTGGAAGGCCATGCAGGAGCGCGATGCGATTTATGCCAACCTCGAAGCCACTGAAGACGACTATATGCGCGCGGCAGAGCTGGAAGGCGTATTTGCCGAATATGACGGCTATACCGCCGAAGCACGTGCAGGCGAATTGCTGTTAGGTGTTGGTATTCCGCTAGAGCAACACAATGGCCCGATGAGTGCCGTAGCGCCAGGCTGGAAACTGCGCGTATTGCTGGTGCAAGCACTGTTTGCTAACCCTGACGTATTGCTGCTGGATGAACCAACCAACAACCTGGACATCAATACCATTCGCTGGCTGGAAGACGTCGTCAATAATCGTGATTGCACCATGGTCATCATTTCGCATGACCGCCACTTCTTAAACCAGGTGTGTACGCATACCTGCGATATGGACTACGGCAAGATTACCTCTTACCCCGGCAACTATGATGATTACATGGAAGCCAGTATTGCCGCGCGTAATCAGCAAGCCAAAGACAACGCCAAAGCCAAGCAGCAAATTGCCGACTTACAGGACTTTGTGCGCCGCTTCTCGGCTAACGCGTCCAAAGCCAAACAGGCGACTAGCCGTGCCAAGCAAATTGACAAAATCAAGGTTGAGGAATTTAAACCTTCCAGCCGCCAGTATCCGTTTATCCGCTTTGAGTTTGACGACAGAGAAAAACTGCACCGCAATGCAGTCGAACTCAAAAAACTGAGCCATCGCTTTGACAAACCGTTGTTTAACGATATAGAACTGATGTTTGAGGCGGGTGAAAAAGTCGCTATTATTGGCGAAAACGGCATTGGTAAAACTACGTTCTTGCGTTGTTTGGCCGGTGATCTCGCACCGACACATGGTGAAGTGAAGTGGGCAGAAAAAGCCAAACTCGGCTACTTTGCGCAAGACCATGAGTATGAGTTTGAGCAAGGCGAAGACCTGTTTGAATGGATGACTGCACAGCGCCAGCAAGGCGATGATGACAACACTGTGCGTAGTATGCTCGGCCGTTTGCTGTTCCCGACCGAAGCGACCAAAAAATCGGTCAAGGTACTCTCAGGCGGCGAAAAAGGCCGCATGTTGTATGGCAAGCTGATGCTGGCCAAAACCAATGTGTTATTGATGGACGAACCCACCAACCACATGGACATGGAGTCGATTGAGGCGCTGAATACGGCGCTGGATAAATACAAAGGTACCTTATTCTTTGTCAGCCATGACCGCGAATTCGTCAGCTCAATCGCTACCCGCATTATTGAAATCAAAGCGGATGGCATTATCGACTTTACCGGCAATTATGAGGACTATCTGACCAGCCAGGGCATTGCCTGATGACCGCATGGCATCACAGTTTACAAGCGATACATTCCGTTACACAGCTAGCATGATCAGACAAACACCCGATACATTCGGGTGTTTTAATGTCAACATTGCAATTTCGCAATGAAGATTAAAGGAACCATCATGAAACTGAAAAAACTGGCACTGACAGGTCTTCTGGTATTGGTGTGCGGCACCGCTTTTGCCGAGCCCGGCCATGGTTGCGACAAAGGTAAATTTGATAAAGCCAACTGGCAAGAACACCACCTGGAGCATTTTGAAAAACATCAGGACAAATTGCACACCATTCTGCAATTAAGCAGCACCCAGGAAACCGCCTGGAAAAACTATCAGGCGCAAATCAAGCCACAAGACAAAGCTGAGCATCCAGAGGTGGCCGAGTTGAACAAACTCAATACCCTGCAACGTCTGGATAAAATGGAAGCCTGGGACAAAGAGCGCGATGCGCGTCAGGCTGATCGTGCCAAAGCGGTGCGTACTTTTTATGCGCAGTTGAACGATGCCCAGAAGAAAGCATTTGATGAAAATGCTTTTCCTCAACATGACGGACCGCACCACGGTGGGCCACGCCATGAAAAATAGTAACCAGCGTAAAACCATCCTGATTTGATGCATGAAACCGGCCACAATGGCCGGTTTTTGTGCTCAAATATTCACTATTGTAAGCCCGAGACCTTGTTTATGACTGACGGCCATCCCGAGACCCATGTATTGGTAGTAGATGACGATGATGCCATTCGTGATTTACTCTGCGATTTTCTGCAAGATAATCAACTGATCACCCATCAGGCAGCCAATCACGCACAAATGTGGCAAGCGTTACAGCAACACGTGCCTGATGTGATTATCCTGGATATCAACATGCCACAACGCAGTGGTATTGAGCTGTGCCGTGAGCTGCGCGAGTCACCCAAGTATCGATTGCTGCCGATTATCATGCTCACCGCACGCACCAGCTCACTGGATACCATTATGGGGCTGGAAACTGGTGCCGATGACTACGTAGCCAAACCGTTTGAACCACTGGAGCTGTTATCGCGTATCCGTAGCGTCATCCGCCGCTCGCGCATGCATGCAGAAAATCCGGGAAAAACCGCGCATGAAGAGCCCGCCGACAGTGGCATTTTGCGCTTTATTGGTTTTAATGAGTGGACGCTAGACATCCAGAACCGCACCTTGATTGATCAAAGCAATACCAGTATTGCGCTCTCTAATGCCGAGTTCAAGTTTTTGCGTTTTATGCTCTTGCATGCCAATCGCACCTTGAGCCGCGATCAGCTCATGGAAGAAATGCACGGCCGTGAAGCAGGCCCATTTGATAGATCAATAGACTTGCAAATCAGCAGATTAAGACAGAAACTTGAAGTAGATACTAAGAGTCCGTCTATGATCAAAACGCTGCGTAATGAAGGCTATCTGCTCACGGCAGATGTCCGTTATCTTAAATAAAAGTCCCTCACTATAAAGAGCACCAAAGCGATGATAAAGAAATTGTTGGGCACCATGTCGGTCCGTATTTTCCTGATTACCGTCATTGGGATTTTGCTCACTGCGGCCGTGGTGAGTATGTTAGGGCAACGCGACTCGCGCGAAAATGAAACGCGGCTACGCGACCAGTTTGCCTTCGACCGCATCGAGAGCATGATCCGCATTCTCGAAGCCACCGTGCCCGAAAAACGCTCCGAGATTCAAGATGTGTTTAAGCGTATGGGCAGCCACGTTACCGTAGGCGTAGAGCCGCCGCAAAATGCGCCACTGCTGCCGGCCGAACTCGCTAACCTGAACAACTTGCTGGTGCCTGAAGTAGCAGATTTTATCAGCCTGTCGCAGGCGAGCCATTGCGCCCCCCGCCGTGCCCCGCCCCCACCGCCCGGCTTTGGCGGCGCCCCGCCGCCACATCCACATGGCCAGTGTTTGGCGGTATACACGCATTTAGAAGACAACACCCCAATTTTGATCGAGCTGCACTATGGTGGCCACCGTCCACCACCGGGGCCGCCACATGAGCGTAATCCACTCACTATTTTGCTCGCCCTCTTAGGGCTAATCAGCATTGTCTGGGCGGTTGCCTCTGTGGCCACCCAACCATTGCGCAAACTGGCGAACGCCGCCTTGCAACTGGCCAATAATATCGAGCACGCGCCTTTACCAGAAAACGAAGGCTCGACCGAGGTGCGCCATGCCGCCAAAGCCTTTAACGAGATGCAGCGCAGCATCCTCAAACACATGCAAGAACGCGGCTTTATTCTTGGCGCCATTGCGCACGACCTGCAAACACCGCTCACACGTTTGCGTTTGCGCTTAGAAAAAGTCAAAGACCAAACGCTCAAACAAGGCCTGATTAGCGACCTGACCGCTACGCAAGAAATGGTGCGCGAAGGCCTGGATTTTGCCCGACTGTGTGGTGAAAACATTCATAAAAGCAAGGTAGAGCTGACCGCGCTGGCCACCGCCGTGTGTGATGACTTTGAAGATGCAGGCAATGCCATCGCCAGCACATTACCCACGCAACCTATTACTATTTTGGGCTCTGCGCACCTGCTCACACGCTGCCTGACCAACCTGCTCAATAACGCCATCGCCTACGCACAAACCCCCGCCTTGTCACTTTACACAGAAGGCAATCAGGTGATTTGCATGATTACAGACGACGGCCCCGGCATTCCGCCAACAGAGCTAAATAACGTACTTGAGCCTTTTCGCAGGCTCGAAGACTCCCGCTCGCGCCAAACAGGCGGCACCGGGCTCGGCCTGGCAATCGCGCGCATGATTGTAGAAAAACATGGCGGCAAGATGTCACTCAGCAACAAACCGCGACCAGCCTCTGGCCTGGTGATTAAAATCACACTGCCACTGCAATAATCGTGTTTGCAGTAGCAGGCAATCATGATTGTTGAACAGCACAGGCGCCACGGTGTAGACTAGCCCCCTGCTTGAGGCGTAAGCTATATAGGGCTTGCAAAAAAAACCGCACCGCCTAAGTACCTATTTTGTAAGCCATTGATTTAAAAACGGAGAAGTGGCAGAGCTGGTTGAATGTACCTGACTCGAAATCAGGCATACGCGCAAGCGTATCGAGGGTTCGAATCCCTCCTTCTCCGCCAAGAGCCTTGGAAACCTTGTATAATAAGGACTTCAAGCAAAATCAATGAGTTAAAGAGCTATTTACCGCAGTGTGTGTTACACCGAACATATGAAAGAACCTATGTGCACACATCTTACTAAACGCGGCTCAGTCTACTATTACAGACGCAAAACACCCGTCGAATTAGTCCACCTCTTCGGCAAAGAGGTTATGAAATCATTAGGCGTTAAAGAGCGCAAAATAGCAGAGCCACTTGCACGCCAGATTTCTACTGAATACGACATGCTTTTTGCTGCCGCTTCCGCTAACCTTGTCTTAGAGTCGGAAACACAGGCTCAAAACCCTCACCAGAACGCGCCCAAAGCCACTGAATCAATTAGCCGTGGGCTTACCATTGATGATTCAGAAGTCTACGCCTATCGCTTTCTAAAGCGTCTTAGGGTGCATCGTGAAGAAGCAGTGGCAACTGGTAATTATCAAGCTTTCAATCAGCGGCTGGAAAATACCCTTGAAGATGCAAAAGAGTATTTGGCTACGGGCGTACATCCCTTCGAGGATGCACCAGCGCAGATGTGGAAGTTAGAAGCCCAAATTAAAGCAATCAAAGCACTTAAAAAGAACAAAGACCTGCCCTTCATAGAGGTCTCCACTAAGCGACCTCTAAGTGACTCTGCGCCTGCCACTCAACATACAGGTCACCATCTATCAGAGCTTGTCGACAAATGGGCAGCCGAACGCACGCCAAGACCTAAAACAATCTCCAAGATGCGGAATGTTATAGCTAGGTTTGTGAAGGCCGTTGGAGTAAAGCCAATTGAGCAAGTAAGCAAGCGAGACGTTGTAGCTTTCAAAGATGAACTACTGGCATCAGGTAGTTCAGCTGCAAATGTTAATCAGTACCTCACTGAGCTAAATGTGCTGCTTAACTTTGCAACTCAACAAGCAGTTATCGAGACAAACCCCGCTCACGGAATCCGTGTCAAAGTGAATGCGTCGCCAAGGGACAAGCGCCTACCATTTGACCTTCCAGCTCTCACAGCCATTTTCAACTCCCCAGTCTACATTAAGGGCGAACGCCCCACAGGAGGTAAGGGAGAGGCGGCATATTGGTTACCATTGCTTGCTCTTTACACTGGAGCACGAATTGAAGAATTGTGTCAGCTAAATACAACCGACATTAAACAGGTGAGCTATCAGGATGATAGTGACGAGCCTGTTAATGTATGGGTAATTACTGTTACTGACGAGGGTGAAGACCAGAAGTTAAAGAACTCCGGCAGCAGGAGGATAATCCCTGTGCACAAGGTGCTAATCGACCTTGGATTTATCGATTATGTGAATAGTCTGTCCATTGGCCAATTATTTCCAGCCCTAAAACCAGCGAAGAACTTTGGCACATTCAGTGCAAATTGGTCAAAATGGTTTGGTAACTATTTGCGAAATGTCATTGGGGTCAAGGATACTAGAATGGTATTCCATAGCTTCAGGCACTGCTTCAAAGACTATGCAAGAGCGGCTAGTATCTCTACTGAAGTTCATAATGCGCTTACTGGACACAGTAGCGGAGATGTAGCAGAGCATTACGGCTCAAATACATATCCGCTAAAGCCACTTGTCCTTGCTATGTCAATGTACAAAGTGCCAGGGCTAGTGCTCCCCTTCCTAGCTAAAGACCAAGACTAAATTAAAAAAAACTTTTGGCCTGCTATTGGAATAGACAACGCGACATTTGCATATGTCTTAGCTAAGTAATGGCACAAGCACCACCAGCGCAACAAAGATAAAAATGTCCACGATTGAAATGCTAGTGAAAAAGTACTAGTAAACGACAAAAATAATACTTGCTCACTCGAGTCCAAGAAAAGTACCAGAAGCATGTACACAGACCTCGAGCTAGAGCAAGAACCACCCTCCCCCATAGCCCCTTACTCCAGCAATGATATAGACAGCTGAACCCAATGGCGCAAGTGTATCGATAGAGTGTACTTATACGTGACACAAGTTACACTCTTGATACTATCTTAAAAGTGTGTCAATAGACTCAAACTATTAATTAATTGACAAGTGTTTCACATCCCCTTAGACTCTAATTAACACTTTCGTTAGGAGTCATAATGGGTAACACTACAAAAGCGGCTGGTCATATCATCGGTTATGCAAGAGTCAGTACTGTAGACCAAGATACAGCCAGACAACTCGAAGCATTAAATGAGCTGGGAGTAGATAGGCTGTTCGAGGATAGAGCTAGTGGTAAGGATACAAATCGACCTAAGCTTGATGAAGCAATGCAATATGCTCGTGCTGGAGATACTCTAGTAGTACATAGCTTAGACCGTCTTGCTCGTAACCTAGTAGACCTATTAAGGATTGTGGATGAGCTAACTGCTAGAGATGTGACAGTGAGGTTTCTCAAAGAGAACTTAACTTTCACTAGCTCAGAGAACGACCATCTATCTAAGCTTATGTTACAAATGCTTGGTGCGTTTGCTCAGTTCGAGCGGAGCCTAATCAGGGAACGTCAGCGAGAAGGTATAGCTATCGCCAAGAAAGCAGGGGCGTTCAAAGGTAGAAAACAAGCTCTGACCGAAGAGCAAATCAAAAACCTAGTTGCTCTCGATACTGCTCAACACGGCAAGAATCGCAGCGCACTTGCTGCACAATTCGGTATTAGCCGAAACAGTTTATATCGTTATCTTGATAAGTCAGAAAATGCTACTCAACAGCAAACTATAAACATTCAGAATTGAACAGAATCGCGCCAAGAGGCACTAAAGATTTCGGCTGAAGCAATGCCCCTTGGCGATGCGAGAAAATGCGTTTAAGAAGGGTTTATGTAGTTCGATTTTTTAGCGCTATTACAAGTTGCCCCATAGTTTCTAGTCTATCGTCTGCGGGTACTTCATTAAGTAACAATACTAGTTCTTTAATGTCGTTTTCGCAGATGAACCAAATAGCTGGTTTACCTAAAACACTAGCTATCTTGTCGAGCATTGATAAAGGTGGACTGTGCTTACCATTTTCGTATTGGTTTATGCGCACCTTTGCAGTTGCCTCATCTATGCCAGCCAGAACACCCAAAGCCTCTTGAGAAAGCCCTGCTTCCTCTCTTGCTTCACGCATCCGTATAGCTATAAGACTTTCTAACCGCATACTAGCTCTTTAAATTAAGAACTAGTTTTTACCTTTTTTCGCTTGCGTTGGAGTTAAGTTAAACTTAACCTTGTGTTTCCTCTTTGACTTAACTTTCAGCCACATGTATCAAGTATCAACAAAAAGACTATCGGTCTCAATAACAGCAGTTTTATTTTCAAGCATTGTGAATGCTGGCAGCGATGCAAACGAAAACTCCGAACAAGCAGAAACTCCAGTGAGTAGGATGACTCAGCGTCAAAATGATAACTTCAATTTGGACGCATCAAAGCTTCCCGTAATTCCGGCTGCGAGCAGCACTGGTAGTAAAGGCGAATATAAAGCTCTGACACCTTTACAACTTGAAGCTGATAGAAATGGAGGTTCTATGCCTGAGCATTACACAGGCCCGACCTCTGGTAGGCTAGGCGAGTACATAGAGCCTGCATCTGTGCAGCAAGAGCGAGTACAAGCTCGGAAACAAATCGAAAAGGACTTAGCAGCTACCCCATTCAAGGACGCATTCAATGAATCATTAGGCGGCTATTCAAGAGATATTACTAGTACATCTAACACCGCTGAAGGCTCTGAAGAAGTAGACACCGATTACGATGTTGCTAAGTACCGTCAAGAGTTCAGAAGTATCTACCCAGAAGAGGATTGGGATGAACTAGAGCACACAACCAGCAAAGCTGAATATCTTGAATTAGTCAGACGTTCTGAGGAGAAGGCCAGGTTAAAAGCAATTGCTGAAAAAAGCCCATTAGGCCACATACTCGGGAGGATATTTGACCCAATCTTAATAGCAATCGGATTATTTTTATTTTGGCTTTTACGTCGAAAACTGCCATCGCATGATGCTCTTAAGAATTAAAACGCATGAGCTATTTCTGACCAATCGCCTGTGTAATTAGGGCTTTTGTAGCAACGCTTCATAGCCCAAGACTTATTGACGCCTTCTGATGCAAGCTTGATAGTACCTCGCTTATATTTTTGATTAATACTATCGATGGTACTCATCAAGCGCGTGGAGCGACTGTCGCTTTCCGTGAATCCAAATAGGTCAGTTTGTTGCCCTGTTGCAGGGACAAGCTCCATCAGCATGACACCTGCCTTCTGGTAGTATATGTCCTTTTTATAAATCTGCTTAAGCGCCCATAAAGCAGCGCGGGTTATCTGCAAAGAGTTATCAGTAGATGCTGGCAGAGGAACTACAAGGCTTGCTCCATAGTACTCAGCCTTATCAAATGGGCTGTTCTGTATAAACACATACAAAGCATTGGTGTACAGCTTTTGTTTACGTAATCTTGCACTAGCATTAGATGCATGAAAGCTTATCGCTTCTTGCAACTCTGTCAGAGTATTAACTCTAGCTCCAAATGAGCGGGAACTCATCACTTGCTTAGCATCTGGTAGCATCTCCTCTAATTCTAACCATGGCTCACCATTCAACTCCCTGACAGTTCGCTCTAGCAGAACTCCAAACTCATCACGAATACGCTTGGGGTTAGCGCGTTTTAATCGCAGCACATCAGACACACCTAGCTTGTTCAACTTCGCTTCCAGCTTCCCGCCAACACCCCACACCTTAGATACAGGCAAAGTTTGCATAAGGCCATCAAGCTCAGGCTGACTCATATTTGTAAAATCGCACACACCATTCATGTGTGCTTGCTTTTTGGCGCAGTGATTAGCAAGCTTAGCTAATGTCTTAGTATTGCCAAAACCTACACAGATAGGTAGCCCCGTCCATTGCATTACAGTGTCTTTAATTTCTATACCGTAAGCTGTGAAGTCGCACTTCATGCCCGTTAAGTCTAGGAACGACTCATCTATTGAGTAAACCTCTTGCCTCGGAGCAAAGTGCCTCAAGGTAGTCATGAAGCGATTGCTCATGTTTGCGTAAAGCTCATAATTGGAAGAGAAAGCAATGATACCCAGCTGCTTAGCTTGTTCTTGAATCTCAAACCATGGCCTACACATCCATAGCTCGATTAGCGCTTTAGCCTCCTTACTTTGAGCTACAACACAGCCGTCATTATTTGAGAGAACTACAACAGGCTTGTCTCGTAGGTCGGGTCTAAAAACCTTTTCGCAGGAAGCGTAAAATGAGTTTGCGTCGCAGAGTGCGTATACGCGATTATTTGGGCTGGTGAATGACATATGTCACAACACCAAAGATTGTCAGCTCCTGCCCCTCGGAAAATGCAATCGGAGGGTGGTCTGGATGTTCAGAAAGCAGCTTTACCGAATCTCCGCGTTTGTATAACCTCTTCACCATCCACTCACCGTCGACGGCAGCAATAACAATGCTTGAGGACTTAGGCTTAACCGCCCTATCTACAATCACTGTGTCACCCTCAAAAATACCTGCTCCCTCCATTGAGTTGCCTTTCACCTCAAAGAAAAAAGTAGCTGGAGGATTGCTTATGTAGCGTTCGTTAAGGTCTAAGAATTTCTGCTCATAATCTTGTGCAGGAGAGGGAAATCTAGATTGTCCTGCTGATACTTTTCCACTGTACATGGGTCTAGGTAGCGAAATGGGAGAGAAGGTAGCTGGAGTCAAGCTGATTAAAGACGGAGTATTCTTAGTGCTATTTTTCTTGAAGGCTTCAAGGTATACCAAGACATCGGCCTTGATACTTGTAGGCACTCTAATTACAGAAGTCTTTTCTCCATAAGGACTCATAGAGCGCTTTGGCCCAGAGTTAGGTCTTTTTCCACCGTGTGTCATAATGCATCTTTCTTCTGTTACACAGTTCAAGTGTATCATAACTGTTTCCCGCTCCCTTCCCCTTCCCCTGTAGTCAATAGTAAGAATTTACATTAGGATTACAAATGGGGAGGCTAGAATGCATAGCACAAAGAAAAAAGAACAATTTAATATAGCCTATGTTGCTGCAATTGCCGCACAAGCTGGAATATCCAATCTTTCTACTGTTGTTGATGATGACAGTATTGATGTCGTACTAATAGGCAAAGGTTTTAGCGGTAAGGTCAGAAATCCCCAAATACAGTTGCAGTTAAAATGCACGTCACAGAACTTGATAACAGGAAGCACTATCAAATTCCCATTGAGTTTAAAAAACTATGATGACTTACGTGGCACCGATGTTCTTTGCCCAAGATACTTAGTTGTTCTAATGGTGCCGGAAAATGATGATCATTGGATTGAACACGACAATGACTGTATGAAGTTGCATAACCTATGCTTTTGGGTTTCTTTAAAAGACAAGCCAAGTACATCAAACAGCACCTCTGTAACAGTAGAAGTTCCAACAAGCCAACGTTTGACGACTCAGACTCTCATCAAATTAATGAATGAAGCAAGTAATGTTTGATACGTTCAATAAAGCTGACATTGTCAAATTGGTTGGTGGCATTAGTCACGAAAAACTACAAGCTTATCTAATGCAAACAGGTTGGGAACAATCATCTAATGTCAGGGAAATTGCATCTGTGTGGCATAGGCCAGTTGATGATGACAAGGATGACATTGAAGTTGTAGTTCCCTCAACTAGGAGTCTATCTGATTATGCATTCAGAATTTTTGATGCAGTCAAAGTCTTGTCCACTTTTGAAAAAAAATCGATACAGGACATAGTCAAGGGTATTAGCGGTTTCTTTGCGGATGCGATAAGTATAAGGGTTATTCATCCAGATGTTAGTGACGGGACGATACCTATAGATGATGGATTAGCGCTAAATCAGCATGCAAAAGAACTTCTTACTTATGCAGCACTATCCACTCATTCAAAAAGAAGGAGTTTTTCAGGTGCTAAACCATCTGAAACTATAGCCTACATAGACTCGTTAAGACTTGGGCAAACGGCTGTAGGAAGTTATATCGTAAATGTTTTAGCCCCAATTCCAGCTGTAACAAGCCAAGAGTCAATTATGCCATCTAGTTCCTTGTCTAGAGTTGTAACTGACACTTTGATTTCCAGTCTTAATGCATTAATTAAAGCTAGTCAAAACTTTTCCAAAACTAATGATTTACGTGTATTTGATTCAACTATAGAAAATGGTGTTAGCTCAAATCTCTGTGATGCATTGGTTGGCTTCAGCGGCGAAAATCTCAAGAGAGAGTTTGAAATAATAGTATCCCCCTCACATGCTGACAAATCTAAACCAGAGAGTTGCAAGTTTGTATTTTCTAGAACACAAATTGCCCATATAGCCAAAGCCTCAGAGCATTTCAAAGAAAACTATGTTTTGGAAAACATTACAATCGAGGGTTTTGTGAAACGACTGGACAGACCAAAATCTCATGAAATTGGCACTGTTGTAATTGAAACCAAGATTCATGATGTCGATAAAAATGTATCAGTTGAACTAACATCAAATGACTACATATTAGCAGTCACCGCACATAAGGCAGAGAGTCTGGTTTCATGTAAGGGGGACTTACATGTTACCCCTAGAACAGCAAAGCTATTGAATCCCAGACAGTTCAAAGCTCTGGGCATTACTGATTTATTCGAGTAAAACAACGAAGTTTTATTATATACTTCGCAAGAAGGTGTGGCTTTTAACTGTTACACCCATAACTTACCCGTGTAACACCACGTAAAACATAAGCCTTTGATTTTAAAAGAAGTGAGTAGAATCCCTCCTTCTCCGCCAGGATTTATAAATAGTTTAACTTCAAATGAGTTACATGGCTGATAAACATGAGGCTCTAGAATGCTTAAACCAACTAATATGATTAAACGGGGGCTACTATTTCCGCCGTAGAGTCCTTAAGTCTCCCCTTACCGTGCTTCCCGAAGCTAATAAACTTCAGCGCATCGAATCAATTAATCTTAATCCAGAGTTTCAGCGTATCCGCATGGTGCAGACAGTCCAGAGCTTCATGAGGTTTCACGAAGTGTATAAAGTCCCTTCCGGACCGTTGGTAGCCCTTGAGTCTTTGTATAAAGAAATATGGGCCGGCCTTAAGGAATTTTTTTAAATTAGTCAGTGAAAATTCATGGTAAAAAAACACTCTAGTACGGCACCGCCTTGTGCTTTTTGTGAAAACCCTAGAAATAGCAAAGAACATCATTGGCCACAATGGCTAGATGAGATTTATCCAAATAGGACACATGAAGATATAAACTCTCAAATGACTTTAACAGTTCAGAATCTTATCTCTATTCCAAAATTCACTAGAGAACCAAACTTAAGGAAAAGACGAGGACATACAAGAACGGTTAGTAAAAAATCTGTTTGCATCGCATGCAATGGCGGATGGATGAGTGTATTACAGGGCAAAGCTAAACCAATTCTAAAAGAACTCATTTTAGGCACTAAAACTATCTTAACGGTTCAGGAACAAGAAACAATTTGTCAATGGATGACCATGACAGATATGACTTCTGAGTTTACGGATATACCCACGATGACAACGACTGTCGAGCAACGGCATGAGTTCAAGGATAAAAGGCTCCCACCAAAAGGATGGATGATATTTGCTGGCAGATATAAAGGGACTGATTGGGATATACGCCTGAGACATCATGCAAGCTCTACCGTATTGTATAAGCCCTTTAATACACATACGACATTATTCGGAATCGGCGAATTTATGTTCTATGTAATGGCTGTACATGAGGGGGTATTCAAACCAATAGATGAGTTTATGGCTGATTTCGCATCTTTGTATAATTTAGCAAGAATATGGCCTCCAAAAAATGAAATAATAGCTTGGGACACGCTTCCTTACTTAAATGATTTTGACGCTGCAGACTTGGCAGACTTCATTCATCTAATGATCAAACCCTTACATATTCCTGGAATGGTCAGCTATATGTATTATTAATGTATTCTTCAAAACTTACTAAAAAACTCCGTTTTCCTACTCTCTAACTGAGCTGCTTATTATCCCGTCCTCTCCATCAAAAAAACACTTTTGTACCCACAGACAAAAGAAAAACTAATCTATTGACGATGGCGGTTGAGGGTGAGATCCTTTTAAATTTGAAAATCGTTTCCACAACATCTGTGGATAAGACAGTGGATTGAGTCTTAATAGTAGCGATAACTACTTGTTCTAATGACGCTTTGCGTGAGTGAGTATTATTTATACGACAAACCTGAATATATTCAGGTTTGCTGGTATCTTCAGCTTAAACACTTATCCAACGTTGGCCTATTTTCTGGCGATCACTACCGCTAACCGGCACCACCAATACGCTCAGCGGTGCCAATTGCATTGGCTGATTAGTGCGTTTCAAGCTTCATATACACGTCTTCGTCTGAAACCATGTCCAAGACTTTTTCTGTGAACTCGTCGGAGCATTCGCTTGACCATTCAGCATCTTCATTGAAGTCTTTGGTCATCATCGGCAAGAAGCTCATGTGCATGTACTGCCCATCGTCCATTTTAATGGCCTGCACCTGGTCTGGATGCTCAACGACCTCCCAGGTGTCAGGGATGTCTAATTCCACTTGAATGGTGACTAATAGTTTTTTCATATTGCGTCCTTGCGTTAAGTTGCTTGTTAAGTTTGTGGACTATAGGTGTTCTTTCAGTGAACCACAAGTAAACTTTCACGATCAATCAGGACAAAATTATGTCGTGGCATATATTCAGTCTTTGCCGTGAAAGAGTTCTCGCGTGACAAGGCGAGGAATATGCCTAAGATGACTCTTGAGCATTTAACTGAGCGCTGCCAGTCAGTTGCTCCAAGACCAAAAGATAAGCCGTGCTAGTATGATTAATATTAAAAAGACGTAGGAAGCAGTATGAGAATGAAAGGTTTAAACAATCAATACCATCAAGGCAGCGTCAAAGCAACGATGCTTGCTGTTATGTTTATAGTCGCACTCATTGTGGCTGGGTATTTTCTCCGCGATAGCAATAAGAGCCGGCAGGCAACTGTGGTTGAGTCAGTCGATGCGGGGCATTTAGTTGGCATGTCGTTCATATCAAACACGTTTAGTGCAGATCACACCAAGATAGAAACTAACAAAGACACCTATATCGTTCGTGGCAAACTTCAGGCGGAAAAAGGGGCCACCTTCAGACTTGAAAAAAGGTTAAATAAGCAGAAATTTCTTTGTGAAACCGCCAGCAATGCTTGTTGGAAGCTGGTGTTTTAAGCGGCAATAAAACCAACTCAGGATTAACTCCTATATCCACAGCCACTGATTCCTTGCATCCTAGCAATCAGTGTTTGATGACCCCCATAACAGTTTGCAGTGAGGCAACTTATTACAAGCGGGGCAATCAAAGCTTCCCCGATCCGGTAAAGACATACTATCTCCGGCTTAAGGCACCTCTTTTGAGGTGCCTTTTTCTTTTGCAGTCTTAGCCAAAAGACTTTTTAATCACCCCATCGTCTTTTCACGACCATCATCATGTTGGCTTTAGTTTTCACAACCAGTCATAAACATGATAGATTTTTAAAAAATATAAAAATTATCATGCCATGCAAGCAGTCATCCGCGTTTCAAGTTTTTCCAACCAAGCTCTCTTTTTTCTGTTAGCGATCACCCTCAGCCAACTGGTCATTGCGGATGAAGCCGCTAACGAGACCGAGTTAGCTGATGTTGAAGTCACCGCCACCAAGAGAAACAGCACTGCACTGCGCTGCGCCTGCCATTGATCGCAGAGTCGATTGCCTACTCTGACTTACAAGGTGCGCATGTCCATCAGGTTTCACAATTAAGCGGCCTGCTGCCTAATTTTTCTATACAGCAATATGGCGTGTATAAAAGCGCCTATATTCGCGGCGTTGGCGGTGGTGGCAGAAATGCAGGGTTTGATGCGCGCACGGCAGTGTATGTCGATGGCGTGAATGTCGGGCCAACCATGGCACTCGAAAGCCTGCTTTTTGATATTGACCAGATAGAGATTGCCAAAGGCCCGCAGGGCTATGCGCAGGGCAATCAATCTGATACGGGCGCTATTTTTATCAATACACAACAAGCAAGCGCGTTACCCGAGGCACGTATCAAGTTTGGTCTGGGTAACTTTGATTACCGCGAAACCACGGCGGTGATCAATATGCCGCTGGCGGAGCACATCAGCACCCGCATTGCGGTTAGAAAAGAGACGCGTGATGGCCATGTTAGCAATAATGCAGATCAACAAGCCCTTAAAGATCAGGATAACACCGCGGCCAGGGCGCAGTTACAAGTACAAACCAGCGAGCAGCATCGCTTAAAACTATATGCCGACTATGCAGACCTCAGCAACCAAAACTTTTTAGCACAACCGACCACCGGCATGTTTGGCCAGCCGGTGCAAAGCGGCAATACATTCTCACGCGTTTATTTAAATACGCAGCCCATGGCACACACGCTGGCGCAAGGCTTTAGTATTCAGAGTGAGCGGCAATTGGCCAACCACGCACAGCTAGAGATGATAGTGGCGGCCAGGGATCACCGGCACAGCCGCCAAGCCGACAATGACTATAGCGCCAATGATGTATTAGCGACCTATTACAAAGATCGCCACCAGTTCACCAGCCAAGAGTTGCGTTATCGCTCAGACGAGCAAGAGGCACTACGCTATGTCTCGGGGCTGTATTTCTCGCAAGAGGCGCAATCTAATGATCGCCGTGCCGTGTTTGGCAACGACATGGCCACACTGATAAAACGCCCCGGTGCGACTATATTGACGCCGTTTGGCACGACCTTCGGCGTCGCGGCAGGGGCAGTGGTGCCATTACAGGCCAAGGTGAACACACAAACCCAGGCCTTATACGCCAATGCCAGTTACGCGTTTGAACCATTCACATTGCACGTGGGCGGGCGTTATCAATGGGAGCAAAAACAGCTGGATTTTAGCCTGGATGGCGCACAGAGCGGCACCTTCCGTATTGGCTCCCTCGACCAACAAAAACAGGCCATGGCGAATCATTTTTTCTCGCCGATGCTGGCCGTGAGCACTCAGCCTAACCAAAGAAATACCTTGCTGGTTAAATTGGCACGCAGCTATAAAAACGGCGGCTGGAATACCGATTTTTTAAATCGGGCGCAAGTGCAAGATGGCTATGCGTTTGCACCTGAGTCGGTGAATAGCCTGGAGCTTGGCTGGCATTATGCGCATGCCGCGTTTGACTTAAACACCTCGTTGTTTGTGAATCATTACGACAACTACCAGGTATTTCAGCTTTCCCGGCTGGGCAACGCGCAAGTGCTGCAGCTACGCAATGCTGCCAGCGTCAGAACGCAAGGCCTGGAGTTGAGTGCGCTGATCCCGATTAATCAGGCATGGCTTATCAATACAAAACTAGCTTATCTGGATGCCAGCTACCTGCGTTTTCCTAGGGGCGGGTCTCAGGGGGCTGATGCCTCCGGGCAAGCCTTGCCTGACGCGCCACGCTGGAGTGTGGCCAACACGCTCAGCTACGGCGTACACGCGCATGCGCTCACCGGCAAGCTGGAGGCCAGCATTCAACATTACTACCAATCAGCGACTTACAGTGGCATCAGTAATGAGCCGGAAAACAGCCAGCTGCCTAAAAGAAACTTGCTCAACACTTGCCTCAACTACACCACCGACAACCAGCACTGGCTGTGGAGTGTATGGGTGAGAAACCTCACCAACCAGCAGTTTGCCGTGGCGAAGGGAAAAGACTTTTTAGGCAACCAGATTGCGATTTATAACGAACCCAGACTAGTGGGGGTGAGTGGCGAATATCGATTTTGATTTTTAGTGCTTGAACAGGCACCAACAGACGCAAGCTAGGATTGCAGCGCGCGGATTTCTGGCAGGTTGCGCCACCAGCTATAGACATCCATACCGCAGCCAAATACATAGCGGTTAGGCACGGTGAGGCCCACCACATCGGCCTGCAACGGTTTTTGCAGGCCATTGTCTTTTTCGGTAAGCACAGCAGTCAATACTCGTTTAGCACCCGCCTGCTGGCAATATTCAACCACGGCTGCCAGCGTGATGCCCTCATCGAGAATGTCGTCCAGCACCACCACGGTTTGCCCGGCCAGGTCGAGCTCTGGCTGCTTGCTCCAGACAATCTCTTGCCCGGCAGTGCCGTGATAACGGTTGGCTTGCAGGTAATCGAGCCGGGCGGGCACGGCCAAGCGGCTCATTAATTGCCCGGCCAAATATAAACCGCCACGCATCACACATAACAGCACCACTGGCTGGTCACCGGATAAGCGGTCACGCAACTGGTCGGCCATACCATCAATGGCGAGGCTGACCTCGGCGGCGGTAAACACCACATCAGAGTGAGTGATCCAGAAATCTGGCGATTGCGCGGGTGCAGCAGACATAAGGCTTAGATGTCCAGTGACTTCAAATAGCTTCTAAAGCTATCGGCAATTTCAGGGTGCTTGAGCCCCAGCTCAACGTTGGCCTGCATAAAGCCGAGTTTGCTGCCGCAGTCGTAGCGTTTGCCTTTGTAGCGATACGCCATGACCTTTTCAAACTCCATCAAGGCAGAGATACCGTCAGTCAGCTGAATTTCGCCGCCCTTGCCTGGTTTAACATGCTCCAGGCAATCAAAAATACGTGGGCTTAATACATAGCGACCAACCACAGCCAGGTTAGACGGTGCTTCTTCTGGCTTTGGTTTTTCTACCATGCCTTTTACTTCAAGCAGGTCGTCTGTTTTTGCTATAGCATCCACCACGCCATAGCTGCTGGTTTCTTCTGGTGCCACGGTTTCAATGCCTAAAATAGAGCATTGCTGCTCGGCATACATATCCACCATTTGTTTGGTGATAGACACCTCACCCACCAGTAAATCGTCGGCCAGCAACACCGCAAACGGCTCGTTGCCCACCACCGGTTTAGCGCACAGCACCGCATGGCCCAGGCCCAATGCCTGTGACTGGCGAATAAATACGCAACTGACGCCTTTAGGCAAAATGCTGTGTACGATATCGAGCAGCTTTTGCTTGCCCGCTGCTTCCAGCTCGGCTTCTAGTTCATAAGCTTTATCAAAGTGGTCAGCAATCGAGCGCTTGTTGCGGCCGGTGATAAAAATCAGCTCGGTGGCACCCGCGGCAATCGCCTCTTCTGCCGCATATTGAATCAGCGGTTTATCCACCACAGGCAGCATCTCTTTTGGGCTGGCTTTGGTCGCCGGTAAAAAACGGGTGCCCAACCCCGCCACCGGAAACACTGCTTTTGTAATTTTTTTCATGGTCGTATCCTAATAAAAATAGTTATAAAAATAATCAACAATTATCTAATATTCAGTATAGATTTTAATTTTAAGCACAGCACGGCACTGGCCAGCAGCGCCGTGATCGCATTAGCAATAATCACCGGCCAATCCTCAATCAGGATGCCGTAAATCAGCCACAGCAACACGCCCGTTGTAAAAATCGTATACATGGGCAGTGAAATACCGCTTAAATCCCGGGTGCGCCATGATTTGAGCACTTGTGGCACAAATGCTAGCGTAGTGCATACCGCTGCCATCGAGCCAACACAGGTATTTAACGTGATCACTTCAAATCTTCTACTTCGGCACCAAACGCCTGCAACTTAAGCTTCTTCAACTGGTCCCGGAATTGGGCCGCTTTTTCAAACTCCAGGTTTTTCGCCGCGTCGTGCATGGCTTTTTCAACCCGCTTGAGCTCTTTGGTCACCGTTTTTTCGCTCATGCTGGCAAAGCTGGCCTGCTCTTGCGCCGCCTTGCGTTCACGCTGGGCTTCGTCTTTGTCATACACACCATCAATAATATCCTTGATGCGCTTGGTCACACCCTTAGGCGTAATGCCATGCTCGGCATTAAAGGCCACCTGGATTTTACGTCTGCGGTCGGCTTCATCCATCGCCAGCTTCATGCTGCGTGTAATTTTGTTGCCGTAAAAAATCACCTTGCCATTAAGGTTACGCGCTGCACGGCCTGCGGTTTGGATCAATGACCGCTCAGAGCGTAAAAAGCCCTCTTTGTCGGCATCGAGCACAGCCACCAGCGACACTTCTGGAATATCCAGCCCCTCGCGCAACAAGTTAATGCCCACCAGCACATCAAACTCGCCCAGGCGCAAGTCGCGGATAATCTCCACGCGTTCTACCGTATCAATATCACTGTGCAAATAGCGTACTTTAACGCCATGCTCGCTTAAATAGTCGGTCAAATCTTCAGACATCCGCTTGGTCAGCGTGGTCGCCAGCACGCGCTCGCCCACGGCCACGCGCAATCTAATCTCGCCCAGTAAATCGTCCACCTGCGTGTCAGCCGGTTTCACCGTGATTTCAGGGTCAACCAGGCCGGTTGGCCGCGCAATCATTTCGACTACTTGCTGCTGGTGATTTTTTTCGTACTCTGAAGGTGTCGCCGACACAAACACGCACTGGCGCATGATGCGCTCAAACTCTTCAAATTTAAGCGGGCGGTTATCCATGGCCGAAGGCAAACGCCAGCCGTAATCGACCAGGTTGGATTTACGCGAGCGATCCCCCAAATACATGCCGCCAACTTGCGGCACGGTGACATGGCTTTCATCAATAATCATCAATGCCTGCTCGGGCAAATAATCAATCAGTGTTGGCGGCGGGTCACCCGGATTACGTCGGGTTAAATGGCGGCTATAGTTTTCAATGCCTTTACAAAAGCCAATCTCATTCAGCATTTCGAGGTCAAACCGTGTGCGCTGTTCAATACGTTGCGCTTCAACCAGTTTGTTTTCGCTCAAGAAAAAACTCACGCGCTGGCGCAATTCTTCTTTAATCGTGTCCATGGCCCGCACCGTCGCTTCACGCGCCGTCACATAATGGCTGGAAGGGAAAATACGAAAGTTATGGATTTTGCTGAAAATCTGGCCAGTGAGCGGATCAAACAACTGTATCGTTTCAATTTCGTCGTCAAACAGACTGATACGCACGGCGGTTTCACTGTTCTCGGCCGGAAACACGTCAATAATGTCGCCGCGCACGCGAAAGCAGCCGCGGCCAAAGTCAAAATCGTTACGGTCATATTGCATGCTAATCAGGTGCGCCACCACGTCTTTCTGCGACATTTTCTTGCCCTGATGAATATGCAGCACCATGCCGTGATATTCGCTCGGGTCGCCAATGCCGTAAATAGCCGACACGGTTGCCACAATCACGGCATCTTCGCGCTCCAGCAAAGCCTTGGTCGCCGACAAGCGCATCTGCTCAATATGCTCATTAATACTGGAGTCTTTTTCGATAAACAAGTCACGCGAAGGCACGTATGCTTCTGGCTGGTAGTAATCGTAATAACTGACAAAATACTCCACCGCATTGTTAGGAAAAAACTCCCTGAACTCGCTATAAAGCTGGGCGGCAAGCGTTTTGTTTGGCGCCATAACAATCGCCGGTTTGCCGGTGCGGGCAATCACATTGGCCATGGTGTAAGTTTTGCCCGAGCCAGTCACACCGAGCAAGGTTTGAAATTTCAAGCCATCGTTAATCCCCTGCGTCAGCTTTTCAATGGCCTGTGGCTGATCGCCAGCAGGCGCAAACGGCTGGTGCAATTCATATTTACTGCCTGGAAAAGTGACGATCACAAGAACAATCTGGAGACAAGAATGGTATAAACCATATTTTAACTGTTTTTGTAGCCACAGGCGCAGGATTTACAATTTTCGCAGATGCTTGTCGCCTGAACTTTTATCGCAAGAATCAGTCATTTTAAAAACGCCAAAACAGGCACCAGGGGGTTACGTGAAACACTTGTTTTTAGCATGCATGCTACTCGGCACATCCGTTGCCCACGCCTATAACCAGCAAGCGCTGATGGAGGCCTATTTTGGCGTCGTTATGATTCGTGGCTACAACCTGGATGGTGGCATGGCTTATGGCTCCGGCGTGGTGGTGGCAGACAACAGTGTCGTCACCAACTGCCATGTGTTACGCGCCACCAAGCAACCCTGGATTTCGCGTGGCGAGGATAGTTACCCGATCACTGAAGTGCGTGCCGATGCCTGGCACGACCTCTGTTTGGTCACCACCCACAATATGCCGTTCAAACCGGTGCCACGAGGCAGCAGCCTCAGCCTCGCGCGTGGACAAGAAATCACCGCCATCGGCCACTCTAATGGCGTGCCCGCCCCCATTACCTCAGTAGGCGAAATTCAGGGCCTCTACCCCACGCAACCAGGCAATATGATACGCAGCAGCGCCAAGTTTCTCATGGGCGCCAGTGGCAGCGGCCTGTTTGACATGGAAGGAAAATTAGTCGGCATCAACACCTTTAAAACCGCGGGTAATGGCGGCAGCATTCACTTTGCACTCCCAGTAGAATGGTTGGAAACCCTGGCAAAAATGCCCGCCAGCACGGAGTTTCCGGTACACGGCAAAGCGCTGTGGGAAGAAGATGAAGACAAAAAGCCTTTTTATATGCGTGCAGCCGTGCCTGAATCGCGCCAAGACTGGGCAGCACTGCAAAAAGTGAGTAGCTTATGGACACAACAAGAGCCAGCCAGTGCCGATGCCTGGTTTAGCCTGGGCTTGGCACAACTGTCGTTAAAACAACTCGATTCAGCCGCCAGCGCTTTTGATCAGGCAACCCGCCTGGACCCGCAATTTATTGAAGCCTGGTTTCGGCGTGGCGAAGTCGCCCAACAACTCGGCGATCAGCAAACCGTGCAAAAAATCGAGACCCGATTACAGCAAATTGACCCGTTGCTGGTCTCTGTTTATCAGGCTTATCTCGGCTGCGACAAACACTGCCCAAAATAACGGCTTGATTATTTTAGAAAAACCGGGCGCGCCAGCTTCCACAGTCGTGTTTTTTTGCGTAAAATATTGCGTTTTTCAATTTTTTGCAGTCCGCAGCCAGCGGCCTGTTTGAGCATAGTCGACCAACAAGGAAGCAATCTTGAGCCAAGCTGCCGCCATCGTGCTGTCTGCACGCGTGTTATCCATTAAAGAATCCCCAACTTTGGCCATTACCGCCAAAGCTGCCAAGTATAAATCTGAAGGCCGCCCGATTATTGGCCTGGCTGCAGGTGAGCCAGACTTTGATACGCCACAGCATATTAAAGATGCTGCCAAGGCCGCCATTGACGCCGGCTATACTAAATACACGCCAGTCAGCGGTATTCCGTCGCTAAAAAAAGCCATTGTTAACAAATTTAAAAATGAAAACGGCTTTGACTACGCTTTAAACGAAGTAATTGTCGGCGTCGGTGGCAAACAAACCATCTTCAACCTGTGCCTGGCTGTGTTAAACCCTGGCGATGAAGTGATTGTGCCTGCGCCTTACTGGGTCAGCTATGCTGACATTGCCATGGTGGCCGAAGCCAAACCGGTGATTATTGAATGCGGTATTGAGCAAGGCTTTAAATTGCTGCCTGCGCAACTCGAAGCCGCGATTAACGCCAACACCAAACTGGTGATGTTTAACTCGCCTTCTAACCCAACCGGCGCCGTTTATACCCTGGACGAATTAAAAGCCTTGGGTGAGGTATTGCTCAAGCATCCACACGTATTAATTGCCACCGATGATATGTATGAGCACGTCAACCTGACGGGCGACAAATTCCATAACATCCTTAATGCTGCGCCTGGCCTTAAAGACCGCTGCATCGTGCTAAACGGTGTTTCCAAAGCGTATTCCATGACCGGCTGGCGCATTGGTTACGCGGCGGGCCCGGCTTACATCATCAAAGCGATGGAAATCCTGCAAAGCCAGTCCACCAGCAACCCGGCCTCGATTTCGCAATATGCAGCCGAAGCAGCCCTGAGCGGCTCACAAGACTGTATCAAGCCGATGGTCGCTGCGTTCCGCGAGCGTCACAAATATGTGGTTGACCGCTTTAATGCCATGCCTGGCCTCAGCTGCTTAATGGCAGGCGGTGCGTTCTACGCCTTTCCGGATGCGCGCCAGGCAATTGCCAGCCTGCACCAGGCAGGCAAAATCAACGCCTCCACAGATATGGCCCTGGCTGAATACCTGCTGGAACAACACAATGTCGCCGTCGTCCCAGGCTCAGCGTTTGGCGCAGAGGGCTACTTCCGCATCTCGTTCGCCACCAGCATGGAAAATCTGCGCGAAGCACTCGATCGCATTGAAAAAGCATTGAGCTAAGCAGTAATGTCTGATTAATAAAAAAAGCGCCCGAGGGCGCTTTTTTTATTTGGGTATTTAAAGCAGCATTAATCTTTAATAAAATCTTTGAGCAAGCTTTGCTGCAACGCCACGTCGCTAGGCAGGCCAGCGTTTGCCATCAGGTCTACTACTTCGCTCACCGCCAGGCTGGCAGGCTGCGCAGCTGCAGAAGCATGATCCTGAATCAAATCCTCAATATGCAGCGCAACCGGCGCCTCTGCCGCAAAGGCGCTAAAGCCATCCCCTGCCGACATCGCACCCAGCAAGGCAGATAAATCCAACACATCATCCCCGGACTGAATCGCAGACAGTACTTGCTGCAACAACCACGGATTCACCGCATCATCGCTGCTATTAGCCACAAAGTCGGCGCCCAACTGCGCACTCAAAGTAATGGTCTGCGACTCACTCACCTGCACCATGCCACCCACAGTGGTTTCGACGGTCACCGCTGCACCCTGGCTGGTCACCAAACGATCACCCTCACGCAACCAGTCTCCGGCTACCAGCTGATGATGCTGGCCACGGGCATCAATCACCTCGACCACACCATCTATACTTGCAATTTTTCCAACCATGGTTCGCATCGCATTCTCCTAGCGCACATTATAAGTCAGCACCCTGACAAAGCCGCGACTGTCAAGGCTTGGAGCCACGAATATTACAAAAATTTGCTTAAAGCAAGGCGCTGGCAAGCCATTTCTGCATACCGATTTGTCAACCACAAAAAATATAAAATATTTCGCAAAAAGTGGTTGACCAAGGGGCGTGGTCTCAGTAATATAGCGCCTTCAAACGACGTACCGATTCCTCAATAGCTCAGTCGGTAGAGCGCCGGACTGTTAATCCGTAGGTCCCTGGTTCGAGCCCAGGTTGAGGAGCCAAATTAAAAAGGCCTTGCAGAAATGCGAGGCCTTTTGTTTTATTCGTCCTCATAATGTCTCACAAAAGCATCACATCTGTGCCAACTGCATGGCCCTTGGTTTGTACACTCGCACCCTACTTACTCTTCTCGAATAAATGCTAGCTGCCGATCCAGGCACTGCTGCACTCTTTTCATCAACACATCACCGCCACCTAACTTCTCTACAATAAGCAATAACTGTAGACGAGCTTTATCTTCAATGTCGTCAATGATGGCTTTGGCAATATTCTCATTAATACCGAAATGTGAGGCCGCACGCATGGCTAAACTGAGCTTGGCAAGATTGTTGCCAGGAAAAATAGCCAGTGCCTGGTAATGGATATTGCTGAGTTGCATCACCACATCAAACGCGGGTGACAGTTGATATTGATTGCCTTTGACATGCAGCATGCCATGATTTTTTACATGGTCATCCGTATTGTCGATGATGAGGTTGAATACCATTCTGCGATATAGCTGATTTAAATCGTATTCGGGTTTGGCTGAAATCTGCCTGATCACCTGCGCGAGTTCGATATAGCTACCGCCATTCGAATTATATGGCACATCTAATAGTGCAGAAGCTGACAGATAATGAATGCGCCGCTCGTCATCAATATTGCCCGCGCGGTCAAAGCGTTGCACCAGCAAGGCGTGTCCGCGGTGCGTCTTTTCCAGTGTATGCGGAGACACTTCAATGCCACATAGCCCAGCTAATTCAAGCATCGCGGCCTCAAGCAGTTCAACATCGTGGTCATCTCCGTTGGCGGGGAATTTTGCAATCCATCTTTTATGGTCATGAATAAAATCCGCTTTGGGTCTCGCCCCGCCCAGGCTGCCGCCTTTGTTGAGCAATCGACGCATGTGTAACGGGATCTCCATCGCAAACTCTAACCTTTTGACCGCTTCTGACATTTCATTTAATGAAAATAAGTCAGCCTCAGCTGGTTGAAGCTGAATCGGCAGGCTTTCGGCAAAAGTCATTGCGCCCACACGATTCGCGTTTGTTAACAGCAGCACATCAATCTCATCGAGTGCCCTGCCTTGTTGGGATTCCAGCACTTTGCGCCCCCAAGCATCCGGCAACGCGTCGCGCAAGGTGAGCGGTAAAGCGCCGCCATCACGCACGCGGCGCTCAGGCACACTGACGATTTCATGTTTAAGCGGAAGATGCAGTGGGTTTAATGCAAAGGCATCAGGCGCCGCTAAAAAACCAGTGCCGTAAGCCAACTGGCTAGACTCAACCACACCTCTGCGCGCGAGTTTCAAGACTGCCGCAGGCCTGACAGTTTCATCAGACCTGGTTGCCATGCCTATATAAATGGTGCGATTAGAAATCACGCTCAGTCTCGGAGATAAATGCGGCGTCGGTGGCACCAGACTTTCTTCTTGCGCGTGTATTGGCACTTGCATGAATAGGCATGGGCGCTATCGCTTCAAGGGTGTCTAATTGACCAAACAGCCATAATGCGTTCGCAATAATGCCCACGCTTGCGCTAGGCTTGCCAGCCTCAATCGCCCGGTAAGTGTTCTGTGAACAGAGCAAGCGGATTGCCATCTCCTTCACCGTCCAGCCCAAAGCCACGCGGTTGGCACGCAGGCGCAGACCTAGCGCTTCTAATGCCTTTAGCACATCCGGGTTAGCACTCTCAAGTGAGTTTGTTTTTTTAGACATCAATAAATTAATATTTAATTATCTTAAAGTTCATTATATTGCGTTTTAATGCGAAATCAATTCATTTTTAAGCAGCGTTATTCAGCTGCATTTCGAACAACTGAAATAAATAGCTGCGCTCGCACGCAAAACTTATTGTCATCAATACGGGTCAATGCTGATAATATTTCCTGGCGAGTGACTTCCACTCAATGGGCGCAAGCACGCAAAGCCACACCCGTGCGAATATTGCCAGTGATGTAAAAGGATAAGCATGTCTGATTTGGCATTAACCTTGGCCAGAATCCAGTTTGGATTCACCATTTCTTTTCATATTGTGTTTCCGGCAATCACGATCGGCCTGGCCAGTTACCTGGCGGTGCTGGAGGCAAGCTGGTTAAAAACCAAAAATACGGTTTATCTCGACTTATATCATTTTTGGGTCAAGCTATTTTCGCTCTGTTTTGGCATGGGCGTGGTCTCTGGCCTGGTCATGGCCTATCAATTTGGCACCAACTGGTCAGGGTTCTCTAGTGTAGCGGGCAGTGTCACCGGGCCGTTGCTGGCTTACGAGGTACTGACGGCGTTTTTTCTCGAAGCTGGCTTTTTAGGCGTGATGCTGTTTGGCTGGAACAAGGTCGGGCCAAGCCTGCACTTTACGGCAACCTTGATGGTGGCTGTTGGCACGCTGGTCTCGGCCACCTGGATATTGGCTTCAAACAGCTGGATGCAAACCCCGCAGGGGTTTGAGCTGATTAATGGCAAAGTGATTCCAGTCGATTGGTTCAAAATCATCTTTAATCCGTCGTTTCCATATCGACTGGTGCATATGGTGATTGGCGCTTACCTGGCAACTGCGTTGTTTGTGGTTGCATCCGGGGCCTGGCAATTGCTGCGTGGCAAAGACAATGCCAGCGTGCGCAAGATGCTTTCTATGGGCCTATGGTTAATATTGCTGCTGGCACCATTACAAGTGGTGGTGGGTGATATGCATGGTTTAAACACCCTGAAACACCAGCCAGCCAAAATTGCCGCAATTGAGGCGCACTGGGAGAACAAAGGTGACGAAGCCACGCCTTTGGTGCTGATGGCCTGGCCGGACATGGCGCAAGAAAAGAATCACTTTGCGCTGGAAATCCCGGTGTTAGGTAGTTTGATTTTGCGCCATTCGCTCACCGAGCAGATTCCGGCATTGAAGGAGTTTGCACCACAAGACCGCCCCAATGCCACGATTATTTTCTGGACGTTTAGAATCATGGTCGGGTTGGGCATGCTGATGATTCTGTTGGCCATGACTTCAGTGTGGTTGCGTTATAAAAAACAGCTATACCAACACAAGCCTTTCCTTAAATTTGCCACGGCCATGGGCCCGGCCGGACTCATTGCGATTCTGGCAGGCTGGTTTACCACTGAAATTGGCCGCCAACCATGGGTGGTATATGGCGTGTTACGCACGGCAGATGCCGTGACACCACACACCGCCAGTGAAGTGGGACTGACGCTGGCCTTGTTTGTCGTCATTTACCTGGCCGTGTTTGGCATGGGCACACTATATGTGTTGCGGCTGGTGAATATCGGGCCAAAAACAGATGAAGCATTACAGGGCGACGCCATTTCGGTGAACCCGGGCGACGTCGAGGCATTTGCGCTGGCACCGGAGTTTCATCCTGACGCCAAATCGCCCGCTACAGGAAAGGAAAAATAAATGGACTTATCACTGGTATGGGCGATCATTATCCTGTTTGGCATAATGATGTACATCGTGATGGACGGCTTTGACCTGGGCATAGGTATTCTGTACCTCTTTTTTAAAGACAAAGATGACAGAGACCTGATGATGAACACGGTTGCCCCGGTATGGGACGGCAATGAAACCTGGCTGGTGTTAGGCGGCGCAGGCTTGCTGGCGGCATTCCCGCTGGCTTATTCGGTGATTTTAAGTGCCCTCTCCTTGCCCTTGTTATTTATGTTAATGGCCTTAATTTTTCGCGGCGTTGCCTTTGAGTTCAGATTTAGGGCGCATGATGCAGAACGCCACTTTTGGGATAAAGCCTTTTTGTATGGCTCTATCGTAGCGACTTTCTTTCAGGGCATGACGCTGGGCGCCTACCTGCAAGGTATTCAAGTGGTGAACCAGGCCTATGCAGGCGGGCCGCTGGACTGGATTTCACCGTTCTCTATTTTTACCGGGCTAGGCTTGTTGGTCACTTATGCTTTGCTGGGCAGCACCTGGCTGATTTTTAAAACCACGGGCGAGCTGCAAGCAGTGTGTGTGAGGTTATCGCAGCGTATTTCTGTCGCGTTGCTGGTGATTATTGCAGTGATTAGCCTATGGACACCATGGATGGATAGCCGTATCGCCGAGCGCTGGTTTAGCCTGCCTAACCTGTTGTGGCTGTCACCCGTGCCGCTATTGGTGATTGTTTGCTTTTACAAACTGCAACGCGCGCTTAAAACCCAGGCAGAAACCAGCCCATTTTTGTATACGCTGGCGCTGGTATTACTCGGTTATGCAGGCTTAGGCATTAGCATCTGGCCGAATATTATCCCGCCACAAATGAGCATATACGCCGCCGCTGCACCGCCGCAAAGCCAGCAATTTGCGCTGATTGGCGCCGTGATTATTATGCCGATTATTTTGATCTATACCGCCTGGGGCTATTATGTGTTTCGCGGTAAAGTGCATAAAGGTGAGGCTTATCATTAATGACCCACGCGCAAAAAAATACACTTAAACGCCTGGGCTGGTTTTTCCTGATCTGGCTGGCCAGCATCTGTGCCTTGGCGATGGCCAGCCTGTTCATTAAAGCAGTGATGCAGATGGCAGGCTTTCATGCCTGATAAGCGCATCACTGAACAATCAGCTAGCGTAGTATTGAAATAGCCTAGCCATTAGCCAGCCAGAATTTTTATTGCGGGTTAAAATCTAACCCGTTTACCATGACAGTGACTCCCCTGTTAACCCAGGCAGCCATCATTTAACGACCTTTGACCATCGGCATGACAACCCAGCAAAACACAAAATGGCGCAGACTACGCGCCTGCCGTGCCTGCGACATGGTGAGCGCGATCCCGGTGCTACGCCCAGGTGAGCACGCCAGTTGCCCGCGCTGCGGGCACGTATTGGCCAGGCGCCATTTGCACCCAGTGCAGCGCAGTATTGCGCTGGCCATGAGTGCGCTGCTCACCTTGCTCATCGCCGTCGCTTTTCCGTTTATCAGTATGGACACCAACGGGCTGGATACGCAGATTGAACTGCCGCAAACCGCCGTCACCCTGGTCGATGTGCATCAACCCGTGGTGGCGCTGATTGTCAGTTGCACCGCGTTTGTGTTGCCCGCTTTATACCTGGTGGGCGTGATTCTGATGCAGGCCAATGTGTTACGCAGGGTGCCGCGCGCCTATAGCGACGTGATTGCACGCCTGTTTTCGCGCTTGCACCCTTGGATGATGGCAGATGTTTTTATGGTCGCAGCGCTGGTCAGCCTGGTCAAACTCACCGAGATTGGCGAAGTGCAACTAGGGGCTTCGTTCTGGGCCTATTGCGTGTTTGCACTATTGCTACTGATGACCACACGCTCGGTCGATATCGACTGGTTATGGTACCGGCTGGCCGGTGAGCCGCCGCCAGACACCAGTGTGCGTTGCGGCATCAATGCGGCCGCGCAGCATGCCACCGGTTGCGCCACTTGCGGCCTAGTCAACACCATCCCCGCCGCGGCCACCGCAAGCAACCATCCGCCCCACTATGCATGCAGCCGCTGCGGGAGCACCTTATATATACGCAAACCCAATAGCCTGGAGTTTACCTGGGCGCTGTTAATCACAGCGGCAGTGCTTTATATTCCGGCCAATGCTTACCCGATGATGATTACTACCTCGTTGGGGCAAACCCACGCCTCTACCATTATTGGCGGCATGCTAGAGCTATGGCAACATGGCTCTGAGCCGATTGCCGTGGTTATTTTTGTCGCCAGCGTGCTGGTGCCTATTATTAAGATGCTGATACTGGTGTTACTCACCTGCCTGGCACAACATCCCGGCCCGTTATCAGCACAGCAAAAAACCAGGCTTTACCGCTTGACCGAACTCATTGGCCGCTGGTCTATGGTTGATGTGTTTGTCGTCGCCATCATGGTGGCACTGATACAATCAGGCAACCTGATGTCAGTATTACCCGGCCCAGCGGCGCTGGCATTCTGTGCCGTGGTGATTACCACCATGCTGGCCGCTATGGCGTTTGACCCGCGCCTGCTATGGGATACCCAAGGAAACACGCATGACTGAGAATAATCAAGACGATACGCAAGAAAATACGCAATTGCTGGCCAAAGTCAGCAAGCAAGCGCGGCTGTCGCCGATCTGGATCGTGCCTGTTGTCGCCCTGCTGATTGGCCTGTGGCTAATCTACGACAACTACACCAAGGCGGGCAAGCAAATCACGCTGTCACTGACTAATGCCGAGGGCATAGAGGCAGGCAAAACTAAAATTAAAGTACACAGTGTCGATATCGGTCTGGTAGAACAAGTCACCTTGTCTGAAGACCTCACGCACATTGAAGTGCTGGCGCGCATTACCCCTAAGGCGCAACCCATGCTGGTTAAAGATACCCAACTGTGGGTGATTAAGCCGCGCATTGGGCTCGAGGGCATCAGCGGCCTCAATACCGTGATTTCTGGTGCCTATATTCAGCTACAACCAGGTAAAAGCCTAGAAGAAACTGACCAGTTCACCGTGCTGGACCAGCCGCCTATTTCTCTCAATGGTGCCAAAGGCGTGCATGTGAACCTGATCGGCAAAGTCGGCAATGCGTTGCGCGTGGGCGACCCGGTGACTTACCAGGGGCTGCGCGTAGGCCGCGTGGTCAGCGCCACGTTTGACCCCAAGCAACGCCAAATGCAGCATGAGTTGTTTATTGAGCACCCTTACGATGTGCTGGTCACCGAGAACTCCCGCTTTTGGACCGCCGTTGGCATTGATGTCAAACTTGATTCTGAAGGCTTTAAAGCCAGCGTCCCCACCGTAGAATCGCTGATTGCTGGTGGCGTGAGTTTTGGCCATGCCGACGACAGGCCGATGGGCAATCCCGTGCGCTCTGAAGCCACGTTTGAGTTGTTTGCCAATGAAGATGCCGCGCGCCAGCAAACCTACGACCAATACCTGGAATATGTGCTGCTGGTGGATGATACCGTCCGCGGTTTATCCAAAGGTGCGCCGGTAGAGTTTCGCGGCTTGCGCGTGGGCACAGTGATGCATGTGCCATGGAAATTTAACTCGCCAGAACGCAAAAAAGATTTCCGCTATGCCATCCCGGTGTTGATTCACCTCGAGCCCGGCCGCCTGGCGGATAATGGCAAGGCCGATCTGGAGGAATGGAAAACCAGGATCGCCCAGATGCTGCAACGTGGCCTGCACGCCACACTCAAATCAGGCAACCTTATTACCGGCTCGGTGTTCGTTGACCTCAATATGGACGGGCATGCCCATAAAACTTACCACCGCGAACGCTTTGAAGGCTTGCCGGTGATGCCGACAACATCGACTAACCTGGCGCAGATTGAACAAAAACTGTCTGATCTGCTGGATAAACTCAATGGCCTGAAAGTCGAGCCCGTGTTATCCGGCCTGGATAAGAACTTGCAGCAGTCAGAAAAAACCATGCAGGAAATCCGCACCCTGAGCCAGCAGGTGAATCAGTTACTCAGCCAGCCCGACTTGCAGCAGATGCCCGCCAATATTAACCAGACCATGCAAGAGCTGCGCACCACCTTAAAAGGCCTGTCGCCAGAATCTCCGGCCTATCAGGAACTGACAACGACCCTGCAGCGCCTGGATAAAGCCTTGCGTGATATCCAGCCATTGGCGCGCACCTTAAACGAGCAGCCCAATGCCATTTTATTCGACCGCAAACCCGGTAACGACCCGGTGCCGCTAGCGCCGGCAGCCCCGTAAGGAACTCGACTGATGACAAAGCAAACACAATTACGACTTGGGCTGGCGGTATTGCTCGGGCTCAGCCTGAGCGGCTGTTTCAAATCCAACCCGCCGGTGAAGACTGAACGCTACAGCCTGCCAGAAGTCGCACTGCCGCCAGCGGCCGCGACGCAGACACGCACGCTGATCTTAAACCGACTGCAGTTGGCTGACTACCTGGATACAGACCGCATCGTGATCCAGACTGACGACATTACCATGCAGCCAGCACGCGACCATCTGTGGGTGGATAATCTGTCGCAAGAACTACGGCGCGGCCTGCGTGCCCGCCTCGCCAGCCGGCTGGGCAATACCCTCGTGGTTGACCCGCAACCTGGCTTGCCTGCTGCCAACACCCTGCACCTGACCATAGAGCAGTTTCACGGGCAGATGCGTGGTTATGCGGTGCTCAGCGGCCAATGGCAACTCATCACGGCCAATCAGGTGGCAGGCCCCAGCCAGTCATTCAAATTCAGTACCCCTTTAGCTGAAAACGGCTATCCGGCATTGGTACGTGCGTTGGGCCATGACCTCGACTTGCTCAGCGAGCAAATTGCCAGCCAATTACAAACTTTGCCATAGTGACCACATTTTCAGCCTGAATAGGTAGTGACCACGCCGCCAATTTGTTATGATGAAATTTCTTTTCACAAAATAACAAGTCAGGAGCAGGCGATGGGATTATTTTCTTTTATCAAAGAAGCAGGTGAAAAACTGTTTGGCGCCGGTGAAGCCAAAGCAGCACAAGAAACAGCCAGTAAGGCACCGACGCCGATAAACGTAGAAGCCGCCAACGCCGCGGCAGCGCAAGCGATTCAAAGCTATATTGCCAAAAACAATTTACCAACCACCGGCTACGAAGTGAAATTTGACGGCGCCAGCGGCACAGTCATTGTGCAAGGCAATATCGACACGCAAGAGAACAAAGAAAAGATTCTGCTGTGTTGCGGCAATGTGGCGGGTGTTGAGGCTGTGCAAGACCAGCTACACGTACCAGCGCCTGAGCCAGAAGCCAAGTTTTACACGGTGGTCAAAGGCGATACCTTGTCTAAAGTAGCTAAAGAAATGTATGGCAATGCCAATAGCTATATGAAGATTTTCGAGGCAAACCGCCCAATGCTCAACCACCCGGACAAAATCTATCCTGGCCAGGTATTGCGTATTCCAGCATAAGCATTGCACACAATAATAACCAACACTCATCTTACAAAGGACACGACTATGTCAGCATTTATTCGTTTATTACTGATCGCCGCCTTGAGCAGCACCCTGCTGGTTGCTTGCGGTGACAAAGAGCCGCAAATCGAACAAGCGGTTGAATCTGCACAAGAGCATGCTGAAACCGCTGCCAGCGAAGCCAAAGATGCTGCAGCTGATGCGGTACAAGCAGCCAAAGAGGCCGCTGCCGCCGCTGAGCAACAAGCGGCAGAAACTGCCGATGCCGCCAAAGCAGCCGTTGAAAATAAATAATCGTTTTTAGCACCACAAAAACCCGCATTTATGCGGGTTTTTTATTAGTAATTCGCCACACGTTAGTTAGTAATTCTTTGCCTTCTTTAATGCGTTGTCCCGCCCGCCCGCCGGAATGTTTCATGTACACTGCGTCGAGATTTGACACTTTACTGGACAATAGGCTTGCAACGTTTTTTCTTTTGGATGCTGATTGCGTTATGGGGCTCCCTGGTGCCGCAGGCCTCAGCCAACCCTACGTTGCTTGGCACCACCTGCATGAACAGCAAGGGCGTCGTGCTCGCCAGCATTCCACTGCAAGGCGGCAAATTTGTCTGCCAAAGTGTGCTCAAAATCTCGCGTGCTGACCAGTATGTGATCGACTTCAAAAACACCTCTACCATTGCACATTTTCAGCACGAAATCACCGACGATAACAAACAAACCAGCATCATCAAAGGGGGCTTAAGCAGTGAGGAGAGCGACCCGTTTTTGCTCAGGCATGGCCGTATCGTTCATCTGGTGCCTGGCACCTACCGCCTGATTACCTGGTTACAGTCGCCCTACTATCTGGCGCAGCCTGAAATATTTATCTCAGAACTGGCCACTTACCAGCAGCTCACCAACCGCACAACCGGCACCAGCCTATTGCTACTGGGCGTACTACTGGGCATTTTCACTTACTACTCAGCGATTGGCGTTACCCGTGGCCACGCCACAGAGCGCATGTATGCACTGTTTATCCTGGGCAACCTGGTTTTTCAGAGCGCGGCGCTAGGCGCCTTTAAGCAATTGTTTGAATGGCACTGGTTTTACCTCACCAGTTTGCCGATTTTGTTCTCCAACCTGGCCTACATCAGCTTTGTCTGTCATTTGCTGGGCATTAATCAATTTCATCACGCCAAACTGTATTACCTGTCGATGGTGGCACGCGCAGGGCTGCTGGCGCTGCTGGTCATCGCGATGATCCTGCCCAACTGGATGCTGGAGATGGATAGGTTTGGCGTAGCGATTTTCCTCGTGTTTGGCTTGGCCTGCGGCATTCGGCTCAGCCTGCAAAAAAACCGGGTAGCCCAGCTTTACCTGTTTGCCATCAGCGTGTTTGGCGTCTTGGGTGGCTTGTCCATCACCGCTGAGCGACTAACTTCAAATGCCTGGACCATAGAGCAATTCGGGCTGATTGCGGTAGCGGTTGAAGCGATTTTGCTGTCGTTGCTGGTGGCGTATCAAATTAATCGGCTGCACAAAGAAAAAGAACACATGCTGGCCGAGCTGCAAAGCACGCGCTCATTAGCGATGACGGACCGGCTCACCAGCGTGCCCAACCGGCATGCGCTCGAAAACCAAATGTTGCAGTTTTCTGAGCATGGTTGCCTGATGTTTATTGATATAGATAACCTCAAGCACGTCAACGATCACTTTGGTCACGAAGCGGGCGATCACCTGCTTAAAAGCTTCTGCGAGATCCTGTCTAAAAAACTGGATACGCATGGCCAGCTGTATCGACTAGGCGGTGATGAATTTGCGATTGTCTGCCATGAAGATGACGTTGAATGGTGCCAGCATCAGCTTGAATACACCCACATCCAAATGCAAAAAGAAGGCTTTGCCAGCGCAGGCGCCAGTGTAGGCGTGGTGTTCAGCCATGAAGCCAGCGAAACCGAGACGCTCATGCGCATCGCCGACAAACGCATGTATGCAGACAAACGCACGCGCAAAAACCGCAAAGAAATGATACAAGTGTTCGCCAATTAATCGTTGTCTCACTGCTCCTGCTCGCCCGCTCCCTTATCTATTCAAACTGCTTTTTTGCCAGCCAGGCCTGCCACTACTGGCATAAATGATTTACACTCTGAATAATCATACATACATGAATGTATTTTTATTATGCGTTTCCACATGCAGAACCTTCAAATACTGGCGGCTGTCTTGTTATAAAACAAAGAGAAAATCATGCCTTTACTGACTACCCTGCTTATTCTCATCGTCTCCGCCCGCCTGTTAGGCCAAGTATTCAGCCGTTTTAACCAACCCGCCATTATTGGCGAAATGCTGGCCGGCGTGATTCTAGGCCCCAGCCTGCTCAACCTGATCTCCCCCACACCGGCCTTAACGGGGATTTCAGAATTTGCGGTGTTTTTGATTGTGCTGTCTGCCGGGCTCGAAATGAACTTCAAAGAGGTGATCGACTCCATGCGCGGCAAAGGCATCGTCATCGCGCTGCTAGGCTTTATTTTGCCGCTCACTGGCGGCATCCTAGTCGGCGTCAGTTTTGGCCTCGATGTCAGCCGCACCATTTTTCTGGGATTGTGTGTATCGATTACCGCCCTGCCGGTGACCGTGAGCATTTTGCAAAGTTTTAAGTTGCTAGACTCCAACATTGCGCGCTACTCAGTGGCCACCGCCATTTTTAACGACATTGCCGCTTTGCTGGTATTGGGCGTGATTCTCAACCTGCCAGAACAAAAATCCTACCAAGCCGTAGGCGGCGCTATTTTTCATGCCAGCTGGAAGCTGATTCTGCTGATTGTATTAATCGTCAGCGTCAGCCTGATCATTAAAAAAGTGATTGAAAAAGGCATCAGCATAGACAAGTGGTCAGAAAAATTGGTCGACTTGATTGGCAATGAAGCCCTGTTTGGCCTGCTATTGCTGCTGGTGCTCATTTTTGGCTCAGTGAGTGCCGCGCTTGGTTTTCACTTTGTGATTGGTGCCTTTTTTGGCGCCTTGCTCATAGACCGTACCTTCTTCCTACCCTCACGCTACAAACAACTCGAACTGACATTGAGTTCGATCACCGGCGGCTTTCTGGCGCCGGTGTTCTTTGCCTATCTCGGCCTGGAGTTCAAAGTGCAAGTCATAGACTCATTCTGGTTTGTGGCGGTGGTGCTGGTGGTGTCTATCGTCACCAAAATTCTGGCGGGCTGGGTGGGTGGCCGTCTCATTGGTTTATCCAAAAGCGACGCCCTCGGCATAGGCTTTATTCTAAACGGCCGCGGCGTGATGGAGCTGGTGATTGCCAGCATTGCCTATGACCGTGGTTTTATTGGCCAGGACCTGTTCTCGGTGCTGGTGCTCATGGGCGTGGTCACAACCATGATTACCCCGCTCATGTTCCGCAAATGGGTGATGCCACAACTAGAACATCAACCCAGCTAATGGTCGTCACTATTGACATCAATTCACAAAAGAGGAACACTGCCTAGCAAACAAACCACTCTATAAAAGACTGGATACCCTCCGTGAGCGCACAACCCACTGTTTCAGCGTCATCGGTTCCACCTACCAACACCGTAGGCAGCGGCGCGCTGTCTATGGAAGAACAAAACCAGTTGCTCACCCTGCAACGCGCCATTCTTGAATCAGTTGCGCGTGGCGCCGACCACATGGAAGTCATCAACCAGATCTGTCGCCTCGAAGAAAGCCTGCTGACGAATGCCTTTAGTTCGGTCATGCTGATGGACGACAACAATACACTGCTCAATGTGTATGCCGCCCCCAGCCTGACCGCAGCACAAATTGATAAAATCAACGGCTTGCGCCCTAGCCCCGGTGGTGGCTCCTGTGGCAATGTCATCTACCAGCAAAAAGTGCAATATGTTAGCAACACCTTAACCGACGAGCGCTGGCAGGATATTCGCCATCTGGCACATGAGTTCAACGTAAAAGCCTGTTGGTCTATCCCGATTTTTTCTGCCGAAAACAAGGTAATTGGCACCTTTGCCCTCTCCAGCTTCGAGCACCGCGAGCCTAGCCAGTTTCACCGTATGCTGCTTGAAATCGGCTCGTCTATCATCGGCATTGTGCTCAACCGCAATAAATACCAGGAAAGCCTGCGCCAGTTTGAAAAAGTGTTTGAAGGCAGCGAGCAAGGCATCATGGTGACCGATGTGCGCCATGTCATTTTGTCAGTCAACCCGGCCTTTACCAAAATGCTGGGCTTTACGCTGGATGACGTCAAAGGCAAAACACCCAAAGTACTATCCTCCGGCCTGCACGACCCCGGTTTTTACCGCAGCATGTGGGAGAGCGTCAGCCACTTTGGCCATTGGCGCGGCGAAATCTGGAACCGGCGCAAAAACGGCGAGGTGTTCCCCGAATGGCTGTCGATCACAGAAGTCAAAAACGAGGCAGGCGAAGTCAGCCACTATGTCGGCACCTTTAGTGACATCAGCGACCTCAAGTCTGCACAAAAAGAAATCCAGTATTTATCCTCGCACGACGCACTCACGGGCCTGCCTGATATTGCCCTGTTTAGAGACCGGCTGGAAAATGCCGTTTCTATCGCCACCGCTGCCAACAGCAAAATTGGCCTGCTGGCGCTTAATCTGGATAACTTTAAATTTTTAAATGACTCGCTCGGTTATGCCTCGGGCGACAAGCTGTTGCGATTATTTGCCGAGCGCCTCAAAGCCTGTTTGCGCGACACTGACAGCATCTGTCGCCACGGCGGTGACGAGTTCATTATCCTGCTCAACAACATGCAAGACGACGACTCCATCAGCTATATTGTGGATACTTTGCTCAACGAAATTTCATCGCCGTTTGCTTTCGCTGGCAGCAATATCTCCACCTCGTGCTCGGTAGGTGTTGCGGTTTACCCCACCGACGGCAATGACTTTGAAAAACTGTTTGGCCGCGCGCGTAAGGCCATGTCGCAAGCAAAGGGAGAAGGCCGCAACACCGCCCGATTTTTTACCGAAAAGCTCAATAACGACAGCCTGCATTATCTCAATATCGCCTACGGCTTGCGTGAAGCACTGGCGCATCACCAGTTTGAGCTACACTACCAGCCACAAATCAGCCTCAACAGCGCACAGGTCATCGGCGCCGAAGCGCTGATTCGCTGGCATCATCCACAAAACGGCCTGCAACCGCCAGCACAATTTATCAGCATCGCCGAGCAAACCGGCCTCATTGTTGAAATAGGCGAATGGGTGATAGAAGAAGCCTGTCGCCAGGCCATGGAATGGCAAAAAAGTGGCTTGCCCGCACTCAGCATGGCCGTCAACGTCTCCGCTGTGCAGTTTCGCCGCGGCAACCTGGCCAAAGTGATTATCAAAGCGCTCGAAAAGACCGGCTTGAACCCGCAGCTGCTAGAGCTAGAACTCACTGAGTCCATTTTGCTAGAAGACATAGACCACCTGCTGGCCCAACTCGACGTGCTCAAACAGCTAGGCGTTAAACTCGCCATCGACGACTTTGGCACCGGCTACTCGAGCTTAGCTTACCTCAAAAAATTCAATATCGACCGACTCAAAATCGACCAGTCATTTGTGCGCGATATCAGCACCGACCCCAACGACGCCGCCATTGTGCGTGCTATTGTGCAAATGGCGCATACACTCAATTTGGACGTGATTGCCGAAGGCGTGGAAGACGAAGCCATGCTCAAGCATGTGCGTGAATCTGGCTGCGATGAAGTACAAGGCTATTTGTTCTCTAAACCGCTGCCAGCGCAGGCATTTGAGGCATTTATTAAAAGTCGCGGTTGAATATCCAGCCAAAACGGCCACAGCCACAAACGTTAAAACACCGTTCGGATAAAAAATCTTAAAAATCAGTAAAATAACAATTAAAAAACTCCGATCAGATAATAAATATTGATTATTCACAATCTATCGCTTAATATTCCCCAATCGGTGATTTTTAGGCAATAGATAATGAGAGTCGACTCCAGCAAAACGCTCGGTGAGCTTATCCGCAACAAACGAAAAAGCCTTGGCATGACACTGCAAATGGCTGCGCCTATGTGCGGCGTCAGTATTAAATACTTACAAGCGCTAGAAACCGGCAAGCCAACTGTGCAGTTTGACAAAGCATTACAAGTGGCGACGCACTTGGGTATACAGCTGATTGCACAGGAATAGCCCATGGCTGCACTGAATATTTGGGTAGGTCAAACACACGCTGCTGTATTGGCTGAGTCTCAAAACACCTTCACATTGACCTACACCTTACAATGGCAACAGTCAAAAGGCTTTTCATTTTCACCGCACCTGCCTGTCAACCAGAGCTCGAGCGGAGCTCAGGTTAAACACTTTTTTAGCAACTTGTTACCCGAAGGCCAAATACTTGAGGGGTTGAGTCAAGCGGTACAAGTGAGCAAATATGATGTGTTTGGACTGCTAAAAAAAATAGGAAAAGATTGCGCGGGTGCAATGGTGTTGCTCGAAGAGAGTGAGCAGCCGTCGCCCATACAAGCTTGGAGCATCGCTGATTACCAAGCCGTTGCACAATCACAACTTGAACAACGCATACAAGATGCCAATGCACAAAATACGCCTCTCATTTTTTGGGAAAATACGCCGCGTATGTCGCTGGCAGGCGTGCAAAACAAAATCGGCATTTACATCAACAATTTGGACCAGTTTTTTTTGCCGCTAAAGGACGCGCCAACATCGCATATACTCAAACCAGAAAGTGCAAACGAGAATAAGCACCCCATGATGACCGCCAATGAGTACTTTTGTATGCAATTGGCCGAGGCGATGGGCTTAAGCGTCCCTAACACACGTTATCTCAAGCTGCCTAGTCCGGTTTACCTGATACAGCGCTATGATCGAAACTGGCTTCCAGATGGTCAAATCGTCCGCTCGCATCAAATAGACGGCTGTCAGGCGCTCAATCTACCGCCTAACTTAAAGTATGAACAAGAGCATCCATATGCCCCCCTCGGCGCGACTCTGGCCGACTTATTCGAATTTGCATCGCTATGCAGCGTGCCAGCGCAGGCACAAAAACAACTGTTGCAATGGGTATTATTTAATTACCTGATCGGCAACACTGATGCGCATGCCAAAAACATCTCATTTTTTGTTAACCAGTCACAATGGAGCAACGACAAAGTCATAGACAAATATGGCCTGCAAGTAGCCCCTTTTTATGACCTGATTTGTGGTGTTATTTATGACTACACGCAAATGGCACAATCCATAGGTGGCGAGTTTGAGTATGCATTGGTTGGTAAACAGGAATGGAAGGCGTTCAGTGCGCAAATCGGCATTAAACTGCCAGCGATACAACTGATTGCCGAACAAATGATCAAACAACTAGATAAAGTACTTCAGAAAACGGCCATCAGAGTTACCCAGCAAACCCAAGTGAGTATCATCAAACAGATTGAATCCGTAATAATAAAACATCAAAGCTACTTACAAGAAAGCTTATTGAGCTAAGCACTCACACGGTACATGATTAACAAACTCACATAAGCAACATGAGTTAATCGTAAAACGCCTTGCGATAACTTGCCGGTGAAAACCTGAAGGCCAATAACGTGATTAAAAACACCGCCACAAACACGCCTACCCAAGCCAATGACAAGTGTGCGAACTCGCGCTTCACCCAGCCGGCCAAAAACGGCATCAGGCTGGCGATCATATAACCGCCGCCTTGCACAAAAGCAGCCAAATCACCTGAAGATTCAGGGTTGTCTAAATGATCCATCGCCAAAATTAAAGACAACGGAAATAACGCACCTACCCCTAGCCCCAATAGCAACATGGCACCTAATGCCAGGCTAACCGGGGACAAAATAATCATCGCCAACCCGCCTAGCGTGCAGCCCAAGGCTGCAAGCAGTAAAGGGCGGCGATCATGGTATTTACCCACCACGGCTGACACAATCATGCCAGACACCACCTCGGTCAAGGTCAGCCCCGCCAGCAAGTCACCTGCCAATTGACGGCTTTGGCCGAGCTCAACATAAAATGGTGGCAACCAGGCCAGAATCAGCGTATAGACGCCCGTGCCTATGCCAAAAAACAGCATGAGTGACCAAGCCCTGCGATAGCGCCAGAAATGCATAGGCGCTTGCTGAGTGGCAATCGCGGCTGTTCGCGTATTCCCCGCAGTAGCGACTTTCCAGCCAATCAAAGCCAACAAGGCTGGCAATGCCCACACAGCCAGTGTGTATTGCCAGCCCAGTGACTCATTTAACCTGGCCGCACTCGCGGCAGCGATTGCGGCACCGCCCATGATTGCCGTGGCATAAAACCCCATTACCCGGCCAGTGCTTGCGCCAAACTGCCCTTTTATAAAACCTGGCAACAATGCCTGCACCAAAGCAATGCCAAGCCCAACCACTGCCGCACTCGCCAGCAAACCGATAGACGAGCCCCAATACGCGCGGCTGATGCAGGCCAGCATAATCAACGTAACGCCTAAAGTAACGCCATTGACTTCACCCAGCGCCTTGCGTAAAAACCGCCCCAATAAAGCAAACACCCCCATTAAAAAAACTGGCAGCGTGGTGAGTAAACCAGCGCCAATTGAATCCAGGCCAGTTACCTGCTCAATTAAATCCAGCAACGGGCCGAGCGCTGCCATCGCCGGGCGCAAATTCACCGCCACCAACAGAATCGCCACGGTTAGCCATAAACGCCCCACATTCATCACACGCATCTCCACCACTAGGTTAATATTCGAGTTATCTTAACTTCAAGATAGTTTCAGAGTATGGTTAATTTATCTTGAAGTCAAGGCAAAATAAGGAGCACGCATGACAAGAAAAAACGATGCCGTCGATGACATCATGGACCAATGGCGCCGCGAGCGGCCAGACCTCGACCCAAGCCCAATGGGGCTCATTGGCCGACTAGCGCGCTGCGAAATGCTGATCAGGCGCAAACTAGACCAAACCTTTGAACAGTTCGGTATGAGTAGTTGGGAGTTCGATGTGCTTGCCACGCTAAGACGCGCGGGCCACCCCTACTGCCTGGCACCCACAGCACTGTATTCATCACTTATGGTAACCTCTGGCACCATGACGCACCGCTTGCAACGGTTGGAAAAAGTTGGCCTGGTAGAACGGGTGAAAAGCGATGCGGATATGCGCAGCCTACCTGTGCAGTTGACCGAAGCGGGGTTAAACCTGATTAATAAAGCAGTTGAGGCACATATTGCCAATGAAAAAGCGATTCTGGATTTGCTGCCTGACGCAGCACGCCAGCAATTGGGTGAACACCTGACGACATTACTATCTGTAATGGAAGAACCTAACACTGGAAACAGATAATGGCTGAATCGGGTTAATTATTCAGAAAAAATCATCTTCGCGCTGATGCCGCACTGCAATAATCGTGATGATGTCCGGCGCTTCAATTTCAAACAATGCCACGTAGCCATAAGCACCAAAGCTAATCACCAACTCGCGCAAAAAAGGGTTATCGTCCAACGCTTTTCGGCATGTGTATGGAAAAAACTTCATGGCCTCAATGGCCTGATAAATGCCTTTTAAGGCTTTTTCGGCAGCCGCTCTATCTTTGGAGAGTAAAAATGCATAAAAGCGCTTTAAATCTTCCCGCGCCTCTTTAGTAAACCGTACGCGGTAACTCAAGGCTTGGTCTCATCCAGCATCGTTTGCAATTCATCCAACACACTCTCAGCGCTGTAATACTCCTGATTCTGGCGTGCCATAGCGGCAGACGCCAACCCTCGGGTGATAAATGCCTGCTGATGCTGCCTGCGCATAATGTTCGCTCTTAACGCTTCCTCCACAAAACTCGAAAGCGTTTCGCCCTCCGCCAATACATCCTCAACCGCATCACGTAATTTTGGTTCTACCCGCAGAGCAGGAATAGTCGCAGTTTTCATCAAGCACCTCACGTGTAATTCATTTGTAATACAATCTTAGAAGAATCCGTTTGCTAATGCAATTCACATCTGCTCAATAGCGTTGTAATTTTGGTTGGCAGCGCTTATAACTTTACTCTGACCCTAATTATTAATGGGTCATAGACAATTTATTCTGCAAGGTTGACGCATGCAAAATATGGCATATACTATATGTATATGCAAAAAGGAGCACCTGACATGTCAAGCTTATCCAAAACCGCCCCTCATAGAGAAGCAAAGCTGTTTCGCAACAACCGCAGCCAAGCGGTGCGCATTCCTGTTGAGTTTGAGCTACCGGGTGATCGGGTATTGATTCACCGTGAAGGCAACAAGTTGATTATTGAGCCGGTGTCACGCCCCACGAACCTCGTCGAACTACTCGCACAATGGCGTCAAGAGCCACCACTTTCTCCAGAAGATCAGTTCCCGGATATTGAAGATATGCCCGCCAAGACGGAGGACATATTTTGAGTGGCTACTTGCTCGACACCAATATCATCAGCGAGCTGATCCGCAACCCTAGCGGAGCAGTCGCGCGTCACATTGAAACCATCGAAGTTAAAGATATTTTTACCAGTATTATCGTCGCTGCCGAACTGCGCTATGGTTGTGCAAAAAAAGGATCCGCCAAGCTTACAGAAAAAGTGGAGAGCCTGCTTGAAACTATCCCGGTACTGCCATTAGAAAAACCCGCAGATACTCACTATGGAAGCATCCGCGCTGAACTGGAAGCAGCAGGCCAAATCATAGCCATGAATGATTTGCTCATAGCTGCACAGGCATATAGTTTGGGGCTTACGCTCATTACGGATAATCTGCGAGAATTTAGACGCATTCAAGGGCTTAAGGTTGATAATTGGCTGGAACGATAAACTGATTAATCAATATCGATAGAGATATCAAATAATCAATGTGGTCTGACGCCATTGATTTTCTTGGATCCTAGATTAAGCAGCAATAATCTAATTATTTTCAATGCGGAGAAAAGTGTGGACCCTTCAGGACTTATAGCTATCTTGGGATTTTTTGTTGCTGTTGTAGCAATTATTCCAAGAGAAAAGAGGCTGGATTTAAGGATACGTTTCTCCATTTTTGATCTGGGAGTAATTATCTTTTGTTTCGCTTTAATTCACTACATTATCTATTTTGAGGTGTTCAAAAAGTTAGGATTGACGACTGAGCTGGGAAGTTGGCAACTAGGTTACAATCAAAACAATATTATTTATTTAATCTTTCTGGCATTAAGTGCTTTTCTCATTATTCGAGCAAAGTTCTCTAAAATTGGACCATCAAACATACACATAGCAAATGATTTATTTGAACAATTACTTTTTGAAGAAAAATATTTTGAAGTTGGACTTCTAACCGAAAGATATATTGAAGATATTAGTTCAATTAGTAAAAGCCAAAGTTTATTTAATAAGCTTGCCAAAAAAATATTACCAATCACTAAATTTGAAGCCCATTTTCAACTTAAAAAGCCGTCTTTGTTAGACAAGATATTTCCTAAACAAAGAATTTGGCTATCTTCGATTCTTGACCATGAGGACGAAATATCAGAAGTGGCTGGTCATATGTTACAAAGATTAGTCAGTCACGCTGGCTTTGTAAGATATCTATCTATATCACGGCCTTATCTGGCTATAAAAATAATAAAAACAAACACCTACTTTAGCACTACTTTTGTTGATAATTTTATTGATGGTTTATTAGACCATCAAGAAGGTATTTACTACTTTGAATTAGAACATACAACAAGCACGATTAGTAACCGTTACAAATTAAGTAAAAATAATAAGTTTTTGTACTATTTACTTAGCGATGTGAGAATAAGTGAGAGTCTTGGTATTTATCAGCCAATAGGAGATAAAGTTTGCAGCCTAATTGAGTACAACAAAGAAATTATCGAAAAATACAATCAACCATTGCGAACGTATTATGACAAAGGGAGATTCAAATGTCCTTTAGATAGTTCGATTCACTTTTTTGAAATCATGATCCTTGAGTCTATGCATCAAGGAATTCGATGGCATATGTGGCTGTACTACTTTCCAACTTTTACTAAAAAAATATTGGCGAAATTAAATCCCTCAGAGGAGGTTGATCTGGAACGAGAATGGCCAACGCCATTTTATTACTTGCTATACCAGATTGTGAAAGTAATGCTTAACTGGCTTGAGGAGTACTCTCACGTCGAGAATAAGCAAGCAATAGAAATAGATAACGAAAATTTAACTCACGACAATGGAAGTATTCCTAAAAGCACTACATTAGCTTTGGGAAATATTTTATATGAGTTAGTTTCTTCCGACTCAATAACTAATAAATTCAAAGTGTATATTTTTGAAATTGTAGCACGTCACATCAGAGACTTATCCCACGACCCTCATCAGGAAAGATTGAATAGATTGTTAATGAAATCAATTGTATATAATGGATTCCACAATCAAACTAATCAAAAATATATTCATCAGTTACGTTCTATTTATGAGCAAATCGATCATTTATTAAGATTTGAACTCGAGGAGTTCAACGAACTTTTAAATAATGCAGCTATTTAGATTTTTCTGGCTGTCTCCATATAAGTTGAAACACTTAGCAACCCCAACAATCATCCGCGTTAAAATAGCCTCCACTCTCGTTTAATCAGAAATACTATGGATAACCGCATCCCCGTCACGCTGCTCACTGGTTTTTTGGGCAGCGGCAAAACCACCCTGCTTAACAAACTGCTGCATAACCCTGCGATGAAAGACACCGCCGTGATCATTAACGAGCTTGGCGAAGCAGGGTTGGACCAGATTTTTGCCAATAGCCAGACCTCAAAAACCATTGAGAGCGAGCATATTGCGGATAACACGGTGTTGTTGAGTTCCGGCTGTTTGTGCTGCTCGCTGAAAAATGAGCTGGCGGACACCATGCGTGATTTGTTTTTTAAACGCAGTTTGCAAGCAGTGCCGCAGTTTAACCGCCTGGTGATTGAAACCACGGGCATGGCTGACCCTGGGCCGATTTTGGCCAACCTGATGAATGAGCCGGTGATTGAATCGGTTTACAGATTAGACGCCGTGGTGGTGACGATTGACGCGGCGTATGGTTTGCAGCAGATTGCTGAGCAAAAAGAAGCGCTTAAACAGGCAGCTGTGGCGGATGTGTTGTTGATTACCAAGCGTGACACGGCGACACCTGAGCAAATTGAAGCCTTACAGGCCAAGCTGGCTGAGATTAACCCGAATGCGACGCAAGAGTTTGTATTGCATGGTGAGATAGACCCAATGCAGATTATTGACGTTGGGCTGTTTGACTTTGCTAACAAGCAAGCCAACCCACAGCGCTGGTTGCGCGCGCCTGCCAGTGGTTTTAGTGCAGGGAAAAAAGGCACATTGCCTAAGGCGCCTGCGCATGACGATGTGCACACGTTTACCGTTTACTTGCCTAAGCCAATGGCGTGGGCTGACTTTAAAGGCGTGATTCTCAAGCTGTGCCAAACGCATGGTGAAAAGCTGCTGCGTTTAAAGGGCATTTTGCACGTGGAGGATGCGCCTGCGCCGTTGGCGATACACGCGGTGCACTTTACGCCCTACCCTCCTACGCTGCTCGAAGGTTGGGACGAAGAAGAACCGATTAGCCGTATTGTGATTATCGGCAAGGGCATTGATGAGGAAGCAGTGCGAAACATGCTCACACAGTTTTAAGAATAAGTGTCTGCGCGAGTGAATTGCTGTGTTGCGCGGTGCTAGTGATTAAAAGTAGTTATTTTGGAGTAAATATGGGACGTTATTTAGAACGATTATTAGAAGGCTGGATTTTTCAGAGCCGTTGGTTAATGGCGCCTATGTATCTGGGCCTGGTTGGCGGCTTGTTTATTCTGCTGGTTAAATTTGGCCAGGAGTTTTTTCATATTGCTGTGCATCTGGCCTCGTTCTCCGAACAAGAAACCGTGCTCTCATTGCTGGCGCTGGTCGATATTACCTTGGTGGGCAACTTGCTGATTATGGTGATTTTTAGCGGTTATGAAAACTTTGTGTCGCGCATAGACACGGCGAACAGTGAAGACCGCCCGGAGTGGATGGGTAAAGTGGATTACTCCGGCCTCAAGCTCAAACTCATCGGCTCGATTGTCGCGATTTCTGCCATCGACCTGCTTAAAGCGTTTGTGCACCAAAGCTCAGGCACTGCCAGCTTTAGCACTGAGCAAATGGCCTGGCTGGTGGGCATACACCTGACTTTTATTATCACTGGCGTGCTGTTTGCCTGGATGGATAAAATTGCCGGGCACGGCGGCGGCCATAAGTAGGCTAGGCTAACCGCTCCCCACAAAACCCGCCACTGGCGGGTTTTTTATTGCCTGATGCACTGGCTGCAATCAGCCAACTTTGCAATAAAAGGCAAATCATGGCGGCTTATTTAAGAAATGACCGCAAAACACTGTTTTCTTTCATCAATTATATTGTCGGCAATGTTGGTTTAATGCAGGGAGATAATTGTCGCGATACTTATTTTACTTGTTGCAGTACCCGGAGAAAACCATGCGCCTGGCTATACTGAATAAATTTAAGAACTCCTCTTCGCCTGAACAAGGGCGGCCACAAAGTGATCAGCAAGGGCAAATAGATGCTATTAGCAAGGTCATGGGCGTGATTGAATTTGACCTCAAGGGTAACATCATTGCGGTCAACGATAACTTTGCCGCCGTCACCGGTTATAGCAAACAAGAAATCGTCGGCCAGCATCACAGCATGTTTGTAGATGCTGCGCATAAAAATAGCGCGGCATATAAACAATTTTGGGAGAAACTGGGCCGTGGCGAGCCAGACGAGGGCCAATATAAGCGCTTAGGCAAAGCCGGTAAAGAAATCTGGCTGCAAGCGAGCTATAACCCGATTTTTGACGCGAATGGTAAACCATTCAAGATTATTAAATATGCGACCGACATTACGGCAGATAAACGCAGAAACGCCGACTTTGCCGGGCAAATCGACGCCATTAGCAAAGTGATGGGCGTGATTGAATTTGACCTCGATGGCAACATCACCGCCGTGAATGATAATTTTGCCGCAGTCACTGGCTACAGCGCACAAGAGATTGTTGGCAAGCAACACGCCATGTTTATAGAAACCGCTGATAAAAACAGCCCTGCCTATAAACAGTTTTGGGACAAACTGGGCCAAGGTATCGCTGATGAAGGCCAGTATAAACGCATTGGTAAAGGTGGCAGGGAAATCTGGTTACAAGCCAGCTACAACCCGATTTTTGACGACGAGGGCAACCCGTTCAAAATCGTCAAATACGCCACCGACATTACCGCTGAAAAACGCAGAAACGCCGACTTTGCGGGGCAGATCAGCGCGATTAGCAAAGTGATGGGCGTGATTGAATTTGACCTCACAGGCAAAATCACCGACGTGAATGACAACTTTGCCGCTGTGACTGGTTATAGCAAGCAGGAAATCATCGGCCAGCACCACTCGATGTTTGTGGAAACCGCGTATAAAAACAGCCCAGACTACAAAAAGTTTTGGGATAAATTAGGCAGCGGCAAACCAGATGAAGGCCAGTACAAACGCGTAGGCAAAGCTAGCAAGGAAATCTGGTTGCAAGCCAGCTATAACCCGATTTTTGATGCAGAAGGCAAGCCTTTTAAAGTGGTGAAATATGCCACTGACATCACTGCCGAAAAACTGAGGAATGCAGATTTTGCAGGCCAGATTAGCGCGATTAGCAAAGTGATGGGCGTAATTGAATTTGACCTCAACGGCAAGATCACTGCGGTGAATGATAATTTTGCGGCTGTGACTGGTTACAGCAAGCAGGACATCATCGGCCAGCATCACTCGTTGTTTGTTGAAGCCGCTTATAAAAACAGCCCTGAATATAAACATTTTTGGGATAAATTAGGCCGTGGCGAACCTGATGAAGGCCAGTACCAGCGCGTCGGCAAAGGCGGCCGGGAAATCTGGTTGCAAGCCAGTTACAACCCCATTTTTAATGATGAAGGCAAACCATTCAAGGTGGTTAAATATGCCACCGATATCAGCGCGAAAGTGGCTGAAGCGCTGGCTATGAAACAGGCCGTGCATGAAACTGCCGATGTGGTTGCTGCAACCAAGGCACATGACCTCACCCAACGCATTGAAACAGCCAATAAACAAGGCGAAATTAAGCAATTGTGTGAAGGTGTGAACGAAATTGTAGACACCATGAGCAATATCTTGTCGACGATTAAAGTGGCTGGCGAAACCATTAACTCGGCGGCCTCAGAAATCTCACTTGGCAATAACGATTTATCGCAACGCACCGAAGAGCAAGCCAGCTCGCTGGAGGAAACCGCCACCAGCATGGAGCAAATTGCCACCAATGTGAAAAACAATGCTGAAAACGCCAAACTGGCGCATGGCATGACAGACCAGGCCAATGACATTGCCACCAAAGGCGGCGAAGTGTTTGGCAAAGTGGTGACGACCATGTCCGAAATTACCGAAAGTTCCTCGCGCATTGAAGAGATTATTTCTGTAATTGATGGCATCGCGTTTCAAACCAATATTCTGGCGCTCAATGCGGCCGTAGAAGCAGCACGTGCAGGCGAACAAGGCCGTGGCTTTGCCGTGGTGGCTAGTGAGGTGCGCAATCTGGCACAACGCTCGGCCAGTGCCGCCAAAGAAATCAAAGTGCTGATTAATGACTCGGCCGAAAAAGTCGCTAATGGCTCACAATTTGTTGAGCAAGCCAGCGGCACAATGGAAGAACTTGTTAGCGTGATTAGCAAATTTTCGCAGCTGATAGGCGAAATTACGGTTGCCTCTGTTGAGCAAAGCAGTGGTATTGAGCAAATCAATCTGGCGGTGTCGCAGATGGATGAAGTGACCCAGCAAAATGCTGCATTGGTTGAAGAAGCTGCCGCTGCCGCCATGTCATTAGTGACACAGGCTGAGAAACTGCAAGAAACAGTGAATCAATACCGGTTGCCGGATGCTGAAACAACGCCATATAGCGCTGGCAGTCGGGCATACTTGCCTAGAACTGGCACTGACAATTACTAATAACAATACTGTTTGACTTAAAACCCGCCAACTGGCGGGTTTTATTTTGCGCTTAACAATGTGTATTTATATCTGCACCCGGCTACCTAACTCAATCACGCTATTGGCCGGGATATTAAAATACTCCACCGCGCTACTGGCATTGCGTGACATGACTGAAAACAATTGGTCGCGCCAGCGCGGCATGGCGCCACCCACATCCGGCACAATAATATCGCGGCTTAAAAAGTAGGAGTTGGTAAAGGGATCGAGCGTTTCGCCATCCAGATTGAGTTGCAGCAAGGCTTGCGGAATATCGGCATGCTGCATAAAGCCGTAGCGCAATTGCACTTGCCAGAAACCATCGGCCAGGCGCTTGACGGTCACGCGCTCGGCCGTATTCATAAACGGCACGTCTTCAAATGACACATTGACCAACAAGTTGCGCTGATGCAGCACCTGGTTATGCTTGAGGTTATGCATCAAGGCTTGCGGCACGGTCTCCAGGTTAGACACCATATACACGGCCGTTCTTGGCACGTTTGGCAATGTGCTGTTGGCTAGCGTGGCGAGTAAGGGCTCTAGCTTGGGGTCGTTGTTGGCAATGCTACTCAGTAATGTGCAACGGCCCTTTTTCCAGGTGGTCATCAGCACAATGAGCAGCACACTGAGCGCGATGGGAAACCAGCCGCCCTGTAAAAATTTCATCGAGGCTGAGCTAAACAAGATCGCATCTACCGCGCCCAATGCGCCTGTGACCACCCACGCCAACCAGGCCGGAAACTGCCAGCGCTGGCGCATCACCACAAACAGCAGAATGGTGGTGATAAACATGGTGCCGGTGACGGCGATACCATAGGCTGAGGCCAATGCCGATGAGCTTTGAAAAGTCAGACAGACGATAATGACAGCCAGCAACAGCGCCCAATTGACTGCCGGGATGTAAATCTGGCCGGACTCACTGGCAGAGGTATGAATGATGCGCATACGTGGCAAAAAGCCTAATTGAATCGCCTGCCGCGTCATGGAAAACGCACCGGAAATCACCGCTTGCGAGGCGATAATGGTGGCCAGGGTGGCCAAAATCACGGCGGGGATTAACAACGGTTGCGGAAAAGACAAATAAAACGGATTGCTGACCGCCTCAGGATGTTGCAGCAACAAGGCGCCCTGCCCCAGGTAATTGAGCGCCAGACAGGGAAACACCAGCCCCAGCCAGGCCATCTGTATCGCCGGGCGGCCAAAATGACCCATGTCTGCATACAAAGCTTCTGCACCAGTCACCGCCAGTAAAATCGCGCCGATAGCAATAAACACCCCGGCACCACGCGCTTGCAAAAACTGCCAGGCATACTGTGGATGCAGCGCCTGTAACACTTCTGGCGCTTGTGCAATTTGATACACACCGATGGTCGCCAGTGCCAAAAACCAGATAATCACAATTGGGCCAAAAAAACGGCCCACGGCATGCGTGCCATGGCGCTGAAACCAGAACAGGCCGATGAGAATACCGATGGTAATCGGCAACACTTGCGCCGCCAGCGCTGGCGAAGCGACTTGCAGGCCCTCCACCGCAGACAGCACCGAAATAGCAGGCGTGAGCACGCTGTCGCCATAAAACAAGGCTGCACCTAATACGCCAAGCAGCAATAGGTAAGCCGTGCGCTTGTCTTGCGCACGCAAACTGGAGACCGCCAGCGCCAGCAAGGCCATAACACCGCCCTCGCCTTTGTTGTGCGCTCGTAGCACCAGCAACACATATTTAAACGTGACCACAAACATCAGCAACCAGAAAATAGACGAGATCGCCCCTAGAATATTGGCCTGAGTCAACGGCACGCCCGTGCTCTGGCTAAAAATCACTTGTATGGTATAGAGCGGGCTGGTGCCTATATCGCCGTACACAACGCCTATTGCCCCCAGTGCTAATGCTGCCAAACTGCTTTTTCGTATGGAAAGATTGTCCATCACATCCCCTTATGGTTGATTGATGGCAGGAGTGTGCGACTAACGGTATATCAATCGCATAAACAACGCTTTAAAGACTAAGCAAGGCGGTAGCCGATACCCAACTCGGTGAGTAAGGTTTGCGGGCTGGATGGCTGATCTTCGAGCTTGGCGCGCAAGCGGCCAATATGGATGCGCAAGTAATGCGTGTCGTCGATATAGTCTGGCCCCCACACTTGCGCCAGTAGCTGGCTATGGGTAAAAATGGTGCCGGGCTTGCTGGCCAGCAACATCAGCAAGGCATGCTCAATCGGGCTTAAATGCAGCGGCTCGCCATGTTTGGTGACCATGCCACTGGCGCGGTTAATCACTAGTGACTGATGTTGATAAACGTGGTCACGCATCTGCATGATGGCGGTGCGGCGTAAGGCGACCTGTATTCTGGCCAACAGCTCTTGCAAGCCAAACGGTTTCATTAGGTAATCGTCGGCGCCCAGGTTGAGGCAATGCACTTTATCGAGTTCGTCCTGCCGCGCAGAAAGCACCAAAATAGGCACATCAGAAAATCCACGTAAATGCGGAATAAACTGCTCTCCCTGCCCGTCTGGCAAGCCTAAATCAAGAATCACCATAGCAAAGCCACGCGCTTCGCGCGCCTGCGCCAGGTCACGCGCATGTTGCACGCGGTAGCCGTGCGCAGACAATGCAGGTAATAAAAACTGATATACGCCGGGGTCGTCTTCTACCAATAATAGGGTCGCCTGCTGGTTCATGTGTCGGCCTTGATCAAATCTGCCGCATAGACAAACGGCAACAGCAGGCGCACTTCAGTGCGCTGGTCGGCGCTGCTACCAATCTCTATTTGCCCGCCATGCAATTGCATCACCGTCTGCACGATGGATAACCCTAGCCCAAACCCGCGTACACCAGCGGCGGCAGACTTGGATGACTCAAACGCGGAGATGACAAAACCTGGCGGGAAACCCGGGCCTTGATTACGCACAGACAACACTAGTGACGATGCCTCTAGCGACATCGCGATTTCAATCGTGCTGCCTTCCTCACGCCACTGCAAGGCGTTATCAATGAGGTTGGCCAGTGCATGTGCCACCAGCACGGCGTCGGCTTTAAACAGTATTTCTTGCGAGCCAAGCTCAGACAACGTCATCTGTAACCGTACCGCAGGCGTGCGTTGCAAATACCGCTGCGCCACATGCTGCATGACTTCTTGCGGCGACGCCCAATCCAGATGCAAGCTACTGCTGCCCGCCTCCAGCTTGACCAGGGTCAGGATATTTTCTGTGGCCTGGGTCAGGTAGCTGGCCTCGGCCTGTATGCTTTGTAACAGTTGCGTAGCCTGTGCGGGCGCTAGCGCAATGTCGCCGTCTGCCAGCACATTGGCGGCGCCAAGAATCGCCGTCAGCGGCGTGCGCATATCGTGCGACAACGCGGTGAGCAGGGTCTTTTTAAAGTCAGCCTCACTGGCATCACGCGCGGCTTGTGCCAACGCGATTTGCTGGCGCAATTTAATCGTCGCCTGCGCACATTGGTGCGTGAGCAAGCGTAAAAAGTGCAGGTCAGCGCTAGTATGACCAACCACCACCAAGACTTCGTGCTGCGCAGAGCCAAACGGCAGCAGGCAAGCGCCTAGCTCAGGCCAGTCTGCGGTGCCCATCCCAATCGCACGTTGATAATCCAGCGCCCATTGCACGCTGGAGGCTTGCAATGATGCCACTGGCGCCCCCGCCAACCATGTTAATGCATCAGTATCAGACAGTTGCACGACGCCCACTTGCCAGCCAAACACCTCTTGCACATGCTGGCAAGCCGCTTGCAGCAAACGCGCAACACTGCTTTGTATGGCCAGCAACTCTGCCAGCGATTGAAAAAAACGTGATTGTTGTGCGGCCTGTTGCGCTTGCTGCCTTTGCTGTTTGAGTTGCTGCATGGCACGGCTGACCATAAACGCAAGCGTGGCAAATACAGTCAGCATGGCCCAGGATTGCAGGCTGGCAACGCCAAAACTATAGCGGGGTTCGATAAAACAGTAGTTGATGAGTAAGACAGCGATGACCGCTGTTAGCAAGGCGTGGCCAAAACGCAGAAAATACGCCGCCCACAGCACACACAACAGATACAGCAAGGTGATGACGGCCACACCCAGTGCAGCAAAATAATACAAGCCCACACCTGAAATCAAGGCCAGGCCAGCCACCAAGACCGTATAGTGTTGCCAGGGTGGCCGTTTCGTCAACTGCGCATGATCGAAGTCGCCTGGCATGATTGTGGTGCCCGGCTAGCGCCCGTACACATCCAGGTTTTTATAATTGGGCCCAAAAAACTCTTTCATCATAAAGTCTTCCAGGAAGGCATTGTCTGCTGGCCGCGCCGACAGCGAGATGGTGCGACCGAGACGGTTGGAGATCCAGTCAAAATCACCGTTGTAATGCTCACGGATAATCGCGATCATCCGGCGCATCATCACCAGGCGGATATCTTCACCATTGCGCGCCTCGACCTCGTAATACTGCGTATTGGCCGAGGTGTAGTCATTGACCCAACCTTTAAAGCTAAAGGTCGCGTTATAAGGATCCATGCGCCGGATCTGGAACAAACCATTGGTGCCAAACTTGAGGTTGTTCATGATATTTTTGGTGCGGCGCTCATCCTCCGATGGCCCACGCTCGGCGGCTGCAGCAGCATCATTAATCTGCTTGGCGGCCATTTCATCAGTATTGCGATCCGACTGCTTACGCTTGATAAAATTGGAAAAGTCTTCCACCGGTGGCGGCGGCATAGGCGGTGTTGGCTCAGGCCGATTCTGCGGCTTGGGTTCAGGCAATTTAAACGGGCTATCTGGCCGTTGTGATTGAATGATTTTTTTTGGTAACTTAGGCTCGGCCTTAGGCTGTGGCTTGGGTCTGGGTTGCGGCTCAGGTGGAGGCTCCGGCGGCATTTCTGGCGGTGGCGACACTTTCGGTGTTTTAGGTGCCGGCGCGCCAACATCCAACACGATACTCAACGGCTCTTGGGCAGGCTCTTCAAGCGGCTTGAGCAAGTCGAGCAAAAACCCCCAGAACATAATCGCATGGAACAGCAGCGACAGCAAAAACGCCCACATCAGGCGCGCCGGAATCCGCAACACACGGTCGCGCTGCTTGGGTTTCAGCCAATTAGGCGTACTAAACGGTTCAAAAGGAGAAGAAGGCTGCATGAACAGAATTAATCAAAAATGAGCACAAGCAGGGATCACTATTGCATTTCTTGCCAGAGTTTTTCAAGGCGCTTGATTGAGACAGGATAAGGGGTTCTTAATTCCTGCGCAAATAATGATACACGCAACTCTTGCAACTGCCACGTAAAGTCTTGTAACCGGCTTGTTACAGGCAAATGCGCCTTGCGCAATTGATCAATCTTTTGCTGCCAACGCTGCTCTAACTGCACTACCGCCTGCGCGTGACGACCATCGCGCTCTATGCTGGTTGGATATTTATCTATGCGCATTTTAATCGCCTTGAGGTAGCGCGGCAGATGCGGCAGATGCTCCCACGGCGTCTGGCTAAAAAAACCGTGATAAAGCATGCTTTGCAACTGCTGCTCGCTTTCGCGTTTTATTTTCTGTGTTACTGGCGTCATTTTTTGCAACGCGGCAACCAGTACTTGATATTCGTTAGCGATCAGTTGCGCCTGTCGGGTCAGTGCCTCGGTCACGGCGGGCAAGCGCGTGCGCGCACGTGCTTTGAGCTGCATAAACACTGCATTGGTGCGCGGCAAGTCATCCTCGGCAATAAACGCACGGTCGGCGATCGCTTGCAGCATGTCTTCACGCAATTGGTCGGGGTTCATGACAGCACGCAACAGCAAGGCGTATTGGTTAAAACCCGGCAAGCCTTTTTCTAACTGCTTGATTTGCTCTTTAAGCTCAAAGCGCATTAAGCGGCAGACGCCTTTGCGATGCGAGACAGCCGCCTCTTCTGCCGTATCAAACAGTTTCACCGCCACGCTATCAATATTGTCCTCCAGCCCGGGGTAACCCGTGAGCTGGCGGCCATCTTTGCTAAAAGTCAGCGTTTGCGGCAAGTCACCAAAATCCCATTGCTTAAGGCCAGACTTTTCAATGCCAGGTGAGCCAGTTCTAAATGTGAGTTGTGCCGCAGAGCCCAATTGTTTTTTAAGCTGTGCCCAGTCGCGGCCCATGCCCAGCTCACGGCCCTTTTCATCCACCACGCTAAAATTCATCAAGTGATGCGGATCCAGCCCAGTCAGGTCAAACTCCTCTGGCTTTAACTTAAGCCCAACTTTGTGCTGAATAAACTCAGCCAGCGCAGGTAACAAAGCATGCTGCGCATTTTTGGCCTCTAAAAAGCCAGTCACGAATTCAGGCACCGGCACGCACACGCGGCGTAGCGTTTTTGGCAACGCTTTAATCAGCGCCGTCACCTTATCACGCACCATGCCAGGTACCAGCCACTCCGTCACCGTTGCATCCAGTTGGTTGAGCAAGGCGAGTGGAATCGTCGCCGTCACGCCATCGAGCACATGGCCGGGTTCAAAGCGGTATTTGAGCGGCACGGTTTCGCCATCTATGGTCATTTGCTCAGGAAACTGCACCTCGGTAATGGCGCTGGCACCGTGTCGCATCAGTGACTCGCGCGTTAGATGCAGCACTTTAGGATTCACTTTTTCCGCATCCTGTCGCCATTTTTCAAACGCGGCACCGTTATAAATACGATAAGGCTCTTGTTGACCAGGCCCGGCAATGGGCGGCACCACTTTGTCGTAAAATACGAACAACTGGTATTCATCCACCAACACGTCCTGGCGACGCGCCTTGTGCTCTAATGCCTCAACTTCGGCGATCAAGCGGCGATTCGCTTCAAAAAATGGCGCACGCGTATCGAACTCCATATTTGCCAGTGCTTCGCGGATAAAAATCTCACGCGCTTCGGCCGGGTTAATCGGCCCGTAATGCACCCGGCGTTTAGGCACAATGGTCAGGCCATACAAACTCACACGCTCCCAGGCCACCACTTGCGACGTTTTTCTATCCCAACGCGGGTCGGTATAGTCGCTTTGCGTCAGGTCACGGCTACCGCCTTCATTGGCAATCGGCTCTATCCAGTCCGGGTCTATCTTGGCCACCCCGCGCGCATACAACTTAGTCGTATCCACCAACTCCGCTGCCATCACCCATTTAGGACGATTTTTCTTAAGCGCAGAGCCTGGCGCAATGGTGAAGCGAATGCCGCGCGCACCGGCGTAGGTTTCGCTATCGCCGTCTTTAAAGCCAATATTGCCCAGCAGCCCAGACAGCAAAGCGCGGTGCACCTGCTCATAGCTGGCCTCTTTATCGCTACGCTTGAAGTCCATCTCTTCGACCATGGACAGCAGTTGTTGATGCAGCTCGCGCCATTCTTTCAGCCGCAAGAAAGACAGGAAGTTTTGATGGCATTGGTTAAGCAGATCGCGATTGGACTTCTTGGTTTTAAGTGTCTGTTCGTACCACTCCCACAATTTTAAATAACCCATAAAATCAGAGTCATCGGCTTTAAACTTGGCATGCGCGCTATCCGCTGCCTCGCGTTTATCCATCGGCCGCTCGCGCGGATCCTGCATGCTCAAGACGCTAGCGATAATGAGGATTTCGCGTAAACAGCTCTCTTTTTTTGCCGCAATAATCATGCGCGCCACGCGTGGGTCCAGCGGCAAACGCGCCATCTGCCGCCCCAGCTCGGTAATCTCGCGCCGCTCAGTCACTGCGCCCAGCTCTTGCAGCAACTGGTAGCCATCGCTAATCAGGCGTGACGAAGGCGCCTCAATAAACGAGAAATCGGCCACATCGCCCAGACGCAAGTCGGCCATACGCAAAATCACGCTGGCGAGTGAGCTACGCAAAATTTCAGGGTCAGTAAATGCCGGGCGCTGGTTAAAGTCTTCTTCAGAGTACAAGCGCACGCAAATACCGTTAGACACTCGGCCGCAACGCCCTGCTCGCTGCTTAGCGGCCGCCTGGCTAATTTTTTCAATCTGTAATTGCTCGACCTTGGCGCGCGTACTATAGCGATTCACGCGCGCCAACCCGGCGTCAATCACATACTTGATACCAGGCACGGTCAGTGAGGTTTCTGCCACGTTGGTCGCCAGCACAATGCGGCGCTGACCACTGGGGCGAAAAATCTTTTGCTGATCCTCGATGCTTAACCGCGCAAACAGGGGTAGCACCTCAATCGACTTCAGTTTGAGCGAGCGACCCTGATATTTACGCAAATGGTCAGCGGTGTCACGAATTTCACGCTCACCAGGTAAAAACACCAGAATATCACCATCGCCTAAGCGCAATAAATCATCCGCCGCATCCAGAATGGCGTCTTCCATCACCTCTTCTTCGTCGTCTTCCTCCAGCCAGCGCGTTTCGGTACGCGGCGGCTTGCGCTTGATGCCCATCAAGTCCTGCGCAAAGCGGTCTATATCATCCAGGCCATCATCAATCGGCACTTCTACTGCCACCATGCTGGTTTTGTTGCCTAGCGGACGGTAGCGAATCTCTACCGGATAAGTGCGGCCACTGACCTCAATCACCGGTGCGCCATTGAAATGGTTAGAGAATCGATCCGCATCAATCGTCGCCGAGGTGACAATGATTTTCAAATCCGGCCGCTTAGGTAGCAACTGCTTGAGATAGCCGAGCAAGAAATCAATATTCAGGCTGCGCTCGTGCGCCTCATCGATAATGATGGTGTCATAGCCGTTGAGAAACTTGTCGCTCTGCGTCTCCGCCAGCAAAATGCCGTCCGTCATCAGCTTGACATAACTACTCTCGGACAACTTATCGTTAAAACGCACCTTGTAGCCCACCGCTTCACCCAGCGGGCTTTTAAGCTCCTGCGCAATACGCGATGCCACCGAGCGCGCCGCAATCCGGCGCGGCTGCGTATGACCAATCAAGCCACTGACACCGCGACCGAGTTCCAGGCAAATTTTAGGCAGCTGCGTGGTTTTACCCGAGCCCGTTTCACCACACACGATCACCACCTGATGCTTGGCAATCGCCGCTGCAATCTCGTCTTTTTTGCCACTCACTGGCAACTCTGGCGGATATTCAGGCTTAGGCAATGCCGCCAACCTGGCTTGCAAGCGCTGTTGAGACGCCTGCACTTTATGTGCAATCTCTACCAGGGTTTTATCGACAGGTTTGTTCTGTTTTAACACCTCTTTAAGCTGTTGCAAGCGACGCTTAAGCGGAAAGCGGTCAGCCAGCATGCACTGGGAAAGTTGTTTTTCGAGTTGGCTGATGAGTTGGATTGGGGAGACGGCGGTCATAGGGAGGAGATTTTAACATGGCAGGCGAAATGACATGCATTCTCGCAGCTTACAGATAGCTTAAGTTCACGCTTATCTGATCATCGTTTTTTTCGCCTTGATGGCGAGTTACTTTTTTTGCTTGCCCCAAAAAAGTAACCAAAAAGAGGGCACCCAGCCATCACGGCCTTCGGCTCCCTTGCGTTGCTCAACAAAGTGGGCGTCCATCGAAACTCGCCCTGACAAGCCACACAAAACGTGGCTTGCTGCGGAGCTCAAACAGCCGATGGCCGACTACCCCCACTTCGTCTCCGCTACTCAGCGCGATGGAATGGGATTATTCTCGCCAAACTCACACTGGCGAAGTTTGGACGGTTAAAAACCAGATTCTTTTTTTCTTTGTTTAATTTAGGAGCGGTGGCAGTCGCATGGTGTTCGGGGTCCCCATCTGCCGCGCCGAGTAGCGCAGGCAAAATAAGGAAGAAGGGAGCGACTGTCCGAATCCCACGGTGGCCTGCGTTTTGTGCAGGCCGCTAGGATGAGTTTCGTGACCGCTTATTTTGACGAGCAACGCAGGATACAAGCGGAAGCTGGGGTGCATTTCTTTTGGTTACTTATTCTTTGGGCAAGCAAAGAAAAGTAACTCGCCCAAAAGGCGAAAAGAAACCGATCAATCCAAAATAACCATTAGCCAAGACAACAACTCTGCCTGGACTCCAGGCATACGTCTAAATAGCGTGTCAATATCTAACTAGAAAATGAAAGAATCACTTTCTAACACACTCCTCCACCCCGGTATTCCCGCCCTTAAACCCTGGTTCAAAATAAAACTTCCTGAAGCTCAATTGCCCTTTGGCATTTGTCTTGAACTCGGCAATGCCAGTGCCATAATCATGCGTTTTGCCGCCATATTCACCATTTTCTGCTGGTAAAGCAAAGTGCATAGCCGCGTGCATGCCATGTGCTGCGGCGTGGCCTTTGTAGACGCCGTAATCCGGTACTTCGAGCTGGAAGTCGTAACTGGCATCTGCGCCTTTGCTATGCTCTGGACGTAATTTCATGGTCACGGTGCCGGTATATTTTCCTTCGTGCGCATCGTCGCCGGTGCAGGCATACACACCGCTTAAATCCAGCGCATAGGCATTGGCTGCTATCCAACAACTTAAGAGTCCTGCGAACCACTTCATATGTTTTCCTTTATCTATTCAGACGGGCGGATGCGCAAAAAACTGGCAAACTTTGGTTTGCCCGTGTTGGTTACATCGCGGTAAGTATAAGTGACCTGGCAGCCTATTGGCGGTGGATGCGCGCGCTCGGCGTCGCTGAATCCGGTGCCCAATTTAAACTGGATGCCAGTTGGCGTTTCTACCAATAATGCGCCCATTTTACCTTGGTATTTGCCTTTGCCAGGCACATGGGCGATCACTTTGGCTTCTGCATCGAGTTGTGGTTTGAGTTTGAGCAAGACCTGACTGCGGCCGGTGAGATATGGCGCATCAGCGCGGTGCAGCATCAGGCCTTCGCCACGCTTGGCCACAATCTGCGCCAGGGTACGTTTAAGCGCTTGCCTGTCTTTGACCCTGAACTGTGGCAAGCTTTTGAGATAAGGGCTGCGCGCTTGTTTGACGATCTGAACAATCTGCTGCGCACGCTGTGAGAAATCACCTTCGGCATCTGGTAACTCAAACACATAATAGGCGACTTGTCGCCAGGCAGCATCATTGGGCCGTGTTTGCCTGACGGTGGATGACAGTGTTTCAAATTGGCCGCGACCTAGCCACAACTCGCCATCCAACGGTGTTGCTGGAAACTTTTGAGTAAACCAGGCCGGGGCATGAATGGGGTGGCCCTGGCGGCTGGTGAGTTGCTGTCCATCCCAGATGGCACGAATGCCATCCAGCTTTTCGCTGACCAGGTAATCCTGCACCTGAATATCATCATGATAAATCTGCGCCAGCAAAATGGCCGGGGCTTGGGCGTAGCTGTGCGCAACCAGCAATGACAGCAAAACAAACAGGTGATACTTTGCTCGCACTAGCATTACGCCTCCAAATGTTAAAATAAATTAACAACTCAAAGTTACAGAATGCCAGTGATAAAAGCAACGATTATTGTCTGGGTAGCCAGTAACTAAAGCAGTTGGCACCACAATTTGTCGTGATGCATGACGTCCATCCACAAGGCGACGACGCTGAGCGCAATCAGCAATACGCCGCTCAGGCGCATGCCGGTTGATTCTTTAAACCAGCCCGGCATGGATTGCTGGCTGCTACGCCAGAGGACAGGCGCCAGCGCCAGCACGGTGGCAGAGCCGCAAGCAAATGCCATCATCACCAATGCGCCTTGTAACCATTGCGATTGTAATGAGGCCAGCATGACGGCGGAGTAGAGTAAGCCACATGGCAACAAGGCCCAGATCATGCCGGTGAATACAAAGCCAAGTTTGGCATGCTGGGTGCGCTGTTTGATCCAGCCCCACACCTGTTGCGCCCGCTGTACGGCCCATTGTGGTTGTTGCCCGGTGACCACTAACAACACGCCCCAGGCAAAAATCAGGGTGTGTGAGAACGTCCACAAGGGCTGGAACACATGGCTCTGGTTGGATAACCAGGCCAGTCCGCGCAAGGTTTCTGCCGCAATCGCCCCCAGCATGCCGTAACCCAGCATGCGCCCTAGGTAAAAGCTCCACGGAATGGTCTTGATGACGCGTAACGGAATCGAACGGAACTGGCTGGTGGTGGTGACTGAAGACTGCATGGCGCCGCAAGCCGCACCACACATGGCAATGCAATGCGGGCCGCCTGCCAGCCCCATGACGAAGGCGGTCAGGAGTAAGCTGGCTAACATGCTGAGAGTTTAAAGGATTTTGGAAAACCTTGCACGATTGGCATCGTGCTGCAAATAGCGGTCAAACACCATGGCGATAGCGCGCACAAAATACCAGCCCATGTCAGTCACTTTCAGACCATCTTCTTCCAGCACGACCAAGCCCTGCTTTTGTTTTTCAAGCAGTTGTTGAATCTCTAACTTAAAGTAATCTCTAAAATTAATCATGTAAGAGAGCTCTATCGACTCATAGCTGAGCTCACCATGACACATGATGGCCATAATCACGGCACGCCGGATCAGGTCATCGCGGCTCAATGCCAACCCACGCACAATCGGCAGTTGGCCCTGGTCTAAAAAGTCGTAATACTCTTCCAGCGTTTTGGCATTCTGGCTATAAGTCGCGCCCATTTTGCCGATGGCAGACACGCCCAGCGCCAAGATATCCTGGTCGGCCATGGTGCTGTAGCCCTGAAAATTGCGATGCAACCTGCCCTGCTGTTTGGCAATCGCCAGCGAGTCTTCAGGCAAGGCAAAGTGGTCCATGCCGATATACACATAGCCTGCCTGCATCAATTGCTGAATCGCTTCCGACAGCATTTGAATTTTATCAACTGCATTGGGTAACTCATCTTGCAGGATACGGCGCTGAGGTTTAAAACGTGACGGCAAGTGCGCATAACCATAGAGGGCAATGCGGTCAGGCCGCAAGGTGGTGATTTTGGCAATCGTCTCGCGAAACGTCGCTGGTGTTTGCTTGGGCAAGCCATAAATCAAGTCGGCATTAATCGACTGATAGCCCATCTCACGTGCCTGTTGCATCAGTGTCTCGACTTGCGCATAAGACTGCACTCTATGCACGGCCTGCTGCACATCAGCGTCAAAATCCTGCACACCAAAACTCAGGCGGTTAAAACCCAGATTGCGCAAATGCTGCAAACGTTGCTGGTTGACCGTGCGTGGGTCAATTTCGATGGCATATTCGCCCTCTGGATTAAACACAAAGGCTTTTTTCAGCGTCTCTACCAGGCTGGTGAGCTCTTCATCATTGAGAAAAGTTGGCGTGCCACCGCCTAAATGCAACTGATTGACAGTCTGCGCCTGCGAAAACTTGTCCAGATGCAAATGAAGCTCACGTTGCAGATAGTTAAGGTAAATCGCGCCTTGCTCATAGCGTTTGGTGACAATTTTATTGCAGGCACAATAAAAACACAGCGACGCACAAAACGGGATATGCACATAGACAGAAAGTGGCTGTGTCCAATGGCTGATATTGCGCTGCTCGGTGGCTTTGACATAGGCCGCCGCGTCAAATGCCTCGACAAAACGGTCTGCCGTTGGGTAAGAAGTGTAGCGCGGCCCCGATACATCATAGCGTTCGATATGCGCCTGCGTAATCATCAACGGTTGTTTCATGGTATCTAGCAAGTTCTTTCCTGTCGGCACAAGTGAGACATCGCGTCCCGGGAGTCATTGACGGCTACTTTGCCATAAAGCAACCCATGACTTCTTGATGCATATCAAATAGTCCGGTGCGCGACGCGTGCATAATCCAACGCACTATAATAGGGAAGAGAAAATCTATCATGCTCAATACAATTGTTGCTCATGAAGTCGTGAGCGAGGAATCGGACGCGCAAGCAGCGTATAATCAGTCGCAAGTTCAACGACTGCCAAGGACCTCCACCATGCAAGCCGAATCCAGCTTCAAGGTCGCCTGCTCCAACTGCAACCTGCGCGAGTTGTGCTTGCCAATAGGCTTAAGCACGGACGAGATGAATCAACTCGATGGCATGGTTGCCACCAGAAAAAAGGTCAAGCAAGGCGGCCACCTGTTTAGCAGTGGCGACCCTTTTACCACCCTTTATGCGATCCGTACCGGCTTTTTCAAAACTTGTGTGGTGTCTGAAGACGGCCGTGAGCAAGTGACCGGCTTTCAAATGGCAGGTGAAATCATGGGCCTGGATGGTATCGTCAGCGACAAACACAATTGCCACGCGATTGCGCTCGAAGATGCTGAGGTCTGTGTGATGCCGTTTAACCACGTGGAAGACCTGTCACGCCAGATCCCCATGCTGCAACGCCATGTACACAAAATCATGAGCCGCGAAATTGTGCGCGAAAACGGGGTGATGATGTTGCTGGCCAATATGCGCGCCGAAGAACGTCTGGCGGCGTTTTTGCTCAATTTGCTGCAACGTTTGCATGCGCGCGGCTACTCAAAAAGCGAGTTGATTTTGCGCATGACGCGTGAAGAAATCGGCAGCTACCTGGGCATGAAACTAGAAACCGTCAGCCGCACATTCTCCAAGTTTAGCGACGACGGCATCATTGAAGTCAAACAAAAAAATATCCGCATTTTAGACCACGAAAAACTGCAGGCGATCTTTAACGCCAGCACCTGCTAAGCCATTTTAAAGCCTGGCAATATGCAGCCTTTGGCGCTATTTGAGGCCTTAGCGGCTTTTGCAAACACACACGCATGGCGCTATATCTACCCGGTATGGTCGCGCCGGGCACAAGGCATCTCTATCGGCATCAACCTGCACCCCAATCATTGCTGTAACTGGCATTGTGTTTACTGCCAGGTGCCGGGCTTGCAACGTGGCGCCTCCCCTGCAATTGATGTGCCTGACTTGCAACAAGAACTTAAAGACTGCCTGCACTGGCTCAGCCAGCAAATACACCCCACTACGCGCACCCTGCGCGATTGTGTGCAAGACATTGCTTTTGCTGGCGATGGCGAACCAACCACCTCTCCACAATTCTCTGAAATATTAGCCATGGTGGCTCACCTGCTGCAACAACGCAGCGCGGATGACCGCCCGGCCTATGTGCGGCTGATTACCAATGGCAGCCAGTTACAGCATGCTCACGTGCAGCACGCACTCAGGCAGTTGCATGCCTTAGGCGGCGAAGTCTGGTTTAAACTGGATGCAGGCAATGATGCAGACATGCTGGCGATCAACGATACGCGCTTGCCATTGTCGCTGCATTTGCAACGCTTGCAGGCCTGCTGCGCCTTGTGCAATACCTGGGTGCAAACTGCCGTGGTCAGTAGAAAAGTGAATAACGAGATTATCACCACACCCTCATTAGCAGGTTATTTGCAGGCGCTATTGCCGTTTAAACAACAGCTAGAAGGTATTCTGCTTTATGGCATTGCCCGGCCTAGCCAGCAGGATAGTCAAGGCTGCCTGCAAGCCACACCGGCAGTGGTATTAGAAAAGTTAGCTGAGACATTGCACACGCAAGGATTCTGCGTGCGCATGTTCGTTTAGACGAGTGACTGTCAGTATTACTCTTCAGCCGGCTTAAGGCCGGTTTGCGCATGGTTACGCGCTTGAATGGCGGGCGCCATAGATTCATCTTGCGTATCCTGCCCTTGTGCATCCAGCGTTTTATTGATTTCTATGCCCTTGCGGTAATAGTCATCAATCGCAGGATCCGGGTGCGTAATTGCCAGGTACAAGGTGATAAAAGACGCCACAATCACCAGAGACGGACCGCCAATAATCAGCCAGACATACGCATTCTGGTACCATTTTTGTGTATCAACCATCTGTGTTCCTTTATTTATATTGCTGTGTGCCGCCATATGCTACGTCATGCGTTAGCCACTAATTGCTGGGCACAATAAAAACAGATTTTTCTTTAATTGTTTCTTTGGTTTCAATCTCGGTTAACTCAAAGAAAATCTTGTGCGACCCGGCACGTGTCTCACCTTCAGGCACTTGTATCTCTACAATGACATTACGCTTCTCAAAAGGTTTAAGCGCCTTGAGCTGCTGACTGTTATTGTCTGCAAAATGAATGGCAAGCGCGGGTAAACCCGTGACTTTCAATTCGTAATCCCGCGCGACTTCGGTCTCATTTTCAAGCTTGAGATTGTATACATTCTCAATGTTGCCATCGTTGGTGTAACGCGCCATCACCGAGCGATCACGCAATACGTCGAGCCTGAAATCGGGTTTGTAGTAGATACCAACGCCCATGCCAACAACCATAATTAACAAAATCGTCGAATAGATCAGCACGCGCGGTCTTAACAAACGCGCAAACATCTGCTGGCGGCTCCAACGACTCTCCATGCCATTTTGCGTCGTATATTTAATCAGGCCTTTGGCGTAGCCCATCTTGTCCATCACGTCATCGCAGGCATCAATACAGGCACCACAGCCGATACACTCATATTGCAAGCCGTTACGGATGTCGATGCCGGTCGGGCATACCTGCACGCAAATACTGCAATCAATGCAACTACCCAGCCCGTTGGCGTTTTCACCCGCTTTTTTCGAGCGTGAACCACGTGGCTCACCACGGGCTTCATCGTAAGTCACCGTCATGGTGTCACCATCAAACATCGCACTCTGAAAGCGTGCATATGGGCACATGTATTTACAGACCTGCTCACGCATGTACCCTGCGTTGCCATAGGTCGCAAACCCATAAAAACAGACCCAGAATGTTTCCCAGCCACCAGCCTGAAATTGTAGCAAGCTAGGCACCAGCTCACGCATGGGCGTAAAGTAGCCAACAAACGTCACGCCGGTCCATAAACCAAAACCGATCCAGGCAAACTGCTTCAAGGATTTACGTGTGATTTTGTTCAGGTTCCATTTGCTGTCATCAAGACGCATGCGCGCGATACGGTCACCCTCTATTTTCTGCTCCATCCACATATAGATTTCGGTATACACCGTTTGCGGACAGGTATAACCGCACCACAAACGCCCGGCAATCGCCGTAAACAGAAACAGGGAAAGTGCAGAGACAATCAGCAAAAATGCCAGGTAAATCAGATCTTGCGGATGAAAAATCAGGCCGAAGACATAAAAGCGCATGCCTTCCAGGTCAAACAGCATGGCCTGTCGGCCATCCCATTGCAACCACGGCACGCCGTAAAAGAACAGTTGCGTCGCCCACACCATCACCCAACGCCAGTTAGTGAAAAAACCGGAGACCTGACGGGCATAAATCTTATCTTCGGACCTATAAAGTGATAAAACCACCTCCTGTTCAGGGATGGTGGTTTTATTCACAGCGCTTTGTTTAGTATCGCTCATCTTGTTATCTGCATTCGCCTACTTGTTGGAAAGACCCCAAACATAAGCGGTCAGCAAATGAATTTGCTCAGGACTGAATTTTTCTTGCCAAGCGGGCATCTGGTTGGTTTTACCCTCATGAATACGCTTGATGATCGCGGCCTCACCCTGGCCATGCAACCAGATATTGTCTGTCAGGTTAGGTGCGCCTATCATTTGGTTACCTTTACCCTCTGGGCCGTGGCAAGCAGCACACACGACAAACTTGTCTTTACCGGCATTGGCACGACCAGAGTCATGAATACTGCCAGACAAGCTTAATACGTAGTTAGCGACATTTTTCACGTCTTCTTCGTTACCGACGGCGGCGGCCATCGGCGGCATCATGCCCATACGGCCACCAGTAATGGTTTCCTTGATACGCTCAGGGCTACCACCATACAACCAGTCAGTGTCGCTCAGATTAGGAAACCCACGGCTACCTTTGGCATCTGAACCATGGCAAGCAGCACAGTTGTTCAGGAAAATACGCTTACCAATATCACGGGCTTCTGGAATCTTGGCGACGTCTTCCACCGGCATCGCCGCATATTTAGCATATAGCGGTGCGATTTTTTCATTGTTTTTGGCAACTTCAACTTCGTATTGCTTCACGCCAGTCCAGCCAAACTTACCGTCGTAAGTCCCCAGGCCTGGGAACAGGTACAAGTAAGCCAAGCCAAAAATAACCGTGATGATAAACAAACCTACCCACCACATTGGCAGTGGATTGTTCATTTCTTTAATGCCATCCCACTCGTGACCATTGGTGTTGTCACTGTCCAGGGTTACTTTGACGCGGCTTGCAAAAATCAGCAAACCCACACAAAAAGCGATCCCACCCAAGGTAATGGTCGAAATCCAAATCGGCCAAAATCCGCTTACAAAATCATTCATGATGTTTTCCTTAACCTTTCCGCGCAGCTATTAGTCTTGGTCGAACGGCAGGTTTTGCGCGTCCTTGAATTGCGCGGAGTTGCGATTGCGCCATGCCCAAACGAGGATTGTGATGAACAGGGCAAAACTCAATACCGTAAATAATATGCGTAATACATTGATCATATCCATGGCGCGTCTCCTTATTTCAGGTGTGTACCCAGAATTTGCAGGTATGAAACCAACGCATCCATCTCGGTTTTACCCTTAATGTCTGCACCAGCCGCTTTAATCTGCTCATCGGTGTAAGGCACGCCCACTTTACGCAGTGCAGTCATATGGTCACCAATCGTTGCATCATCTACCAGGTTTTCATTCAACCATGGATAAGCTGGCATGATGGATTCCGGCACAACGTCACGTGGCTGGTTCAAGTGAACACGATGCCAGTCGTCACTGTATTTGCCGCCTACACGGTGCAAGTCAGGGCCGGTACGCTTACTACCCCACTGAAACGGGTGGTCATACACGTACTCACCCGCCACAGAGTAGTGGCCATAACGCAGCGTTTCTGCATGGAAAGGACGAATCATCTGTGAGTGGCAGTTGTAGCAGCCTTCACGCAGATAAATATCACGACCCGCCAACTGCAATGCAGTGTATGGCTCCAAACCACGAATAGGCTCAGTCAGCGATTTTTGGAAAAACAAAGGCAAGATTTCAACCAGGCCGCCAAAGGAGATCGTGATAAACGTCAGCACGATCAGCAGGAAGTTATTGGTTTCAATCTTTTCGTGCAGATTGCCACTATTGTTTTGATGCGTTGCCATAGTGAGCTCCTTAAGCGTGGGCAACAACAGCTGGTATCTCTACCGTTGCTGGTTTGCCATTAGTTGCTGTTTTATATGTGTTCCACAACATGATCACCAAACCGCTCATATACAGGAAACCACCCAGTGCACGTGTGAAGTAGTAAGGGAACTTGGCTTTCACACTCTCAACAAAGGTATAAGCCAATGTACCGTCAGCGTTCATGGCACGCCACATCAGGCCTTCCATCACACCGGAGATCCACAAGGCAGCGATGTATAACACCACGCCTATGGTTGCCATCCAGAAGTGCACTTCAATCGCTTTTACGCTGTACATGGTTTTTTGACCAAACAGACGTGGGATCAGGAAGTACAAGGAACCGATAGAAATGAAACCAACCCAGCCCAAGGCGCCAGAGTGCACATGGCCCACGGTCCAGTCAGTGTAGTGAGACAAAGCGTTCACCGTTTTGATCGCCATCATCGGGCCTTCAAAAGTACTCATACCGTAGAAAGACAATGAAACGATCAGGAAGCGCAAGATAGGGTCTGTGCGCAGTTTGTGCCATGCGCCGGACAAGGTCATGATACCGTTGATCATACCGCCCCAGCTTGGTGCAAACAGAATTAAGGACAACACCATACCCAGAGACTGTGTCCAGTCAGGCAAAGCGGTGTAATGCAAGTGGTGAGGACCCGCCCACATGTAAGTGAAGATCAATGCCCAGAAGTGCACGATAGACAGGCTGTAAGAATACACAGGACGCTCAGCTTGTTTAGGCACAAAGTAGTACATCATGCCCAGGAAACCCGCCGTCAGGAAGAAACCCACTGCGTTGTGACCATACCACCACTGCACCATCGCATCTTGCACCCCTGCGTAAGCCGAGTAAGACTTGAACCAGCCGGCTGGGATCGCAGCACTCTCAACGATGTGCAACAAAGCCACCGCCAGAATAAATGCACCGTAGAACCAGTTAGCCACGTAGATGTGTTTAACCTTGCGGATACCGATGGTACCGAAGAACACAACTGCGTAAGAAATCCATACAATCGCAATCAGGATATCAATTGGCCACTCTAGTTCGCCGTACTCTTTACCCTGGGTGTAACCCAATGGCAGAGAAATCGCCGCAGCAACAATCACCGCTTGCCAACCCCAAAAGGTGAAACTAGCCAGCTTGTCGCTGAATAGACGGGTTTGGCAGGTACGTTGTACCACGTAGTATGAGGTGGCAAATAAAGCACAGCCACCAAATGCGAAAATCACTGCATTGGTATGCAGTGGTCGCAAACGGCCAAAAGAGGTAAACGGCAAGCCCAGGTTAAGCTCTGGCCACACCAGCTGAGACGCGATAATCACGCCCATCAATGTGCCCACAACACCCCAAACCACTGCCATGATTGCGAATTGGCGGACCACCGTATCGTTATAGGTCGCAGCCTTCACACTTGCATTTTGCATGGATTTCTCCCAATGATTAAAACAAACACCCAACACTAAAAAACTCTAGTTGTTCCATTTGGATCATCTCAAATTTGTCACAAATCTGATTTGATACACATCAATCCTGCTCAAGAATTCGTGAGCCTTCTTCTTCCAGATCTTCAAACTGCCCGGTTTGGATTGCCCACCAGAGGCCACCCAGAATCACAAACACCAGCAACACTGCTAGCGGGATCAATAAAAATGCAATTTCCATAACGCTATGCCTGACCTTTCTGCCAGCCCGACTTATCCCAGTCGGTCAAACGTAATGCATTGAGCAATACCAATAGCGAACTGGCCGCCATGCCGAGCCCGGCCAACCACGCGGGCAACAAGCCCATAATCGCTAATGGCACGCCAGCCGCGTTATACAACGCGGCCCACAACAAATTCTGTTTTACGATGAGAATGGTTTTTTGACAATGCGAAATGAGCGAAACCAGCACACCGATATCATTACCCAACACCACCATATCGGCCTGTGCCTGCGTCAAAGGGACGCCGGAACCCATTGCAATAGAAGTATGCGCTGCTGCAATGACAGGGCCGTCATTCAAACCATCACCAACCATTAATACTTTCCGCCCCTGTTGTTGCAACAACTTTACGTGCTGCAGCTTATCTGCTGCTTTTTGTAACCCTAATGCGCGCTGGATTCCCAGCTGTGCTGCAAGGTTTTTAACGGGCGCTATTCTATCACCAGATAACAGTTGAATATCAAGACCATGTGCAATTAATTGTGAAATCACCGCTTTGGCATGCGGCTTCACCTGCTCTGACAAAGTCAGTCGCACCAGCAGAATTTCACCTGTGGTGACATAGACCTGGCGCAGTGCGTCCCCCTCAACCTCATTGGTCACACCACAAAACGCTGCATTGCCTAGCTTGACCGGCAGTAATGTCCCATTTGGAGCATTAAAGCTAGCAGACATACCGCCACCAACAATCTCTTGCCAATCCTGCAAAGGTAGCTGATCTTGCGCATCGTGCCGTAAAGCAAAGCCATGCAGCGCTTGGGCAACCGGATGTAAAGAATCGCGGCTCATGCTGGCAATCACATCCAGCAACCATTGCCTATCCCATTGCGCATGACTTTCAACCAAGGCAATTTGCTGCAAATTCTCAGTCAAGGTGCCGGTTTTATCAAAGACAATGGTATCGACTTCGCTGATGGCTTGAATGGCCTGTAAACGGCGGATCAACACACCGCCTTTGGCAAACGTGCCTGCACTGGCCAGCATGGCCGCAGGGGTTGCCAGTGATAATGCGCACGGGCAAGTCACCACCAGCACGGCCACCGCCGACATAATGGCTTTGGCAGGGTCTGTCGTCCACCAGTAAATCACCGCATAAATAGCGGCCAATAATACGGCCCATAAAAAGGGTTGCGCCACTTTATCTGCCAACAAGGCGATGCCCGGCTTTTCTGTCGAGGCAGACGCCATCAGATTAACCAGCGCATGGTATTGCGTGCCCTCACCGACCTGCTCTACCTGCATTTCAATCGCTGAGGTTAAATTACCGGCACCGGCAATCACTTTGGCGCCAGTAGGCTTTAGCACCGGCTCAGACTCACCGGTGAGCATAGACTCGTCAGCGCTGGTGCTGCCAACCAAGACCAGGCCATCCGCCGCAAACACCTCGCCAGGGCGCACATATAACACATCGCCCACATTGATATTACTGGCTGCAATTTGCACCCACTCGCCATCGGCACTCTTTTTAAGCACCGCATTAGGCAAACGGCGCATCATGTTTTCCAAGGCGCCCGCCGTGCGGTTGCGCAGTTTCACATCCAGCCAGCGACCTATCAGCAGAAAACTCACGAACATGGTCAGCGAATCGTAATAAACCACGTCGCCCCACCAGCCACCGGGCGCAAACGTAGCCAGGGTACTCATGACAAAAGCGGTAATAATGCCTAGCGACACCGGCACATCCATGCCCAGTTGGCGCTGCTTGAGACTGGCCCATGCTTGTGACAAAAATGGCGTGGCTGAAAACAGCATCACCGGCAAGGTCAGTACCCACGAGGCCCATTTCATCAGCTGCACCATGTCCGGCGCCATATCATTGCTGCCAGACCAATAAGTAGGGTAAGCGTACATCATGACTTGCATCATGCAGAACACGGCCACCACCAGGCGCCACAACATCTTGCGCTGCTGGACGGTGCGGTCTGTAATCGCGCTGTATTCGTTGACGGGGAGTGCCGGATAGCCAATTTCATTTAAATTGGCAAACCAGCTGGATGGAGAAATCTGTTGTGCGTCCCACACTACGCGCACGCGTTTGGAGGCAGAGCTGGCATGCACGGCAAGCACGCCGGGCTGCTGCTTGATGGTTTGTTCAATACGCCCGCTGCAAGCGGCACAGTGCATATTGTCGACCCACACATGAGAGGTCCATACTTCGGCAGAAGCTGCATCGCGCTGACTAAATCGCTCCCATTCAGACTGGATATCCAGTCCTTGCCATGGGTTTGCACTGCTCACTGCTAAAGGTTTTGCCATTGGGTGATGGACCATCCGTGGAACAATATACAACTTTATATTATATGATTGAATATAATATAAATCAATGTGTTAGCTGCTGTTTGAAAAGACGATTAAAACAGCCAACGGCCGTAAATGCTTTGATATAACACAACTAAATCACGGTGCGCACGGCGTCAATACAGGTGATGCCAGCACAATTTTGCACCTGCATCGCCCATGTTAATGTGGCATTACTTCACGCGCATCCCCGCTTGCGCCCCACTGTCAGGCGACAGAATATAAGGGCCGCCACGCTCATCGCTGGCTGCAAGCACCATGCCCTCGCTCATGCCAAACTTCATTTTGCGCGGCGCCAGGTTAGCCACCATCACCGTTAAGCGGCCCACCAGCGTCGCCGGATCATAAGCCGATTTAATGCCGGCGAACACCTGGCGTGGCTTTTCTTCGCCAATATCCAGCAGCAATTTAAGCAACTTCTCAGCGCCCTCGACATGCTCGGCACTGACAATATGCGCAATGCGCAAATCCACTTTGGTAAAGTCATCAATCGAGATATATGCGCCCTCTTCGGCCGCTGGCGCATCCGCTTCACTCTTGGCCGGCGTTTTCGCAGCCGCCTCTGTTTTAGCAGGCGTCGCCGCCGCTTGCAAACTATCTTTATTGGCGTCGACCATGGCTTCAATCTGCTTGCCTTCCAGGCGCGTCACCATATGATTATAAGGCTGAATCGTTTGCGCGCCCAAGCCCTGGCCAACATCGGCCCACTGCAATGGCTGCACGCTCAGGAACGCTTCTACAGCCACCGCAATATTAGGTAATACCGGTTTTAAATAAACCGTCAGCAAACGGAACATTTCCAGCGCATTGCTACAAATTGTATGCAACTCAGCTGCTTTACTGTCATCTTTAGCCACAACCCAGGGTGCTGCTTCTGCCACATAAGCATTCGCTGCATCGGTCAGCTTCATGATCTCACGCAGCGCACGTGCAAAGTCGCGCGCGGCATACGCGTCGGCAATCGCCGGTGCCGCTGCACGCATGTCGTCAATCACCGCATGCTGGGTCGCGATCAGCTTATTATCAAACTTCTTCGCCACAAACCCGGCCGTGCGGCTGGCGATATTAATATATTTACCCACCAGGTCACTGTTCACACGCGCAACGAAGTCTTCCAGGTTAAGGTCAATGTCTTCCATGCTGCCATTGAGTTTGGCCGCATAGTAATAACGTAAATACTCTGGATTTTTCACATGCTCTAAATAGCTGCGCGCAGTGATAAACGTGCCGCGCGACTTGGACATTTTTTCACCATTGACCGTCAAAAAGCCATGCGCAAACACCTGCGTTGGCGTGCGATGACCAGAGTATTCCAGGGTTGCAGGCCAGAATAAGGCATGGAAATACAAAATATCCTTACCGATAAAATGGTACAACTCGGTAGAAGAATCCTGTTTCCAGTATTCGTCAAAGTCCAAGTTGGCTTTTGCACACAAGTTTTTGAAACTAGCCATGTAGCCAATCGGCGCGTCCAGCCAGACATAAAAATACTTGCCTGGCGCATCGGGGATTTCAAAGCCAAAATAAGGTGCATCGCGCGAAATATCCCAGTCTGACAACTTGTTTTCGCCAGCTTCGCCTACCCACTCTGACATTTTGTTAGCTGCCTCAGCCTGCAAGGTGCCAGAACGCGTCCAGTCACGCAAAAAGTCCGCGCACTCGCTCAGCTTAAAAAAGTAATGCTCGGTTTCTTTGCGCACGGGTGTCGCACCAGAGACGGCCGAGAATGGATTGATCAACTCTGTCGGGCTGTAAGTCGTGCCGCAGACTTCACAGTTATCGCCATACTGGTCTTTGGCGTGGCACTTAGGGCACTCGCCTTTAATAAAACGGTCCGGCAAAAACATATTTTTAACCGGGTCAAAATATTGCTCAATGGTTTTGGTGGCAATTTTGCCATTGGCTTTGAGCGCGCGGTAAATGTTGCCGGACAACTGGCGGTTTTCTTCGGAGTTGGTTGAGTAGTAGTTATCAAACTGGACCAAAAACTCAGCAAAGTCCTGGCTGTGCTCAGCATGCACCTTTTCAATCAAGGCTTCCGGTGTGATGCCTTCTTTTTCTGCACGCAACATAATCGGTGTGCCGTGGGTATCATCCGCACACACATAATGCACCGTATGGCCCTGCATTTTCTGAAAACGCACCCAGATATCGGTTTGAATATACTCAACCAGATGCCCTAAATGAATGCTGCCGTTGGCATATGGTAAGGCGGACGTCACCAGAAGTTTGCGTGTCATGAAAACAAGACCAGTATAAAAACCGCTATTTTAGCAAACCCGCTGCCGTTTCAACCAATCTTTATCTTTAATCATGGGCAAAGCGCGTGAACAGGCTTTGCAGATGGAGGGTAAGGTGAGGCCTGCGCAGCTTTTTACTGGCCTCACCGCTGCTTTGCAGCTTAACTTTTCGGGATCAACACTGCGCTCACTGTATGAATCACGCCGTTATCGGCATTGATTTCATCGCCAACGACTTTTACGTTATTCACCTTGACGCCATCGGTGACGGATAGCTGCAAATCAGCGCCTTCTAATGATTTCACTTTACCCGCACTCACATCAGCCTGGGTGATTTTGCCGGGGTAGACATGATAGGAAAGTACTTTTTTGAGCTGATCCGGATTTGCCATCAGGGCATTGAGTTTGGCTTTGGGTAACTTGGCAAACGCAGCATCATTGGGCGCAAACAGGGTGATGGGGCCTTTATCGTTGAGGGCGTTTTCCAGCCCTGCGGTTTTGACGGCTTTTAAAAAGGTTTTAAAATCGCCCTCTTGCTCGGCACTTTGCAGCAAGGTATCTGCACTGGCGTGGTGGCTGTAGCTGACGGCTAACAATGCCAGTAAAAGAAGTTTGTGCATATTGATTCTCCTGAATGAACAATTGATAAACAACGGCAGCGGCTTGAGTCCTGCTGTTGTCGATGTGTTTACCTTAGCAAGCGCGGCTTACGCCTAACTTACCTTTTGCCAGCCCAAGCTTACATGCAGCTTAACTGAGCAGTGCCCGACGCCAGATCGCAAGACAGCATGACGAACAGTGCCTGTTGGAGTAGAATTCCCGATTCATTTAGTCAGGCATTTTTGCAGGAACATTCAGCATGGCGATCAGCGAACTCATCATTCAAAGCACCTTAAAACTTTGCATAGACCCCAATACCGGTAAAGACTTTGTCAGTGCCAAGTCAATTAAAAACATTCAGATCAATGGCAACGATGTCAGCCTGGATGTGGTGTTAGGCTACCCGGCGCTCAGCCAGTTAGAGCCGATTCGCCAGCAAGTGACTGCTGCACTAAAAAGCATAGACGGCATTGCCAACATTACTGTCAATGTCGGTAGCCGTATCGTGGCGCATGGTGTGCAACGTGGCGTTAACTTATTGCCTAACGTCAAAAATGTGATTGCTGTCGCATCTGGTAAAGGTGGCGTCGGCAAATCGACAACTTCCGTCAACCTGGCGCTGGCGCTGGCTGCCGAAGGCGCTACCGTAGGTTTGCTAGACGCCGACATTTACGGCCCTAGCCAGCCGCAAATGCTGGGCATTTCCGGTCGCCCGGATAGTGCCGACGGCAAAAGCATAGAGCCGATGCGCGCGCATGGCATCCAGGCCATGAGCATCGGCTTTTTGGTCGACACCGACACGCCCATGGTCTGGCGCGGCCCGATGGTCACTGGCGCGCTAGAGCAATTATTGCGCGACACGCGCTGGCAAGACCTCGATTACCTGGTGATTGACCTGCCACCTGGCACCGGCGATATCCAATTAACGCTGGCACAAAAAATCCCAGTCACTGGCGCCATTATTGTGACTACGCCACAAGACATTGCCTTACTCGACGCGCGCAAAGGCCTCAAAATGTTTGAAAAAGTCGGCATCCCAATTTTGGGCATCGTCGAAAACATGAGTACGCATATCTGCTCTAACTGCGGCCACGAAGAGCATATTTTTGGCGCAGGCGGCGGTGCAGTGATGGCCAGTGATTACAACGTAGATTTGTTAGGCAGCCTGCCATTGGATATTAATATCCGCATGCAGGCTGATAGCGGCCAGCCAACGGTGGTTGCCGCACCCGACAGTGCCATTGCACAAAGCTATAAAGAAATCGCACGCAAGGCAGCAAGCAAAATCGCCATCGCCAACCTCGATCACAGCGCTAAATTCCCGAATATTGTGATTCAAAAAACCTAACCTTTACCCTCAGCAAGGACGTTGCATATGTCACTCCGCAAACACCATATTGCAGAAGGCCTGATGGGCACGCAATACGAAACCATGGATGAACATATGCAACGCGTCGCCCGGCACCTGACCGAGCGCCACCCTGTGGCGCGCAACTTGGCCGCGCATCACACGCACGAAGCACCTAGCCGCGGCCAACGCGCAGCCGATGCCATGGCGCGCTTTGGCGGCTCCTGGACCTTTATTTTTATCTTTAGCCTGATACTCGTAAGCTGGGTGATTTTAAACTCGGTTATTCTATTGCACTACGACCGCGCGTTTGACCCTTATCCTTATATTCTGCTCAACCTGTTTCTATCCATGCTGGCCTCGATTCAGGCGCCGATTATCCTCATGTCGCAAAACCGGCAGTCAGAAGTGGATCGCCGCCAGGCCGAACACGACTACGAAGTCAATCTAAAAGCAGAACTAGAGATTTTATTGCTGCATGAAAAACTGGATGGCTTGCGTGAGCAACAATGGCAAGAGCTGATCAACTTACAACAACAGCAAATTGGGTTACTTGAGCAGTTACTGGCCGAAAAAAATTAAAAACAATTTAGTTGGCTACAGAGCGCACAGAGTTAAAAACCTGAGACCTTTCTCCGTGGCCTCTGTAGCCCAAATAAACACTTAACTTAAGAACACTTCAACAATAACCCACACCCGTCCGCTTTACGCACCACTTTCAGCAAGAAACGTATAGCAAAGAAAGAGTTAGCCGCAGAGAACCAAAGAGGTTCAAGGGTTGTAAAAAAAGCCACAAAGATTTCTCTCTGTGGCCTCTGTGTTCTCTGTGGCTTTAAAAATATTAATTAAGCGCCACGCCAAAGCAATAGACATCTACCCCGTTCGGCGATTGAATCAAAGTCGCTGGAATCGCCACACCGTTACGCCAGTTATCCACGGCCTCTTGCTTACCCGCGCCTGTCACTAAAAACATGACTTCATGCGTATTATTCAAGCGATCCTGGCTAATGGTAATACGGTCTGCCGGTGGCTTGGGCGAGTTAAACACCGGCACGGCATCTGCCGTATTATTCACCACCTGCCCCGGGAACAAGCTGGCAGTATGTCCATCTTCACCTAGGCCTAAAATCACCAGGTCAAAGCTACGCAGACCTTTAAGTGTTTCAGCATAAGCTTTGGCGCCGTCCACATTACCCAATTCAGCCGGAATATCGTGAATCTGGCTGGCCGGAATCGCGACATGGCTTAACCAGGCATCGCGCGCCATTTTGCTGTTGCGCTCAGCATGATCCACCGGCAAACAGCGGTCATCATTATGATAGACATGCCAGTTAGCCCAATCGGCATCGGCCTTGGCTAATAATTGATACACGGCTTTAGGGGTGCTGCCACCGGCTAAAACGATTAAAAAACTACCATGCTTGGCAATGGCTTCATTGGCCGCTGCCAGCACTCTAGAGAGCGCTGCCTGGTTAATTTCTTCCTGGGATTGAAACGAGTGCCAACGAGTTTGAACATTCAAAGACATAGAAAACCTGTAAAAAACAATACAAAAAAGCGTGCGCAGCCTTTTAGTGCGTGACTGCATTTGCTATAATTATAGCTGACTCGACATGATAATTCTGCAAAATTATCCGATGACACTGATCGAGTTCATGCCATCCAAAAGATGGGTGTTTCTTAAACTGTCCTCACACCATAGGAAAATCCGAATGAAATTAGCAATGATTGGCTTGGGCAAAATGGGCGGCAACATGGCTGCACGCTTGCTTCGTCACAAAATCAAAGTCGTAGGCTTTGATTTTAATACCGAATTCGTAAACAAATTAGTAAAAGACGAAGGCCTGGAAGCAGCGACCTCAGTGGCTGATGCAGTGGGCAAACTGGAAGGCCAAAAAATCGTCTGGTTGATGTTGCCAGCAGGTGAAATCACCGAAAAACAAATCAAAGAACTGATCCCGATGCTGAACAAAGGCGATATCATCGTCGACGGCGGCAACTCAAACTACAAACACAGCCAACGCCGTGGCGCCATGCTCGCAGAGCAAGGTATCGGCTTTATTGACTGTGGTACTTCTGGTGGCGTTTGGGGCCTGGATAACGGCTACTGCCTGATGTACGGCGGCGAAAAACAATACGCAGACGTATTGGCCCCTTATGCACAAGCATTGACTCACGCTGATCGCGGTTGGGCACACGTGGGCCCAGTCGGCTCCGGTCACTTCACTAAAATGATCCATAACGGTATCGAATACGGCATGATGCAAGCATTTGCTGAAGGCCTGGACCTGATCAAAGGTAAAGAAGACTTCAACCTGGATCTGGCACAAATCACTGAATTGTGGCGCCATGGTTCCGTGGTACGTAGCTGGTTGCTGGACCTGACAGCTGAAGCACTGAAAGGTGACCAGACGCTGGAAGGCATCGCTCCTTATGTTGCTGACTCCGGTGAAGGTCGCTGGACAGTGGTTGAAGCGGTAGAGCAAGGCGTTGCGGCACCAGTATTGACCGTTGCATTGCAAGCGCGCTTCAGAAGCCAAGATGCTGATGGTTACAGCTACAAGCTGTTGTCATTGATGCGTAATGCCTTTGGTGGTCACGCAGTAAAATCATCTAAGTAATAAAATGGCCTCTCTTGATGAGAGGCTTTTTGCTTATTATTTAGAGCCGACTATTAGAACTAAACTTTTTAGAACTGATAGTGACAAATATATGGGAAAGGCTTGCCCTTTCCCGTTTACATTTTTATCTTAAGGTTAGAAATGACGAATAAAATTGATCCATGCACACTGGTGCTGTTTGGCGCTAGCGGCAACCTGGCCCGCGTAAAACTCTATCCTGGTTTGTTCAGACTGGACTCACTGGGTCGCTTGCCAGCAGACCTGAAAATTGTAGGCGTTGGCCGTCAAGTGGTTGACCTGGAAGCCTGGCGTGCAGACATCAAAAGCATGCTGGATGCCAAATTTAAAAAAGGCTATGACCAGGCCGTGTTTGAGCGCTTTATTGCGCGTAACTTTTACCACGCCAACCCGCCAACAGACCCAGATGCATTTGCCAAATTAAAGGCCACGCTGAGCGACGAAACAATTTTCCCGCAAAACCTGGCTTACTTCCTGTCTGTGCGCCCGGTTGATTTCGCCCCAGTGGTTGAATCGCTGGCTAACGTTGGCCTGACGCAAGAAGACAAATACTGGCGCCGTGTGGTGATCGAGAAGCCATTTGGTACTGATTTGCCATCCGCAAAAGAACTGCAAGCGGCGATTACCAAGCACCTCAAAGAAAGCCAGATCTACCGTATTGACCACTACCTGGGCAAATCTGCGCTGCAAAACATTTTGCTGCAACGCTTTACCAACACAGTGTTAGAGCCGATCTGGAACAACCAGTACATCGACCACGTACAAATCACCAACACCGAAATGTTGGGTGTGGGCGACCGTACGCAGTTCTATGACAGCACTGGCGCCCTGCGTGACATGCTGCAAAGCCATATTCTGCAAACGCTGGCACTGACCGCGATGGAACAGCCGAAAGACCTGTCTCCAGAAGGTGTGCGCGACGCTAAAATCGCTTTGCTGGAGCAAATTCGCCCGATTCCGGTCAATGAACTGGAAAAACATGCTTTCCGCGCGCAGTATGCTGCTGGCGAAATCAACGGCGAAAAAGTACCAGGCTATCTGGAAGAGCTGGGCAACAATGACAGCGTGGTTGAAACCTATGCTGCACTCAAATTGTTTATCGATAATTCGCGCTGGAAAGGGGTGCCGTTTTACATCCGCACCGCTAAACGCCTGCACGAAGCCGATACCCGCATTTCTGTGCGCTTTAAAAAGGCGCCGCTGCAAATCAATGGCCAAGACCAAAACTGGCTCATCATTGGTATTCAGCCACGCGAGTGTATCAAACTGGAAGTACAATCCAAGATTCCTGGCCTCGATATCCAAACGCGTACCATTCAACTGGATGCAGCCAACCGTTGGGATTCAGATGACTCCGTAGATGCGTACGAAGCGCTGTTGCTTAACCTGATGCAAGGTGACAACTCCAACTATCTGCATATTTCTGAAGCTGAAGCACAATGGCGCCTGGTCGACCCGGTCGTTAAAGCGTGGGCCGAAGACAAGCAGCCGGTCCATCAATATCCTGCTGGCAGCCGTGATCCTGAAGCCTCAAAAGTCATTTTTGAAGCCGAAGACCAGTTCTGGCGCTACAGCATTGAATTAGGCGGCGACAAATAATCCCTGGCAGTCAAAAGACTGCTGGTGATATTAAATCGCCAAAAATTCATAAAAAATTTGCAAAAGCATCAACATTTGTTGTTATTATTTGCACTCATTAAAAGCGGAGTTTAAACTCCGCTTTTTTCTCTTTATTGCAAGCACTTTTGCACAGAAAAGCAACATTAAGACTGGACAAGGCAATGAGCATTAAGTCGGACAAATGGATACGCAGAATGGCTGAACAACACGGCATGATTGAGCCGTTTTCGCCTAGCCTGGTGCGTGAAGAACATGGCCAGAAAATTGTCTCTTACGGCACCTCTTCTTATGGTTATGATATCCGCTGTGCTGATGAATTTCGTGTGTTTACTAACATCAACAGCACCATTGTGGATCCGAAAAATTTCGACCCGCAATCGTTTGTCGAAGTCTCCGGCAAAGGCTATTGCGTGATTCCGCCTAACTCGTTTGCGTTGGCACGTACGGTTGAATATTTCCGTATTCCGCGCTCGGTGTTAACCGTTTGCCTGGGCAAATCAACTTATGCGCGCTGCGGCATCATTGTCAATGTCACGCCATTTGAACCAGAGTGGGAAGGCTATGTCACACTTGAGTTCAGCAATACCACACCCCTGCCTGCCAAAATTTACGCCGGCGAAGGCTGTGCGCAAGTACTGTTTTTTGAGTCTGATGAGATTTGCGAAACCAGCTATAAAGACCGGGGTGGCAAATATCAGGGCCAGGTTGGCGTGACCTTGCCAAAAATATAGCCTCACCCAACCTTGAAAAACAACCCGTATTCTCCACAAAGGCACCGAGTAAAAGCATGGCTTTCTCAGTGCCTTTGCACTTTAAGTTACACGTTTCAGTGACAAGTTAAGGATTCATTGAATGAAATTTAGATTTCCCGTCGTCATTATTGACGAAGACTTCCGCTCCGAAAACTCTTCCGGCTTAGGCATCCGCGTGTTAGCGAAAGCCATCGAAGAAGAAGGCATCGAAGTGCTGGGGGTGACTAGCTACGGCGACCTGACCTCATTCGCTCAACAGCAAAGCCGCGCCTCTGCGTTTATCTTATCGATTGACGATGAAGAAATCGTCGAAGAGAAACCAGAAGCCATCGAGCAATTGCGCAACTTCGTGGCTGAAATTCGCTACCGTAATGAGGAAATCCCAATTTTCCTGCATGGTGAAACGCGTACTAGCCGTCATATCCCAAATGACGTGTTGCGCGAACTGCACGGCTTTATTCACATGAACGAAGACACACCGGAGTTTGTGGCACGCCTGATTATCCGCGAAGCCAAAGCTTACCTGGATAGCCTGCCGCCTCCCTTCTTTAAAGCGCTAACACACTACGCAGCTGACGGCTCTTACTCCTGGCACTGCCCTGGCCACTCCGGCGGCGTCGCGTTTTTAAAATCGCCTGTCGGCCAGATGTTCCACCAGTTTTTTGGTGAAAACATGCTGCGTGCAGACGTGTGTAACGCGGTAGATGAATTAGGCCAGTTACTCGACCATACCGGCCCCGTTGCGGCCTCAGAGCGTAATGCGGCACGTATTTACAACTGCGATCACTTGTACTTTGTCACCAACGGCACCTCAACCTCCAACAAAATCGTCTGGAACTCAACAGTGGCACCGGGCGACATCGTGGTCGTAGACCGTAACTGCCATAAATCCGTACTGCACTCGATTATCATGACCGGCGCGATTCCGGTGTTTTTAATGCCAACACGCAACCACTTTGGCATTATCGGGCCTATTCCAAAAAGTGAATTTGCCTGGGAAAACATTCAAAAGAAAATCGCACGCAACCCATTTGCCAGCGACAAAAATGCCAAGCCGCGTGTATTAACCATCACGCAATCGACCTATGACGGCGTGCTGTACAACGTCGAAGAAATCAAGGAAATGCTGGATGGCAAAATTGACACCCTGCACTTTGACGAAGCGTGGTTGCCACACGCCACCTTCCATGACTTCTACGGCGATTATCACGCCATTGGTGCTGACCGCCCGCGCTGTAAAGAGTCTATGGTGTTTTCTACCCAGTCTACCCACAAATTGCTGGCAGGCTTGAGCCAGGCGTCGCAAATTCTGGTGCAAGATGCGCAAAACAACCATTTGGATAGAGACTTGTTTAACGAAGCCTATCTGATGCACACCTCCACCAGCCCGCAATACTCGATTATTGCCAGCTGCGATGTCGCTGCAGCCATGATGGAAGCGCCAGGCGGTACCGCCTTGGTAGAAGAGTCTCTCAAAGAAGCCCTCGACTTCCGCCGCGCCATGCGCAAGGTCGACGAAGAATGGGGCACCGACTGGTGGTTTAAAGTCTGGGGTCCGACAGATTTATCTGAAGACGGTTTGGAAGAGCGTGATGCCTGGATGCTGAAAGCCAACGAACGCTGGCATGGTTTCGGCAACCTGGCTGAAGGTTTTAACATGCTGGACCCGATTAAAGCCACCATCATCACGCCAGGGCTGGATGTGGACGGCGAGTTCTCTGAAGAGTTTGGTATTCCAGCCGCGATTGTCACTAAATACCTGGCGGAGCATGGCGTCATCGTCGAAAAAACCGGCCTCTACTCATTCTTTATTATGTTCACCATCGGCATCACCAAAGGCCGCTGGAACACCATGGTCGCGGCCTTGCAGCAATTTAAAGACGACTACGACAAAAACCAGCCATTATGGAAAGTGTTGCCTGAGTTTGTGCAAAAGCATCCACGTTATGAGCGCATAGGCCTGAAAGATTTGTCCACACAAATCCATGAAGTGTATAAAGCCAATGACGTCGCGCGCCTGACGACAGAAATGTACCTGTCAGACATGGTGCCTGCCATGAAACCGACCGATGCCTTCTCAAAAATGGCGCACCGCAAGATCGAACGTGTCGCGATTGATGAACTGGAAGGTCGCGTCACGGCAGTATTATTAACGCCCTACCCGCCCGGCATTCCGTTACTCATCCCTGGCGAACGATTTAACAAGGTCATTGTGAATTACCTCAAGTTTGCGCGTGAGTTTAACGAGAAGTTCCCGGGCTTTGAGACCGATAACCATGGTTTAGTGAAACAAATCGTGGACGGCAAAGCAGTGTATTACGTGGATTGCGTGCAGCAAGAAGACTAGTTTTTTGTAATTTTGTCAGAGGGAAACGCAGGGCTGTATAGCAACGCGTTTCCCTTTTTGTTTTAAGGCCAGCAACACTTAAGAATGCCGATACACATCGTCATTCCGGCTTAGTGTGAAGCATGCTCTGCGCCTGCGTAACGGCTGGCTTATGCAGAAGGCAGCCTGCCGTGCAAGGCCGTACCCAGGCAGGGTGTATTAAAATAAAAGGTTATTCTTTTCTGTAATGATTCTTTTCGCTTTTTCAGCGAGTTACTTTTCTTTGCTTGCACAAAGAATAAGTAACCAAAAGAAATGCACCCCAGCTTCCGCTTGTTTCCTGCGTTGCTCGTCAAAATAAGCGGTCACGAAACTCAACCTGGTAGCTCACTCAAAACGTGAGCTACTGCGGGATTCGAACAGTCGCTCCCTTCTTTCTTATTTTGCCTGCGCTACTCGGCGCGGCAGATGGGGACCCCGAACACCAAGTGAGTGCAACCGTTGGTGGGTTGAATAAAAAAGAATCTGGTTTTTGAAGCATCCAAACTGTGGTTATGCAAGTTTGGCGAGATAAATCCCATTCATCACGCTGAGTAGCGGAGACGAAGTGGGAGTAGTCGGCCATCGGCTGTTCGAGTTCCGCGGTGGCTTGCGTCTTTTGCAAGCCGCTAGGGCGAGTTTCGATGGACGCCCACTTTGTTGAGCAACGCAAGGAAGCCGAAGGCCGTGATGGCTGGGTGCCCTCTTCTTTGGTTACTTGTCTTAAGGGCAAGCACCAGAAAGTGACTCGCCAACAGGCGAAAAAAATCATCACAACAAAGAAGAACCAGTTGTAAGAAATCACACCATGCCTGGATTCAGATCTACGCCGAAATAACGAGTGGCAGAATAAATATCAATTACCAGACGACGTCCGACTATACATAAAAAGAATTACCTTACTTCCGACACCCTATTCAGTTAAATCTTTAGTCATCCACGTCGCTGATACACCATATCACTATAATGCAAGCCATTCACCGAGGTATGCGCGTCTTCACTCACTAACGCCCACTCCTGCATGTCGATCTCCGGAAAAAACGCATCCCCCCCCACCTGCGCATACACCCGCGTGAGATATAACCGCGTAACGTAAGCCAAACCTTGCGCATACATCTCGGCGCCACCAATCAAAAATGGCTCATCATCACCCGCACAGGCAGCCAAGGCCTCTGGCAATGAATGGACTACCTTGGCACCTTCAACCGCGTATTCAGTATCGCGCGTGACAATGACGGTGGTGCGCCCGGGCAGCAACCGGCCTAGTGACTCATAGGTTTTACGGCCCATGATGATATGGTGGCCCATGGTGAGTTGCTTGAAGCGTTTGAGGTCTTCGGGCAAGTGCCAGGGCAGTTGGTTGTTGTGGCCAATCACGCGGTTGTCAGCATGGGCGACGATAAGGGAAAGTGCTTGCATGGAGGGATTCTCTAAAAGGCTGACAGACGTTTCAGGTCATCAATAATGGCCTGGCTATGCCCATCTGGACTCACATTACTGTAGGTCTGCGCAATCGCGCCTTGCGGATCAATGATGAAGGTCATGCGCTTGGCGGCTTGAAATACGCCGAGGTTAAACAGCGCGCCATAGGCATCAGCGACCTGGCCGTTGTTATCTGCCAGCAAAGGAAAAGATAGCCGATGTTTTTGCGCAAACTGGGCATGGCTGGCGACCGTGTCTACACTGACACCCACCACTTCTGCGCCCAGGGCATGGATTTGCTGGATATCATCGCGAAAATGGCAGGCTTCACGTGTGCAGCCTGGTGTGTCATCTTTGGGGTAAAAGTACAATACCAGCCATTTGCCTTGCCAGTCGGCCAGGCGACGCATATTGCCTTGTGCGTCCGGCAACTTGAAATCCGGTGCTTTCATGCCGACACTGACGCGGTGAGAGGGCTGTTGATACTGGCGATAACCCCAGATGGCCAGCCAGAGTAACAGTCCGTACATAATCAGTTTGACGAGCATTGCTTGAGTTCCTCTCTCAACGTGAAGTGACTTAAAAGTGGGCCTGCAGACCGTTTGGTCGTTGACGCTTTAGGCTGCTTATTGTACCTTAATCCGCCATCTGTCATTTTAAGGTCATACGCAAACGTTTGAAGTGTTGCAGTCTCCCCCATGAATAATGAAGCCATTGCAAAACTGCTCAAACTGATTGCAGACGACCCGTCGCGGTGGGATGCCTACCAAAAGCTGGCCGGCCTGATGTTAAAAAACCAGGAGTTTCATGCGGCTGAGCAGTATTTGCTGCAAGCGATCAGCCTGCAGCCCAAGATACTCGAGCTGCATGTACAACTGGCTAACCTGCACATGCGCACGCAGCAGTTTAAAGCGGCGCACGAATGTTATAAAAAAGCGATTGCCCTCGATGCCAAACAGGCTCAGCTCTATTACCTGGATGCGCGTGCCTTAAAAAACATGGGGCGCACACAAGAGGCCATTTTGCGCCTGCGCACCGCCTCCAAGTTCGACCCACAGCAGTTACAGGCATTTAGCGAATGTGTGGATTTAATGCTGCAGGCACAACAACTTGAGCCAGCAGCCAACATGCTCAGGCAAGCAGTCGCCGCGCACCCTGAGCACGCGCATTTTCATTACCGGCTGGGCATCGTCTGTCAGCAGTTGCATGCCACCGATGAAGCTCTGCAATGCATGCAGCAGGCCATCCATATCCAGCCAGATTTTGCCGAGGCGTATCATCAGCATGCGCTGATCTTGCAACTGCAGGGTAAAACACAAGCGGCGCTCGCCAGTTTTAACGATGCGATTGCCTATCAGCCGCATTTGCCGATGCCGTATAACAACCGTGGTGTCGTGTTGTGCCAATTGGGCCAATATCCGGCCGCCATTGCGGACTTCAGGCAAGCGCTGGCGCTTAACCCCGGCTATGCTTCGGCTTACTGCAACCTGGGCTTGGCCCTGTATGAAAATGGGGATGCTGACGAGGCCTACACATGCCTGGAAACCGCCGTGCAACATGCACCACACCACGCGCAGGCACGTTATTACCTCAGCATGCTCAAACTGGCGCGCGGCGAATATGAGAGCGGCTGGCCCCTGTACGCGGCACGCTTTCAGGTATTAGCCGACCACCAGCGGCCGCCTGAAAGCCTGTTATGGCGCGAAACCGGCTCACTGGTCGGCAAGAGTATTCTGATACTGGCCGAAATGACGCTCAGCGACACACTGCAGTACTGCCGCTACCTTCCCCTGATTAAGGCATTTAAACCTAACCAGATCATCATTGCCGTGCCCGAAGCGCTGTTTGATCTGCTCAATGAATACTGGGCGCAGGATGCAGGCATCCAGGTGATTCGCCAGGATGGCCGCCCCTTGCCGCATTTTGATGTCTATTGCCCGATGTTAAGTCTGCCAGAGGTTTTTAAAACCCTGCCTGATACGGTACCGGCTAACCTGCCCTATCTCGCGGTTCACGCACGCCATAGCCAGCCCTGGCAGCAACTGCTGGGGCCAACCAGGCGCCTGCGTATCGGCCTTAACTGGTGTGGGGATGCTGACAATAAATATGACAAGCTACGCAGTATTCCGCTCTATCTGATGGCGCCCTTGCTGCAAATGGAGGTCGAATGGCACAGCCTGCAAAAAGAGTTCAGGCGTGAAGACCACATCATGCTCAAGCGTTTTCCGATGCTGGAGTGCCATCACCCGGCGTTAACCGACTTTACCCAAACCGCCGGGCTGATGATGCAAATGGATGTGGTGATTTCGGTCGATACTGCCGTGGCCCATCTGGCAGCAGCGCTTGGCAAGCAAGTCTGGTTGTTGTTACCGCATCAGGCGCATTTCCGCTGGTTGCAATATCGTGAAGATAGCCCATGGTATCCGGGCATGCAGCTCTTCAGGCAAGGCGCTGAAGAACCCTGGGACAGTGTGATTGACCGAGTGCATCAGGCCATTACCGACCTGCTGGCAAAGCGTGCACTGGACGCCTGATCAAGTACTGCTGCGAGTAATCGTGCTAGTGTGGCACACCGACAATATGCATCACCCGCTCTACATCCACATGCAGTAACTGGGCAATATCCTTGTAGTCGTCTGGCAGCGCTGCATTATGCCAGCCATCGGCAGAGTGCCTGGCCAGGTTGACCGCTAACTGCACATTGCGCACCCTGGGCAGATGCGCGCGTTGCTCGTCCATTAAATCGGTTAATAGTGATGGCAGGTTAAATACCCGCACCAGCTCGGCCTGTAACTCCACCACGCGAAAGCCCAGCACTTCTTGCTGGACGACACGGCTGCGCAAGGTTTTATCAGCCGCCTGCCGCTTGCTGATTTCAGCCATGGCCTCGGGGTTAAAACACCACATCAGCATTTCGGCAAAATCATACAATGAGGCGGCCACACGTAACTCTTCTGCGTGCAAATCCATCAGGTGCGAGGCAAACTCTGCTGCAAAATAACCGGCGCGGTGCGCGCGTACCATCAATTTAAGCAAGTCGACCAAGGCTGGCACATGTTGGTTGAGTACTTCTTCCACATGCGGCACGGCAGGAATCTGCTCAAAAAAAGTGCTGGTGCCCATCATGATAATGGCCTGCTCCACCTGCACCAGGTCTTGCAACTGGTGGCGGCTGCGATGATTATTGGCAAAGGTCAGCACTTTAAACATCATCAATGGGTCATTAATCACCACGCGTGTAATGTCGCGCGCGCCGGTGTCGTCTTCGTGTTCACGCAATGTTGCCAGCGCCCTGGCGGTCTGCCGCAATACCGGGATATCCGCTTGCTGCAAAAAAGCGACCCAGTCATTCACGGTCCGGTGTTGCCTTGCTTCGGTGAGTGTCACCATGTGTTCGCTCCAGCTTGATTCATGCGCCCGAGTATAAAACATCGCCACCCTGTGTGATGTCGCAATCAATCGCACAAATCAGCGCCTGTTTCTTTTTATGGCATATCCGTTTTGTCCCTCTGTTAAGCTTAACGCCAAGAAAGGCGTGCTTCTTTAGTGATGACTGCTAAACGCCTATGTTAGAATGACATTTTAGTTATTGATTCCCAGCCTGGCATTGAACATTCAGGCGTTAAAGGTCATCAAAAGCATATGGCAATTACTCTGCACACCCCCGAAGAAATCGAAAAAATGCGCATCGCCGGTCGCTTGGCCTCTGAGGTGCTAGATTACATCACCCCTTTTGTCGTGCCTGGCGTCACCACCAATAAGCTGGATCAGTTATGCCATGACTATATTGTCAATGTGCAGCAAGCCATTCCAGCGCCACTCAATTATGCGCCGGATGGCCATACGCCGTATCCAAAATCGATCTGCACCTCCATCAATCAACAAATCTGCCATGGCGTGCCTAGCGAAAAAGAGTTAAAACAAGGCGATATTGTTAACCTCGACATTACCGTGATCAAAGATGGTTACCACGGCGACACCTCGCGTATGTTTATGGTGGGCGGCGTTACCCCGCAGGCCAAGCGTTTATGCGAACTCACCTACCAGGCCATGTGGCGCGGCATTGAAAAAGTCAAACCAGGCAATACCTTGGGCGACATCGGCTACGCTATTCAGTCATTTGCCGAAAAAAATGGTTACAGCATCGTGCGCGAATTTTGTGGTCATGGCATCGGCAAAAAATTCCACTGCGAGCCACAAGTGCTGCACTATGGCAAACCTGGTGCTGGTATGACGCTCAAACCCGGCATGATTTTTACCATCGAGCCGATGATTAATGCCGGTCGCCGCGAGATCAAATTCATGTCCGACGGCTGGACAGTGGTCACCAAGGACCGCAGCCTGTCAGCCCAGTGGGAGCATACCGTGCTCGTCACCGAGGATGGCTTTGAGATCATGACCGTCTCGGCGGGTACGCCACCGCGCCCAGTGCTGTAAGCAGAGTAACCATGACGGTGATTGCCAAAGAACAACTCAAGCACTGGCGGGAGTCGTTACAACTGGCACGCCAGCGGATTGCAGACGCTTACCTGGCCAACCCGCATGCTAAAACGCTGCTGCAACAACATACCCGCATTCTCGATCAACTACTCAAAGACCTCTGGCGTAGTTACGGCCTGCCGCCTACGGCCAGCCTGATTGCGGTTGGCGGCTATGGCCGGGGGGATATGTTCCCCCACTCTGACATCGACCTGTTGATCCTGATGCCGGATAACAGCGACAGCCAGTTGCAAACCACCGTTGAATCACTAATTGGCACCTTGTGGGACATTGGCCTCAATATTGGCCACAGTGTACGTACCTTGCAAGAGTGCCTGGACGAAGCTAAGCTCGACGTCACCATTATGACCAACCTGCTGGAAGCCCGCTGGCTGACCGGTCATCGCCCGACATTTCATACGCTGACGCAATCCTTGCACCAACAGTTGGATCAAGCGCGCTTTTTTGCTGAAAAGCTGCGTGAACAACAAATCCGCCATGCCAAATTTCACGACACAGCCTATAACCTCGAACCCAACATCAAGGAAAGCCCGGGCGGGTTGCGTGACCTGCATATGATTTTGTGGGTTGCCCAAAGCCAGGGCTTGGGCAATGACTGGAACGATCTGGTACGTGCCGGCCTGCTCAGCCGCAGCCAGGCCAACCAACTCAAACGGCACGAGCGCTTGTTGCAAAACCTGCGCATCCGTTTACATTTGCTGGCCAAACGGCGTGAAGACCGCCTGGTGTTTGACTTTCAAAACACCCTGGCCGAGCAAATGGGCTATCAAACCACCGCGCAAAAGCGCGCCAGCGAGCAGCTGATGCAAGGCTTTTACCGCAGTGCCCGAGCAGTCATCATTGAAAATGAAGTGCTGCTCAAGCGCATGCATACGCGCGTGAGCCCGCCCTTAGAAGCCGCCAGCGTGATTGACCAGGACTTCACACTGGCACAAGGCCTGTTAAGTGCACACACACCAGACTTATTTCAGCGTAAGCCCGAAGCCATTTTGCGCTGTTTTCAACTGCTGCAGCAACACCCGGCCATCACCGGCTTTAGTGCACCCCTGGTCAGAGCGCTACAAGAGGCGCAGCCATTAATTGACCGCAGCTTCCGCCAAAACGCGGCGCACAAAGCGCTGTTTTTACAGATTTTGCAAAGCCGTGAAGGCGTGCACCGCAGCCTGCGGCGCATGAACCGTTACGGCATTCTTGGCCGCTATATCCCGGTGTTTGGCCGCGTGATTGCGCAAATGCAGCACGATTTGTTTCATGTCTACACCGTAGACGAGCACACGCTCAATGTGTTGCGTAACCTGCGCCGGTTTGCCAAACCGGACCTAAGCCATGAGTTTCCACTTTGCAGCCAGCTGTTTAATGAATTCAGCCAGCCACACTTGTTGTATCTGGCCGCGATTTTTCACGATATTGCCAAAGGCCGTGGCGGTGACCACTCGCAGTTGGGCACCGTTGATGCCAAGCGTTTTTGCCAAAAACTGGGCTTGCCAAAAGCCGATACCGCGCTGGTTGCCTGGCTGGTTGAAGCACACTTAAAACTCTCGAGCACCGCACAAAAAAGTGATTTGTCCGACCCGGATGTGATTGAAGCGTTTGCGCAATTGGTCGGCTCAGAATACCGCCTGACTGCTTTGTATTTGCTCACGGTGGCTGACATTCGCGGCACCAGCCCAAATGTGTGGAACGCCTGGAAAGCCAAGCTGCTGGAAAGCCTGTTTTTACAAACACGCCGCGTCTTGCAGCAATCGCTCAACACCGAAGCCCAACTGAGTTTGCGCAAACAAGAGGTATTACAAAAACTCAGCAGTTTTAACCTTAAAGAGGCCTCAGTACACCCTTTGTGGCAAGCCTTTGGCAGTGGCTATTTCAGCCGTTTTGACAGCGACGAGATCGCCTGGCAAAGCCGTTTGTTGATCCCGCACTTGCACTCTGACAAACCAATCGTGCGCGCACGCCTGAGCCCCAAGGGCGACGGCATACAGGTGATGATATATAGCCGCGACCAAAAAGAGATTTTTGCCCGCATTTGCCACTTTTTTGACAGCATGCAATACAACATTGTGCAGGCCAAAATTTATACCACCGCCCATGGCTACGCGCTGGACAATTTTATTGTGCTGGAGCCGGACACACGCCAGATTAGCTATAACGGCCTGCTCAAGCATATTGAACAAGGCCTCAACGACCAACTGCTCAGTGCGCAAGCCATGCCTGCCCCGATACGCGGCCGTGTCAGCCGGCAAGTGAAACATATGCCGATTCCCACACAAGTCAATCTGCGCCCGGTTGATTACCCAACCACGCAAGGCCAGGTGACTTTTCAACAACTGGATGTGATTGCCAATGACCGCCCAGGCTTGCTGGCGAGCATGGCGCTGGTGTTTCTCAACCATGGCATCGAATTACACAATGCCAAAATTAATACACTGGGCAACCGCGTAGAAGATAGTTTTCTGATTTCTGCCTGTTACAGCCAAGCCATAGATGACACCCAAACTGCCGCGCTCAAACAGGCACTGAGTGAGCTTTAACCAAGCCAGCTACTCAAAATGATAATGTTTGCGTAGCGGCTTTTTCACTTCCCATACGCAATCCAGGCCACTGGCAAACGTCACCAGATCCCCCGCAGCAAAACTCACCGGCGCACCATTGGTTGGCGTGACCGTGACCTCGCCCTCCAGAATATAGGCAATTTCAGTGCTGCTGTATTGCCATGTAAAGGTCGATACCTCTTTCGACCAGGTTGGCCATTGCTTCACCCCCAAAGCGACCAAGGTCAGGGCACTGGGTTTTTCTACTTTGATCTGGCTCATCGCGGTTCCTTTGTCATGGGCTAAAAATCAGGACAATGCCTAGCCGCAAAATGACGCACGGCCAACATCATGCTATGCATTATTTTTGCGGATTATGCCTCACTGTTCAATCTTTTTAACACCTGTATCCACGGCTGGATCGCCGCTATTAAAGTCACTGTTTCTTATCATATATTTTCACATTTTCCGGTTTAATCCACATTGATTATGCCGTTTTGAAAGCACATAATGCAATTAACATACGTAAAGAAATTCTTGTTTGTTGCCGAAAAAGAATAAAGACGTGTGTCATGCCAACAAAAAATGACTACGAACAGTATTGGGGGTAGTTATGATCAATCAGGGTTCCGGGGCATTGCCCCAATATTCCGTTCTGGACGATATAGATGTGCCTGAAAAGGTGCTGCGAAGCTGGCAAATCACCACAGACTTGCTCGCCTGTATTGCCCATATCCCCGCCGCGCTGATTATGCGCGCACATGCGCACGAAATTGAGGTATTTGTTGCCAGCCATAGCGAAGGTAATGTTTATCATCCAGGCGAACACGCCAGTTTGAATACCGGCCTTTATTGCGAGAATGTCATTAGCAACCGCCAGGCACTGTTGATTCCGAATGCGCTGACCAGCCCAGGCTGGGCGCAAAACCCGGATGTCGCGCTGGGCATGATTTCTTATTATGGCTTGCCGCTCAACTGGCCGAATGGCGAGGTGTTTGGCACCATTTGCATCCTAGATAACAAAGAACATCACTATGACCACCTGGTCAAAGACCTGATTGGCCAATTTCGCGACAGTATTCAGCTCAGCCTTTACCATATTTACCACTCCAGCCTGGCTACCGAACAAAGAGACCAGGCCAGGGAAGCCCTGCGCGATAGCGAAGCCTTATTCCGCGCAGTGTTTGAGCATGCCGCGATTGGCATTGCACAAGTGGATTTATCTGGACGTTTTTTGCAAATCAACCGTGAATTTTGCCGCGTGATTGGTTACAGCCAGGAAGAAATTCTGGCACAGCACATGACTTACCAGCAAATAACATTGCCTGAAGACCTGGTGCAGGAAGCAGAAACCATCGCCCGTTTGTTACACGGTGACATTGACCAATATAGCGTAGAGAAACGCTACCTACATAAAATGGGGCAAGTGGTCTGGGTCAACCTGTCAGTGCATTTATTGCGCGATGATGCGCAACAGCCGCTGTATTACATCAGCGCGGTGCAAGACATCAGCGCCAGAAAACTGGCAGAAGAAGAGCTGAAACTGGCAGGGCTGGTCTATAACAATAGTAGTGAGGCGATGGCCATCACAGACGCCCATGGCGCGGTTCTCGCCATCAACCCTGCGTTTACTAAAATGACCGGCTATGCGCTAGAAGAAATCAAAGGGCTGTCGATCACCCTGCTGCGCTCAGAGCAACATGATGCCGCCTTTTATGCTACACAAAACCAGGCCATTCACGCCTGCGGACAATGGCAAGGAGAGGTCTGGAGCAAGCGCAAGAATGGCGCTATTTTTCCTACCTGGCTCACGATCAACACCTCTTACCAGACAGATGGCGCGGTACATAGGCGCGTCGATCTTTTTTCTGACATATCAGCCATCAAAGACGCTGAGGCACTGATCCTGTCGCAAGCCAACTTTGATCAGCTGACCAAGCTACCCAACCGGCAACTGTTTCAGGATCGCCTGCAGCAAACACTTAAATTATCACAACGCGAAAACCAGAAATGCGCACTGCTCTTTATTGACCTCGACCGGTTTAAAGAAATTAACGATACGCATGGCCACAACGTTGGCGACACCTTGCTGATTGAAGCCGCTGCTCGTATCGTGGCCTGTGTGCGAAAATCCGACACGGTTGCCCGCTTGGGCGGCGATGAATTTACTGTGATTCTCAACGATATTCACGACAATATGATGATTGCGCATATTGCACAAAACATTATTGACCATTTGTCTGAGCCTTTTATCACCGCAAAAAAAGAAGCCTTTATCTCAGCCAGCGTTGGCATTGCCATTTACCCGGAGGATGCCACCGATGTGCAACAACTGCTCAAAGTGGCAGACCAAGCCATGTACGTCGCCAAAAATGCCGGTCGCGGATGCTATCGTTTTTTCACCAAACTGATGCAGCAAGAATCAGACTTTCGTATTCGCCTGTCTACCGATTTACGGCAAGCGTTGCAGCTCAAGCAATTTTCTGTGCATTATCAGCCCATTATTGAGTTATCGACTGGCCGCATTAATAAAGCAGAGGCCTTACTACGCTGGAAGCATCCAGATCTGGGGTACATCAGCCCGGATATTTTCATTCCCATTTGCGAACACTACGGCACCATCCATGAGATTGGTAACTGGGTATTTGTAGAAGCCGTGAAGCAAGGCGCCAGATTAAAACAACTACTGGGGCGCGAAATTGAGATTGCCGTCAACAAATCGCCGGTGCAATTCAAGGCTAACGAAGAAATGATGCATAACTGGATTAAGCTGCTCGAGAATATTCATTTTCCGACCAAATGCGTGGTGATTGAAATCACTGAAGGCGTGCTGATGGATCTTGTTGGCAACATTGAAGAAAAACTGATGGGATTTCACAATGCTGGTATGCATATCGCCATTGATGACTTTGGAACCGGCTACTCCTCATTGTCATACCTTAAAAAATTCAATGTCGACTATTTAAAAATTGATCGCTCTTTTACCTGCAACCTGGCAACCGACTCCAGTGAGCTTGCTATTTGTGAAGCCATTATCGAAATGGCGCACAGACTCAAAATTAAAGTGATTGCAGAAGGCATAGAAACTGAAACGCAACTGCATTTGCTGGAAGACATCCATTGCGACTTTGGCCAGGGCTATTTATTTGCCAAACCGATGCCAGCAGAGGAGTTTGAAAAACTATTGATCGATTTAGGCTAATACATGGCCAACAAAAAACCCTGTCAAATTTGATAGCTTTTTCTGCTACGGCTTCATGTCATTTGAAATTCAACGTGAGGCTTTTTGCAAATCAAGTTCAAATTACCGATGCTGTGCGCAATGTCGCCATGGCGGACCAGATTACTTGCCTGAACTTAACGGCTCGCAAAATTGGCGTCAAGGGTAAAACAAAACCCCAAGAAGTAGATAATGTCAGGGCAAAGGTGAAGGCCATCGTTTAATTTCTATGCTGTATTTTTCCTTATACCATTTTCAATCAGTTGTGACTCGCTTATGGACTCTTTTATAGATTTTGTTAAGATTTCAATGACTAGCCACTTACAATCTTCAAAAGAAAACTAAAAATGAAAATCCTTTATGCATGCCTAGCTCTATTGAGTTTCAATGTCTCTGCTGCTGAATACAGCGATACACAAGACAAGGATGTCGTAGGTAAAACACTCTGGGCTTACTTCGACGTGGATGAATGTCAGCAAAATCTACATATATACAAAGGGAAATTGAGCAAAGAAGAGTTTAAGAGTAGCCAGCCGCTAAAAATTCGTTTTAAAGAATTAGTAGACAGCTGGTTACACGGGCCATATTACGATGTAGTTATTTTTGATGGTAGCGAAACAGCTGCCACAATCTACTCCAAGGATCTGAATGATAATCGCGGTGAATTTAAATATCTTTACCTGACAGATTCGGCCCCAGATTTATTGATGCTGAACTCAGCATGTATATCAAACATCGATCCAAATCAAAAAATCGCGTTGAATCAACAAGCCAGACAAGCTGAAAACGACCGCAAGGAACAAGAACGACTGGCGGATAATTCCCGAGCCGAAGAAAAAAAACGGGCTGATGCTCTCTTAGCTGAAGGGAAAGCAAAGCAAGCAGAAGCTGATAAAAAGGAAATGGCGGCTATGCGCGAGAAACGCATCCTTGAACTTCCACAAACCCTGAAGAATTACACGCTCAATGATTTATGCCTTTTGCACGGCAACCACCTACCTGAATTGAATGTGTTTGACCAAGCCGACCCCAGAGCCAAAAAATCAATTTTTGATGAAATAAAACGCAGGGGCGTTAAATTAAGTTCTGCAAAAGAGTTGGAGAAAAAAGGCAAGCTGTTCTTAGGTATGTCTAGATGTGACCTTTATATCTCCATGGGTGCCCCCCTTAAGGAAAATGTCGATATTGGAAAATGGGGGGTACATGTTCAGCATATTTATAACGGTATGAATGTGTACTCTGAGAATGAAACAGTGACCAGCCTGCAACTTCGTTAACTCCCGCTTGATATATCCATAAACTATTAGAGCCTGCAGAAGGCAGTGAACTGGTGACCGCCCCTCAGACGGTTTGATGGAGGTTGGCTATATCCGAATGCTGAAGCCTCACACTGGCGACTCTTAAGAAGTATGTGCGCAGTGAGAAGATGATTTAAAATGTCAGCCTGACTATGTTTACGTATCCACTACTCACCGCCTCCGAGCAAGCCAGTTTGCCCAAACTGATTGCCCACCCAAGCGCTATCCCGAACAAGTTTGAGGATAGTACGCATCAGCTCTTTTATTGCCAAACGGCAGATGGTGAAATGGTGCTAAAAGTCTGCAACCGGGCAACCGTTGCAAAATCACACTTTTGGTTAGGCGCAAACCATTTATTTACTGCTGACTTTCCAAATAGCCTGGGTAATATTCATTTAACACATCATTTTTTGCAAAAAAACGGGGCGCTCAGCGTGCCTGAGTTTGTTGCAGCCAGCGCAAACCGCTTTGTGCTCACGCGCTTTGTTGAGGGCACGGATGTAGACGCAAGGCAGATCAAAGATGAATGGGTCATACAACTCGCCAAACACATCGCCCAATTGCACCAATTAACTTACACCAGCTGGGGCACACTGCACGCGCCACAGTTTTCTGCAAACGCATGGGCTAGCCGTTTGCACGACACGCTTGTTTGTTTAGCCGAGCAACAGCAACCGCGCATTGCTGAAGCCTTATTGGCTGAAGTATTAGCGCAGGCAACACAATGCCATGCAACAGAATTTGTCCCGATGATGCTGGATTTACGCTGGGATCAATTTCGTTATAGCCAACTGAGTGATGCTGGCACCAATGAATTGGTGCTCATTGATCTGGATGCGTTTGTGATCGCGCCACGGGCGCTAGATTTGGTATTGCTCGAATACATCCTCACGCCCGCGCAACTAGCGCTCTTTAAAGAGCACTATACGCAAACGCATGCCTGGATAGAACACAGCGCGCATACCCCCGCCTACCAGCTACTGTTGTTTTTGATGAATATTCTAGGTGAAACTGATTTAGTCAGATGGATGCAGCGCATCTAAAACCCAATCAGTTTCGCCATCATGCGCTGTTTAAGCCGTTTGTTGCCGGTATAACCTGACCCAACTGATAAAGCCAACCATCGCCAAAATCGTGTTCAACACAAATAAAACGGCGGTGGCGTAATAACCGGTTTGCACATACAACAGCGTGGCCGCACCATCCACGACTACCCAATATAACCAGTTTTCCAATACTTTCTTGGCAATCAACCACGTATTCATCACAGAAAAAACGGTGGTATACGCGTCTAACACCGGGCTTTGTGATTGTCCGCTTTGTTGCAAATAAGCACTTAACAGCGCGCTCACCACCAACCCGCCCACAATAAAACCAAAGTGCCTTTTCAAGGGCCAACGGCTAATCAGCAAGGTATCAGTTTGCTTGCCATGTTTCTGCCATAGCCAAAAGCCATAGATGGCCATGCCCATATAATAAAAGTTGAGCAGCGCCTGCATGGGCAGTTGGCCTTCCCAAAACAGCGCGGTGTAAACCAGCGTGCTTAAAAAAGCAAACAACCAGCACCATTGCGACTCTTTGGCTGCCAGCAGAATATAGGCAACACCCATTAAAGCCGCGGTGATTTCCCAGCCGGACATTTGATGAAATGCGGTCAGGATGGCCTGATAATTATCTTGGTTCATGGCTAGCAATCATATTAACGAGCGTGCATAAAATAGGTGACGGCTTAGACATCAACCACATCCGCCCTGTCCGTGCCAATAAACTTCATCACAAACACACTGTGCGGCAGCGCATTAAACACCGCCTCCATTTCTGCATCCAGGCAATCCATCACGTCGCGGTACTCACCAAAGACTTGCGTCGCCAGGCTGTTGCGCTTCACTACCAGATTTGGATTGGCTTCGAGCTTGTTAATAAATTCCAGAATGGGTTCTACATACCCCTCGGTTAAGGGATACAAACTAATATCAACCGAGATACGCATTTAACGCTCCTTTCATAAGGCGAGCTCTTGCTCTTGCAACATTTTAGTAATCATAACTGACGGTAATACCGGCTACGCGTGGTTGACCGTATTGAATATATTTTTCATTAACTGTGTAGTTATTCGCTGGGTTGTTCGGGAAGTAAAATCCTCGAGCGGCATAATCTTTGTCAAATAAATTCCTTACCCAACCGCTGACCTTCCAATGTTTGTCATGCTTATAATCGAGACTTGCATTCACAAGCGCATAAGCATCAGATTTGGCGTTATGACTGTCTGAAAAATAAAATTCGTCTTTACCTTCTACATTCGCACGTAGCGTCAATTTTTCATTCGCATAGAACTCAGAACCCAAGTTAAATGTGTATCTGGGAGCGTTTGATACTTGGCGACCATCGAAACTCACTCCGTTTGCGATATGGTTTCTAAACTTGGCATCCAGTAGACCCAGTGACCCCAGGATGCGTAGTTTGTCAGTTGCAAACCAATCGAAACTCGCTTCCAAGCCTTGATGAGTCGCATTTGAAGCATTGTTAATATATTCTAGGAATGGGCCATTACCAAGAGCTTTGGAAGACTTGATTTGGGCATCATTACGCTCTGTGCGGAATACAGATAATGTTGTGATTAACGTTTTGTTTAGCCAACTGGATTTAATACCAGTCTCGAGACTGATGTTATATTCCTGCTTGATATTGCGTTGCTCACTGTTCAGTCGGCCATCATTATTAACACCACCAGCTTTAAAGCCACGTGACAATGTTGTGTAAAGCAAATGGTCTTGATTGGCTTGATAGTTCAATCCAATTTTGCCACCGAATAGATTTTCAGCCACAGAAGTGTTATCGATATTCACCAAGTTATATGCATCATCGTAACCTGTTGCATCAGATAAAGTTGCCTTGAAATGCTCAAGACGCAAACCATTAGTTAACGTTAATTTTTCACTTAAATAAGTATCTAGTTGGCCATAAAGCGCAGTATTGTTGGTTTCATAATGGCCGCCCGAGTTGGGATCAGTATAATAATTGGAGTTAATTTGAAAGTTTTCTTTTTGGTTGTAATGAAATAAACCAACTGTCCAATCTGTCGTCCCCCCAAAAATTCGACCTGCTTTATCAGAGAGTGCGCGAACATCAAAAGAGTAGTTCGCACGCTTTCGATTAAAACGCTCAAAATAATCTGGCGATACAGCGGTCCAATCTGCATCGTAGCTGTATAGTACATCTGAATGAAGGTAATTGACTTGGGATTGAAGAATCACGGCATCAGACGCTTGCCAATTAGCTTTTAAAGCTAGAGCATTAGTTTCCTGGTTATCAGAACCTGGCTGATTCGATCTTGTTTTGCCGCTATTATCCAATGTAAAGGCATCATAGCCATTGTGAATGTTTAAATGTAGATAGGTCAGGTCTACAGTTAAGTCATCAGTCACTAGCCATTTTAACTTGCCGCGTAAAGTCAGCTCGTTTTGGTCTTGTGTATCATCGCGACCTAAATATACATTTTTAATGTACCCATCTGATTTGTGGTTATAAACAGCAAGTCGTCCCAGCAAGGTATCATCTTTTATAGTGCCACCAACAGCAAAACCAACATTTTGCGTATCGTAGTTACCTGCGGCAGACTCAAAGTGTATCTTAAAGTCTTTGGTAGGCTCTTTACTGCGCAAATTAATAGTGCCTGCTAAGCCATTATTACCAAATTTAGTGCCCTGTGGACCACGTAAAACCTCTACCGAGTCAATATCAAACAGCGTTGCAGCACCGCCGATACGACTAAAGTCTATACCATCGATAATGAGACCCACTGAAGGATTTATGGGAGATGAATATTGACTGTCTTCACCCATGCCGCGTATTTGAAAAAACTGACCGCGCGAAGCACCACTTGCAAAACTAACGTTGGGTGCCAAGTTAAGCACCTCTTCCAAGTGTTGCGCGCCACGTGCTTCGATGGTGTCTTTGTCAATTTCAGTCAAACTGACAGCGGTTTTTTGTGCCGTTTTTGGTCGATAGTCAGCACTGACAACAACTTCCGAGAGTTCGACTGTCTTGCTTTCCTCTTCTGCGCCCAGCGCAGGCATAGCCAGCAATAGCCCAATCAGGGGTAATGGTTTTGCGATTGGTTTCATGGTAATCCTTTCTATAAGAGTCATAAAAAGGACAGGGGAAGAGTGACAATGACGTGAGTAGGTTTGTGGGGGGACCCAGCAAACCAAAAACAGTTGCGTTGTAGATGCTCTGCCTGTCCCTACGCCAGCATTATCTGGGTCAGGTTCATTGGGTTTCCCGCGTGTGCGAGATCTCAGGCGTTATAGCCACCCCAAGGCGTTTGATTTTTCAATCAGGATGAGATTGTATTTTAATATCAACCACTTGGCTAGAGTACTATGCAGAATTCGCTTTAAAGCCTGTGCGCATGTTGCAAAGTTTAATGATTACCGCTGTAAACAGATGGCCTCTGAGAATATCTAGCCGGCCAAAAACAAAAAACCCTGCAATGCAGGGTTTTTATTGAATACTGGCTACAACAAATCAATTAGAAATGTTTGTAGTGTTTTTTCAATTGTTTGACTACTTCCCACTGGGATTTCAGGCCTTTTGGAAACTCAACGTAGTCACCAGCCTTGATCGTTACAGTGTCGCCACCTTGTGGAGTCACTTTGAATTCGCCTTCTAATACGTAGGCTTTTTCAGTCGCAGTGAAATCCAAAGGGAATTTTGAAGGTGCGCAATCCCAGGTGTTCCAGCTTTTTACGCCCAGTTCTTTCAGTTTCTCTTCTGATGGGTTATGGTCGATGATGATTTGTGTCATGACGATTCCTTAAAGTGTGTAATTAAAACCTGCAAATAGAAATGCCGCAAAAACTGCGGCATGACGTGTCTGGCGGAAGAGGTGAGATTCGAACTCACGGAGGGCGTGAACCCTCGACAGTTTTCAAGACTGTAGCATTAAACCGCTCTGCCACTCTTCCGGAATGGGCGCATTATAGCAAACAATCAGTCATCTGGAAGTGTTATTCCAGGAAAAAGTACATCATTAAAGCCAAATTTTGTCAGATCCCGGATGCGCATGGGGTAAAGCACGCCAAATAAGTGGTCGCATTCATGCTGAACCACCCTGGCGTGAAAGCCGCTCACGGTGCGATCAATCACCTGCCCTTGCGGGTCAAACCCACGATAATGCAGGTGCTGATAGCGTGGCACCAGGCCGCGCATGCCGGGCACAGACAAGCAGCCTTCCCAGCCATCCTCTTCGGCCTGATCAACCGGGGTTAATTCAGGGTTAATCAAAATAGTAAATGGCACTTCTTCGGCATCGGGGTAACGCGGATTCGCACCCACACCAAACATCACCACCTGCAAACTGACACCAATTTGCGGTGCTGCAATGCCTGCTCCGTTCATATCGGTCATGGTGTCATGCATATCTGCAATCAAAGCATGCAATTCGGGCGTATCAAACTGGGTGACTTTATCGGCCACCCGGTACAATAATGGCTCGCCCATTCTGAGCACAGACTTCACCGCCATCGCTGCTTCTCCTTGCGATTCATGATCAGCCCGGGGTTTTAAACCTTAGGCAACTGAGCAATCGTTATCAGATAAATAGTGTGCAATCACCGTGCGCACTTTGTCCATGGTTTGCTGCAACAACGGCATCACCTGCTCAAACTGGATAGACTGCGCGCTATCGCCGCGACCCGCGGCAAAGTTAGCCACCGGGCAAATAGCGGCATAAGCCAATCCTAGTTCGCGCGCCAATACCGCCTCCGGCATCCCGGTCATGCCGACAATGGTGGCGCCATCGTGTTCATAACGGTTGATTTCTGCCGCCGTTTCCAGGCGCGGGCCTTGCACGCAGGCATACACCCCGCCATCGACCACGCTGTAGCCAACATCTGTCGCTGCCTGCAAACAGCGCTCGCGCATGGCTTGTGAATATGGCAGGGTAAAATCGATATGGCGCACGGGCAACTCAATGCCATCATGGTAAGTATTGCTGCGGCCGTAGGTGTAATCCAGAATCTGGTTCGGCAATACAATGTCGCCTGGAATCAGGTTGCGGGCAATGCCGCCGACGGTAGCCACGGCCAGTAAATCACGCACGCCCACAGAATGCAGCGCCCAGATATTCGCCCGATAATTGACCGCATGCGGTGGAATCGTATGGCCGCCGCCATGACGCGCCAGAAACACCACTTCTTTGCCATTGATCTCACCAAACACCAAAGGCTGTGAAGGTTCGCCATACGGGGTGCGCACAATCATGCGCTTTGAAATATTTAAATTATCCAGCGCGGTCAGCCCGGTGCCACCAATAATGCCTAACATCCTGTTATCCCCAACGTTGATTTCTCTTTACGACTTGTTAATCTGCAAGGCGTAAGCGTATCACGGATTTATGGCATACTTAAGCCATGCAAGCCTTTTCCAAGCCAGCCGAGACTTCTCCCAGCCTGACGCTGGCGCACACGCACTACGAAAACTTCCCGGTGGCCTCTCTGCTGTTACCCGCCCATTTGCGCCACGCAGTGACGGTGATTTACCAGTTCGCACGTGAAGCCGATGATATCGCTGATGAAGGCGATGCCACTGAGGCGGCGCGGCTGCACGCCTTGCAAGCGTATGAAGATGAGCTATTGCTGATGCAGGCTTATATACAGCCATCAAAACCCTTGTTTATCGCCTTGCAGCACGTGGTTAAAACCCACAAGCTGGACGTGCAATTGTTGCTGGACCTGATTAATGCCTTTAAACAGGATGTGGTTAAAACCCGCTATGCCACTTTTGACGAGGTGCTGGACTATTGCCGTCGCTCGGCCAACCCGGTGGGCCGCCTGATGCTGCAACTCTATGGCAGTGATACGCCGCAACACCGTTTGTGGTCTGACCAGATTTGTAGCGCCTTGCAACTGATTAATTTTTACCAGGACATTGCGCCAGACCTGGAAAAACATGGCGCAGTTGGACGCATTTACCTTTGCCAGGACGAGATGCAAGCCGCAGGCATCAGCGAGCAGGATTTACGCCAACAGCGCCTGGATGCCACCTGGGAGGTGTTCTTTTTACACAACGTAATGCGTGCAGAAGACTTGCTGCTGGCCGGCAAACCATTGGGACGCGCTTTGCCTGGTCGTATCGGTTTCGAGTTGCGCATGATGATTGCAGGTGGCGAACGTATCCTACATAAATTAAAATCCTGCCGTGGCGATATCTACCATCATCGCCCAACCTTGAAAGCCTATGACTGGCTGCTGATTTTGCTGAAAGCCCTGTTTAAACAATGACCCCGCAACAATATTGCCAACAAAAAACCCGTGAAAGTGGCTCTAGCTTCACGCTAAGTTTTATGTTTTTAACCAAAGACAAGCGCATGGCCATGACCGCGCTGTATGCGTTTTGCCGCGAAGTGGATGATGTGGTGGATGAATGCAGCGACTACCAGATCGCCCAGACCAAGCTCGCCTGGTGGAAGCAGGAAATCCACAGACTGTTTCATGAAACACCGCAGCACCCGGTCACCCAAGCCTTAAAACCAGTCGTCGGCGCGTTTCATTTGCAAGAAGCGCATTTTGTTGAAATCATCGATGGCATGCAAATGGATACGCAATACAACCGTTATGCCGACTTTGAACAACTGGCCTTGTATTGTTACCGCGTTGCCAGCGTGGTGGGCTTGCTGTCTGCGCAAATTTTTGGCTACAAAGACCAGGCAACGCTAGCCTATGCACATGACCTCGGCATGGCATTTCAACTGACCAATATTATTCGCGATGTTGGCGAAGATGCCAGGCGCGGCCGTATTTACATTCCTCTCGATGAGCTGGAACGTGCCGGTGTGACTGAAGAACAATTGCTGCACAGCCAAGCCTCGCCAAAAACACAAGCGCTATTACTCAAGCAAATCGAGCGCGCCGAACTGTTTTATGACAAAGCACTCAGCCAGTTGCCCAGAGCAGACACCAAACCACAGTTGCCTGGCTTAATGATGGCCGCCATTTACCGTGCGCTGCTGCAAGAAATTAAACCAGACCCCAACCTGGTGCTCACGCATAAAGTGGCGCTGCCGCCTTTTAGAAAACTCAAACTGGCGCTGGGTGCATGGTTTAAATACCGCAAGCCATGAACGCAACGGCGTCTGCTGGTAAAAAAGTAGCGGTGATTGGTGCCGGGCTGGCCGGCGTCTCTGCTGCCATCCGCTTATTACAGCATGGCCACCAGGTTTGCGTGTTTGAAGCCGCACCGCAGGCTGGCGGCCGCGCCCGCGGGGTCGCCCACGACACCACCATATTAGATAATGGACAACACCTGTGCATAGGCGCTTACCGCGCCACACTCACCTTGCTGCAAGACGCGCACATCCATCCAGCACAGGTATTTAAACGCCTGCCGTTGCAGTTGCATATGCATCATGGCGCGCAGCGCATGTCATTGGTCACCCCCACCTGGCTGCCCGCCCCGCTACATTTGTTATGGGGCTTGCTCACGGCACACGGCCTAGATTGGCGCAGCAAATGGCGCGCTATCTGCTGGATGCAGCAACTCAAACAACAGGCATTTACACTGCCAACCGATCTCACAGTTGCCTCCTTGCTGGCGCAGGGAAAACAAACGCCCATGGCAATCAGCACCTTGTGGGAGCCCTTATGCTTAGCAGCGCTCAATACACCGATTTCGCTCGCCAGCGCGCAAGTGTTTCTCAATGTGCTACGCGATAGCTTTCAGCATCGACGCCAGGATAGTGATTTTTTAATTGTGAAAGCAGATTTAAGCAGTGCGCTAATTCACCCGCTATTGCAGCATATACAAGCACTCGGCGCTGAAATCAGGCTACACAGCACGGTTACTGCGCTGCAAGCATCAGATGCGGGTTGCGTCATATCAACCGCCACAAATAACGATACTTTTGAGGATGTGATTGTGGCGGTTGGCCCGCATCAACTGAAAACGATCGCTGAAAGCGCCGATAGCGCACTGCATATCCCGGCATTTGACTATCAACCCATCACCACGGTTTACCTGCAATACAGCGCTGAAACGCGCCTGCCCTACCCGGTGATGGGCTTATATCATGGCCTGGCACAATGGGTATTTGACCGCGGGCAATGTTGCGGACAAGCTGGCCTGCTGGCAGTGGTGATCAGCGCACATCCGCCATTGAGTGCAGATAAGCCCAGCCTGGTGGCGCAATGCATCGCGGAAATCAACCAGGCCTTGGCAACATATCATGGCACATTAAACACCGCCCCGCAGTGGACGCAAGTGATCACCGAAAAACGTGCGACATTCAGTTGTACACCAGACTTGCTGCGCCCTGGCACCCGCACATCCAACCCACATATTTTTCTGGCGGGCGACTATATTGCTGGCCCTTACCCGGCCACCATTGAAGGCGCCGTCACCAGTGGCTACGCAGCCGCACAAGCCGTGATCAATCAGCTACATACAACACTCGCCAAGCCTTAACCCTTGCACTCAACCGCTAGGTGGTTATTGGCTGGCCGGTAGAGGCCATCACCGCTATCAGGAAACGTCTCTTTAAAAGACAATTGCTTGTTGACTTCATAGCCCTGCGTGCACAACTCACCCGCCTTGGACTGGCACTGCGCCCATGTGGTATTAAATTCGCTACACGTCAGTGTATAGCCCACTTTGCCTTGTTGCGTCGTATATTGTTGCGGCGTCACGCTGGCACAAGCAGCCATCATCAGTGGTAAAAGAAAAATTATTTTTTTCATTATTTTTTGCTCCTGGTGTATTTTTTTACTAAGTGTCATCTTATTGTCACACCCATATGATAGGTGACACCCAGTTTGGGCAGGTGCTTGCTGTGAATAGTTGCATGAAGTTTTTGTGACTAAATGCCACGGCAGTATCCACACAATATGTGATTCAACGCCCCTGTATCGAAATCGCTACAAATCGCTACAAAACCCCACCCGTTTGTACCTGACAAGGCCAGGCGCGTTTTTTATACTGCATGCATCGTTAATCACAGAAGGACAGCGGCCATGAAATATGCCACCGTGATGACCACCGGCCTGTTAGTCAACCTGTCGATTTTTGCATCAGATATACCATCCACAGAGCAGTATGCTGATTTGATGGATAGCAAACAACGCATTATCAAGCAACTGGATAAACAGGTGGAATGTGTCAGATTAGCCAGCGACGAGCAGACGCTACGCGAATGTCAGGTACCAGTCAGCCGTGCAGAAGTAAATACGGCAGAGAAAACGGCGAAGAATGCCCAAAAATTGAAGACTGATAACCTGAAACAGACCGAATTTTTTTAAATGATTTAGCCTAAACCCAGGCTCACAACCGCTTCCCTGTGGCTGTCCTCCCTCTTCTGGGCAGCCTCACTCTCTGGCAACGATTGCTCTCCCAGCAGTCGTTGCCACTTTTTTTATCCGCGCAGCAGGTCTATCGCCTGCTCCAGCCGATCAATCGCATCGATATGCAAGCCAGCCACGCCACCCTTGGGCGCATTGGCCTTAGGGATAATGGCATGCGTAAAACCCAGTTTAGCGGCCTCTTTCAAGCGCTCTTGCCCGCGTTGCACTGGCCGCACCTCGCCCGCCAGGCCAACCTCACCAAACACAATCAGCTTATTGGCCAAAGGTTTGTTTTTAAATGACGACACAATCGCCAGTAACACCGCCAAATCAACCGCAGGCTCGCTGATTTTGACGCCGCCCACCGCATTAATAAACACATCCTGGTCATAACAAGCCACACCTGCATGCCTATGCAATACTGCCAGCAACATCGCCAGCCGGTTTTGCTCTAAACCAACACACAAGCGTTTAGGATTAGGCGCATGTGCCGTATCCACCAGCGCCTGAATTTCGACCAGTAAAGGCCGTGTGCCCTCCTGGGTAACAGTAATGCAAGAGCCGGGCACTGGTGACTCGTGATGTGATAAAAACAAGGCAGAAGGATTGCTGACTTCGCGCAAGCCTTTTTCAGTCATGGCAAACACGCCCAGCTCATTCACCGCGCCAAAGCGGTTTTTAAACGCACGGATCAGCCGGAAACTCGAGTTCTGGTCGCCCTCAAAGTAGAGCACGCTATCGACAATATGCTCCAGCACGCGCGGCCCGGCCAGCGAGCCTTCTTTGGTCACATGCCCGACCAATATCATGCTGATACCCAGTTGCTTGGCAATGCGTGTGAGTTGCGCACTACATTCACGCACTTGCGCCACGGAACCAGGTGCCGATTGCAAAGCCTCAGAATATACGGTTTGAATCGAGTCGATCACCACCACATCGGGCTGATGCTGTTGCAATACTTGGCTAATCTTCTCCAAGTTAATTTCAGCCAGCACATCCACTTGCTTCGCATCCAGCCCCAGGCGCTGGGCACGCATGGCAATCTGCTGCGCAGACTCTTCGCCACTGATATAAAACGCTTTAATTGATTGCGACACCTTACACACGGTTTGCAGCAAGAGTGTAGATTTACCGATACCGGGATCGCCACCGATGAGCACCACGCCGCCCGCGACCAGGCCGCCGCCCAATACGCGGTCAAATTCAGCAATGCCGGTCGCCTGACGCGACACGTCCTGCGCCTCAACCTCGGCCAGCTTTTGCAGTTGCGCCGTGGGTGCCAGGCTGGCAAAACGGCTTTGCGTGGCCGTCTCCGGCACAGTTTCTACCAGCGTGTTCCAGGCGTGGCAGCTTGGGCATTGGCCTTGCCATTTAGGCTCAGCCGCACCACATTCGGTGCAGGTATATTGTGTTTTTGCTTTAGCCATGAATTTTAAAAGGCACCCTGGCCGTGACTGCACATAATAATTCGTAGCCGATGGTGCCGGCTGCCTGCGCCACATCGTCTACTGGCACTTGCTCACCCCACAGCTCAACGGTACTGCCAATAGCCGCTTGTGGAATATCGGTAATATCGGCGGCCAGCATATCCATGGAGACACGCCCTAATGTGCGGGTTAAATGACCGTCCACGGCAATCGGCGTACCGGTAGGTGCATGCCGGGGATAACCATCAGCATACCCGCAAGCCACAATTCCCACGCGCGTGGGTTTGTCTGCGGTAAACAGGCTGCCATAGCCTACACTTTCACCTGCGGCAATGTCCTGCATGGCAATCAGCCCCGACTGCAATGTCATCACCGGTTTTAGCCCCAAACTGCTAGCCGACTTGTCAGCCAACGGTGTGGCGCCATACAACATAATGCCTGGGCGTACCCAGTCTGCATGCGCATGTGATTGCTGCACAATGGCCGCGGAATTAGCAAGCGAGCGCGCATATGAGGCTGGCATCACTTGCGCCACTACTTGCATGGCAGCATCGGTGCCATCGGCCACATCGGCGTTAGCAAAATGCGTCATCAGGATCAGCTCACGCACATTCGCGGAATTAGCCAATTGCTGCAAGGCATGCGCATATTCGTGCGGCTGAAAGCCCAGGCGGTGCATACCGCTATCCAGCTTGAGGTAAACCCGCAGTGGAATATTAGGCGCACTTTCAAGAACCCACGCCAACTGGGCTTGATGAGAGACCACCGCATCCAACTGATAGCGATCCACCAGTGTCATTTCTTCCGCCGAAAACACCCCTTCCAGCAACAGAATCGGGTGCTGGTAACCGGCGTCGCGCAACGCAATGGCCTCACTGATATTGAGTACAGCAAAGGCATCGGTATCTTTTAATCCGCGCGCAGCATTGAGCAGGCCGTGCCCATAGGCATTGGCCTTCACGACGGCAATCACTTTGGATTGCGGGGCATACCGCCTGACTTGCGCGAGGTTATGCGCCAGCGCAACTTCTGAAATATGGGCAACAATAGGACGCATCAGTCATGCCTGCCAATTAATACTCGTCAGGCATATACGCCGCGTTGGCGTAATCCATAAAGCGTGTATGCGCACCCATAAAGGTCAGGCGTACACGACCAATCGGGCCGTTACGCTGTTTGGCGATAATAATCTCGGCGGTGCCTTTTTCGGCACTGTCCGGGTTGTAATACTCGTCACGGTAAACGAACATGATCAAGTCAGCATCCTGTTCAATCGCGCCCGACTCGCGCAAGTCACTCATCACCGGGCGCTTGTCCGGACGTTGGTCGACGCTTCGGTTAAGCTGCGAAATGGCAATCAGCGGCACGTTTAATTCTTTGGCCAATGCTTTGAGAGACCGTGAAATCTCAGAAATCTCAGTCGCGCGGTTTTCGCCTTGTCGACCGGCCGGTGAGCTCATTAACTGTATATAGTCGATCACAATCAATCCGAGCTCACCCGTCTGGCGATGCAAACGACGTGCACGTGCGCGCACGTCAAAGCTACTCAAGCCCGCACCTTCATCAATGAAAATAGGCGCTTCATTGAGTTTACCCAGCGCAGTGGTCAATTTTTCCCAGTCTTCATCTTCTAGGTTACCGTTACGCATTTTGTGCTGGTCTAAGCGGCCAATCGAGCCGATCATCCGCGTGGTCAATTGTGTTGCGCCCATCTCCATCGAAAAAATGGCCACGGCTTTATTCGTCTCCAGTGCCACGTTTTCAGCAATGTTAATCGCAAAAGCGGTTTTACCCATGGACGGACGACCGGCAATAATCACCATGTCCCCACCTTGTAAACCCGAGGTCATCGCGTCGAGGTCACTAAAGCCGGTCGGGATACCAGTCACATCAGACTGATTTTCACGTGAATATAAATAGTCAATGCGGTCAGCCACTTGTGGCAATAATACCTGCATGCCCAAAAAGCCCTGACTCTTGCGATTGCCACCTTCAGCAATCTGGAAAATCTTGGCTTCTGCTTCGTCGAGCAATTGCTGTGCATCACGGCCATTCGGCAGATAAGCACTTTCGGCAATATCGGTGCCGACAGTGACCAGTTGGCGCATGACAAAACGCTCATGCACAATTTCAGCATAGCGACGAATATTGGCCGCGGTAGGTGTATTTTGCGCCAGCGCACCCAGATAGGCGACGCCACCGACGGTAGTCAGCTCATTGCTGTTTTCCAGCGACTCGGCCACGGTCACAATATCCGCTGGCTGGTTGCGCTCAATCAGTTTGGCAATGTGCACATAAATCAGCTTGTGGTCATGCTGATAAAAATCCTGTGGTGCCAAAATATCTGCAATTTTGTCCAGTGCTTCGTTGTCGAGCAACAGCCCGCCCAGCACCGATTGCTCGGCTTCAATGGAATGTGGAGGGAGTTTTAAGAATTCGAGTTGTTCATCAGCCATCTGGCGATTATACCGAAAAGCCGTCGAGCATTTTGGGGTTTTGGCAGGGATGAAAGATTAAAAATATTTAAGTCCCAGGGGGCAGGAAATACACAGAGAAAAACGAATTTAATTTACCGCCGATGAACGCAGATACACGCCGATACTAAGGCATGCATTTTAAAGTCGTGTGCAAAACGTTGTTGCAAAGTGGCTTTGATTGATCATCAGGAATTTGACTTTTATCGGCGTGTATCTGCGTTCATCGGCGGACAAAAATTGATTTTTAATCCTAACCATCAAAAGCAAAAAGGCTACCGAAGTAGCCTTTTCTTGTACTGCAACAAAAGCTTGATTAAGCTTCTGGTGTCACTGTCACAGTGATGTCTACAACCACGTCGTGGTGCAGTGCAACGCTCACAGCAAACTCACCAACGTTTTTCAGTGGGCCGTTTGGCAGGCGTACGTCTGCTTTTTTCACTTCGTGACCTTGTGCTTGCAAGCCTTCAGCGATGTCCATGTTAGTCACGGAACCGAACAGACGGCCATCCACACCGGCTTTTTGAGAAACTGTCAGGCTGAAACCAGACAATTTTTCGCCACGTGCTTGCGCAACGGCCAACAAATCAGCTTGTTGTTTTTCCAACTCAGCACGTTGTGCTGCAAAAACCGCTTTGTTTGCTTCAGTGGCACGCTTAGCTTTGCCTTGTGGGATTAGAAAGTTGCGGCCGTAACCGTCTTTCACTTTAACCACGTCACCCAATGAGCCCAGGTTTGCTACTTTTTCCAATAAAATTACTTGCATGTTGTTCTCCTAAGCCGCCAATTAACCTGGGTGTTTGTCTGTGTAAGGCATCAGCGCCAGGAAACGTGCGCGTTTAACCGCGGTTGTCAGTTGACGTTGATATTTAGCCTTGGTACCAGTCATACGGGCTGGGATGATTTTGAAGTTTTCAGAAACGAAATCTTTCAACAGATCTACGTCTTTGTAATCGACTTCTTTGATGCCTTCTGCGCTAAAACGGCAGTAACGGCGACGTTTGTACATATCTCTTGCCATGTGAAACTCCTTAAATTCTTTAATACTGTATTCGCTGTAATTCTTGTATATGCAGTACCACTTGTGTGCTTTTTGCACTGCGCTGCGCCAAAAACCCTTTGACTTTGATGTGATCGCCGCTTTGCAATGGCAGATTAGCTTTTTCACCAATCAGCATTGCGGGTAATACGCACTGCACTTTACGATTCATTCCGGCTTCTTGCTGTTCTGAATCATGTTGCAATTGCAATCGCAACAAGGGTAAGCCTGCCGGTGTGTAACGCAACGCTTCAAGAGATTGAATCGTTGCCGCAATCACCAGCGTATTCACAACACGACTTAAGCAGTTGCCTCAGTGGTAGCAGCAGGTGCGTCACCAACGATGGTTTTGGCTTTTTCCTCTTTCATCATTGGGCTTGGTGCTGTGACTGCTGTTTTCGTCGCGATTGTCAGGTGACGTAATACAGCATCGTTAAATTTGAAGCCGTGTTCCATTTCTTCCAGCACTTCTTGGCTGCACTCGATGTTCATCAACACATAGTGCGCTTTGTGTACTTTTTGAATTGGATAGGCAAGTTGACGACGGCCCCAGTCTTCCAGACGGTGGATGTTGCCGCCATTGCCAGTGATTTGAGCGCGGTAACGCTCGATCATTGCTGGCACTTGTTCACTCTGGTCAGGGTGAACAATAAACACGATTTCATAGTGTCGCATGAGATTTCCTTGTGGTTGTTAGCCACCTTCAGATCCAACGACTGTCGCTTGAGGCGCTCAATGGTTGCGAACAAAGTGTGGCAAGGTTGCAAAGCACGCGATTATAAACCGGATTTCATGCTGTAATCAAGGACTTATTGCTTTTTGGGTGGATTCTCAAGCGCCTTGTCTTCTTTTGGCAAGTAATAAGGATCAGACACATACCCTGGCCCCTTCATAATAATGATGACAATCAGGCCGATTGTCGTGGCGCCAATAAAAAACCAAAAAGTAAACAGCAGGCCCAAAAACATCGCGGTACGCTCAATATCGTGCGTGAGCAAGTCGCCATGCTGCCACCAGGCATGTAGCAACGGCGTCGCAAACACCAGGGTGCCCAACAACCACCATTTAGGTAGTTTTTTCAATAACTGCCACTCTTTATGGCTGGGATAGCGCACACCATTCGGAAGTTTATTTAATCTACCCATGCGATTCCTATATATACACACGAATCAATACGATTCTTTACTTATCCATTTTAACGCAAGTATGACTCTGTTTTAAAAGGAAAATATCCATATTCAGCATCAATTGACCCACATCAGGCACTATTGACGCGGTGCAGACGGGCGATCATATTAAAGAAGCGGCAAATTACGCCGTAAAACCCTTGAGACCATGAAGACACAGTGGGCAAAACTTGCCCTGCGTAAGAATAACTTGAGGTAACTGCATGCTGGTACAAAAAAAACAAACCCATTGGGAAGGCATCTTGCAGGCCATACAGAACTCGTATGCGATTAAACGCCATATCGAGTTCTTTAATTGGCTAAAACAAGACATTCATCCGCTGATGCGGCACGATGTGCTGTTGGCAGCCTGGGGCGACTTTAGCAGTGGTGATCTGCATTTTGACGTGTCATCCTCATTGCCTGAGGCCTCGACCCAGCGTTTGCTTGAAGATTCGGCCATTGTGAACTACCTGATGTGCAACCTGTATAAGCGCTGGGTAGAAAATGATGACAAGTGGTATGTGATTAACCGCTTTGATGCCAGTGGCATTCACGCCCAATCACCTAACCCGTTTACGCAGCAACTGCTCAAAATGCATTCATTAATGGTGTATGGCGTGCGCGATACGCGTGGCAAAGCCGATTGCATTTATGTGTTTTTTGATCGCACCAAAGAATTTACGGTGCCGGACCAGATGCTGGGCATGATCATGCCGCACCTGGATGCGGCCATTCGCCGCGTTGGCCATCTGGCACCGGTAGTGAAAGACGAAGACTTGCTTGATAGCATGGCGCAAGGCGGATTGTCTGACCGTGAGCAGGAAATTCTGCATTGGGTGCGCAGCGGTAAAACCAATCTCGAAATTGGCATGATCTTGAATATCAGCGCCAACACGGTCAAAAATCACCTCAAACGTATTTTTCAAAAGCTGGACGTGTCCTGCCGCGCGCAAGCGGTGGCGAAAACAGGTATGCCTGTGGCTACCCGCCGCCCGAGTTAATCAAGCCGTTAGCCGCGCCCGGTAAAACGCTGTATATCGCGCATCTGCCTCTTGGTCGGGCGCCCCAAGCCACGGTCACGCTCAGCAAACTGGTCAGCACCGGTCTCTTGTGCCTGCTGGCGTATGCGCTGACTTTCATCCGTTTCGCGATAGAGCAACGCAGCCTCAGGCGCGCCACGCCGCACATTGCTTAAAGCCAGCACTTCGACCTCAATCTGCATATCCTTGTTTTTGATGCTGACGCGCATGCCCGGCTTCATTTCACGCGCATTTTTGGCGCGGTCACCATCAATCCGCACTTTGCCACCCTCCACCGCGTCGGCCGCCAAACTGCGGGTTTTAAAAAAACGCGCCGCCCACAACCATTTATCCAAACGACAACCATCATCTTTTTCCGGTGGTGCTTCCTGCTTATGATGATGTGTGCGTGGCATCAGCTTAGAGATTCAGATTATCTTGATGCTGCTGAAAATAAGCCATACGCGCCTGGTTGCGCTCCAGGGTATGACGATAACTGGCGAGCGCACCCTGCGCTTTCGCCATCAAGCTATCTCCCGCATAAGTGCCATCGGCCTCTTGCGTGCCGGCTTCACACTCGGTGAGGTGGGCAATCCCTTCCAGCACATGGTCAATGGCAATAATTTTAAACATGCCATTATTCACGGCCGTCACCACGCTGTCATCGAGCACCAGATGGCGCTGATTGCGTTTAGGAATAATCACGCCCTGCTCACCATTCAAACCCAGGGCCTCGCAGACACGGAAATAACCTTCAATTTTTTCGTTGATACCGCCAATCGGCATCACTTCGCCAAACTGATTGAGCGCACCGGTCACGGCCATGCCTTGCTTGATAGGCAAACCGGTTAAAGCGGAAAGCAGCGCGAACAACTCGGCACAAGAAGCAGAATCGCCTTCTACACCGGTATACTCCTGCTCAAACACCAGCGAAGCACTCAAGCTTAGCGGCGCCAGCGCCCAAAAACTAGCACTGAGCCAATTTTGTAAAATATAAATGCCTTTATCATGGGTCGGCCCACTCATATTCACCTCGCGGTCAATATTAATGACGCCACTACGGCCGGGATAACACCGCGCCGTAATGCGGATCGGTGAACCAAAGCTGGCGTCACCCAATTCAATATGGGTTAACCCATTGACCTGCCCAACCACATTGCCATGTACCTGAATCAGCAACTCGTTATCAATAATCGAGTCACGAATCTGGGTTTCAAAAAACTGCTGGCGTAGCAAGCGTGCCGAGAGTGCCTGTTTGACATGCGCATCGGTAATCAAGCGCGCATCTGCGGCCACGGCGGCACTTTCATGCATGAGTTGATCCAGGTGCGCAAAACGCGTGCTGATACGGCCCTGGTCTTCTTCCAACCTATGCATAAACTGCAACAGCACATTGACTGCCGCGCCACTAAAATGCGACAGTGCCTGCTGCTGGCATTTGCGTGCAATGTAGCCGGCAATCCAGGCGTAATTATCCAGGGTAGCGCTGACACGATCTTCAAACTCGACTTTAATAGGAAAAAAATCAAAGAAATCCGGCTGCGCTTCCAGGCAATCGTAATAATCTTCGCGGCTGGCAATCATGACAATTTTCACATGCACAGGCAGCGCGCTATGGCGATTGCCGCCAGCGCCTTGCTGAGCGTGATTGGCCCAATCTTCAATTTGCACTTCACGATTGCGCATTAAACGATATAGTTTCTCAAGCAAGGCACTGCCGTTGCCTTCATCCTGCATCAAGTCACGCAGGTGCAATAACAGCATGCCACCATCGGCCTGATGCAAACTACCGGCACGCAAACGCAAAAACTCCGGCCACTGTGCCGACTCGCCAACCGCCGTCTCCAGCATGCCAAACAAAGCCGCAAAGCCCGGGTCTTTTTCTTCGACCACCGGTTGCTTGACACCTGCCGTGAGATTAGCGCGCTGATCGACCAGCAAATTGACGCGAAAGCGCGATAAGAAACTATCGTTCACGATGCTGTCAGCCCCATTTTCACCATCGCTGCCCACTTGCTGCCAGGCCTGCAAATAAGCCAGCACCTCCGGCTTGATGATATTAAAAAAGGACGATAATTTGGCACTGCTCAATTGCGAGCGTAAACCATCCACACGCGTTTCCAGCCAGGTTTCTGCCTGCGACAGATTCACTTGCCCGCTAGCATCAAGCCACTGCTGCATTTCAGCAATCAGCGCTTTGATAAACGAGTCCATCACGGTGCGCAATTGCGCGCCCAAGCCAGCGGGCAGCTTAATGTAGTTCACACAAGATTGCTGACTAAAGTCATAGAGTGCGACCAGGTCGGTCAGCGAGCTATCAATACCAGTCACCGCAGATGCTTTCATCGCGGCCATGGCCAGCCCGGCACGACCAGACCCAGGTGTGCCCAACACCAGCACATTGCACCCCGATTGCGGCAGTGACAGCCCCATCATTAATGTTTTTTGCGCCTCAGGCTGCAATTTCCAGCCGTAATCGTTGAGCCCCAAGTCTGCGGCATCCAGCAACTCTGCGGTAGATTCAAACGACATGGGCGACAGTTTGTAAGAAACCGTCATTTCATTAGGACTAAGTACTTGCATCATTTAGGCAGTTTCCACTGTTGTTTTGCTTGTTCATCGGACACCCGGGCGTCTACCCAGTGCTGTCCAAAATCACCGATTTCTTTTTTCCAGAAAGGCGCCTCTGTTTTTAAATAATCCATCATAAAAGCGCAGGCCTCAAAGGCGGCCTGCCGGTGCAAACTGGTGGCCGCCACCAGCACAATCTGCGCCTGTGCCGGTAGTGTTCCAACGCGATGAATCATGCGTATGCCCAGCAGCGACCAGCGTTGTGCAGCCTGTTGTGCAATCTGCTGCAAAGCTTTTTCTGTCATGGCTGGATAATGCTCAACTACCATCTCGCTGATGTGGCCAGCGGCAGACACATCGCGCACCAGACCAACAAAGTTAACCAGTGCGCCCGCTTGCGGCGTGGCTAATCGCAGTTGCTGCAACTCTGCGCCAATATCGAAATCTTCCGGCTGTACCGTGACCTTGAGATAAACGGATTCGCTCAAATCAGCCTCCGGTCACCGGCGGAAAAAACGCCACCTCATCGCCATCTTCGAACGTGGCCATATCATCCACCAACTCATGGTTAATGGCTGCGCGCACGACCCCGCCGCCACTAAACAATTTTTGCCAGGTGTCGCCACGGCCGGATAACCAGGACTTGAGTGCAACGATGGTTTCTACGCCATCTGGCAACGACACCTCTTCAGAGGAGTAATTAACGACTTCTTTGATGCGGGCGAAATATAAAATGGTGATATTCATGTGGGGGTATTCTTTCCAGCCTCGTCTAATTCATCCAGCATGTCCAGTGCTTCCAGACCTGCGGTCTGCGCCAGTTCGACTTTTTCAATCTGGGCAAAGCGCCTGGAAATTTTCTGGCTGCTGATATGCACATCCTGTGCGTTTTCATGTGCCTGGCGGATATTATCGGCCAGTTTCTTCATGCGGGTATCAAAGCGGTCAAAATCTTTACTCAGTTTGCCCAGTTCATCTTTAATAATATGCACTTGCTTGCGCATCTCGACATCTTTAAGCACCGCCCGCGCGGTATTGAGCACGGCCATCAAGGTGGTGGGTGAGACCAGCCAGACCCGTTTTTGCATAGCGTAATCGACCACATCGCCATGGTATGCATGAATCTCAGCAAACACCGCTTCGGCCGGGATAAACATCACCGCACCATCCGAGGTCTCATTGGCAATAATATATTTACTGCTGATGTCGTCGATATGTTTTTTAATATCGGCTTTAAACAATTTGGAAGCCTGCGCCTGTATCAACTCACCCAGGCTGCTATCAATCATACGGTGATAATTTTCCAGCGGGAATTTACTGTCTACCGCCACGGTGCCAGTCGGCTCAGGTAAAAACAAGGCGCAATCGACGCGCGCACCGTTGCTTAAGGTATGCTGCATGGCAAAACTGCTGGCAGGCAACACATTACGCACCAAGCCCTCCAACTGCACCTCGCCATAGGCACCACGGCTGCGTTTGTCACCGAGTAGCTCTTGCAAACTCACCACATTCACACTCAGGCCGTCAATTTTCTTTTGTGCTTCATCAATGGTGGCCAAACGCTCCATGACGCTGACAAAAGTCTCGTTAGTTTTTTTAAAGCCTTCTTCCAGACGCACAGAGACTTTGCCGCTCATTTCTTCCAGCCGCGTATCCACAATTTTGGTTAACGCCTCTATGCTTTGCGTCAGGCTTTGCGTGGTGGTTTGCAACGCGGTTTTAAGCAAATTTTGTTGCAACATGCCCTGCTCGGACAAGCCGTTACGCAAACTCAGGCTCAGTTGCTCGCTGCTCTGGCTTAAATGGTCACGCTGCGCCACCTGCAAGGCTTGCATGGCTTCGCGGGTCGCAGTGAGCTCTTGCGATAACTGCGCACGCAAACGGTCTTGCTGATCAGTATTCAGGCTTTGCAAACGGTCTGCCAATTGATTAAGCGATTGATGCATCTCGCTCATCATCAGACGGTGTTTTTCTTCTAGCTGCTGGGAAAGTAGTTGTGCAAGTGCCTGCTGTGCAGCTTGTTGCTGCGTGCGCCATTGCCAGACCAGCATGGCAATCACTAGCAACAATAGGAGTAACTGAATAATTTGAAGCGTCATGGCGGCATTATAGCCGATGCGCGAGTACGCCACATCGGCACGCAGCAAATTCGGCTGCGGCGATGTGGGTAAAGATTAAGTGAACAAGTTAGTGACTATGCCCCTGCAAGCCGGGTGCGCCGTGCGCTTTGGCCAGCCACTGCATTTCAGAAGGATTGTGCTCCATATCGCCGAGGTCAGCATAATCCACATGCTGGTAGTTGCTCAGTGCCGTCAGCGAAGTGGCAGGCGCGATCTCTACCGGCTGGTCTGCCTTGGCTGCCGGTTGCAGCGCCTGCAACTGGATATTGACGGTATGTTGCGGGTAGTTATAAGCCACTTTATAGGGTAATTTTAAGGCCGGAATCCACCACACTTCGCTGCGGATGCCATCACCTAATGTGCCCACGTATTTTTCTACCGGATAACCATACTGCGTGCTGGTCTCTGCGGCCACTTTTTGCAAACTGGCCAATTCACTATCGCTCACCAGTTGCGACTTTAACTGCCAGAACTGCTCATCGGTCTTGATAGACAGCAATTTCAAATCGACATCGGCATAGTCAATGGCGCGACGTTCGTCGTGCATCAAATACACATAATTCATTTGTCCGGCTGGCTTTTTCAGCCACAGACTGCTGTGGTGCGCCGGTTCACCGTTTTGATACAGATTGCGTATCTCGACCTGATTAGTGTCACGCATCAGCCACCACTGTACATGTTTGGCCTCTTCGGCCTTGCAGGGTGACGCACATTGCACGGTTTCATAACGCGCATTCACTATGTCATCTGCCATGGCAACAGCGCTCATGAATAACAGTGCCAGACATCCAGCGGATTTTTTCAATATCATGTTTTTCCATTCCAACCAAAGGGATCAGGGCAGCTTCAAGCTGCCCTGCCATTACTTGCTATACTCAATACTCACAAGCGTACTGCAATTTAGAAGCCAAACGCATCTTTCATCACTTGGTAGATATAGCTTTGCTCTTGCACACCATGTACCAGGTAGGCTTTAGGGCCAACCGCGTAAATCGCAACTTCTTCACCGGCATGGGTTTCTGAGCTCAATGGTACCAACGCTTCCTGGTGGAAGTCAGGATCTTCAGTGTCTACGCCAGACATATCCACCACACGGCCAGCAGCGATAGATTCGTTGTAAACCGCATCGCCTGGGGAGTTGGTGTGGTAGCCAGGGCCGTTGGCAAAGCTCACTGTGGTGTAAGGCTTGCCATCTGCTGCCAGCGTTGGCGTTGTTTTACCTGGTTCAACCACTTTGCCCAGAATCGGGTTGCCACGTTTTGGATAACCACCAATGGTCAAGGTGTGGCTATGGTCAGCCGTGACAATGATCAATGTGTCGTTCATATTGACCTTGGAGGCTGCTTCACGCACCGCATCAGACAAGGCCACGGCATCTTTAAAGGTACGGTAAGCGTTACCGGCGTGCGATGCATGGTCGATACGGCCACCTTCTACCATCAAAAAGTAACCGTTCTGGTTTTTCTTGAGGATATCAATCGCCTTACCTGTCATGCCTGCCAGTGAAGGTTCGCCAGCAATATCATTTGGGCGATCTTGCTCGTATTCCATATGTGATGGATTGAACAGGCCTAATACTTTGGTGGTCGTTGCCGGGTTCAGCGCATTGAATGCGGTCTGGTTTTCAATATATACGCCACCAAACTTGCTCACGTATTCTTGTGTCAGGTTACGGCCGTCAGTACGGCGGCCTTTGGTGCCTTCGATATCGGTGATGCTGTTAGGCAGGAAGTAGCTACGGCCACCACCAAATACCACGTCAATGCCGTCACCAATTTTGCCGTTACCAAAGTTATCAATCAGCTGTGCTGCAATATCTTTCACGCCGTTGCTGGCAGCTGCGGCGGACAAGTTCGCGTTGGCTTCCCAGTCACGGTTAGAGATATGCGCATAGGTCGCTGCTGGTGTGGCGTGGGTGATACGTGCAGTAGATACTACGCCAGTAGATTTACCTGCTTGCTCAGCCTGCTCCAGCAAGGTAGTCACTTTGTTAGCGTTTAATACGGTTGGGCTAGGCTCGTTACGCGCGACAGACTGGTTCAATGACAAAATACCATCATTGGTTTTTACACCAGAAATCATGGCAGTCATGGTAGGGGCTGAGTCAGCTGTTTGCTGGTTGGTAGAGTAAGTTTTAGACAGCGCAACATAAGGGAACTCTTCAAAAGACAATTTATGACGCTCACCGTCGATGCCTTTGAGTTGACCTTCAAAAATACGGGCGCCAGTCACGGTAGAAATACCCATGCCATCACCAACAAACAAAATCACGTTTTTGGCTTTTTTAGCGTTTGGAACCAGTTTCTTGCTGTCATTCAGGCTAGCGGCGCCATCATTCAGCCAGAACTGTGCATCTTCAGCCATCGCGGCATGAGACAGCAGTTGTGAGCCCAGCAGCATGGCTACCATGGCAGTGCGTTTTACATTAAACAATTGCATGATTATTTCCTTTATCAGGTTTTAATATTGTAAGTTATGAATAGCGACGACGCATCACTGCCGCCATCAACCCTAAGCCAGCCAGCATCAAGGCATTGGTATCCGCTTCTGGCACCGATGAAACCGTTTGCAAGCTGACGTTATCCAAACCCAGTTGCAGTGAGCCCTGGTTAGCGACCGTGGCAAAACGCAACACATAGCTGCCACCCGCTGCCAGGCTGGATGAAAGATCAAACTGATAGTTAACGTAGTCATTGACTGCCAGGCCACCATTGGCGCCACCCACATACAGCGTTTGCAGGATATCTGCGCTATTGGTTGAGAACAGGTCGCTGCCTGCCTTGAGCACATCCACACGCACGTGCTGGTTTGCATGGTCAGTCGCGTCTACGCTGTAGTCTAGGCCTGCCGCATCGATCTCGGTCGTCGCATTCTGGTTATTCACAAACATCTGAAATGACAAGGTTGCCTGGCTCACAGCCGCCGTGGTGAATGACTGGTACAGCACATTACCGGCCAGGCCGTAGTTATCCAGCAAGCCATAGTAGTTGCCTTGAAAAGCACCCACGGTCGCATTGCCAGTGACTTCTGATACATTGCCTGATTGTGACAATACGCTGCCCAAAAAGCCTTGCTCGGCGACTTGCCAGCCAGGAATATCGTAGCTATCTACGCCCTGCAGCTCAAACCCGCCATTCTGAATCACTTCTGCCGCCTGCACTGCCTGGGACAACATGGCCGCCCCCAGCACACCCGCCACCACCAAAGGTTTTAGCTTCATTCTGAACATCCTCTCTGAATGCGATGATTAATAACAATATCGTTTAACACATCGCCGTATCGACGCTGTGTCACCATGAGCATTCTTGAAAAACTGTATGTCAGAAAGTTTTCACTGGCATGAAGCTTATATGACGGGCCTGACTACGCCGCTGGCGAAAAGATAAAGCAATGAGGGGATGAGAAAAGAAAAAACCCCGCAATGGCGGGGCTATAAAGAGACTTTAAACTTGAAAAACACGCCACAATCACACAAAAGCATCCACGATGCCGATGATGAACAAAAGCAAAAATCCGAACCATATAATTTTCAGATTTAAGCGGCTGACCATCGCTGCGTCCTTGTGATGTTGCTAGAATACTGACGATGCCTGACGGTCACAATGACCCGTTCGGGTCAATCGCCACTGGCGCAGACAGGCAAACCCGCCCGCTGACGACAATAAGCCACAAACAACAAGGGAGCGATATGTTAAAACTCAAATTGATGCTGGGCTTTTGGCTGGCCAGCCTGACCCGAAAACTAAAGAATAACTTTTATTTGTACCTGGCGCTGTTATTCAGTGTGATGATTTTGCTGGATGCCGCCGTGTTTCATGTCGGCCAAAATATGCGCGACAAAGCGTTTGACCTGATGGTGAAAAACCGCGTGTTAAAACCGGTAGCGGACCAGAATATTGTCATCATCGACATCAATGAAGCCAGCCTCGACGCCATGGCCAAGGAATATGGCCGCTGGCCATGGCCGCGCCAGGTGATAGGCGAGCTGGTCGAGAATATTCAGCAGCAACAGCCCGCGGCGATTGTGTTTGATATTGTGTTTTCGGACGCAGATGTCTACAACCCCGACAGTGACAGCTACTTTAATGATGTCATCACCGAATGCCAGCATTGCTTCTTTCCATTGCTGCGCCTGGATGCCAGCCAGGATAGCCAGAGCCAACTGACCTATGCGCAAATCCCAGGGCTGGTTGCCGCAGCCGACGCAGACAAGCAAGCGACGTTTGCCGCGATCCCGCCTTATTTTAAAGGTGCCTGGAAACCTGGCCGCCTGGGCACGCATAATGTGTACCCGGATAACGATGGCGTGGTCAGGCAATATCGCATGCGCCATCAGGATAGGGGCTGGAGCTTGCCCGCGCTGCCGCTAGCGGTTGCGGTTGCCGATGCCCAGGGCGAGATCAGTCGCAATACGCCTGACGAAATGCTGCTCAACTGGCGCGGCAAACCCTTTACTTACCACTATGTGAGTTTTAGTGATGTGTATCGCGACCTCACCAGCGCTAAGCCCACACGCGCCAAAGATGAATTCAAGGGCAAAATTGTCATCATCGGCTCTACCGCCCCTGCCCTGTTCGATATTAAACCGACCGCCATGGACAAACAGTTTCCAGGCGTGGAAATTCTCGCCACGGCGCTGGATAATAGCCTGCATCAGGACTACCTTAAAGTGTGGCGCGGAAAACTGCCGTATATCCTGCTGAGCTTTTTACTGGTGTGGCTGACGACGCTGGCGTTTTATTTCAAGGTTGATCGCGACCGCTTTAACGGCGTGTTTACCGGCAGCCAGATTGGTTTGCTGGTGTTGTCTTACCTGGCCATCAACCTGTTTCATACCTACTTGGATTTGGCCGCGCCTATTTTCTGGGCGGTGGCTTATTTTGGCGTGGCTAAAATCTACGCACTGGCCACCGACCGCGCCTTGCAACGCTGGCTGGCGTTTGGCCTCAGCTCAAACAGTGCAGAACTGGAAGTGTTACTGATGCCGATTGCGATTGAAAGCGCGGAAACACTGGGGGATGCCGCCATGAAACGCATTCGTCGCGAAATTGAACAAGCCTGCCGCGCGCCGACGCAAATTGACATTCTCACCGGCACCCAAAGCGGCATCTGGGGTTTGTTTGGTGACATGGTGATGGTCAGCTGGCAATATGCGCTAGAAACCACCTACCGTGAGGCGGCGCAGCAAGACGCACAACAATTGTCGGCCCAATTACAAACATTACTTAATCAACTGAGTCTACCGGGCGCGCCTGTGGTGCGTTACAGCACCCATCAGGGCAAGATTGCCAACCATGCGTCACAACTGGCGGCACAGTGGCGTATTTTGTTTGCACAAGCCGTGATACAACTGGAAATGGCGCATCTATCCAACACCGATAGCCATACGCACAACAACAATATGGAGAGCAACGCATGATGAAAAAAAGCTTAGTCTGGCTACTGACGGCACTGGCTTGCAGCCAGGTCGTGGCTGCCGAAACCGGGGTCGCCCTCAAAGGCGACCAACTGCGCGCCGACACCTTTAGCGATGCCAAGGTCGTCGGCAGCGTCAATAAAAACGATGCCGTAGACATCCTCACTAAAAAAGGCGCCTGGCTACAAATTAAGGTGGCAGGCAAAACCGGCTGGGTGCGTTTGCTCACGGTGAAACGCAACAGCACTGGCGGGAGCAATGTCGCTGGTGTGGTCGGGGTGGCTACTGGCCGCAGCGGCACGGGTAAAGTGGTGTCGACCACAGGCATCCGCGGCCTGAGTGCCGAAGACCTGAAAACGGCGCAATTTAACGAAGCCGAAACCAAAAAGCTGGAAAGCTATACCGTGAACGCAGACGAAGCCAAACAGTTTGCCAGCAGTGGCGGCCTCAGTAGCCGCAGCTATCCTTATTTTACCGGGAGCACACAATGAACAAGACCTTAAAACAGGCCATGATGCTTGCACTGTGCAGCAGCGTCGCATGGAGCACCGCCTCTGCGCTGGACCTTAAAGGCGTACTCAAAGATGCTGTGAATGAACAATTGGGCACTGGCAGTAAACCTGAGCAGACCCAGGCGACTGACAGCCAGGCCAATACCTCAGCACAAGACAAACTGGCCAACATTAACTGGAAAAACCCTAGCCGCGAAGATGAAATCGCCGTTGGCCGCAATGTCACCGGCACCATCCTCGGCGCGGCGCCACTGGTCAATGATGTAGCCTTACAGCAATACGTGAACAAGGTTGGCCGCTGGGTCGCCAGTCAATCAGAACGTGCTGACTTACCTTGGCACTTTGGTGTGATTGATAGCAATGACGTCAATGCCTTTGCTGCGCCTGGCGGTTATGTATTGATCACCAAAGGCCTGTACCTGCGCCTGACCAGCGAGGCGCAACTGGCAGGTGTATTAGGCCACGAAATCGCCCACGTAGTGCAAAAACACCACCTGAAAGTGATGCAGAAACAGGCATTGCTGGATGCGGGGACTTCTTTTCTCAAAGACAAAATCAGCAAAAACAAACTGACACAACGTGCGGTATCAACGGGTGCTGAAATCAGCGCGCGCAACCTGGATAAAAGCGCCGAGTTTGAAGCAGACAGCATGGGCACCGTGCTGGCAGCCCGCGCGGGTTATGAAGCCTATGGCCTGGCAGAAGTGCTGCAAGACATGGAAACCATTAACAACAATGATGGCAGCGTGGCCCTGCTGTTTCAGACGCATCCGCACCCGGACGACAGGCTGGCGCAACTGAGCCAGGTCAGCGGCGACCAAATGGACAAGATGAGCGGTGGCAAAACACTGGAAAACCGTTTGGTTAAACTGAAATAAGCACCGCCAAAAACAAATCAGGCTCGCCTTGGCGAGCCTGATTTGTTTAAAAAATGACCTTTATACCCAGCCGCGTTCACGGCACTCACTTTTAATGTAGGCATAATAGACTGGTGCCGCGACGATGCCCGGCAAGCCGAACGTCGCCTCCATCAGCAACATGGCCAGCAGTAGCTCCCAGGCATAAGCCCGAATCTGGCCACCGACGATGCGCGCATTGAGAAAATACTCCAGTTTGTGGATCACGATTAAAAATGCCAGCGAGCCCATGGCCACCATAAATGAATGACTGGTGCTCACGATCACAATCACGGTATTGGAAATCAGGTTACCAATCACCGGCAATAGTCCGACCAGAAACGTAATGGCAATCATGGTTTTGGTAAATGGCAAATGCACGCCACATAACGGCAAAATCACCGCCAGGTAGACCCCGGTGAGCGTCGCATTCACGGCAGAAATTTTCACCTGCGCAAACACAATATTCTTGAATGCCTGCGCAAACAAGGTAATACGCTGCAATAGGCTTTGCGCAAACGGTTTGTGGTTAGCCTTGGTTTGCACGTCGTGCAAGGCAATCATGGCGCCGATGACCATGCCAATGAGGATATGTGCCAAGTGATGCCCGGCCTCTTTGCCCAGCAATTGCCAGTCAGCAGAGTGCGCACGTAGCCAATCGATGACAGTTTGTTGCAAGGTGATCGCATCGTCCGGCAGGCGTTCATTGAGCCATGGCGGTAATACCTTGCGCGAGTCTTCAATAATCTTGGCCAACTGATCGAACAATACGGCCAGCCCACCGGCATCGCTACGAATCAAGGTGACAATGCCCATGCCCAAGGCCACCAGCAGGCCAATCACCAAGGTGGCGATTAACACCACAGCCAGCCATTTAGCGTATTTTCCTGGTAATTTACGTGCAATTAGCGGCGAAATCACGTGAATTAACTCAAATACCAACAAACCAACCAACAGTGCTGGCAGTAATTGCACCTGCAATACCAGCCACATTAGTACCGCCATCAGCAGATAGGTTGCAATATCAAATCGTTGGGTTTGGGTCACCACAGGCTCCGGTTGATGAGGTTTGGGTAGAAATTAAAGGCTGTTAAAACTTGGCTTGTATTTGCCTGGCAGCATCTAGCGGTAATTTAAGCAAAAAATGGACGGCTTCATCAAACTTTTTGTCCAGAATCTCGCCATGGCATTTTTGCACTTCTCGCGTTAATTCATCCACACGCTTGTAATTGGTCGATATCTTGAGGTGCACCATCTCGACAAATGGCATGCTGCCTGCCTGGTCGATCGCCTGTTTGGCGGTGCCACCATAAGCGCGTACCAAACCGCCGGTGCCGAGGTTAATGCCGCCATAGTAGCGCACCACCGCCACGCAACAGTTCACATAATTCCGGCCATCCAGCATCTGCATAATCGGTTTACCGGCCGTGCCCGCAGGCTCACCCGCATCAGAAAAACGCGCCACAATCCCTTCTGCCGTTTTCATGCGAAAAGCATACGCCAGGTGGCCGGCTGTTTGATGGTCACTGGCAAACTGGCGTAAAAATAAAGCGAGTTCGCGCTCGTCTTCACAGCGCTTGGCGCGGGCAATAAAACGGGATTTGTTGATGGTGTGGTCGGCCTGACCGAGTTGGCTAAAGGTTTGCATGAGACGTGCTTCAGGAAAGTCCCACTATTCTACCACCGGCATCCACACTGATGCGGGCGCTGGCAGGCTGCTTAGGCAAGCCTGGCATGGTCATGATGTCACCACAAATCGCCACCACAAAGCCAGCGCCACGTGACAAGCGCAACTCGCGCACATGCAACACATGATGTTGTGGGACGTTACGCAGCTTGGGATCGCAAGACAATGAGTATTGCGTTTTAGCAACACAGACAGGCAGGCCCTGACTGGCATCCTGCATCTGCGCCAATTGCTGCTGAGCCAAGTCACTGAAAGTCACCTGGCTGGCACCATACATTTTTTGCGCAATTGTGGTCAGCTTCTCAGCCAGCGACAAATCATCTGCATAGAGCAAGTGGGGCGAAGCTGGTAATTGCGCCTGGGCAGCCACAGCATGGGCCAGATCCAGCGCGCCCGCACCACCCTGCGCCCAGTGACGACAAACATGCAGGCTGGCACCCAGTGCCTCAACGGCAGCCTGTACCAAGGCGACCTCCGATTCTGTATCGGCAGTGAAGTGATTGAGGGCCACCAACACCGGCAAATCAAAATGCTGGCGCAAGTTTGTAATATGTTTTTCCAGATTGGCAACACCAATGGCTAATGCTGACAGGTTTTCCTTATTCAAATCGGCGACTTCCACGCCACCGTTATATTTCAGAGCACGCACAGTGGCCACAATCACCGCCACATCTGGCCGCAAACCAGACTGACGACATTTGATATCCATGAATTTTTCGGCACCGAGGTCAGCGCCAAATCCCGCTTCGGTCACCACATAATCGGCGAGGCGCAACGCTGTTTTCGTCGCGACCAATGAGTTACAGCCATGCGCAATATTGGCAAACGGGCCACCATGCAACAACGCAGGCGAGCCTTCTAGCGTTTGTACCAGGTTAGGCTGAAAGGCATCCTTAAGTAAGGCCGTCATCGCACCTTCGGCATGCAAATCACTGGCCAGAATCGGCGCACCTTGCTGATTTAACCCGACTTGAATCTGCCCCAGCCTGCGCGTTAAATCGGCCAGGTCGGTCGCTAAGCAAAAAATCGCCATGACCTCACTGGCCACCGTAATATCAAAGCCGGTATGCACATCATTTTCCAGCGTGATGCGCCGCAAGGCACGGTCGTTCATATCCATACAACGGCGCCAGTTCACATGCTCAAAACCCAACGCATTGCCATGGTAAATATGATTATCAATCAGCGCCGCCAGCAGATTATTCGCCGCACTAATCGCATGAAAGTCGCCGGTGAAGTGCAGGTTAATATTTTCCATTGGCACCACCTGCGCATACCCACCGCCAGTCGCACCACCCTTCATGCCAAACACCGGCCCCAATGAAGGCTCACGCAAACAGGCCAAGGCATGATAACCGGCCTGATTCAAGGCATCTGTCAGGCCAACCGTTGTCGTCGTTTTACCTTCACCGGCTGGTGTCGGATTGATTGCCGTCACCAAAATCAGTTTGGCTTTGGCAGGCTGTGTGTGCAAACGGTTAACGGTTGCCTGCGTCAATTTGGCCATATGTTGGCCATAGGCATGCAAGTCATGTGACGACAAACCAACGTTGGCAGCAATCTCTACAATCGGCTGTAGCGTGGCGGCCTGGGCAATGTCGATATCACTTAACATGCAGATGTCCTGATTGGGCCGAAGTCGGTCACTGATTAGCGCTTAGTCTTGCTGCCACCAAGGATAGAGCCCAGCACACCACGGATAATGGCGCGCCCCAGTTGCGAACCAATCGCGCGCGCTGCAGACTTGGCGGCTGACTCCAGCACTGAATCCGAACGGCTGGTTTTGCCGCCTAAAATACCGCCCAGATCAAACCCGGAGCCCTCTTCTTCTTTTGGCGTTTGCGCCTGTGTGGCCGACGCTGCCTGCTCTGCCCGCTGCTTGAGAATCTCATAGGCCGATTCGCGGTCGACCAGTTTGTCATAGACGCCAGCTACCAGCGACTGCGTCATCACCTGCTTGCGCTCAGCATCGGTTGCCGGGCCAACCCGACTTTCTGGCGGACAGACGAACACGCGCTCAACTGGCGTTGGTGCGCCTTTTTCATCTAAAAATGAGACCAGTGCTTCCCCCACGCCCAACTCGGTAATGGCCGTTGCCACATTCAGTTGGGGATTCGCGCGGAACGTTTGCGCCGCCACTTGCACCGCCTTTTGGTCACGCGGCGTAAATGCACGCAAGGCATGCTGCACGCGGTTACCCAGTTGGCCCAGCACCACATCTGGAATATCCAGCGGATTTTGTGACACAAAATACACGCCCACGCCTTTAGAGCGCACCAACCGCACTACCTGCTCAATTTTTTGCATCAAAATGGTGGGCGCATCATTAAACAATAAGTGCGCCTCATCAAAGAAAAACACCAGTTTAGGTTTTTCCATATCACCGACTTCCGGCAATTTTTCAAACAATTCGGACAATATCCATAACAACAAGGTCGCATACACGCGTGGTGAATTGAGTAATTTGTCCGCCGCCAGAATATTAATAAACCCCAATCCTTTGGCATCGGTTTGCATCATATCTTCCAGATTGAGCGCAGGTTCACCAAAGAGGATATCGCCACCCTCGGTTTCCAGTTGCAGCAAAGCGCGCTGGATGGCGCCGACACTGGCGGTGGAAATATTGCCATACTGGGTTTGATAAGTGGCTGAATTTTCAGCACAATGCTGCGCCATGGCGCGCAGATCTTTCATATCCAGCAACAGCATGCCATTGTCATCCGCAATTTTAAAAATCGCGTTTAACACACCACTTTGCACATCATTTAAATTCAACATGCGCGCCAGCAGCAACGGCCCCATCTCACTCAAGGTGGTACGCACCGGATGGCCTTTTTCGCCAAACATATCCCAAAACATCACCGGATAGGCTTTATTGGCATAGTCAGTCAGCCCCAATTGCTGCACGCGAGCTTCAACCTTGGCGTTACCGCCGCCAACCTGGCTCATGCCCGACAAGTCACCTTTAACGTCCGCCATAAACACTGGCACGCCAATACGCGAAAATTGCTCGGCCAGGCTTTGCAGCGTGACGGTTTTTCCAGTGCCGGTGGCGCCTGCAATCAAGCCATGACGGTTCGCCATTTTTGGCAGCATCACACTGTCGACATCATTATTTTTTGCGATAAGCATAGGTTGAACCATGGCGTGTACTCAAACAATTAAAGTTAAGTTGAGTATAGGCGATGGCTGATAAAAGAGGAAGATTGTTGTTTTGCCAGAAGGGCGAAATGATTTAAAAAACTTAGCCACAGAGGACACAGAGCGCACAGAGACAAGCTTTTGGTGTGTACTACGGCTAGAAAACATCAGAAATCGTATGTTGCAGAGATCTTCTCTGTGGCCTCTGTGCTCTCTGTGGCTTAAAAATGTCTTTGTAATAAATATTTAGAAGTCACCACGCCGCGCCTTTTCCATCAGTTCAATCAGCGCATCTTCAAGCTGTTGTGCCGAGGCTTGCGCTCTGGCGGTGGGTTGTTTGATATTTTTTAAATCATGCGTGGGCCGGTCAAGGCCGAGATACAGTTGTCGCTTGCCGCTGGCATCCGGTTTTTCGTAAATGGCCAGGCGGCAAGGGGCGAACACCAGAAACTCGGGATGGTCGAGAATAATCTCGGTGCCCATGCTCAAGTTACAAAAGGTGCGCACTTCTTTCACGCCTTGCGGATCCTGGCCGCGCAGCTTCATATGCTCACCAATTGGGAAATTGGCAGGATTAACGAAATTCATGCCTTCTGAAATCGACTTTAAGCTATCTACCAGATCATGATAAGTTACGCCCGGCTTCACCGGCACCTCATAAATCGCGTTATCCAGGTCAACGTCTGGCATACCGTGACCAATCACACGCACATGGACGGGCGCTGCCCATGCCAGACTGATGCTCAACCAACACAGCATGCAAATAAATAAACGCATGATGGCCCCTTTAATATAATGAGTTGCTTGATTACAGCATGTTGCAGGCAGGTTGATTGTGACTGCGATCACAAGTCCTGATGCAGGGCGCGCTGCACGGTACGTTTGTCATATTGTGGCGACAGCATGGTAATAAAGTTGAGCATGTAGTCACGTAAAAAAGCATCGCGGCGCACACCGAGATAGGTGGTGCTATCAGGAAACAAATGGCTGCAATCCAGGCTTTTGAGCGGTGCATCGCGCGTTTGTTCATAAGCCATATTGGCGATGAGACCGATGCCCAACCCCAGGTTGACGTAGGTTTTAATGACGTCGGCATCAATCGCGGTAAACACGACATTGGGTTGCAAACCGGCATCATGAAACACCTTGGACACCAGCGTGCCGCCGGTAAAGGCGAAGTCATAGGTAATCAAAGGATAGCTGGCCAGGTCTTTTAAAGTCACTTGATCAGTGTTTAAAAGCGCGTGCTCAGGCGGCACCACCAGGCAGCGGTTCCACTCATAGCAAGCCAGGCATGACAGGCGCTCATCATTGCTGATACTTTCAGTCGCAATGCCGACATCGGCCTCACCAGAAGCCACCAGCTCAGTCACCTGCGCCGGGTTGCCCTGATGAATGGTCAATTTCACATTGGGATATTGCGCAATAAATTGCTTCACCGCAGAGGGTAAACGGTAGCGCGCCTGCGTATGCGTGGTCGCGATCGTCAGCTCGCCGGTGTCTTCACGACTATATTCATCGCCAACACGTTTGATATTCTGCATATCCAGCATCACGCGCGCCGACAATTCAACGATTTTTCGACCCGGCTCGGTCACACCGATCAAGCGTTTGCCGTTACGCTGAAAAATCTGCAAACCCAACTCGGCTTCAAGCAACTGGATCTGCTTGCTGACACCCGGCTGTGAGGTGTGCAATACTTCAGATGCCGCAGAAATGTTTAATTGCTGCCGCACAACCTCATGCACATAGCGCAACTGGTGGAATTTCATCACCGACCCCATATAACCAAATGCTATATCATAGAACATCTGATTATTAAATCAATCATTAAAAGCCTGCTACTATCCCGCGCTGATAGTTTTTTAAGATACTCCTCATGGAATTCGGATACATACTGGCAGGATTTGTGGTTGGCTTTTTGGTGGGTTTAACAGGCGTGGGTGGTGGCTCGTTAATGACGCCTATCTTATTGTTAATCTACAACATTAAACCGGCAGTGGCGGTTGGCACAGATTTACTTTACGCGTCTATCACCAAGTCGGTAGGCATTTTTGCCCATGGCAAGCTTGGCAACATTGACTGGGTGATCGTCAAACGCCTGGCCACAGGCAGCTTACCCGCCTCTATGCTCACGCTATGGGCGTTGCACAGCATGGATCTGCAATCTGGCAATGCCGTCTCCGCCATCAAGTTTTGGCTGGGCATTGCCTTGATTGTGACCTCAGTCGCCGTGCTATTGCGCAATAAACTGATGTCGTTGGTGGCAAAAGAAGCTTGGATTCCAGCACGTTTTGTACCAGGCTCCACCGTGGCGTTAGGGGTAGTGTTGGGCGCATTGGTCACCCTCACCTCGGTTGGCGCAGGCGCGCTGGGTGTCACCGCGCTGCTTTTGCTTTACCCAAAAGAAAAAATCACTACCATTGTTGGCAGTGATATTGCGCATGCCGTGCCATTAACGCTGATCGCCGGCCTCGGTCACGCCTCGCTGGGCACCATAGACTATCAATTACTGGGCACCTTACTGATAGGCTCCATTCCAGGCATTTATCTCGGCAGCCACCTGAGTTCTCGCGTGGCAGAGCACTGGGTGCGCATTGCGCTAGCTATGATATTGATTTTTGTAGGCTTTAAGCTAGTTTTCCATTAAAATATTGCCTCTTCGCTTTTTGCGAACAAAGTGACTCAAGCATGTATAAATACGACCCTATAGATCAACAAATTGTTAACGAACGTGTCGCCCAATACCGCGACCAAACGCGCCGCTATCTGGCTGGCGAGTTAACCGATGAAGAATACCGCCCGCTGCGCTTGCAAAACGGCCTGTATATTCAGCGCCATGCGCCGATGTTGCGTATCGCCGTGCCTTACGGCCTGATATCCAGCAAACAACTGCGCAAGCTCGGTGATATTGCCAAGCAATACGACCGTGGCTACGGCCACTTTAGCACCCGCCAGAACCTGCAGTTGAACTGGCCTAAGCTGGAAGACACGCCAGACATTCTGGCTGAGCTAGCCACGGTTGAGATGCACGCTATTCAAACCTCGGGTAACTGCATCCGCAACATCACGACCGACCAGTTTGCGGGCATCGCGCCAGATGAGATCATTGATCCACGCGCGATCGCCGAAATCATGCGTCAGTGGAGTACTTTCCACCCTGAGTTTGCCCTGCTGCCACGCAAATTTAAAATTGCCGTGTCAGGGACAGAAAAAGACCGCGCCATTGTGCAGGCGCACGACATTGGCCTCGAATTCTTTAAAGACGACCAAAACCAGATGGCGATTAAAGTCTGGGTGGGCGGTGGCTTGGGCCGTACGCCTATTCTGGGCACCGTGATTCGCGAGCATCTGGAATGGCAACACGTGTTGTCCTACTGCGAAGCCGTGATTCGTGTTTATAACATTCATGGTCGCCGTGATAATGCTTACAAAGCACGTATCAAGATTTTGGTTAAAGCGCTGGGCATTGAAGAATTCAAACGCCAGGTGGAAGAAGAATGGGTGCACCTCAAAGATGGCCCACTGACCATCACGCAAAATGAGCTGGATCGCGTCGCCAAGTATTTTGAGCCGATGCCATACAAAACCCTGCCTGCGCATGATGCGTCTTTTGACGCTGCCGTGGCTAGCAACCCGGCTTTTGCTGCCTGGGTCAAACGTTGCGTGCAACCGCACCGCGTGCCTGGTTATCGCGCCGTGACGCTGTCACTCAAGCCACATGGCAAAGCGCCTGGTGACATCACCAGTGAGCAAATGCACGTGGTGGCAGACCTGGCCGACGCTTACAGTTTTGGTGAATTGCGCTCGTCACATGAGCAAAACCTGATTCTGGCAGATGTACAAGTGACTGACCTGTTTGCAGTATGGGAAAAAGCCCGCGAGGCTGGGCTGGCAACACCAAACATTGGCTTACTGACGGACATTATCTGCTGCCCGGGCGGCGACTTCTGCAGCCTGGCCAACGCCAAGTCGATCCCGATTGCCGAAGCGATTCAAATGCAATTTGACAACCTCGATTACTTGCATGAAATCGGCGACCTCGAACTCAATATTTCCGGCTGCATGAACGCTTGTGGTCACCACCACGTTGGTCACATCGGTATTTTAGGCGTCGATAAAGATGGCTCCGAATGGTATCAGGTGTCAGTTGGTGGCAAACAAGGTAATGACGCCAGCATCGGCTCAGTGATTGGCCCCTCATTCTCGGCAGAAGAAATGCCGGGCGTGGTACAGCGCCTGATCGAGGTCTATGTGCGTGAGCGCCAGGACGAAGAGCGTTTTATTGACACAGTGCGTCGTTTGGGCGTGGCGCCATTCAAGGCCCATGTTTACGCTGAAAAGGAAACTGCATAATGAGCCAACTGATTCAATTGGCCGCCAACGGCCAAGCCAGCATCGTGGCAGACACCTGGACCCGCATCGTGCCGCCTGCGGCCGGCGAAGAGTCTGTGCGCAAACAAGCTGGTAAAGTCGTCCTGTTTAAACTCACCGGCGAACAAACCTATACGGCTGAACAAATTGCCAATACCGAGATTCCTGCCACAGGCAAGATTCTGGTGCCGCTGACCATCTGGCAAGCACGTAAAGCCGAGCTGCAATCACGCCTGGCAGCTGGTGAACTGGGTATCATCCTGGCGACCAACGAAACGGCTGAAGCCTTGCAAGCAGAGTTTGCCGACATCAACACACTGCCATTGATTGCCGTGTTTGTAGAGCGTTTTGCCGATGGCCGCATTTTCACCTTGGGCAACTGGCTGCGCACACGCTTTGGTTTTAAAAACGAACTGCGTGCGATTGGTGACGTTTTGCGTGACCAATTGTTTTTTCATAAACGCGCCGGTTTCAACAGCTTTTTGATTCGTGCCGACCGCTCTGCTGAAGATGCCTTGGCCAGCCTGAATGACTTTAGCCAACCTTACCAGGGTGGTGTGGCAGATGTGCCAGTATGGCGCAGGATCAGTCGCGCATGAGTGTCGGCGTCAGCATGCTCAAACCGGCTGCCAGCAACCCAGCTACGCGCCCAGAGCTGACAGACGCGCTAGTAGCCAGCGTGTACGCTAAGCGCGCGCAAGTGCTGGCCTTGTTGCAAGCGGCAGCGGCTGAGTTCCCGGCCATTACGTTTGCCAACAGTTACGGCGCAGAAGATATGGTGCTGACTGACCTGATTGCCAAAGAAAAACTGGCGATTGAGATTTTCTCGCTGGATACCGGTCGCCTGCCTGCGGAAACCTATACGTTGATGGCAGATGTTGAGCAAACTTACGTCATTAAGCCACTGGTGTTTTTTCCTAAACACGAAGCCGTGGAAACCTATGTGCGTACTCAAGGCATCAATGCCTTCTACGAGAGCATAGAACTGCGCAAAGCTTGCTGCCATATGCGTAAGGTCGAGCCATTGCAACGTGCGCTATCTGGCAAGCAGGCCTGGATTACCGGCATGCGTGCAGAGCAAGCGGCTACCCGTAGCCATTTGCCAACCCGCGAATACGATGCAGGCAACCAACTGGAAAAATTCAATCCGCTGAGCGACTGGACAGAAAAAGAAGTCTGGGCCTACATCAGGTTGTTTGAAGTGCCTTACAACGGCCTGCACGACCAGTTCTACCCTAGCATTGGTTGCGCCCCTTGCACGCGCTCAGTCGCGATGGGGGAAGATATCCGCGCTGGCCGCTGGTGGTGGGAAAACCCAGACAGCAAAGAGTGCGGGCTCCATGTGAAAAAATAGCTAACCGCCGATAAACGCAGATTAACGCCGATATTACAAAGCAAAGTTGTTTTGATTCTTGTTGAGTAATACATGGCAACTCTAAGCAACCATCGGCGTATATCTGCGTTTATCGGCGGTAAAAAAAATTGATTGGTAATGTAATAACATGACAACTAAACAACCTTTATCTCATCTCGACTGGCTAGAAGCTGAAGCCATTCATATTTTGCGCGAAGTCGCAGGCCAGTGCGCCAATCCGGTCTTGCTATTTTCTGGCGGTAAGGATTCACTGTGCATTTTACGTTTGGCAGAAAAAGCATTCCGCCCTGGCCGCTTCCCCTTCCCGCTTATGCATATCGACACCGGCCACAACTATCAGGAAGTGGTTAACTTTCGTGACCAGCGCGCAGCCGAACTGGGCGAGCGCCTGATTGTGCGCTCGGTAGAGGACTCCATGAAACGTGGCACCGTGGTATTAAAAACCCCGGATGAGCCGCGCAACAAGCACCAGTCAGTCACCTTGCTCGAGGCGATTGAAGAGTTTGGCTTTGATTGCTGCATCGGTGGTGCGCGCCGTGATGAAGAAAAAGCCCGTGCCAAAGAGCGCATCATGAGTTTCCGTGATGAATTTGGCCAATGGGACCCGAAAAACCAGCGCCCTGAATTGTGGAACCTGTATAACGCCCGTGTGCACAAAGGTGAAAACATCCGTGCTTTCCCGATTTCAAACTGGACTGAAATGGACGTTTGGCAATATATCGAGCGTGAAAAACTCGAACTGCCTAGCATTTATTTTGCCCACCAGCGCGATATCGTCATGCGTCATGGCGCCATCTTCCCGGTCAATGTGCCTCTGCCTTCTGGCGAGGTGATTAACCAGCCGAAAGCAGGCGAAGAAGTCATTAATATGCAGGTACGCTTCCGCACCGTGGGCGACGTCACGTGTACCGCTCCGGTGATTTCCGACGCAGATGACGTGAGCAAAATCGTGGTAGAAACCGCGACCACCACCATTACCGAGCGTGGTGCCACCCGCCTGGACGATCAAACTTCCGATGCTTCTATGGAGCAGCGCAAGAAAGAAGGTTACTTTTAATATGACAACACAACATAACGACTCTTTGCTGCGCTTTATGACCTGCGGCAGCGTGGATGATGGCAAAAGTACCTTAATTGGCCGTTTGCTGTATGACACCAAAACCATTTTGGCCGATACGCTGAACAATATTGCACGTACCTCACAAAAACGCGGCATGGAAGCAGTCGACTTGTCACTGCTAACTGACGGCCTGCAAGCCGAGCGCGAACAAGGCATTACCATCGACGTTGCCTACCGCTACTTTAGCACCGGCACGCGTAAGTACATCATTGCCGATGCACCTGGTCATGAGCAATACACACGTAACATGGTCACTGCGGCCTCTACCGCCAACCTGGCGATTATCCTCATTGACGCGCGCAAAGGCGTGCTGACACAAACGCGCCGCCATAGCTACCTGGCGCACTTGGTCGGTATTCCGCATATCGTGGTCGCCGTGAACAAAATGGACTTGGTGAACTATGACCAGGCCACTTATGAAAAAATTAAAGCAGACTACATCGCTTTTGCCAGCGAAATTGGCTTGGCGCAAGCCCGTGACATCAAGTTTATGCCAATGTCCGCCCTCAATGGTGACATGCTGGTAGACCGCCTGGACAACATGAGCTGGTATCAGGGCGAAACGTTGCTCGAGATTCTGGAAGCGGCACCTGCTGCCCACAGTGATCAAGCCGAAGCCTTCCGCTTCCCGGTGCAATTTGTCTGCCGCCCACATGATTCTGCCAATCCAGAGCTGCATGACTTCCGCGGTTTTATGGGCCGCGTTGAATCCGGCTCAATTGCGGTCGGTGATGCCGTCACGGTGTTACCGAATGGCTATCAATCCAAAGTCAAAGCCATCCAGTTGGGCAACGAGCAATTGCAAAGTGCGCAAACCGAGCAAAGTATCACGCTGTTGCTCGAAGATGAAATTGACACCTCACGCGGTGATATGATCGTTAAAACCAGCGAAGCGCCTGAAGCGGTCAAGCAGATCGAAGCGCATGTATGCTGGCTGTCCGAGACCCCGCTCTCGCCTGCCCGCACCTACATCGTGCGCCACACCACGCGTGAATCCAAAGCCAAAATTGGTAGCATTCAATATAAAGTGGATGTGAACACGCTGGAGCAACAAGCAGCCACCGACCTTAAAATGAATGACATCGCGCGCGTGAGCTTTAAACTGGCGCAACCACTCATGGTCGACAGCTACGACAAAAACCGTGCCACAGGCGCCTTTATTGTCATTGACGAAAGCAGCAACAACACCGTTGGCGCTGGCATGATTGTTTGATCAGGCACAAAGCAACACATCGTCAATTTGACTAAATTGCAATAAAATATCGTTTTGGCCCCAAAAGCCCACAAAGGATTTAGAACATGACTTATGTAGTAACCGAAAATTGTATTCAGTGCAAATATACCGACTGCGTCGATGTGTGCCCGGTAGATTGCTTTGTTGAAGGCCCTAACTTCCTGGCCATTAACCCTGATGAGTGCATTGACTGCACCCTGTGCGTCGCCGAGTGCCCTGCAGAAGCCATTTTTTCAGAAGACGACGTGCCGGCAGACCAGCAACACTTTATTGCCCTCAACGCGCGTCTTTCAACCGTATGGCCCACCATCACGGCACGTAAAGAGCCCTTGCCGGATGCAGACGCCATGAATGGTAAAGCAGGCAAAACAGCACAACTGATTGAATAAGCAGTTGGCTCAAGCCTAACGTAAAAAGCCGCTCAGTGAGCGGCTTTTTATTTAGCGTATGACAAACCACACTCAGCTGGAAAGAATCAGCTTTTTAACTGGCGCATAGCTGCGTCTATGCTCAAGTGTAATGCCATGTTCTGCCAAACGTGCCAGATGTAGCGCAGTGGGATAACCTTTATGCTGCGCAAAACCGTACTGTGGATACTGGGCATCCAGCACCAACAAGGAGGCATCCCTGGCGGTTTTAGCAAGGATAGAGGCTGCAGAAATCTCAGCAACTTTACTATCACCTTTGACGATCGCTTCACAAGGTAATTCAAACTTCGGGCAGCGATTACCATCCACCTGAATCAGGGTTGCATGCACCCCAAACTGCTCGACCAGGGCTTGATAGGCGCGCTGCATGGCGAGCAGGCTGGCTTGCAAGATATTAATGTCGTCGATTTCTTGTGCGCTGACGCTGGCAATACCCCAGGCCAGGGCATGCGCTTTGATCTCGACCGCCAGTGCATCGCGCTTGGCTTCAGACAGTTTTTTGGAGTCGGCCAGGCCACTAATGGGGCGTGCCGGATCCAGGATGACTGCAGCGGCATAGACTGCGCCTGCCAATGGCCCCCTGCCTGCTTCATCAATGCCGCATAATCGTTGCATATGCATTAGGCCTGTAAAAACTGCTTGACCACAGCGGCTGCTTTTTGCGCACTGTTTTGTTTGAGCTGGGCATGAATGTGGCGGTATTTTTCCTGCAAGTTGGCGAGGCCTATTTTGTCGGCCAGCAAATTGTATAACGTTTGTGCCACTTGCTCAGGCGTCGCTTCTTTTTGCAGCAACTCGGGCACAATAAACTCGCCAGCCAAAATGTTGGGCAAACCGACATAAGGCTGCAATCGCATACGTTTAAGTAACCGCCAACTCATGTTGGACATTTTGTAAGTGATCACCATCGGTTTTTTAAGCAACGCGGCCTCAAGCGTTGCCGTGCCTGATGCAACTAACACGGCATCTGCCGCGGTCATGGCGTCATGCGCATGCCCAAACATGATTTGCAGATCGATGGTGGTATCTGGTTTTTGCGTTAAGAGCTGGTGCCAGGCACTGGTAAAAATATCACGTGTTTCGCGCGTCACCAGTGGCACCAGAAACTGGACTTGTTGTCCGTTTTCACGCATTAAGCGGTCAAACACGATGGCGGTTTCCAGTAATAGCTCAGCATGAAACGCCACTTCTGACTGGCGGCTGCCAGGCAACATGGCAATCACCACCTGATTTTTTTTCAATTTGAGTTTTTCTCGGGCCAAGCCAACATCAGGCTCCATCGGCAACGCATCTGCCAATGGATGGCCGATATAAGTCACAGGCACGCCCACCTGCTGATAAAGCGGTGGCTCAAATGGAAACAGTGCCAACATATGTGATACCGCGCGTTTGATTTTATGAATGCGGTTGGGGCGCCAGGCCCAGATCGAAGGGCTAACGTAATGAATCGTCGCAATGCCTTTGGCCTTGAGTTTACGCTCGAGCCAAAAATTGAAATCAGGCGCATCGATACCGATAAACACATCAGGCTGCTCTTTAAGAATGTGCTTGTAGAGCTGCTTGCGCAGTTTTAACAAGCCCCACAAATGCCTGAGTACCTCGAGGTATCCTCGCACGGACAAACGCTCTATCGGAAATAATGATTTGGCACCCAAGCCCATCATTTTGGGGCCCGCAATACCAAAAATCTCGACCTCAGGCTGTAGTGACTTCAGCTCCTGAATGAGGTGATAGCCCAGCAAGTCTCCCGAGGCTTCTCCCGCCACCATTGCAATCTTAGCCATAATTTCTTTGACTTAACGCACAATGCCGCGCGTCGTTTGCGCGAGAAAACGGGTCATCAAGCCAATTTCTGGGCAAGATTTTTCCATTTCGGACAACGCAAGCTTGGCCTCTTCAAACGACAAGCCCTGACGGTACAGCACCTTATAAGCACGTTTGATTTGCTGTATGGTCTCAGCACTATAGCCACGACGTTTGAGGCCTTCTGCATTGATGCCATGCGGCTCGGCGTCGTAGCCTGCAGCGGTGACATAAGGCGGAATGTCTTTAAATACCACGGAACCAACCGCAGTAATGATGTGTTCGCCAATCTGGCAGAACTGGTGAATCAGCGTGAAGCCACCCAATATCGCGTGATCATAAATGGTCACATGCCCGGCCAGCGATGAATTATTCGCCATGATGGTGTGGTTACCGACGATACAGTCATGGGCAATGTGCACATAGGCCATGATCCAGTTATGGTCGCCAATTTTAGTGGTGCCTTTATCTTGCACTGTGCCACGGTTAAAGGTACAAAACTCACGGATGGTATTGTGGTCACCGATTTCCAGCAGGGTCGGTTCATCTTTAAATTTCTTGTCCTGCGGCTTGGCGCCCAGCGAAGAAAACTGAAAAATCTCGTTGTGTTTACCGATGGTCGTCGGGCCTTCAATCACGACATGCGGGCCAATTTTGGTGCCAGCATCAATGCGCACACCGGCGCCAATAGTCGTATAAGGGCCCACTTCTACCGAGCTATCCAGCTCGGCTTTAGGGTCTATGATTGCGGTAGGATGAATCAGGCTTTGCATGTTGGGGTGTCCCAGGTGTCTTTCAGGACACGCTAGTCAGTGGTTATTTTTCAATGGCTTTTAAAATACACATCATATTGGCTTCTGCCACAACTTCGTCGCCGACTTTGGCCACGGCGTTGTATTTCCAGATGCCTTTGAGAATGCGGTCAATTTTCACATGCAGAATAATCTGGTCGCCTGGCGATACTGGCTTTTTAAAGCGCACATTGTCGATGCCAGCAAAGTAGTACACCGAGTCATTGGTCGGCTTGGTGCCCATCGTTTTAAACGAGAGTAAAGCGGCGGCTTGTGCCATGGCTTCTACAATCAACACGCCAGGCATCACTGGATGGTATGGAAAGTGGCCAGGAAAATAAGGCTCGTTCACCGAAACGTTTTTAACAGCGGTAATCTCTTTACCCAGCTCCATTGATAAGACACGGTCAACCAGTACAAATGGATAGCGGTGCGGCAGGTGTTCCAGAATCTCATGAATATCCATGCTATTCATTGTGTTTTCAGCCATAAATTCTCTCAATCTTCCGAATGTTTTTGTATGTTGCTTATTGCTTGCTCAAGCTGCTTGAGCTTGAGGTTGTGTTGTTCTAAATGGCGGATGTTTGCGGCCGTCCGCAACCAGTCTTCGTGCTTCTGAAATGGCATCAGCGCGGTATACGTTCCCGCTTGCTGTATCGAGCGCATAATCATGGACCCGGGCGAGATAGTCACACCGTCGACAATATGCAAATGCCCCAGAATCATGGCCGCACCACCAATCTTGCAGTGCGCGCCAATCACAGCACTGCCAGCAATGCCAACGCAGCCCGCAATCACCGTATGCGCGCCAATACGAACATTATGGGCGACCTGTATCAAATTGTCCAACTTCACACCGTCTGCAATCACGGTATCATCCAGCGCACCACGGTCAACCGTGGTATTGGCGCCAATATCCACATGATCACCAATCACAACCCGCCCAATTTGCGGTATTTTAACCCATTGCCCTTGCTCTTCTGCATAGCCAAAGCCATCGTTACCAATCACGCAGCCCGAAAACAAATGACAATGACTGCCAATCACACTACCGTGCTTAACCACTACGCGTGGCTCCAGCACGGTATGCGCGCCTAGGGTAACATCATCCTCAACCACACAGCCTGCGCCAATACGCACGCCCTCGCCCAAGGTCACACGGTGCCCCACATGTGCAAGTGCATCAATCGTGATCGCAGTGGCAAACTGCCCATCCTTGCCAATCACGGCAGAAGGATGAATCTGGTCCAGGTAAACGCGCGGCGGGTTCATAAGCGCCGACAGCTTGGCAAAATACGCATACGGGTTGTCTGTCACTATGCAAGGCAAGGCGGTCAAATGCCGGTGCTCTGGCCTTAAAATAACCGCGGCAGCTTGAGTAGCCTGCAAAGACTGGGTGTATTTGGTGTCATTAAAAAAAGCGATGGCATCAGACTGCGCTTGTGCTAAAGAGCCCATGCGACTCACGTTGAACGGTGCCACATGTGCACCAACGTCTAGCTCTCCACCCAGAGACGCAACAATCTCTTGTAATGTAAAGTGTTGCGCCATAAGAAGTACTACCCTTGAGAATAACTTGAGAACGATGATTGCAGGCTATTTTTTACCCAGCAATTTAAGGACTTTATCGGTAATATCAATCCGCTTGCTGGCAAACGCCACACCGCTGTACACCACCAGATCGTAACCTTCGCTTTCAGACACCGTTTGCACAGCTTTGTTAATGCGCTCCTGCAGCAAGGCAAGCTCTTCATTCTTACGCAGATTAATGTCTTCACGCAACTCGCGTTGCTTGCTCTGAAACTCAAGACGCAGGTTATTCAACTGCCGCTCTTTTTGACGACGGTCTGCTTCCACAATGTTGGCGCGGTCATGATCTAACTGAGACTCCAGATCACGAATCTGTTTTTGCAATTTTTCTAGCTCAAGTGAGCGCGGGCTAAACTCTTTTTCAAGTTTCTTGCCGGTCTCAGCCGTTTGTGGCGCCTCCTGCAATAGCTTGTCTACTTGTACATAGCCAACCTTGAAATCAACCGCCGCCGCTTGGCCGCAGCACAGCAAGAGGCCTAGCAACCCTACCAGAATACGTCTCATGCCATCACTCCCTTGCGTGCCTGCGATGTTGCAACCCGATGTTGTGCAACCATTAGAACTGCTGCCCGAACTGGAACTGCAGCAGTTGCGTATCATCACCACTCTTGTCGTTCAGCGGTTTGGCCAATACCAGTTTCAATGGACCAAATGGTGATACCCAGGTCACGCCCACACCCGTTGAGAATCTCAAATACTCAGAGTTAATCGAGTCATCCTTGCCATACACACCGCCACCATCAACAAACGCACTTAACCTGAACTGGTTAGATTGCGAGACAAAAGGCACAGGCATAAACAACTCAACGTTGCCGACAAAGCGCTTGGTACCACCCACCGCAAAATCTGACCCTGTACTTGGGTTGATTTGACGAGGGCCCAAAGATGAGTTCAGGAAACCGCGTACGCTGTTCACACCACCAGCATAGAAGTTCTTGAAGAATGGGTAGTTTTTACCGCCGTAACTGTCAGCATACCCGGCTTCGCCGTTGAGCATCAACGTAAAGTCTTTGCCCAGGTCTTTATACCAGCTGTGTTGATAGCTGACTTTATAATATTGCAAGTCCAACCCAGGAATAGAGACATCGCCTGACAAGCGCTGCAACACACCACGGCGCGGGAACAAGATATTGTCACGTGAATCGTATGTCCAGCCGGCGTTAAAGACGATGGAGTTACTACTACAACCATTGTTATTACCACAGAAGTTCAGGTACTGAATTGGGCTGCTGGCAGACAACTCGACATCGGTAAAGTCAAGTGTTAAGCCCGCGCTGATAAAGTCCATTTCGGACATCGGCATACCAAAACGCATCCCCACACCGTAAGACTGGCTGTTATAAGTACCCACGTTTAATGTGCTGGAGTTCCGACGGCTGGTATCAACATCACGCCTATAAACATCAAAACCACGACTAATGCCATCCGGGGTGAAATAAGGGTCAGTGTATGACAATGAATACACCGTGTTGTAGCTGCTGGTATTCACTTGTAATGCCACGCGGTTACCAGTGCCTAAAAAGTTAGGCTGGTTAATATTAAAACCAAGCACCACGCCATCACTACTAGATAAACCGGCACCAAACTGCACGCTGCCGGTGGCTTTTTCTGCCACCGTCACGTTCATATCCACCTGGTCATTGATCCCCGGCAGAGACGGCGTCTCAAGCTCAACACTGTCAAAAAAGTTTAAACGCTGGATACGCTCTTTAGAGCGCTTAATTTTATCCCCGGCATACCAGGCGGATTCCAGCTGACGCATTTCACGCCTGACCACTGAGTCACGCGTACGGGTATTGCCTTGTATGTTAATGCGTCTGACATAGACTTTACGGCCAGGGTCAACAAAGAAAGTAAAGGCAACCGTATGTTCCAGCTTGTTAATCTCAGGCACGGCGTTGACGTTGGCAAATGCATAGCCCTCTTCACCCAGTTTGTCATTCATGTTTTTGCTGGCATCAGTCACCTTTTGGCGGCTAAACACTTCGCCATCTTGGATATTGATCAGCTTGCGCAAGTCTTCTTCTGGCAACAGCATATCGCCCGCCAGTTTGGTCTTGCTGATATTGTATTTTTCACCTTCAGTCAGGTTGATGTTGATGTAAACATCACGCTTATCAGGCGAGATCGACACCTGGGTTGAGTCAATTGAAAACTCCAGGTAACCCTGGTTCATGTAAAACGAACGCAATGCTTCGAGGTCAGCGGTCAGTTTTTGCTTGGAATACTGGTCATCTTTATTCCACCAGCTCATCCAGTTAGGCGTGGTGAGCAAAAAGTTGGCGCGCAAGTCTTCCGTCTTGAATAAATGATTACCGACAATATTAATATCGCGGATTTTAGCGGCCGGGCCTTCGGTGATTTCAAACCGAATCGCCACCCGGTTACGCTCCAGCGGGCTGGCTGTGGCTTTGACTTCTGCGCTGTACTTACCTTGTGACAGGTATTGGCGCTTGATTTCCTGCTCGGCTCTGTCGAGTTGCGATTTATCAAAAATCTGGCCTTCGGCGATACCGATTTGTTTCAGGCCATCCTTGATTTTGTCGGTTTGAAACGATTTGTTACCGCTAAAGTCAATTTGCGTGACAGAAGGACGTTCCTGCACTGTCACCACCAATACATCGCCTTCATTCTCGATACGCACATCTTTAAAAAAGCCGGTGGCATACAGGGATTTAATGGCCTGTGCCGCTTTTTCATCACTCATCACATCACCCACCTGCATAGGCAGGTAGTTAAATACGGTCCCCGGTTCGGTGCGTTGCAGACCTTCAACACGAATATCGGTAATCACAAAAGGTTCTGCGGCATAAGCGTTGAGGTGCATGACCCCCGCCAACAAACACAACCACAATTTGGAACTAAATTTTATTCTCATTAACTATGCTTTCAACCTATCAGGTAACGATTGATGTCATTAAAAAACGCAATCACCATCAATGCCCCTAAAATACCTAAACCCAGACGCTGCCCAATCGCCAACACCTTGTCAGGTAATGGTTCTCCTCGTATCAATTCCGCCATATGATACAACAAATGACCGCCATCCAATACTGGAATCGGTAGCAGATTCATGACGGCAATACTGATACTCAGCAAAGCAATAAAACCGATATAGGGCTTAAGCCCCATCCCGGCAGATTCACCAGCAGCATCGGCAATACTAACCGGCCCACTAATGGCCTTGAGCGAAGCTTGGCCAGTGACCATTTTGCCCAGCATTTTGAGGGTAAATGTGATGGTTTCCTGCATTTTATCTAACGCACGCAGGGCTGCCTGCGAGGCACTGTAATGGCGCACCACCTGATATGGCGTTAAATCGACGGCGTCCATATTGACGGCTGCGCCCAAACGCCCAATTTTTTGTCCGCCCTGCTGTATTGCTTCTGGCGACAACTTGACCTGAAACAGGCGATCACCACGCTGATATTCTATTTTCAACGGCTGTGCCGGGCTGGCGCGTACCAGCTTCACGAACTGCTGCCAGTCTGCAACTTGCTTCTGGTTGACTTTGAGAATACGATCACCTGTTTGCAAGCCACTGCGCTCAGCCACTGAATCGGCCATGATATCGCCAATCACGGCAGGCACCACCGGCATCAAGACTGCCAGACCGGTTTTTTGCATGACCTCACCATCCGGCTCACCAGCCAGTTGGTTAAGCGGTAACTCCTGCTGATGCACCTCACCCTGCGGTGTTCTGGTCACGACGGCCACAGGCTTATGTACCATCCAGCTTTCCAGCAGTTGCCATTGCGCTTCTTGCCAGGTAGCGACAGGTTTACCATCCAGTGCAACGATTAAATCGCCTTGACGCAACTTGGCCGCCGCTGCCAGAGAACCTGGCTCAACCGGGCCAATATAGGGTTTGAGTCCGATTTCACCCTGGGCAATCAAGCCCCAATAGCACACAAATGCCAGCAACAGATTAGCCAGGGGGCCAGCAAATACAATCCACATTTTCGCGGCGACAGATTGATGGTCAAACGCTTGCGACCAATCCGTGACAGGCGCAGGTGCCACCTCAGTTTCACGGCTATCCAGCATCTTGACGTAACCACCGAGCGGAATCCACGACAACACCCACTCGGTCGCACCTGGGTTGGCCTGATATTTAAATATAGGTTTGCCAAATCCAATAGAAAATTTGAGCACACGCACGCCACAACTGCGCGCTGCCAGATAATGGCCAAACTCATGAATGGTGACCAAGACGCCAATGGCAACAATAAACGCCCAGACCGAGGTCATACGCTCACAGCCTTACGCACAGATGATGTCGCCATGTTGATAATCGATTGCGTAACCAATGCCCTGGCTTCTGTATCAATGGTCAGTAATTGCTCAATCGATTGCACCGGTTCGGCCGGTAATTGCTGCAATGTAGCCTCAAGCAAGCGCGGAATATCCAGATATTGAATCTGCTCACGTAAAAAAGCGGCAACCGCAACTTCATTCGCCGCATTGAGGATGGCTGACGCTGTCCCGCCTGCAGCTAATGCGTCATAGGCTAATCTCAAACAGGGAAAACGTTGTGTATCAGGTGCTTCAAACTCTAGCTTGGCAACCTCAATCAAGCTCAATGGCCTCACACCTGATGCAATGCGCTCTGGATACGCCAGGCCATAAGCAATCGGTGTGCGCATATCAGGGTTACCCAACTGCGCCAGAATACTGCCATCGACATAAGACACCATGGAGTGAATAACGCTTTGTGGATGCACAACCACTTCAATCTGCTCAGGCCGCGCAGCAAATAACCAATGCGCCTCAATCACCTCTAGCCCTTTATTCATGAGCGTAGATGAATCAACTGTGATTTTGGCGCCCATTACCCAATTAGGATGTTTGAGTGCCAACGCCGGTGTAACCTCTTGCAATTGCGCCTGCGTATAACGACGGAACGGGCCACCGGACGCGGTCAGGATAATCTGGTTCACACCCACATCGCACAAGTCGCCATAGGCTTGCCTTGGCATCACCTGAAAAATAGCATTATGCTCGCTATCAATCGGCAACAAAGTCGCTTGCCCCTGCTTGACGGCGTCCATAAACAACTGCCCCGCCATTACAAGGGTTTCTTTATTGGCCAGCAGGATTTTCTTGCCTGCTTTTGCCGCCGCCAGCGCAGGCAGCAAACCTGCAGCACCGACAATGGCAGCCATCACAATGCTGACTTCTGCATGGGCGGCTACTTCGGTTAACCCTTCAACCCCGGCTAACACCTCGACCTTAAGCTGCTCAGCTTGCACTCGTTGCTGCAACAATTGCGCAGACACGGCATCTTGCATCACCGCATAGCGGGGCTGATACTGCGCGCATTGCTGCAACATGGCATCCACATTGCTGTGCGCCGTCAGCGCAAACACGCCATAACGGCCAGGATGCTGCGAAATCACATCCAGTGTCTGCTGACCGATAGTGCCGGTACTGCCGAGTATGGTGACGTATTGCAAATTAACCTCTTAAAACGAGTAAGACTGTTGCCAGTAATGAAACCAGAACAGCAGGCACATGCCAATCGGCAAGGCCGGAATCACGCCGTCAACACGGTCTAGCAAACCACCATGACCAGGTAAGAACTGGCCACTGTCTTTGAGGTTGGCGCGGCGTTTAAAAAAGGATTCAAATAAGTCGCCATAAATACCGGCAATGGTGACTACCCATAAGCCGGGCAACACCCACCAGGTAGCGACTGCGCCACTAAGCTTTAACGCAGCAGCATAGGCCGCCACCGCCAGCAACGCACCCGCAACGCCCTCCCAGGTTTTACCCGGGCTAATAGCCGGTGCCAGCTTATGGCGCCCAAATTGCTTACCGGCAAAATACGCTGCGCTGTCTGCCAGCCAAATGGTGGAAATAATCACCAGTAGCACATAAGGATTCACTTCCTTGGCCGCCACCAACGCCATCCACAAGGACACCATCAACCCCCAGCCCAACAACAGGTTGACTGCTTTGTGTCTGAAAAAAGCATTAAAAAACAGCGCGACAGGCACCAGGCACAGCCAAAACACAGTCGCCGCGGCAAATACCTGTAAGGCCCCATAAAAAAACCAGTGGAATCCCAGTTGCATCAACAGATAAAGTAAACCAAGGCCAGCGATGGTCGAGGCTAGCAGGTAATAACGGGTTTGCGCCACGTTGAGCTGTAAAAAGCCAGCCCATTCATGCAAGCAAACCAGCGTCAGCGCCAGCATGACTGTGGCCCAAGCCATCAGTGGCAGCCAAAACAGCGCAGGCAAAAACAAGCCTAGCAATACAATTGCAGTAATGATTCTGGTTTTTAACATAGTTTATTAAGCGCTACCGCTGTCACTGTCAACGCTTAACTGCTCGCTGGTTCGACCAAAACGTCTTTCGCGTTGATGATAGGAGGTCAATGCCGCTGTAAAGGCAGCATCGTCAAAGTCTGGCCACAAGGTAGGGGTGAAATAAAGCTCAGTGTAAGCGAGTTGCCAGAGCAAAAAGTTACTGATACGGGTTTCGCCACCGGTGCGTATAAACAGGTCCGGCTCAGGCGCATAGGGCATCGACAAATAAGGCGTCAGGTCGGCTTCACTAATCTCAGCAACAGCACCCTTATCAGCCAGCAGCTGATTAACGGCATGCACCACATCCCAACGGCCACCGTAGTTGACTGCAATCGTCAGCGTCAACCCAGTATTGGCCGCCGTTTGTTGCTCCGCCTCCAGCATTTTTTGCTGCAATGCCTGATTAAACGGGCTGCGGTCACCAATCAGCTTCAATATCACGTTAGCTTCGTGCAGTTTTCTCACTTCACGATCTAGTGCCTCCAGAAAAAGACTCATTAAAAAAGTCACTTCTTCTGGCGGGCGGCGCCAATTTTCACTGCTAAAAGCAAACAAAGTCAGGTATTTGATGTCCAGCCGGACACAGGCTTTTACCAGCGCACGCACAGACTCCAACCCACGCTGATGACCAGCCACACGAGGTAAAAAGCGTTTTTTTGCCCAACGTCCGTTGCCATCCATAATCACCGCAACATGTTGCGGCACCTCCTGAATGGGCGGCACTTGCTTGGTAGAACTGGAAAATAAACCCAAATCGATACCTGATTCCTTGATCAGCGGTTAAACCGCCATCAAATCCGTTTCTTTTTGCTGCAGAATTTTGTCGACTTCAACCACCGCTTTGTCGGTCATCTTTTGCACTTCGTCTTGCGCGCGACGCTCATCATCTTCAGAAATTGCTTTGTCTTTGATGAGTTTTTTCAAGGCATCGTTGGCATCACGGCGGACATTACGAATCGCCACCTTAGCGCCTTCACCTTCAGTGCGCACCACTTTCGTCAGGTCACGACGACGCTCTTCTGTCAGCATCGGCATCGGCACGCGAATCAGGTCACCATTGGTGGCCGGGTTCAAGCCCAAATCGCAATCGCGTATGGCTTTTTCTACCTTGCCAATCATGTTTTTTTCATAAGGCTGTACATTCAAGGTGCGCGCATCGCCCAAATTGATATTGGCCACCTGACTCACAGTCACCATAGAGCCGTAATACTCGACCATCACATGGTCTAGCAAACCGGTATGCGCACGGCCAGTACGGATTTTGGCCAGATCCGTTTTTAACGATTCCAGCGTTTTATGCATTTTCTGCTCGGCAGATTTTTTAATTTCTTCAACCATCGTTGTTCTCCAATGTTCCGTGCCTGGCTTACGCCATCACACGTGTTCCTTCATTTTCGCCCAGAATCACGCGCTTCAATGCACCTTCTTTAAAAATGCTAAAGACGGCAATCGGCATTTTCTGGTCACGGCACAAAGTAAATGCCGTGGCATCCATCACTTTTAAATTCTTGTTGATCGCTTCGTCATAAGAGACCATATCATAGCGCGTCGCTGTCGGGTCTTTTTTCGGGTCTGCCGTGTAAATACCGTCCACCTTAGTGGCTTTCAACACAATCTCTGCGTCAATTTCTACGCCGCGCAATGCCGCTGCCGTATCGGTAGTAAAAAACGGGTTGCCGGTGCCTGCACCAAAAATCACCACTTTACCCTCTTCGAGATAGCGAATCGCTTTACCGCGGATATAAGGTTCCGCCACCGCTTCAATATTCAAGGCACTTTGTACACGTGCAGCCAAGCCGGCGTGTTTCATCGCATCTTGCAACGCCATAGCGTTCATCACGGTTGCCAGCATGCCCATATAATCGGCAGTTGCTCTATCCATACCCTCAGCCGCCGGGGCCACGCCGCGAAAAATATTGCCGCCACCAATGACAATGCCCACTTGCACGCCCATATTGACGACTTCTTTCACTTGCGCCACGATAGATGTCACTGTTTCGCGATTAATGCCATAGGCATCATCGCCCATCAGCGCCTCACCAGACAGCTTGAGTAATATGCGCTTGAAAGCAGGTTGTGCCATGATTATTTTCCCAAACTCAAAATGTGCTTATTTAATCACAAAACGCGCTTTCTTTGGCGTCTTGCGCCTGTATCAGCCATAAAAAAAGTGGAATCAATAGATTCCACTTTTCTGGATACAGCGTCAGAAAGTCAATTAGACTTTAGCAGCAGCAGCCACTTCAGCAGCATAATCAACCACTGCTTTTTCAATGCCTTCACCCACCACGTACATACTGAAAGAAGCCACGCTGGCGCCTTTAGATTTCAGCAATTGTTCGATGCTCAGCTTGTCATCTTTAACGAAAGTCTGGCTCAACAAAGTCACTTCTTTCAAGAACTTCTGCACAGTACCTTCAGCAATTTTTTCCAACATCGCATCAGGCTTGCCTGCTTCTTTGGCTTTTTCAATCGCGACACGACGCTCAGCTTCGATCAAGGCTGCGTCCACACCACTGGCATCCAGTGATCTAGGTTTAGCCGCAGCAATATGCATCGCGATATCCTTACCCAATGCTTCATCACCACCAACCAAGTCCAGCAATACACCAATTCTGCTACCGTGCACATAGCTAAACAGCTGACCTTGTGCTGACGTACGCACAAAACGGCGTGGCGTGATGTTTTCGCCGATTTTACCAACCAATTGCGCACGCACTGCTTCAGCAGTTTCACCACGTAATGGTAAAGCACCAACCGCATCGATATCAGCTGGGTTATTTTCATTCACCGTTTGTGCCAGATCGGCTACAAACTTAAGGAATTCTTCGTTTTTAGCACAGAAGTCTGTTTCTGAGTTCACTTCGATCAATGTACCCAGTTTGCCATCAGCAGAGATACTGATACCAACAGTACCTTCAGCAGCCACACGGCCAGCAGCTTTGCTGGCTTTGTTACCAAAACGGACACGCAGAATTTCTTCTGCACGGGCCATATCGCCTTCCGCTTCAGTAAGTGCTTTTTTACAGTCCATCATTGGGGCATCGGTGCGCTCACGTAACTCTTTCACCATGCTTGCGGTAATTTCAGCCATTTATTTGCTCCTTTTGTTCAACGACTGATGCAGTCGCCTTAAATATTCTTTTCAGTGTACAGCGGCCATGTGACAGCGAGATTGCGCTGCGCGACCGCCGGAAGTCTTGCAGTAGAACCAGATGCAATAGAAAAAGGGGCGCTGCGCCCCCCTTTTCAAACCATCCGAAATTACTCGGCAACAGCCTCAGCAGCTGGTGCAGCTTCTTCCTGAGCAGCTTTCACAATTTCAGAAATCGCGTTTGCGCGACCTTCCAACACCGCATCTGCCATGCCACGTGCATACAAACGAATCGCACGTGAAGAGTCATCGTTACCAGGGATCACGTAAGTGATGCCATCTGGAGAGTTATTAGTATCCACGATACCAATCACCGGGATACCCAATTTACGCGCTTCAGTGATCGCGCCGCTTTCATGACCAACGTCGATCACGAAAATCGCATCTGGCAAGCCGCCCATTTCCTGAATACCACCAATGGAACGCTCCAGCTTTTCGATTTCGCGCTTGATGCCCAAGGCTTCTTTTTTGCCGAACTTCTCAATGCTGCCATCTAACATCATGGCTTCAAAGTCGTTCAGGCGTTTGATGGACTGCTTCACTGTTTTGAAGTTAGTCAACATACCACCCAACCAGCGGTGATTCACATAAGCACAACCAGCACGCTGTGCTTCTTCTTTTACGATGTCACGGGCTTGACGCTTGGTGCCCACGAACAGAATACGACCCTTGTTTGCTGCCAGTGTGCGCACGTATTTTTGTGCTTCTTCAAACAGCGGCAGTGTTTTTTCAAGGTTTACAATATGGATTTTGTTACGATCACCAAAAATGAACTCAGCCATTTTCGGGTTCCAGTAACGAGTTTGGTGGCCAAAGTGAACACCGGCCTCCAGCATTTGACGCATAGTCACAGACATGATTTTAGTCTTTCAATTCAAAGGGTTATTCATTAACATGCAATCAAAAACACCCGTTTAAAGGCACCCAATGTGATCGCATGCAAGTTAATTGACACGAAAGTCAATCCAAAATTATAGCGCTTAAATCAATTACTTTCAAGCACTTAACGATTTTCAGCCAAGCTGGCGTCCCCGTCAGGACTCGAACCTGAAACTAGCCCTTAGGAGGGGCTGGTGATATCCTGTTTCACCACGAGGACCGCGGCGCCATTTTAAACGCAAGTGGCCAAAACGCCTACCCTGAAAACAATAAATTCAGACTTGCCGAGTCACAATGCTTGTGAGTAACATGGGGTTTTAACCATATGCTAGCGCTCTCACAATGAATAGCCTCACCATCACCCACTATGCAGCTGCCATTCGTGATGCCATTCTGGCCCATGAAGCCGATATTGAATGCCTGGACCGCGAGATCGGCGATGGTGACCACTACATCAATATGAAGCGCGGCTGTGAGGCGATTGTCGGCCTGGCAGACGAACTAAACCCTCTTTCTACACCAGACGCCTTAAACAAAATTGGCATCAAGTTGCTGAGCACCATCGGTGGCGCGTCGGGGCCTTTGTTTGCCAGTTTTTTCATGAGTATGAGCAAAACTCTCAACAGCAGCGAAGCAACCACCACCAATCAAATTGCGCTGGCTTTCGAGGCCGGCGTGCAGGCGATTATGCAGCGCGGCAAGGCGCAAGCTGGCGAAAAAACCATGCTGGATGTATTGATTCCAGTGGCTGACACCTTCAAACAACTGGCTGCGCAAGGCCAGTCAACCAAAGATATCGCTACGGCATTGAAAACGGTCGCCAGTGATGGGCTGGAGTCTACGCGCAACATGCTAGCGACCAAAGGCCGCGCCTCAGGTCTGGGTGAGCGCGCCATCGGCCACCTGGATGCGGGGGCCAAAAGCTGCCAGGTCATGATACATACCGCGTGCGACATCGTATTATCAAATCAGTAAACATCACGAACCAAGCCCCACTCAAGGCGTTTACAACCGTGATTCACATGAGAGTTAAATATGAAAAAATTTTTGAACAATGTTGATCATATGCTGGCAGAAAGCCTATCAGGCTTTGCCGCGGCACACAGCGACCTGGTAGCCGTGCAATTTGAGCCCACTTTTGTGACTCGCCAACAAAAAGCACAAAACAAAGTAGCGATTATCTCCGGTGGCGGCTCGGGCCATGAGCCACTGCATGCTGGCTATGTGGGCAAAGGCATGCTGGATGCGGCCTGCCCGGGCCAGGTATTCACCTCACCGACACCAGACCAGATGCTGGCTGCCGCCGAAGCGGTGCATGCCGATAAAGGCGTGCTGTTTATTGTTAAAAATTATGCTGGCGATGTGATGAACTTTGAAATGGCGACAGAAATGCTGTCATTTGAACATGCTACCGTTCTCACCTCTGATGATTGCGCCGTTGTGAACAGCACGTACACCACCGGCCGTCGCGGTGTGGCTGGCACGGTGATCATTGAAAAATGCGTTGGCAGCCTGGCAGAAACGGGCGCTGACCTCGCCAGCTGTAAAGCACTGGGCGACAAAATCAATCTGCGCACCTCCAGCATAGGCGCAGCGCTCACCAGTTGCACCGTGCCTGCCGCCGGTCGACCGACCTTTGACATCAATGACACCGAACTTGAAATGGGTGTCGGCATTCACGGTGAACCAGGCCGTCGCCGCGAGCCGATGCGTGCGGCGGATGCGATTGTCGCCGACATGGTGGCTGCCATCGTGCACGACTTTGAAACCAAACAATTACCGACCCAGGGTGACATTTTGCTGCTGGTCAACGGCCTGGGCGCCACACCAATGATGGAGCTCTACTTAATCTACAACACGGCAGCGAAATTGCTGGCAGAAAAAGGATTCAACATCTCGCGCAGCCTGGTCGGCAACTACATCACCGCGATTGATATGGCAGGCGCCTCGCTCACGGTGTGCTTGCTGGATGACGACATCAAACCACACTGGGACAGCCCGGTGCACACGGTCGGTTTGCGCTGGGGCTGCTAAAAGCACCCACTCCCCATCTCCACTGGCCTGCCGGGTGCACTATTTTCACTCACAGGCCACCGCTGTCAACCATACATGCCCCCGTCCGTTTTCAACAAAATCAGCATAATTGCTGCAATCTGCAACACGCAACGTAATTAGTCCTATTTAGTCATTGCATCCCTGTAAGCGCAGGAGTATGTTGATTCTCAGGGCTGCGAAACAATCCTTGCCATAGGCGGATTGATATAAAACAAAACAACATAAATATAAGATTTGAGCGTGTATGTCTGCCACAACGATCTGTTACTCCTCATGAATTTACATTCAGCACGATCTTCACTTTCTCCAGAAATATAGTTTTCCCGGAATTATCATGCGCTTCCCGAATTACAAACAATCGCTGACCATGGATGTGATGTTACAGATGGCCGTCAGGGTCAGCATCGTCATTATTGCCGTCAGCGCGCTGACCTACTGGCATATCTATAAAACGCTGGTCAGCTCGACCATCGATGGCCTGGAGCACTATATTCAGGAGCGCGGCCAGCGCGAGAGTGGGATATTCAAACTGGCGGAGTCGAATCACGAAATTTTCAGGGCGACTTACCTAGCGCACTGGCAGCAAGATTTTTTCTATAACGATAAGTTCTTTTGGCATGTATTTGAAAGACGGTCAGACCAGACTATTCGTTTACAGAAAAAGGCCTACGATGGCTATTTCAATCACTCAGGCCTCATCAGCAAAGATGTCACCGCCTATATTGGTGCTAACGCACCCATAGAAAACAATGCGTTTAGAAAAAAACTGCTGCTCGCCTACACCATGGTGGATCACTTTGGCGTGGCCTGGACGCGACAGTTTGCCAATCTGTATGTTTCTATGCCGGAGAACGTCAATATTGTGTATTGGCCAGGTGTGCGTTGGGCAGATAACGCCACCAGCAAGTTAAATGTGCTGAGTGAGGAGTGGGTGTATATCACCACCCGCCAAAATAACCCGAATCGCAACAGTGTCTGGACCGGACTGTACTACGACCCCACCGCGCTGGAGTGGATGGTGTCGCTGGAAACACCGATAGACATTTCGCCCACTAACACACTGAACATCGGCCATGACATTTTGCTCAACGCCTTGTTTGACCGCGTGTTTAACGACCATTTAACAGGCACTTATAACTTTATTTTCAGAGAGGACGGTCGCCTGATTGCACATCCGGCCAAAATCAACGAGATGAACCGCACGCATGGCATGTTGATGATTTCACAGCTCAAAGACACGCAACTGCAGCACTACTTTCAAACCCTGCAAACCAACATCCATCACAAGCAAAAGGATTACTTTATTGTCGAGTCGGATGACGAATTTCTCGCCGTCAGTAAAATTAATGGCCCGGGCTGGTGGTTTGTGACGGTCTATCCCAAATCCCTGCTCTCTTCGCCCTCACTCAACGCGGCAAAATTTATCCTGATTGTGAGCCTGTTCGCGTTGGTGATTGAACTCGTCATGCTATACCTGGTGATGATGAAAAAAGTGGTTAAACCATTAGAAACTTTTATGGATGCATCGAGTGCGATTGAAGGCCAGCGCTACGAAAAAATTACTGGCAACGTGCTGCCCTTGCCCGACCATCTCGATAATGAAATCGGCAAGCTGGCCAAATTATTCAAGAGCATGTCTGGCAGCTTGCAAAATTTCCGTAGCGATATGCAACGCCTGACCCACTCACTGGAGGATCAGGTCAAGGTCAGGACGCGCGAATTGCAGCGGGCCAAAGACAAAGCCGAAAAAGAGGCCACCATCGATAGCCTGACGCAGATTCCAAACCGCCACTCTTTTTACAACCGCGCCAAAGCGTTGTTGCAACAGGCAGACCATGCGGGCGAGCCGCTGTGTTTTTTAATGCTGGATATCGATTTATTTAAAATGATTAATGACACTTACGGCCATCCGCAAGGTGATCAGGTGTTGGTGGCTTGTGCGCGCACTATCGAAAATACCATCCGTGAAAAAGACTTGCTGGGCAGGCTGGGCGGTGAAGAATTTGCGGTGGTGTTACCAAACACCAGCTTAGAAGAAGCACGCGTGATTGCTGAGCGCATTCGCGTCATGATTGCCGAGCTGTCATTTTATACGGCGCAGCGTACGCAAAGCTTTCACACCACCATCAGTATTGGTATCTCTTGCGCCTCAGAGACAATTTACGCCTACGAACTACTGTATAAACACGCCGACTTAGCACTTTACGAGGCCAAACAGTCCGGCCGCAATTTCAGTGATTAGCTATGCAGGCAATGCAGCGACACCGGAAGGCATGCCAGACAGCTAACACAATCACACGGCTGGTCCAGAAGCAAATAAGGCCTGCCACAGCTGCACCACAGCGGCACGCTCAGCTTGCAATTGGTCGCTAGCCACCACTGCCTCCTGCCCTTGCAATTTGGCATGATGAATCAAGGTGCGATATTCGCGATAAGCGTCTGCCACCCGCTCTGCCAGCGCAGCTGATTCAATCAAGCCCAGGTTGGCGCAGCGCTGCAACAAGGCAATATTACCAATATTATCGGTGAGTTCTGGGTAATGCACCGCTTGCGCCAATACCAGATATTGCACCATAAACTCGACATCAATAATGCCACCTACGCCCTGCTTGACGTCAAAACGATCAGCTTTGGGTTTGTGCGCTTCACGCATCTTTTCGCGCATGTCTGCAATCTCTTGCTTGAGCACCTGCTTATCGCGTGGCTGGCACAGCAATTGGTGACGAATCTGCTCAAACGCCGCGCCTATGCTGGCATCGCCTGTCACAAAGCGCGCGCGCGTAATCGCCTGATGCTCCCACACCCAGGCTTTGTGTTGCTGATACTCGTTGAACGCGTCAACGGTGCTCACCAGCAAGCCGCTGTTACCGTCTGGCCGCAGTTGCAAATCGGTTTCATACAGCAGCCCGGCATTGGTCAAGGTGTTAAACCAGGTATTTAAGCGCTGGGCAAAGCGCGCATAAATCTCCTGCGCCCGGTCTGCGTCATCATCAAACAAGAAAATAATGTCCAGGTCAGACAAATAACCGAGTTCTTTGCCACCCAGCTTGCCGTAGCCGATCACCGCAAATTTTGGCGTGTCGAGGTGCTTAAACGATAGGTTCTGCCACACGGTTTGCACACTCACTTGCAAAATGACATCGGCCAATGCGCTTAAATCATCTGAAATCGCCTCCAGCGGCAAGGCGGTCATCAAGTCTTGCGCCGCAATTTTGAGCACATTGGCGTGCTTAAAATGGCGCATGGCGTCCATTTGCGCCTCGACATCGCCTGCCAATTGCTGCATATGGCGCGTGAGCTCAATTTTTAACTGTGCCGCATCCAGGCGTTTAAACAGAGTTTGTTTATTGAGCAACTCGTCGAGCAAAATTGGGTGCGCAGACACATACTGTGCAATCCATGGGCTGGCAGCACATAATTTGACGATCAACGCCAATGCATCCGGAAACTCGGCCAGCAAGGCCAGATAGCTAGCACGACGGCAAATGCTTTCCAGTAAATCCAGCGTACGTATCAGCGCCGTATCCGGTGTTGTGCTTTGCTGCTGGCTCGCCTCGCGCAATAACAAAGGCATCAGTTGATCTAACCGACGACGGCTTTGTTCCGGCAATTGCTGTATGCGTTGACTGTTACGCGTTTGCTGCAACAAATGCACCATATCGCTGGCACGTGTGTAGCCATGTTGTTGCAACCACTGCTCGCCTTCAGTCGTGCTCAGCGTGCCTTGCCACAGCGCAGTTTCCTGCTGCAAATCATCGCTTTGTTCGTCTTTAAAAGTGTCATCAAAAAAGCGCTGTACGCGATCACGGTGCACATTAAGCTCGGCTTTAAAACTGGCCCAATCGGGCTGTTTAAGCATTTGTAGTAAATAGCCTCGATAGGTTTCCGAGTCGGGCAAATCCTGCGTTTGCTGGTCGTCGATATACATCAGCCTATGTTCCAGATTGCGCAGGTAAATATAGCTTTGCTTTAACTCAGCCACATCGGCCGCAGGCAGCATGCTACGGGCAGCCAGACAATCCAGCACCGCCAGTGTCGGCTTAATCTGCAAATCCGGCACTTGCCCGCCACGAATCAACTGAAATACCTGTGCAATAAACTCCACCTCACGAATACCACCACGGCCCAGCTTGATATTGTCAGACATGCGGCGCTGTACCACATCGCGCTGAATCTGTACTTTGAGGTCGCGCATAGAGGCATACGCATTAAAGTCGAGGTATTTGCGAAACACAAACGGCTTCATCACCTTGCTCAATGCCGCCTCTGGCCCATACACAGCGCGGCCCTTAATCCAGGCATAACGCTCCCATTCGCGGCCATAATTCTGGTAATAATCCTCCAGCGCATCCAGATTGCACACCAGCGCACCTTCCGAGCCAAACGGCCGCAAACGCATATCCACCCTAAACACAAAGCCGTCGGCCGTGACATCATCCAGCGCCGCAATCACCTTTTTACCTAGCCGGGTAAAAAAGTCCTGGTTACTGATGGATTTTTCACCGTCGGTGTCACCCTCCTGCTCATAAGCAAAAATCAGGTCTATGTCAGATGACACATTGAGTTCGCGCCCGCCCAGCTTGCCCATGCCGACCACAATCAGTTGTTGCGGCTGACCGCTGGCATCACGTGGCGTGCCATACATCTCGGCTAAACGCGCATGATAAAAATCAGCGGCAGCGGCAACCGCAGACTCGGCCAGCGCGCTCGTGATCTCGGCCACCTCGGCAAAGTCGGCCAGGCCATTCAAATCACGCACGATCATATGCGCCATTAAACGTTGGCGAATTAACCTGATTTGTTGCAAAAAAACAGACTCTTCAATATTTTTTTCATATAAAAACAATGCGTTAACATTTTCAGTCTTATATGTCTTATATAAGTTATCTAACAAATCAGTTATAAAATCTGTATGTTTTGTAACGAATCTGGCAAAAAATGGGCTGCAGGCTGCCGCATGCAGCAAATAGGCGGCTTCTGTAGACGCGACCTGCTTTTCTGTTAGAATTTGGGCAAGTTGTTGCATGAGTTTTTGCTCTTGTAATGAGTTGTGTGCTCGGAGAGTTTGTCAATCAGAACCAAAACAATAATACCTGAGGTTCGCTCACACTTTCATTTTTTGACATTGATTTTTGGGGGTCGCTATGTCTATCGAGTCTGTACTGCATGAACACCGCGTTTTTGCGCCGGGTAAGGCTTTTGCCAGCCAGGCCACCGTGGCCAGCATGGAGGAATATCAACGTTTGTGCCAGGAAGCCGCACAGGATTACGAAGGATTCTGGGCCAAGCTGGCGCGTGAGTTATTGATTTGGCACAAACCATTCACCAAAACACTCAATGAAGATCACGCGCCGTTTTACAAGTGGTTTGAAGATGGTGAGCTCAATGTCTCTGCCAATTGCCTGGACAAACACCTGCAAACCATCCCGAACAAAACCGCGATTATTTTTGAAGCAGATAACGGCGATGTAAAAAATGTCACTTATAAAGAGCTGTATCACCAGGTGTGTCAGTTCGCCAACGGCTTGAAATCGCTCAATCTGGCCAAGGGTGACCGCGTCATTATTTACCTGCCGATGGGCATTGAAGCCATCGTTGCCATGCAGGCCTGTGCACGCTTAGGCATTATCCACTCAGTGGTGTTTGGCGGCTTTTCGGCCAAAAGCCTGAATGAACGCATTATCGACGCCGGTGCAGTGGCGGTAATCACCTCAGACGGCCAATACCGTGGTGGCAAAACCTTGCCACTCAAACAAGCAGTAGACGAAGGCATTGCCATGGGTGGCTGTGACAGCATCCGCCATATGGTGGTGTTCAAGAAAACCGGCCTGGACGTCGCATGGGATAGCCAATGTGTGTGGTGGCATGACCTGATTGCAGGTAAAGAAGACACCTGTGAACCAGTGATGGTCGATGCTGAGCACCCATTATTTTTGCTCTACACCTCAGGCTCTACCGGTAAACCCAAAGGCGTTCAGCACAGCTCGGCAGGCTATTTGCTGCATGCCATGAATACCATGCGCTGGACCTTTGACATCAAGCCAGAGGATATTTACTGGTGTACGGCCGATGTGGGCTGGATTACCGGCCACAGCTACGTCACTTATGGCCCGCTCGCCATGGGTGCGACGCAAATCGTATTTGAAGGCATTCCGACCTTTCCTAACGCAGGCCGCTTCTGGGAGATGATCCAGCGCCACAAGGTCAGCGTGTTTTACACCGCGCCGACAGCGATTCGCTCACTGATTAAAGCCGGTGAAACTGACTTCACCACGCATCCCAACCACTTTGACTTATCCAGCCTGCGTTTGCTGGGCACCGTTGGCGAGCCGATCAACCCGGAAGCCTGGATGTGGTACTACGAGCAAGTGGGCGGCAACCGCTGCCCAATTGTAGACACCTTCTGGCAAACCGAAACCGGTGGCCATGTGATCACACCACTGCCAGGCGCGACGCCGCTGGTGCCAGGCTCCTGTACGCTGCCCTTCCCCGGTATTGATATCGACGTGGTCGATGAAACCGGTAAAAACATCCCCTGGGGTAGCGGCGGCCTGCTGGTGATTAAAAAGCCATGGCCATCGATGATACGCACCATTTACAACGACCCTGAGCGTTATAAAACCAGCTACTTTCCAGCGGAATTGGGCGGCAATTTATATCTGGCTGGCGACGGCGCGGTGCGCGATGTCAACACCGGCAACTTCACCATCATGGGTCGTATCGACGACGTGCTGAACGTGTCTGGGCATCGCCTCGGCACCATGGAAATTGAATCCGCACTGGTCGCTAACCACTTGGTAGCTGAATCTGCCGTGGTAGGTAAACCACACCCGATTAAGGGCGAGTCTGTGGTGGCTTATGTCGTGCTCAAAGGCAAACGCCCAGAAGGCGAAGAAGCCAAGAAAATCGTCGCTGAATTGCGCGAGTGGGTAGGTAAAGAAATCGGCCCAATTGCCAAACCTGACGAAATCCGTTTTGGCGACAACCTGCCTAAAACCCGCTCTGGCAAGATCATGCGCCGCTTGTTACGCAGCCTGGCCAAAGGCGAGGAAATCACGTCTGATATTTCCACGCTAGACAACCCGGCCATTCTCGAGCAATTAAAACAACCCATCAATTAAACCGAATCACGCGGGCAAACAAAGAAACTATCTGCGTTTATCCGCGTCTATCGGCGGCAAAAAATGTTTTTAAAAGACAATTTATGGAAGGTTTAATTATTCTGATTGTTTTTGCAGCGATCGCCATCTTCCTGATGCGAAAATAATCCGGCCAAGTCTTTGATTAGGTTAAAATAGCGCTTTTTTCCAAAGCGCTATTTTTTCATGTCCAGTTTGCAGCAAGAAGTCCAACGCCGCCGTACCTTTGCCATTATTTCGCACCCGGATGCGGGTAAAACCACGCTCACAGAAAAACTGTTGTGGTTTGGTGGCGCGATTCAGGTCGCCGGTGAAGTACGAGGCCGTAAAGCGGCCCGCCATGCTACGTCTGACTGGATGGAACTGGAAAAGCAACGCGGCATTTCAGTCACCTCATCTGTCATGCAGTTTCCTTACCGCGAGCATATGGTCAACCTGCTAGACACGCCAGGCCATGATGACTTCTCGGAAGATACTTATCGAACACTAACCGCCGTCGACTCTGCTGTGATGGTGATTGACTCAGTGAATGGTGTGGAAGCGCAAACGATCAAGTTGCTGAATGTGTGTCGCATGCGTGACACTCCAATCATCACCTTCATTAACAAGCTGGACCGTGAAAGCCGTGCGCCGATTGAGCTGCTGGACGAAATTGAAACCACCTTAGGCATGGAGTGCGCGCCCATGACCTGGCCAATCGGCATGGGTAAAACCTTCCGTGGCGTCTATAGCCTGGTCAACGACTCCATTTTATTTTTTGACCCACGCGCTGAAAAAGGCACCTCAGAAACCATTCAAGGTCTGGACAACCCACGCCTGGATGAGCTGATCGGCTATCAGGCGCAAGAGTTGCGTGTAGACATTGAGCTGGTGCGCGGCGCCTCTCATGCGTTTAACAAAGAGCGCTATTTAAGCGGCAAACAAACGCCGGTGTTTTTTGGCTCAGCGGTCAACAACTTTGGCGTGCAATCATTGCTGGATGCAGTCGTAGACTTATCGCCGCCGCCACAAGCGCGCAACACAGCCACCCGTGCCGTCGCCGCCAATGAAGAGAAATTCGCTGGCTTTGTATTTAAAATTCAGGCCAATATGGACCCAAAACACCGTGACCGCATTGCGTTTTTACGCGTATGCTCTGGCCGTTTTGAACGTGGCATGAAAATTAAGCAAGTAGCTTCGGGCAAAATGCTCAACGTCAACAACGCCATTACCTTTATGGCGCAAGACCGCACCATCATGGACGAAGCTTACTCGGGTGACATTATCGGCATCCCTAACCACGGCACCATTAAATTGGGCGACACGTTTACCGAAAACGAAGCGCTCAAATTTATCGGCATCCCGTCGTTTGCACCCGAGTTTTTCCGTCGTGCGCGCATTAAAAACCCGATGAAAATGAAGCAATTGCAAATCGGCCTCAAGCAATTATCAGAAGAAGGCGCGGCACAATTGTTCCGTCCCTTGCTATCTAACGACTTGATTTTGGGCGCCGTCGGCATGCTGCAGTTTGAGGTCGTCGCGCACCGCTTAGAGCACGAATATGGCGTCGACATGGTATTTGAACCCTACGACTGCTACACCACGCGCTGGCTCAAGGGCAGTGACGCAGACCTGAAAGCCATTGCCGACAAATACGGCTTTAACGTTGGCCTCGATAGCGCAGATGATTACGTTTACCTGGCACCTAACCGCGTCAACCTGCAAATGGCACAAGAGCGCTACCCGGATATTGAGTTTAAACAAACGCGAGAAATCGCCTAAGTACTCCTTTTAGTCGCTCACCCCATGTCAACGTTAGCGCTTTCTGGCGTCATCAAAGCGCTCTCCCTCAAGCAACCTTTCGCCTGGCTGATTGCGAACGGCTATTTACTGGTAGATGACCGTAGCTGGGGCACGCAATATCGCGGACCTGTGCTCATTCATGCCAGTAAAGGCTTGTATGAGGAGTACTACCAATACATCAAACACCATACCGACATCCCTATCCCCGACAAAGACAAGCTGGACTATGGCGGTGTGGTGGGGATTGCCAGGCTGGTGTTGTGCAGCAAGCCTGGCGAGTTGCCAGCCGGCATTAGCCGTGAGCAACGCGTGCATTTTGGTGGCGTGCATCAAGAGTACTACGGCTTTTTATTTGAACAGGCAACGCCATTAGCCTTGATGCCCTGCGCTGGTAAGCTGGGGATTTTTGAGATTAATATTGATCAACTGCGGGCTGCGCCGCCAGCCGCACAAGCGGAATTGTTTTAACCATGAAAAACGCCTGCCCCTGCTATAGCAGAAAACCCTATGCTGATTGCTGCCAGCCATTACATGATGGACTGGCTGCGCCGGATGCCGAACGACTGATGCGATCACGTTACAGCGCTTATGCTCTTAAGTTGCCAGACTATATTTTGCAAAGCTGGCATGTAGATACGCGCCCAGCAAACCTCACGCAAGAGGATCTCAGTGGAATTAAATGGCTCAAGCTGCAAGTGCTGTCGCATACGCAAGCTGATACTGATACCGCTTTCGTGAAGTTTGTCGCGACCTTTCAGAGCGGCCAACAAAAGAAAGAGCAATTAACCGAGCACAGCCGCTTTAGCCGTGCAAGTGGGCAATGGCTCTATATTGACGGGCAGATTGATTAAATCGTCGGACAATAAAAAAGGCAGCGAAATCGCTGCCTTTTTTATTGTGCCTATATTTATTACATGCCCTGTTTCAGGCTTTCCATAATAAACGGGTCTAAATCACCATCCAGCACACCTTGCGTATTGCCAATCTCAACCCCAGTACGCAGGTCTTTAATCCGGCCTTGGTCTAGCACATAGCTGCGAATCTGGTGACCCCAGCCAATATCGGTTTTGGCATCTTCCAATGCTTGCTTTTCTTCGTTGCGCTTGCTTAGTTCCAGGTTATACAGCGCGCCCTTCAGCATATTCATCGCCTCCTCGCGGTTGCGATGTTGCGAACGGTCATTCTGGCATTGCACCACCACATTGGTAGGCAAGTGGGTAATACGTACGGCAGAATCCGTCTTGTTAATATGCTGACCACCTGCACCACTGGCGCGATAAGTATCAATGCGCAAATCCGCCGGGTTGATATCAATCTCAATTGAATCATCGACCTCGGGGAAAATCTGCACACTGGCAAAGCTAGTGTGGCGTTTGGAGTTGGCGTCAAACGGGGACTTGCGCACCAGCCTGTGCACACCACTTTCGGTGCGCAAGGTACCAAACGCATAATCGCCACTCACTTTGATAGACGCACCTTTAATACCGGCAATATCGCCTTCAGACTCCTCTAGCACTTCTACCGTAAAGCCTTTGCGCTCCACATAGCGCAAATACATGCGTAGCAACATGCCTGCCCAGTCTTGCGCCTCAGTGCCACCACTGCCAGACTGAAACTCAATAAAGCAGTTATTGGCATCCATCGGCTGCGAAAACATGCGTTTAAATTCCATCTCGGCGATGGTTTTTTCTACTTTCTTTACGTCATCACTGACGCTGAGCAACGTCTCGTCATCGCGCTCTTCGCGTGCCATTTCAAACAGCTCCTCGCTGTCTGTCAGCGATTGCGCCACTGAGTCCAGGGTCATGACCACGGTTTCCAGCATGCGTTTTTCTTTGCCCAGCTTTTGCGCTTTTTCAGCGTCATCCCATACTTTAGGGTCCTCAAGCAGGCCGTTAACCTCGGCTAAGCGTTGCTCTTTGTTTTCGTAGTCAAAGATACCCCCGAAGGGCAAGGTGACGCTGGGTTAAATCGCTCAAGGCATTGGCGATGGCATTTAGTTGTTCGGCTTCCATAGGATGGGTTTTAAATTGTGTAAAAACCAGCATTATACCGCAGCTAAAACGGCGATTCTGCGCCAATACCACGCTTACCTTTGGTTTCAGATACAGATTTTTGTCACAAACACTGTCACAAAATAGTAAAATCACCGTCACAAAACTTTGAAACCACTAGGGAGTACCCAATGGCGAATGCCATCTTTGGCCGCATCATGGCTGCAATCAGCCCCAGAAACGATAACTACTTTGTGCTGTTTAACCGTTTGGCCGATTGTGCGGTACGTGGCTCTAAAGTGTTGGCCCTGATGGCTGCCGAGGTCGACCAGGCAGGGTTTCATAAACATTTTTCTGACATTCGCGACATTGAATCTGAGGCGGATGAGTACACCAAGGAAATCTTGCTGTCCTTGCATAAAACCTTTATCACCCCGTTTGACCGCCGCGAAATTCGTGAGCTGGCGATGGCGCTAGATGACATCATCGACTACATGGAAGCGATTCCGCAAAGCGTAGAAATTTACGGCAATAGCAAGTTCACGCCAGAAATGGTTGCCTTGGCGCAAATCCTGTTGCGGGCGGCTGAAAAAGTGCAGGACGCCGTACACATGCTGTCTGATATGAAAAATGCCGAGCGCATTTTGCGCACCTGTGAAGAAATCAGCAAAATCGAAGGCGAAGCAGACCATATCATGCGCTCCGGCATGCACCGGCTATTTTCAGAAGACCACGATGCACGCACCTTGATCCGCTCAAAACAATTGTATGACTTGTTTGAAGAAGCCGTCGACAGCTGTGAAGACGTGGCTGACGTGATTCATGGCGTTGTGCTTGAACGCATCTAAGACCCTCACCAGGAACTCAACATGGATCATGTGATTTTAGTCATGGCGGTGCTGGTCTTCGTCGCCCTGATTTTTGACTTTATGAACGGTTTTCACGATGCGGCCAACTCGATTGCGCTCATGGTGTCTACCCGTTTACTGACCCCGCAGGCCGCTGTGATCTGGGCAGCCTTTTTCAACTGTGTGGCGTTTATGTTTTTTGGCCTGCATGTGGCCGACACGGTAGGCAAAGGCATTATTGACCCCAATATCGTTAACAACACTGTCATATTTGGCGCGCTGTTTGGGGCCATTGCCTGGAACGTAATTACCTGGTGGTTTGGCATCCCCTCCTCCTCATCACACGCGCTGATTGGCGGTTTGATCGGCGCGGGCATGGCGCACTCAGGCACCAAAGGCGTGATTTTAGGCAGCAAACTGATCAGCACCGGCATTGCCATTATTCTGTCGCCACTGTTTGGCATGTTACTCGCCCTGCTGCTTTCTATCGGCATTATGTGGCTGTTTCAAAAATCATCGCCCTACAAAATCGAAAGCCGCTTTAACAAGCTGCAATTTATTTCGTCTTCACTGTTCAGCCTGGGCCATGGTGCCAACGATGCGCAAAAAACCATGGGCATCATCACTGTATTACTGTTTGCCAATGGCTATTTGCAAGGTGACTTTCATGTGCCATTTTGGGTCGTGATCGCCTGCCAGCTGGCCATGGGCCTGGGCACGCTGTTTGGCGGCTGGCGCATTGTGCGCACCATGGGCATGGGCATTACCAAAATCCGCCCCACCGGTGGCTTCGCGGCACAAACCTCAGGCTCGATTGCGTTATTTCTGGCCACCAGCTTGGGCATTCCAGTCTCTACCACGCATACCATTACCGGCGCGATTGTCGGCGTTGGTCTGTCGCGGCGGATGACAGCTGTGCGCTGGGGGCTGGCTTCGCGCATTGTGTGGGCATGGGTGCTGACTATTCCCTGCGCTGCGATCATGGCAGCCATTGCTTACCATATCGGTGAAAGCTTGCTGTAAGGAAAAAAGGCACAAAAAAGGGCGCAGACTGCGCCTTTTTTATTTTTTGTCACATTTTTGTCATATTAAATTCTTATGATTTCGTGCATCACAACAGACAACACCAAACACAGGAGTGTATAGATGAAAACCCGTTTGTTCCGCAATACTTTAATGGCCGGTCTGATCGTTCAGGCATTTAGCTTCACGCACTCAGCAGCGGCTGCGGACAAGATCATCAAGATTGATGGTTCTAGTACGGTTTATCCGATTACGGAGGCTGTGGCTGAAGAGTTTCAGCGCGCCAAGGGGATCAAAGTCACTGTCGGTGAATCCGGCACTGGCGGCGGCTTTAAAAAGTTCTGCCGCGGCGAAACCGATATTTCAGATGCGTCCCGCCCGATTTCACAAAAAGAAATCGACGCGTGTAAAGAAGGTGGCGTGCAATTTATTGAATTGCCTGTCGCTTACGATGCATTGACAGTGGTGGTGAACGGTAAAAACGACTGGGTCAAACAAATCACTGTGGCCGAGCTGAAAAAAATCTGGGAGCCAGGTTCAAAAGTCAAAAGCTGGAAAGAGGTGAATGCCACTTATCCAGACAAACCAATCAACCTGTATGGCCCAGGCACGGCCTCTGGTACATTTGACTACTTCACCGAAGCGGTGAATGGCAAAGCTAAAGCCAGCCGTACTGACTACACGCCATCTGAAGATGACAACGTATTGGTGCAAGGCGTGGCTGGTAACGCGGGCGGCATGGCTTACTTTGGCCTGGCTTACTATCTGGAAAACACAGACAAGCTGAGAGCAGTCCCTGTAGTTGCTAAAGAAGGCGGCAAACCAGTGTTGCCATCTGAAGCAACCGTGATGGATGGTACTTATCAGCCGTTATCCCGCCCATTGTTTATTTACGTCAATGCGACATCGGCAGCGTTCAGACCTGAAGTGAAAGCCTTTGTGAATTACTACCTGGAAAACGCGCCAGAGCTGGTGAAAGAAGTGAAATATGTACCGCTGCCAAAAGCAGACTACACTGCAGTGAAAGAACACTTCAAGGCAATGAAACCAGGCACTGGCTTCAACGGTACCTCTGAAGTCGGCATCAAAATTACTGACTTGTTATCCCGTATCAAGTAATCATAAAAAAGGGGCTGCAATGCCCCTTTTTTAGTGCTGACCCGGCCTGAACCGCGGATAATCCGCTAAAATTCGTCCCTGGCAGATCAACACTCTTGATCATCACTCAAAGCTCAACACTATGGCGACTCAAGCAATGCAATTACCTGCGCAACTGACCATCAGCCCCAGACTGGCGAAAAACATTCGCCGGAATGTCAAAGAACGCATCATTGAACTAACCCTCATGATGGCAGCACTGGTTGCCGTTGCCACCACATTTTCGATTGTCGGGGTGTTGCTCTACGAATCTCTCAGTTTCTTTAAAACTGTGTCTGTCATCGAGTTTTTTACCGATACGCAATGGACACCGTTATTTGAAGATGCACATTACGGCATTATGCCGCTAGTGTCAGGCACCTTGACCACCTCGGCGATTGCGCTGGCGGTTGCTGTGCCGATTGGCACTGTTTCGGCGATTTTTCTGTCTGAATTTGCTTCACACAAAACGCGTGAAATCATCAAACCTATTCTTGAGCTACTGGTGGGTGTGCCCACCGTGGTGTTTGGCTATTTTGCCCTGTTTTTTGTTACGCCTTTGCTGCAAAGCCTTTACCCTGACCTGCCTAGTTTCAACATGCTGGGCGCGGGTATTGTAATGGGCATCATGATTATTCCCTACATTGCCTCACTGTCTGAAGATGCCATGCGCGCGGTGCCGATGAGCATGCGTGAAGGCTCTTACGCCATGGGTGCGACCCGCTTCCAGACGGCGATCAAAGTGGTCACACCAGCTGCAATATCAGGCATTGTCGCCGCTTATATTCTTGCTGTTTCACGCGCCGTGGGTGAAACCATGGTGGTGGCGATTGCCGCCGGCCAGCAACCTAACCTGACCTTTAACCCGCTCGACAGTGCAGCGACCATTACCGCCTATATTGTGCAAGTGGCCATGGGTGACTTGCCACACGGCAGCATCGGTTATCAAAGCATTTTTGCCGCAGGCCTGGTGTTAATGGCAATGACCCTGTCATTTAATATTTTTGGCCACTGGGTACGCAAGAAATACCGCGAAACCTACTAATAAACTGTCTCATTACTGACACATAATCACCATACACTGCCAGTAGCCAGACTACTGGCCAATGCGGAAATCACACACCATGGAACATAAAGCTTCTGTCCTCGAAAATCTGGCCGATGTGCGCGCCATGATTAAACGCCACAAGCGCAATGACACCTTGTTTGCCACCATCGGCTTAATTTGCCTGATGCTGGGTTTAATGACCCTGATGCTGCTGTTTTGGCAACTGATTGCCGATGGCCATCCTAAATTCAACCTGGATTTCCTGACTGAGTTTCCATCACGCCGCGCTGGTCGTGCAGGCCTGCTTTCAGCCTGGGTCGGCTCTTTACTGGTGATGTCGGTGACCTTTTTAACCGCAGTACCCGTGGGCGTGGCTGCTGGCTTATACCTGGAAGAATACGCACCAAAAAACTGGTTTACCGACCTGATTGAAATCAACGTGTCTAACCTGGCAGGTGTGCCGTCTATCATTTACGGTTTACTGGCACTGGGCTTGTTTGTTTATATGCTGGACTTCGGCCAAAGCATCCTCACCGCGGGTTTAACTTTAGGCCTGTTGATTCTGCCGATTGTGATTGTGTCTACCCGTGAAGCCATCCGTGCCATTCCGGTCTCCATCCGCGAAGCCGCTTATGGCGTCGGTGCCACCAAATGGCAAGTGGTTTACGACCACGTGTTCAAATACTCTTATGGCGGCATCCTCACCGGTATTATTATCGGCATGGCGCGCGCCCTGGGTGAAACTGCGCCAATTATCACCATTGGTGCGCTGACCTTTATCGCCTTTTTACCGCCTAGCCCCATCACCACCGAACCACCATTTCTCAACTTCGAGTGGTTGTCTTCAGGTTTTACCGTCATGCCGATTCAAATGTTTAACTGGTTGTCGCGCCCTGACCATGCGTTTCACGTCAATGCGGCGGCAACTGGTGCACTGATTATCGTTGTCACGCTGGTAATGAACGGTGCAGCCATCTGGTTGCGCTACAAAATCCGTAAAAATATTAAATGGTAATGCCACACAAGATTTAGGAAACTCCATGGCCACTGTCACTACTGCAATAAAAGCCGAAGCACGCGATTTAAACTTTTTTTATAGCAACGGCGCCCGCGCACTCAAAGGCATTTCGATGCCTTTGTATGAAAACAAAATCACGGCGCTGATTGGCCCTTCCGGCTGCGGAAAGTCTACCTTCCTGCGCTGCTTTAACCGTATGCACGATTTGTATCCTGGCAACAAATACCAGGGCGAGATCGTCATGCACCCGGACAATACCAACGTGCTGGATGCAGGCGTTGACCCGATTGAAGTCCGTATGCGTATCAGCATGGTGTTTCAGAAACCTAACCCGTTTCCAAAGTCCATCTACGAAAACGTGGCTTACGGCCTGCGCGTACGCGGCGAAAACAACAAGCGCATCATGGACGATAAAGTAGAAGAAGCGCTCAAAGGCGCGGCTTTGTGGAACGAAGTCAAAGACCGTTTGCACGACTTGGCATTTAACCTCTCTGGCGGCCAGCAACAACGCTTGTGTATCGCGCGTGCCTTGGCCACAGACCCGGAAATCATGCTGTTTGACGAGCCAACCTCTGCCCTGGACCCGATTGCCACGGCCAACATTGAAGAGTTGATGGTTGAGCTGCGCAGCAAGCTGACTATTTTGGTGGTCACGCACAACATGCAACAGGCAGCGCGCGTGTCTGACTACACCGCTTACATGTATCTGGGTGACTTGATTGAGTATGACGATACCGACAAGATTTTCACTAACCCGGGCCGTAAAGAAACCGAAGACTACATTACCGGCAAGTTTGGCTAATCAGCGTCTGAATAAAAAACGCCACACTGTGTGGCGTTTTTTTATATGTGTCTGATTGCGGTTAATCCATCATACTCGGGCTCCAGAAAGCCTGATGAATATAGCTAGCCGCCAGCAATCGTTGTGTCACAGCATCGAGCTCGTCACTATTAATGGCCGCCGCCAACAGCTCAACTTCAATCTCCACGCAGTCATGACCAAACGCATGCATCTGCAAATGCTTGGTTGGATATTGCACCTCTGCCAGCATACTTTCCAGCAAGGCCAGCGCTTCTTTCTGGTGCTGCCTTAACGCAATCACATAAATGGTGGTTGTCGCCTCCACTCGTAAGGTATCAATCGGCTTGCGATTAATCTGATTAACCACGGGCCGTAACAGCGTATTGGTTGCCAACACAAACAACGTGCCCAAAACAGCTTCTAATAGCAAATCTGCGCCAGCACAGGCACCTACTGCAGCTGAGCCCCACAACGTCGCCGCCGTGTTGAGCCCGCGTACATTACCCTCTTCACGCATAATGACGCCAGCGCCTAGAAAACCAATCCCGGAGACCACGTAGGCCACCACGTGCACTGCCCCCTCATTGCCGGTCAGACGATTGGCCATATCGACAAAAATAGCGGCGCCCACGGCGACCAGCACATTGGTACGCAATCCTGCAGTGCGCTGCCGATACTGGCGCTCAAAACCAATCACAGCACCGCAGACAAACGCAGCCGTCAGACTGAGTAATGAATCAGCCAGAGAGATCAGATTAATATTTTGAATGGCCTGCAATGTCATGACTATCCTTAAAAAACATATTGATTGTATTGAAGCTTTAAGCCACTAGGCAGCATTGTAAAGTAAGGCATCCATCATTATGCTTACATGCATAAAAAACGCGATGACGTAAAAAACGCCACAAAAGGTGGCGTTTTTGTATTTCTCGATTGAGGAAGCTTTACTGGCGGCGAATGCCGCCTGTTTCCAGTATAAAAAATTGCGGGCTCAATGCCGCCAGCGGTGCTTTCAGCTTCTCGACCTCAGCCGCCGGTGCATGCACTTCCAGACGGATCAGTTTAGACAGTTTGAGCGCTTCACCGAGTGGCTCTGCCACGTTTTCAAGATGCGCCAGAATGGCTTCTGCGTTGGCATAGCCCTCACGGCAATGCGCAATATTGCCACTGAAAGAAAAGGCATAGTGCATACAGTGGGCTTCATTGCGGGTTTTGTCTAAAAACCGGGCACCTAATGCCTTAAATGCAGCCAGGTTCTCGGTAGGCACTTCAAAATAAGGAACCAGCGTGCAGCAGGTGTCTGGGGTAAACATGGTTGATTTCTCCTGAGATATGACGCTTGCATAAAAACAAGTCTGCCCATATGTTGGCGGGCAAGCCAGTGAACGTCAAGCCTCCCGACAAAAATTCAGGATTTTACTGAGCAGCGTTTACCTGACTGCCTGCCTGCACTCAAGCGGCGGCAGTCGCCGCCAGCGGCATGTGCGTCAACATTAATCGCTCATAGCACTCGACTAACTTGTTTGCCTGAGCCTCGCTAGACCATACTTGCTCAACATACCGCTTACCTTGTTTGCCGATGCGCTCACGCAGTTGATGGTCGATGAGCAAGGTTTGCACCTGTTCGGCAAAATGCAGCTCATTATCCTGTGCAATCAATGCGCCCTGCTCTTGCCGCAAAATAGACGCGGTGCCGAGCTCAGCAATGGCCACCACCGGCGTAGACTGCGCCATGGCTTCGAGCAACACCAGGCCTTGCGTTTCACTCTTGGAGGAAAACACAAAAATATCCGCTGCCTGGTATGCAGCATTTAGGCCAATTGCACGGTCAAGGTAGCCTAAAAACATCACATGTGACTGCAAACCGTTATCGCGTGCCATTTTTTTAAGCATAGGCTCAGCCGGGCCTTCACCGGTAATCACCAACAACACTTCGGGGTGATCCTGAATCACCAATGACAGCATCTCCAGCAAAAACTGTATGTTCTTTTCATAGGCCACGCGGCCGACAAACAGCAACAACGGGCGTTGTGCCGGAATGCCATATTTCTCTCTGAACGCGGCACCGTCGCCGGGCACAAAACGCGATGCATCCAGCCCGGTCGGAATCACCGAGATTGGTGTCGTCACGCCATATTGCTGTAAGACCTCGCGCATCTGTGCCGAAGGCGAGACCACGGTATCGACCTGCTGGCACTGCTTGCGCGACACGCTTTGTGCAATACGCACCGCCCATTTGCGTGGCACCCACGGCAAGTAATGGTGCATATAGTCTTCAAAAAAGGTGTGGTAGGTTTCTACCGCGGGCACTTGCAATTTTTTGGCAATTTTGAGCCCGGCATAGTGCGCAATAAATGGCGTGTGGATATGCACCAAATCATAATCACCCGGATGCAGGCTGTTGGCATACGCCATCAAAGCCGACCATTTCATTAAATAGTCTTCTGGGTCAAACACGATTTTGCGTGCGTCTATGCGGGTGATCCAGCTCTCGTCTGAAGAGGCTGGCTGGCCTGGATACTGCGGTGCAATCAGATGGACGACATGGCCCTGCTCGCGCAAACTTTCAGCAAACGTCCGTATGCTGGTAGACACGCCATTCACGCGCGGGAAGTACACATCTGAAATCATCAATATTTTCATGCAGGATTCCGAATTAACAAATCTCACATAGCTTAACAAGCAATCGTGATGCTTTTATGACGAAAATCTCTTTCATATCAACGTCATACAGCATTCATCCAACTGTCATGTAGCAAGCGCAAAGTGCGCTCATGTTAATCCGCACCCTGCTCATCAGTTTGCTACTGTTACTGGCACTGCCCAGTGAGGCACATGCCTGGGGCTTGTATTCACACGTCGCTTATACCCACCAATGGCTGCAAGCGTTACCGTTGCTACCCCTGCCCTGGCTGGGCGTGATGCGGCGCTACCCAACCCTGGTGATGGCGGGTGCCTGCCTGCCAGACCTGGCCGTCGTTTCACGTACGTTTAGCCACAGCCACGGCTGGGGCATGGGCCAGCAATTGCTGCATACCAAAAACGAACGGCAACTGGCGTTGGGTATCGGCTATAACGTCCACTTGCTGACTGACGTCGTCGCCCACCAGCACTTTGTGCCCACCTTTGAAGCCAAATGGCAGCACCACAGTGTGCTGACGCATGCCGCCGCCGAATGGGCGATGGATGCCTATCTGCATACGACAGGCTTGCCCTCACCTGGCAAATTGCTACGCATACACCGCAAAACCATCGTCGACACGCTGACACCCGCCTGGCAATGTGATGCTGACATCGTTAATAAAGCCGTGTCTCGCCTGGCGAGTGCCGACCAGGCCTTGCGACTGTCGCGTATCCCGCAATATCTGCTGCACCGCTATCGCAGGCTGGATAACGAGTTTGAAGACAAACTGGGCTACTATCGCGGCCAGGTCAGCCTGGCCTTACACGATCTGCCGCAATTGCTTAACGGCACCTTCCCGTCGCTACACGCCGAGCATATCAACCTGGGCATGGAGCAACTCGATGACTGGCGCCAAAAGTGCCTGCAGGATGCCCGCTTGCGACCTACACGGGCTATACAAGCATTTGAGCACTATCAGCCTCAATGGTTTAACCAGCCGGACTGCTAACTCACCAGCCAGACTTGAATCTGATGGGATTGCCGCCATCTAAGAGGCACATATTTCAACAAGCCTCCGGACCCAACCCGCATGCCACCACTCCGTTTTCTGATTGTGACCACCTCCTTGGTCAGTCTTTTACACTATTACATTGGCGCACGCCTGCTGGGTGATTTAGCGTGGCCAAATGTGGTTGTCTGGCTAGGTTGGACGGGGTTGATCGCCTCTGCGTTATTGCAACCGGTGGCATTTCTGGCCCGCGGATTCAGCAACCAATCATTACGCGATGGCGTGAGCTGGGTCGCCATGACGGTGATGGGGCAGTTCTCATCCTTGCTGGTATTCACAGTGCTACGCGATGTGCTGCTATTGGCGATGGCAGGCTTGCATGCCATGCACCTGCTACAAATAGACTTCACGGCGCTGGAAAAACAATCGGCATTACTGGCAGTGACTGCCGCTTTGTTGATTAGCATCATCGGTTTTTTCAATGCACGCAAACTGGCGCGTGTGGTCAACGTCACCGTGCCGCTGCGTGATCTGCCAAGCAGCTTGCATGGCTTTAAAATTGTGCAGATCAGCGATATTCATGTTGGCCCCACCATCAAGCAAGGCTATCTCTCCCGTATCGTGCAACAAGTGAATTCTTTAGAGGCCGACCTGATTGCGATTACCGGCGACCTGGTCGATGGCCGTGTGCATGAGCTGGCTGAACATACGCAGCCACTGGCAACGCTCTCGGCACGTCATGGCAGTTTTTTTGTGACGGGGAATCATGAGTATTACTCAGGCGCACTGGCCTGGATTCATGAGCTGGAGCGCCTGGGGGTGCGCGTGTTGCTCAATGAGCACGTACAACTTTCACACGAAGGCGCCACACTGGTGCTGGCTGGTGTCACCGACTACACCGCTGGCAGTTTTTATGACGACCATCACAGCGACCCACAAGCGGCCATTGCTGGCGCGCCTGCCGATGCGCCTAAAATATTGCTGGCACACCAGCCACGCAGCGCAGAAGCGGCTGAAGCCGCAGGCTTTGACTTGCAATTATCTGGCCATACCCATGGCGGCCAATTCTGGCCCTGGAAATACTTTGTGCCGCTACAACAACCTTATGTGGCCGGCCTGCATCGGCTGCAGGACTTATGGATTTATGTCAGCCGTGGCACCGGTTATTGGGGCCCGCCCAACCGCTTTGGCTCGCCTTCTGAAATCACCTGCCTGACGCTGGTGGCTGCTAACGATTGATTTTAAGCAGCTACGGCTCGGCGCCGGTAACGTATATCCGGCAGATAAGTGGCCAATAACAACCCTAACGCCAGCAACAAATACATCGTGCGTAACGGGTAATCGGTGACAAAGCTGGCGGTGGCTGGCTTGGCCGCCAGCGTACGGTAAAAGGCTTCGTTATCAGCGCCTTTCAAATAACTGCCTTTAAACTCCTCGGCCAGTGACTTCAGGTAGTCTTCCTCCAGTTGCGACAGCATGCGGTCATACTCGGCATAAGCCACTGGCGGATCCGGTTCATCCTGGCTGGCGTCCGCATACGTCACGCCCACCGCACCCGCGTTATTATTGTCACTCACCGGCCAATCGCCCACTTTTTTGTTGGCTGAGTTATAGCGTGGAATCGCCACTTTTTGCGCGCCGCCAACCCCAATAAAAGTAAAAAACTCGCCGATCTGCACGCCACTCAAGTCTTGTTTGATGGTCACATTGACGCGCGGCGCCTCATCGCCATCGGTAAAAAACAGCATTTGTGCCGGTTGATTCAGTGCATCATAAACATGGGTCGCCGCATGCACGGCAAAACTGAGGCGGCTATTGCCTTTCCACGCCATGCGCCACTCCAGGTGATCAATGCCATCGCTGATCACATCCAGGTTTTTGCACACTTCCAGCGGCGTTTGCAGCATGGCAATATTGTCCGAGGCAAAAATCCCCAGGCTAAAATAAGTGCCGCAAGGCGCTTTATGCACCAGTTGCTTCATTAAATGCTGGCTGTAGGCTAGGCGGCTCACTGCTTGTTGCTGCAGTGTTTCATCTTCAGCATTCATGCTTTGCGAAATATCCGCAATCAGCAGATAGTGCTGCACGTGTTGCCTGAGCTGGATTTCTGGTTTAATCAAGGCCAGCAATACCAGCAGCAGGGCAAGCCCATACAATACCGGCTCATAATATTGTTTCAACCATGTGAGCCACTTCATTATGGCAATCCTATCGGCAGGTTACTGAGTTCCATATGCGACTGCTCTTTGCTCGCACCCTGCATACCGCGCGCCATCACCGAGTGCAGCAAGGCCAGGTTGAATTTGGCCGCTTTGTCCTCCGGCTGCAACCGTAACGACTGCTCATAGGCAATTTTGGCCTGGGTGAAGGCGTAACGTGCTTCGTCTTGAAACGAGCCATCTTCGTTCACCGTGCGCACCAGACCAGACAAAAACAGGTTATTGCCGATATTAAAATGAATGTGCGGCAACTCGCTGGCTGGCGGTGACAATTCCAGTGCCTGGCCATAGCTTTGCACTGCGTGCTTGTAATCGCCGTGCAAACCTTGATCATAGGCGGCCGTGAATTTTTGCAACGCCGGTGAAGCGCCCTGCTTGATCACCACCCCGCTTTGAATCTGCTGATTAAGCACACGCAACTGATAAAGCTGCCAGCCAAAATAGAGCACGCCAAGCAAGCCCAGCGTGGTCACCGCTGCCCATAACGCATTGGCATTTTTTCGATAGATTGTCATTAATACACCTTTATCTGTTTAATCAACACCAGGCCCAAGCCCAGTATGAAAGCGATCACCATCAAGTCTTTGGCATAATCGTGGCCAGGAATCATGACGCCGTACTGAATCACATTCTTCTCTTTGGCATCAATTTCACGCAGCGCAGACTCGAGTGCGGTGGCGTTATCCGCCTCAAATGCCTTGTATTTCACGTTCAATGACTGAAAAAAACGATCCAGCGCAATCGCCTCTGGCAAATGATCGTCATCGTAGACATTGTCGGTAAAAATACTGATGTCATCCGGCTCGCGCAGCACAATCCAGTATAAATTGAGTTTTTTACCCACCAACTGCTTGCGAACCTGATATTTGACGCGTGGGCTCAACTTACCGGCGCCATCTGATAACAACACAATGGCGCGTGAACCGGTGCTGGCAATATTTTCAAACAAGGTCACGGCATTGGTGATACCCGCGCCAATATTGGTCTGGTTAAGCGCAGGACCAGTCGCCGCCTGAATCGCGGCATGAATACCGTCGCGGTTGGTGGTGATTTTCATGCCATACAAAGCCGAGTTGGTGAAGCCCACCACGCCCATCATGTCGTCCGGCCGCGAATCAATAAACGCTGTAATCAAACGTCTGGCGGCGGCGGATTTGATTTCCGCGGCGTGGCCGCCGGTGGCCTGACCAGCAAACGGATGGTCCATGCTCACGCTGCGGTCAATCACGAACACGCTTTGCGCGCCCTTGCCGATTTTTTGCTCTTGGTGGCTATCGCCTTGCGGCCCGGCCAAAGCCAGCACCAGGCATAGCAATAACAGGCTAGTGGCCGCTTTAACCAATAAGTTGATACGCTCAGAAAACGCATCGACTGGCACCATCTCTAGCCAGGAGTAGGTTTGCGCATGCCGGCTTTTGAGCAGGAACGGTACCGCCGCGACTGGTAACAGCAGCAAGAACCACGGGTGTAAGCAATGCATCACACTCTCCGTTCACAAGCACGCAACTCACGCGCCAAGGCTTTGCATTGTTGCAAGTACTCGGTCGCGGCTGGCTGTTGCCCGCCATACAAGAGGGCATTTGCCTGGGCAAAAAATGCTTGTATCTGTGCCTCTAGCGATTGAAATACCGGCTGTTGCTGAACAAATGCACTCACCTCACTACCCAGCAGTTGCTGGCCATAATGCTGGTTAAATGCATGCTGCATCATTAATGCAGCCTGCTTTTGCCCGTCTGCCGTGGCAGGCAGGCGCTTCAGGCGACGATAAGCATGGGCAAAATGGCCGTTCATCATCGGCAACCAGGTCCAGTCGGCGTTGCGATACAACAAGATGAGCCCGCCGAGCAAGGCCAGCAACGCACTTAACCCAAGCCCTAGCTGTGTGGTTTGGGTTTCAACCAAGCTGGGCCGATATTGCGCAATCACTGTCGGTTTGGCCGGATGCAAGCGGTCTGGCAATTGTGCTACCAGCCAAAAGCGCCAGGCAGGTAACTCAACCGTCGCGCCACTATTAAAACTCACACGCTCAGCCGGCAACTGCAACTGCACTGGTTTGCCGCTATTGGCAAACACCTGGTATTCAAACTGCAGCGTATATATTTTCTTGCCGTTTTTGACCGCACTACTCACCGCTAACTGGCGTAACTCTATGCCATTACGTTGCAGGCCTTTTAACGGCAAGTTGCTGTCATTGAGCTGATCTTGCGCCGCCACCGCGACTTGCAGGCTGCGCTGCAAGACATCACCCAGTTGTATGCCAGCATATTGTGCCGGATTACGCACGCCAAGTACCTGCGCAGCCGCTGGCGATGTTGCCGCGACTGGCGGCTCGGCCCATGCTGGCATTGCAACCAGGCCGACAACCAGCCATGCTAAGAATATCTGTTTCATCACGATACTTTCTGTTTCACGCCAATGCCTTCAACACCATGTCTTCAAAACCATGGCACTCTAATGAATAAGTTGTTCAAAATAATCCGACAGCAACGCGGCTTCAAATCGCCCGGCCACATACAACGGACGGATATCAAAGCGCGCAAACAGCTGATCCAGTGCCTGTTTGCGCTGCTCAAATTGCTCGGCAAACTGGGCGCGGATCGCCTGGCGGAAAAAAATGGTTTTTTGCAGACCGGTTTCCGGGTCTTGCAGATTGCCAAACCCAAAACGCGGCAAGCGCTCATACTCTTGCGGGTCCCATAACACGATGGGAATCACCTGATGATTGGACATGCCGTTGAGCGCCTGCTCAATCAGGCTCAATGGCAGATGAAAATCCGAAATCCAGAATACCAGCCCTTTTTGCTGGCCTAGCCAGCCGGTCGCCTCGATAATGCCGCGGCCATCTTTGTGCGTATTATGAAACTCGGCCAGTTGGGCAATGGTGGCAAATGACTGGTGCGCATGATGCCCGGGCGCCTGGCTCAAGTGCGGAATCACCGTGTGGTCATAGCTCACCATGCCAAACAAGTCACTGTTTTCATGTGCAGAGCACGCAATAGACGCGGCCACCGCTTGCAAGGTCTCCAGTTTGCTGGTCTGCCCCTGAAACTGCATGGAGCTGGACACATCGCAAATGGCGTACAGCGGGCTGGAGGCTTCTTGCTTAAACACGCGCACCTGCACCTGCTCATAAGGGTCGCGCAAGGTTTGCCGCAAATCCAGGCGCCTGGCATCCGGGTAGTCGACTAATGACACATGCTTGCTAAACTCGTCACCCGGGCCACGCTGTATGCCCAAATGCTCGCCAGCATGCACACTGGCTGAACGCCATGGCACCTGGTAAAAAAACGGCTGTGCGTAGGCTGGAATCATGCTGCCTTGGCCCGTGCCGGAACGCTGACGCTGGCCAGAATCTGGTTCGTCAGCTCGCGCGAAAGCTGGGTACGGCGGCTTTCAAACATCGGGTTTAGCACCAGGCGGTGGGCGATAATCTCGTGGAACACGGCATGAATATCCTCAGGATACAGGCTGTCGCGCTGCATCAGCCAGGCATGTACACGTGCCGCCTTGAGTAACATGCCCATGCCACGCGGGCTGGCGCCGGTGTGAATCAGGCGATTCACATCGACGCTATCAAGCTGGATACCAAACGCCGCAGGTGATTGTGTGGCTTGCCACAAGTCCAGCGCATAATCTTCCAGTACATCACTGGCGCGAATATGGCTTTGCAATACATCCGAGAACGCATTGAGCTGGTCATAAGCCAATACGCCGCCCTGCACTTGCTGGGTCAGGCGTTCGGCGTGCTGAAATTTCACGTCAAACATCAGCGCCTTGCGCAAGTCCCGGTCTTCAGGAATCTCAATCGGGATTTCCATCATAAAGCGGTCGCGGGCTGCGGATGGAATTTCAAACGTTTCGTTTTTTTCCACCTGGTTACGGTCAGCAAAGACCAGCATATGCGGCAAACGGTATTCTTTTTTAAACGCGTGCACATTGCGCTCGGCCATCACGCGCAACATCAGCGCATGCACTTGCGGCCTGGCACGGTTAATCTCGTTAAAGAAAAACACGGATAACTGTTCGCCTGCACGCAACAGCGGGCCTTCTTCCACTTTTGGGCGGCCATCTTCGCCTAAAAAAGTGTGGTAAATCAGGTCATTAGGCATTAAATCTACCGTGCCTTCAATACGTTCATAAGCGCCACCGAGGCCGCGCGCAATCGATTGCAGCAAAGTCGTTTTACCGACGCCCACACCACCTTCGAGCAGCACATGGCCACGCGCAAAAATAGCGATATTAATAGCGCGAATGGCTTTATCCTGGCCAACAACGACTTTTTTCACTTCATTTTCTAGCGTGAGCGCATGATCGCGCCAATCCGCCAATTGTGTTGCAATCGAGACAGATGTCATGGGTATCCCTTGTTTACAAATTCAGCCGGAGCTATGATGCCAAAGTAGCCTCTGGAATGGAGTGTTCTGACACCTGGTTGCATTTTGCGTACAGTCACGCTAATATGCAGACAGGTCTGTTCACTTTTTTCTAGTCTACTGCAGCCATTGAAAAAAAAGCAAGCGGATTTTTAGGGGTTATGGTGAATTTATTAACGATCGTGAATCAGACCAGACAGCGATACGGGCGCACTTGCAAGGCATATGCCACGCATGGCTTGTGGACACTAGGATTAAAACAATGGGGCAGGCATGCACCATTTTACAAGCTGCGTCATGAACTGGCGGCGTGGAACAGGCAACGTCTTGCGCAAGGCGGCGCCAGCAATGTGCTCAATGTCCAAGACGTTGCCACTATTCGCCAGTTGATAGACAACGCACAGCAACAATCGGTGGTGGCATTGTCCCCCACCCTGCTCGACCAATGGTTTTTTTTGGCGGTGGGCGCGATACAGGTGCAATCGCAAACCGGCAGCAGCCAAGCCTGGCAGTTATTTGACCAGTCTGTGCACAGCCAATTGACGCAGCCAGCGTTTCAGCGCTCATTGTCGTTTGGTGTACTCGTGAGTTTATGTGTGGTTTGGATGGCGTTCGCGCCAATCAAGCAAAAGCAGATACAACCAGCGGCCATGTCACCGCTGGAAACAGCGGTTGATCAGGCCGCAGGCGGCACGGTAGATCCAGTCACACTGAGTTTGCTCAAGCTGGCCTACCAAAAAATGCAAAACGGCAGCTGCCAACTGCCGCAGGCAGCCATGCTGCCAGAAAGACAACGACAAGCGTTTATCTTGTTTGTGACAGAAGGTAAGGTCGATGTTGACCAGGTAGAACACTTGCGGCAAGCGCTGGGATACGTCAGTTGCCTGTATCCGCAAGAACTGATGCGGCCGCAAGGGCGTGATCGTTTACCAAGAGAATAAGCGCGAAAGCACAAGCGAAAGATCGGGAACCCTGCAAGTCGGGATTAAAGGATAAGTGATGAACATGCGAGAAAAAATACTGAATATCGCCAGCAGCCTGTTTGATAGTAGAGGCATACAGGCTTCGGGCGTTGACACCATCATACTGGAAGCAGGCGTGGCCAAAGCCACCCTGTATAAACACTTCCCTAGCAAAAACCAGCTGATTACGGCCTATCTGCGTGATAAGTCAGACAAATTTTATGTCTGGCTCAATACGCAGCTTGCATCGAAAAAAACCGAGTCGCTTGAGTTATTGTTATTGCTATGCGAGCTGATGGAACAATGGATCAGCCAGCCAGAGTTCCGCGGCTTGCCTTTCCATATTGCGGCGGTTGAATTCCCGGAAGCTGAGCATCCCATCAATCAGTACTCTGTGGTATTGTCGGCTGAGTTGCAAGGCTATTTATGCAAAATTGCCCGCCACGCTGGTGCCAAAGACCCCGAAGCACTCGGTCAGCAGCTCACCATCCTGTTTGAAGGTGCGGCCTTGGTTGAGCGCCTGGCACCCAACAGCGGCGCAGCAAGCCGCGCCAAACTGGCAGCCATCACACTGGTGCGCAACGCGGTGTAATCTCCACGGCTGCTATCTGTGATCAGGTAGCAGCCTGCTTGTGCTTAAGCCGATGCTTTTGCTGTATAGACCTGAGCAATGCACTGCGTGGCCATGGTGGCCACATTAAACAACTCAGCCTGTGTTGCACCACTAGCCGCCTGCACCGTCATCCCCTGATGCACCGTCATCACCAGTTTGGCCAGTACCGCCGGGTCAGCCGAGGCCAACAAATCATTTTCATTGATCGCACGCGCAAAACGCTGAGCCAGTTGACCTTCGAGCGTCTGGCGATAGCCGCCTAGTAAGGTCTTGATTTCAGCCGACTCGGCACTGCATGCCAATGCACCCTGCGTCACCAGGCAACCGACAGGATGCGACTGATCCGTGAGCATCTGCGCTGCCTGCGATAGCATTAACTGCACCACGGCCACGGCGGTCGGCTGCGCAAGCGAAGCCGCCAGAAAACTCGCCGGGCCTTGCACATAACGCTCAACCGCCTTTTTAAATAAAGCTTCTTTGCTGCCATAGGCGGCATAAATGCTGGCTTTATTCATCTCCATCACCGCCATCAAGGTGCTCATAGAAGCCCCTTCATAACCATGTTGCCAAAAGGCATGCATGGCATTCTCCAAGGCAGTCTCGTAATCAAAGGCCACGGGCCTGCCGCGTTTCTTCGCAAGTGTTTCTACCGTCATTCTCATTCACCTGTGTGATTTTTAGATTATTATACCACTTGGTAAAAAATATGTTGACAACTTTATCATCCATGATTTAGTATTTATTTACCGATTGGTATTTAATAATTAAAGCATCATTAACAAGGAGTTAAACATGAGTGTTTCACAACAGCGCATTGCATTGATTACAGGCGGCAACCGTGGCATCGGCTTTGAAACTGCCAAAAAACTGGGCGAACAAGGCATTAAGGTCATCATCGGTGCCAGAGATTCGCACAAAGGTGAGCAAGCCGTGGTTGAGCTGAAAGCCCTGGGGGTAGACGCAGAGTACCTGCACTATGACGCGACGCAGGCCAACGCACCACAAACGGTCGCCGCAGCCTTAGCGTCACGTTTCGGCAAACTGGATATCCTGGTCAACAATGCAGGCATCCTCAAAGAAGAACTGATCGGCCAGAACAACACCTTAACGGTGAATCAAGACACGCTGAAAACAACCTTCGAAGCTAACTTCTTTGCCGTGGTCGCACTGACACAAGCACTGATTCCCTTACTGCAACGCTCCCCTGCCGCACGTATTGTTAATTTATCCAGCATCCTCGGCTCACAAACCCTGCACAGCGCGCCTAACTCGCCGATTGAGGCCGCCAAAGGCCTGGCTTATAACGCCTCAAAGTCTGCTTTGAATATGTTTACCATCCACCTGGCACACGCGTTAAAAGACAGTCATATCAAGGTTAACTCGGCCCATCCAGGCTGGGTCAAAACCGAATTAGGCGGAGCCAATGCACCAATGGAAATCAGTGATAGCTGGAAAACCTCCTTCAGACTGGCGACACTAGATGAACAAGGTCCAACAGGTGCTTATTTTCACGAAGACCAACCACTGCCATGGTAAACAGCCCGCACGCGCGCGTGGCACTCCAGCGTAAGCTGGTATTTGCCATGCTGATGTCACTGGTAACAGTGAATATAGTCAGCCTGTCTATCTTGTGGATGCATCAGGTGCCAACGGCATTACTGTTTGAGAAATGGCTAACCAGTATTAGTGTGGCGTGGCCGATTGTATTTGTCAGCATATTGATCGTTGCGCCGCATTTACTGAGACTGACAGAGCGGCTGGTCAAAGAGCCGACCTAGCGTAAGCAGGGATTGTTAGCACACCAACGCTTTAAATTAAAAAACTCTACCTGTGCAGAGTTTTTTATATGCCTACGCGCGCAATCATGCGCTGGATAAACCGCGATAGGTCTGTATTGATGCAAACTCAATCAAATGAGGAGGCAAGAACGGTGACAATAGAAACACACAGCAGCCGACCGAATGACGAATAGATGCACGCCATTAGTCAGATAGAGCCTAATGACTCAACGACATTAGAACGGTTTGCGTGGTTCTAAATGACGGAAAATAATGCGGCCTTTATCCATGTCGTAAGGGGACATTTCAATAGTGATTTTATCACCGGCCAGAATACGAATTTTATGCTTGCGCATTTTACCGCCAGTATAAGCAATTAATGTATGACCATTATCCAGCTTGACGCGGTAGCGCGCATCCGGCAGGATCTCAGTCACTGCACCTTGCATTTCAATCAACTCTTCTTTTGCCATTAATCATCCTTGTAACAATAAAAAAGCCCGGAATTTCCGGGCTTTTTCCGGTAGATTGCCTAAGCAACCTTGCGGACAGGCTTTAAATTATTCAATGATTTGAATGTTTGCAGCTTGTTTGCCTTTAGGGCCAGTAGCCACTTCAAAGCTTACGCGTTGATTTTCTTTCAAAGTTTTGAAACCTGCAGATTGAATTGCAGAGAAGTGTGCGAACAAATCTTCGCCGCCGTTATCAGGAGTAATGAAACCGAAACCTTTTGAATCGTTAAACCACTTAACAGAACCTGTTACCATAATAAATCCTTGGATAAAAAATAAAAAAACGGGTTAATACCCATAAATACGAGGATCAAGATGGCGAGAAGTAACGATAGAACCAAAAGATAGAACCGGAGAACAACAACACTACTTGAACTTCGTGAGGGTGAACTATGCACGCAATATTGAATATTAGCAACAAGTATTTTATAAAAAATCGTGCATTCAACGCGATTAGTGGTTAATTTACGACAAATAGTGTTTCTAGCGCTTAAACATCACAGCGTCACCACACGTCAGGGATCCCTTTCAGCAGATAATCCATAAAAGCCCTCACCTTATTGGTCATCGCATGCCGGTCACGAAAACAAGCATAAAACTCTAACGGCAAACTGGCAGACGATGCCGGAGCCGGTTGAAACAATGAGACCAAACTGCCGCGCTGAATATCTTCGTTTGCCACAAAGGCAGCCAGCCGTGCGATACCCGCACCCTCAACTGCCAAACGATGCAGTGAATCAATATCGTTACAGATCATGCTGGGCGTGATTTCAGGCACATAATGCAGGCCGTTGCGATTAAACTCCCAGCTAAGTAGCCGTCCATCTACCGGCACACGAAACATCAGGCAATCATGCTCAGACAGCTGTTCAGGCTGGCTTGGTGTGCCTTTTCTTAACAGATAATCAGGCGACGCGCAAAACAACACCGGCACGCTGGCAATTTTTCTCGCCACCAGGCCAGGTTCAAGCTGCTGCTTGAAGCGAATACTAATATCAATATCCTGCGTGACATGATCCAGACTATGATCAGACAGCACTAACTCAATAGACACTTTAGGAAAGTGACGGGTAAAGGCTGGGATCAGTGGCATCAAGACGTGACGACCAAAAGCAACCGATGACCCGATTTTTAAGCGGCCTTGTGGTTGCCCATGAAATTCAGTAATGACCGATTGCGCCCTGGCGAGCGCCTCTATCACAGGCTGCACCTCAGCATAATAAAGCTCGCCGCTTTCGGTCATGGCCAGTTTGCGGGTGGTGCGCACCAGCAGGCGCGCACCTAATGATTTTTCCAGCCGCTGGATGTTTTGGCTAGCCGCCGCCGCGGTAATCCCCTGCAACCTTGCACCAGCGGCGATACTGCCCGCCTGCACGGCTTTTACAAAACTTTCTATGCTGCGTAGTGTATCCATAAACTATCGGCTCAATAAAACCATTCGATAGTTTATCTTTATAGTGATTCAACATTCAAGTGGCTACCCCGGCATGCACACCCTGAATATAGTGTCATCACGCACTAGGAGAGCATGATGACGCAAACAAACAACCATTTTTACAAGATCCCCAAAAGATATACGCCTTATGTATTTGCATTTTTGATGGCAGGCATCATGGCATTTTTAATGTCTATGGTGATTGTGGCGGCAAATAGCGGCATGCAGGCGGGCTATTTATTCCGTGTCTTGCACGCGTATGCGCTGGCCATGCCGATTGCGTTTCTGTGCGTGCTGATTGTGAGGCCTGTGGTCATGTATCTTGTACAGCGGTTGGTTGACACGGCTTAATATCAACCTGCGATCAGGCTGGCAGAAAACAAAAAACGGATGCGCAAGGCATCCGTTTTTACTTATTTCAACTGGCCACCTTAAAACAGCGGTGCATACAGTGCCACCAACAAATATCCAATACCCGCCCCTGCCAGCACGTCGCTTGGGTAATGCAAACCGAGTACGACACGCGAGATGCCAACCAGCACAACAAACGGGTAAACGATAGGAAACAATTGCGGATAATGTTGTACGGCAACCATGCCGAATGCAACCGCGTGCAAGGTGTGTCCAGAAGGAAAACTGAAGTAATCAAGCGGGGTGCCACTTAACAGCACGTCCTGCCGGACCTGAAATGGTCTTGGACGGCTGGTGCGGTGCTTGAGCCATTTGTAAACCAGCGTACCAGTAAAGCCTGCAGTCAGCATATGCAGGCAAGCATACCAACCAGCGGAGCCTTGCGTGAGTGCAATCACGAGCATCAGCAGATACCAGAACATGCCATCGCCCATGCGCGAAATAGCACGAAACAGGTTGCGAATGAGACGGTATTGCCCTGTATGGCTGACTTTGACACACAACCGACTGTCTACCGACTGCACCCAACCCAGGGTTTGTTGTAGTTTCAGCATCTCAAGTCCTTTCCGGGGCTCGCCCCGACTATGCTTCTTGGGTAAGCTTAGTCTGACTGTGATGCTTGAAACTATCGTGAAGAATTAATGAAATTAATATGACGGCGGGGGTTTATTTCCACAACACGCGATAAATAAAGCCCGGGAAGGATAGCACCAGAAACACACATAAGGTGATGCTATAGAACTCCCAGCCTTGCGGCCACACCTGGCCCATGACAAAGCGCTCAACCAGATAGCCGATCACAAGCGTGATGAAGTAGGCAGGGAGCAGCACGGCAAAGCGCTGCCAGAGTTGATTTACGGTGCCAATCAGGCCCAGCCACTTATCCGACACCCAGCCTAAATTAGCCATAAACAGCATCAATAATAAAAAGATCAGTTTAGCGGCCATGATTATTGCAGACTAATTAATAAGCTGTGGCCACACACACTAAGCAAAACCTCAGGGAACAAGCCCAGGCCCAGCAATGCGATGGCGTGCACACTCAATATAAAACGCATATCAAGCGGTGCGGTCAGTGGCGTATGGTCTTCCGGTGCATCAAAGTACATTTTGCGCACAATATTGAGGTAGTAAAACGCACCGATGGTGGCCATTAAGACCGCCAGCACCACTTGCCAGGTAAAGCCTGCCTGCCATGCGGCTTGAAGCACGGTAAACTTGGCATAAAAACCAATGGTGGGCGGAATACCAGCCATGCTGAACATAATGATTAACATTAGGAAGGCAAACCATGGATGGCGCTGATTGAGGCCTTTCAGATCATTGATTTCTTCGGCCTCAAAGCCCTGACGGCTCAATAACAAAATAATGCCGAAGCCTGCAATCGACATCAGCACATAGGCACTGATGTAAAAGAAGCTGGAGGCAAAGCCATTGGCATTTGCACTCATCATGCCAAACAGAATAAAACCCACATGCGATATGGTGGAATACGCCAACATACGTTTGAGGTTGGTTTGCACAATAGCGCTGAAATTACCAATGATGATCGACAACACCGCCATGAGCACCAGCATGTCCTGCCAGTCCATCGCCAGCGGATGCAGGCCTTGCACCAGTAACCGCACGGTCATGGCATAAGCGGCCAGCTTGGGCACTGAGCCTATCAGCAAGGTCATCGGCGTTGGTGATCCTTGATACACATCCGGTACCCACATCTGGAATGGCACGGCACCAAATTTAAAAGCAAGCCCTGCCACCACAAACACCAGCCCCAGAATCAGCACCGGGCTTTTCGATTGTTGTGCAATGCTATTGGCAATGTCGCTCACATCCAGGCTACCCGTCATGCCATATATCATGCTCATGCCATACAGCAACATGCCGGACGCCAGTGCGCCCAAGACAAAATACTTCATGGCCGCTTCTGACGCTTTAGGGTTATCACGGTCAAACGCGACCAGTGAATATAAGCACAATGACAGCAACTCAAGGCCGATGTAAATCGTCAGCATATTATGGCCAGACACCATGATCATCATGCCCAGCAAGCCAAACAACACCATGGCATAAAACTCGCCACGATACAGGTTGCGGTCTTGCAGATATTTGCGCGTATACACCAGAATCAACGAGGTGCCGAGATACATCATCAGTTTAATCACATCTGACAAGGTGTCGTCGATAAACATATGCGAGAAGGCAAAGCCGACGGCAGGCGTATGGGTTTTAAAAGTGAAAAAAGCGGCTGCAAGCAAGGTGAACTGGCTCAGACCATAAATCATGAAGCGATTTTTTGGCAGAATAAACAAATCCAGTAACAAAATAAACATGGCCATGCCCATCACGACCAGTTCCGGCAACAGGGTGAGCAAATCGAATTGCATATTATCCATTTTCTAACATCCTGCCTTAATAGCCGGTGACCGGCAATTTTGAAATTGCCATATGTTTCAAGAACTCAGTACTGGTGGCCTGCATCACCTCAGTGAGCGGTTGCGGATACACGCCAAACCCAATCACCAACAGTGCCAATATGCCAAGAATGAGAAACTCACGCTTATTGAGGTCGCTGAGCTCGGCGACATGATGATTGGTCACATTGCCGAAAAATACGCGTTTGGTCATCCACAAGGTATAAGCCGCGCCAAAGATCAAAGTGGTTGCAGCAAGAAAACCGACCCAGAAATTAAATTTCACCGCTGCCAGAATCACCATAAACTCACCAACGAACCCCGAGGTGCCCGGCAAGCCACTGTTGGCCATGGCAAACAACACCGCAAAGGCAGCAAATACCGGCATTTTGTTAACCACGCCGCCATAGGCCGAAATTTCACGGCTATGCACGCGGTCATACAACACGCCCACACTGAGGAACATGGCAGAAGAAATAAAGCCGTGCGAGATCATTTGCACCACGGCGCCTTCGAGTGCCAACTGGCTGAACATAAAGAAGCCCAGTGTGACAAAGCCCATGTGTGAGATGGATGAATAAGCGATCAGCTTCTTCATGTCTTTTTGCACCAGGGCAACCAACGCGATATAGACCACGGCGATCAATGACAACACGACCATGGCAGTACTGAAATAATGCGCCGCATCTGGTGCAATCGGCATGGCAAAGCGTAGGAAGCTATAGCCACCGAGTTTCAGTGCAATGGCCGCCAGCACCACAGAGCCGCCGGTTGGCGCTTCCACGTGCGCATCCGGCAGCCAGGTATGCACAGGCCACATCGGGATTTTCACCGCAAACGCCATAAAGAAGGCAATGAAGATATAAATCTGTGCCTGCATGCTCAGTGGCAACAGGTAGTAGTCTGCCAGCTCAAAGCTACCGGTTTGATGGTAGAGGTAAATAAACGCCACCAGCATCAGCAATGAGCCAAGCAAGGTATACAGAAAAAACTTAATTGTGGCGTAGACGCGATTCGGGCCGCCCCAGATACCGATCACCAGGAACATCGGGATCAGCATCGCCTCCCAGAACACATAGTAGAGAATCGCGTCCAATGACGAAAACACACCAATCATGATGCCGCTCATAATGAGGAAGGCCGCCATATATTGGGCAATATGTTTGGTAATCACTTCCCAGCCTGCCAGCACCACAATCACGGTGGTAAAGCTGGTCAGCAACACCAACGGCATCGAGAAGCCATCCACACCCAAGTGATAATGCATGTTGAAAGCAGGCACCCATGGCAGCAATTCTTCAAACTGGAAAAAGCCATCTTGTACATCAAACAAGGTATATAGCGGCAGTGTCACCACAAAACTGAGCAGGCTACCAGACAATGCCAGCCAACGCGTCAATGTGGCCTTATGGTCACCGCCGAGCAGCAATACCAGCACGCCGGACAACATCGGCAGCCAGACGGCCAGACTTAACCAGGAAATACTTGTGAGGTCGGCTTGCATCATTAGTTTATTTTGATAAAGAAAGTCATGAGAAGGAATACGCCGATAATCATGGCGAAGGCGTAGTGATAAATTAAACCGGATTGCAGATTGCGCACTTTTGCAGCAATTTTACCCATGGTGTTGGCAGTGCCATTGACCATGGCGCCATCAATCAGCGTGATGTCGCCATATTTCCATAACAAGCCACCCAGATAACGCGAGCCACCGGCAAAGAACTTTTCATTAAAACTGTCAAAGCCGTATTTGTTTTCCAGAATATTATAAATCACAATAAATCGCGCCTTGATCGCTGCCGGAATATCCGGGCGCTTCATATAAAAAAACCATGACAGCAACACGCCCGAAGCTGCCAGAAAGAATGGCAAGCTAGCAAAACCATGGATGGCCATACCAGCGGGGCTATGCATGAGTTCGTGATAATGATGCGCCAGGTGTTCCATGGCCGGATGTGCTTCAGGATTGACAAAAATCACGTTTTTGAAGAAGTCACCATACAGCATGGGTTCGAGTGCAATATAGCCAATGACCAGGGACGGAATTGCCAGTAATACCAGTGGCAAAGTGACCACCCAGCCTGGCTCGTGCGGATGATCATTCGGCCCTAAGCCATGGTGATGTTCTTCATCGTGCGCGTGGTCATCATCATGATGCGCATCGTCATGCTGTGCATCTGCGTGATCGTTGCTATGGGCTGCATGTGCATGGTCATCATGCTTGGCATGACGCCATTTCTCTTCACCGTGAAAGACCATGAAATACAAACGGAAAGAATAGAACGCAGTGACAAACACGCCGACGATAACAGCAAAGTAAGCAAAGCCGCTACCAGGAATATGCGACAACTCAACCGCTTCGATAATACTATCTTTGGAGTAGAACCCGGCGAAAAACGGCGTGCCGATCAAGGCCAGAGAGCCAATCAGCGACGTGATCCAGGTGACAGGCATGTATTTTTTCAGGTTACCCATATTGCGGATATCCTGATCGTGGTGCATGCCCATAATGACCGAGCCCGCGCCAAGGAATAGCAAGGCTTTAAAGAAGGCGTGTGTCATTAGGTGAAAAATCGCCACCGAGTAAGCAGAAGCACCTAATGCCACTGTCATATAGCCCAGTTGCGACAAGGTGGAGTAAGCCACCACACGTTTAATATCGTTCTGGATAATGCCCAGAAAGCCCATAAACAGTGCAGTAATCGCACCGATCACCATCACGGTGGATAATGCGGTCGTCGACAACTCATACAGTGGTGACATGCGGGCCACCATAAAGATACCGGCGGTGACCATGGTCGCGGCGTGAATCAGGGCAGAAATCGGCGTTGGGCCTTCCATCGAATCAGGCAGCCAGACATGCAATGGCACTTGTGCGGATTTACCCATGGCACCGACAAATAATAGCAGGCAAGTCACGGTCATTAAAGACCAGTTGCAGCTACCCAGCAAGTTAACTTGTGTGTTCGCCAGCGCTGGTGCATGTTGAAATACGGTGGCGTAATCAAGGCTGCCAAAATAATAAAGCACCATGCCTATGCCGAGTAAAAAACCAAAGTCGCCTACGCGGTTGACCAAAAAGGCTTTCAGGTTGGCATAAATGGCCGTGGGGCGCGTAAACCAGAAACCAATCAACAGGTAAGACACCAGGCCTACTGCTTCCCAGCCAAAGAACAACTGCATAAAGTTGTTGCTCATGACCAGCATCAGCATGGAGAAAGTAAACAATGAAATATAACTAAAGAAGCGGCTATAGCCCGGGTCTTCTGCCATATAACCGATGGTGTAGATATGCACCATGAGTGAAACAAATGTCACCACAACCATCATCATCGCGCTCAGATTGTCGATTAAAAAACCGACTTCAAAATGCACGTCACCAGATTCCAACCAGGTGTATACCGCTTCATTTAACGTAAACCCGTTTAAGGTCTGGTTAAAAATGCAGGCGGACAACACAAATGCCGCACCCACGCCAGCAATCGTAATGACATGGCCAGCCCAGCGTGGCAGATAGTTGCGGAAAACACCGACAATAGCAGCTGCGATGAGTGGCAGCAACGGAATCAATATCAGGATTTGTTTTATTGTCATCACACTTAACCTTTTAACTGATCCAGATCATCGACATTGATGGTGCGCAGATTACGAAACAGCACCACCAGAATCGCCAGGCCAATCGCGGACTCGGCGGCGGCCACCGTCAGGATAAAAAACACGAACACCTGACCAGCGATGTCGTTCAGGTAATGCGAAAAAGCGATGAAATTGAGGTTCACTGCCAGCAACATTAATTCAATCGCCATCAGCAAAATAATCACGTTTTTGCGGTTGAGAAAAATACCAATCACGCTAATAGCGAACATCAGGGCACCCAGAATCAGGTAATGCGACAAACCGACCATGATTATTTTTTCTCCTCTACAGGCACTGCCACTGGCGGTGGTTCAACTTCAGCAGGCATGGATACAATACGCAGCCTGTCGCTACGTTTTACTTTGACCTGGTCGGCCGGATTCATAGATTTACTATCTTTACGCTCACGCAGCGTGAGCACAATGGCGGCAATCATCGCCACCAGCAACACCACGGCCGCTAGCTCAAACGGCAGCAGATAGTCGGTATACAGTACTTTACCCAGCGCGGCAGTATTGCTGTAATTGGCGGGCAGTTCAACGGCCTGACTAGGGTGCAGGTTTTTCTCGGCCAGCACCATGGTCATTTCGACCACCATCAAGACGCCGATCAGACCGGCCATGGGCAGGTATTCCCAGAAACCTTCGCGCAATTTGTCGAGGTTAATATCCAGCATCATGACTACAAACAAAAACAGCACCATCACCGCACCGACATAGACCAAAATCAAGGCAATGGCTAAAAACTCGGCCTCTAGCAACAGCCAGATACCGGCCGCCGTAAAAAACGCCAACACTAGGAACAGCGCTGCATGCACCGGGTTGCGCGTGGTAATCACACGGATGCCCGAGAATAGCAAAATGGCTGACAGTACGTAAAAAACAATATCGGTAAATAACATGATTATTCCTGTGTGCCCTTATCGATAGACCTTGTCCTGGGCGCGGTCTTCTGCAATCTGCGCCTCGTACTTGTCGCCTACTTCCAGCAGCATTTGCTTGGTATAAAGCAAGTCGCCCCGCTGCTCGCCGTGGTAGTCAAAAATACGCGTTTCCACAATGCTGTCGACCGGGCAAGATTCTTCACAAAAGCCGCAAAAAATACACTTAGTCAGGTCAATATCGTAACGTGTGGTACGGCGGGTGCCATCCTCACGCTGGTCAGACTCAATGGTAATCGCCATCGCCGGGCAAACCGCCTCACACAATTTGCAGGCAATGCAACGCTCTTCGCCGTTAGGGTAGCGACGCAAGGCGTGCAACCCGCGAAAACGATTCGATTGCGGTGTCCGCTCTTCGGGATACTGAATCGTAATCTTTTTGGCAAAGAAATAGCGTCCGGTCAGGGCCATGCCTTTGAGCATTTCCACTAACATCAAACTGCCTAATGTATTTTTAATCGAATTCAACATGGTAAGGTTTCCAAAATCCCTGTTTGTGCAGCGCCCGGTTTAGTGGAACAAATAAGCCCATTGCGTTTGCATCATCGCCCCAACCACAACAATCCAGACCAGCGTGATGGGAATAAATACTTTCCAGCCCAGACGCATGATCTGGTCATAACGGTAACGCGGAAAGGTCGCGCGGAACCACAAAAACAGGAACAGCAAGAAAGCCACTTTTGCCAGCAACCACAAAATACTGTCTGGCAAGAAAGGCACAGGGGACAACCAGCCACCGAGGAACATCAATGCCGCCAGCATGGAAACCAGCATCATATTGGCGTATTCAGCCAGGAAAAACACCGCGAACGCCATGCCGGAATATTCAACGTGAAAACCGGCCACAATTTCAGATTCACCTTCGGCGACGTCAAATGGCGCACGGTTGGTTTCAGCCACGGCACTGATGAAATACACCACAAATAAGGGGAACAACGGCAGGAAATACCAGTGCCAGAAACCACCCTCTTGCCCCATGACAATCGTGCCCAGGTTGAGCGAGTTGGCACACATGAGTACGCCCACCAGGGTAAAACCCATGGCGATTTCGTAAGAAACGATTTGTGCCGCTGAGCGTAACGCCCCCAAAAAGGCATACTTGGAGTTAGACGCCCAACCGGCAATAATCACGCCATACACCGCCACTGAGGTCATCGCCAAAATATACAATAAGCCAGCATCCACATTGGCTAATACCAAGGTGGCATCAAACGGGATCACCGCCCATGCAGCAAACGCTGGCGCAATCGCCAACACCGGCCCAATAAAAAACAGGGCTTTGTTCGAGGCGGTTGGCAGGATAATTTCTTTAAACAGCAGCTTTAAGCCATCTGCCAATGGTTGCAGCAAGCCCCAATAACCGACACGGTTAGGGCCGATACGCACTTGCATATAACCGATGACCTTACGCTCGGCCAAAGTGAGGTAAGCCACGCCTATCATCAGTGGCAGCACAATCGCCACAATTTTAATCAGCGTCCACACCACCAGTTGCACATCTGCCCAGTAGGATCCAAATAATTCAGCGAAGAATTGCATGTTATGCCATCTCGGTCAGTTGTTTTTCGTAAATCGCCACTTGATCGGTCGATGCTTTTTCAATCGTAATATCACCCATGAGGTCACCCAAACCAGCCGTTAACGGATGCGCCGCAGCCACACGTACGCAGCCTTTTGCCACATGGTTATCAGCACGTACTTTAAGCACTGCACTGCCTTTGTCCTGACGCGCAACGACGATATCACCATCTTGCAAGCCCAGCTCAGCCAGTTGCTCAGCACGCATGCGTGCCATCGGGCGCACGTTGTATTTGGTTTTTTGCAGCGGCGCCGAGCGACGCACAATCGGGTCAGATTCGTATTGCGGCACTTCACCAATGCGTTGCAAACCTTCTTTTTTGATATTGACCTGAATCTCAACCAACTCTTTCAGGTTGTTGTTCAGGCTACGCCACACCACGGCAGACGGTTTTTCATCATTAAAGATGGCGTTTTTCACTTCTTCAGAGCTATTAAACTCAAAGCCTGGCAGCCCCAGTGTATTGGCTAGCACACGCAGTACTTTCCAGCCCGGACGACATTCACCTAATGGGCGCGTCACAGCCTGAAAGCTCTGTACACGGCCTTCCATGCTCATAAACGTACCAGAGGTTTCAGTGAACGGTGCAATCGGCAATAAAATATCGGCGTTATCCAGCGCAGCAGACTTATAAGCCGTGAGTGCAATCACGCACTCTGCTTTCGCCATGGCATCGCTGGCCAGGGCTGCATGCTGGCAATCCAGCTCAGGCTCAATATTCAGCAACAGGTAGGCTTTGCGAGGCACCTCAAGCATGGCGCGCGCATGCATACCAGTAGCTGAAGGCATCACGCCCATCAGGTGCATGCCGGTACTGTTGGCGGCTGGCGGCAATATACCGCCTTTAGCACCAGTAATACCGCCGATGGCTTCGGCCATACTATACATCTCGGTAAAACGGGGATCACTCAAGGCCATATTGCCCAAGAAAATACCGACCTTAGGCGCAATCAGAATCACTTCATCACTGATACCGGCCAGGCACTCGGCAATTTTCTGTGTGTTCGGACGTACCTGGATTTCTTCCAGTAACTTATTCAAGGTAGGTGGCAAGCACAGTGACAGCTTTTGCAGGCCAGACATGGCTTTTAACACCTGCCCCAGCACATTGACCATATCATTCGGGCGCACAATCACTTTGTGTGCAATATCCATCAGCGGATCATTATCGAGCGGGCTGACAATACATAACTCCGCGCCATTCGCGACCGCCTTGCGGATACGCTGCGCCAGCAATGGGTGCTCATTGCGCAGGTTGGAACCGATCAACAGGATACGATCAAGCTCTTCGATTTCCTGGATATTGCAGCCCATCCACGGTGTGCCGGTACGTTTACCATCCAGGCGGAAGTCAGTCTGGCGCAGACGGTAATCCACATTGCCGCTGCCCAGGCCTTCAGCCAGCTGTTTAACCAGGTAACCTTCTTCCATGGTGCTATTTGGGGAAACCAGCACGCCCAGGGCTTCGCCACCGTGCTCTTTGGTAATATCTTTTAATTGCCCGGCTGCAAACTCTAGCGCCGTTTTCCAGTCGGTTTCCTGCCATTGGCCGTTGTGCTTGATCATAGGCACTTTCAAACGGTCAGGGCTATTGAGGCCTTCGTAAGAGAAACGGTCGCGATCAGACAACCAGCACTCGTTAATAGATTCTTTTTCGCGTGGCAGTACGCGCATGACTTTATTGTCTTTGACGTGCACTTCAATATGCGAACCCAGGCCATCATGTGGCGCAATCGAAGGCCTGCGTACCAGCTCCCAGCTACGTGCAGAATAACGGAACGGCTTGCTGGTCAATGCACCCACCGGGCACAAATCAATAATATTGCCGCTCAGCTCTGAATTCACAGATTGGTCAACATAGGCGGTAATTTCAGCATGCTCGCCACGATTTACCAAGCCTAGCTCCTGCATACCACCGACCTCTTTGAGGAAGCGTACGCAGCGTGTACATTGAATACAACGTGTCATATCGGTGCTCACCAACGGGCCGATATTTTTATTGAACACCACACGTTTTTCTTCGGTATAACGCGAGCCGGAGGCGCCATAAGCCACCGCAATATCCTGCAAATCGCACTCACCGCCCTGATCGCAAATCGGGCAATCCAGCGGGTGGTTAATCAGCAAAAATTCCATCACGCTTTGTTGCGCTTCAACGGCAGACTTACTACGGGTATAAATCTTCATGCCATCGGCCACCGGCGTCGCACAGGCGGGCAATGGCTTGTTGAATTTTTCTACCTGCACCAGACACATACGGCAGTTGGCCGCCACCGATAATTTTTTGTGGTAACAAAAACGTGGGATGGCAATGCCTGCCGCGTCCGCAGCATCAATGATGGTGCTGCCGTGTTCGACTTCTAGTGGTTTGCCGTCAATTTCAATGTTTAGCATGTGATTACCGTTAAGCTTGATAGCGTTTATTTACCATCGACCATGGACTTGCCATGCTGGATATAATATTCAAATTCTGGGCGGAAATGCTTGATAAAGCTGAGCACCGGCGTCGCTGCCGCATCGCCCAGCGCACAAATGGTGCGACCAGAAATGTTATTGCTTAAATCTGTTAGCAGGTCCAGGTCTTCCATCTTGCCTTTGCCGTCAACAATGCGCTCAATGATGCGGTATACCCAGCCAGTGCCTTCACGGCACGGCGTGCATTGACCGCAGCTTTCTTCATAAAAGAAGTAGCTCAGGCGTTTAAGCGTTTTCACCATACAAGTGGTTTCGTCCATGACGATCATGGAACCGGCACCCAGGCTTGAGCCCGCTTTGCTCAGGCCATCATAATCCATGGTGGCATTTTCAATGGCGCTGGCTGGCATGACAGCGGTAGATGGGCCACCAGGAATCACGGCCTTCAATTGGCGGCTTTTCCAGATACCGCCAGCCATTTCCAGCAAGTCTTTAAAAGGCGTGCCCATTTTGATTTCATAGTTGCCCGGCTTTTCCACATGGCCAGACACCGAGAACAATTTGCTACCACCAGAGTTAGGCACGCCAAGGTCAGCAAAGGCTTGGCCGCCATGCTGCATAATCCAGGGGATAGACGCATAACTTTCAGTGTTGTTCACATTGGTTGGCTTACCAAACACGCCATAACTGGCAGGGAACGGTGGTTTGAAGCGTGGCTGGCCTTTTTTGCCTTCAATTGACTCAATCAAGGCGGTTTCTTCACCACAGATATAAGCGCCATAGCCATGCACGGCATACAAATCAAAACTGAACTCAGACCCAAACAGGTTTTCACCCAGGTAGCCCGCCTCGCGTGCTTCAGCCAGTGCGGCTTCAAAAATCTCGTAATCCTGCCAGATTTCGCCGTGAATATAGTTGTAACCCACGCGCGCACCTAAGGTGTAAGCCGCGATGGCCATGCCTTCAATTAGTTGGTGCGGGTTATAGCGAATGATGTCACGGTCTTTAAAGGTGCCTGGTTCGCCTTCATCGGTATTACACACCAGGTATTTGGTGCCATCGTAATAACGTGGCATAAAGCTCCACTTAAGGCCGGTCGGAAAACCGGCGCCACCGCGACCACGCAAATTAGAGACTTTGACTTGACCAATAATCTCAGGCGCTTTGACTTTCTCGGCGACCAGGCGCTTGAGTTGTACATAACCGCCCAGCTTTTCATAGGTTGCCAATGAAGCAGGATTGTCTTCTGCCAGCGTGCGTAAGGTGACCAGCGTCTGACCAGCCAGGTCGGTCTTGACCACAGGCTGATTGTTCACGGTTGCGTTTGAAGTCTTTGCCATGTCAGTTTCCTAGCCCTTGTTCAACGCGTTAATGAGGGCATCCACTTTTTCAGTGGTCAAAAATTCGTGCATTTCACTGTTATTCACATGCAGCAACGGCGCACCACCACAACAGCCCATGCACTCGCCTTCTTTTAGGCAAAACTTGCCATCTGGTGTCACTTCGTTAAAACCAACGCCCAGCTTATGCTGCAAGTGCTCTACGATTTCGTCCGAGCCACGCAGCATGCAAGAAATATTGGTACAGATCGTGATCTTGTGCTCACCGACTGGGTCCAGATCGTACATATTGTAGAAAGTCGCGACTTCTAGTGCCGCGATTTCCGGAATGCGCAAATACTTGGCAACCTCAGAAATACTTTCCTTGGATAACCAGCCACGTTCCATTTGAACAATGCGCAAGGCCGACATCACCGCCGCCTGACGCCTGTCTTTTGGATATTTGGACAGTTCGTATTCAATCTTTTCAACTGATTCTGCACTGAGCATGCTTGACCCTTACTATCTTTCCGATCCGTGCTATCTCGTCGCTCGGTTATCTATCAATTTCACCGAACACAATGTCTTGTGTACCAATAATGGCTACCAGGTCAGCAATCATGTGACCTCGTGTCATTTCGTCCAATGCGGCCAAATGCGGAAAACCCGGCGCACGGATTTTCAAACGATATGGCTTATTGGCGCCATCAGACACCATATAAATGCCAAACTCGCCTTTGGGATGTTCCACCGCCGCATAAGCCTCGCCTGCAGGCACATGAAAGCCTTCGGTAAACAACTTAAAGTGGTGAATCAAGTCTTCCATATTGGTTTTCATGCCTTCGCGGTTAGGCGGCGCAATCTTGTTATCATCAGTGATCACCGCACCTGGATTTTTGCGCAGCCAGTCAATACATTGCTTGATGATGCGGTTAGATTGACGCATTTCTTCCACGCGCACCAAGTAACGGTCATAACAGTCGCCGTTGACACCAATCGGGATATCAAAGTCCATTTTGTCATAGACTTCATAAGGCTGTTTCTTGCGCAAATCCCAAGCAATGCCGGAGCCGCGCAGCATGGCCCCCGTCATGCCCAGCGCCAACGCACGCTCAGGCGTCACCACACCAATGCCCACCGTGCGCTGCTTCCAGATACGGTTATCGGTTAACAGTGTTTCGTATTCATCAACATAGGTTGGAAAACGCTTGGTAAAGTCTTCAATAAAATCCAGCATGGAACCCTGACGGTTCTCATTCAGTTTTTTGATCTCATCTGCGCTGCGGAATTTGGTGGTTTCGTGCTGCGGCATTTTTTCCGGCAAGTCACGATAGACACCACCCGGACGGTAATACGCCGCATGCATACGCGCGCCAGACACCGCTTCATAGACATCGAACAGGTCTTCACGCTCGCGGAATGCGTACAAAAACACGGTCATGGCACCGACATCCAGCGCGTGTGCGCCCAGCCACAGCAAGTGGTTGAGGATACGGGTAATTTCGTCAAACATGACGCGGATATATTGCGCACGCACGGGCACGTCTATGCCGAGCATTTTTTCAATCGCCATCACATAGGCGTGCTCGTTAGCCATCATGGATACATAATCCAGGCGGTCCATATACGGCACACTTTGCAGATAGGTACGGTTTTCGGCCAGCTTTTCTGTGCCGCGGTGCAACAAGCCAATATGCGGGTCAGCACGCTGAATCACTTCACCGTCAAGCTCCAGCACCAAACGCAACACCCCGTGCGCCGCAGGATGCTGCGGGCCGAAGTTCATGGTGTAGTTTTTAATTTCAGCCATGGTGCGCACCTTCGTCACGAATCACGCGCGGCACATTATTGCGCTGCTCTATAGACACAGGCTGATAAATCACGCGCTGCTGCACCGGGTCATAACGCATTTCAACATTACCAATCATGGGGAAATCTTTGCGGAAAGGATGGCCGACAAAACCATAGTCTGTCAGCAGGCGGCGTAAATCAGGATGGTTTTCAAACATGATGCCATACAGATCAAACGCTTCGCGCTCAAACCAGTTAGCCACCGGCCAGATATCGACCAGGGTCGGGAACACCGGAAAATCATCGTCAGCGGCAAAGGCGCGGATACGCACACGCTGGTTCAGGCTCACCGACAGTAAATGCAATACAACGGCATAGCGCTGACCTTCCCAGCGGCCATCGCCATAATCGGAATAATCGACGCCACACAAGTCAATCAGCTGTTCAAATTTAAGCTCAGCATGCGTTTTAAGTCTTTCAGCCACCGCTAACAGGTGCTTCACATGCACTTCTACGGTGATCTCACCCAGCTTCTGCTCCAGCCTGATTACCCCATCACCCAAGGCCAACTTGAGCTGCGCGGACAAATGTTCGAGTTTTGCGGACATAGTTTAATTTCTTGAGCTTAAGTATTTGCGTTTTTTGATCTGGAATCAGGTTCTGGCGATGGTGTTGGTGCGTTTGATTTTCTTTTGCAACTGGATAATGCCGTATAACAAAGCCTCAGCCGTTGGCGGGCATCCAGGCACATAGACATCCACCGGCACAATGCGGTCACAGCCGCGCACCACTGCATAAGAATAATGATAATAGCCGCCGCCATTGGCACAGCTACCCATAGAGATCACCCAACGCGGCTCGGCCATCTGGTCGTACACCTTGCGTAAGGCCGGTGCCATTTTATTCACCAGCGTACCCGCCACAATCATCACGTCAGACTGACGCGGGCTAGGACGAAACACGATACCAAAGCGGTCCAGATCGTAACGCGAGGCACCGGCATGCATCATTTCTACCGCACAGCAGGCCAGACCAAATGTCATCGGCCATAAAGAACCGGTCCGTGTGTAGTTAATCACCGTGTCTAGCGTGGTCGTGACAAACCCTTTTTCCAATACGCCTTCAATGCTCATTTTGCATTAATCCCATTCAAGGGCGCCCTTCATCCACTCAAAGATGAAGCCGACCACCAATACAAACAAAAAGACCATCATCGCCCAGAAGCCAGCAGACCCAATCTCTTGGATCACCACCGCCCACGGGAAAAGAAATGCAATTTCCAGATCAAACAGAATAAATAGAATGGCGACCAGATAGTAGCGCACATCGAATTTCATGCGGGCATCTTCAAACGCCTCAAAGCCGCACTCATAAGGAGAGTTTTTTTCCGCATCAGGTTTGTGCGGAGAGAGAATTTTACCTGCCAGCAACGGCCCCAAGCCTACGCCCAGGCCGACCAGGATAAACATCAGAATTGGGAAATAGTTTTCTAACACTGATTTGCCTTAATCGATCATGTTAACAAGTGATTTCAATGCAACATGCCCAACAGCACATTGAAATACTCCCAAACAACCAATTCCCATCCAGCCACGTCGCCAAAACAACATAGGACTGGTGCCGTCGGCGAGACTCGAACTCGCACGACTTTCGTCACTACCCCCTCAAGATAGCGTGTCTACCAATTCCACCACGACGGCTAAGTATTAATTAGGAATATCTTTGGGTGTATTTTCAACTGGCTTGGCAGCTTCAACTGCTTCACCTTTGGCCGGAGCCTGTTGTGTCAACGCGGATTTAACCACGCTGCCAGAACTCGCTTTATGACTGGACATAAATGCCAGCGTCAAGCTCGTTGCAAAAAACACTGTAATAAAAATCGATGTCAGCTTGCTGAGCAAGTTAGAAGAGCCGGAGACACCGAACAAACTGCCGGAGGCACCACTTCCAAAGGCGGCACCCATATCGGCGCCCTTGCCATGCTGTAATAAGACCAAGCCAATCACGGCAGCGGCTGCCAACACATGAATGACTAGAATGACATTTTCCATATTTCTTTAATCCATTGATTGAATAACGATCAAGCTTTTGGCATTTTCGCTATCTAGATGACGCTATTTTCAGGAACGGCCTGACATATTTTTATAAATTGCTCCGCATCTAGCGAGCAACGACCGACCAGCGCGCCGTCTATTTCCTTCTGATTTAATAATTGTACCGCATTTTGCGGATTTACGCTGCCCCCGTAGAGGATTTTTAGCGAGTCTGCCGCGCTTTGATCTGCTGCCGCAACGGTCTCGCGAATAAACTGATGCATGGCCACAGCCTGTTCAGCCGAGGCGGCCAAACCGGTGCCAATCGCCCAGATAGGCTCATAAGAAACAATCGTCTGCGCAAATGCCGCGCCGCCAAACAAACGGATAATGGTTTCCAGCTGCTTACCGACCACACGCTCCATCACCCCGGCTTCGCGCTCCAGCAAGGTTTCCCCCACACACAAAATCGGGATTAACCCATGACGCTTGGCCATGATGAATTTTTCTGCGATGTTTTCATCCGACTCGCAATAAGCGGTACTGCGCTCAGAGTGACCGATAATCACATAGCGTGCGCCAAAATCGCGCAACATGTCTGCGCTCACCTCGCCGGTATAGGCGCCCTGCTCCACCTTGGCAATATTTTGCGCCCCCCAACCCACATTGGTGCCTGTGAGCAGAGACTGTACTTGCGCCAAATAAGGATACGGCACACACACGACGACGTCTGCATGCGCTAAAGGTTGCAAACCTTGCAGGTAATCATGCACCAATGCCTGGTTACGGGCCAGATTGCCATGCATTTTCCAGTTGGCAACGACTATTTTGTGTGGGGATAAGGGGGTAATATCAAGGCGGGGCATGCAGAAATTAACTCACAATGTGCAGAGCGTTAGCTCGGTTGAATTCGCGTTGCGCGAATTTTACGCCCGCACACCGAGAGCGGCAAGCACAACAGGGCGTATCGCAACGAATCAACCGCCTTCGCGCAACACACCCTTGATTCACCGATGAAGCGTTAAGCGCTTAAAAATGGATAATCGGTATAGCCATGCTCAGTGCCACCGTAGAAGGTTGCCGAGTCTGCGGCATTGAGTGGCGCATTATTAGCAAAGCGCGCCACCAGGTCAGGGTTGGCAATAAACGGCACACCGTAGGCTACAGCATCGGCATGGCCGCTGGCAATCGCCGCATCGCCACGCGCCTTGTCATAGCTAAGGTTTGCGATATAACCACTGTTAAACCATTGACGGAACGCCGCAAAATCAAAAGACTCAGATTCGCCACCGCCATGAATGCCACCTTCTACCGCGTGCAGATAAGCCAGGTTAAATGCATTTAACGCCTGCGCCACATAATTAAATGTTTGCTGCGGCTGACTATCTTGCATGTCATTAAATGGGTTCACTGGCGATAAACGCACACCAACTTTGTCAGCCCCTATGGTATTCACCACGGCCTGTACCACTTCGAGCAAAAAGCGCGTTCGGTTTTCAAGCGAGCCACCATATTGGTCCTGACGCTGATTGGTGCCATCACGCAAAAACTGGTCTAACAAATAACCATTGGCGGCATGCACTTCTACGCCATCGAAACCCGCGGCGATCGCACAGCGTGTGGCGTGCACATAGTCCTGCACAATCGCTGGCAGTTCTGACGCATCCAGCGCACGCGGCGTAACGTAATCTTGCAAGCCTTGATATGTAAACGCCTGGCCCGCCGGTTTAAGTCCAGAAGGCGCCACTGGCGTGGCCTGGTTAGGCAACAGGCTAGGATGTGAAATACGGCCCACATGCCACAACTGGATGACGATTTTGCCGCCTTTGGCATGCACGGCATCGGTGACTTTTTTCCAACCGGCCACTTGCGCGTCCGTATAAATGCCAGGCAATGCCGGATAGCCATGCGCCATCGGCGAGATTGGCGTAGCCTCAGTAATAATCAGGCCAGCGGTGGCACGCTGCTCGTAGTAAGTCACATTCATGGCCTGTGGCACACCGCCCTCGCCTGCGCGATTGCGCGTCAGCGGCGCCATCACCACGCGATTTTGTAAGGCGATACTGCCCAGCTTGACCGGGGAAAACAAATCCAATGCCATTTACTTGCTCCTGTAAAAAGAGGGTTCGCGCAGGCTATGCGCCTGCGCGCACTGCACTTACTTGGCTTTTACGCCTTCAATCAACAAAGTGATTTCAATCTCATCACCCACTGGCGCATTCGCACCAGCAGCCCAGCCAAAGCCATAATCCGACGCCTTGATGGTCAAATGACCCTCAAAACCCGCACGTTGACCGCCCCATGGGTCCGCACCATAGCCCAGCACTTTTACCGGGATATCCACCAGTTTGGTCACGCCATGCATAGTCAGCTTGCCTTGCATCACAGCCTGCGTCTGATTGGTTGCCGTAAACTTGGTGCTTTCAAACAAAATCTGCGTGTACTTGCCCACATCCAGATATTTATCCGCTTTGATATGCTCATCACGTTTGCCGAAACCGGTATTGACGCTGCTGACATTAATCGCCGCGCGCACAGTGGCGGTGTTCAGATTGGCGGGATCCAGTGTTACTACACCAGTCACGTCATTAAATGTACCCGTGGTTTTTGACACCACATGGCGAATGCTGAAGTTAGCAAAGCTATGCGTCGCATCAATATTGTAGGTGTCAGTCGCCGCCCAAGCTTGAGTTGCCGCCAGCAAACCCAGCGTTAAAATCATTTTTTTCACGTATCACTCCTTATGTGTTTTTTTGCATTATGCGGATGTAGAAAATCGTTTAGTGGTGGTTGCCACGCGCTCACCCAAATGTTCTGCGGTGAGCAAGTCACTTTGAATAGGCGCCAAGTCGGGGCCTTGATCAGAGTTAGCCTGCGCCATCGCACCTAAAAAGCCACCCAAACGATTTAAGTCGTTGACCGACCCATTGCTGTGATTGTTCCCTGGCAACAAGCCTAAACTCACCCAAATCATGCCATGCTGCGCTGCAAACACAGACAATTGCGTCAAGGTATTCAACTTATCGCCACTCTGGCTGGCCGAGGTAGTAAAGCCAGCGGCAATTTTGTCTTGCCAGTCACGGGTAAACCAGGCTTTCGAGCTGGCATCCATAAACGCTTTAAACTGCGCAGAGGCCGAGCCCATATAAGTAGGGCTACCAAAAATAATCGCATCGCTAGCCTTGAGCAAATCCCATTGCTGTTGTGCTTCATCGACGTTAAGCAAATGCACCGTCACGCCTGCCACTTTTTGCGCACCACGTGCCACCGCTTTGGCCTGCTCGGCCGTATGGCCATATCCACTATGATAAACAATTGCAACCTGAGTCATTTTTTAGCTCCTTATCAACAATTTAAAACACTATTCAATGTCGTGTGGCAAATCAAACCACAACACTTCACTCTCGCGCACGGCACGCATATCTAATGCGCTGGCAGCATCCACTTTGAGCGCATCGCCTGCTTGCAAGCGCTCGCCATCGACCTCTACTTCACCGCGCGCAATATGCACATAGGCGCAGCGGCCTGCAGCCACGGCCATTGGCAAAGACAACTCAGCATCCAGCACTGTGGCATACAGTGACATATCCTGATGTACTTTTAATGAACCGCCTGCTGCATCAGGGGAGGCAATCAGCGCCCAGCGGTTTTGCTTGTCTGCGGGCAGAATCGTTTTGTCTTCGTAACCAGGCGCGAGCCCCAAGGTGTCAGGCGTGATCCAGATTTGCAGCAAGTGCGCAGTGGTTTGCGCAGAAGCATTCATCTCACTATGGCGAATGCCAGTGCCGGCCGACATACGCTGCACATCCCCGGCACGAATAACCGAGGTGTTACCCATGCTATCGGTATGGCGCAACTCGCCGGCCAGCATATAGGTAATGATTTCCATATCCTGATGGCCATGCATGCCAAAGCCCTTGGCCGGGGCCACCTGGTCATCATTGATCACGCGCAGCACCGAATAGCCCATATGGGCCGGGTCGTAATAACCGGCGAATGAAAAACTGTGAAAGCTTTGCAACCAACCATGATCGGCATAGCCACGTGTATTTGAAGGGCGAACATGCAACATTTATTCACTCCATTTGAAAGATTAACTGTATGATAAAAAAACACTTAATCTTTTGATAGCAAAACATTTTGCATCACTTGTTCAGTTTTTTTGATTAAAGCCCCATGACCATTAAACTCAGCCTCGAAGCCCTTGAAGTCATAGACGCTATTGACCGCAAAGGCAGCTTCGCCGCCGCCGCAGAATCACTTTATCGTGTGCCGTCTGCCCTCACTTACACCATACGCAGGCTAGAGGAAGACCTGGGGCTGGAGCTGTTTGACCGTAGCGGCCACCGCGCCACCCTCACACAAGCAGGCATAGAGTTACTCAAAGAAGGCCGCTATTTGCTCGACGCCGCGCATGCGCTTGAGCGTCGCGTACAACGCATCGCCACCGGGGTCGAAACCGATATTGCCATTGCCGTTAGCGATTTATTTGATTTTCAGCCGATCTTGCATATTTTGCAGGCGTTTTACCAGCAAAGCTTTGGCACGCGCGTCAAGTTGCTGCGTGAAGTCTATGGCGGCAGCTGGGACGCGCTACAATCAGGCCGTGCCGATATTTCTATTGGGGCGCCTGGTGATGCGCCGCCAGGCGGCAACTTTTCTACACAACTATTAGGCCAACTCGAGTTCGTGTTTGCCGCCGCCCCACACCATCCGCTGGCGGCTTTACCAGAACCATTAAGCGCCAGCGATATTGTGCAACACCGCGTGGTCGCCGCTGCCGATAGCTCGCGCAACCTGCCGCCGCGTACCTCTGGCATTCTGTCCGGGCAAGATATTCTGACCGTGCCGGATATGCAAACCAAACTGCAGGCACAAATTTCCGGCGTTGCCATTGGCTATCTGCCAAAGTTTTTGGCGCAAGCCGCGGCCGCACAAGGGCTATTGGTGATTAAACAAGTATCAGAGCCCAAACCGGTCGGCCCGACCTTTATTGCCTGGCACCAGCAGCGCCAGGCAGAAATGGGCAAAGCCATGCAATGGCTGTTAAAACAACTCTCACAATTGACGCTGGAGCAATTGCTAAGCAAATGATTTATCATTCTGCATGCCCTATTGATTGGACTGCGCATGTCACAAGAACAACTACCCGAAGAGTTTGAACCGCTCAACCGCATTGCCATCAAAGCCATGCTTTGGCTCAACGGCCTCGCGCATATCATCATTGGCCTGGCGCTGGCCACCTCGGTCATTATGTTTACCTGGCTGTTTTTTCTGGACGTGAAAGAAGCGGCTTATGCCCACAACCTGGTACATGGCTTTTTGCGTGCGCTAGGCACATTAATGCTGCTATGGTCGATCTCGGCACTGATTTCAGCCGAAATCCGCTACCTGCGCGGACACAAATTGCTGGTAGAAACCTTTATTGAGGTCGTGCTGGTGATGTTTTTGCGCAAACTGATTGTGTTGCCGGTGCAAGACGCCACCCCGACCTATGAAGAAATAGGCATCTGGCTGGCTGGCGCCTTCATTATGGGGCTAGTCTATATTCTGATTCGCCTGGCCGACAAATCGAGCAGCCGATAAATCATGCAAGATCAGGATTTTATGCAGATGGCCATCGCACTGGCCGCAGAAGCCGCCGCCCTCGGAGAAGTCCCCGTCGGTGCCTTGGTGGTGAAAGATGGCGTCGTGATTGGCAAAGGCCGTAACGCCCCCATCAGCCTCAGCGACCCGACAGCACACGCTGAAATCCAGGCCATGCGTGAAGCTGCACAAACACTTGGCAACTATCGCCTGGTCGACTGCACCCTGTATGTCACGCTGGAACCCTGCGCCATGTGCAGCGGCGCCATCCAGCACGCCCGCATTGCCCGCCTGGTGTATGGTGCCAATGACCCCAAAACCGGCTGCTGCGGCAGTGTGGTCAACTTAATGGCAGAACAAAAACTAAATCACCACTGCGAATTGACCAGCGGTATCTTAGCCGAGGAATGCGGCGCAATATTGAGTGATTTTTTCCGGCAACGTCGATTGCAAAAATCCAAAAATTAACACCCCAGATGTCATAAAACAACAAACCCGCCAATGGCGGGTTTGTTGTTTGCTCTCTGATAAAAATCAATTAAGCAGATTTACGACGGCGAACAACAGCACCCATCAAGCCCAGGCCAGCCATGAACATAGCATAGGTTTCAGCTTCCGGTACTTGTGTCACAGCAAAACCGCTCAACCACATATCTTGGCGAATACGCCCACCCTCATTTGTAGAGGCGCCTTGTACAATATGCACAGCATTACTTGCCCACTCGTAGGTGTAGTTACTGGCGCTAAAGCTAATCAAGTATAAACCACTGTTAGGGTTATCTTCACCAATGCTTACGTCAGTACGAATAGCGACTTTGTCTGCATCAAAATATGCACCTGTAGCAGCCGTACCAGCATTGTATGACGCAATATAGTCTGAACGAGCAGGATCACGCAAACGATAACCGTCAGCAGGTGCAGAACCATAAACATCTGAAGCATATACCCAAGCCGCAGACAATGTACCTGCATAATCTGCAAAACCGCTACGTACGATTGAGTTGATTTCAGTAATACCGTTTGTGTTGTTATCTAACTGAAAATAACTACCAATAATATAAGAGTTAGTCGCACTATCGAGCCAGACAGAATCAATGAAAGAACCAACAGCTGCACTATTCACTGGAGAGTAAACAGTGGAGGTTTGCGTGGCTTGCAATGTCCAAGTTGATGGCAGATCAACGCCCAAGTAAAACGCATCAGTGCCTGTATTATTGGTACTACCTGGCGTACGTGCACCAGTATCCAAAAGGTCAACAAAGCCACCAGCATAAGCGCTAGAGGTTGCTACCAGCGTGAATGCGGCAATAGCAAAAGATTGTTTCAACGTAGTTGCTTTCATAGTATTATTTCCTCACAAAGTGTAATTAATTTAGATGGCGGGGTAGCTTTTGCTCCCCGCTCTTTTTTTCATGGCATATCAGTTTTAGCGCAGCTAATTATTTTGATTTACGACGACGTGCAGCAGCGCCGACTACGCCAAGACCAGCCATCATCAAGGCATAGGTTTCTGCTTCTGGAACCGGAGTAGCGATGAAGCCGCTCATGAAACCACCAACGACAGATTGACCTTCTTCACCTGCCTGATAGTATCCAATTGCATTTGCGCCAAGGCCATAATTAACTGCATCAGTTTTCACTAAATACAAGCCAGACCATGGGTTACCTTCGGAAACACTAATATCAGCCTTTTGACGCACGATGCCATCCACATAACTGACTGATGAGTCATAAGTGAAATTGCTTGTTTGACCAGCTTGATACATACGCAAATCATAATCACTCAAGAAGGTCCAAGAAGTAGAAACGTTACCACCAGCCCCTTGGCGATACAGATAATTCACTTCTTGATCGTTGTCTACCAGATTCATATAACGAGTACCAAACACCAGCTTCCCATCCAGACTATCGCGATAAACATAGTCAAAAACGGTTGCCTGAGGAATACCAGGCAATAGCGCAACATTTTCAGTAATTCTGTAATCCACCAGCGTCAACGTGCCAAAAGTTGAAGTAGCTCCTGTAAAGGCTCTATAATTCAACGTGCTAGCAATAGTGCCGTTATCAGAACCATACTCATATCCGGCCAGATAAGTAGTTGAAGCAAGATTTTCGATGTAGAACTTATCGGCGTTCAGGCTGTTCGCACCGTTGATTAAACCACCATTAGCCAAAGACAAATTCGTACCATTACCACTAGTCAATGTAACGAATTGACCCGCATTTACAGCATTGACGCTAAGAGCCATCAAGGTTGCAACCACTGCTATTTTCAACTTCATCCATATTCTCCTAAAAATTAAGCTTTCGAATTGTTGTCACGAGCAATTTTCATGACGGCATCGCTCGTGCTTAACTGCTTCCAAACTGTGGATATTTTTCGTTTACCAAAAACGGCTTATAACAGTCCACTTTAGTATTTGCAAAAGATATGCCAAGTAATTAGACGAGAAAAAGCAATCACAGATAAGCATTCATCAAAGCAAAAAAATATCGTAACAATCTGTTTTTTATAGACAAATATAAATTACAGGGCATGTAAAAGAACATTAACAGTCAGTTAATAGCGCACGCACTCGCAAGGCATGCATTACTCCTCGGAATTGATATGGCTTAAATGAACCACCATGGCTGCTCATAACCACCAAATAAAAAAGCCGATATCATTGGATATCGGCTTTTCACAGTCCATTTAATGGCTAATCTTTTAGCGCTTTATTTTTCCAATCCCAATCAAGAGAAACGCCAATCCACACAGCTCTCGGAGCGCCAGGGCCAATAAAAGTTGTATTATTCCACGAACTCGAATTAGTCTGAAAATTACCGCTCGCACTGAATGGATTTCGTCCAAGCGCACCAGCAGTAGAGTATTCACGATCAAATATGTTATCGAACTTTAAATAAGCATTTACACCAGGTCTGAATTTATAATTTGCCCTCAAGTTAAATACGGCATACCCCGAAGTTGAACCATCGCCGATGTAATCATAACGCTCCCCAGGCAAAGCATCGCGCGGCTGGTGCTTATTATTTTCATTTCCGCGCACATAAGCTGAAGAGTGCATCACCATCGACAAGGTTGCATCAAACTTATTTGTAAAACGATGATTCCAGTTCGCCTGAATAATATGATTAGGCATACCCGGTATTTCATCGCCAGAACGCACATCAACAAATGCCTGAGCAGCATTTGCTGCTGCAGCTTGACCGTTGGTACTATTGGCATCATTGATGATTCGCGCCGAAGATTCGAATGTTGCAGCCATCAATGTGTAATTCAGACTGAATTTATCCTGATCAAAATTACCCTTTAAGCCCAACTCCAAACCTTCTCGCATCGTTCGGCCAAAGTTATTAAAAACACCGCGGTTCTTGCGGCCTAAAGGCACAAATAAAATATCATCCGTAATCTCCGTTCTAAAATAACCGGCATTCCAGTCCCAACCACTGCCCTCCCCGCGCAAACCAACCTCATAAGCCGTTGAGCGAATTTGCTTTAAGTAAGGATCGGATGACAAAGAGGTGGGGATTGAGCAACCAAATTGATAGTTAGTGCTACCAGGTGCATTGCTTTTACTGGGGTCATTTGCACAGCCAAGCTCAATCACGGTTGGGGTACGCGCACCCCGGCTGACGTTCGCATAAGTCGACAAGTTATCTTTAACTTCCCAAGTGACGCCTAATGATGGATTAAAACTACGGTAATCATAATCTCCTTCACTACAGATAAAACGACCCCTGTTAGGACTCACATCACCTGGGACCAAGCACTTTTGCCGAGCAGGTCTCAGATCATTCGTCGTAAAGTTATAAAATTCTTTTCCAGAGTCTGATACCAAGGTATTTTTAACATTAGCCCAGTTCATACGGGCCCCCATACTGATATGTAAATAATCGGTAGGGGACCATGTATCGAAAATAAATGCACTCTCTGTTTTGCTACTACCTTTGAGGTTATTTCTGACAATCGTCATGTACGCAGGAAAGTATCCGTAAGTATCAAAAATCGGATCAGTCACCACGGATGCTGAGTGATCAGCATCATTAATCTCACCAAGTTGTTGAGATTGCAGAAAGCTCACTTTGTTGGTATCAAGAGAAACACCTGCAACAATCTGATGTTTTTCAAGATCAAAGGCCGCCTGAAGTGTAAAACCATCACTAGACTGATTGAGGCTTGAGTAGTTAAAAAGGCCATTTATTTTACCTGCATCAACGACACCATCGCCATCAACATCATCCCCCCAGGCTGAAACCAGTTGCCTATAAGCATCATAAACATCAGCACTTACGGCATACTGGCTCATTTTTCTTTTATAAGCCATGCCAGAGAGAGTTAATGTGTCACTCACATACCAGCTACCACTAAAGTTGTAATGCTCTAGCGAGTTTTTAACTGCATCAGGTGATGTAAATACTTGGTTTCGATCCTCTGCTGCCATTTCGAATGGCAACATACCATTACCAACCAATGCGGTATCAACATTCAATGCAGTTAAGTTAAACTCAGCTTTATCAAACCTTAAAGTTGCCTTATTAAATAATTGACGCACATTACTCGGTGAGTTATCTCTCCAACCATCCTCTTTAAAATGGTTGTAAGCCGTAAAGAAGGCGAACTGCCCATTATTCACACCATTTGACAGCTGAAACTGATCTCGTCCCCAAGCGCCCGTTAAATATTGAGAGCGAAAATAATTGTCTGAAAAACCATCCTTTGTGCGGATGGCTAGTGCTCCCCCAATGGTATTCAAGCCGAATAATGGATTAGACCCAGGAATCAAATTAAGACTTGAAATGGCATTCATGGGAATAAGATCCCAGTTAACAACCTCTCCGAATGCTTCATTAATCCTCACGCCATCGAGATAGACAGAAATGCCTTGCGGCGTCCCTATTGCAGGTGAGGCTGTAAACCCGCGGAAATTTAAATCTTGCTGAAAAGGATTACCAGCATAATCATTCGTTGTCACAGACTGAAGATTATTATTCATAAACTCCGTTACATTCAGCGCTTTAGTTTCCTCAATTTCTTTAGCGGTAGCACTTTGAATATTTGTAGTCGCTGTCGCCTTGTCAATCGGAACACCAGGTAACGGCGTAATCATCCTGAAACGCTTTGCTTTCACCTCGACTTCATCTAACTGAATTGTTTTGTTCGACTCTGTTGTATTTTTATTAGCACCATCGTCACCATCTGCCGCCATAGATACACAAGAATAAGTTGCAAGAAACAATATTGATTTTATTTTTTTATTTAACATACTTCCCTCCGGAGAGGAAAGCTGCAAAATTCAAACCACCTTAGTCAATATAATTTAATACGCATAATCAATCAGTTACGAATTAATTAATCTTTACAGCCACCATTTTCGGCTGCAGGCAGCCGTCTTTGGCTGCAATAAACCATGCTAAGCGAAATATTTGCCGCCTAATAAACATCGCGAAAATAAAAAAGCCCGCAATTAGCGGGCTTTTGTTGCATATCAACCAATTGGGTTAGCGAGATTTCCTACGACGGACAATAGAACCCATCAGGCCTAAACCAGCTAGCATCATGGCGGCTGTTTCTGCCTCAGGCACCGTGGTGACTGACACATTAAACAGTAATGCGCCCATGTTGTCACCACCGCCATTTTTAAACACGACTGAAGCGAGGGAGTTAGACGCGAAATTAACAGTGCGCGTGTAGGTCATTAATGGGGCACTTGAGCCCAAGATAAATGATTCGCTGTAGCTCCCAAAGCTGACGTCTACTGTATTTGACTCGCCACGCGTACTGCCTGAGAGCACAAACTCCAGTGTGTAAGTGCCTGCATTGACGTTAAGGGCTTTAGAGGTAAAATCACCCGGATCATTGGTGCTACCATCTAGGTCAATATAAAGACCATTGCCTGGATAAAAATCAAAGAAACCATTACCAATCACATCAACAGTACCGTTAGTAACAGTCCAGTTGCCGCCAAAATCGGTAGCGTTGGTTGTTGCAGGATAACTATCAAAATTGTCTGAAAAAATCACCGCGGACTGAGCAGGTGCTGATAATGCACTGCACACAGCAACCGCACATAAAGTTTTTGTTACTACTGACATACATCCCCTTTCTCAACCGTTGTAAAAATTAGAAGAACCACTCTATGCCTAATATTGCTTTAATGCAACACCCGAACGGGCTAATCGCCCTGATTCACCTGTTGCACATAAATTATTAATCCGATTTATGCAGAGTTATCCAATTGAGACCTATTTTAAGATGCGGGCCGTGGCAAAAGCGGTTGCCATGGCTTTTTCCCAGAACGCTGGGCAAAAATTATAGGCAATGCGTTATTTGGGCAGGTATCAGGAAATGCAATCATTAAAGATTGAGATCCAAAACCTAAAGGCTCTTTGTATAATCCAGTCCCAAGTTGAATACAAAGTGCTTTGGCTCGATCCTTCACATGTTCTTCTTTCCAAAATCCTGGTCCTTTGGAAGGGAAGGCACTATCATCGTCAGTCAGAAACTCGCACACATTTAATTGAGCGTCAATATTCTTATATCTAGCAATAGTAGAGTTAACTTTATGTTCTGCTACTTCTGTTGCATACATAACCACGAAAAAAATAGGTACAGTCCTATTTTGAAATGCGCTTTCTAATTTGATAAAGAATTTTTCAATTGAATCAGATAGAGTCCGTCCAGTTCCAGAAATATCATCAACAATAACTAAAGCATTAAATTGATCTTTTTCTTGCTGTAGTCGCCTAATGGCCCTATCAGGCTCGACAACACTCTCCATAAGCAAATCGTTTTCTTTTGCATAGAGTTTTGCATATCCACTACCACTCTTACCAGGCCCATCTAAATATGTAATCAAAAGATCGCGTCTTTTTTCTATTTTATTGTCGCGAACTCTGGGTGGTGTTGATCTAGCAACAACACGATCATGTGCATATTTAAGCAACTCGGATATTTTTTGGGTTGTTACAAAATTTATGTTTTGTAATATCGTAAATAGCATGCGCTGCTCTTGCACTTCAGGTACTTGTTCGATCCATGCTCTAATAGATTCACCTGTAATTTCATGTCCCCGGTAGAGAGGCCACAGCTTCACCAACTGCTCAATTTCTCCGGCTTTTACATAAGCATTGTCATTAGCTTTTTGCAACTCACTTTCCAAATCATCAGCCAGTGTACTTGAGATCAGTTTACTAACACCAACATCAAGAATCCAACGCTGCAATATAGGCAATTGCATCAATATGTCACCTGAGTGCTCCTTCATAATATCGCGACGGCAGAAATCTTCAATAATTGGCCCAACCTCATTAGGCGGTAAAGTACTGATATGCTGAGGTATATTGTTTTTGGTAGGTGTTGTTAATCTCAGAGTTCGTCCAAAGGCAACTAACACTCGTAAACGTTTTAGCTCTACAATCTCAGCAGCTTCTCGTTCTGCATTAATACCATCCTTCCAAAAGTGGGCAAACGAGTTGGTATCAAGCTCAGAAACCCTTCCATTTAATGCATGTCTGATATCACTTGCAATAATTTCTGTATCTCGCTGTCCTACTGCAGTAGAGAATACCCTTGCACATAGTAGCTTGGTGTAATAAGGATGACCGTTTGTGATGCTAAATAACTCATTAAGTGCAGACTCCTCCCAGTTAAGTTTGTCTTTAACTGGGCCCGTAACAAGCTCCACATAATCAGTCCACTCGTCGCTTCTCGAAAAATAATCTAATGGCTCTCGAACAAATTTATTAAGTTGATCACCTTGCGCACTAATAATGAACGGCATTTTTTCGCCACCAACCAATATAAATGCTAGATTTTTACGCGCTGCTAAAGTGCGCAAGTTTGCAAAAAATGCTTCTGCTAAAGCGCCAAATCGATACATTTCCGGATGAATCTCATCAAACTCATCTAGAACAATAATAAATCGCTTATCTGGGCAGGATGACTCCAGCAACTTCGCAATAGTATTTAAAGGCGCTAAAGAGCCCTGGAAGTCAGGTGTTGGAATATCAACTGAATGGGGAAGGTGCGTCTTGAGAAAATAATATAATTGCTCGCCTAAAGCTTTAATAGTTCCTGCGGCATCTGCAGCACAGTACTCCCCCCACTCCAGATAAAAGCTTTCATATTTAACTGGAGGGGTAACATGAGCATTAACATAACGAAGAACAGCTTGAGCTAGAGATGTTTTACCAATTCGTTTCTGTCCTGTAATATAAGTTGAGCTCATTTGAGCTTTAAGTAATCTATTTCCTATAGCTTGAACTTTTGCTTTTCTACCTACGAATTTATCACCTTCAGCAACCTCGAGACTATATGGGTCAAGTTGCTCTAAGACAGACCAATCTATTGAGGAATCTTGTGCTGTAAGCTGCACATCGATTGCAATTGATTGTCTTGTGCCAAATAATTGACTCCAACTAATTTGCATTGCCATGTCAGCTGTAACAATCGGTTTCACAACCATGGCCTTAAAAGAGACAGCAAACTCGCCAGGTGGGATATCTCCTAAGTGGATCTGATCTGAATCTAAAACTACTGAACCATTCCTACCGGAATCCAACTCAACCAACAAATCGATGGCTAACCCAGGGCCATTATTAACAAGAGGAATTGTAATAGTAATTAATTTATCAACTAGGTGAAGAGGATACCGTTTTTCGGCAACGCGGGGAGGCCTCCTTCTAGTATCGACAGTGCACTTGAATTGATCCTCTGTTTCTGACTGTAATGAGTGAAGTGAATTTTGAACTGCGACCAAAAATGGCTTTAGATATTTATTATTCAGAAATGATGGGGACAAACTAATGATCTCATCAAGATCCCTACAACTGTTTAATAACTGGTCAAACCTAGCCTTAAAAGTATTATCTTTGCAAGATACCAACTCGCTAACTTGCTCGCATATATGGTTAATCGACCCTTTCAATGTAGTCCAGTAATAAGGCTGAAGATACGCATTAGATAATCCATTACGAAGTGCTTTTTGAATATCCTCTCTTACACCTTCAATTTCCTCAAGGGTTGTGGGGAGTTGTTTGAGTACTTGCAAGGAGCCGCAGATACTTTCATGAAACCCTTTGAGGGCATTAATTTTTTCGTATGTTTGTCTCTTTTCAGTCAGTCTTAAACTTTTACATTGATCTGCAAAACCAGTCTCAACTATATCAACAACTTTGCGAGCCAATTGGTGATCGTCTGCCAGCGGTAGCAGTTCTTCAATTGACAAAGCTCGAATCACTAGAATTGCAGTTTCGCGACGGCCCTTATGGTTTGAGTTCGCATTATTTATTAAATCAGATAATTGACTGCCCGGTGTTTGATTAGTCAACTCACAAATACTTATTATTGAATCAGAGAGCGCCTGACGAGCTGCCACAATATGACCATGCTCTCCAGGATGACTTTCCATCAAAGCAATATGTTTTTCCATTTCTAAGACTGATGGATTAATAGCACTCATCTCTGCTTGTTCCAATTTAATTATTCAGACAATTGTTTGTTTTAGTATAACTGAGTATTTCCAACTTTATGTTTCCTTAATCGGCAAACTAGTCTCAAAGTCCTTTTGCCTAACTCTTTGGCCAGATGAATGTTGCTAAAACGCTAATGGCTTAGCTGCTTCAGAAAACGTCTTTGTCTGATAAGTATTTATTCGCTTGAATTGTCGCATATTTTAGCTATATAATTTTAAAACCGTATCATTATTAAGAGACAAAATGAGTGAATCCTCTTTATCATGTAAGAGAATTGCTTTTGAAGTTAATCGCCAGCTAATAGCTCGACAATTAACTGTTAGAGAGTGCTCAGAAGCTTTCAATCTTGCTTATGCAAGCGAGATCAGAGATGGTCGCAAAAAGCAGATGACGAAGGATGCTGTACATCGCATTCGAAATAATCGATTCGAGGTTATAAATGAACGTGTCGCAAATCTATGCGACTTCTTGAACATTGAAATTGAAAATCAGCTCACAAACAAAGACCAAAAACACTCAATTCAAAGTCTACAAAAAGAGTTTGAAATGGTTGAAAAAATTGTTAAAACAAAACCAGAGTTAGAAAAAACAGTTAGATCTTTTTTAAAAAACCTTGTGGCCATTGGTACATATAAAGGACATGGCCAATGAAAAACTTTACCGTAGTGGAGCTATTTTCAGGTGCTGGCCTGATGGGCGGAGGATTCAAAGAAATTGGATTCAAAAGTATCTTTGCCGCGGAACTAGATGCCAGAGCTGTCAAAACGTACAATCAAAATATTGAGCCTGTTGCTGAAGTATGGGATGTAAGCAAGGTTAAGGAGGAGTTGAAATATGAGGTTTTGGTAGCCGGTCCTCCCTGTCAGGGTTTTAGCACATTGGGTAAACGAGATCCGAAAGACTCCAGAAATTCATTATCTTTAACAGTCTTGGACTGGGCAAGAGAACACAAGCCGAAAGTTGTCCTAATCGAAAATGTACCTCAATTTGTAGAGTCTGAATATTATGCGCAACTGAAAGTTAATTTTGAATTGTTAGGCTATGACAGCGTAACATGGATACTGAATGCAGTTGATTATGGTGCCCCACAAAACAGATTGCGCAGCTTTACGATATTCTCATGCATAGGCCTTCCAGCTAGGCCTGAGCAGATCAAAACACGACTTACTGTAAAAGATGCATTCGATGGATTGCCTGAATTTGCTAATGGTGAGAATTATCATTACTCACCTACACCAACAGTAATCGGCCGTGCACGTATGAAATTAATCCCTCCTCTAGGGGATAAGCGTGACGTTATTAGAGCTGCGCCAGAGTTATGCCCACCCAGTTGGTTGAGAATGGGGAATCAAGCCGTAGATGTCTGGGGGAGGATGGATTGGAACAAACCATCGAATACCCTTAGATGCTCTTTCCAATCGGCATCTAAGGGTAGATATTTACATCCAACGCAAGATCGAGTGATCTCTCTAAGAGAGGGAGCAAGATTACAAGGAATCCCTGACACTTGGATATTTCACGGAGACACTACATCTATTGCCCGCCAAATTGGCAATGGTGTTCCAATTCCGCTCGCTAAAGCCGTGGCAAAATCTATTTATGAATTACTAAAATCTGTAACAAATTCAAGTTAGGCATCAATCTGGGGAGTCTGCATCAAGATCTTTGTTATATTCATCCTCTTCGTCTTTAAGTACCTCGATTGCATCAATATGAATTTTCTTTGCACGCTCCAAGAGCTCTGGTAACGGAATGATCTCAATAGAGCTAGCAGCACTCATTTCTGACATTTTTTTGTTCAATAGCTGAACATCAGTGACCTGTGAGCTTGGGTCGGTATCGCCAATTAGAATTCCTTTGACTAGTATAGGTTGCCTGGGATACTTATGCGCCAACCAATTTTCCACCTGCAACATATAACCTTCCAGTTGAGTGTGATGGGTAACTCTAAGAGGGTAATTGGGAGTTTTTAATTCAACAATCGTAACAGTCGTGGGTGATGATAAGTTTGCCATAGTAAAAACAAGATCTGGGCGTTTATCCTCATCTTGAATATTGCCATTATTATCCTCCTCCTGATCAGGAGCCTTGTCATCAATACTTAATAGCTGGGTAAGCTCTCTCGCTACGTCTCCCATTTTCTTGTCGCTTGTCAAGAAGCGAGAGAAGTCAGGGTGAATTAACCAAGGGTTATCTTTTAAAGTTTTATGCAACTGATTTTCAAATCTCTTGCCCTTTTTCCAATTATCACGAGCGCGTTGAATAATTATTCTCAAACCTTCAATGCCTGATTTTCGTCCCCTATATAGTTTCAAGACATCGCGGGTCTCAATTCTGGCAAGTTCGGTTAACTCGTGAGCAACCACGGCTAAACTTTGAGGATCTGCTTCAATTTTTATTAGATTTTTAAGTACCTCGCCAGCATTCATGCTTTGCATCACTAATGGCGCAGCGTTTAGGTAGAAATCACTTTTTATGCCCTGAGTGGATGCTAGAGTTGATAGTAGCTTTTTCGTAGTTACTTGGATTTCTTTAGATGTACCTTCAATTTGCTGTAACAGCCCTTTAGTAAATAGATCTTGTTCTACATGTTTTTGTACTAAAGCATCTCGAAACTTTGAGTGTGCATACAATGCTTTGCGCATTATTTCAGTTACCACCTCATGAAGTGCGTTAACTACTTCACTATCACTTTTTAGATCAGCTCTATTGGTACCTATGTGATCAACTTCGTGACTATCAATTGCATCCGCATGAACGATGCATTCCATATAGGCTTGAGAGTGAAAATTATGCATCCCAGTATCAAGATTTAACAGGGACGGTCCTTCCGCAAGCCTCTTATTGCAATATATTCTTGCTCCTCGCTGCGCCGTAAGAAGGTTGCCTCTTTGTAAAGTTCTGCCTTTAGCATCTTTCTTAGATTCGCCAGCTAAATCATTCGCTCTTGCTCTGAATTTAACTATATACTTGATAGGAAATGAAACAACATCGTCGACTTTAACCTCTTCAGTTGCAAATCCATCAGCATCTCTATCGCTAACTTCTGGATACTCGAATTCGTATTCAGAAGGGGGCTCCTCAATCAGCTCGCCATTAAGATACACTTCAAAGCTAGCGCCAAACATACAGAAAATTTGAGCTAATGAATCGTTAATTGTAGCCTTACTGGCTTTTAAGGAATCACATCTCAGCAAACTTAAAGTAATTGTTGTGCCATGCTCATGAATTGGTTTTTGAACTGTATATTCGGCTTCAAATTTACTGCTTTGAACAAGGCCTTGTTGTTTGATGACGTCATAATCCATTGTGAAAGATGTAGAAAAATCCTCCCCTTCACGCTTTGATTCAATGCAAATCTTCCCTGCTGTTCCGAATCCGGCTAATTTCCCCAATCCTTTTCTACCCATAACGCTGCGTAAGCCTGACTCTGATTTATTGCCATGCTCTTCTTTACGACGGTTGCGACTCACAACTAACAGTTTTTTTGCTATATCTGTAGGAGACATGCCATGACCGTTGTCGCTTATTATTATTTTCACCTCAGCAGGTAAAGGGTCATTTAATACAGTGAACTCATCTCGAGTTTGATTCTTAACTTCTTGTTTGGCTTTTTCTCTTAATTTGAAACGCTCATTTTCAATTTCTTGGAATGGAATCGAAATTTGCACCGTAGTAGCATCGGCATCGTAAGCATTTGCTACAAACTCAGCTAAGCTCTTTCCAATGGAGGTATACATGTTTACCCCTAATGACTCAAGCATGCCACTCGCTATATTAAATTCAAATTCTTTTGGCTTTTCTTCTTTATTAGATACAACCTCATCTTGTTTATGCTCATCTAATAAACTTAATGTTAAATTCTCTGCTGAAGATGGTGTAACCATTCAAATTTCCTTTTGTATTTTTATGCAGCATTAAAAAACTATTAACAATTTTGATTTATTAAAGTAAAACAAAGTAGCCTAACAATCAATCATGTAGATGACTAGCCGTTGAGTAATGTACTTTTCAGAGTAGTAAAACTGAAATCTTTCGGCATAATCAACCATTCGACCATTTCCTCTGCAAAGCCATAACCTTCAATCTTAGAATGTCGCGCATCTGCAGTTGTACAAATAAAAGCATCTATTGATTGTTGATAATAGTCAAAATGGGGACCCATTCCAAAATAAAACTCAAAAAAGTCACAAATTTGTTTATCTATAAGTAACTCGCAAACGCCTCTTACGTAATTCGTCTTGGGAGAACGTGCAATTAGTTTAAGTATCCAGACAAGGGTGATGCCGGCAAGTATATTCATTCGCTGTATAGAGGCTCGAAGGCATCGATCAAAAACGACCTCTCGACCATACTTCTCGATTATTGGATAAAAGTCGTTAGATCTTGTAGGGTCAATAACTCTAAGCTGACTTTCTTCAATCAAATTCCTGAGTTCATTCAACACCTCTTTTAAATCATGTTTTTCCTTTGTTAAAAGCTCCCAGAAGTAGGACTGATATAAATATTTTGCACCTACAAAACGGAGATCCTTATCTACTGTATCAACCAAGCTATCCATAGTGCGCCACTTACCTGGAATACCTCTTGGTTTTCTAGCATGTTTGCCAATAAATTCAAAAGTTCTTGGCCTGTCATCACTTGTTTGTATGTTCTGTGTGTTCTCAACCCACGCAAATAATTTATCAAGTTCGTGATCAGAGAGATTGCACCGCGACTTAACTTCTCTATACCAGACTAAGACTTTAGCTCGCTCAGACCAGTGCTTAGGTTGCCCACCTCTTTGCCTATTATTTTTGGTAGCTTGAATACGCATTCGGCAATCCTATCCCGATTCAATTTTTAGGGTCAATATTTAAGTAATCAATTTAAATTAAGGAAAATCAATGGATGTGGGAAAGGATTTTGAAGCGCACCTATTTACACAGTACGGACCACTGATTAGTGGAAAAGACCTTTACACCTGTCTTGGATTTAAGACGTATGCAGCTTTTTACAGAGCCAAACAGCTAAATGAAATTGATGTAAACGTTTTTAGATTGCGTAACAGAAAAGGTTGGTTTGCTAAAACAGCTGATGTAGCAAAATGGATTGAGGCACAATCAGAAAGGCATATCAATGAACAGATAACTAATAAAGATTAATTTAATCTGGCGTAGAAAGCACAAAGCCCAGAACCTTTGGCGAGGTAATCTGAGCTTTTGAGTGTGCTGCAATCTGGGAAGACTGTAACAACATTCTCTGCTTTAAAAATGTGTTTGTCAATAAAGAACATCATTTATAAGAATGATGAATAGAGTCGGCTTGACTCAGAAAACACATAACTACGCCTGCGTTTTTCGATTCTTGAAAGAGCAGGTAGTAAATGGCAATGCACTATAGTAGGCAAAAAATAAACAGGGAGTTGACTCGAGATGACTTGGGACAGCTCTCAGATCATGAAGCTTGGGATATATTCAGGAGATCAAGATTCGGCGAAGCAGAGAGGTTCGCTTGCCCTGAATGTACTTACGTAGATAAACACTGGTTCATAAAAACTAGAAGACAATGGACGTGTAAGCACTGCCATCATCGCTTCAGTGTTACATCTGGCACAGCATTTAGTAATCGAAAGCTCGGTTTCAGAAAATTGTTGTGTATTGTTTTTCGTTTTTTAACAGATTTACAAGGGGTAAACGCCAACAGTTTATTAAATGATGTTGGGATTACTTATAAGACTGCATTCCAAAATGTATCTAAAGTTCGTGAGGTGTTATATCAGTCAACGGATTTGACACCATTAACAGGTATTGTACATATTGATTGTATGCATATCTGTGGAAAGCCTCGTAGAGGTAATATACGCAAAGCTTCTGATTCCGCTTTGGTTAACAATAGGCTTCGCACAAGGAAGGATTCTATCGTACCAGATAAAAGCACACATCCAGAACCATGGAATCTGGAAAAACTAAAGAACCGACGTATTGTTCTTGCACTTTCTCAGTTAGCATTAACTGATGATGGTTCTTACGGATCCGATCGAACGATTACCTTTATACTAAAAAGAGAAACTGCCTCTTTAATTCTGCCATTAATTAAAAAGCATGTTGCAAGAAACGCAATCATTATGTCTGATTGTGGAGGTGCATTTAACCAAATTGAACCGCTCCTTGGGATCAAGCATTTTTCAGTAAACCACTCTAAGCGTTATCAAGATGAGTTTGGCGTTAACAATAATCAAGCAGAATCATTTTTCTCTAGGTTACGAAGAGCAGAATATGGAACTTACAACGCGGTAGGCCGGGCCTATCTAGCTTTTTACGTTGCCGAATTTGGCTACAGAAATGACAGTAAATATTTTGGAATCAAAGCTAGATTTGATTCTTTACTTTCAAAAATTCTAAGAAGTGAGCCATCAAAATTCTTCTCTGGATACAATCAAGGACATCGAGCCAAATTCGAATATGCTTATGGCTAGTTAAACGCCGGCGCGAGTCTCACACTGACATGGCGTTGTGGGAGAAGGTGAGACTTATTTATCAAGACTTCATTTGACAACTAGAATGTATTCATTAACGTAATGAGCTTTCAGTTTCCAATTCAAATTTCAAATTTGAAAAGTTACTTACTCTTACTTCGCCAAAAGGAAAACGAGCGACAATTTCTAGCTTACCGCCCATCATCTCGATATGGCTCCGCAAAGTGGATATATACATATCTGCGCGTTTTTCTAATTTTGTAATTGATGGCTGTTTTACATTAAGGACTTGTGCAAGTGTCTGTTTGGAGAGCAGACATGCTTGCTTTAAATGATGCGATGGCAATTCGCTCAAAAATTGTCCTTTTATAACTTCAGAGCGCTGCTGCGATTCAGGTCTCATATTTAAACGAAGATCGGAAAATTTTTTAGTCATTTTTTACTTGCTCTCTTAATGGGTTAACAAACATCCCTCACAAAAACTTCATCATGATTTGTTGATTTACTTCAGCTTAAACAGCTCCGCCATAATTTATTGCACTCAGTATCTTTTGAACTTCAACAAATCCAGAGGGTGATTTGGCCAGAACAATAGGAGCAGCTCCCAACAAAATATGATGTTTATTGAGCCACGACTCTGCCACTGACTCTGAACCAAAAGTATCAATCGCCAAAGTACGAATATATGCGAGATTTCCAGCAGAATTAGACTCCACATTCATATGCACCTCCAAAATTGTGTCTCATTTAACGGACCTATCTCTAGTAAATTTCTGGTAGAGACCACAATCCATAGTCAGATGTTATTGCAGAGTGGTGACGAATAAGCCGTCCTGCTCTATGTAAGCACTTCAGCCGTATTTGTACGCTCCTTGAAATCTGCGTGTGAGTTGTTTTCTCTGCATTACCATCAAAGTGCCTTGCAATTATGAAGTCTACTATTCGCACTTTCGAAACTGGTCCATTTTCCCCATATAATCTTATGCAGGTTAGTATGGATCTAGTGAGCTCCCCATGAGGTATGTTAAGTCTTAAGTGCTTAGTTTCTATACTGTCGATTAAATCGACATCGACTTTAATATGATGCAGCTCAAGAGTTGTATCAATTGATTTAAGTTTAATTTCTAAATCTTCAAGATCCTTGATCAACGCTTGAGCCGTTTTGAGCGATCGTCTAGTTTTTTCAATCTCACCAGAAACTCTTGCACGTTTATCAATAAGCCATTTTAGAGAAGGTGGAATTCTGTTTGCCATATTTGAATTTCACCATATCAAGCTGGTTATTGTTAGTGCAACTGGTGAATCAGGGCGGGGCTAATAAAAAAACCCGCCTGCAGGCGGGTTTTGATTGAGTCTTTAGTGCTTATTAATCGCGGTTACCCAGCAAAGACAGCAGGATATTGAGCAAATTAACAAACAGGTTATACACATCCAGGTACAGGTTCAGGGTGGCCATCACATAATTGGTTTGGCCGCCACGCACAATCTGGTTCACATCATACAAAATATAACCAGAGAAAATCAGCACAGACACGCCGGAAATCGCCAGTGACAACGCTGGAATCTGGAAGTACATATTAGCCAAACCAGCCACAATCGCCAGAATCAGGCCTATCATCAGGAACTTACCGATGCCGCTGAAATCACGTGCTGGTGAAGAGCCAATCGCAGCCAGGCTTAGAAACGTAATGCCGGTGCCTGCGGCAGCCAGACCAACAATCTCGGCACCATTACGCAAATGCAATGCAAATTGCAAAATAGGGCCCAACATCACACCAAACACAAACGTCATCGCCAACAGCAACCACACACCGACACCGCTGTTTTGGTTAACCGCAATCAGTTTAAACATGCCGAACATCACCGCCATAAAGCCAATAGCAAAGATAAACGGATGTGCGGCCATAAAGCCAAAATTCATTTGCAGGCCGACATAAGCACCAATCACAGTTGGCACCATGCTCAAGCCAAGCAAAGCATAAGTGTTACGCAGCACGCGATTCTGTGTCGCGGAGACATTACCTTCACGACCTAAAACTTGCATATCTGACATAGTATTTTCTTCCTCTCAATAAAACTTTTTAAAACTTACTTAGGATTAAGATAATGGCAAACGCACAAAGTTTCAAGTTTTAATCATGACATTTGTGTGAATATACAGCGCACCTACAACTTCCAGATGGCGTAACAAACCAATGCAATCAATAGGATACGGGTGATTTGATACACTGTTTTGTTCCAGCGCTTAAAGCGGCGACGATATTGCCCAACCACCCAGGCGTAATGAAACAAGCGGTTAATGACGCCGGTTTGGTCACCGGCCTCGTTCGGCGAACTCGCTGCGGTAACGATAGTATTCGCCAAAAAGCGATTCACCGCTTGCGCCCAGCCATAACGCATGGGGCGCTCAATATCGCAAAACAAAATCACGCGGGTTTCATCGGTCTGGTTATAGGCCTCGTGGATATAGGTTTCATCAAACATCACTGCCTGGCCATCACGCCAGCTATAGTCTTCGCCATCGACACGAATAAAACACTGGTCATTGTTAGGCGTTGCTAACCCTAAGTGAAAACGCAATGAACCCGCATAGGGGTCGCGGTGCGGACGCAAATGCGCGCCAGGCGGCAACTCGGCAAACATAGCTGCTTTGACGCTAGGAATACTTTGCAGCAGCGCCACGGTTTTCGGGCAGTAAATGCTGGCAGATGGATGATGCGCGTCATACCACTTAAGATAAAACCGCTTCCAGCCAGTTTTAAAAAATGAGTTAAAACCAGCATCATTATTGGTTTGTGCCGCGGCAATACGCTCCTGCTCGCGCACGTGCAGGGCTTCTTCGCGAATCTCCTGCCAGCGGTCAGTAATGGCCTTTAACTCAGGGAACTCATGCACCGACAAATAAGGCGTGGTTGGTGCTTTTGAAAACAGGTATAAAAACACATTAAACGGCGACACAATGCCTGAATGGTCAAACAGCTGGCGGTAAAAGCGATGCCGCACCTTGCCTCTAAAGTGCACATAACTCACCGACGCTAAAAACACCCCTAAAATAATCCATTTCATAGTGAATACCGACGCATATGTATGTCAATTGAATAATCAGTGAGCTTACCGTATCGCGCTAGGGTCAGGCAAACAAATCAGACTCTTTTTGTCCCACCATGGCCACGCGCTTGAGCGCATCCACATAATAGGCAGACTCACGCAAGCCAACCATGTCATGCGGGTGGTGGCCACCATGCATACGCGCCAGGCGTGCAATGCTCTGTGCCGAGATTTTCCAGTCCAGCTTGGCCAATAATTCATCGGCCAAATCGGGGCGGTTACAGAGCAAGACCATATCGCAACCTGCATTGAGTGCCGCCAGTGTACGTGCCGTGACATCGCCTGCGACAGTGGCGCCTTCCATGCTGAGGTCATCGCTGAAAATCACGCCGTTAAAGCCCAGGCGCTCGCGCAGCACTTTCTGCAACCAGCGTGGTGAAAACCCTGCTGGCTTATCATCTACTTTAGGATAAATCACGTGTGCAGGCATTACCGCATGCAAGCCTTCGTCTATCATGCGCACAAACGGCTGCATATCATTCTGCGCAACCTGGTCAAACTCACGCTCATCGACCGGGATACTGACATGCGAATCGGCCACCACAAAACCATGGCCAGGAAAATGCTTGCCCACTGCCGCCATCCCCGCTTTTTTCAGGCCTTGCATCAAGCTAAACGCCAGCTCGTTAATCGCCTGCGGGTCACGGTGAAACGCACGGTCGCCAATCACCAGGCTGTCGCCGTAGTCCATATCCAGCACCGGCGTGAAGCTAAAGTCCACACCATGCGCGCGCAACTCAGCCCCCAGCACATAGCCGGCTTCCACCGCAAGCTCTTTGGCCTTGCGTGGATGCTTGTCCCAGATATGCCCAAACTCACGCATGGGCGGAATCTTGGTAAAGCCGTCCCTAAAACGCTGCACGCGCCCGCCTTCATGGTCTACCGCAATCAGCAATGGCGGCTGGCGCACGGCATGGATGCTGGCTGTGAGTGCTTTTAACTGTTCACAATTTTCAAAGTTACGCGCAAACAAAATCACCCCACCCACCAGCGGATGTTGCAAACGGCGAATATCGTCGGCGCTGAGTTCCTTACCAACGACATCCAGCATGACGGGACCTAAAGACATTCGTGCTTCCTTAAATACTGAGTTAACGTGATTTTAAACGATAAAGGCTGGTTGTTTCTTTCGCGCGGGCCGCGAATAAGGGATCTTGATCGTCTCGCGCCTTGCCGTGTTTAGGCTGCGTGTCCAAACGCTGCACAACCTCCAACCCAGCCGCAGCAATCCAGCTTGCCAGTTCGCCAGGTTGACGCAAACCGATGTGTTCCGCCAGGTCTGACATCACCAGCCAGGCTTCACCGCTGGGGGTTAAATGTGCTTTCAGGCCGTTTAAATAGCCTTTGAGCATACGACTATCCGGGTCATAAATCGCGTGCTCAATGGCCGCGTTGGCTTTGGCGGGCAGCCATGGCGGGTTACAAACAATCAGGTCAGCCTGGCCTTCAGGGAACAAATCCGCTGGCAAGATCTGAATATTAGGCTGCATATTCAAACGCTGTACGTTTTCAGTGGCACACGCCAATGCACGTGGTTGGTTATCTGTGGCAACCACTTGTTTAATGCCGCGCGCCACCAGAATCGCAGCAATCACCCCGGTGCCGGTGCCAATATCCCAGGCCACTTGCGGATTATTGAGCAGCACTTGATCCACCAGCTCAAGATATTCGCCACGCACTGGTGAATAAACACCGTAATGGGCGTGGATATTGGCGTTAAGCGCATGAATGGGCACGCCTTTTTTGCGCCACTCATGCGCGCCTACCATACCGAGCAGTTCACGCAATGACAACACCAGCCTGGCGGGTAATTTATCTGTTTTTTCATCGAGAATCAGCGCGCCTTGCACAGCCGCTTTTACCTCTGGTGCACGTGGCAACTCGCACTGGCCATATTTCAGCTCAATCAGGATTTTATTAGTGATGTTGGCACGGCCAATCTGACGGGCGCGGTGTTGGTGAAAAGCCTCCAGCATGGTCGCTGCCGGTTTGATCGGTTTGCGATCTACCCGACGCGTGATGGCTTGCAATAATTGTTTGGCGTTTTGAAAATCACCGCGATAAAGCAACGCTGTCCCTTCACAGGCCAAGCGATAGGCTTCATCAGCCTTGGTTGTATCATCAGCGATGACGACCGCTTTGGGCGGCAAGTTGCCGACCTCCGATTGCCAGTTTGCAGTCTGTGTTTTGTTCTTTTCGTACCAGTTAATATGGTTCAATGGCGTTCCAATAATATAAATATAAAAAGGCACTTTAACGTGATGCATGCTTTATACATTGCATTCGCAAAAGTGCCTAGCATGTACTACTTAAAGCAGTACATGCGCCGTACCTTACCTGTTTACTGAGCATTAGGGGCGTCTTTGCCTTCGGCGCCCGTCACCTTGCTCAACACACTTTTACCCAAGTCTGTTTGGCCTAGTGCTTCCAGCATAGCCCCCATCTGCGTCCCGCCATTTGCGCTAAACAGATCTGTCACCTTGCTAATGCCGTTACTGATCGTGCCGCCCGCATTAGCAATGATTTTAACGTCTGCTTTTTCAAGCGCTTTGGCCTGCTCTTTGCCAACCTCCCCCATGACTTTGACTTGTTCTAATGAAATCAGATATTTCTGATAGTTTTCATTTTCACCAATTTTTTCAGCCAGTGTGATTTCAGCTTGCACCGATGCCAACTGCATGGCTTTGGCCGCTTCAGCGCGCGCGTGGCCTTCGGCCTCAATCCCCTTAGACTCCAAAACCTTAGCTTCCTTCTGGCCTTCTGCAATAGCCATAGTGGATTGTTTTTCACCTTCGGCTTTAATCATCACGGATTGTTTTTCTGCCTCGGAGTTAATCAATGCAGTGGCCTGTTCGGCTTCGGCATTAATAATCGCCGTTTCCTTTTGCTGATTGGCATTGACGATTTGTACCTCTTTATTAATTTCTGCTTGCTTGACTTGCGCGACCTGCTCAACCGCCATGGTTTTTTCTTTGGTGATACGTTCTTGCTCTTTAATGCTTTGCACCGACTGCTCTTTGGCAATCCCCACTTCGCGATCTTTTTCTGCCGTGCGCAAGCCGACTTGCTGCTGGCTGACTTGCCGTTGCAACTCGATGTCGCGGCTCGCATCGATTTCTGCCATTTCGGCCTTGCGTTTATTCGCAGCCACCTCAATACGAGACTGCATTTCGATCTCGGACTTTTTCTTCTCCATGATGTTTTTAATCACATTAGAGCCTTGTGAGTCACGGATATCCATCAGCTCTACAGACTTCACGGTGACCACACCCCATGATTTCAGATTTTCATCTACTTGCTTGGTGAATTCCTCACCAAATTTGGCTCTATCCTGCATGATGGTTTCGATATCATTCATGGCCAGAATCGAACGGATACAGCCTTGCAAGATCGCATTCATCTGTTTGCGCATTTCATCAAAAGTTGCCACCCGTTTAGCCGCCACATTACTATCTTCAATTCTGAAAAATGCTTTGACATCAATCACAAACGGCAACCGCCCTTGATCATAAGCTTCATAATCAAGCAACTCTTCAGTAAACACAGAAACAGGATAGCGCGATACAGATACCCCTAACACCGGTATCCAGATTGGAAACTGATAATAGGTATTGCCATATTCCAGGCCGGTTCCGTAAGAGCGGCTTTGTTTGGCAGCCTGCACAATATGTACTTCGTTGGTAGAAACAACTCTGCGTAAAAAAATCACCCACAACACCAGCCACACCACAATCAGCGCGGCAACGCCTAACAAAATGTGCGTTAATGAAAAATTGGACTCCATGGACGTTTGCTCCCTTTATTATTAATTAGACTTAATCAAATCACTGCGTGACTGCTATCAGAAACCAATGATACGCACCCAGTTTGAAACCAAGCATTATCCTAAGGCTTTATGATAAACGGGTTAAAGTCGGTCTGGGTATCGTAATAATCTTCATTCTCAGCGCGTTTGAGAAAAGCGACTACTTTGTAGGTCACCGGCGTAAAGGCCACTTCTACCAGTAGTTTGGCCGTAAATTGCGCCAGTACGATCTGCGGCATCATGGCATCGGGGAACTCGCCTGAGCCGTAAAAAGCCAGTGGGAAAAACAAAATCGTATCAACCGCCTCGCCAAAAATGGTCGAGCCTATGGTGCGGCTCCATAACCAGCGGCCCTGGGTGAGGACTTTCATTTTGGCCAGCACGAACGAATTCACAAACTCACCTGCCGCAAATGAGACCAGTGAGGCGATGGCAATACGTGCCGTGGAACCAAACACAGATTGATAAGCGGCCTGATCATGCCAATCTGGTGCTGGCGGCAAGGCGACGATGACCCAGGCCATGAGACTGGCAAAAGCCAGGCAGATAAAGCCGGTCCAGATCACGCGACGCGAGGCAGCATAACCGTAGACTTCGGTCAGAATATCGCCAAAAATAAAACTAATCGGGAAAAACATGATGCCGGCGCCAAATGTCAGCGCGCCTAATAGCGGCACCTGGACTTCGGTAATCTTGCCAGGGCCAATGAGGTTGGAGCAGACCAGCACCACGGCAAAGGCTGCCATGATCAGGTCGTAATACCGGTACTGCTTTCTCATGCACTCACCTTGATTATCCCCTCGCCTCGCTGCGCACGTCCAGCTTGTCACGCAACACATCGCCACCCAGATTAATGGCCAGAATCAAACTCATCATGCATGCGCCAACGGTGAGCACATAATGCGGTGCCACCAGCATAAAGCGCACGGCATCGCGCAACATCGCGCCCCACGAGGCATGAGGTGCCTGTATGCCCAGGCCAAGAAACGACAGTGACGCTTCGGCAATCATGACACTAGCCATGCTGTAGGCGGCTTCTACCAGCAAAATGGAAATAAGCAGCGGAAAAATATGCAATAGCATCACACGTAAACCACTGGCACCAAGTGACTCAGCGGCCAACACATGCAAGCGCTGGCGTAACGCGAGTGACTGGCCACGCGACAATCGGGCGTAAGTGACCCAGCCGGTCAAACAAAGGGCAAGAATCAGGTTGCTGATGCCCGCACCCAGCACCGCGGCAAACGCAATTGCCAGCAACATGCCAGGAAAAGCCAAAAAAACATTGGTCAATTGCATCAGGGCGGCATCCAGCTTGCCGCCTTTATAACCGGCCAGCAAGCCAATGGTCAGGCCAATAAGCATGGTCACCGCGGTCACAATCAGCGTGACCATCAAAGACACCTCTACGCCACGAATCACGCGCGCCAGAATATCGCGCCCCAAGTCATCGGTGCCCAGCCAGTGTTGCAGGCTAGGCCATTGCAAAATGGCGTTGAGGTCAATCTGGTTGGGATTTAAACCCACAACATGGCCCAGCAACACCGCACATAACCAGAAAGCCAAGGTCAGCAAACAAAATGCTTTCATACTGCACCTCGTGTGCGTGGATCCAGCCAGTGATAAACCAGATCAGTCACCTGATTAATCAGCACATAACTCACAGCCACCACCAGCACACAAGCCTGCGTCACCGGATAATCGCGTTTTTCTATACTGTCTACCAGCAAACGACCAATGCCGTTCCAGCTAAAAATGGTTTCGGTAATCACCGCACCGGCCAGCAAGCTACCCATTTGCAAGCCAACAATGGTGACCAAGGGTAACAACGCCGCCCGCAAAGCATGTTTGAGTAACACTTGCCGCTCGCTCAAGCCTTTGGCACGGGCGGTACGAATATAGTCTTCACTCAACACCTCTAGCAGGCTGGTGCGTGTCATGCGGGTCAAAATAGCGCTCAAGCCCAGGCCGAGTGTTAATGCAGGCAACAAGATGGCGGCTGGGCTGGCCATGCCACTCACTGGCAGCCAGCCCAGCCAGACCGCAAATACCAGCATCAGCACCGGCCCTAGCCAGAAGGCAGGCATGGCTGCCAGGCGGATACTGAACATGGTGATCATCACGTCTTGCCAATGCCCGGCTTTGAGGGCAGACCAGATACCCAAGGGAATACCGATTGACACCCCGATGGCGAGTGCTACCACCGCCAGCAACAAGGTTGCCGGATAGGTTTGCCACAATAATTGTGAAATAGGTGTTTGCGTATGGATAGAGCTGCCAAAATCGCCTTGCAGCACATGCAACAGATATTGGCCAAACTGTACTGGTAAGGGTTGATCTAGCCCGAGTTGCGCCTTGAGTGCGATGCGGTCGGTCACACTGGCTGATTCACCCAGCATGACGTCTACCGGATCGCCTGGTATCAGGTGTAACAAGGCAAAGGTCAGGCACAGCACCCCAAACACCACCGGCAATAATGTGGCCAAACGCTTAATCATCTGCCTCGCAAATATTCACGGTGGTGCCCACTGGCACCTGCTCGAACAATGCAATCAGGTCGGCATTGCGCATGCGCACGCAGCCATGCGAGCCAGGCACGCCCAGCGCGGTTGCGTCTGGCGTGCCATGGATATAGATATAGCGCTGCATGGTATCTACATCGCCCAGGCGATTTTTGCCAGGCTCAGTGCCGCTTAGCCACAAAATGCGGGTGAGTATCCAGTCACGGTCAGGAAAAGCCTGCTTCAAGGCCGGGGTAAATACTTCGCCAGTCGGACGCCGCCCCACAAACACGGTGTTTTCAGCCGCCCCGGCGCCAATTTTGGCGCGCACAATGTGCGCCCCCAGCGGCGTACAGCCACTGTTTTTAATATTGCCAACGCCATTGGCTGCTGTAGATACGTCATAACGCGTGACTTGCCCGCCATTGTCGTCAAACAAGGTCAGCGTTTGTGCCGGGATAGAAATTTCAATATGCATAACCATTATTCTAAGCGATTTGCCTGTTATAGACGGAGATTTGATGCAACACACTATCAGGCAGTATAAACTCGATTAAAATCCCGATTACCTTCATTCATGACTAGTCTCTGAACGCCATCATGCCACATCACGAATTACACTTTTTACAACGCAGTGGCTGGTTGCGCGCGGCCGTGTTGGGCGCCAACGATGGCATTATCTCTACCGCCAGCCTTCTGATGGGCGTGGCCGCCGCCGGGGCCACTCACCAGGCTTTGCTAATGACAGGCGTCGCCGGGCTGGTCGCTGGCGCACTCTCCATGGCCGCAGGCGAATATGTGTCAGTGAGCTCACAAACCGATATTGAGCAGGCAGACCTTGCCCGTGAAGCAGAAGAGCTCAAAGATAACCCGGAGAGCGAACTGCGTGAACTGACCGGCATTTATATTCAGCGCGGCTTAGCACCCGAGCTGGCAAATCAGGTCGCACAGGCGCTGTCACAGCATGACTCGCTGGCGGCACACGCGCGTGATGAGCTTGGCTTGCATGACATTAACCAGGCCCAACCCTTACAAGCCGCATCGGCATCGGCACTGGCATTTGCCAGTGGCGCAATCTTGCCGCTGATCACCGCCTGGCTGGCGCCGCATGCGCAGGCACAAACCTGGCTCACCATCAGCACCCTGCCATTTTTAGCCTTGCTGGGGATTGTCGCTGCGCGTACTGGCGGCGCCAACATCATCAAAAGCGTTAGTCGCGTCGTGATTTGGGGCGCCCTCGCTATGGCAGCCACGGCACTGATCGGTCACTGGTTTGGCGTCAACCCGTGACCTGCAGGCAGCACAAGGATTACTGCTTTACCGGCTTAAAAACCACCTGCGTCAATCCATCCAGGTTGCCATCCGGCGTCGGCTGGTAATCAGCAATCGTCTCGCGATAAGCCACAAACTGGCCCTCGTACCACAACGGGATCACCGGCAACTGGCCATGAATACGTTGTGTTACCGCCGGCCAATCTTCTTTTACCAATAATTGGTCCAGCACGCCATCCTGATAACGGCCACGGTTAAAGCCTTGTGGCGGCAAACTGTCAGAGGCAAACACTTTGCTGTAAATTTCCGGGGTTTTAATCCCCACCCAGGTCAGGCCATACAGCTGAAAATTACCTTTTTGCACATCGGCAAAAAAAGTGCCCCAGTCCAGGCTCTTGATTTGCAGGTCTATGCCCGCCTCTTGCATTTGCGCCTGCAAAATCGTCGCCAGCCGCACGCGCTGCGGGTCGGTGCTGGTTTTATAAATGAGCGTGAGCGGTAGTTTGATGCCTGCCGACTGTAATAATTGCCTGGCCAACGCCGGTTGATAAGCATAAGGCTGCAAACCGGCGTTACCGGCATAATGCTCGGGTGGCAAAATAGCGCTGGCCTGGCGGCTATGGCTTACCATGACTTTATCAATAATGGCTTGCACATCAATCGCGTGGGCAATCGCGCGCCTGACCCGCACATCACGCAGAAAATCGGCCTGCACATTGAGGCCCAGATAGGAATAATTAGCCCCCACCCCGGTTTTTACCGTGACCTTAGGCTGCTTTTGCAGATATTTGACCAGCTCCGGCGGCAAGTCGCCCTGAATCAAATCAGCCTCGCCGCGCTTGAGTTTGAGCACCCGTACATTAGGGTCTTTCACTTCTTCAAAGCGCACCTTAAGGCCGTCACTCAAGCGCTGCAACTGCAACGCAGACTGCCAGTGGTCTAGCTTAAACGGGCCACTACCCACCGGGGTATGGCCAAAATCGTGGTCGATTGCAATCAGGCGTGCAGGCAAAATGCCGACCATTAATCGCGCGGCAAAGTGGGGATCAGGGCGGCTGAGCTCAAAGTCAATGGTGTTGGCATCCAGCGTCGTCATCTGCTGAATATGCTTGAATTCTGCCGTATGCGGCGAATCTTTGAGTTGTAGCAGGCTATCGTAAGTCGCTTTTACATCGGCGGCAGTTAATGGCTGGCCATCGTGGAATGTTGCAGATTGAGATAACTGAAAGCGGTAATGTGTCGCATCCAGCATTTGCCATGTTGCCAACCCCGGCACCTCGCGCGAACGACTATCAAACTCCACCAGGCGCTGATAAATCAACCGATTAACGCGCTCAGAAGCGGCATCAGTCGCATAGCGCGGGTCAAGGTTCACTGGCGCCTGCGCGACGGCAAACACCAGCGAACGTGGCTCGTTGGACGGCTGGCATCCACTCAGTGCCCATGCTAACAACAATCCCGGCAGCAGCCGACGCAACATTCTGGCCGTCACGTTAAATCTTCTCAAACAGGGCAATAGACTCCACATGTGCCGTGTGCGGAAACATGTTCATGACGCCAGCGGCAGCCAAACGATAGCCTTTTGTCTGGGTCAAAATCGCCGCATCCCGTGCCAGGGTCGATGGATTACACGAAACATAGACAATACGCGAAGGCGCATGGCTAGACGTTATATCGCCTGCATCCGGTAGCGCTTTGATCAACTCAATGGCGCCATCACGCGGCGGGTCTACCAGCCACTTATCAAACGCCCCCAGCGCCTGCAATGACTCGGGTGTCATATCAAATAAGTCAGACTCGGCAAACTCAACATTGCTCACGCCGTTTAACGCTGCATTTTCCAGTGCACGCTTCACCAAGGCTTGCGATCCTTCGACCCCATAAACACTGGCGCCACTACGCGCAATCGGCAAGGTAAAATTGCCCAGGCCACAAAAGAAGTCAGCGATGCGCTCACCGGCCTGCGGTTGTAGCAACTGCATGGCACGACGAATCATGACCCGGTTAATCGCCGGGTTGACCTGGGTAAACTCAATCGGGCTAAACGGATATTGCAGGTTAAACTCGGGCAAACTGTAATGCAGCTTGTCGCCATGCGTGAACAACGGTTTCACCGTATCCGGGCCCTTGGTTTGTGTCCACACCTGGGCACCATGGGTTTCTTCAAAGGCTTGCAGCAGTGCCACATCAGCGTCAGTCAGGGCCTCCATAATTCGAAACACCAGCACCGTGGCATCTTCACCCACCGCCAGCTCAATTTGCGGCAACGCCTGCTTGATCGACAACTGGCCAATCAATGCTTTCAACGGCACAATCAGGTCAGACACGGGTTGCGTGAGCACTTCACAGCTATCCATCGCGGTGACATAGCTGGTGCCTTTTTCGTTAAAGCCGACCAGCACGCCGCCCTTTTTCTCGACATAACGTACCCGCAAGCGGGCTTTGTGGCGATAACGCCACGGCGTGCCCTGAATCGGCGGCAGAATTTTATCCGCACGGACGCGGCCAATGTGCCATAAATCGGCCTCCAGCATGCGCTGCTTGGCCGCCACTTGCGCCGAAAACTCCAGATGCTGCATAGCACAGCCACCACAAGTGCCAAAATAAGCACAGCCGGGCGTCACACGCTGGCTGGACTGCTTGATCACCTCCAGCGTGGTTGCCAGCTCATAGGTCGCCTTGGCGTGATGCGAGACAAACTTCACCTCTTCAAAAGGCAACGCCCCTTCGATAAAAATCACCTTGCCATCGACATGGGTGACCCCACGGCCTTCCTGGTCGAGAGATTCAATGGTGGCAATACGTGGAGTCTGCGCGGCCCTGGCGGCAGACGACAGATTGGAGGATCTTTGACGGTTGTTTCTCATAACCTGTTATTTTACCTGATTTGGGCATACAATCATCCAGCAAACCAATCAAAAACAAGGAGTCTGTGATGCTTAAACAATGGCGCTTGACCACCACATTGGTGGTCACACTTTTTTCATCGTCTTTTTGCCTTGCTGACGAAGTGGCTCTTCAGCAAGACGCCCACAGCGTGGATTATGTCACTGGAGGAATAGGCTCAGAAGAAGTTGACGCCATGGAGTCCTTTAAAAAACAGTTTAATTTATACTTTTTGTTTTCTGAAGGTAAAGCTGGCCGTGTGATTGACGACGTCAACCTCAGTATTCTGGATAGCAAAAACCAGACCGTGTTTGCACTGGAGCACGCCGCGCCCAGGCTATTGCTAAACTTGCCTAGCGGCAAATACCAGGCCGTCGCCAGTTATCTCGGTAGCGAACAGCGTTACCGTTTTAGTCATGATGCCAAAAAGCATCAACGCGTGATCCTGAACTGGAAAAACAAGATTGATGAAGACACCGTAGAACCGCTGACTGACGATGCTGCAGAGTCTGAAGCACCTGCCACTGAAACACCGTAAAAAACGCTTTAACCGCCGAGAAACGCGGATGAACGCCGATGAGTACGAATGCAATTTCAAGGTTTTATCGGCGTGTATCTGCGTTTATCGGCGGTAATAAATTAAGATTTTATAACTCTCAAGCCCAAGCGGCCATAAACTGTTGCCAGTGCTCCCCGTCGTAGCCAGATAGCGTCTCGCGTACCAACTGGATTTCAGCCGCATAATTGGCCTCATTCAAGTGACCGCGCATTTTCAGAAAGCGCAAATACACCAGGTGCGTGTTGGCAACATCGGTTTCGCAATAATCACGAATCGCTTTCACTTCACCGTTCAAATACGCCTGCCACACCTTGCTGCCATCCATGCCCAGTTTGCCGGGGAATCCGCATAGCTGCGCCATTTGATCCAGTGGCGCATTGGCGCGGCCACTATACATGGCCAGCACATCCATCAAGTCCAGATGACGCATATGGTAACGGCTGATGTAGTTATTCCATTTGAAGTCTTTATCGTCTTCGCCTAAGTCCCAGTAACGGGGTGCGGCGATGCCGTGCACCATGGCGCGATAATGCAATACCGGCAAATCAAAGCCGGCACCATTCCAGCTCACCAGGTTGGGGGTATATTTTTCAACACCATCAAAAAAACGCTGAATAATTTCGGCTTCACTCGATTGCTCGTCGCCTAATGTCCACACGCGAAACTGGCTACCTTCGCGCAAAGCACAAGAAATCGCACAGACGCGCTGTAAATGATGGGGCAAAAAATCGGTGCCGTTTTGCTGGCGCCGTTGGTGAAAGGCGATATTGGCCACGTCAGCATCGCTCAAACTCGCAGGCAGGTCATGTAACTGACGAATGCCATCCACATCAGGGATGGTTTCAATATCAAACACCAAACTTAGCATGGCAACACCTGTAAAAAAATTGTTTTTTAAAATAGCACAGCACCCATGCTTACACCAGAAAACCTTACTTTCAGCTGCATATTGTACAAAATGTTGAGCATTTGTATCAATTGATACAATCAAAGGCCATTTGTATCAATTGATACATTTAAATAACTGATTTATAAAGACTTTTTGTGTTTTTTCAAGCAATCAAAAAACCTAACTCCGCTTTAATCTGACACTGTTCAGTCAACACGATGCATGGCCCGTGTGCCTTTGCATCAGCCCTGAACCTTTACAATTTACGGAGTACATCATGACATCTATCAGTTCACTCAGCAGTAGCAGTGCCATTCAATCATTTTCGCAGGTTGGCCAACGCAGCGGCATGCAACCTCCGCCGCCACCGCCCGATGGCGAAGGTCAAGGCAAGGATGGCGGCGGTTTACTTGGGGCCATTGACTCAGCATTGAAAAGTGCGGGCATTGAAGGCGGCCTGGAATCAATTTTTGGCCAGTCTGGCACCAGCAGCACAAGCGCCAGCACAGATAGCACGGACACCAGCAGCACAAGTGATAGCACCACCGATGCGGCCAGTGCACTGAATAGCTTTTTACAAAACCTGATCAGCGCCTTGCAGTCGCAGGGCACGACAGACACCAGCAGCAGCACAGAAAGTAGTGACAGTGCAACAGAAGCGAGTGCGACGCAAGGCATGCCACCGCCACCGCCTTATGGTGGCAATGGCATGGAGTCTAAATTGCAAAGCCTGATTTCTTCATTGAGTAATAGCAGTACTAGTGATAGCACTGATACCAGTTCGGATAGTAGCGACAGCGGCCTGCAAAGCAGCTTTCAATCGCTAGTGAGCTCGTTAGGTGGCAGTAGCGATAACGCCAGCCTGAGTGGATTTTTGCAAGCGCTGTCTGGCAGCATGCAACATCGTGGCCCAGCAGGCAATGTGGTGAGCACCACCGCCTAAACCATTAACTACGTGACACGCAAGCCTAAAAAGCAGCTACCACTTTAACCGGTGGTAGTTGCTATATTCAGCAAGCCAATCAGGCAAATTCCAGCTGCATAATATCTGTGTTGGTATCTTCTTGCAGCCACTCGGCAGGTGCTTTATGCAAACGGATAGGCGCATTCATCTCTTCGCCGTCAAACGTCAAAATGGCATAGCTAATGTCTTGTGGCGCTTCAATCGGCGTGAATTTGGCAAAACCGAAATCGGCATTACGCATCACCTGCCAAGCACCGGATGGTTCTGCATATTCTGCTTTGGCAAAGTAATGTGCAATTTGCCTGTCAGTGGCCGCCTTGAGCGCGCAGTCATTCTCGCGCGACATGACAGACCAGCGATAATCCAGGCCATCGGCAATCGGTTGCAATTGCATCAGATACCAATGCACGTTTTCACGCGCCAGTTGTATCAGGGATCGCACACGACCAGTATGATGATTCAGAATGTAATAAATCCCCACATCCTGTTGATGAATATTTTCACCCAAGCGAGGGAGAACGAAAAGATTAGTTGCCACAGCGGACCCCTTTCATCGAAACATACACTTTGATTGTATGCAATGAACATGCCTGAAACTGAAAGCCGATACTTTTACGGCGCTATTCATCAAATTGCCATCACAGGCAATGATCACGCCCCTGGCATCGCACACACTAGCTTAATCTCGCCCGAAACAGCCAAGCTATTGTTTTGCCTGCCTATTTAGCCGCCCATCGCCCATCCCGCTGCACAAACCAGCCGGGTTGCGCTTTATCAATCCAGCGTTGGGCAAATGTACGTTGAATTTCGCCCTCCCACTCAGAGTGACCATTTGCGGCAGCGATGCCTTGGTATAACTGGGTGCGATCAGTATTTTCGTCTTTCACCAGCGCAGTTAACGCACTACGTTGGGACAGTGGCACCAAACCGGCCTCTTTTACTGCAACAAAGCCGTCTGCAGTCAACCCCACCGCACCCGATTGATAATGTGGCAACAGTTGCCTGTGACGGCTTTGCATACTGGCTTTCACCGAAGCAACTGCGGGCGTGTTTACATCGAGGTCAGCTGCCGCATGGGCGGGCAATATGAGTGCAGCACTCAGACAAAGGCCGCATAAAAGCGGTTTTAAAATAGCATAGCCATGATGCAAACATAATTGCAAACAGCCAGATAAGGCATAGAAACGTTTCATACACTGAGTCATGGTGTAGGCTCCTGATTCACTGCAGGCGTAGCCGGGGTAGTGGCAGGCGCAGTATGCTGATCCGATGCTGGGCCTTGCCCGGCAGGCACCTGCCAGATTTCGTCTATCACTTTATCTGCGGCCTTTTCAGCAGCAGCAGCCGGAAAGTAAATATTAATGGTGACGCAAGCACTGAGGCCTGTGGCTGCCAACGCCAGGCTCCCTCTGCGCATCCAGCGCGCGTATGCATGCTCTTTGATCAAAGTCAGGTTCAATCTAACGTCCTTTCTGACAATCTATTGGCACTTTATATTAATTAAAGTTTAATCAACGATGATTTTACTATTGCTATCCGTCACCCGCTGCATGCGCCCCAACACATCTTTCCAGCTGACATATTGTGTATAGCCATTCACATTGACCGAAGGCGCGCCTTTGCCTTTCACAATCACAAATCCGTCAGGCAACGGCTCAACGCCGCCCATTTTGCAAATATCGCCACGCAACTCACAGCTCAGGCCTATTTTTTCATAGCCAAACTCTTTAAAAAAGCGCAAAAAAGTACGTTGCAACGCCGCCGCAGTGCCCTCACCACCCAAGGCGGTAATATTTTCGACGGCGCGCTGCGATATTTTCTTTTCAAACGGGCCGTCTGCGGTACGCACCGAGGCGTCCATAGACACAGGCTTCCAGTTTTGCAGGCGCAGATGCTTGATGTCGCCCTCCAGCTTGCCACTGATAGAGCCAAAATTAAACGTGCGCGTGATTTCACCCAGGTCAATCTCACGCATGGTGAAATTGGCGTGCAATTTGGGCACGGCGCCCAACGGGTCATCAATATCCAGGTCAGACATGCCGACCATGCCATTAAACAGTTTAAATTGCATGTCGCCCATCATACGCAACTCATGGTTGGCATAAGTCACCAACGGCATCGTACCCGAGATCTGGCCGCGCATGGTCGGCCAGCCCAGCGCCTGGCTAAAACTGGTCATGCTAATCGGCTGTAAATCCATTTTGACATGCCAGACCATGCTTTGATTAATCCAGGCCGCGGAAATATCCTGAAAATCCAGGCCGCCATCCAGAATGGGCAGTTGCAACCGTGGTGCCGTAATCGAAAACCGATTCACCTCCGCCTGCCAGCGGGTGACGCCCAAGGGGATTTTTAGAATATGGCCGGACTGGTAGCCCATGGCAATTTGCTGGGGATGATCGTAATCCCACGGAATATCGGCATTAAAATGGCTGAAGCCAAACTTTCCCAACTGGTCTTCCACGCTGGCATCGGTGATATTCAGGTGAAACTTGAGCGGCTGCAAGCCTTTGGCTTCAAACGACCAATCGGCCTTGCCGGAGACATTTAAATGGCCAAATGCCGAGTGCGGAATCAGTGGCTGGATAAATGCCTGGTAGACGCCATTAAAATCGACCTCTTTGGCGTCGACCTTTAAAAACTCAAATTGTTTGTTAATCAGGTGGATGCGGCTTTGGCTATGCAAGGTGCCCACACCTTGCAACGCGAGTGTCGCCTGCTCAATATCCATATAAGGCTCACGGTAAAAGCCACGAATCTCAAACCGTTTGCTACCCTCGGCAAAATAAAACGGTTGCCAGAACAACTCACCCTGTTGCCACTCGAATACGCCTTGCCAACGCCAGCCACCCGCTTGTTCGTGCGCAGACAAATTAATCTTACCCGTGAGTTTATCGCCTGCATGCAAGCCAGCTGCGTCACTAAATTTAGCCTCATGCACCGCCAACTCAACATCAACACCTTTGGCGGCGGGGCCTGTTTTATCCTGCTCTTTCCAGGTGGGGGTTAGCCGCACATTAAACGGCACATGCGAGCGTACATCGTGATACAGCCCATCTTCGCAACGCCAGGTTTGCGCCGCTGCCTGCGCGGGCACCAGGCAGTTCAAATGAAAGGTGCCCCACACTTCGTCCTGCAATGCTTTGACTTCTGCATCAAAAGACAGCGTGGGCTGCCGGGTTTGTGACCGCTGGGTGTGGGCACCATCGTCGAGAAAACCATAGTCGAGAAATATTTTAGGATGGCGCACCTGATACGGTGGCATTTGTAGCTGTTCGGACGTAATCAGCGCCGTTGGCCGGGCGCTGATATCCAGCATGATATTGGGTTTATCTAATTTGGCATCGCCGATTTGCAGGCGCTCGGCATGCACCTGCACCTGCTGCTTGCTGTGTAAATTGACCACCGCATGCGGTTTATCCAGTTGAAAAATATCACTGGAGACACTGTCTGCGCTGAGGCTGATTTCGGTCATGGCGCACACATGCGCTGACCAACACAACAGCATCAGCCCGCAAACGCGCATCAGTCTGGGAACACCCCGGTCGATAAGTAACGGTCGCCACGGTCGCAGACAATGGCCACAATCACCGCATGATTGACTTCTTTAGATAATTGCAAAGCCGTGTATAACGCGCCACCACTCGAAATACCGGCAAAAATACCTTCTGTGTTGGCCAGTTGGCGTGTGGTGTCTTCGGCATGTTTCTGGCTGACATAACGTAGTGCATCAACGCGCTTGGCATCAAAAATCGACGGCATATAGGCTTCTGGCCATTTGCGTATGCCAGGGATTTGCGCGCCTTCTTCAGGCTGTACGCCAATAATTTGCACCTCCGGGTTTTGCTCCTTGAGATAGCGCGACGTACCCATAATGGTGCCCGTTGTGCCCATGCTGGAGACAAAGTGCGTGACTTTACCAGCAGTATCCCGCCAAATCTCAGGCCCGGTGCCTTCGTAATGGGCCAATGGATTATCCGTGTTGCCAAACTGGTCGAGCACAATACCCTTGCCTTCGGCTTGCAACTTTAGCGCCACATCACGCGCCAGCTCCATGCTGCCTTCTTTAGGCGTTAACACCAGCTCAGCGCCATAAGCTTTCATGCTTTGGCGACGCTCGATAGATTGATTCTCAGGCATCACCAACACCATTTTATAGCCACGCATGGCGGCGACCATGGCCAGTGCAATCCCGGTATTACCGCTGGTTGCCTCAATCAGGGTATCGCCAGGCTTGATCTGGCCACGGGCTTCTGCACGCAGAATCATGCTGTAAGCAGGCCTGTCTTTCACCGAACCCGCCGGGTTATTGCCCTCCAGCTTGAGCAAGATGGTATTGCTCGGATTGGGGTTCATGCGTTGCAAAGCGACCAGTGGCGTATTGCCGACAAAGTCATCCAAAGTTTTATATGGTTTCATAACTGACCGATGTTTGTTGTTTTCCAGACGGAACGGGGACTAAACGCCCAAAATATTCTGAATTTAAACGATTAAAATACATACACGTAATGCTTAATATATGTAAAATTCTAATGTCGTTCCTGATTTAGCTGGTGAAGTACTGATTTTACATAAACTGCCTGCATCGCAAAAACAATAATTACCAAGGAAACCGGATGTTGAAGAAGTGGATTAGCCAAGCGCTTGTCGTCATGTTGCGTCCGATCAAGCTGTTTCCAGAGCTCAGCGAAGCCGATAACGTCCGTTATAAAGTTGTTTTTCTCAACAATGTGTTTGCTTTCTCCGGCATTGTATCGCTGTCCATGGGCATTATCCGCTGGAACCTGCAACCTTTTATTGGCCGGGTAGACTTAGTCTCCGCCTTTCTGGCGTTTGGTTTGTTGTGGGTACTCTATCGTTACCAGAAAAACATTGAGTTAATTGCCAGCATTGCTTTATGGCTTTGCTTTATGCAGTTTTTAACCGTGTTTTTCATGGGCATGGGCACCACCACCCGCAGTGCACTGCTGTTACTTATTTTGGCAGCGGCGTTTTACCTCAAAGGCCGCGTGGCCGGCTACTATATGCTGGCCACTTTGCTGGTATTGGTCATCAGTAATCATCTGATTGGTATTTTTCCATCAGAATATAGCAACCTGGATATTCTCAGCCTGTGCCTTTACCTGCTGGCGCAGTTTTTTATTATTCGCAATTACGAGTGCCTGCGTGAGTCACAAACCAGCCACTTAAAAGCGCTGAATACTGACCTCGAAGCCTTGGTCAAACAACGCACCGAGCAATTGGCTGCCGCCAATACCGCACTCGAAATTGAAAAAGAAAATCTTAAAACCCTGTCTAGCACTGACCATTTAACCGGTCTCAGTAACCGCCACCATTTTGAAACAGTGTTTGCTGAACACTCGCCACCTGTTTCACGCAGAAAAATTTCTGATGCCCTGATTTTGATAGACATCGACCATTTTAAAAAAATCAATGATACTCACGGCCATATATTAGGCGATGCCGTCCTTAAAGCAGTGGCAAGCTGCATCAAAAAATATAGCCGTATCTCGGACATTACTGTGCGTTGGGGCGGCGATGAACTGATTATTTACGCACCGCGCACAACCCTCAAACAAGCCACGCAACTGGCAGAAAAAGTGCGTCATCAAATCAACGCCATGCAACTGGCTGGTGTCGGCACCATCACCATCAGTGCGGGCGTTGCTGTGCTACATGCTGGCGATAATCTGTCGCAGCTATTACAACGCGCAGACCAGGCACTGTATGAAGCCAAGCAGGCTGGCCGTAATAGCGTGTATGCTGCCGCGCTAGACTAAGCCAGCGTAATTAGATACCTTTACACCCACTTTTCGTTATTTAGTCTCACGCCTCATGCCTAGATGTTCTGCCGCTGCCTTTGTCGTTGCTTGCCTGCAATTTATATTACTCACCGCGATCGCACATGCCGAGCAATGGCAAACCGTGCCAGGACGCGAAAAGTTTCTCACCGTTGCGATCGACCTCGACTCATTGCAAGTCGGCCAACACGATGACATCGTGTATTTCAAGCTGAGGGCAGACGACCATGACGACGCGATTGCCAGCCGGTATGTTCAAGCCTCTTGCAGTGAGTTTTCGTTAGAGGTTGAACGCGAAACCGTGTTTCATCCAGCCAGCCAGACCTCAGAAAGCATGGACTGGAAAAACAATCACGCCCTCGCCAGCCACCCGGCGTTTGCCCAAGCCCGATTATCATTCTGGGGCGTGACGCAAGCCTACGGCCAGGCCATCTCACTGGCCTGTCGGCGCGTTGGCAATCGTTCACCAGAGCGGCTGCATATCATGCAAGCCGAAAACTGCGCGCCAGGCAACCCCTTGCGCAAAGTCGCCTGCGCCAGCCACGCCAGTTGGCGCGCCAACTACAAACTGTATTTTTCGCGCTCACATGACGTGATTCATAACTGCGGCATTTCAGAAGAGCGCATGACCAAACAAGCGGCTTGGCTGCTCAAAGCTGTGATGCGTTGCCAAACAGAAAGCTGCGGCAACGAGATTCTCGAAGACTGGATCCACAAACGCGGGCAAGACATTGCTAACGTGATTCACATGCAAAAAGCAGACAGCGCATGGCACGCCACCTCACAACCCGCGCCGCTGTGCCAATCACTGAATCAGGCCGATCAGGCGATTGCCAGCTTGCAAACTGAAGAGATTTACGCCAAAGCCAAATACCTGGGTTGTTTAAAGCGCGAAACCGCTAAACTGCGCGCCGCCAACACGCCACACGAAACGCTATCGCAACAGGCAGAGCAATTATGCGACGCGCCATTTAAAGAGTGGCATGAGGCGATTTCAAAACAGTCGGCCATGTCAGATATAGCCGATAAATACCCATCTTTAACGCTCCCGCTTCAATCATCATGGCATACACCCTAGAAAACAGATTAGTCATCGGCGTCGCATCGAGTGCGATGTTCGATTTGTCAGACTCTGACGAAATATTCAAACGAGACGGTGAAGCACTCTACCGTAAGTTCCAAGAGCGCAACCTGAACAACCCATTGCCCAAAGGCATTGCATTTTCATTTATCAAACGGCTGCTCTCTCTCAATGACCTAAGCGCCCAACAAGATGACCCGCTGGTTGAAGTAATATTGCTATCAAAAAATGACCCTGATACAGGGCTTCGGGTCATGAAGTCGATAGAACATTACAAGATCGGTATGACGAGAGCCATATTCATGCAAGGCCAAGCGCCGTACAAGTTTATTCCTGCGCTCAACATCTCCCTTTTTCTCTCGGGCAACAAAGAGGATGTCGATTCTGCCATTCGCCTGAATATGCCTGCCGGTCATGTCATGCACTCAGCCGTGATTGATGACGAAGAGGATGCTGGATTGCGTATTGCCTTCGACTTTGATGGCGTGCTGGTTGACGATGAGTCTGAAACAGTTTTTCAAGCCAGAAAAGACGTTAACGAGTTCAAAGCGCACGAAGCCATGAATGTCATGCAGCCCCATAACCCGGGCCCTTTGCAGCAACTACTTGTGCGGGTTTCTTCTATTCAATCCGCCGAAGAAGAAAAGAAAAAACAAGACCCTTCTTACAAAAATCGTTTGAGAGTCTCGATTGTGACCGCGCGTGATGCGCCAGCACATGAACGCGCCATGAACACCCTAAAAAGTTGGGGGGTCATGGCGAATGACGCGTTTTTCTTGGGTGGCATTGAGAAAAGCAAAGTCCTTGCGGTATTAAGACCGCATATTTTCTTCGATGATCAATCCGGGCATTTAAAGACAGCATCTGAAGTGGTGCCTTCAGTACATATTCCTTTTGGCGTGACTAATCAAAAAGCAACCTAATTAGGCTGAGCACGTTAGGTTAAGTATTAAGCTCGCGCGCGAAACAGGAATACTGCATAGGCGCCAAACAACACAAAGCTAATCAAACCCAGCTGCGGCAAGGTCAGGCCGAGAAAAGTCCAGTCGATGGCTGCGCAATCACCGGTGCCACGAAACACCAGTGTCAGTGCCTTTTTCAGCGGGAAGTTTTCAAACATATAGTCAAAACCGACGCCACAATCCGCAATAATCTCTTCTTTGTGGGCTTGCAACCACCAGTGACGAATGGCCACCCCTGCGCCGCCAAGTGTGGTAAATACTTCTACCAGTGTTAACCCGGCATGCAACCATGACTTAGGTGAAATAAAGGCATGCGCCAAAAACAATACACCCAGGCTCATGAATATAATACGTTGCGAAATACACAGTGGACAAGGTTCTAGCTGGTTTTGTACCTGTATGGTCAATGCTAGCGCCACAATCCCAAATGCGGCCAAAAAGCCCAATATATAGCCGCCACGACCTTTAAACCACTGACACATTGCATACTCCTGCGCGTTGAATGAAGCTTAAATTGTAATAGATAACGCGCTTATGATGCTGCTAGCGTATACATCGTTCCCTGACTTTACGCATTCAATCCATTAAGCATCCGCCTGCGTGCTGTCAGCCCGATGCATAGCCGACTTTTGTTTGACTTCATGGTGTTTCTTTTTGTAATAGTGCGCAATGCGTTTTACATAGTCACGGGTTTCGGGGTACGGCGGAATCCCCTGATGCCTGAGCACGGCATTTTCACCGGCATTGTAAGCGGCGGCGACCAGCTCAACATCGCCCTTAAAATACGTGATCAGCCAACGCAAATAAGACAGGCCACCCTTGATGTTTTGCTCGGGATCATAGGCATCCTTAACGTGAAACCTAGCTTGGGTATCCGGCAATAGCTGCATCAGGCCCTGCGCCTTTTTGCGTGAAGTGGCTTTGGGGTTAAAGCCTGACTCAACAGCAATCACGGCCATGGCAAAATCAACATCAACGCCATACACCGGCGCATGCTTTTTCACCAATTGATAAATCGGGCCGCGCTTGCGGAACAATACCTCCGCCGCAGAATTCCCTTGTTTAAGTATACAGGCTGGCAACACGGCCAACTCGGTATTCCCCGGTTCGTTATCCAGCCAGGCCCTGGCATCACGATGGCCTTGTATCGCGGCCAAACTGAAAAAACGGGCGGCAATATCATGATTCACCGCCACCCCTTTGCCCAGGCTATAAAACCAGCCCATGGCAAACAGGGCATCCGGGTCGCGTGACTCCCCCGCCAGCGCACAATAATGCGCATGCGCTTGCTCGTAGCTGGTTAGCCCAAGGGCATTTTTAGTGCCTGCTGCCAGGCTGACCTGCAACTTAATAAACTGTTTATACGCCTCATTTTTAATGGCGGACTGCTCGCGGCTAAAGCCAGGCACTGGCGCGTCATTTTGTGGGAGGTTCGACGTTTCTGCCGATAACCGAATCTCACTCGCAGGCACCGTTTCAGTCAAGCGCTGAGGTTCACTTGATAATGGCTCAGCAAGGTCATTGGCCAGCTCGTCAGCATAGGTCACGTGCGGTAAAAGTGCCGCGCAGGCGACAACCGAGCACAAGGCAAACCATAAGCTTGCGCGACGCACCACAGTGTGAAAAAAGTTTGATTGCATTTGGATGAAAATATTTTCAAGCATTATTTTATGTAATGACTCATTTGCTGGCACAAAGTGCCAGGCCGCGCGTTAAAACAGCACAAAAAAGACTTCTGTCTGCGCAAACCCGCCTAGGATTCCATATAAAAGGCATAGCCAAACGGCAATCTGCTGTTAGATAATGTATGGCTATGACGAACCTGTTATCGACGCCTTTTAAGCAAATCTTGAATGTCAGCGACCTGACGCGACTGACCAAAGAACTACTGGAAACCAGCTTTCCGTTGTTCTGGATCAGTGGCGAAATCTCCAATTTCACGCGCGCCGCCAGCGGCCACTGGTATTTTTCGCTCAAAGATGACCGTGCCCAGGTACGCTGCGTGATGTTTAAAGGCCGTAACAGCCTGGTTGGCAGCATGCCACGCGAAGGCGACCTGATTGAAGCGCGGGCGACGGTGACGCTGTATGAAGCGCGCGGTGACTTTCAGCTGACCATTGAGTTTATGCAACCAGCAGGCATGGGCAGGTTGTATGAAGCGTTTGAACAATTAAAACAACGCCTGCAAGCCGAAGGCCTGTTTGACCTCTCACGCAAACAAGTGATTCCAGCCAGCCCGCAACGCATAGGCGTGGTGACTTCGCCCGATGCGGCCGCCTTGCGCGATGTGCTGACGGCTATCCGCAGACGTTACCCAGGCATGGGCGTGATCATTTACCCAACACCGGTACAAGGCAAAGGTTCGGCCGAGCTGATTGCGCAAGCCATACAACTGGCCGACCAGCGCCAGGAAGTCGATACGCTGCTGATTTGCCGTGGCGGCGGCAGTATTGAAGATTTATGGTCGTTTAACGAAGAAATTGTGGCGCGGGCAATCGCTGCTTGCCGTTTACCGACGATCAGCGGCGTGGGCCACGAAACCGACTTTACCATTGCCGACTTTGTGGCAGACTTGCGTGCCGCCACGCCAACAGCCGCGGCAGAGCTGGCTTGCCCGGATCAATCACAACTACGCCAACAAGTCGCGCAGTCACAACAACGCCTGATGCGTGCGATGCAATCGCTATTGCGCCAGCAATCGCAAACACTGGATTACTTGTCGCGCCGCCTGATTTCACCAGCGCAGCAATTGCAACAGCAAAAACAGGCCTTACAGCAATGGCAACATCGCTTGCAATTGGCCATGCAACAATCTTTGCAAGCACGCCGCCGCCGGCTGGAGCACCTAGCTACCAGCCTGCAGCAACTCAATCCGCACCAGGTGCTGGCACGCGGCTACGCCATTGTGCAGCAACAAGATGGCCGCGCAGTGACTAACGCCAGCCAGCTTGCGGTTGGCGAAAGCCTGCAACTGACGCTGCACCAAGGCCAGGCGCAAGTGGTGGTTGAAAAACATTTGCCCACTAACCAGTAGGCTTTTCATGCAATCCTCCACAAAGACGCAACCGGCACAGATTATTTCGGTCAAAATTTGTTATTTGTATCAAAGTCGTTGGTGAAGCTTTAGAATTAACCGATAATAATTGCTTGTCTTCAGCTGTTCACACAATGGACCATACAAAAAATCAGCAAACGGCGCTCCACACCATGGCACTCGCCGCGCTAGGCGTCGTTTTCGGGGATATTGGCACCAGCCCTCTTTACACCATGAAAGAAGTCTTTGCGGTTGGCCACCACCCGCTATTGCTGACTCAAGACAATGTCTATGGCATTTTGTCGCTGATCACCTGGTCCTTGCTGCTGATCGTTTCCTTCAAATATGTCGCATTTATCATGCGTGCCGACAACCGTGGCGAAGGCGGCATCATGGCCTTGCTGTCACTGGCCAGCCGTTATGCCGGTGGCGACCCAGATCAACGCAAGCGCATCATGATGCTGGGCATTGTTGGTGCCTGCATGTTTTACGCTGATGGCATGATTACCCCCGCCATCTCGGTGCTCTCAGCGGTGGAAGGCCTGGAAGTCGCCGCACCGCAGCTAGATAGCTGGATTGTGCCGATTACACTGTGCGTGCTGTTCGTGCTGTTTTGGGCGCAAAGCAAGGGAACCGCCGTGGTGGGTGCCTTTTTTGGCCCGGTGATGCTGACCTGGTTTGCCGTGCTCGGCATTCTTGGCGTCATCAATATCAACCACCACCCCGAAATCCTCAAAGCACTCAGCCCGGCCTACGCCTTTCTGTTTTTTTACACCCAGCCTAAAATTGCGTTCATTGCGCTCGGCGCAGTCGTGCTGGCGGTCACAGGTGCCGAAGCCTTGTACGCAGACATGGGCCACTTTGGCCGCAAACCGATTCGATTAGCCTGGTTTTTGTTCGTGCTACCCGCGCTGATTTGTAACTACTTTGGGCAAGGCGCATTGATCTTGGCCGAGCCAGAATCGATTCAAAACCCGTTTTACCACCTGGCGCCAGACTGGGCGTTGTTCCCGTTGATTATCCTGGCCACACTGGCCACCGTGATTGCGTCGCAAGCCGTGATTACCGGCGCTTTTTCTGTTTCGCGGCAGGCGTTGCAACTCGGCTTTATTCCACGCATGCACGTCGCCCATACCTCAGAAAAAACCGAAGGCCAGGTGTATATGCCGCGCGTCAACTGGGGCTTGATGGTCGCCGTGATGGGCCTGGTGATTATTTTTGGCAGCTCGGGTGATTTAGCCGCCGCTTACGGCATCGCCGTGACAGGCGACATGGTGATTACCACCTTGCTGGCTGCGGTGGTGTTCCACCACTTGTGGGGCTGGAGTAAATTAAAAACCGCGTGTCTGATCACGCTGTTTTTAGTCATAGACCTCTCCTTTTTTGCCGCCAACATTCTCAAGATCCCTGATGGTGGCTGGGTGCCATTACTGATAGGCCTGATTATTTTCACCTTGATGCGTACCTGGAAAACTGGCCGCAGGCTGTTATATGGCATCCTTAAATCAGAGTCGATGGAGCTGATTCCTTTTATTCAGGCGATTGGTGCGCACCCACCGGCCCGCGTCAACGGCGCAGGCGTATTCATGACGCCCAACCCTGACGGCGTACCGCATGCCCTGCTGCACAACCTCAAGCATAACAAGGTGTTGCATGAAACCATGGTGATCCTGACCGTGCGTTTTGAAGACTACCCTTACACCAGCGGTGAAGAGCGCGTCGCAGTAGAAGTGTTACCCTACGGTTTTTATCGCGTCACCCTGCGCTATGGCTATATGGACGAACCTGACCTACCCAGAGACCTGGCACTGACCGACGCTTTGGGGCTGACGCTGGACACCATGGATACCTCATTCTTTGTCGGTAAGGAGAGCCTGATTGCGTCAGATAAACCAGGCATGGCCTTCTGGCGTAAAAAGATTTTTATCGGTTTGTTCCGCACCGCAGAAACCATCACCAACCAATTTAAATTGCCGCCTAACCGCGTGGTAGAGCTAGGCTCACAAGTTAAAATTTAAATGGCAGGCTGCAAACAAAAGTTAACAGTCTGAGCGTAAAATGCGTTTTTTAGCTGGCCAATTGCCTTAATATTGTTGGCTGTCAACGGATTATGCCAGCCATGCGATAACTGCATAGTTGCCACCTGTGAGGAAAAAATATGTTCAATATGAAAACCATGTCAGTCGCCGTGATGTGTGCATTGCTCAGTGCCTGTGCCAGCACCACCAACAACAGCACTTCCGGTGTACAGCGCAGCCAGTTGCTGTTATTGCCGTCTGCCACGGTGGATAAAATGTCTGCGCAGTCTTATACGCAAACACTGCAAGACGCACAAAAGAAAAGCACGCTCAATGCAGACAAACCGTTATTGAATCGCGTGACAACGATTTCCAACCGCCTGATTGCCCAGGTCGGCGTGTTCAGGCCAGATGCCGCCAAGTGGAAATGGGAAGTCAATGTCGAAAAGAATGACCAGCTCAATGCCTACTGCATGCCAGGTGGCAAAATCATGGTGTTCTCCGGCCTCGCCGAAAAACTCAATGCTACCGACGATGAACTCGCCGCCGTGATTGGCCACGAAATTGCGCATGCACTGCGCGAGCATGGCCGTGAGCGGATGTCACAAGCCTATGTACAACAATTTGGCTTGCAGGCACTTGCCTCCTTTGTGGGCGGCACCGCCGGCAGCATGGCGGCACAAGGTGCAGGCATGGGCAGCCAGTTACTGTTCTCGTTACCCAATGGCCGTGAGCAAGAGCGCGAAGCTGACCGCATGGGCCTGGAACTCGCTGCACGTGCTGGTTACAACCCGGAAGCCGCAGTAAGCCTGTGGAAAAAAATGATGGCAGCCAACAAAGAGGCGCCGCCTGAGTTTTTAAGCACCCACCCGTCTAGCGAAAATCGCATTAAAGACCTGCAGGCACTCACGCCTAAAGTGATGCCTTTATACCTCGCGGCCAAAAACAAATAAATACCGCCTGGCAGGGGTGGCCAGAAATGCGCGGCCCCTGACCTGCCAAAATTAGGTTAAAATTTCGGGTTTCACTGTTATTTAACCGAATTATTTCATCGAACAAGAGAACATCATGGATCCACGTCAAAGCATTATTGAAGCGGCTTTTGAAGACCGCGCCAACATCAACCCGGCCAATGCCCCTGCCGATATTAAAGCCACTGTGGCTTCTGTGCTGGATGACCTGGATGCAGGCAAATTGCGCGTGGCAAGCCGTATTGGCGATACCCAGCAATGGGAAACCCACCAATGGTTGAAAAAAGCCGTGCTGCTGTCTTTCCGCCTCAAGGACAATGTGCTGATGGATGACGGCGTGACCCGTTATTTTGACAAAGTGGATCCTAAATTTGCCAACTACACTGAAGCAGACTTTAAAGCAGGTGGCTTCCGCGTAGTGCCTAACGCCATCGTGCGCAAAGGCTCATTCATTGCTAAAAACACCGTGTTAATGCCTTCTTATGTCAACATCGGCGCTTACGTCGGTGAAGGCTCCATGGTCGACACCTGGGCCACCGTAGGCTCCTGCGCACAAATTGGTAAAAACGTGCACTTGTCTGGCGGCGTAGGCATTGGTGGTGTGTTAGAGCCAGTGCAAGCCGGCCCAACCATCATTGGCGACAACTGCTTTGTTGGTGCGCGTTCAGAAGTGGTTGAAGGCGTGGTGGTCGAAGACAACTGCGTGATTTCCATGGGTGTTTATATTGGCCAATCGACCAAAATTTATGACCGCGAAACAGGTGAAGTGCACTATGGTCGCGTACCTGCAGGCTCTGTGGTTGTGTCTGGCAACTTGCCATCCAGCGACGGCAAATATAGCCTGTACTGCGCAGTGATTGTGAAAAAAGTCGATGCCAAAACCTTGAGTAAGGTTGGTATCAACGAATTGTTGCGCGGCATTTAAGCCTAAGCAGCGCATCACCGAGAATCACTTTTAAAAATACCCCTGTCGGCTCAAGTTATAGCGATGACGGGGCGATATTAAGAGTGATTCTCAACCAATGATCTTCGAGTTAGGGTTGTCGATAGAGGTTTTATTGAATTTAAATGTAAGGACGGAGAGTCAGCAGACAAGCAACAAAACGCAGTAGAGTCACACCACTAACAATCACAATGACCGTGCAACTTTTATGATCCCAACACACATGCTTGTTTTGCTGCTATTCACATCCAGTGTCATTGGATGTTTTTTTGCATTTAAGCTCGTAGACAGGCTGCGTATCGCAGCAGCTAAAGATCATGACGCCTTGCTCAAAAAATACGCGGCACTCACTGCTGGCGGTATTTTTATGTTGCATGCCGGTTATCAGCTCGCCGCAGATAACTTTCCCAAAATTACCCAGCATCCGGTCGACTTTATCGGTAGCCTGCTTTGCGCCTACCTGTTATCACTGTCTTTACTCAAAACAGTCAACAAAAAGAAACTGCCCTTGCGCGATTTGCTATATGCCTCGTTGGCAGCAGGCGTCAGCGGCTATTTGCTTTCTTATTTTTTTCAAATCAGTGCGGGCGCGATTAACATCCGGATTGATACCTGGACCGCATTATTCGCCCTGTTTCTCGCCTGCCTGACTTCGGCACTGGCGATTGTCACCATCCTCTGGTTAAAAGGCTATGAGGGTAAAGCGCTGCATCGTCTGAAATGGATGTTTTCGGTCGAAATTGCGCTGGGTTTTCTCGCCTCACACACAGCCATTAACCTGAGTATTGTGCATAACAACATGCTGCTCAGCCAGCCGACTGACCAGACAGGTAATTACCTGATGTTGTTGCTGGTATTGGTGCCGGTGCTGTTATTCATCACCTCATTTATTCTGGTGATTTTTTACGAACGCAATGTCGATATCACGCAAAGCAAACTGACATTTCGCAACACACAAACCGTCAACAAAAAGTTTTTGGCCTACGACCCACTCACACACCTGCCGAACCGCGATGCCTTAAACCAGCACCTGATTATCAGCGCCAAACGCTGTGACCGCAATGGCGAGTCGCTGGCTCTGGCCTATATTGACCTTGACCACTTCAAGCCAGTCAACGACCAGTTTGGCCACCACATTGGCGACCTGCTGCTGATTGAAGTCTCTAAACGTATCAGCAACGCCATCCGCAATTGTGATTATGTGGCGCGCGCGGGCGGTGATGAGTTTATTGCGGTGCTGAGTGAAATTGAAAACCACCAAAGTGTGGTCACTGTGACGCAGCGTATCGTGGATGCCTTGCGTGAGATTTTCATTATTGAAGACCACGTGATTGAAATCTCCTGCTCGATTGGCGTCTCGATGTACCCGCAGGACGGCAACCTGCAAAAACTCAAATTGAATGCCGATGCCGCGATGTACAAAGCCAAAGAAAACGGCAAAAACCAGTATCGCTTTTTTGATGCAGAAATCGAACAAGCCTCAGATGAAATGCAACAAACGCGCGTGGAGCTGAAACAAGCGATTACACACCAGGAATTCAGGTTGCTGTTCCAGCCCAAAGTCGATGCCCTGACGCGTATCGTCCATGGCGCCGAGGCACTGTTACGCTGGCAGCACCCGACGCGCGGCCTGCTCTCGCCTAACAACTTTATTGAGGCAGCCGAACGTTTTGGCATGATTGAAGAAATCAATGCCTGGGTCATTTCACAAGCCTGCAGCACCATCAAACAAGCCCGTGATCGCGGTATTGATTTAAGCATTTCGGTCAATATGTCTAATCAGCAGTTTCGTAACAAGCAATTAAGCTCGCTGATACAGTCGATTCTCGAGCAACATGAGGTCGAGGCACGCAACCTGATTTTAGAAGTATCTGAAACCAATGGCATCCACCACCAGGCCCAGTTTAAAGAGACCTTGCGTCACTTTAAGCAGCAAGGCCTCAAAATCTCGCTGGATGATTTCGGCTTGCACCCATTTAGCCTCACCCATTTGCAAGACCTCGAAATCAGTGAAGTTAAACTCGACCGCACTTTAACCAAGGGCGTAGCAGCGTCTAATACCGGCCTATTAATTGTAGAGGCCATTGTCAAACTGGCACATGCGCTGGATTTGAATGTGGTGGCAGAAGGCGTAGAAGACGAAGATCAGCGCAAGGCACTGCTCAGTATAGGCTGCGACCAAATGCAGGGCTTCCTGTTCTCCAAGCCGGTCGAGCAGAAATTTCTGTTTGATGTGTTCAGTGAGTTACAACTGAAATCCACCACGCAAAGCCTGTTCTAACGCAAGCTCGGCCACCACAAAAATTGCAACGCGCCCGCGTCTGGCTGGTAAAATAAGGTTTTTACCCGACTTGACCGCCATGAAACTGTACGGCATCCCCAATTGTAATACCGTCAAAAAAGCCCGCGACTGGCTGGATCAGCACGCAGTGGCTTATGAATTCCATGACTTTAAAAAGCTCGGGCTAGATGCCGCCACCGCACAATCATGGCTGCAACAACAACCGTGGGAAAAACTGGTTAACCGTAGCGGCATGACCTGGCGCAACCTGACTGACACCGAGAAAAATGCGGTGTTAGATGCCGCCACCGCACAGCCGTTGATGCAGGAAAAAACCTCCGTGATCAAGCGCCCTGTCATCGTCAAAGATCACAAAATCATCGCCCTTGGCTTTAATGAAGCCGAGTATGCTCAACTGTTTGCCAAAGAATAAGCCCTATGTCAACAACACTGGACCTTGCCATTGACCTCCTTCAACGCCGCTCGCTGACACCGGAAGATGCCGGTTGCCAGGAAACCATGATCGCCCGTCTGGAGCCCCTGGGCTTCAAGATTGAGCGCATGCGTTTTGGTCAGGTGGATAATTTTTATGCACGCCGCGGCACCACAGGCCCGCTCATTGTTTTTGCCGGTCATACGGATGTGGTACCAACCGGCCCGCTCGATCAATGGCACACACCGCCGTTTGAGCCAACGATTAAAGAGGGCATGCTCTACGCGCGCGGGGCGGCCGATATGAAAACATCACTGGCCGCTTTTATTACCAGCATAGAAGCGTTTATTGCCGAGCATCCTGACCATCCAGGCTCGATTGGCTTGCTGATTACTTCAGACGAAGAAGGCATCGCCATTGAAGGCACCGTCAAAGTGGTCGAAGCCTTGCAAGCGCGTGGCGAAACATTCGATTACTGTATCGTCGGCGAGCCGACCAGTAACAAACTAGTTGGGGACATGATCAAAAACGGTCGCCGCGGCTCATTGTCCGGCAAACTCACCGTCAAGGGCATACAAGGCCATATCGCCTACCCGCATCTGGTCAAAAACCCGATTCATCTGGCGGCACCGGCGATCAAAGACATGGTGGAAACCGTGTGGGATCGCGGCAACGAATACTTCCCGCCCACCTCATGGCAAATCTCCAACATGAACGGCGGCACCGGCGCCACCAATGTGGTGCCCGGCGAAGTCGAAATCCTGTTTAACTTCCGCTATTGCCCGGAGGTGGATGGCCAAGGTAGCTCAGAGCAAAGTTTACGCACACGTGTGCATGCCATTTTAGACAGCCACGGCTTTGAATACACGCTGGACTGGGAACATAACCAGTCCTACATCACGCCGCGCGGCCAATTGGTCGAGGCTATCAGCCAGGCCATCACCCAAAGCTATGGTGTGACACCCGAGTTATCCACCACCGGCGGCACCTCTGATGGCCGCTTTATTGCCGACATCTGTAAAGAAGTGATCGAATTTGGCCCGCTCAATGCGACCATCCATAAATTAAACGAATGCGTAGCGGTAGCAGACATTGAGCCGCTCAAAGAAACCTACAAGCGCACCATGGAATTATTGCTATTAAATTGATTTAACCGCAGATGAACGCCGATAAAGACAGACTGAAACTGGACGAGCTGACTAGTCAAATTATCGGTTGCGTTTACGCGGTAAGCAATACCCTTGGTTGTGGTTTTTTAGAAAAGATTTATCAGAATGCCCTAATACTAGAGCTAAACAGTTTGGGGTTGCCTGCTAAACCGCAACATCCAATCGCAGTACATTATAAAAATACAATCGTTGGTGAGTATTTTGCGGATATTGTAGTGAATAACCATGTGATTTTAGAACTAAAAGCATGCCAATCACTCACTCCCGAACATCATTCACAATGTATGAACTATCTTAAAGCAACCCATTTGAAAGTATGCCTATTGATTAACTTTGGCAGACCTAAAGTCGACATCAAAAGGATCGTCAATCACTTTTAGAGTGACGATTGTTTTTATCGGCGTTTATCTGCGTTCATCGGCGGTAAATAAAAATTATGACCTCAAACTTACACACTATCCGCGACTGGCTGCGTTACGCTGTTAGCCGTTTTGAAAACTCTGACATTTTTTACGGTCACGGCACTGACAACAGTTACGACGAAGCCGTGTGGCTGGTGATGAGTGCATTGCATTTACCGCATGACACACTGGATAACTTTTTCGATGCGCGCTTGACCACAGAAGAAAGCCAGCATCTGGCGAGCCTGATTGAAAAACGCGTTACCGAGCACACGCCGACCGCCTACCTGGTGAACGAAGCCTGGTTGCGTGGCTTTAAGTTTTATGTGGATGAACGCGTAATTGTGCCGCGCTCATTTATTGCCGAACTGCTGGAAGACGGCCTGCAACCCTGGGTAGAGTTCCCTGAAATGGTAGAATCTGCGGCCGATATTTGCACCGGCTCTGGTTGCTTGGGTGTGTTGCTGGCAGACACCTTCCCCAATGCGCATATCGACGTTGTAGATATTTCGCCCGATGCCATAGAGGTTTGCAATATCAATATCAAACGCTACGGGCTAGAGCATCAGGTGCAGGCGGTGCAGTCTGACATGTTTACTGCGCTTAAAGGCCGCAAATACGATGTCATTATCAGTAACCCGCCTTATGTAGACGCGCCCAGTATGGCAGAACTCCCGGCGGAATACCGCCAAGAGCCCCAACTGGCGTTAGGTAGCGGCGTTGCCGGGCTAGACCACACACACACCCTACTCACGCAAGCCAGCACCTACCTCAATGATGGCGGCGTGCTGGTGGTAGAAATCGGCCATAACCGCGATGCCTTGCATGATGCCTACCCTGAGCTGCCCTTTACCTGGCTGGATACCAGTGCCGGTGATCAATTTGTGTTTATGCTGACCAAAGAAGATTTGGTTGAAGCTGGCTTGCAAAGCGAATAAAGGCGAAAGCAGGCAGGCCTGCGCTGCGCCTCGGCTATAAAAAGTCAGCGGCTATAAAAAAAGCACTTCGGTCAGAAGTGCTTTTTTATTGTGCCAGGCTAATTAAACGCTTCAGCGATTGCGATCATTGCGTTTTTTGGCACCCGTATTCAGGCGCGCATTTTGGCGTGAGGCCTGTACCAAATCAGACTCCTGGCGAATGCGACGATTTGCCGTAGGCGCACGTGCTGGGCGTTGCTCTGGCGTGGCTGATGCATTAGCGGTTTCTAGCAGGCTACGGCGCTGTTTACGCACTTTAGGCACAAACACACGTGTGGCACGGTCTTTTTCGTGCGGACTCAATTGTTTAAGTGGTTTACGTGGCACTGGCAAGCCAGCCCACTCCAGCAAGGCAACCACTTGTTTTTGCTCAAGTTTGAGCATGGTGCCTCGCTTGAGGCGCGGTGGCAGTGCAACCGGGCCAAAGCGTACACGCATCAAACGACTCACTGGCAAATGATAGGCCTCAAATAAACGCCTTACTTCGCGGTTACGTCCTTCTTTAATCACCACTTGATACCATTTATTGGCACCCTCGCCACCGCTGGCATGAATGCTTTCAAAATTGGCAGGACCATCTTCAAGCTCAATGCCTTGCGTTAATTGCGACATCTGCTCCGGGGTTAGCTCGCCCAAAATACGCACGGCATACTCACGCTCCACTTCATAACGCGGGTGCATAAAATAGTTAGCCAACTCGCCAGAGTTGGTAAAAATCAACAAGCCGCTGGTATTCATATCCAGCCGGCCAATGGCAATCCACTTACCCTGTTTGATGCGTGGCAACTTGTCGAACACTGTTGCGCGCCCTTCCGGGTCGTCCTGCGTCACCATCTCGCCCTCAGGCTTGTGATACAGCAACACTTGCGGCAGCTCTGCTTCAAATGGCAAATGCAAAATACGGCTATCAAGGCGAACGACATCATGCTCATCCACCACAGCCCCCACCAGTGCAACCTGGCCGTTAATCGTGATACGGCCACTTTCAATCAGTGTTTCCATATCGCGGCGCGAGCCAAAGCCAGCCAAGGCCAGCAGCTTGTGTAAACGTTGTCCAGCGCGCGATGCTGAAGCAGCGTCGGCGTCATCAGCACTCACTGGCGCTGAGGGTTGCGGTTTGGCTGGACGTGGCGTAGAAGCAGCTTTAGGGGATTTAAATGGGCGAGCCATGTGTAACCTCTTGAATGAAGGCTGTATTTTAACTGATTTAGCGCAAAGCCCCTAAAGGATTGCTTGATCTGCGGCTAATTAAAGCATCGCCTGTTTAAACCACCGCATGTACCACCTGCAATTGCAAATTGCGCGCGCCGTTAAACTCATTGACTTGCAGGGCATACGCAATTTCAACCTGCTCAGGCAACAATTCGGCATGCTGAAAATAAATGGCATCAAACTGCTGATTTTGCTTTTGCAGGCGTAGTTTCAAATGCTTTTCACCGAGTATTTTTTGCTGCAACACCTGAAAGCGATCGTAAAACACCGGTTGCGGAAAGCCTTGCCCCCACACCTGACGCCCAATGGCCTCTGCGGTTTGCATGGTCATGTCCTGCGCCTCCAGTGCACCATCTGTTTCCAGTACTTCTTGCAATATTTCAGCATCGATCAAGCTTTGTACCACGTGCTCAAATGTTTGCTGAAACCGCGCAAAATCCTGGGCACGAATACTCAACCCAGCTGCCATGGCGTGGCCACCAAACTTGAGAATGAGGTCAGGCTGCTGCTTGGTGACCAAGTCAAGTGCATCGCGCAAATGCAAGCCAGCAATCGAGCGACCAGATCCTTTGATCAAACCGTCACCCGCATCTGCAAAGGCAATCACCGGCCGATGATAACGCTCTTTAATGCGTGAGGCGAGAATACCAATCACACCCTGGTGCCAATCCGGCTGAAAAACGCTAATCGTATATTGGTCCTCGCGAAAATCCTGCGTCAGGTCCGCCATGGCATCCCACTGCATCTCGGCTTCAATCTGCTTGCGCTCGGCATTTAACACATGCAGTTGCTGCGCGTATTGCATTGCCTCTTGCGGCGTATCTGCTAGCAAGCAACGAATACCAATAGTCATATCATCCAGCCTGCCTGCGGCATTCAGGCGCGGCCCGACGTAAAACCCTAAATCCTGCGCATTCACTTGCGATGCGTCGCGCCCAGCCAATTTAAGAATCGCCAGAATCCCCGGGCTCGCCTGCCCTTGCCGGATGCGTTTGAGGCCTTGCCTGACCAAAATACGGTTATTGGCATCCAGCTTTACCAGGTCAGCCACCGTGCCTAATGCCACCAAGTCAAGCAAACTGCCCAAATGGACCGCCTCATCACTTAAGGTGCCACGCAGCTTGAGCTCGGCACGCAACGCAATCAGCACATAAAACATCACGCCGACGCCTGCCAGATGTTTGCTGGGGAAATCGCAGCCGCGCTGGTTGGGGTTGACAATACAATCTGCGGCCGGTGTTTGCTCGGCAGGTAAATGATGGTCAGTGATCAACACCTGTAAACCGAGCGCTTTGGCTGCGGCCACGCCGTCTATACTGGCAATGCCGTTATCCACGGTCAAAATGACGTCTGGTTTCTGTTGTGCCGCCAGCGCGACGATTTCAGGGGTGAGTCCATAGCCATATTCGAACCGGTTAGGCACCAAAAAATCAACCTTGGCGCCCATCATACGCAAACCGCGCATGGCGACACAGGTGGCGGTCGCCCCATCTGCATCATAGTCACCAATGATGAGAATGCCTTTTTTTTGCGCGATGGCATCTGCCAACTGCCCGGCCATCTCGGTAGCGCCTGTCAGCACATCTGGTTTGAGCAAGTGCGGCATCTCCTGCAACAACCAATCCTCTGCGGTCACCGCCCTGGCAGCCAGCAATCTGGCCAGCAAAGGGGTCAACCCTTGCTTCTGCAAGGCGGTGAAAGAGGTCTCGGAATAAGCGCGTTGCTGAATTTTCATCGTTGGTTCACATTCGCCATCACTGACCACCGCTTACGCAGCCGCAATCAATGTCGCTTCAAGTTGTTGCAATAAGGTTTCCAGACTGGCTGGTTTTTGCCAAAACTGCCAGCGCAGCCGCTTTTTATAATGCACTTCAACACTGCGCTCGGCAAATGGCAAGACCAGCTTGAATGCTGACACACTGCCTGTTTGCACCGCGTTGGACAACATGGGCCAATCAACTGTTTGCCATTGATCTGCCACCCACAATGCTTGTGGGGCCTGTTTATCAGCGATCCATGCCGCCATTGATAACGACCGCACAGTTGGCAATTGACAAGCCTGCAGCCCGGCAAATACCTCGCCCTGCCCGGCAATAGCCGGCACAGCAGGCTGCCATGCCGGTATATCGCCCACACTGGCAAACCATAGGCTATTTAACTCAGCAGGCCAGTTGGCCACATCCGCCGAAAGAGCCAACTGGTGCAACAGCATTTGTATTTCATTGCTCCATTGTCTGATGACGGCAGCATCCGGCCCTTGCGGCTGCCATTGCAAGGCTTGTTGATACAAGCAGTCTTGCGGCCACTTGCATTGCGCTTGAATATCACGCACAGGTGTTATCCACCAGAATCGCTGGCTGCTATCTTGCTCAATGACAAAATCGTCAGCAAAGTGTGTTTGCAAACGCGCAGTCAATGTCGCATACACCGCTGTCGCTAACGGGATCACCGCCTGCAAGCTAAACGTATCGCGCCGCATGCCTAAATGCACCGGCAGCAAACAAAATGCCGGGCGCACTGCTGACCAAGCCTGCCTGGCAGACAATAACGCCGACACCGACAAATCAGGCAGAGGATGATCGCCCACACTCAACACCTCAAATAATGTTTTGAGCGGTGGCAACGGGCCAACTTTCCACTGCGCATTTAACAACGCGGGGCACTGCGCAATCAGTGACTGAATCATCTCGACGGGCTGGGCAGCGGCATCAGACAGATAATCTGTGATATAAAGTTGCTGTATCATGAGAAAACAAATACACTAGGTTGATGATAAAAAAACTTAACAATCTGCCGCATTGAAGCCGCTAGCTGGCAAAATTGTTACTGTTATAATCATTGCGACTTATACACGAAATTCGGGGGGATGTCATGAATCGAACTCAATGGCTATTCGGCCTGTTTGTGTATGCGCTTGCTGATTCAATTTAAACAGACCGCTGGAATCCATGCACTTTTTCCAAAACTTAAGTATCCAGTCCAGATTGCTGTTATTAGTTATCGGGCCAGTGTTCGCTTTGTCCTGCATTTTGTTGTTATTTGACTTTAAAGAACAACTGCAACGCGAAGAAGACAAACTCAGCCAGCATGCCTTAACCACCGCAAAATTCTTGTCTGCGGTGATACACAACCAAACCGAGCTACATGGCCAGGACTACATTGAGCGTCTGCTCAAAGCCAGCCAGTTAAATCGTGAGCCCTATTTATCCCTGATTATCGCAGATACTGACAATCGCCCGATTGCCAACCTTGGCACCTCTTTCAGCCTTGGCGACACCTTGCCGCAACAAGACACCGTTGTCATGCAACAAAACACGCATGACATCACCATGGTCAAAGTGTTTTCTACCGAACCCAAGCACAACTTACTCGGATTTGTGTTTGTAGCGATTGATAAAGCCTCGCTGATCGAAGATCACCGTCAGGCCTTCATCAAAAATGTCGGCTACATCACGCTGGCACTCATGCTGTGCTCTATCCTGGTGAGCTGGGTGAGTCGCTCGATCAGCCAGCCGATTCGTGACATGACCTCGGCACTTAAACGATTTGTCATCGGCAGCCAGCAAGTGAGCCAGGGCAAAAACACTTTGCCAGAAATCAAATCCTTGCAAAGCACCATTAACCAAATTTCCAGAGACATGCAGCATGTTGAGGCTGACATGCGTCACCGCATTCAAGACGCACAGGCCCAACTGCGCTATCAGGCGCGCCATGACGCGCTAACCGGCCTGGTCAACCGCCAAGAGCTGGAAAGACGACTGCAACAAGCCCTGCACGATGTCAAACAACATCGTGCTGAACACGTGTTCTGTTACATGGATCTCGACCAGTTCCGCGTTATTAACGACACCTGCGGCCATTTGGCAGGCGATGAAATGCTGCGCCAGATCAGCATGATTTTAAGCCAACGCATCCGTGCAGAAGACACCTTTGCGCGCTTGGGTGGCGATGAGTTTGGCCTGTTACTGAGCTATTGCCAGGTTGAAAAAGCCATTGAAATTGCCGCACAACTGCGGCAAATGGTCGAAACTTTCCGCTTTATGCATGAAGGCCGACTCTTCCAAACCGGCATCAGTATTGGCATTGTCGAAATCACCACCGCCTTAAAAGATGTAGGCGAGATCACCCGCCACGCTGACGCCGCCTGCTATGTTGCCAAAGACAACGGCCGCAACCAGATTCACCTGTTCCATCCTGAAGATGACGTGTTACTCAAACGCCACGTTGAAATGGAATGGGTATTGCGCATTAACGAGGCCATTGAGCATAACGATTTCGTCCTCTACTGCCAGGGTATTTTTCCACTGCAACACAAAGAGCTGCCGCCCTTTTATGAGATTTTGATCCGCAAACGCGACGAAAATGGCGGCATTATCCCGCCTGCCGAATTCCTGCCGTCGGCAGAGCGTTACCACCTCATGACCAAGATTGATCGCTGGGTCATCCAGCATGCATTTATGGCGCTACAACCGCTGTTTAAAATGCAGTCCAGCGTCAACCCCTTCATTGTCAGCATTAACCTGTCTGGCATGTCTTTAGGTGATGCCCAGTTGCTACCCTATATTCAAAACTGTTTTGATACTTACGACATCTCGCCCAGCCATGTCTGTTTTGAGGTCACAGAAACCTCAGCCATCATCAACATCGACAACACGATCAAACTCATTACAGAGCTGCAAAAAATGGGCACCCGCTTCATGCTAGACGACTTTGGCAGCGGCATGTCTTCTTTCAGTTACCTCAAACACCTGCCCGTCAACTTCCTCAAAATGGACGGTGCTTACGTCAAAGACATCACCAGCAACAAGGTCGATCTTGCCATGGCCCAAGCCATCCAAAGCGTCGCGCAATCGATGGAAATTCAAACCATTGCCGAATACGTAGAGGATGAAGCCACACTAGACTGCCTGAAAGAGATGGGCGTCGCTTTTGCGCAAGGCTTCTACCTAAACCGCCCCATGCCCCTCAATGAAGCGCTGGCACGCCATATTGGCACCATCAGCAACCAGCAACAGATCGCCGCGGCAATTGCGCCGGATATGACGATTTAAACCGACAATATGATGAGGGCCCAGCCTTTAAAGCAAACTCTTAATCACGTTGGCGACCACATGCAACAAAACACCCCACTTTAGTAAAAGCCACTGTCAAAAAATTAAAAACCGCCATCAAGGCGGCTTTTAATTTGTGCGAGGCAAATACAAGCACTCTATATACTTTTACACTTAGCCTGGCAATTATTGAGTAACGGCTTTAGCCTTTAATCGAGCCTGAGCCCTTGCGCATTTCTTAATCAGCTCTATAGCGGCTGTCGCCTGTTCACCCTCGATCAACTCTCTTTTGATCACATCCGTCAGTAGCAGTTTTCTCAAAAAGTCATCCTCTATCTTTGACGTGGGGCTTAGCTTCTTAAGTTCTTTTTTAATGGCTAGTAAAACAATATCTGTAGTGAGTAAAGCACCAATTGAATACTTACTTGTTGCCTGCTGTTGCTGATAAAAAGCTGTCATGCTCGATTGCGTAAACCCTTCACGGCTCAGGTTCCCAAAGCATTCTATTAACTGCGTATTTTTTGCGGTGGTCTGTAGCAGGTCAACTTCAAATATTAATGACTTATCAATCGGCTTATCGAAATGAATTTTGTAAAACTGCCAGGTAACACCATTGGTTAATACTACCCACTCAATGCCATGATTCGCACCATAATCTATCGCTTGTTTAACATGACTTTCTTTTAGATCGATGTTGATTGCTTTGGCCTCAACCAAAAATCTCACATCATCGCCGACCTTAACAGCCAAATCAACATAGGTCCCGCGTATTGCGAACTCTGTTGTGATCTCAATGTACTTTTTATAGCCAAGCAGCTCCGCAAGCATGTCAGCAAGAATCACAACGGTATCTGATTCGCTTATGTCCCGATTTTTGGCATCCGCCAAGATGGTTTGGTAACGCTTCAGGTTTAATGTTAAACGCTCAACTACTTTTTTTGGTAGTGCCATAACGCCCCCTTGCTGAAACTAATGATGAATAGTGAGTTCTGCCTTTTTTAAATACTTGTATGTATAAAGTGAACAAATCCCGCCATTGAGCGGGTATCTAGAAAGCTATAAGGTGTTTTAGTGGCAGTGATAACCGCCGGTTTTCCTGTCGTGGTGACAACCGTTCTTGTCGGTACCACCAGAGTGAGCGTAGCAATTGACAGAAGAAATCAAGATGACAGCAGCTAACAAAAGATACTTCATTCGCCTCCCCCTTTAACCACAATAAAATTATATTTCTAATAAAATATATTGATTATCATGTAGCTTACTTTGCAAATACCAGTTTATCAATACCGACAGAGAGTTCGAATCTCACCTTTACTGAAAGTCTTGCTCTATGATCAAATGAAATTGAGTGTTGATACACTCTTTTCCATGGCTTTTACGCATGAACCGCATCAATGACGGTGTTAAAATATAATTATGCTCATCGCCGGTATAGTTGTTTCTCTACTCGCCTACTACTTCGCTTTACAGTGGGGTAAACGTTTGCTTGAAAGTCATGACATCGAGCTACCAAGGTTTACCCGCTGGCTAGTGCTCAACACCTTTGCATTCATCATTTCAAACATTGTTGCCCTGCCATTCCCTTCAATACTATAGTTTTAGTCCTTAGGACTTCTTTGGATGTGCGTAGACACATAAATGGCTTAAATTCGTGTTTTAAGAACGGCGCGAATAGAACTTAGCCTTAAAAGGCTTTACTCATAAAGGCAAGACAAGTTTCATTCAATTAGTTACCCCCAATTTGGTAAAAGTCACTGCTAGAAACCCAGCCTTAACTATCAGCAAGTTTGATAAAACAGAGACTCAGCAAATTGATTCACAAGGTATGCCGTCATTATCCCGGTCCAGTCTGTAAACACCGCAAACACTCAGATAATACCGGGCCTCTTCACAGCTAATCATTTGCTTACAAAATCGCTTCCCGCTACAGGTGAAGCCGCTATTAGTTGATTTAACCACCGGCACAGTGGGAGGCGTGACTTGGCGCTTAAAGTCCCAAGGTGGTATTGGATTAGGATCATCCCAAAGCCCCAAACCCATGTTTTTGGCTTGGGCCTCTAATGCAATGAGTGTTTGGTCATTACTGTACTTACGATAAACCCAAGCCATACCATTATCAACCTGGTGAGTATTGGCATTTACCTCATTACAAGTTACGTCACCTATGGTACGGCCATATTTATCCAGGCCAAAGGTCTCGACTCTTGCCAACTGTTTATAACAGATCAATGACAGCGACTTCTTTGAGGCATTGCTGAATGCCTGACCTTTCTCAGGTGCGTCTATTGCATTTAGCCTGACGACTATCTTTTGCTTGCTCTCAGTCAGAATGGTTAATGTGTCACCATCACTGATAGAGACGACCTAGCCAGTTAACAATTCAGCTTTTGCTGTTTGAATAGTCAAACACAGAGCTAAGAAAGCAGTTATCGCTTTCATGCTTTCCCCCAACGTTATATTTATTTGAAATTTATAGCCCTAGGTTAACTCCTAGGCGTTAAATCAGCATACCAAAATCGCGGCTTTATATCGCTACTTCTAAGCCCTATTCAGGCCCATTGAGCACACTTGCTCAATGGGCCTGAATAGGGGTGTATGGGGAAGAAAGCTAAATCCAATGGTATCGAACCCACGTTTGATGCAATTAGAAAAACATCCTCTTTTCACTCCTTTTTGAAGGTCTTTAATATAAGCTTCGGAATTAACTATTAACCACAGTGAATTTGTGGTTCCAGTGCCGCTGAATAATTGTCGAAAACTAAGGAATTAAAAATGAAGATATTATTTCTAGCAATCATACTTACATTTAGCCCAGCTGTTACTGCTGCTGATTTATGCCCCAAGAACTTCCATTCATTCCTAGACAGATTCAGTACTGATCGAACATTTCAGGAAGCTCATACAAGATACCCTTTAAGCTATATCTCCAATACCGGTCATACAGAAAGCTGCGACTATCCTGACTGCCCATTCGCTGAGGATAAGTTATCTCGCCAAAAAGCCATTAAACTTGCTGACCCTATCTTTCCTTTAGCAGAAAGACAGGCAGAAATGTCTTTGGAAAGAGAGATTAGAAATATACAAAGTCAGAAACTAGTGAAAATATACAAGCCCGATTCGGACAGCTACTTAGTTAAATTCATGTTCAAGCCACAAAATTCCTGTTGGCAACTTATATCCGTAACAGACCATTCGATTTAAATAACGACTCAAATTCGCAACCGCTTTCACTCTGTACGTTTGTTCTTTTTAATCGCTCAAGCACAAACGCTTAGCCAAAAAAAGCACAAACACACAAATCTGCACTTTATTACCACAAAACCTACAACTTGGAGCCTTTGCACCCGACCCTCAATATCTAATATTGCATATTCATTATTTACGATTTAATGTGGCTTCAAGTTTGAAATGAAAAGTTGAAAGTGAAGTGCCAATTTAATTAAAGGGGATGAATATGAGTTTCAACGATACTAACAAGGGTATAAGTTCAATCATTGAGCGCTCAAGAAGAGCTCTGCAATCATTGATGACTCTTTTTAAAGTTTCCAGACCGACAATTACTCAGCTCATCCCCAACCCTCCCATCTTTCTGACAGAGCGTTCTTTAAAATTCACAAATGGCCCGAATAATCAATTCAAGATTGAGGTCCCAAGAGGATTCATCACCGACCTCGCTAGTATCCCTAGAGCGTTGTGGTGGTGGCAAGCACCTCATGAAAGTAGCATGGCTCCAGCAATCATTCACGACTTTCTATACTGGCAGCAGCCTTGCTCCAAAGATGAAGCTGATGCGGTCATGTACAGCGCGCTGCTTCAAGTTGGCATGTCTAAAATAGATGCAAAAGGAATTTATTTCGGCATAAGAACACCATTTGCGCAAACATCATGGGACAACAATAGGATCGCGCGTGAAAATGGAGAAAAGAGATTCTTCAGTGCCGGATTCACTGATAAGTTAGTAACGGGTGATATTGATCCAAGGGTGACTTTGAGAGATATTCAGGAAGAAGCTGCGGTTCTGGATGGAACTTACTCACCAGTGTTTCCAATTGAGGAAATTAGAAGAGCTTGCGCAGAAGCGCTTCGAGAGTATCAGGAAGCTTAATCATAACAAACACATTGGATTTTTTGGTAACGGTGCGAATAGAACTTAGCCTTGAAGCCATTTATTTATAATGACAATGGCTATTACATTCAAATAGTTACCCCCAAAGTTACCCCAATAATATAAAGCTTGGGTTACATTGATTGCATGAAAATTGCTAAGCCCTGGAGGACAAAAGAAAGGCTAAGTAACCAAGGCGCTATCCTTGAGAAATATATACGTCTTATAGCTCTGCGCTTTTCTTCGTCAGTGGGTTCTTTATCATTCTCAACCCATCCGTCTATGTAAGGCTTTCCGTTTTCACTATAATTTATTACTGCTGGTGGAAAATAAAACATCAAGATTGATGCTACTAAACCACATGTTAAACCTGCGTAACTGATTAAATTCACACACGTAGAGCAAGCCATTGTCACCTCTTTAAAATTAATTAGAAAAATACAAAACTATCAAGTAAAAATAGCACCGAAGTTAACTTCCAGAAGTTAACCCAGCATGTAAAAATCGAAGATTTAATACCCTTACCTCTCCCCCTATTCAGGGCCATTCAGTATAACTGTTCGATACTTTTGGATGTCGTTGCCATTCGCAACTGACGCCTCTCTGTACGTTTGTCTTTGAAAATCACTTGATGACAAACGCTTTGGGAAATCAAGTGCAAACCTTCGCCTGAAAAAAGGACAAACGCATTAAAAGCTGTTTAAATATCTCACGCTAACCAAAAAGCTATTAGGAATGTCATTCATGGGATTATATGAGGCGAATCAAGAAGGCACTGACCTTGTTACGCAATTTCAGATTGACCGCCCTCTTGAGCCGCCACCGCCTCCTTTAGAAGAGTACCCATCTGAAGTCATAGTTGTGATGGGATTTTTATTGGTAGGTTATTTAGTTTTCAAGCAGTTGAGACACAGAATCAGAAGTCCACTAAGTAGAGTTTCCTTGCTAATTCTAATACCCGGATACTTTGTAAGCTCTATATACATTGCTCATGAATATGGCACATGCGGTGAACCAGGCCTATGGTCAGCGGTATCTGCATATTTGTCTTATGATGCATTTCAGATAATTATTCTCATCACTGTGGCAAGCTTTATTGTGGCTTTCTTCTTCAATGAAACAGTCATGAAGGTTGCAAGATGGGTTAACCATGGTTAAAACAACGCTTACTAATTCGATGTCTTAGCAAAGCAAAACTTGTCAATTTCAGCAATAGGAATCAATCCAGCATCGTTAAATTTTATCTGACCACTACGTATAAGTTTCCTTACTGTCGGTTGTGACAAATTCAGCATTTCCGCAGCCTGGGTGATGTTAACCTGTGATGGCCGTGGTCGAGTATCGATCACTAATTGAATGATGTCTTGAATATCCATAGTCGAACCTTTCCTAGTACTTGGTAGGTTGAATAAAAGCTACTTTGCGTTGTTTGCTAATCGCCGTTTCTTTCTGATCGTATTGTTCGCACTGTCTCGTAGTCCGCGCTTTTGGAAGTAGCTTTGAAGACCAGTTAAACCATCAGTAGAAGATAGCTGTAATTTAACAGTTGGATAAAAAGGTTTAACTGGAACACGACGGCACTGCTCTTTGTATTCCAAAACATCTTTAAGGTCATAAACACGGCGGGAACCGTATTTATAATAGGTAATGGGAAGTTGATAGACAGTGCTTTTAGCGACACTCAAATATTCAGCAACTTCGGCTGCCGACATTAGTTTAACGCGTTCAGCTTCGCTCATAAGCAACCTCACCTTACGCAGACAAGGCAGGCTCCCAAGTCTCTTTTATAGGATCGGCTTTATTCGGACCCTCAATGGCTGAGCGGCACACAACTGGCTCGCCGTGGGCATTAATGCGGAATGGGATGCCTTGCGCACGTAACTGTTCACACTGCAAGCCACGGCGTTTGTAGCCGGTCAATATGGCCAGTTCATCTTTGGTTAAGAACATTGGATTGGGAATCATCATCAAACCTCTACTTTGATTAATTTTGCCCATTTTATGCCCTTATATATAAAACGCGCGACCTCAATCTGTCAGTATGTGTTTTGTAGTTTTCTCATAACTTCATCGAGCTTGTCGATTAACTGTTGGTTAGATTTCTCAACAGGACTAATGACTCTTCCTCGAAGTACACCTTCAGAAACCAACCGCTTATATTGCTCTATCAATGCTCTCTTCAATCGCTCATACTCAACCTGATGATTAGGTAATAGTTTTGTATTTTTATAAGCCAGGCTATTAATTTTCCAGCGAACTTCACGCGGTAGCTTTTTATTTGTTGTCATGGAATTCTCCTCTCCGTCTCTTATTACTGCACTTTAATGATCACCATGCCACCGTTGGTGTTGGTAACCGGGCGGCCCTGGACCATCACGGCATATCGACCTTGCCCAACTGGCATTAACTCCTGCCCAGGTAAAGCTCTCGTAAAGTCAGACACATTCATAACTACACCCCCAACACGTACCTGACCATCCGTTGTTTGCTTTTTGACTTCATCAGGTGTGATGCTTTTGATCCTGCCAGCAAAACTATCCTCATCAAAGCCTGCAGGGATTGGTAGCCTCTTACCATTGTGTTCAATTACACTACCGCCAATAGCTAGGTTTAAAGCCTTTCGGACATGTTTAGGAGTGATGTTTCCATTACCTTCTGCAGCAAAGCTTGCAGCAATGTATAAAGTTGCATCCTTTACGGCATCGGACATTTGTTCATTTGGGAATAAGCCATCGACCTGCTTTGCGATGATGGCATTTGTGCCGAATAAAGCATGATCATCCTTAAGCACAGTGCGGTCTTTGATGTCATTCGCACCTTTGAAAATACGCTCAGATACATACCTGCCAGCTGTAGTTTTGGAAGTACCTGCAGCAAATGCTAATTCGAGCACTCGGTCTTTTTCACCAAATTGTCGCGCTATTGCTCCGCCAAACTTGGGGCCGGTGACTGAAACAATGTTGCCTACAAATTGAGACTTCTCTTTGGATTGCAATGCATCAAACATTGTTTTAGCTTTTTCAGCCTCATCATTATCAAAGGGGGAAACTGCGGGAACGAAGTCTTTCGCCCAGGCGCTGACCAATTGCGCAGCATGAATACGTTTCGCCAGGCTGGCATACAATGTTGTTGGATCTGTGAAGTCTATCGATTCCAAACTAGGAATAACGTTACGTTCAAGACCGGCTCGGATCCCATTGGTTTTCACATCGGCAACACTAGCGGAAAATACTTTATCAACCTGGTCGCGTTGTTTACTCAACTCAGGTGACCGGCCCTCCTTTGCAGCCTTCGCATCTAGATTTGCAAGCAGTTGCTTTTGTGATGCAATTGGTTGGGATGCTAAACCGCCTATCTCTTTTGCCTGCTTTATTGAATCTCTTACAGCAGCCTCATAAATAGTGCCCTTGGTCTCGTTGATTGTTCTATCAGTGAACTCCTGCGACAAGTAGCCCCCTTTGATCCTGGTAGCTTCAAACACATTGAAAGCTGCTTCGGCATTAGTAAGGCGGCGCTCTTGTTCTCTTTGTGCACGCTGGGCAGCAGCTTCTTGGCGCTGTATCAGCTGAGTCTCCATGCCTTCCAATCGAGACTCCAGAGTAAACCGATTGTTTGAATCCAGCTTGTCAGAGTACACGCCCGTGGTGATCTCTTTTTTGAGCTGGCGAATGCCTTGCACATTTGAGCCGACAGACATTGCCTGCTGGTTCAAGTTGGAAAACCACATCAAATCCTTAGTGTCCTGCTTCTTCTTTTCCCAGCTAGAGCCATATGCAGTATTTCCGACTGTATCCATTGCGTCTAAACGTTTTACAAGCTGATTCATATCAGCGCCTGGAAGACCTGAATCCTTTCTAAAACCGTCTAGAAATGAATCAACCTTGGACCTGTGTTCATCTACTTCACCACGCCGCATAACGCTATTAAGTTTGATTTGCGCGTTACGGAGTGAATCGTTAACACCTCCTTTGAATTTAGCAACCTCGACCTCGTCAAAGCCTTGCAGATCAGGCTCCCCTAGCTTTCCCAGAGACTTGGCAAACGCTTTGGGAACATCGTTGTAACTCAGTCGTCCCGTATCAACATCGCCCTGCAAGCTGTCAGTGACTGATGCAATTTCATCCTGACGTGTTTTGATTTTATCAACCAATTTCAACGTTCTCAGCTCTTGCTGTACACGTTGCTCTTTAGCAGCCACGTGATTTATAAGCTCATCACGTTCAGCGGCTATCTGTGCTTGCTCCTGGCGTTGATCGCCAAGTTCAGCACCAGCAACACGCATTAACGTGTCACCGGCACGCACAAGGCCATCGCCAGACGAATAAGCATTGGGATTCAATTTAGCTCCAGGTGTGCCTTGTGGGACCAGGTTGCCGAAGTTACCAGTTGGAATCTTTGCCATGTTATTTACCAATCCTTTCTAAAATATTGACCAAGTCAGGCAATTTCGTTAAATCAAGCGTAATGCCTTTGCGTGACGGGACTAACTCATCAACCCCATCTGGTTTAAACCAGACTCTGATATCAACAACAGGCCGGCCTTTAAAGTTTGTGGTTGAGACTCTCACCTCAGCATCATCGCTTTTATTAATTGCTCCAATGACTTTATTCATCCCAGCTCCATTCAGAACTCAACATGTAGAGTGGTATTACTAGAAGGTGTCCGGCGTACGGATAAGAGAGAAGCTGAATATTGCTCAGATAGGTCCGTAGTACGGATAAGCAGAACATCTCTCTTGTCCGGCGTACGGATATAAAAACGCTTCTACTAGTCCGTTGTACGGACAACTGAGTTTTTTTCACGAAGCCGATCATAATGAGCTTCCCTGGTTTCCTTTGATGGAGGTTTGCGCTTGATTCCATCCTGTTTTGGGGCCCACCTTGCATAAGCCCCTCGCGGCCAACTTTGCACGCTTACTTCTAACCCAGTTATGTCGTCCAGCGCTAACCATCCGAGACCATACCAACTTGCTTTGTTTGGTCGTTGGCCTTGAACGGTTTGAATTAATAACTCTCGCTCTATTAATTCGTTCTTGGCTTTTGCCAACATATCGGATGACTTCCAGCCGCGAATCTCGCTCATATAACGAAAAGATGCCAATAAGGATCCGTTGTTGTACTTGTTGTATTGCTGGGCTATGTCGTATAGAAGCTTGATCGCGTTTCCTGATAGGGTTTTGTATGCCTCGCTGTTCAGTACGATGTGTGGCATCACCAAGACCGGGCCACCGCCCCCATCCCGCTTCTGCTTTATTTCTTTTGTCGAGAGTTTGGCCATACATTATGAAAACTCCTCTGTGGCAGTTCTTGACTCCTCCAATCGCTCAACAAGTGCCCGAATTTCTTCATCAGGCTTACCAGCAATTCTTGCTGCATTAATTGCAGAAATATCCGACTCCGGCCACCCAACCGAACTAGCCCCAATCTTTACCGGGTTAGAAATTAAACCTTGTGCAATGTATGAATAAACAGATGCTCTCGATAATCCCGTCATCTGCATTACCATTGGTAAACGTAGAATCTTTGTCATTTAAGTTTTCTCCTATCAAAGGCGTTTTGCCGTCACGTATTGTTAAATAGATGTGCGGTCAGTTTCCTGTCCAAATGAATCCCTACGCATCTACCTGATACACATTTTGCGTCAGGAGTAAAAACGGTTTCCCGCAAAAATGAAAAAGCCGCACAGTGGCGGCTTTGTTGAGCTATCTAGGACTACTTGATACTTGGTTTAAAAGGCCAGCGTCCGGCTGGCTTAATATGTCACTGTTGAAGTTGCACATCCTTCCAAAGCTTTCTAGTCTCACTAGCAAAGTCAGTGACGGTTATCAAAAAATTGTGCTGCAGTTCTCGGTTCATAGTTTCAAAACCATCAAATCCATCCGCGGTGATTGATATAAGCAGTGCTTCCATTTTTGCGAGGTTCAACGTTATCTTATCGTCACGATCTAAATTATCCATGATTAGCCCTCCACCTTACTCAGGTGAGCTGGCTTCAACTCATAGTCATAACATTTATCGTCAACCTTTGCGGCTAAAGTTTCAAGCCTCTCAAGTATGACTCTTAAAGATATGGTTACGTAAACATTAGCATTCTCATCGATTTCGAATGATCGTGCCCTTGCACAATCCGCAATTGCAGCAATTTCAAATATTTCGCTGGTAAGTCTTGATGTGTAATCAAAATACTCCAGATGATCTGGTTCTTCTAATACTGATGTTTCAACTGATGTGGTGCTAGAATCGGCAATAGCCATACGGTAATACTCCTCTAAAGTATTGCTTTGTGGTTAGGCTGTTCTGGTCCTCCGCCAAGATTACCAGTTCAGCCGCTTTACTCATGATCCGCATGAGTGACGGTGTTACACTTCAAAGATTCTTGTCCTCGGTAGCGTTGTTTCTTTAACTGCCTAAGCCTTACGCCAGTTTCAGTGTTATCACTTTTGCGCCAGCCTGTGCTGCGTCTAATTGATCACTCCACCATTGAGCAATCTCGGCACGCTCTTTCGCGTACTGAGCCTTGTTATACGTTGAACTGATCTCGTTACTATCTTTGTGTTGTAAAAACGCATCAATGGCCTCTTTACGGAACAATCCGCTTTCATTTGCCTGGGTGCTGAAGAAGTGACGGCAGCCATGCGGGACGATGTGATAGTCGGTAAATGTAGTGCGCAAAGCCTGCCGGATCGTTGCTTCACTCAATGGCTTATAGGTCCTGGTCGATAGAAACAAGTATTCGTGATGGCCGGTGTATTTCTTTAACTCTTGAAGCCTTTGCATGGCCTGACTAGATAATGGCACTGTGTGAGCCTTAGTCATGTGTCTGCGGGTCTTGGAGCGCTCCAATGGTAATGTCCACAGAGCATTATCAAAATCAAACTCCTCCCATTTAGCCATGCGTAGCTCACTTGGGCGCTGCGCGATGTGCAACATGAGATACACACATGCCTGTACTTCAAAGTTGCCGCCATACTCTGTTAGATTGCGTAATAGTTTGCCAGCATCAGCCATGCTTTGCAGGTGGGGCATATTCTGGGCTACGTGCTCATGTAGCCTGTCATCTTTTTGGGTAATTGGATTTAGATCAATCAGGCCATCATTCACAGCAAAATCAAAAATGCTTCTGATCATGCTCCGGGTCTCTTTCATGATGCGTAACGCGCCCCGTTCTTGCATGATGAATAAACAGGCCTGAATGTCTTTGTAGCGCAAGTCCTTAATCGAGTGATTGCCGACGCGGTTAAAGATGTTAGTTTTAAGCGCACCCTCCATCTTTTTCAGGGTATTAGGTGCCAGGGTGCGTGCTTTAATTTCCAGCCAGTCGGTGGCCACTTTCTCAAAAGTCAGCTCAGCATCAGTTATGCTTTGCTGCTTTTCGCGTTGCCTCTCTAGGCTCGGGTCTTTACCATCAGCCAACAACCTTTTGGCTTCGTCGCGCTTTTGCCTGGCTTGCTGTAGTGACACTTCAGGATAAGTGCCGAGTGAAAGCAACTTCTCTTTTGCCCCCAGGCGATACTTGAGGCGCCACCACTTACCCCCATTGGGGTTCACGATCACAAACAAACCCTTCTCGTCGTAAAGCTTATAAGGCTTTTCGGCTGGTTTGGCGTTTCGTAAAGCAGTGTCAGTTAGTGCCATTTTGGGGTAACTCCAAATGGGGTAAGTTAGGTTACCCCCTAAGTTACCCCAATTTATTCGTGGATGTCAATGGACTAATTTGGACGTGAGTAGACACGTAAATGGCTTAAATACGTTGTTTTAGTGCTGTTTATGGACTGTATTGGACTACTTTGGATTTGATTTTGGTCGGAACGGTGTGATTCGAACACACGACCCCTTGCACCCCATGCAAGTGCGCTACCAGGCTGCGCTACGCCCCGACGTTTGACTCGAACAGGAACCTGCTCGAAAAGAAGGCTGCATTATAAAACAAAACCGCATATTCGCTAAGCAGAATATGCGGTTTTATAAGCTTGCCAGACGGTTTAGGCTGGGGTTTTAAGCAGTTGCAGTACCTGTTGAATTTGCTCTCTGAGCGCGGCCACATCCACCACAGGTAGTTTAGTTTCGTCGGCAATTAATGATTGCGTATTCGTCGCTACAGGGCTGGAAGCCTCATTGCTAGCCCGCAGTTTATCCGCTTTTTCTTCTACACCATCCAAGCGGTTACGCGCACCACTGATGGTGAAGCCTTGCTCATAGAGCAGTTCGCGGATTTTACGAATCAAGAGCACTTCATGGTGTTGGTAATAGCGACGGTTGCCACGACGTTTAACCGGTTTAAGCTGGGTAAACTCTTGCTCCCAGTAACGCAGCACATGCGGCTTAACCCCACACAACTCGCTCACCTCACCAATGGTGAAATAGCGTTTGGCGGGGATAGGCGGCAATGCGACTTTTTGCGTTTCTACCATGTGCGGGGATTAGACTAAGCTTGTGCTTGTAATGGTTGTTCTGCGTAGTGTTCTTCTACGCGTAATTTTAATTTTTGGCTAGCGTGAAAGGTCACTACACGACGTGCAGAGATTGGGATTTCTTCGCCAGTTTTTGGATTACGGCCTGGGCGCTCGGATTTGGTCCGCAACTCAAAGTTACCAAAACCGGACAGCTTAACGCTATCGCCCTGCTCCAGCGCATTGCGAACTTCTTCAAAAAACGCTTCTACCATGTCCTTGGCTTCACGCTTGTTCAGCCCGACTTGTTCAAACAACAAATCGGCCAAGTCAGCTTTTGTGAGTGTCATTAACGATCCCCTGAACCTTCTTATTATGCGAGATGCTTGTGTTGTATCAACTGATATCCTTGGTGTTATCCAACGACGATTCCAATGATATTATCTGAGTGACGCAGCAAATTTGGATGACCAGTTATTGAGGATTTGTGCCACGATGGTATCCACTTCCTCATCGACCATTGTCTTGCAAGTATCTTGCATAAGTACAAGAAATGCAAGGCTTTTTTTGTTTTCGGGCACACCTTTACCATGATAAACATCGAACAATTTCACCGTTTGTAACTGTGGAATTTGCTCGAAAATAATGGCATCAATCATGGCCTGTGCTGAGACATTTTGGTCGACAACCATGGCTAAATCGCGACGGACCGGCAAGAATTTGCTGACCTCGGTATAGACCGCCACCTGAGTGGCCAACGCGGCATCTGCATCCAGCTCAAACAGGTAACAGGCACCGGTAAGGCCATATTGTTGCTGCCATTGCGGATGCAGCTTACCTAACCAGCCAATCGCTTGGTCGCCTAAGTAAATGCGGGCAGATTGCCCAGGGTGTAAGGCTGGGTGTGACTCAACGACAAAGCGTACCGGCTGTGCGAACAGGCCTTCTACGTGGGCTTTAGCGTCATAAAAGTCAAATGCGCGTGCCTCAGCCGACCACTGTTCAGGCAATACGCTGCCATACACCAAGCCGGACAAGGTCAGCGTTTCGACAAAGCCTTGCGCGCGCTTTTCATAGCGCGCCCCTAACTCAAACAACATGGCACGTGTTTGCTGGCGTTTCAGATTGTAGTCCAATGCATCGAGCAACCCACCCCACAAGCCAGAGCGCATCACGCTCAGGTTGCTGGCAATCGGGTTTTTTAACGCAATTGGCTGGCTGTTGCCGTATAAATCACGCTCCCAGCTGGCATCGACAAAGCTGTAAGTGACCACTTCTTGATAGCCGTGATTCACCATCACGTCGCGCAGCCAGTGTTTGCTGCGTGTGGCCTCAGGGGCCACCAGCATGCCTTGCGTTGCAACGGGGGTGAGTGCAGGAATATGCTCATAGCCATGCAAACGGGCAACTTCTTCAATCAGGTCTTCTTCACGCGCAATATCAAAGCGAAAGCTAGGTGCACTCACCTGAAACACGCCATTCGCTTCAGTATAGGCAAAGCCTAGCTGCGTCAGCAGTTGGCCTACTTGCGCCAGGCTCACTTCAATACCGAGCACCGATAACAAATAAGCATGACGCAACGTTACTTGCTTGCGCACGGGCAGTTGTGTAGCCACCGCGGTCACGGCACCAGCCTGTCCACCACAAATCTCTAATACCAGTGCGGTTGCGCGCTCTAGTGCTTGCAAGGAGTTGCCAAAGTCCACACCACGCTCAAAACGGTAAGAGGAGTCTGTGCTCAAGCCCAAACGACGCGCTTTGCCTGCCATCACGTCTGGCGTGAAAAAAGCGCTTTCTAAAAAGATGGTTTGTGTGGCATCTGTCACAGAGGTCGGCTTGCCACCCATCACGCCAGCCAAGGCTACCGGGCCATTGCTATCGGCAATCACCAGATCATCGGCTTTCAAAGTCACCTCAGTGTCATTGAGCAAGGCAAGTTTTTCACCCGCCTTAGCAAAACGTACCACCACATCACCTTGCAACAGCGCATGGTCAAACGCATGCATGGGCTGGCCCAGTTCAAGCAGCACATAGTTGGTAATATCCACCAACGCGCTGATGCTACGAATGCCGCTACGTTCTAAACGGCGTACCATCCAATCAGGCGTATGTGCCTGAGCATTCACGCCTTCAATGACACGGCCATAATAAGCAGGGCAGGCCTCTGCCGCATTCAGGCTCACGGCTTTTGTCAGCTTGCTACTCATGCTTGCCGCATCGATCGCTGGCACTGTGATTGGTGCGCCAGTCATGGCCACCACATCACGCGCGATGCCTAAAATGCTTAAACAATCAGCACGGTTAGGCGTTAGTTTTAAGGTATAGGTGCTGTCATTCAAGTCCAGGTATTCACGGATATCCTGGCCGACCGGTGCATCGGCTGGCAATTCTAAAATACCGTTGGCTTCGGTCGCAATGCCCAACTCTTTGGCAGAACACAACATACCAAAAGACTCGACGCCACGCACTTTGGCTTGTTTGATTTGAATGCCAGGCAGCTCAGCGCCTACTAGCGCACACGGTATTTTGATCCCTGCGCGTGCATTCGTTGCGCCACAGACAATCTGCAAAATCTCTTCGCCGACTTTTACTTTACATACTTGCAAGCGGTCTGCATCCGGGTGTTTGGCCGCTTCGAGAATCTCGGCGACCACGACATGGCTAAACACAGGGGCAACCGGGGTTAACTCCTCCACTTCCAAACCGGCCATGGTCAATGCGTGACCAAGTTGCGCGGTATCCAGTGATGGATTCACCATAGAACGTAACCATTGTTCGGAGAACTGCATATGTGTCTAACCCTGTATTAATTCGGTATTTAAAGTGTGCTGGCGATTGAATTACTTAATAAACTGCTGCAAAAAGCGCAAGTCATTATTAAAGAAATGACGCAGGTCATTGACGCCGTAGCGCAACATGGCCAGGCGTTCTACACCCAGACCAAAGGCAAAGCCACGGTATTTTTCGCTATCGATATTGACGTGTTTAAGCACCTCAGGGTGCACCATGCCACAGCCGCCGATCTCCAGCCAGCCACCGTTCCAGCTCATGTCCATCTCAGCCGAAGGCTCGGTAAACGGAAAGAACGATGGGCGAAAACGCACGGTGAGATCGTCACGTTCAAAAAATTTCTGCAAAAAGTCCTGCACCACGCCTTTAAGGTTGGCAAAACTGATTTGCTCGTCTACCCACAAGCCTTCCACCTGATGAAACATCGGCGAGTGTGTGGCATCGGAGTCGACGCGGTAGACGCGGCCTGGCGCAATAATCTTCAACGGCGGCGTATTGTTTTCCATGTAATGCACTTGCACCGGTGAGGTATGCGTGCGCAATACGTGCTCCATGCTGTTATTGCCGCTATCAATGTAAAACGTATCGTGCATGGCACGGGCCGGATGATTGTCCGGGATATTCAAGGCAGTGAAGTTATAAAAATCAGTTTCGATTTCGGGGCCGTCAGCCACACTAAAACCAATCGAGTGAAACAGCTCTTCTACACGGCGCAAGGTCAATGTCACTGGATGCAAACCACCGGCGGATTGTGCACGCGCGGGCAAAGTCACATCAATCGTTTCACTTGCCAGCTGTTTGGCCTGCGCGGCGGCTAGAATACTGTCACGACGGTCATTCAAGGCCTGCTCAACGGCTTGTTTAACCACATTAATTGCCGCACCGGCTGCGGGACGCTCTTCAGCCGTCAATTTACCCAGCCCTTTCAAGGCTTCGGTCAGCGCACCAGATTTGCCCAGATATTTGGCCTTGGCATTATCTAGTGCAGGGACATCATGACAAGCCGCAAAGTCTTGTGCCGCTTCTGCGATTAAGTGATTAAGATCAGCCATCGTGAGTATTCTTCAAGTGTTTAAGTAACATTAAAATAAAAAAAGAGGCCGCAGCCTCTTTTTTTGGTAGGTCTGATTAGGCGCTTAAACCTGTTTTAGCCAATTCTACGAATTTAGCAAAAGCAGCTTTATCGAACACGGCCAGATCAGCCAGTACTTTACGGTCAACTTCAACCGCAGATTTTTTCAGGCCATTCATGAAACGGCTGTAAGTCAAACCAGCTTCACGGGCTGCCGCATTGATACGGGCAATCCACAAGGCGCGGAACTGACGCTTTTTCTGACGACGGTCACGGTATGCGTATTGACCGGCTTTCATCACCGCCTGTTTGGCAACACGGTAGACGTTCTTACGACGACCACGGTAACCTTTAGCAGCATTTAAAACTTTTTTGTGTCTTGCGCGTGCGACGACACCACGTTTTACTCTAGGCATGTCGGTCTCCTTATTGTGTTGGCATCATTGCGCGGACGCGTTTCACGTCAGTCGCAGAAATAATAGAAGTACCGCGCAGCTTACGCTTTTGCTTGGTCGTTTTCTTGGTCAGGATGTGGCGCAAGTGAGAGTGTGTACGCTTCACTTTACCGTTACCCAAGAACTTAAAGCGCTTTTTGGCGCTGCTCTTTGTTTTCATCTTTGGCATTTTTTTCTCCTTAGAGGTTGAATAAAGAGTAACTAGGCAGCCAATTTAGCCGTATTACTCCAAAAAAACTGTTTAATGCTTAATTTACTCTGCTTCTGGCGCAGGCTTATCAGCCTTTTTTGCCACTGGCACAACCTTTTTAGCTGGTGCCAGCACCATCACCATTTGGCGGCCTTCCATTTTAGGATATTGCTCTACCAATGCGTGCTCTGTCAGATCTGCTTCCAGACGCTTAAGCAACGCCAGGCCGAATTCTTGGTGCGTAATTTCGCGACCACGAAAACGCAAAGTAATTTTTGCTTTATCGCCATCACCCAAAAAGCGGATGATGTTGCGTAATTTAATATTGTAATCGCCGTCATCGGTGCCAGGTCTAAACTTGACCTCTTTAATCTGCACCTGTTTTTGTTTCAGTTTTTGCTCGTGCATACGCTTGCTCTCAGCGTATTTGAATTTGCCATAATCCATCAAACGGCACACAGGCGGTGCGGCATTTGGTGCAATTTCAACAATATCAATATCAGCTTCTTCCGCTTTGGCAAAGGCCTCTCTAAGAGTCATCACACCTAACGGTTCGCCATCAACACCCACTAAACGCACTTGTGGCGCTGTAATGTCGCCATTGATGCGTGTATCTTTATCTTGAGCTATAACAATCCCCTAACAATAAACAAAGCCGCACGGCACCCTAGGAAAATCAGATCCGGTTTTGGATGTCTTGCTGTATTTGCGCTACAAACGCCTCTACCGACATCACACCCAGATCTTCACCTTTTCTGGTACGTACGGCCACATGACCATTTTGCATTTCTTTGTCACCCACCACGATCAGGTATGGCAACTTTTGCAAACTATGTTCGCGTATTTTATAGGTAATCTTCTCATTTCTCAAGTCAAAATCGCATCGAATGCCATTTTTCTTCAATTTTTCAACCACTTGGCGCACATAATCAGCTTGATTATCAGAGATATTGAGCACCATCACCTGCACCGGCGACAACCATACTGGCATCGCACCGGCAAAGTTCTCGATCAAAATACCTAAAAAACGCTCCATAGAACCAACAATGGCGCGGTGCAACATAATCGGGCGCTGACGTGTGTTGTCTTCGGCCACGTACTCAGCCCCCAGGCGCTCAGGCAGGTTAGGGTCTAGCTGAATCGTACCGCACTGCCACATACGGCCGAGCGAGTCTTTAAGCGTGAACTCAATTTTAGGGCCGTAAAACGCGCCTTCGCCTGGTTGATATTCAAACTCAAGACCATTGGCTTTAATCGCGTTAGCCAATGCAGCTTCCGCCATATCCCAGGCTTCTTCGGTGCCCACGCGCTTTTCTGGGCGGGTAGACAATTTAACAATCACATCATCAAAGCCAAAGTCTTTATACACTTCGTATAACATTTTGATGAAGTCAGCCACCTCGGCCTCAACCTGTGACTCCATACAGAAAATATGCGCATCATCCTGGGTAAAACCGCGCACGCGCATCAGGCCATGCAAAGAGCCAGACGGCTCATTACGGTGACAGGAGCCAAACTCCGCCAACCGCAACGGCAAATCGCGGTAGCTATGCAAACTGTTATTGAAAATCTGGATATGGCCAGGGCAGTTCATCGGCTTCACTGCATAATCGCGACTTTCCGATTGAGTGACAAACATATTGTCACGGTAGTTTTGCCAGTGGCCAGATTTTTCCCACAGGGTTTTATCCAATACGGTCGGCGTACGCACTTCCTGATAATCGTATTCTTTAAACTTGGCGCGCATGTACTGCTCAACTTCTTGCCAGATGACCCAGCCACGCGGATGCCAGAACACCATGCCCGGTGCATCGTCTTGCATATGGTAAAAATCAAGCTGCTTGCCCAACTTGCGATGGTCGCGCTTTTCAGCCTCTTCCAGCATATGCAAATAGGCTTCCAGTTCATCTTTATTGCGCCAGGCGGTGCCATAAACACGTTGCAGCATTTCGTTATTACTGTCGCCGCGCCAATAAGCACCGGCCAGCTTCATTAACTTAAAGGCTTTTAATTTGCCGGTATTGGGCACGTGCGGGCCGCGGCACAAGTCAGTAAAACTGCCCTCAGAATACAACGACACATCTTCATTACTTGGGATGCTGGCAATAATCTCAGCTTTGTAATGCTCGTTAATGCTCTTGAAGTAAGCCACCGCTTCATCGCGCGGCAACACCTTGCGCTCGACTTTTTCGTCTTTTTTAGCGAGCTCGACCATTTTCTTTTCAATGGCAACCAGATCATCCGGCGTAAACGGGCGCTTGTAACTAAAGTCATAGAAAAAACCGTTATCAATCACCGGGCCAATCGTCACTTGTGCGTCTGGAAACAGTTCTTTCACGGCATACGCCAGCAAGTGTGCGGCCGAGTGGCGAATCACTTCCAGGCCTTCATCGTTCTTATCGGTAATGATGGCGAGGTCTACATCCTGCGCAATCAGATGGCTGGTATCGACCAGTTTAGCTTCCTGACCTGTATACGTGACCTTACCTGCCAGCGCGGCTTTCGCCAGACCAGCGCCAATATTCATCGCAACATCGGCCACGGTCACCGGCTGTTCAAAACTTCTGGATGACCCATCAGGCAAGCGGATTACAGGCATGACTCTCTCTTTATAAACATTAAACAACCAAATAAAACAAGCACATGGCGCCTGCTTTTGGTCAAACCTCGATTATCTCACAGCGCACGAAAACTCCGCAATCAGAAACCGAGTGCTCACGCATTTAAGCTGCTGATACAAAACGATACACACCGATACAAAACCTGCATTCAGACCCACCGCGCCCTGACGTTAAACCAGTTGACAGGCAAATGCGCCTGCCAAGACACCTGTTAAGGCTAAAGGCAAAGGGAGAATCACCATGACAAGTATCAGTTTAAGCAGTGTGAGCAGCCAGATCAGCAGCAATATTTTTAGCAAACTGGACACATCCAACCAGGGCTCGATAGATGCCACGACGTTAAGTAAAGCTTTGAGCGGTTCAACTGACAATCAAACCAGTAATGAAGTCAGCGGCCTGGTCAGCAGTATGGACACGGATGGTGACAGTAAAATTACCAAAAGCGAGTTATCACAAGGCATAGAAAATCTGTTCAACCAGCTACAAAGCGCCAGCCAGCAGGCAGGCGGCGCACAAGGCATGCCTCCGCCTCCGCCGGGTGGTGCAGGCGGCCCGCCACCCCCTAGTGGCGGCAGTGACGAAGAAGATACCGGGCTCACCCAGGATCAGATGCAGACCATGGCCTCGTCTACCGACGACAGCAAACTATCCGAGTTACTGAGTAGCGTTTCCAGCAACTTTGAGGCCGCAGACACTAACAGTGATGGCAAGGTGACACAACAGGAGGCGATGGCTTACCAACAAAGCCAGAGTGACGATAGCAGCCAATCCAGCACTAACACCCAACAAAGCCATGCGCTGGAACAAGTGGCGAAATTAATTAAAACCTACGGGCTAGACCAGGACACCTCCAGCAGCTACTTGACAGCATCAGCGTAAGCGACGCTTAAAAAGCAAAAAGCCACCAGAAATCTTGGTGGCTTTTCAATGTGCGAGTGTGCTTTATTTGGTAGTCGCGAATGGACTCGAACCATCGACCCCCACCATGTCAAGGTGGTGCTCTAACCAGCTGAGCTACGCGACTATTGTATTAACAGCCTTGGCTATCAATCAATAAGGTTGCGCATTCTATCCGAAAGCGATCGGTTAGGCAATGGCATCGCGCTTATAATATGCACATGACAAGTACGACCTGCCGCCCTGCTATGCTCACTGATCGCATGCTAGAAAACATCATCGACACCCTGGCCGAACAGCACTATTGCGTGATCGACCAGTGTTTACCCGCTAGCTTGACGCAAAGCCTGCGCACCATCGCGCTTGAGCAGCAACAGCAAGGGTTCATGCACCAGGCGGGCACCAGCCAATCAGCCATCAGCAACCCCAAGCTGCGCGGCGACCAGATTGCCTGGTTAGAAGCCAATGACCCGCATCCAGCCATCCAGGACTACCTCGCACTGATGACTGAGGTGCAACAAGCCGCCAACCGGCAATTAATGATGGGGCTGGATAGCTTTGAAACCCATTTTGCCATTTATCCAGCGGGCGCATCCGGCTATGCCACGCATATAGACCAGTTTCGCCAACACCGCGAGCAGGCAGGGCCTGGGGCAAGAATGCTCACCTCAATTATTTATTTAAATGATGACTGGCCAGCGGCCGCAGGCGGCGCCTTGCGCTTATATTTAGATGAGCACAATCAAACGCCAGCACCTGATGCCAGACACGTTGATATATTGCCGACCACGGGCCGGCTGGTGTTGTTTTTATCCGCCAGGTTCTGGCATGAAGTATTGCCGACCAGCCTGCCACGCGTGAGTGTGACAGGCTGGTTTAAAAGCCGTTAATTAAAAAACTTAAAGTTTGTAGTCACTGTGCCGATTGCACTTGCGCGGTCAGGCGATTAAACACCTCTGCCCCGGCGTAGCCGTCTTGTGGCAAGCCTTTGCTGGCTTGATAGCGACGAATCGCCGCTTGCGTTTTAGCGCCCGGAAAGCCATCCGGCGTGCCACAATCAAAGCCTTTGGCATTCAGCGCCTCCTGCAGAGACCACATCTGCTGATAGCTAAGCGCAGGCGGCTCTGGCGGCATCATCAGCGTGTAAGTCTCCTGGCGCAATTGCTGGCTCAGCAAACTAACGCTCAGCGCATAATTAATGGAGCGGTTCCACTGCATAATCACGTCAAAATTCGGGAACACCATATACGCCGGGCCGTCATAGCCTTGCGGTAGCAAAATGGCAGCTTGGGGCAAACTCAACGCACTGTCTGGCACACCAGCCACGCCTGCTTTTACCCACTCACTGACCGGCTTATTGAGTTGCCATTGCGCCTGGCTGTAATCAAACCCGGCGGGTAAGGCCACTTGAATACTAATCGGCTTGCCTGGCTGCCATCCGGCTTGTGACAAGTAATTGGCGGCTGAACTAAACACATCAGGGTAAGAAGTCCAGATATCGATTTTGCCGTCGGCGTCAGCATCCACCCCATACTTGAGCAAAGTCGATGGCATAAACTGCATATGCCCGGTGGCGCCTGCCCACGAGCCGACAACAGGGCTGTCGTAACGCTGCTCGCGCTCGACCACACGCATCAGGTTCAATAATTCGCGTTTAAAAAACTCGGCGCGCCGCCCTTCGTAAGAGAGCGTAGCCAATGCTGAAGCCAGCGGGATATCGCCCATAAAACCGCCAAAATTGGTTTCCAGGCCCCAAAAAGCCACCAGCACATCTTGTGGCACCTGATACAACTCCTCAACCACGTAGAGCACGCCCTGGTAGTCTTGCGCCATCTGCTTGCCTTTGGCCACCACACGCGGGTTGATGCGGCGGTTTACATAGGCTGAAAAGCTAGTGACAAATTCTGGCTGCTTGCGGTCTAATTCAATCAAGCGCGGTAAAAAGGTTACCTGATTGAGCGTCGCATCCACCGCCGCTGGCGCCACATGCTGCGCCAATGCCTCCTGGCGCATGGCAGCCACCCACAACTGGAAGCCATCGGCATCTTCAGCCCCACTCAAGCTACTCGCCATTGCCAATCCGGCCACCAGCAGTCCGCTTAATAGCGCCTGCCACTTCAATGATTTTTTTGTGCGAATCATAAGCTACTTCAAGCTAGACAAAATAGAGGCATAGCCAGCCTGATAATCGGTAAATTGCAACTTGAATCCCGTCTGCTGTAAATATTGATTGCGAATACGCTTGCCGGATTGCGGCTGCAATGGCGGCGTTGGTGGCGCAGGCACTTGTTGTTGTGTGGCCAGCCATTGCAACACTTCATGCTGCGTGGCAGGCACGCCGTCGGTCACAATGCAATGCTCAGGCAACACAGCACCATCTATCACTTGCTGATAAAAATGCACCACAGCAGCGGCCACATCTTGCTCATGCACACGATTGGTCCAATGCACCTGCGCCGGCCAGCGCTCGCTATTTTGCAGCAAACGTAACAAATAAAGCCGCTGCGGGCCATAAATGCCAGACACGCGTAACGCCGTGTGGCCACAGGGCAACTCTGCCAATAACTGCTCAGCAGCCAGCATGATGTGCCCCCCCTCATCGGCAGGCACCGCAGGCGTGTCGTCATTGATCCACTCACCCTGGTTCTCACCATAAATGCCAGTGCTGGAAATAAAAAACACGTGTTTTAACGACGCCATTGCCACGTTGGCTAGCACATGGCGCAAGCCGTCGACATAGGTTTGCTGGTAGGTTTGGCCGGTCACCGGCGCCAGACAATACAACAAAATGTCTGGCTGCAAGTTTGATAATGCAGGCAACTGTGCCTCGGCAACGACATCGAGATACAACGCTTGGGCGCCAGCAGGCACCGGCTGCTGCGAGCGCCTAACAATGGTCAGCGCATGCCCTTGAGCAAGCGTAGCCTGTGCGATGAGTGACCCCAGGCCACCACAACCAATTTGCAATACACGCATCACTTCGCCCCTGCTTTTTCAATACCTACATCAGGCAGTGGCTGTTTACGCAGGTAGCGCTCAGCCAGCAACATGGCTGACATGGTTTTGCTGTCGGTAATGTCACCGCTTTCTATCGCCTGCATGATGCGTTCAAACGGCCACACAAACACATCCATGGCCTCATCAATATCTCTGGCGTGTGCGCCAAGTGACAAGCCAGTGGCCAGATAAATATGAATCACCTCATTGGAATAACCGATACACGGATGCTGCACACCCAGCTTGACCCAGGTTTGCGCGGTATAACCGGTTTCTTCCAGCAACTCGCGCTGGCCCGTGCTTAATACGGGCTCGTCGGGGTCAATTTTGCCTGCGGGTAACTCAATAAACACTTGCTTGAGTGGATAGCGGAACTGGCGCTCCAGCACCACTTCGCCTGTTGGCGTGAGGGCAACCACGACCACGGCACCCGGATGTATGACGTATTCGCGACCACTAATTATGCCGTTGGGCAGGCGCGCCTCGTCGTAACGTACGGTGAGCATTTTGCCCTGCGCCATGATGACGCTGGAGACGGTGGTTTCAATTAAATGCTGATCCTGATCTACTGCTTTTTGTTTTGTCATGCCTGATGTCTACTGCTTAAACTGCCTCTTTAAATGTGTTGCAATCGTTCACCTTGCCAGATTGCAAACCCTGCTTAAACCAATGTACGCGCTGCTCGGAGCTACCATGGGTAAAGCTGTCCGGCACCACATAGCCTTGCGCCTGCTTTTGCAAGGAATCATCGCCAATTGCAGTCGCGGCACGCAACGCTGCTTCTATATCGCCAGTTTCCAGAATACGGAACTGCTGGTCAGCATGATGCGCCCAGACACCTGCATAACAGTCAGCCTGTAACTCCAGGCGCACCGAGTAAGCATTAGAGGCCGCCTCAGAGCCTGCCTGCTGCCGGGCTTGCTGTACTTTTGCCGAGGTGCCTAGCAAGTTTTGCACATGATGCCCCACCTCGTGCGCAATCACATAGGCCTGGGCAAAATCTCCAGGCGCTTTAAAGCGCTCTTGCAGCTCCTGGTAAAAACTCAAATCGATATACACTTTTTGATCTGCCGGGCAATAAAAGGGCCCCATGGCGGCCTGCCCTTGGCCACAGGCGGTTTGCGTGGCGCCGCTAAATATCTCAAGATTAGGGGCTGAATATTGCTGGCCTGCCGCTGAAAATACACCTTGCCACACTTGCTCGGTGCTCCACAGCACACGAGAGACAAACTTGACCTTGGGGTCATTGCTGTCAGCAGGCACCGCTTGCGACTCGGCCGCCGGTTGCGCTTGCTGCGCAATATTGAGCACCACATTGGGGTCTACACCAAAATACATCGCCACCAAAGCAATGGCAATCGTGCCAATACCGATGCTACGACCACCGACCATGCCGCGGCCGCGACTGTCTTCGACATGCTGGCTTTCGTCTAAATCATCCAGGCGCACAAGAATCTCCCGACCGAAACTATTGAAAAATGTTGATGGAATGTGATTACTTTAGCATGCAGCACTGATAAAATCACACCATGTTTACTGGGATTATTCAAACCGTCGGCCGGATTGCCGAAGTGGTTCCGCATGGTGAAGATTGCGCATTACGCATTGAAGCCGCGGAACTGGACATGCAAGATGTGCAACTGGGAGACAGCATCGCCGTCAATGGCGTGTGCCTGACAGTGACTGAGTTTGATGCACATCGCTTTGAAGTCATGGTGTCAAAAGTGACGCTGGAGGTAACCAACGGCCTGGGCAAGCCCGGACCGGTGAACCTCGAAAAAGCATTGCGCCTGGCGGACCGGCTGGGCGGCCACCTGGTGACCGGCCACGTCGATGGCATAGGCACCATCACCGCGCTGGAACCCGTTGGCGAATGCTGGTTGCTTAAAATACGGGCACCACATGCCATTAGCAAATACATCGCAAAAAAAGGCTCGTTGTGCGTCAACGGTGTCAGCCTGACCGTGAACGAAATCAGCCGTGATGAAGTCAGTATTAACCTGATCCCGCACACCATGCAACACACCATCATGCAGTTTGCCAAGGCCTCAGACCCGGTCAACCTGGAAATCGATTTAATTGCACGCTATGTTGAGCGCATGCAAGCTTGGGAGCAAGAATAATGTCGGCGCAAATTAGCCCTATTGAAGCCATTATTGCCGATATTCGTGCCGGGAAAATGGTCATCCTGGTCGATGACGAACACCGCGAAAACGAAGGTGACTTTGTCATTGCTGCTGAGTTTGCCACCGCAGAGCATATTAATTTCATGGCCAAATATGGCCGTGGCCTGATCTGCCTGACCCTGACTGAGCAACGCTGTCGCCAACTGGATTTACCGCCCATGGTGCAAAAAAATGGCACCCGCCTCGGCACGAATTTCACGGTTTCCATTGAAGCTGCCGAAGGCGTCACCACCGGCATTTCTGCGGCAGATCGCGCCACCACCATTCGTGCCGCAATTGCAAAACAGGCCAATGCCAATAGCCTTGTCAGCCCCGGCCATATTTTTCCACTGTCGGCCATGAATGGTGGCGTGCTGGTGCGCGCCGGACACACAGAAGCAGGCTGCGACCTGGCACAACTGGCCGGGTGCGAGCCTGCCAGCGTCATTTGCGAAATTTTGAAAGATGACGGCGAAATGGCGCGCCTGCCAGACCTGATGCAGGTCGCGGCCGAACATGATATTAAAATTGGCACCATTGCCGATCTGATTCACTACCGTGCAGCGCATGAAACGCTGATTGAGCGCAGCGCCGAACGCACCATAGAAACCGTGTTTGGCCCAATGCGCCTCATCGCCTACCGTGACAATATCGCGCAAGAGACGCACCTGGTGCTAGTGAAGGGTGACCCGCAACACAGTGACGAAGCGTTGGTGCGGGTGCATGAGCCGTTGTCGATGATAGACCTGCTGGATAGCAGCCACCAGGCGCACAGCTGGAACCTGTTACACGCCATGCGCACGATTAGCACCGCACCTTGTGGTGTGATCGTGCTGATCAACCACGATGAAGACGGGCTGGGACTCACCGACCGCATTTTGCGTGCCGACCAAAAGTTAGTGTTAAACCAGGAATTACGAAATTACGGTATCGGCTCACAAATTTTGCTCGACCTGGGCGTCAAAAAAATGCGCCTGATGGCCGCCCCGCGCAAAATGCCTAGCATGGACGGCTTTGGCCTGGAAATTACCGGTTATTTAAGTGCAGAAGAAGCCAGCCCCGTATGAGTGAACAATTAACTTTAGATAACAGCGACATGCGCCTGAACTTAACCGGGCAGATTTTAATTGCCATGCCAGCGATGGAAGACCCTTACTTCAGCAAGAGCGTGATCCTGGTATGCAACCATGACCACGATGGCGCCATGGGCATGATTCTTAACCACCCCTTGCAACTCAATGTGGGTGATTTGTTTGAGCAGCTTGACATGGCATGCCAGGCCGACTACCAGCAGGAACGCCTAGTACATTTTGGCGGCCCGGTGCAAGTGGAGCGTGGCTTTGTGCTACACACGCCAGCCACTGAGTTCAACACCACCATGGAGCTGTCTGACGGGCTGGCGATGACTTCCTCCAAAGACATTCTGGAAGCTGCTGCGCGCGATGAAGCGCCGCAAGATATGTTTATTGCGTTGGGCTACACCGGCTGGTCGGCAGGCCAACTCGAAGAAGAGATTCAGGCCAACGCCTGGCTGACGCTGCCACTGGATGACAGCCAACGACTACACAAACTGATTTTCAAATTGCCCAACGATGACAAGCTAACGTGGGCCATGCAGCAATTAGGGGTCGATTTCGCCACCCTGTCCGAGGTCGCTGGTCATGCCTGATGCAGCCAAGCTCGGCAAACAGCCTCTCAATCAAAGCCATTTACCGATTACCCAACGCCGTTACCCTGATGTCAGCGGCACGTTGCTGGCGTTTGATTTCGGTGAAAAACGCATTGGTGTGGCCGTTGGCGATACTGTGCTCAAACTGGCACATCCGCTACTCACCATAGCAGCCGAAGAAAACGCTGCCAAATTCACACACATTGAAGTCCTGCTCAGCGAATGGCAACCAGCGCTGCTGGTGGTTGGTTTGCCAATGTCGCTAGAGGGTGAAGCACACGCTATGACCGCGCTGGCGCAAAAATTTGCCCAACGCCTGGAGGGCCGCTTTAATTTACCGGTGGTAATGGTAGACGAACGTTTTTCTTCAGCCGAAGCTGCCCAGTCGTTGCGCGAGGCAGGCATTAAAGGCCGTGCGCAAAAGCCGCTGCTAGACCAGGTTGCCGCACAAACTATATTACAATCCTATTTTGATGCTTATCATGGACGTACATAGCACCCCTCCCCTCATGACATTACCTGACCCGGAACAACTACTGGAGCAGCTCTACGCTCAAATCAAGCCACGCATACAGGACGATACCGCATTGGTCGGTATCTATACCGGCGGCGTCTGGCTGATGGAAAAACTGCTGGCGCGTTTGCAAACCGAGCTGGGGCACGACATTGCCCATGGCAAACTCGATGCCGCCATGTACCGCGACGACTACGCGCAACGCGGCCTCAAAACCGCCGCACAACCGGCGCAGATCCCGTTTGATATTAATGGCAAGCACATCATTCTGATTGATGACATTTTTTACACCGGCCGCACCACACGCGCGGTGATGAATGAGTTATTTGATTATGGCCGCCCGGCCTCGGTGCAACTGGCCGCGCTGATCAACCGTGGCGGCGCACAATTACCGATCAGGCCCGACATGGTCGGCGCAGACCTGCCATTGCAAGCCCACCAGTCGTTTGAGCTGACCATGAATACACAAGGGCGGCTGCAACTCAGTGTCGCCGAATCCACCCCGTCTGCAAATAGTGGAGTTGACGACCATGTATAACCCGCAACTCAATGCACAAGGCCAATTACAACACCTGCTCAGTATCGAGGGCCTGCCCAAACGTATTTTGACTGACATTTTGGACACGGCCGAAAACTTTGTTGGCGTGGCCGAACGTGAAGTCAAAAAAGTACCGCTGCTGCGTGGCAAAACGGTGTGCAATATCTTTTTTGAAAACAGTACGCGCACGCGCACCACGTTTGAAATTGCCGCCAAACGCCTGTCGGCAGATGTGCTCAACCTCAATGTCAGCACCTCGTCGCAATCAAAAGGCGAAACCATTTTAGATACGGTCAACAACCTGATTGCCATGCACGCCGATATGTTTGTCGTGCGCCACCAGCAAAGCGGCGCCGCGCACTTTATTGCACAACACGTGCCGCCACATATCAGCGTCATTAATGCTGGCGATGGCCGCCATGCGCACCCGACACAAGGCTTGCTGGATGTCTTTACCATCCGCAAATATAAGCAAGACATGCATAACTTGCGCGTCGCGATTGTCGGTGACGTGTTGCACTCGCGGGTAGCCCGTAGCGAAATCCACGCCCTGACCACCCTGGGCGTGCCCGAAATCAGAGTAATCGCCCCGCGCACGCTGCTGCCGACTGACGTAGAAAAGCTCGGCGTACAGGTATTTCACAATATGGAACAAGGCCTGAAAGACGTCGATGTGGTGATGATGCTGCGCCTGCAAAATGAACGCATGTCTGGCGCCTTGCTGCCTAGTTCACAAGAATTTTTTCAGACCTTTGGCCTGACGCCAGAGCGGCTGGCACTGGCCAAGCCGGATGCGATTGTCATGCACCCGGGGCCGATGAACCGTGGCGTAGAAATTGATTCAGCCGTCGCAGACGGCAAGCAGTCGGTGATCCTGCCGCAAGTGACTTATGGTATCGCCGTCCGCATGGCGGTGATGGCCATTTTGGGGGGAGGCAACGCCGCATGAACATCGTCATTAAACAAGGCCGATTAATGGATGCCAGCCAGCAGTTGGACCAGGTCAAAGACCTGTATATCAGTGCTGGCAAGATTGTTGCCATTGGTGAGGCGCCTGGCGGTTTTAAAGTAGACCAAACGCTGGATGCCAGCGGCAAATGGGTGTTGCCTGGCCTGGTGGATTTGTGCGCCCGCCTGCGCGAACCTGGCAGTGAATACAAAGCCACCCTGCTCAGCGAATTACGCGCCGCCATGGCTGGTGGCGTCACCAGCCTGGCCTGCCCGCCAGACACCGACCCGGTGCTCGATGAGCCTGGCCTGGTAGAAATGCTCAAGCACCGGGCAAAATCACAGGCACTGGCGCATGTGTACCCGCTGGGCGCAGTCACACGCCAGTTGCAAGGCCAGTTGCTCACAGAAATGTATGCCTTAACTGCCGCCGGTTGTGTCGGTTTTTCGCAGGCAGATACCACGATTGTCGACACGCAAGTCCTGTGGCGTGCCTTTGAATATGCTGCCTCGTTTGGCTACACCCTGTTTATGCGTGCTGAGGATCCCTACCTGGCCAAAAACGGTGTCGCGCATGATGGTGAAGTCGCATCCAGATTAGGCCTGAAAGGCATTCCTTCTGCGGCGGAAAGCATCGCCTTACAAACCATGCTGCGGATTGCGCAAGCCACTGGCGTCCGGCTGCATATCGCCCGCGTGTCTACCGCAGAGTCAGTCGAACTCATCCGCCAGGCCAAACAAGCTGGCATGCAGGTCACCTCAGACGTGAGCATTCAGCATTTACACCTCACTGACATGGACATTGGCTTTTTTGACAGCATGGTGCATCTCAAACCACCCGTGCGCACCCAACGCGACCGCGATGCCCTGCGTGCTGGCCTGCTCGATGGCACACTGGATGCCATTTGCTCTGACCACACGCCGGTAGACGACGACGCCAAGGCGCTACCGTTTGCGGAATCACACCCCGGCGCCTCAGCGCTTGAATTACTGTTGCCACTGACACTCAAATGGGCGGCACAAGCCAAGCTCTCACCGACGCAAGCGCTGGCAAAAATCACGCAAACCCCCGCCAGCATTTTGGGGGTGAGTGCAGGCAATTTACAAGTAGGTGCTACAGCCGATGTAGTGATTTACGACCCGGAAATGGAGTGGCGTGTCGATGGCCGCGCACTGCTGAGTCAGGGCAAGAATACGCCGTTTGTGAATCATGCAGTGACGGGTAAAGTGACGACCACTTTCACGCAGGGCAACCTGGTGTTCCAGCAAGAAAACCTGCAAACCGTGTAGCCTTAAAACAAAACGCCTGCGATGTTCTCATTGCAGGCGTTTTTTTATGTCTGCTACTTTGAAGCTGGCTACAAAATATCCAGGTCAGAAATCTTGCCGCGCTCCTGATTTTCAGGGTTGGCCATTTTGCTGTTGAGCTTAAACTTGAGGCGCAAATCATTCACCGAGTCAGCATTACGTAGCGCATCGTCATAACTGATCTGGCCAGACTCAAACAACTCAAACAATGCCTGGTCAAAGGTTTGCATGCCAAGCTCGCGTGATTTAGCCATGATTTCTTTAATCGCGTGCACATCACCTTTATAGATCAAGTCAGAAATCAGCGGCGAATGTAATAACACCTCCACCGCGGCGACGCGACCACTGCCGTCAATTTTTGGAATCAAGCGTTGCGAAGCGACACAGCGCAAGTTAAGCGACAAGTCCATCAATAACTGCTGCCTGCGCTCCTCGGGGAAAAAGTTAATAATCCGATCCAAAGCCTGGTTGGTGCTGTTGGCATGCAAGGTGGCCAGGCATAAATGGCCGGTTTCAGAGAAGGCAATGGCGTAATCCATGGTTTCACGGTCACGGATCTCGCCGATCATAATCACATCCGGCGCCTGGCGCAGGGTGTTTTTAAGCGCGGCATGCCAGCTTTCGGTATCCACACCCACTTCGCGCTGGGTCACAATACAATTACGGTGGCCGTGAATAAACTCGACGGGGTCTTCAATGGTAATAATATGGCCGTAACTACTCTCGTTGCGGTGCCCCAGCATGGCCGCCATCGAGGTCGATTTACCCGAGCCGGTGCCGCCAACAAAAATAATCAGGCCACGCTTGGCCATCACCACGTCTTTCAAAATCTGCGGTAACTTTAAATCATCAAACTTGGGGATATTGGTATTAATCACCCGAAACACCAACCCGACCGCGCTACGCTGGATAAAAGCATTGACGCGAAAACGGCCGACCGAAGGCATGCTGATGGCAAAATTACACTCTAGCGTGTTTTTAAATTCGAGCGACTGCTTGTCATTCATGACCGCACGCCCGATTTCGGCCGTTTGCTGGGTATTTAAAGTTTGTGTGGAGACCGGCGTCAGCTTGCCGTCTATCTTCATCGCAGGCGGAAAACCCGCCGTGATAAACAAGTCAGACGCTTTGCGTGTGACCATTAGCTTTAACAGGTCAGTGACGAACTTCTCCGTCTGGTCGTGATCGCCAGCAGTTTGTGTGCTATCCATAGTATTAGCCGATGATAGTGTCACGGTTCGCGGCCTTGGTACGCGCTTCAGCAGCACTGATCACATTACGCTTGACCAGGTCTTGCAGGTTTTGATCCAGTGTTTGCATGCCCAGGCTTTGGCCAGTCTGGATGGCAGAATACATCTGCGCAATTTTGTTTTCACGAATCAGGTTACGAATGGCCGGGGTGCCCATCATGATTTCATGCGCAGCAACGCGGCCCTGTTCGTCCTTGGTTTTACACAGGGTTTGTGAAATCACGGCACGCAGTGACTCAGACAACATGGAGCGCACCATTTCTTTCTCGGCCGCCGGAAACACATCGACCACCCGGTCTACAGTTTTTGCCGCAGAGCTAGTGTGCAAAGTACCAAACACCAAATGGCCGGTTTCGGCTGCAGTGAGCGCCAGACGGATGGTTTCCAGGTCACGCATCTCACCCACCAAAATGACGTCCGGGTCTTCACGCAAGGCTGAGCGCAGCGCGTTTTCAAACGATTGCGTGTGCGGGCCGACTTCACGCTGGTTAATCAGCGATTTTTTCGAGGTATGCACAAATTCGATCGGGTCCTCCACTGTGAGCACGTGTGACATCTGTGACTCATTGATGTAGTCGATCATCGCCGCCAGCGTGGTCGATTTACCAGAACCGGTGGGCCCGGTCACCAGCACAATCCCGCGCGGTGTCTCAGCAATATCCTTGAACACTTTGGGCGCATTCAACTCATCCAGCGTCAACACTTTGCTCGGAATGGTACGGAACACCGCGCCGGCGCCACGTTGCTGGTTAAAAGCGTTGACCCGGAAACGGGCCAAGTCTGGAATCTCAAACGAAAAATCACACTCCAGCGTTTCTTCGTAAATCTTGCGCTGGCTGTCGTTCATGATGTCATACAGCATGCGATGTACTTCTGCGTGCTCCATGGCGGGCAAATTGATTTTACGCACATCGCCATGCACCCGAATCATCGGTGGCAAACCGGAGGACAAATGCAAGTCCGATGCCTTATTTTTAACAGAAAATGCCAATAAATCTGAAATATCCACAATCGACTCCGGTGATTATTTATATAATGTTGCTTTCGTTTTGTATGCTTAGCGTTTAAAAACGCGCGCTCAGCTATTTGCTTATCTGCCATGACTGCCATTTCTGACCATCTTGCCTCTGTACGCCAGCAGCTGGCAGACGCACAGGCGCGTTTTCAAGCCGCTCAACCGGTGACGCTGTGCGCAGTGAGCAAAGCGCAACCAGCCGAGGCTATTCGTGCCGCTTATCACGCAGGCCAAACCGTGTTTGGCGAAAACTACCTGCAAGAAGCGCTCACAAAACAGGCACAACTAAACGACTGTGCCATAGCATGGCACTTTATCGGGCCGATTCAAAGCAATAAAACACAGCTAATTGCCCGTCATTTCGACTGGGTACACTCGGTAGATCGCCTGAAAATTGCACAACGCCTGTCAGATGCACGCCCGCCCGCACTGGCGCCGCTCAATATTTGCCTGCAAGTGAACATTAGCGAAGAGGCAAGCAAAAGTGGTGCCAGTGGCCAAGAGCTATTGGAACTCGCCTTAAATATCAACCAGTTGCCGCACTTGCAGCTGCGTGGTTTGATGGCGATTCCGGCCCCATGCCGCGACTTTGAGCAACAGCGTGACCAATTTCGGCAGGTACGTGCGTTGTTTGAGCATTTAAATGGCCATGGCCTGTCACTAGACACCTTATCCATAGGCATGAGCGGCGACTTTGCCGCCGCCATTGCCGAAGGTGCGACGCTGGTGCGTATAGGCACGGCCATTTTTGGGGCGCGTTCAACCCCCTCCTCACCTACAGATTCAGCCAAAGAAGGAACCTGATGACCATGCAATCACTTTCAGCCACACGCATTGCCTTTATTGGCGGCGGCAATATGGCGCAAGCCTTGATGACAGGCCTGCAACAACGTGCCTTTCACATGCAGAACATCACCGTGATTGACCCGGACACCGCCAAACATGCGCATTTGCAAACCACGCTGGGCATCAATACCAGCGCCAGCCTGACCGCAGAATCACTGGCGGTAGACGTGATTGTGCTGGCGGTCAAACCACAGCAGTTACACAGTGTGGCACAGGCACTGGCTCCCTTGCTGCAATCTCAATTAGTGGTTTCGGTAGCCGCGGGCATACGCACGGCTGACTTCAGCCGCTGGTTAAATGGCTACCAAACGATGATACGCACCATGCCTAACACCCCAGCACAGATTCAGGCGGGCATTACTGGCGCTTACGCCTTGCCAGCCGTGTCTGCCACACAGCGCGAATTGGCTGACGCAGTCTTACAAGCAGCGGGTGAAGTAGTCTGGCTAGCAGATGAAGTGCAACTGGATGCCGTCACGGCGATTTCTGGCAGCGGCCCAGCCTATGTATTTTTGATGATAGAGGCATTGACTGCAGCGGGCGTTGAATTAGGCCTCAGCGAAGCACAATCGCTCAAACTGAGTCTGGCAACGTTTAAGGGCGCTAGCCTGTTAGCCGCTGGCAGCAGCACGCCCATTGCAACCTTACGCGAGCAGGTCACCTCCAAAGGCGGCACCACCGAACAAGGCCTGCTCAGCATGCGCCAGCATGATATTCATGGCATGATGCAAGATGCCGCCGCGCAAGCCGCGCGTCGCGCCAAAGAACTGGGTGATCAATTGGGAGCACAAGCATGATGTTGCAAAATATGACAACTTTTTTACTCAATGCCGCCTTCGGCATTTTGACTTTTTTACTGGTATTGCGCTTTTTAATGCAATGGACACGTACTTCGTTCCAGAATCCATTGGGTCAAATGGCCATGGCATTAACCGACTTTATGGTTAAACCGGCGCGCAAACTGGTTCGCCCCATCAGGCAGTGGGACTTGTCTACCTTGCTGCTGGCCTTGCTCATGCAAATTGCTTTGTTTGCTCTGCTGGCGTTGCTGGCTGGCGCCCCGGCTTCACCATTGTTCTGGCTGTGGCAAGCGGTGTTTGGCGTGCTGGCGCAAATGGTGGATGTGTTTTTCTATGCGATTCTGCTGATGGCGATTTTAAGCTGGGTGAATCCCTACAGCCCGATTTACGGCGTACTAAACCAACTTTCGGCACCGATTCTGGAGCCATTACGCCGCCTATTGCCACCGATTCAAGGCTTTGATTTTTCTGCACTGGTGGCACTGATTTTATTGCAAATGGTCAGCCACATTGTGTTGCCGGGGCTGGCGACGAGCATTATTTAAGCGAACAAGCCCTCATAAAAAGGACGACAAGTTGTCGTCCTTTTTTGTTTATATCCAGACAATATCAAACTCTTCGCGCCCGTATTGCGTATCTGGGTGCAGCGACAGCGGCTTTTTAATAAAGTCTGACAAACTGGCCAAACTCTGTGACTCTTCATCGCCCAGCATATTAATCACGATTGGCGACGCTAATATCTTGAATTCTTTGGCGTTTTTAAACTGCTTGGACTCACGCAGCAACTCACGCATGATTTCATAGCAAATGGTTTGCGCCGTTTTGAGTTCACCACGGCCTTGGCACACCTGGCAAGACTCACACAACAAATGTGCCAGACTTTCGCGCGTGCGCTTGCGCGTTAACTCGACCAAGCCCAGCGCCGAAAACCCATTCACATTAATACGCGCCCTATCCAGTGCCACCGCTTTGCGCAACTCTTCCAGCACCGCTTCACGCTGGGCATCTTCATCCATATCAATAAAGTCGATAATGATAATGCCGCCCAAATTGCGCAAGCGCAGTTGCCGCGCAATCGTTTGCGCCGCCTCTAGATTGGTTTTAAAAATGGTGTCGGACAGGTTTTTGCCGCTGACAAAACTACCAGTGTTCACATCCACCGTGGTCAGCGCTTCGGTCTGGTCAAAAATCAAATAGCCACCAGACTTAAGCTCCACCTTGCGCGACAACGCTTTTTCAATTTCGCTTTCAATGTCATAAAACTCAAACAGCGAGCGCTCGCCTTTGTAGTGCATGAGCGGCTTCACCGCATGTGAAACGTACAACTCGGCAAACTCTTTCAGGCGCTCGAACATTTCGCGGGAGTCAACGCGGATACTGGTGGTTTCGGTGCACACCACATCGCGCAAAATGCGGCGTGGCAAACTCAGGTCGTAAAAAATCAGTGACCGTTCACCCACTTTAGTGCTCTCGGTCTGGATCTTTTGCCAGACTTTGCGCAAGTACTCAATATCGGCCAGCAGCTCGTCATCGGTCGCATTTTCAGACATAGTGCGAATAATGTAGCCACCTTCGCGCTCTTCTGGCAATAAGCCCAGCAAACGATTGCGTAAAAACTCGCGCTCTTCTTCAATATCAATGCGCTGCGACACACCAATGTGCTTTTGGTAAGGCAAATAGACCAAAAAACGCCCGGCAATACTGATTTCAGTGGTCAGGCGTGCGCCTTTGGTGCCAATGGCCTCTTTAATCACCTGAACGATGATAGATTGACCTTCATGCAGCACCTCTTGAATCGGTCTAGCGGTTCTCACCGCACCATCTTCAGAATGACAGTCCATGATATCTGCCGCGTGCAAAAAGGCAGCGCGCTGCAAGCCAATCTCAACAAAGGCGGACTGCATGCCAGGCAACACCCGCACTACGGTGCCGCGATAGATATTACCAACGATGCCCAGTGACGAGGCCCGCTCTATATGTAGCTCCTGAACAATGCCTTGCTCCAGAATCGCCACCCGCGTTTCTTGCGGCGTGACGTTAATCAGTACTTCCTGCGCCAATGACATGTTGCTTTACCCGATCCCGATTTATTATCTTTGACTCAAAGTTTACCATGCGTGCAGCAACTGCGCCGTTTCATGCAAGGGTAAACCCATCACACCACTATAACTACCTGTGATACGCCTGATCCATGCGCCGGCACGGCCTTGTATGCCATAAGCGCCTGCTTTATCCATCGGCTCGCCAGAGGCAATGTAATCCTGCAACACCGCCAACGGCACCTGCATCATTTCCACCTCAGTCGTATTCAGCAAGCAGCGCACCGCGCCTGCCTGATACACCGCCACCGCCGTATGCACCAGATGTACGCTGCCACTCAGGCGCGATAACATGTCCAATGCATCGTTGGCATCGGTAGGTTTGCCTAAAATATCTAGCCCCAAAGCCACGGTGGTGTCAGCGGCCAAAATGGGCAAGCCCCGCTCGCCGTGTGTGGCGGCGATGGCCCATGCCTTGGCGCTGGCCAAACGCTGCACATACAAGGCCGGGTCTTCACCGGGCACACTCGATTCATCAATATCGGCAGGCAAAATATCGCACTCCACGCCCAGTTGTGCCAGCAACGCCACACGGCGCGGGCTACGTGATGCCAGGATGATCTTTTGTTGAGACATGGAGACTCCACAAGCGTAATAAACAAGCCGCACAAGGTAACACAAACACAGGGGATTTTGCGCTAAAGACAGTCCACTTACGCTAACAGCCGCTTGCCGCATTGTGTACAATAATGCCCTCATTTGACTTTTATCACCAAGCTATTCGCATGAACTCACTTGAACACTTGCTGCAACGTGCTGAACAACTCATCACGCGCCTGGAAACCCTGCTGCCAGCCCCGCCTGCCGACATCAACTGGCAAGCTATTGCCTGGCGCTGGGTCAAACATAGCGCACACGGCCAATTACAGGCCGTAGAGCATCCGCATGCCGTTTTGTTGCAAGACATACAGTTTATTGACCGGCAAAAAACCGAAGTTGTGCGTAACACCCGGCAATTTTTACAAGGCTTGCCTGCCAACCATGTGCTGCTCACAGGCGCACGCGGCACCGGCAAATCGTCACTGGTCAAAGCGCTGCTCAATGCCTATGCCGACCAAGGCCTGCGCCTGATCGAGGTGGAAAAACAGGACCTCAACGACCTGCCGCAAATTGCACAACTGATTCGTCAGCGCCCAGAAAAGTTTATTATCTTTTGTGATGACCTCACCTTTGAAGCCAACGACACCGGCTACAAAGCGCTCAAAGTCATCCTCGATGGTTCGATTGAGAACGCTTCATCCAACCTGCTGGTATACGCCACCTCTAACCGCAAAAACCTGATGCCAGAATATATGGCAGACAATCAGCCGATTGTCGACAAAGGTGAAATCCGCCAGAACGATACCATCGACGAGAAAACCTCGCTGGCCGAGCGTTTTGGTTTGTGGCTATCGTTTTACAGCTTTGACCAGGATGAATACCTGAGCATTGCCGAGCACTGGCTAAATACCTTTGGCATCACGATGGATGACGCTGCACAGCACGCCGCCCTGCAGTTTTATCACACCCGTGGCGCCCGTAGTGGCCGCGTCGCCTACCAGTTTGCCAAAGACTACGCTGGCAAACTGCAACTCAAATCCTGATTCATTATGACAAAACTCGTACAAGTCGCGGTTGCGATACTCATCCAACCCAACGGAGAATACCTGCTCGCCAGCCGCCCCAACGGCAAAGGCTGGGCTGGTTGGTGGGAGTTTCCTGGCGGTAAAATTGAGTCTGGCGAAACACCAGAACACGCATTGATTCGTGAATCGCAAGAAGAACTAGGCATCACCCCAACCCAAATACAGCCGTGGATCAAACGCCGCTACGACTACCCAGCCACGCATGACGCCGAAGCCAAAACCGTGCTGCTGCATTTTTTCTTTGTGCATGCCTGGCAAGGTGACCTCACCGCGCGCGAAGGCCAGCAATTTGCATGGCAACATCCTCGCAAGCTCAATGTCAGCCCGGTGTTACCCGCCAATGCGCCGATCATGCAAGCCCTGAGCCTGCCGCCTGTTTACGCCATCAGCAACGTGCAAGAAATGGGCGAACCGGACTTCTTGCAAGCGCTGAAACAACAACTGGACCAAGGCTTGCAACTGCTGCAAATCCGCGAGCCTCAACTCGACAGCGAAGCCCTGGCCCAATTAAGCGAACAAGTACTCACCCTGTGCGCCCCTTACGACTGCCGCTGCCTGCTCAATAGCAGCCAAGAGCAAGCCCTGCAACTCGGTTATCAAGGCGTACATTTAAATAGCCAGCGCCTGCTGGCCCTCACACAAAAACCGGATCAGTTATTAGTCGGTGCCTCTTGCCACGACATAGAGCAACTGCAACAAGCACAAACCTTGCAACTAGACTTCGCCCTGCTCTCCCCTGTGTTACCCTCCCCAAGCCACCCAGAAGCCACTGGGCTAGGCTGGGAGAAGTTTGGCGAAATGTTGAATGGACTGGAAATCCCGGTGTATGGATTAGGCGGCATGCAGCCAGCGCATCTGGCACAAGCACAAAGCGGTGGCGCGCGAGGCATCGCGATGCAGCGGGCAGTTTGGCAACCTAAAGCTTGAATATCAATATGAAGAAATTTCTCTGGCTAACGATTGCCATCATTTGTAACACTGCTTTTGCTCAGTCAGATATCTGTAATAACGCTGATGACTTGGCGAATGCACATATACATGTTGAATCTTTTTTGCAGTCAATTAAGCAAGACCAGCATTTACGAGAAGTCGAAATTGATAAGGAAGTCCAGGCCACGGCACAACGACTGCACTGGACCAGGGAAGATCAGTCCAGCTTTTTCAGAAACATACTCTCGTCTCCAGAGTTTTCAGCATTTGAGGCTGAGAAAAAACCGCTATTAGCCGAAATCATCCGTATCGTGAAGACTTTTAACAAAGGCAGCGCCTCAAACATGCCTGAAAGTTGCGATGATGTTATTCAAATTCAGTCTATTATTTATCACATCAGGGACGTGAATCGACGTCAGTATGATTTTATGTCGCGAGAGATCAATACTGCGCATTAACTTTGAAAGGCTGAGGGACTGCGTTGAGTAGTACCTTATTTTAAACGTTAGGCGCAAAAAATATGAAAGACATAAAGCGTGATTTAGTCATTTATTACGACCAGAAAAATCAAAAACAACAATACTGAAGCACCATACGATTTATCTATTCAACTTCATAGCCAAGCGATGAGAAACTGTTCACTACATGATTTAGCACGCGCTGAAAGGCATATCAATCGTGGCACATAAGCCCAAGCTATCCATTCAACAGGACTGGCTTCATGAGGCGTGGAATCGAAAAGCATCTCTACTCTCAGGCCTCCTAGCAATACTATCTTTATCCCTAGCCCACTACGCAGGTTTTTTGATGAAGGTTCCATTACAAATAGTGGCTGTCGCCGGATTGCCTCTAGCTAAAAGCGTGACGACTACATTTCTATTTTATGTATTTTTTTGTGCAGTTTTTGCGCGTGTATTAACCTCTATGTTTCAACTCGTCGCACTTCCATTCCTCACTGCAACCGATCGGCTGGAGCGTGGATTAGGCAGAAAAATGAACTGGTCGCATCAGCGCCGTTTCGTCCACTCGCACACCGAAACCATTAAGTGGGAAGGATATATTTGGATGATCCTTCAAGCAGGTTTATTTCTTTTAGTGATGTTGGCAATATATGTCAAATTCACGATGACCTGGCTTTCGGGCGCTGGACTCTTCACATCCATTATCTTTGTTGTTCTGTCTGGGCTTGTTAGAGCCGGATTCTTCCTTCAACCAAGCCCAAGCATTTTCATCAAAAAAATTAAAAGACGCCCTGCTTACTCAGGACGAGCGGCATCCGCAACATTTGTAACCGCGACCGCGGCTCTTATTGTTACGGCGTTTTTCATGGGTAGTATGCGCGCAAATTTATTGCGAAATGACGAGCCACATATGATCGTCACAAAGGAGTTCACGGGTAACGCGAACGTGATTGCAAGCGCTGATGAGGCACTACTATTGTTCCAAAAACAGGGCGACGAGTTTCGATATATATACTCGTCCCCAGAATTTGCGGCATCGATGGAAACCAAACCGGCATTTCCCCCAATCGGCGCCAAGAAGGAGCAACAGTGTCCCCTAATAACCCCGGCATCAGGGAAAAGTTGTTTGCGTGCTGAACCAATGGCCGATTGAATTTCTATTGACTGAATATATGAACACACCACAACCAAACAACCCACTGCATGGCGTGACGCTTGAGCACATTGTCGAACAACTGGTCGAGCATTACGGCTGGGATAAACTCGCGCAGCGCGTGAATATAAATTGTTTTAAAAGTGACCCCTCTGTAAAGTCTAGCTTAAAGTTTTTGCGCAGGACGCCCTGGGCCAGAGCGGAGGTTGAGGGTTTGTATCTGGCGACATTTGCCAAAGACCAGCAATGATGCTGGTAAAGAGCCTGCTTAGATGAGGTCTAGCATCAGGGCGCGGCTTTTACCGGCATGGTGATCAACTGATCTGTGATCTTGCCTTGCTTGTCTTTAAAGCATAGTCTGAACTTGACTTGCTCGCCGACTTTAAACGGTGTTGGAAACTCAAACAGCATTAAGTGCAGGCCACCCGGTGCCAGTTTGACTGGCTTACCTGCGGGCACGGGCAACTCTTCCATACTACGCATTTTCATCACGCCGTTTTGCATGGTCATGCTGTGCATTTCTACTGTGCCAGCGCGCTCAGTTTCAGCGTAAACCAGCGTGACGTCTTGTGGGCTCGAGAGCGTGACATACGCGGCAGCAACTGATTGGCCAGGGTTAGAAGCACGCACCCAGGCATCGGTCATTTTAACTTCGGCATGCGCCATGCCTAGCCAGCCCAGCAGGCAGATGGCGGCAATGAAACGGCTCAAACAATGGGTGTTTTTTGGCATATGGATCCTGGCAGCCAGTTATTCTGGCTCATGCAAATCAGGCGGGGTGCTCTCTGGAATACGAAATTTCTCGGTGGCCCAATCGCCTAAATCAACCAGTTTGCAGCGCTCGCTGCAAAACGGCCGGTAGGGGTTAGCGGTTGAGTACTCAGAGGTTTCGCCACAGGCAGGGCAAGCGACCTTGCGGGCTTTTACAGCGGGCTGCGTCAATTGTGTCCCGTTCCGGTAAAGTTACAGACGATCATCTTAAACGGAATGTCTTGCTCGCAACCTTTGGGCCGTTGCACAAAGTCCAGCTTTTGAAAGCGGATATTGATGGCATATTTATTGGCGCTGACTTCGGGGAAGCATTCGTCGTGGTCGATTTCGATACGCAATAATTGCGCTGGTTTGTGACCGGACAATTGCTGCTGATACGCCCCATGATGCGCGACCAGTGACAGTACCTGGCCGCTACCACGTAATAATTGCAGAATCAGGCGTATGGATTCATACATGGGCATCAATCGGGCCAGCCAGTTGCTAAAGTCGCTTTTACGGCGCTCGACACCCAGGTATAGCCAATGACGATAAGAAGGCAAGTCAAACTCACAGACGCCGCCAGGAATGCCAGTACGTTGTTTGACGCTCATTAGCCAGTCGTTTTCACGCAATGACTGGCCCAGTTTTTGATGATCTGCGCGCAAAGCGGTGGCGCAACGATCCAGACTGGACAAGGTGCTTGCCAGTGCGTGTTGGTCAATATTAGGATTTGTTTGCAGGAAAGACAACTGGACTTTGTGACGGTCCAGCTCTTGCAGCAGATCGACTTTCAAATCGCCGCGATCAATTAAATCGAGGATTTGCAGCATGGAAATCAATGCCACATGGTGACTGATCTCATGCCCAATCTCAATGTGGTGCAACATCTTGACGAACAAATCCTCTAGGCGGAGATAAGTTCTGATGCGCTCGTTAAATGGAAACTCGTAGCTCGACACGGCAGCCTTTTCTGTCAGCTGATACTTGAAAAGTATGCAATAAAAGCCTGATTATGAAACCCTTTTCATTCACTGGCAAGTCTTAGAGAAATTTTTATGAAACTCTAGCACTTTTTCCTGCAAATTATCCAATGTTTGGTCGTTTTCAATCACCGAATCCGCAATCGCCAAACGCTCGTCGCGGCTGCTTTGGGCGGCAATCATGGCTTGCGCCATGCCCTCTGATAGCTGGCTGCGTTGCACCACGCGCGTGAGTTGCGTCTGTGCATCGCAATCCACCACCAGCACGTGATCAACCATCTGCCAGTCTTCGCGGCTTTCAACCAGCAGCGGAATTGCCAGCACCACATAAGCATCCGCGTATTGCGCGACCTGTTGCATCGCCTCTTGCCGGATTGCCGGGTGCATGATCTGGTTGAGCTGATCAAGCGCATCCGGCTCGGCAAACACCAACTCACGCAATTTGGCACGATTAAGTTGCCCGTTAGCATCAAACATACTGTCGCCAAACTGCGCGCGCACGGCTTGCATGGCAATGCTATTCGGCGCACTCATATCATGCGCAATACGGTCTAAATCGACCACAGGCACACCCAACGCCGTAAAACAATTGCAGACTTCTGTTTTACCGCTGCCAATGCCACCAGTCACTGCCACCACTTTGCTCATTAATACTCCGCTATGGCACTAAATAATAAGCAGCCAACGTCTGCCCATAAAACAAGGCAGCAATGCCACCCAAGGCTAAAAATGGGCCAAACGGAATTGCTGTTTGGCGTGTTTTACCTTTGAGTAGAATCAAGCCAATGCCAATCACACTGCCCACCACCGAGCTTAGTAAAATCACCGCCGGCAGCAGTTGCCAGCCAAACCAGGCACCAATAGCCGCTAACAGTTTAAAATCGCCATAGCCCATACCCTCTTTACCGGTAACCAACTTGAATAACCAATAGACTGACCATAACACCAGGTAGCCCGCCATGGCCCCGACCACCGCCGAGGTGAGGTCGGTAAAGCCATATTTGATATTGAGCAACAAGCCCAGCCATAACAAAGGCAGCGTAATATCGTCAGGGAGTAACTGGGTATCAAAGTCGATAAAGGTCAAGGCCACCAAGGCAAACACAAACACCAAAGCAAACAAGGTAAGCATACTGTAACCATACTGCACGGCCACGGCTAGCGACAGCAAGCCCGTCAGCAACTCTACCAAGGGATAACGTACGGAAATCGGCGCCTGACAGCCACGGCAGCGCCCACGCAAAAACAAGTAACTGATGACCGGGATGTTTTCTAGTGCGCTAATTTGATGCCCGCAATGTGGGCAAGCAGAACGCGGTACGACCAGGTTATATTTGGGTTGCTCTGGCGCAGCTTGCCCCTGTAAATCCAGGCAGCTGGCATGCCACTCGCGCTCCATCATTTTTGGTAGCCGGTGAATCACCACATTGAGGAAACTCCCCACCAGCAAGCCAATCAACAAGCACGCAGCTTGTAAAAAATGTGGCTGTGTTTGCAATAAACTTAAAACAGGTTCAAGGATTTCTGACATGATACCGATAACAATGTTAAGGTTGCTGCATGATCGCATCGTTAATGCAAGTAAGCAAGGCTAAAAGACGGCAAAACCTGTTTAAAAGCCGCTTTACCTGCCTTGAAAACCACTTGCCTGGCACCATTTATGTGTAAGATGAACACTACAGTGCAGCTAATCTAGCGCGCATCTGTGTTTAAGTGACATCCGTTATCAAGTGAAGGAAGTTGCCTATGTCTGATCAAATCAAATTTACGCCACCGACCGAAGCAGGTCTCAATCAGGTCGAGTTGAATCAAGTCGAGCATCCTGCCTGGGATCAGCCCGTGATTTGCCGGGTAGAAGTTGACTTGCCAGGATGGCTGACAAAACTGACCGGGCAATCACACTGGGAAGTCTACAGTGAAGAGGAAGAGGAAAACTGCATCAGCTTTGCCATGCGCTCACTACAAACGCACGGGTTGCCCAAAGCCAAACTGGTTGAAAAAGACATGCAGGCAGAAGTCACGCTCTATCACAACGGTTATGCCGTGGTAGACGTGAATGGCCAGTCTCTGTTTGACGGCGCACTCACCAATGCCACCAACGATTGCGCGCGGCTAAGCTATTACCACGTCAGTGGTGAACCCATCGCCTTAAACTAAACATGCCAACGCCAGCCTGGGCACAGGCTGGCCGTTAGTTATTGCTGACGGCTAACAGAAAAATTTGCTAAATCCAGCAAGGCCTGCTTGGCTGGCGCTGGCGCAAACACAGACAAAGCCTCACAGGCCAGTTGTGCTTCCTTTTGTGCCACGGCGCGCACATAATCAAACGCCTTCACCGCATGCAAAATCTCTAGCACCGCCCCCAGCTGGGATACCTGCCCTTCTAGCAACGCTTGTTTCACCAGGTCAGCCTGCGCTGCCGGTGCTTGCTGAATCGCATACAGCATGGGTAGCGTCACTTTGCCTTCTGCCAAATCATTGCCCAGTGTTTTGCCAATTTTTTCGCTGTCGCCGGTTAAATCCAGCACATCATCAATGAGCTGAAATGCCGTGCCCAAATGCATGCCATAGGTCGCCAACCCCGCTTCCTGCTCGGCATTGGCCTGACACTGCACAGCCCCCAGCCGGGTCGCCGCTTCAAACAGCTTGGCGGTTTTAAAGTGAATCACCTGTAAATAATCCTGCTCGCTAACGCCAATATTACGCACATTGAGCAACTGCAGCACTTCGCCCTCAGAAATCACATTGGTCGCATCGGCCAAGATCTCCATCACGCGCATATTTTGCAGCTTCACCATCATCTGAAACGCGCGCGAATACAAGAAGTCACCTACCAACACACTGGCAGGATTACCGTAGACATGATTGGCGGTCGATTTACCGCGACGCAACTCAGAGGCATCCACCACGTCATCATGCAGCAAGGTAGCGGTATGAATAAATTCGATAATGGCAGCCAGCGAATGATGTGCCGGAGAAACTGCGCCAGCCAGATCGCCGGACATCAGCACCAATGCCGGACGCAAGCGCTTGCCACCGCTGTGTATGATGTATTCCGAAATCTGATTAATCAGCGGAACTTGGGATGACAAAGACTGGCGAATAACGGCATCCACCTGCTGCATATCGTCTGCAATCCGCGCCAAACAAGCATTAAGAGACACTGAAACACCAATGAAAAAACAAAGTTAAAGCATACCATACCTGCCATGCCTCTCGCTATGCTGAGCGAGGCAGAATATACATACAGACGGTATCGATCATGCAGCAAGTCCTGCGAATAAGCACCAAAGACTCATTGGTAGCAGAAAAGAAAAAAGCCTTGCTTCCGAAGAAACAAGGCTTTTTATTTTTGGCGCGCCCGGAGCGATTCGAACGCCCGACCCTTTGGTTCGTAGCCAAATACTCTATCCAACTGAGCTACGGGCGCCAAGGTTTGTTGCTTTGCAACAAAAACAGCATTATACCACTATTTTAAGCTTTGTGGCGGTTGAGATTCACATCCAGCAACCTAAATAACCAAAAACAATCTCCTCACGGAACAAGGTTTTTGGCGGTGAGCGAGGGATTCGAACCCTCGATACAGGTTTAAGCCCGTATGCTTCCTTAGCAGGGAAGTGCCTTCGACCACTCGGCCAGCTCACCTTATTAAAACAATCAAGTTCTAATAAAACCAACACAGCTTACGCTGCTCTCTTTGCAGTATTGCTACTGCATCGAAGGGCGCCATACTACGTGAAAACCCTTCAGAAATCAACGCAAAAAAGAAGAATGTTTTATTTCTTTATTTAAAGGAAACATGAAATAAGTGAGCGAGACGAACTAGCACTGTGGCACACCGAACACAGACACCGACATGTACATAGCCTACATGCACATTTCGGGTCGCCAGTAACACAAAAATTCGCTTGCGTAGCCTCTTATTCCACGTTTCTATCAGGCATTCTCGAGGCCAAAAGCCTTGTGCAGCACACGCACCGCCAGTTCCATGTATTTTTCTTCGATCACCACCGCGATTTTAATTTCGCTGGTCGAAATCATTTGAATGTTGATACCCTCTTCTGCCAAGGTGCGGAACATCTGGCTGGCAATGCCCACATGTGAACGCATACCGACGCCAACCACGGATACTTTGGCAATCTTATCGTCGCCACTGATTTCACGCGCCTGGATATGGCCTTGCACCTTGTCACGCAACAACGCCAGTGTTTTGTTCATTTCGTTTTTGTGCACGGTGAAGGTGAAGTCAGTGGTGCCGTCTGCACCGACGTTCTGGATAATCATATCTACATCAATATTGGCATCGGCAACCGGGCCAAGAATTTGATACGCGATGCCCGGTTTATCCGGCACGCCAGTCACAGTAATTTTCGCCTCATCGCGATTAAAGGCGATGCCGGAGATAATTGGCTCTTCCATGTTTTCCTCATTTTCTTCGAATGTGATCAGTGTGCCGTCGCCTTCTTCTTCAAAGCTTGAGAGCACACGTAATTTAACTTTGTATTTTCCAGCAAACTCAACCGAGCGAATCTGCAATACCTTGGAGCCTTGAGAAGCCAGTTCCAGCATTTCTTCAAAGGTGATTTTATCTAGGCGGCGCGCCTCGGGCACTACACGCGGATCGGTGGTATACACGCCATCCACATCGGTATAAATCTGGCACTCATCAGCCCCTAGCGCGGCTGCCAGGGCAACACCTGTCGTATCAGAGCCACCACGGCCCAGGGTGGTGATGTTGCCATTGGCATCTGCGCCCTGAAAACCAGCCACCACACAGACATAACCGTCATCGAGGTCTTTTTTCAGGTTGTGCTGGTCAATATCCAGAATACGCGCCTTGTTAAAAGCGTCATCGGTCAAAATTTTAACTTGGGTGCCGGTATAACTCTTGGCCTTAATGCCCAACTCCATCAGCGCCAGGGCAGTCATGCCTATGGTCACCTGCTCACCAGTAGACACCATCACATCCAGCTCGCGCGGATCAGGGTCCGGCATGATTTCTTTCGCTAATGAAATCAAACGGTTGGTCTCACCAGACATCGCCGACACCACGACTACCACCTGATGACCCATTGCCTTGTAGCGCGCCACACGACGTGCCACATTACGGATACGCTCAGGATTAGCCACCGAGGTACCACCATATTTTTGTACGATTAATGCCATTTTATTTCCTTAACAATCTTTTTTCTTATCCGCAGATAAACGCCAGTGAACGCCGATTTTCACAATCAATTATCGGCGTCTATCGGCGTGCATCGGCGGTTAAACAAGCTTTTGCTTTACCCAATTGGTGACACTTGCCAATGCTTGCGGCAAGTTAGCAGGCTCTGTACCACCGGCCATGGCCATATCCGGCTTGCCACCACCTTTGCCGCCAACCTGGCCGGCGACGTGATTCACCAACTCACCAGCCTTCACTTTGCTGGTTAAGTCCACCGTCACGCCTGCGGCCAGACTGACTTTACCGTCAGCCACACTGGCTAACACAATGACGGCAGACTTGAGTTTATCTTTAAGTTTATCCATGGTCTCGCGCAAAGCGTTCGCATCTGCGCCTTCGAGCGCGGCGGCCAACACCTTCACACCGTGAATATCCGCAGCCTGTGTCGCCAGGTCATCCCCTTGAGACGACGCCAACTTAGACTTCAAACGCGCCAGTTCTTTTTCCAGCGATTTCACGTGATTCATCACTTGCGCCACTTTGGCTGGCAACTCATGGGCAGGTGCCTTTAACTCACTGGCGGCCTGGTTAATTAAGGCCTGCTGCACCTGCACCAGTTTTAATGCACCCACACCGGTGGTCGCCTCTACACGACGCACGCCTGCAGCCACGCCACTTTCAGCCGTGATTTTAAACAGGCCAATATCACCGGTACGGCGCACATGCGTACCACCGCACAACTCGCGCGATGAACCAATATCCAGCACGCGCACTTCGTCACCATACTTTTCGCCAAACAACATCATGGCACCGGTTTGCTGTGCAGACTCAATATCCATCACCCGCGCTTGTGTCGCTTCGTTTGCCAACACCTCGGCATTGACCAAGGCTTCAACCCGGGCAACTTCTTCATCCGTCATCGGCGCATTGTGTACAAAGTCAAAACGGGTTTTTTCGGTATCGACCAGACTGCCTTTTTGCTGCACATGCTCTCCAAGCACTTCACGCAAGGCTTTGTGCATGAGATGCGTCGCCGAGTGGTTGCGCATAGTGCTGGCGCGTGACTGCAGATTCACCTTGGCCGACAGCGTGTCGCCAACCGACAAACTACCGGTTTTAAGTACGCCGTGATGACCAAATACCGCGGCCTGAATTTTTTGTGTGTCTTCGACAGCAAAAATACCGTTAGCAGACTTAAGCTCACCGCTATCACCAATCTGGCCACCAGACTCGGCATAAAACGGCGTATTGTCTAACACCACCACAGCCAGGTCACCCTCGCTCAAACTGCTCACGGCGCTGCCATCTTTATACAGCGCCAGCACCTTGGCTGGCGTTTCTAATTGGTCATACCCATGAAATGTAGTCGCCTGGCCATCGTATTCAAGATTGAGCGCCATTTTAAATTTACCAGCGGCACGCGCCTGTTCTTTCTGGCGCGCCATCGCCGCATCAAACCCGGCGGTATCGACGGTTACACCACGTTCGCGGCAAATGTCGGCAGTCAAATCGAGCGGGAAGCCAAAGGTATCGTGCAATTTAAACGCCAAGTCGCCATTCAACTTAGCCTCACCAGGGAACGCAAGTGGATTGGGATGAGAAACTTCACTTAACGCAGCTTCCAGAATCTGCATGCCGTTTTCAATGGTTTCAAAGAAGCGGTCTTCTTCCTGCTTGAGAATATCAGTGATACGCGCCTGGTTGCTGACGAGCTCAGGATAAGCTTCACCCATTTCAGCCACCAGATCTACGACCAGCTTGTGGAAAAACGCAGCTCTACAGCCCAGCTTATAGCCATGGCGAATCGCGCGGCGGATAATGCGGCGCAGCACATAACCACGGCCTTCGTTGCCTGCAATCACGCCATCGGCAATCAGGAAAGAACAGGCACGGATATGGTCAGCCAGCACTTTGAGTGAAGGGCTATTTATATCGGCCGTATTGGTTTCACGCGCAGCCGCTTTAATCAGTGCCTGAAACAAGTCAATTTCGTAGTTGGCATGCACGCCTTGCAGCACAGCAGAAATACGCTCCAGCCCCATGCCGGTATCTACCGATGGTTTTGGCAGTGGATGCATCACGCCCGCTTCATCGCGGTTAAACTGCATGAAGACATTGTTCCAGATTTCAATAAAGCGGTCGCCGTCTTCATCTGGGCTGCCTGGCGGGCCGCCAGGAATATGCGCTCCGTGATCATAAAAGATTTCGGTACACGGGCCGCAAGGGCCAGTGTCGCCCATCATCCAGAAGTTGTCTGACGCATAGCGCGCGCCTTTGTTGTCGCCAATACGCACAATTTTGTCTGCTGGCACGCCGATTTCTTTGTGCCAGATGTCGTACGCTTCGTCGTCCTCAGCATACACCGTCACCATCAGTCGTTCTTTTGGCAGCGCATAGACGCCCGTCAGCAGCTCCCAGGCAAAGCCAATCGCATCGCGCTTAAAGTAATCGCCAAAGCTAAAGTTGCCCAACATCTCAAAAAAAGTATGATGGCGCGCAGTGTAGCCGACGTTTTCAAGGTCATTGTGTTTACCACCGGCGCGCACACATTTTTGCGCTGAAGCCGCGCGCGTATAGGCGCGTTTGTCAAAGCCGAGAAACACGTCTTTAAACTGGTTCATGCCCGCATTGGTGAACAGCAAGGTCGGGTCACCGTGCGGCACCAGCGAACTGGAAGTCACCACCTGATGGCCTTTGGAAGCAAAAAAATCCAGAAAAGCCTGGCGGATTTGCTTGCTGGAAGGGTTATTTCCGTAACTAACTGTCGTCTTCTGGACTGTCATCTTCTGCGTGTCTATTCAATATTTGTTTAATGACTTCAAACTTAAAACCACGACTTTGTAAAAAACGGGCTTGTTTCGCCCATTCTTCACGCGTTGTCGCGGCCACTTTAAACTTTTTGCGCCAGACTTCTCTGGCGCGTTGTATTTCATTGCCTTGCAAACCGGCAACAGCTTCGGCAATCAGGGTGTCATCCACCCCTTTTTCGCGTAACTCCTGTGCCACCCGCGCCGCACCAAATTTGGACTGGCGCGCATGCACCATTTGCTCGGCATATCGTGCATCGCTTAACCAGCCACGCGCCTGAAAGTCCGCCATCAAAGCAGGGAGATCATCGACCTCACTGGCGTAGCCTTTGAGCTTTTGCGCCAACTCGGCCGCCGCGTATTCGCGCTTGCTTAATAGTTCAAGCGCACGCTGGCGCAGCGATTTTTCTGGCGCCTGCCGCAATGTAATTAATCGTCCTCGCCTCTGGCTGCTGGCAGGCTATCGGCCAAGGCCTTCGTGTTATCGCGAATTTTAGCTTCAATTTCGGCCGCAATGGCTGGGTTCTCACGCAAGAACTCTTTGGCGTTTTCTTTACCCTGGCCGATTTTTTCGCCGTTATAGCTATACCAGGCGCCCGCTTTTTCAACCAGCTTGAGGTTGGTGCCCAATTCAATCACTTCACCCAGGCGAGAAATCCCCTCACCATACATAATGTCGAATTCAGCTTGCTTGAACGGCGGCGCCACTTTGTTTTTGATGACTTTGACTTTGGTCTCAGCCCCAATCACCTCATCGCCCTTTTTAATCGCGCCAGTACGACGGATATCCAGACGCACAGAAGAATAGAACTTGAGTGCGTTACCGCCGGTGGTCGTTTCCGGGTTGCCAAACATGACACCAATTTTCATCCGAATCTGGTTAATAAAGATCACCAGCGTATTGGTACGCTTGATATTACCGGTCAGTTTACGCAGTGCTTGCGACATCAACCGCGCCTGCAAGCCCATGTGACTGTCGCCCATTTCACCTTCAATCTCAGCGCGCGGTGTTAACGCCGCCACTGAGTCGACCACCACAATATCGACTGAACCTGAGCGCACCAGCATGTCGGCAATTTCCAGCGCCTGCTCACCAGTATCGGGCTGAGAAATCAGTAACTCAGGCACATTGACGCCCAGCTTGGCGGCATATTGCGGATCCAGGGCATGCTCGGCGTCAATAAACGCGGCAACCCCGCCTAGTTTTTGCATTTCGGCAATCGCGGACAGCGTCAGCGTGGTTTTACCTGAGGATTCCGGGCCATAAATTTCAACAATCCGGCCACGTGGCAAACCGCCTACACCAAGCGCAATGTCCAGGCCCAGCGAGCCAGTGGAAACCACTTGCAAGTCTTCGCCAATATCGCCATCACCCATACGCATGATGGAACCTTTGCCGAACTGTTTTTCAATTTGAGAGAGTGCGGCGGCAAGCGCTTTGCTTTTGTTGTCATCCATGCTGTTTGCTTTCCTTGACCAATAAAAATGCGTTGTTTTCACAATCGCTATATAATTCAAACAATAACTTCTAATTATTTCATAAATCGACCATCAGTGAAATGGCGAAGCCATGAATTCGAGCCGATGATTGCACGCTGTTGCATTCAGCCGGGAGCGTGTCAACCGTGACATGAGATACGCGTTAAGTGAATCAGGGAGCAGTGATTTGTTTTCCGCATGAGGAGAATTTATGAAAATCGTCAAATACGTTTTTGGATTAGCACTGAGCGGCCTGGCCGCATTCAGCGCACAAGCACAGGATAACTGGTCTGTCGGCGTGGTTGTTGGCAACCCTTACCCACCCGCTTACTACGCACCACCACCGGTCTATTATGCGCCACCACCCGTGGTTATTTACCGCCACCCGCAAAGTAATTTTTATGGCGTACCTGCGGTGGCTTATCCGCAACCAGCGCCTGGATTTATCCAGTTTTCGTATGGCAACGGCGGCTATGGTGGTTATAACTATGGTCCACGCAACTTTAATGGTGGCGGCTGGAACGGCGGAGGTTGGAACGGCGGCGGCCATGGTCACGGCCATCACCACCGCTAGTACTTAATCGCTATCAGCTGATTAATCGCAGCAAGCCTGCCAACAAGTAACTGGCGGCCTGCTCGCGAATTTGCGTTCGGTCACCTTCAAAATGACACGTTTCTATCAATAAATAATCGGCCTCACGTAAAGCCCAGGCAAAACACACAGTGCCGACCGGCTTGTGCGGCGAGCCGCCCCCCGGCCCAGCAATGCCTGTCACTGCACCACTCATCTGCGCTTGACTGTGTAGCAATGCCCCCATTGCCATCGCCCTGGCAACAGGTTCGCTCACTGCCCCATATTGGGTAATCAAGCTGTCTGGCACACCCAACATCTCGATTTTTGCGGCATTGCTGTAGGTCACAAAACCACGATCAAACCAGGCCGAGCTACCAGCAATGGCCGTCACTGTTTGTGCGGCCATGCCACCAGTGCAAGACTCGGCCAATGCCAGTTGCCAGCCTTTTGCCTGTAGCGCCTCACCCAAGGCAACGCTCAATTCAAGCAAAGCTGCCATCACAACCACCTTTGCGCGAGCAGCAACACCAGCTCAGCCATCACCGCAGCAAGTACATCATCCAGCATCACCCCCAGCCCGCCTTTCACCCGACGGTCTACCCAGCTAATCGGAAAAGGCTTCCAGATATCAAACAAACGAAAGCAGGCAAAAGCTGCCAAGCTCCATGCCAGTGTTAATGGCACAGTCATTAGCACCGCCGCCATAGCAACGACTTCATCCCAAACGATGGCGCCGTGGTCACTCACCCCCAGCGCACGCCCGGTTACCTCGCAACACCAGATGCCGAGCAAAAACAACACGCCCAGGCTGAGCCACTGTTGTGCCAACGGCAAATGCATTAATAGCCAATACAGCGGAAAACCCAATAGTGTGCCAACGGTGCCCGGCGCTTTTGGCGACAAGCCCGTGCCCAGGCCAAAACTCAGGCAATGCAAGGGATGCGACAACAGCAAGTGCCAACTGGGTGCCTGGGATTGATTAGCCAAAATGCGCGTATCCTTTCTGCGACAAGACCACGGCGGCCTCGCCGTCCAATACCTGCAGGCCCGCGGCCGTGGTGATTTTACCGATGCGGTGTAATGGCAAAGCCAACTGATCAGCAAGTGCCCTCAGTGTATCTCTATGCTGAGGCGCAACGGTAAAACATAACTCATAGTCATCCCCGCCAGCCAACACCACTTGCTGTAACAAAGACTCACTCACTGCCGATTGCTGCAACACGGGCTTGGGGATGGACGCCCAATCTAACTCAGCGCCTACTGCTGACGCCTCAAGTATATGCGTCAAATCAGCGAGTAAACCGTCCGAAATATCCAGCGCAGCGGTGGCAATGCCGCGCAATGCCAGCCCTAACGCCACCCGTGGTTGTGGATGATGCATGGCCGTGGCCAGCATAGCCACATCCTCGGCGTGTAAATCCAGCGCACCTAAACGATGCTGTAGCCACAATGCGGCTTGCCCTAGCGTGCCACTGACCCAGACATCATCACCCGCTTGCGCGCCGTTACGTTGCAGCGCCTCGCCTTGTGGCAGCTCGCCCATGATATTAATGGCAACATTCAACGGCCCACGCGTCGTATCCCCGCCAATCAGCGATACGCCAAACGCATCAGCACAGGCAAACAAACCTGCACTAAAGCCCTGCAGCCATAGCTCGTTAATCTCGGGCAAAGCAATCGACAGCGTCGCCCACTTCGGTTGGGCCCCCATGGCTGCCATGTCACTGACATTCACCGCCATTGCCTTCCAGCCGATGGCAAATGGATCAATATCGGCAAAAAAATGGGTGCCCGCCACTGACATATCTGCGGAAACGGCCAATTGATACCCTGGCCGCAGGCGAATCAGCGCCGCATCATCGCCCACGCCCAAGTCGGCCTGCACCGGCCGCGTGAAATACTTGGCAATCAGCTCAAACTCTGCCACGACGTGTGTTCCACCAACGCTGCCACAATACAGCGACACCCCAAGCGAGCAATATACCAACCACATCGGCCAGCCAGTCGTATACGCTGGGTTGCCTGGTGGTGGTCAGTATGCCTTGCAATACCTCCATTACCGCGCCAAAGACAGTCAGGCCAAACAAAGTGGCTTTAGGGTACCCAGGGATCGCCAGCAAGCCCCAGAAAGCAACGCCGCCAAACGCAATCACATGTTGTATTTTGTCTTTATAGAGTGAGCCATCGGTGGCTGGCGCCATTTCCATCAGTAACAAATAGGTGAGTAAACTAAAGCAAAGTATAAAAATCAGCTGGGGGATGGTTTTGTAATGCATGTTAAGTCTTCATTTATTTGCGAATGGCTGATTTAGGACGAAAGGATTTCACAATGGTTTCGTCTGTTTCCAGGTAAGGCATGGGCTTGTCGCTGGTGGCCAGCAAATCGAGACAATACGGCACCGCAGCAAAGATGCCCGGCAGCAATACCTTGCCTTCGCCATCTTTGAGGCCCTCCAGCGTTTCCTGGATTGACTTGGGCTGACCTGGCAGGTTAATAATCAGGCATTGCCTGCGGATCACCGCCACCTGGCGCGATAAAATCGCCGTTGGCACGAAGCGCAGGCTGATTTGCCGCATTTGCTCACCAAAGCCAGGCATGTCACGGTCGGCAATCGCTAACGTGGCTTCTGGCGTCACATCCCTGAGTGCAGGCCCGGTGCCACCCGTGGTTAATACCAAGTGGCAAGCCTCATCATCCACCAGCTGCTTAAGGGTATGAGAAATGGTGGCCTGATCATCGGCAATCAGACGGGTAGATACCGTATAAGGAGAAACCAGTGCCTGGGCTAACCAGGCGGTGAGCGCCGGGATACCTTGGTCTTCATACACGCCTTGTGAAGCACGATCACTGATAGAAACTAATCCAATGCGCGTGAATTGTTCTTGCATAACTTGGTCTACGTCAATTGTGTCTGTGTTAATGTACCGATACATCATAACATTACAACACAACCTGTGATTCGATTATGGAGAATTCAATGCACCCTCTGCGTCAGCCCGGGCAGCCTGTGATGGCCCCCTCTTCCCGATCAAACAAATGGTTTTTATGGTTAACACATACCTTGGTGCTGGCCGCACTCGCCGCCAGCTCTTATCAAGCACGGGCAGAAGACAACCCTTATAGCAGCCACTACCAGGCGCAAAATGCGGGCAATCATCTGCACTCTTTACAAGCCAATCCAGAGCCACAAATATTTAGTGGCACACGCCGCGATGAAGACAACATCAGAATGCTGGAAAACGGCTATGACCTCATGGGCTTTAGTAGCTTTGAGGCGGGTGAAGTCGACGCGACGCAGGCGCTCAACCATGGCCGCAATATTCAGGCAGACAATATTCTGGTTTACATGAAAAAAGCGGGCGGCGCCTCACCCGCCTCAAAAATGGAAATCATTAAAGAGGCGGTTAAAAAAGGCCAGCCGCTGACTGAAAAAGACATGGCAACCACGCCCGGCACTTACCGCTACTACGCTACTTACTGGGCCAAACTGCCGCCGCCCCTGCTGGGCATTCATGTGATTAAACTGGTGCCAAAAAAATCAGCACAAGACGATGACACGCCGCCACGCACGGCCAACAGCGACGGCGTGCGCGTGATTGCGGTGATTCATGGCTCTGCCGCTGAAAAAAGTGGCGTGCTGCGTGGTGATCAACTTATCAGCGTCAACCATGAAAAGGTGGATGACGCGGCCCAACTCTCCAGTGTGGTGAGAAAATATCGCGGCAAAGCCGTCACATTGCAATTAGAACGCCAGGGGGAGGCGCTGGCGCTTGATGCACAATTGTAGATACTGCAAACACGCGTTGTACAACACGCATCAGCCTCACCCTTGTTAAAAAATCACAGAAAGCCTTTGTTCATGTTTCAACCTACCTTCGATCACCAGGCCGCCCGCGAAGCGGCCGACGATCTGGATGATATCCAATTCCTGCGGGCCTTGTTCGACGACGTCCGACCTAAAGTGTCAACTGACGTTGAAAGCGCCAGCAAAGCATTGCAGGCACTGTGCTTCTTACTGCAGCAGCATCCGCAGTATGCCTTATCGCTACGTAACAGCCTGCTAAGACTATTAAATGAAAAAAGTGTCATCTCACTCTATTCCGACCATGGCATCCAGTCCGATCTCGGCTTTTTTACAGAAATCTACCGCCGTCTCTCGCACAAGCTGCTGCCAGATGTGCCAGACCCTAAATATTTGAAAGATGTGTTTGGACAGGTGTTTCATCAAAACAGCGATGTAGACTGGGTCACCGGCATGCCAGACACCGTCTGGCGTGACTTTATGCAAACGCTGGACATCAGCCAGGGCGATGCCACGCAGCAGCAAAACTGCATTCAAGAAGTGAAAGATGCGCTACAAGTGTTGTCGTATCGCTTATCGGCGTCGGGGCTGGACCCCGAGCTGATTTTGCAACATGAAGACCTAGAGTCAAATGGCTCGCCGTTTATTACACAAAATATCGAGATTCAAAAGTTTCTGGCACTGAGTGCCATTCAGGCCGAAGACATCCAGCATCTTTATAGCGTGCTCAAGCGCTGCGAGCAATTGACGTACGAAATTCGTAAATCAAACGCTAAAACCGGCACCAGCATCTCACTCACAGCCCTCATGCAACGCATATTGCAGCAGATTCAACGCATGCAATTATTGCTGGATATTCTGCATGGCTTAATTCTCAAGCACGATGTCAGTCAGGCCATCACCCGCTTGCTCAAACAGCTGGTAGATGCCGAATGCAAGAAAAACAACCTGGCCGAATACTGGCGGCAAAACACTGAACTCTTGGCGCTGCGCGTGACCGAGAACGCCAGTCACACCGGCGAACATTACATCGCACAACATCGCAATGAGTATTTCAAGCTGATGGGCTCCGCCATGGGCGCTGGCATTATCATTGCGGTGATGGGCATGATTAAAATCATCATCGCCAGCTACCACCTGGCGCCGTTGACTGAGGCCATTCTATTTAGCCTCAATTACGGCCTGGGCTTTGTCATTATTCACTTATTGCATTTTACGGTGGCGACCAAGCAACCAGCCATGACAGCAGCCACCATCGCGGCAACCATCGATGACCATGGCCATGACAGCAAAAATATCCATAACCTGGTGAATATCGTGGCGCAAACCACCAGCAGCCAGACCATTGCGATTTTGGGCAACGTGATAGTGGTGATCCCGATGGCAATTCTGATTGACTGGCTGATAATGCAAGCCACCGGTCATCATTTTATTAGCGCAGAAAAAGCGCACAGCCTGCTCGATAGCAATAACCCGCTGATTAGCCTGACGGTGTTGTATGCGGCGGTGGCAGGTGTTTGCCTGTTCCTGTCGGGGCTGATCGCTGGTTATCACGACAATTTAGCTGCCTATAACCGCATTCCAGAGCGACTAGGCCATTTGCCATGGTTACAAAGGTTGTTGGGCAAAGCGCGTTTATGGCGCATCACCGAATATATCCGCCACAATCTGGGGGCGCTGGCGGGTAACTTTTACTTTGGCTGCCTGTTAGGTTTTGCTTCAGGGTTAGGTGTCATGCTGGGTTTACCGCTGGATATTCGCCACGTGACCTTTGTTGCCGCATTTTCAGGCTACGCATTGCCAGCGTTAGATTTTCAGGTCAGCCATTACATCATCGCCACCAGCGTGCTAGGCATTGCGCTGGTCGGCACCACTAATCTGGTCACCAGCTTTGGCTTAGCCATTTATGTGGCAATGAAGTCGAGAAAAGTGCGCTATCGTCATTGGAAAGCATTTTGGCTGGAGCTGTTCACGGCCTTGTATCGCCAGCCCGGCAAGTTTTTACTGCCGCCAAAAAAATCATCATCGCAATAAAAAAGCAGGCTGTATCAACAGCCTGCTTAATGCACAGCCAATCACGGCTTGCTAATTTGCCAGCGCCGCTGCTTTTTCAATCAAAAAATGCAACACGCCATTATCTTTATTCAAAGATAATAATTTAACCGGATGATTATTGATCAGGTTACGAATATTTTGCTCGCTGCCTGCGGCGGTGGTTTTCACCAACACCACTTGCCCAGGCAACAGATTGTCTAAGGCATCCTTGGTTCGCAACATCGGCAGCGGACTCTCCAAGCCGGTTAAATCAAGTTCCAGATCAATGTGGCTATGCATGTTGCCTCCCTTTTATGATAAATGCGCCATTTACGCGTGCCTGTTTCGCGCATGGTCATTAATTCAATATTATGCTCAATTTTATTTAATGCGCTTAATCTTCGGCTTCATCGCCTTCAAGTAAATCAGCCTCTAACGCAGGCTCTGCAGCGACGCCGCTGCCTTCCATGATATCGCGGATCATCTTAAACAATTCGCGACTACTTTTTGGCGGCTTGCCTGCCGCATGCTCTTTTTGCGCATTCCGAATCAAGGTGCGCATTTGCTGCACATTGGTGCGTGGAAACTCGACGATAAATAATTCAATCGCTTTAACATCCTCCAGCATGCGCATGCGCCAGCGCTCCATATGATGAAAACGGGCGTTTTCTTCCTGGTGCTTGCCATCCCATTTTTGCAGTTGCTCAACAATCGGCGCCAGGTCTGTTTCGCGCATCAAGCGGCCTATATATTGCATTTGGCGACGAATAGCGCCATTGGCGGTAATCCGCTTGGCCTCGGCAATCGCATCCATCAATGCTTCTTCCAGCTGCAGCTTCTTTAGTTTTTCCTTAGGTAAGGCCACCAATTGACGGCCTATCTCCTGCGCAGCATCGGCCTCTGCTTTCAATCGGGTTTTACTGGGTTGGGAATCATCAACGGTTTCAGATGTCATGGTAAAAGCAATCTCTGCCAAATCACGGTATGATAACAGTTTTAACTGCCAAGCAAAAAACAAGCGCGCACAGCATGCAATCGGATCAACTTCAACAAATCGCTCAAGATATTATTCAACTGACACGCAAAGCAGGCGCCAGCAGCGCCGAAGCGGAGGTCAGCTTTGGCACCGGCCAGAATGTGTCGGTCAGGCAAGGCGAGACTGAAAACATTGAATACAACCGTGATAAAGGGTGTTCGGTCACCGTTTATTTTGGTCAGAGAAAGGGCTACGCCAGCACCTCAGACTTAAGCCCGCAAGCCTTGCAAGACACGGTTGACGCGGCGTGCAATATCGCAAAATATACCGCGCAAGACCCCTTTTGCGGACTGGCAGACGCCACACTGATGGCGACTGAGTTCCCGGATTTGTCCTTGCATCACCCCTGGCAGATTGATGTTGATGCTGCGCTGGCACTGGCCAAGCGCTGCGAAGCGGCGGCGCTCGCAGTAGACGCGCGCATCAGCAATAGTGAAGGCGCCAGCATTTATAGCCAGAGCGGCAGCTTTGCTTATGCCAACAGCCATGGCTTTATTGGCGGCTACCCAAGCTCACGCCATAGCATCAGTTGCTCAGTGATTGCCGAAGCCGATGGCCTGATGCAACGTGACTACTGGTATAGCAGTGCGCGTGATGCAGAAGACCTGGCAACGCCAGAGCAAGTCGGTCATCTGGCAGGCACGCGTACAGTCAAGCGCCTGGGCGCCCGCCCGATCAAGACCGGGCAATATCCGGTCTTGTTTGAGGCGCCGTTGGCGAGTGGCCTGATTGGCACCTTAATTAGTGCCATTTCTGGTGGTAACCTGTACCGAAAATCATCCTTTTTGCTGGATAGCCTGGGGCAGCCGATTGCCAGCCCACTATTACAAATTGACGAAAACCCATTTGTGCTTAAAGGCACCGCCAGCAGTGCGTTTGACAGCGAAGGCGTGGCTTGTCAGCCTCGCACGCTGGTTGAAAACGGGGTATTGCAAGGGTATGTGCTTGGCAGTTATTCCGCCCGCAAGCTAGGTATGCAATCCACCGGCAATGCGGGTGGTGCGCATAACATTGTGGTGCGCTCGACGGGCCATTCGCTCGCACAGCTATTACAAACCATGGGCACCGGCCTGCTGGTCACAGAGTTGCTTGGGCATGGCATGAATATGGTCACCGGCGATTACTCCAGAGGCGCTGCAGGTTATTGGGTAGAAAATGGGGAGATCATTCACCCGGTGGAAGAAATCACCATTGCAGGCAATATGAAGGACATGTTGAAAAGCATCACTGCGATCGGCAATGATACGATTCCGCATAGCTCCAAATTGACTGGCTCGATACTTCTGGAACGCATGACGATCGCATCAGCAGAGTAAACACAGCCAACTGTAGGCCGCACCAAATAAAAAAGGCTTTGCATGATGCAAAGCCTTTTTTATTGACTTAAGCTATTGGCGATTATTGTGCTGGCAGTACTGCGTCCAGGGTCAACAATGTTTCATCGACGCCGGCAACGATGGCCGCGGTTTCAGCTTCGACCACAGGCACCTCTTCGAGAGATGATTGATCAGCCGACTCCTGCATCGGTGGCAACGCCTCCGGCGCAAGCGCTGCAGACGCATCTAACGCCACAGGCTCAACAACTTCTTCAAGCACTTGCGTTGGCAGTTCAGTTGTCACGGGTGCATTCTCGACTGCTTCAACAGGTGCAGTTTCAATCGGCGCTGCAGATTGTAACAAGACGGCATCAGTGGTGGCAGGCGTCTGCTCTGAATGATTAGGCACATCTTCATCTGCAGGCTCAAACTCGTCTTGCAACAGCTCTTTCGGCACCAGACCATCCTGAATCAGGCTGGCACGGCGTTGCAGATAAGCGTCACGCATAAACGCATACGGATCAATCGACGCGTTGTCCACCAAGTCGGTCGCATCGAGCAATTGCGTACGTTTATCCAGCAACTGCACAGCACGCACCTGGTTGTGCGCACGGATCTGACCGGTATTATGCAAATAGGTAATCGGGTCTGAGGTCACAGTATCAATAAACAGGCCACTGGCATCACGCACGGTACTTGGCCCAATAATCGGCAGTACTAAATAGGCGCCAGAACCCACACCCCAATAGCCCAGGGTTTGGCCAAAATCTTCCTGGTGCTTTTCAATTTTGTCCATGCTGGCCACATCAATAAAACCAGCAATCCCAAACGTAGAGTTGATGACGAAACGGCCAGCATCGGTAAACGCTTGGGCAAATTTCAGTTGCAGCAGATCATTCACAACCGTAGTCAAAGTGCCCAGGTTGCTAAAGAAATTGCTGATGCCTGTACGCACCGGCGTCGGCGCAACGGCTTTGTAGGCTTTAGCGACGGGCTTCATGGCATAGCGGTCAGCCACGTCGTTAAATTTATAAATTCCCCGGTTGATGCCTTCTAGTGGATCTTTGTTGGTTGTCGCACAACCAGAGACATTCACCAAAACGGCAGTCAATACGATCGCTCTCAATGTTTTCATATTTTTCATTATGTTTAGAAGCTATTCAAGCGCATTTAAATGTTGTATCCCCAACACAGCTTGCAGTGTGACCTTCGCAAAGGTGTGTCATCCTAGTTAACGGAAATCTCTTCTAAAAGTTGAAGGGACGATTGTTAAAAAGTCGGTTAAATTCACCAGTTGGCGCTATTAAAACCTCACCTTAGCACGAAGTAAAACGATCTTATTCTACATCAAATGTCATCTTTGCTTCACATTATTTTTGTATAAGCGCAAGGCCGCTTCGCGCTGCTGCGCGTGATCGACGACAGCCATGGGGTAATCTAGCACTAAGCCTTTGTCAAACAAGCCTTTTTTACGAAATTTTTCAGCCCACGGCGCATGAATTTGCTGGTCATTGAGGCTGCTAAGTTCTGGCACATATTTACGGATAAACTTACCTTGCGGATCAAACTTTTCTGACTGTGATTGCGGGTTAAAAATCCTGAAATAAGGTTGTGCATCGCAACCGGTTGAAGCGGCCCATTGCCAGCCACCATTATTGGCCGCAAAATCAAAATCAATCAATTTTTGCTCAAAATAACGCTCACCCCAACGCCAGTCTATGAGCAAATCCTTGACTAAAAAACTGGCGACCACCATACGCAAGCGGTTATGCATATAGCCGGTTTGGTTCAATTGCCGCATGGCCGCATCCACAATCGGAAAACCAGTGCGCCCTTCGCACCAGTCGGCAAACCAGTCGGGGTCATTGGTAAAAGGCAGCGCCTCATATTCAGCCTTGTATGAACGCCCTTGTTGCAGGTCTGGCCGATGAAACAGAATCTGAAAATAAAAGTCACGCCAGATGAGCTCACTCAACCAGGTGGCGGCACCCGCATTGCCGCCGAGTGAAAGCTGCCAGGCGGCGTGCGCCAGCTGGCGAATAGAAATCGTGCCAAAGCGCAAATGCACAGAAAGGTAAGACACACCTTTAACCGCGGGGTAGTTACGGGCGTCATGATAGTGGTCAATACGGTGCAAAAAATCTTCAAATAATTGCTGCGCACCGGCCATGCCAGTTGGCACGCGCAAAGCAGCGAGGTTTGTGCGTGCAAAGCCTAACGACTCTAACGCTGGCATAGGCTCAGGCGCCACTGGCGCAAGATGCCTGATATATTTTTTGACTGGGTAAGCTTTTAAATAAAATGCATTCAATTTAGCTAAATGTGCATTTTTATAGGGCGTGAATACACCATACGGCTTGCCGGTTTGCGTCATCACCTCATCTTGCTCAAACAGCACCTGATCCTTGAATAGATGCAGGGTTAGCCCCGTTTTAAGTAGCGTCTGCGCCACCGTATCATCGCGTGCAATCGCGACCGGCTCATAATCTTTATTGGCATAAACAGCAGTCACATTAAGCGCTTGTGCCAATGCAGGAATTTCTTCTTGCGCACGGCCATGACGCACCATCAGATCGCCGCCTTGCGCTTGCAATGCCTGCTTGAGTGCATGCACGCTTTCCCAGATAAACTCTACCCGGCGATCCTGTTTATCGCTTAAAGCATCCAGAATATCGGTATCAAAAACAAAAGCGACAAACACTTGCGTATGCCGCTTTAAGGCGTGATACAGCGCCGCATGATCATCATCGCGCAAGTCACGACGCAACCAGACCAGGGCATTAGACATAATTACTCTCTGTGATAAGGATGACCGCTTAGAACCGTGTGTGCGCGATAAAGTTGCTCGGCCAGCATCACACGCACCATGCCATGCGGCATGGTCAGTTTAGAAAGGCTAAACAGCCACTGCGCCTGGCTTTTGAGTTGTGCGTGCAAGCCGTCAGCACCGCCAACCACCAAAGACACATCACGGCCCATTTCCTGCCAGCTTTTGAGCTTTTCAGCCAGTTGCAAAGTCGTCACCGCCTGCCCGCGCTCATCAAGTGCTACCAGGTAGTCTTTGCCGGCCACCTCAAGAATGCGCTTGGCCTCGGCCTCTTGCACCACCTCACTGTTTTTACCGGCGGCCCGCTTGTCGGGCTTGATTTCAATGATGCGCGTCTCCAGCTCGCGTGGCATCCGCTTTAAATATTCTGCGCAGGCAGACTCTACCCAGTCGGGCATTTTATGGCCGACCGAAATAATATTAAGCTTCATTGAAAAACCACACTGGTGACGCAAAAAAAAGCAGCATGGGTGAGATAGAAAGGTTAGGCTGCAGAGGCAGTACGGCGCGTCTGTGACTCAGTCCACAGCTGTTCAATGTTGTAATAGGCTCGGGTAGTCGGCACCATCACATGGACGACAATATCGCCTAAGTCGACCAGCACCCACTCACCTTCTTTTTCGCCCTCAACACCGCGCGCATCGATGCCTTTTTCTTTTAGCTTGGCGCGCACGTTATCGGCGATCGCCTTGCATTGGCGGGTAGAGTTACCACTGGCGACGATCATGTAACTGGTGACAGCGGTCATCCGGCGCACGTCCATCACAGTGATGTCAAAGGCTTTAATATCTTCCAGCGCGTCAACGACGGCCAGTTTCATGTCGTCCAGCGACATGGCATTGATGTTAGTTTGCATAGGTGTATTCAAAATATCAGGCGGCTTGCGCAGGAATATGGTTTTTTTGTTCGACAATGCGATTTTGCGCATCGACGTAAACCAGTTGTGGATGGTAGTTGGACAATTCGGCTTCAGTATATTGCGAATAACTGGCAATAATAATCAAATCATCAGGATTAGCTTTGTGTGCAGCCGCGCCATTGACCGAAATCACGCCAGAGTGGCGCTCGGCACGAATGGCATAAGTTGTGAAACGCTCACCATTGTTGATGTTGTAAATCTGAATTTGCTCATACTCATGAATATTGGCGGCCTCCAGCAAGGCTTCATCAATCGCACAGCTGCCCTCATAGTGCAGCTCGCTATGCGTCACGCGCACCCGATGCAGCTTTGATTTCAACATGGTTCTTTGCATTGCGTCCCTTAGCTCGAACTTCCGCTTGCACGGAAAAGGTCGTAATTATAAAGTTATCAATGGCTTAGCGCAAAATAAATTTATCAAAAAACACATATGGCCACTCAAGCGCTGACTTCACAGTTATCTATCAACCGGGTATTGCCCAGCCTGGCCGCCGCCAGAATCACCCAGTCACGCGCCTGCCCATCCGGCAAGGTCAGTGACTGCTGGCGTCGAATCTCTACATAATCGACCTGCCAGCCCTGTTGGCTGAGCGCCAAACAGGCTTGTTCGCTCAACGCCGCATAGTCGCGCCGACCAGACAGCAAAGCCTGTTTAAGCATTTGTAATTGCTGCTGCAACTGTGCAGCCTGTGTTTTTTCTGCGTCGGTCAGATAACCATTTCTGGAGCTCATCGCCAGCCCGGATGACTCGCGGACAGTCTCCCCGGCAATCACTTCAATCTCAAAATTGAGTTGCCGCACCAGGGCGCGGATCACCATCAGTTGCTGGTAGTCTTTTTTGCCGAATACCGCTACCTGCGGCTGCACCATATGAAACAGTTTGGCAACCACAGTTGCCACCCCGGCAAAATGCCCCGGGCGACTGGCACCACATAAGTCATCGGCCAAAGGTGGTGGCTGAATCACCATCTGCTGATGCAAAGATTGGCCATCAAAATCGGGATACATCTCCTCAACAGCCGGCGCAAAAACCGCGTCAGCCCCCACCGCTTGCAGCTTGTCACAATCAGATGCCAGCGTACGCGGGTAACTGCCAAAGTCTTCATTGGCACCAAACTGCAGCGGATTAACGAAGATACTCACCACCACCACGTCGGCGTGCTGCTTGGCCAACGTCACCAGCTGGCAATGTCCTGCATGCAAATTACCCATGGTGGGCACAAAACCAACGCGCTGATTGCCAAGGCTTGCCAGAAATGTGCGCAGTTCGCGCAAGGTATGAAACAACTGCATGCAGACTCTTTAATTCATTCGTCAAAAACCAGAATAGCCAATATATCACACCGCGCAATATTCTGGCCTGGCGCGCAAAAGATCAACGGATCTGACAATTGACAAGCACGCAACTCCACGCCTATAGTCACCATTTGCAACTATCTACAATAATTAACATCAGGAGTAAGTGTATGAGTGTGATGACCGAATTTAAACAGTTTGCGTTAAAAGGCAATGTCATGGACCTGGCGGTGGGTGTCATCATCGGTGGCGCCTTTGGCAAAATCGTGGACTCCATGGTCAACGACATCATCATGCCGGTCATCGGCAGAATATTTGGCGGCTTTGACTTCAGCAACCTATATCTGCCACTCAACGGCCAATCGGCTGATTTGGCCCTGGCAGAAGCCAAAAAACTGGGTGCAGTCTTGGCCTACGGCAACTTCATCACCATTGTGCTTAATTTCGTTATTCTGGCATTTATCATTTTTCAAATGGTTAAATTCATGAATAGCCTGAAACAGGCAGAACCAGCCGCACCAGCCGTGACACCGGAAGACGTTGTGTTGTTACGTGAAATCCGCGACAGCCTGAAAAAATAATCGGTGAGGTGAAGATTAAATGACAAAGGGCGCTTGGAGCGCCCTTTTGTTTCAGACTACAGTGTTGTAATTGTATGTGTTAAAGACCCGATGGATCAGGTTGCACTTCGTAACTCTGGCCTGCACTGGCGTCAGAGCCATCATTATTTAAAAACACCACCACACTCACCTGATCATCAATAATATCTAACTCGGTGGTCGGGTAGTATGCACCACCCGCATCTTTGTTGATATTGTGATAATGCCAGATAGAAGCAACCACGCGCCCGCTATCTTTTAATTTCACATCTTCTGCCCGCGCCGGTTCACCTAACATGGCAATGAGTTGTGCACGATTAAGTTTACCCACTGCATCCACAAAACCTTGCTCATCTTCTGGCAATTTGGCAGATGTTGCACCCGCCAGCGCTGCGCCACTTAAAGACAAACACACCATAGCCAATATCCCATGCAACCAAGTTTTTGCGCGCATCATGACTCTCCTTTATTCAGAAACTCAGGCAATCAAAACAACAATAGGTTCAAACCGGCATACGGCCTACACGGACTCGATCGGATAAGCCTCTTCCGGCAATTGTTCTACCAGCAACACATGCACGCGTCGGCTATCAGCATGCACCACAGTGACGCTTAAGTTATCAATGCGAATATATTCGCCGCGCTTGGGTAAATGGCCAAAATGATTAACCACCAGGCCACCCACCGTAGAAAATTCTTCGTCACTAAACGCCGTGCCGATAGCTTCATTAAATTCAGGAATTTCTGTCAGTGCTTTAACGCGGTATTTGCCCGGCTCCTGCTGAATAATATTACCTTCGCCCTCATCGTCATCGTACTCATCTTCGATGTCTCCGACAATTTGCTCGAGCACATCTTCAATGGTGACCATGCCCGCCACGCCACCGTACTCATCGACGACAATCGCGATATGGTTACGGTTGCTGCGAAACTCTTTTAATAAGACGTTCAGGCGCTTGGATTCGGGGATAAACACCGCCGGACGCAGCATATCGCGCAACTCAAACGACTCATTAGCGTAATAGCGTAATAAATCTTTGGCCAGCAAAATGCCGATGACATCGTTTTTATTATCTTCAATAACAGGAAAGCGCGAGTGCGCCGTTTCAATCACAAACGGCAAAAAACTTTCTGGCGGCTGGGCAATATCAATGACGTCCATTTGCGACCGCGGGATCATAATATCCCGGACCTGCATTTCACTGACTTGCAAGACACCTTCAATCATAGCGAGCGAGTCGCTATCCATCAGGTGATTTTCATAAGCACCATGCAGCAACTCCACCAGTTGCTCTCTATCTTCTGGCTCGCGCAGAAGAAAATGGCTTAATCGTTCTAAAAGTGAGGGTTTGTGAGACAACTTATCCGGCTCTGAAGCCATATATACTGCTGAAAACAGCATCCTGTGTAACGCGTTAACTTAAGCATACATGAAAATGGCAGGCAATGTCACCTCCAAGCAGCAGCCTGTCTGACTTATTAAAGGCATCATACACAGGCACCCAGGCGAGCAAAGATTTGTTAGCTACATGAGCCAACAAACGATATAAAAGATTTAAATTCTGCTAAATTAACACCTATGTTAAATCGCCTGCCCCCCTATTTACGTCCTCTGGCCCAATCACGCATATTTAAGGTGCTTGCCGGACTCATTGTTTTCTATTTTTTATTTGCCTGGCTGGCGATCAACCCGCTGGCAAAATGGCTGTTGCCATGGGTGGCAGAAAGCAAACTTGCCAGTAAAGCCAGTGTAGAAAAAGTCACCTTTGACCCGCTACGCCTCACCGCCACCATTGATAAACTGGCACTGACTGAAAAAAATGGTGCGCCTCTGGCCTCATTTGACAGGCTGGTAGTCGATGTTGAAGCCAGCGGCCTGTTTGACTGGGCCTGGAAGCTCAAACAGATTGCGCTGACGGCACCACGCGTCAATGTACATATCTCCAAACAAGGGCGGCTCAACTGGGCCGACCTCATGGCCAAACTGAACGAAGACCCCTCGCCGCCAAGCACTGACTTGCCGCGCGTCATCATCGAAAGCATTGTGATCCATCAGGGCAATGTCGATTATCAGGATGCACAACACGCAACACCGCTACACGCCTCGATTCAACCGCTGGACTTTGAACTGGAAGGTTTTTCTACGCTGCCCAAAGACCGCGGCGACTACCTGATTGCCGCCAAACTGCCCTACCAGGGCGGCACGGTTAAATGGAAAGGTAATTTTGGCGTCAACCCGGTCGTGTCTCAAGGCTCGCTGGCCATTGAGGGCCTGCAAATCGCCAAACTGATGCAATGGGTTAATCAAGCCAGCCTGCCGCTGCAAGTGGAGGCAGGCACGTTTGCCAGCCAGTTTAACTATGATTTTTCTTTGCCGAATCAGCAGCCTAAATTGCTGGTGACAGACGCCACACTGCGCGTGAACGATTTGGCAGGCACACTGGCAGCAGGCGACAAATTGGCGTTGACGCAGTTGGAAGTCAAGGCTAAACAGCTCACGCTGAATCAACAAAAACAGCTCTCGATCACAACGCAGGATATCGCCGTAGCGCTAGATCAACTCAAACTACACAAACCGCAGGCAGACCTTGCCATCGCTAACAGCCGCCTGACCTTGCCTAAACTGGTGTTCGAACAGGACAAGCAGGCACAACTCCAGTTTAACGACCTCACCCTGAACGTTCAGCGAATACAGCTGCAGCAAGCACAAAAAACATTACTTACGCTGCCAGAATTGTCTATTGAACATGTTGGCCTCAATTTGGCAGAACGCCAGGCCAATGTGGCGCGCATCCTGCTAAACAAAGGACAGCTGTCTGCTACACAAACGGCCGCCGGGCTGGATTGGCAACGTGCCTTTGCTGAACCGGCAACAGCAGCGAACACTGATGCCACGACCGTTGCGACCGAAAACGCCAGTGATCCCTTCCGCTTCACGATAGATGAAATCGCCCTTTCGCACTGGCAACTCAGTTATACCGACCAGCAGTTTGCCCAGCCCTTGCAAGCCACTGTTGGCGACTTAAATATACAACTGGCCGCCGATAACCAGTCAGGCCTGGCGCTAAAAAACATGCAATTGGCAGCCACGCAACTTAGCCTGCAAACCGATAAAAAACCAGCCGCACAATTAGCCAGATTTGCGCTAAACAATGCACAACTAACGCTGGACCAACAAAAAGTCGACATCGCTGCGATTCAATTACAAGGGCTTAAAACAGCCGTTATCAGGCAAGCGGATCAACGCCTGAACTGGCAAGCCATGCTAGCGCCAGCCGCAGGCAAAAACACCGCTGCCGCCACAACTGACAAACAGACAACCACGCAAACCAAGCCCTGGGCTTACGCCGTGAAACGGTTGGCATTACAACAGGCAGACATTCATATTGAAGACCAATCGACGCCGACGCCTGTCGTACTGGACGTGGTGGATGCCAACATAGAAGCCACCGACCTGAGCCAGAATATGGCACGCTTGCTGCCAGTCAAAGCAGGCTTCAAGGTTAAGCAAGGCGGGCAATTTAACCTGCACGGCAAGCTGGCCGCTGCCCCCTTTAAAACTGAGCTGCAATGCGTACTCACCGATTTATCACTTAAACCATTTGCGCCTTATATTCAGCAAGTCGCGCTATTGCAATTGGAAAACGGCGCGGTCAGCGTGCAGGGAAAACTGCAGCAAACGGCCAGTGGCGCAAGTAAATTTGACGGCGGTTTTAGTGTGAACCAACTCTCAATCATTGAAGAGTCGAGCCAGCAACCGTTTTTACGCTGGGAGAAACTACAAGGCGACGGTTTAGCGCTGTCATTAGCCCCCAACAAGTTGCAATTGAGCACACTGACTTTAAGCAAGCCGCAGACTAAATTTATTATTTACCCTGACCGCAGCCTGAACCTGACCAAGGTGATGCGTACGCCCGTCGCACCTGCGACGACGACGGCACCTGCTGTGACGCCTGCCGCGAGCAAAGATGCCACAGTATCAAATGTTGCAAAAAGTGATACTCAGGCTAATGACTTTCCGGTAGCGATTGACACGGTGCGCATCAACAATGCCGAACTTGAATTTGCTGACCTATCCTTACCGCAACCGTTTGGCACCAACATTCACACCTTAGGCGGCGTCATTAACGGCGTTTCCAGCAACCCGTCATCCACCGCGCAAGTCGAACTGGACGGCAAGGTCGACGATTATGGTGCAGCACGCATCCGCGGTTCGCTGCAACCGTTTAAAACCACAGAGTTTACCGACATTAAACTGGCGTTTACCAACCTGGAAATGAACCGCCTGACACCTTACTCAGGTAAATTTGCCGGGCGCAAAATTGAATCTGGCAAGTTGTCTGTCGACCTGGAATATAAAATCAAACAGCGCAAACTGGCCGGTGAAAACAAGTTTGTGATTCACAAACTGACACTGGGCGAAAGAGTCGATAGCAAGGATGCTCCTAACCTGCCGCTGGATCTGGCGATTGCCATCCTAGAAGACAGCGACGGTGTGATCGACCTTGATTTACCCGTCAGCGGCAGCCTGGACGACCCTAAATTTAGCGTAGGTGGCATTTTGTGGAAAGCCTTTACCAATGTACTGACAAAAATCGTGACCGCCCCATTTAGCGCACTGGGCAAGTTGTTTGGTGGCAGCGACAAACTGGAAGCGATTGTGTTTGACCCAGGCAATACCGTTATTTCACCCCCGGAGCTGGAGAAACTGCATGCCGTGAGCACCGTACTTGGCAAACGTCAGCAATTAGCGTTGGGAATCGTGCCTGGCTATGATGTGGCGGCGGACACGCGTGCCGTTCAGGAAACCACGCTACGCAAGCAAGTAGCTGAAGAAACTGGCGTGCGGCTGGAGGCTGGGCAAGCACCAGGCCCCATTGACCTGAACAACCCCAAAGTGCAGTCGGCGATACAAACACTGCATGACCGCTTAACCAATAAAGGGCTACTCAAACGGCTGGCGGCAAAGTTGGAAAAAGCGCCAGAAGGCTTTTACCTGCAAGCGCAAGAAGCATTAACGACTAGCATTCAAGTGACCGATGCCGACTTGCAAACTCTAGCCAAGGCACGTGCGGCGGCTGTTCAGAAAGTGCTGCTGGACGCCGGGGTCAGCGCAGAGCGAGTCACAATCACCAACCCCGCCCCAGTAAAAGCTGACCGGGCGCAAGTGCCAACCAAGCTCACGCTGGATGGCAAACTACATAACCAGTACCGTTAATAACTGCTGAAAAAAACGCAGCACGGGCGTCAATAGCACACCCAAAACACCGGTAAATAGCAAGGCAATCAAAATCAGCATGCCATAACGCTCTATCTGTGCAAATTTAATCGCCGCTTTCATCGGCAACAGGCTGACGGCAATACGGCCGCCATCCAATGGCGGTAACGGGAACAAATTCAGCACCAGCAATACCAGGTTAATCTGCACGCCAGCCACACTCATTTGCGCCAAAAAAACTTGTGCGGACTCAGGAAACAATGCCACTCGCGCCAACAGCAGACCCCAAAAAATTGCCATCACAAAATTGGATGCCGGTCCGGCCAATGCGACCCACAGCATATCTTGCTTGGGGCGACGCAGTTGGCCAAAATTAACCGGCACCGGTTTAGCCCAGCCAAAAAGCACGCCACCTAACATAATGCTGAGCGCAGGCAGCAAAATAGTGCCGATCGGGTCGATATGCTTAAACGGATTTAAAGTGATTCTGCCCATGCGCTCGGCGGTGAGGTCACCAAAAAACTTGGCTGCATAACCATGCGCCGCCTCATGCACCGTGATTGCAAACAAGATAGGCAAGGCATAAGCCGCTATTTTTTGTACGACAGTGAGTTCCATTTAATACTTCCAGCACATTCAATACTTTAATCTAAAATGTCACCGCTGCAACAGGGCGCACTCATTTACAATTCAAACACATTACGGCCATGGCGCAACGCCCGCGCGCACCAGTGCTGGTGGGTCTTGCGTCAAGTCCAGCACAGTGGTTGCTCCCACATGCACAATATCACTGTCGATCACCGCGTCAATCTGATGCTCTAATGCTTCACGGATCTCCCAACCAACTGACATGGGTGTCTCGTCATCTGGCAACTGCAAGGTCATACTGAGCAAGGGGGAGTCTAGCGCTTCTAACAACGCCTGGGTGACCACATGCTTTGGCACCCGCAAGCCAATAGTACTGCGCTTGGGGTGCTGCAAGCGACGTGGCACTTCGCGGCTGGCCTCAAGCAGAAAGGTATACGCGCCCGGCGTCATGGCCTTAAGCAAGCGAAACTGGCTGTTATTCACTTTAGCATAAGTGCCAATCTCGGCCAGGTCACGACAAATCAGGGTAAACGGATGCTCATCATCTACCCCACGCAAGCGACGGATACGTGTTTGCGACTCTTTAAACTCCATCAGGCACACCAATGCATAACTAGAGTCAGTGGGGCATGCCAGCACGCCACCTTGCTTTAATAGCTGCGCCGCCTGCTGGATTAAGCGAGGCTGTGGATTTGCTGCGTGAATGACAAAATACTGTGCCATAACTCAAAGACCTCCTAACTCACCAGTGGCGTCAGCTGGCTGGCCTCAGGCCAGTCTTGCCAGACCGGCACACAACCGGCTGGCAATGCTGGCAAGCGCCCCATATCCATATAAGACATGCCAGGGCCATGGTAATCAGAGCCTTGTGATGCTTTTAAATCAAAGCGGTGCGCCAACTTGGCAAACTGCTCATACTGCGGTGGTTGATGACTGCCAGTGACCACTTCAATCGCGGCACCACCCAGGTCTCTAAACTCATTAAGCAACAGATGCATATTCACAAAACCCAGGTCATAGCGGCCAGGATGCGCCAATACCGCCACGCCACCACTGTCACGAATCAGCATCAATGCTTCTTCCAGGCCCATCCACTCATGGTTGACATAGCCAGGTTTGCCTTTGACCATATATTTTTTAAACACCGATTTGACATTTTTTGCGTGGCCGTGCTTCACCATAAACTGGGCAAAATGGCTGCGCGTCATCACGCTATTACCTGAAAGCTCACGTGCACCCTCATAGGCATTTGCGATACCAGCTTTCGCCAGGCCTTCGGCAATCTGCCTGGCGCGGGCATCACGCCCTTCGCGTACTTTGGCAAATGCGGCCAACAAACCAGAGTGTTGCGGATTCACACGCAAGCCCACAATATGCAGGGTACGCTTTCTCCAGGTCACCGAAATCTCAACGCCATCAATAAAAGAAATGCCTTGTTGCTCGGCCGCCGCACGCGCACGCGCCAACCCGCACACCTCATCATGATCAGTCAGTGCCAACACGCGTACACCCTTGCTCGCCGCATGGGCAACCAGGTCTTCAGGCGTGAGCAATCCATCAGACATGGTGGAGTGGCAATGTAAATCAATAGGGACAGACATGATGAATATGGAGGCGCCGTTTGAATAAAAAGATGAATGACAAAGCGACTAACTTTACATTTTGACAGAAATCATAGCAAAATAGTGCCCTCACAGATAGCAGGAATTCAGTCACCTGAAGCCAGTCATGCAAGTCATTACCGATTTACTCCCCGTCATCCTCTTTTTTATTGCCTATAAAAAAGCAGGCATTTTTACCGCCACCGCAGTCGCCATGATCAGCACTCTGGTACTGATGCTGATCCTCTGGATCAAACGCGGCAAAATAGACAAAATGCTCATGATCAACGGCGCAGTAATCACAGTGCTCGGCGGCATCACACTGTTATTGCACGACAAAACCTACATCATGTGGAAGCCGACAGCGATCTACTGGATAGGCGCACTGGTGCTCTTATTTAGCCGCTACGCCCTCAAACGCAACCTGATCGAAAATATGCTGGGCAAAATGATGGCGCCACCGGCTGCCATTTGGGACACCTTAAACCTGTGCTGGATTGCCTTTTTGGTCGGCATGGGCATCCTCAATCTCTATGTTGCTTTTCACTTTAATGAAGATGACTGGGTTAACTTCAAACTATTTGGTGCTACCAGCCTGATGTTTATCTTTATTATTGTGCAAGTGTTTGCCCTAAAAGCGCATTGGATTGAACAAAACACGCCGTCTGCCTGACTAAGAGAAAACCATCATGCTTTATATGATTTACGCACAAGACACCGCCAACAGCTTGCCATTACGACTGACGCATCGTCCACCGCACCTGGCCCGTTTGCAACAACTGCAAAACGAAGGCAGGTTACTACTGGCAGGTCCATTACCTGCGATTGACAGCGTAGACCCTGGCGAGGCTGGTTTTAGTGGCAGCCTGATTGTGGCCGAATTCGACTCTTTGCAAGCCGCCACTGACTGGGCCAACGACGACCCGTTTGTGCATGCAGGCGTATATGGCAAAGTAGACGTCAAACCATTCAGAAAGACATTGCCATAACATGTTAAAAACAGAAATGGAGCAACGTTTGCAGGCGCTGGCGCCCGATCTACTCGAGATACAAGATGATAGTGATTTGCACCGCGGACACGCTGGCAACACCGGCGGCGGGCATTTCACCATCACGGTAAAAAGCTCGCTATTTTCAGGAAAATCACAGATAATGCGGCATCGCATGGTCTATCAATGCTTGCAAGATTTAATGCCTCATCGCATACACGCGCTCAGTATTCAGGCCTTTTCGACTGATGAGTCATTTATTTGAAACAATTCTGTTTTTTAATATCGCACTAATTCAAATCGTTATATTTAAGGATATTGCATGAAATTTTTGAAAGTAATGTTGGCGATTGCTTGCTTAAGCGCACTGCCACATGTATACGCGGCTGATGCCGATGCAGTTGCCACAGTCAATGGCAAACCAATTAAAAAGACATGGGTAGACTTTATTTTGCGTGATGCCGAAGCACGTACCGGCCAAAAAGCCAACGATGGCATGAAAGCGGCCGTGGTTAATGAGCTGATTGGTTCAGAGCTGGCTTATCAAGAAGCACAAAAAGCAGGCATCGACAAATTGCCAGACTTTATTGCAAGTGAAGAACTGGCCCGTCGCAAATTACTGGTCAATGCTTTTTTGGCTGATTTCATCAAGAAAAATCCTGTGACCGATGCCGAGAAAAAAGAAGGCTACGAGCAGTACAAAAAAGAGCTGGGCGACAAAGAGTACAACGCCCGTCACATTTTGGTTAAAACCGAAGCCGAAGCAAAAACGATTATTGCTGACCTGAAAAAAGGCATTGACTTTGCTAAAATTGCCAAAGAAAAATCACAAGACCCAGGCTCTAAAGACAAAGGTGGCGACTTGGGCTGGTTCTCTCCGGCAGGGATGGTAAGACCGTTTGCTGATGCACTGGTTAGTCTGAAAAAGGGCGAAACAACGCCTGAGCCAGTACAGTCACAATTCGGCTGGCATGTAATCAAGCTCGTAGACACACGCGCATTGCAAGCACCACCGTACGAAAAAGTGCAAGAAGGCATTGAGCGTACCTTGCAACAACGCAAACTGGAAAAATACATGCTGGGTCTGAAAGACAAAGCGAAAATTGATGTCAGCGGCATCGAGAAGAAATAATCGCAAGCCTTGCTGTTATCCAATAAAAAAGCCAGTTTAGACTGGCTTTTTTATTGGCCCTACATCACATCATCACCAAGCCTGCCCGTACAGAAACATTTTCTTTGCCTGGCAATCTGAGATAAAATCAAGAATTATTCTCATTTGTAATATGCACATGCATCTTGACGCACTGACACCCGGCCAGACTGCCATTATCGACCGCATTCATGCCGAGCAAGCCTTATCGCAACGCCTGAGCGCCTTGGGTTTTCGCGCTGGCAAAAAGTTAGAGGTGATTCGTCAAGCTGCGTTTAATGGCCCGTTGCATGTACGCATCGGTTCGACAGACGTCATTATCCGCCTGCTGGATGCCAAAGCCATCCATGTGCATCTCCTCTCCAACCAGTCAGAATCCGCCATCGTATGAAACGTGTTGCCCTGCTCGGCATGCCCAACACGGGCAAATCCACCCTGTTCAATCGCTTAAGCGGCGCCTCGGCCCGCGTTGGCAACTGGCCAGGCATCACCGTCGATTTAATGAGCGCAAAAATACTGCTGGGCGGCCATATCGCCGAACTGGTCGATTTGCCTGGCTTGTATGATTTGCATGGCTTTTCTGACGATGAGCACGTCGTCCGCCACTTTTTAAGCCACCACCCGGTTGACCTGGTGCTGATTATCTTAAACAGCGCGCAGATTGACCGCCAGCTCTCACTCGCCTTGCAAATTCGCGCACTGGGGCTGCCTGCGGTGTTGCTATTGAATATGGAGGATGAGGCCAAGCGCGCGGGCATTACCATTGATGCGCAAGCGATGAGCAAACAACTGGGCATGCCAGTGCGCACGATTAGCGCCAAATACGGCCAGGGCTGCCCCGAGGCACTGCAACTAGCGGCACAAACCCTGTTACAGCAACCCAACCTGGTGATGCCAGAAACGATTGCTGACAAACTGGAAATGGACAATGTCATTGAGCAGGAAATGCACCAGATTATTGACCGCACCGTGCATTTTCCCATCCAGCTCAATCACAGCCTGACTGACAGACTGGACAAGATTTTGCTGCACCCATGGCTGGGGTTGCCACTGTTTCTGCTGTCGGTGTTCTTGCTGTTTCAGTTTATTTTTACTGTGGGCGCACCACTACAAGAGGGCATGGCCTGGCTATTTGACAGTCTGCGTAGCGAAGTGCTGGAACCGGCACTAGCCAGTTTGCCTAGCTGGTTAAATGGCCTGTTACTCGACGGCCTCTACACCGGCTTTAGCACGGTAGCCGCCTTTGTACCGATTATTGTGCTGTTCTTTCTGGTCATGAGCATGGTCGAAGATAGCGGCTATTTATCACGCGCTGCTTTTCTCATGGATACGCTGATGGCAAAAATGGGGCTGGATGGCCGTGGTTTTGTCATGATGCTGATGGGCTTTGGCTGTAACGTGCCCGCCTTGATGGGCACGCGTGTGATGCGTAGCCGCCCGATGCGTCTGCTGACCATGCTCACCATTCCCTTATCGCTATGCTCCGCTCGGCTACAGGTGTTTCTGTTTATTATTGCCATTTTGTTCCCGCCGTCACAGGCGGCCTTAGTGCTGTTTTCGCTCTACATGGTGAGCTTCGCGACCATCTTCATCACTGCCATTCTGTTCAAAAACAAGTTTGCCAGTCGCGAACCGTTTGTGTTGGAGTTACCGCCTTATCGCTTTCCGACCCCGCAGCAAATCTGGATGCGCGGCTGGCAAGAGGTCAAACACTTTTTAGCCCGCGCCACCAAGTTTATTGTGATTGGCGTGGTCATGGTCTGGCTACTCACGCACCTGCCGACGACAGCCGTGCCCGCCAGTGCCGACACCTGGGCAGGCAGCATAGGCCGCTTTTTTGCGCCGGTGCTAGACCCCATAGGCATTGACACACAACTTGCCATTGCCTTGATCTTTGGCTTTGTCGCCAAAGAAATCGTGGTCGGCTCACTGGCGGTTATTTACGGCTTGCAAGGCGATGCGCTGAGCCAGCAGATTGCGGCCAATATCGACTGGGTACAAGGCATGAGCTTTATGCTGTTCACGCTGATTTACACGCCTTGCCTGTCCACCATCGCCACCCTCAAATCCGAGAGTAAAAGCAGCGGCTTTATGTGGCTGTCGCTCGCCTGGTCACTAGGGCTGGCGTGGATCGTCAGCTTTCTGTTCTACCAAAGCGCGCGCGCACTGGGTTACTAGCCGCATAGGCACACCATTCAAACGACCACCTGTGTGTGGTCGTTTTTATTTGCGGTTCGATTAGCCCTGCGAGAACACGCGCTTTCTGTTAAAATAACGGTTTGAATTTTCATTGAAAAATCCAACCGTCACATGTCCAGTCAAGCGCATTTTTTTAGTCTGCGCGGCAGCGCCGCCCTCTCGCAATTCCGTCTCGATAAGCTGTATAGCGCCCTCAAAGTCAGCGCACCGAATATCGCCCACATTTATGCCGAATTCGTGCATTTCGCTTTTAGCGAAACCGCGCTGAGTAGCACAGAGCAAGAGACCTTGCGCCAGATTCTGACCTATGGCCCTAAAACTGAGATTGAATCACCGAGCGGTGAGCTGCTGCTGGTGACACCACGCATAGGCACCATTTCGCCCTGGGCCTCACGCGCCACCGACATTACGCACAACTGTGGCCTGAGCAGCTTGTTACGGCTGGAACGCGGCATTGCTTACTATGTGACCACACACAATGGTCAGCTACTGACAGACAGTGAAAAACAAGCCTTGCGTGCAGCGATCCAGGACCGCATGACGGAAACCGTGATCTACAGCTTGGCTGATGCCGAAAAACTGTATCACCATGCTGACCCGAAACCCCTGTCTAGCGTCGATATTCTGGCGGGTGGCAAAGCCGCGCTTGAAGCCGCCAACAGCGACATGGGCCTGGCACTGTCGCCTGATGAAGTCGACTACCTGCTGGAAAACTATCACAAAATGGGCCGCAACCCGACGGACGTCGAGTTGATGATGTTTGCCCAGGCCAACTCCGAGCACTGCCGCCATAAGATTTTCAACGCCGACTGGGTGATCGACGGCGTGCAGCAAGAGCTGTCACTGTTTAACATGATTCGCAACACGCACAAGTTGAACCCTGGCCATACGGTGGTCGCGTATTCGGATAACTCGTCGATTGTGCAAGGCCAGAAAACCAAGCGCTTTTACCCAGCTGCCGACCAAAGCTACCAGTTTGTAGAAGACAATATGCACTACCTGATGAAGGTAGAAACACATAACCACCCAACGGCCATTTCACCATTTGCCGGTGCAGCCACCGGGGCTGGTGGCGAGATTCGTGATGAAGGCGCCACCGGCATCGGCTCCAAGCCGAAAGCAGGTTTGGCTGGTTTCTCAGTCTCTAACCTCAATCTGCCAGACTTCACCCAGCCTTGGGAAGATCACTATGGCAAGCCTGGCCGTATTGCCAGTGCCTTGCAAATCATGATCGATGGCCCACTCGGTGGCGCCGCCTATAACAATGAATTTGGCCGCCCTAACATTGCCGGTTATTTCCGTACCTTTGAGCTGGCAACGACTACCACCGACGGCCAGTCTGAAGTCCGCGGCTATCACAAGCCGATTATGCTGGCAGGGGGTGTTGGTAACATTTCTGACAGCCATAGCTTTAAAAACAGCATTCCGCCTGGTTCAGCTCTGATTCAACTGGGTGGCCCGGCCATGTTGATCGGCCTCGGTGGCGGTGCGGCGTCCAGTATGGATACCGGCGCCAACACCGAGAACCTGGATTTTGACTCGGTGCAACGTGGCAACCCAGAGCTGCAACGCCGCGCACAAGAAGTGATTGACCGCTGCTGGCAAATGGGCGACAAAAACCCGATCTTGAGCATCCACGATGTCGGCGCCGGTGGCATTTCCAACGCCTTCCCGGAGCTGGTCAACGACGCTAAAGTCGGTGCGGTGTTTCAACTGCGTGACGTGCATAACGAAGAGCCTGGCATGAGCCCGCGCGAATTGTGGAGCAACGAAGCACAAGAGCGTTACGTGCTGGCCGTGACGCAAGATCAGTTGCCATTGTTTGAAGCGATTTGTGAGCGCGAGCGCTGCCCATTCGCTGTGGTCGGTGTGACTACTGAAGAGCGTCACTTAACGGTAGAAGATACGCACTTTGCCAATAAACCAGTCGATATGGAGCTCTCCGTCTTGCTGGGCAAACCACCTAAAATGCTGCGCGATGTGAAGTCGGTACAAAGATCACTGCCTGCGTTTGATACCAACAGCATCAATCTCGATGATGCTGTGGCGCGCGTACTGCGTTTGCCAGGGGTCGCCGATAAAACTTTCCTGATCACCATTGGTGACCGCAGCGTCACCGGCCTCATCGCGCGCGACCAGATGGTTGGCCCATGGCAAGTGCCGGTGAGCAACGTCGCAGTGACTTGTGCCGGCTTTGAAACCAATATTGGTGAAGCCTTTGCCATCGGTGAAAAAGCACCACTGGCACTGATTGATGCGCCAGCCTCCGGCCGTATGGCGATTGGTGAAGCCATCACCAATATTGCTGCCGCGGCTATCAGCGACATCGGCAACCTCAAGCTGTCTGCCAACTGGATGGCCCCTGCTGGTCATGCCGGTGAAGATGCCGCGCTGTACGCAACGGTGAAAACCGTGGGCATGGAGCTGTGCCCAGCCCTGGGCATCAGCATCCCGGTCGGCAAAGACTCCATGAGCATGAAAACAGTGTGGCAAGACAACGGCGAAAACAAAGCCGTGACTGCTCCGATTTCACTGGTGATTTCCGCCTTTGCCAACACAGCCGATGTGCGTAAAACACTGACACCACAACTGCGTACCGACTTGGGCGACAGCGAGCTCATTTTGATCGACCTCGGCAATGGCCACAACCGCATGGGTGGCTCGGCGCTGGCGCAAGTGTATAAACAACTGGGTAACGCCGTGCCTGACGTTGACCAGCCTGCGCAATTAAAAGCATTTTTTGCTGCCATCCAGCAGCTCAATAGCGATGGCAAACTGCTGGCCTACCATGACCGTTCTGACGGTGGCCTCTATGTCACCCTGGTAGAAATGGCGTTTGCGGGTCATTGCGGCCTCAATGTTGATTTGTCCGGCCTGCAAGGTGACGCGATCAGCGCCCTGTTTAACGAAGAGTTGGGCGCCGTGCTGCAAGTACGCGCCGCGGATGCTGCCGCCATTGCCACACAACTGCAACAAGCGCTGGGTGGCTGTGTACACCGTATCGGCAAGATCAATGCGGGCCACGATATTGTGATCAAACAAGGCAGCACACAATACAACGCTTCGCGTATCGACTTGCACCGCATGTGGTCTGAAACCACCTACCGTATGCAAAGCCTGCGTGACAACCCTGCGTGTGCGCAACAAGAATACGACCGCATCCTCAATGCCAACGATGCCGGTTTGCATGCCAAACTGAGCTTTGACCTCAACGACAATATCGCTGCACCGTATATCAACACTGGCAAACGCCCCAACATGGCCATCTTGCGTGAGCAAGGCGTTAACGGCCAGACAGAAATGGCCGCCGCATTTGACCGTGCTGGCTTTAACAGCGTCGACGTACATATGAGTGATGTCATTAGTGGCCGCGTGTCGCTCACAGACTTTGCTGGCCTGGTGGCTTGTGGCGGCTTCTCGTATGGTGACGTGCTAGGCGCTGGCGAAGGCTGGGCTAAGTCGATTTTATTTAATAGCCGTGCCCGCGATGAGTTCAGTGCATTTTTTAACCGCGCTGATACGTTTGCCCTCGGCGTGTGTAACGGTTGCCAGATGATGAGCAACCTGCACAGCATTATTCCAGGCGCGCAACACTGGCCACACTTTGTGCGTAACAAGTCAGAACAATTTGAAGCCCGCGTGGCACTGGTTGAGATTCTATCATCGCCATCTATCTTTTTTGATGGCATGGCCGGTAGCCGCATGCCGATTGCCGTGGCACATGGTGAAGGTTTTACGGAATTTACTGATGCCAGCGCTGTCACAAGTGTGCTACAACAGCAACTGGCAACGGTGCGTTATGTAGATCATGCTGCGCAAGCGACCGAGGTATACCCGTTTAACCCGAATGGTTCACCGCAAGGGTTAACTGGTTTCACCACGCAAGACGGCCGTTTCAGCATCATGATGCCGCACCCGGAACGTGTGTTTAGAACGGTTCAACACTCCTGGCACCCTGACGAGTGGCAAGAGGATGGCCCGTGGATGCACATGTTCCGCAACGCACGCAAGTTTGTGGGTTAAGCGAAACCATCGTTAAAAAAGACCGGTTTCGCTATTAAAACAAAGTTGTTATTTTTAAAAATGAAAATCAGGTGTTTGGAGAGATTATGAAATCAGTTAAGTTTTTAGTGGCCTTGTTCTCACTGTCATTTGCCTTGCAGGCATTTGCCTTGTCAGATGAGGATTATATGGAGTTTACCGAGGCACTCACAGGTGGCAACATCAAAGTAGTTAAAAAGTTTGTTGAAGCCGACCCGACCCTAGTAAAACAAAAATTCTTTGCCTGGGAGCCACTGCAAATGGCTGCGTCAAAAGGCAAACTGGATGTGGTGAAATACCTGGTATCCAAAGGCGCTGACCTGAACTATGTGCACCCGGCCAGCCATAACACGGCTTTCCATATGTCTGCATTTATTGGTGATACGGCGACCATGAAATACCTGGCCTCTGCCGGGGCTGATGTCAATATCAAGCTCAAAGGCGATGTATCATTGGTGCGTTACTTCAAAGAAGAAAACGACCAGAAGATGGTTGATTTGCTCACAGAACTTGGCACCAAAAACGATGGCTGCCAGGAAGAAAAATGCTTCTAATCGCGGCTTATTTGCAACGATGTTAATCAAAAACGGTCATGAGATTCATGGCCGTTTTTGTTTTTAAGCGATCATATTGAGGCGATGTGTAACCATAGTCACTCACGTCCGGGCAGCCATTTAGAATAATGTGAGTCATCACAAAAATCTTGGGGGAAAGTATGAAGCAGGTATACGCAAGTATGTTATGGGCTTGTGCCATCGCATGGTCGCTATCGGCCCAGGCAGAAGACTCTTCGGCGATTCACACGCTGGCCGCCTCATGTGCCGCTTGCCACGGCCCCAACGGCAACAGCTTGGGCGGCACGCCTACCCTGGCCGCGCTCAATCAGGACTACTTTGTGCAGCGCATGCAGGGCTTTAAAGATGGCTCGGTGACATCCACGGTCATGCATCATCACGCCAAAGGTTTAACCACGGCAGAAATCACGGCACTGGCCACTTATTTCGCCCAACAACCAAGACAAACGCCGCATGCCTTGCCGCATCAATCATTTAAGGGGGCACAATAATGCAGCCGGACTCAGTATTGACCACCAGCCCACTCACCGCGACACGCAGGCAATTTGTGCGCTCGGTGATTTATGGCGGGCTCGCCTTTTATGGCCTACCCGCATTTGCGCGCGCCAGCAAACCACCCCTGGGCCACGTGGTGATTGTAGGTGCCGGTTTTGCTGGCCTCACCGCCGCCAAATATTTACGTGCCTGGAGCATGGGCAACCTCAAAGTCACCATCGTTGAGCCCAATCCGCAATTGATTTCTTGCCCGCAAAGTAACCTGGTACTGGGGGGCAGCCGCACGCTGGACCAGTTAAGTTTTGGCTATGACTTATCGCGCAAACAACATGGCTTGCATTGGATACAAGACAGCGTCACCGCCGTTGACCTCGCCAATAAACAAGTGCAGCTCACGCGCGGCAACCTCAGCTATGACCGCCTGATACTGGCGCCTGGTGTCGACTTTAATTACAGCAAGATGCCAGGCATGTCGGCGCCGGTGGCCGATATTCCGCACGCCTGGAAAGCCGGCAAACAAACACTGCAACTCAGGCAGCAACTGGAGAGCATGCCGGATGGTGGCGTGTTTGTGATGACCATCCCCACTGGGGCTTACCGTTGCCCACCCGGCCCTTATGAGCGTGCCTGCCAGGTGGCGCATTACTTTAAACAGCACAAACCGCGCAGCAAAGTGATTATTCTGGATGCCAATGCTGACATCACCTCCAAAAAAGGCTTGTTTTTACAGAGCTTTAACGGCGCTTACCAGGGCATCATTGAGTACCATAACAATAGCGAAATCCTGCAGCTAGATACCACTAACAAAACCATCAAGACTGACTTTGAAACCGTGAAAGCAGACGTGCTCAATGTGATTCCGCCGCAACTGGCGGGCAAAGTGGCGCAAGTCGCTGGCCTCAATAATGTCGATGGTCGCTGGTGCGAAGTCGACTTTGTGACTTATGCCTCTAGCCTGCAACCCGATGTGCATATCATAGGCGACAGCATTTCGGCAGGCTTGCCGAAGTCTGCCCATATGGCCACCTCGCAGGCCAAAGTATGCGCCGCCGCCATCATAGACCTGCAAACAGGTAATGCGCCTAACCCGCTGCCGGTGTTTGCCAACACCTGCTATAGCTTTGTCGATGACCAGCAAGCCATGCATGTAGCTAATGTGTATCGTTATGACCCTGCCAAAAAAGCCATGGTATCGGCCGAAGGTGGCGGCGTGTCGGCCAAAGCCAGCATGCAGGAAGGCGAATACGCACAAGCCTGGGCAGAAAATATCTGGGCAGATACATTGACATGACAACCGTACACGCGCAAACCTCTCTGCCTAATAAAGTCTCGCGTTTGCTGCTCATTGCGCTGACAGGTTTATGTATGGCAATTGGTTTGCACTATGCCATGGCGCAAACGCCAGCGGTGGAGGCAGCCTTATCAACATTGCATGTGCCTGCCGGGCTCAAGATTGAACGCTTTAGTGATCTCAGCGCCCTGGGCGCGCCACGCATGCTGGCGCTGGATAATCAGGGGCGGCTGTTAGTCAGCTTGTCTGACACCGGCCGCATCGTGCGTTTAAATGCACAAGGTGACGCAGAAGTCATCGCCCAAGGCCTCAATGCCCCCCATGGCATGGTGCTGCTGGGCGAAGACTTGCTGGTGGCCGAGCAAACCGGCGTGGTCAAGCTGCCCAAACAAGGCGATGGCTGGGGCGCACCACAGCCGTTTATCCGCAACTTGCCCAGTGGCGGCCACAGCCTGAAAACGCTCAAGCTTTCACCAGACGGTTACCTGTTTATCAATGTCGGCTCCAGTTGCAATGTGTGTGTTGAAGACAACCCAACCCGCGCCACCTTATTGCGCTATACCGCGGATGGTCGGCCCGCAGGCGCCTTGCTCACCGTTGGCCGTCACGCGCAAACTGCAATCTGGGCGCGCGGACTGCGCAACAGCCAGAGTTTTACCTGGCATCCGCAAAGCGGGGAAATGTTTGCCACCAACAATGGCGCTGATAACCGCAGCGGTCAAAAAAATGGCGTGGTCGATGACGACCTGCCACCAGAACACCTGAACAAAATTGAAGCAGGCCAACATTATGGCTGGCCCTATTGCTGGGGCGATCCTGCGCAGCCAGCACAACTTATGCAAGACCCTAATTCTGTTGGCGAAACTGGGGTTTGCCAACAGGCGCAAGCCCCCGCACTGTTGCTGCCAGCACACAGCACCCCCATCGGCATCACCTTTCTGCATCAAAGCCGATTGCCCGACGACCTCAAACAGGATGCGATTGTGGCTTTACACGGTTCGTGGAACCGTAAACATCCCAGCGGCTATGCCTTGCTGCGTGTACAATTCAGGAACCAACAGCCAGTGGCGAGCGTCCCATTCATAGATGGCTGGCTGCAAGGCAAACAAGCCTGGGGTCGGCCAGTAGATGTGATTGTCGGCACCGATGGCTGGCTATACGTGTCAGACGATCTGACCGGCTGGATTTACCGAATTCGCCGTTTGCAACCGCAATAGCGCTGCAAACGGCCAAATACTTTTTCAGGAGTAAATGATGAAACGCATTTTATTGTCTATCAGTAGCGTATTTTGCCTAGGCTGGGCCAGCCTCAGTCAGGCTGGCACGCAACCCGCCCTGGTGATTCAAGTGCCTGAGGCTTTTTATCAGCACCCAGTGCGCCTGTTGAACCCATACTTGAATTATTGGCATAACCGTGCTGAGGCGGCCGAAGCTGTGGGTTTAAGCAGTTTCCAGGCGCAAAACTATGCCACCTCCAGCTGCGAAGCAGAGGCCAAAGGCCAAGCACTGGTAGTCATTGAACCCAATATGTTTTACAACCCGCAAAGCGGTATTTTTTACAGCGAAATCACCGCCAAGGTGTATAACCAGCCAGGCGCTGACAGCGCACTTGGCAAACCGTTGATGACCGTAAAAGGGCAAGGCCAGTCGCGCGGCTGGCTTACCTTTAATGTAGAGCACTCGACCCATCAATCTTACCAACAGGCATTTGACCAGGTGATTCAGCAATTGCAGCAAAACCCTGCTTTCCAGCAGTCACTGGCACAAACACCGATACAAACCTACCAGGCCTTGTGCAATAGCATTAATACCTTGTCCCAACCTAAAGCCTTTTTCTAGGAGTGTTTATGTTGTTTTTTCAGCCTCAGCGCGCATTAATTTCCAGTTTACTGGCCACTTTATTACTAGTCATTGCCAGCCAAAGCCACGCGCATGGCTTGGCACCAGTGAGTGGCTTACTGACACCGGAATCTGTGGTGCAAGCTGCAGATGGCAAGATTTATGTGTCTGAAATCAATGGCTTTGGCCAGGATGGTGACGGCCAGATCCGCGTGATTGACCATGGCAAAACCTCAGTGTTAGTGCAAGGCCTGGATGACCCCAAAGGCCTGGTGATCATCGGCAATGATTTATACATTGCCGACAAAACACGTGTGTTGCGTGTGGCACTGAATCAAGCGACCGCCAGCGCAGAGGTGTTTCTGGCCACGACTGACTTCCCCAAACTGCCGCAATTTCTTAACGACTTGAGCGCCGATGCCAATGGCAATCTGTACATCAGCGACAGTGGTGATATTTTGGGCAGCGGCAAAGGCGGCATTATTTACAAAGTCACGCCCCAGCGCCAGTTGAGCCTATTGCTGGACGGCACCATTGATGCACGCATTTTAGCCCCCAACGGGTTACTGGCCGATGCCAAAGGCGAGCACCTGCTGTTGGTCGACTTCACCTCTGGCGTGCTTTACACCTACAATTTGCTGACGAAAAAACTGGATGAAGTCGCTAGCGGCTTAGGTGGCGGTGATGGCATTGTTAAACAGGCGAATGGCACGATTTATGTCAGCGACTGGAAATCAGGCAAAATATTCCGTGTTGACCAGCAACATAAAGTCACGCTGGTAAAAGAGGGTTATCAATCTGCCGCCGACATCGCCTTAACTCAGGACGACCATCACCTGCTGGTGCCAGATATGAAAGCGGGCAAGCTGGACATCATTGATTTGCGCTAAGCGTTGACGTGATGGGCTGGGGCCAACCTCTGGTGCCAGCCCCAGATCACAGAGACAAACTCGCAACCCCAATTCACAGATAAAAAAAACCACGCTTGCGCGTGGTTAAAGTGAGAGGATACACACGAAACCGTTAATTGCTTCAACGTACTGCAGGGAAGTCAGCACGTCTAGACAACTTCACAGTTACTTGGTTTGCGCAGTTTTTTTGTCAGCCTCCTTTTGGGAGCTGACCGCTGGCTGCGCAACAGCGTGTCTGGCTACTTTCAAATGTTTCTGCATTTCAACCTGATCGTGTGGCGAGGGATTAGTCCCGGCCAGGGCATAGGCTGAAAAAATGAATCCCGACATGAATAACAGGGTCTTGTTCATGATCGCTCCTTAATCGCTGCTGCTCATTTAATATTCTGTATTTTCTTAGCATCGTGGCAAGCTATTCGTTGTCCACCCCTGCACAATACGCCGCTCTGCTTACAGCTAACTTACGCTTGGCTTGCAGCAAACTTACAAACGAAAAACCCGCCAGCATTGAGGTACACTGGGCATATTCAAGCAAGCGGATATCAACAATGCGTTTATTAATTGTGGAAGATGATTTAGTGATTGCGAATGGACTGGTACGCGCATTAACCCAGTCACAATACGCGGTCGATCATGTCACCGATGGCAAGCAGGCCTTGCGCGCTATTCAGGATGACGTGTACGACATGGTCATTCTTGACCTCGGCTTACCCACTATGGACGGCATGCAGCTGTTATCGCATTTGCGCCAGCAGGCTAACGCGATTGCCGTGTTGATTTTAACGGCGCGTGAAGATGTGGCTACCCGCGTGCAAGCGCTAGACCTAGGCGCAGATGATTTTCTCACCAAACCATTTCACCTCGAAGAACTTGAAGCGCGCGTGCGTGCGCTGATCAGGCGCAGTAAACTGGGCAACAACCTGCCGTTACAATGCGGTAATTTAAAACTCGATGTCGCCAACAAACTGGCCAGTATTAATGATCAACTGATTACGCTCTCTGCACGTGAACTCAATTTACTGGAAACACTCATGATGCGCATGGGTAAAATCATCGCCAAAGAACAAATCATGGAGTCTTTGTGCAACTGGGATGAAACCTTGGGCGACAATGCCATTGAGGTCTATATCCACCGTTTGCGCAAAAAAATAGAACCCAGCGGTGCCCATATTCGCACCGTCCGCGGCTTGGGCTATATGCTCGAAGCCGAGCACCTGAGCCTGTCATGACATGCTCAATAGCCTAGGACCACGCTCACTCAAAAACCAGCTGCGCTTGTGGCTATTGCTACCCATGTTGCTGGTGCTCGGCGTGTCTGCTGCCCTCTCCTACTCGCGCGCTTTGCTCTATGCCACCCAGGCTTATGACCAGTCTTTATTACGCACTGTGCTTGCCCTAGCCGACGAGGTGATTATAGATGCGAACAACGAAGCCAAAATTGAGATCCCAGAAGTCGCCAGCCATTTGCTGAGTTACAACGAAGGTGACCGCATCTACATTCGCATTAACGGGCCGCAAGGTAAACTGGTATTTGGTGAGGCAAAGCTACCGCTGCCAGCCAAACCGCCCGCGGGCAACCAGCAAATCTATTACAACAGCGTTTATAAAGGTGAGGCAATTCGTGCGGTGACGTTTGGCCTGCCGGAAAGCAAAGCCGCTGATGCGCGCAATATCCTGATCACCATGGCAGAAACCACCGGCAAGCGCGATGCCATGGTGGCAGAAATGGTCGAAGAAATGCTGCTGCCACAAGTACTGATGATGATTTTAGCGGCGATTGTGATTGAATTAGGCATACACTTTGCGCTCAAACCGATGCAAGACCTCAGGGAGTCTTTACACCAGCGCTCTCACCGTGACTTAAGCCCGCTGCACACCGACTCTTCTCCGCTTGAGTTGCAGCCCTTGGTGCAAGCCATGAATGCGCTGCTGTCCCGTGTGAAAGCGGGCTTGCAGCAACAGCAGCAATTTATTGCCGATGCGTCGCATCAGTTACGCACCCCGATTGCAGGCTTGCAAACGCAAGCAGAACTCGCCTTAAGAAGCCACCCACCAGCAGCCGTACAAGAGCCGCTCAATTATATGCTGCGCAGCACAACGCGCTTATCGCACCTGATTCAACGCCTGCTGAGCATGGCCAGAACCGACGCTGCCAGCAGCCAGCTCGAGTTCCAGCCTGTGTCACTGACCGATATTATTTACGACGAATGCGCGCGCTGGATAGGCCCGGCCTCTGACAAGCAACTGGAACTGGAAGTGCTGATTGAAACCAGGCAAGACAAAGTGCTTGGCGATGCTTTAATGCTGTCAGAAATGCTGAATAACTTGTTAGAAAATGCCATCCAGTACACGCCAGAACAAGGCCTGCTGGAGATCCGCCTCTGGCAAAGCGAGCAGTATTTAATGCTACAAGTGTCTGACAGTGGCCTCGGCATTCCGCCCGACCAGACCGCCTTGATTTTTGAGCGGTTTCACCGGCTAGACCCTAACCAGGGCAATGGTTGCGGCTTGGGCCTGGCCATTGTCGCCGAGATCGCAGAACACCATAATGCTACGATCACCGTTGCATCCGGGTTGCAACATCCAATCACACAGCACATTGGCAGCCAATTCACGGTAAAATTCCAACGCTATGACATCCTGCCTGAGAACCCTCGCCCTGCAAGCACTGACGTGCAGTGACCCACAACAAAAATGCCAGCAAGTGGCCTCTATTTGGGACGCAACGCTGGTGCAAAAGCTGAAACCCCAGCCACATCTGGTGCTGGTGGCACCCGACCAGTCCATCCCTGGCAGACCGCAAAAGCCCAACCTGGTGCCGCCCAGACAAGTACAACGTCGCGCCATGAATACAGCCGAAGGCCGTGCAGCACTGATTCATGCGCTGGCACATATTGAATTTAATGCGATTAATCTGGCGCTGGATGCCGTCTGGCGTTTTGCCGACATGCCTGAAGACTATTATAGTGACTGGTTACAAGTCGCTAAAGAAGAGGCCTACCACTTCTCTCTATTACGCGCGCATCTGCAAACACTAGGCTTTGATTATGGTGACTTTGACGCGCATAACAGCTTGTGGGAGATGGTGGAAAAAACCCAATCTGACGTACTGGCGCGCATGGCACTGGTGCCTCGCACCATGGAAGCCCGCGGCCTGGATGCCACACCGCCACTCAAACAAAAGCTCGCGCAGGCAGGTGACCATGCCGCTGCAGACATCCTGGATATTATTCTGCGCGACGAAATTGGCCATGTCGCTATTGGTAACCGCTGGTTTCAGTATTTATGCGACCAACGCGGCTTAGATATTGTGTCTACATTTGAAACCTTGCGCCAGCAATACCAGGCACCCAAACTACGGCCACCATTTAATATGGAGGCACGTAAACTGGCAGGCTTCAGTGAGGTTGAACTAGCATACTTAAACGCTGAAGACGCTTAAGCAGGCTTTCTGGGGGCAAGATGACGGAAAGTAATGCGGCCTTTACCCATATCATAGGGCGACATTTCAATGGTAATTTTGTCACCCGCCAAAATGCGTATTTTATGCTTGCGCATTTTGCCGCCGGTATACGCAATCAGCTTATGACCGTTATCCAGCGTTACGCGATAACGCGCATCCGGCAATATTTCAGTCACTGCACCCTGCATCTCAATCAATTCTTCTTTAGCCATGCTCACTCCTTAAAATAAAAACAAAAAAAGCCCGTGCAAACGGGCTTTTTAGCGGGTGAATATCACCCAAACGCGCGTGACTAAGCAATGATTTGAATTGCAGACGCTTGTTTACCCTTAGGGCCTGTCGTTTCTTCATAAGAAACGCGCTGATTGTCTGCCAAGCTTTTGAAGCCAGCAGATTGAATTGCTGAGAAGTGCGCGAACAAATCGTCGCCACCTTGGTCAGGCGTAATAAAACCAAAGCCTTTTGCATCGTTAAACCATTTTACAGTACCTGTTGCCATATTAATTTCCTTAAAAAATGAAAGGGTTTCCCCTATTTAGGGCGAGGGTCAAGGTAGTGGGATTAACGATAGAACCGAAAGATAACACCAGAAAAACAACAATGCTTGAACTTCGCAATGTGCACTATGCACTTTAATCGCCACAATAGCAACTATTTTCTTTATAAAAACCTAACTATCTAGGCGGCGCACGCTTATGCTGCGACTTCCAACTACACGGTGAGCAAGTTTGCCACGCCATCCAACCCCGCCACATTTAAGGCATACATGGCTTGTTGCTGCACCACTGGCTTGGCGTGATAGGCAACTCCGACAGCAGCCACTGCCATCATGGTCAGGTCATTCGCGCCGTCACCAATAGCGATGGTTTGTGTGGCGTCCAAGCCGAGCGCATCACGTAGCCTGAGTAGCTCGTCAGCTTTACGCTGGGCATCGACAATATCGCCCACGACATTACCCGTGAGTTTGCCGTCAACGATTTCCAGTGTATTAGAAACCGCATAATCCAGCCCCAGCGTTTCTTTGACGTAGTCAGCAAAAAAGGTAAAGCCACCAGACACCACCATGGTTTTAATCCCATGGTGTTTGCAGGCATTAATCCACTCCTGTGCGCCAGGATTAAAGCTTAAGCGCTCTTCAATCACGCGCTGTAGCGCCGTGGCGGGCAGGCCTTTGAGCAAGGCAACGCGTTTGCGCAAACTGGTGGCAAAATCAAGCTCACCACGCATGGCGGCTTCGGTGATTTCAGCCACTTGCGGCTTGAGATTCATCATGTCGGCGATTTCATCAATGCACTCAATGGCAATCAGCGTCGAATCCATGTCCATCACGCACAACCCTATGTTCTGCAACCGGTGCGCATCCTGCACCAGTTCGCAGTCAATCTGCTGGCTGGCACAAAAGGCTTTCACATCGACATAGTCACCCTCGGCGACCGGCAGATAATAAGCATGTTGTGCCACTTGCATAAACTGCGTATGCCCGCCCACCAAGCCATGAATATGTGACAAATGTGCCATGGTGATGGCAGGACCTTGAACCACTAAACGCATGATAACAATCGCTAATTGAACAAAAGCGCGATTATACCAGTTGCCTACCCAAACGCTGAGAACAGCTTGTTTTTAAGGAGTATTTCTGTTTTTGGAATGCCACAAGCGATGGTATGCTTGCAAGCAAACTAAAAACCCCCGGGAAATTGAATGAAACAAGATGCACAAACACTGCCATGGCTGAACCTGCCTAACTTACCCCTGCCCCTGAAAGCACTGTTTATCGGCTACCTGCTGGTGATTGGTGTTGGCTTGTGTATGGCCGGTTTGCAAATCATGCTCACGCACGGCATGGCCGATGGCAAATTTGGTTTATCCGTGAATGATATTGTTTATAGCTATTATGGCGACCGCAGCGGCACCAAGCTGGCCAGCAAGTTAAACGGCTCCATGTCTGATAAAGCGCCGCTGGAGGTACGCCAAGACATTATCAAATGGGCGCAACAAGGCGCTCCAGAAGATCAGTGGGAACCACATTACAAGCAAATCTTTGCCCAGCACTGTGTCATGTGCCACAGCAACATTCCGGGTATTCCTAACTTTACCAAGTACGAAGAAGTGAAGTCGCGTGCGGAAGTCAACGAAGGCGCCACCATTAGCGGCCTGACACGCGTCTCACATATTCACTTGTTTGGTATCAGTTTTATTTTCTTTTTTATTGGCCTGATTTTCAGCTTTGCCGTCAACGTGCCAAGAACCGCTAAAATCGTGGCGATTGCCTTCCCGTTTGCGTTTCTGATTATTGACGTCATGTCGTGGTGGTTGACCAAACTGTCACCCCACTTTGCCTGGCTGACTATTATCGGTGGCGTCGGTTACAGCTTGGCCTCTAGCTATATGTGGGTAGTGAGCATGTACCAGATGCTGCTGCTGTCGCGTAATGGCAAAGTCTACGGCAATGCTTGGGCACAAGACCTGTAAACAGGACGCAAGCCTGCATAAAAACCGCACTTGTGTGCGGTTTTTTTAATTGCAGTCTAGCCTTGCCGGGGTATTTGCGCGAAAATAGATACTTAACCATAAAAAGCACCTATTTTCATGAATCTGCACGAATACCAGGCCAAACAGTTACTGCAAAAGTACGGTTTGGCAACCCCGACCGGTCTGGTCGTCCAATCTGAAGAAGCTGCCGCTGCTGCCACCAAAGAACTGGGCGGCGAAGCCTGGGTCGTCAAGGCGCAAGTACACGCTGGCGGCCGCGGCAAAGCCGGTGGTGTCAAAGTGGTGAAATCTGCCCTGGAAGCACAAACGGTCGCAGGCGGTTTACTCGGTAAACATCTGGTCACTTACCAGAATGCGCCGGATGGCCAGCCGGTGCACCAGGTGTTAGTCGAACAAACCTTGCCGATTGCGCGTGAGCTGTATCTGTCTATGCTGGTCGACCGCACGCTGGAGCGCGTGGTGATGGTGGCTTCTAGCGCAGGCGGCATGGACATTGAAGAAATTGCCGCCACCCAGCCAGAAAAAATCCTGCAGGAAATCTGCGATCCGCTCAATGGCCTGGTCGATTACCAGGCACGTAACCTGGCGTTTAGCCTGGGCTTGAGTGGCGACCAGATTGGCGCGTTTAGCAAACTGGCCAAAGGCGTGTACAAACTGTTTAAAGACAATGACCTGGCCCTGCTCGAAATCAATCCGCTGATCGTGACGACCGACGGCAAGCTGGTTGCGCTGGATTGCAAAATGACGGTGGATGACAACGCCTTATATCGCCAAAAACCGTTTGCCGAAATCCGTGACTGGTCACAAGACGATGCCAAAGAGGCAGAAGCCCATCATAGTGGCCTGAATTACATTGCCCTCAACGGCAACATTGGTTGTATGGTCAATGGCGCAGGCCTGGCCATGGCCACCATGGACTTGATTAAACTGCATGGCGGCATGCCTGCCAACTTTTTGGATGTGGGCGGTGGCGCCACGGCGGAAACGGTGACTAAAGCGTTTAAGATTATTTTGGCAGATAGCAATGTCAAAGCGATTTTGGTCAATATTTTTGGTGGCATCATGCGTTGCGACATTATCGCCACCGGCATTATCACCGCGGTGCGCGAAGTGGGCATGACCATTCCAGTGGTGGTACGTCTGGAAGGCACCAACGTAGAACTGGGCAAGCAAATGCTGCGCGACAGTGGTTTAAACATTATTTCTGCTGAAGGCTTGACGGATGCAGCCCAACAAGCAGTTCAAGCAGTAAACAAAGGTGTGTAGTCATGGCCATTTTAGTGGATAAAAATACCAAAGTATTGTGCCAGGGCTTTACCGGGAAACAAGGCACATTTCACTCTGAACAAGCGCTGGCCTACGGCACCAAAATGGTCGGCGGCGTCACGCCAGGCAAAGGTGGCCAACAACATCTGGACCTGCCGGTGTTTAACACCATGCGCGAAGCCGTGAAACAAACCCAGGCCAATGCCAGTGTGATTTATGTGCCGCCACCGTTTGCGGCCGATTCGATTCTGGAAGCAGCCGATGCAGGCATTGAACTCATCGTTTGCATCACCGAAGGCATCCCGGTGCTGGACATGCTCAATGTCAAAGCAGCGTTACGCGCTAACGGCACCAGGCTCATCGGCCCCAACTGCCCAGGCATCATCACCCCTGGCGAATGTAAAATCGGCATTATGCCGGGCAGCATTCATCAACGCGGTAAAGTGGGCGTCGTGTCACGCTCTGGCACGCTCACTTATGAAGCAGTACATCAAACCAGTGCGCTGGGTTTGGGTCAAACCACTTGCGTCGGCATTGGTGGCGACCCGATCAAAGGCCTGAATTTTATTGAATGCCTGGAGCTCTTTGAAAAAGACCCTGAAACAGAAGCAATTATCATGGTCGGCGAAATTGGTGGCAGTGATGAAGAGGCCGCGGCTGACTTTATCAAGCATCACGTAAGCAAACCTGTAGCGGCCTATATTGCAGGCCTGACCGCGCCTAAGGGTAAGCGCATGGGCCATGCCGGTGCGATTATTTCTGGTGGTTCAGGCAAGGCAGAAGACAAAATTGCTGCGCTGGAAGCGGCAGGTTGCGTAGTGGCCGCCTCCCCTGCCGGGTTGGGCGAAGCCGTGCTCGAAGCCATCAAGCGCGCGACAATATAAACAAAGGAAACGGCATGAAGCATCGTCCTCAGACAACTTATCGGCTTGGCGCTCTCTGCATGGGCGCCTGCCTGTTGCTGGGGCTGTATTTGCCTGCACAGGCTGCCAGCAAGACACCACCGGTAGATGACACCAGCATAGAGCCGAGTGCCAATATTTCCTACCTGTTAATCGCCTCGTCCAAAGGCGACCTGGCCACAGTCAAAGCGCTACTCAAAAGTGGCGCCAACCCCAATGTGGCTGACAGTGAGAAAATCACGCCTATCATGTATGCCGCACGCAAAAACCAGGCGGCGGTGATTACTGAGTTACTGGCCAACGGCGCAGATATTAATGCCAAAGACCAGGGTGGCTGGACCGCGCTGATGTTCGCCGCCAAAAAGAATAATATTGACGCAGTCAAAGCGCTGCTGGAAAAAGGTGCCGATGTCAAAGTACGCGACCCGGCAGGCTGGAGCGCGCTGGGCCTGGCAGCCACCTCTGGCTACAGCGAAGCGGTCGGCTTGATCATTGCGCGTGGTTTTGACGCGAATGTGCGTTCGTCTGATGGCAAAACCGTGCTGATGTATGCTGCCAAAAGTGGCGATGTGCCGACCATCACCTCGATTTTAAGCCATGGCGCAGACGCAAACCTCAAAGATAAACTTGGCACTACCGCACTTATGATCACAGCCAGAGAGGGTCATGTTCCTGCTGCGATTTACTTGCTGGAGCATGGCGCGAAAGTGGACGAAGAAGATGAGCACGAGTGGACGGCGCTCACCTGGGCCGTGACCAAGAACCAGACCGAAGTTGCCAAAGCGCTGCTCGAGCATAAAGCAGATATTAACCACAAAGACAGTGAAGGCACGCCTTTGCTGCATTTGGCCGTGAGTAACAACTCACCCGACATGGCACGCCTGTTATTGGCCAATGAAGCCAATGTCAAAACCCGCGATCAATACGGGCTCACCGCTTATGTCTACGCACTTAAAGGCCAGAACCCGGCCATGGTCGAGCTGATCAAAGCCGCCGGGGGCAAGTACTAAGCCATCATAAGCACTCAATTAGGGCCACATGAAACTCGCAATTGCTCAAATGAACTGCATGGTCGGTGCCATGCAACAAAATGCAGAACGTATTCTGGCATTGGCCAACCAGGCGTTTCAGGCAGGTGCCTGCCTGTTACTCACCCCCGAACTCGCCCTGTGCGGCTACCCGCCTGAAGACCTGCTGTTCAGACAAGACTTTTATGCCGCCAACCAGCGCGCATTGCAATGGTTAGCACAGCGCTTACCCACCGAGATGGCTGTGGTGGTTGGCCACCCGCACATGGTGGCTGGCAAGCGTTATAACGCCGCCTCGGTCATCCACTCAGGCAGCATTCAAGCCACTTACCACAAACATCACCTGCCCAACTATAGCGTGTTTGATGAAGAGCGTTATTTTGAAGCAGGCGACCTGCCTGTGGTGTTTGAATGGCACGGTGTGCGTTACGGCATTTTGATCTGCGCCGACAGCTGGGAGCCAGGCCCTGCCTTGCAAGCGCTGCAAGCAGAGGCTCAAGTACTGCTAACAATCAACGCCTCGCCCTATCACATGCACAAGCAACACACCCGCTACCAGATACTGCGTGACCGTATCAAGGAGACCGGCCTGGCGATGGTCTACGCCAATATGGTGGGTGGCCAGGATGAACTGGTGTTTGATGGCGCCTCGTTCAGTATGAACAGCGAAGGCACATTGGTACAAGAGTTACCGATGTTTGAAGAGCATCTGGGCTATCTCGACATAGACGGCATACAGCCCCTGCCGACAGACATTGCCCCGCCACTAGCAATTGAGGCTGCCGTGTATAAAGCGTTACAGCTGGGCTTGCAGGATTACGTCAACAAAAACAAGTTTCCTGGCATCGTATTAGGCCTGTCTGGCGGTATAGACTCGGCACTGACACTGGCGATTGCGGTCGATGCGCTGGGCAAAGAGCGGGTCAAAGCGGTGATGATGCCGTCGGAGTTTACCGCGGGCATCAGTGTAGAAGACGCAGCTGAAATGGCACGCCTGGTCGACGTCGAGTACAGCGTGTTACCGATCAAACCCCTGTTTGAGGGCTTTTGCGACACCCTGGCCGACGAGTTCACAGGCAAAGCGTTTGATACCACTGAAGAAAACTTGCAAGCGCGCATTCGCGGCATGTTACTGATGGCGATCAGCAATAAATTTGGCAGCCTGGTCCTGACCACGGGCAATAAATCTGAGACCGCCGTGGGCTACAGTACGCTTTATGGCGACATGGCTGGCGGCTTTGCCCTGATTAAAGATGTACCTAAAACGCTGGTCTACCGGCTAGCGGCCTATCGTAACCAGTTGGGCAGTGTCATTCCCGAGCGCATTATCACACGTGCGCCAAGTGCCGAATTGCGTGCCGACCAGACTGACCAAGATAGCTTGCCCGCCTACGAAATACTCGATGCGATCATGGAAGCTTATGTTGAAAAAGACCTCAGCATCGCGGCGATTATCAACCTGGGCTATGCACAGGCTGACGTAGAGCGCGTGACACGCCTGATAGACCGTAATGAATACAAGCGCAGGCAAGCGGCGGTGGGTGTGCGCATTACCGAGCGAGGCTTTGGCAAAGACCGCCGCTACCCGATTACCTGCAACCTGCGCTTTTCATAAACCATGGTTGTGGTTAGCACACCCGAGGCATTTGAATAAACAGCACTGGTTGCGTAGAATGATAGAAAAAGTTTTATCCACGGAGCGCGTATGAAAAAAGTAGAAGCCGTCATTAAACCCTTTAAACTGGATGAAGTACGTGAAGCCTTGTCTGCCATTGGCGTCAATGGCCTGACCGTGACCGAGGTCAAAGGGTTTGGTCGTCAAAAAGGCCACACCGAGTTATATCGCGGTGCCGAGTATGTGGTGGATTTTCTGCCCAAAATCAAAATTGAAGTCATTTTAGCCACTGACATGGTAGACGGTGCCATTGAAGCCATTATTAAAGCCGCGCACACCGGCAAAATTGGCGATGGCAAAATTTTTGTTACCTCTGTCGAGCAAGTCATTCGTATTAGAACCGGCGAAACTGGCGAAGCCGCTATTTAACGCAACTAAAACCATGGTGTGGCGCAGCTGATGCGTCACACCATGGCGTGACATGGCGCCTGGTATGTCTTACACCCTGATTAAAACCGTCCTGTTATTATCCGCAGCCAACCTGTTTATGTTGTTTGCCTGGTACGGCCATTTGCGTGACCTGCACCAAAAGCCACTCTGGATTGCCATTATTGCCAGCTGGGGCATTGCCCTGATTGAATATTGCTTTCAGGTGCCCGCCAACCGCATCGGCTTCACCCAGCTCAATCTGGCACAACTCAAGATTCTGCAAGAAGTCATCACCCTGGTCATGTTTGTGCCGTTTGCGTTACTGTATATGCATCAACCTTTAAAGTGGGACTATCTGTGGGCAGGCCTGTGCATGATGGGCGCCGTCTACTTTATTTTCAGGTCTTGAGGTCCAGACGCCCAAAGTTCCCGGCATGACCCTAACGGGCTATTTCCCCGCTGACGTCAGATTGTCATAATCACTCCCAGCAACATTCAAACAATATCAATCGGGGAATATTATGTTGAAAACTCTTTTAATTGCAGCTTCACTGTTAGCAAGCACCTCTGTGTTTGCCACCACAACCACATTTAGCGGTAATGACCATCCAGGCACTAGCTTATCTCACACGGTTAAAATCAATATCTCTTATTTGGATGGTAGTTTCGATTTAACAGGTGTGTTGGACCCGAGCTTCAGATTGCTGCACGAAAACAACTCCGGCTTATATCAAGGCCTGACAATCATCAGCGATGCAGATGACACATTCAGTTATGCACCGACACTAGTTCCATTTGACCTGACCAGATACACTTTCAGCGTGTCGAATCTGGCCGCAGGTAACTACACTTTGCAATTCAACCTGATTGCTGGTGGCCACTACGAAGGTAGCTATACCATCAACCCAATCACGGTGCCAGTACCAGAGCCAGAAACATACGGCATGATGTTTGCCGGTTTGGCTTTGATGGGTACGATTGCTGTCCGTCGTCAAAAGAAAAACTAATTTGAGGCGTTAACGCTCAATAAAAAAGCCTGCAGATGCAGGCTTTTTTATTATGTCGCGCGCACTCAAACAGGCGACATCGCAAACAGTTTACGCACCTGATCTAAATCGTCTTGTGTATCCACACCACTGGCAGGCGCATGTGCTGTCACGGTCACCGCAATTTGATAGCCGTGATATAACACACGCAATTGCTCCAGACTTTCGATTTTCTCCAGCGCAGTCACCGGCAAACTCGCGTATTGCTTGAGAAAACCAACCCGATAAGCATAAATGCCAATGTGGCGGTGAGCAACCAGATGCTGCCTATGCTCGGCATCACGCGGAAACGGAATCGGGGCACGGCTAAAATATAAAGCCTGCTGTTTGGCGCTTAAAACGACCTTCACTACGTTAGGGTTATCAAAAGCATCCGCGTCATGCATGGCATGACAAGCCGTGGACATCACAGCTTGCGGGTCGTTGGCCAAGGTTTGTGCGACTTCATTGATCAGTACTGGGTCAATCAGTGGCTCATCGCCCTGCACATTCACTACAATCATCTCATCCGGCCAGCCCATATTTTCTGCCACTTCAGCAATACGATCGGTGCCAGAGACATGATCCACCCGCGTCATCATCGCAGCGATGCCGTACGATGCGGCAGACTGCATAATATCGTCATGGTCTGTTGCGATCACAATGTCGCTGGCGAGGCTTTTTGCCGCTTGCTCGGCAACGCGGATCACCATCGGCTTACCGGCAATATCGAGCAATGGCTTGCCCGGCAAACGGCTACTGGCAAAACGGGCGGGAACAACAATCTTAAACATGCTTATTCGCTGTATTCTTGTTCATCCAGGCGGCGCGCCTCATCTTCCAGCATCACCGGAATCCCATCACGCACCGGATAAGCCAAACGCGCACTCTTTGAGACCAGCTCCTGCTTTTGTTTATCGTAAACCAACGGCCCCTTGGTCACTGGGCAGACCAGAATTTCCAATAATTTAGGATTCATTTCATACTTCCTTTGCGTTGTTGCATAGATTGTTTCAATCGCTCGACAACATAGTGTGTCAGTGGCTGGTTATGTCCAATTGGTTTAAGCTCAGCACTCACAGGCAGAAACCAGGCATCATCCACGCCCAGCTGCTGACATTTTACGGCATCTTTCTCGGTCATCAGGATGGTTTTTCCGCGTAGCGCTATAAAATCTGCCTGCGTGTAAGCATGATGGTCTGCCAGCGCCCGCTGCTCGAAGCCTAAGCCCATGCTTGCCAGCAAATCAAAAAAACGCTGTGGATGACCGATGCCAGCCATCGCTACCAACGGTTGTGCGCGTAGATCTGCCTGCGTAGCTTCAGTTGCAAAATCTGCGACGGATGTCCAGACGCCTACGCGTAACTCAAGTTGGTAAGTGGCTGCATGTAATGGTGCTGCGGGCAACTGACCGGTCTCGATGACAAAGTCTACCCTATTCAAACGGCCTAGCGGCTCACGCAAAGGGCCCGCGGGCAACAATCGGCCATTACCCATGCCTAATGGCCGCTGCACCACGGCAATCTCAATATCGCGCTGTAAGGCATAATGCTGCAGGCCGTCATCACAGATTAAAACATTCACCTCAGGGTGCGCTTTGAGCAATGCCAGACCGCCAGCGGCACGCACAGGGTCTACCCACACCGGGCAACCCGTGCGGCGGGCAAGCAATACCGGCTCATCACCGCACAGTGCAGGCGCACTCTCAGCGCTAACTTCGCCTTGATGCTGACTACCGTAGCCACGGCTCAAAATACCGGGGGCATAACCGGCCGCACGTAATTGCTGCGCCAGATAAACCACCAATGGCGTTTTACCAACACCGCCAACAGAAATATTACCGACCACAATCACCGGCACCGGTAAGCGCCGGCTTGAGAATAGTCCAACCTTGTAGCAACAGCGCCTGGTCGCGGCCAGCAAGGCAAACAGCCATGACAACGGCAGCAACAGGCATTGTGCCCAGCCTGTTGTTTGCCACTGTTGCTCAAACCAGGCGCGTAACATTAGTCGTCTTGAAACTGCTTATGATACAGCCTGCTGTAATAGCCGTTCTGTGCCAGCAAGGTCTGGTGAGAGCCCGTTTCGATGATACTGCCGTGATCCATGACAAAGATTCTGTCGGCGTTCTCTACCGTGCTCAATCGATGCGCAATCACAATCGTCGTGCGGTCACGCATCAGGCGATCCAGCGCCATTTGCACATGCAACTCTGACTCACTATCCAGCGCCGAGGTCGCCTCATCCAGCAACAATACCGGCGCGTTCTTTAAAATGGCGCGAGCAATCGCCAGGCGCTGGCGCTGGCCACCGGAGAGACGTACACCGCGGTCGCCAATCTCACTCTGCAAGCCTTGCGGCATTTGCTGGATAAACTCCCAGGCATTCGCCGCTTTCGCCGCGTCAATCACCTGTTGCTCACTGGCATCACGCAATGCGCCATAGGCAATATTATTAAAAATGGTGTCGTTAAATAACACAATATCCTGGCTCACCAGCGAAAACTGCGCGCGCAAATTGTCGAGTTGATAATCCCGCACATCGTGGCCATCCAATAACACTTGGCCTTGTTGCGACTCATAAAAGCGCGGCAATAAGTTCACCAGCGTGGTTTTGCCGCTGCCAGAGCGGCCAACCAGCGCGACCTTTTCACCTGCCACGATCTCAAAACTCAAGCCAGACAAGGCATCTTTTTTGGCTTGCGGATAACGCACTGTCACTTGCTCAAAACGCAAGGCGCCTTGGGCACGCGCGACTTGGTAACGGCCTTGATCGACTTCATTTTCAATATCCAGCACATCAAACACACTTTGTGCGGCCGCGAGGCCAATCTGCAAGTCTTCATTGGCGGCAGTGATATGTTTAATCGGCGCAATCAGCATCATTAATGCGCCAACAAAGGCAGCAAACTCACCTACCGTAAACTGCGCCAGCGCGTAAAACACCACCAGACCCAAGGCCACGGCAGACAGCACCTCAATCACAAAACTGTTCAAACCAGAAATTCTGGCCGTGCGTAACTCCAACTGACGATTACGGCTGACCACTTCACCAAAACGGTCATTTTCAAACGCCTGTGCACCAAAGATTTTGACGATGCGTTGCGCGGCAATGGCTTCTTCTGCCGTTTTAGTAATTTCACCTACGGCTTGTTGCACTTTTTTGGCATTGGTGCGCAATTTAGGCGTGGTGCGCGCGAGGTATAGGCCCATCAACGGGGCCACCAGTGCAAAAATCAGGGTTAAACGCCAATCAAGATACAGCATGTAGCCAATCAGGCCGATCACCGTTAGCACATCGCGCAACACATTAAGTGCAGAACGGGTAACAACGGTAGACAGGCGCTCGATGTCATAGGTCATTTTAGACACCAGCAAGCCATTGGAGTTAGCATCAAAAAAACTCACTGGCAACATCAACAACTTGGCAAAAATCTGCTTGCGCAGCACTTCTACCACGCGTCTGGCTACAGTGCGCAAACTATACACAGAAAAGAAACCAGCCACAGCCCTGATCGCCATCAGGCCAAACAACATCAACGGCAGTACATAAGCCTCATGATCAACAGACTTGGCAAAGCCTTCATCGGTCACTTTTTTGATTAAGGCCAGAAACAAGGTATTGCTGGAGGCGAGAATCGCCGTCGACAGCATAGATAATGCAAAATGCATTTTATAGTGCCAGGCATAGGCAAACAGTCGTTTGTAGAGCAGCACCGGATGGGTCGTAATGACCGGTTCAGAAGATGATTTTCGCGCCATGCAGTTGTCTCGGGCAGTCTAAAAACAAACAGCCCGCCAAGAGTGACGGGCTTGTTGATGGATCACATCCATGTGTGTCCAGGGAGTCATTAACGGGAATTCACCTGCGTCGCAAAAGTAATATGAGTGTAGTTGGCCATGCGCGACGCTTCCATGATGTTCACCACCGATTGATGTGTCGCTTTGGCATCGGCATTGATGATAATGGTAGGCTCTTTGCCGGATGGCCCATTCGCACCTGCTTGCGTCAATGCCGCCGATAAATCAGACACCACTGCGCCGTTGGCCTCTTTGCCATTGACCAGATAACGGCCATTGGCATCGACCTCAACGGTGATGGTCAACGGTTTCTCTTGTGGGGCGCTGGCATCGGCGGTTGGCAAATTAATTTGTAACTCGCTGGTGCGTGAGAAAGTAGCGCTCACCATCAAGAAAATAATAATCACCAGCAGCACGTCAATCAGTGGAATAAAGTTGATTTCCAACTCTTCGTTACGGACACCACGTTTGAAATTCATGACATTGCCTTTGTATTCAATCTGATCGCGACCATTTTTCGATGCTTACTAGCCACGATCACCATGGATGATTTCTACCAATTTAATCGCCTGCTGCTCCATGTCGACCAACAAACCATCAATTTTGCCGCGGAAATAACGGTAAGCAATCATGGAAGGCACCGCCACCACAATACCCGCCGCCGTGTTATACAGCGCCACAGAAATACCGCGTGCAAACTGGGCGACGTCGTGACCGCTATTGGTGAATGAACCAAACAGTTCAACCATCCCGATCACCGTCCCCAGCAAACCGAGCAATGGCGCCACCGTTGCAATTGTACCTAGCGTTGGCAGGTACTGCTCCAGCTTGTGAGCGACCGCGCGGCCAGTTTCTTCAATCGCTTCTTTGGTCACTTCACGTGAGTTGCCCATATTGGCCAAGGCACTGGCGAATACTTTGCCTAACAAGGAGTGTGCTTCCAGTCGGCTCAGCGTTTCGCGCGTGACTCCGCCCTGCTTTAACCAATTTTGCACTTCTGGCAGCAATTGCTCAGGCGTGACAACTGAAGCTCTTAATGCCCAGCATCGCTCGACAATAATGGCGAAGGCAATCACGGAGGCAATAATCAGAGGCCAGATGGGCCAGCCGGCCGCTAAAATAATTTCCCACACAGCAAACACTCCTGTTGTTTTTAAACTTTCGCTACTTTAGCGTTAACCTGGCCTGAGGGCAAGTTTTGTGCGGTATCTATCTAGTTACAATGCGTTTGCAGGACGACGGTCGAGTGCCTCCCAATAATGTGGTTCAGCGGCGCGCCAGCGAGTGACTTGTGGCCGCGCGCCCTTGGTGAAGTCCAGCACAACGGCCCCATCCTCATCCGAGCGCAGTGTGTGGCTACCGAGCGCTTGGTATCTGACCATCACGGCTGGCTTGGGGTGGCCAAACCGGTTGAGATAGCCCACCGTGGCAATCGCAACCTCGGGTTGCACTTGTTTGAGAAAGGCCAGACTGGAGGAGGTCTTGCTGCCATGGTGCGGCATGGTCATGACATTGGAACGCAACTTCTCCGGCGCAGAATCAAGCAGCGCTTGCTCGGCATACTGCTCAATATCACCGGTTAATAACAAGCTGCCGTGCGCAGAAACCACCTGAATCACACAGCTTTTGTCATTATCACGGATGCCTACTGCCAAGGCCTGCGCAGGATAAATCACCCGAAAAGTCACTTGATCCCATTGCCATTGCTGACCTGCATGACACGTAAATCGCGGCATGTGCGTCGCCTTTGGAACAGACTGTAACTGTGTAAAAAAAGCCGCCTCGGGGGTCAGTGAGCTAAGAATTTTTTTAGCAGGCACCCCAGCCAGCACAGAGGCCATGCCGCCGACATGATCATTATCATCATGCGAGACCACCGCCAAGTCTAACTGTTTGACACCTAAATGGCGTAAATAAGGCAACACAATGCGCTGACCAGCGTCACTTTGCTCGCTATAGACAGGCCCGGCATCATATAGCAGCGTATGCTGCGCTGTTTGCACCAGCACACTCAAACCTTGTCCGACATCGAGTACCGTCACCCGCATTTGGCCTGGCTGCAAGCGCGCGGTGGCTGGCAAGCATAGCGGCAACCATAACAACAGACCAGACCAGCGCAAGGGCCATCCACGCGGCATCAGCCACCACAGCGTGCCCAGCATCGCCAGCAGCCAAGCCCACATCGGTGGCGTCGCCACATAACTCACCGCCCAAGGCAATTGCCGCAGCCACTGCAACGCGTGCGCGCAGCCCTGCCATAAGCCAGCAGCCAGTTGTAACAAAAAGTCTATCGGCAGCACCGCACCCGCAATGGCCAGCGGCACCACGCCCAAGCTCACCATGGGGATCGCCAGGCCGTTCGCAAGCGGAGAAACAAGTGATAACTGGTTAAAAAACATTACCAGCACTGGCACAAATGCAAGCGTAATAATCCATTGCGTCTGCAGCGCACTTTGCCACCAGCCAGCCTGGCGCAAACGACCGCCCATGGCAAAGGCCAAAATAGCCACCGCCCCAAACGATAACCAGAAACCGGGCGCCATCACAGCCCAAGGGTCTAGCAACAGCACCACCCACATAGCCACACAGAGGACCCATGAAAAAGGTAATCGGTGTTTTAAGCTCAACATCACCAACACGGTGAGCAGCATGTAGAGCGTGCGCTGGGTGGGCACAGAAAACCCGGCCAGCGCAGAATAAGCAATGGCGACCAAGGCACCGCCAGCACTCGCTGCCAGACTAGAGGGTAATCGTAGCGCCCAACTTGGCCGTAATCGCCATAACCAACTGGCGCATAGATAGCCTAATGAAGCCAGCATCGTAATATGTAAACCTGATATCGAAACCAGATGATTGATACCGGTATCGACAAACAATTGCCAGTCAGCACGCGCAATCTGGCTATCGTCGCCAATCACCAGCGCACGCAACACCGCACTGGCTAGCGTACTACCCAAGACCTGCTCAATACGGTCACCCACGTTGGCGCGCCAGCGCGCAATCAACGCGGCAGGCTGCCAAACCAGTGAATGTAATTTGCGCATAGGCGCTTTGCTAACAATAGAGCCACTGGCACCAATCTGATTGGCCAGGCACCAGGCAGCATAATCAAAGCCGTGTGGATTACGCGTCGCATGTGGCCGCTTGAGCCTGACACTGAATTGCCAGCGTTCACCCGCTTGCAAACGCGGCATAAGGGCGGCCGGTTTTGCCGTGTCACCGCGATAAGACTGCTCATACAAGCTGAGGCGCAGTCTTGCTGGTAACGGACAGGAGCGGTTAAAGCTATGCTCAATCGCCATGTCTACATGCTGACCACGTGCATCACGCTCGGGCACGCTGACAATTACACCCCGCACTTGAATCACCTGCTGCTCACAGGCCGCAGGCAACGCCGATTGTAACCGCCACCAGGCGCGCGCTTGCGCGTAGGCAAAGGCCAGGGCGGCAATCAGCAACATCAGCCACAGCCTGCGCAACCATGTTTGAATCGGGAAAGAAAAAGAAAGGCCGGGGACTGTTGCCAGTCTGCGGCTAAATCGCAATAGGCCCAGCGCGACGAAGGCTGCCAACCAGCCTAGCCACGCCGTCAGCGACCATAGTTGCGATTGCTGCTGAAACAGCCAAACTCCAAACAGTAATCCGACTGTGGCGCCTGGCAGCATGCGGTCACGCTAACTGGCTGTCACATCCTGTGGCGCAGCGGCCATGGCTTGCAGCGTGCCATCTTGCAAACGATATTGCCGGTGCATACGCGCCGCCAATGCTAAGTCGTGCGTGACCACCACCAGCGCCGTGCCTTGTTGTGACTGTATATGCAGCAACAACTCAAACACCTGCTCAGCGGTTTGTCTATCCAGGTTGCCCGTCGGCTCATCGGCCAGGATACAACGCGGCTGTGTTACCAGCGCACGTGCCAGCGCGGCACGTTGGCGCTCACCGCCTGAGAGTTCACCAGGCGTGTGCTCCAGCCGGTGTGACAAGCCAACCAGTGACAAATAGTGCTCAGCCTGTGCCAGTGCTTCTAATCTCGGCATGCGGCGAATCAACAGCGGCATCGCCACGTTTTCCAGCGCACTAAACTCTGGCAGCAAATGGTGAAACTGGTAAACAAAGCCCAGATACTGGTTGCGCATGCCGCTCTTGTCACGCTCAGACAAACTAGCTAGCGGCTTGCCCAACCATGCCACCTCGCCTTGCGTAGGCGCATCCAGCCCACCCAGCAAATGCAGCAAGGTGCTTTTACCACTGCCTGACGCCCCCACGATCGCCACATGATCGCCAGCGGCTAATTGCAGATCAACACCGGTCAATACCGAGGTATCCAGCCCTTGATAGGTTTTTGCCAGGCCCTGGCATTGCAATATCAACTCACTCATAACGCAAGGCCTCCGCCGGATTCATGCTGGCCGCACGCGCGCTTGGGTACAAGGTGGCGACCAGGCTCAGTAAAATAGACAAACCGACAATCGCCGTCACATCTGACCACATCAGTTTTGAGGGTAAGTCACTGATGTAATACACATCTTTTGACAAAAACTGCACGTTAAATGTGCGCTCTATCCAGGGCACCACGGTTTCAATATTCAACGCCAATATCACGCCCAGCACCGCACCAGACACCGTGCCTATGATGCCTATCATCGCCCCTTGCACCACAAACATCTTGCGGATGGCTTGCGGCGTGGCGCCCATGGTGCGCAAAATGGCAATATCCGCGCGCTTGTCGGTCACCGCCATCACCAGCGTAGACACAATATTAAACGCCGCTACAGCCACAATCAGTGCCAGAATAATAAACATCACGCGCTTTTCAAGCTGAATCGCTTTAAAGAAATTGGCGTGCTGTTGTGTCCAGTCTGTCACGTAATAGTTAGGGCCCAATGCCTGGACCAGCTCGCGGCTGACACGGTCGGCCATAAACAAATCGGCCAGCTTCAAGCGCAGGCCAGATACCTGATCCCCCAGGCGATACAACTTGGCGGCATCATCGAGGTGGATCAACGCCAGCCCGGCGTCATACTCATACATACCGACCTGGAAAATACCCGCCACCGTAAACTGCTTGATGCGCGGCACCAGCCCGGCCGGGGTCACCTGCCCTTGCGGCGCCATCAACACCACTTTTTCACCGACACGCACACCTAGCGCCATAGCGAGGTCTGAGCCAAGCACGATATTAAATTGCCCGGCCTGCAAATCTTTTAACTGGCCAATTTTCATCTGGGTCGAAAGCTCGGACACGCTAGCCTCCTGCGCAGGCAACACGCCGCGAATCAGCACGCCCTGCACGGCCTGGTCATAGGTAAGCATGCCCTGCGCCATGATATACGGCGCAACCCCTTCAATTCGGCTGGCCACAGCCTTGGGCGGAATCGATTGAATCTGCTGCTGCAAATCTTGCCAGCCCGCCAGGCCCACATCAAAGCCACGCACCTCAATATGCGAGGCCACGCCCAGAATGCGTTTGCGCAATTCGTCCTGAAAGCCGTTCATCACCGACAGCACCACAATCAATGCCATCACGCCCAACGCGATGCCGACCATGCTGGTGAGTGAGATGAAGGAGATGAAATGATTGTTACGCTTGGCGCGCGTATAGCGCCAGCCTATCCAGTATTCATAGGGCAATCGTTGCAGCAGCGATTGGCCCAAGGCAGAAAGTGTGTTCTTCATGCCCGAATCTTAACAGCTTTTAATGGCACAGCGGAACCAGCACACACGTAAAGTCATGCTGCACACAGCTTTTCTGACGACCCATGTCAGCCTTATCTGACCTCAAGTTAGTCCACACGCCGACTGAGCCCAGGCGTTTTTATCTTTAACATGCAACACAGGTTAATGACCTGAACACCATTCTTAAATTGAGGAGATTCAACATGAATAAAGATATTTTTGAAGGCAACTGGAAACAACTCAAAGGCAAAGTGCAGGAGCAATGGGGCAAGTTGACCAACGATGATCTGGATGTGATTGAAGGCAAGCGCGATCAAGTCGCCGGTAAAATCCAGGAGCGTTATGGCATCACTAAAGACGAAGCTGAGAAGCAAATCAGGACCTGGGAAAGCAAGCATAAGCACTAGGCTTAATTAGCAACCCGAAACCCGTGCTCAATTGTGCGGGTTTTTTATTGCAAACAACAGTGCCACTTAGCCAAGCAGGATGACTACCAAGAAAAATATCCCTTTATATTGAAAAATATAAACATATTGTTTACACTAAATACATGATCATTGATTTTGCAGATGCAGAAACGGCGCGCCTCTTTGAAACAGGCAAATCGCGCCGCTTACCACCTGAAATCATTAACCGTGCCATCATGCGCCTGACACAGCTACAGGCGGCAACCAGCATAGACGACATGCGATTACCGCCCTCTAACCATTTAGAGGCACTTTCTCATGATAGAGCTGGTCAATGGAGTGTACGTATTAACCAACAATGGCGCCTGTGTTTTAAGTTCTCGCATGGCGAAGCCTCGGCAGTAGAAATCGTCGACTACCATTAACAGCGCAGCCAAAAGGAACAAACAATGAATATCACAACCCCAGAGAATGGCATGCCAGCCCTACATCCAGGTATATTCTTGCAAGAAATTCTGCAAGAAATGTCCATGCCGCAAGCAAGCTTTGCCAATACACTGGGCGTCTCCAGCATGCGTATTTCGCATGTGATTAGAGGCAAGCGCCCAATTACCGCCGACCTTGCTTTGCGTATGGGGCAAGCCCTTGGGCAAAGTCCGCAATACTGGATGAACCTGCAAGCCAGCTATGACCTAAAAACAGCGCAGGCAAATTTGGCTGATACTTTGCGTCATATTCCATTACTGCAGCCAGCGGCTTGAGTGCGTCTAAAGGTCGAATCCTCGAACCAAATTAACTAAACGAGCGATATTCATCTGCGGTGACCACTGTGTCGTAACCACCAACAGCGTTATCTTGATGCCTATTAATGCCGGTGTACTCCAAACTGGCATCCTCATACCGTTTAAACTTAAATACGGCGTCATTCATGAGCGCGCTGTTGAACACTCCCAAACTGACCAGCAACTCAAAGTCCTTTTGCGTTAAACCGGTGACCTTTTTAAATAAGTCCGGCTCAAGTTGCACAATCACGTCTTTTAAACTGTATTCACGATAATCCGTCAAATACATAAAAATCGGGATGCGGGTGGCAAACTTAATCAACTTTTCCTGAATTTGTTTACGCAGGCTCTTGAACTCTTTTTCTTCTTCAGTCAGTTGCTTTTTTTCCTCACGGCTCAAATCCCGCTCATTGGCTTCTGCTTTGGTTTTTTTAACCGATTCGGATTTATTAATGATTGTCTCAATATCCTGATTCAGGCTTCTAAAACCCTCAATGTTCATCAGTGCCTGCATGGCAGCTTCATTTTTCATGAGCTTTTCAAGCGTATTATTGTCAACATTTACTAGCAATGCACTTTCCCATCGGCGCGCCAACAAAGTAGCCGTCGTGCCGCTCATGGCCATATCCAAAATGCCTGCCGCGTCTATCTCTTTCATCGCGCTACCGTCATACGCCAGCACAGGCAAAAAGTGAATGAACTCAGCCACTTTTTTCTCTGGGTTGCTTTCATCCACATTTAAGCGGCAGCTGTAATCAGCAATCTGGCGCAAAGCACGGTCTGGTGCAAAGTCAAATACATAGCAAACATCTTTAACTATTTGCTCATGATTAGGGTCGTTGGGGTCATGATTACGTAATACCCAGGGCGTTTGTACACGAAAAGCTGCCTGAAAATAGGTCTCCGGGCTGCTGGCATTCCGCAACATCAAAATACCTGTCCACGGTGGCACGGAAACACCAGTCGTCAATTTACCGCATGACAGTGTGATAGTTTTAGTAGTCAGTGCATCTTGCATAGCAGCTTTAACTGGCTTCAATGCATCCACTCCCATTCCAGCGTCTGCACCCGCACAAATCACCACTTTATAATCATGATAAAACTTGTTTTGTTTTTGGCTCAATAAATTGGCCATGGCGTGGCAAGCCGCCACATTCGGTAAAAACCAAAAGGTATGTGAAAGCACATTCAGCAAACGTACGTCTGAGAACGGCATAGGAGGCTTTTCCGCCCCCAACTTCAAGTTATCAATCGTAGTTTCTGCAAATGCGCCACGTATCAAATCAAGCCACTTTTGCACTTCATTTTCATAGCTAAATTTAGCTAACGCACCCTCACCAATGGCTGAAAAAAACAGGTTTAAATCAAACTGGTTGAACTCGCCCTTTAGCGCAACTTCACGAATAGCATCCGGCAGCTGATACGTAAGCATCACCATTTTTGGCAAACTGGCATACGGGTTACTGTCACTAACACCAGTCTTTTCAGGCCAATGCTCCTTTTCGCGCTGCTCGTCCGAATACGTCCAGTTATAAATCTGCTCTTCAATAAACTCACCACTCGAAATGGCTCTAAACGGCGTGCCTGAGAGATACAAATAATGCCCGGTGGTAATCGGCATATTGCCCTCTTCAAAATACTCTAGACCATCCCCTAGCTCATTGGCAGCCACCTGTTTATCTTCACCCTCAAACAACTCCTTGGCGCTTTCGCGCCACGCGCCATAGTGGTATTCATCAAACACCACACAATCCCAGTGAGTGGTATGCACCCACTCATTTCTGGCTTTAATACCACCAGCCGTGTTTTTGCCTAAATAATCCTGAAAAGAACCAAAGCACACAATAGGTTTATTTTTATCAGCCTCAGCAAACTGTAAACCTTCACGGCTGATAAATTGCCAGTCAGCAAAATCTACATGGTTGGCTAAGTCTTCCTCCCACGCGTTTTGAACAGCAGGTTTAAAAGTGAGGATTAAAATTTTGTGCCAGCCCATTTTTCGGGACAACTGATAAGTCGCAAAGGTTTTGCCAAACCGCATTTTGGCATTCCACAAAAAATGGGGAGGTGTATTTTTATTTTCGGCCTTAAATGTCGTAAAGTAGACTTGCGCCTTTTCAATCGCGCCCTGCTGCTCGGGACGCAAACCAAATATCAGATTACGCTTAGCCTCAACGCGCAGGCCTGTTTTCACCTCATAAATAGCCGACTTTACTTCTGCCAAACTACACTTAAACCATTCGCCTGCCACACGCTCAATCTTGCGTCTTTCAAGCACTTTATGAATATGATGATCTTTAAAGAACGTGCCATCCTCACGTATGGCCAGCTCATCCAACTCAATAGTGTATGTTTGATTGGGCAACACCGTGGGGTAATGCTCTGCCATGCGCGCTGCCACAGAACGCGTGGTAAATCCTACCTTTAAACAATCAGGGAACTGGCTATCAGAATATGCGTAAACGCGAGGCGGTTGGAGTGGCTGAAACAGGCTTTCAATCATTGGCCAGTTCCATAGGACGAATCAGGGTGTCTATAAAATCTTGCTCGTCTTTGGTAATTCCATATTTTGTGTATAACTTTTCGTCTGTCCACTCTTCATTTGTGTTTAAAAGAGGTACGAAATTATAGGTTTTCTGTGTGACATGCTGGGTTGGCTTTAAAAGTAAGACCATAAATCTAAAAAACTTGGTCCTCATGTAGTTTGAAACTACCAGACATTCACTTCGACTTTTGAAGGGCCCAACGACTAAATATGTTTCAGTACAGCACGAATTTGGCTCAGAAATAATTGGTTTGCTTAGTATCAAATGAGGGTACGAGTCATCGCCTGGACTAGAGTAAGGCACAATAATCTTAAATTGCTCGATCCAAGCACTATTTTTTTCAATTTGACTAATAGAAACGTACCCTGTGTTACCAAATCTGTATAAGGAGATATTTTGAGAACCTGAAATGTTTTCAGTGAATTCTTTAAAATTTGTAGCTAACCCAAAAGGTTTTCTAGAACTAACAAGCCTTGAAAAAGGTGTTTCTTTGTGCATTTGAACTTTTCTGAGAATATTTACAGCTTTATTAAACCTTATGAACACTTCAGAATTATTTTCTAAAAGAGGCCTTGTTATTGTGTTCACTTGACCACTTCTATAATTAGTAACCTGACAGTGTCCTTTGTGCTCTTTATCCCAAAGAAAATAGCAGACACCACCTCTGATATTAATACCAGCAAAACAATCCGTTGTATCTGGAAAATCGTGTATTTGTGATAATCGATCATCTTTTAGCATCTCCAATCTAAACTCATCCAGTCCCTTTCCTCCTGAATACCAACGTGCTGGAACAATCATGGATAAATATCTTGGGTTTAATTTTTTTGCTTGTTGTATAAAGTTTGGATAAATTGGTGTCGCACTGGCCTGCGCACCTCCATCGCTCAATTGATACGGTGGATTTCCAACAATCACATCAAATTTCATATCTTTTCCAAAAATACTGCTCGGGTTATCTAAGTGAATAAACTCATAAGCGTGACTTTCTAAGCTATCTGCACGGTCATGCACTTCTTGACTAGCGCCGCAAAATTTGCATTTTCCGTTTTGCCAGATGTGTTTAATGGCTTGGTAACGAATATTGCCTTGCGGGGTGTTAAAGCTGTTGCAAATTGAAAACGGGCTATTGGCAGTTTTAGAGCAATACACGCTGCGTCGTGCCAACAAGGCAGTAAGGTCAGTAATAGCAATGCCAAACAGTTGCTGCGTAAAAATATGATTGAGACGGGTTTGCTGGTCTGGAATCTGACTCTTTAAGCCTTCATTTAGTCGCTTGGCGATTTCACGTAAAAACACACCGCTTTTGGTCACTGGGTCTAAAAACCTAGCTTCTTTGTTTTGCCAAAGTTCAGCAGGAAGCAAATCCAGCATGTTGTTCACTAGTTCTGGCGGGGTAAATACCTCATCGTTGCTCAAATTAGCCAGACAAGTGAGTACATCAGGGTTGTATTGCTGCGTGAGTTCAACCGCCATGTTTAAACTCGTGGCTATTCAACTCTAAAAAATGTGCCAGTGGATAATCTTTGACTGGCTCTGGCAGATAGGCCTCTTCGCCCAAGTCTGAGAACAAAGGTAGGGCTTGCGAGTCTGCGCGGTCTATGAGGTGGGCAAATTTAAAGTCGCGGCGTTTGATTAAGCTGCCATTAACTGCCGACCACTCACTGAAAATAATGGGATTGATCGGCTCGCTGACGGTTTTGAACGTGAGCGCGTCGCCATGCAAAATATTGCGACTTAAAATAAAGCGAACGGTGGCGCGGCAAGCCTCTTTACAAGCAGTCTTGTATAGCTGGTGGTATTGCGCATCAAACAACTCAAAAAGACGCAGCTGACATGCGGTAACGTTGTCTGCCAGCAACTCAATCCCGTAAATCGAACCCACGGCCACCACGGCGTATCGCTCATATTCCAACTGTGATTTGCCATATTTGCCCTTAATCACGGTAAGTTTACGGTCAAGAATCTCCACCAGAAAATTACCTGTGCCACAGGCTGGCTCCAGAAAACGGGAGTCAATACGCTCGGTCTCTTGCTTCACTAGGTCGAGCATGGCATTGACTTCGCGCGGATGAGTATAGACCTCGCCATGGTCTGCAACACGCTGCTTAGAAACGACTTGGTTAACTGACATGCACTTGGTTACCAAATTAATGTAACCATTAGTTTAGTTTAAAACGTAACTATATCAAAACAACAGTTACGTAACTTCCAGTTAAAAGCACATTAAATATGTGCATGAATAAAACGAAAGAAAACTTTGCGGCTAGACTTATCGCAGCAATGACTGAACTTGGTTATGAACCAAAACCAGCTGTGCTTGAAAAACAATTCAACTTACATTACAACGGTGATCCCATGACTTTGCATGGAGTAAGAAGATGGCTTAGAGGGGAAACATTACCCTCACAAGACAAGTTGATTGCACTTGCGGAATGGTTACGTATTCCGCCTGATGAGTTACGCTATGGTGCGGAAATAAAAACAGAAATCCAACAAGCTCGAAAGCACTGGGATGATGCAATTCAACATCATGAAAGAGAAACTTTTGAAGCCTTCTTATCCCTACCCGCGGCCCAAAAGAAAGTTGTCCGGGAAGTTATTCTTGCATTTAAAAAAGCATTTAGTTAAAGCGCTTAATACTAAGCAAAAGCCCGCTCCAAAAAATGGTGCGGGCTTTTCTTTACCGAAGCATTTTTAGCCGGTATTGCGCAAACTGGTGGCAATGCCATTAATGGTCAGTGGAATCGCCCATTTCAGTTTCTCATCGGTTTCACCATTGCGGTAGCGCTGGATCATTTCTACCTGCAAATGATTCATCGGGTCAAGATACGGCAAGCGGTCGCGGATAGATTTGGCAATCACCGGCTGCGTGGCCAGGCGTTGTGTGGTGCCTAGCAACAGGTTAACGGCATCGGTGGTCAATTTATGCTCATGCGCAATGCGGCTGAAAATTTCTTCACGCAGGTCACGGTCTTCGAGCAAATGGGCATAATGGCGCGCCACAATCAAGTCGGTTTTCGCCAGCACCATATCCACATTCTGAATCAAGGTATTAAACAGCGGCCAATGTGCCTGCATCTCATGCAGCATGGCCAAACGCGTCTCTTTTAGTGCAGGGTCTTGCTGCAAAAAATGATGAATGGCACTACCGAGGCCATACCAGCCTGGCAGCAGCAGGCGGCATTGCCCCCAGGAGAAACCCCATGGAATCGCGCGTAAATCTTCAATACGCCGCGTCGATTTACGCGCAGCGGGGCGGCTGCCTAAATTCAGCTCGGCAATCTCGTTAATTGGCGTGGTATTAAAAAAGTATTCGGCAAACCCCGGCGTCTCGTAGACCAGGCTGCGGTAGCTGGTCATGGCGGTGGCAGACAGTGTTTCCATCACGCCTTCAAACGCGCGTCGCTTGCCAGACTCCAGTTGGTCAGCCGGGAACAAGGTCGCATCCAGTGTAGCGGCAATCAGGGTTTCCAGATGCTGGCGTCCGACCACCGGATCGGCATAGCGCGTAGAAATGATTTCGCCCTGCTCGGTGAGGCGAATCTGGCCATCCACCGTGCCTTTGGGTTGCGCCATAATAGCCTGGTAAGTCGGGCCGCCACCGCGCCCCACCGTGCCGCCCCGGCCATGAAACAGGCGCAATTTAACATTGGCCTGGTTGAACAATTCCACCAGTGAGATTTCTGCTTTGTAGAGCTCCCAGTTCGAAGTCAAAAAGCCGCCATCTTTATTACTGTCAGAGTAACCCAGCATCACCTCCTGCTCATTGCCCTGGTAACGAATCACATGGCGGATACCCAGCAGGCTAAGCCATTTCCCCATGATCATGGGTGCATCGCGCAAGTCGGCAATGGTTTCAAACAAGGGCACAATATTTAAATCAACCTGAATATTGGCTGAGCCCCACACACCACGCAGCAACCCTGCCTCGCGCTGTAGCAAGGCCACTTCCAGCAGGTCAGACAAGGTTTCGGTGTGCGAAATAATATATTGGCGCACCGCATGCTCGCCAAAGCGTTCGCGCATCTCGCGCACCGCCACCAGCACACCAATTTCTTTGTGCACCAGCTCTGAGTATTGCTGAAACGGTGAAAACAGCAAGCGCGGCTGCTTGAGCTCCTCGAGCAAAATGCCGATTTTTTCGTCTTCATTAAACCCGGCATAATCAAAATCATGCCCGGCTTTTTGCAATAACTCGGTAATCACCGCTTCATGCACATCTGAGGATTGGCGGATATCGACCGTGGCCAGATGGAAGCCAAAGGTGGCAATGGCCTTGATCAGCTTGCCCAGGCGCGGATAAATCAACGCCTCGCCATGATGCGCACGCAGCGAGTCGGCAATGGTTTGCAAAGGCACCAGCAACGCCTCTGGCGTATCGTAAGGATCCGCCGCCATGTCTTCAGGCAGCACCCAGCCGCCTTGTGGCAGCAGCCTATTCGCCGTGGCCAGCAGACCATCGTAAATACCATTTAGTGCTAAACGATAAGGCTCATCAAGCCGATGTTGCGATTGGTCACGCGAGGCTCTAGTGAGTGGCAACACGGCATCATCCACACCAACCACGCGCGTGGACACCGCCAGCTCGCGTTTTAAGGCTGCCAGCTCCTGCAAATAAAATTTGAACAAGGTGGTTGCCTGCAAACGCACGCTTTCGCGCAACGTCGCCCCGTTCACAAACGGGTTGCCATCACGGTCACCGCCTATCCAGCTACCCATGCGTAAAAAACCGGGCAATGCCACATTGGGCAACAAGTCAGATAAATCGCGCTCTATATCTTGCAGAATTTCAGGAATCACATGCAAAAACGTGGTTTCGTAGTAAGTCAGTGCATTTTCAATTTCATTGAGCACGCTGAGCTTGGAGTAACGCATCATGCGGGTTTGCCATAATGCCGACACCGCGCCTTGCAACAGCAGGCTGTTACGTGCCAACTGGCGATCAGACACCATATGCGCACGCTCGCCCAGCAGCTCGGCAATCAGGCGTTCAATATCGAGCACGCTTTTGCGTTGTACCTCGGTCGGGTGCGCGGTGAGCACCGGCGAAATCAAGGCATCTTGCAATAAGGTTTGAATGGTGTCGGCCGGAATAGCGGCGGCTTTGATTTGTAACCAGGTATAGGCCAGCATGCCGGGCGCAGGTGTATTCTGCTGGCAATGCCCCAATTGCTGGCCATATAAATCCTCAGCCAGGTTGACCAGGTGCTTGAAGTAGGCCAGTGCACGCACCACGCGCACCGTATGCTCCAGGCTTAAACCTGCCAGCAACTGCTCAAGATCAAGCGAGGCCTGCTGGTCATGGGTCTGATGAAAACGCAGGGCGGCTTGACGGATAGCCGCGATTTTTTGCGCCACCTCTTCACCTTCGACGGCCAGAATTGCCTTGTCGAGCAACGCACCCAGTAATTCAATGTTTTCGGTCAGTTGGGTTTCTGCTGAAACCATCGCCGCTGAAACCATGGCACTGGCCGCAAGTTTTTTGTTCATGGTGCCTCTCCTCTAGCTCAATACCAGACTAGCAACAAGCAGGCCATAGTTTAAGATGTCATTTTTTACTTTAAAATCATAATATTATAAAAATTCAACGCCGCATACGCACTACCATCAGGCGGCAACATGCACTGATTTGGCGCTGACCATGACGCGCTTTTTATGCAAAGCGGGCAACGACAAAAAGAGGGCAACCGTAAAATGATGCAAAATTCCGGCTGTACACATCCATGCACAGGCTGAGGCATGCCATGGCTGTGTTTGCTCAGGCATAATAAGCAGATGGCACTCATTAACCTCGATCACTGGATACAACAGATATTGACTGTCTGGCAGTCATTGTCTGTACGAGGTATGTGGCAACAGGATGCGTTTCTGTTATTGGTGTGTTTGCTAGCGTGCCTGCTGCTATTTATCACCGGCACGGTGATTGGCCTGTTTGTGCAGTCGCTATGGGGGATTTTTGTTTCTAGCCGTCGCACGGCCGACGAAGATCATAAATAAACGGCTTGATTAATTACGCGGCAGCGGCTGTCAGCCATTGCTGAATCGCCGCCAGCTCACCTGTGACATCCGGGCCAAACTCTTCATACTGATGACCACCGGTTTTGGCATACCAATACTTGCTATTCCAGCTATCGCCTTCAATTTTATGCAGCACAGCGTGTATCCAGTTGGCCGTGCTGTCACTGTAGTCTTGCGCAATATTGTGGGCGGCGTCCCAATCGCCAGCTTGCGCCAGCGAGACGGCTTCTAACAAATGGCTGTGATTAGACATTCACCGGGTACTCAATGGTCCCCTTCTGAATAAATTCGATTTTATAACCGTCCGGGTCTTCGATAAACGCAATGACGATGGTGCCATGTTTCATCGGCCCGGCTTCGCGCACCACCTTGCCGCCCTGGGCTTTCACCCGCTCACAGGCTTTGTAGGCGTCATCCACTTCAATCGCCATATGGCCATAAGCGGTGCCCATGTCGTAGGCGGTTTTACCATAGTTATAGGTGAGTTCCAGCACGGTATTGTCATACTCGTTGCCGTAGCCAACAAACGCCAGCGTAAACTCACCATCCGGGTAATCCTGGGTGCGGATCAGCTTCATGCCAAGCACGCCGGTGTAAAAATCGATAGAACGTTGCAAATCACCTACGCGCAACATGGTATGTAATACTCGCATGATTAACTCCTTGATATCCGTATGACTTCGTTTTAATTATATGTTTATTGCTTATTTAACTGCGACTGTTAACGACTACTTATCTGCGGTAATCCGCACGTATTTCTCCATGAGCTGCGCTTGTGTTTCAGGGCGATCAGGGTCGAGCGGAATGCAACTGATCGGGCACACTTGCTGGCATTGTGGCTTATCGTAATGCCCAACGCATTCCGTGCACAAGTCAGGGTTGATTTCATAAATCTCGGCGCCCTGCGAAATCGCTTCGTTGGGGCACACTGGCTCACATACGTCGCAGTTAATACATTCGTCGGTAATAAATAACGCCATGGCTGGTTAAATCGGATTCTCTAACATTAAAGATTAAGCGGCAGCCAATTTTTGCTTGATAGCTGTTTCGACGCCTGGTGAGACAAACTGGTTCACATCGCCACCCAGACGCGCCACTTCACGTACCAGGCTAGACGAAATAAACATAAACTCCTCGGCCGGGGTCATAAACAGCGTTTCCAGCTTGGGGTAAAGCTTGCGGTTCATGCCTGCCAGCTGAAACTCATATTCAAAATCACTGGCCGCACGTAAACCACGAATCACCATTTGCCCGCCTTGTGCCTGCACAAACTGCATCAGCAGGCCATCAAAACCCACCACGCGGATATTGCCACCATGAAACACAGACTCAGCCAAAGCCACGCGCTCTTGCAGGCTAAATAAAGTTTGCTTACTGGTGCTGCCCGCCACTGCCACAATCACTTCATCAAACAGATTGGCGGCTCTGCGCACAATATCTTCATGCCCCAATGTAATCGGGTCAAACGTGCCCGGATACACTGCCACTCTGAGTTTACTCATTCACCTTTACCCCGAATATTTTTTAAGGTGTTCCTGACCTATGCTTGCGCTGGCTGCAGCAGATGATAAAACACCTGCCCCGCCTTGCCGGACTTGATCACTTGCCAATCCGAGTCGGATTTTAACGCATATTCTGCTTCTACATACAGCAAACCGTCTTCGGCCAGGTGGCTGGCCAAGTGCGGCAACAACTTATCCAGCCACTGTTTATGGTAGGGCGGATCACAAAAAATCACATCAAAACGCTGCTTGTTTTGCGCCAAAAATTGCAAGGCATCCATTTGCCGGAGGTCAGCCTGCGTTGCCCCCAGCAAGCGCTGGTTTTGCAGCAAGGCCTGAAACGGCGCCTTGGCCAGTTCCAGCATGGTCACCTGCCTGGCATTGCGTGACAAGGCTTCAAACCCCAGGGCACCGGTGCCGGCAAACAAATCTAGGCAGGTTTTGCCTGTCATCTCTTGCCCCAGCCAGTTAAACAAGGTTTGGCGCACGCGGTCAGACGTCGGGCGCAAGCCTTCTGCATCAGGAAACTTGAGTATACGGCTACGCCACACGCCGGCATTCAGGCGAACTTGATTCATGAAAATGGTTCTATTCGTTAGCGACGACAAAGCATGATTATAAAGGCGTTCGTCACCGCGGCCACATTTACATGATGATAGCTATAAATGGATCGTGCTATGATTCATGGCAATTCACAAAGGAAAACAGCATGGAATTTTTATTCGGGTTTGGCATACTGGGCAGCCTGATTGCATTGGCACTGGGGTTATTTTGGGTATGGATGCTGGTCGATTGCCTGGCCAACCAAAGTGAAGACAAACTGGTCTGGTTTCTGGTGATTTTCTTCCTAAACCTGCTGGGCGCATTTTTATACTACCTGCTGGCGCGTAAAAAACGTCTTGCCTGATCACGCATATCAACATTGCGCACATTAAAAAAGCCGACCACATGGTCGGCTTTTTGATTATTCAGCCCCGACTATCACGGTGGCAAAACTTTCCGGATGCACACGCCGCTTAAAGGCATCATTCACTTGCTGCACGGTCACCTTGGCCACCTGGTCGTTAAAACTATCCAGGTAGTCCAAAGGCAGTTGGTAAAAACCGATCATATTCAGGTATTCCAGGATCTTGCTATTGCTGTCTATGCGCAACGGAAAACCGCCGATGAGGTTATCTTTGGCCGCCGCCAGTTCTTTTTCTGTCACGCCCTGCTCCACAAACTGCTGCACGGTATCTTTCACCAGTTTGAGCGCTTCATCGGCCTGCTCCTTTTTGGTTTGCAGGCCGATCTGGAACGGGCCTAACTGGCTCATCGGCATAAAATAGCTATACACACTGTAGGCTAGGCCACGCTTTTCGCGCACTTCTTCGGTCAGGCGTGAGACAAATCCACCGCCGCCCAAAATATAGTTGCCCACATATAACGGGAAAAAGTCGACGTCACCGCGCTTATTGCCGGGCTGCCCCAACAGAATATGCGCCTGCACCGCCGGGTGCGGTATTTTTTTCACGCTGGCCGAGGCAGGTGCCGTCACAGGCGGCACCGCGGCTACCGCAGGCCCTTGCGGCAAGCCGGCACTCAAACGCGCAGCAATCTGTTTAGCTTGCTCGGCGGTCAAATCGCCCATCATGGCGATCACTGCAGACTTGGCCGTGTAGTAGGTTTGGTAAAACTGGCGTAACTGCGCCGCCGTAAGCGACTGCACGGTCGAAATTTCACCGTTTTGATCCAGGCTGTAAGGATGCATACCGTACACAGATTGCATAAAGGCTTTTTGCGCAATGCTGTCAGGCTCGGTTTCAGCCTCTTGCAACGCCGCCACAATGCGCGCCTGCTCACGCGCGAGCACTGCTGGCGGAAAGTCCGGCTGGTGCAACACCAGCGTAAAGGCATCCAGCGCAGCCTGCTGTTCGCTGGTCAGCGTGCGCAACTTGAAACTGGCGCGGTCGGCATCAAAGCTGCCGCCCAGCACGGCGCCAATATCGGCAAAGCGATTAGTCAGCGCCTCTTCTTCCAAACCGCCTGCCACCAGCGCCATCAAATGGTGCGTCACCGCCGCCGTACCGCCGGTGTCAGGGTGGTCATAGGCACTGCCTGCTCGAAAATTAATACTGACATCCATCATCGGCAGCGAGTGGTTTTCAACAAAATACACTTCACTGCCTTCTGCCGTGGTCCAATGCTGGATATTGAGGGCGGCCAAAACGTTTGCTGCATAACTTTGCAACACCAGCGCCAGTACAGCCACTTTTAAAAAACCAATTACGTTCATGCTGTTCCTTGATTCGCCTGCCTGGCAGGCGCATTAAATTAAACCAGTAAAAAATACAATTAGTGCTGATGCGGACGACCAGCGGGTTTCTGATCCGCCGTCATCGGTTGCGGATCGAGGCTGACCAGGGTCAGTTGATCCGGCAACAAATATTTCTTGGCCACCGCCTGCACTTGCTCAGAAGTCACCGCCTGCACCCTGGCGGCATTGTTTTGCAGCAATGTCAGGGGGTAGCGCATGGTTTCCAGTTGCCCGATTTGCATCGCCTGGTAAAACACAGAATCGCGTTTATACACATCCGCCGCAATCACGGCCGCTTTCACGCGATGCAATTCAGCCGCCGTCACGCCGTTATTTTTGAGTTCATCGATTTGCGCCCAAATGGCCTTAATCAATGCCTCCTGCGACACGCCGTCACTTGGTGACGCCGCAACTTCAAACGTCGATGTCTGGCCACGGTTGGTGCTGTCATAAGCGGTATCGATTTCAAGCGCAATCGCCTGTTCACGCACCAGTTTCTGGTTGAGGCGTGAGGCGCCGTTGCCACTTAAAATGCTAGACAGCACTTCCAGCGCATAAGGCTCCCAGCCCTGTTCGCTATAGGCTTCGCCATTTTTGAGGGCGGGCGCATGAAAGCCCATCACAAAATATGGTAACTTGGCTGGCGCCTTCACAATGGCGCGGCGCTCGCCCAATTGCACAGGTTCGACTTGTGGTTTGCGCGCGGGCAAGGGTTTTGCCACCAATTTGCCAAAGTTTTTTTCGGCCATGGCAAACACCTCCTGCGCTTTAACATCGCCGACAACGACAATGGTCGCGTTGTTTGGCGCATACCAGGTGCGATACCACTCACGCGCATCGGCGGCCGTCATGTTTTCCAGGTCATTCATAAAACCAACCACCGGCCGCCCATAAGGATGCGCCCTGTACACCGAGGCTTCAAACTGCTCGTTCACCCGCGATTGCGGCTTGTCTTCGGTGCGCCAGCGGCGCTCTTCTTTCACCACCTCAATCTCTTTGGCAAACTCAGCATCGGTGATTTGCAGATTGGCCATGCGGTCAGCTTCCAGCTTAAACGACAGCGGCAACCTGGATTTTTCCAGTTGCTGAAAATAACAGGTGTAGTCTTTGCTGGTAAAGGCGTTCTCCTTGCCACCGGCCGCCGCCACCTGGCGTGAAAACTGGCCCGCAGGGACTTTTTTAGTGCCCTTGAACATCATGTGCTCCAGCACATGCGCCACCCCGGTTTTGCCATTCACTTCATCCAGAGAGCCCGCGCGATACCAAACCTGAGACACCACCACCGGCGCTCTATGGTCTTCTTGCACAATCACTTTCAGGCCGTTTTTGAGGGTGGTTTGTACGATCTCGGCCTGCCCCTGCACGGCATACGTGCCAATCAGCGCCGCCAATAACCACGGAGACGCTACATTTATCGATGTTTTCATAGTGTGCGATTCAAAGAGTGTCAGATTCAAAATAGAAGAAAAATAATAGGATGCAACCAAGTCTTGCTTGAGACCTGCCCGCAGTTGCGTTAGTTCGGGCAACACAGAAACCGCCTGCCACCTGCGCCTAACCATGGCAGGAAACACCGATTCAGCTTAAAATGACGATATTACCGAGTTTTAAGCCACCATGTTTAATCCTTTTGCTAAAAAATCCGAGCCCGTCACGCCCCCCGCAACCGAAGCCCCAGCCTTAAGCTGGACGCAGCGCCTGAAAAATGGCCTGGCCAAAACACGCCAGCAACTGGGCGGCCAACTCAGCGCCTTGTTTGGCGGCGGCAAAATTGATGAAGACATTTATGAAGAGCTGGAAACCATCCTGCTCACCTCTGACGTCGGCGTCAATGCCACGCAATACCTGCTGGAGCAGCTACGCAGCCGGGTCAAAAAACAGGACTTACAAGACACGATTGCGCTGAAACAAGCACTCAAAGACACCTTGCTTGAATTGCTCGCACCGTTAGAGTCACCGCTGAATGTCAGCGGCCACCAGCCTTATGTGATGATGATGGTGGGCGTCAATGGCGCCGGCAAAACCACAACCATCGGCAAACTGGCTAAATACCTGCAGGCACAAGGCCATAGCGTGTTAATTGCAGCAGGCGATACTTTTCGTGCCGCCGCCCGCGAGCAATTGCAGGTGTGGGGCGAGCGCAACGACGTGCATGTGGTTGCCTCAGAAAGTGGTGACCCGGCTGCCGTGATTTACGACGCAGTGAATTCTGCCATCGCCAAAAAAATTGACGTCGTCATCGCCGACACCGCAGGCCGCCTGCCAACGCAGTTACACCTGATGGACGAAATTAAAAAAGTACAACGCGTGATTGATAAAGCCTTGCCTGGCGCACCGCACGAAATTTTACTGGTGCTGGACGCCAACACCGGCCAAAACGCCGTCAATCAGCTCAAGGCCTTTCATGAAGCGCTAGGCGTCACCGGGCTGGCACTCACCAAGCTGGATGGCACCGCCAAGGGCGGCGTCATCGCGGCCATCGCCCACCTCAGCCAGCAATCTGCCAGCAAAACGCCGGTGCGCTTTATTGGCGTCGGTGAAAGCATTGATGATTTACGCCCGTTTAATGCCAATGACTTTATTGACGCTTTAATTGATGACTAAAACTGATGACCCAGCATAGAATCCTATGATCGTTTTTAACAATGTCAGCATGCGCTATCCCAATAGCGCGCACTTGTTCCGCCAGGTCAGCTTTAGCATAGACAAAGGCGATTTTGTGCTGGTCACCGGAAATTCCGGCGCGGGCAAAAGCACCCTGCTCAAACTCATGGCAGGGATAGAATTACCTTCTAGCGGGCATGTTTTGATCAATCAGCAGGATATCAGCCAGTTGCACCCTAACGCCGTGCCGTATCTGCGCCGCCGCTTTGGCCTGGTGTTTCAAGACCACAAACTGCTGTATGACCGCAATAGTTTTGACAATGTCGCCTTGCCACTGAGCATACAAGGGATTACTGGCGAAGAAGCCGCACGCCGCGTGCGTGCCGCACTCGACAAAGTCGGCTTGCTCAATAAAGAAAAAGCCATGCCTATCACGCTGTCTGGTGGTGAACAACAACGGCTGGCGATTGCCCGCGCTGTAGTTAGCCGCCCATCGATTGTGATTGCCGATGAACCGACCGGTGGCCTCGACCAGGCCGCCTCGCTCGAAATCATGCAGTTGCTCAAAGCGTTTAACGATGTTGGCGTCACCGTGGTGATTGCCATGCATGACGTGACCCAGGTCAGCACCATTGCTTACCGCACGCTGCATATCGATCAGCAAACCATCAGTGCCATGCCGGCACAAACGGCCATGCTATGAGCGCCCGATTAATGAAAGTAAGCGCATGAAAAACTGGCTCAACCAACACGCGCTGGCCATAGACCTGGTCTTGCAGCGCTTAAAAAATCACTGGCTGAATACACTCACCATCTGCATGGTGATCGGCATCACGGTCACGCTGCCCGGCTTGCTGTTTGTCGCACTGGATAACCTGCAAGACATGTCGCGCACCATCAAACAAGATGCGCAAATCAGCGCGTTTCTCAAACCGGCAGTCAATGCCAACCTGATTCAGCGCCTCATCAACGACGTAGAAGCCTTGCCGCAGGTGAAAGAAGTACGTTATGTGCCCAAAGAAGACGCCATCAAGCAACTCGGCGCACAGTTTTTGCAAAAAGACCTGCTGGTAGACTTGCCACAAAACCCGCTGCCAGATGCCCTGTTTATCACGCTGACAGACACCCAACCTACCTCGGTCAAACCGGTGCAGGCAATGTTGCAAAAACGCGGCGAGGTCGAAGAACTGGTCATCGACAGCGTGTGGATTGAGCGTTTACACGCCATGCTGTTGCTGGGTAAACGCATCGCGATTATTTTTGCCAGCCTGCTAGGCATTGCCATGATTACCGTCATCAGCAACACCGTGCGCATGCAGGTGCTCACCCACGAAGCCGAGATTGAAGTCAGCCGACTGATTGGCGCCACACATAGCTTTATCCGCCGCCCGTTTTTATATATGGGCAGCGTTTATGGCTTGGGCGGCGGCCTCATCGCCGTCGCCTTGCTATTCATGATTGTGTGGAACCTGAGGCAGCCAGTGCAATTGCTGGCAAACAACTATCAAAGCAACTTTCAACTGGTGTTTCACCTGTTTAATGTCGGTGGGCTGATGCTGCTTAGCACCATCACCATCGGCTGGATTGCCGCGTTTATTGCGCTGACGCAGAAGCGCTAAGCAAACTGATTGTGCCGATCTGGCATGATTGAGAGCCTAGTAACCCGCTCTTTCAGCGAATCATCTAAAAAATAATTCTTTTTTAGCGCATTGAGTTTGCCGTGGGGTAGAGATATTTTTGCTTTCGCGGCGTAGGGTGGGCATGAATGCCCACGCGGATTTTGTGGTTGTTTGTTAGGTTGCTTTTCGCATTTTCGGCGAGTTACTTTTCTTTGCTTGTAGCAAGCTCGGTTTGTGGAAATATCTATTGCGACCATTCTTTCTTATGCTTGTCCATAAGAAAGAAGGCAAAGAACAAGACACCCTAGCTTCCGCTTGTTTCCTGCGTTGCTCGTCACCGTGGGCGTCCATTGAAACTCGCCCTGACAAGCCACACAAGACATGGCTTGTTGCGGAGCTCAAACAGGCAATGGCCGAAAGCTCCCACGCTGATTGCGCTACTCGGCGCGTCAGATAGGGGCCCATAAAACCACACGCTTTAACTTAACGTGAAACTTTTTACATCGCATCCCGCTTGATCACCGCTACAGAACAATAGAGAGTCGTTTGTTAAGTCTAGCAAGAGTATTGAGCGCGTTACATGTTATATGCTTAACGAGCGTCTAATCGTGGTGGGTTTCAACGGGCCCCTATCTGACGCGCCGAGTAGCGCAGGCAAAATAAGGACAAAGGGAGCGACTGTTCGAATCCCGCAGTAGCTCACGTTGTATGTGAGCTACCAGGTTGAGTTTCGTGACCGCTTATTTTGATGAGCAACGCAGGAAACAAGCGGAAGCTAGGGTGCATTTCTTTTGGTTACTTATTCTTTGGGCAAGCAAAGAAAAGTAACTCGCCTAAAGGCGAAAAGAAACGCCAAATATCGAAACTTAGATCGAAACCTTAGGCAAATAAAATTGCACCCCGCCTGCATCCCGACTGCAACACCTCAGTTAGATCCGAAGCATAGTGGAAACGACTACGTGACTTTACCAATCACTGCGAAACGTAATTCGGCCCGCTTCCACCTTCCGGTGGTACCCAGTTAATATTTTGCGTTGGGTCTTTAATATCACACGTTTTGCAATGGATGCAGTTTTGCGCATTGATCTGCAAGGCTTTCTCGCCCGCCTGCTCAACAAACTCATACACGCCTGCCGGGCAATAGCGTTGCTCTGGCCCCGCATAACGTGGCAGGTTGACGCGCACCGGCATATCGGCAACGCCCAGTTTCAAATGGCAAGGCTGGTGATCATCATGCGCGATATTGCACAAACTCACCGAACTCAGCTTATCGAACGTCAGCACGCCGTCTGGCTTGGCATAAGTTGGCTGGCGGCTGTTTGCCGCATCGGCCAGCGTGGCATGATCTGCGGATGTATGTTTGAGCGTCCACGGCAAAGTGAAACCCCAGCTGGATAGCCACATTTCTGCACCACCAAGCACGGTGCCCACCCAAGTGCCCCAGCGCGACAAATACGGTTTGACGTTACGCACCGCATACAACTCTTGCCAGACCCACGAAGCACGCAGTTTTTGCGGATAGCTGGTCAAGACTTCTGGGCTGCCCTGCGCGATGGCTTCAAATACCGCTTCTGCCGCCAGCATGCCGGACTTCATGGCGTAATGCGTGCCCTTGATTTTAGGCACATTGACCAGGCCCGCGCTGCAACCCAGCAACGCGCCACCGGGGAACGCCATTTCCGGCAACGATTGCACACCACCTTCAGAAATCGCGCGCGCGCCGTAGCTCAGGCGTTTGCCATCTTGCAACAAGGCCTTGAGTTTGGGATGCGTTTTATAAGTTTGGAACACATCAAACGGCGACAAATAAGGATTGCTGTAATCGAGGTGCACCACATAACCGACCGAAACCAGGTGTTCGCCATGGTGATAAATAAAACCACCACCACCGGTGTTGGCATCTAATGGCCAACCCAGCGTATGCTCGATCAAGCCTTTTTGGTGCAGCTCAGGCTTCACACGCCAGACCTCTTTAAAGCCGATGCCATATTTGGCCGGGCTTGAAGCGGCACGCAAACCATAACGTGCTTCGAGTTGCTTGGTGAGTGAGCCACGCGTGCCCTCGGCCACCAGCGTGTATTGGGCGCGAATTTCGATGCCAGGCGTGTAGTTAGCCGTTGGCTCGCCTTGTTTGTCCAGACCCATATCGCCGGTGATCACGCCTGTCATGCGGCCTTGTGCGTCATAACTTGGGCTTTGCGCAGAAAAGCCGGTATAAATTTCTACGCCCAGCGCTTCTGCCTGCCCAGCCAGCCAGCGGCACACTTCGCCCAGGCTGATAATATAATTGCCATGATTGCGCATCAGGGGCGGCAAGCTCCAGTCAGGCATGTCCCAGGCTTTTTCCTCGCCCAGCACCACAAAGGTATCTTTATTTACCGGCGTATTTAAAGGCGCGCCCAGTGTTTGCCAATCTGGAAACAGCTCCTGCAAGGCTTTAGGGTCGAGCACGGCACCAGAGAAAATATGGCTGCCGACTTCGGCGCCTTTTTCCAGCACGCACACGCCAAGTTCCTGGCCTTGTGCCTGCGCCAATTGTTTGAGTCGAATGGCTGCGGACAAGCCGGCCGGGCCTGCCCCGACAATCAGCACATCGTATTCCATGACATCTCTTTCCATCTTTCGCTCCTTCTGTCAGGCAATCGCCGGGATATCAATCAGGTCGCTACGCGTCGCCCCTTGGGTGAACGCCTGGCAAAATGCCAGAAACTGACGAATGCCACCGGTCTGATATTTTTGCCTGTGCCATAAAAAATAAAAATTGCGGTGAAACTGCAAACTGTGGTTTTCAATCGGCACCAGGCTACCGCGCCTGAACGCGTCCTTGAGTGCCAGCCGCGAAATGCAGCCGATGCCGAGGCCGGACTCCACCGCACGTTTAATCGCCTCGGTGTGCTCCAGCTCCAGCGTGATATTGAGCCGCGAATAATCCTGCTTGAATGCGCGGTCAAAGGTCTCGCGCGTACCCGAGCCTTTTTCACGCACGATCCACGGTTGCAGCAATAAATCAGACTTGTGGATGGTTTTACCGGTTTGCGCCACCTGTGCCAGCGGATGCGTGGGCGCCGCAAAAATGACCAGTTCGTCGGCAATCCACGGTGCAACGGCAATATCCGGGTGGTTACACTCGCCCTCAATCATCCCCAAATCCAAGGTATGATTCGCAATCTGCTCGACGATGGTGCGCGTGTTTTGCACCTGCAACTGGATATGGCTTTGCGGATATTGCTGCAAAAATTTGGCGACCAGCAAAGTCACCAGGTAATTTCCCACGGTGAGCGTGGCGCCAATTTTAAGGTTGCCATAGCCTTGCTGGCCTTGCAGCATACGCTCGATTTCACGCGCCCTGTCCAGCAGTTCCACCGCTTTGGGCAACAGTTGCTGGCCCGCCTCATTGATGCGCAAAGACTTGCCAACACGGTCAAATAGCTGAATATCAAATTGTTTTTCCAGCTCGATGAGGGCGGTGCTGGCGGCAGATTGCGACAAGGCGAGTTGATCACAGGCGCGCGACACACTGCCAGCGCGACTGATCGCCACAAAAATCTCTAGCTGTCTGAGTGTGTACTTCATTGCAGGGTCAGGGATTGCACGACATTTGCGTCGCGTCAAAATTAATCTACAAAATAGATATATATTATTATAATAATCAATTTAATAAATATTACAAGCTGGCTTAAAATAGCCGGTTACGAGTAAAACCCCAACAAAGGCAAACGTTTTATGAAAGCATTGGTAGCGATCAAACGGGTCGTTGATTATAACATTCAAGTCCGCGTCAAAGCGGATGGCTCAAATGTAGACATTGATGGCGTCAAAATGGGTGTCAATCCGTTTGATGAAAACGCGATTGAAGAGGCGATCCGCCTCAAAGAGAAAGGCATCATCACTGAAATCGTCGCCGTCACGATTGGTGCCGCAGTCAATCAGGACATCCTGCGCCATGCATTGGCGATGGGGGCCGACCGTGCCACGCTGATTGAAACCACAGATAGCCTGCAACCGTTGGCCGTTGCCAAGGTACTCAAAGCCGTGGTCGAACGTGAGCAACCATCGCTGATTCTGCTGGGCAAACAAGCGATTGATGATGATGCAGGCCAAACCGGCCAGATGCTGGCCGCGTTATTGAAACTGCCACAAGCCACTTACGCCTCACAAATCAGCATTGCCGACAACCAGGCCACCGTGGTCAGGGAGATTGATGGCGGCACGCAAACCCTGAGCGTGACCCTGCCAGCCGTGATTACTGCAGACTTGCGTTTGAACGAACCGCGCTACGTCAAATTGCCTAATCTGATGATGGCCAGAAAAAAGCCGATTGAAACCATTGCATTGGATTCCCTTAACCTTGCACTCACCAATAGCGTGCAGCAACTTAAAGTGGCTGCGCCACCTGAGCGCCCTGCCGGCATCATGGTCAAAGATGTGAATGAGTTATTGAGCAAATTGCGTACGCACGAAGGGATCATTGCATGAGAACACTGATTATTGCCGAACACGACGGCCAGCATTTAAATGAGCAAGTCGCGCGTGCCGTAACCGCGGCGCAACAATGGCAACAACCGGTAGATGTGCTGATTGCCGCCGCACAGCCAGATGCAGTGGCTGCACAAGCCGCCGCCTTGCAAGGCGTGAGCAGCGTATTGGTCGCCAGCGACACAGCGTTGCAACACCCTACCGCAGAACACCTGGCGGACATGATTGTGCCATTATCCGCCAACTACACCGTGGTGCTGGCAGCGCACAGCGCCTTCAGCAAAAACGTGTTGCCACGTGTAGCCGCCTTGCTGGATGTCAACATGCTGTCAGATGTGCTGGAAATTGTGAATGCCAATACTTATGTGCGTGGCATTTACGCGGGTAACGTGCTGGCCACGGTACAGAGCAGCGATGCGATTCAAGTATTAACGGTACGCGGCAGCAAATTTGCCGCCGCTGCGGCTGGTGCGACTGCCGAAGTGAAAACGATCACTGCACCAGCAGCCCCACAAGGCAGCCGCTGGGTATCAGAAGCCTTTAACAAATCCGAGCGCCCTGCACTCACAGCCGCCAAAGTGGTGGTTTCCGGTGGCCGTGCATTGGGTAGTGCTGACGCATTTGCTCAAGTCATCGCGCCATTGGCAGACAAACTGCATGCGGCGATTGGCGCCAGCCGTGCTGCCGTCGATGCTGGTTATGCGCCTAACGACTTGCAAGTCGGCCAGACTGGCGTGGTGGTTGCGCCTGAACTGTATATCGCCGTCGGTATTTCCGGCGCCATCCAGCATGCTTATGGCATGAAGGACAGCAAGGTCGTCGTGGCGATTAACCAGGACCCGGAAGCACAGATTTTCAAGATTGCAGATTACGGATTAGTAGCTGATTTGTTTGAAGTCGTGCCACAACTGACCGCTGCGCTATAATAGCCTGTTAGCATAAACCCTTTAAATTCAACCCCTTTGCCTAGTCGCGAGTAAAAGATAAGACATGAGTAATAAAAAATATTCCACCGAAACGATTTTGAGCGTTCATCACTGGAACGACACCTTATTCAGCTTTAAGGCCACTCGCGACCCAGGTCTGCGTTTTGAAAATGGCCAGTTTGTGATGATTGGTATGGAAGTAGACGGTCTGCCTTTGACCCGCGCTTACAGTATCGCCAGCCCAAACTATGAAGAGCATCTGGAGTTTTTCAGTATTAAAGTGCCTAACGGCCCGCTGACTTCACGCCTGCAACACTTGAAAGTGGGCGACCCATTGCTGGTGAGCCGTAAACCAACTGGCACGCTGGTCACACACGATTTGAAACCAGGCAAAAACCTGTACTTCTTCTCTACCGGCACTGGCCTCGCGCCATTTATGAGCCTGATTCAGGACATCGAAGTGTATGACCGCTTTGAAAAAGTCATCCTGATTCACGGTGTGCGTTACGTCAATGAGTTGGCCTACGAAGAGTTCATCACTAAAGAATTACCGAATAATGAATTTTTTGGTGAAGAAGTGCGCAACAAGCTGATTTACTACCCCACCGTGACACGCGAACCATTTAAAAACATGGGCCGCCTGACTGACCTGGTAGAGAATGGCAAACTGTTCGAAGATATTGGCTTGCCGCCACTCAACCCGGAAACAGACCGCGCCATGATTTGCGGTAGCCCGGCCATGTTAGTCGACACCGCAGCTATGCTGGACAAACGTGGCTTCAAGGTGTCACCACGTATTGGCGAGCTTGGCGACTACGTGATTGAAAAAGCCTTCGTAGAGAAGTAAGCGCTTCAAGATTGGCTGTGGTCACAAGATCACAGCCCATTTTTCACTATTCGCGTTTCGCGTCCTTCATCGCGTCTTTCATGCCTAGCGCGGCAATCATCGCCAGCGCAAACACCACCGATAGCAGCAAAAAGCCTTGTGCATAGGCCTCAAAAATCCCTGGCGTCACCATGCCAAACACACGTTCGCGCCATTCCATAAACACCGCCATCATGGTCACACCGACCACACCGCCCAACTGCCTGGCGTAACTCACCACCACTGAAGACTGCCCCAACTGGTGCGGCTCCATTTCATGCAACGTGGCAAGATTGAGTGCAGGTAAAATCAGCCCCAGACCAATGCGGCCAACCACCGTCGCCGCGACAATATCCCAGTATTGCACCTGTTTGGCCGCCACCGCAAAGACCATAAAAGACAGACCAAAAATGAGCAAACCCGCCAGCGTAATGCGCTTGGGCGAAAAGCGGTCAGCCATGCGCCCGGCAAATGGAATCGTCAGCACCAGCGCCACGCCCGAAGGTAACAGTAACAAACCGGCATCTGTCGCAGAGTAAGCCATGGCATTTTGTAAAAACACCGGGATCAGGTAAGTCGACGCATACAAGCCAAAGCCATAAGCAAATGCCACCAAGGTGCCACGGCTAAAGGTCGGCCGGTTAAACAAATGCAACTGGATAATGGCGTGCGGCAATTGATGTGCATGGCGCAGGTAGCAGATCATGGATACCACGGTCAGCGTCGCCTGCCCCCAGGTCCAGGCTGAGGCTAGGCCGCTGTGGTGCAAGCTGGAAACAAACTCAACCAGGCCGATGGTGGCAGCCGACAGCCAACCGAGGCCGGGCCAATCAAATGGCTTGATAGGATTTTTGCGCGGTGCAGGTAGCCAGCGCCAGGCACACAATAGTGCAATCAACGCAAACGGCACGCCAAGTAAAAAAATGGCGTGCCAGCCAAACTGGTCGAGTATCCAGCCGCTGATAGATGGCGCAATCGCTGGAGTAAACGCAATGCCCACGATCAAAATGCCCGAGGCACGCCCCTGAATATTAGGCGGAAATAACCGCATCAGCGCCATCACGCCCAGCGGCTGCAATACGCCCGCCGCCAGGCCTTGCAGCAAGCGCGCCATCACCACCTCGACAAAGGTGTGCGCATAAAAACCCGCCACACTGGCGGCGATGAGCAAACACAGAGTGGTGATAAATACGCGGCGCAAGCCAAACCGCTCTAGCCACCACGCAGCGGGCAGCATGCCGATGGTCATCGCCGCTAAAAACGCTGTCATCGCCCACTGCACGTGATCTTGCCCCAGGTGAAAGGTATGCGTCAGCGCGGGCACCGCCACATTAAAGCTAGAGGTACACAACACACCGGCAATGGTGCCGACACCGATAATGAGCAACACCATCCATTTATAACGCTCACCATAGCGCTGCGACAGCGCTTCAAAAGAGCGGAGTTGTGTTTGCGTTTGCATCTTAATTCACCCTGTCTTTTCTACTGGAGATGATCTGTAGCAGTTCGACCATAGCATGCATTTTTTGCAGAGTCACCTGCCCTCGCCCTGCAAAAAAAGCAGGTTTTGCGCACAGCTCAAGCGCCAGCACGCTCACCTACGGTAAAGCATAAATCGTAACCATCTGATTTATTTAAACAATATACCAATGCTCATACACACCTCAGGCTGGCACTCTTATTGCAAAAATAACCTTATTTAAACTGGGAGCCATTGTGAAACGTTTGATCATGTATACCTGCCTGGCCTTGCTGACGCGCGCTGCTTTTGCCAATGAAGCCCTGGATAACGAACTGGCCAGCCTGCAACATGCCTGGGCAAAAGCCACGTACCAAACCAGCAAAGATCAGCAAGAAACCGCTTTTAAAACCCTGACTGAACAAGCGCATCAACTGACGGCAAAAAACCCTGAGGCGAATGAGGCCCAGATATGGGAGGCGATTGTATTGAGTGGTTATGCTAAAAGCATGGGGCCGCTACACCCGGTCAATGCCCTCAAAGCTGCCGAGCAAGCCCGCGACCTGTTACAAGCCAGCATCAAAACCAATCCGCAGGCACTTAATGGCTCTGCCTACACCACGCTGGGCTCGTTGTATTACCGCGTGCCAAGTTGGCCGATTGGTTTTGGCGACAAGAAAAAAGGCCATGAATACCTCGAAAAAGCGCTGCAACTCAACCCGACCGGTATTGATAGCAATTACTTTTATGCCGATTATCTACGCGCGCAAGGGGATTACAGCCAGGCCATGACTTATTACCAGAAAGCCTTGCAGGCACCTGCGCGCCCCGGGCGTGAAGATGCTGACGCTGGCCGCAAACAGGAGATTGAAGAAGGCCTGAAACTGGCGCAGAGCAAGCTTAAATAAGAGTTATCAATATCGATTGGAGAAAGCAAGATGCGTAAACACGCCATTTTATGGTTGATGAGTAGCCTGACATTCGCGGTACCTCTGTGTGCCAGTGCTGAAGAGGCGCGGGCGGAAGGCTTTTATGCCGGCGCGAATCTGGGCGTAGGCATGCCCAACTTGAAAACCCCCAACGGGGTGGACAAAGACAGCCAGGCCGTGGCCGGTGTGCTTGCCGGTTACAAATTTAACCCGTATTTTGCTATTGAAGGCCAATATACCGGCATCGGCAAAGTCACTGACAATGTGCATGGCAGTGCCAAGGCAGATGCCTTGAGCCTGACCGCTGTCGGCATATTGCCGCTTAACGATGTTTTTGATGTGTATGGGAAATTAGGCGTTGCCGCTACCAGCAGCAAAGTCTCAGGCATCAGTGCGTATGACGATGCAACCCGCATGGGTGCCACCTACGGCTTGGGGGCGGAGTACCATTTTGACAAAACCGTCGCTATGCGCGTCGGCTGGGATCACTACAAAGCCGAAGTCGACGTCAATGGTGGTGGCAGCAAATCTTTTGATGCTAACGTCACTACGGTAGGCGTTGTTTACCATTTTTAGGCTTCTGTATTGTTAGGTGCCAACACCTCAAAGTATCCGCTGTTTTCCTCTCTCAACAGCGGATACCGGCCTGCCGGGGGCTGATCACCCTCGCAGGCCACTTCTTCTCTAATAAGCGCTCTTAATCACACCGCCATCGACACGTAACGCCGCCCCTGTGGTGGCAGAAGATAAGGGGCTGGCAATATAGGCAACCAGATTGGCAACTTCTTCGGTCGTGGCAAAGCGCTTGATTAGTGAAGTCGGCCTGACACTTTCAAAAAATGCCTGTTCAAAAGCCGCCTGCGATTTATTTTCGGCTTTTGCCAATGCCTCGACAAAATCACCCACACCACGTGAGCGGGTTGGGCCCGGTAAAATACTGTTCACCGTAATCTGCGTGCCTGCCAAGGATTCAGCCAGCCCACGCGCCACAGAGATTTGGGCCGATTTGGTCATGCCATAGTGAATCATTTCTGGTGGAATCTGTACGCCGCTCTCGCTGGAAATAAACACAATACGCCCCCAGTCTTGCTGCTTCATCGCGGGCAAATATAAGCGCGCCAAACGCACGCCGCTCAACACATTTACATCAAAAAATCGCTGCCAGTCTTCATCAGGAATCTCTTCAAATGCCTTGGGTTCAAAAATACCGAGGTTGTTGACCAGGATATCGACTGCCGGATATTGAGCAATGAGGGACTGGGCCACCCCAGCCTGTGTTAAATCACCGGCAAAACCTGAGACTGACTTGCCTGTTGCTTGTTGAATCTGTGCAATCGCCTGCTGTACTGAGGACTCAGATCGCCCATTAACAATGACGTCAGCCCCTTCCTGAGCCAATAAACTGGCGATTGCCAGCCCGATGCCTGCCGTAGATCCAGAAACCAACGCTTTCTTGCCAGTGAGTTGTAAGTCCATGCGCGCTCTCTTATAAAAGTCATGTTAAAAACGATAGTAGCAAGCGAATCGGCCTTGATCCAAACGAAATAGCCTATGACTGATTTGAGGCCCACACTCGCTTTTAGATAGTTTAAGCTTAAAACTTGATTTTTGAAGCGACCAGTGAGGCGGCAGCCGTCCTGGTTTCTACCCCCAGCTTCTGGAACACATGCTCCAGGTGTTTATTAATGGTACGCGGACTGGTGCCTAAAATCTCGCCCACGTCCTTGTTGGTTTTGCCTTTCACCGTCCAGTACAGCACTTCTGATTCACGCTTGGTCAGCTGAAATAACTTACCTAATGACTCAATCTGCGCTTCGTCTGAATGCTCGCGCAACACCACTACCCATTGCTCTTCACTGGTATTGGCCACGGTCAGGCTCAGGCGCGCATTGCCCTGATTCACGCTCAGTGTTTGCATGGACTGCCCGCTAGAGAATTGTTGTATAGAGCTTTCTAGCCATTGGTAAATCATGGGTGGCAGCGTTTGCACAGCGCTATAGGCCTCTTTGGCCGCCCACTCGGCAAAATACTGCGCCAGGTATTGCTTAGCCAGCGGCGTTTGCCACACCAGACGCTTATCGGTAGGCAAAATCGCAATCGTTGCCTGGCCAAACGCATCCAGCGCTGAGGTCGCCTGATGCATTTTGGTGGCATTCTGCACATGGGCTTTCAGACGCGCCAGCACTTCTGCCGGGCGCACCGGCTTGGTCACATAATCAACACCACCGGCATCAAACGCCATGGTGACGTGCTCAATTTCGGTCAGGCCGGTCATGAAAATCACCGGGATATGCTGGGTTTCTGCGGCGGCCTTAATACGCCTGCAAGTGGCAAAACCGTCGAGGCCAGGCATCATGGCGTCCATCAAAATCACATGTGGCTGCATCAGGTGTGCCACTTGCAATGCCATCTCGCCCGAGTTGGCGACATAGACCTGGTAGCCGGACTCATCCAGTGCGTCATGCAGATAGGCCAGGTTTTCTGGCACATCATCTACAATTAACACGGTATGGCTATGGCTGGTCATTGGGTGTACTCCTCAATCAAGCGTTGCAGTTTAGCAAAATCAAAGCGCTCCATGGCCTGTTGTAACGCGTTAATCAATGGTTGATGTTGTGCATGGTCACGATTAAGCGTCGCCAGCACCTCACGCACACCTTTCACGTAGCCCATGCGCGCGAACTGGGCCAGATTATCAAGCAAGGTTGCCGGAATCGGCGCCACCGCCTCTGTATCGATCGCAAGCACAGGCAGCGCAGGCGTGGCGGCGGCACTATCGACATAGCGCCAGGACAGGCCGAGCTGGTTACCTATCCAATCCAACACTTCGTCCAGATTCACCGGTTTAACAAAGAAGTCCTGCGCCGGAATCTTGGCCTGGTTATCCAGGCTGCGGTCATAGGCGTTGGCAGAGATAATGGCAATCGGTAATTTGGATTGATGCACCTGGCGGATAATATAAGCCGCTTCCCAGCCATCCATCACCGGCATGGCTAAATCCATCAAAATCAAGTCTGCATGCACCATCTGGTATTGATTGACGCAGGCCTGGCCGTTGCCTGCTTCATGCACAATAAAGCCCAGTGGCTGCAAGGCATCGCGCAACAATTCGCGGTCAGCCTCTTCATTATCAACCACCAGAATGGTGCGTATCGGCCCTTCATAACCAATACGCTGGCGCACGGCTTTTTTCGATAAGTGCGCGGTTTCGCGAATCTGCGGTAAAAACAGGCGAATTTCAAACCGCGTGCCCTGCCCCAGCACGCTATCAAACTGCATTTCGCCGCCCATGAGTTGCGTCAGCAGTTTGCTGATGGTTAAGCCTAACCCCGTGCCGCCTATGCCCACCACATCTGCCGCGCTGCCGCGCTCAAACGGCTCAAAGATTTTTTCTACCTCATTCGGCGCAATGCCGGGGCCGGTATCTGCAATATCAATTTGGGCAATCTCCCGCGCATAACTGACCCTGAAAGTCACACTGCCCTTGGTCGTAAATTTGATGGCATTGCCTAAAATATTCACCAAAATCTGCATCAGGCGCTTGTGGTCGGCACGCACATATTCAGGCAAATTACCCGGCTGCTCAAAATAAAACGCCAGGCCTTTGTTTTGTGCCTGTAGTTCAAACATGCTCACCATCTGGCTGATAAACTCTGGAAAATGCAGCGGCTTGACGTCAAACGTCATCTTGCCACTTTCTATGCGGGCAATATCCAGCGTGCTTTCAATCAGCGATAACAGGTGCTCACCACCGCGGCTAATGGTTTTAATCGCCTGCTTGCGATGCTCGGGGATGCTGGCATCATTGGTGAGTAATTGCGCATAGCCCAAAATGCTATTAAGCGGCGTGCGTAGCTCGTGGCTAATGCCGGTAATGTAGCGACTCTTGGCCTGGTTGGCCTCTTCTGCCAGCCTGCGCGCCTTTTGCAACTGGGTATCGGTTTTTTTATGCGACTCGATTTCTTCGAGCAACAAACCGGTTTGCCGGTTAGATTCTTCTTGCGCCACGCGGCGACTGGCAGAAGTCAGCACCAGCCACCAGGCGACAATCCCGCCCAAAAATAGCAAGGCCACAAACACTTTTAAATACCCGGAGCGAAAGTGCTGCATCAGCCCGGGGTACTCACGGCCAACCGTCAGCGCATCATGCAGGTAAATCAAGCCGATGGTGGCGCCAAACAAAATCATGGCAATCACCATCAGCAACAAAAAGTGCGCCACGCCGCCATTTAAATGCGGCCATAAACTTGGCGGCAACAACTTTTTATTGAGCGCCTCCCATTGCGCACTGAGCCTGGCTTGCGGCTTGCAGGCATCATGGCAACGCGCATCCAGGCAACAGCATAATGAGCAAATCGCCCCGCCATAAGCCGGACAATGCGCCATGTCGTTCATCTCATATTCGCGTTCACAAATGACACAGCGCTTGGTGGTAGAGGGTTGCAAATAGGTGGGGCGCTGCCTGGCCAGGTAATATTTACCTTTGGTATACCAGGCAATCAGTGGCGACATGAGCAAGGCAGTAAACAGCGAAATAAAGGTAGAAAACGACTGTGCCAGCACGCCCATGATGCCGGTATAGGCCGCGATTGAAATGGCCGAAGCAATAAACATGGCGCCGACGCCCACCGGGTTAATATCGTATAAATAGGCGCGCCTGAATTCGATGCCTTTAGGGCTTAATCCCAATGGCTTATTAATCACCAGGTCAGCCACCACGGCGGCGATCCAGGCGATGGCGATATTGGCATACAGGCCTAATATCTCCTCCAGCGCCTGAAACACATTGAGCTCCATCAGCACAATGGCAATCATCACATTAAACGCCACCCAGACAATACGCCCCGGATGGCTGTGCGTGAGGCGGGCAAAAAAGTTGGACCACGCCAGCGAGCCGGCGTAAGCATTGGTCATATTGACCTTGATTTGCGACACACAGACAAACAAGGCAGTCACCGCTAACGCCACCTGGTGATTACTGAACACGTGCTCAAAACCGACCCAGTACATATGGGTGGGATTCACGGCCGAGCTCAGCGGCATATCGCGGTTATACACCAGGTAGGCCAGCAACGCCCCCGCCAGCATTTTGAGCATGCCAAGAATCACCCAGCCCGGCCCGGCCATTAGCACGCCTAAGTTCCAGCGCCAGTAGTTTTCTTTGTTGCGCTCGGGCATAAAGCGCAAAAAGTCGACCTGCTCGCCGATCTGCGGGATCAACGCCACGCCGACAGCCGTCGCCGTGCCAAACATCACCCAATTAAAGTGGCCGCCATCGGTAGATACGCCAGCAAATGTGCTCAGGCGATGCAGCACCTCCGGGTCCATCTGGATAATGGCAAAAAACGGCAAAAACATCAGCGCAATCCAGATCGGTTGCGTGACCATCTGAATGCGGCTAATCAAGGTGACACCATGCGTCACCAGCGGAATCACAATTAAAGCGCTGACCAGATAGCCGAGATACAAAGGCAGATGAAAATACAGCTCGAGCGCATAGCCCATAATCGCCGCTTCGAGCGAAAACAGAATAAAAGTGAACGAAGCATAAATAAACGAGGAAATGGTCGAGCCGATATAGCCAAAGCCGGCGCCGCGCGTTAGCAAGTCCATGTCCAGGCCATATTTGGCCGCATAGTAGCTAATCGGCAAGCCAGTTAAAAAGATAATCAGGCCGACCGCCAATATCGCCCACAAGGCATTGGGAAAACCATAATTAATGGTAATGGTGCCGCCAATCGCCTCCAGCACCAGAAACGAAATCGCCCCCAGCGCCGTATTAGAGACACGTAGAATCGACCATTTGCGAAACGCGCGCGGCGTATAACGCAGCGCGTAATCTTCTATGGTTTCATTAGCCACCCAATTGTTATAGTCGCGACGAATCTTGACGATACGCTGTATCGGCTCTACATGCGTGGCGGGTGAGACTTCAGACGGGTGTGACAATAACAATCCTTAAAAAGACGGGACCGTAAGCGGAAAATAAGCGCCCCAAGCTATGCTAGAGCAGGTGACAACATCAATCACTACGTTAATTGACGTAATACAGGTTAAAGCATGCCACAAATAAAAAATGCGGATAACAAATTTATCCGCATTTTACGTTTACCACGGCCTGGTGCGGCCGGAGGAGTCGCTTAGGCCAAGAGCAAGCTGGCGCCAAACACCAACATCAAGCCGCCTAACAGCTTAGACACAGGCTGTGCCCAAGGCTGTGTCTGACGCCCCAACCACCAACCCAAACTATGTAAAAGCGCAGTGGCCAGCACCATGCCTGCCAGCGCAGCCCAATGGCTACCTAACTCTATACCATGTAAATAACCATGGGCGGCGGCGACCACCGCAACACCAGCAAGCTGGATACCGCGCGATATAGCGACATCAGCCAACAACAAACCACCCATCAACAATACGCTTGCCGCGACTAATACCTCAGCCAGCGAAGCCGATAACCAGCTCATCGCGGTAAAAGCGGCAACGGCCATCGCCACCACAAACATGACAGGCAGCTGCCAACCCTGTCCCTGTGGACGCCGCGCGGCCCACAGGCCAAGTGACAGCATCACCAGCAAATGATCCCAGCCTGTGAGTGGGTGCAAAACGCCTGCGACAAAGCCAGACGCCAGGCCATGACCTGGATGGGCAAACGCGCTGGTGGATGCGACGAGCCCAGCAATAGCTAACAGAATATTTTTTTTCATTCAATCTTCTCCAAACGAATTGCATTTACGATGCATGAAGTCATTCACACACCAAATTTTCTATATTGATTTAAGGGCCAACATTGGCAATGCACGTTTGTGGCAAGCCGGTACAACACCGCCACGGACGCGCAGTGCCAATGTTCAAAGCATGAGGCCTTGCTTCTCAATAAACCTGACGATGTCTTCCAGGCCCTGCCCGCTTTTGAGGTTGCTGAACACAAATGGCTTTTCGCCACGCATGCGTTTGGCATCCTGATCCATCACTTCCAGCGAAGCGCCTACCATCGGTGCCAGGTCTATCTTGTTGATCACCAGCAAGTCAGATTTGGTGATGCCAGGCCCACCTTTGCGTGGAATTTTCTCCCCGGCAGCCACATCAATCACATAAATCGTTAAATCAGACAACTCTGGGCTAAAGGTCGCCGCCAGGTTATCGCCGCCACTTTCAACAAACACAATATCCAGCGTTTTAAAACGCTTGCTCAACTGGTCCACCGCTTCGAGGTTCATGGAAGCATCTTCGCGAATGGCGGTATGCGGGCAACCGCCGGTTTCAACACCAATAATGCGCTCAGGAGTCAGCGCTTGATTACGGGTTAAAAACTCGGCATCTTCCTTGGTGTAAATATCGTTGGTCACCACCGCGATGTTATATTCCTCGCGCAGGCGCTGGCATAAGGCCAATGTCAGTGCGGTTTTGCCAGAGCCCACCGGGCCACCAATGCCCACGCGCAATGGCTCTTTGTAGTCGGTGACGGCGGGCGTGGGGGTATCAAACTGGGTATGTATTTTCATGATCTAAATAACCTGCTGTATTGTGTTTCGTGTTGGCAGCCCGCGATGCTGAGCAAGGGGTTAAAGTTACTCATTTCATCGTCGGGCAACTGCATCGCCGCCTGTATCACCTGTGGCAATTGCGACCCTAAAGCGAACAAAATGGTCTGCCCGGCGACCTGGCCAAGCGGCACGGTTTTCATGGCGGCACTGGCCTGGTTCTCCAGCCAACCCCAAGCATAGCCATGCAGCATCTGCTCGGGCGCAATCTGCCAGTGCTGGGCAATCGCCGCATATAACGTCGGAAAAGCGGGCGTTTCCAGCGTGTTTACCTGTGCAATCAGTTCGGCAGACATCGGCTTCAAATCATTCAACAAGCGCCGCAAAGAATAACCCATCTGCCGCGTCTCGGCCCAGCCTTCGGCGGTATCGCGTCCAGCCTGGTAAAAGCGGTCCCAAGTCTGCACCTGTTGCATATCGTTTGCCTGCCAAGCCTGATACAAGCGGGTTAACACCGGCAACTCAAACCGCGCCTGATAAACCTGCAAACTATCGCCTATCCAGGCCTGCGCGGTCGTCACGTCTTTGACCTCGCCAGACTCTATCGCCCACTCCAAGCCTTGCGAATAACAATACGCCCCCACCGGCAACAACGGGCTGGCCAGTTGTAATAAACGGCTAAGTGCCAGCGCATCAGCCATGCCCATGACCTCGCGGTTTCAGTGAATGCGAGGCCTCATCGCCATGCCGGTGGCCGCCACCGTAAGCGCCTGCTTCTGGCTCAAACGGCGCATTCACTTCACTCACTTGCATGTCTAAGCCCAGCAGCATATCCCTGAGTACGTAATCTTGCTCCAGCCGCAACCAGCCATCGCCAATCTGCAACGGCACATGGCGATTGCCTAAATGATAAGCCGCACACATCAGGTCACGCGGGGTTGGCGCCATCACGTTATAGACAGGCTCTTGGGCAGCCACGATCTGCACCACCATGCCCTCTTCAGATTTAAGCAAATCGCCACCACGCAGAATAATGCCGCGCGTTAAAAACAAGGCGGCCTCTTTGCCTGATGCCAGGGTCACGCGCAGGCGGCTTTTTTGCCGCTGGTCAAAAGGCAGCTCTAGGGTGTCGTTAATATGGCCGCTAACGGCAATGCGTTCTGTTAAGTGAATCATTTTAAAAATCTTTTTTTATTTGGCCGCCGATGTACGCCGATGAACGCGGATAAAAACCAATAGACTCTTTAATCTGAATCATGATATCGGCGTGCATTGGCGTTTATCGGCGGTATGAATAGCGTTATTAAAACAGAAAATAACGTTGCGCCATCGGCAACACTTCGGCTGGCTCACAGACTAAAGGCATGCCATCGGCCAGCACTTCATAGGTTTCCGGGTCGACCTCAATCTTGGGCATCCAGGTATTGTGCACCATGTCTGACTTCTTGACATCGCGTGTGCCTTTGACGGCCACCAGCGGCTTTTGCAGGCCTAATGCGCGTACTTCAGGATTATCCAACCCGGCTTGTGAGATAAACGTCACTGCAGTTTTTAAACCGCCACCATACGCGCCAAACATCGGCCGGTAATGCACTGGCTGCGGGGTTGGGATAGACGCATTCGGGTCGCCCATCGCTGCTGCCGCAATCATGCCGCCTTTGATAATGGTAAACGGCTTCACGCCAAAGAAGGCGGGTTTCCACACCACCAGATCAGCCAGTTTGCCGACCTCAACCGAGCCCACCACATGCGAGACGCCGTGCGTAATGGCCGGGTTAATGGTGTATTTAGCGATATAGCGTTTGATACGGAAGTTATCATTGCCAGGCGCGTCTTCTGCCAATGGCCCGCGCTGTATCTTCATTTTGTGCGCCGTTTGCCAGGTGCGGATAATCACCTCACCCACGCGGCCCATGGCTTGTGAGTCGGACGACATCATGGAGAACGCACCGAGGTCATGGAAAATATCCTCCGCGGCAATGGTTTCTCGGCGGATGCGGCTTTCGGCAAACGCAATATCCTCGGCAATGGCAGGGTCCAGGTGATGGCACACCATGAGCATATCCAGATGCTCATCGATGGTGTTGACCGTAAATGGCCGCGTCGGGTTGGTTGACGACGGCAGCACATTGGGCTGACTGGCCGCCTTGATAATATCCGGCGCATGTCCGCCGCCCGCGCCTTCGGTATGGAAAGTATGGATGGTGCGGCCTTTAAACGCGCCTATGGTCGTTTCTACAAAGCCGGATTCATTCAGCGTATCGCTATGAATCGCCACCTGTACATCCATCTCGTCCGCCACGCTCAGGCAGTTATCAATCGCTGCCGGCGTAGTGCCCCAGTCTTCGTGCAACTTAAGGCCGATCACACCTGCGCGCACCTGCTCACGTAAAGGCTCTGGCAAGCTAGCATTGCCCTTGCCCAAAAAACCCAAGTTCATGGGGAAAGCATCAGCCGATTGCAACATACGGTGAATATGCCATGGCCCGGGCGTGCAAGTAGTGGCGAAAGTGCCCGTGGCTGGCCCGGTGCCGCCGCCTATCATGGTGGTCACGCCAGACATCAGCGCCTCTTCAATCTGCTGCGGGCAAATAAAGTGGATATGGGTATCAATGCCACCGGCTGTAATAATCATGCCCTCACCGGCAATCACTTCGGTGCCCGCGCCAATGGCAATGGTCACGCCCGGTTGGATATCCGGGTTGCCCGCTTTGCCAATAGCAGAAATATAGCCACCCTTGATGCCAATATCGGCTTTGACGATGCCCCAATGATCAATGATCAGGGCGTTGGTAATCACGGTATCGGCGACTTCTGCCGCCAGGCCCTGCCCTTGCCCCATGCCATCACGAATGACCTTGCCACCGCCAAATTTGACCTCTTCACCGTAGATGGTGAAGTCTTTTTCGACTTCTACCCACAACTCGGTATCCGCCAGCCGTACTTTGTCGCCCACCGTTGGCCCAAACATTTCGGCATAAGCGCGTTTATCCATCTTGATGCTCATTTCAGGGCCCCCATCACGCGTCCGGCAAAGCCATACACTCTTTTATCCCCAGCCAGTTTTACCAGTTGCACGGTGCGTGTTTGGCCCGGCTCAAAACGCACCGCCGTGCCAGCCGCAATATTCAAGCGGCAGCCATAGGCCAGCGCGCGGTCAAACGCCAAGGCATCGTTGGTTTCATAAAAATGGTAATGTGAACCGACCTGAATCGGCCGGTCACCTTTGTTAGCCACGTCCAGCGTCACGGTTTCACGCCCGATGTTTAATTCGATGTCGCCTGCTGCGACCTGCATTTCGCCGGGAATCATATGCTTACCTCGTTTCTCCTGTCGTGACAGGAGTCAATTTATTTTTAAAACCGTTTTTTGCCGCCGATGAACGCGGATAAACGCCGATAAAACTTGAAAACTCTTTTTATTTAAAATCTGCGTGCATCGGCGGTTAAATATGCTTTTCAAACCACTCTTCAATTAGGGAATCGGGTGATGCACCGTGACCAATTTAGTGCCATCTGGGAACGTTGCCTCAACCTGTATATCGGGAATCATTTCCGGCACGCCTTCCATCACGTCATCGCGACTAAGCAACGTGGTGCCGAAGCTCATCAGCTCCGCCACTGTATTGCCGTCGCGCGCGCCTTCCATAATCGCCGCGGTAATAAACGCAATGGCTTCCGGGTAATTGAGTTTGAGTCCACGTGCCTTGCGCCGCTCGGCAAGCAGCGCGGCGGTAAATATCAGTAACTTGTCTTTTTCTCTAGGAGTGAGTTCCATCGCTGAGTCTCTTTAAACATTTTTATTTTAAGTGTTCCAGATGCGTGGCCTGACCGCGTCACGCTGGTGATACCAGGGCCGCAGAATCTGCCAGCATTGCTCGAAGTACTGCCTGGCCTGTTGCGAAGCGTGCCCGACATAACGAATAGCAAGCACCTCAGGCAATGCCGTAATACCAACCTTGGCGCCAGCGGGCTGGATCGCTCTGCACGCCTGTACCACATCAGCCGGCACAGCGCCGGCACACACTAAAAATGTGCCAAAAACCACAGCGCCACCCAAGCCAACGCCACTTGCAGTGAGTACATCTTCTGCACGCATATGTGCACGCTCGTTCCAGATTAAGCGACCATCGCGCCTGATCTGTTGCTTTAACTGATAGACGCCGGTCTGCCAGGTTTCCTGCTGCGCCTGGCGCCCCAGGCAAACGATATCCCACGCTGCGAGCGTCGCGTCAGCGGCCAGGTCAATGTCGGCGCTAAACCGCACTTCGGCGGCGTCAAACAAGATATTTTCTTGCGGCAACCATTCCAGGCCACTGCCTGCGGCGAGGGTGAAGTTTAAATCCTGCGAAGCCAGCGTGCCATTGGCTTTATACCATTTGCCGGCGCCTGGCGTGGTCAGCAACGCTTGCGCGCCCTCGCCCACCGCAACCTGCAACTGCAAGGCGTCGCCGCCCGCCACACCGCCCGGCGGATGCACAATCACTGCATGACACACGGCCTCGCCTTCGGGATGCAGTGATTTTTGCACCACCAGCGGCCCTTTATGCAAGCGATGTGCCAGATAAGAACGCGCGTCACGTTTGCAAAAGCCAAGCTCCAGCCTGGCTTGCCAGTGTTTGGGGGCCTTCGTTTGCGTTGGCAATATTGCCGTATGCTTCAAATCATCCATCACCGCATCATGCCACAGACAAACCAAAAAGATTATTTTTTAATACTTGCCACGGAGGGCACAGAGAGTTCAAATCTGCATTAGATTTTCTCTGTGAGCTCTGTGCCCTCTGTGGCTAAGAAATACTTAAACAGATAGATAACTTTTCACCTTGGCGGCATCGACATTGTCGCGTGTATCCTCATGAATAAAGCGGCCTTTATCAATGACAATAATGCGGTCAGCCACCTCCATGGTGAAGCTCAACACCTGTTCAGACACGATGATGGTGATTTCACGCATCTTGCGGATTTCATTCAAGACTTTGGCAATGTCTTTAATAATCGATGGCTGGATGCCCTCGGTTGGCTCATCCAGCAACAGTACTTTAGGGTTGGTCACCAGCGCACGCGCGATGGCCAGTTGCTGCTGCTGACCGCCAGACAAATTACCGCCTTTACGTTTGCGCATCTCATGCAAGACGGGGAACAAGGCAAAAATATCCTCAGGAATTTCGCCAGAGCCGGACTTTTCCAGCCCGGTTTCGATATTTTCCTGCACCGTCATATTGGGGAAAATCCAGCGCCCTTGTGGCACGTAGGCCAGGCCTTTCATCACGCGGTCATGCGTAGCGGCACCTTGCAAATCCACGCCATCCACCGTCGCCTTGGTCGCTTTACTGGGCAAAATGCCCATCAGTGATTTAAACAAGGTGGTTTTACCCATGCCGTTGCGGCCCATAATCGCCAGGGTTTCGTTTTTGTTGGCCTTGAAGTTCAGGCCATGAATGACCTGGCTTTGGCCATAACTCACCTGCAAATTTTCAATTTCAAACATGCAATACTCCTCAAGTAATGGCGCTTCAGTTAGTGGCCTAGATAGACTTCAATCACTTTTTCATCGGCCTGGACTTTTTCCATCGGCCCTTCAGCCAGGATTTTTCCCTGATGTAACACCGTGACTTTGTGTGCAATTTTCTTCACGAACTCCATGTCGTGCTCAATCACAATCACCGAGCGATTCTGGCAAATGCGGTTGAGTAAGTCAGCGGTCTGGTCGCGCTCTTTGGCACTCATGCCAGCCACCGGTTCATCCAGCATTAAGAGCTCAGGCTCTTGCATCAGCAACATGCCGATTTCCAGCCATTGCTTCTGGCCGTGGCTGAGCAAGGCAGATTCCATGTCTAAAAACTCGGTGAGCATGATGTCTTCAGCCACTTTACGCACACGCTCTTCTACTTCTTTAGTCCGTTTGAAGGTCAGGCTGCCAAACACGCCGCGGCCTTTCGGGTAGGACACTTCCAGGTTTTGGTACACCGACAGGTTTTCATAAATCGACGGATTCTGAAACTTGCGGCCAACGCCCGAGCGCACGATTTCGTGCTCAGAGAGCTTGGTCAACTCGGTATTGTTAAACTTGATCGAACCCGAGGTCGACTTGGTTTTACCGCAAATCAGGTCCAGCACTGTGGTTTTACCGGCACCGTTTGGGCCCACCAGCACACGCAATTCGTTTTTGTCGATATACATGGTGAGGCTATCCACCGCTTTAAAGCCATCGAAGGAGACGGTTAAATCTTCTACTGCCAAGACGAAGTCGGTATTACTCATGCTTCTGCTCCTTTCAATTTGTGGCTGTCGATCGCAGATACTTTATCCGCTTTCTTGCGCGTGACTTTTTTGCTGGCCTCATCGGTAGATTCAGTGGCCGTGGTTGATTCGTGAGTTGTTTCAGGGGATGTGTCGGTAAGTACTGCTGGTGCTTCACCCTCAGAAGTACTTACCTCAGGCTTTTTTGCTTTAGCCTTGTCTTTGAACCAGCCATATTTGGTCGCATATTTATCCCAGATACCAGCCAGGCCGCTAGGGAAAAACATCACGACCGCAATAAACAACCCACCCATCAGGTACAACCACATTTCGGGATAGTTTTCGGAAAAGACAGTTTTACCGTAATTGACCAGCAAGGTGCCGTACACCGCACCAATCAGTGAAGCACGACCGCCCACGGCACAGAAAATCACCATTTCAATCGAAGGCACAATGCCGACAAAAGACGGGGACATAAAGCCGACCTGCAAGGTAAACATCGCGCCACCAACAGCAGACAACATGGCGGCAAAGCAGAAAATAAAGATTTTAAAATTAGAGACGTCATAGCCAGAGAAACGTACGCGCTCTTCTTTATCACGCATGGCCAGTAACAACATACCGAACTTGCTGCTCATGATGTATTTCGAGAGGAAAATCGCACCGAATAACAACAGGCCATTGACAAAGTAGAGAATGTATTTGGCAGCGTCGGTACGAATATCCCAGCCCAGCATAGTACGTAAGTCTGTCATGCCGTTCACACCGCCGGTATAGCCTTGCTGACCGACAATCAGGATGCTCAGGATCAAGGCAACTGCTTGGGTGATGATGGAGAAATACACGCCACCGACACGGCGTTTAAACATGGCGTAGCCGATGATATAGGCGAATAACGCGGGGATAGTGAGCACGGCAAAGATGGTAAACGGCAAGCTCTTGAACGGCTCCCAGAACCAGGGCAAGGCTGTCAGCTGGTTCCAGTCCATAAAGTCTGGAATGCCGGGGGTAGACTGAATCTTGGTACTCAACGGATCAGACGCCTCCAGTTTGAGGAACATCGCCATGGCATAACCACCGAGGCCGAAGAAGATACCCTGGCCTAAACTCAGGATACCGCCATGCCCCCACAACATTACCAAGCCTACCGCCACAAACGCGTAAGTCAGGTATTTACCAATCAGGTTCAGGCGGAAAATATCCACGCCTAATGGCAGGACGACAAAGATGACAGCGGCCAATACAGCCAGGCCGATCACGCCTTCTTTCCCCCCCAGTAAGCTACTGGCTTTCATTTTTTCCCATACAGTCATCAAGATTTCTCCTCTGTTGATGCGTTGATTCTATTGCGGCAAGTTAAAAGACTTAATACGTCTTCTAACTTATGGCCCCCCAACGCAACTTTGTTAGGGGTGCCATATTCAGGGTTATTTACGCAGTTTGGAGGCAAACAAACCTTCCGGTTTCATCATCAGAATAGTGACGATCACCAGCAAGGTAGATACCTTACCCATCGAGCTGGTCATAAAGAATTGCAATACAGATTGCGCCTGGGCAATACCGAAGGCGGAGGCAATCGTGCCGACGATGCTGGCTGCGCCACCAAACACCACCACCATAAAGCTGTCGACGATATACAAGGTGCCTGTCGTCGGGCCGGTCGAGGCAATGGTAGTAAATGCGGCACCGGCGATACCGGCAATGCCACAACCCAGCGCAAACGTCACACGGTCTACTTTGGCGGTGTTAATCCCAACAGCGCCCGCCATGGTGCGGTTTTGCACCGTGGCACGTACACGCAAGCCCCAGCGAGACTTATACATAAACATATACACGCCAAAGGTCACTAGCGCTGCCAGCACCATCACAAATACACCATTAATCGGAATATCAATGTCCGGGGTCGGGTTGAAAGAACCGAGCATCCACTCAGGCAATTCAGCACTCACTTCTTTGGCGCCAAACGAGGAGCGAAACATTTGCTGCATAACCAAGCTTAAGCCCCAGGTCGCGAGCAAGGTGTCCAGCGGCCGCTTGTAGAGGTGACGGATCATAATGAACTCAATGAAATAACCGACAGCAAACGCCAGTACAAAGGCAATCGCGATGGCAAACACAAAATAATAGTTAGTGAAACCGTAAGTAGCCGCCACCTTGGAAAGCATCACCGTGGTGTAAGCGCCTATGGTCATAAACTCACCATGCGCCATATTAATCACGCCCATCTGCCCGAAAATAATTGCGAGACCAAGTGCCATTAGCAGCAACACTGTAAACATGCTCAGGCCCGAAAAGCCCTGCATCACCACAATATTGCCAATCTCTGCCATCGAATAACCAAACATAGCGGTCTCCTGTTAAATGCAACTTCTAAATTAAGTATTTGTTACTTGCGCCAAACGGTAGCCGGATTTTCCCCGGCTACCGCTTAAGCATTTAAGACAAGACCGGTTTATTGGTAGCCTTTTGGAAATGGATCAGGTTTGATGTAGTCAGAGGTGTAAACCACTTTAGCCTGGCCATCTTTGCCCCACTGACCAATACGCAGTTTGGTTGTCAGGTGATGGTTAGCTTCTACAGTCACAGGGCCTTCTGGTGCATCTTTAAACTCGTAACCTGGCAATGCTGCTTGTACTTTATCTACGTCGAAACTACCGGCGCGCTCAACTGCAGCCTTGTACAACCATGGGCCCAGGTAAGCAGCTTGTGTCACGTCGCCGATCACAGCATCTTTACCCCAGCGTTTTTTAAATGCTTCAACAAATTTCTTGTTTGAATCATTGTCTTGCGACTGGAAGTACTTCATGGCTGAGTAGAACCCAGCCAGGTTTTCACCACCAATGCCCAATACTTCATCTTCAGTCACTGAGATGGTCAACATGGTTTGCTTGCTAGAGTTTAAGCCCGCTGCGTTCAATTGTTTGAACCATGCCACGTTACTGCCGCCCACCACCGCTGCGTAGATCACATCAGGTTTTTTCAGTTTGATTTTGTTGATCACAGAACCAAATTGCGTGTCACCCAAAGCGATGTACTCTTCACCCACTACTTTGCCGCCCAGATGTTGCTCGATGTGTTTACGCGCAATTTTCATCGAGGTACGTGGCCAGATGTAGTCAGAGCCGATCAGGTAGAACGTTTTGGCTTTTTTCTCTTTGGCGATCCAGTCTAAGCCTGCCAAAATTTGCTGTGTGGCTTCTTGACCGGTGTAGAACACGTTTTTGGATTGCTCCAGGCCTTCATAGAAGGTTGGGTAGAACAGCAAGCCATTGTCTTTTTCAAACACTGGCAAGGCGGCTTTACGTGAAGCAGATGTCCAGCAACCCATCACAGAAGCTACTTTGTCTTTTTCCAGCAATTTTTTCGCTTTTTCAGCAAACGTTGGCCAGTCAGAAGCGCCATCTTCCTGCACGACTTCGATCTTGCGACCCAAAATACCGCCCATGGCGTTAATTTGCTCAATCGCCAGTTTTTCAGCCTGGATAGATCCAGTTTCACTGATCGCCATGGTGCCAGTGGCGGAGTGCAGAATACCTACTTTCACGGTGGTGTCAGTCACTGCCAAGCCGGTGGTGTTTACTTTTGCTGTTGGAAAATCTGCAGCAAAGGCGTGGCCAGTAACGAGACCTGCCGCCATCATGGCACCCAACATTGCGCCTTTGATAAAACCTCGTCTGTTTAAGGTACTCATTACATCTTCTCCTTGTATGGATAAATCAATTAAGTTCAAAATTAAATCGTGATAAGCATTACATGGTGGATGGACGGTTAATGTCCGATCATCCAGGGTCTAGCCGTTTTCTTGGTTTGCATTTGCATTGGCAGCTTGCCAGTTTCTTCGCTCACCTTGGTCGTGGTTTTACAGGTATGTGACCCGGTGCAACCACAACTAGAGCGGCGGGCACTGCGCGGCTCATGCGCAGATTTCTCGTTACGTTCATGTGCGGACCGCTGATGTTTGTCCATGATGGCCAGTTTGGGCACCGACAAAATACGTGGACTTTCAGCACCACAGTATTCGCAATCGGCTGGCAAACTGGATTCACTCATTTTGCGTAGTGCCGTAAACACACCACAGCAATCACACTCATATTCGTAAAGAGGCATCTGACTTTTCCTTATGAAAACGTTTTCTGGTTACGCATCTGTTTAAGTCGATGGGGCGACATCAATGCCTGGTGGCACCATGATCTTCGGCCCATCGGCATTCGGCCGAATGTCGAACTCGAAAATCTCGGTCGGAATCCACAAGGTGGCGCAGGCGTTCGGAATATCCACAATGCCGCTGATATGCCCTTCTACCGGAGCAGTCCCAAGAATCGCCACCGCCTGTTCGCCGCTGTAACCAAATTTCTTCAGGTACTCAATCGCGTTCAAACAAGCCTGGCGATAAGCCACATGCACATCCAGGTAATGCTGTTTGCCAGCTTCATCAACCGAGATGCCTTCAAAAATCACATAATCGCGATAAGTCGGTGTGATTGGGCTAGGTTGGAAAATCGGGTTTTTAATTGCGTACTTTTTCACGCCGTCTTTAATCAGGCTGACTTTGATGTCGAGGTAACCCGCCATCTCAATCGCGCCACAGAACGTGATCTCGCCGTCACCCTGGGAGAAGTGCAAGTCACCCATGGATAAACCGCCATCTTTCACGTAGACCGGGAAGAAAATCTTGGAGCCTTTGGTCAGGTTTTTGATGTCGCAGTTACCGCCGTGATCGCGTGGTGGCACGGTACGTGCACCTTCCTGTGCCGCTTGCTTGGCAGCTTCACCAGACAAACGCCCCATCACCGCAGACTTTGGCTCTGGTGGCAATGCCAATGCAGGCACGCGGTCCGGATCCGTTGCAATCAGCGCCGCTTCGCGCTCATTCCAGGTGTCCAGCAACTCACGTGATGGCAGGCAACCGATCAAACCCGGGTGCATGATGCCGGCATAACGTACCTTGGGCACATGGCGGGAACTGGTATAGACACCATGGAAATCCCAGATCGACTTGCTGGCCTTAGGGAAATGGTCGGTTAAGAAACCACCGCCATTCTCTTTAGCAAACAGGCCGTTGAAGCCCCATTGCTGGTCATCAAAGGTGCCGACATCCAAAATTTCGACCACCATCAGGTCACCCGGCTCGGCGCCTTCGACGCCAATCGGGCCGCTCAGGTAGTGCACTTGAGTCAAATCTACATCACGAATATCGTCTGCACTGTCGTTATTACCAATCTGGCCACCGGTCCAGTCCATGCACTCGACACGGAACTCGTCACCCGGTTTGACCATAGCAATCATTGGCAAGTCAGGGTGCCAACGGTTATGAATCTGACCGTCTTGTTCCCATGGCTTTTTATCAAAATCCAACTTCACTATTGTTTTCATGTCACTCATCTCCTAATAAGAAAAGTTAGGTGAGAAAGGGGGATACGTCTCGATTAAAATTGCATCTGCAAAGCGACTTTGAAGTCGTTGGTATCAGAGGCGTTTGAAAAGTCAGTTTTACCGTAGCTGGCAGTAATCATGGCGTTGTAAGGCGCGATCACGTAGCTGGTACCGATCTCAACACGCTTGGTATCTGCACCGGTGCGCAGGTTTGAGGTCGCCGTCGTCACACCATCCGCGTCAAACTTTTGATAACGGATAAAAGGCTTGAATTTGCCCCAGCCGATTTCGTCCTGGAACAAATAGGCCACAGCGGCTGAATACGCTTTACCTTGTTCGCCCAAAATGGCGTTATCGGTGTCGTAGTAGTAATAGGCTGCTTCAGTAGAGAAGGTGCCAGGACCGACATCTTTTTTCTCTAACAAGAAGTCAACGCTGTAAGAGCTGTAATCACCCACCGCGCCCAAGCCGCTGACCACGCCATCTTTTTTCACGCGACCGGCCACGCCAATGGCCAGAATGTCTTTGGCGCCAAAGTAGCTGCCTGTGCCGTAATAGCCTGGTTCTGCGTCCCAGAAGTTGTATTGCACACGGCCTGCATACATTAACTTGTCTTTAGTACCTGCAGTTTCTGATTGCGCACCCACACCGCTCAAGCGGAAGATGTTGTCACCTTCAAAGGCACCGAAGGACACGGCAAGATGGTCTTCCAGAAAGCTGCTCACCACCGCCACACCTTCATCACGGCCAATCACACCACCGTTAAAGCCATAACGTGAAGCGATGCCGCTCCAGTAGCCACCACCCATTGAGTAGTAAGGGCCAGCCATGTTGGCACGGTCACTAGGAGACAAGAAACGACCAGCCCAGATAGCCACTTCTGGCGTGACCTGGAACTGCACGTTGGCATCAATCACTTGAATCGTGTCACTGCTACCACCACCTGGTGCAGCAATGTTTTTCTCTGTGTTCAACATACCCTTGATGTATTTGTTGAACGAGCCAGACAAGTAAATACGCGCACTGTCTAAAGAAAAGTCGTTAGAGCGATCTTTGCCGTTTGCAGCAGCATCCTCCACTGATGAATACCCTCCAATAAAACCGAAGCCAGCACTGATATACTTGTCTTCACCAAAAGTAATCGTGGCACCTGCATTTGCCATTTGTGCACCCAAGCCGCAAGCCATTGCTACTGCTGTATGCAAAGCACATTTTTTCAAGTTCATCATCAAAAACTCCCTTTCTCGTTAAATTCAAACCAACACAGTTAATCAAAACTTGCGCTCAGCTTAACGAGAGGGGCATGTAGGACAAATACGTCAATTTGCGTAGTGGCGACGGTGGGTAAACACCGCTAGACTGCACATAACAAATTGAGAACAGGGCTCGCAATGCGTCTTTTAACTTACATACTATTGACCACTGTATTAGCAGGCTGCGGCGAGGTTTCATATAAACGTGGCGGCTCGCAGCAAGACATAGACCGCGCGCACCAGGCTTGCCGCGGCAGTGGTGATCAGTTGGCCGCCTGCCTGGCCGAACATGGCTGGCAAAAACCCACCGTCGATGCTTTTGACCCCTTATTCGCGACCATAGAAGTCACTGATAACAAACAGGCCAGCCAGGCCAAGCCCAGTCCTTTTATAGAGTTATCCGCGGAGACGCCGCAAAAACCGGTTGCCGCAGCTGTTGCGAAAACACCACAACCAGCCTCACAAACAGTTGAGTCGGCCAAGCAGCCAGCCGCCCCAGCACCTGTTGTTACTCCAGAAGCGACGACGACAGCCAGCCACTCAACCGCCAACGATGGCCCCGATGTGCAATATTCAATTAACTCGTGGTGGAAAATGGGCGCCTTCCCGAATCAACTCAAACAGGATCAAGGTACTTGTGAGAAAAAACTGGGGCCGGACTATTTACCGGATTACAAAACGCAAACCTACAAACGCGCGTTTGTGGCCTGCATGCATGACCTCGGCTGGATGGCGATTCGCAATCTGAAATAAGCGGCCACCAGACGATTACTTTATCGTCAGCGCTTTCTGACATGACTATCAGAATCATGAGACTGTCATCAAATTGTCCAACTTTCTAAGATGCGCATACGCGTGAAGTTTTATGCGTATCGACAGGCAAATATGCCTTATTTAGAGGGATGAAAAATGATGAAAAAATTAGCGATGGGTGCAGTATTAATGGCTAGTGCAGTCACGGCCTTCGCAGGAGATGTTGGTGTGGCCGTCAGTGTAGGTCAACCGGGATTTTATGGACAAATCGTGTTGGGCAACCCCTACCCGGCACCGCAAGTGATCTATCCGCAACCGGTGATTATCCAGCCACCACCGGTGGCTGTTGTACAAGCGCCCATGTATTTGCGCGTGCCACCCGGCCAGATGAAAAAATGGGGCCGCTATTGTGGCAACTACGGCGCGTGTGGCCGCCAGGTTTATTTTGTGCAAGATACCTGGTATCAAAATGTCTACGCACCGCGTTACAACAGCTATGCCGGCAGACCAGGGCCAGGCGGTAGGTATGATGACCATGACCACCATCATGATGACCATGGCCGCGGTAACGGGCACGGTCGAGGACATGGTCACGGCCACGACTAATGCAGCGCATCGCCCAAGCGAGCATGCACACTTGGGCGATTGACAACAAAGATTCAATGATCAGAAGGAAAGCGTTGTAAGGGACCAGTCAGCTATTGTTGCTATTGTAACCAGCGATTCTGCAGATCACTAAACGCCAGCAGAGTTAAAATCACCACTGATTGCAAAGCAATTGATTGCGACGCATGTGCCTAAAACAGGCATATGCGTATAAATGCCTCTTGTTCAGCACGTTGTTTGATAAGGAACAAGGACCTTGCAGCGTATTTTACTACCCTCATCATTGACGTATTCGGTCAGCGCTATTGCATGCCCGCCCTACGAATACCCACCCATTATTCCGAATCCTTTTCCCATGCCACCCCAAAATAAGGGCGTTGAGTGTGCATGACTAACGAGTAGAAACAAAAAGGATTGATCTCAATTGAGTTGAACTTTTAAATGGGCTAGCACTCTCTAGCATTGAGTGCTAAAATCATTTTAAACATCTTCTTTCAATAAGGAGTTTATTATCAACGCGTTAACATTACCTGTCATTGCATCGGCTGATAGCCTGGATAAATACCTGCGGACCATCAAGCAGTTTCCAGTACTCACGGCTGAAGAAGAATACAGCCATGCAACTGAGTTGAAACAAAGTGGCGACCTGGAAGCTGCGCGTGCGCTGATTGTGTCGCACTTGCGCCTGGTGGCGAGCATTGCCCGTGGTTATAGCGGTTATGGTTTGCCACAATCTGACCTGATTCAGGAAGGCAATATTGGTTTGATGAAAGCGGTTAAACGCTTTGACCCGGACCGTGGCGTGCGCCTGGTCTCGTTTGCCATGCACTGGATTAAAGCCGAGATTCATGAATATATTGTGCGCAACTGGCGTTTGGTGAAAACCGCGACCACTAAAGCACAACGTAAATTGTTCTTTAATTTGCGCAGCATGAAGCGAGGCTTTGAAACACTGAGCCAGGATGACGTGCAACGCATCGCGACTGAGCTCAACGTGAAGCCAGAAGAAGTGACCGAGATGGAATATCGCCTGAACGGTCAGGAGATTTCACTGGATGCGCAAGTTGATGACGACGGTGAAGAAGTGTATAGCCCGATTGCGTTTCTGGAAGATGAAGGCCCGGAGCCTTCAACCTTGCTAGAGAACTTGCAGAACGAACATCTGCAAACTGAGGGTTTGAGCATGGCTTTGCAACAACTGGATGCGCGTAGCCGCCGTGTGCTGCAAGCGCGCTGGTTGACTGAAGGCAATGCATCCACGCTGCATGAACTGGCAGCTGAGTTTAATGTGTCGGCAGAACGTATTCGCCAGATTGAGCAAAAAGCGATGCAAAAAATCAAAGCGACAATGTTAGAAGCTAACTAAGTTAGAAGACAGCTGTCATTAGCAATGCAAATAACAAAAACGGGTGCTTTAAGCACCCGTTTTTGTTTCACTGTTTGCCCAGTGTGATTTTAAGCCGCGCGTACGATCACCTCTTCATGTGCCAGCGCAAACATGGCTTTGCCATTGAGCTGATCTAGCTCCGCCAGTTGCTGGCGAATCGACAATTCTACCTGCTCTAAATCTGCGATGCGCTCTTCTAGCGTATCTGTCGCCTGGTAAATGCGTTTGATGCTTTCCACGCGGCGCTTCAGTTGCACGTGATGCTCACGCATCTGGCTTTCCATCGGCGCGATCACGGCTTTGAGCCAGCTTTCGGTATCGCGGTTGGCCGCCTCATATTCAAGAATCACATGGCTGGCCAGCGTTTCAAAAAACTTGCTGGTGAGCGTGAGTTTTTCGTGGGCAATCATATTAAAGGTGGTATTAAACTGGTCACGGTAAATGGTTTCCAGCTTATTAAGCGCTTTTAAATAGCGTGAGGTAGAAAACGGCGGTGGTGTTTTTTGCACCAGGCCATGTTCTTTAGAGAACTTTTCATACATGGCCTCCATCATTTTTTTGATTTCATGCACATGCACATCGGCATCCATCATGCGGCGCTTGAGATCACTAAAAAAGTCATCCATGGCCTGGCGCATGGTTTTAGTAAACGCGGCTTTCATCATGGTATCGCGTGTTTCGCGCACTTTGCTTTTAAGCGCTGGCAGGCCCAAATGGTGAAATACTTGATTGGACTGCACAGAAAACACACTACGCAAGGCCTGATAACGCTGCAAGCCGACCTCAAAATTCACTTTATCTTGCTTGACCTTGCGCATCATCTGCGCAATCACGTCTTCATTTTTGCCTTGCAAACAGCGCAACTCATCGGCTTGGTCGAGCACACTTTGCAAACGCGTCTCCAGCGTGGTGCGCGTTTGATGCATCATGTCTTCGATTTCGCCCTGTATGCTTTCGCGCACAATTTCCTGCTTGGCCGGGATCAGCTCATCAGACAGGTTTTTTTCAAGTTGCAGCAAGCGGCTCTTGTGTAGCAACTGCTGGTCGCCTTTTACTTTGGCCAGTAAGCCTTTTTGTGCCGAGGTCGGCAAAATCTGATCGCGTGACAAGCCAAGCAACTCGGCGGTATTTTGCAACTGGCGATAAAGCTCGGTTTCTACTTCATCGTCAGTTTTCAGCGGATCCCATAAACCATCAATTTTGTTTAGTACCGCCAAACGGCCTTTTTGCTTCCAGCGTGCGCCGCTGATATAACGACGCCAGACTTCCATCTCAGACCTGGTAACGCCAGTATCTGCGCCAAGAATAAACAACACGGCATGTGCATTTGGCAACATGCTCATGGTCAACTCTGGCTCTGCCCCGATTGCGTTTAAACCCGGGGTATCCAAAATCACCAAGCCTTGCTTGAGCAAAGGATGGGGGAAATTAATCACGGCATAGCGCCAGCACGGAATTTCAAGCAGGCCATCCATGCCAATCAACATGGCATCATCGGGCTGGTCAGGGTTATACAAACCCAGAGATTGCGCTTCTTCCAAGGTCACACGGCGGGTACGGCTGACTTCTTTAAACGCTTCGACCATGCTTTCGCGTGAATGGGCATCAAATTCAACGGCTGACCAGGCCTGCGGCATGCGACGATAGTCACTGATGGAAATCTGGTGAGTGCTGGTTTCAATCGGCAGCAAAGACAAACTGACCGGTTTGCCGGTGTCATAACGCAGCTCGGTCGGACACATGGTGGTGCGCCCAGCGCCGGATGGTAGCAAACGATGACCGTAACCGGAAAAGAAAATCGCGTTAATCAACTCGGATTTGCCACGCGAAAATTCGGCGACAAATGCCACGTTTAATTTATCCTCACGCAAACGGTTTAGTTGTTGCTGTATCCGCTCTTCTATTTGCACATCGCTGAGCTGCTTATCAGCCAACCAGCGCCGATACTCCCCCAAAACATCAGCAATCGATTGACGCCATCGCGTGTACAAATCAAATTGTTGTGCCAGTCTGTTATTTTCCATAGGACCTGCTTAAGAATTGTAAGGTAACCTATTCATGATGGTTTGTTTTTTTAGTAATCTATCATGAAATAATAAAAGTTCAAATAAATCATGTAGGTATAGCCATTAATTCACAAATAAAATGAATTATCAACCATAAGATACAACAATCACTACCCATGCGCGGCCTACCTGCATCTGCTATCATGCGCATAATTAAAGTTAACGACTCCATTCACCACTTTCTTCAATGTTATGAGCGGTCTACACCCTGATTGCCCGACCCCGACCCTGATACAACTGCATCAGGCCTCACACCTGCTGGAAATTCACTTTGATAACCATACAGAGTGTATGTTGTCTTGCGAATTTTTGCGCGTGTATTCGCCCTCGGCAGAGGTACGCGGGCATGGCGCTGGGCAAGAAGTACTGCAACTGGACAAAGAAAATGTGAATATCGCCGACATTGAACCGGTCGGCCACTACGCAATCAAATTGATCTTTGACGATGGACATAATACCGGCCTCTATTCATGGGATTATTTGTATTATCTGGCGCAACATTATGAAAGCCTGTGGCAAGACTACATAAGTAAACTATCCATGGCTGGCCACACCCGCAAGGAACCGACACATGCAGCAAAACACTGATCAGGCAAAAACCACCCACTTTGGCTTTGACACCGTGGCCGAGGGCGACAAACAGCATAAAGTCGGCGAGGTGTTTCACTCGGTCGCACAAAAATACGACATCATGAACGACGTCATGTCTGCAGGCATGCACCGCCTATGGAAACGCTTTGCGGTGGATGTGAGTGGCGTTGGCCAGGGCGACAAGGTGCTGGACATTGCCGGTGGCAGCGGCGACTTATCTCGCTTGTTTGCCAAAAAAGTCGGTACACAAGCGGCGGTGAATCCTGGCACGGTGATTCTCACCGACATTAATGCCTCTATGCTGGGCGTGGGCCGTGACCGCATGATAGATGCCGGGCTCAGTATTCCGGCCGCACAATGCAATGCGGAAATCTTGCCATTTGCTGACGAAACTTTTAATTGCGTGATCGTTGCCTTTGGCCTGCGCAATATGACGCATAAAGATGTTGCCCTACGTGAAATGCAGCGCGTACTCAAACCAGGTGGCCGCTTGCTGGTGCTGGAGTTCTCAAAAGTCTGGCAACCACTGGAAAAACTCTACGACACCTATTCATTTAAACTGCTGCCCAAGTTTGGCAAATGGATCGCCAACGACGAACCTAGCTACCGCTATTTAGCTGAAAGCATCCGCATGCACCCGGACCAGGAAACCCTGAAACAGATGATGCATGAGGCCGGGTTTGGCAAAGTGGATTATTACAACCTGACGGCGGGCGTCGTGGCCTTGCACAAAGGCATTAAGATCTAAACGCATGTTTAAACCCCTGATTCAATTCGTGCTGCAACACCTGATGCAGCAAAACAGCTGGACCGCGCCGCTGCTACAGCCTTATGCGCATAAAAATCTGCGCCTGGATTTTAAAGTCGCGCAGGCCACACTTACTATCTTAAATAATGGCGAGCTGGCCGTGGCCGGGGATGCTGCACAAGCCGACGCCACCATCCATTTGCCACCCAGCCTGGCCATGCGATTGCTGCGTCAGGACCCGCTGGCGCACAGCCTGATTAAAATTGAAGGCGATGCCGCACTTGGCATCGCCGTTGGCAAAATATTATCTGCCGTGCGCTGGGATATTGAAGACGACCTGAGTAAAGTCGTCGGCGACATTGCCGCGTATCAGGTGGTGCACATCGGGCAAGAGAAGCTACAGCGCTGGCAAAGCCAAGCCAAAAACCTGGGTGAGATGCTGGTGGAATACTGGCAAGAAGAGCAACCCATCATTGCCAAAAAGACCCGCGTTGAACAATTCAACCAGTCCGTTGACCAATTACGCGAAGATACCGACCGCCTGCAGCAACGCGTCGACAAACTGCTCGCGGCCACCCTCCCTCCAGAAAGCCAGTAACAATGCATTGGTTACGTTTTTTTCATATTATCGGTGTGCTGATTTGGTACCGCCTGGATATTTTCTTTGTTCGCGACGACCGCCCCAGTGTGAGCTACCGCCTGCTGAATGCCCTGCTCTTTTGGCGGCATGCGCCTGAAAAACGCGCCGTACGCTTACGTCTGGCGCTAGAAAAACTGGGGCCCATTTTCGTTAAATTCGGCCAAATGCTGTCAACACGCCGCGATTTACTGCCAGCCGACGTTGCCGACGAACTGACCAAGCTGCAAGACCAGGTGCCGCCATTTGCTTATGCCCAGGTGGAATCCATTATTCAGCAAGCCTTTGCAGCCCCCTTAAGCACGGTGTACGCAGAATTTAATACCACCCCGGTTGCCAGTGCCTCGGTGGCCCAGGTGCACTTTGCCAAACTGCATAGCGGTGAACAAGTGGCGGTGAAAGTGCTGCGCCCCGGCATTGCTGCCATTATTCACCGCGATATTGCCTTGCTGCGCACCCTGGCCTGGTGGGTCAAAAAGCTCTCTGCTGAAGGCCGCCGCCTGAAACCGGACGAAATGGTCGATGAATTCGCTCGCCACACCGAGCACGAGCTTGATTTAACCCTGGAAGCCGCACAATGCGCACAACTAGGCCGCAACTTTAGCGACCGCCGCTTGCTGGTGCCTAGTGTCTATTGGGATTACTCGCGCCAGCACGTCATGACCATGCAGCGCATGTATGGCACACCTGTGCGTGATAAAGACACACTGCAAGCGTATGGCATCAACCTGACACAACTGGCACACGACGGCGTGGAGATCTTTTTTACCCAGGTGTTTCGTGACGGCTTTTTTCATGCCGACATGCACCCGGGCAATATTCAGGTCGTGACAGAAGGGCCAGACAAAGGCAAATTTATTGCACTGGACTTTGGCATCATGGGCAGCCTGTCACCCACAGACCAATACTACCTGGCGCGTAATTTTCTGGCATTTTTTAACCGTGACTACCGCGATGTGGCGGTGGCCCACATTGAATCTGGCTGGGTGCCTGCGGACACCAATGTCGAAGCACTGGAAACCGCCGTACGCGCCATTTGCGAGCCCATTTTTGACAAACCTCTCAAAGACATTTCGTTTGGCCGTACCTTGCTCAGCCTGTTCCAGATGTCACGCCGCTTTGGGGTTAACATTCAACCCCAGCTGATTATGCTGCAAAAAACCCTGCTCAATATTGAGGGGCTGGGGCGCGAGCTCGACCCCAACATTGACTTATGGCATAGCGCCAAACCTTTTCTCAAACGCTGGATGAGCGAGCAAATCGGCTGGCGCAGCCTGCTCAAATCTGCCAAACGCGAATTACCTTATATTCTGACGCATGCAGCAGATATGCCGCGCCTGTTTGAGCAATATCTGCGCAACCAGACCGAGCTAGGCAAACAGCAAAATCGGCTGGATACCCTACTCAACACCCAACACCAGCAAGCCACCTGGCAAAAATGGGCGACCACCGCCATCATCGTGCTGGTATTACTGCAACTTGCAAGCTTATTCCTGCTGTTTAACCACTAAAGGAGATCCCCATGCCCTTGATCAAGTCACTGCTAGTCACTGCCTTATGCATGCTGCCCTACACGCTACATGCGGCAGACCTCGGCGGCCTGTGGCAAACCACAGACGACAAAACCGGCAAACCGAGGTCGCTGGTGCGCATTACTGAAAACGCAGGCGAATACAGCGCCATTGTCGAAAAAGGCTTGCTGGCGACAGACACCGGCGATGCGGTCTGTGACAAGTGTACGGACGAACGTAAAGGCCAGAAAATCATCGGCATGACCATCGCCAGACATTTAAAACCAAGCGCTAACAGCAATGTGTACGATAACGGCGAGATTCTCGACCCTGAAAATGGCAAAACCTACAAATGCAAAATGACACTGAGCGCTAATGGCAATGCGCTTGAGGTGCGCGGATTTATCGGCTTCTCGCTGCTGGGGCGCTCGCAAACCTGGAAGCGGGTCGAGTAATTGTGCAGAATTGTAAAAAGACCTGATTTTCAGGTCTTTTTAGCTTTTGCGCACCGCATAAAACCCTGTTTAGGCATGGTTTTGTTTTAAAATCGGCCTTTTGCAATCAACTCTAAGGAACTCGGGCTGTGCTGATCTGGTTTGTCGTGGCGTATTTACTGGTTTCAATCGGCATTGGCCTGATTGCGGCCAGAAACGTACACAGCACCAAAGATTATGCCGTGGCAGGCCGCCACCTGCCGCTGCCGGTAGTCATGGCCACGGTGTTTGCCACCTGGTTTGGTGCCGAAGCTGTGTTTGGTGTCTCAGCCACTTTTGTGCGCGAAGGCTTAACCGGCGTGGCAGCCGACCCGTTTGGCTCCAGCATGTGCCTGATTATCGCCGGCATTTTCTTCTCTAGCCGGCTGTATAAACTCAACATCCTGACCCTGGGTGACTTTTACCGCATGCGCTATAACCGCTCGGTTGAGGTGCTCACCACCATTGCCATCGTCATCTCTTACATGGGCTGGGTCGCGGCACAAATCAAGGCACTCGGGCTTATTTTCAACCTGATCAGCGATGGCGCCATTTCAGAACCTACCGGCATGATCGTCGGCACCGCCATTGTGCTCACCTACACCACGCTGGGCGGCATGCTGTCAGTCGCCATTCTCGACTTTGTGCAGATGATTGTCGTCATCGGCGGCCTGCTGTATATCGCTAACATTGTGTCTGGCCAAACCGGTGGCGTCGCGCCGGTGATTGAGCATGCACGCAATGCGGGCAAACTGCACTTCTTCCCACAATCGACCCACTGGAGTGTGTGGCTGACCTTTCTCGGCGGCTGGCTGACCATGATGCTGGGCTCGATTCCGCAGCAGGATGTGTTTCAGCGCATCACTTCGGCCAAAACGGCAAACATTGCCTTGTGGGGCTCCTTACTGGGCGCCAGTGTTTATTTTTGCTTTACCTTTGTGCCGATGTTTATCGCGTATGCCGCCACCCTCATAGACCCCGCAACCTTCGGCGCACTGGTCACCACCGACTCACAGCGCGTGTTGCCGACGCTGGTACTCACGCACACACCGCTATTGGCACAAGCCATTTTCTTTGGCGCCGTACTATCAGCTATCATGAGTTGCTCCTCGGCCACCCTGCTGGCGCCGTCGGTCACTTTTGCCGAAAACGTGGTCAAGGGTTTTATGCCACACATGAACGACCATGCATTTTTACGCGTGATGCGTCTGTGCCTGGTTGGCTTTGCCACGATGGTGCTGTTTTATGCGCTCAACTCAGAACTATCAATTTTTGGCATGGTAGAAAGCGCCTATAAAGTGACGCTGGCAGGCGCGTTTGTGCCACTGTTTTTTGGTGCCTTCTGGCAGCGTGCAACCAGCCAGGGCGCACTTGCCGCGATTATTTTCGGCATCGGCAGCTGGGTGCTGATCGAAGTACTGGTCGGCGAAGCCAGCCTGGTACCGGCACAATTGGTCGGACTATTAATCAGCGCGGTAGCCATGGTGATCGGCTCATTGTTGCCACAGAAAATTGGCGGCACCCCGCATACTGCTTCAGGCTATTTGCACGAGCACGCGGCACGCAGTCACCCGCATTAACCCTGGTCAATGCAGGAATACCTCTTTAAAACAGCGACTATTCCAATAAACAAAGTCGTTTTATATTGGTGATAATGCTTTTTTGGGCATGATCTGCCTTTAGGTAATTGAACATTTATGGTCGTTAACAAGCGTTACTACACCCTACTTCTAAGCGCTATCGTGCTGATTGGCTTTGTGGCGACCAGCCTGATTGGTTACTTTGTGGCCAAAGACTCGCTAACAGACCGCCTGCAACAGGAAATGCTGCCACTGACCAGCGACAACATTTACTCTGAAATCCAGCGCGACCTGCTGCAACCACTGCTCATTTCGTCATTGATGGCCAATGACGTGTTTGTATTTGACTGGATCAACAATGGCGAACAAGACGCCAATAAAATGACCAGCTACCTGGCACAAATCCAGAAAAAATATAACACCATCACCGCGTTTTTCGTCTCCGAAAGCTCAGGCAATTATTATCATCCGTCGGGCGTATTAAAGCGCGTCTCGACGACTAACCCGGACGACCATTGGTATTTTGAGGCCAGAAATTCGCATAATCCTTATGTCATTAATATTGACCGCGATACCGCGGATAAAAAACGCCTGAGTATTTTTGTTAACTATCGCATTGAAGACAAATCGGGCAAGTTTATTGGTGTGATTGGCGTCGGCTTATCATTGCAAACGGTGGTAGAACTGATTGAAAACTACCAGAAACGCTATGGCCGTGAAATCTACTTTGTAAATCGTCAGGGCGAAGTCATGCTGCAAAGCAGCCAATACCGCTCAGAGCTACATCTGCAAAACAAATCCGGGCTGGATAAAGCCTTTTTGCAAGTGCTGACATCGCCTAGTGCGTCGCTGTCGTTTAAAACCAGCAGCGGTAATATGCTGTACCTCAACAGCCGCCTGGTGCCTGAGTTTGACTGGTATTTAATTGTCGAGCAGATCAACGATCCTAGCTCAGCGCGGATCGAAACCGCCTTCTTGATCAACCTGGCGGTAGCGGTCGTGATCAGCATGATCGTGCTGGCGCTGGCGCATTTTGCGGTGCGCGGCTATCACGACAAACTAGAGATGATGGCCACCCAGGACAAACTGACCGGCGTCACCAGCCGCCAGGTATTCGAGTTCTACTTCAAGCAAGCCGTCGCCCGCGGCAAACGCCGCGACGAGCCATTGTCATTGGTGCTGCTCGATATCGATCTGTTCAAACTGGTGAATGATACTTATGGGCATGAGGCGGGTGACCGCGTGCTCACGCGCGTGGCGCAGCTGATCAAGTCGCATGTGCGCGAAGAGGATGTGGTGTGCCGCTGGGGTGGCGAGGAGTTTTTAATTCTGCTTTCGGGGTGCAACTTGCAGCACGCCAGAGACATTACCGAGCTCATACGCTCAGCGGTTGCCGGGCTGCAATTCCACTTTAGCAATAAAGTGGTGCAAATCACCGTCAGCGCCGGGATCGCCGAAATGCAAACCGACGAAATACTGGGCCAGGTGGTAGAGCGCGCAGACCATCATTTATATGCCGCCAAACGGGCCGGGCGTAATTGCATCAAGCCAGAGATTGACGAAGACGAAGCGACCTAAAGCCGCCCCGTCACCCGCTTACTTTTTAGCGGTGGAGCCAGCCAGACGTGGCTGGCAATATTCACAATAAAAGGTTGAACGCTGGCCAAGCCGGATATTCAAAATCGGCTTTGCGCACACGCGGCAAGGCTCGCCAGTACGCCCATACACGGTATACGTCTGCTGAAAATAGCCAGGATTCCCATCGGCACCAAAAAAATCTCGCAAACTGCTGCCGCCAGCGTCCAGCGCGGCCTGCAAGGTCAGTTTGATCTCTTGCACCAGCAACGCACATTGCGCCAGCGTGAGCGCTTTGGCGGGTGTTTCTGGGTGTATACGGGCCCTGAATAAGGACTCGCTGGCATAAATATTCCCCACCCCTACCACCAGATGCGCATCCATGATGGTGGTTTTGATTGCTGCGCTGCGCGTGCGTGTTTGCTGGTATAAATGCTCGGCATTAAAGGCAGCTTCCAGCGGTTCTGGCCCCAAACTGCTCAGCAAAGCATGTTGCATCGGATCACCGCTTAACCATAACACTGCACCAAATCGACGAGGATCGCGCAAGCGAATCACACGCCCATCTTCAAAGCGGAGATCAAAGTGATCATGCTTTTCAGCCGGGAAATCACGCTCTAGCAAGCATAGACGGCCTGACATGCCTAAATGTAGCAGCAATACGCCCTCTGCTTCAGTGCTGCCGATCTCGGCCAGAATATACTTGGCACGGCGTGTGAGCTTAAGTATGCGGCGGCCTTGCAAGTGCTGTGGCAAATCGGCCGGAATCGGCCAACGCAAACCATGATGACGTATCGTCACCTGTGCGATTTGCGCACCTTCTACTGGCAGTAAACCGCGTCGTGTGACCTCAACCTCGGGTAATTCAGGCATGACGATTATTGGCTTTGGGGCGGCTGGCTTTTCGGTGCCTGAATATTCACCGGCGGGTTCACCATGGTAAAGCCGGTATCATTGGCAAAGTGATAAATAATGCCTTCATCCGGGCGCGCCAACAAATATTCCGGCGACTCTTGTACTTTATCAAAGTGGACTTTTTTACCATTACGCAATAACACCTCAAATGAAGGGTAAGTCTGCTTGCGGTCTGGCGTATAAAACTCAACAGAAGTCGCCTGCGCTTGCGCCCAGCTAAAGTCCATCCATTCGTTCATTTCATTCTGGGTTGGCTTGGCGTGAGCATCATTCACTACCCATTTGCCTTCATTTGACATCTGCACTTTGAGTGCATTTTCCTCCCATTGCTCCAAGTGCGCGAGATCAAAACCTGCCAACTGCTTACGATCAGCGGGCGACAGTGGCGCTTTATCGACCATTTCAATCGGCTGTGTAGCCGCAGCCTCGCTATATTGCCCGGGCAGCAAATATACCTGGCCCGCATAGCCTACGTATTGCTCTTCCGACACCGGGTTATAAGTGCCAAACGTGAACACCTGGTCGCCTTTACTGCCAGACAGCGTTAACTTTAACACTGGCTGATCCAGGCCGTACTTAGCGGCATCCTGCAATGGCAGCCTGGTCGCAGTGGTTGCCGCAATAATAGACATCGCCCGGTGCACCGAGGCCTGGTCAGCGCGTGCCGGATATGGCTTGCGCATCATCCAGTAGCCATCCTGTTTCTCAAAAATGGTGGGGGCTTTAGCTGGAAACTCAGCCTTCACTGTATTAAAGTCGGCCATTTTAAGGTTGGAGACTTCAAACTTGGCAGACTGTGCCTGCTGTTGCGGTCTTAAATGCAAAAATACGGCAATACCAATCACCACTGCTAATAACAACAGATTCAATATCCATCTTTTTTTCATGACGCGACTCCGACAGCCAGATCGTTAGAGATTAAGCCTTACGGCGCTTCCACCACAAAAACAAGCCTGCCACAAATAAACCGACCGGAATCAGGTACTGGAAAGCATGAAACACCAGCCAAGCCACCAGGCGACCTTGGTCTGTGGCCGGAATCGACACGTTAATGTCTTTGAGTGGCATCGGCTGTATCGTAATCAGGCGATCATCGCCAGCCAGCCAGTTAATAATGTTAATGCCCAAATCCAGGTTGCCGCCGTTGGTAATAAAGGTGTTGGCGAGAAAGTTGGCATTGCCAATCACCACCACGCGCTGGCCTTTTTTACCGTATTCACGCTCTAATGCCACGCCAACATTAATCGGCCCCGCTTTGTCTTTGCCGTGATCAAAACTCACCTTGAGGTTTTGCGCCCCCGCTGGAATCTTGTCTGACTCTAACCAGCCATTCGGTGCAACGTCAATCAAACGACCGACTTTCCAGCCCAGGTCATCTGAGGCCTGGCCATCAATCTGATGCGCCTCCGGGAACACCGTGCGCAACATAAAATTACGTGTAATCGCATGGTCACCATACAAGCTGGCAAAAGCCATTTTCGGGTCAGCGCCATATTGCTCGGCCGCTTTATCCACCACAATGCCGGGCGACACTTTAATGCCCAGGTACTCGGCGACTTCTTGCAAGCCATGCAAATTGTCGTCATCCAGCAACCACAACACGTTGCCGCCCGCTTCAATATAGGCTTTGATTTTTTTGGCTTCTACCGCGCTGAGATCCACTTGTGGCGCCGCAATCACCAACATGGCACCATTAGCAGGCACCGCCTGGGCAATGGTCAGGTCAGGGTTGGCAAATTTAAACCCCTTGCTTTCCAGCTGCTTGCCAAACTCGCCCAGGTCATGATTTTTGAGGCCTTGCAGCAAACGCTCACCGTGGCCATCCAGATACATCACCGGCTGATTATTGGTGCGCGACAAGCGCACCAGCAAGTTGGTCATTTCCTGCTCGGCAAACGGCGGGGCAATGTGCTCAGACCGCTTGTTATATTCAACAATGGTTTCGCCATCGACTTTTACGCCCGCCTCTTGCGCCAGTTTCGGCTCTTCTGACGGGTTGATGAACTTGATAAAGACATTTTTCTTTTCGCGCTGGTAGCGGGCCACGAAGTCCAGCATGCCTTTACGGAAGGTATCGCCATTGTTCGCATCATCATTTGTCGCATATACGGTGATATTCACATCACCGTCCATTTGCTTGAGCACATTGATGCTGCCCTGAGTAAGAATATTACGGTTGGCCTGAGTGATATCCCTGGCCCAGCGATATTGGCCGGACAAATAACCCAGCATCACCACCAACGCCAAAAACACCAGCACAAACATCCAGTTTTGTGCCAACAGTTGCCATCTAAATTTACGGTTAATTTTCATAGTGCATTCAGCTTAAAAACAAGGTCGCGTTTAACCGCGCAAACGATCTGCATCCAGACGACGAATCGTCAGGGTAATAAAAGTGAGGATAAACAGGCCAAAATAGGCCAGGTCAGCCGTATCAATCAAACCACCGCCAAATGACTGAAAATGACGCATCAGTGAAAATTTGAGCATGGTGCTGGTCGGGTCACCGGCAAAAAAACGGTCCAGAATCATCAACACAAACAGGGCAATAAAACTGAGGATACCCGCAATAATCGGCTGAGCAGTCAGGCTGGAAAAATACAGGCCCAAGGCCGCAAAGCTAGACACCAGTAACAGTAAGCCCAGCGAATTGGCAAAAATATAACCAAAATCAATATCGGCCCAAATGTTCAGCGTCGCCAGCATGACTGCGATATACAGCACCAAGATGCTTAAAAACACCACCAGGCCCAAAAACTTGCCAACCACGATTTCACTGATAGACAACGGCGCACTAAACAAAAATGGCAAGGTCTGGCTGCGGCGCTCTTCAGAAATCAAACGCATAGAGAGCAGTGGCACCGCAAACAGCATGATAAAAGACGCCAGGCCATACACGGTTTGACCGACAAACTGCGTCACGCCGATGCGTTCCGCTGGCCGAATCGAGCCAGACATTACTTCAAAGTAATTGTTTACGCCGTTGAGGTAATAGGTGCCAAACGCGAAGGTTAACAATGCCAAAATAATCCACCCCATTGGTGAGGCGAACATACTTTTAAGTTCTTTTCTTGCAATATTCAACATACTTAAATCTTTCCGTCTACACTTGAACTGCGGGCTTAAGCCGCTTTGGCCTCATCCGCACTGGCGGTCTCGTGGTAAGTCAGCTGTACAAACACATCTTCGAGGCTGGTCTGGTCAGGCGCAATATGGTACAAGCCCCAACCGTTTTGCACTGCAGCCTGTACGATCGCCTCATGCGGCTGGCTGCCCTCATGAAAGCGAATGCGCCACAAGCCATCAGCCGGTTCTACCTCAGCCACGCCAGCTATCGCCATCAGTTGTGAGGCATCCGGCGCCTGGCGCAGCCCCACCAGCAACTTGTTGCCGATGCGCTGCTGCTTGAGCACCTCAATGCCGCCGTTAAAGACCAGCTTGCCTTTATCAATAATCTGCACATGGTCACACACCATTTCTACTTCGGGCAAAATATGGGTAGACACAATCACGCTATGTGCCTGACCAATCTCTTTGATCAGGGCACGAATATCACGAATCTGGATCGGGTCCAGGCCTACCGTCGGCTCATCCAGAATCACCACCATCGGGTTATGAATAATCGCCTGCGCAATGCCCACGCGCTGCTGGTAGCCATTAGACAGGTTTTCGATCAGGCGCTTGCTCATGTGGCTCAGGCCGCAACGCGCTTTGGCATGCTCTACTGCTTTTTTAATCTGTTTGCCTGTCACGTTGTGCAAGCGGGCGGCGATGGTCAGATACTCATCGACCGTGAACTCTTTATATAAGGGGCGCATTTCCGGCAAGTAGCCAATCAACGCCTTGGCTTCTTTGGGATGCTCTATCATATCAATGCCACAGATTTTGACGCTACCGGCGCTGGGCGCCAGATTACCGGTCAACATTTTCATGGTAGTCGATTTACCGGCACCGTTAGGCCCCAAAAAGCCCAGCACCTGCCCCTGCTGCAGATTAAATGTTACGTCGCTGACCGCAGCACGGCCACCATACAAACGGGTCAACTCAATTGCTTCAACTGTCAAATTTGCCATGATTTTTTTCACACACCTACCGACTAAAAGATTACTGCAAGGCGCCGACAGAACCACCGCCGACCAGCAAATCCCTAGACAAAGATTTCATCAAAAAGTTATAGTGCTAAAGTGGTACTGCTGTTGTAGCATGACGTTTCAAGCTGCGCCCAAGCGTCAATTACAATTCAGTTACAAATCGCACATTATGGATGAACTTGCAGCAACTGTCACGGACTAAACAAAAAATCAGCATCACAAACCAAGCACCTTAATCATAGCCATGACACTGCTCATCAACAGACCAACTAAACAGGAATTCAGTATGCCCCACACCAGCCGTTTCACGCGCAAACCCACTGCAAAGCGCCGCACAACCCTAGCGCTTTGCCTGGCATTGCTGACAACCCCGGCCTGGTCAGCCAGTGGCTCCCCTACCATCACTACACCCACGGCAGAGTTTGTCTACAAATATCTGCTGGGGGAAGTAGCGGCCCAGCGTGGCGAATTTGTACTGGCAGGCCAATTATTCCTCGATTTAGCCAAACAGACGCGCGACCCGCTGCTGGCCGAACGTGCCACCCAAGCCGCAACCATTGCACGCACACCGCAACTGGCGCTGCCTTCAGCAGAATTATGGTCAGAACTGGCCCCGGACTCTATTCCGGCTGCGCAAACGGCTAGCCAGCTGTTTATTGCCAATGGCAACTTGAAAAAAGCCATTCCGCAGATCCAGAAAGTACTCGCCAACGACAGTATCCGGCCGAATGCCTTTATGGAGCTAAACAGCCTGATGATGCGCGTCACCGACAAAACCAGCGTACTGGACGCGATTCAGCAACTGGCCAAACCCTACCCCAAACTGCCAGAAGCACATTTTGCGGTTTCGCAAGCCGCCTACTTCGCCCATAACGAAAACCTGATGGTCGCCGAGCTTAAAGAAGCCTCCAAACTGCGCCCGGGCTGGGAGCCGCCTGCACAAATCCGCGGCCAGATGCTCAGCGAGCAAGATCCGCAAAAAGGCATCGCTTTTTACCAGGACTTTCTAAAAACATATCCTGAGGCCGACCAGATTCGCCTGGCACTTGCGCGCGCCTTGCTGGTACAAAAAAACAGCACGGACGCTAAAGTAGAATTCACCAAATTGCTCGAACGTCATAAAAATAATCCAGAAATGAACGTGATTGTCGGTCTGCTGGCGCTGGATGCCAAAGAATATAGTTTTGCCGACCGCTACCTGCAACATGGGCTGGAAGTCGGTTTTAAAGAGCCTAACAAGTTGTATTTTAATCTGGGCCGCTCAGCCGCCGAACAAAAAGACGATGCACGTGCCTTGCAATGGTTTGACAAAATCACTGATGGCGAACAGTTTTTGGCAGGTCGCCTGGCATCTGCCGCCATCATTGCACGCCGTGATGGCATAGATGCTGCGATCACCATGCTGGATAATGTAGATGGCTTAACCCCGGAACAACAAGCCGTGGTGATTCAGAACCAGGCCTTGCTGCTCAACCAGGCCAAACGCACCGACGAAGCCTACGCCTTACTCGGTAAAGCCGTACAAAGCTTCCCTGACAGCCCGGAGCTGCAGTATGACTATGCGCTTAATGCTGAGCGCAAAGGCCAATTCGACATCATGGAAGACACTTTAAACAAGGTCATTAAAATGAAGCCGGACATGGCCGCCGCCTACAATGCGCTTGGCTACTCCTACGCCGACCGCAATATCAAGCTGATGGAAGCCAAGAGCCTGATTGAAACGGCAACTAAACTTTCGCCAGAAGATCACTATATTATGGACAGCCTGGGCTGGGTTTATTACCGACTGGGTGACCTGGGACACGCCACAGAAGAGCTGCGTCGCGCTTATGCGATTCAGCAAGACCCTGAAATTGCGGCGCATTTGGCTGAAGTCTTGTGGAAACAAGGCCAGCGTGACGAAGCACAAAAAATTCTTGACCAGGCATTGTCGGCCAACCCTGAGAACGACGTCTTGGTGGCCACTGCGCAAAAACTGAAATCCGCGCTCTAATGCAGGCCGCACTGCCATTGTGTTTGCGCTGGAAACGGCGCACGGTCAGCCAGGTCATGGCTGGCTGGCTTGGTCTGGCGATCGCTGGCTGCAGCACCCTGCCTGCACCGCCCACCCAAACCACGGCCAGCAATGCCGCCCAGCAACGCATGCAGCGATTGCAAGCGACGAAACAATTTGCGCTGGAGGCCAAACTGGCGGTGCAATACGCAGGCAAAGGCTACACCGCCCGCCTGGAGTGGCAGCACGATGCACAAGAAGATACTATGCGCATTTTTAGCCCGTTGGGACAACAAGTGGCGTTGATTCATCGCACGCCACAATCAGTCACCCTGACCGACCAAAGCGGCAAACAACATACCGCTGCCGATGTGGCCAGCCTGACCGAGCGTCTGCTGGGCTGGCGCTTGCCACTCTCGGGGTTGAGCCAATGGATATTAGGCACGCCACACCAGGCCAGTCCTTTTCAGGCCAACTATCTCGAACATGGCGCACCGGCCAGCCTGACGCAGGATCAGTGGCAGATTGACTACGACGATTATCGCCAAATGGCACTCAACGGCGCCTTGGAGCAACTGCCTTACACCACACGCCTGCAACAGCAGGATGTGCGCCTGAAACTGGTGATTCAACACTGGTAAACACCGGCGAATAGGCCGCTTATCCCGCCCGTGGCCGATTAAAGATTCAGCGCGAGGCGTCGATAATGGCACTATGAGCTGTTATCTTCTCACCCCCACTTATTACCGACTTTGGCTGGCATTTAGCTTGTGGCTAGTGCTGGGCATGATGCCTGGCCACGGCCACGCCTCGCAATGGCTGTCGATCAAAAAAACCGATGATAACCAGCTCATGATAGATAAACAGTCTTTGCTGGAAGAAAAACCTTATATCAAAGCCTGGGTAAAAGTCGATTACCGCAACCCGCAAAAAAACGTAGAGTCGGTAGACCGCGTCTACACCCATGCCAAAGCCTTGTGGTATTTTGATTGCGACAAACGCAAAGCCGCCACCATCCAGGTGTTTCAATACGACGATGAAGAGTTGGTCTATTCTGCTGGCACCACTGCTAAGCAAGCAGACTTTATTGAGCCACTGCCAGAATCTGAAGTAGAAGTCGCGCAACAATATGTGTGCAAATGGCAGACCAAAGAGAAGCAGCGCATTGAAGCGGCTGCGCGGCGCGCAGCCAATCCGGTGGTGCCAGCGGTCGCCAGCAGCAAGGACAAACCAGCAGCACCTGACAGTGTTGCCGAACCCGCAATCACGCCACCAGCCACCAAGCCTGAAGAAAAAGCGGCTAGCGAAACCAAACCTGCCACTAAACCCGCCGAAGATAAAACCGCGGCAGCGAAACCAGCCGCGGCCAGCAAAACAGATAAAGGCACTGATAATAAAGACAAAGATAAACTGGCCAAAACAGACAAACCCAATGATCAGTCCTGGGCCTATAGCGGCCCGCACGGCCCTGAAAAATGGGGCAGCCTGAACCCTGATTACGCGGTGTGCAATGCGGGGAGCCAGCAATCACCGATCAATATCGACAACACGATCACGGCCGCGCTTAAACCGATTAAACGCTTGCAAAAGTTTCCGCTCAAAAACATCGTGCTTAAAGACCACAGCCTGATCATGGATGCGGGCAGTGGCAATATGATGGTGCTGGATCAAAAGCCTTATCAGCTGAAATACATCAGCGTGCATGTGCCTAGCGAACACCAGATCAAACAAAAGTCTTATGCGGCCGAACTGCAAATGGTGCATGAAGATAAAGCTGGGCATCGCGTGATTATCGCCGTCATGCTGGAAGAAGGCAGCACCCATGCCGGGCTGGAAAAACTGCTAGGCAGCTTGCCCAAAGAAAAAGAGCAAAGCAAACCACTGGCGATCCGCGTAACACCCGCCGACCTAATGCCGAGCAAACCAGCCTATTACCGCTATAGCGGCTCGCTGACCGCGCCACCATGCACAGAGGGTGTGCAATGGGTGATTATGAAAGAGGTGCTCAAAGTGTCTAAATTCCAGCTGGGCAGCTTGCAGCAAGCCATTGGCGCCCCCAATCAGCGCCCGCTACAAGATGGCCAAGGCCGCATGATTTTAGAATAAACAAGCCTGGAATAACTAAGCCTCGAATCAGCATGCCTCGGCGACGCAGGCATGCTTTACAATAGCGGGCATGGAATTACTCACCTACCCTGCCCCCTGCAAAATCAACCTGTTTCTGCATATCACTGGCCGCCGTACCGATGGCTATCACGAGTTGCAAAGCGTGTTTTTACTGCTAGACCACGGTGACGAACTGCATATAGGCGTGCGTCAAGATGGCCAACTGCTACATGCCAATCCGCTGCCTGGCGTGCCGCCAGAACAAGATTTAACCATACGCGCCGCACGTGCATTGCAGCAGGCCAGCGGCACGATACTGGGTGCAGAAATCAGGTGCATTAAGCGCACGCCCATGGGCGGCGGGCTGGGCGGCGGTAGCTCAGATGCAGCGACCGTGCTGATGGCACTCAACCAGCAATGGCAATTAGGCTACTCCAGGCAACAGCTGATGCAAATCGGGCTCAGTTTGGGCGCAGATGTACCGGTGTTTATTTTTGGCCAAACCGCGTGGGCAGAAGGTGTAGGCGAACGCTTAGTTGCGGTGTCGCTACCGCCTGCCATGCTCGAAAAATACTATGTCGTGATCACGCCGCAGGTAGTGGTGCCAACCGCAAAAATATTTGCACACCAAGCATTGACAAGAGACTCGAAACCATTGAGAATAGCGGACTTTTCAAACGGGGCTAATTCCGGCGCGTTCTGGCAGCAAGTCAGAAACGATATGGAAGCCGTGGTTTGTGCGTTGTATCCTGAAGTTGCAAAGACATTGCACTGGTTAAAACAATACGGCGATGCCCGTATGAGTGGTTCTGGTGCTTCGGTATTCGTGGCCGTGGATAGTGAACAAAAAGCGCGCGAATTGATTGAAAATAGACCAAAAAACACTTCTGGTTTTTGGTCAAAAGGGTTAAAATACCATCCGCTTTTTGCTTCGATCGCCGATGATGATCGAGCGACAAAAAGCGTGTGAGTAAGACAAGTTATTGGGGAGTCGCCAAGCTGGTTAAGGCACCGGATTTTGATTCCGGCATGCGAAGGTTCGAATCCTTCCTCCTCAGCCAAACATTAAGCGTGTAGATTTAACGATTTACACGCTTAAGTTTTTTATAGGTTCCGGCCACGTGACTGGAATCAGGTTTCAAGACATCGTCATCGCTAAAAAAAGGGTACAACGTTGAGTAACGCCAACATGATGGTATTTACCGGCAATGCCAATCCGGTACTGGCACAAGAAGTAGCCAAGCATTTGGGCATTGAATTAGGGCGTGCCGATGTTGGCCGTTTTTCTGACGGTGAAATCATGCTGGAGCTGCTGGAAAACGTACGTGGCCGCGACGTGTTTGTATTGCAGTCCACCAGCTACCCAACCAATGACAGCCTGATGGAAGTCATGGTCATGGTCGACGCCTTGCGTCGTTCTTCTGCTGGCCGCATTACGGCAGCCATTCCTTATCTGGGTTATTCGCGTCAGGACAGACGTCCGCGCTCTGCCCGGGTGGCGATTACAGCCAAAGTGGTAGCCAACATGCTGACCAGCGTCGGCGTCAACCGCCTGCTGACCATGGACTTGCACTCAGACCAGATTCAGGGCTTTTTTGATATTCCGGTCGATAACATTTACGCGACCCCGATTTTGCTGGAAGACCTGGCCAAACAAGATACTGAAAACCTGGTGGTGGTTTCACCAGACGTTGGCGGCGTTGTGCGTGCACGTGCTGCCGCCAAGCAATTAAACGCTGACCTCGCCATTATTGACAAACGTCGCCCAAAAGCAAACGTGGCCAAGGTCATGAATATAATCGGTGAGGTCGAAGGCCGCACCTGCGTCATCATGGATGACATGGTAGATACGGCCAACACATTATGTGAAGCCGCCGCTGCGCTGAAAAAGCAAGGCGCAACCAAAGTGGTCGCCTATGCCACCCACCCGGTATTGTCCGGCGGTGCAGGTGAGCGCATTGCAGCCTCGGCACTGGATGAGCTGGTCGTCACCAACACCATTGCATTAAACGCTGGCGCACTGGCCTGCAGCAAAATCCGCCAACTGAGCGCGGCTACTTTGCTGGCAGAGACCATCAAGCGCATCAGCCAGGAAGAATCTGTTTCTTCCCTATTTATGGATTAATCGTCCATAAATTAAATACAAGAAGCATGGATTAGAAAAAGAATCGTTTTACACCACTTGCTGGTCGCGGCAAGTGGATTTTAGTGCAGTACCGCCTGATCAAGGCGTTTTTAGGAGTTTCTCTTATGAGTATCGAAATTAAAGCAGTCAAACGTGACGTTAAAGGTACGGGTGCGAGCCGCCGCCTGCGTCGCGCTGGCAGCGTGCCAGGTGTCGTTTATGGTGGTGAGCAAGGCGCTGTGTCTATCGAATTAAACCACAAAGAATTGTTCATGGAGTTTCGTCATGAAGCGTTTCACGCTTCTATCCTGAACCTGAATCTAGATGGCAAAGTTGAAAGCGTTTTACTGCGTGACTACCAATTGCACCCAGTACGCAACACGATTCAGCACATCGATTTCCAGCGCGTGTCTGCGACTGAGAAAATCCACGTGAAAGTGCCTTTCCACTTCATTAACGAAGATGTGGCCCCTGGCGTTAAAACCGGTGGCGGTAACATCTCCCACATCCAGACTGAAGCTGACGTAAGCTGCTTGGCAAAAGACTTGCCAGAGTTTATCGAAGTTGACCTGGTGACACTGGAAGCTGGTCACTCTATCCACTTGTCCGAAATCAAACTGAAAAAAGGTGTTGAGTTCGTTCAACTGGCGCACGGTGATGACGCGGCAGTGGTTTCAATTGCTAAACCACGCGGCGGTAGCAGCGACGAAGCGGCTGAAGAAACACCAGCAGCCTAAGCAGGCACGGCGGTTATCCGCTACAATAAACGCGCACAACTTTGTGCGCGTTTTTTTTGGCGTGCGTGAATAGCATGCCACACTGAGCCAGATCATAAATAAGCAAGCTAGACCCTATACATGAGTGGAATAAAACTAATTGTTGGCCTGGGCAATCCGGGTGAAAAATACACCATGACCCGCCACAATGCCGGGTTTTGGCTGATTGATTTACTGGCAGAACAATCCGCTAGCCGCCTGGCGGCGGAGGCCAAACTGTTTGGCATTGCTGGCAAATGGCAACCACATAGCGACAAATGGCTACTCAAACCGACCACTTTCATGAACGCCAGCGGCAAGTCTGTGGCGGCCATTGCCAATTACTACAAAATCCAGCCCGCAGAAGTGCTGGTGGTGCATGACGAACTCGACCTGCCGCCCGGCCAGGCCAAACTTAAATTTGGCGGCGGCCATGGCGGCCATAATGGCCTGCGCGATATTCACGCAGCCCTCGGCACGCCAGATTACTGGCGCTTACGCATAGGCATTGGCCATCCTGGCAACAAGGCCGAAGTAGTGAATTTTGTGTTAAAAGCAGCAGGTAAAGATGAACAGCAAGCGATTGATGACAGCATTATCAAAGCCAGCACAGTGAGTGAGCTACTGGCACAAGGCCAGTTTGAAAAAGCCATGCTGCAACTGCACAGCAAATAACCATTAGCGCGACATCACCGCCCGAGACTGATGCCACTCATGATGCCAGAGGGTAAACGCCTCCGGGCGTAACGGTGGCGAGAAATAATAACCCTGGCCAAAGTCGCAGCCCATCTCCTGCAACATGCGTAACTGGCGCTGATTTTCAATGCCCTCGGCAATCACCTGCATGCCCAGGCTATGCGCCATCATGATGATGGCGCGACACAAGGCTGCATCTTGGTTAGAACTGCCGAGCTCGCGCACAAACGAGCGATCAATCTTCACGTAATCAATGGGGAATTTTTTCAGGTAAGACAGCGCCGAATAACCGGTGCCAAAATCGTCCAGCGCCACCTGCACGCCCGCCTGCTGATATTGGGCCAAGCGTTCACTGACTTGCGTGCTGGCATCGAGCAACAAGCGCTCGGTAATTTCCACCACCAGCATATTGCCCTCCTGATGGTTTTTGGCCATGTCAAACAACCAGTCTTCATTTTTTCTATGCTCGGCGGCAAACTGTATGGGCGACTTATTCACAGCCAGTTGAAACATAGGATGCAAGCTCTGACGCCACTGCCGACACTGCGCAATGGCCGTTTTAAACACCCACTCGCCTATCGGCACAATCAGTAAATTATCCTCGGCAATGCAGATAAACTCCATGGGCGGAATCAGCCCTTTAACCGGGTGCTGCCAGCGCAATAATGCCTCGGCCTTCACCACCATATTGGTCTGCAAATCGACCACCGGCTGATACTCAAGAAAAAACTCGTCATTGCTGATTGCCTGGCGCAAATCATGCGACAAACGCATGCGATTTTCTGCATTTTGCTGCATGCGCGGCGTGAAATAAGTAAAGCAATTGCCGCCTTTTTGCTTAGAGGCGTACATGGCCTGATCGACGCGCTTCATCAGGTCTTCTTTATTGCCTGCATCGTCAGGAAAAATTGCAATGCCCAAACTGGCTGCAACATAAGCATGGGTTTCATCCAGCTGAAACGGTTGCGACAATGCCTCCAGCACTCGCTGCGCCAAGGCTTCAACATGGCTGGCATGGGCGTCATTCAACATCAGCACAAACTCGTCACCGCCCAACCTGGCCACCAGGTCGTTGTTGCCCACACAGCCTTGCAGGCGCTTGCCCGCCTGCAATAGCAACTTGTCGCCCTGATCGTGGCCCTGGGTATCATTCACCTCTTTAAAACGGTCGAGGTCTAAAAAGATAATCGCCAGCTTCTGGCTATGACTTTTCACTGCATGCAAAGCCTGATCCAGGCGGTCAAAAAACAGGCGCCGGTTAGGCAATCCGGTCAGGGTATCAACGTTGGCGTATTGCCACACCACCTCGTCCGACTGCTTGATTTTTGAAATATCCGCCAGCGTGCCCAAAATCCGCGTCGGCTTGCCCTGCTCGTCGTGCATCAGCACCATGCCACGGTCAAACACCCACTTCCAGCTGCCGTCCTTGCACAACATGCGATACTCAATCGCATATTGCTCGCGCTCACCGTCCAGCACCTGCTGATGCAAGTCCATCGCGGCAGCGGCATCATCAGGGTGTATGCGCTGGTTCCAGGTGGTTGGCTGATGATCTAGCTCGTGTGCAGCAAAGCCGAGGATTTTTTTCCAATGCTCAGAAAACACCACCTTAGACTCCGGCACATTCCAGTCCCACACGCCATCACCGGTGCTTTCCATGGCGAATTTCCAGCGTTGCTCGCTGCTATTAAGTGCCAGGTTATATTGCTCCAAGGCATTGCGCGTGCGGTGGCGCACCACGGCAAACTGCACCAACCCCGCCAATAACAAGCTGATCACCACACCCAGCACGCCCATATCATTGGCATCACGGTAATCGGTTGCAGCCTCAAAGGCCGGGGTCGAGCGCGCCTGCAAGCGCCACACCTGCCCGCTCACATTTAAAGTATGCGCAAGCGTAAATTCGGCCTCGCTGTCATGCACATGTGCATCCTCAGAGCCACTGTGATACAACGGCATTTGCCCTTCTTCATGGCCCTGGTCAAACACATCAAAATGCACCAGGCGTTGCTCCGTCGGGTGCAAGGCCTCGGCCAACAGGGCTGCCACGTCAAAGCGCAAGAACACCCAGCCATTTAACCAGCGGCGCCTGTCGGCGCCAGCCGAGTTTTCATGCTGGCCACGGTACACCGGCGCATGAAAAATATAGTTCTTATAGGGTTGTATGCTGGTATTGGCGGCATAATGGCCAGACAACACCAAACGGTCACCATCGCCTGCTTCGAGCAAGTCTGCCCGCATCTGCGCATCTAAAAAGGTGTTTTTAAGTAGTGTTTCGCGATTGGCATCATTGCGCGGCTCCACATACAACACCGGCGCTACCTCTTCGTCGCCTTTAATAAATTGCAGATGTTTGAGCAATTGTTGGATAGGCATCTCCAGGTCTTTAAACGTTTCTGGATGCTGCAGATGAATGTATTTGATAAAGCCCAGCGCATTGAGGCTGTTGTATTCAGTGCTTTTGAGATAGTTGTCGACATAGAGCCGAAACTCTTCGGCCGAGACAAACTGTGATGAAATATACAGTTGCTCTACACCTTTGAGAATCTGCCGGTAAGCATTTAGCCGTTGCTGGATAGCCTCAGACGCAGACAGCACCGACTGCTTGAACTTAACCGCCTGTAAGGCTTCAGCATGATGACGCTCGCTCATCCACAGTAAAAAGGTAGTCTGCAATGCACAGAGCAGGATCACCGCAGCGATCCATCGTGACGACAATAACTGCTGCAATGATGCCATATTGAAACGAACCATTTCTCATCCTTAATCAGGAAGGCGCACGACGCTTATGATTATGCCCCCGCAGTCGTGCATTTGTTTATTTATAATAAAACTTAAATCTTGTAGGCAACTTGTGTCAAATCAAGATTGATTCTGGCTCTATCTTCATACTAACGGTAAAATATTGGTTTTATTCAATCTTTGCCGCAATATCATGCTGCGGCAATACTCACGCTAAGGTTCATCCACTATGAAATGCGGTATTGTCGGCCTGCCCAATGTAGGCAAATCCACCTTATTTAACGCCATCACCAAAGCGGGCATCGCCGCAGAAAACTATCCGTTCTGCACCATCGAGCCCAACGTTGGCATCGTCGAGGTGCCAGACCCACGCCTGCAACCGCTGATCGACATTGTTAAACCGCAAAAAGTACAACCCGCGATTGTCGAGTTTGTCGACATTGCCGGTTTGGTCGCGGGCGCCTCTAAAGGCGAAGGCCTGGGCAACAAGTTTTTGGCCAACATCCGCGAGACTGACGCCATTGCCCACGTGGTGCGCTGCTTTGAAGACGGCAACGTCATTCACGTCGCAGGCAAGATAGACCCGCTGGCCGATATTGAAGTAATTAACACCGAGCTGGCGCTGGCTGACATGGAAACGGTCGAAAAAACCATGCAGCGCGAAGGCAAAAAAGCCAAAAGCGGTGACAAAGACGCCATCGCCCTGATTAAAGTGCTCGAAAAAGTCGTGCCTTGCTTAAACGACGCCAAAGCCGTGCGCACACTCAATCTGGATGCAGATGAACTCAACTTGCTCAAGCCATTGTGCCTGATCACCGTGAAACCGGTCATGTATATCACCAACGTGATTGAAGGCGGTTTTGAAAACAACCCACACCTGGACAAAGTACTGGCACTGGCCAAAGCTGAACACGCGCCTGTGGTGACGATTTGCGCCAAAATTGAAGGCGAAATCTCCGAGCTGGACGAAGAAGACAAACTGCTGTTTTTAGAAGAGCTTGGCCAGGAAGAACCAGGCCTTAACCGCGTGATTCGCGCCGCTTACGACTTGCTAGGCCTGCAAACCTACTTCACCGCTGGCGTGCAAGAGGTACGCGCCTGGACCGTGAAAAAAGGCGCCACCGCCCCACAAGCCGCTGGCGTCATCCACACCGACTTTGAACGCGGTTTTATCCGTGCCGAAGTGATCGCCTATGATGAATACGTGAAAAACAAAGGTGAAAAAGGCTCACAAGAAGCAGGAAAAATGCGTTTGGAAGGCAAAGAATACATTGTGCAAGACGGCGATGTGATGCACTTTAGGTTCAATGTTTAAGGCATATGTACACAGGTGCTTTAGCCGAATTATTAAAATATACAACATCGTAAATACACTTTGAGGCCATGCTAGAACTAGTATGGCTTTTTTACTGTTTACGCAGGTAACTGCCAGCGCCCTATACAAGCGTGTGTACAAATAGCAAAATAGTATTTGAATAGCTCAATAAAAAGAAACGATTGAAAAAATGGAATTTCGCATTTTATCGAGAAAACAAAATCCACCAAACAACGGTGTAGCGACCATTTATTTGGTCAAGGATGCATGGAATGATTATTCATTCGTTACCATGTTTTATATGCATATTCATGATGAGGATGGAATATTGCATGACATAGGTCAAATTAAAATTGCATTTAAAGGCCAAACCACAACAATTCCAACCTATGAAAAATTAAACGAACGTTTCGAGCATTTAGATGAATCGTACTTTTCCCTAGGTCAAGGAGTAAGTTTCTATAAAAATATAGCGGCTATTCCTAACGGCTTTGGAAAAAAAGCGCTTATAGAGCTTAATGATATTGTTTTAATACCTCATTTAATTGATGGAATAAGAGACGAAGAAGTATTCAAAGACTCCTTATTGCGTAACTACAGCCTGACTACAGTCAAAGGTCAGTTTTCAAGAGTTTTAGAAGGGAAAGCAGAGTTAACAGATTTTAAATTCAAGTTCTCTCGACCAGAATCAGACGTGATTGGCGGAACTGTTCTTAATTTCGACGTCAATGTCGGATCAACACCAAGTACAAATATTCACGCGATAATAGGACGAAATGGAGTTGGGAAAACGACATTATTAAATGGAATGATTGAAGCGATTACGGATAGATCAAAGCCATATCAATTTATTGACACCTCAACCTTTTGGAACGAGCGTGTTATTGACGAGGACTATTTTAGTAGCTTGGTATCTGTTTCATTTAGCGCTTTTGATCCATTTACACCACCAGTAGATCAACCCGATCCTGCAAAAGGAACTTGCTATTTTTATATAGGACTTAAAGACTCTAATAACTCTGAAAAGCATAGAGACATCGCCGAGCTACGGAAAGACTGCGTTAAAGCATTAACTAGTTGTTTTTATAAACCTGAAAAAACGACGCGTTGGCTTAATGCAATTACAAAACTTGGCTCCGATGAAAACTTCGCCTCAATGAAACTTGAACGTCTAGAGTTCATTTACAGGGATATTAAGAGTCGTAAGTCAGGTTCTGAGCAATCAGACTCCACCGAGTTCAGGGAACAATATCTAGCCGAGGTAGACAGTTTTTTATCGAAAATGAGCTCTGGTCACGCAATTGTGCTATTAACGATAACTCGTCTAGTTGCATCTGTTGAAGAAAAAACATTAGTACTGTTGGATGAGCCTGAGAGCCATTTACACCCTCCTCTATTGTCTGCTTTTATACGTGCACTTGGCGACTTACTCCATGATCAAAATGGTGTCGCGATAATTGCCACACACTCTCCAGTAGTACTACAAGAAATACCAAAATCTTGTGTTTGGAAGATATATCGCGTCGGTAAAAATGTACAAACGAGCCGTCCAGATATTGAAACTTTTGGTGAAAATGTAGGCTTACTGACAAGTGAAGTTTTCAGCTTAGAAGTGGAAAGATCTGGATTTCATAGCATGCTTGATAACTCTGTTAAAAGTGGGCGCAGTTATGAAGAAATTCTTAAGGACTATGATAATCAATTAGGATTCGAGGGAAGAGCAATATTAAAAGTGCTTATTACAAAACGTGATAAGGGCAATAATAATGATTCAGCTGAATAATTCACTATACAACTTTGACACAACAATAAACGAATGCATTGCTGGCATTACTGGAAATGCTGCGTTACGTAATAGAGTTAGTGATAGCAAGAAAAGTCTTCTCCCTGAGGAAGCTAGATATCTTGCGTTAGCTAATACTAATCGCCTCCACACAATCAATTCGATTAGCCACCCTCCTCCTGACCCGATAATTGCTCACACCGTAACAAAGTCTGACTTAATAAAAGTCTATGATCAATATTTTGTGCCAGAAGAAAAGCCCGCTAGAAGAATTTATGATGCGTTATTGAATTCTGCCAAAGAAAGTTGCCCTTTTTGCGGAGGCATTGGTACACCAAAGAATCTGGATCACTTTCTCCCCAAAACTCACTTTCCTCAATTCTCAGTTTTACCCCACAACCTAGTTCCGTCTTGTCGAGATTGCAACATGGATGGAAAAGCGCAGGCATTCGCAGTAAATGCTGAAGATCAAATTATCCATCCCTATGCCGACAAGATTATTTTTTTTACAGATCAGTGGATATTTGCCAACTACGACTCAACGATTAATAATGATCCAGGAGAGTTTGAATACTTAGTAATAGCTCCTGGAACTTGGGATGATGTAGATAAACAAAGAGCTCTTAAACACTTTACCGACTTTGACTTAGCTTCACGCTACTCAAAAAAAGCAGCTGAAAACTTGGGAACAGTTTTAAGCCAAATCCAATCATTACAAAGCATTGGGCTAGACAACCCAACCATAATAGCTACCATACTTCAACCAGGAATAACTAAAGCCCCATTTATAAATCACTGGCAAAAAGGCATGTACCAGGCTTTAACCAACATGTTACTGTGATGCGTATATTCAAACTTACCCAAGATTTTAAAACTTATAAAATACTAAAATAAGGTAAGCATTTAGTTAAAATGGGCTAGTCTAATATTGTAGAGCTATTATACAACTGCTATAATCGCGCTCTTTCTTGGTGATGTAGCTCAGCTGGTTAGAGCACAGGATTCATAATCCTGGGGTCGAGGGTTCAAGTCCCTCTTTCACCACCAAATAAAAAAACGGCTTCCAGAAATGGAAGCCGTTTTCGTTTATACAACTTCATAGTAGTCACCACGAATAGTCAGTCACATATTCTAGACCATCCCTTCCGCGTTGGCTAAAAATACGCAAGCTACAAAGGCCTGCCGTGGCTCTGTTCCGCTTCAAAAAAGCAACAAACACAGATAAGCTATCCAAACCAACAAATATAAAAACGATCTAGATTTAAAGATTTATTTTGAACAATCCAAACAGTTGTCTTTAGACAGATCGACTTATAGCATTGCAACTACACATTCACAAATTGCTGCCGCAACCAAACCATTGCTTCATCCTCTTGAGACTTTACATGCCACGCCATACCTAGCTCAAAGGGCGGGATTGCAAACGGCAGTTCAATCAAATCTAACGTGTCTTGATACTTCTCAAGTAATTGCTTGGGCAATGTGGCAACGCAATCGCTATTGGTGAGCACCAACGCAATTTGATTGTAGCTTGGCACTGAAGCGACAATATTCCGGGTTTGCGACTGCTCAGATAACAGATGATCAATCGAGCTGGATAAGTCACCCTTGGCAGAAACGATGACATGGGACAGTTGGCAATATTCATTGAGCGTAGGTTTTTTGGTGCCTCGCGCATGGCCTTTTTTCTGCGCCATAATGAAGCTATCTTTCATTAAATATTTAACTTTCAGGCTATCTGGCATTTTGTTGATGTCGCCGATATATAAATCAATATGGCCTTTTTCCAGGTCTTCTTTCACGTTCACGCCGAACACTGACACAAATGAAATTTGCAGCCCTGGATTATTAAAAGAGAGTACTTTTTTTAAGACTGGGAGGCCAAGAATCGTGAATACACTATCGTTAGTGGCAATAGTAAATTTGCGGCGCGAGGTGAATGGATCAAAACTGGATTTGAAATTGACGGCAAATTTGAGCTCGTTAATCGATGCGCGTAATTTATGCTGAAGGTTTAACGCTCGTTCAGTGAGCACCATACCGCGCCCTACTTCTGCCGGCACCAGCAATGGGTCATCAAACAGCACCCTCAACCTGGCTAATTGCGTAGATAACGCTGGCTGGCTGATATGCAGCCGTTGCGCAGCCTTGGTGACATTTTTCTCCTCAAGAAGAATATCCAGTGAAATCAACAAAGGCAGATCCGCTCTTTTAATATCCATAATACTTATACGTCCAATACAAATATTCAATTTTAAATAATCAATAATTATACGTATTCTGACAGCACTTTAAATGCAAAAGGAGAATATGAATGAGCAATATGCAAAGCAGAAAAAGAGTGGCACTCAAGAAAACGGTTTTAGTCATTGGCTTATTTTTACAGAGCTTGGCTTATACCAACATGTCTGTTGCCGGGGCTGAGTTACCAACGGGCGCTGTTGCTAAATACCAGGCTGAAACCGGTTACTACGCTTTTAAATTGGGGGCGTATGAAATCACGGCCATCTCAGATGGCTCGGTGCCACAAGACCTACATGTATTGCTAAAAGGCGCCTCACCGCAACAGGTCGATGGCTTGTTAAACCAAGCGCATTTGCATAACCCGGTCGAAGCATCAATCAATGTTTTTTTGATCAACACGGGCAACAAGTTAATACTGGTGGATACGGGCGCGGGCGATTTTTTTGGCAAAGGCTTTGGTGGCAAGTTTGGTGAGCGCTTAAACAAGTTAGGCGTGAAGCCTGAAGATATTTCAGACATCTTAATCACCCATATCCATACCGACCATACGGGCGGCCTGGTACATGCAGGCAAAGCGGTGTTCGCTAATGCCAATATCTACGTAGGTAAAGCCGATATAGACTTTTTTCTGGATGCTAACAATCAAAATGGGGTGAATGGCTATGACAAAGCCTATTTTCAGCAGGCGCAAACGGCGATGCAGCCTTATGTGGCTTTGGGCCACGTCAAGCCACTGAGTGGTGCACAAAAGATATTGAGTGATTTTAATGCGTACCCCACACCAGGCCATACGCCGGGGCATTACTACTACAGGTTGGAAAGCCAGGGTCAATCGATCACATTCATCGGTGACTCAGTGCATGTTGAAGCGGTGCAGTTTCCTAACCCTGACATCACGATTACTTACGATGTTGACCAACCCAGCGCCGCAAAACAGCGCCGTGCGCAATTCGAGCAATTGGCTAAAACTAGCGCCATGATTGCTGCGCCGCATTTACCTTACCCGGGGATTGGCTACATTAATACGCAAAAAGAAGGGTTTACATTTATTCGTGCTGAATTTCATGACAGGGATGGGCTGTGATTAAGCGCATGTAGACGTGAAAAGGCCCTCAAACAGAGGGCCTTTATTTTTAGGCGATCTTAAATCTGCGCCTGGCCACCATCAACAAAAAACTCAATACCGTTGATAAAGCTTGCATCTGGCGATGACAAAAATGCTACGGCTTTGGCTACTTCGTCAGGGTCACCCACTCTGCCCATAGGCACTTGCGAGCCTAAATAATCCAGCAAGCCTTGTTGTTGCACTGGGTCGTTACCTGCCAGCTCTAGCAAGCCAGGGGTTTTGATTGGGCCTGGGCTGACGACATTGACGCGGATACCACGGTCTTTGAGGTCTAAAATCCAGCTGCGTGCGAGATTGCGAATGGCCGCTTTTGAAGCACTGTAGATACTAAAAGCCGCGGTGCCTTTGACGCTGGTAGTGGAGCCGGTCAAGACAATAGACGCGCCATCTTTGAGCAAAGGCAGTGCTTTTTGCACGGTGAAGATGACGCCTTTGACGTTGCGGCCAAAAATATCTTCATAGTGATCCTCAGTAATCGCGCCCAATGGCAACATATTACCGCCGCCCGCGTTGGCATAGATCACGTCAATTTGGGCGTGGTTTTGCTGTACTGCATCATAGAGTTTATCAATATCCGCCAGTTTAGACATATCGGCCTGAACGCCTTTCACCTGACCGCCTATGGTTTTGATCGCGGCTTCTAACTCGGCTTGTCTGCGGCCGGTGATATAGACATACGCGCCCTGGTTTGCAAAGTGTTTGGCTGTGGCAAGACCAATGCCGCTAGTACCACCAGTGACTACGACGACTTTATTTTCAAATGTTGCTGACATGATGTTTCTCCTTTAAGTAATGAAATGAACGTTTACTGCATGGATGAAATATTGCCAGTGAGCCAATAAATGCACTAGACTGCTTTTGTGAGTTTAATTGTTCCAAAAATGAGCCAATATGCGTGATATTAATGATTACATTTTGTTTGCTGAGGTAGTGAGTGGTGGCAGTTTTGCAGCGGCCAGCCGACGCGTGCGCATCCCGAAATCGACCATCAGCAGAAGAATTGGCCTGTTAGAAGAAAGGCTGGGCGTGCGCTTGATCGAGAGATCAACCCGGCGATTTCGGGTGACGGAAATCGGGCAATCGTTTTATGAGCGCTGCAAAGTGATTATGCTGGATGTGGAACAGGCCGACTCCATCGTGTCTGAATCACTGAGCGAACCTAAGGGGTTAGTGAGATGCAGTTGCCCACTGGGCTTATATGAAACGCTAGGCCCTATTTTCGCCTCGTTCCTCTTGGCGTTTCCTCAAGCCAGGTTGCAGTTGGTGGCGGGCGATAACCCCGTGAATCTAATTGAAGACAGAATCGATATCGCCATCAGGGTGCGCACCGTATTAGATACTGATGGCTCTTTAGTGATGCGGACACTCGGCCACTCTGAGCGCATTCTGGTTGCCTCACCGGCCTTTGCCAGCAAAATCGATCAATCCAACCTGGATAAGCTTTCACTACTACCAACCATTGCGACGTCAGATCAGAATCATGCGATTGAATGGCAGTTTCATCATGCGGCATTAGGCACAAAATCTATCTCGCACGAACCTACATTGAGCTGCGTGGATTTTTCAACCGTGAGAGAAGCCGCGATTGCAGGCATTGGAGTGGCCTTATTGCCCGACCATACCTGCAGCCAGGATTTAAAAAACGGCAGGCTGGTCAGAGTTTTCCCAGAGTGGAAAACAACCATGGGCATTCTGCATATTGTATTCACGACCCGGCGCGGGCTACCGCCTGTGGTACGTGCATTTATTGATCACTTGGCGAGCCAAGTGAAGCAAATATGAAGCAAGCAGGCCGCACCATCAATTAACTCACCCTATCAGTGAGCTTGCCCTGTTAAATAAAAAACGGCCTCTATTGCTAGAAGCCATTTCAGCTTTAAACTCACACGGCTTTCCTGAGTTTTAAGACTTCATTATTTTTGATTATTTAATGAAGCTGGCACAAACCCTTCATCGGCAAGAGCATTAATCACGCCACGTATCAAATAATTATTACTAAAACCAATCGTATATTGCCTAGCCCCCTTAGAAATCGGGATTAATAATTTTCTCTCGACCAGTTTTCTGATTTGATAAGTACGCTGTGCATCTTTTAACTCCTTGTGAGGGTCTACATAATCAGATGCTTTCACAATACCTTGCTTAGCAGCAAGGATTAATAGATGCGCCTCCGCATCTGTAATCCACTGGCGCTCTCTAGCCAAACGCAATGCAGGGTTAAGAACTCTCTCACTCAAATAGTTAATGTCAGATAATCGATCAACCTTGCGCAACTCATCCAAAATACCTTGTAACACATAAACACACCAGACCTCTATACCCTCAGGCGTGCCCAAATCCCCTTGTGAAAGCATTGCATAGTATTGATCACGATCATTACAAAAGACAGCCGTCGGATTGAGCACACGACCTCCAGCTTTCACATTAAATCCAAACTTAATAAGAAGTGTATAAGTTAACAAACGAACAACGCGTCCATTCCCATTGCCAAAAGGATGTATCCAGCCAAAACGATGGTGTGCCAAGGCTACTTTAATCAGATCATATTTAGCAGGATGCTTCGCATTAATAAATGCCACTAACTCTTGCATATATTCTGGAACGCGTATGAACTCTGGCGGCAAATGTTCTGATTGTGCTATCTGAACATTTTTTTCACGATATGCACCTGGGGTTGCATCTCCCTCACGCTCTAAATCCGAGACCGCAATCGCATGAAGTTGGCGAATAAATAATTCATTAATCTCATCACCAGCCTTGAAATACTCTTCAATATATTCCATGGCCTTTTCAATATTTTCCATCTCACGGAGTTGGTCAGTGGTTGTCTGTGGTGAGTCTTCCAACTTACTCTCCACATAATCCGCAAGCGTAGTATGATTTCCCTCTATTCGAGCAGAGCCTAAACTTTCAAGCATATGAAAGATAGATTTCAATTGGAAAAATACAGGTGCAGGCGTAGAACCACCCAACTCCAAGCGACGTAAATATTCAAGCTCGGTTAAAACATCAACCAAAGGTGAATCGAATGAAGGATTAGGCAGCGTTAAATCAAAGTGAGTAAACTTTGGCATATTTCTTATCTTGATAACTTAATTATCTATACCTAAAGGTAAATTTATCTTCAATAATACTCATCAATTACAAATAAAATCAATATCTTAATTGTAAACCAAGAATTCATCATCTGCACCTCATCATAGGACTATCTATAACCAGCCATTTATTCAACTCAAATCTGACAGTTTAAATACAAAAATAGCTTCCATAAATGGAAGCTATTTTTGTATTTAAACTAAGTGACGTACAACGCTAAAAATTACTCAGCATCTTTTTTAGATTTAAAGCGGCTAAACAAGCCACAACGCACCTTCTCTTCTTCATCCGCCGTCATTTCGTCACCGCAATGTCTATGGTGCCCATGACGACCTCTAAACCCGCCAAAAAGGATTCTGCTAAGAATCAACAGCCCGACTGCGTGGCAGTAATCAATCACATGTATACCGTCAGCCAATGAAACCACGACGTGGTTCCACAATAGCATCACTACATAAGATAACGCTGCAATACAGACTACAGCTAACGCTGCGAATGCAGCACATTTACTTTTACAGTTTTTCATTTATTTCTCCAGTGAATTCAGTGAGTTATATATTCAGTTATACGCGTGCAGTTGTTCTCTTAAAAAAGTCACTGCATACCGTTTTCTGGCTAATAAGGTGTTGATGGCAACCCCGGTTTCTGCGGCAAGTTGTTTAAAGCTTTTGCCGTCTAGCTCGTGTGCGATAAACACTTGCCGTTGCTCAGCGGGCAACAGGTTAAGCGTTGCAATCACCTGTTCAACCAGCTGTTTTCGTTCATAGAGCGTCGCGGGTGTTTCGGTTTCAATTGAAAGTATCGCTTCCAGCCAGCGCGTACCTTCATCATCCTCCAGATCTAGCGTGACCTCCTGCTTTTGCTTTCTAAAGCGGTCGATGATGCGGTTTCTGGCCACGCGGTATAACCAGGCGCCGACTTGCTCCAGCGGCTCTGGCAGGCGGTAAGCTGAGACGAACTCATAAAACACATCTTGCAAAATGTCATCCGCGTCACCGGCATTCGGCACTTTGTTTCTGATGAAACTGCGCAGTCTGGCCTTCTCTTTATTGAAGGTTTCGGTGATCACAGAGTCTTGCTGCGTCATGAGTAAGGTGTGTTCAAAATGTGTGTCCATGCTGTGTAGACGTTTCAGGCATGGATATATTGTATGGAAGTTGAAATATTTTTAGATGCGGGCTGAACAACATGTTTAATTCCACTCGGCAGGAGTCACGCCCAGCCGTTTTGCAAACACGCGGCTAAACGCGGCGGCACTTTGGTAGCCTACTTGCGCAGCAATGCTTTTTAGCGGCTTGCCTTGCTTGATCAGGTTTTGCGCAATCGACAGTCGCCAATCTGTGAGGTAATCGAGCGGTGTGGTACCGACGATGGTTTTAAAGTTGGCGGCAAAGCGCGCACGTGACATGCCTGATACATCGGCCAGGGTTTCTAGTGTCCACGCGTGCGATGGATTTTCGTGCATGGCCTGAACGGCATGCACCAACCGCGCATCGGCCAGGGCGGCAAAAATACTTTGTTGCACTTGACCGTGCTCAATCACGTGACGCAGCATCTGGATCAAGAAATATTCAGCCAGACGATCTAACGCAGCCTGGCGGCCCAGGGCTTGCGCAAAGGCCTCGTGAAATAACAACTGCAAGGTGGGAGCGATCTGCGACATATCGCTCAGGGGCACAATCACAAACGCAGGCAATGCGGTTGCCAGCGGGCTGCGCACATTGGCACCGAGGTCTATTGAGGCACACACCAGTTCACAAGGCTCACCGGCCACAGGCGTGAGCATGTGTATGCTGGGGCCGGGAAAGAAAACCACACTGGGTTGATGGATGTGTGCGATGCGCTGATCCCGCAACATGAGGTCAAGTTTGCCAGCGCGTAACACATGGATATGGCCTGCCGGGCCTGAGCCGTCAAAATTGGCCACCTCACACAGGTCGCCCGTAAAAAAGACTTGGGCGGACAGTGAAATCTGGTTGAGCAATGGTAGCAAGGGATCCAAAACGAGACTCCTGAGCATCAAAACAAGACCTTTAATTGCTATTAGTATTGCATGATATCTCCAACGCACCAAGCGTCTTAATTTAACCCGACAAGGAGATTTATCATGGCACGTATTCAACCCATCAACCGTCAAACTGCCAGCGCAGAGGTGAACACCACGCTGGATGCCGTCAAAGCCAAAATGGGCAAAGTGCCTAACCTGGTCGCCACGTTTGCGCAGGCACCTGTGGCGCTGAATGCCTACCTGGCTTTAAGTGAAGTGGTCAGCAAAGGCCGCTTAACCGCCAAGCAAAGGGAGTCACTGGCGTTAGCCATCGGCCAGGCGAATAGCTGCCAGTATTGCTTGTCTGCCCATAGCCTGATTGCGCGGGGTGCTGGCCTGCATAGCGAGGCGGTCAAAGCCGCACGCCAAGCCAATGCAGAAGATGCACTCACCGATGCCTTGCTAAAACTGGCCGTAAAAATCGTGAACCAGCGCGGTGTCATCTCTGATGGAGACTTTACCGAAGCACATTTGGCTGGCGTGGATGATGGTTTGATTTTGGAAGTGATCACCAGTGTTGCACTTAACACTCTGACCAACTACACCAACCACATTGCGCAAACAGACATTGATTTCCCAGTTGTCACCGTTTAATGCACAAGATCAGGCCACCAGCGTGTGGCCTGATTGTTATCTACCCTCTATGAGATACGCATCAGAGCAGGCTGACACTTTAAAATATTACCGAAAGGTAATATTTTGTTGTTATTTTGACTAAACACTCATAAATATTACCTATCGGTAATATTTAATTGCAAAACCTACCGAGCGATGTAATATATTACCGAAAGGTAATAACTGGACGCCCTTATGAATTCTGTACAACATACACCTTATCCCGCTGTGACTATCAAATCAACCAAAGACCTGGGCGATGTTGTACGGGCGTTCAGAACATCGCAAAGCCTCACCCAAGCCGACATTTTGGGGTTAGCCAATACGGGCAACCGCTTTATTGTCGAGCTTGAGAATGGCAAACCCACAGTGCAATTACAAAAGGTGTTGGATGTATTGGATGTGCTTGGCCTGGAAATTGTGGTGCAAAAAAAAGGTAGCTTTTAATGTCGGTGAAAAAGCTGGCGGTTTATAGAGACCAAACACTGGTCGGCACATTGTTTGATGAGACGCCACTCAGGTTTGTTTACGACGCAGCTTGGCGCGAACGTTCGCATGGGTCTATCTCACCAAACATCGATATGGCGCAAGCTGAGCATACCGGATTGGCCGTAGAGTCTTATTTTGAAAACCTGCTGCCCGAAGCGAGCATTCGGGAGTGGTTAAGACTCAAATTTCAAGTCACAAGCACTTTTGGTTTGTTGAGTGTTATTGGTGGTGATACGGCCAGTGACCTGACAATATTGCCTGAGAGTCAGCAGCCGAAGCCGCCGTCATACCAAGCTATCACCTGGCAAGACATTGCAGATCAGTTCACTCAAAAACCAGGAGTGATTAGTCATCTTCAAGAAGAGGCTGGTCTCAGAATCTCGCTAGCAGGCGCCCAGAAAAAACTCAGTGTTTGTATAGATGCAGCCGGCAATCCGCTATTGCCATTAGAAAGCTCGCCTTCAACCTATATTGTTAAACCAGATATTCAGGGCATAGAAGGCGTATGGGCCTCGGCCATGAATGAAACAATGGTGATGCGATTAGCCGCGACGCTAGGCCTGGGGGCAGCTGAGGTGAGCTACCAGCCAATCGCAAAGGCTTGTGTGATCAAAAGATATGACCGGCTAACAGGGGTTGATGGGCAGATTAAAAGACTGCATCAGTTTGATCTCTGCCAATTAGATGGCAAGCCATCTACCATTAAATATGAAGCAGATGGCGGACCAACATTGGCCAGATGCCGCGAGTTACTCGGCCAACACGGCGTGGTTGCGGCGGATACCAAACGGTTTATTCAATGGTTATTTTTTAACCTGTATGTTGGTAACCACGATAGCCATGCAAAAAACTTGTCCATCTACTTTTTGCCGCAAAATGATGTCAGGCTGACGCCGTTTTACGACTTACTCTCCACCTCTATATATGCAGGCCTGTCACGCAGGTTCGCCTTCAACATTGGCGGCGAAAGCGCACCATCGAATATACAAAAGGAGCACATCGTCGCCATGGCCAGCCAACTAGGGTTTAAACCACAGTATGTACTCAAAATTGCAGAAGAGATGGCCAGTGCGCTAGCAGAAAAGTTAAACGAGACGGCCGATGCGGTCAACGCCATGGCCGCAACAGGCACTGAAAAAACCATGGTGGAGCGTTTAAACCATCATATCGCCCGCACCACCAAAAGTTTTCAAAACCGCTTATTCACCCGTTAAGCCACTAAGGCTCATCCACCTATTCGCGAAGGTAGGTCTCAACAACATCTATAAACAACTGCGGCTGCTCCGCATGCACCCAATGCTCTGTAGGCAAGGTAACGAACTCAGCCTGGGGGAAATACTGTTTAAGTTCGGTAATGTCACGCGCTTGCACATAATCACTGCATTCGCCGCGAATAAACAAACTCGGCGGGGAAAAATGGACGGCAATCGCTGCAATCAATGTCGCGTAATTGGCTTTGAGCGCTGGCAGGTTGATGCGCCACTGTAACTGCGCTTCGTTTTTGACCAGATTAGTGAGTAAAAACTGCCGTACCCTTAAATTAGGAATCGAGTCCTTTAAGGCGTTATCCACCTCATTACGCGATGCCATCTGGCTGAGGTTAACTGCCAGCATGTGATCCATCAGCTGCGTGTATCGGTCAGAATAAGCGCGCATGGCCATATCTACCACAATAAGCTTGCTCACCTTGGCCGGATATTGCGTGGCGAACTGCATGGCGACTTTGCCGCCGAGTGAGTGACCGAGCAGAGACACCTGATCTATGCCAAGGGCATCAAGCGTGTCGCGCAAGTCGTCCGCCATCTCAGGATAAGTTTGCGTGTCGCTATGTGGCGAGCGGCCATGGTTGCGTAGATCGACACTAATCACTTGGTAGTGCTGTGAAAAATGTTTGGCGATGCTGCCCCAGTTGTCCGCCGAACCGAAGAGTCCGTGCAGTAAAACGAGTGGTTGGCCTTGGCCTAGTATTTGAGTATGTAATTGCATGGTTTGTGTGAAAGATCAAGGTAGCGCTATGGTATAACAATGTGGCTGGATGATAGCGCGATGATGTAGGAAAACCCACGTCAGCCAAGTCCTACGCAAGTATCAGCGTTATCTGTATGTATCACTTTGGCTGTTTTTTTGATAATGAAACCTCGATAAATTAACTCAACAAGGAATCATCATGAAAAACACAATCAAATCTCTGCTGTTAGTAAGTGCATTGACATTGCCTATGGCTGGTTTTGCGGCCGATGGTGACTCGATTGGCACCAAGGTTGAAGACTCTGTGATCACGGCTAAAGTGAAAACCGCGTTTGCCAAGGACAAAGCAGTGAGTGCTACCGACATTAAAGTAGAAACAGACAGCAATGGCCTGGTGCAATTGTCTGGCGTGGTGAAATCAAAAGCCGAGGCCGACAAAGCAGTGTTGTTAGCTAAAAATGTGAAAGGCGTAACCGCCGTGAAAGACGATATTGTGGTCACACAATAAGCCTTTCACATGTGTTTTGCCCATAGGAATCCACGCGATTCCTATGGGCAGTTTTACGTTCAAGCCCCGCTCACATACGCCCCAGCCAAACAAGCCTATAATGAATTGCGTGTATTTCGTACTCACATAGCGCAGCATGATTGCCAAATTCGGGGACACCACATATGGCTGGTTACAAAACGCCTGGCGTTTATATACAAGAAGTGACTAGATTGCCGCCTAGTATTCCGGCATTAGACACGGCCATCCCGGCCTTTATTGGCTATACCGAAAAGGCAGAACAACAAGGCACATCATTATTGCTGGTTGCGACCACAGTCACCTCGCTGCTGGCATATGAGGCCCTGTTTGGCGGCGCACCCGCGCAACGCATCACGCTATGGCTCGCTGCGCCCACACAAGTCGTAGACGCCACGGTAGATCAGCCGTTTTACCTCTATGACAGCGTGCGGCTATTTTTTGCCAATGGTGGCAGCCAGTGTGTGATTGTGTCGGCGGGCGATTACAGCGGTGAGGTGGTCGCAACCCAACTGGCCGCCGGTTTAAATGCGCTGGAAACAGCGCCGTTGCCGACCCTGATTGTGATGCCAGAGGCGTCCTGTTGTGAAGAGGCGCATACACTGGAGGCGGTGGCCTTAGCGCAATGCGCACGGCAGCAAAACCGCTTTGCATTGTTTGACCTGCGTTTTACAAACACGCCGGCAGACTTTGCGGCAGAAGCTAGCCGTTTTAAACAGCAGGTGGGGGATCAACACCTCAAATATGGCGCGGCTTATGGCCCGTGGCTGCTGACCAACCTGGCCAGAAACACAGACTTTAACCAACTGGTGTTTAAACGCAAAAGCGATGACAGCGTGGTCGATGCTGCGCAACTGACGCAGGATGCGAGCATGCTGGCGCTGATTGCCGACATACGCACTGCCGGGCTGGCCCCAGTCACGCCCGAGTCTCAGGCACAGTTGCAGTTACTTAACCAAAAGCTCTACCAGCAGTATGTGCTGGCAAAACAATGGATAGATGCGGCCAACATCGCCTTGAACACACTGCCGACAACTGGGGCGGTAGCGGGCGCCTATGCCGCCATTGACCAGAGCCGTGGCGTATGGAAAGCACCGGCCAATGTCTCGCTGAACCAGGTCGTTGGGCCGGTGTTTAACCTCACACAGGCGCAACAACAAACCTACAATGTGGACGCAGACACAGGTAAATCGATCAATATCATGCGCAAATTTAGCGGTAAAGGCACGCTAATTTGGGGTGCCAGAACCCTGGCGGGCAATGACAACGAATGGCGTTATGTCAATGTACGGCGCTTATTGAGCTGGGTAGAGGCATCTATCAGCCACGGCCTGCAAGCATTGGTGTTTGAGCCTAACGACGCCAACACCTGGCTACGCGCACAAGCCATGATTGAAAACTTTTTAACCTTGCTATGGCGACAAGGGGCATTGCAAGGCAGCAAGCCTGAGCACGCTTTTTTCGTCAACATTGGGCTAGGCAAAACCATGACGGCAACCGACATTACGCAAGGGCTGATGTTGATTGAGATAGGCATGGCGGCAGTGCGGCCAGCAGAATTTATTATGTTAAAACTGACCCAACAGCAAGCGGTTTAAACAGGTAGCGGACAGAGCGGCCTTAGTATATTTAAGCACAACGCACGCCCTGCCCGCGGCCACCTAAGTTCACCACATCACGCATATGCTGCGGCGCCCACATTCAGGCACTCTTCGGCACAATGGCGACAAGCTTGCGCACATGCCCGGCAGTGGTCAGTGGCATGTTGCTCACATTGATCAGCGCAAGCGGTGCAAATTTCTGCACAATCTTGGCACGCCAGTGCCACAAAGTCACTGCCACGGGCAATAAACGACGCTGTCAGACGGCAAAAATCTGCGCAATCCATATTTAGCTCGATACAGGTGCGTAACATAGGGTTTGCCTCCGCCTCACAGGCAATGGCACAGCTTTCACAGGCTTCTGCACAGGTTTTGCAGAGCGCCATACATAACTTCAGATCGTGTTCTGTCATCATATTCTCCAGCATGCTGCAGGTTTATAAAAAGGCGCCTGGCTTTAAGGTGGTTTACCCCCCCAAAGCCAATCCGGCACAGGCAGCTACTGTTTCACGCCGGTGCCACCGTCTTGGGGCTTTTCGTGAAAGCGCTTGCCTTTCTCCATGCTACCGGGCCGCGATGGCTTGTTAGCGCTACCCGGCTTGCCTTGGGCATCGGCGTTGCTATTCGCGCCATTGTTGTCAGGTTGCGGCTCGAGATAATCACCGCTTTGATGCGTATCGGGCAGCTGATTTTTTTGCTGCTGTGCAGGTGGCACACTCTCTGGCGGCGCAGCGATCGCACACATGGAACATAACAAACTACCAGCCAACACTATAGAAAGTAACTGTTTCATCATAAGCTCCTCAGTCAATGGTGGAATCACCCTGCCTCTTATCGGGCAGGGTTCACTCTATGCTAGTGATGCAGTTGCTAGCTGTATGTCAGTGCTCATACAAAGCGCTGTAGGATAATCATGAAGCGGCCTCTTCATTACCAGTCAGGCTGCCGTGACTACGGATCCAGGCAATCACCTTGAGCAACTCGTCCGGGCTAATGCCATTGCTGGCATCTGATGGATCCATCAGGCCTTTACCTTTAGCACCCATGCCGCCGTTGGTGCCGTTCCACACGGTTTCAAACATGCCTTTATTGGTGGCATCTTTAGCATAGTTGTAATTAGGCCCGGTCAATGCAGGGCCAACCTGGCCACCGGCATCCGGGCCATGGCATTGGGTGCAGGAATATAGCTGAAAAGTTTTTTTGCCCTGCGCAATCGCATCTTCTTTACCCACATAGGGGTTTTTACCGGTGGCTAAAAATTCTTTGGCCGCTGGCGTATCAAACAATTCAGCCTTGATCTCCAGCGGCGAGCCGTCCTGCGTTTTGACAAACTTGATGGTTTCGCCGCTGGCGGCGGCGCCCGCAGCGCCAGAAGTTGAGGCCTGTTTATCACAGGCGGAGAGTCCAGCAACTAATACCAACAGGCCTAAGCCGAGTGCGTGATTCATGTCGTTCTCCTCATGGTTGGGTGTGTTCTTGATTGACTCATTGTCGCAACCCATTATGAATAAAACGAAAACCGGCGCCCATGTCACAACGGCGGAATCTGCTGTAGGATGATTCGGACAGGGCTGCCGCCCGCATGAAAAAGCCTGGCATGGGCCAGGCTTTCATCACCAGCAATCACGTACATCAACCGTTAATAATTTCACCGCCATTGGGGTGTATCACCTGTCCGGTCATATAAGACGATGCCTGGCTGGCCAGAAAAACATAGGCCGGAGCGATCTCACTTGGCTGCGCAGGCCGCTTTAAAGGTACTTGGCTCCCAAACTCACTGACCTTTTTCTCATCAAAACTGGCAGGAATCAAAGGCGTCCATACCGGCCCCGGCGCCACCGCATTGACGTAAATATCCCGGTGCACTAGCTGCCGCGATAACGAGCGCGTAAACGACACCACCGCGCCCTTGGTCGCCGAGTAGTCCAGCAACTCGGGGCTGCCGCGGTAAGCCGTCACAGACGCGGTATTAATAATATGGCTGTTTTTAGGCAGATGCGGTAATGCCGCCTTCACCATATAAAACATAGAGAATATATTGGTCCTGAACGTATGCTCCAGCTGCCGCTGGCTGATTTCAACAATACTGGTCTGCGGAAACTGCTGGGCGGCATTGTTAATCACAATATCCAGCTGGCCAAATTGCTGCAGTGTGTCGTGTATCACTTGTTCACAAAAGCGTTCGTCAGCCACATCGCCCGCTATCAACAAACACTGGCTGCCATAGGCCTCCACCAATTGCTTGGTTTTTGCCGCATCCTCGTGTTCGTCCAGGTAGACAATCACCAGATCCGCCCCTTCTGCCGCAAAATGTACCGCCACGGCGCGGCCTATGCCACTATCACCGCCAGTAATAATGGCCACTTTGCCCTTGAGCTTATCGCTCCCGGCGTACGCCTCTTCAATATATTGGGGCTGCGGATGCATCTCTTCTTCACGCCCCGGCTGCACAAACTGATGCTGGGGCGGATTAATTTTGTCTTCAACAGCTTCCATTACGTTCTCCTTAGGTCATGGCGAAATGCAGTGCTAGCAACATTAATTCTTTAAGTGATTGTCCTGAGCGGGCGCGACAGGCTCGCGCGGATCGGGCCGCGGCTGACCATTCTGGCGCCGTTGATCTTGGTTGGGCAAGCCATCAGCAGGCACTTCTGGCGGCACGATGACGCCACGCTCGTGTGGCATTTTGGGCGGCCTATTGACGCTGTCAGAATCGATATTGCAGGACGGCTTATTTGAAATGGCGGCGTCTTCGCAAGGCGGTACGGTATTGTTCACCGGCGGGGCAGACCACGCATTCCCCGACCACACACTGCAACACAATGAGCCAGCCAATAACATCCAGGTGAGTGTTTTTTGCATACCGTCTACTCCTTTAACAAGGTGGGAGAGATACCACTGCATACTGCATTGTATGGCCGCAAACACACTGGCGCCGTCGGCAGCAAACTGATTCGGCTGTAGGAGTTGCCACTGCTGAAAAACGCTCCGTGTCAGACGGGTCTGACAACACAATCAGCCACTGCCCGATACTTGGCGGCAGGCTTCATTTTTACACTGCAGGCAGATGGTGACCATCTGCCTGGGCCGCGCATTGGCAACAACAAGCCATGCATAGTGATAGCAACGGTTAGCGCCGATAGATTAAAAAATTAAGTTTTTGCAGGTTGAGTCTTTGAGTAGGAGTAAGCCATGAGTCGTTATCCCGTGCATGCTTTAGCCATGTCATCACCACTGGAACAGTCAACAGACAGTGGTGATGACATGGCCCAGGCGCGCTATATCCTGAACCGGTTATTTCAGGGCTTTGCGGATCCCTTTGCCGTGCGTTTGTGGAATGGCAGCGTACTGACGATAGGCGACGGCGCACCCATGTTTACCTTTTGCCTGCAACAGGCGTCGGTATTGCGTGACATGGTCTGGTTTAGCAATCCGCAACGCCTGCTAGAGGCCTATTGCGCGGGGGAGGTGCAGATTCATGGCGACTTTCATGCGGCCATGCAGTTGCGCGAGCATTTTGAATCTTTATCGTTGCCGCTACATGAAAAACTCGGCCTGGTATTTCGGGCACTGACGCTGGCAGACCATCTGTATGCACACGACGAACATGACACTGCTACTGCGCGCGCTGCCGCCTCTGCGCCACTGCAAACGCCCACCCCAATCGCACTGAGTTACGATGCTGCGGATGACTTTTACCAGTGCTGGCTCGATGAGCAGATGTTGCACTCATGTGCGTATTTCACCGGCACGACCAATACGCTGTCACAAGCCCAGCAAACACAGTTAACGCTGATCTGCCAGAAACTGCGTTTGCAACATGGTGAGACGCTACTGGATATTGCCTGTGGCTGGGGTGGCCTGGCATGCTGGGCCGCTAAACATTTTGGTGTGTTTGTGCACGGCATCACAGCAAACCCGGCGCAATACGCCTATGCAACACAGCAAGTGCAGCAACAAGGCCTGGCGCACCTGGTCAAGATAGAACTGGCTGACTACAGCACCCTGCCTGCCCTGGCCAGCTATGATAAAGCCGTTTGCATCAGTATTGCCGAGCATATTGGCGCGGCACTTTACCCTGCGTTTTTGGCCCAGGTATACGCCGCGCTTAAACCCGGTGGCTTATTGTTGAGCCATGTCATCACGACTGAAAACCCGGCTGGCCAGCAAGATGCCTCCACCGCATTGATCAACCGCCAGCTTTACCCCGCAGGCGAGTTAACGTCTTTTGCGCAGGTGTTACAGCATATCGATCACGCCAGGTTTGACGTCTTTCAGGTAGAAGGCTTGCGCCGGCACTATGTCATGACGTTGCGCCAGTGGCTGGCGAATCTGGAGGCGCAGCATGCCTCGATTGCGGCCAGCATGAGCGAACGCAGCTACCGTATTTGGCGCCTGGCCTTGACCGCTAGCGTCATCCAGTTTGAACAGGGCGTGACAGGCATGCACCAGGTGCTTGCAACACGCCGATGCACTTAACTCACCAGGAAACCGCCCTATGCACAATAAACTGATGACACCACCACAGCGACGCCAGCTTATTGCCTCAGTGTGCATGCTGGCGTTAAGCAGTTGTTCGCAACCGCCACAATCAGCAGCATCAACGGCACTGCACACGGACCCAGACAGTGTGACCAGCCAGGCAGGCTGGTTTCCAACCACGCAAGCGGCAGAAACACTGCGTTGGCCAGCAGGCAAAGCACCTATTGCAATGCCCAACACCAACGTAGTTGCATTTGCCAATGACCTGCATCACCCGCGCTGGCTATACGCCTTGCCTAATGGCGATATTCTGGTGGCAGAAAGCAACCCGCAACCGGCGAATGCCGCCTTTAGCCTGAAACAGTGGATTAGCAGCAAGCTCATGCATGAGGCAGATGAACAAGCCGCGAGCCAGTACCAGATTACCCTATTGCGCGACAATAATGGTGATGGCATTGCTGACGAACGCTATGTCTTTATCAAGGAGACGGCATTGCCTGTTGGTGTGGCGCTGGTCGGCGATACTTTTTATATTGCCAACACCGAAACACTGCTGCAATTTGCTTATCAAGCCGGGCAAACACAAGCAACGCCAACCGTAGTGGCACCAGCCCCTGAGCCTGACGATAACACGCTATCGCTCGTGCCGGACAAGCGCGCAAAGCAGCCCATAGACATGCTGACCGAGAGGCTGCAGCAAGATGGCGCAGCGCCAGAACGGCCAGCCAATGTGCTGCTCGACAAAAGAGGCTACTTACTGGTGGCAGATGACGTCGGCAATGTGATCTGGCACGTGAAAGGCAACCGCAAAGTGGCACAACAATAGCCACAGCGGCCGGCAATGGATCACAAACCATGAAAAATATATTGTTGATTTACGGCCATGCCCTTAGCCATTGCGCATTAAAGGCACTGGTGAGCGATGACCACAGCGTGCACTTAGCCGCTGAGGCCGGCAGTGTGCATGAAGCCAGGTTAAGCATCCGCCAATATGCCTGCGATGCGGTCATCTTGGATGTGTCTGCCGCCGACACAAACGGCCTAGAAGTATTCTGTGACCTCAAGCAGGCTTTTCCTGAGCTGCCTATTCTCATCATCAATGGCAGTGAACGGGCAGACCGCATGCTGCATTTCATTCGGCTGGGTTGTGCTGGCTATCTGTCTTACACAACAGACAGTGCACAAGTGATTCCGGCGATCAACACCATCACGCGCGGGCAACGCTATGTGCTGCCGCAGCACCAGCAGTTACTTGCCAACAGCCGCCCCATGCAGCACGACCGATTGTCGTTGCGCGAGCTACAAGTATTTTTCAAGTTGATTAAAGGCCAGGCGGTCAATGCGATTGCATCGGAGCTGGAGATTGCGCCTGGCTCTGTCAGCGTGTTCAGGTCTAAAATTCTTAAAAAAATGAACGCGACCAACAATGCAGCGCTGATTCATTATGCGCTGCAAACGCACTTGGCGCTGGTCGCCGGGGCAACCAGCAAATCGGCCACGCAATTGACCTGATTACATTTTTTTCACCGCAAACTGTAGTTGCTCAATCGCCTCCCATGAAATCAGTGAGCCGATTAAAATCACCGCAAAGCCCAAGCCAGCGGTACAGACAATCGCCATGCTGAGTGAGACCAGCGCACCGCGTTCGCGGATACCAAAAATATACCTGACACCGCGGTAAACCAGTAACACTGACACCAATACCGCCACGCCATGCACTACCACATTGAAGCTCAAGCTGGGCACGATGTAAAACAGCGAGGTCAACCACAGTGGCGTGGTCGCAATCGCCATCATCAGCAGCGAGTCACGGAAATCAGGTTTAATATTGACCATTTCAGCCAGGTTTTGTGTGATCCAGGCCATCACCAGCAACACCCCCAATTGCAGCAATAACAATTCTGCGCTTAGCATCAGCAGGCGATTGCCTGGCAGCTGATCAATAAACAAGCCCGGGTAGTTGTGATACAGCCGCCAATACATCATCACGCATGGAATCAGCGATAAAGGCAAAATATAAAACAGCATGAGTTGCGACACGCTGGGTTTGCTGGCGGTAGATTGCCTGGCATGGCTACGGTTGGGCGACACAAAATGAAACAGGCGGATAGGATTCATACGGCACTCCTTAAACAGACCAATGGGGTCAATAAAAGCCCATGGGATCAATAAAACCAAGGGAACTACTATCTGCTTATTAAAAAACAGGCCGTAAACCCTGACCACAAGGCATGCGCTGATTTGCTTGTCAGAAGATGCATCTATTGCTGGTTTGGGCGGCCATACAGTAATTCCTACAGCTATTTGCGCATTCAGCCGATGCTACGCACCTGCCACGCCGGGCATACTTAAATTTCCTAGTCGATCACTCACTATTTTGGAGAATAAGCATGGCAGACAATGACGATATTATTGCTACTTTGAATGACCTGATTGAAGTATCCAAAGATGGCGAAGAAGGCTTTCGCTCCTCAGCAGCGCATGTAGATGAGCCGCAACTCAAAACCTTCTTTTTACGCCGCTCGCATGAGGTGGCCACCAGTGTACAAGAGCTGCAAGAGCTGGTGCGCTCACTCGGCGGCACCCCGGCGTCCTCCAGCAGTTTGGGCGGCGCCTTACACAGACGCTGGATAGACCTTAAAACGGCACTCACCAGCAACGATACAGTGGCGGTATTAAACGAAACCGAGCGTGGCGAGGATGTTGCCTTGGCCACTTATCGCAAAGCCGCTGAAAAAGACTTACCGACGCATATCCGCTTTGTGGTGGTGCGCCAGCTTGAAGGCGCCAAACGTAACCATGACCAGGTAAAACAGCTACGCGATGCAGCGCGCGCAGAGGCGGCAGCGCACTAGCAGGCAAAGACTAGCCAACGTTGGGTTAGCATAACAACGAAGCCTCGTCTCACTCAGACGGTGCTTCGTTAATACGTATTGCTCACGCATATGCGGTGGTTTAGACAAGACAGGAGCGTCAAGTGAATCGCAGTGCTGACAGATGGGAACAGTTGACCCAAGAGTGGGCAGAGGCATTGAAACAAGCCGAATGACAGCAGGCCGTGATTGACGACAAAATGCATTCTTTTTTAAAAGGGAATGGTTGCCTGCCTAGCGATGCTTAGCTCAAAAACGTTGAGCGATTCTGGCAGCGGCATGTCGCCGCCAGAAATAAAACCAACCAGTTTATTCAAGTAGTGCTGGAAAGCACTACCACGACCGACGCCTCGTAAAGCGCAGGATTACTCAGCTCTCCAATCCTGGGTGACCTGTGCCAGAGTACGGTTAATTTTCACAATGCCGCCTTCTGTCGAGATCACCCAACTCACAGGGATATAGTGGTGCACACCCGCGTCGTCCTTTTTGAGCTTGATCACATCATCACTTTCCAGATGGTCTACCACCGCAAAGTGTTCTGCCTGCGCGGTAGTCACAGGCATATCCGCTTTAATTTCCTTGGCATCAATCATGGTCGTTCCCTTACCCGCGTGCGCGGCAACCTTAGAAACTTGAGTGTGCCGCGCTGCCATGGCTACGCCTAGTGCATGGTGGCTGAGTTTTGCGTAGGAGTTTTGAGACGCAGGAAGATGAGGCACGTATTGCAAATGAACCCCTGAACAAAAAGTGCCCCCTGAAAACAACAAACCCAGCCTAGTGCTGGGTCTGTTGTGATGCAAGTTAACGCTTGAATTACTTGTTCATAACGTACATTGTCACTTCAAAGCCAAAACGCATTTCAGTAGCAGCTGGTTTAGTCCACATGATAGTCTCCTTGGTTAAGTTGTTTCACATCTCGTTAGAAACCACTATACGCAGGCAAGCGGCGAAATGCTTGCGCAGCATCCTTAAAAACGCCTCATGATTTTACTTAGCAGACGCTGACTTTTCGGCGCCCGTCGCGAGCACAACTTTTAACCACAGCCAACCTACCAACCCGGACAACAGTGACCCGGTCAGGATGGCCATTTTTGATAAATTGACGGCTTCTGCCATGTCGCTAAAGGCCAGGTTGGTAATAAAAATCGACATGGTAAAGCCTATGCCACCCAGCATGCCTGCGCCCACCACGTGCGCTAAGCGCAAAGGCGCATGCAATTGACAAACCCCCGTCACAATCGAGGCTAACACGGCCAGCATAATGCCTACCGGCTTACCCAGCAACAAGCCGAGAATAATGCCTAGGCTATTGCTGTGTGAAAACACAGTGTTTACGCTATGTGCAGCCAGTTGCACGCCAGTGTTGGCAAAAGCAAACAGCGGCAGAATCACAAACGCCACCGGCAAGTGTAAGGCATGCTCCAATTGATGCGAAGGCGAATGGTCATGACTCGGGCCACGGTTGAAAGGAATGGCAAACGCCAGTGCGATGCCCGCCAGCGTGGCATGCACGCCAGACTTGAGCGTTAGCCACCACATGATGGCGCCGCCCAACAGATAAGGCACCATACTGAGCACCCGCCAGCGGTTAAGCGCAAACAGCAGGGCCAAAATCACCAACGCCGCTAGCAGATGCGGCCATGACAAAGACGCCGTATAAAACACGGCGATCATAATGGCGGCACCCAAATCGTCAATCACGGCAAACGCCACTAAAAATACCTTGAGTGGCGTGGGCACGCGTTTACCCAATAGTGATAACACGCCAAGCGCAAACGCAATATCGGTCGCCATCGGGATGCCAACGCCTGCCTGGTAAGCCGTGCCCTGGTTAAATTGCCAGAAAATCAGCGCGGGCGCTATCATGCCGCCAACAGCCGCAATGGTCGGCAGCAAGGCATTGTTGACGCTGGACAACTCACCCACATATAACTCGCGCTTGAGCTCGAGGCCGATCAGCAAAAAGAAGATCGCCATCAGGCCATCATTGACCCATTCTTCAAGGTTTAAACCGAGCAGATGCCAATGCCAGAAATGATGATAGTGCTCAGCCAATGCACTGTTGGCAATGACCAGTGCCAGCACGGTGACCAGTAACAGCAGGATGCTACTGGCTTGCTCTGAGGCTAAAAATCGTTGAAACGTAATGGTTAACGGACGCATATAGTCAAGACTGATTATTCACCGACGGCGAAGCCGATGCCAAACATGGTTTGCGCCTGATTATAATCGAGCAGCGAAACACCGTAACCACTGGCCAGCATGGCGTAAAAACGCACGCTCTCACTTTTAAGCGGTTTGTATTGCAGGTCAAACTTCACATAGCCCTTGTTATCGCTACGCATATTGTTGCGCAAGGTGACGCTGGCCGCCGTAGTGTTGGCTTCGTTGTCCCAACGCAGTATCGCATCCCCATAACCCATATATTTACTAATATCCGGGTTATCGTTATCCGACTTGCTTTCAGGGATACGCCACCACGGCCGTACCAGCAAACTATAGCGCTCATTCAGCTGCCAGCCGCCTTGCACATACAGGCGGTTCCAACTGCGTGACAGCGGCTGCGAGCGGCCATTGGACTCATGCACCAGGCCCACATTGAGCATATCCGGCATGGCGTTAAGCCAACTGTTTTCTTCTGCGGGCTTGTTCAAGCCTAGTGACAAAATCAGCTCGGGTGAGTAGTTGTGATCCCGCATCGGGCGCGACTGCGCTTCGTTATAGACTTGCCAGAACGACTGTTGGGTATACGCGCCCCACAAACGTGCACTTTGCACCCACTGGTTTTTAGGCAGCCAGTCTGATAGGTTCATCAACTGTGTTTTCAGGCTGATTTGAAAATGCAGGTCATTGTGACCGAGGTCGCGGTCTTGCGTATTCGGCCGCGACGGCGAGGTCGGCACATCGTTTGGGTTGTTTGAATAGGCCGTAATCAGGTAATTCAGCTGATGCGTTTCGAGGTCGGTAAAATGCAGCTCATCCTGGCTGTTTAAATGCCATTTGCGCGAGAGATAGCCCGTCTCGGCACCCACGCTTTTCACCAACTCCTGCTGACTGGGGGCTAATATCGGCGGCACCAGGTGGGTAGGCGTGTATTGCTCGGCCACTTTATCAAAACAAACCAGGCGACGGCTGGCATCGGTGGCAAACTCGGTTTGGCAGGTGCGCAAGGCATTTTGCATCTCCTGCATGCCGGCTGCCTGCGCCTGGCCGCTCAACGTGATGGCAAAAAGAATGAAGCTACGCAAGAGCATTATGCGCAGGTTGTACCACATGAACATACGGATTCCCTTCTGCGGGGCGCCCGATCAAGGCGCCGGATTCATCATGATCAGATGTTGCTGCTCGACAGCGCTTAACACCTCATCGCTGAGAGGCGTTTGATAAGCGGCAATGTTTTCTTGTAACTGCGCCATGCTGGTGGCACCAATAATCGTGCTGCTGACAAACCAGCGGTGATAGACAAAACTCAGTGCCAACTGGGTAGGCGTGAGCCCGTGCGCACGCGCCAGCTCGGCATAGGCTTTGGCCGCGGCCGGCACCCCTGGTTTTTTGTAGCGCTGGGCATAGCCCAAAAACAGTGTGACACGGCCAGGGGTGGCCGGGTCGTCTATATATTTGCCGGTTAAATGCCCAAACGCCAACGGCGAGTAGGCGGCCAAACTGATGCGCTCACGATACAGCACCTCGGTCATGCCAAACTCCATGCCGCGATTCATCAGGTTATAGCAGTTTTGCAACACGGCAATGCGCGGCAAACCTTGCTCGCGGGCCAGGCGCAAAAACTCCATCACGCCCCACGGCTGCTCATTACTCAAGCCAATGGCACGCACTTTACCTTCTTGTATCAACTCAGCCATCACCTCCAGCTGAGTTTGAATCGGCACCCAGTCTAGCGGCTGGCCATTGGCATCGCGCTCGGCACGCGGGTCAAACTGATATTGGCCAAACATCGGCACATTACGCTCAGGCCAATGTAAATACAGCACATCCAGGTAATCGGTTTGCAAACGCGCTAGGCTGTCGTGCACCGCCTGGCGGATATTGGCTCTATCCATGCCACTGGGGCCGCCACGTATCCATTGCATGCCACGCCTGGGGCCAGCGACTTTACTCGCCAACACAAAGCGGTCACGCACTTGTGTTTTAATCCAGTGGCCAAGAATGGTCTCGGTTTGCGTCACCGTCTCGGCACGCGGCGGCACCGGGTACATCTCGGCGGTATCAATAAAATTAATGCCTTGCGAGAGGGCAAAGTCTAGTTGGTTATTGGCATCTTGCTGGGTGTTCTGGTCACCAAACGTCATGGTGCCCAGCGTGATCTTGGAGACGCGAATGCCGCTGTCCCCGAGCGTGGTGTAATCCATTAATGTAATACCTGTTTTTCTGTGGGTACCTGCATTACGATACTCGAAACCGCTTCTGGTTCCTTTTCTTTATGCGCTGGTAATACCCAGCCTGCATCCTGGCTGGCAACCATTAACATGCGGCTAATTGCCAGCACCAGTTGGTGATTTAAACTCATGTTCACGTTCATGCCATTGGCGCATACCAGTTGCATATGATTTAACTGGTCGTTAATCGACACAAAACGCGTGTCAACCACCAACAACTCCTGTTCACTCACTGCTGACGATCGTTGCTGGTAAGTGGTGGCAAAATCCAGGCTCTCCAGTTGATGCACCGCCTCAGCCTCTTCTTCAAACTGACGCGTGGCCTCGGTTGGTGATTGGGCCGCAGGCAGCGGCGTAGCATCACCCAGCGCCAACGCAGACACCGGCAAGTGCGCTTCACGGTTGAACACTTTAAACATCTGCCGCGCCACGCGATAAGTCAGCCACACCTGGATTTCCTGTGCTTGGCTGACAGCCGCCTTCATCAGCAAGCGGTCTTGCTGCTGGTCGTAAGAAAGATTGATCTGCTGGATGGATTGCTGTTGCATGAGATGAATCGCTTTGCAAAGGGGTCTTGACTAGCATACCGCAGTTGCTCCCCTGCTACCTAACACTATCCTCGTCGGCCGCTTGGCGGCACGCTGTTTAAAGATACACTCTGATACAAACCAGATGCCATTCACACGGATAAATTTGCGTATGCTTTTGTCTGACAAAGTAACAATGTGTGGGATGGAGGCAATATGAAAAACTTAAAATCTATGTGGCTAACAGGCCTGGTGGTGGCACTGGCAATGGCGAGCAATATCGCCCAGGCACACCCGCCAGGACGCGGCGGCTGGCATGGCGGTGGAGGTGGCGTCGGCTTTTATTTTGGCTCGCCCTATCCGTTCTTTCCGTACCCTTATTCACCCTACGCCTATCCTTACCCTTACGCGTACAGCCCACCACCCGTGGTGATCACGCAACCGCAACCACAGGTGTATATCGAGCAGGGCAATAGCACCAACAGCGCCCCGGCCTCACCAGCACAAATAACGCCGCCGGCGGCTAGCGCGGGTAACAGCAATACACAAAACTACTGGTACTACTGTGAGCAATCTGACGGCTACTACCCTTATGTTAAAGAGTGTCCGGCGGGCTGGAAACAAGTGACACCTTCACCCCCGCCCACCACCACAAAATAGGCTAAGTATATGAAAACGCACTATACGCTGATGATTGTGCTGGCTGCGCTAACGGTATCAGGCTGTGCCACCAACCCCACCGGGCCGAGCAATATGGCCTTGCCCGGCACCGGCAAAGACTTTAATCGCTTCAGGGCAGACGATTTATCCTGCCGTGATTTTGCATTAACGCAAATTGGCGGCAAAACAGTCAACCAGCAATATAACGCCAGCCTGGCCACGACAACGGCAGTCGGTACAGTCATTGGCGCAGCCGTTGGTGCCGCCGCTGGCGGTGGTCAAGGTGCGGCAATTGGCGCAGGCATGGGTGCACTGTCTGGCGGCGCCATTGGCAGCAACACTGCGGCTGTCAGCGGTGCTAATGCGCAAGACAAATATGACAACGGTTACTACCAATGCATGTATGCCGCCGGGCACCGTATCCCGGTGCCAGCCAGCATGGCGAGAACTTATTCGCAAGGCGCTAGCCCTGCCCCGGCAAGCACTGAATCAGGCTATTACCCACCACCACCGCCGCCGAACCGCCCTCGCTAAAAATAACAACACAGGCCATCATAAAAAACGGCCTGTGTTGTGAGCCACCAAGGGCTTAAATCAACATGCCGCCTGAGACCTCAATGCGCTGCGCATTGACCCAGCGGTTATTGTCAGACAGCAAGCTCGCAATCATCGGGCCAATATCATCAGCCACCCCCACACGCCCCAAGGCAGTTTGCGCGGCAATATACGCATTAACCTCTTTGTTATCGCGTACCAGGCCCTGGCCGAAGTCAGTTTCAATCGCCCCCGGCGCCACCGTATTCACCGCAATCTGGCGTGCACCCAGCTCTTTGGCCATATAACGCGTTAATACCTCTATGCCGCCCTTCATGGCGGCATAAGCGCTGTAACCGGGCAACGCAAACCGTGCAAGACCACTGGAGATATTGATAATACGACCACCATCATTGATCAATGGCAGCAACTTCTGCGTCACGAAAAAGGTGGATTTCAGGTGGATATTCACCATGTCATCAAAGACCTTCTCAGTCGTTTCAGCAAAAGGAGCGGTGAGGCCGGTGCCCGCATTGTTAATCAGGAAATCAAACTTTTCAGCCTGAAGATGTGTTTGCAATGCTTGCTTCAAGGCACTGGCAAACGCATCAAACGTTTTTACTTGTGCCACATCCAGCGGCAAAGCAACTGCCTTGCGTCCCAAGGCGTGAATCTCGTTGACCACTTCCAGCGCAGCCGCCTGCTTGCTCTGATAAGTCAGCACCACGTCTATGCCCTGCCTGGCCATCGCCAGCGCGGTATTTTTACCCAACCCGCGGCTACCACCAGTAATCAATGCAATCTTGTTTGTCATGCCAGTTCTCCTGTATTGATGAAAAGATGTGCGTAGTTTATTGATATTAAAATTAAAGATAAATAAGCATTAAATGATTATACTGTTCACAATAAACGAACAATTAAACGCACATGATAGACAACACCGAAAGCCTGAAACGTTTTATGCGCGTGGCCGAACTGGGCAGCTTCACCAAAGCCGCAGACAGTTTAGGCTTGCCCAAAGCCAGCATTTCGCTCGCCGTGCAGCAACTGGAAAGCAAACTGCAAACGCAACTTTTTCACCGCACCACGCGCAAGGTTCAACTGACACCAGACGGCCAGTTGTTTTATGAAAAAAGCAAAGACGTGTTGAGTGAGATGGAAGAGCTGGAAACGCTGTTTATTAGCGACGACAGCCAAATTTCAGGGATAGTCAGAGTCAACCTGTCGCAGCCCATGGCGCGACACCTGCTCATCCCTGCCTTGCCAGACTTTTTGCAACGCTACCCTAAGCTTAATATAGACATCAGCAGCGAAGACCGCAAAGTAGACTTGGTACGCGAAGGCTACGACTGCGTAGTGCGAACTGGCGAGGTCGAAGAATCTGGCATGATCATGCGCAAGATAGGCAACATGCCACAAACCAATTTTGCCAGCCCGGGTTACCTTGCCACCTACGGCGAACCCCACACCCTCGCAGATCTGCAACATCACAGTTTGATCCACTACCAAACCAGCAGCAACAAACGCTTTGATGCGTTTGAATACCAACTGGATGGCGAGCTCCATGGCGTCAAAATGCCCAGCCGCATCTGCGTCAACAACACCGACGCCTACCGCGCCGCCTGTGTGGCCGGGCTGGGCATTATGCAAGCGCCCAAGCTAGGCGCGATGGAGTTACTCAACAACGGCCAGTTAATCGAAATCTTACCCGCCTGGACAGCGCCTAGCATGGCTGTGTCAATGCTGTTCCCGCATCGCCGCAACTTGTCTAAACGGGTGCGGATTTTTATGGATTGGTTGGCGGAGATCGTGCAGCAGCAGTTAACATCAGGCTCAACATAAAAAAATCCCCCATGCTTGCCGGAGGAAGAATGGCAAATCACAGGGGCCAGCAGAACAAGTGCCATCATTGATTGAAAGTGAGGGATTAACTTTCTGATGACGCCCGACTACAAGAAAACGGTTAATCACTACTCCAGCTTAAAGGCAACCGGGATGGTTATTTTGAAACTTTTCTTTCTTAAACTGTCTTTCACACCGAGTTGGGAAATCGCTTTTTTCACCATGCGCATCGCCTCTTCATCCAGCGGCACATGCTTGCTGCTATCGGCCAGTGACACATTCACCAGCTCACCTCGCACAAACTGGGCGACCACAGTCGCCTCCCCTTCGAGATGGCGACGCACGGCAATGGCCGGATATTGTTTGCTTTTACCCACCAGCGCCCGCAATTGCTCGCCATAATCGCCCCAGGCGTCGGTATCACCGGCATTTAACTCATCAGACTCATTGCTGGCTTGCGTTGTATTTGCAGCCGCGCTGGGTCGTGATTCTTTGCCGGTAGACTCATTCGCCGCATGCTGCACGCTCTCAGCCGCATTCACGCTGGGCGTGGCTGGTATAGGGGTGACGGGGGCAGGCTCGGCTCTGGCAGGGGCTACCTGCTCCGGCACACGGTAATCTGACGCTTGACTGCTTGGCGCCGCCAAGACCTGTTTTGGCGGCTCTAGCGGCGTTTGTGGCTTCACCACTGGGGTAGGCGCTTGGGGCGGTGCAAGCGGTTTGGCTGTCTCAGCAGGCGGAGCCACTGGTTGCACGCTGGGCGCCGCCGCTTTGATCGAGAAAAACTCAATTTCCAGCCGGGCTGGCATGTTGGGCAGTTGGATCTGGCTGAGTGCCGGATAAAACGCCACCACTAACGCGTGCAGGCACAATGAAACGATGACCGCCCGCCAAACGAGCGAATAGTCTTGCTGCTCAGGGTAAATCAGGCTGCTCATGCCTTTATTTCCCTGCCTCTGGCGACATCACAAAACTAAACTTGCTGATGCCTGCGCGCTGAATCGCAGCCAGCACTTTGGCCACCACGCCATACTGCGCGTGCTCGTCGGCATAAATCTCCACCGCTGGATCATGGCTTTGCTTGAGTTGGCCCAGCGCAGGAGTCAAGCCTTCCAGCGCTAACCGTTGCTGGTCTAAAAACACATCACCGGCATCCGTCACGCTGATATGTGCCGTTTTAGGCGTGGTAATCGCCACCTCGGCACTCGCCTGCGGCAACTTCACCTTCACCGCGTTCATCAACAATGGCGCCGTGACAATAAACACCGTGAGCAACACCAGCATCACATCTACCAGCGGCGTCACATTAATCTCGCTCACTAGGTCTTCGCTTTCAGTATCGCCCAACATCGACATATGATTAGCCCTCCACGCCAGACTGCGTTAACAGAGACTGAAAGCGGCTGGCCACTTGCTCCATGTCTGCCCGGTGCACCTTTTGTTTGCGCATAAAATAGTTATACGCCAGCACCGCAGGCACCGCAGTGGCAATGCCAATGGCTGTCGCAATCAACGCCTCACCGATTGGCCCGGCGACCACGTCCAGCCCGGCAGAACCGGTGGCGGTGATGGTTTTAAGCGCATTCATAATGCCCCACACCGTGCCAAACAAACCAATAAACGGCGCCGTAGAGCCTATGCTCGCCAACACCGCCACGCCGCCATCCATGCGCTTTTGCTCCAGATAAGCCTGCTGCTTGAGGGACAATAAAATCACCTCCTGACGCTCATTTCTGCGCAACACCGAGTTCGCCATCGCCTCGTTCATCGCCCGCATACCGGCATCGCACAAGCGCGCAAAGCTGCTATTGCTGTGTGAAATAATTTTGGGCAACTCGTAAATGGTTTTCACCTGCTGCCACTCAGATAAAAAGTGGTTAGAAGCATTGCGCGATTTAAACCAGGCCCAGCTTTTCATCAGGATGATGGACCACACCAGCACTGACAATACGCCCAGTAAATACAATACAAGATCAACAATATCAGGCACTAAGTCCACGGCACGCTCCATTAAAAATTCACACTGACAACACGATGGCAACGATGAGTAACATTTAAAATCACACTCACCGCGCGAGTAATAAAAACACAAGACAGGAAAATTTCCCAAACCAGTCGGGAGTTTTTCACATTTACACTCCCTCACTTAATTAATCGCTGGCAATGCCAAAAGCCTGACGTTGATAACATAACTTTACATAAATAGCGCCAAAAAGGTTAAAAAAGCAGGTTAATCGGGGGAGAAATGCCAGTTAAGACTAAACCAGATACCACGCGGTGCACCTGGGGCAATAAAGTTAGTACTTAACCAGTCTTTGGAGTTGTGATTGTAGCCATCGGGACCAATCGCCCCGTAAATACTTGGTGAAAATGGATTTCGCCCCAAACGTCCAGCTGTGAAATACTCTTTATCAAAAATATTGTTGATCAACATAGTGGCGCTCCACTCTTTACTGAGTTTGTAACTGGTTTGAAAGTTAAAAGTGGCATAACCATCCACTTTGCCTGGATTGTTTATTGGCTGCACCTGCGCATTACCAACTGCCCCCAGGCCCCTATCCTGAACAACGCCCACTTTATGTTCATTGTTTTCATTGCCCCTCAAAAAACTATCACTATGTACAACAGTACTTAGGTTCACCTTCCATTCAGGCGTAATGTCATAGCTCACATTGGCATTTAAGTTTTGCAATGCCACACCAGGCATACTGCTCCCCTTTTTCACTTCAATCACATTGCCGTAGCCAGGTACTCTTGTTGCACTACTATTGTCGTTACTTAGCATGAGAAAACTATCTTCAAAAGTGGCATCAGTAATGGAGTAATTAACACCAAACCCCCATTTGTCTTTTTTGCCAGAGAGGCCAGCCTCAATCCCTCGGCGTCGTGTTTTACCCACCGTTTGAAAGAAGCCAGCCCCATTGCCGACTGCAACAAAATAGATGTCATCTTTTAAGTCAGTTTGATAAGCACCCACATTCCAATCCAGTCGGTCAAACCGGGAGGGGCTATCAAATGTTCCACGCATACCGATGTCGTAAGTTGTTGCTTTGATTTGAGGGAGGAAAGGGTCACCTGACAATGTAGTGGGCAACGTGCACTGGCGATTTTCAACAATACTTTTGGGGCCAATAGCTCCACCAAGCCCAGGTGTTGGAGTAGCATCAAAGGCACAACCCAACTCAACAACGCTTGGCACTCGAGTACCTTGAGCCCAATTTGCAAACATATTCAGATTCTCTTTTGCTTGCCAGGTAGCGCCCAAAGAGGGGTTGAAAGAGTAAAAACTAAATTTCTCAGTTTCTGCAGCATCAAGCTGACTGGTCAAAAATCGTGACTCTCTATAATTAACAGGAGGTGGATTTGTCGTGCAATCACCGTTACAAGTATTGTATTGATCAGGAATACCATCTAAATCGCCTATGGTGATCGAGCCAATCCCATAGCGAGCAGCAATTTTACTCTTGGTCTGAGTTTGGTTATACCGACCAGAAGTTGTGATATGTAAAGAATCAATAGGACTCCAGGTCTCGCTAAAATAAATACTCCTAGTCGTCTGCGTACCTTCAAAATTATTATTTTCAATGGGTTGCATGGCACCAATAAATTGCGGTGCAGCCTGATCAGGGTCAAGATAAACCTTACGATTGGCATCCAGAAAGCCTAATTGGCTAGTGTTACTGTAATCTGCATTGGCAACATCAATCGACAAACCTACCATAAACTTATGCTTATCAAGGTTCCAGTTGAATTGCAGTGAAGCACCATCCACCACCTGTTCAATCTGGTTATTAGTGACTATCCCGGTTGGGGTGCCCTCCACAACACCTGACGCAGTGCCAGAACCATAAGCACCATCAACGGTTACAGGATTGCCACTCGCATCGACCTCACTGTATGGCTGTGTCGCCACTCCATCAGCAGCTCTTGCAGCAGAACATGCATCAACATTCGTAGGTGCAGCAAAAATCACATGATTTTTAATCAAATCACCATTACTGGCTGTTGTATAAAAATATGTATCTGCGTTATAGACAATATTGTCGGTGCTGCCAAACAGAGGTAGCACATTCCCGCCATTAAATACAGCAGCCCCTGTCGTGAATTCGGGAGTTAAATTACCAAATACATCGGTGATGATTGGGCCGTCAGCGACAGGGCTTACGCCTCCCTGGGTATATATGATGCTTTCGTTAGGATTTCTGTAGAAGTCATGAATGGTCTTAACTGCCGCAGCATAAGAGTTACTCAAAGCAGTATTCTTATACGCATCGTAGGCTGAAGATACAAAACCATTACCCACATAATCATCAATAAAAGTCGTTGATCCACCTAAAAGATTCACATCTGTCAAAGACTGGCCAGCAGTCTCATTGACTGGAATCACATAATAGTCTGGAATACCATAGCTGTTTGTACTAGAGAATAAGCATGTATATTCTTCACCAGCATTCGGCCGACGGCGCGAAAGTAGTCCATCTTTATAATCTGTAAATACATCAGAACCCTTTTGGCTGCGCTTACTATTTCTTCTGTAGACTTGTCCAGTAATTGTGAAGCTGTCATCCACAAAATAGCTGCCAGATAATTGAAACTGACCAAGCTTGTTCTTTGTTTTATCTGGCGAGGTAAAAACATCGTTCCGGTCTTGTTCATACATTTGAGATGGCAGCAAACCGTTACCTACTAAATTGGTTTGTACCAATAAAGCACTTAAATTGAGATCAAGTTTATCTCCACGATAACTAGCCTTGGTAAAAAGTTGGTTGACTCTGCTTGGAGAATTTTTACGCCAGCCGTCTTCCAAAAAGAAGTTACCTGCGGCAAATAAGCCAACTGTGCCGTTATTCCAACCACCTTCTAGCTGCAGCTGCTTACGGCCATATGATCCTGTCAGAATATCGACATCCGCACCTGCATTGTTAAAGCCATCTTTGGTTTTCATTGCAAAAGCACCACCAAGCGTGTTTAAGCCAAAGATAGGGTTAGATCCTGGAAAAACATCAACCCCGGCCAACGCGTTCATAGGAATCATGTCCCAGTTCACAACGTCACCAAATGGTTCGTTGACGCGAACGCCATCCAAAAACACTGATAATCCTTGAGGCGTACCAATCTGCGGGCCAGCAGTAAAACCACGGTACTGCACATCCATTTGAAACGGGTTGCCTTGGTAATCATTCACCGTAACGGATTGCAGCTTGCGATTCATCAAGTCGGTAATACTAAGCGCGTGCGCCTCTTTAATCTCTTTGGCAGAGATGCTTTGCACGTTGCCGGGGATTTCTTCTTTGGTTAAACCCAAGCCAGGCAGTGGGCCAACCTCATAAAAGCGCTTGGCGCGGACTTCAACCTTATCCAACTGCAGAACCTGTTTCTCTTCTGTTTCAGGTGCGCCGGGGATAGGTTTGGGTTTTGGCATGGCGCGGTGGAGTTGGTAGCGGCCTGCTTTGTCTTGCACGACTTCTAGCCCGCTGTCTTTAAGCAGGGTTTCAAAGCCTTCTTGCACGCCGTATTGGCCTTTGAGCACGCCACTGCGTTTGCCTTGGGTGAGGATGGGGTCAAAGCCGAGCAAGATGCCTGATTCTGCGGCGTAGTCTGGCAGGGTGTCACTTAAATCCCCGGCCGGGATTTGATAGCTTTTTTTAGGCAGGCTGATATTGAGTGTTTCGGCATCGAGCTCTAACATGGCGGCCGATAATACAAACCCGGCACAGAGCTTTGGCAGGCGCAGGTGTGACTTCCCTGATCGTTTTTTATTGTGCATCTGTAACACTTTCTGCGTAGGCAAAATTGGTGTGATTACTGCTATGCCGAACGAGAAATAAAAACCGGAAGGGAAAATTGAATGGTTTACAAAAAAGTGCTAGGCGGGCGCGAGGGTGGTCCAAAAACGGGTGAAGCGTTGCACTTTGACCGGCAGGGTTTGCTCTATGCTTTGCAAAATGGCGGGGATATCGTTGATGGGGAACGAGCCTGAAATTTGCAAATCGGCCACGGCCGGGTCGCAGCGCAATAAGCCGGACTGATAACGCGACAACTCGGCGGCAAAGTCTTGCAGGCGCATGGCGTAGACGACAATGAGGCCGTTAGCCCAAGCCATGTCGGTGCCTTTAAGGTTGGTTTTGGCAAACACCTGGGTGGACGAAAACACCAGTGACTCTCTGGCGTTAAGGCGTAGAGGGGATTGTTTGCGCATACCGGGCCGCACGTCGACCATGCCTTCAAACACACTCACTTTGACGTAGTCGCGCTGTTGCTGCCGCCATTCGCGCACGCTAAACCGTGTGCCCAGCGCCGTGACCATGCCTTGTTTGGTCACCACACTAAACGGGCGGTAAATACGCACATGCTCATGCGCGGTTTCAACCAGCACTTCGCCACGCACCAACTCAATGATTCTGTCGGTGGCACTGTAGGCAATATTAATTGCCGAATCAGTATTGAGGTGTACCAGCGTGCCGTCATCCAGGGTGAGTTTACGCTGCTCACCAACCGCCGTGGTGGCATCTGCCAGCATGCCGCGCCAGGGTTGTTCGCGGTAGGCATAGTAAGCAGGGCCGCTAACGGCCAGCAACAAAATCATGTGTTTGAGCAAACGCCTGCGCTCGGCCGAGGGCGGCGCTTGCAGGGTCGCCAGCGCTAATACGCCGGGGACTTTGTCAAAATACTGCTGTACACGCTCTATCTGCTGCCAGGCGCGGCGGTGCTCTTCATCTGCCTCAAGCCAGGCCTGCCAGGTACGTTTGGCTTTTTCATCCATTTCGCCAGATAACCAGCGTGCATACCAGTCGCTGGCTTGCTGCATGGCGGGAGTAATTGGGCGGGCGAGTTCCTGACGCATGTGTTTACTCTTGCAGCAAAACCATGCATTGCAGCATGGCGCGCGAAACATAACTACCAACGGTGCGGACAGACACGCCCAGGCGGGTAGCGATCTCCTGATAGCTGGCACCTTCTAGCTGTGCCAGTAAAAACGCGGTGCGAGTACTGGCGGGCAGGCCATCGAGCAGAATATCCAGCCGCACCAGCAACTCGAGCATTAGTGCGCGCGCCTCTGGCGAGCCGACCTCATCCGGTGCAATCAGCGCCAGCGCTTCCAGGTAGGCACGTTCCATATCACGGCGGCGCACATGGTCTACCATCAGGCCATGCGCAACCCGGCTCAGGTAAGCACGTGGCTCATGCAACACCGGCAAGTCGTTTTTAAGCAATAAATTAACGAACGTATCCTGCGCAAGATCCGCCGCCCAATTGGAGCAACCCAGCCGCCGGTTGATCCACGCGCGCAACCAGGCATGATGCTCTTGATAGAGCCCGCGGATGATTCCCTGCGAGGCGGATAGTGGACTGGACATGGTTTTCTCTTAAAACTGTTAACGGTTGCTTTTAACCCAACGCCGCAATAACAATGCCAGATAGATAAGCCACTGAATTATTTGAATTATTCAATAGTTCCCGCCACAAAAAATGGCTACATACAACCACAACGCAACCAATTGCAACCATCACAAGGCATTGCGGCCACTCACCGGCTGTGGCAGGTAAACGAAATACCACTCACCGTAATAGCGCTTGTCGTTCAGGTGTTGCAACTCACCGCGGTAGCCCTTGCTTTTATATGGCACTTTGTCTGACAAGCTATAGACCCCCATGATGCCGCCGCTGGGCGCCTCGACAATGCCCCAGCCTTCACGTTGCGTGATGGGGTCGAGGTAGGGTTTGCGTAAATGACGGCGCGCGGTTGGAAAGCGGGTATCTTCCTGCAAGGCCTCCAGCGTTGGCGGAAAAGTTTTCACTACGCCTGGTGTCTGGTTGTAATAGCGGCCAATGGCGTCGCGATAAGCCAGCCCGACCTTGATTAACTCTGACTCACGTTCGCGCAGCAGCTGCGTTTTCCAGCCCAGACTGGCTTGCGCCATCACCAGGCCACTGAGCATGACCAGCATAAACATGCCAATCAGCACAAAGCCGTGGATAGTCTGCCTACCACAGCGCATAGGGCGTGCCATCCTCAGCCAGCCGCGCTGAGCCGCTGTGCACATCAAACACACTGCCTTGCTCGTCAATATTGGGCGGCAAGGTAATCACCCAGGTATCCGCACGCTCGGTTACCGGGTCAGGCGGAATGGCTTTGAGATATTGGCGTTCGACCAATTCGTCCAGCGTCTCTGGATAGCGGTTTTTATCACTGTAAAATTTATCAATCGCGTCACGCATTGTGAGCAAGTCATGCCGCAAACTGGTTTCTTTGGCGCGCTGCAGCATATGCATAAACTTGGGCGACACAATGGTCAGCAGCATGGCCAGTATCGCCAGTACCACCAGCATTTCAATCAGGGTGAATCCATGCTTCATGGCTTTACCATTCATGATAAGGCTGCTGGTTAATGCCGATGGCAGGCGAGCGCGAAGACACATCATAGACATCTTGCGCCATGTCGTCCAACGCCCCATCGTAGGCGCGTATCTGCCAGGTAGCTGCATTGTTTTGAGTCACATCAGCCGCAAACGGGTCGCGCGGAATCCGGCGCAAAAAGAACATTTTTTTCTTTTTGGGGTCTTGCGCGTTTTCAACACCAGTGACCAAAATCGTTAAATTAGGCGGATACCCACTGCCATCGCCAATTTTTTTAATCAGCCCCTGATCAACCGCATCTTTGTAGGCATCCAGCGCATCTCGCAGTTGCCACAATGCCCGCTTGAGCTCACGCTCTTTGTCGCGCTTGGCATTGAGTTGTAACACCGGACTGGCCGAGGTCACCAACAACGCCAGCAAGGCCAACGTCACCAATAGCTCGACCAATGTGAAGCCGCATAAGGTGAAACCATGTGGATGCAGCCGCCGTATAGAGTAGATCACTTGTTTGGCCTGCTACGGTTGCACCACACCGGTGTCGGTGCTGTTCATCATCTGGCTGGCAAAGCCGCTGTCACTGCGCACATTGCTGCTTTGTGTAGATTGCGGTGTCACCACTGGCGCCGGTGGCGTAGTGTCTATCGCTTGCACAGCACGCGCACCGCCTGCCCCCAGCGGATTCGCCGTCGCAGCAACCCCGGACGGAATCAGGCTATACACCGCGCTGGCCGGGCTCAGGTTATGCATGATGCGGGGCGTGATCAGCAACACAATTTCGTTTTTACGCTTGTCCTCATTGTTGCTACTAAACAGCTTACCGATCAGCGGCAAATTACCCAGGCCAGGCACCTTGCGGCGGGTTTTCTGCTCATCATCACGAAATAATCCAGCCAGAATTTGCGTTTCGTTATTGCGCAATTGCAGGGTGGTATTGGCATTGCGGCTGCCGATGGTATACGCCAGCACGCCTGAGCTAGTAGTGACCTGGTCGGTAATATTACTCACCTCCATGCCGACCTTAATACTGACCTGATCCTGCATCTGGATCACCGGCTCGACATCGAGCTTGATGCCGACCTCAATATAATTCACGTTTTGGCTGACAAAGCCCTGCGCACTGGCCACACTGGTGAGCACCGGAATTTTGTCACCGACATGGATTTTGGCGCGGTCACGGTTTTTAACACGAATTTTGGGGCTGGCCAGCAAATTGGTGTCGGTGTCCTGATGCAGCAGGTTGAGCACAATGGCCGGATCATTGATGGAAAACACACCCAGGTTGCCATTAAAGTTACGCAGTTCAGTCAAGGTCAGTTTACCTGCTTGTGGCTGGGTACCACTGCTGCTGCCCGCCGCATTGCCCTGCACACCCACACCAATCTGGGTGGGATACTGAATGCCAAGATTCTCCAGATTACGGCGATTAATCTCCATTACCTCCACCTCCAGCATCACTTCAGGCTCATTGAGGTCTTGCGAGGCAATCAGTTTTTCGGCCACTTTAATGCGGTCCATGGTGTCGCGAATCACCAGCGTATTGAGCTTTTCATCCATGTAAACATCGCTGGCATGCAACACGGTTTTCATCATATTGAGCGCGCGTTTGGCATCCATGTGCGTCAGGTAAAAACTGCGTACAAACAGCTCTTCATATTGCGCCGCACGTGCTTGCGGATAAATCAGCAGCGTATTGCTATTAAGTACTTTCTTGCCAAGCTGATGGCTGGTAAGGATCACCTCCAGCGCCTGCTCAATCGGCGTATCGCGCAACAACACATTGACGCGTATGCCCTCGTTGAGCTCCTGGTCAAACGAAAAGTTGAGATCGCCAGCCTTGCCCAGGTATTCAAAAGCATTTTTAATCGGCGTGTTTTTCAGCTCCAGCGTGACTTTCTTTTTGAGTGACGACTGCAACGGCCGCACCACACTGCTGCGCTCGTTTTTTTTCTGCTCAAGCTGCTCAAACAAGCGGCGTGCCTCGGCGTGTGCAGGTTGCTCAGCCAAAATGCTGCGCAAACCAAACTCAGCCCCCGCCAGGTCTTCTGCGGCAATCGCCATGTTTACTTGGGCTAACTGTGCCGCGTGCTGGCGTGCCAGTTGCACCTTTTGCAGGCCGTCACTGGCGGCACGGTTGCTAGGCGACATTTGCAACACTTGCTGGTAAGCCTCGCTCGCCGCATCGTATTGCTGCGCGGTTAGCAAACTATCGGCTTGCTGCAATTGTTTTTGCAATTTTTTCTCTTGCAACAGGGTGAGCCAGTTTTTATATTGCGGCTGACGCGGATGCGCCTCTACCAACGGTTGCAATAATTGGATGGCCTCATCGTCCTGGCCGCGCGCGGCATAGATTCTGGCTTGCTCCAGCGTGGCATCGCCGGTTTGCGGTGCGGGCAAGAGATTGCTGCAACCCGCCAATAACAGTGGACAGCCCAACCACCAGGCCCAATGGCTCATTTTATGACTCACTTGCTTGTTCAAAATACCACCCCATTATCCAGCCTGATTTCAAAGCGCTCGGCCGCATGTTGCAGCACGACTTTTTGTTGATCCAGCAACGCCACCTGCCAGCCATCGGCAAAGCGGTCCCCCGCATGTAATACGTATTGTTGTTGGCCATCGGTTAAAAATACGGTCCAGCGCCCATCCTCTTGCAAGCGACCGGCATAGGTATAAGGATTCACAGATTCAGGCGCAACAGGCGGCGCCGTCTCGGCCGAGGCTGGTTGCAGCACGACAAACAGATCAATCGCGGCATCATCGGCCGTAGCCATGCTATTAGCCGTTGCTACGATGTGTTGTGACACCGGGGCATGCGGTAAAGGCATAGCCTGCGCCAAAGTCACGCGACGCGGAGGCGCATGCTTGACTGTTGCAACCGTCGCAGCCGCTGGCACTTGCTCGGCTTGCCCGACCCACCAGCATGCCAGCAAAGTGCCAGCCAGTGCTACCCACACCAAGCCGCGCCGCATCATGATTGGCCTCGCTTGCGGGTATACAAACTAAACTCGACATAGGCCTCTATCTCGGCTTGCATCACATCGCTGCGTTGCAATTTAAACTGGCTTAACGCTAAGCTAGGGTAATGCTGCAACACCTGCTGCAAAAAGTGACGCACCTGCAAATAATCACCTTTAAGCGGCAACTTGATGCGTTGCACCTGCAAGCTGGTTTTTTCAATAGCTAACGACTGAAACTCCGCCCGCTCGAACAACATGCCCATGGCGTCTGCCGTCGCCAGTATCTCGGCACTGATACGGTCAGCATCGTCTTCAACTGGCCAGGTTTGTAGCGCAGTTGAGGCGACAGGGCTGGCAACGGGCACAGCAATGACCTGTTTGGTCTGCACCGGCAATGGTTGCAAAGCGTGTTGCAGGGTCTGGCGGCTGCACCAGGCTTGTGCGATCAGCGCAGACAACACAATAGTGATTAGCAACATGACCACCAACCAGCGGTGACTCTGCCATGTTTGCTGGCACACAAAGCGCAGGCGCTGCAGGGCTTGGCTTAAAACTTCCATCCGGCCTCCAGATGCAAAGTGGTCATGCGCAAACCGTTCACCTCAGTGGCTTCGCTGGCTTTGAGTTTCACATTGGCCAGACCGGGTTGTTTTTTGAGCCGGTCAACCAATGCCCAGCCTTGCTGGCGTTGCTGCGCCAGCACCGTCATGCGGATCTGTTTACGGTTGGCATCAGGGGATAATTGCAGCCAATACAACTGCGCTTGCTGCGCGTGTTCCAGGTCACTTAACAGCGCTAACCACGGTGTTTGAATCTGTGCCTGCGCCGCGGCTATTTCAGCCACCAGCGCCTGACTCACCACAGGATGACTGGTTGCCTGTTGGCGAACGCCTAGCGCCGATTGATGCGCCTGCCACTGTTGCTGCAAGCGCGTATTGTCCTCGGCAAGCTGGCGGTAAATCACGGCCAGACAGGCGAAGCTAATCAGTAATACCACGCCAAGTAGCGTCGCCACCGGCCCTGGCAGGCGACCTGCGGCATAGTTCATGTGCAAATGTTGCATCAGCTGGCCCTCTGCTGATCAGAGGCAAGCAGGCTGCTGAATGACTGTACATCGACCACCTTAAAAGGCATTAGCGACTGCCGGCTGACGTCGCTCACTGGCAGTTGCGGCAAAAAAACCGGCAACGCTGCACGCTCTGGATACATTACCTGTTCACGCAATAATAGTTGATGCAACGTTTGCTGCCACTGCGTGTCTACTGGCACCTGACGAATGTGCTGCCAGTCGCCCTGCAGCAAGCAAGCCACTGTTAAGCTGCCAGACTCACGGCACACAATCCAGCCATCGGCGGGTAAGCCCTGCTGGCGCATCACGTGTAAAGCCTGGTTGGCAGCGAGCTGCCAGGCTGGTGCAATGATGCCCGGCAACAAACCATGCGCGGCCAATACCACCTGCAATTTTTCTATCAACGCGGCAGGCAGCGCCGTGAGCAAGCGATGTTGGCCATAGCCGCCCGCCTGCGCCCGAATCTGCCAGTCTTGCATCTCACTGGCGAATGCCTGTTGCAAGCCATGGCGATAGTAGGCTGTTTGATCGGCCTGCGAGCGGACTTCGGCTTGCCATGGCAACACCAGCCAGCGCGCATATTGATTAGAAAGCACCACCACCACATGCCAGCGCTGACCCGCCATCGGTGCTAATACGTCTGACAAAGTTTGCCATAAAGCATCTGGCGGCAAAGGGTCTTGCGCATTGCCCGGCAAATCATAGCGTTGATGATGGGTCAACTGCAGGCGCCCGCCCGGCAGCCACGACCGTTGAAACTGAAACACCTCGAGCGCATCACTACTAATAACCAGCCGTAACTCAGACGCACTCAGGGCTTGCCACCAACGGCGGCTGTCGGTCAAACGGCAATCCACACCGGGGTCAGGTGAGTGATGTAACACGGTTAATCTCCTGCAAGGTGGTTTCGCCCGCCGCGACCAGCGCCAGGCCAGCGTCACGCATGGCGCGGGTGCCGGTGGTCGCGGCCAGTGCCTTGATCTGGCTAATCGGCGCTTTAGAAACGATGAGCTCGCGCATACGGTCGTCAAACAACAATAACTCAGCAATGCCTTTGCGACCCTTGTAACCGCTGCCATGGCACTGGCCACAGCCCTGACCTTTTTTAAACTGATAGTGTTGCGTCGCCTCGACACTCAAGCCAGACTTCACCAGCAAAGCAGGCGCTGGCACTTCATCGACCTTGCAAAACGGGCAGATCACGCGCACCAATCTTTGCGCCAGAATGACATTCACGGCCGAGACAAAGCTGTAGGCATCCACGCCCATATTAGTAAAACGGCCAATCACATCAAACACGTTATTGGCATGCACGGTGGTGAGCACCAAATGCCCGGTCAGCGCCGACTGCACCGCAATTTGTGCCGTTTCGCCATCGCGAATTTCACCGACCATAATTTTGTCAGGGTCGTGGCGCAAAATAGAGCGCAAGCCGCGCGCAAACGTGAGGCCTTTTTTCTCGTTAACCGGGATTTGCAGCACGCCGGGCAATTGATACTCCACCGGGTCTTCAATGGTAATAATTTTGTCCTGGCCCTGGTTAATTTCTGAAATCATGCCGTACAAGGTGGTGGTTTTGCCGCTACCGGTGGGCCCGGTCACCAGCAACATGCCATAAGGCGCTTCTGCCTGCGCACGGATTTGCGCCAGCAGAGCCGGAGCAAAGCCCAACACTTCCAGACTAATGCCTTGTGCTTCACTCAGTGCTTTGCGGTCTAGCACGCGCAATACGGCGTCCTCCCCCACCACACTGGGCATAATAGACACGCGTAAATCTATCTCGCGGCCTAGCGCATGCACCTTGCAGCGACCATCTTGCGGAATACGCCGCTCAGCAATGTCTAGCTCAGACATCACCTTGATGCGCGAAATGGCCTGCTCGGCCTGCATCACACCACTTAAGCCGCCCGCCTCGGTGAGCACGCCATCAATGCGATATTTCACGCGCAGGCCATGCATGGTAGATTCGAGATGAATATCACTGGCACCAGCTTTGAGGGCGTCGTATAAAGTTGAGCGCACAAAACGCACCACCGGGCTGCTGTCTTCGCTAATAGATTTAAGCGACAACGCTTCAACCGGCGCCTCTTGCTCGCTGTTGGCGTGATCGCCGGCATGCACCTGATCCAGCGCACGCATTTGCGCCTCATGAAACTGCAAACACGCGGCAATATCGTTGCGATGCGCCAAACACCATTGCACAGGCACACGCACCATGCTTTGTAAACGCAGTTGCAGGCGTTCATCAAACGGGTCCGCCAGCACCAGATGCAGCGACTGGCCGTCTTTTTGCATTAACAGCACTTGCAGCGTACTGGCGTCATTAAAGCGTAACAGCTCAAACATGGGCTGCATGGCATGCAGATCGAGCGCGGTGAGCGTGGGGTAATGCATGCATTGGCCCAGGGCCAGCACAAATACATCGGGCGCCAGGCCAGACAACTCCTCCAGTACCTCGATCAGTGGCCGCCCGGTTTGCAGCGCCAATTGCCGCGCCTGCGGCAACAAGGCCACCGCCAATGGCGGCACTTGGCCTGTGAGCGGTAAATCCTGCATATTCATGGCTTGGTCTTTCTCATTCTATTGCGCCGGCCAATTCAAAAATCGGCATATACATCAACACCACAACCAGCCCCACAATCAAGCCAATCACCACCATCAGCGCGGGTTCCAGCAACTTACTTAACCACTCCACACGGCGCGCCGTTTCCTCATCGTAAAACATGCCGATGCGCCCCAGCATGTCATCCAGCTGCCCACTGCGCTCGCCCACGCGCAACATGCGGTTGGCAATCGAGGTCGTTAAACCATGCGACTCCATCGTGCCTGACAAGGCCTTGCCCTCGCGCACGTCGGTAATCACGCGCTGCAAAGCCAGTTGCAACTCTTGCGGCAACAAAGATTGCACCATGCCGAGTGCGGTCAGCAAGGGAATTCCTCCCTGTAACAACATCCCCAGCGTGCGGTAAAACCGCGCCAGTTGATAAATACGCAAGGCTTCACCCAGGCTGGGGATTTGCCATACGCGCTGCATGATCCAGGCCTTGCTGGCCGGACGCGAAAACACCAGCCACAGCGTGGCCACCATACCCACGGTTGCCAACAACACCCATTCGCCATGGCCTTGCAACAACTGCCCCCAGCGCAACAGCAGTTGGCTGGCCCAAGGTAACTTATCGCCGCCACTTTCATAAATGGTGCTAAAACGCGGTACCACATAGCCGAGCAAAAACAGTACCACCAAACCACCCACCACAATCAGCAGCACCGGGTAAATCGAGGCCGCAATGATTTTTTTACGAATGGCGTCTACCTGCGCCTGATAAGCGACATGACGGCGCAAAGCCTGCACCATGTCACCGGTGCGCTCACTGGCACGAATCAGGGCAATATAAAGCTGGCTAAATACCATCGGCTGCAATGCCAGCGCCTGCGATAAAGGCAGACCTTCAAACAACGCCGTGCGCAATTGCGTTAACACGGCACGCGCATGGTCTTGCTGCTCTTTTTCGGCCAGGCCTTCAATCGCTTCAATCAGGCTCAGCCCAGATTCCAGCAGCGTCAGTAACTCCTGGCTAAACAGGCTCAAGTTGAAGGTGTGTGTTTTGAGCGGCCATTGCGGCCAGCCAGACGCGCGGCTAGTACGCACCTGCAACACGCCATAGCCTTTTGCCTGCGCTTGCTGCAATGCCGCCTGCCGGTCAGTCGCGTCTAGTGAAACCCAGCTCACCTGCGCACCCTGCAACACTTTTAATTCAAACTTCATGACGGTTTAGGTTAAAGCGCTACCAGTTACCCACATCGCTATCAGCCTCTTGGCCGCCAGCTGCGCCATCACTGCCCAGGGTCCACACATCGTAATCACCATGCTCGCCAGGGTAACGATATTGATAAGGCCTGCCCCACGGGTCAGCGGGCACGCCCTTGGCCAAGTAAGGCCCCTGCCATTTGGCCTCATTATCCGGCTGCTTATTCAGTGCGGCCAAGCCTTGCTCGGTCGCTGGATAATGGCCAATATCCAGCCGATAAGTATCCAGCGCACGCGACAACGCCTCAATTTGCGCTTTAGCGGTTTTGGTTTCTGATTTACCAATCTGGGCAAAATACTTGGGGCCGACATAGCCCGCCAGCAGGCCGATAATCACCATCACCACCAGCAACTCCAGCAAGGTAAAGCCTGCTTGCTTACAACGTCCAACGACCAATTCCATGTTTGTTTCCACCCGGCTCATCCTCTCTTTTTCAACCCTGACTATTTTTTAAGCACAAACAACTGGCTGACACGATTAAGCGCCTCCAGCGACAGCACGCCGCTGCTAAATTGCAAATTGACCCAATCACTGATCAGGCTGTAATACGCTTTGGTCAGCGACAGCTGGTTGGTAAACAGTTTTTGCTGGGCATCCAGCACTTCGTGATTGGTTTTAAAGCCGGCCAAAAAGCCTTTTTGCGTGCCATCGAGGGCGACGCTGGCTGACTGCACGGCTTGTTGATAAGCACTGATTGATTGTTGCTGTGCCTGCAGGCTCTGGTAATACTTGCGCACGTTGAACTCGATTTCGCGCGACTTGGCAGTCATGCTTTCTTCACTCGCCGTCAGGCGGCTGGCGCTCTGACGCACATTGGCATTGACATAACCGCCCGCAAACAAAGGTACATTCATCTGCAAGGCAATGGTGGTGGTATCAAAGCGCGAGCCCAGCGTATTATTACTGTCGTTCTGGCTATACGAGCGCACACCAACCAGGTCCAAGGTTGGATAATGCCCGGCCTGTTTTTTTTCAATGTCTTTTTTAGCGACCTCCACGTTTTGATAGGCAGCCGCTAACTCTGGATGCTGCTGCCGCGCCAATGCCAGCCAGTGATCCAGGCTTTGCATGGCGGGACTCAAACGGCTCAGGCTTAATCCACTCATCCCTAATCCATTCGACGTGTCTAGCATCAACTCGGCTGACAATGCATGCGTGCTACCCGTTAATATCTGCAAACTTTGCTGGTTAGAAAGCCAATCATTACTGGCCTGAATCTGCTCAACTTTCGCTACATCAAGGTTAGACTGCGCCTCACTCACCTCGACCACGGTGCCACTACCGCGGCTGTAACGTTGCTCGGCCTGGCGCAGCTGCTGGCCCACTGCCTCCAATTTGCGCTGCTGCACATTAACCCGGTCTTGCGCATACAAGGTTTCCAGATAAATGGAGACCAGTTTGAGGATAAGCTTGGCGTTTTCTTGCTCAAGCAATGCCTCTTGCGCGCTAACATAAGACTTGGCACCACTGTAAATCGCCAGTGTTTCGCGGTTAAACAAGGGTTGTTTCACCGAAAAATTGTAACTTTCCAGCGAATAGTCGAGCTCACTATTGACTGCCCCCAGCGTGGTTTGCGTAGTACGATCAGTATTGCCACGGCCTTTGGTCAGGCCTAATTGCACCTTGGGAAAAAACAAGGCACGCGCCTTGGTTAGTTCTTCACGCTCGGCCTCGGTGTTGGCGAGGGCCGCGCGGTAATCGGCGTTGTGGCTGACCGCCAACGCATACAGGCCATTTAAATCCTCCTGCGCGTGCAACGTGCTCAGGCCAGCCAAGCCAAGTGCGAGAGATAGCCAATATGAAATACCTACACGCATTATTCTTCCTTCATCGAGGCAGCCAGGCGTTTGCTCAATGGGTGCATGAGGTAATTCCACAGCGTGCGCTCGCCGGTTTTAATCACCACCTGCACTGGCATGCCCGGTTGTAGCTGACGCCCTTGCAAGGCATGCATGCCTTTATCGGTGAGCATCACACGTGCCAGGTAGTAGCTTTGGCTGCCCTCGACGGTGGCGGCCGGTTTACTCAACAAGTCTTTGGACAAAGACTTTAATTGCCCCTCGGCCAATAGTTGCGGGCTGTTGGCAAAGGTAGAAAAACGAATGTCCGCCGCCTGCCCCACCTGTATTTTGTCAATCAAATGCGGTGGAATTTGCGCGTCTACAATCAGCGCTTCGCCAGAAGGCACAATATCCATCAGCTTTTGCCCAGGCTGGATCACCGCGCCCACTGTGTGCACCTGCAACCCCACCACCTGGCCAGACGCCGGTGCTCGAATCTCGGTCCGCCCCAGTTCTTGCCGCAGTGCCAGCACTTTTTGTGCATCGGCCTCTACCTGCAACTTGACCTGTGCCATATCGGCATCAATCTCTTTTTGCTCGGTTTGGATGCGCTGGTTCATTTGCTGCTGCAACTCAAGAATCGCGCGCTGAGCACGCGTCATATTGGCCTGGGTATTGGCGCGCTCGCCATACAATGCCGCCACCCGCTGCTCAAGATCATTTTGCTGGTTGCGTGGCGCATAGCCCTCAGCGGTCAATGCACGTACGCCCTGCAATTGCTCTTCGAGCAAGACACGTTGCGACTCATGGCTGGATAACATCCCACGATAGCCTTCAATCAAGGCCTGATAACCGGCAACGGATTCTTTTTTTGCGGCAATATCTGCCGCCAGCGCCGCCGTTCTGGCCACCAGCAACTGGCTCTGGTTACGCATTTGCTGTTGTATCAACGGGTCTTGCTGCTGGCTGGTCAAATCCGGGTGAAAATCAATCACCGAACGGTGGCTTTGCTCAGCACGCAACCGATCTTCTTGCGCACGCAAACCGGCATAGCGCTGCCACACCTCTTCATAGCGCGCTTTACTCGCCTGTGCATCCAGCTTGAACAACACATCGCCCGCGTGCACCTCTTGCCCCTCATGCACTTGCAAGGCGCTGACCATGCCGCCACTTAAATGCTGAACCACTTTATGATTGCTTTCTATGCTCACCACGCCTTCGGTCGGCACACCTTCATCCAGCGGCGCAAGCGCGGCCCATAGCACAAAACCAGCCAGGCCCAGCACTAAAATAGCCGCCCCTTTGCGGGTCTGGCCAACATTGTGTGCATAAGCCTCAATGGCGTGCACATTGTCTGCGGCAGCAGGATTCGCAGCAGAATTCATGGTTAAGCGCATGCAGGCTCCGTAGCCACACTGCTGGCAGCAGCGTGCAGTTGATTTAAATAGACGATACCGGCATCGCGCGGGCCATGATGCAGCACTTCGCCGCGTTTAAGCACCAGCAAATCATCGGTAATTTTGAGGATGCCAGAGCGGTGCGAAATCACCACAATGGCGGTATTGAGGGTTTTTAACGCTTGCAGCAATTGCATCAGCCGGGCTTCGCCAAACTCATCGAGGCTGGCATTGGGTTCATCCAGCACCAGCAACGCAGGCTCTTTATAAATGGCACGCGCCAACCCCAGCAGTTGCCTTTGCCCGCCAGACAATGGCAAGCCTTGCTCATCGAGCCGGGTGTCATAGCCTTGTGGCAAGCGCAAAATCGCCTCATGCAAACCCACCCGCTGGCAAGCCTGCAAAATATGCTGGCTATCGAGTTCGCCAAATCTGGCCACGTTTTCGGCGATGGTGCCTTCGAGCAAAGATACCTGCTGCGGCAAATAGCCAACGCTGGCCATGAGGGCACGCGCATTGTCTGCCGTGATGTGCGACTGATTAATGTGATAGCTGCCAGCCGTGGGTGACACCACACCAACCAACAAGCGCGCCAGCGTACTTTTACCCGCCCCCGAAGGCCCCATGACACAGAGTAGCCGCCCAGGCGGTATGCTTAAGTTAAGGTCATGCAACACCCGGCGTGACGGCGATGAAACACCCACCGCCTGTAAGCTAAGTGCATAAGGCCTGACCAGGCTCATTGCGGGAGTCGTGGCGGCTGCACGTTGCTCACCCAGCAAGCCCTGTAACTCAGCGGCGGCCGACTTGGCCTGCAACCATTGGCGCCAGCTGTGCACCATGACATCAAACGGGTGCAAGGCACGCGCAATCAGCACATTAGACGCCACCATGGAGCCAACGCTGATTTCACCACGAATCGTCAGCCATGCCGCCATCGCCAGCATCAGTGACTGCAAGGTGTAACGCACCCATTTATTGACAAACTGGCTACGGTCACTGGCGTTTAACCAGGCCTGCTCTGCCACTGACTGCTGCGCCAGCAGTACCTGCCAATGCTGGCGCAAGGTGTGCAACATGCCCAGCACATAACTGGTGTGCAAATGCTGGATTTTTTGCTGCAAAAAATACTCAGTGCGCTGCTTGGCTGCTTGTGCGCTGTGGGCAGGTACTGCGGTCACGCGCTGGTTCCACAACGCCGCCAGACATTGCACCAGACAAAAAACCATGGCAGTCGCCCCCAGCACCGGGTGCAAGGCAAACAACACCACAATATAAATCACGCTCCAGGGGATATCCAGCAAGGCAAACAGACCTTGCCCGGTCATAAACTGGCGAATAGCGGTTAATTGCTGCAATGATTCGGCAGGCGGCGGGCGCTGTGTGCGGCGCGAATCAAACACGGCAGAAAACACTTGCTTGCTGTAAGTGAGGTCAAATTGCACACCAGTTTTAATTGCGTACAAACTGCGCAACCAATCGGCACCGGCCATCAGCAACAAGAGCCCGGCCGTTAACAAGGTCATCGCCAGTAGCGTCAGCGTATTGCGGCTCAGCATGACCCGGTCATACAACTGCAGCATATACAAGGTTGGCACCAGCATCAGCACATTAGTGAGCAAACTGAGCCAGATCATCTGCAAAAAAGCGCTTTTAAACGGCTGCATAAACGACCACAGCGGTGGTTGCCAACGGGCGATGCGTGCAAACATCATGACTGTGCCGCCTTGGCGTTATCTGCCTGAAAACTGGCCAGCACATCCGCCGGTTTACCATAACGAATCATTTGCCCCTGGCACATCACCAGCATCACGTCAGCAATGCTCAAAATGTGCTGCAAATGGCTAATGATAATAAACGTCGTGCCCTGCTGTTTTAAGCGGGCAATGGCGTGCTGCAACGTGCGTTCGGTAGTGGTGTCGAGGTTGGCATTCGGTTCATCCAGCACCACAATGCGCGGCTTGCCATAAAAGGCGCGCGCAAGGCCAATCAGCTGTCGCTCCCCACCAGAAAGCGGCATGCCCGACTGGCCAATGACGGTGTTCAGGCCATCAGGCAGTTGATGTACCCACTCGTATAACCCGAGCAAAGTCAGCACCTCGGTGAGGGCTTCCCGGTCAGGCGTCTGAAAGCGGCAGATGTTGTCTACAAGCGGGCCATCAAACAAATCGGCCTCCTGCGCCAGATAGCCCAAGTGTGGCCCCAGTTGCGCTTTGTCCCAGCGGTGTACATCCACCGCATCAAACCTGACACGCCCGCTGCTCGGCGCCAGCAAGCCAACCAGCAACCTGGCCAGCGTGGTTTTACCCGATGCCGAGGCCCCGGCGACGATCAGCACTTGCCCGGCCGCCAGCTTAAATTGCACCTGGCGAATAAACACCTCTGCAGACGACTTGCCTGGCTGTGGCATGGCATAACTTAATTGCTCAACGGTCACCTCGCCGGTCGGTGGCGGCAACAGCATGCCGTCTACACTGGGGCTCGCATTAGCCAGTAAGCTGGCAACCCGCTGATAAGCCGCCCAGGCTTGCTCGTAGGTTTTCCAGTGGCCTACGCATTGCACCAGCGGTGTGAGCACACGCCCGGCCAAAATCGAGGCCACAATCATCATGGCACCGCCGTTCAATAACTCACCGGCAATAAACAAATAGCAGGCCAGGCCCAAAATCAAACTGGTTTGCAAGGTTTGCAACCAGCGCGAAGCCGCCGCACTTTTGCCCGCCAGCTCAGAGGCCTGCGCCTGTTGCCACAAAAAACCATGCTGATGCTGTACCCAGCGCTGCTCAATGGGCGCCAGCATCTGCATGGCATGCAGCACATCGCCATGGCGGCTAATGCTGGAAAAATAACGTTGCGACTCAATCGCATGCTGGTTCGCCTGCTGCATTAAAGGCGCCACGCGCGACTGGTTGTGTATGGTCAATACCAGTTGTATCGCCAACCCGAGCAACGTCAGCACGCCCAGTGCCGGATGGATCCAGAACACGGCGGCCAAAAAAATCAAACAAAAAGGGGCATCAATCAGGCCAAGCAGGGCCGAGGAATGCAACGCATTTTTTAGCACAGAAAAATCGGCAAACACCTGCTGCGCAGGAAAGCTATGCATGGCTAGTTTTGCGGTAAACACCCGCTCAAACACGCGCTGTTGCAATAATTGCTCAAAGCGTTTTGCGCCTGCCTGCAACAAATTTCGCCGCTGCCATTCCAATGCCTCCATCACCAGGTAAGCAAAGGCCGCCAGCATGGTCAGCATCAATAAGGTCGAGACATTTCGACTATTAATCACGCGGTCATACACCTCCAGCATGTACCAGGAGGGCGCCAAAATCAGCAAATGGGTAGCCACACCAAACAGCCAAACCTTGCGCCAGAGCGGCCAAAGTTCAGACATGGTTTGCTTGATAGAGTCAGCTTGCGACAACATAATGGAATAATTCTGCAGAGAATGATGACGGGCAGGTTTCCCCGCCCGTCACAATCGTCATTAAACGATCACAAAGTCCGAAGTAGACAATGTGGTCACACCTGTGAGCACAGCGATATTCTGTGCTGCACCGCTGCCATTACCGTCAGCGTCATAGCTTAAGGTTTTGGTCGTGGTGTTGTAGACCAGATAGTCGTTGCTATCTTGTGCCGTACCTGTGCTGTTCACACGCAACATGCTGGCGTTAAACCCTGCCAACTGGCTGTACTGGTCAAGATGCAACTCCAACTTGTCAGTGCCACGTGTAAAGTCAGTGATGGTATCCACACCGGTCAAATTGAACGCAGTGTTAGTGTACGTTTGCACACTGGTAGCAGAACCAGTCACCACTTGCTCATACACTTTGCCGAACACAAACGTATCCTTACCACCGCCGCCAGTCAGCGTATCGTTACCACCATTGCCAACAAACACGTCAGCCTTGCTGGTACCAATAAAGGTTTGCTGATTAGCATTGCCTTCAAAACGCAAGCCGTTGGTCGTTACGCCAGAAGCATCAACCACCACATTGTTGATCGTGCCGCCATTGTTACCCAGGGTGTTCGAGAGGTCAGCCACGGTGCCATTAGCTTTAAAGTAGTAATGATCATTGAGCAACTGCAGATCGGTGTTTTCAACGTTCAAACGACCAACCGTACCGCCCACTTGCACGACCTCCATAGACTTGAAGTTGTCGTTGTTGAGCACCACCGTACCGTTAGCTTTAGTGTTAGCGCCAATGCCAGTGGTAATGCGCAATGTATCCACGCCGTCACCACCCACGATCACATCGTGTTTAGCACCAGTCGCGATCCACTCTTTGTTACCATCGTCTGCCTTGGAGGTCGTGCCTTGCACACCGCTGCCAAATCCGCCAATACCAAAAATGTCATTGCCCGTGCCACCATCCAGGTAATCAGCGCCGCCATGGCCAATCAGCAAGTCATTGCCGCCGTTGCCATAAACGGTGTCATCACCCAAACGCATAGTCGCGTAGTCAACACCATCGCTACCGTAAACGATTTCGTGTGCATCGCTGCCCTCATTAGCGCCATCAATGCGAGTAAAGCTACCTGCTTCGCCTTCGCTGGCATCGTAGGTCACATCGACGTTGTGGTAGAGATTAGCCACTGAGTAATCATCCACTTCAAATACAGCAGCGTCATAAGTCACTGGCGTTGCACCAACAATGGTGGCTGCTGGTTCAAAAGTAGCTTCTTCAAACTCAAGCTCAAGGGTGACAGTTTCAACATCACCGCCGGCTACGCCGTAGATGTGGGTCCCTGGGTTCAACTCACCTGTGCTTAGAGACTCACCGTTTTCTTCGATCTGCTCAGCTTCGAGAGTAATGCTTACACCACTGGCAAGCTCAATGCGCTCAATCCCTGAGAATGCAATGCCTTCAAACTCACCAGACTGAGTGAACTCAAGCGTATCAACCGCGTTATAACCGGCAATAGTAGTAGCAAATGTGCTGATGGCAGAAGAGCCCGGACGAGTAACGATATTTAAGCGAACATCAGTTTCCGCCTGTTCAGACATTTCCTGATCTTCAATCTCAACAATTAAACCCGTTGTTGTATCAATTGCTACGAGCCCAGCATCCTCATCTACCTCACTAGCCTCTTCAAGGTCTACATAACGTGCTTCTTCACCAGAATTATCAAGCTCTGAAACACCCCCATCAATGACAACACCAGTGACTTCAGAACCTATTCTAAATGTATCATTCCCCTCTGACCCGATTAATACATCATCAGAAGTAACTAGGAACAGGTCACCAGTAACAGTTTCATTACCGGAACTAGAGCTGCCACCTTCTACATAGTCACTGCCATTACCACCCGACAAAACATCGTCACCATCGCCACCGTAGATCGCATCGTCACCATCCCCGCCACTAATGACATCGTTACCAGCTCCGCCATAGATATTATCAATTCCGGCTCCGCCATCTGCGACATCATTGCCATTACCAAGCACGATTACATCATTTCCGTCGCCACCAGAAATGACATCATTGCCATCTCCACCAAACAAATTATCATCACCGCTACCACCAGTGATCACATCATTGCCCGCGCCACCATTAATGTAATTGCCTAAATTATTACCAATGATTAAATCCGCAGAAGAGGTACCTGTATATTCTGTTTCTGTTGAATTAAATACTTTATAAGCCATTTCATACTCCTTTTTTAAGAGAATTGAGCGCCGTTCAGCTTAAGCCTGCTATAGACTTAAACTGAACTTCACCTACTTTAAATTCTAAGAATTAGAATGGTGATGTAGGAGCAGGCAGAGATGTTGCTGATGTCGGTGCAAATCCAGTTACAGGAATTTCAATGAACTGTGCATTCTCTTGTGCAGTTTGACGCAGTCGAATTGCATTTGAGACTGCTGGAGGAGATCCTGTTGCTGGGCAGGTAGACTTCACATAAAACATTGATGAGGCTGCTTTTGTACTTCCATCATCATCAGCAAATACAGCATCTGTCGTGAAATCTACCCAGTCACTATTTAAGGCAGCTGTTTGATTTGCAGCAATGGTGCTAGCTGCTGTAGTTGCGGCAATCGGAGTATTTTCACCATTAATAGAAGCCGTTGAACCGCCTGAGAACAAAGGTAGCTCTACATAGTTTGTACCTACCAGGGCCTTATTCGCAGCAGTATCATATTTCAAAGCACGATGCTGCACAGCAGTGAACGTACGCCCTGCACGGAAAAGGACTTCAGCTGTAGCGGCAAACCTGAAATAGGCGATATCGACAGCAAGTCCCGTAAAACCTGAACGAGCAAAGTCATTCATTTCAAAGTACTGATTACCAGATGCAGATGGATTGAAATCCGTATTCGTGGCAACAAACTTTGCCCCATAAATGCACTCTGTGGATACAGCTCTACTACGCCAAACATACTCAGTTACATTACCCACAGTTTTATTTACACCGCCTGTATAAGTATTGTTCATAACAACAGGTCTAACAGCAGAATAGTCCTGGGTTCCAGGCGTTGTTGTAGTACTACCTACCCCAAAGTTATTTAACGGTGCTTCTGTCTCTGCTGAAGGAAATACTGCACAAGTATTGTTTGCACTTGTAGTTGGTGCAACCGTTGTAGAAGATCCAAAATTACCAGTGGTATTGCATCGTGCGTATGCAGTTACCGGGCTCGTTGTAGTCTGTGGCGTACTCGTGTCGTAGCCGCCAGCAGGCAGATTAACAAAGCCGGTCGCAAAAGCTTGCGTAGAAATACTAACTACTCCCAAAACAGCCAATTGAATCAATGACTTTTTCATTTTTTGCTCCTAAGAGTTACAATAGGCAGGCATTTGTGGCTGCCTGCAACACCAATCCACCACAACTTACTTAGTCCCTCGTAAGTTCTAATCAGGTTGCGGTTGAATCCTATGGCAAGCCACAAGTGCCTCATATTCTTTCAAAACTGTTAAATTACGCATTAGGAATTCCTCCCAAAGTTTCTTAATTTGGTGAAAACTGCCAATTCAAACTGAACCAAACACCTCGAGGAGCCCCAGGTGCAATAAAGTTAGTGCTAAGCCAGTTATTAGAGTTATGGTTGTAGCCATCGGGGCCAATAGCTCCAGGAGTAATTGTGCTATTAGGAGAAAACGGATTGCGACCTAAGCGACCAGCAGTAAAATATTCCGTATCGAAAACATTGTTAATAAGCATTGTTGCCGTCCACTCTTTGTTGAGTTTATAGCTGGTTTGAAAGTTGAATGTTGCGTACCCGGGCACCATACCTCTTCCAGTTGGAGGCATTGCAACATCCACAACCTGAACACCATTAACAGGGTCATTAATAAGCACTTGCCGTGTTTTGATAACTCCAGCTCTGTGCTCATTATTTTCATTGCCTCGTAAGAAGCTCTCAGAGTGCAAAACGGCACTTATACCAACTTGCCAATTCGGAGTAATCTCATAACCAATATTTGCATTCAGGTTATGCAACGACGTCCCTGGCATACGATTGCCTTTTTTTACTTGAATAACATTTCCGTAACCATCAAGATTGACGGCACTACTGTTGTCGTTGCTAATCATCAAGAAGTCATCTTGAAAGGTAGCATCTGTCAAACTGTAGTTAAGACCAAACTTCCATTTATCAAAGGTGCCTGAAAGGCCTGTCTCAATGCCACGCCGACGGGTCCTGCCAACCGTGTCAAAAAATCCCTGACCATTGCCAAGTGTCACGAAGTAAATATCGTCTTTTAAATCTGTTTGAAAAACCCCGAAATTCCACTGAAGGTTTTCTCCCAATCGACCGCGAGCTCCGACATCATAAGTTGTCGCTCTAATTTGAGGTAAATATGGGTCACCAGACAAGGTTGAGGGTAAAGAACAGGATCTATTTTCAATAATGCCTTTAGGAACGTAAATGGGGTTTCCATTGGTATCTGTTCCATACAATGCGGGAGTCTTATCTAATGCACAACCTAGTTCAATCACACTAGGAGTGCGTGTTCCCTTTGCCCAATTTGCATAAAAATTGAGGTCCTCTTTGGCTTGCCAAGTAGCTCCCAATGATGGATTAAGCGAGTAATAGCTAAACTTTTCCGTCTCTGCTGCATTTAACACTTTACTCAAATCTGGCAAGTGGTAGCCCGTAGGTACATTCGTACAATTGCCATTGGGGCAAATATTGTAAGAGTCTGGGAAAGCGCCAAATTTTGCTAAATCAAGCACGGCAAAACCAAATGTTCGTGATGCTATTTTGTTTTTGCCTTTTGTATCGTTGTACCGTATCGCTCCTGTCACATGCACATTGTCGGTCGGACTCCATGTTTCACTAGCATAAATACTTTTGGTTGTAGACTCCCCACTAAAGTCATTGTTGTGCACGCCTATGGTAGCCGCTGCGTATTGCTCACGTATTTGATCCGGTGCCAGATAAGCATTACGGTCAGCATCCAGCAACCCCAATCTTTGCTCATTCGTATACTCAGCAGTTGGCCTATCAATCGAGGCGCCGATCATCAATTTGTGATGCTCGAGATTCCAGTTGAATTGAATAGATGCGCCATCCGTAATCTGATCAATTTGATTATCGGTAATTATCGCTGTCGGCGTACCCTCAACCACCCCAGGGCTGCCATCATTGGCTCCGTCTACTTGAGTAACCTGCCCCGTTACAGGATCCGTAATTAATACTGAGCCTTGACCTGCAGCATTACCTCCTATACAAGTAGCTGCATTAATTGCAGGTGCAATGACAATTACGTGTTTAATTCCTTTAGTAGGGTCACCAGGGTCTGCAGTCCAATAAAACTGCTCAACCGGTGCGCCAAGCAACCCCATAGGTTTGTTTTGTGGGGTAAAAGTACCGTCCCCAGTTTGAAAAAAATATTCCGACTCGCCAAAAGAATTACTGTAATTTGTAGAGTCCCCTTGTGTAAGGTCATTCGCGCTGGAGCCTTGAGGTATATATACATAGTTTTGTTGAAAGTTTTTATTTTTATTAAACTCTTGAAGCACGTAAGGCAATATATTCGATGGCAAGGTTGGGTTCAATGTCATTCCAGAAAAGTCAGCAACACCTCCACTATTCGTGTAGTTCTGAAAAAATGGAGTCGTACTGGGATCAGACGAATCAAGCAAATCAACAACATAGTAATTTGGCAGCCCATTAGCATTATCACTGCGATATAAGCATGTATATTCCTCTGCCGGAATACCGTTCGCCGGATCACCGGGATTAAGCTTTCTTGCCACCCAGTCGTTATCATCCCAATCATTGTAGACATCCGCTCCTTTTTGATGGCGCTTACTGTTTCTACGATAAACTTGCCCAGTGATCGTGAATTTATCATTTACAAAATAACTACCTGATAGCTGAAATTGCTGCAATCTGTTTTTGGTGGTGTCCTCAGAGGTGAATGAGGCATTCCTTTGCTGCGCGTACATTTCGCTAGGTAATAAACCATTGCCCGTTAAATCTGTTCCGACGATCAATGTACTTAAGTTAAGGTCTAGGTTGTCGCCGCGATAACTCGCTTTTCCAAAAAACTGATTCACTTTACTCGGTGAGTTTTTTCGCCAACCATCCTCTAAGAAAAAGTTACCTGCCCCAAACAATGCAACCGTACCGTTGTTCCATCCACCTTCCAGCTGTAGCTGCTTACGACCAAATGATCCAGTAAGGACTTCCGCATCTAAACCAGCATTATTGAATCCATCTTTGGTTTTCATAGTGAAAGCACCACCAAGCGTATTTAAGCCAAAGATAGGGTTGGATCCTGGAAAAACATCAACCCCGGCCAACGCGTTCATAGGAATCATGTCCCAGTTCACAACGTCACCAAATGGCTCGTTGACGCGAACGCCATCCAGAAACACTGATAATCCTTGAGGCGTACCAATCTGCGGACCAGCGGTGAAACCACGATACTGCACGTCCATTTGAAACGGGTTGCCTTGGTAGTCATTCACCGTGACTGATTGCAACTTGCGGTTCATTAAATCTGTAATGCTTAAAGAGTGCGCCTCTTTAATCTCTTTGGCAGAAATGCTTTGTACGTTGCCGGGAATTTCTTCTTTTGTTAGCCCCAAACCAGGCAGCGGGCCGACTTCATAAAAGCGCTTGGCGCGCACTTCAACTTTATCCAGTTGCAGGTCTTTCTTTTCATCTTTTGGCGGCTTTTGGATAAAGATATTATTGCCTTCAGCTTTAGGCACCAGCCCACTCTCACCCAACACCCGTTGCAAGGCTTCTTTACGCGTCATGCGGCCGCGCACTTCGGGCGCAGTTTTTCCGGATACGACATCATTGGGGAATGAGATATTCATGCCGGTGGCTTTGCCTAACTCATGCAATGAATTTGCCAATGGCTGCGCTGGAATATCGACATTCACTGGCACACTAAAGCTCTCCTCTTGCTGCTTTGGCAGTTGGGTATTTAATGCTTCCGCCCACACTGGTTGAGTTGCCATAACACTTAAGGCAGCTAGTGCAGTGTGTATTCCTCTTCTATTTATTTTCTTATATGTATTCACAGATTTCTCCTGTACTAAGACTCATCTGTGAGCACAGTAAAAACCTGATGTTGTTAACTTAACTTTACATTAATGACAAAAGGTGTGCAGTAGGGAAGCTGTGTTGTGGTTGAGGCGAATACAAAAAGCGCTGCTGAACAGCGCCTTGGGGTGAATTAGTGCTGGGAGTGAAGCCGTGTGTACTGCGGCGTTTCTTGCAGTTTAACCGCGGCGATATTAGGCAGGCCGCGCAAAAACTGGTCTATGTCCTGAATATTGATATCCGCAGAGATATTACGCACTTGCCTACCTTGCGACTGCACCGGTTTTTGCCGGTAACGCGAGACGGTATCGGCAATTTCACTGGTATCGGCGCGGTCAAACACCAGCCGGCCATTGAGGAAAGCAAAGGCGTCTGAGGCCGGGCGGTTGACCAGTACCATGGCGTGATTGGGGTAGACTTCAGCGACCTGGCCATTGGTGATCTCACGCGAAATCGGCGCCGAGCTTTCGGCTGAAAGCTCACTGCTATCCAGCTTGGGCTCTACTTTAACGCGCCCGTGATCGACACTGACACGCACCACTTGCTGCAAACGATTGACGGCGAAACGCGTGCCGAGAACGGTGATTCTGGCGGTATCGGTTTCAACCACAAATGGCCGTTCAGGGTCTTTGGTGACCTCAAAAATAGCCTCGCCTTCTTTGAGCAACACATGACGCTGGTGGCGATAATAGGTGACTTCCATATCACTTTTGGCACTTAGCGTGACTTTAGTGCCGTCATCCAGTGTTTTGGTGATGATTTGGCCGACCGGGTTTTGCGCGGCCAGCTGCATGACTGGCGCGGCCTGCCAAACCTGGTATTGCTGGTGCGAGAAAAAGCCGGCCACACAAATAAAGCAGACCACCATCAGCTGTGCAAGGCGGCGCTGTTTGGCTTTGCGGCGGGCTTCGTTGGCCAAAAAAGCTTGTTGCTCGGCGGCATCGGCCAGGGTCGACAAGCCCTCGGCTGAATCTAGCTGGCGCATGGCATGGGCAAAACTGTCGTATTCGGCGGCATGGCTAGGGTCATCTGCCAGCCATTGCTCAAACGCATGATGCTCGGCGCTGCGCTGATTGTGTGCATGCTCACGCATACGCAAATACCAGCGGGCGGCCATTTCACTCAGGGTGAGTGACTTAGAGGCGGCTGCCCCAGAGGGTGTTGATTTGGGCGTGAGCGATTTAGACATGTGCGCCTAGTTGATGGCCTGTTGAAATGCACGGATATCGAGCATGGCGCGGATCAGGTGCTTTTCAACCATATTGATGCTGATATCCAGCTGCTGGGCAATTTCGCGTTGCTTCATGTCATCGACGTGATATAGCCAGAATACCTGGCGGCACTTTTCAGGCAGCAAATCGACCACGCGCTGCAAATGATGCAGCTTTTGCCGCGTTTCATACAACTGCTCAGGCGTGCATTCCAGAATCAGCGCAGCTTCGTCAATCTGGTCTTCATCGACAAACCGTGTGCGATAGCGAAACTCGTCCACCAGCAAATGGTTAACAATGCCATTTAAATACGCCTGCGGCGACTCTTCACGGGCCGGGTGGCTAGAGACAGCAAAAAATACCAGTGCGTCATGCAAGATATCTTTGGCGCGCTGCACACAAGCCGTGCGCCGGCCGATACGACGCAAGACGTCGCTGTAAGCCCACGTTAAATCAATGCCGCACCAAGCCAGTGTTTCGCTCATATTTCACCACCCTACTTTGAATGATTTAATTGTTTGCAAAACACATGCCATCACCGCGCAATGCAATAAGAGATTGATTCTCAATTAAAAAATGTCAACGGGTTTAAAAACCGGCAAATATTGGCGGCTTCTTACAACCACTTTTTTTAAAATTGGCTGTAATAAACCACTTAAATATATTGAAATAAAAGTAAAATCGCAGCCGGGCTCAATTTCTGCTAAAAAGGGCCCACAAAACAGCTGCCATTTTTTGCAGCCAGACCAAATCCACAATTGGAAAGCTTATTGCGCTGTGTTTACCGAATCGAAACGAGCAACGCATGCTTAATATTGAAGCACTAAAAGACAATAATTAGTCTAAAAAATCAATGTCATTTTTTAAAACGACCAGCCATGAAGTATTGCGAGCGCGCTATAACAGCCTGCTTGAAGATGTGCCTGTCGCCCTCTTCACGGCGATTAGCGCACTCAGCATACAGATGATCGTTTTAAATGATCAGGTACATTGGTCACTCTCCATCGCGACACCCCTGATCAGGATGCTGATCGGTTTCAGCCTGTTGCTGTACTGGTTTTGGCATCGCGATGAACGCCCGTCCATTCATAAAATACGCAAACGACTGGAAATCGCCTCCATCGTTTTTATTCTTGCCGGTTTTTTCACTTTTTGGCGTAGCGTTTACCTCTACCCGCTCACCGACACCTTCGGTCACTACTTTCTCATCTTCCACAATACGCTGTACGGTTTCTGCTTTGCCTTTATTTTGAGCAAACTTGGCCCTGCGGCTTACGCTTATAACCTGCTGATGATTTCATCTGCCATTGCCTGCATCTACCGTGGCAATTTTGAGCATGCGCACCTGATGACCCTGTTGATTATGGTGTTTGAAGTAGGCATGCTGATCACCATGCGCGGCAGCACCACCATGTTCGATAAATGGGTGAATGCTACCCACGAAACACAGGCGCTCTTAAAAGATAACCAGCGCCTGGCCAATCAGGATGTCCTCACACAATTACCTAACCGGCGACAGTTTTTTGTGCAGGTTGAGCAACAATTAACCCTGGCCAAACAAACCGATGAATGCTTTGCAGTCGGCATTTTAGACCTCGATAACTTCAAACCGGTCAATGATGTGCACGGTCACCATATTGGTGACCTGGTGCTGATTGAAGTAGGCAAACGGCTGGCACAGGTCAGGCCTGACCAAGTACGTTTTTACCGCCTGGGCGGTGATGAGTTTGCATTTCACCTGGTCACCGATGATGAGCACGCGTCACTCAAGCAAATTGCGCACGAGATCAACCAGGCAATTTCGCAACCCATCAGCATTGATGGCTTACTGATGACGGTCAAAGCCTCTATGGGCGCCTGCATCGTCTGCGACAACCATGCCTCAGCACAAACCTTGTACGAGCATGCCGACTTTGCCTTGTATCACGTTAAGCGCACAGGCCGCGGCAACCTGGAAATCTACTCCGACACGCTAGAAAAAGAACGCGTACACCTCAACCGCATCGACCAGGCCTTACGCACAGCGGATATCCACACCGAGCTTTACCCGGTATTTCAACCGATTATTGATATGGACAGCAACGAAGTGTGCGCCTTTGAAAGCCTGGCGCGCTGGCAAAGCCCGACCATAGGCGCGATTTCACCGGCCATGTTTATCCCGGTGGCCGAAAGCCTGGGCATGATTGCCGACATCACCAAGCTGATGTTTAGCCGCTCGATGATTGAAATGGCCACCTGGCCAGAAACCCTGCGTTTGTCATTCAATTTGTCGGCTTATGATGTAACTAACCAGGCGGTAATTAAAGAACTGATAGGCATGATGCAAAGCAGCCAGCTCGCGCCCGACCGCTTTGTGTTTGAAATCACCGAAACCGCCTTGCTGCAAGACTTTGAAACCGCGCGCGAAAATATTGGCCTGCTACGCCAGGCGGGCGCAAAAGTGGCGCTGGACGACTTTGGCACCGGCTACTCTAGCTTGAGCCACGTACAAAACCTGCCACTGGATAAACTCAAAATTGACCGCAGTTTTGTCAAAGACATTGAAACCAACACCACCAGCCAAACCATCGTGCGCTCGATTTTGGCACTGTGCCATGGCATGCATATGGAGTGCGTGGCCGAAGGGGCAGAAACCGAAAGCCAGGTGCGGTTTCTGCAAGCCATGGGCTGCCAGTTAATCCAGGGCTATTACTTTGCCAAGCCCATGCCGCACACGCAGATTCAAGCCTATCTTGCTGACGCAAAACTGGCGCTCGCCACTTAAACGTCACGCATCCCAACACGGCCATCAGTGTCGCATCAACCACCATCGACTGCGGCAGCCTTGTTCTTTAAAGTTGATAAAAATGACCACGCAGGCACAAACTATATTAATATAAATATTTTACCTGCGTCGTCGCCAGCCTGATACACCGCTCACAGGCGCTGCTATAGCCACCAGCGCACATCAGGCTTTTAGCACTCGTTCACAAAAACGCTACCCGGCAGGTTTTAAAGTCAGCACAAGAGGAGGTCGCGCAATGCGTACAAGCACTCTTTTAATCCTGGATGATCATGCACAAGATGCCGACATCATCGCCAGAGAGGCCAGAAACCTCGGATTCGAGGTCAGGGTACTGGCGGATGCCAGCCTGTTTATTGACGCCTTTTTAGCCTGGAAACCCACCCATCTGGCCATTGATATTGTCATGCCCAGCATCAATGGCATAGAGATATTAAAGACCCTGGCCCAACTGGACTGCCAATCGTCGATTATATTAAGCAGTGGCATAGGCTCAGACACCCTGCCGGCGGCGCAGCTCGCCGCCATCGAGCATAACCTGAATATCCGCGGCATCCTCTACCAGCCGTTTCACCAGCACATTTTAAGAAACCTGCTGACCGACCAGGTGTCGGTAGACCTGCATGCACACACCAGCAGCGATGCCAGCGCGCAGTCATTGATTGTGGACGCTTCGACCATTGATGACGCCATCCGCAATCACCAATTCAGCGTGTTTTATCAACCACAAATAGAGTTATTCACCGGCAAGGTGATTGGCTTTGAAGGCTTGCTACGCTGGAAGCACCCGACGCTGGGTATCAAGCTACCAGAACTGTTTATTCCCGTCGCTGAAAAAACCGGCCAAATTGACCAGTTAACGCAGATTGTGATCGAAAGCGGATTTAACTTTATTCGATCGCTCAGCAAAACGCTGTCATTTTCACTCAACATTTCGGCAAAAAGCATTAAAAACCACTTACTCACCTCCACACTGATTAACGCCAGCCAAGCCAGCGAGCTGGCGCCAGAAAGAGTCATCCTGGAACTGACCGAAACCGCTACCATGCACGACCCCGAGGAAGCGCAACATATCCTGTCGCAACTCCGCGCAGAAGGCTTTAAGCTGAGTATCGATGATTTTGGTACTGGCTACTCGTCGATGGCGCAATTGGCCAAACTCCCCTTTACCGAGCTCAAGATTGACAAATCTTTTGTCACCACTATGGAGACTTCGTCAAAATCGAGAAAAGTTGTCGCCTCTACCCTCAAACTGGCAGAAAGCCTGGGGCTGGAAACCATTGCCGAAGGCGTTGAAAACACCCTCGCCGCCATTGGTTTGCGAGAGCTTGGCTGCCGCTATGGCCAAGGCTATTACTTTGCCCGACCGATGGATCAGGCCGCTGCAAAAACCTGGCTGACACAATGGAATAATCAGTTTTAAGCCAGGGCAAAGCCTAAGCTGCCAGCACCCGGTGCGCTCAATCCTCGGCCTCTTTTGCAAGCAGCGCTTGTTTACGCGCCAACCCCCAACGATACCCAGACAAAGCACCATCCTGGCGCACCACACGATGACAAGGGATGGCCACCGCCAGTGTATTGGCAGCGCAAGCACTGGCCACCGCCCGCACCGCCTTGGGCATGCCGATACGACTAGCAAGCGCGCTATAGGTCACCGTCGTCCCGCAGGGGATCTCACGCAATGCTTGCCAGACACGTTGCTGAAACACCGTCCCCTGCACATCTAGCGGTAAATCCAGGCCAAGTTTAGGCGACTCTACCAACGCAATCACCCTGGCAACCAATAATTCAAACCCAGGTTCGTCGCCGATTAACTGCGCAGCGGGAAACCTGTCCTGCAGCGCACGCAACAATGGCTCAGGGGCGTCAGCTATGGCAATGGCGCACACGCCTTTGGCGCTGCTTGCCACCAGAATCGCGCCCAGCGAACACTGCGCCAGGGCAAAATAGATCTGTGTTTGTTTGCCGCCATGCACATACTGCGAAGCTTGCATGCCCAGCCGCTGGTTGGCAGTGTCATAAAAGCGGCTGCTAGACCCATAACCCGCAGCGTAAATCGCATCGGTGATACTCATATTGGCATCAAGCTCCTGGCGCAAACGCTGCGCCTTGTGCGCAGAGGCATAGGCCTTGGGCGTCAGGCCGGTGATTGATTGAAACAGGCGGTGAAAATGAAAACGACTAAGCGCTACATGATCAGCCAATTGCTGCAAACTGGGGCTGGTTTCAGCGCTTTCAATCAAGCGGCATGCCATAGCCACTTTATTAGCATGCTCGACGGCCAGCGCTGCCTGTTGCGGCTTGCATCGCTTGCATGGCCGGAACCCGGCAGCTTCTGCATCGGCACTGCTAGCATGAAAAGCCACGTTTTCTGGCCGCGCCTGCCTGGCACCACACGATGGCCGACAATAAACCCCGGTGGTTTTGACCGAATAAAAAAACGTGCCGTCGGCCTGCGCATCGCGGGCAAGTACATGCTGCCAACGCGGATCATTGAGCGTTATTTGTGCTTGTAGCTTGGTGTTGTGTGTCATGGCCATGCGCGCGATTTCCATTAAAGATGACTCAAAGATACAAGATCATGCAGAAACAAACACCCCGACACTTGCTATTGAATTCGACCAGCCGCAGAGCACGTTTAGTCCAGCCCTGTTTTTCCTGCGGCTAGCATTTCGCAGGCCAATGCGCCCACCTCGCGCACCGCTTGTTCAATAGCGAGTGTCCACAGATGGCTAAAGTTGAGGCGGATAAAGTGGGTGAGGTCTTTTTTGCGTGAGAATATGGTCCCCGGCGCAACGGTGATGCCATTATTGATGGCCGCACGGTAAAGCTCAAGCGCATCCAGCGCTGGCGGCAGTGTTACCCAGATCACATAGCCGCCCTTGGGCACAGACAACTGCGTGCCTGCCGGAAAGCTTTGCTCTATCACATTGCGCATCAGCACATAATTGGAGCGCAAACTATGCCGCAATTGCTTGAGGTGCTGGTCGAAGCTATCGCGCTGCATAAACTTGGCAATCGCAATCTGCGGTGCCGATGGCAGCGACAAACTGCTGAGAAACATCAGACGCTCAACCTCCTGGCGATAACGTCCGGCGCTGGTCCAACCAACGCGGTAACCCGGGGCCAGTGATTTTGAAAACGACGCGCAATGCAACACCATGCCTGCGCGGTCGAACGCCTTGGCCGGCAAAGGCGGTGCATCGCTGAAATACAACTCGCCGTAGACATCGTCCTCAATCAAAGGGATATTCTGTTCGGCGAGAAAAGCCACCAGCGCCTGCTTCTTGGCATCCGGCATCACAAATCCTAGCGGATTCTGGAAGTTGGTCGTGAGCAGCACTGCCGCAATACGTACATTATCGGTCATGGCACGCAGTGCATCGAGGTCTATGCCAGACACCGGATCCGTGCGTACTTCCACCACCTTCATGCCCAAACGCTCAACGGTATGCGCCAGAGCATAATAGCCTGGCGACTCCAGCGCAATCATGTCCCCTGCCTTGGCCACGGCCTGCAAACAAAGGGTGATGGCTTCAGTAGCACCATGCGTAATCACGATGTCGTCCGGCGAAGCATCCATGCCATTGGCCAGGTAGCGACGTGCAATCTGCTGCCGCAGGCTTTCGTTGCCGGGTGGCAAGTCACTCAGCACACCCCACTCGCCCTGGTCATCGGTCAGCGCTTTTTCATATTGATGGATTTTTTTAAGCGGAAACAGCTGCGGGTCAGGAAACGGCGAACCCAGTGGCACGGTGCCAAATTCGCGAATAGACTTCAGCGTGGTGAGTACCAACTTGCTGGCATCAATTTCAGACAGGTTGATATCTTTGGCCAGCGGCGAGGCATGTCGTTGTTGCAGACGCTTGCGCGGGGTGACGTAATAACCGGATTGCGGATGGCTGCTAATCACGCCCTCTTGTTCCAGTAACAAATAGGCGCGCAAAACGGTGCTAATGCTTAACTCGTACTGCTGGCTGGCCTGCCGTACCGAAAAAATCCTGTCGCCTGGCCGCAATACGCCTTCGTCGATCATTGCGCGTATGCGGGCAGCAAACGAGACATAAAGCTTCATGGTGGCCAGGCTAAAAAAGAAGTATTGATGCCTGCATTATACGCCAGGCGGTTGCGCAGCCGCTGAAGATTTAGGCAGCCTGCAATGCCAGTGAGACTTCTTCGCCACTTGGCGTTAAAGCAACCACCAGACGCTCTTTGTGAGTTGAGATAACCACCAGTGCCTGCTCGCTTAAGGCCGTCATCAAACGTTGCAGCGTGCTCATGCGCACACCCAGGCGCTTGCAGATCACCGCCAGTGACACCTGCGCCCGCCCCTGCTCATGCTCGGCATGCAGCAACTCTAATATGCCCAGCATCAGCACAGTGCTGTTATCCAGGGTCACATAGTCGGCAATAAAGCCCTCTTGCACCACCGCTTCATGCGCTAAAACAGCATCATCGTTTTCAAGCAGCATTAGCTACCTCTGGCGCAGTGGTTTTTTCAAGAATCACCGGAATAGACTTGGAGGTTGGCGTGCGTGAACCATCAGCCACGCTTTCCAGCGGCACCAGATTATTGGTTTCGGGGTAATAGCCGCTCAGGCAACCCGGCGGAATATCGTAAGACACCACCAGAAACTTGTCGGCACGACGCGTAATACCGTCCTGCCATACACTGACCAGATTGACCCAGTCGCCCGCGGCAAGCCCCATGCGCGCAATATCCAGCGGGTTCATAAACACCACACGGCGTTGGCCAAACACGCCGCGGTAGCGGTCATCCATGCCATAAATGGTAGTGTTGTACTGGTCATGCGAGCGCGTGGTCATCAGCACAAACAAGCGGTCGCCATATTGCTCACGTGCCTGATGGATAGGCGAGTGCTGCGGAATCGCCTGCAAGGTAAACTCAGCCTTGCCAGAAGGCGTGTTCCAGATGCGCTCACTGGAAGGCACCGGCATGCGGAATCCGCCTGGCTGCTTGATACGTTCGTTGTAATCCTTAAAGGCCACCGGCATGGTCTGTTCAATGGCATCACGAATCTTGCTGTAATCCTTGATAAACGCCAGCCACGGTGTTTTACTGTGTTTGAGTGTGGCATGCGCCAGACGCGCCACAATCGCAGGCTCAGAGAGCAGTTGTGGCGAAGCGGGCTTGTTCATGCCGTAAGAAATATGCACCATGCTCATCGAGTCTTCCACCGTCACGCCTTGCGGGCCAGTCTCTTGCGTGTCGATTTCGGTACGGCCGAGGCAGGGCAATATCAGGGCTTCTTTGCCATGCACCAGATGGCTACGGTTAAGCTTGGTGGTCACATGCGCGGTCAGATCGCAGCGACGCATGCCTTCCCAGGTACGGTCGGTGTCAGGGGTCGCAATTGAAAAATTGCCGCCCAAACCAAAGAACACTTTACCTTTGCCATCTATCATGGCCTGAATCGCCGCCACGGCATCATAGCCAGGCGTTTTAGGCACAGTGATACCAAACACGCGCTCCAGGCTGTCGAGAAACTCCACCGGCATCTTTTCATAAATACCCACGGTGCGGTTGCCCTGCACATTGCTATGGCCGCGCACCGGGCACAGGCCTGCGCCCTCTTTACCAATATTGCCGCGTAATAACATCAGGTTGACCAGTGTTTTAATGGTGGCCACGCCATGCTTGTGCTGGGTAATGCCCATGCCCCAGGTAGCAATCACGCGATCGCCGGTGGCATAAATGCGCGCGATCTCCTCAATCTGCGCCAACGGCACGCCAGACTCTTCAACAATCACATCCCAGTTTTCCTGGCGCGCATCTTCGGCAATCGCTTCAAAGTTATTGGTGTGCTGCTCAATAAATGCCAGGTCGACCACACGCTCGGCACCGTGTTTAATCGCTTCGTCATCCCACTGGATCACGAACTTGATCATGCCTTTAACCAGCGCCAGGTCGCCGCCTAATTTAGGCTGAATAAACAAATCACTGATTTTACTGCCCTTAAAAGACAACATATCAAACGGGCTTTGCGGATCAGCAAACCGCTCCAGGCCGCGCTCTTTTAATGGGTTAATCGCCACAATACGCGCACCTCGTTTGGCCGCTTCGCGCAGCTCACCCAACATACGCGGATGGTTGGTGGCCGGGTTCTGGCCAAAAATCAGGATGGTATCGGTATGTTCAAAGTCATGCAAAGTCACCGAGCCTTTGCCTATGCCTACTGTTGGCGGCAAGGCCATGCTGGTCGACTCATGACAAAGGTTAGAACAATCGGGGAAATTATTGGTGCCAAACTCGCGCACAAACAATTGATACAAAAAAGCAGCCTCATTGGCCGCACGGCCAGAGGTGTAAAAAATCGCTTCATTTGGGTTAGCCAAGGCATTTAAATGCTCAGCGATCAACGCAAACGCGCCATCCCAAGAGACTTCTTCATACTTGTCGGTGACGGCGTTATAGCGCATCGGGTGCGTCAACCGGCCTTCATTCTCCAGCTCAAAATCGCCCCAGCCCATGAGCTCAGTCACCGTGTGCTTGGCAAAAAACGCTGGCGGCACGCGCTTGGCGGTGGCTTCAGCCGCCACGGCCTTCACACCGTTCTCACAAAACTCAAACGTAGAGGTGTGTTCTTTATCTGGCCAGGCGCAGCCCGGGCAATCAAACCCATCTGGCTGATTCTGCGCCAGCAAGGTCATAATGCCTTTCACAGGAATCTTTTGCAGCGCAAGCTGCGCCGCCACTTGCTTTAACGCACCCCAACCAGCGGCTGGGTGATGATACGGCTTGATAGAGGCTTTGGATTGCGACATATGTCCTACTGCTGTGCAGATGGTAGACTGGCCTGTATAAAAATTTGGCCAGCGTATAAATACGGAATAACGATATTTGTCATCGTAAAGCAGCCCGTGCAACTAAACCAGACACAGAAACGCAGAATTTTTAGGGTACAGTTACGTGCTAAAAAAGCACAGATGCCAATGTTTATGCGGTTTTCTTCATCAAAATTTACTGACTAGCTTTTACTTTCGAGGCCCTAGTCTTAATTTCGTCAACGGCACCGATTACTTTAGGCATATGTCGTCTGCAAGTTAACTTAAGATCCAACATATCTATAAATCAATAACTTAAAAACAGTCTTGCAAAGACCTATTTCAATTCATCTGCAACATAAGTTGAGATTCAGCAGTTTTTTTGCGAACTAACTTGAGATTCAACTAAACACGATGTTAAATCTTTGATCTTTTAGTCTAGAATCAATCAAGCAGTAATGCCTTGAAAAAGTTGTATGTGTCTTCAAGTAGCTGATAGCTGGGGGGCGGTCCTCTTGCGGCGATACAAAGGGAGTAATTAATGGCTTTTTATAGTGACGCAAAAAAGGTTGTTAAAACTGACAAGCCTGAGAAGTACCAAAAAGAGCGGAAACCGGGCGAGAAGCCATCAAGCCCTGGCATTTACAAGTGTCAGGCTTGTGGCTACGAAGACGTGATCAACAGGGAGTGCAATACTCTACCGCCCTGTGCAAATTGCGAAAAGAAGCCTCACACTTGGAAGTTGCTTGTAACGGCAACAGACAAGTGAAAATACAAGTGCTATATTGCCAATAATTCCAGCAAGACTGACCATCAGAAACTCATCATCCTGTGATTTTTGATTATTGTGCGCAGGACATGAAAGTACTGTGATTAAATTTTTCCTGTAATCTTGGCCTCCAACATCCTTCGACTCAGGGAATATCGAGCGAGGAGGCACATGCTCAACTGTTGTTCCAGGAAGATCGCACATATAACAACAAGCCACAGTCATAAAATTCACTCGGTTTGAAACTATTTACGCCAACGAGCGATTACATCCGAGAAACTAATTTCGCGCCAAGGCTCACGCCATTCCTTATGAACTTTCACACTTTGCGAATGGGGTTCTGGGTCAGGCAAATCCATTTTAATCACCGCCGGCAATAATACGGCATCCCCCACAACAACACATTCTCCAGGTGCCAAATTCGGTAAGATTGCTGTTATCGCATTCGAATTATCAGGGAATAAGCGTCGTACATAACTCTGGTCAGCATCATTAGTTAGTCGTAAGGACATAAAGTTATTGCATTGTGCAAAAATCGTCTCTGACACTTCAGAGGGTCTTTGGCTAACAACCATAAGGCTTAAACCATATTTTCGGCCTTCCTTGGCTATCCTTTCTAACGACTTTCGAGATGCCCTGTAAGCAACATCATTATTTCGTGGGACGTAATTATGAGCCTCTTCGCATACCAGCATTACAGGCACATCATTTAAAACATTATTGGCATGGCGAAGTTTAGAGTAGTGAAAGCAAAAATCAAAAATAAGCCTTGAAACCAAACTAACTGTAATACTAAGAACTTCAAATGGGATCCCGCTTAAATCGACAATTGTTACATTAGATTTCTGTAAGTAGCCGAGAAATTGTTTCATTAAGGATTCAAAATCTTCAGTTTTATAAATGCCGCCGTCTTCTTTTGTAGGATTTAAAAGAAAGCGAAGCCGTTTATCAGAAAGCTTTGCCTCAAGTCTTGATGTAAACCTATTAAACTCTCCATTGAATGGGCCATTTGTTGCTTTTGTAGCAGCAGCCGTTGAAGAAGCAACAAATGCACATACCTGGTCAAAATAGTGAGCGGTTCGATCTGTAATTAGAGTACCGTCTGCAAGTTTTGGCTTATCCTCTCCTTCAAGACGCCCAATTACTTCCCTATTCATGTTTTCAATATAGTTGTAAACCTCTTTGATAGAAAAGTAGACAGGCGTGTCATATGTAACCTCTGTTATAGATGAGTTGTGTTTTTCTTTATTTAAAACCACTGCCTGCTTAAATTGACTTACCTGATTATGCGAGTTAGCCTCATTACTTTCAATGAACATACTTTCTAGTTCTTCCGAGTTCATTAGCCAGTATGGCAAGCGTAATGTATCGATATCAAGTCTATTTAGCGTAAAAGACTGCTCTGCATCAAGAGTAAATGCCGCAGTATATTCATCGTGAATATCAAAAATAACAATGTGTGAGTTATTCTGTTTATCTTTGTTAGCATTTTGCTTTTCACCGATACCCACAACGTCGTGCAAAACACGAGCGACCGTGCAAGACTTACCTGATCCGGTCGAGCCAACAATTGCAATGTGTTTGCTAAAAAAGTTATTCCCATCAATTTTCAAGCTGATGGCCTTATTCATTGACAACTGTCCCAAGGGGAAGTCATGCTGCGCATCACTAGCGAAAAGTTTATCGAGAGTATCTTTATCAGCAATAAAAGCTTGCTCAGTTGGGACTGGCAAAAGCAGGCTACCTCTATCAAATTTGTTATCATCAATCAGTGTTCCAATTGCCTGACATTCAAGTTGGAATTGCCAAAGAGGTGAGCCATCGGTAGCAAACGATGAAATCCCTTTTATATTGCGAATTGTTGCAATAGTAAAATCATGATTGCCTTGCGCTATTTTTAAAAAACGTCCGACTTGGAGGCTGTCTTTATTGTTCTCAAATAGCTCCAACCCTTCAATAAGCACAATGATTGCTTCGGGAGCACATGAAAGAACTTTTCCAATACTATTCAAAGACATCACTTATTCCTATCATGTACTTGATTTCATTAAACGAGTTTGTCGCTAGCTCTTCAAGATTAACATCCTCAATCTCGATAGCATCAAAACCACCTTTTCCCAAGACAAATAAATCGTCGCCTTTTCTTTTATTTAGCATGGTTCCGTTAGTGCACAATCGTAATAGTCGAATATTAAATTCTCGCTTTATGCTTCCTTGATCCGCTTTTTGCGTCATCGGTTCTTTGAAGAAACGGCCTTCTTCAAAAGAGTCGGCAACAAGTCCATCATTTGAAACGATACCTTTTTGATAAAGACGTTTTTGTATTTCTTTAAATTTATCTTCAGCGGTATTTAGACAAAATATAGGTGTTTTAGTATGCGCGGTTTTAAAGTGGTATTTATCGAGATAATCGCTAATGAACATTACTACCAGCGTATCAAAGTCTTCCAAACCATCTTCATGTAGAAGAAAATAACGCGTACGTGCATTCTTACTTAAGTTTGTCTTTAACTGTTTACGGCGCGAGCCGAGAATTTCCTGATTATTTTTTAAAGAGAGCGTCCATTGTGAAATGGCCGTTTTCTTGATTTGCTGTAACTTTATAAGGAAATCATTTTTGGTAATTTTTCTTTGAGCAGCGTCATGTTGAATACTCAAATTTGCAATCATGTTAATAGCATTTGGATAAAATAGAGTTTGAACATCTTGAGCACTAAAACCAGTTGCGGCCAATAAATCACAAACCTCTTGCACGAGAGCATCAAATGCTGGACCAACATTAACTGAAAACTTCAATAAAAAATTGTCTAAATTAACGACTCCTTTTAACTTCACAACATAACTATTCAGATCCTGATTTGTAGTCTCCAGAGTTTGCTCAAGCATTTGCTTATCAACACTAATTGTCTCAGTAGGTAATCCTGGAAAGTGAGCAAACAAAACATAATTGACTTTACCGTTTGATTTGAAATGAAAATGGTCCATCATTTGCAAAAGCGGTTTATATATTTTACTCGCTTGGAATTTCTCAACAGATTCATGATATTTACATTGAATTGCTGTAATCACATCTCCTTGTGCCACATCAATATCTTCAATAATACCTTCGACCGTTATCACGGCTTTATCCGGCGACTTAAGCACTTCTAATAGAGTCTTGTTAAACTGGTAGAGAAAACCCTGAATAGTGTAATCTGCTGTCCGCGCCATAGTTGACACCCTTTAAGTAAGTTTATTTTTTATGCGAATGCTTAATTCAATATTTGAAGCGCATGTAATAATCAATTTTTATTGATGACATAATAATCAATAACACTCGGCAATGTAACTCTTCATAGATTTAGTCTCATACTGATGCTTATCTCCCATGAAAAGTTGATATTTCATGCCGAGCTCATTATCACGCAAGACGCTAAAGCTTACCCATTCCGTCAGACTTAAAGCCTGTACATACACAAAGTTAAGCTATCAGTTAATCGTCCAGTCCTAGCTACAACAATTTATTAACTTAAATCTCAAACTCTCCAAAACAGCTCTTTGTTGTAAATTTCTGATTCATGCACTTATTAACTATATGATTTTATTGAAACGACACTCTCGACTTGAATTGCAAAAATCTCAATTTGAGTTACAAACGACAGCATACCCATAAAAATTTTGCGTGTTTGCTCTTGAAATCAAAAAAGCCAATCCCCAATTAGCAATCAAGGTGCGCGAGTGCTAAAATGTGTACCGCTTTTATTATTTAGCTTTACCGCTTATTAACCCCATAACACGTTAAGAAAACGCCAAGGAGATATTCATGAGTAGTATTCGTCCATTGCACGATCGAGTGATCGTTAAACGCGCCGCAGAAGAGCGCACAACCGCATCTGGTATTGTGATTCCAGACAGTGCCACCGAAAAACCAGATCAAGGTGTGGTTCAGGCCATTGGTAATGGTAAAAAAGACGACAACGGCAAAGCGATTCCTTTGGACGTTAAAGTCGGTGACAAGGTGTTGTTCGGCAAATACTCCGGCCAGACTGTCAAAGTCAACGGCGAAGAGCTGCTGGTGATGCGTGAAGAAGACATCATGGCGATTGTTGAGTAATCTGACGGCTTGCAACGGGCGATTGCTGCGTTGCATAAAGCCGTTTTGGCTAGTCGTACTCAATGTACTGCCTTCGCCAAATCCGTTTTATGCGCCTTGCACGTAATCCCGTTTCAGCACTTCATGGTTTAAAAACAGTGTCTAGTAAAATCTATTGAAGAATTTAGGAGAATTTAAATGGCAGCTAAAGACGTAAGATTTGGTGATGACGTTCGCCAAAAAATGGTAAATGGTGTCAACGTGTTGGCTAACGCAGTGCGCGTAACCCTGGGCCCTAAAGGCCGCAACGTAGTGCTGGAGCGCTCTTTCGGCGCACCTACCATTACTAAAGATGGTGTGTCTGTCGCTAAAGAAATCGAATTGAAAGACAAATTCGAAAACATGGGCGCACAAATGGTGAAAGAAGTGGCGTCTAAAACCAACGATATCGCTGGTGACGGTACGACCACTGCAACAGTGTTGGCACAAGCCATTATCCGCGAAGGCATGAAATCTGTTGCAGCTGGCATGAACCCGATGGATCTGAAGCGCGGCATTGACAAAGCAGTTGAAGCAGCCGTGGCTGATCTGGCTGCACAATCAAAACCATGTACAACCAGCAAAGAAATCGCGCAAGTGGGCGCTATTTCTGCAAACTCTGACACCTCTGTTGGCCAGATCATTGCAGATGCGATGGACAAAGTGGGCAAAGAAGGCGTGATCACGGTTGAAGACGGTTCTGGCCTGACCAATGAGCTGGACGTGGTTGAAGGTATGCAGTTTGACCGTGGCTATTTGTCACCTTACTTCATCAACAATCCAGAGCGCCAAATTGCATTGCTGGACAATCCTTTCGTGTTATTGCACGACAAAAAAGTATCCAACATCCGTGACCTGCTGCCAACCTTGGAGCAAGTGGCGAAAGCGGGCCGTCCATTGTTGATCATCGCAGAAGATGTTGATGGCGAAGCGCTGGCAACATTGGTTGTGAACAACATCCGCGGCATTTTGAAAACCACCGCTGTTAAAGCACCAGGTTTTGGTGACCGCCGTAAAGCCATGTTGGAAGACATCGCCATTTTGACCGGCGGTACTGTGATTTCTGAAGAAGTTGGCCTGAAACTGGAAGCCGTACAACTGCACGACCTGGGCCAGGCTAAACGCATCGAAGTCGGTAAAGAAAACACGATTATTATCGACGGTGCTGGCAACGAAGAAGCAATCAAAGCGCGTATCACTCAGATCAAAACACAAATCGAAGAAGCTTCTAGCGACTACGACCGTGAAAAACTGCAAGAGCGCGTGGCCAAACTGGCTGGCGGCGTAGCGGTAATCAAGGTTGGCGCAACGACTGAAATCGAAATGAAAGAGAAAAAAGCCCGCGTGGAAGATGCATTGCACGCAACCCGCGCTGCGGTTGAAGAAGGTATCGTCGCTGGCGGCGGCGTTGCACTGATCCGTGCCCGTGACGCGATTGCTAAAGTGAAAGGTGACAACCTGGATCAAGAGGCTGGTGTGAAAATCGTCTTGCGCGCGGTTGAAGAGCCATTGCGCCAAATCACACAAAACGCGGGTGTTGAGCCATCTGTGGTGGTGAACAACGTGGCTGCTGGTAAAGGCAACTACGGCTACAACGCAGCCAACGAAACCTATGGCGACATGGTTGAAATGGGTGTGCTGGATCCAACCAAAGTAACGCGTTCTGCGCTGCAAAACGCAGCGTCTGTGGCTGGCTTGATGCTGACCACTGACTGCATGGTCGCTGAACTGCCGAAAGAAGATGCAGCTTCTGCACCGGATATGGGCGGTATGGGTGGCATGGGCGGTATGATGTAATTTCAATCTTCACTGCATCGGCGATGCGTCGTTGGTTTCGACATTTGCTCCTTGCCGTACTTCATGTACTGTCTGCGTCGCAAATGTCTCACCGCCTAGCCTCACCTTCGCATTGAAGTTGAAATGCCCTAAGTAGCATTCAAGACAAAACCCGCTTTTGCGGGTTTTGTCTTATCAACTACTCTGCGTCATAATGACGGATTACTTTGCGTAGATAGATCAAGCTCGCAAACGGCTTTATTTTTAACAACGAAAGAATTAAACACCATGGCAAATCAATTAGAGACTTTAACCCAACGCTTAAGTTACATCGTGGGTGAAAACCTGGCACATCAACTTAAAAATGATGGCCTCGAACTGGACGCAGAGATCGTCGCGCTCGCTGTGAAAGATGTCATGTCTGACCAGCCATCTCGCTTAACAGATGCCGAGAAAAGAAGCGCAGTTGAGCAGGTGCAACAAGAGAGCCAGGCAAGACAAATGGCTGCCCTCGCGAAGAACAAGGCTGAAGGCGAAGCCTACTTGGCAGACAATGCTAAAAAAGAAGGCGTGACGACCACCGCCAGTGGCTTGCAATACAAACAGTTGGAAGCGGGTAATGGCGCCAAGCCAACCACCAGCGACCGCGTGAAAGTACACTACCACGGCACGCTGACGGACGGCACCGTGTTTGACAGCTCTTATGAGCGTGGCGAACCGATTGTGTTCCCGGTCACCGGCGTGATTGCAGGCTGGGTCGAAGGCTTGCAGTTGATGACTGTTGGTAGTAAGTTTGAACTGACGATTCCATCAAACCTGGCCTATGGCGCCAATGGTAGCGGCCCAGTGATTGGCCCGGATGCAACCCTGGTGTTTCAAGTAGAGCTGTTAGGGATTGAGTAATCATCTGGCTTGCGCAACAATAGCGCAACACCAGCCCAATAAAAAACCCGCCTTTGCGGGTTTTTTATTTTCTGACCACCATCTCTAAAGCTTACTGGTTTGAGGTTTAAACACATAGAACAGATTGGGCTCACTGACGATATAAATATTACCCTCGTCATCAATCGACACGCCCTCTGCCTGCGGCACGCTGTGATGCAGGCCATGAAAGCCTTTCCAGAGTGCGAGTGAACCCATGGTTTTTCCGGATTCATTAAACTGTTTCAGCAACTTGGATTCATCACTCAGCAAAAACAGATGCCCGGTTTTTTCATGATAGGTCACCGAAGACAAGTCTCGCAGCGCCCACTTCAACGCGCCATCAAACTGCTTTAAGCGCTCGACTTCAATCGTATTTTGCTGCTTGTGCTCGGGATCATACAAGCCGCTCACTGAGATGACATATTTGGGGTCACGCTCTTTGACGACGATCAGCCGGTGGTGGACACTGTCCCAGGAAACACCTTCAAAATTCTTGTTGCCTCGCTCATGCATGCCAAATCGCAGCAAGCTGGCATCATCAATTGAAATCTCGCGCGTGTCCGGCTTAATCTGTAGCAGCCATAACTTATTTTCCCGCTCGTCAGCCACAACATAATAGTCCTGCTCAACATGGGCAATCCCTTCCAGGTCATCAGTGCCATGGACTTGAATCTCGCGTAACGGGGTGCCATCACGGCTTAACTCGACAATCATGCTCATGTCGTTGAGCACGGTAAACAAAGTGCCAGTGTCGTGATTAAAGGTTAATCCGGAAGTGTTTTGATACTGGGCCAACGGCTTGGCCTCAATGGCGACTTTGTAGCTGGCCAAGTTCAGCCCAGAGTGGTCTTCGGGGCTATTTAACTGATGCCACATATGCCAGGCGAGTGCCTCTGCTTTCAGCATATACAGCATGCAGAGCAAACCGACCAACACACTGAAGACCACACCGCTTCTGACTAACCAACGCTTTCGATACTGCACGTTTTCTCAACCTTATGATAACCACCCTAAGGCTGACTCAATCGTTTACGCCAAGTTCCGGCGCTGGTGTAATTAACGGTTAAGGTAGCAAAAAAGACTAAGAATCAAACAGATTCTTGACGCTGACCACGCCCCAGCAAGGCGCTTACAGCTTCCTGCGCAGTTTTCTGGTTAGTCAGCAATTGATTGACTTCAAAGGTAATAGGCATTTCAACGCCGATAGTCTCGGCACGGCGCATGACTTCGCGCGCAGTATTCACGCCCTCAGCCACATGCCCTAAACCCGCCAGGATGCTTTCGAGTGACTTGCCAGAAGCGAGTTGCAACCCGACTTCGCGGTTACGTGAATATTGGCCGGTACAGGTCAAAATAAGGTCACCCGCACCTGCCAGGCCCATAAATGTTTCTGGCTTGGCACCCAAGGCCATGCCAAAACGCGTAATCTCAGCCAGCCCGCGTGTAATCATGGCGGCGCGTGCATTGTTGCCAAAGCCCATGCCATCCGAGATACCAGCGGCAATCGCCATCACGTTTTTTACGGCACCCCCCACAGAAGCGCCCACCACGTCTACGCTGTCATACACACGCAAACAGCCGCCATGAATCAGCTGCGCCGCCTGTTGCGCCAGTTCACGGTGGTTCGCCGCCAGTGTAATGGCAGTAGGCAATCCGCGCACCAACTCAGCCGCAAAGCTGGGGCCGCTTAATACGCCCCAAGGGTAGTCTGCACCGAGCTCTTCTTGTGCCACTTCAAATGGTAATTTTGCCGTTTGCGGCTCCAGGCCTTTGTTGGCCCAGATCAGCGGCTGGGTAATGCCCAAAGCTTTGAGTTGCTGCAAAATGGGGCGAAAACCAGCGGTTGGAACGACAGATAGGATCAAATCCGAACCAGCGACCGCAGCCGCCAGGTCGTCTTCAACCGTGAGCTTTTCAGGAAAAGCAAAGTCACCGAGATAGAGCGGGTTGGCGCGCGCCTTGCGCATGCCGGACACATGCCCGCTATTGCGTGCCCATAGCACAACGTCGTGCTGCAACGCGATATGCATGGCGAGTGCTGTGCCCCAGGCACCTGCTCCAAGAACTGCAACCTTACTCATTTGAATGTATCCAGAAAGCGCACCGGACCATCACCGGTGACTCACGTGTTGATTAAATAATTAGTTAGGTGCGCCAGCGGCTTGGGCGGCTTGTTGTTGCTGTTGCAGGTAAAGCGCTTCGAAGTTGATCGGGTTCAGCAGCACTGGCATAAAGCCTGCGCGTGTCACCATGTCAGAAATCGCTTCACGGGCATAAGGGAACAAGATGTTTGGGCAAGCCACCGCCAGAATCGGCTCCATGTTTTCTTGTGGTACGTTGCGGATAGCGAAAATACCAGATTGTGTCACCTCAACCAAAAAGGCGGTTTTGTCTTCAATTTTGGCAGTCACGGTCACTTTGATCGAGACATTAAAAATGCCTTCTTCGATTTGCTGTGCATTGTTGCCCAACTCGACATTAATTTGTGGCGTCGTACGCTCAGTGAAAATAGCAGGTGCATTTGGCACTTCGATTGAAGCATCATGTACATACAGCTTTTCAATGCTGAAAATCGGTGCTGCGTTTTGTTCTGTTTGGTTCTGTGAATCCTGAGCCATGAATTATCCTTAAATGATCAATACACAAAGCCGCTATTCTAACCGCACATCCCCGGCCTGACTATGTGTTTTTTGTGACAAAAAACAATGTGGTTTAGGCCGCCAGCAATGGGTCCAGCCCGCCTTGCACATCCAGTGCATGCAAGTCATCAAAGCCGCCCACATGCTGCTCGCCGATAAAAATCTGCGGCACAGTACGGCGGCCGGTTTTTTCCATCATTTCGGCGCGCAATTCGGGCTGCAGGTCGACCCGGATTTTCTCAATCTCGGTCACCCCTTTATTTTTCAACAGCCGTTCTGCATTGATGCAATAGGGGCACACCGCTGAGGTATACATCACTACTTTAGCCATACCATTCCTTTAAAAAAACTGCTTACCCTAGGCTACTTACTGCTCGGCATCTTGGCATCTGTCCAGGCCAGCATGCCACCTTTAAGTACATTCAAGGTCGTAAAATTTTGCGCTTTGAGCAATTTGGCCGCAGCATTTGCACGTTTGCCGCGCTGGCACACCACCAACACCGGTTTGTCGCGAAACTTTTCCAACTCTTTGAGGCGTGCAGACAATTGCGATAACGGCACATGACGCGCGCCTTGCAAATGGCCTTGGGCAAACTCATCCGCCTCACGCACATCCAGCACCAGCGCAGATTTACGGTTTATCAGCATCACTGCCTCGGTGACTGTCAACGAGGCAATGCCCGCCACAGAACGGCTTAACATTGGCAACAACAAGGCCAGACCAGAGCCGACTGCCAACCCGATCAACATGACATTTTGTTTTAAAAACTCCACTTTTTACTCACCCTCTTCGCTGAATGTTTCACAGCACCAAATCATTAGCAGTGCCTGCGCCCCTGCGGGTATGCGTCGCCTGCGGTTGCGATTATAATAGACGAATTCATCCATTCGACGTTCCGTCACCACTTTAAAGACTGTTAGCCATGTCAATCAACCCTGTCATTTTGCTCATTCTCGATGGTTTTGGTCACAGCGAGACCACTGAATTCAATGCCGTACTGCAAGCCAACACCCCGAACCTGGACAGGTTAAAAGCCACCTATCCACACGGCCTGATCAACGCTTCTGAGCATTACGTCGGCTTGCCGGATGGCCAAATGGGCAACTCTGAAGTGGGCCATTTGAATATTGGGGCTGGACGTATCGTCTTTCAAGACTTTGAGCGTATTAATAACAGTATTAGCAGTGGCGAGTTTTTTAAACTACCGGCGCTGGTGAATGCCATGCAGGCACTTAAAGCCAACCACAAAGCGCTGCATATTCTTGGCTTATTGTCTGACGGCGGCGTGCATAGCTATCAGCCACACATTCATGCTGCCCTCGATATGGCTAAACAGCAAGGCTTGAGCAAGGTCTATGTACATGCCTTTCTTGACGGCCGTGACACACCACCCAAAAGTGCGCAGCCCTATCTGCAAGCCCTGGAAGACCATATTAAAACACTGGGCGTGGGCCAGGTGGCCTCGGTGGGCGGTCGCTTTTACGGCATGGACCGCGACAAACGCTGGGAGCGCGTATCGGTTGCTTATGAGCTATTGGTCAATGGTACGTCTGACGCGGTTGCCCCTGATAGCTTGACCGCCTTGCAACAAGCTTATGCGCGCGATGAAAGCGACGAGTTCGTGAAATGCACCGCCATTAGAGCCGCTGATGCTGCACCGGTACGCATGGAAGATGGCGACTGCGTGCTGTTTATGAACTTTAGAAGCGACCGTGCACGACAGTTAACCGACGCCCTGCTCAACCCGCAATTTAGCGGTTTTGAACGCAGCCGCGTGCCTGCCTTTAGTCATTACTTCACGCTGACACAATACGACAAAAACCAAACGCTGGCCGAACCAGTGTTTGCACCGTTCACGGTCCCCAACACTTTTGGTGAATACATTTCTCACTTGGGGCTGAAACAACTACGTATCGCCGAAACTGAAAAATATCCGCACGTGACCTTCTTTTTTAATGGCGGCGAAGAAACCGTGTTTGCAGGCGAAGACCGCATTTTAGTGCCATCGCCCAAAGTGAGAACTTATGACCTGCAGCCGGAAATGAGCGCGCCAGAAGTCACCGACAAATTGGTGGCCGCCATTGAATCGCAGCAATACCAGGCGGTGATTTGCAACTACGCCAACGGCGACATGGTTGGTCATACCGGCAACCTGCCAGCGGCGATTAAAGCAGTAGAAGCACTAGACACCTGCGTTGGGCGCGTGGTCGCCGCGGCACAAAAAGTGGGCGCTGACGTCATTATCACGGCCGATCACGGCAATGCCGAAAGCATGTTTGACCACGCCAGCGAGCAAGCACACACCCAGCACACCACTAACCTGGTGCCGTTTATTTATATTGGTCGCGCCGGTCAAGTAAGCGCTGGCGGTGCACTGTCTGACATTGCGCCGACGCTGCTCTCGTTAATGGGCGTGCCGCAACCTGCCGAAATGACCGGTAAAAACCTGATTACCCTGAATGCAGTGGCCTAAACTGGCCGGGGTTGTGAGTGCATGTTTGAGTTTCGCATGATGGCTGGCTTAGCGCCCAAACGCCTGTGGGCAGTGAGCATGGCGATTTGCCTGGCGCTAGGTGCAGGCAGCCTGCCATTGTCTGCGCACGCCGCGACCAATGACAAAACCGAGTCTACCAAGGGTGACCTAGAACAAGTCAAAGAAAAAATCCAGCAACTGGCCAACGCGCTCAAAGCCTCGCGCGTGGCCAAACAGGATGCACATGAAGCCTTAAAAGCCTCAGAAACAGCCATTAGCAGCTCGCGCAAAAAACTACGCGATATTCAAGATGCACAGCAAGACAATCGGGGCAAATTACACGACCTGCAAAAACAGCTGTCATTGTTGCAGCGGCAGGTGAATCAACAACGTCAATCACTGAGCCAACAACTTAACCAGCAATACCGTCACGGCAACAACAGCCCGCTGCAAATGCTGTTACAACAACAAGACCCGGCAAACACTACGCGCAACCTCAAATACCTGGGTTACCTCACTGCCGCCCACCAGCAGCAAATCCAGTCCTTGCAAGACAACCAGGAGGCGATAGACCGCGTACGCACGGCCACCACCGAGCAACTGCATGAAACCGAGCGCCTGGCCAATCAATACAGCGAAACCACGCAAAAGCTGGAGGGTGAAAAATCACGCCGCACCGAGGCCTTGAACGAGCTGTCTAAACAAATTGAGACGCAAGAGCAACAGATGGTGCGCCTGAAAAAAGACGAAGAAGCCTTGTCTCAATTGTTCCAGCGCTTGTTAGCTGAAGCGAAAAAGCGCGAACAAGAGGCACTAGCAAAAGCCAAACGCGAAAAAGAGGCAGCGTCGAAAAAAGCCGCCGAACTGGCGCGCAAGAAAAAGTCTGCCGGACGCACGTTTGAACGCGCACCGCAGACCAATGTTGATGACAGCGACAGCAGCACGCAAAACAACACTGTCGTCGCTAAAAATGAAACCCTCCCCGAATACAACGCTAATAAAGAAAACTTCAGCCAATTGCGCGGTCGCTTGCGTTTGCCGGTGCGTGGTGACGTGATTAACCGTTTTGGCACCGCGCGTGCCGATACCGGCGTCAGCTGGAAAGGCATCTTCATCCGTGCCAAAGAAGGCAGCGAGGTCAAATCGGTCGCAGGTGGACAAGTGGTATTTGCCGACTGGATGCGCGGCTTTGGCAACCTGATCGTGATCGACCACGGCAATGGCTATATGAGTTTGTATGGCAACAATGAAGCGCTGTATAAAGGTTCTGGCCAAAGCGTGAAGTCTGGCGACACCATCGCCGCCGTCGGCAACAGTGGTGGCAATGCCGAAAACGGTGTTTATTATGAATTGCGCCGTAACAGCATTCCTTTTGACCCGCTGCAATGGAGCACCGTGCGTTAACCTGGCACGGCCTGCCCCCAACAACCCCGTATAAAAACCACCTGCATACCAGGTGGTTTTTTGTGTATGTCCACTCTAATCTCCGCTAAATAATAAATTAATTTAAATTTAATTATCATTTATTAACACATTCGTATACCATCAGATTTCCGGTGCATCACCGGGAGGCTATCAAGGCAGGCTCGCATAGTCCGCATTGACCAAGCATCAACTTAAGCCGTTTTTGTTTATTAAAACAGTCGTTTAGGAGAATCGCCATGGAAGTGAATGTTGGAGTCATTAATCCTTATGCTGCCGCAGAAGTCATTGCGCAAAAGAAAATCAACTGGGAGCAAGTCGCAGAGCCGCAAGTGATGCTGGCCGAGATTTTAGGCGTGAGTGCAGAGCAGATATTTGACCTGCGCAACCCTATTCTCAGGCCAGATGCAGAGCTAACCGCTGATGGCAGCCTGAAAGTATTGTCGGAGGCGCAGACCGCCGCCAGGGTGACCAATTTTTTTAAAGGGCAAGCCGCGCCTGTTTCAAGGTCTATCGCGGCACAACGGCTCAGATTAGCCACGATACAAAAAAACACCGTCATCTCTGACACTTTAATGCGTGCCACCGTGCAAATTAGCGGATCAGGCACGCCGTGGACACCCGCAGATAAAGACTGGGTAGACATGGGCGACTACTTTGAGGATGTGGCTGAACTGAATGACCCGATACAGGGTGCGTTGGGCGATTGCTACTTTATTGCTGCCCTGGCGTCAGTCGCCTGGGCCAGGCCTTATGCCATTATCAATATGATTCGCCCCTCGGCCTGGGGCAATGAAGAGCAACCCATCCATAAAGTGAGCTTTTATAAGTCTGGCGCTGGCGAAGCGCAAGCCGTTGAAGTGACCGAGCTGGTGCCAGTGACCAAACCGGGGCACAACTGGGTCTATGCCAGATCACTGGATGCAGGAGAAACCTGGCCGGCGGTGATGGAAAAAGCCTATGTCAAATGGCGCACCAGCAACAGTAGCGACTATCCGAACTACCCGGTCATCGCTGGTGGGGACCCGGTCAATGCCTGTGCTGAAATCATCGGCGGTGCAAAAACCTATGTTGGCCACAGTGGCAAAACGGGTGATGACTTATGGACCTTTGTGCGCAGCAACTGCATGAGTAAACGCACCATCAACCCCATGGTCGCGTGGACTTATGATACCCAGCCTGCAGGCACCAATTATGGCGCAGCCAAGGTGGTGGCTAACCATGCCTACTCGATTTTGGGTTGGGAATACGTCAACAATGAAAAATACATTGTGTTGCGTAATCCGTGGGGGACACACCATGCGGTGCTAGACACCATTAGCGGTAACTGGACGGCGAGACAGATTTCATTCGCGGCCAGCATTCCATTAAACAGCAATGGCGTATTTGCGATGAAAGCAGCCACCTTCCAGAAGTATTTTGCAGTCTCAGGCGTCACCGTGTAAGTACAGCACCCCTTTGCCATGCATTGCCGCAGATGACTGGCAAAGGGCATCCAGCCCGAATCAAGCACTGCACACATGTGGTACAGCATCGTGACAAAATATTGGCCATTAGTACTGCCACTCATGCTGGGCAACGAGGGAGAGCCGCCGATGACAATCACCATGACACAACTGGTTTACCGCTATCAAGGGGCGTCTATCCCACCACCGTACCAACGCAATGCTGAGATTATTGTCGATGCAGAAAAAATCAGATTGATTGTCACCTGTGTTGACGAGGTATTGGTCTCCACCGAGCAGCCGGCACCAGCAGAAATTATGCCGCAACTGGCACAATGGCTGCAAGAAGACCACCTATCAGCATTACCAAGGCAGCCTGCGCACGCGGGCTCACCGTCAAGCACCGGCTTAGGGTTTCATGCATTGACGATTTATAACGGGCAGCAAAAAGTGCTGGATGCCAGCACCGCACAGCATGCAGATCAGGCAACGGCGATGCTAAGCGGGCAGATTGAGTCTTTTGCCAGGCGGCTCACGCACTACGTCAACCACTATGACACCTATATGCATACGCCGTGATGTATGGCTCACAGTTTGACTGTTCCGGGCTCACTTATCGTGGATTCACTTCTAGCGCGCCTCTTCGGCCATCACGGATTGAGGCTGCTGGCGTCTCGCTTCCGTATAAATCTTATCTAGTTCTTGCTGCGACATGGTGATACCGGGGATGCGCTCATCTGCGGTCGGCTCATAGCCACCCGCCTTGGCAGCTTGCGGCGCACCAGCACCATCTTGATTAGCGACCGCGGGCACCGCCTCAGTCGAGGCATTGCGCTCACATGCCCCCAAACACACTGCACATACAACAAATAAACCAACCACAAAAGCAGACTTCATCAGACAACACTTCTCAATCAATAAAAATAATTACTCACCCATCACATGCATCAGCACACGGCGGCGAGCGGGCAAATGACGGTGTTCAAACAGGAAAATACCTTGCCACTGGCCCAGCGCGACCCGGCCTTGCAGCACCGGAATCGACAGGCTGGTTTGCGTGAGGGCGGTACGCACATGCGCAGGCATATCATCAGGGCCTTCTACAGTATGGATGAATAAATCATCACCGTCAGGCACCAGTCGATTGAAAAAGGCTTGCAGATCGATCAGCACATCGCGGTCATAATTCTCATTGATGAGTAAGCTGGCAGAGGTGTGCTGGATGTAGAGCGTCAGTAAGCCACTGTGAATGCCGGATTGCTGCACCCATTGCAGCACTTGCGGCGTGATGTCATACAAACCCCGCCCTTGTGCATCGATAGAGAGCGTGTCGTGATGCTGTCGCATGGCGGACTCCTGGAACGAAAACTAAACCGGCATTATACCGGGTTAAGCGCACCCGCCATCATTACCAGTAGCGCCAGCCACCACCCCAATAAGGCCGGTAGCCCCACGGGCCACCATAAAAACCGGGGCCGCCATAAAACCAGGGATCCATGCTACGTAGCCTGGCCATATCGCGCTCGCGTTTAAGTCTGGCCTCAGACTCCACGCGTGCTTTTTCGCGTTTGTTAATCTCATCGGCAATGGCATTCTGTTCGGCCAAGGCATTGGCATGCTGCATATAATCGAGCACCCCTTTTGAAATCCCTTTCTGGTGCCAATCCAGCACATCAGACGGGGCTAACGAGTAGCGTGACTGCGATTGTTTAATCGCTTCGATGATCTCGGCATCACTCTTACCTTGTTTGCTCATCGCCACAATCTGCTCCAGCGTCAGCGTCGATTGGGCAGGCGGCACCAGCGCAGCCAGTTGCTCGGGCGAAATGCGGTCAATTTGCAGTGGTTGTGGCGGTTGCGAGGCACACCCGGCCAACACCCCCAACAACAAGGTCACAGAAATTAAATGAACAGTGGGTAAATAACGCATAGTGTGTCCATTCTACACCCGAAAAAATAAAGGGTCATATGAATATGACCCTGTGAATGCGTGCCAGGTTCAATCAGCCGAGCAAACGATCAAGCCTTGCGAAACTGCATTTTGCCCGCCTGAAAATCAACACGGATCGTATCTTTGGCGGCAAACTGTCCGGCCAGAATTTCACGTGCCAACGGGTTCTCAATTTCACTCTGAATCGCCCGTTTGAGTGGTCGCGCGCCATATACCGGATCAAACCCGGCATTAGCAATCTCGGCCAGCGCCGCATCGCTGATGTCGAGTTGCATCTCCATCGCTGCCAAACGTTTGGCCAGCAGTTGCAACTGGATATTGGCAATCGACTTTACATGCGCCTCACCCAGTGAGTGGAACACCACTACCTCGTCAATGCGGTTGATAAACTCGGGGCGAAAGTGTGCTTTCACCTCCCCCATCACTGCCAGTTTCACTACCTGATAATCTTGATCTGCCATGCTCTGGATCATATGGCTACCCAGGTTAGAGGTCATGATAATCACGGTATTTTTAAAGTCTACGGTGCGCCCCTGGCCATCAGTCAAGCGGCCGTCATCCAGCACTTGCAGCAGCACGTTAAACACATCCGGGTGCGCTTTTTCCACCTCATCCAGCAATACCACAGAATAAGGTTTGCGGCGCACGGCTTCGGTGAGTGTACCGCCCTCTTCATAGCCCACATAGCCAGGTGGCGCACCAATCAGGCGGGAGACAGAATGCTTCTCCATAAACTCGCTCATATCAATACGCACCAGGTGCTCCGGGCTATCAAACAAAAAGTTAGCCAGCGCTTTGCACAGCTCGGTTTTACCCACGCCGGTGGGGCCCAAAAACAAAAAGCTGCCATACGGACGGTTAGGGTCACTCAAACCACTGCGTGAACGACGAATGGCATCAGACACCAGGCGCACGGCCTCATCCTGGCCAACCACGCGCTCATGCAAACGGCTCTCCATACTCAGCAGTTTTTCACGTTCGCCAGTCATCATCTTGCTGACAGGAATGCCGGTGGCGCGACTCACGACTTCGGCAATTTCATCCGCCCCAACCTCGGTGCGCAACATTTTGTGTTTCACCGCACCACTGGCCTCTGCCGTTGAAGCATGCTTGAGCTGTGCCTCCAGCTGCGGCAACTTGCCATATTGCAACTCAGACACTTTTTGCCAATCACCCTTACGCGTGGCGGTTTCCATGTCCAGTTTGATTTTTTCAATCGCCTCTTTAACGCCAGCAGAGCCTTGCACCGCCGCTTTTTCTGCTTTCCACACCTCTTCCAGGTCGGCGTATTCTTTTTCCAATTTGCCGATTTCGTCTTCAATCAGGCCAAAACGCTTTTGGCTGGCTTCGTCTTTTTCACGGCGCACCGCTTCGCGCTCAATTTTGAGTTGAATCAGACGGCGATCCAGCTTGTCCATCACTTCAGGCTTGGAGTCGATCTCCATCTTGATGCGTGAAGCCGCTTCGTCGATTAAATCAATCGCTTTATCAGGCAAAAAGCGGTCTGTGATGTAGCGGTTAGATAATTCAGCCGCCGCCACAATGGCCGGGTCAGTAATCTCCACGCCGTGGTGCAATTCGTATTTCTCTTGCAGGCCACGCAAAATCGCAATCGTCGCTTCCACACTAGGCTCGTCCACCAATACCTTTTGAAAACGACGCTCCAGCGCGGCATCTTTTTCAATATATTTGCGGTATTCATCTAGCGTGGTGGCGCCCACGCAGTGTAGTTCGCCACGCGCCAATGCAGGTTTGAGCATATTGCCCGCATCCATCGCGCCTTCTGCTTTACCGGCGCCGACCATGGTGTGAATCTCGTCAATAAAGACGATAGTCTGGCCTTCGTCTTGCGCCAGCTCCTTGAGCACGGCTTTTAAACGCTCTTCAAACTCACCACGGTATTTGGCGCCGGCCAGCAAGGCGGCCATGTCCAGGCTCAACACTTTTTTGTTTTTGAGCGAATCTGGCACCTCGCCATTAACGATACGCTGCGCCAAGCCTTCGACAATCGCAGTTTTACCCACGCCTGGCTCACCGATTAGCACCGGGTTGTTTTTGGTGCGCCGCTGTAATACCTGAATCGCGCGGCGAATCTCATCGTCGCGGCCAATCACGGGGTCCAGCTTGCCTGCACGTGCACGTTCGGTCAGGTCCAGCGTATATTTTTTCAACGCCTCGCGCTGGCCTTCGGCTTCTTGGCTATTGACGCCGTCATTACCGCGCACGGCTTTGATCGCCTGCTCTAACGCAGCCTTATTCACACCGTGCTGCTTGAGCAACTTGCCAGTGTTGCCTTTGTCATCAGCCAGTGCCAGCAAAAACATCTCGCTGGCAATATAGCTATCACCGCTCTTTTGCGCGAGCTTGTCGGTGACATTTAACAGGTTGTTGAGGTCACGCGACACGGCGACATCGCCACTGTTTTCACTGACTTTTGGCAAGGCGTCCACCGCTTGCTGCAAGCCGGTTTTGAGCGCGCTGACTTGTGCGCCCGCGCGTGACAGCAACGCAGCGACACCGCTGTCGTCCTGGTTTAGCATTGCCAGCAATAAATGCGGTGCCTCGATGGTGGGATGATCGGCACCCACAGCCATGCTTTGCGCATCGGCCAGTGCCTGTTGAAATTTGGTGGTGAGTTTATCAAAACGCATGGCAAACCCTTTCATTATTAAAGTCATGCCGCAGCGTGCGGCTGGATAACCCTATAATGCGGCGGGTTTTTGCGTTTTCAATAGATGTAGATCAAATTGGCGCGACTTTGTCACAGTTGCTTAGAGGCTAGTGGTTAAACGGGATCAACTGCAAGCCTTTGTCAGCACTGTTTATCACCAGCGTTGCTCGCCCTTGCAGGGTTAACCATTGCGGATAATCAAGCTTGCCGTTGCTATGTAGCATGACTAGCGGCGCATCCCAGGTCCGGCCGCCATCAGATGAAGCCATCGCCACAATGTCTGCGCCACTGCTATCGTGCTCTTGCCAGGCCAGCCAAACCTGATCACCGACACTCAATAACGCCGGATGACCTGCATTCTTTTTCGCGTCGCCAAAACGCCTGGGCGGCGACGTCACCCAAGCCTGGCCATCCATACGCGCAATACGCAAGCCTGGTTTATCCCCCGCGCCATCAAAATAGGCCAGGTGATAGCCAAAGCCTTCGCCCACTGCCAACGCCGCGCCATGATGCGGGCAGCCATCCAGTTTCCAGTGGCCATAACTGGCTCGCACCAGCACAGGGTGGCCCTGAGGGCCAATTTCTGCCATGGCATGATCGCGCTCGTTGCCATCAAACACATGTCGCCACAACATCGCCACGGTGCCATCCGGCTTACTGGCCATGGCAATGCGGCAACACTCGCAACTGTGATCAGCCAGTTTTTGTTCGGGGCCGAAACTTTTGCCTTGATCGCGCGAAACCGCGTAATAAATCGCAGCACCTTCATAAGTTTTACCTGCGGCTTTGGCAGCCAGCATATCGCGCTTGTCCAGCCAGGCCACGGTAATCGCGCCATCCGCCGCTACCTGCAAAGCACCATAGCGATGCGTCATTTCTGCGCGATGCTGATGCACAAGATAAGGCGCTTCAAAATGTTTGCCACCATCTATGGAGCGCGCAAACCAGAGATAGCTAGCCTGGTTTTTCTTGAGCAGCTCGGTCCAGATGACATACATGCCGCCATTGGCATCTACCGCGATCATCGGCCTAGACTCAGCGTCTGCCGCCACGTTCATCGGTGTGGCGTTAACGGCAATACCCGCGTTAAAATGCTGACCGGCATCGTCACTGGCCAACACCCACACCTGGCCTTGTTTCACCTGCGCCATCCACACACGCCCAGCATAATCTGCCGTCACACTCACCGCCAAGGAGCTAGTGACAACATCGGGGTGAGTCTCATGGGAATGACCCTCGTGGGCATTAGTGGCCTGAACCATCAATAAAAGCACCATCGACCACACCAAGATTACCCACTGCTTCACCATCGCTCCTTAATTTAAAACGACCCAACATTTACCTTAATTACCAAGCGTTAATGTCGCTAAAGTTTGCTAGCATTTGCGCCGATAACCCACTTATCCGCACTCACACAACACATACCGGACCGAAGCAGATTTAACTATGTCATTACCAACCGTTTTTGATCATCATAGCACAGCATGGTTGCAGCCTCTGGCCGTCACCATGCCGGACATGCCTATGCTGGCCATCAATCGCCGGGCACAGTGTCTGGCTATCAGCGCCACCGCAAAACAATTGCTGGGAGAGCTGGTCGAAGAGCTACCCAAAGAGATTCGCCAGACGCTGGTCGAAGCGATGCGCGAAGGCAAAACCGAATTAAGTATCAGCACGCATATTCATGGCGCAAAACGTGATTTCAAATGCCGCTTGTTCTATCCGCAATCAGGCCGTCGCGCTATTGGCCTGATGCTGGAGGAGGAAGAACGCACGCTGGTCGACCAATTGCTGCATATGCAATCGATTGTGCACTCACTGATCGAGATGAGCCCAGACCTGATTTGCATCAAGGATAATGAAAACCGCTGGATGATGGCCAACCAGCATATGCTCAATACGTTCCAGATTGATGGTTTTGACTATCAGTTTTTAAATAACCTGCAAATTGCAGATACTTTGCATCCGGTGTTCCGCAATAGCTTCGAGCATCATGAAAAGTCTGACCAGCAAGTGTGGCAATCACGCCAGGCCTACCACAATGAAGAGCTGGTGCATTTGCCGCAGGGCGGCTACAAAACGCTAGAAGTGAATAAAGTCGCTTATCACGACCAGAAAGACCAACCCAGCCATTTGATTACTGTGGCACGCGATGTCAGTGAACAAAAGTTCATTCAAACCCAGTTACTCAACCGCAGCGCGGTGCTCGATACACTGATCTCGTGCGACTGGATGTTGCACTCGGCAGAACGCTGGCAGAGCGTAGCAGAAAATGTGTTGCAGCAATGCTGCCTGTCTTTCCGTTTTAGCCGCGCGATTTTGCTGCAACACGAAACCATTACCAGCCGCAGAAAAACCGACATCCGCTCTAAAGCGTTGTTCCATTGGGCAATGAACGGCTTTCACACCACTTACGAGCACTGGGAGAAAATTTCCTTCCTGTCGCCTGAATTACAACGCTGGTATAGCCTGTTGTCTAAAGGCCAGCCTGTGATGTGTGATGCACTCACGCTACCGCCGTCAGAGCGCGCCTTGCTTAAATCGCACGACACCGTCAACCTGGTGATTGTGCCACTCATGATTGATGATGAGTGGTGGGGCTCGATGGTGATTGAGCGTTGCTTTGATGCTGAAAGCACCAGTTCGCAGGAGCTAGGCTCATTGATGGCGATTGGCCGCACTTTGAGCGTGGCGATTGACCGCGAGCAAACCGGCAAACACCTTAAGCTAGCCAAAATTGCCTTTGACAGCACCACTGAAGGCATCATGATTGTGAACCCGGCAGGCGAGCTGATTGGCATTAATCAGGGCTTTACGCTGATCACCGGCTTTGAGGAAGAAGAAGTACTGGGCACCAAGCCGCAAATTTTCAGGCAACGCCCGCGCGGCCTGTTTGGCGCACTCAAGCGCCATGGCAAATGGTCGGGCGAAATTGAAAACATGCGTAAAAATGGCGACACTTATACCGAGTGGATGACCATTACTGCGGTACGCAACCATGCCAATGCAATTACCAATTATGTTGGTGTGTTTGCTGACATCAGTGAAATGAAGCGCTCACAAACGCAGCTGAACTCGCTGGTTAACCATGACCCGTTGACTGGTTTGCCTAACCGCAGGCTGATTAACCATTTGTTTACGCATGCGATTCAACGCGCTAACCGCAATGAGCAACAAGCCGCGGTGCTGTTTATTGACCTGGACCGCTTTAAAAACATTAATGACAGCCTGGGCCATTATAGCGGCGACCAGCTGCTGCTGGGCGTCACCGAGCGCCTGCGTGCCACCTTGCGCGAGTCTGACATTGTGGGGCGCCTGGGCGGTGACGAGTTTATTATTCTGCTGGAAAACCTGCATGGCAAGGCAGATGCGGCGCAAAAAGCACATGATATTCTGGATGCGCTGAGGCGTGAATTCATGATCGACCATCATGAGATTTTCGTCGGTGCCAGTATCGGCATTTCGATGTATCCACAAGATGGCAACGATGTCGAAAGCCTGATTAAAGCCGCTGACCTGGCCATGTACCAGGTGAAAAACAACGGTAAAAACCATGTCGCGTTTTACGACGTGGCATTGAGCCGCGATGCGGTAGAACACTTCCAGTTGGAAACCGAGTTACGCCAGGCGCTGACTAAAAACCAGCTCAAAATGTTCTACCAGGCACAGATTGATTTAAACACCGGCATGATTATTGGTGCTGAAGCCTTGATTCGCTGGATCCATCCGATTCAGGGCATTATTTCCCCGGTCAAATTCATTCCACTGGCAGAAGAAACAGGCTTGATTTTGAGCATAGGTGAGTGGGCGTTGGCGCAAGCGGTGCGCCAGGCGCACGCATGGCATAAAAAGCATCCTGAATTCAAAAAAATTGCGATCAATGTCTCTGGTGTGCAAATCATGAAGAGCAAGTTTGCCGACACCGTGTATGGCATTTTGATGGAAAGCGAGTGCGATCCCTCGATTATCGAGCTGGAAATCACCGAAAGCACATTGATGCAGCATACACAGCATGTGGTCGACACCTTTAACCAGTTAAAACTGCTGGGTGTCAGCATTGCGATTGACGACTTTGGCACCGGCTACTCTTCGCTATCGCATCTGAAGCGCTTACCGCTGGATCAGATCAAAATTGACCGCAGTTTTGTCAAGGACTTGCCAGATGATAAAGACGATGCCGCCATCACCAGCGCCATTTACGCGATGGCGACGCAGTTAGGATTCACCGTTGTTGCCGAAGGGGTCGAAACCGAAGAGCAGGAAAAGTTTTTACAGCGACTGGGATGCCAGACAGCACAAGGTTACCTGTATGCTTATCCGGTTAACTCGGACGACTTTTTGCAGTTATTAGTATTAAATAATCAAAGAAAAATAAAACGCCATGCCTAATCACGCCTCAGATACTTACTATATCGACATAGACCAGCTTCAGATCGGTCTTTATATTCACCTGGATTTAGGATGGATGGATCATCCGTTTTCGGTGAGTAATTTCAAGGTCACTGATGCGTCACAAATTGAGACCATCAAGTCTTTGGGACTGAAGCAGCTGCGTTACGACCCCAGACGCAGCTCGAGCATGCCGCTAAGGACAGCGCCTCAGCAGAATGTGGTTGAGTTTCCATTGCGAAAAGCAGCCTCCCCCAAGCTGGAGATCATTGATGCCATCCCGGAGCTGAGTCCGGCGCAGAAAAAACAACAGGCGCTGAGGCAGGCGATTGCGGAAAGTGAACAGAAGTTCATGAAAACCAGCACCGAAGTAAAAACGATACAGAAGCTGTCGACCGAACGCCCGGAACAGGCCTATGGCCTGGCCTCTAAACTGGTGGAAGACTTGGTGACCGGCACGCTGACTGAAGGCGAGATTGCCATCCACGCCATGAATGGTCACCGCGTCGGTGACCAGCACTTTCAGCATGAGTTGAACACGCTGGTGGTGGCGATGCTACTGGCTAAAAACCTGGACATTACCGATGAAGATGCAGTGGTTCTGGGCATGTCTGCCATTTTGCACGATATTGGCAAACGCCAGATCAGTGACAAAATTTTGCTCAAAAAAGACCCGCTCAGTGTGCGCGAAACAGCCATTTACCAAACGCATGTTTTGCTTGGCATGAACATGCTGCGCGACGTGGCCGTGCCCAGAAAAATACTGACGCTAATCTCGCAACACCATGAGTTTGCAGATGGCACGGGCTACCCCAAAGGCCTGCATTGCGACCAGATTGACCCGTTAGCGCATATCCTGATTATTGCCAATATGTACGACAACCTGTGCAATCCGTCTAACCCGGCACTCACCAAAACGCCTTACGAAGCCTTGAGTGTGATGTTTGCACAACAACGCCACCAGTTTGACCAGACCATCCTGCGGCGCTTTATCAAATGCCTGGGTATTTACCCGCCCGGCAGTGTGGTGCGCCTGTCAGACCAGAAACTGGCGACCGTACTGTCGACCAATCCGCAACAGCCTTTGCGACCGTTTATTCAAATGCTGAGTGACGATCGTGAAGAAGAAGGCGACATTATCGACCTGAGAGAAGCGCTGGATATTAATATTATCCAATGCCTGAAGCCTGAGCAATTGCCTAACCTACTACAAAACAGATTGCGTTTGAAACAGCGTACCAGCTACTTTTTGGACAAAATTTACGCCACGATTTAAAGCACGAACCCTGGAAGAAATAGCTGCTTCCAGGGTTTGCAACCAATTAACTGCGCTTCTTGGCGAACAGATAAGCGCCGAGCAAGCCGGTCAGGCTCACCGCCAGCGCGGCAACAATCGCCAGTAAATCACGCACATCTTTACTCACAGACTGAAAACTCCATTTGTGCAGATAGGCAAAAATAAAGCCTTCTAAGCCATCATTATCATCGACGCGCGCGGCGAGCGCACCAGTGGCAGGTTCCAGGTAAAAGCGTGCGTGTTGCGCTTGTGTTGTTTGCACCTTTAGCACCGGCAAACGTTTGAAAATAAACCCATACTCATTGGCAAATGCCGTGACCCACTGCACAGACGCAATGCCGGGCTGCACTGTGTTGGCAATGCTTGTGAGCCAAGCAGAAGCATATGCCTCTGGCGTCAGTGCAGTGACCGCATGCGGCCCGGTGAGCCATAACACTGGTGCGGCAGGCGCCGCCGTCATACTGGCATGATGCTGATGCATGACCGCCACCTGCGCAGCAGGCAAGCCTTGCGTGCCAACAGTGGCCGGGATGATTTGCCAAAACAAGCTCGCCCCACGCCCATAAATATCCAGTTTCAATACCTGGCCGGTAGCCAGTTGCGTCCAGGCTGCGGTGCTTAAAGCGGCGCTGTCACTGATAAATGCCGTTGGTAAAACCGGCCTGCGTTGTTGAATATCAGACATCCACAAATGGAACAATCCGGTGCTGGCCAACAACAAAATAAGCGATGACAGCCATAAGCCAAACTCGCGATGCCACCATTGCAAGCCCCAGCGTTTTAAGCGGTAAGGCGCGGTGTTGCGCTGCTTAATGTAAAGCGTGACACCGGTGATTGCCGACGCAAGAATCAACAGCAACACCAGCGTCGCCACGGCCAGTTGTACGGTACTGCACGCCTGCAAAAATGACCAGTTATGGCCAAACTGGAATACCTTGGTTAAAAACGCTCGCCTGTCATCCACCAAAGTAGCGAGCCTGGATTGCTCGCTATCGACATAGGCACGCAAGTTTCTATCACCGTTGTAAGTCACACGCCACACCGGTAATAAGCGATTGACCGGATGGTAATCAGGGGCAAAGTCAGTCACGACTTCGACGCTGCGCACCGACGATGCATCGCGCCCGCTGTAATAATTGGCGAGGCTAATCGCTGCAGCCCGCTCGGCGTCTGCACGCTCAGCGCCATTGACCACTGAAAAATACCTGACCGCATCGGACAACGCGACCCGGTAATAGGCCTGACCATTCAGTTGCACCAGACTGATATGCTGAAACTGCGTGATCGCCTGTTGCTGTAACAACGCAGGCAGTGAAACCGCCTGGCTTAAATCAACGGGTGCCAGTGGCGGCATAAACTGCTTGGGTACCGGTTGCAAGCGGCTCATGATCGGGTGCGACGCGCCAGACAAGCCCCATAACACCATGCCGATACAGGCAATCACGCCTATCCACTGATGCCAAAATAACCAGCGGTTTTTGAGGGAAGATGACTTAATGGCCATGCGTATCCCCATGCATCTCATGGGCTGCCGAAGACACTGGCTTACCCTTGCTAAATTTCACCACGCCTTTAAAACTGTCTATCCGTTGGCGCTGATCGTCCGTCAGCTCTTGCTCGTGGCTTTGCAGCAAGGCCGCGAGTGCCTGCGCATCGGCCGCGGACATCCCGGCCGCTTCCAACTGCCTGGAAGCGGTCAACTCCGCCCCGCCACAAAGCAAGGTATGCCAATGCTGATGGGCAGGATGATATTTCAACAACGCACGCCCGCCTTTATCGCCTTGAATCCAGTCAGCAATCGCCATGCCTTGATGAATCACAATCACCGGCAAAGCCAGCGGCAGATTCGGCTTATCCCAGGTTTCATGCATTTCGGCAGCCACAGACTGCACATCTTCAGCCGCAGAAGCATGCGCATGCAATAACGCCGCTGGCCACCACAGCGCCAACGAACACACCGTTAACTTGATCCAATTGTTCACAACACACTCCAAAAACCCGGGAGCACCGCCCCCGGTCACAATGGTTAATAAGTCCAGGTCACGCCCAGGTAAGCCGTGCGGCCATCGCCAGGCAAGAACAATGCCCCATCTGCGCCGTTCTGGTTTCTGGCCACGCCCGTGGTCGCCGCGTATTTCTGGTTGGCCAGGTTACGGCCTTCCACAAACCATGACCAGTGCTGATTGATCTTCTGCCCAGCTTTCATGCCCCACAAAAAATAACTGTCGGCATACAAGGTTTCGGCAAAATCGACGTTATAGCGCTGGGGTGACCACTCTATGGTTGGGCCGATGTAGAAATTTTCGAGCACATCGCTGCCACGGTAGACCAGTTCGGCGCGCATTAATGAACGCTGGATCCCTGGCAAACGATTGCTGCCAAATGTCGGATCATTGTCGAGTTTGAAGTCGTTAATCAGCAAACTGGAGCGCCATTGCAGGCTGTAAGGCAAGCGTGCTGTCAGCCCGAACTCCAGGCCTCTATGAATGGTTTTTCCGGCGTTGATGGTTTGCGACGCCACTGGCGAACCCGCTGCTGCCACTGCTAGCAACTCATCTTGCAGGCGCGCCTGATAAAACGCCACATCCCAGTCAATAAACTCGCTATTACCGCGAGAACCAATTTCAAACGTGGTGCCTTTTTGTGCCTTGAGGCTGCTCACCACCAGGCTATTCAGCTCACCAAAGCTGGGCGGCTCAAAGCTGCGTGAAGCATTGGCAAACAGCTGCACCTGTGGCTGCAATTGATACAGCACGCCGAGCTTGGGGCTGGTCTGGCTGTAGGTTTTATCCACGCTCTGGTCGCCGCTGGCAGTGATCATCTGGTCTTGTGAGTCGCGCTTGGATTTTGCATATTGCAAGCCGGCAATCAGCGTCCATTGCTCATCCAGGCTCAAACGGTCTTCGAGGTAGGTTTCAAAGTTGGTCGCTTTCTGGTCAAAGTCATTCAGCAAAGCGCCACGTCTGGCATTCACGTTTAAATAGTTTTTGGCATCGGTGCGTCCGCGTGTCGGTGACAGCCCGGCCACAAACTCGTTTTTATGACCAAACAACTCGCCCTGATAAGCCCAGCGCGCGGTGAGGCCAATATCATAGGACTCTTGATCAATGACACCGGTGGTATCGCCAAAGTTACCAATCGGGTGAAACAGGCCTTTGCGTGCATAAAACGCACCCAGTTCCAGCTTGCTCTGGTCGAACAAAATGGTGGTCTTGTTGGCAACGCGGGCCACATTGATATTACGCTGATTAATGCCTTCCCCAGCCCTGATCGTTGCCTGCCTGGGGTCATCTTTTAATTGCGCTTTGGTCAGGCTGCTGGAGAGTTGCGAATCATTATTCACATAGCCAAAAAAGAAGCGGGTTTCTACTTGCTCATTAATTTTCACGCCGACATTGCCAGTCAGGCGATCTGCCCCCTGCTGTGCGTTATCACGGAAACTGTCTGAATGGTATTTGCTGGCACTGACAAAATAATCGACGTTATCTTTTACACCGCCGGTACTGATGCCGAGTCGATAATAACCATAACTACCGCCCTCGGAGCGCACTTCGAGTGCAGGCGCCGTATAACCGGTGCGGGAAATAAAGTTGATACTACCGCCAAGGTTGCTTGAACCATACTGCAAGGCATTGGCACCGCGATAAACTTCAATGTAGTCGGTGGCCATTGGATCAATGGCCGGAAAATCAAAGCCACCATCGGCCAGGTTAACGGCAATGCCATCTTGCATCAGCTTTAAACCACGGCCGTGAAAGGTGCGCTGCAAGCCTGAGCCGCGAATCGACAAGCGGGTTTCTTCGGCACCAAAGCGTGATTGTGCCAATACGCCGGTCGCCATGCCCAGCGTATCTTGCATATTGCTGGTACGGCCTTCACGCACGGTTTCCATATCCACCACTGTCGTACCACCTGCGGTTTTAGACAGGTTCTCTTTTGCTGTTTCAATATCCGGTTGTGTCAGTGACGCTTTGTTTTTCTTTGCCACCACTTTGACTTCATCGAGATGCACCGTACCCTCATGGTCGGCGTGTGCCAGGTAAGGCAACGCTGCCAGAATCGCCAGGCAGATTTTTGTTTTACTCATGTTGTATTCCCTTATTTTTCTATGCAATAGGCACTGCCTGCGATCAGGCAAGCAGTGCAAACACCTTAACAATCAAGCCGCAATCACTTGCCTGGCAGCCGGTGCTGGCTGCCAGCGGATCAAGGCGCTGATGTCGCAATCAAAATAATTGCAGAGCTTGCTGAGGTGCTCGGTGCATGCGTTATAGGCAGGATTTTTGACCATGCGGTGCAAGGTCATGCGGCTGATGCCGGTTGATTCGGCGACTTCTTTGAGGGTGATGTGGCGTTTCCACTCCACCTGTTTGGCAAATATCATTGCCTGCAGATTGATAATAATCATGAGATAACTCCATCCATGCCTGTGCAACAGGCATATGCGTAAACCGTCAAAACATTGACGGCACTAGATTGCGCTTGGAGTCAGAGGGGGGCCGCGCGTGAGATGCGCAGTGGTGTAAACAGTGGTGACCACCGGGGCTTGGTAATCGCTGAGGGCGATGTCGGCCTGGGCGTGTTGAAACAGGATGTAAGCCGGGTTGTATGCAGGCATTACCACATCATCCATCGCCATATGGCAAAACGGACAGTGATTGAGGTGGTGGCTGAGTGAGACCGGTTTTTGTGACGGCTGGTAGTCGATGAGCGTGGCGCGTAATTTGCCTTGCGTGGTGATGACCTGAATCACCAGTTTGCTACCTTGCGAGGAGCACACCTCTTGCACAAAGGTTTTACCACTTTGCATGGGGAAAGCCAGACTCAGACTGGGGACGAGCGCTGCCAGCATGATTGCCATCAAGGCCATGCGTGCCATCCACCGTTGAAATCTGGTCGTTACCATGCCGCTATTCTAACGGGAATCCTTTAGAATAAACAACTATTCCCATTGACCCAGGACAAACCATGGCCGCATCCAGCCTGCTGGCACTACTTGATGACATTACCACCATGCTCGACGATGTGTCAGTCATGAGCCAGTTAGCCGCAAAAAAAACCGCAGGCGTGCTGGGTGACGACCTGGCGCTCAATGCGCAGCAAGTCACCGGCATTGCGGCAAACCGCGAGTTACCCGTAGTGTGGGCAGTGGCGCGTGGCTCGTTCATTAACAAACTGATTCTGGTACCAGCGGCTTTACTCATCAGCGCTTTTTTACCCTGGCTGATTACACCACTACTCATGCTGGGCGGTGCATTTTTGTGTTTTGAAGGCTTTGAAAAAGTCTGGCACAAACTACATCACCACGCCAAAGAAGACGCGCATGCACAAGCGGTACATGCCGCCATGCAACAGCCGCAGGCCGATCTGCTCACGCTGGAGCAAGAAAAAATCAAAGGTGCGGTGCGCACCGACTTTATTCTCTCGGCCGAGATCATCGTCATTGCCTTAGGCGTGGTGGCTGATGCTGCACTGACGCAGCGTATCCTGGTGCTGTCTTTGATTGCGGTAGTCATGACCATAGGCGTGTATGGCCTGGTGGCGTTGATTGTCAAAATGGACGACATTGGATTATGGCTGATGCAACGGCCAGGCTCACAATTGCCGTCGCAAGTCACACGCAAATTTGGCTGGGGCATGGTGCAAACCGTGCCGCATTTAATGCGCCTGTTAAGTGTGCTCGGCACCGCGGCCATGTTTCTGGTAGGCGGTGGCATCATCGCCCATGGCATACACCCGCTACACACACTCACAGCGCAGTTTTCACAATGGTCATTGCTGATTAACGCCATGGTTGGCGTGCTGGCTGGCGCACTGGGTGTTGGATTAATACATATCGTGAAACTAATTATCGGAAGGGACTAGTTTTTTTCTAACCCCTTGTTAGAATTGACAAATAACAAGGGGGCTGCATGACACTTTCGCGTAAAGTTATTGTTGTTGCTGTATCGGTTTTACTGATTTGCCTGCTGGGCTCCCTCAATGCGACGCCTAAAACAGCGCTGTGGCTGGACAACCTCCACTGGATGTCTACCATCAGCGCCTGCCTGCTGCTCGCCACCCTCGGTTACTTCCGCGCCAACCCTGCCCATCGTGCCTGCAAACGCTGGTTTGTTGCGGGCACTTTCGCCTACTTTACTGGCGGCGTATTGTGGATATTCCAGATTCTGACCCATCAAACCGCCTTCCCGGCGCAATCGGATATTTTTTATCCATTACTGGGCCCCTGCCTCATCATCGGCTTTATTACAGCCTTGCGTAGCCAGCTGTCACGCGCAAAAGCCTGGGCATTTACCATCGATGCGTTGTCGTTCAGCGTCGCCGTGCTCGGCTATGTGCTGATTTCCTATTTGCCCAAGTCGGCCGATGTCAGCCTGCTACAACTGGCCGTGCTCACCGCTTACCCGGCCAGTATGCTGAGTGCCGCCCTGGTGTCGTTATTACTCATCCCCTACCTCAGACCCGCCTGGATGATGCCATGGTTATTGCTCTGTGCCGGGCTCACCTTGCAGGGTATTTGCTGGATGCAATGGAACCTGAATGCGCTCAACCACAGCCCGCAAACCAGCCTTTGGATTAACTATGGTTTTTCTGTCGCCGACCTGCTGATTGGCAGCGGCCTCTATGGCTGGCAAGTGCGTATCGCCAAAAAAACCGCATTTCATCGCCAATGCCGCCGCTTGCGCAGCTGGATTCCAGTAATCGCGTTTGTCTTCAGCATCAGCACCTTGCTGCTCATCTGGTGGCAAAGCGGCCCACACCCTTATGCCTATCATATTGCGATAGGTTCAGTGACGTCGATCCTGATATTCTCAGCCGTACGGCAAAGTATTTTATTACGCGAGAGCGAGAAGCTACTCAGGGCAGAAAAGCGTCTGGCAGAAAAAGAACTTGAATACCAGCAACTGTCACGCAGTGACCCGCTGACGCGCCTGCCCAACCGGCTCGCCATGCTCAACCTGCTTGAACACGCAATTATTAATGCCGCGAACGACAGCGGCATGGTGGCGCTACTGATGATAGACCTAAAACATTTTCAAAGTATTAATGACAGCTTTGGCCACCGCACCGGCGACCTGTTTCTGCTCGAAGTCGCCCAGCGACTGCAATATATTACCAATGACTGCGGCGAACTGGGCCGCGTACATGGCGACAAATTTGCGCTCATCGTCACCCGCCATAAAACCGATGCCGAGCTCGTGCACCTGGCACACAATTTGTGCAAAATTGTGCATAAGCCGGTCTTGGCAGAAGGCCATGAACTTATCCTTGATGCCTGTATTGGCATCAGCCTTTACCCGCGCGATGCCAGCAATGCAGACCAGCTTGCGCGCAATGCCAATACCGCGCTTGCTCACGCCAAACGCTCGACGCAGCACCTGTTTTTATTCTATTGCAAAGAGCAAACCAAGCTGGCGCAAAACCGCTTTCGGCTCGATGTACAGTTGCGCAAAGCGATAAAAAAACAGGAGTTCTTTTTACAGTTTCAACCGATTTTCACGCTGAGCAAGCAAGGGCAGCCACGTGTCGCTAATATTGAGGCGCTGATTCGCTGGCGCAATAACAAAGGCGATATTATTTCGCCAGCCGAGTTTATCCCCTATGCTGAACAATCAGGCCTGATTTTGCCCATTGGCGAATGGGTGCTCAGCGAAGCGTTTCAGCACTTATCGGCATTGATACACAAGCATGGTCATACCGTCGGGCTATCCATCAATATTTCCCCACGCCAGTTCCGCGACCACAGCCTGCCGGTTCGCATCAGCCAGCTGTTGCAACAGTACGCGATTCCACCCAGATATATTACGCTGGAGATCACCGAGAGTGCCGTGTTTGAACATGAAGAACAGGCGCTCGACATCCTCAAGCAACTCAAAGCGTTAGGCGTGCGCGTGTCACTGGATGATTTTGGCGTTGGCAACTCATCGTTGTTTAAACTGAAACGGTTGCCGATTGATGAACTCAAGATTGACCGCGCGTTTATGGTCGATGTGCCAGACAGTGCCGCCGACAGTGAGATTGTCAGCACCATTGTGAAAACGGCAGGTATTTTGGGCATTTCGGTGGTGGTTGAGGGCATAGAAACCCAAGCCCAGCTCGACTTTTTGCGTGACACCGGCTGCGACTGCATGCAGGGATTTTTGCTCGGCAGGCCGATGCCGATCGCTGAGATACAGCACTTGTTATCCTCAGCGCAAAACGCCGCATCCAACGCTAAAACAGAATTTTTAATGTAACCGTGATCTCGCTACCAACGGCCACACCCAGCTGTTTACGCACGTCAGCCTTTAAAAACAGGGCATAGCGCTTGCCTTCAAATGCCGGAAAAATGGAGGTTTGCCACTGCTGGTCAGCCACACCCACCTCGACCTTCACTGCACCCCAACCTCGGCGCTTGGTCTGGTGATATTGGCTCAGCGTGTGAATTTCATCTGATATCGCCGCTGGCAGGCTGACATAATGCCAGGTACTTTTACTGCCCAACCACTGCTTGATCACATCGCTAAAGGTATATTGCAAACCATCCATCATGGCCTCGCTTTTACGCCAATAGGCGGCACTATGCGTTCGGCTGTTTAAAACTATCCAGCATCAACAAAGCCACGCCAACACAAATGGCGCTATCGGCGACATTAAACGCTGGCCAGGCCCATTGCTGGTAATAAAACAGCAAAAAATCCACCACATAACCCAGCGTCAACCGGTCGTACAAATTACCCAAGGCGCCGCCTAACACCAGCGCCAAGCCAAAGCAGAACAGTTTTTTGTGCGGATGCTTAACCAGCAAATACACCATCACCACAGATGCCAGCGTAGACACCGCGGTAAAAAAACCATGCTGCCAGCCACCGGCATTGGCTAAAAAGCTAAATGCCGCGCCGGTGTTGTGGTAACGCACCAACTCAAAAAAACCGGTCACCGGCAGGTGTTCGCCATAGACAAACGCCTGCTGCACCAGATGCTTGGTGTAAAGGTCGAGCGCAATCACCACCGCGCTCAATAACAACCAAGGCAAGGCAGAACGGACATTAGGCATATTTGCGTACTTCACCTTCGCCAAACAGGTTGCTCACACAACGGCCACAAATGGTCGGGTGCGCCGCATCACTGCCCACATCGGCACGGTAATGCCAGCAGCGGTCGCATTTCTGATGTGCGCTAGCCCTTACACGAACAAAAGTTCGAGGAAAATCTTTGATCTCCATTTGTGACTTATTAATGTCGTCCAAGCTTTCTAGATCTAACTCTTCATCAATTTTATGAACGGTAGCTTGTGATGTTATAAATACAAAGCGTAAATCATTGCCAAAGAGACTTAATTGCTCATACTGGCCATCATCCAAGTAAATACTCAATTCGGCTTGCAAGGAAGAGCCAATAGCTCCTTGAGATCTAGCCATTTCTATGTATTTATTTGCATTTGCGCGGATGTTAATGAGTGACCGCCATCTCAAAATGTCTTCATTAGTTAAACCATGTGATGGCAAGCCATACCAGTCTTCTTCAAACACCGTCGCAACGCTATCCAAGCCTAATGTTTGCCAGATTTCATCGGCAGTAAAGCTCAAAATAGGCGCCATCAATCGCATCATGGCATGCGTGATATGGTACAAAGCACTTTGTGCCGCGCGGCGCGCATGCGAAGTTTCGCCACTGGTGTACAAACGATCTTTGAGAATATCCAGGTAAAAACTACCTAAATCCTCAGAGCAGAATCCGACGAACTTTTGCACCGCGAGGTGGAATTCGTATTTGTCGTAATCGGCCAGAATGCCGGTTTGCAATTGCTGCGTCAGGTGCAGCGCATAGCGGTCTATCTCCAGCCATTGGTCCACCGGCAGCAGGTCTTTGCTGGCATCAAAATCGGCCAGGTTAGAGAGCAAAAAGCGCAAGGTATTACGAATGCGGCGATAGCCATCGGCTACGCGTTTCAAGATTTCGTCACTGATAGTGAGTTCGCCAGAATAATCTGTAGAAGCAACCCACAAGCGCAAAATGTCGGCGCCGTAGGTATCCATGACCTTTTGCGGGGCGACGACGTTGCCTTTGGACTTACTCATTTTGTGGCCCGCACCATCCACCACAAACCCATGCGTCAGCAAGGCTTTGTATGGCGCATTACCGTCAATGGCACAACCCGTCAGCAAGCTGGACTGGAACCAGCCACGATGCTGGTCTGAGCCTTCGAGGTACAAATCAGCCACTGGTTGGTGCTCAGCTTCACGCTGCTTGGCGGCGGCAGACAAGGTCGGATGCTGCTCGGAGCGCACCACTGCATAATGCGTGGCACCTGAGTCAAACCACACGTCCAACGTATCAGTGACTTTTTTATACTGCTCGGCATTGGTTGGTGCATGCTGGGCTAAGAAAGCCGCACCGTCTAGGCTAAACCAGGCTTCAATGCCCTGCTGCTCGACTTGTTTACACACTGTTTCCAGCAACTGCATAGTTTGCGGATGCGGCTCGCCGGTTTCGTTGTGTACAAAAAACGGCATCGGCACGCCCCAGTTACGCTGGCGTGACACACACCAGTCCGGGCGGTTTTTAATCATCGCCTCTAAACGCGCACGGCCCCAGCTCGGGAAAAACTGTGTCGCGTCGACCGCCGTATTGGCATGCTCACGCAAGGCTTTGCCATCCTGGCCGACAGCGTTCATGCCGATAAACCATTGGTGCGTCGCCAATTGCATCAACGGCGTTTTATGGCGCCAGCAATGCGGGAAGCTGTGGTTTAAACGCGCAGAGGCAAACAGCACACCGTTTTCCTGCAACTTGGCCAGAATAATCTTATTGGCATCTTGACGGCTTAAGCCACGAATCTCGGCCAGTTCAACCAGCTCGCTGCTAAAGAACTTGCCATCGCCACCAATCAGCACGCGCGGCTTTTCATTCGGGAAGTTAGCACGCATCACCAGCCAGTCATCGTTACCATGCGCGGCGGCCGTATGCACCAGGCCAGTACCGGCGTCGGTGGTCACGTGGTCGCCGGTAATCACCGGCACCTGGCGGCTGTCGAATGGGTGTTGCAGCAACAAGCCACGCAAGGCTTCGCCCTTGCAACTGCCGATAACAGAAGTATTTTCTTCTGCATATCTGGCCAGCGTTTTTTCTGCCAGCTCACGCACCAGAATCAGCAAGCCTTTGCTGGTCTGGATCAAGTCGTAATCAAGCTCCGCGTTGACACTCACGGCCTGGTTGGCTGGCAATGTCCACGGCGTGGTCGTCCAGATCACCGCATAGGCATCGCCGCTCACAGAGGCACCAAACGCTTTGCCCAGCGCCGCGTTATCCACTAATTTAAAGCCAACATCAATCGCAGGCGAATTCACATCTTCGTATTCCACCTCAGCTTCAGCCAACGCAGAGCCACAGTCCACACACCAGTGCACCGGCTTGGAACCCTGGTACAAATAACCATTTTGGTAGATGTCACCCAAGGCACGCATGATATCGGCCTCGGTATTAAATGCCATGGTCAGGTAAGGATGATCCCAGTCACCCAGCACACCCAGACGGATAAAGTCTTTTTTCTGTTTTTCGACCTGCTCGGCGGCGTAAGCGCGACACAGTTCGCGAAACTTGGCTGGGTCTATATTTTTGCCGTGGGTTTTCTCCACCACCAGCTCAATCGGCAGGCCGTGGCAATCCCAGCCCGGCACATAAGGCGCGTCAAAACCACTCATGGTTTTGGCTTTGATAATGATGTCTTTAAGGATTTTATTAACGGCGTGACCAATGTGAATATCACCGTTAGCATACGGCGGGCCGTCATGCAGAATGAAGCTAGGCGCGCCTTTACGCTTGGCACGAATACGCTCATAGACTTTGCGCTCTTGCCAGCTTTTTAACCAGGCCGGTTCGCGCTTGGACAAATCGCCGCGCATCGGAAAGCTGGTTTCAGGTAAATTCAGTGTGTATTTTGAATCTTTGGTTTGGTCAGTCATTTAAAAATCCATGAGTTAACCGCCGATGAACGCAGAGACACGCCGATAAAATTCCCCAACAATGCAAAGTATCCACTTGAGCACTCAGGGTAATCGGCGTTTATCCGCGTTCATCGGCGGTAAAATATTGCTTAGCCTGCAAGGCATCCAGCGCAATTTGCGCTTTTAACGCATCCAGCCCGGCAAACTTTTGTTCGTCGCGCAGTTTATGAAAAAACTGCACATGCACATGCTGATCGTAAAGATCACCATTAAAATCAAACACATGCACTTCGAGTTTAAGTTTGGGGATGCCTTCCAGGGTCGGCCGATTACCTAAATTGGCAACCGCCGGTAAATTGTTCAATTTTACCGCATAAACCCCGGTCAGTGCAGGCCGTTCGTGGCGCATATGTACATTCGCAGTCGGGTAACCCAACTGGCGACCGAGTTTGGCGCCATGCACCACTTTGCCACTGATGCTGTAAGGGCGGCCAAGCAAGGTATGCGCCTTAACCAACTCACCTGCCGCCAGCGCATTGCGCAGCAAGGTGCTAGACACGCGCTCGCCCTGCAATTGCACTTCCGGCAATGGAATCACGTTAAAACCGTGTTCAATCAGCGTTTGCACGCTGCCCGCACGCTTGGCACCAAAGCAGAAATCTTCACCAACCATGACCACATTGGCGTTGAGTTGCTGGCGCAACACCTGCATAAACGTGGCTGGGCTTTGTGCGGCAAAGGCCTGGTTAAAGCGCTGCACATACACACGCTGCACACCACATTCGGCAAAATACTCCAGCTTTTCACGCATAGAGGCCAAACGCGCAGGGGCATTCTGCGGCATAAAAAATTCGCGCGGATGCGGTTCAAATGTCATCACCGCCGGTGTGATTTTATAGGTTTGCGTGAACGCAATCAGCTGCCGCAACAAGGCCTGGTGGCCCAGATGCATGCCATCAAAGTTACCAATCGCAATCGCCTGCGGCGTTGAAGTGGCTGGAATATGACGAAATATCTGCACTATTTAGCCACCCGTTTCATAAAATCTTTAGGCCTAAAGCCTAACAGCCCGAGGGCGGCAAAATACACGCCCATGCCCAACACGACCACCGCCGCCAGATGCGATATCCGGGTCAGTGTCGGCATCGCCAGCCAATCACCCGACCAGGTAGCGACCGCATATAACACCAGCGCCATCACCGTTACTGCGGCCAGCAGCTTAAGCAAAAAGGCGATCCATCCCGCTTGCGGTTGATAAGCCCCTGTTTTGCGCAAAGCAACCCAGAGCAAGGTCGCATTCAGGCAAGCACCCAGCCCCACAGCCAGTGCTAATCCAGCATGCTGCAAAGGCGTAAACATTAAAAAACCCACATTCATGACTTGCGTCATCACCAATGTGAAGAGCGCAATTTTGACCGGCGTTTTCACGTTTTGGCGTGCATAAAAGCCCGGTGCCAGCACCTTAACCATAATCAGGCCCAGCAGACTCAGGCTATAAGCAATCAGCGCGCGCTCGGTTTGCAACACGTCCATAGAGGTAAACTTACCGTAATAAAACAGGCTGGCGACTAAAGGCTTGGAGAGTACCGCCATGGCTACCGCAGCCGGAATCGCCAACATAAACGTCAGACGCAAGCCCCAGTCCAGCAGCAATGAAAACTCGGTGCTGGATTTATCCACGTGTGCTTTGGATAAACTGGGCAACAAAATGGTGCCTAATGCCACGCCCAATACGCCGGTCGGGAACTCCATCAGGCGGTCCGCGTAATACAGCCACGACACACTGCCGGTGGGCATAAAAGACGCAAAAATGTTATTCAGCACAATGGAGATCTGTGCCACAGACACGCCGAAAATGGCCGGGCCCATTAACTTGAGAATGCGTCGCACGCCTTCGTCCTCAAAGTTAAGCGCATAACGTGGCAACATGCCAATTTTTTGCAAATAAGGCAGTTGGTACAGTAACTGGATAATGCCGCCGACAAACACCGCCCAGGCCAGCACATAAACTGAATTATTAAAATGTGGCGCAATAAAAATCGCCGCCGTGATAAAACTCAAATTGAGCCAGACCGGCGTAAACGCAGGCACCTGGAACTTGCTGAACGCATTGAGCACGCCGCCCGCCATCGACACTAGCGAAATAAACAATATATAAGGAAAGGTGATGCGCAATAACTCAGTGGTCAGCGCAAACTTGACCGGGTCATGCACAAAACCGGGCGAAGTCAGGCGTACAATCAGCGGCGCAGCCAGCATACCAATAATGGTAATCGCCACCAAAAACAAACCCAGCAAACTGGCGACATGATTAATCAAAGCTTTGGTCGCTTCAGGCGTACGCTGCTTGCGGTACTCAGAAAGGATAGGCACAAACGCCTGGCTAAACGCGCCTTCACCAGAAATACGGCGCAACAGGTTGGGGATTTTAAACGCAACAAAAAAGGCATCGGTGGCCATACCCGCGCCAAAAATACGGGCAATCAGCGTGTCACGCACAAACCCTAGCAGGCGCGAAATAAACGTCATGCCACCAACGGTGGCGAGTGCTTTGAGCAAATTCATAAATGATGGAAAATAGGCGCCCTAAATGTTTTTGGCAATGTATCGCTCACAGCGTACAGTCAGTAGATTAAAAAGTTGGCCGATTTTACCATGCAGCAACAATCAATCGACTAAATGCGTTTTTAATCTTGCAAAAACAAAGCAAAAACAGTATGATGCACGGTTTCGTATCACACCCCTTTTGAAAGCTACAGGATAAAACGAATATGGCAAATACCGCACAAGCGCGCAAACGCGCGCGCCAATCCGTCAAAGTAAACGCGCACAATGCTGCGTTACGTTCAACTTTGCGTACTGCGATTAAAAAAGTAATCAAAGCGATTCAAACTGGTGACAAAGCTGCTGCTGTGGCTTCTTACCAAGAAAATGTTAGCGTGATTGACCGTATCGCTGACAAAAAAATCATTCATAAAAACAAAGCTGCTCGTCATAAGAGCCGCTTGACTGCTGCGATCAAAGCATTGTCCGGTGATACACCTGCGACTTTGGCTTCTGTGAAAAAAGCAGCTGCACCTAAAGCCGAAGCGGCACCAGCTAAAAAAGCTGCTAAGCCTCGCGCGAAAAAAGCTGCTGAATAATTTCAGTAGGGGTGCATACTAAAAGAACCGGACATCTGTCCGGTTTTTTTATTGCCCAACACCCAACCGGCATCACAACATCAGCAGACACAAAAAAGCCCGAACATGCCGGGCTTTCTTTTTTTGCAGATTAGTTATTCACCAATATGCAACTCACTGCGCGCCACTTTGGCGGCATTGAGTACCTCTTGCGCATTGTCACCAATCACGGTGAAATGGCCCATTTTGCGTGCCTTGCGCGGCTCATGCTTGCCATATAAATGCATTTTAAGGTTGCCGTGCGCAAAGGCTTTATCCCAAGCAGGCTCAGCCTGCTTGCCGCTATAGAGCCAGCTATCCCCCAGAATATTCACCATGACAGCATGGCTGTGCAAATGTGGGCTACCCAAGGCCTGGCCAGCAATCACACGCACCTGCTGTTCAAACTGGTTAGTCACACAGGCATCCAGCGTGTAATGGCCAGAGTTGTGCGGACGCGGTGCAATCTCATTGACCAGCAACTGGTTGCCGACCACAAAAAATTCCACACCCAAGACGCCGACATAATTGAGGCTAGTCGCCAGTTTTTTCGCCAGCTCTTGCGCGTTGGCTTTGATTACCTCAGAGCAGCGTGCCGGGGCAATACTGATATCGAGAATACCGTTTAAATGGCTATTTTCGGCGGTTGGAAATGCGGCAATATTGCCATGCACATCGCGCGCCAGCACCACAGACACTTCCAGGTCTAGTGCTAACATCTTCTCCAGCACGCAGACTTCTTGTTTGAATTCCTTAAATGCGGCCACGGCTTGCTCACGGTTAGCCACACGGGCCTGGCCTTTGCCATCGTAGCCAAAACGCGCCACTTTCAACACGGCCGGATACATGTCGCCATCTTCCGGTAAATCGCTTTCGACCATCACTGGCACAAACGGGCCGACTGGCAAGCCAGATTCTTTAAAGAAGGTCTTTTCTTTGATACGGTGCTGCGCAATGGCGACCGCCTCTGCACTCGGGTGCACAATGGTCGACTTCGCCAAGGTCGCCAATGTTTCGGCAGGCACATTTTCAAATTCGGTTGAAATCGCCTGACAGGTGTCTGCCATGGTTTTCAATGCAACCACATCGTCAAACGCAGCGCACAGATGCACATCGGCAATCATGCCGGCCGGGCTGTTCTTATCTGGATCCAGCACCGTGACTTTGTAGCCCATCTCGTGCGCGGCAATGACGAAAAAGCGGCCAAGCTGACCACCGCCCAACATGCCTAACATGGCTGAAGGTTGAATCACCGCAGCTGTCATGGTTGCTCGCTCAAGACCATGGCGTGTACTTTTTCAGCCTGTTTTTTGCGGAAAGTGGCTAATTTTTCAGCCAACGCCGCATCCTGATTGGCCAGCACCGCCACCGCAAACAAACCGGCATTGGCAGCACCAGCATCACCAATGGCAAAGGTGGCCACCGGGATACCTTTAGGCATTTGCACGATAGACAGCAGCGAGTCTTGGCCTTGCAGATGCTTGGAAGGCACCGGCACACCTAACACTGGCAAGGTAGTTTTTGCAGCCACCATGCCTGGTAAGTGGGCAGCCCCGCCCGCACCGGCAATAATCACCTGAAAGCCGTTGTCGGCCGCAGACTCGGCAAACTGGAACATCAAGTCTGGTGTGCGATGCGCAGACACCACACGCGCCTCGTAAGCGACACCAAAATCCGCCAGCATTTGCGCGGCGTTTTTCATCACCGGCCAATCACTGTCCGACCCCATAATAATGGCTACCAAAGGTTTACTCATCACGTTGCCTTGCACTCTCTTCGTCTTGTTGGCAATTAAACCAATACCAGGTTATCCCTGTGTATCAACTCTTTTTCTTCGACATAGCCCAGCACGCTTTCAATCTCGCTGCTGGGTTTACGTTTGATTCTGCGCACTTCATTGGCATTGTAATTGACAATGCCACGCGCCCACTCTTTCCCTTGTGCATCTACACAGGCGACCACGTCGCCACGCTCAAATTGGCCCAGTACATCAACCACGCCAATCGGCAACAAGCTCTTGCCCTCTTTGCTTAATACAGTGATTGCGCCGTCATCGAGCACCACTTTTCCGCCTACACGCAAATGATCGGCCAGCCATTGCTTTTTGGCCAAGGTTTTCATTTGCCCGGCTTTTAAATGGGTGCCGATGGCCTCGCCCTGACTTAAACGCATGAGTACTTCCGGCTCACGGCCAGAAGCAATCACGGTGTGTGCGCCGCTATTGGCCGCACGCTTAGCGGCTAAAATCTTGGTCAGCATGCCGCCGGTGCCCACCGCACTGCCTGCACCACCTGCCATGCTCTCCAGCGCAGCATTACCAGCAGTTTCAAAATTGATAAACACCGCTTGCGGATCTTTGCGCGGGTCAGCCGAATACAAGCCCTGCTGGTCAGTGAGAATAATCAGCGCATCGGCTTCGATCAGATTAGCCACCAGCGCAGCCAGGGTATCGTTATCACCAAAGCGAATTTCTTCGGTGACCACGGTGTCATTTTCATTGATGATAGGAATAACATTTAAATCGAGCAAGGTACGCAAGGTGCTACGCGCATTCAGATAGCGCTTGCGGTCAGCCAGGTCGTCATGCGTCAGTAATAACTGAGCAGTATGCAGGCCGTGCTGTGCAAAACATTGCTCATACATTTGCACCAAGCCCATTTGGCCGACGGCTGCCGCCGCTTGCAGCTCATTCACCTCAACCGGGCGCTTTTTCCAGCCCAGGCGCTGCATGCCTTCAGCTACCGCCCCGCTGGAGACCAGCACCACTTGCTTGCCCTGTTTGACCAGCGCACTGATTTGCTGCGCCCAGGCAGCAATCGCGGTTTTATCCAAGCCCTGGCCATTATTGGTGACCAGGCTGGAGCCGACCTTTACAATCAGGGTTTTGCTGTTTTGTATGAGAGAAACGCCCATAAAGCTTATTCTATCGCTGGCTGCGGTTGCGCTTCTTCTAATTCACGTTGTGCACGTGATTGTTCAATATGATCCATAATGGCATAGGTCAACGCTGGGCAGCCGACACCACTAATTGCAGAAATCGGGAACACCGGGCCATCCCAGCCATAGGCTTTAACAAAATCGGCCACTTTTTGCGCACTGTCTGGCAGCATGTCAATCTTATTCAGCACCAGCCAGCGTGGTTTGTCAAATAGCTCTTGGTCATATTTTTTCAGCTCATTGACAATGGCTTTGGCTTCCTGCACCGGGTCAACAGCGTCGTCAAACGGCGCCAGGTCGACCAAGTGCAGCAATAAAGAAGTCCGTTGTAAATGACGCAAGAATTGGTGACCCAAGCCTGCGCCCTCAGCCGCGCCTTCGATCAAGCCAGGCACATCTGCAATCACAAAGCTGCGATTACTATCGACGCGGACCACGCCCAAATTAGGGTGCAGCGTGGTAAATGGATAATCAGCCACCTTGGGTTTTGCGGCAGAAACTGAGCGTATAAACGTGGATTTACCAGCGTTTGGCATCCCCAGCAAGCCAACATCCGCCAGGACTTTTAACTCCAGATACAGTTCAAACGCTTCGCCCGGATCCCCCTTGGTACATTGACGTGGAGAGCGGTTGGTACTGGTTTTAAAGTGGATATTGCCCAAGCCACCATTGCCGCCTTTGGCCATCATCACTTGCTGGCCATCCGTATTCAAGTCCACCATCATTTGCCCGGTGGCTTTATCGCTAATGGTGGTGCCCACAGGCACGCGCAAAATCATGTCGTCGCCGCCCTTGCCGTAGCAGTCGGACCCGCTACCGTTTTCACCACGCTGCGCCTTAAAGGTACGCGTATAACGGTAATCCACCAGCGTATTAATATTGCGGTCAGCAAGTACCAAAATAGACCCACCACGCCCACCATCACCGCCGTTGGGGCCGCCCATAGGCTCGTATTTTTCGCGGCGGAAAGTGGCAACACCGTTACCGCCGTCACCGGCATAAACTTTGATAGTCGCTTCGTCAATAAACTTCATGTTCAATTTGCCTTTTTAAGCGCAATGCCCTCAAAACAAAGAATGTCAGGTTACGCGACTCTCAACAGCCGTATATACCGATGGCACATTCCAATGTTTGTGCGCCGTGCGCCTTGCACTGCATCTTAAAATTTTAAACCACCTGTTCAGGCAAGCGCCATCACAGACAGTCATACAAGGCTACAATCTAATCACTATAAAGTAAAAAGCCCCGTCAAGCGACAGGGCTTTTTACACAAAACGATGACTAAACCGCTTCGATGCTCACGGTATGGCGCTTTAACGCACCTTTAATAGCAAATTTAACTTTGCCTTCTACCAATGCAAACAGCGTGTGATCTTTACCCATGCCAACGTTTTCGCCAGCGTGCATTTTAGTCCCACGTTGGCGAACAATGATGCTGCCAGCGTTAACAACTGTTTCACCGAAAGCTTTCACGCCCAGGCGCTTGGCTTGTGAGTCGCGGCCGTTACGTGAACTACCGCCTGCTTTTTTGTGTGCCATGTTTGATTCCTTATTCTAGCAATCTGCTTAATTAAAGCAGAGCGTGCTTATTTTGCTGAAATAGTTTCGATTTTGATTTCTGTGTAGCTCTGACGATGACCTTGAGTCTTGCGGTAGTGCTTACGACGACGCATTTTAAAAATCATCACCTTGTCACCACGGCCGTGTGATACCACAGTGGCGTTCACTTTCGCACCGGCTACCAAAGGCGCACCAACTGTCGTTGTTTCACCATCAGCAATCATCAACACTTTGTCGATCACCACTGTTGAGCCAACGTCACCAGTCAATTTCTCAACTTTCACCTTGTCACCAGCGGCTACTTTGTACTGTTTGCCACCTGTTTTAATCACTGCGTACATATAATGCCTTAAAAATCGCCTTTTAAAGAACCGGCAATTATACGCAATTTATCCAAGAATGCAAATATATTTGTGTCTGCTTTTAACAGTGCTGGCGGTGACCAAACTTGCCGCTCCATTTGCCGTGCAGCGTGCTATTTTACAGCTTGTCGCCACGGCCGGATACTGCCATTGGTGTAATACCGATAAACAGCGAACACACACGCCAGCAACTCAGCAGAAAGCTGGGTATCTTCACCTGCTGCTGTGCGTAGCGACGCCACCCGATAAAGCGGTTGCATTTCAATATTATTCAGCGAGCTCAGCGGCTGAAAATGTACGCATGCCAGCAAAATACCCTGCTGCAATAACTGCACATTAAACATATCAGCCACTTTCAGCTCTAGGGTCTGCCCGCCTGGCAGGCTCAGCGCATATTGTTTTTTATTGTGTTGCGTCACACTGTTCACCACGGACGTCAGCATCTCAGACACAAGCATCGCCACTCTCTTCAGATAAAAGAATCTAGCTTATCGCTGGCAAGTATGGCATAACAGCCTCAGTTTGGATTAAATTAACCATATCAGATAACTCACCGAATAACAGCCGGGCTCCTTGTGAAAAAATACGAAATCATCGCCGAAGAAATTGCCAGCGCCATCCAGCAAGGCCTGCTCAAGCGCGGCGACAAGCTACCCTCTATCCGCCAGATACAATCCAGTAAACAGGTGAATGCATCTACCGTGTTTCAGGCTTACTACCTGCTTGAGGCACGCGGCCTGATTGTGACGCGCCCGCGCTCAGGCTATTACGTTGCCGGCCCCTTGCGCAGCGAGCGCCTGCTGCCACATGCGGCAAGCGATGACGGCACACCGACCACATTGCAAGTGAGTGACCTGGTGTTCAATTTGCTTGAACGCATTAAAGACCCGCAACAGATCCCGTTCGGCTCGGCTTTCCCCAGCCCGCTATTGTTTCCACTGTCAAAACTGGCAGACCATATGGCAAGCGCCGTGCGCCGCATGCAACCGCAAGAAACGGTGAGCGACATCGGCCAGGGCGATCTCGCCCTCAGGCGGCAAATTGCCTTGCGTTATCAGCTGGATGGCAAGCAAACCGACCCAAACGACATCGTGATTACCAATGGCGCGCTGGAGGCACTGAACCTGTGCCTGGCAGCGGTGACCCAGCCCGGCGACAGCGTGATTATTGAATCGCCCAGCTTTTATGCTGCCCTGCAAGCGATAGAGCGCATGGGCTTGCGTGCCATTGAAGTGCCTAGCCACCCGGAACAAGGCATAGACCTGGCAGCGCTGGAGCGTGCGATTATTCAACACCAGCCCACAGCGTGCTGGCTGATGACCAACTTCCAAAACCCCACTGGCAGCCTGATGCCGGCAGAAAAAAAGCAGGCATTGGTGGCGCTCATCACCCGTTACCAATTGCCAATGATAGAAGATGACGTCTATCGTGAGCTGTATTTTGGTCAGCAGCGGCCATTGCCTGCCAACACCTGGGATGATGACGGCTGGGTCATGCATTGCAGTTCGTTTTCAAAAGCACTGGCACCGGGATACCGTGTTGGCTGGGTCTCTGCCGGGCGCTTTACCGAAAAAATTACCCGTTTAAAAATCTCTACCACGCTGGCGACCTCGATTCCGGCGCAACTGGCGCTGGCAAGCTATCTGGCCAAAGGTGGTTACGACAAACACTTGCGCCAATTGCGGCACCAACTCATGTTGCAGCAACTACAATTTTCGCAGGCGATTCACCAGCACCTGCCGCCACAAGTGCGCTTTACCTTACCGCAAGGCGGCTATTTTTTATGGCTGCAATTGCCGGCACAACAAGATAGTTTGCACCTGTTTCAACAAGCCATTGCCCAAAATATCAGCCTGGCGCCCGGCCATATGTTTTCGTCACAGCAGCAATACGCGGGCTATATCAGGCTCAACTACGGCCACGCCATTAACGCGGTGCATCTGCAGGCGATTGAGCGCTTGGGGCGACTCATGAAATCAGGCACTCGGCCGTCAATCTGATATGGTTTTTTAATCACAAACTGAATCTGTTTTAAAGTAACCATCTCTTTTACACTGCGCGGGTCTTATTCCTATTGAGTGCTTGTATGACCTCTTCGCGCAGCAAACAGGTGATTCCCATTATGGCAGCCCCCATCACCGACCAAACCATTTCGCTCTACCAAAAAACGCCTAAAGTGTATCCGCGCTCGGTCAGCGGCTACTTTAAAAACTGGCGCTGGCTGATGATCTGGCTGACACAATTAGTGTTTTACGGCATGCCTTGGCTGCAATATGGCGGGCGCCAGGCATTGCTGCTGGACATAGACACCCATCGCTTTTACCTGTTTGGACTGGTGATTTTTCCGCAAGACTTGTTCTACCTCGCATTGCTGCTTATTATCAGTGCCCTCGGCCTGTTTTTATTTACCGCCGTCGCCGGCCGCCTGTGGTGTGGTTTTTCTTGCCCGCAATCGGTGTATACCGAGATCTTTTTATGGATGGAGCGCACGATAGAGGGTGACCGCATGGCCAGGCAAAAGCTGGATAGCCAGCCCTGGGGTATGCGTAAAACCGGCATTAAAGTGAGCAAACACTCCGTCTGGCTGGCCTTCTCACTGGTCACCGGTTTTACTTTTGTTGGTTATTTCACGCCGATACGCGAATTATTCAGCGATACGCTGCAATGGCAAATGGGCGGCTGGTCCTGCTTTTGGCTAGGGTTTTATAGCCTGGCGACGTATGGCAACGCTGGCTTTTTGCGCGAACAAGTGTGCAAGCACATGTGCCCTTATGCGCGCTTTCAAAGTGCGATGTTTGACAATCACACGCTGATTGTCGCCTACGACAGCGCACGCGGCGAACCACGTGGTGGCCGCGGCAAAAACCAGGATTACCAGGCTGATGGCCTGGGGTCATGTATAGACTGCAATATCTGCGTGCAAGTATGCCCGGTCGGTATTGATATCCGCAACGGCTTGCAATATGAATGCATCAGCTGCGGCCTGTGTATTGATGCCTGTAATGATGTCATGGACAAAATGCAGTATCCGCGCGACCTGATCCGCTTTTCGGCGGCGGGCCTGAGTGGGCAACACAAGCTGCGCCAGCACCTGCTACGGCCACGCGTGCTAATTTATAGCGGGCTGTTTGTGTTGATGACTGCCTGGTTGGGCTACGGGTTGCTGCATAAGCCTGATTTCAAGGTCGATATCATGCGTGACCGTAATATCATGTACCGCGAAACCGGCCATGGCATTGAAAACCCTTACCAGCTGCACCTCACCAATGCCACCGAGCACAATCAGCGCTATCAGGTGCGCGTAAGTGGCATAGACGGCTTGCGCGTGGAAAGTGAGCAGCTACTCACTGCCGCGCCTACCGAGGAGATATTGGTGCCCTTGAGTTTATCTGCCCCGGCGAGTGACCTGCAAGGCAGCCATCGCATTCAAATCGAGGTCACAGCGCTGTCGAATGGTGAGCAAGTCTCCACCAATAGCACCTTCTACCAGCCCTGATACTTACCCTACCCCTTACCCGTGTACACGGCTGGTGATCGCTTTCCTAACCAGCCAGATCTAGTACACGGGTCTTTTTCTGCGACAGCATTTTCAGCAGTAATTTATAGCTGTCGAGGTCAAACTTGAGCGCCATGTTTTGCTCGCGCAGGGCTTGCAAACTCTCTTCATCCACCGCCACACCCAAATAGACCCAGTGCTCAAACACATGAATCTGGCGCAGATCATTTTCAAGGTTATATTCTTCAATGCCTATCTTGCCGCGATACGGCCAGGCTTTGAGCTTATGTGCCATCAAGGCTTGCTGCACACGCAGGGCATGCATTTCGGCCGACTCTTGCCCGCAACACACGCCTTTGCAACGTTTGAGTTGGTAAGCAAAACATGGCCCGTCGCGATCGGCTTCCAGCCCCAGCACTTTGACGCACAAGTGGCTCAGGTCAGCGATTTTGCGCAAGGTTTCAACCGCCTGCCGCTTGCTTCTAAAGGTGCCGAACAACTGTGCCATTTGGCTAGGGTCAATGTCATCCTCATGCACCAGCTTAAGCAGGGGCTGCGCCTCAGGCTCAATTTGCCAGCTACACAACGACCGTTCGCGCCGTAGCTGGCGGTTATAAATAGGCTGCAGCTCTTTAACCAGACGCGATTCAAGCAACAAGGCACTAAACTCACCGGCGGCGGGCATCCATTCAAAGCGCTTCATTTCCTGCGTCATGCGCATTTCTTTGCTAGAGGCATGGTCACGACTAAAATGCGAGAGCACGCGGGCGCGCACATTTACGCTTTTACCTATATATAAGGGCAGGTCATTTTCGCCATAAAACAGGTACACGCCCGGTGCCTCGGGTAGCTCGCCAACCAGGCTGGCATCGATATGCGGCGGCAAAGTGGGCGCCGCCATCAGTTTGAGCGCCGCGGCCTGCACCACCTCAGCGCCCAGGTCACGCCTGGCATCATTGAGCATAATGAGAATCGCCTCCACATCGCCCATGGCACGGTGACGTGCCAAACCGGTGATCTGGTGGCGCGCGACAATGGCGTCTATGCCATGACTATAATGCTGCGGATATAACAGACGCGACAATTTGACCGTACACAGTACTTGTTGCCGTAATGTCATATTGAGACGTTTGAATTCAGACTTTAAAAAACCATGGTCGAAGCGCACATTGTGTGCGGCAAGCACCGAGCCTTCGAGCAAGGCCAACAGTTTGTCTGCCACCTCGGCAAATAAAGGCGCATCGGCCACCATGGCATCGTTAATACCAGTCAGCGATTGAATAAAAGGCGGAATCGGCTGCTGCGGATTGACCAGCGTTTGCCAGCGTACTGTCTCCACGCCATCATCAAAGCGCACCAGTGCAATTTCGGTAATACGGTCTCGCAAAGGCGTCGCGCCGGTGGTTTCGAGATCAAGAAAAGTAACGGAAGGCAACATCACAAAAGGCTTTCGACTGCACATCAAATTGGCGGGAAAACCCGGTCATTTTAGCGCACTTTTATCTATTCACTGCCGTCACTCACACAAGCACACTTCAGACCGCAACCAATGGAAAAAGAGAGGAGCGGCAGCAGGTTGACAGGTCAAACAGCCAGATATCATGTGTTATGTCTCATATCTTATACAAAACCAGTGTTTCTCCTACAAAACAGCTATAGACACTCACCCCGATTGATGCTGTAATGCCCTGTGATTCATATTAATGACAATATAATTTTTTACGCTCATGCCTAACCTATATCTTGAAAACCAATTGTGCTTTTCGCTCTACTCGGCAACGCATGCGTTGTTACGCTCTTACAAGCCTGATCTGGACAAATTAAATCTTACCTATCCGCAATATCTGGTCTTGGTCGCACTCTGGCAATACAAGCAATTGTCGATCAAACAAATCGCCGAAAAACTCATGCTGGAGCCAGCCACCATTACGCCGGTGGTCAAGCGCCTTGAAGTGAAAAAGCTAACTAAACGCACACGCCAAAAAGATGATGAGCGCGTGGTGATTGTCAGCTTGACTGAAGAAGGTCAGGCGTTACGCAGCAAGCTGTCAGAGGTGCAAAAACGCGTCGCATGCGATACCGGCCTTAACAACAGCGCATTTGATAGCCTCAATCAAACGTTGAATGAGCTGACCAAAAACGTGACGGCTAAAATTCCTGACTAGCGACGCCCGGAGTGGCGACCGCTGACCAGCCGTTGCGCCCCCAAACAGCCTTCAAAAAAACCACGTTGTAGCCAGACAAAAGAAATCGCGCACTTGTGCATTTCTTTTGTCGTCACACCACGCGCAGCAGGTTAAAACAGATGCGTAAACAGCCAGTACAAGCTGCCTGACAGCAGCATCGCCATCGGCAATGTCAGCACCCAGGCCATCAGCAGATTACGGATAGTAGACATTTGTAATCCCGACTTGTTAGCGGCCATGGTGCCTGCCACACCTGATGACAACACATGCGTGGTCGACACTGGTAAACCGTACATATCTGCCGCGCCTATCATGGTCATGGCCACCAACTCGGCTGAGGCGCCCTGGCCGTAAGTCAGGTGCGTTTTACCGATTTTTTCGCCGACGGTGACCACAATACGCTTCCAGCCCACCATGGTGCCCAGGCCGAGTGCAATGGCGACTGCCACTTTTACCCAGAGCGGAATAAACTTGGTGGCGCGGTCAATTTCTTTTTTAAACGCAGTCACATTCGCTTTGGTGTCACTGTCAAACTTAACGCTGTCGTCTTTATCCAGAAAGCGAATGGCTTCAGACACCAGATACATATCATTACGCACGTTACCCACTTGCTCAACAGGCACCGCGGCAAAAGTGCCATGAGACTTCACCTGCTCACCAATACTGCCTGTCATGGCCGCTAATGCAGGCACCACTTGCGGCGTGACGGTTTTAGTACGCACATAGTCAGTGAGTACGTGGCGGGCAGCTTCGTTAGTGGCTGGGAGCGTTGAACTTGTGTTGTGCGCCAGTGATTGCTGAGTGACTTGTGCCACCGCCACAAACTGCGTCATTTGGTCAGCAGGCATCGCGCGGTTCAAAGCATAAGCCATCGGCACCGTGCCCACCAGAATCAGCATAATCAAGCCCATGCCTTTTTGACCATCATTAGAGCCATGCGCAAATGACACGCCGGTACAGGTCAAAATCAGCAAGCCACGAATCCACAGTGGTGGTGGCTTATTACCTTTGGGTTCTTGATACAGCTCTTTGCTTTTAACAAACGCTTTTAGCGCAAGCAGTAACAGTGCGGCACAGAAAAAACCAATTAAAGGGGAAAGCAGCAATGAATAGCCGATTTTAGTCGCTTGCGCCCAGTCGACGCCGCTGGTGCCATCACGGCCGTGCATCAGCGCATTGGCTACCCCAACGCCAATAATCGAACCAATCAATGTATGTGATGAAGAAGCAGGCAGCCCCAGCAGCCAGGTGCCCAAGTTCCATAAAATGGCGGCAATCAGCAAGGCAAACACCATGGCAAACCCGGCGCCAGAGCCAACTTGCAAAATCAGCTCTACCGGCAGCAAAGAAATAATGCCAAAAGCCACCGCGCCGCTAGACACTAGCACGCCTAAAAAGTTAAAGGTGCCTGACCAGATCACCGCAAAGTTGGCGGGCAATGAGTGGGTATAAATCACGGTAGCAACCGCATTCGCCGTATCGTGAAAACCGTTCACAAACTCAAAGCACAGCGCAATCACCAACGCCACACCGAGCAGGATAAATGGCAACCAGGTCGTCGTTTGCGCGCCGGTATCCGTCACGTCATGCATCAGGCTAAAGCCGGTATAGATTAAGCCAATGAGCAATAGGCCGACGAAAGTCGCAATCGTCAACACTCCCGCCTTTTTATCCAGATTAGGTTTAGAGGATGATGCACTATGTAACAGCGTCGAAGGGCTAGCCGCCGAAGTCTCCATCAATATTCTCCAGATTTTTTATTCAGATCCCAGAGTATTGTTTTGAAATATGTCACATTGATGACAAAAAGACAGGTCGCACGCGCAGTCGTCATCAAACTGTCATGCAAAAAATCTAAATTATGGGTCTGAATATCCATATCGGAACCGCGATGACCACCGAAAAATCTGCTGAAAACCAATCGTTTGATGAGCGCTTGTCTATGGATGAACGCTTTAACAATGAAATGCTGGATAGTTTTGATGAAGAACTGGAAATGGAGCTGGACGACGAACGTATGGACCAGATTCTGGCCGAATTCACTGGCGCCACCAATGTGGAAGGCCTCTCGCCAGAAAAACAGTCAGACCGCCAAACCTATTTCAAAGAGCTGTTTAGGCTACAAGGTGAATTGGTTAAACTGCAAGACTGGGTGGTAAGCAACAAGCTAAAAGTGGTTGTCCTGTTTGAAGGACGTGATGCGGCAGGTAAAGGCGGCGTCATTAAACGCGTCACGCAACGCTTGAATCCACGCGTGTGCCGCGTGGCCGCACTGCCTGCACCGAGTGAGCGTGAACGCTCGCAATGGTATTTTCAACGCTATATTTCTCACCTGCCTGCTGGCGGTGAAATGGTGTTGTTTGACCGCAGCTGGTATAACCGTGCCGGGGTCGAAAAGGTGATGGGATTTTGTAATGACGAAGAGTACGAAGAGTTTTTTCGCACGGTGCCGGAGTTTGAAAAAATGCTGGTACGTTCGGGCATTATTTTGATTAAGTACTGGTTTTCTATCACCGACGATGAGCAGCATTTACGCTTTATGACACGCATTCACGACCCGTTAAAACAATGGAAACTCAGCCCGATGGATCTGGAGTCTCGCCGCCTGTGGGAGCAATACACCAAAGCCAAGGAAGTCATGCTGGAGCGCACGCATATTCCGGAGGCGCCATGGTGGGTCATAGAAGCGGTAGACAAAAAAAAGGCCCGCCTAAACTGCATTAGCCACTTACTCAGCCAGATTGAATACGGCGAAGTAGCGCACGCGCCAGTCGTGTTGCCCAAACGGGTCTATCACACCGACTATATCCGCGAGCCGGTGCCTAAAGAGATGTTCGTCCCGGCCAAATATTAATCTTGAAACAGGCTGCGGTATAGCTACTACAGCCTGTTTGATTAACAGCCTCAATCCGGCATATTCAACTGCCGCATAAAGGCCTGAAAAGACCCTTTGGTCGCATGCAAGGCCTGTAATTTGCTCACCGACTCATCCAAGGCATCACTCATGACTTCGAGCGCGTCTTCATCCAGCCGCAAACTCATGGCACCAATTTCAAGCTCTATCGTGCGGTGTGTTTCACAATAATGCACCCGAAAACCGGCCTGACCGGACAATAAAATCTTCTTACACATACTTTCCTCATTCATCCTCAACCCCTAAATACGGTTGTTTTTATATTGCCAGCGGCATCTCAGCCTGCTCATGCTCATTGACCAGCAAGGTCCATTGCACGCACATCCGGCGCGACACGCTACAAATCAGGTCTGAATCTGCATACTCGGGCGCTGTCAGCGTTTCGGCCAGACGCAAGGCCTGTTTGGCCAGGTCATAAGTTGGTTTTTTGATATACAAGGTCGCAATATAGAGCAACGACGCCATCACAGACTCGGCATCAGGCAAACTAGGGTCGTAGCGCATGGCATGGATATTCATTGTATTCATGGCAATCTCTCTTTCAAACACTCATCTCTATTTCAGTCTGCATCACAATGCGGGCCGCCGCCTTGCGTAGCATTTCGTTAATCACGATAAAGCTGTCGGCCTCAAACTTCAGCGTGGTGCCACCAACCTCCAGCTCTACCGTGTCTGAAGATTGATGATAAAGCACCTTGCAGGCAGTTTTTCCAGCCAGCATGGTTTTACCAACCACCGTATGACGTTTCATCATGTGTCTCCTTGGCTACACTGTTTTTAAATGATAATAATTATCATTTGCATTGTCAAGGGAAAACAATACACCCGTACGCAGTATTTAATCAGCGTAATAAAATTGCGCGCTTTAAGACTGGGGCAGGCATAAAAAAAGCCCTGCAACGCAGGGCTTTAGTCTCCAGGCAATACGCGTGTTATGCGCGCATTTGACGGCGCGCGGCGATCAAACCCGCTAAGCCACATAACAACATGGCATAAGAGGATGGCTCCGGCACCTGTGTCACCAAGGTGGTGATCGGCGTTTGCGTCATATGCACCACACCCGCATTCAAAAAGGTCAGACCAGTGACAAATGCCGTCGTGTTAGCTGGGTCGAGCATGGCCGCAGTATCAATCCCGGCCACCGTGAAGCCGCTCAAAGGCGCTGCAAAATTAAACACCGTGCCACCGGCCACCGTCCCTAACAAGCCAGCCGGCGTCATATCACCTAAGGCATAAATCGCATAGCCATCGGTATCAGCCGCCAACAGTGGCAGCAAGACGGAAGTAAACTGATTGCCGTCGGTGACTTCGTAGTCATAGCCTACCGCCACCAGCGGGTCAATAAACACGCGCTGATTCAGCTGCACGTTAAATTCAAACTGATACGCGCCATCGACCACCACAGGCAAAAAGGCATTTGCAGCCGTTTGGCCGGGCAAAGCACCGTTGTTAAACGAGAATCGCCATAAACCCGGTGTCGCCGTAGACACATTGCTCAGGTTCACCAGGTTGAGCACGTCATTTGACAGTGAGCCTGGCAAGGTTTCATAGTTAACATTGTCGCCAGCATCGTAGCCCGCTTGCGCAGGCACGCCACCCAAGCCATTGATACCGCCACTGGCGCTGCCCGTTGTCCACTGCAGGCGATCGTAGCGAAATTCGGCACTAAAACTACCGTCTGTGGTGCCGGGTGCTTTTTGCAACACTAATTGAAAGTTGTTCTGCTTGTCGTTTTGCGCAGGAAAATAACCAACATTATGCCAAGTGACCACCACGCTATCGGCACTTGGTGACGCCACATAAACATTATTACTGCCAGCAGGCACAGGAGTTTGGCCGGTGCGCGTATCGACATCGGCCCAATAAGGCGCAATGATGGGCTGGTTAGCCACAGGAAACGCTCTCGGGGTAAACGTAGACAGCGGGCTTAAAAAGCTGATATTGCCATTATTATTGATAAAAAACTGGCTGAAGTCCTAGCCAAAAAAATTAATATTAAATGGCAGATTCAATGCATTACTTGAACCATCATCATTTTGCAACATTGCCAGCTCGCCAAAACCGGCATCACCGCCAAAACCACTCAACAACTCAATCGCCTGCAGATTTGCCGACACCCCTGCCAACATAACGGCAAGGCTGATTTTCCTCATTGCAGATAAAAAGACTGTATTGCTACCCATTGTGTTACTCCTCACAGTTGATTTATTTAATATTTTAAGCGAGGTATGTTAACAATATTTATATTTAATTAATATATAAATACATAAATAATCGCAGAGATGGCAAGAAATAAGAAGCCATGTGATTGATGCGGGAAAGCGCAGGTTGAAGTCTCAGAGTTGAAGTCCCAGCCAAGCTGCGGGCAGCAAATGCTTTTGATCGGATAACACTGAGCTAATAAGAATAAGACAGCAAGAAGGTGGTTGCGTCGTCACTGCTCATAGGCTTACTGAGTAGGTAGCCTTGCATTTCGTCACAGCCTTGCGCCTGCAAAAATGCTTTTTGCTCAGGCGTTTCTACCCCTTCGGCAATGGTTTTCATGCCCAGGCTACGCGCCAGTTGAATAATGGCAATCACGATGGCTTTGTCTTCATCATCGGTAGTAATGTCACGCACAAAGGTCTGATCCACCTTGAGCTTATAGACTTTAAATTTTTTCAGATAACTGAGTGACGAATAGCCGGTGCCAAAGTCATCTATCGACAAACGCACACCCAAGCCGTGCAAGGCATCCATCATCGCCACCGCGCCTTCAGGGTTTTCTAATGCCACGCCCTCGGTGAGCTCTAGCTCCAGGCACTGCGGCGAGACCTGATAGCGCTCAAGAATCGCCTTCACCAGCGCGGGTAGTTTGGGGTCGCGAAACTGGATACTGGATAAGTTCACCGAGACAGAAATACCTTGTATACCGGCCAACTGCCAGGCCTGTATCTGTTGTGTCGCCTGCTCCAGCACCCAGCTACCAATGCTAATAATCAGGCCACTAGACTCGGCCAGCGGAATAAACTCTGCCGGTGAAATAAAGCCTAATTGCGGATGCTTCCAGCGCAACAAGGCTTCTACGCCGATCAGACGCCCGGAATCAAGTGCCACTTGTGGCTGGTAATACACGGCCAGTTGGCCCAAGGCGATGGCCTGGCGTAAAGCATTCACCAATTGCAGGTTGCGCGCGGTCTGCACCTGCATATGGTTACTAAAAAAGCGGTAACTATTGCGGCTCTCTTTTTTGGTACGGTACATCGCCACGTCAGCATTGCGCTGCAGGCTTTCCATATCCAGGCCATCATCCGGGTAAATCGCCACCCCAACTGACGCCGTGATGGTCAGTTCATACTGGTCTATCACAAACGGTTGTTCGACTGCTTTTAACAGGCGCTCAACGATTTCACGGGCAACGGCGTGATCGGCTTCGGCCAGCAAAAAGACAAACTCATCGCCGCCCAGGCGGCAAATTGTATCCTGCGGCCGCACCAGGCTTTGAAAACGTTTGGTCAACGCGATGAGCAGGTTGTCACCATAGCGATGCCCCAGGCTATCATTCACGTCTTTAAAATGATCGAGGTCCAAGAACATCAGCGCAAACTGGCCGTCCTGATCCCAGGCTTTTTCAATCTCGACAATCACCCGCTCGTTGAGCAAGTTGCGGTTAGGCAGGCCGGTCAAGGCATCATAATTAGCCAAAAAACGAATGCGCTCTTCGGCCTCTTTACGCGTAGTAATGTCGCGAATAAACGCGCTGTAATAGTGTTCGTGATCGCGTTCAATTTCAACAATCGTGAGTTCAATCGGAAATTCGCTACCATCGCGACGCAAGGCAGTGATTTCAATCAGCTTGCCCAGCAATCGCGACTGACCGCTTTGTTGCAAACGGCGCATGCCCTGATGATGCGCCTCACGGTATGCGGGCGGCACAATCACGTCCTCCAGCAGGCGCCCAATCACCTCTGCCCGCGTATAGCCAAACATCTGCGCCGCCGCCCGGTTCCATTCGACAATCAAGCCCCGCAAATCAATATTCACAATGGCATCCAGCGCGTTTTCCAGCACCAGTTGCGCCCGCTGCTCACTCACCAGCAAATTACTTTGAAACAAACTGCGTTGCGCCTGTGCTTCAAAGCGATCCAGTGCAAAGTCAATATTCGCCACCATGCCTTGCAACAGGCGCTGAGTATCGGGATCAAACGCATGCGCATGTGCGGCATACAATGACAAGCAACCACTCACTTTGCCCTCGGTATGCAGTGGCAAAAATGCAGCGGCTTTCCAGGCAAACTCGGTGGCTTTGTCATGCCACACCGCACTAATAGGATTTGTTTGAAAATCATGCACCCAATAAGGGTGATCGGACAGCATGCTCAAGCCGCAAGGGCCTCTGCCACTAGCCGCCGCCGGGTCGGCCGAAATCAGTACTTCATCCAGGTAATTGATACCCGAGCCAAAGGCACTGGCTACCATAATCTGCTTGCTATCACGGACTAACTCACCAATCCAGACCATATTGGCGTGGCCTAAATTGACAATAATCCGGCAAATTTGCTCAAACAGGGTGTGCTTGTCCTGGCTCTGCACAATGGCCTGATTACATTGGCTCAGGGCCAGGTAAAGCTGATTCAGTTGCTGGTGATGTTGCCTGGCTGTGGCACCTTCGCTATCAAGCTGTGCCAACTGTGCACGTAACTGCTGCCAACCCGCTGCAACACTATTGGCTTCGTCAGCTGAAAATTCAACGGAGGCAAATGTATCGCTGGTGCACGCGTCGACCAGTACACGATTCAGCACTTGCAGGTCTGCCGCCTGGCTAGCTAACGCTGCGCGCTGTTGGCGCCAGACCAGTGCCGTCAACACGCTCCATAAAGCCACAGCCACGGCAAGCAACAAGACAATCAAGCGATGTGTAGAAACAGGCAAGCTAGCCTGCGTCAGTGCGAGGCAAATGAATAGCGCAAACAAGACCATCAGCCACAAATGTCTGATCAGCTTGCCCCGCCCTGCAGATGTGAATTGTTGTGCAGACATGGATGTTTAGCCTAAGCCCCCGTCCATTACTGTAAGGGATGTGATTAAAATCAAATCCCCAAATACCCTTATAAATGCCCGGCAAATTGCTTGATTCAGCCTGCCACCGCTTTACGCATGATGCTGCCTAGATGTTGCCGTTAGGTGACACGGTTTGCGACAAGCTGGCCGCCGCCGTTTTAATCACGTCAGAATGGGCAAAAAACACCGCCACGGCGGCGGGGTCAAAACGAATACCAGACTCGTCGCGTATATAGTCGCGCACCTTGTCTTCTGGCCAGGCCTGCTTGTATACCCGCGGATGTATCAACGCATCCCACACATCGACAATCGAAAAAATACGCGCAGCAAACGGAATCTCTTCACCGGCTAAACCCAACGGGTAGCCCTGGCCATCCCAGCGTTCGTGATGACCATACGGAATATCCATACAGTTACGCAGAAAATCAATATTAGCCAGTAAATCACGTGCGATTTGCGGATGCGTACGCATCAGGCGCATCTCGTCTTCATCCAGTTGACCGGGTTTGATCAACACCGCATCCGGGATACCAATTTTGCCAATATCATGCAGAATCGCACTGCGCTCTATGCGTTTGAGTGACATTGCGTCAGTCACGCCCATTTTGCTTGCCAGTGCCACTGTCATCGCCGCGACGCGATAGGTGTGGTCTTTGGTTTCTTTGTGACGTAAATCCAGCACCTGCACCCAGCCGCGAATCGTCTGGTCATAACTGTCAATCAACTTTTGCTGTTGGTGGGCGGCGTTTTCCAGCGCGCGTTTGACCAGAAAAAACAACAAAATAGCCGTGACCAGAATAAACAGCCAGCCTTTGATGTCCTGCACCACGGTTAAGTCACGCGGATCCGTGAATAGGCTCGCCACCAGCTTGTCAGAAAAAAATATCCAACCAGCGCCGACCAACACATAAACCAGCACAATTTTATACTGCGGCCGCATAGCCACCCTCGCATGACAATCATCAAAGGATTAATTGTTATCGCAAACGCTAATTTATGCAAATAGAATCAAAGCATCAGGCTGCCCAAGACATTTGACCGCAACCCAGCAGCTTGGCCTGATACATCGCCTTGTCTGCCACCGACAATAACTGCTCTATGGTCTCACCTTCGTTGCACACGGTTAAGCCAATCGAGGTGCCTAACCGGCAAACGGCCGCTTGAATCTGAAACGGCTGCTCAAACACCATCAGGCACTTTTGCGCCACCATCTCTACTGACGCCCTGCTCTGTTCTGGCAGGTCAGACAGCACGATCACAAACTCATCGCCACCCACGCGCGCCAGCGTATCACTACCGCGAATCACCTTGCTCAAGCGTTGCCCCACTTCAATCAGTGCCAAATCTCCCGCCTCGTGCCCAAACTGGTCATTCACGGCTTTAAAACCATCCAAGTCCAGGTAAAGCAAGGCTGTACCGGTTTTTTTCACCATGGCCAGCTCCATCGCCTGCCGCAAGCGTAGCGATAATAACTTGCGGTTAGGCAAGCCCGTCAGGGTGTCGTGGTGTGCCACATGATTGAGCTCCTGATTCTGAGCAGAAATCTTATGATAAGCATCCTTTAAAGAGCCAATCAAATCTTCGTTTTCAAAGCTGATGCGTGTCGCGTGGCGCAACGACTGGTTAAAGCGGTAGGCAATGCCTATCATCAGTAGATAAAAAATCACGCTAAACACAGCCATGATCAAGCTGGACAAATTTTCACTAAACGAGAACACCAGCACGGTTGGCAGCATGGCAGGCAAACTAAAGGCAAAAAAAGCCGGAATACACGACGCCATGGTCACCACGCCGCCCATCACCATCGCCTGAATGGCGGTGATGACAATAATCACCGTCATTGGCGGCGCATCTTTCACCAAAAACCCCAAGGCGCCCCACGCTAGCCCAGAGAGCGCCAGCGTCAGGCAATAACGGTATGCCAGAGGGTAATTAAACCCATGTTTGGCCAGCCGTTTTTGGCAACGCTTGAGTAGCCACACGCGCAACATAATGACGCCATAAACCACGCTGCACCACAATAAAAACAAATCACCTTTTTCAGAGCCCCATTGCGAAAACGCAATCAGCAAACCGCCAAACGCACTCCCGATTAAAGGAATGCGCGCTCCCGATAACAGCTTGTGAAATAACGCTTCGTCAATCCGAGTCTGCAAACTCATTAACTGATGACCTCTTCTTTTTATTTTTACATACAGCTTTACATACACTGTTTTAACTCATGCTAATGCAAGCCTTCAAAAATAACCAGTTAAATCAAAGGGGTTTTCAATACATTACACCCGCATTGGGTCAAATAGCCACTTAAAGCAATTAAAACAAAAACGGCTTGCATCTCTGCAAGCCGTTTGAATGTTAGTCATATATTCACCATCGCCATACGCAGAAGGCGATGGTGAATATAACAGTGTTACACCTGTGCCAGTCGTTTTCTCATGCCAAACACAAACGCCAACCCTGCCAATAACATGCCCCAGGATGCAGGCTCCGGCACTGGCGTCGTCACGATGGAGTTCAAATACCAGGCGCTACTCCCTTGCGCATTGGTCAGGCCTTGCACATGCAGGGCATAATCATCAAACGTCACGTTACTGGTGAATGTCGCCGTCCAGGAGACTGACTCATTCGCAAGCAAGCGATCCTGCCCTTGGCCCAGCACAAACCTGAAGTCCCAACCACCACCAGGGCCGCCACCATTACTTGCACCCAGGTTGGTCACACCACCGCTAATATTACTAATCGTGATATTTCTGGCAGTCACATCCGGTGTCGCTTTAACTGCAATGGCGCCGATAAAAGCATTATTCGTAAACAAGGTATTCAAATCATAGGCAGACAAGGTAAATGTGTAGACATTACCAGAACCGCTCACTGACAGTGATGCAAAATCAGCGCCCGGCTCATACGTACCGGCCAACAATTCGCCATAGGTTTCTACTGCCGCATGTGATGACAGTGACATCAACATTGCCAGAGAAAAAATCAAAGAATTAAAAAAGCGCATAAACACCCCCTCTATCAAGTTATCGCAGTAATATTTTGCCAAACAACTATTACCAAAGCCTGATTTTAGCGGCCGCCATATAAAAACCAATAGTCCGTTAGGGCCTTTTGCAAGACTTAACAATTACTATAAAAACAATACATCTAGCCCGCCCAAACGGGATAAGAATGGGCCGCTTATGCCCTCGGCAGTTTGCGCGCAGCCCCGGCCAAAAACTGGTCCAACTGCGCCGCAAACGTATGCCGGTCTGAAGATTGCATGGCGCTGGGGCCTGGTGTCTCGACACCGCTGGCGCGCAACGATTCCATAAAGTCGCGCATAGATAAACGCTCTTTAATATTTTCTGCTGAATAAAATTCACCGCGCGGGTTTAGCGCATGGCCGCCTTTGTCTATCACTTGCGCGGCCAGCGGAATATCCGCCGTAATCACCAGGTCACCCACCGCCAGTGCGGCCACAATGGCGTTATCCGCCACATCAAAGCCTTTACCCACCTGCATCGCGCGCAAATACGGCGACGGCGGCACGCGCAGCAACTTATTCGCCACAAAAGTGGCGGGGATTTTAGCGCGTTCGGCGGCCCGAAACAGGATTTCCTTAATCACCACCGGGCACGCGTCAGCATCCACCCAAAGATGCACTAGCGCGCTTTCGGCGGTGTTTTATTGGCAGCATTTGCACCTGGTTTAGGCGTAAACAATGCGCCTTGCGGTTTGCTGCCACCCGGACGATGTTGTGCCTGCTGACCGTTACGTTGGCCAGGATTTGCATGCCCGGACTTGTGCGGATTGGGTTTGCCTTGGCCAGGCTTATTGGCACCTGCCTGTGCCTGAGGCTGGCCTTGCCCTTGACGTGGTTGTGACTGTTTCTGCCCCTGTTTTTGAGGCTGCGCTTGTTTTTGCGGTTGTCCTTGGCGCCCACGGCCTTGATTTTGCACGCGCGGTGGGCGGTCAGGCTCTTCACTGCTTTTCTCTGGTGCAACAAAGCCGTCTACCGGCACCCGCGGGATGTCGCGTTTGATGAGTTTTTCAATGTCTTTAAGCATGCCAAACTCTTCGCGGTCTACCAGTGAAATCGCGGCGCCACTGGCACCGGCACGGCCAGTACGGCCAATCCGGTGCACATAGTCTTCTGGCACATTAGGCAGCTCAAAGTTGACCACTTGTGGCAACTGGTCAATATCCAGCCCACGGGCGGCGATATCGGTCGCCACTAGGGCCGTGATGGTGCCTGCCTTAAACTGTGCCAAGGCTGCCGTACGCGCGTTCTGGCTCTTGTTACCATGAATCGCCATCGCCGGAATGCCGTCTTTGACCAGTTTTTCTGCCAGGCGGTTGGCACCGTGCTTGGTACGGGTAAAAATGAGCACTTGTTGCCACTGATGCTGCTTGATCAGATAACTGACCATTTCGCGTTTATGCGCCTGCGGCACCATATGCACACTCTGCTCGATCAAGGCATTGGACGCATTGCGGCGCGCCACTTCCACCAGGTCTGGGGCATTGAGCAAACTGTCAGCCAGTCGTTTGATCTCGTCAGAGAACGTGGCCGAGAACAGCAGGTTTTGCCGCTTTTTAGGCAGCATCGCCAGCACTTTTTTAATGTCATGAATAAAACCCATGTCCAGCATGCGGTCGGCTTCGTCCAGCACCAGGATTTCAATGCCGGACAAATCCAGCGCCTTTTGCTGCACCAGGTCGAGCAAGCGGCCAGGCGTTGCCACCAGAATATCCAGCGGTTTGCTCAAGCGGTTAATTTGCGGATTAATGCTGACACCGCCAAACACCACCATGCTTTTGAGTGGCAGGTATTTGCCATAGGTGGTGACTGACTCGCCAATTTGCGCCGCCAGCTCACGCGTGGGCGACAAAATCAGGCAACGTGGTCTGCCCTTGACGGCCTGCGCCAATGGCACTTCAGATAAGCGGTGCAAAATGGGCAGCGTAAAACCAGCGGTTTTGCCAGTGCCGGTTTGTGCACCGGCCAGCAAATCGCCACCACGCAACACATAGGGAATCGCCTGCGCCTGGATAGGCGTCGGTGAGGTGTAGCCAGCATCGGCAATCGCGCGCAACACAGGCGCGCACAAATTTAAATCGGCAAACGTGATGTTTGCAACAGTGTTTTCTTGTGACAAAGTGATTCAACTTATAGAAATTGCACGGCATCACCATGCAATGAATTAATTAGGCGCTGGTCTGTTGCCTGCGGCAACACCAATCTGGACTAACGAGGTAACAACTTGAGGTATTTCAGAACCGCTGCGTTGATTGGTAGTGCGCAGGGTGACGCTATTATACGCGCGATTCGCCCATTTCTAATCGATTGAATATCGTTGGATGTTCACGCCTGTTAACCACTACGACTCACCCTGCTGCCCTGGCCCGTGCCGCATGTATCTTTTTATAACTATCAATCAGGCGATGGTGCCTGTCTAGGCCCTCCAGCTGCATGCTGGTGGGTGTCAGGCCGTAAAAGCGCACACTGCCGTCGATGGCGCCCAACGCGGCATCCATTCTGTCATTACCGAACATCTTGCGGAAATTGGCTTCATAATCATTTATCTCCAGCACATTATCCAGCCATACCTCCAGCACCACATTCAAGGCCTGGTAGAACAAGCCACGCGCCAGTGAGTTGTCGTTGTATTGCAAAAAGGCGCCGACTAGGTCTTGCGCCTCTTCAAATTGCTGCAAGGCGAGATGAATCAGCAACTTCAACTCCATCACCGTGAGCTGGCCCCAATCGGTATTCTCGTCAAACTCAATACCAATCAAAGTCGCAATATCACCGTAGTCGTCCAGTTCGTTGTTCTCCAGGCGCTCCAGCAAGGCTTCCAGGCTAGCGTCGTCCAGGGTATGCAGGCTCAAAATATCTTCACGGAACAACAACGCCTTGTTGGTGTTATCCCACACCAGGTCTTCCACCGGGTAGATTTCTGAGTAACCAGGCACCAGGATACGGCAAGCCGTCGCACCGAGTTGGTCATACACCGCCACATAAGCCTCTTTGCCCATCTCTGCCAGCATGCCAAACAGGGTCGCCGCTTCGTCAGCATTGGCCTGTTCGCCTTCGCCGGAAAAATCCCATTCCACAAAGTCATCATCCGACTTCGCGCTGAAAAAGCGCCACGACACAATACCGCTGGAATCAATAAAATGTTCAACAAAATTATTCGGCTCAGTCACCGCTTCGCTGGCAAAGGTCGGCTGCGGCAAATCATTGAGACCTTCAAAGCTACGGCCTTGTAGCAACTCAGTCAGGCTACGCTCCAGCGCCACTTGCATGCTCGGGTGCGCACCAAATGACGCAAACACACCGCCAGTGCGTGGGTTCATCAAGGTCACGCACATCACCGGATATTGCCCACCCAGCGAGGCGTCTTTCACCAGCACTGGAAAGCCCTGCGCCTCCAGGCCTTGAATCCCCGCCACAATGCCAGGGTATTTTGCCAGCACGTCTGCCGGCACATCCGGCAAAGCGATTTCGCCTTCGATGATTTCGCGTTTGACTGCGCGCTCAAAAATCTCAGACAAACATTGCACCTGCGCCTCTACCAGCGTATTACCGGCACTCATGCCATTGCTGACAAACAGGTTCTCGACCAGATTGGTAGGGAAATACACCGTTTCACCATCTGATTGACGCACAAACGGCAACGCACAGATACCGCGTTCGGCATTGCCTGAGTTAGTGTCTATGAGATGTGAACCTCGCAGTTCACCATCCGGATTATAAATTTCCAGACAATAGTCATCGAGTATCTCTTTTGGCAGCGCATCTTTGCGGTCTGGCTTGAACCAGCGCTCATTCGGGTAGTGTACAAACGCGGCATTGGCGATCTCTTCGCCCCAGTAAGACCCGGCATAAAAGTGGTTGTTGCTCAGGCGCTCGATATACTCGCCCAAGGCTGACGCCAGCGCACTTTCCTTGGTCGATCCTTTGCCGTTCGTAAAGCACATAGGTGAATGCGCATCGCGGATATGCAGCGACCACACGTTAGGAATAATATTGCGCCAGGAGGCGATTTCAATCTTGATACCCAGACTCGCCAGCAGGCCAGACATATTGGCGATGGTTTGCTCCAGCGGTAAATCTTTGCCGGTGATATAAGTCTGTGATTCTGCGGCCGGATTCACAGTGAGCAAGGCCTGCGCATCGGCCTCCAGGTTCGCCACTTCTTCAATGACAAACTCGGGGCCAGCCTGCACCACTTTTTTCACCGTGCAGCGGTCTATCGAACGCAAAATACCAATGCGGTCTTTTTCAGAAAGATCGGCTGGCAATTCAATCTGGATTTTAAAAATCTGTTTGTAGCGGTCTTCGGGGTCAACGATATTGTTGTGCGACAGGCGGATATTATCGGTGGGGATATTGCGCGTGCTGCAATACAATTTGACGAAATACGCCGCACACAAGGCCGATGAAGCCAAAAAGTAATCGAACGGGCCAGGCGCCGAGCCATCGCCTTTATAGCGAATCGGTTGGTCGGCAATCACCGTGAAGTCATCAAACTTGGCCTCAAGACGTAGCTTATCGAGAAAGTTGACTTTGACTTCCATAATGAGACTCCAAATACTGCAAAAAAGATAAGGGCGCTATTATCCCCCACAATGCCAGTGCCGTGTGATGCCTATTTCGCCAGTGCTTGAAACGTCCACGCCACAAACCGGCTTTGTTTTTGCCCCTGTGTCATCTCTACCGTTTGCACTGTCACCGCCTGCACCTTGTTTAATTGACGATAGACCAACGGCAAATTAGCCGCCTTGGAGACCAGCGTAGTGAACCACACACACTGCTTGGCAAACAATTTACTTTCACGAATCATGGTGGTTAAAAACGCCGCTTCACCGCCCTCACAGAATAACTCATGTGACTGCCCGCCAAAATTCAATGCCTGCGGTGGCTTTTTACCCAAGCCGCGCCATTTGCGTTGCGTGCCCGCCTGTGCCTCTGCGGCTGAGGCATGAAAAGGCGGGTTGCAACACGTCACCGTAAATTGCTCACCCGGCAAAATCACGCCCTTAAAAATGGATTCCGGCTGAGTCTGCTGACGCAAACTAATCTGCTGCTGCAAGCCATTCGCCGTAATGATCTGCTGCGCATTGCGCAAAGCGTTGGCATCAATATCTGCGCCCACACACTGCCAGCCGTAGGCCTGCGCAGCGATTAAGGGATACACCAGGTTGGCGCCAGTGCCAATATCCAGCAAGCGCACTGGTTCAGAGATGCCACTTTCAGACAACAAATCCGCCAGATAATGCACATAATCCGCCCGGCCAGGGATAGGCGGGCACAGGTAATTCTTGGGAATATCCCAGGTTGCCACGCCGTAATACTGCTTGAGCAAGGCCTGGTTGAGGGCCTTGACTGCTTGCGGATGAGAAAAATCTATCGACGCATCGCCATAGGCATTGGGACGCACATAGGCGGATAACGCCGGGTGCGCTTGCACCAGCACAGCAAAGTCATAGCCAGCGCGATGCAGGTTACGCGGATGCAAAGTAGAAGAGGATTGATCAGGTTTCATGACACATGCGATAACAACAATGCCGACTAGGGTAGCAGATCAGCCATGGTTTTATCAGACATTGCCACGCTCACTGTCGGTATTCGGCTGCTCCAGCTCGAGCAAGGTCTTGAGATCCTGACGGCCCTGCTCCATGACGCTAGATAAGGCCTTGCGGTCATGCCGGATTTTGCGGGTGGCTTCCAGTTGCTCAATATCATGCTTTTCAAACTGCTTGATGATTTTGGCGGCAGCACTGGCGGTTTCACCAATCGCCATTAACGCTTGCCGGGCGGCTTCTAACGAAGAGTAAAACGTCTCGCGCACTGGCTGCAAATCCAGGTCACGCAGGTCAAATGCATCGGTCCGGCTTCTGGCCCGCACCACGATCTTCACGCTGGGCCAACGCTCTTTCACCAGCTTCGCCATCTCCAGCGTCGCCGTTGCATCGTTCACCGCAATCACAAATAAACGCGCCTCGCTAATGCCTGCTTCTTCCAACACATCCAGCCGCGATGCATCACCATAATAGCAACGCCAGCCAAATTGGCGCGTTAAATCTACCTGGTTAGGGTCATTATCAATCAGTGTCGGCGTCATGCCTCTGGCGATTAGCACACGGGCCACAATCTGCCCAAAGCGGCCAAACCCGGCAATGATGACCGTGTTATTTTCGCTAATCGCGTCTTTAGGCGGCTCACCGCACTGCAAGGCCAAAAAGCGGTCATACAGCAACAACAACACCGGCGTGATCAGCATAGAGACGGCGACTATCGCATTGAGAATATTGTAGGTGTCGCGTGAAATCGAGTCTTGCGTTAACGCTACGCCAAAAATCACAAATGCAAACTCACCGATTTGCGAAATGGCAACGCCGAATAATAATTTGTCCCGCAATGGGTAATGAAACAGGCTGCCCAAGCCAACCAGCAGTAAACACTTCATGGCCACAATCAGCGCTGCAAAGCCAAAAATCAGCCCAGGCTGGCTGGTCACCAAGTCTAAATCTACCGTCATGCCGACTGAGATAAAAAACAGGCCGAGCAGCAAACCCTTTACCGGCTCAATATCCAGGCGCAACTCGTAACGGTATTCCGAATCTGCCAGCAACACCCCGGCCAAAAAGGTACCCAGCGCCATCGACAAACCCACAGAGGCCATGGCCAGCGAGACTCCGATTACCAGTAATAATGAAAAAGCGACAAACACCTCGCGGATACCGGTTTGCGCGACGATGCGCATGATAGGCCGCAAAATGGTTTTACTTGCCAGGATAATCGCCAGAATCACCGCGATCGACTGCGTCACCGCCCATAGATCAAACCCAGATGCACTTTTATTTGGCGCAATAAACGCCAGCAGCATAAACAGCGGAATCACCGATAAATCCTGAAATAGCAAGGTGGCAAAAGCCGCCTGCCCGCCTGGCGTGCGCAACTGCTTTTTCTCAATCAAAGCCGTCAGCCCGATCGCCGTCGACGACATGGCCACGCCCATGCCGATAATCAGCGCCTCGGGCCACGAAAAATGCAATAAATGCGCCACCACCGCCACCAGCGCAATCGTCAACGTCACCTGCAAGCCACCCAAGCCAAACAGCAGCTTGCGCAACTCCCACACCTTTTGCGACTCCAGCTCCAAGCCGATCAGGAACAACATCAGCACCACGCCAAACTCGGCAAAGTGCAACATATGCTCCGGGTCAGCAATCAGCTTTAAGGCATAAGGGCCAATCAACACACCGGCGATCAAATAGCCCAGCACCGAGCCCAGGCCCAGCCGCTTAAACAGTGGCACTAACAGAATTGCGGATGAGAGGTAAATCGCGGCTTGAAATAAAAAACTAGAGGAATCCATGGTGTGCCTTTGTAGTGGCTGACGCTTTATTGATTGTCGCTAAAAATGCCCCGTAAACTTATCGTGACATCGTCAATCGCACAAGCTTAAAGTAGTGATCAGCTTATTAAATACTTATAGCAGATACACAGCATGAAGTCGGGCTTTTTAGTAAAAAATACATCCATGACAAGCAATAAAAAAGTCACGCTAATAAATCAGCGTGACTTTTGACTGACTGAGCAAAGCGCTTAAGCGGCGTTTTTGCGACGTGCAACCAAGCCCATCAAGCCAAAACCAGCCAGCATCAATGCATAAGTGTCAGCTTCTGGTACCGCAGCAACGTTTGAGGTCAAGAACTCAACGCGCAAGCCAGTGGGATTGCCGAAACTCTGCGCTTGGTTAGTCAGCACAAATGACAACGTGTTTACACCTGCGACAAAGCCACCTGCAGTCGCTGAAAATGAGCTCCATGACGTGAAGCCATTAGACGTGCCGATCAGATTACCGTTGAGGTAAGCCAAAGCGGCATTATCAGCAGCAAACTGGCCATTAAAGCTAGCAGTGGCTGCGTCATAACCTGTCAGATCAAATGTAGTCGTCCAGGTGTAGATACCATCAACGGTAAGATCCAGTGACTCACCTTGCGTTGCAGTCGGTGTTAACCATGAAGAAGTTGCCGTGTTAGCCAGCCAGTCGCCCGCCAGTGGAAACGACCCATTTGCGGTCACATAACCATTTGCACCCACAGTAGTGGTCGTGCTTGATAATGCGTAGTTAGTGTCTAATGCGCCTGCTGCAAAGCCAGCGCCAGTATTGTTTAAGCCAACAATATCAACAGCGTATGCGTTTAAAGAAGCCAACCCCATTGCTAAAACTAAAGCTAGTTTTTTCATCGTTATCCCCTAATTAATATTTAACATCTACAACGTCTTATAAATCATAAATACTACATACGATAATCATTCTAGTATAAAAGTATTATCGTGTCGTTAGTCTGTTTGGGTCAATCGCTTAAGATGAAAACGGTGTGCCATTCACCCGCATCATAGTCATTGCAAAAAAGGCCGATGTTGAGAAACACCGGCCTGTGAGTATGACATCACGATTTAGTAGGTAGTTATTGACGTTGACGAGACTGACGTCTTGCCGCACCGGCCATCAAACCCAAACCAACCAATACCAGCGCATAGCTTTCAGGTTCTGGCACTGTCGCTACGCCAGTCAAACCATTGAAGGTACCATCCAGCGTCGTGAGATAAGTCGCTGTGCCCGTCGCCAGATTAATCGAGAACAACTGTGAATCCAGGGTGCCATCATCCAGGTTAAACAAGGCATAGGCATTGCCGTTGCCTAACACATCAAAGCCACCGGCAGACAGCGCATTCACGCCCAGCGAGCCAACCAACTGGATGCCACCTGCGCCAACAGGGTTGTTAAACCCGGATGCCAAGAAATGCAGCGAATCGCTGTTGGTGTTGACGTAATACAAACCGGTGCTGGTTGGCGCCGTGCCTGGAATCGAATTAATGTAGGAAACGGCAGTATAGCCACTGCCAATATTGGCGCCAGCCGCATTGCCCACCACGCCTGTATTCGCATTTATCGCATAGTTATTGCCTGTGCCCGTAATCACACGCAGCGATGAAGCGCCGGCAAAATCAGCCACGGGGTTAAAATCAATCCCAATAGACTGCCCCGCCACAGAAGCCCCGCTAAGCGTGCTCTTGAACGTGGCTGCACCGGTCGTGGTGTCCAGGGTATACAGCCTATTCTGGCTGGTTAGACCATAGACCAAACCATCCGTTGGCCTGAGATCAACACCAAGTAAGCGCTCGCCAGCAGACAAGCCTGAAATATTGATATAAGAAACCGCGCCCAGATTCAACGAGTCGATCACAGCAATCTTACTACTGTTAAACCCGTACAATGTATCTGCATTGACGTGGGCAGCCCCCGCTAGCAAACTGGCACCTAATACGGTGCTATAAAAAAAACCAATCTTCATGTTAAACCTCTCTTCAAAATGACTATTTAGTTATTAAAATCACATCAAACAAATTGTGATTTAGACGCGCGTTAACCGTCCGCGATGCTCTGCCTCACAATCAACGTTCCCTGTCGTCCACCACAAACAATCCGTTTTATTACCAGCCTTCAACGGTTTATCTCTACATTGCATTGACCAAAAAAATACTTAGATCAACATTAATTACCGCCTTAACTAATGGCCTTAATGACGCATACATTGGCACTAATTTTGCGGCTGCTACTGAGAGCAATAAACTTCTCTCATTACATATACGTAACGGATTTGAAATTGGATGCACTAAACATACGGTTGCTTATGCGCTGGGCAAAAAACCTGAAATTGCCCGATGATGGGAGCTGCTACTTTTTGAAGAATTGCCGGAAAATCAGAGCCAAAAAATGGCTAAGACATACGGAGTAGAGATTATTGATAAATAGAGGCAGGATGAAAATGCATGAGCGGCGCAACAACCGCCTCAAGCTGCGTTTGCTGGGTCATCTCAAAAAAATGGAATATACGCTCCGCGAGCCATGGCGTGGTCTGATCGCCATCGCCATAAAACCCTGCATGTCCGCCCTCGGCCTGATAATCAAGGTGGACAGTACCAGACACCTCTAACGCAGAAGGGAGGGCTTCAAAAGGCACAAACGGATCATTTTTAGCATTTAAAATTAAGGTCTCTGTTTGAATCGCCGACAACCATGGTTTTGAGGCATTGATGTCATAGTATTCGTTAGCATTTTTTGCGCCGAACAACACCGAGGTCACGGCATCATCCATCTCTTGTACCGTGCTGACGTCCTGAATACGTTTTGCATCCAAATAATCGGGAAACCGCGCGGCCATTTGCAACGCTTTGGGCTTCATCGAGGCAACAAAGTGCTTGCTGTATAACAAGTAATTGAGGCCTTGATCGAGGCTGTGCGCCGTTTCTTTCAAGGCGATAGGGGCTGAAATGGCCGCCGCCGCTTTGACCAGGCGCCGCGCATCCTCCGGATATTGCCCTAGCCATTTCAATAGCGCATTGCCGCCCAGTGACACGCCTGCGGCGTATATCGGATGATCCGGCAGCTTTTGATGGATGATTGAAATAAACGTATTGATCTCTGCAGCATCGCCAGCATAGTAGACACGCGGCAGCCGATTCGGCTCGCCAGAACATCCCCGAAAATGCACCACCACGCCTAGCCAGCCCCATTGCTTGGCAGCAGACATCATCACTCGCGCATAATGGCTTTGAGAACTGCCCTCCAGGCCATGAAACAGCACCAGCACCGGTTTATGTTGCGCGTTATCCAACAGCGCAGGCGACTCGGTCCAGTCGACATCGACAAAGTCGCCATCGGTCAGCTCCCAGCGCTCACGCACATACGCCTGCTTGGCCACTTGCGGAAACAGTGACGGAATAATGGTTTGCATGTGCCCGCCCACTTGCCACATCGGCGCTTTAAAATCGGGCGTGGCAAAGCATGCCGATGCAGACAACAAAGTTGAGGCGGTCACAATTAACATAAAATAAATGACGTTCATTGTAGTCAGCGAAGGATGGATCAATAGGTCTTGATCAACAGCGTACAACCGCCATCTGTGCGGATTTCTTTATGAAACGTGCCCACACCCGCAAAGTGATAATCGCCATTTTTACAATGAATCCCATCCAGCCACACCTCACCGTCAATCACAAAGGTTTCTTCATTTTTTTGATGGTCGTGATACGGAATAGTCGTGTTTTGCGCCAGCTTGAGTAGAAACGATTTCGCCTGGGGATCACTTTTCAAGATTTTGATCTGAATGCCCTGATTAATCGACTTCCACTGCCCCTGCTCTGCAAATACAAAAAACTGTGCGTCACGACTTTGTGCGACGCGTTGCATCAATCTGGTCTTGATTTGACCTTTAGTAGCGTCTGTCGGCGCCAGATCTGGTGTCGCCTCAAACAGCTCGATAAATAAATCAAAATCCAAAGACTCTGGTTTGTGGGTTGTCATCTCTTTATTCAAAACTGTTCACCTTTGAGTTTCTCTCTTAATGATTTTTGTGCTCGATTAATCGTCGACTTCACTGAGCCTAGCGGCATATTCATCACTTGAGATATTTCTTGATGCGATAATCCATAATAAAAAACATGGTGCAAAAGTTGACGCTGCAAAGGCTTAATTTCTGCTAATGCTTTCACCACCGCGAGTGCGGCTTGCTTGCCCTGCAATCGATCGTCTGCAGACAAATCGGCAGACTCTATCGCCCAATCATGATTCACCACCATCTCAGGGATCGCATGACACTTTCTCAGCGCATCAATCGCCCGCGAGCGGCAAATAATCAGTATCCAGTTATACAAAGGACACTTATTAAAATCGTAGCGATAAATTTCTTGCCATATCTGGTAATAAGTATCTTCCACCACCTCTTCGGCAGTACTTGAGTCTTTGGTAATCTTTAAAGCCAAACTATAGACTTTGCTAAAAGTAGCTTCATACAACGTATTAAAAGCACCCTCATCCCTATCTATGATTCGAGCGATCAAATCCTCGATGTCATCCATCACAACTCATTCCAAATTTTCTTTTACCATTGAGATTGTCATTTGCATTGCGCCTAACGCTACATACGGAAAATTTCATCAACTAGATGCAGATTTCACAAAATATAAACACGATTACATACGCGAAACAGATCATTGTCTACTTAATTTAGTAGCGATGATGGCATTAGACTTATGTTTTACAAGCAGCTAGACTAAGTGAAAGGACACAGTTAAACAACATCATTTAAACAACAAGGGATAGTCAGCATGCGTGCAATTGGAAATGTGCTCTGGTTTATATTTGGCGGCTTTTTAATGGGCCTGGCCTGGTGGTTTTTCGGCATATTGGCCTTTATCACCATCATCGGCATCCCATGGGCAAAAGCCTGTTTTGTCATTGGTCAATTCACCTTTTTACCATTTGGTCGCGAAGCAATCAGCCGCAAAGCGTTAACGCAAAAAGACGATATTGGCACCGGTTTTCTCGGGCTCATCGGAAACATCATTTGGTTCATCTTTGCCGGCGCATGGTTAGCCATCGGCCATATTGTTTCCGCACTCGCCTGCTTCGTCACCATTATCGGCATCCCGTTTGGCATTCAACATCTCAAACTCGCAGGCCTCGCGCTTGCCCCAATTGGCAAAACGATCGTGAATAAATAAATGGCCTAGCCGCGCAAGACGCGAATATAAAAGTTGCATTAGCGGCGCAATTGGATAGTGCTGAAAAACTGAGGTCTGACATGCTGACTTGCCAGTCGGCATTAAAAAGAAAAACGGCTCACATTTCTGTGAGCCGTTTTTTTTGTTTTCGTGCTTTTTAATCCAAATGTCGTTTGCACTTGAGTATTAGAGTGTGATGCTTAGATACACAGTTCTTTACGATGCTCTCTCATCCACTTCTCTACGTGATTGAGCAAATAAGCTGCCTGCTTAAGACATTCCGCCACCGCTTCATCGCTGACAGGATCCCCCTCGTAATCACTTACGTTTCTTTGCTTACGCAAGGCATCCAAAATAATCACTATCGATTTATCTACGCCTAGCGTCGTTGTCAGTGATTGAATCGCCGTTTGATGATGCCCAGGCTGACTGGTAGAGGTGCGATAACCACTCAACCACAATCCCAGCATGGCGCTTTGCATAATCGCTTTGTAAGCAGCATCAAAACGAGTTTCACCACTCACAGCTTCAACCTGTGAGTCTTCAATATTGCGCTTGATTGCATCCAACAAACGAAGCAACGCATCGTTAGTCGGATGATGTAATTGAAGCTGCTTGATTTTCAGTAAGTTGTCTAAGCTCATATTCAGCGCCGATTATAAATAACTTCGGCTTAGTTAAAATGGCATGTATAAACGAGTCATTTTTTTCAACACGACTTTTAAAACTAGCCATCGAGTAAACCACCGGGTTAATTTCACGCTTTAAGGTGGCTTGGCTATCGTGCAGCAAAGTGACCACATCGCCAAAACCAATATCGCCAATCACCATCACATCAATATCACTATTCGCCTGCTGCTCACCACGCGCGACAGAACCAAACACAATTGCAAACTGAATCTGATTTTTGACACTGGATAAAGCCCCCGCAATCACATCAACCAAACCAGAAGTTTTGCGAAAAATACTCGCAAGCTCTTCAAAAATTGGGCACTGTACATTTGCGCTGTAGTGCTGCTGATTACCCACCTTTTTACCCTGCAGAATCCCAGCATCTGATAACTTGCTCAGCTCTTTATGCAAGGTTCCCGCACTCGTATTAGTGAGCCTGGCCAGCTCACGCACGTGATAACTTTGCTCGGGATGCAATAAAAGCAATCCCAAAATACGCTTTCTATACTCACTAAACAATACATCAGACAACATAAATGTTTTCTTTTAAGCTACGAATGTAGCAAACAATGCTACATTTAAGACAAAAAATCAAGTGTTCTCTGTATGTATGAAGATGGTCTAACGAATTGAATGTTGTATATAAACGTTTGATGAAAAGACTGAGTCCAAAACAACAGGCAACCTTGCGTAAATCACAACAGCAATGGCTTAAATATAGAGATACTGAAGGTAATGCAATATTAGAAATAGTTTCATCCCAGCAAGGTACCATTCATCAACTTTCGGGTACAAACTTAGGGATGCAATTGGTTCGAGCAAGAGCTCGGAAATTAATCTTTTATAGTAACCCCCTGGACAAATTCCTACCCCCATACCAAGCCAATATAACGGCCAACGATCTCAGTCGGGATCACCGTGGTATCAGCCAGCCCCTGATTGTCTGGCTATGGCTCAAGGCGCGCGGCCATGGGTAGGTGTTGGGGTCATTAGGTGAGATTGAACTCTTTTTATTCTCTCGTTATTTTGTAGACAGGCCGATTAGTTTGAGTGTCATATACGCTAATGACGAAAGGATTGGGATTATCTTTAAGATCCGCTAACGTAGCGCCTAAGCACTCAGGAAAAACTTTAAGGGACCAATCCGCATCAAAAGCAAAAGCATAATAGCGTTCTAAAAGCCAACCGTTAGCCTGATTGATTTTGGGCATAGGTTCGACAGGATGAGTTGCTCGGTATTCTTTTATTTTTTGATCACAGTTAAATTTTTCACGCACTGAGACTTGCGGAGCATAAGGAAGCCATGACTTACCCTTTTCGACTCCAGTATGACCAACCAAAATCATGTAAAAAGTGAACATCGAAGTGAATCCAATCAAACAAAAAATGCGCACTTTCTTGTAATTATCCGCAAACCACTGCCATTGCTGCCTGCTTAACATTTTTGGTTACTCCAAAGAAATCGATTTAATTGAATACGTGTAGGCAACACACCAATCACCTCAGTAAATATGCCTTGGTTAGAAAAGCCTGGTCAATATAAATTATTTTGGTATCTCAATAATCAACGGCTCTCCCTCACGCAAATAGATGGTTAAGATCAATTTGTCATTTATTCTCGCCATCTCCGGCTGTCGATCTCCATACCAGAAAATCCAATTAGTCACGGTTTCCATACTTGGCACGAAAGGATGGGGCTTTCGTAGGTCATATAAAAACTGCCAAGATTCTTTTCCAATTTCATTCGGGATGTCCAAATACATAAAATCGCAATATGTTTTGCCCTTGTACTCAAAAAAGAAAGTCCTTAGAAATTGATAAGCTTGCGGAAATTTCTCTTTAAATTCGGCTAGCTTATCAGTAGAAAATTCTGCTACCGTATCTGAAAAATGTGCTTTATAGAGCACTGTACCATCTCGTTTCCAAACCACTAATTGGTACGGGTTGTAAGCCTTGATGTGAGACATACCAACGAATATATCATCGTAATATGACCACAACTTTGTGTAAGCGGGAGATGGATAATGAAACAGAACCTTCTCTGTATAGCGGTCAATGTATTCAACATACGAAAAAGAATTTTGGGTAGAGAAAATCTTCTCGTGATTCTGAAAGTCAAAGAACAGCTTACGATTTTCTGGATTATTCCAACGATGTACATGCCTTAGCGAACCATTTAGACCGTCAATAGCAATTTCATGCCTTCCACCATATGCAGCAGCATCAGCAAAACACAAATTTGAGAAAAGAACTAAAATCAGAAAAAAAAACTTAGGCATAGAACCCATTCAATATGTAGATAATTCTGATACCAGTTTACCTCACCCAAAACAAAAAAAGGCCCAAGGCGTTAACCTTGAGTTTCTCACGTTTGGGTAAGTCTGACTCCCACGCCAAGCCAACATAACGGCTAACGATCTCAGTCGGGATTACCGTCGTATCAGCAAGCCCCCGATTGTCTGCCTATGGCTCAAGACGTGCTGCTATGGGCCGGAGTTTGGGGCTGCGAGTCGGCAAACTTGCGGTGTGGCTTGGGTACCAACTGGCTAGATATCCTGAAAAGCTGGAATTCTGCAAACCTGAAACTCAACTACAATTTTTTGAAATTAGCGAAATGCTGAAAAACTGAAACTCAGTTCAGTATCGAGAAAAGAAAAACGGCTCACATTTCTGCGAGCCGTCTTTTATATTTTGGTAGGGTGTACGGGGATCGAACCCATGACAAACGGATTAAAAGTCCGCTGCTCTACCAGCTGAGCTAACACCCCTCTGTTTCTTGTCTGCCGCTTGTTTTGCGTCAAATTTGAAAGAACGCGATTATGGGGGATGAATTAACTTTGGTCAATGCTGTTTTGGCTTTTTTTGTATAAAAAGTTTATTTTTTTATTCATCCCCGTTTATTGCTTTACATGCCGGGGAATTTACCGCCCATCATGCCGCCCATGCCTCGCATCATTTTAGCCATGCCGCCTTTGCTAAACATCTTCATCATTTTTTGTGTTTCTTCAAACTGATTGAGCAAGCGGTTCACATCTTGCACTTGCACGCCGCTACCGGCGGCAATGCGTTTTTTGCGCGTGGCTTTAATCAGCTCGGGTTTACGGCGCTCTTCGGGCGTCATGCTATTAATAATGCCTTCTAAGCGGCGCAGTGATTTATCTACGTCGTCTGTGTTGATTTTTTGCGCCATGCCGGAAATCTGGCTAGGCATTTTGTCCATCAGTGAAGCCATGCCGCCCATTTTTTGCATTTGCATCATTTGCGACTTAAAGTCTTCGAGGTCGAACTTGGCGCCGGATTTAATTTTGTCGGCGACCTTTTGCGCTTCGGCCATGTCGACCTTTTTATGCGCTTCTTCGATCAGGCTTAATACATCACCCATGCCCAAAATACGGCCAGCCATGCGGTCGGGGTGGAAAGGCTCCAGGCCATCGACCTTTTCGCTCACACCAATAAACTTGATCGGCTTGCCAGTGACATGGCGCACAGAGAGTGCGGCACCGCCACGGGCATCACCGTCGAGCTTGGTGACGATCACGCCGGTCAGCGGTAAGGTCTCACCAAACGCTTTGGCTGTGTTTACTGCATCCTGGCCTTGCATGGCGTCGACCACAAACAAGGTTTCGGTCGGCTTGAGGTAAGTGTGCAGGTCTTTGATCTCAGCCATCATGGCTTCATCAATGGCTAAACGACCGGCGGTATCGAAAATCACCACGTCGTAATAGCTCTTTCTGGCTTGCTCCATCACCTGGGCGGCGATGTCTAGCGGCTTTTGCTGCGGATTGCTGTCAAAGCAATCAATCTCTAATTGCTTGGCCAGGGTTTGCAGTTGGGTAATCGCCGCCGGGCGGTAAACGTCGGCACTGGCGAGCAATACTTTTTTCTTTTGTTCTTTGAGCAGTTTGGCTAATTTGCCTGAGGTGGTGGTTTTACCCGCCCCTTGCAAACCTGCCATTAAAATCACCACCGGCGGCACGGCTGCCAGGTTGAGGCCTTCGTTGGCTTTACCCATGAGCGCGGTGAGTTCTTCATTCACCACTTCAATCACGGCTTGGCCAGGCGTTAAGCTTTGCAGCACGTCACGGCCATTGGCGCGCTCTTTGACACGGCTAATAAAATCTTTGACCACCGGCAGGGCGACATCAGCCTCCAGCAAAGCCATACGCACTTCACGCATGGCATCGGCAATATTGTCTTCGGTTAAACGCGCTTGGCCGCGCAGGTTTTTAATCACGCCCTGTAAGCGACCGGTCAGGTTTTCCAGCATGGAATGCCTTTCTTTCACAATTCATGAATATGCAATGCCTGCAATTTTACCTCATGCCAGCGCCAGCCTAAAATAAACTATTGGCAAACATCGCCATGTGCAGTGTTGCCATGCTGGTCGAATGCGACGAGTTTTGCCATAATGCCAGGCATGACTCAACACCTGCTTCCTTACCTGATTGTGGCTTTTGTTTATATGGCAGTGGCGCTCGACTACTGGCGCATTGCCAAACAAGGCACCCCGGTCAATGAACATGCGTTTCCGTTTCAACTACACAGCGCCATGGTGGCCTTGGGTTTAGTGATGCATGGCGGGCTGTTATACCGTGATATTTTTGCCATTGGCTCGCTCAATCTGGGTGTGTATTACGCGCTCTCGGCCATTTTATGGCTGACGGTGCTGATTTACTGGCTGGCAGACTTAAAACACTCATTACGCAGCCTGCAAGCCTTTGTGTTGCCTCCTGCGGCCTTATTCGTGCTCATGCCCGGCTTTGCCGTTAAAGACTATTATGTAGATACGCATGGCTTCACGCTGTTTAACCTGCATATTTTAATCGCCATGGTGGCTTACAGCCTGTTTACTTTTGCCGCCTTACACGCCTGCCTGATGCGCATGGCCGAGCGCGCGTTACACCAAAAGAACAGCTGGTTAGCCTTGCCTGATTTTCCGCCACTGATGGTGCTGGATGCGTTGCTATTTAAAGTATTGCGTATCGGCTTTGTGCTGCTGACCATCACACTGATTAGCGGCATGCTGTTTAGCGAAGAGATTTTTGGCAAGCCATTGCAGTTTAACCATAAAACCGTGTTCTCGATTGCCTCATGGTTGATCTATGCCTGGCTGCTGTTTGGCCGCTTTAAATATGGCTGGCGCGGCAAGATCGCTACGCGCTGGACTTTACTGGGCTTTGCCTTGTTGCTGCTGGCCTATATTGGTAGCCGCTTTGTGCTTCATGTGGTGCTGGGGCGCTAACTGCTCGCACTGAACTGCCCTGCTTTTGCCTTGCTTTCCGGCACAATCATTGGTGACACTTAGCCGTATATTCATGCGCTATGTTTATGTGATTGATAGGTGCGGCGCTTTACCCTGCTGACACCTTTGTTTGGATGTTCAGCATGCAACCTTCTTTATTATGTGTTTGGCCTTTGTTTTGCCTGGCGTTCACCGCCCAGGCAGAAGACACACTCGCCCCTGCCAGCAAAAATCCTGAGAGCAATCAGTTGGTGCAGTTCAGCGCTTACCTTGAAAGCTACCTGATACACGACTTTAACGACCCGGCCAACCACCGGCGGCCGGACTTTGTGTATAGCCACAATGTGACAGACAACCCCAGCATTAATCTCGGTTTAATAAAAGCGGCACTTTCGACCGAACGCGTGCGCGGCAACCTGGCGCTAGGTGCGGGCACCTATATGCGCGCCAATTACGCCGCCGAGCCGCATGGCTTGCGCAATATTTATGAAGCCAACCTCGGCCTTAAACTTTCTGGCGAACATGATTTGTGGCTGGATATTGGCGTGATGCCTTCACATATCGGCTTTGAGAGCGCCGTGGGCATCGATAACTGGACACTGACGCGCAGCCTGATGGCGGATAACTCGCCCTATTTTGAAACCGGCGCCAAACTGAGCTACACCACCCCTGACGGCAAGTGGCTCATGAGCGGCCTGCTGCTCACCGGCTGGCAACGTATTCACCGCCCTGACGGCAATACCACGCCCGCCATCGGCCACCAGCTCACTTACAAGCCTAGCGACAAGCTCACCATTAATAGCAGCTCGTTTATTGGCAATGACAAATCAGACGCACAGCGGCAGATGCGCTATTTTCATGATTTTTATGTGCAGTGGCAGCTCAATGAACAATGGGGACTGATCACGGCGTTTGATATTGGTGCCGAGCAAGCGGCTTCTGGCAATGGCTACAACGTGTGGTACAGCCCAAACGTAGTGCTGCGTTACACCTATTCAGACCGGCTGCAATTTGCAGCGCGACTGGAGCACTACAGGGACAAACACGGCGTGATCATTAGCACAGGCACTAACAATGGCTTTGCCACCACCGGCTACTCAGTGAATATGGATTACCGGCTCAACCCGCGCATGGTGTGGCGCAACGAGCTGCGCCAGTTCAATAGCCGCGATGCCCTCTTTGACAAAGACGGCACACGGCAAGTGGACAGCAACTTAATGGCGGTGACGGCGCTCACGATTAGTTTTTAAACCGCTGAGCGCTTAACGCAGGCTGATTAATGGCCAGCCGTGCGCACTGGCATAGGCGGTCAAGGTCGGGTCAGCATCCACCGCCACCGGATTAGTGACCAGCTTCATTAAAGGCAAGTCGTTGTGTGAGTCGCTATAGAAATAACTGGTGTCAAAATCGGCCAGGGTTTGGCCGCGCGTCGCCAGCCAGTCATTGAGGCGCGTCACCTTGCCTTGTTGAAAGCTAGGCGTACCACTGACACCGCCGGTAAATTGGCCATCGACCATTTCCGGGTCGGTGCCGATCAGATGCTCAATGCCATACGCGGTGGCAATCGGCTTGGTGACAAAGCTGTTGGTCGCCGTAATCACCATGCACAAATCGCCATTGGCTTTGTGCTGATTGACCAGGTCTTGCGCTTTTTGCGTCATCATCGGGCGGATCACGTTGTTCATGTATTTGGTATGCAATTCATCCAAAAACGCCTTCGGATGCTGCGACAACGGCTGCAACTGAAACTTGAGAAAAGCATAAATATCCAGGCAACCGTTTTTATAATCCTCATAAAACTGCTCGTTGCGCGCTTTGTGTTGCTCGGCATCGAGCAAACCTTCGCTAATCAAAAATACGCTCCAGTTATAGTCACTATCCCCGGCCAGCAGGGTGTTGTCTAAATCAAATAACGCCAGGGTTTGTTTCATACAATTTTAAGTTTCTTTAATGATTAATTAAACGATTTGTTCGTCCGGCACCGCTTCTTTGGTCGCGGTCAGCACCAGAAACACGCCAACCAGAATCACCGCCAGTGCCATATACTCCATCAGGTGAATCTGTTCATCGGCAAAGCAAACACCGACCACAAAAGCGACAATAGGATTGACAAAAGTATTGCTACTGGCGACCAGTGGTCGCACATGGTGCAGCAGCCAATGATAGGCAGAAAAGGTAATGATAGACCCCAGCACAATCAGAAAAGCAATCGCGCCCCATGACCGCGCGGTCACCTGCATCGGCCATTGCTCACCAAAGGCGGCACTAAACACCAAAGCAATCAGGCCACCGCACAACATCTGGCTGGCGGCACCCATCAGGCCTTGCGGCATGGGTAAATGTTTGCTCCATACCGAGCCCAATGACCAAGAGGCTGCGGCGAACATGAGTAAGCCAGCACTCAGCCAGTCGCCTTGCAAGCTGCCGCGTGTGTTTAATAACAAAATACCGACCAGGCCAATGGCGATACCCAACCATTCACGGCGGCTGATTTTATGCCCCCACGCGCTAGAGAAAATCGCCATCCAGATCGGTGCGGTGGCAATCGCCAGCGCGGCGACACTGGATGACACGTGCAACTGCACATGCGACACCGTGCCATTGCCCAGTACGGGCAGCAACAGACCGACCCAGGCCGCACCACGCCACTGACTGAGCGTAGGCGCCGCGTGCCCCATGGCACGTAGCGTGACATACAGCACGCTGCCAGCGATGGTAAACCGAATACCAACCATGGCAAACGGCGGAAAGCTCTCAATGGCATATTTAATCGCCAGATAAGTAGAGCCCCAGATAAAGTAGGTACAGCTCAGCGCAACAATCACCAGCAACCAATGATTTCTTTGCGTCATGGTGACTTAGCCCTGCCTTTCATGCGTATGCGGTTAACTACAAAAGAAAACGCTTGCCACCCAACGGCAGCAAGCGTTGATTCAGAACCTGCTTATACCTGTGGGTTCAATTTTTCTGCTTTGGCGTAGAGTTTGTTCAAGCCGTTTAAATAGGCTTTGGCCGACGCCACCACAATATCCGTATCCGCGCCCTGGCCATTCACAATACGACCACCTTTGGACAAACGCACCGTGACTTCACCTTGCGCGTCAGTGCCGCTGGTAATGTTATTCACCGAGTACAACTGCAGTTCAGCGTCACTGTTCACCACGTTTTCAATCGCTTTAAACGTCGCATCAACCGGACCACCGCCATCTGCTTCAGTGCGCTGCTCGGCACCATCCACACTCAAGGTCAAAATGGCATGCGGAATTTCACCGGTTTGCGAAGCCACTTGCAGGTAAGTCAGCTTGAACATTTCGCGACTCTCTTGCACCACCTCATCACTGACCAGCGCATGCAAATCTTCGTCAAAAATCTCAGATTTTTTATCGGCCAGCTCTTTAAAGCGCGCAAATGCCGCGTTTAAGGCATCTTCGCTGTCCAGTTCTATGCCCAGCTCTTTTAACCGGGTGCGGAAAGCGTTACGGCCAGACAATTTGCCCAACGTCAGTTTATTAGCGCCCCAACCCACGTCTTCGGCACGCATAATTTCATAGGTTTCGCGGTGTTTAAGCACGCCATCCTGGTGAATGCCAGACTCATGCGCAAACGCGTTGGCACCGACAATGGCCTTATTCGGCTGCACCGGGTAACCGGTAATGGTAGACACCAGCTTGGAGGCGGGTACGATTTGTGTGGTGTCGATACGTGTGCTCAGATTAAAAATATCGCTACGCGTTTTAATCGCCATCACGATTTCTTCCAGGCTGGCGTTGCCGGCGCGCTCGCCCAGACCATTAATCGTGCACTCGACCTGGCGTGCGCCATTCATCACCGCAGACAGCGAGTTGGCCACCGCCATGCCCAGGTCATTGTGGCAATGCGTAGACCAGACGACTTTATCTGCGCCTTTAACGCACTTGATCAACTCAGCCATGCGCTCACCCCACACGGCAGGGATGCTGTAGCCAACCGTATCTGGCACGTTGATGGTTTTAGCACCGGCCTCAATCACTGCTTCGAACACGCGCACCAAAAAATCCATCTCAGAGCGCACCGCATCTTCGGCCGAAAACTCGACATCTTCAGTATATTCACGCGCCCATGTCACCGCTTGCACCGCGCGCGCGACCACCTGGTCTTCAGTCATGCGCAATTTGTTTTCCATATGGATTTTGCTGGTGGCAATAAAGGTATGAATACGGCCACGGGCCGCATGCTTGATCGCCTCGCCGGCGCGGCGCACATCGTTTTCGCTGGCACGGGCCAATGAGCACACGGTGGATGATTTAATCACTTTTGCAATCTCGGAGATCGCCTCAAAATCGCCTGGGCTGGCCGCAGCAAAGCCCGCTTCAATCACGTCCACACCCAGCTTTTCCAACTGGCGGGCGATGCGGATTTTTTCTTCTTTGGTCATCGCTGCACCTGGGCTCTGTTCGCCATCGCGCAAGGTGGTATCAAAAATAATAATTTGTTCCATGAGTTTTCCTAATACTAACAAGCCAATTTTACTCGCTTGTCCTACAATTGACCACACGCGGATCTATGCATAAAAAAACGCGCTGGCAAGCGCGTTTTTATCCACTAAGCTAATGACTTAAGCCGCGTTTTTTGCTGCCAGCCGTTCGCGCGCCCACATATAATAACCAGACAAGGCATACACAAACACCACGCTAAACAACACTTCAGGCGGGCTGTATGAAATCAGCACAAAGGCCAACACCACCGCCAAAATCGCCACAAACGGCACCGAGTGCTTGAGGTTGATATCTTTGCCGCTATAAAACTTGAGGTCAGACACCATAGAACCGGCAGCAAATACCGTAATCGTCCACGCGATCCATTTCATCTGCAACACGCCAAAAAAGATTTCGCGGCCATCGACATTGTATTCGTAAGATACCCAGACAAACCCGGCCAGCAAAGCCGCCGCCGCCGGGCTAGGCAAGCCCTGAAAAAAGCGCTTATCCTGAAACGGGTCATCCAGCTTGGTGTTAAAGCGCGCCAGACGCAACGCCGCACAAGCACAGTAAATAAACGCCGCAATCCAGCCCAGTTTGTTCATCGGCTGCAAAGCCCATACATAGACAATCAGCGCTGGCGCCACACCAAACGACACCATGTCGGCCAGGCTGTCATACTCAGCGCCAAACGCACTCTGGGTATTGGTCATGCGCGCCACGCGACCATCAAGGCCGTCCATCACCATGGCAATAAAAATGGCAATGGCTGACTGCTCAAAATGCAGGTTCATCGCCTGCACGATGGCGTAAAAACCGCCAAACAGTGAGGCAGAAGTGAACAAATTAGGCAGCAGGTAAATACCACGCTGGCGCAGGCTGGTATGTTGTTCGCGGCGTGACAGGCGGTTTTGCGGTTCAACCATAAGGGACTTTTTTAGAATTGCGGAATACCAGCATTGTTGCGGGCAATCACAAAAAATGCAAGCGTATCCCGCCCGCTAACGGCACACGCCACCGCAACAAGCAAGTGGCATGGCTGTGTTAAAATACGCGTTTATTTCAATTAGTTATTGCACACTTCATGCAGTTCTCATTACACAATACCGACGGCCTCGCCAGGCGCGGCACCGTCAGCCTGCCGCATGGCGAGGTACAAACCCCGGCCTTTATGCCAGTTGGCACTTACGGCACAGTTAAAGCCATGTCTCCGCAAGAGCTCGAAGAGATTCAGGCGCATATCGTGCTGGGCAACACTTTTCACCTCTGGCTACGCCCTGGGCTGGAAGTGGTCGCCGCCCACGAAGGCCTGCACAAATTCATGGGGTGGGACAAACCGATTCTGACCGACTCTGGCGGCTTTCAGGTGTGGAGCCTGGGCGAGCTGCGCAAAATCAGTGAAGCAGGCGTCAAATTCAAATCACCCATCAATGGTGACAGCTGTTTTTTAACGCCAGAAGAATCCATGCGCATCCAGCGCGTACTCAATAGCGACATCGTCATGATTTTTGACGAATGCACGCCCTACCCGGCCAGCCACGACCAGGCACGCACCTCGATGGAACTCAGCCAACGTTGGGCCAAACGCAGCCGTGATGCGTTTAACGTGTACCAAACAAAATCCATAGAACACACCCTCACCATGCTGGGCGGCCCTGAAGAAGTCGAGCAACAGCGTTCGGATATGGCACCCACTAACGGCAATGCCTTGTTTGGCATTATCCAGGGCGGCATGTACGAGGACCTGCGCGATATTTCACGCCAGGGACTGGAAGCCATCGGCTTCGACGGCTACGCCATTGGCGGCCTGTCAGTGGGTGAGCCCAAAGAAGATATGCTGCGCATTTTGGCGCACACGGCCCCACAAATGCCTCAAGACAAGCCCCGCTACTTAATGGGGGTTGGCACACCAGAAGACCTGGTCGACGCCGTCAGCTATGGCATTGATATGTTTGACTGCGTCATGCCCACGCGTAACGCGCGTAACGGCTGGCTGTTCACGCAATATGGCGACGTTAAAATCAAAAATGCCAGCCACAAAACCGATACACGCCCACTGGATGCCGAGTGTGAGTGCTATACCTGCCAGAATTTCAGCCGCGCTTACTTGCACCATTTGTATCGCATTGGCGAGATTTTGGGCGCGCGTTTAAACACCATTCATAACCTGCATTATTATCAAGTGCTGATGCAAGGCATGCGGGCGGCGATTGAAGAGAATCGTTTTGAGGCGTTTAAGGTGGAGTTTGCTCGTAAACGGTCGGAGAAACGTTAGCCCTCATCACAACATACTCGCCTGTTATAGAGATTAAAAATATTCTTTAAGTTGTGATGTTTTTTCGCCTTGTTGGCGAGTTACTTTTTTTGCTTGCCCCAAAAAAGTAACCAAAAAGAGGGCACCCAGCCATCACGGCCTAAAGGCTCCCTTGCGTTGCTCAACAAAATAAGCCGGTCACGAAACTCGCCCTGACAAGCCACACAAAACGTGGCTTGTTGCGGAGCTCAGACAGTCGCTCCCTCTACTCTTAATTTGTTTCCGCTACTCAGCGTGATGAATGGGACTTCTCTCACTTAAGGAACATTGTCTAGGTTTGGACGATTCAAAAATCAGATTCTTTTTCTTCAATCCGCTTTCGATGGCAGTCGTATGGTGTTCGGGGTCCCCATCTGACGCGCCGAGTAGCGCAGGCGAAGTGGGGGTAGTCGGCCATCGGCTGTTCGAGTTCCGCAACAAGCCACGTCTTGTGTGGCTTGTCAGGGCGAGTTTCGATGGACGCCCGCCAAGCCGAGTAGCGCAGGAATCAAGCAGAAGCTGGGGTGCACTTTCTTTTGGTTACTTGTTCTTTGGGCAAGCAAAGAAAAGTAACTCGCTGTAAAAGCGAAAAGAAACCTAACAAACAACCACAAACCCGTGGGCATAAATGCCCACCCTACGACTGATGGACAAGCATAAAAAATAAGATCGCCGAAAGACAAAACAATCCGCGCATCAAAGAACAACCTTTATATTCCAATCACACCACGCGTGGATTCCCTCGCCCCCGAAACAACAAAAAAGCCAGCACGCAAAACACGCACTGGCTTTTTAAATTTGACTAGCCTCATCCACTAAAAGCACCCATCAGGCCTTTCTGCGCAACCTTAACCAAACAGGAATCAGCCCGGCAGCAAACAAAGCCAATGGCTCAGGTTAAGGCACCATGGTTGCCGTACGGAAAACAACTTCACCCAACCCAGGTTGGGCGCCGCCATCGGTTGTCAGAATTTCCATGTGCACATAACGGGTAGAAATTTCACCAAAAGTAAATGCCTGACCAGGATCTGCCACCGTGTAATTCGAGCCTACCGCAGTAAAACCGCCTAGCAAACCGCTATTGCCATTGCTAAAGTCATTGTCATTATCGGCATATAAGTTAAATTGCAACACAGATCCGGTATTGGCGGTTGCCCATAGTCCGATGGCATCTATATCGTACACAGCCCCCAGGTCATAGCTAAAACTGCCAAAAGGACCCACACTAAAACCGGAATTAAAGGCAGCCTGGCCATTGTGGGTGGTAGTTGCGACAAAACTGTCAAAATCCGTGACGCCTGCGACATAACCAGCGGATAACCCTGACTGGTTGATCTGATTAACCAAGGCATACGAACCGCCAAAGTCAGGGTTCGAGGCGTTAATTGCCGTTGCCTGCACAATCACCCCGGCTTGCGCCACCTGGCACGAAACTGCTAAAGAGACTGCTGCGATACACTTCATGTAACTTTGCATATGCTTCTCCAATATCAAAAATGTTGTGATCAAACACCTGAACGCCAAACAACGGCGGCGAATAAACATTAAAATATCTTTACAATTAATAGTCAAGTCTTTATTACGATGTGAGCAGGTGGACGGCCGGTGACAGATTAAGGAGGCTCTATGATAGAATCATGCGTTATTTTCAGTATGACTTAGGAACAGATATGTTTATCAGCAACGCTTACGCCGCTGCCGCGCCAGCCACCGACATCATGAGCTTCTTGCCTATGGTGGTGATTTTTGTCTTGTTTTACTTTATGTTGATTCGTCCGCAAATGAAGCAAGCCAAGCAACACAAGTCTATGCTGGAGACATTGAAAGCAGGCGATGAAGTGGCAACCACAGGCGGCATTGTCGGCAAAGTGACCAAGGTAAGTGAACACTTTGTCAGCATTGAAATTGCGGCCAACACTGTTGTCAATGTGCAAAAACACACTGTACAAACCTTGCTGCCAGCTGGCACCCTGAAATCCATTTAACCCGCACAAGACGCGCTAGTCTTTCATTCTGACCAAGAGTTTGTTATGAACCGTTATCCAATATGGAAATTCGCACTGATAGGCACTGTGTTTATCATTGGCCTGCTGTACACGATCCCCAACTTTTTTGGTGAATCGCCAGCAGTGCAAATCAGCCCGGCCAAGGCCTCACTAAAACTAGATGAGAGTCTGCTGCAAAAAGTGGAAGACACGCTAAAGCTGGCCAACATTCCGTTTGACGGTTTGTTTATGGATGCCAGCGGCGTCAAAGTGCGCTTTGCTAATACCGATACGCAATTGCTGGCCAAAGACAAGCTAGTGGGCAATCTGGGCAAAGACTACACCGTTGCGCTCAACCTGGTGCCACAAACGCCAAACTGGCTGCAAAGCATAGGCGCCAAGCCGATGTATCTGGGCCTGGACTTGCGAGGTGGCGTGCACTTTTTGCTGCAGGTAGACATGAAAGCCGCGCTGGATAAAGCGGCCGAAAGCACGGTGGGTGATTTCCGCATGTCTTTGCGCAAAGAAAAAATCAACTATTACGGCATTGAGCGTCAAGGCCAGGTGGTGGTGATTAAGTTTGAGTCAGAAGCAGAAGCGACTAAAGCGCGCAACCTGTTGGCAAAAGACTTTTCTGACCTGACCTACAAAATTGCAGGCAGCGACAAAGACTTTAACCTCACTGCCAGCATGAGCGTGATGGCGCAAAAACGGATTCAGGAGTTTGCACTCAAGCAAAACCTGCAAACCCTGCATAACCGGATTAACGAGCTGGGCGTGGCTGAGCCTATCGTGCAGCAACAAGGCCTGGACCGCATTGTGGTGCAATTGCCAGGCGTGCAAGACACCGCAAAAGCCAAAGAGATTCTCGGTCGCACGGCAACGCTGGAAATCCGTATGGTGGATGAAGAAAAATCTGACATGGCCACGCTACAAAAAGCCCAGAGCGGCCAGGTGCCGTTTGGTGATGAGCTATTTTCTGACCGCGAAGGCCGCCCGGTATTAGTGAAAAAGAGCGTGGTGCTGACCGGTGACCGTATCACCGACGCAGGCCCTGGCGTCAATGGTCAAAATGGTTCATCCGTAGTCAACGTGACGCTGGATGGGCGCGGCGCAGGTATCTTTAAAAATGTGACGCGTGAAAACGTGGGCAAGCGCATGGCAATTTTGCTGATTGAAAAAGGCAGCACCGAAGTGGTCACTGCGCCGGTGATTAACGAAGAAATTGGCGGCGGCCGCGTACAGATTTCTGGCATGGCCAATGCGCAAGAAGCGACGGATATTTCACTACTGCTGCGTGCCGGTGCCTTGGCTGCACCGATGGAAATCATCGAAGAACGCACCGTAGGCCCAAGCATGGGTGAAGAAAACATCAAACGCGGCGTGCATTCTACGCTGTGGGGCTTTGCCGCCATTGCGGTGATGATGATTGCCTATTACATGGTATTTGGTGGCGTGTCTGTGATGGCGCTGGGCGTGAACTTGCTGTTGCTGGTGGCGATTTTATCCATGCTACAAGCCACACTGACCTTGCCTGGCCTGGCGGCGATTGCGCTGGCACTGGGCATGGCGATTGATGCCAACGTGCTGATTAACGAACGTATCCGCGAGGAGCTGCGCAACGGCAACACGCCGCAAGCCAGTATCCACGCCGGTTATGATCGTGCATTTGATACCATTCTTGACTCTAACGTCACCACCTTGATTGCCGGCCTGGCCTTGTTTATGTTTGGCACCGGCCCGATCAAAGGCTTTGCCGTGGTACACGTGCTCGGCATTATGACCTCAATGTTTAGTGCTGTGCTGGTCTCGCGTGCACTAGTCAATCTGCTGTATGGCTATCGCCGCAAGATCGAGCATCTGCGGATTGGTTAATCGCCGCCCTGCACGCTGACAACGCATATTAAGAGAATAGATTATGGAATTATTCAGAATTAAAAAAGACATCCCGTTTATGAGCTACGGGCGTCTGACCACCTCAATTTCGCTGATTACGTTTGTGCTGGCGATCTTTTTCCTGCTGCATCGCGGCCTGAATTACGGCGTCGACTTTACTGGCGGCACGGTGATGGAGGTGCATTACCCGGCTGCGGCCAATATTGAGCAGATCCGCCGGGTAATGGATGGCGTGGGCCTGAAAGACGTCACAGTGCAAAACTTTGGCTCCAGCCAGGACGTACTGATTCGTCTGCCGGTCAAAAAAGAGCTGTCTATTGCACAGCTGTCAGAAAAAATATCTGGCGCGTTAAAAGCGGCCGATGCCGGCGCAGAAATTCGCCGCGTTGAATCCGTGGGCTCACAAGTAGGCGAAGAGTTGTACGAAAACGGCGCACTGGCATTATTGCTGGTGTGTGCAGGCATCATGGGTTACCTGGCATTGCGTTTTGAATGGCGCTTTGCGGTGGCGGCGATTATCGCCAACATGCATGACGTCATTATTATTCTTGGCTTTTTTGCCTTTTTTCAGTGGGAGTTTAACCTCACCGTGCTGGCGGCGATTCTCGCCGTATTAGGTTACTCAGTGAATGAGTCGGTCGTGGTGTTTGACCGCGTACGCGAAAACTTCAAAAAAATGCGTAAAGCAAGCGCGGTGCATGTGATCGACAATGCGATTACCCGCACCATGTCACGCACCATCATCACCCACATGATGACGCAGACCATGGTCTGCTCGATGTTGTTTTTTGGTGGCGAAACCTTGCACAACTTTTCGCTGGCACTAACCATTGGTATTTTGTTCGGCATTTACTCTTCAGTCTTGGTGGCTTGCCCAATTGCCATGTGGCTGGGTGTGAGTCGCGCCAACCTGATCGGCGACACCGAGAAAAAACCTAAAGAGGACGAAGCCGCTGTTGCGCCTTAAACACGCGTGATACAGCAATTCACCCTTACAAACACTTAGTCTGTCTTTTTCTTGATTTTTAGCCACTGGTGGGTACACTAGTGGCTTCTTGTTTTTAATCCCACTCTTTTGGACAACATCCCGTTAAGCTGGCAGATTGGTCTGCTACTGCTCTTGCTGTCTCTGACAGCTTTTTTCTCCATTGCCGAAACCAGCCTCATGTCGCTCAACCGTTACCGGATGCGGCACATGGCCAAAGAAGGTCACCGCGGCGCCAAGCTGGCCAGCCGCCTGATTGCACAAACCGATAAAACATTGGGCGCCATTCTGCTCGGCAACACCCTTTGTATCGTCAGCTCCTCCACCTTAGAGGTCGTCATTTCTGAACGCCTGTTTGGTGAGGGCGACTATGTGCTGATGTTTGGTTCGCTTGCGATTACATTTGCCATTCTGGTCTTTAGTGAAATCTCACCCAAAGTGATCGCTGCTGCGCATGCCGAAAAACTTGGGTTTGCCACCAGCTACTTGCTGTATCCGCTCATATGGCTGTTCACGCCGGTGGTCTGGTTTGTCAATCTGTTCGTCAAAGCGTTTCTCAAGCTGCTAGGGGTACGCGTCAACTTCGACGGCCAGGCGCAATCGGTCACCACCGAAGAGTTACGCAGCATTGTCAGCGATGCCGGGCAATACATTCCGTCGCAAAGCCGCGCCATTTTACTCAACCTGCTAGACCTGGAAGACATCATCGTTGACGATGCAATGACCGCGCACACCATGGTCGAGTTTCTTGACCTTGATGACACGATTGAACAAATGATGGAGCAGTTGGCACGCAGCCATCACTCGCGCCTGCCGGTGAGACAGGGCGACCACGAAGACATCGTCGGCATTTTGCACGTGCGTAAAGTATTGCCATTGCTGCGCGACTTTCATATTGGCAAAGCCCCGACCAAAGCATTATTACAGGCGGCCATGAGCCTACCCTACTATATTCCGTCAGGCACCCCGCTTTACACCCAGTTGCAGCAGTTTCAAAAACGGCACGAGCGTATTGCTCTGGTTGTGGATGAATATGGTGAGTTTAAGGGCTTGCTGACACTGGAAGATATTTTAGAAGAAGTCGTCGGTGAATTCACGACCCAGTCGCCCGAACATGCTCATCACTTTCACCAGCATGAGGATGGTAGTTGGCTGGTCGATGGCGGCAGTTTGCTACGCGACCTTAACCGTAAATTGAAACTCTCCCTGCCAACTGACGGTCCACGCACATTGAATGGTTTAATTCTTGAGCACTTTGAGGGGATTCCAGAACCTGACACCAGCTTCAAAATGGGGGATCACAAACTGGAAATCCTGGACGTTCAGGACCATATCGTCAAGCGCGTCAAAATTTATCTTTAAAAAGCGGCCATTCTGCCGCATCAAACCCTTGAATTTTTCAATACAAGGCGCAAAATAGGTTTTAAGACAGGTATACAAAACTATGGTACGACCCAAGCGTGAAGGTGATCTGGCTCTTGAATCCCAAGTCGCCAAACCCAAGCCTCCCGAACTCTATAAGGTGTTGTTGCTTAACGACGACTACACCCCGATGGAGTTTGTCGTCGCCGTCATTGAACGTTTTTTTAACAAGTCTCGTGAACAAGCGACACAAATCATGCTCCAAGTACATACAGAGGGCATGGGCGTATGTGGCGTTTACCCACAGGATATTGCCGAAACCAAAATGCATCATGTGTTGGAGTCTGCCCGTGAAGCACAACACCCATTGCAATGTGTAATTGAAGCCGCTTAACACACGACTCACTGGTGCCAAAAGTGTTTGCGCCATCGTCATGGCCCTATCTTGGCATCCACAGAATATCGGGCAAATACACTGACATACTGGCGGTTCGATTAGTGCAGCATAGTGGTAGCATGGTAATGAGGTAGTTCTGTGCGGCTTGACTCATATAAACTTGAGCAAAAAGCGGCCACGGAGCATTGAATTTTTTGAAAAAAAGCACGATAACAATAAACAGACAGGTTGTGCCGGATTGCATGGATTTGCGTCTGTGAATGAGGCGTTTTTTGTAGTGTAGTGTATTAAGGAAAGTCATCATGATTGCTCAAGAACTTGAAGTTAGCCTGCACATGGCGTTTATGGACGCGAGACAAAAGCGTCACGAATTGATTACGGTTGAGCATCTGTTACTGGCTATGTTGGATAACCCAACCGCCGCAGAAGTCCTGCGTGCTTGCGGCGCCAAGTTCGACACACTGCGTAGTGAACTGACCCAATATATTGAAGAACACACCCCCACAGTAGCGGGCACTGAAGAAGTGGACACCCAACCAACGCTGGGCTTTCAACGTGTGATTCAACGTGCCATGCTGCACGTACAATCATCTGGCAAAAAAGAAGTGACCGGCGCCAACGTGCTGGTCGCTATTTATGGTGAAAAAGACTCGCATGCGGTGTTTTTCCTGCACCAGCAAGGCGTGACTCGCCTTGATGTGGTCAACTTTATTTCGCACGGCGTGGCCAAAATTCAGGAAAACGAATCAAAAGCAGCCAGCCCTGAGCAAGAAGCTGAAGGCGAAAGCGTCAGCACCGGTGCGCTGGAAAGTTTTACCTTAAACCTCAATGCGCAAGTAATTGCTGGCAAAATTGACCCGTTGATTGGGCGTGGGCTGGAGTTAGAGCGCGTGATCCAGACCTTGTGCCGCCGTCGCAAAAACAACCCGTTACTGGTTGGCGAAGCTGGTGTGGGTAAAACCGCCATTGCCGAAGGCCTGGCCTCACGCATCGTCAGCAACGAGATTCCAGAAGTGCTGGCAAATGCGACCGTCTACTCATTAGACATGGGCGCGCTACTGGCTGGCACCAAATACCGCGGCGACTTTGAGCAACGCCTGAAAGCCGTGATGAAACAGCTGGCTGAAAAACCGGATGCGATTTTGTTTATTGATGAAATCCACACCTTGATTGGTGCTGGCTCAGCCAGTGGCGGTACGCTGGATGCCAGCAACCTGCTGAAACCGGCGTTATCCAATGGCTCACTCAAGTGCATAGGCGCGACCACTTATCAGGAGTACCGCGGCATCTTTGAAAAAGACCATGCTTTGTCACGCCGTTTCCAGAAGATTGATGTGCAAGAGCCTAGTGTGGCAGAAACCATTGAGATTCTCAAAGGCCTGAAAACCAGATTTGAAGAGCATCACAGCGTCAAATACAGTGCCAGTGCCTTGACCGTGGCTGCTGAGTTGTCGGCCAAGTATATCAATGATCGCCACCTGCCAGACAAGGCAATTGACGTGATTGATGAAGCTGGTGCTGCGCAACGTATTCTGCCAAAAAGCAAACAGAAAAAAATCATTGGCAATAAAGAGATTGAAGAAATTATTGCCAAAATTGCACGCATTCCGCCCAAAAATATTTCCAGTGATGACCGCAATGCACTGAAAACACTGGAGCGTGACCTGAAAGCGGTGGTATTTGGCCAGGACAAAGCGATTGAAGTGCTGGCATCTGCCGTTAAAATGGCGCGCAGCGGCCTGGGCAATAGCAGCAAACCAATCGGTAGCTTCTTGTTTGCAGGCCCAACTGGCGTTGGTAAAACCGAGGTAGCCAAACAATTGGCTTATGTGCTCGGCATTGAGCTGCTGCGTTTTGACATGTCAGAATATATGGAGCGTCACGCGGTTTCGCGCCTGATTGGTGCGCCGCCGGGCTACGTTGGTTTTGACCAGGGTGGTCTATTGACTGAAGCCGTCACCAAGCAGCCTTATTGCGTCTTGTTACTGGACGAAATTGAGAAAGCGCACCCGGATATTTTTAATATTCTGCTGCAAGTGATGGACCATGGCACCTTAACAGATAATAATGGCCGCAAAGCGGATTTCCGCAATGTGACGATTATCATGACCACCAACGCGGGGGCCGAAAACCTGTCGAAATCGAGCATCGGCTTTACCAATAGCAAAGATAGCTCCGATGAAGCCGCTGACCTCAAACGCTTCTTCAGCCCCGAGTTCCGCAACCGGTTGGATGCCACCGTGTCATTTGGCGCACTCAACCAAGAGGTTATCTTACGCGTGGTCGACAAGTTCCTCATGCAACTTGAAGATCAATTGCACGAGAAAAAAGTCGAAGTCACGTTTAGCGATGAGCTTAAAGCCTACCTGGGCAAAAAAGGCTTTGACCCGAAAATGGGTGCACGCCCAATGGCCAGACTCATTCAAGATACCATTCGTAAAGCATTGGCCGATGAACTGCTGTTTGGCCGTTTGAACGAAGGCGGTCATGTCCATATCGACCTGGACGACAATGATCAGATCAAACTGATTTTTAAAGAAGAAACCATTTCAGCCTAGTCTGGCTGGAACTTTGACACCACAGTGACATCTACTACAATGTCACTGTGGCTTTCCAGCACCATCTTGGTGCAAAAAAATCCTCAACGCGTAACCAGATCTGTCTATATTGGCCACGGATGACATAAAATCAATATGTTAGGTGTGTTCGCATTACTGGTATAATTATTGCTGTAAATGTATTGCCTGACAGATATGATTTTGTAATGCAAAAGATATTTTATTTTCTACATGCGTTGTGTTTGCTGTTTGCCTTGCAGACAACGGCTGCCGAACCGGCGGTCACAACTACGCTATTAGAAAGCGGCATTTCCGCGACCAGCCTTTCCAATGCCATTGATGACAGCTTGTCTGCTGATTTTGGTGTAGTGAATTGTTGCGTCGATATGCTGGAAATTGCTGAAGTCGATGTCGATAAAATCTTGCTACCTGGTTTTAGCTATCCACTACATAAAACCACCTACCTCGCCCCTGAACACCACTTATCCTCCTACCACCTGCTACTTAGCTTCTGGCTTGACCGGCCGCCACAACTCGCTTAACGATTTTGTATCGCTCTCGGCCCTGCTGCGAGCGTCATTTTAATTACTAATTAAGGTGACTGTGACATCATGATATGAACAGTCACCTGAAAAAGGATCGTTATGTTAAGTCAGACCCGCTGGCGGAAAGCATGCAGGCTATTGTGCTTATATTGCTGTATGACCCCCGCCGCATTTGCAGGCGCTACATTTGACCTGAAAACCCTGCTTGATCAAGCGGTGGCCGAAAACCCGATGCTGGCAGTCAGCAAAGCGCAAGTTGAAGCTGCTGCGGCAGGTATTACCGTTGCAAGATCGTTCTACAATCCAGATATGGAAGTGATGGCAGGCCCGGCCAGATACCGTGGTGTGCCGACACCAGGCGCCAGTGAAAGAAACTATGGTGTCACTATTTCGCAACCACTGGACTTTCCCGGCACCCGCACCTCGCGCCGAGAGCTGGCCGAACAGCAGTTCAACTATGCAGAAAAAGGCATCCATACCACCAGCTTCGACCTGCGCAACCAGATCAAACAGGCTTACCTGAATGTATTGTTGCGGCAGCAAATTTTGAGCATGCTGGGCGCCAATCTGACCTTATTGCAGCAAGTGCAAACCAAGGTAAAACGCAAAGTGGATATTGGTGAAGCACCCAGATACGAACTGATCAAAGCCGATACAGAAGTGCTGGCCGCCGAGCGCGACTACGCCAGTGCGCAAACCCGTATTGATGAGTCCAAGGCCATTTTGCGCGGCATGATAGGCAATATGCCAGATAGCTTTGAAATCAAATCCGAATTGCCGACCATCTCTAACCTGCCCAATATCACTGATTTAAGACAGTCTGCTGAAAACAACCCATACTTGCAGCAGTTGCTCAGTGCGAAAGACAGTGCAGAGGCCAAGTTAAAGCTAGAGCAAGCCTTGCGGTTTCCTGGCCTGACCGTGAAATCTGACTTCACGCAAGACCCTGATCTCAATACTTTCCGCCTTGGCGTGGTATTGCCGTTACCGGTCTGGAATCGCCGCGAAGGCCAGATTGCACAAGCGGCAGCCGGGATTGAAGAGGCCAATGCCAACATCAAGTTGCAACAACAGATACTGCGCAAAGAGATAGACAGTGCCTATCAACGCAATCTGATTGCCAGCAATCAGCTCAAAGTGTTCGAAAATGGCTTATTGCAACAATCAGAAGCGACCTTGAGTCGCGCAGAAGCAGCCTATAAATTCGGAGAACGCGGCATCTTGGAGTATCTGGATGCGCAACGCGTCAATCGTGATGTCAAACGTGATTATCTGATTGCCAAATTTGATTATTTTTTCAGTGTATTGCAAATCGAACGCTTCATCGGTTCGGATTTGGTCCAACCATAAGGGGATGGTCATGTCTCGTGTTTTATTTTCAACTTTGCTCGCTGCCGCGCTGGCTGTCATGTCCACCGCGTGCACCGAAAAACCCGCACCGGCGCCAGAAACCAAAGAGGTGGTCGACCCTAGCCTGGTCACTCTGACCAAAGAACTGACGGCAACTGTCAGCACCGGCCCGGTAGCAGAACTTGCCTTTGTCGATACCTTGCGTATTCCCGGCCGTATTCAGGTCGATGAGCAATATGAATCCAGGGCTGGGGCGTCCATCACTGGCCGTATTAGCACCCTGGATGTCAACCTTGGCGATGAAGTGAAAGCAGGCCAGCGACTGGCCATGATTAAAAGTACAGAGCTGGCGCAATATCAACTGAGCTATATTAAAGCCAGCCAGCAGATGCAACTGCAAACCAAAGCGGTAGACCGTGCCAAGCAACTGCTTGAAGCCGATGTGATCAGCCTGGCGGAGCTACAACGCCGCGAAGGCGAGCTAAATGCCGCCAATGCCGAATTAAATGCCGCACGCGACCAGTTACTGGTTCTTGGCATGCCACCTGCCAGCATCTCCCAATTGGGCTTGCATAACAGCGGCATGTCTACCAGCCAGGTCAACTCTAAAATCACCGGCACGGTGATTGCACGTAAAGCGAGATTAGGCCAGGTTGTCGCCCCCGCAGAAGAACTGTTTGTGATTGCTGATTTGTCACATGTGTGGGCTGTGGCAGAAATTCCTGAGCAACAAATTGCGCACATTAAAGAAGGTCAGTCGCTGGATATTGAAGTGCCGGCGCTAGACGATGCCGAACTCACTGGCACACTCGCGTTTGTCGGTGACATTGTGAACCCGGCCACGCGTACAGTGATGGCACGCGCCAACATCAGCAACGAAAAAATGCTGTTAAAACCTGACATGCTGATTACGATCTTGCTTGAAGCAAAACCTGAAAAGGTCATTGCGATCCCCGCTACTGCAGTGGTGCGTGAAAACAATGCAGACCATGTATTTGTGCAAACCTTAAAGCCAACACAATATAAATTGCTGCCAATCACGCTGGGCCGGACTTACCAAGGCCATAGAGAGGTGCTGCAAGGCTTGCAACCAGGTGATCAAATCGTGCTCGATGGCGCGTTTCATGTCAACAATGAACGCAAGCGCAAAGAGATGGAGTAAAGCATGATTGAATCCCTAATTCGAGGCGCGCTCAAGCAGCGCCTGATTGTGCTGGTTTTGGCTGTCGGGCTGATTCTTGCAGGCTTGTTTGCAGTAAATAAACTATCAGTCGATGCGTTTCCTGACGTGACCAATGTGCAGGTGATGATTGCCACGCAGGCCACCGGCAAGTCGCCGGAAGAAGTCGAACGCTTTATCACCGTGCCGCTGGAAATTGCCATGACAGGCTTGCCTGGCCTGACAGAAATGCGCTCAGTCAATAAAAATGCTTTATCGCTGATCACTCTGGTTTTCACCGACAGCACCGACGTTTATTTTGCGCGACAACTGGTGATGGAGCGTTTGATGGAGGTGATGGAGCGCATGCCACAAGGCGTGACGCCCATTCTTGGGCCAGTCTCTACCGGTTTGGGCGAGGTATATCAGTTCACGCTGGATAAACCCGATGACGGTAAAAAAGCGCTGACGCAAGCCGACCTGACAGAGCGTCGTGCGATTCAGGACTGGGTGGTGCGCCCATTGCTACGTGGGATTCCTGGCGTGGCCGAAATCAACTCGCAAGGCGGTTATGTCAAGCAGTACCAGGTACTGGTGAATCCAGACCGCATGACGCATTTTTCGATCAAACTCAAAGATGTGTATGAAGCGTTGGCGCGCAACAACGCCAACAGCGGCGGCGGCATTTTGCCACATTACGCCGAACAGTACCTGATTCGCGGCGTCGGCCTGGTGCAAAACCTGGATGACATCCGCAATATGGTGCTCAAGGAAGAAAATGGCATTCCCGTTTATGTCCGTGATGTGGCTGAAGTCACAATCGGCCACGAAGTGCGTGTTGGTGTCGTGCTCAAAAATGGCGACACCGAGTCTGTTGGCGGCATTGTCATTATGATGCGTGGCGGCAACGCCAAAGAAGTCGTCAGCCGGATCAAAGCACGCGTAGAAGAAATCAACAGTAAAGGCATGCTGCCTCACGGCCTGCAAATTGTGCCCTACTATGACCGTAGCGAGCTGGTCGATGCAGCCTTGCATACGGTGACCAAAGTGCTGATTGAAGGCATTATTCTGGTAATTGTGATTTTGTTCCTGTTCTTGGGCGATGTCCGTTCCAGCGTGATTGTAGTCGGCACCTTGATCCTGACACCGCTGATTACCTTTATGGTGATGAATCACTACGGCATTTCTGCCAACCTGATGTCACTGGGCGGCCTAGCAATCGCGATTGGCCTGATGGTCGATGGCTCGGTGGTGGTGGTTGAAAACACTTTTCACCACCTGGGCCACCGCAAAGACGAAAGCAGAATTCGGGTGGCGTTAGAAGCGGCGACTGAAGTCGCGACGCCGGTCCTGTTTGGTGTAGGCATTATCATTCTGGTGTTTTTGCCATTGATGACACTAGAAGGCATGGAAGGCAAAATGTTTGCGCCATTGGCCTACACTATTGCCATTGCGCTGTTTGTGTCACTGGTCTTGTCACTCACCCTGACCCCCGCCCTGTGCTCCTACATGCTCAAAGGCGGCAGTGGTGATGACACCAAGCTCATACAAGCGATCAAACGTCCCTATTTATCGGCACTAAACTGGGTGCTCGACAATGAGAAAAAAACCATTTTAGCCTCGGCATTGGTGTTTGTCGGCACAATTGCGCTGTTTCCGTTTCTGGGCACCTCATTTATCCCAGAAATGAAAGAAGGCTCCATCGTGCCGGGCATTAACCGTGTGCCCAATATCTCGCTGGAAGAATCCATGAAAATGGAGAGCAAAGCGATGAAACTCATTATGGAGCAAGTGCCTGGCGTCAAATCGGCAATCTCCGGTCTGGGCCGTGGTGAAAGTCCGGCAGACGCGCAAGCGCAAAATGAATCTACGCCTATCATCAGCCTCAAGCCGCGCGCAGAATGGCCTGAAGGCTGGTCGCAGGATGACATCGCAGAAAAAATGCGTGTGGTGCTCGAAAAACACATTCCGGGCGTACAAATCATCATGGCACAGCCTATTTCTGACCGCGTTGATGAACTGTTGACTGGTGTGCGTGCAGATGTGGCTGTCAAAATCTTTGGTGAAGACCTGGATGCTCTCAAGCAAAAAGCAGATGAAATCGCCAAGATTGCTGGCTCGGTAAAAGGGGCAACTGAGATCAAGGTGGAGAAAGTGTCAGGGCAACAATATCTGAACATCACCATCGACCGTCAAGCGATTGCCCGTCATGGTATCAATGCGTCTGATGTGCATGATGTGATTGAAACCGCGATTGGCGGCAAGATTGCCACCGAGATTTTTGAAGGTCAGCGCCGTTTTTCAGCTGCTGTGCGTTACCCGGAAGCGTTCCGTAATAACGAAGAGGCGATCCGCAATATTATGCTGACCTCGCCCAATGGCTCACGCGTTGCACTCGAAGACCTGGCGGACATTGAGATCAGGGATGGCCCGGCGCAAATCAGCCGTGAGTTGGCCAAACGCCGCATCGTGATTGGCGTCAACGTCAAAGACCGCGATCTGGGCGGCTTTGTCGCGGAACTGCAACAGGTATTAGGTCAAAAACTGCAACTGCCGGATGGCTATTATCTTGAATACGGTGGCCAGTTCCAGAACATGGAGCGCGCCATGGGCCATTTGATGATCATTATCCCGGTCACCGTGGCAGCCATTTTCTTTCTGCTGTTCTTGCTGTTTCAGTCGTTACGTTTTGCCACCATGATTATTCTGGTGCTGCCATTCGCCTCGATTGGCGGCGTGATCGCCTTGTTTGTGACTGGAGAATATTTGTCGGTGCCGGCGTCGGTAGGCTTTATTGCCTTGTGGGGCATTGCCGTGTTGAATGCGGTAGTGTTGGTGTCCTATATCCGCACGCTGCGTGAAGAAGGCCTGAGTCAGCTAGAAGCGATCCGCAAAGGCTGTGCCCAGCGCTTTAGACCGGTGATGATGACGGCTACCGTGGCCATGCTGGGGCTGGTACCGTTCTTGTTTGCCACCGGCCCTGGCGCCGAGGTACAACGCCCATTGGCCATTGTGGTCATTGGCGGCCTGATTACCTCAACCCTGTTAACCCTGATTGTGGTGCCCACACTCTATCGTAAGTTTGAAGAAAGCAAGATAGAGGCATAATGCCGACCCAGTGAGTCTATGCACAAAAGGATACTTTTATGAAAGAAATCAAAGCAGTCATACAACCGTCGCGATTGGCCAAGATACGCTCCGCGCTACGTAATATCAAAGGCTTTCCCGGTATGTCGGTTAACAAGATGGAAGGTTGTGGCCCTCACTTGCAAAAGCCGAGTGTGGGTGTGCGCGAAGAACTGACCGATTACAGCCCCAAAGTCTATTTATATATGGTGGTGCCGGATGAGCTGGTGGAGGGCATATTGCAGACCATCGTCGAAGTGGCGCATACCGGCAATATCGGTGATGGTATTGTCTGGGTCACACCGGTCGAACGCATGATCCGTTTATCTGAACAGATTATGGTGTTGGATTAAATAGCTATAATGAACGCCAGTCCAGCCCGGTTTGCTGGCTGGCGATTTGCACCCAGTCATGGGCGCAATTTAACACCTCACTCAACGCCTGCTGTGCTAACGCAGGTGTATTATTTTTTTCGCTTAAATGTGCCGCCACCAATTGGGTCAACTTACTGTTATCCAGCTGGCTCAGCAATTGCGCGCTAGCCTGATTATCCAGATGCCCCAGCCAACCGCCTACGCGTTTTTTAAGTGAGTGCGCATAAGGGCCAGTGCGCAGCATGTTGAGGTCATGATTACACTCCAGCAGCAAACCATCACAGCTTTGTAGCATGCTCACAATATGTGGTGTGACGCTGCCCACATCCGTCAACACGCCAAGTTTGCGTGCACCATCACCAAACACAAATTGCGCAGGCTCACGTGCGTCGTGCGGCACCGGATAAGGGTGTACTTCAATTGTTTGTAGCGCAAAGACAGTATGCGCATCGATGATATTAATCGTGATCGCCTGTGTTGGCAGGTAACGCTGGCACATGCTGTAAGTGCCATGCGTAAGCCAAACCGGAATCTGGTAACGGGCCGCTAGCTTAAACACTCCACGGGCATGGTCGTCATGCTCGTGCGTGACCAGTATGCCCGCCAGTTGCTCCGGTTGCAGATTCAAGCGCGCCAAGCGTTGCACCGTCTCCTTGACGCTAAAGCCACAGTCAAGCAAAAGCCGGGTTTCCCCGGCTTCTACCACAGTAGCATTACCTGCACTGCCACTGCCTAATGATGCAAATCGCACACTTAGCCCCGGTTATTTCAGCTGTTCATAAAGCAATGAAATAATTCGGTTGGCGGTAGTAGACGTGTTGCGTTTGTTATCAGACGTCAACACATAGACATCGGTGGTGTCATCTGCATTTTCCAGCACCTGAATATGGTATTGCTTGCTAGACTTATCACCGTCAGACGTGCCTTTCCAAAACCTGGTTTTATCGCCTGGCTTAATTTCAGAAGGTGTCGCCGCTTTTTCATCCTCATCACTGCCCCAAAACTTCAGGCGTTCCAGCAAGCCTTTTTTCTGCTTGATCGGGTCTTCTGCATCGGTATCGGCATAGCGTACATAAAAGATACCTTCGGAACGGTTTTTATCTTCGGTGACAAAGCCAATACGATCTAACGCCAAGCCCACACGGCGCCAGGCACGGTCAAACGGCTCGTTAAGCTTCAAAGTCACGCTCTGGTCAGGTTCTTTCAGCACGTCTGCACGCTTATCAGAAGCCGCTTGCGTCATCACCTGGTCAGCTTTTTGTTCATCCAGCCCCAGTTTCACCATCATGCGGCGCAGCAACTCAGCATCGAGATCAGCGTCAAACTCCTGTCCGGGATTGTTTTTATTATCGGCAGCATTGGCGCGATAGCCGGTATCAATCTTACCCAATTGCGTATTGACGTAATTCTTACCGTCATCCGGTGCGCCAGCCACGGTGCGATGCGTCATATAAATTTCGGTGGTGCCGTCTTTTTCACCACGCTCCAGCCGGGTGCGGAACTTACGTCTGTCGGCAAAGCCGGATAACTTGTCCAGCCAGGCATCAAACTTCTCACCATAACCACGGTTATCCTCTTTGAGTTTGATCACATCCGACTGCAACCACTCTGTTTCAATCACCCCTAGCTCAGGGTTTTCTACCTTGACCGCAAAGCCTTGATCCAGCCAGAAATCACGCACAACCGGCCAGATTTTTTCAGCAGGCTCATTCACCACCAGCCACCGTTGCTGTCCAGCCTTGACCATACGCACATTTTTCATATCGGCTAGCACAGGTTGCGGGCCGTTTTGCTCTTGCGCGTCCTGGTTTTGGCTATAAGCAGAATAGCTGGTGCTGCCCGGCACGTTATAAGTGCTGCTGGTGCGAACCGCCGTCAGGTCTGGCGGCACTTCCAGTGGTTTAGAGCGGCCGGCGCCTTTGTAGTCAGAGCTGTTATTCATAAACGGGATAGAATCGCAAGCCGTCAGCGCCGTCACCAGGCTGGCCAGCACGGCCCGTTGTAACCAAACATGATTCATGTATTTCACTTATTTCACCCTAAATTAGTCTTAGCTCAATCAAGCGGCAATCTCAGCCTGCTTCATGGCGTTGCGCAATACTGCATGATATTGGCTGGACAAATTCACCAACGGCAAGCGAATGCCGGTGGCAATCAAGCCCATTTGCTGCAATACCCATTTCACCGGGATCGGATTCGCCTCTACAAACAATTTTTGATGCAGGGCAAACAACTTGGCATTCGCTGCCTTGGCCGCAGCGATGTCACCATTCAAGGCATGCACGCACATCTCGTGCATGAGTTGCGGCGCCACATTGGCGGTGACTGAAATCACGCCTTTGCCGCCTAGCAACATCAAGGCCAGCGCTGTCGCATCATCACCGCTATACACCGCAAACTCAGCTGGCACACGCAACAGCAAATCTGTGCCGCGCTCAATACCACCCGTAGCATCTTTAATGCCCACAATATTGGGCACTTGTGCCAAACGCAGCACCGTGTCGTTACTTAAATCGCAGCCGGTGCGGCCAGGCACATTGTATAAAATCTGTGGAATATCAACCGCTTCAGCCACTGCTTTAAAATGTTGATACAAGCCTTCCTGCGATGGCTTGTTATAGTAAGGCGCAACCAGTAAACAGGCATCTGCGCCTAGACTCTTGGCTTTGGCAGTCAGTTCAATCGCCTCAGCGGTAGAGTTGGCGCCAGTGCCAGCGATCACGGCAACACGCTTGGCTACATGCTCAATCGTTGTTTTAATCAGCAAGCAATGTTCGTCAACATTGACAGTAGGAGACTCTCCCGTCGTACCGACAATGACAATACCATCGGTGCCAGCCTCGACATGAAAATCGATCAGCTTTTTGAGCGCGTCCAGGTCCAAACGACCATCTTCAAACATCGGGGTTACAATTGCGACCAAACTGCCCGTAAACATACCTAGCGCCATTCAATAATAAAGCGAATATTTTAACTGATTATGCGCCTGAACGCCAAAGAACCCGCGGACAAGGCAGACAAGGCTTGCCAGCCCGTCGCCAAACGCGGTTTCGGTTATAATAAGTGCCTTTGCAACAGGGATTAAATAACGCTTTTTGCTGTGATGCCATGCAGACTATTCGCCAACACAATCAGGGTTTCGCAGACGTGAATGCTGATGCACAAGCAGCAAAATTCAGCCTTGAGGCACTGATTGTGCAAATTGATGCACTGCTGCCGCAAACCCAGTGCCGCCAATGTGGTTATGAGGGTTGCAAACCTTATGCCGCCGCCATTGCCGCAGGTGAGGCCAACATCAACCAGTGCCCACCAGGCGGTGAACCTGGCTTGCACGCCCTGGCAGACTTACTGCAACGCCCGTATCAAGCCTTAAACTTGGCCCATGGCATCACCAAAGCTAAGGCCGTGGCCATCATTGATGAAGCAACATGCATCGGCTGCACGCTGTGCATTAACGCGTGCCCGGTCGATGCCATTCTCGGCGCCTCCAAATACATGCATACAGTCATCAGCCAGGAATGCACCGGCTGTGAGTTATGCCTGCCCCCCTGCCCGGTGGATTGTATTCGCATGCAAACGGTAGAGGGTCGTGCACTTGCCATGAACACCGCAGAAACTGATCTGGCGAGAAACCGCCACCAGCAGCGCCTCAGCCGGCAGGCGCTTGAAAAACATCACAAAGCCCAAACCTATAATAGCAAGCACTCACCTGCGCCGGCCGCCACAACCGCGCGAACGACGGCAGAGCAAATAACGGAACAAACCTCCACAGACGCCATTAAAAAAGCTGCCATTGCCGCGGCCATGGCGCGTGTAAAAGCGCAAAAAGCAGATCAAGCGTGACTAAACAGATGAAGCCTTTGTAATGAATGCCCAAAAAAGACTGGCGATTTTCGAGAGACTGGCACAAGCCATCCCCAACCCGACCACAGAGCTTGAGCACAGCTCAACGTTTGAATTACTGATTGCAGTGATTTTATCGGCTCAAGCCACTGACAAAGGCGTGAACATCGCCACACGCAAACTCTTTAAAGTGGCCAACACACCACAAGCCATATTGGACTTAGGCCTGGAAGGGCTCGAAAGCTACATTAAAACCATAGGCCTCTATCACGCCAAAGCCAACAACGTGCTCAAGTGCTGCCAGCAGCTGATTAGCCTGCATGACGCTGAAGTACCTGACAATCGTGCAGCGCTGGAGGCACTGGCCGGGGTCGGTCGCAAAACGGCCAACGTCATTCTCAACACAGCATTTGGCCAACCCACTATTGCCGTCGACACACATTTGTTCCGCGTCGGCAACCGTACCAAACTAGCGCCCGGCAAAAATGTGCTTGAGGTCGAGCAACGGTTTTTAAGCACCACCCCCAAGCAGTTTTTGCAAGATGCCCATCATCTGCTGATTTTGCATGGCCGTTATACCTGCACCGCCCGCAACCCCAAATGCGGCGAATGTTGCATCGCTGATTTATGTGAATTTAAAGACAAGCAAATACACCCGGTGCAACCACCGGCAGAGAGTTAATCATGGCCTTATTTAACCCGAGCCGCGACGAAGTGCGCCAGTTTTTCTTTGACGCCTGGGCAAAATTCAAACAGCAGCAAAGCACACTGACCGACCTCGAAAAAATGGCGGTAGGCATTATGCATATGCACCCGGAATACCATGTGATTCTGGACCAGCCCGAACACTATCTGGCACAAGCCTACTACCCGGAAATGGGCGAAACCAACCCGTTTTTGCACATGAGCTTGCACCTCTCCATTCAAGAGCAAATCAGCATTAACCAGCCCATCGGCATCACCCAAGCCTACGGCAAACTATGCACGCGCTTTCAGCAAGAGCATGAAGCACAACATGCTTTGCTCGAATGCCTGGCCGAAACCATCTGGCTGGCACAACGCAATCAAACCGGGCTGGATGCCATGCATTATCTGCAACTGATAGAACAACGGGCAGGGATTGAGCCCACTGCCTAAAAAAACAGAGCATGCGCGTAATCGCGGACGTCACGTGTGGAAGACAATCTCTCGCATGAGGTCTTCGCAAAGGCTCTGCCGATGGCTCACCGTTTAATCTGCGCGCTTATTTTGCAATGCCACCCAATGTGAAATCAGTGTCAAGCCAACGGCTAACAATGTCGGCCCCAGAAAAATGCCAATAAAACCAAAGGCGAGTGCGCCGCCCAACACGCCTAACACCACCAGCAACATGGGCAAATGTGAAGAGTGGCTGATGAGAATGGGTTTGATCACATTATCAACGCTGCTAATCGCGAGTAATCCGTAAACGCCTAAAAATATCGCCCAGCCATGCTCGCCCTGGTTAAACAGCCAAAGTGCAGCGCTCCCCCACACCAAAGGCGGCCCAGCAGGCACGACAGATAAAAAGAAGGTTGCCAAAGCCAACAGCAGTGGCATCGGCGCACCTGCCAGCCAGAAACCAAACAGGGCAACGGTTGATTGGGCGACGGCAGTGCCAAAGATACCCAGCATCACGCCTTTGACAGTCATGCAGGACAGCTGCAGCATCTCTTCACCCAAGGCCCCGCCCAGCCTTCTCACCATGGCGATGACAGTATTTGCCAGTCGTGCGCCATCGCGATAGAAAAAGAACGCAATAAACACGACGAATAATAATTGCAGAAAACCGCCCATGACTAACTGAATCGCGCTCAATAAATGCTTGCGTAACGGCTCAGCATAATGGCTGGTCAGCCGCATCAACTCTTCATGGCTCACGAATGCGCGTTGCCATGACTCAGCGAACTGGCTACCCATAATAGGGATGTTCTCTATCCATTGCGGCGCAGTGGAAGGCAGGCTTTGCATGATCTTGCGCGCCTCACCCAACAACACAGTGGCCGAGTCGGCCAGGTTCACGGCGAGGTAGGCCATGGGCAAAATTAATGCAAGCAGCAGGAGCAAGGTCATGATGACGGCGGCCAATACATCGCGCTTACCCAACATTAACCAGATGCGCTGATACAGCGGCCAGGTAAACACACAGATCACGGCGGCAAACAGCATGGCCGCCATAAAAGGATGCAAAACGAACACACAGCCAACAATCAGTAAAGCAATCAGGGCGATACGGGCAATCTGGTTAGTATTAATCATGTGTCACCTGGCTCATTTATTCACTGATTAGATTATCTCGCAGGACGTTGTATTGTTGGCAAACTTTATGTGCGAGCGGTGAAATGACACGATTAAGCATGTTTCACCAGGCCTTCTGCAAGCAGCCATCCCCAAATATCCATGGTGCAAATATTCCGTCTTGCCACAAACTATGCTTCAATAGCCAGCATGGCAGCTAACCCGCACGACTGGCTCAATGAGCATGGCAATTATTTATATCGTTTTGCACTGACGCGACTGCGTGATCCGCATCTGGCGGAAGACGTTGTTCAAGAGACTTTGCTGGCGGCAATTAAAAATCCCAACTATGCACAGCAATCCAGCCCGCGCACCTGGCTAACCGGCATTCTTAAACACAAGATTATCGACTGCATGCGCAAGCAGATACGTGAAACACCAGCCTCTGAGCTCATGACCGAAGAAGATGCCAATATGGACGAGTTTTTTGACGATACCGGGCATTGGGCAGAAAAACCGCAAGCGTGGGACGTGCCACAAGACGCTTTGCAGCAAAAACAGTTTTTGCAGATATTGCAGCAATGTATGGACCGCCTGCCGCAGAAACTGGCCACTATTTTCTCTATGCGCGATGTCGATGACATGGACAATGAGGAAATTTGTAAGGCACTGGCGATTACAGCGACGAATGCTTGGGTCATGTTATACCGGGCCAGAATGGGGCTACGGAAATGTCTGGAAATACATTGGTAAACACGGTGGAGTCAATATGTTGAATTGCAAACAAACCAGCGCACTGGTCTCGCAATCACTTGACCGCCAGCTAACCTGGCGTGAAAGGATAGCCGTCCGCATACATCTGTGGATATGTGTCTATTGCCGACGCTTTGCACAACAGCTAAACCTGATTCGTCGCATGATGCAGGCTTGGCAGCAACAAGCAACCGATCAGAGTGAGCTTGCGTTGTCACAAGCCGCACGGGAGCGCATTACGCAACAATTGGACAAGTTTTACTGATGTCCGCTTTTACACCCTATTTTAAAAAGGAACGAACATGACAACACATAAAATGGCTGCGATGACTGGCGCGGTTGCTTTAACGATCGCGGCGGCAGCCCATGCTGGTAGCAACCCGTTTGAATTAAAAAATCTGGGTCAAGGCTACCAGGTGGCAGATGCCACAGACAGCAAAGCCAAAGACGGCAAATGTGCCAGCGGCAAGTGCGGTGCAAACAAGCAAAAAATGAAAGAAGGCAGCTGTTCAGCCGCAAAAATGAAGGAAGGTTCTTGCCATCATGACAAAACCAAAGAGGGTTCTTGCTCAGCAGACAAGATGAAAGAAGGCGGTTGCTCGGCTGAAAAAATGAAAGAAGGTGCTTGCCACTCCAGCAAGTAATCATTTGCAGGCATATTGATGGCTAAGCTAGCAGAGATTCATGGGGCAGGCCTGGGGCTCAAGCGAGAACTGCTGCCTCAACTCATGCAACAACATGGCCAACCCTTGCTCGCACAGTTGCAGTTTCTAGAAATTGCACCCGAAAACTGGATTCAGGCTGGGGGTAAATATGCCGCCGAACTGGACTGGCTGGCTCAGCACTACCCGCTTGCTTGCCATGGCTTGTGCTTGTCTTTGGGCGGGCCTGACCCGCTCAATGTCAGTTTTCTCAGACAGGTTAAACAGTTTCTAGCTGACTTTGAGATCCCGCTCTATACCGAGCATTTAAGCTATTGCAGTGATGTGACCAATGGTTATATTTACGACCTGTTACCTATCCCGTTTACCGAAGAAGCGGTGAACTATGTGGCGCAACGCATCCGGCAAACCCAAGACATTCTGCAACGCCGGATTGCCGTAGAAAACACATCTTTTTACCTGGCCGCACCCATCTCAGAAATGGATGAAATCACTTTTATCAATGCGGTGCTGACAGAGGCTGACTGCGACTTACATCTGGACATTAATAATGTCTATGTGAATAGCGTCAACTTCGGCTTTGATCCTTATGCTTTTTTAGACCGAATCCCCGCGCAGCGCATCGTATACAGCCATATGGCCGGGCATTTGCAAGTAGAACCCGACTTACTGGTGGATACACATGGCGAAGCGATTATTAAACCGGTGTGGCAACTACTCAAATATGCCTATGACAAGCTTGGCGTGTTCCCAACCCTGCTGGAACGCGATACTCATATTCCACCCTTGCCTGCGCTGATGACTGAGGTTAATCGTATCGCCGCACTGCAACAGCCAGCACATCCTAGCCACACGCAACCCTTGCAGCAGGTCGCCTGATGCAGGCATTTCAAGCCTACCAAACAGCATTTACCGCTCACCTGCGGCAGCCTGCGCTACATGCCAAACCAGCAGGGCTGAACGATAAACGCATGCGGATTTATCGCGAAATCGTCTTTAATAATTTTTTAGCCAGTATCCGTGCCTGCTTTCCGGTACTGCACGAGATTCTCGGCAAACGCCGCTTTAGCACACTGGTGCGTCAATGTTTCTATTCGCAGCACTTTAACAGCCCGTTATTTAGAGACATTCCCGGCAGTTTCGTGGCTTTTTTACAAACGCAGACAGTGGCCGACCTCCCGGCCTACACGGCGCAACTTGCACATTACGAATGGATAGAACTGCACCTTAGCCAGCAAATTGAGACCATAGCGCCTGTATTTTCCAGCGAGCCCATTGCCGACGGGCAGGCATTGCTGCAGCGCGTTGTGCGGCTATGTGATGTGCACCAATTATTGCATTATGACTATGCAGTACATCAGCTGTCTAAAAAACGCAGTTCGGCTGAAGCCATCGCCACTTTTTTATTGGTGTATCGCACGCCAGAATTCAAGGTGCGCTTTATTCAGTTAAATGCAATCACCTATCAACTCTTGCAACAACTGCACACACAAACCGCGACCGCACATCAGCACCTGCTGCAGTTAGCGCAGATGATGCCGCATTTACCCGTTGAGACTGTCATCCAATTTGGCCTGCAAACGTTATATACGCTTTATCAGCAACTGGCCATCACAGCCGATGGACAGTTGGCAAAATAAGCCTCATATCAGACAGACCGGTCTGGCAAAACAGATGATCGGTTGTGACTAAAAGCGACTTTTTTGTCTAAAACCACCTATAGAAGCGGGAATTTTTATCGCGATAAACATCGGCAATCCGTGTTATCTATTGGAAACTGGTAAAATGAACATATAAAATATTTACATTAAATTAATTATGCAAAACTCACTCGCCAAAGACGCTTTAAAACAATTTCGAATTATTTTCGGTACCGTCAGACAACATTTTAGAGAAATTGAAGCTTCTTGCGGCATCTCTGGTTCACAACTTTGGCTGTTACATGAAATCGCGACCCATCCTGAACTCGGCGTCTCACGTTTGGCAGAAAACCTGGCCATACACCAATCCACCTGTAGCCTGCTGGTCGAAAAACTGGTTAAAAAACAGTTGGTCGAAAAACAGCGCCTAAGCCAGGACCAACGCAAAGTCGGGCTGATTGTGACCGAAGCAGGTCATGCGCTGCTGGCCAAAGCGCCCAAGCCGGTAGATGGAATTTTGCCGCAAGTGCTGGCCACGCTGGATGCAGAAGCCTTAGAAACCCTGAATATCTCCCTCAAGATGGTGATTGGCAAACTGGATGCGCAATCAAACTCGCTCGCCAACCAGCCACTGGCTGACTTGTAACTAGCTGCCCTACCCTGAATATAAAAAAGCCGGCGATTGCCGGCTTTTTACTATGTCATTTGAGGCGAATGCTTATTCACCGCTTACTTACTCACTCACCAAAGACGGCAGATTCACGCGCATTGGCAAGCTTGATCACTTCGGCCTTACCGGCACGATCAAGATCCCACCACTGACGGATTTCTTCTATGGTTCTAAAACAGCCCTGGCAAAAACCGTTATCGTCATCAATGCTACACACGCCGACACACGGCGATGCAATTTCTTGGTCAGACATGTTGAGTCCCTTTCTGACTAGTTTAGCTCAATGCGCCATGACAGTTTTTAAAGCGCTTACCCGAGCCGCATGGGCAAGGATCATTACGCCCCACACGCACGCCTTCTGGTAGATCCTGCGCGGCTTCACCACTGTTGGTTAACGCTGAGTCATAATCGGTATGCTGATATTGCAAGTTACCGACGTCGGCGGCACGCATCGCCTCTTCAGCGCGACGCTCTTCTTCTTCAAGCTCTTCGCGGGAGCGCACTTGCACCTGCATGGTGATCTTGGTGACTTCACTCTTCACGGTGTTCAGCAAAGACTCAAACAACTCAAATGCTTCGCGCTTGTATTCCTGCTTAGGATTCTTTTGCGCATAGGAGCGCAAATGGATACCCTGACGCAAATGGTCCAACGCCGCCAAATGTTCACGCCAATGGTTGTCCAGGCTTTGCAACATGACTGCGCGTTCAAAGTTGCGCATATTGTCATTGCCTGCCATCGTTTCTTTTGCGCCATAGCTCTCATTCGCTGCATCCATGATGCGCTCACGCAAGGTCTCCTCATGCAAGTCAGGATTGTTTTCCAGCCATTGGCCAACCGGCAAACTCGTGCTCAACTCATCCTGCAAAGCTTGCTCTAAGGCAGGCACTTCCCACTGTTCTTCAACACTACCAGGCGGAATATACGTATTAAACAAGCTGTTAATCACATCCTCACGCATGGCACGAATGGTCTGGCCCACATCGACTGACTCCAGCAACTCATTACGCTGCTCGTAAATCACCTTGCGCTGGTCGTTAGACACATCATCGTACTCCAGCAACTGCTTACGAATATCGAAGTTACGGCCCTCTACCTTGCGCTGGGCATTTTCAATCGCGCGCGTCACCATGGCATGTTCAATGGCTTCGCCTTCTGGCATATTGAGGCGGGTCATGATCGCCGCCACGCGTTCGCCGGAGAAAATACGCAGTAATTGATCTTCGAGTGACAAATAGAAACGGCTGGAACCTGGGTCACCCTGACGGCCAGAACGGCCACGCAACTGGTTATCCACGCGGCGTGACTCATGCCGCTCAGTGCCGATAATATGCAAGCCACCCGCAGCCAGCACCGCATCGTGGCGCTGCTGCCACTCGGCTTTGAGTTGCACAATCTTGCTGTCTTTGTCGGCGTCACTTAAGTTGGCATCGTGACGAATGGCGTGAATCTCACCTTCTGAGTTACCACCCAGCACAATATCTGTACCACGGCCGGCCATATTGGTCGCAATCGTGATCATGCCTGGACGACCTGCCTCGGCGACAATAGTCGCTTCGCGCTCATGCTGCTTGGCGTTTAACACCTGGTGTTCCAGCTTGGCTTGTGTCAGCAGTTGCGAGATCAGCTCGGAGTTTTCAATCGAAGTCGTCCCCACCAACACTGGCTGGCCTTTGGCCTGGCATTGCTTGATATCTTCAATCACTGCCTTGTACTTTTCCATGCCGGTGCGATACACCTTGTCCATCGCATCCAGTCGCTGCACAGGTCTGTGGGTTGGAATCACCACGGTTTCCAGCGCATAAATCTGGTTAAACTCATAGGCTTCGGTATCTGCCGTGCCTGTCATCCCGCTCAGTTTTTGGTACATGCGGAAGTAGTTCTGGAACGTAATTGACGCCAGCGTCTGGTTTTCTTTTTGAATCGCCACGCCTTCTTTGGCTTCCACCGCCTGATGCAAACCGTCTGACCAACGGCGACCCGGCATCATACGGCCAGAAAACTCATCCACAATGACGATTTCATTGTTGCGCACCACGTAATGCTGGTCGCGGTGATAGAGATTTTGTGCGCGCAACGAGGCATACAAATGATGCACCAGGGTAATATTGGCTGGCTCATATAAGCTGGAACCAGCCGTCAGCAAACCGGTTTGTTCTAGCAGTTGCTCAGCATGCTCGTGCCCGGCTTCGCTCATGGTCACGCTTTGTGCTTTTTCGTCGACCCAGAAATCGCCCTCACCGTCTTCCACTTGCTGGCGAACCAGTTGCTTGGCCACTTCATTAATCGCGCCATACAAATCAACGCTATGCTCGGCCTGGCCAGAAATAATCAGTGGTGTACGCGCTTCATCAATCAAAATCGAGTCAACTTCATCCACCAGCGCATAATGCAAAGGACGCTGTACGCGCTCGTCTTTGCTGAACACCATGTTGTCACGCAGGTAGTCAAAGCCAAATTCGTTATTGGTGCCGTAGGTGATGTCAGAGGCATAGGCTTGCTGCTTGGCGTCATGCGGCATTTGCGACAGATTGATACCAACACTCAAACCCAAAAAGTTGTAGAGTTGCCCCATCCACTCCGCGTCACGCTTCGCCAGGTAATCGTTGACCGTCACCACATGCACGCCTTTGCCTGTGAGCGCATTCAAATAGGTTGGCAAGGTCGCCACCAGCGTTTTACCCTCACCGGTCCGCATTTCGGCGATTTTGCCTGCATTCAGCACCATGCCACCAATCAACTGCACATCGAAGTGGCGCATGCCCAAGGCACGCTTGCTGCCCTCGCGCACCACGGCAAATGCCTCTGGCAACAATTGCTCCAGAGACTCACCATTGGCATAACGCTGCTTAAACTCTTCGGTTTTTGCACGTAGTTGCTCGTCACTCAACGTCTGGGTGGCGGGCTCTAATGCATTGATTTGTTTGACGGTTTGCTGATATTGCTTGACCAGCCGATCATTACGGCTGCCAAAAACTTTTTTAAACAACGAGGCTAACATGAGTCACACCGATTTCCGCATGCGCGGCGTTAAATTGGAATAAACCGAGATTGTATAAGATATAGAGGGCGGTTGTCTCAATTATTGCATGTGAGCAACCACGCCCCTGGTCATTGCCGACATTGATGGATTGATCTCAGGAGTGACTTCTAAGGTATTCACGCGGGTCGAGTGGGTTGCCATTGAGACGAATTTCATAGTGCAAATGCGGGCCGGTAGAGCGGCCGGTGCTGCCAATCAAGGCGATTTTTTGCCCCTTCATCACCCGCTCCCCAGACTTCACCAGCAATCTGGAGTTGTGCGCATAGCGGGTTTCCAGGCCAGATCCATGGTCAATTTTGAGCAAGTTGCCATAATCTGGTGTTTGCACCGCCGTGGTCACGATCCCATCGGCAGCGGCATACACCGGCATGCCGACCGAGGCCGGAAAGTCCAGCCCCTCATGAAAAGCACGGTGACCGTTTAAAGGATCAATACGCCAACCATAACTGGATGAACTGTAAGCCGCAGCGACCGGGCTACTGTTAGGTAACATTTCGCGCAGCACACTCTTCTGTAATAATTTAGCCTCAATTTTGCCCTGATACTCATCCCGAAAATCCAGATCTGCCGACATTTGCTCAATCGTGGCTTTTAAGTCTTCTTCACTTAATGGTGAGTCTTTTACCAACGGGCCGCCTTGGCCCGGGACGTCACTCTCAGGCACTTCATTCACCGGCGTACGCTCATTAATAGGTTCGGCGGTTGATTTAACCCCTGCCAGTTTGGACAAGCGCTGATTCTGCGCATCCAGGCGCAAAATACGCGCCTGTAATTCACCAATTTGCTTGGCATACGCATCGAGATGATTTTGAGTAGACAGCATGGCACCGCGCAAATGCGGCGGCAACATCGCTTTTACGCCTTGCGACTTGATCACTTGTTGCGGCGTGATAAACAATAAGGTCAAAACAACCGGCACCAGGATCAATGCCAGCAGCAGGCCAGCACTTTCAAACACGCCCAGCGTTTTTGGCTTGGCCATTTTTTCTGAAACAATAATGATATTAATCATGCTAAGAACTCTCGCTATTCACCGGTAGATTGATGGTAACCCAACGATCACGACCCTGGTGGTGTACAATATTCAAGCATTCTGTGGACAATCCGCCATGTTCAAAATCAATCAGATTTTCAAGCATCATCACGATCTCAAGCCTCTGTTACAAGAAGCGGATGATAGGCAGCAATTACAGCAATGCTGGTCAGCAGTTGCCCCGGAACTCTCCAGACTTTCGCATGTGCTGGCACTGCATGATGGCGCTTTAACGATTGCCGTGCAATCAGGCGCGGTGGCCAGCAGAATCAGGCTAATGGAAACCCAACTGTTGCAAAAAATCCGGGATTTTTGTCAAAATTCCAGGAAAATCAAAGGCTTAAACCTTAACGCAATTAAGGTCAAAGTGCAAGTAAAATCTCGCCCGCAAAGCAAGCATAAGCGCATCAAAGCGCCTTCAAATCGTGCTTTAAACACGCTAGAGACCTATGCTAACGAGGCCAACAATCCAGCCTTAACAGCTGCATTACGTCACTTTATTGATCAGCAACGTGACGACTAATCCCCTGGTTTTTGCCTTCAAAACACCTTTTAAAACGCGCTTGTAGACGCACTTTATTAGTGCAATAATGGCCCAACCTGTTACATTTCATTTACAAATTAAATAGCAGGTTTGCAAGCAGTCATTACGTTCAACGCAGTTTCATCAGGAACAGGAGAAGTCATGTCAGTTGCATTAATGTTAGCGCTAGGTGCTGCAGTGTTGGCGGTGCTCTATGGCGTAGTAATGAGTCAATGGATTTCAGGCTTACCCGCTGGCAACGCCCGCATGCAAGAGATTGCAGCGGCGATTCAACAAGGCGCTGCCGCCTATTTGTCCAGGCAATATAAAGCTATCGCCTTGGTCGGCATCATTCTGGCCATTTTAATCGGCGTCTTTTTAAGTCTGCAAACAGCCATTGGCTTTGTGGTCGGCGCGGTATTATCGGGCGCTTGTGGCTTTATTGGCATGAACGTGTCGGTGAAAGCCAATGTGCGCACCGCCCAGGCCGCCACCAACGGCATAGGCGCTGCACTGGATGTCGCCTTTAAAGGCGGCGCGATTACTGGCATGCTAGTGGTCGGGCTTGGGCTACTGGGTGTCGCGGGGTTTTATATATACCTGGGCGCAGAACAAGCCACTGACTTAAATCCGCTAATTGGCCTGGCGTTTGGCTCTTCGTTAATTTCTATTTTTGCCCGCCTGGGTGGCGGCATTTTCACCAAAGGCGCAGATGTCGGCGCTGATTTAGTCGGCAAGGTAGAAGCAGGCATCCCTGAGGATGACCCGCGCAATCCGGCGGTGATTGCCGATAACGTGGGTGACAATGTGGGCGACTGTGCCGGTATGGCAGCCGACCTGTTTGAAACCTATGCGGTGACCTTGATTGCCACCATGGTGCTCGGCGGCCTGATGGCGGCAGAAGCCGGTGCTAATGGCGTTATTTACCCTTTATTGCTGGGTGCGGTGTCTATCATCGCCTCGATTATTGGTTGTTTCTTTGTGAAAGCGTCACCCGGCATGAAAAACGTCATGCCCGCGCTTTACAAAGGCTTAGCCGTGGCTGGCGTGTTATCCCTCATCGCGTTTTATTTTGTCACGCAATACGTGTTTCCGCAAGGCTACACCCATGGTGAAGTCACCATTACCAGCCAGGCATTATTTGGCGCCTGTGCGGTAGGCCTGGTATTAACCGCTGCCCTGGTGTGGATCACTGAATATTACACCGGCACCGATTACGCGCCGGTCAAACACGTGGCGCAAGCCTCGACCACTGGCCACGCCACCAACATTATTGCAGGCATAGGCGTGTCCATGAAGTCGACCGCTTTACCCGTGATTTCGGTCTGTATTGCTATTTACGTGTCGTTTCACCTGGCAGGCTTGTATGGGGTGGCGATTGCTGCCATGGCTATGCTAAGTATGGCAGGCATTGTGGTTGCGCTGGATGCTTATGGCCCGATTACTGACAACGCAGGCGGTATCGCCGAAATGGCCGAGTTACCTAGCAGCGTCCGCGAGGTGACTGACCCGCTCGATGCCGTGGGCAACACCACCAAAGCAGTGACTAAAGGCTATGCCATCGGCTCTGCAGGCCTCGCCTCGCTGGTATTGTTTGCTGACTACACGCACAAACTGGAAAGCGCAGGCATTACCGCCCGCTTTGACCTAAGCGACCCGCAAGTGATTATCGGCCTGTTTATTGGCGGCCTGATTCCATTTTTGTTTGCCGCGATGGCGATGGAAGCGGTTGGCCGTGCTGCGGGCAGTGTGGTGGAGGAAGTGCGCCGCCAGTTCCGCGAAATCAAAGGCATTATGGAGGGCACCGCCAAACCAGAATATGGTAAAGCGGTGGATATGCTGACCAGTGCAGCCATTAAAGAGATGATGCTGCCTTCATTGCTGCCGGTCGCGGCCCCCATTCTGGTTGGTTTATTTTTAGGCCCGGTCGCATTGGGTGGTTTGCTCATGGGCACCATTGTCACTGGCCTGTTCGTGGCCATTTCGATGTGTACTGGCGGCGGCGCCTGGGATAATGCCAAAAAATACATTGAAGACGGCCACCATGGCGGCAAAGGGTCAGATGCACATAAAGCAGCGGTGACTGGTGATACAGTGGGCGACCCTTATAAAGATACAGCTGGTCCGGCCGTGAATCCGTTGATCAAAATCATCAATATTGTGGCGCTGCTGATCGTGCCACTCTTGCATTAACCCTGTGTAGCGCAAGCAATAAAAAAGTCGGCCTAGGCCGACTTTTTGTCACACGTCATGCAAATTAAAACGCAGGCTTCACTTCTAATGCATTGTAGCGCTCAACGCCATCCATGATTTCTGCATGGGCAGACTCAATGCCTTCCCAGCCTTCGATTTTCACCCATTTACCTTTGTCCAGGTCTTTATAGTGCTCAAAGAAGTGCGCAATCATGTCTAAACGCCAAGGGGACACATCGCTCAATGTTTTTTGATAAGCATACAAACCACAGACTTTTTCGATAGGCACCGCCAGCACTTTGGCATCACCACCCGCTTCGTCTGTCATTTTCAACATACCCAATGCACGGCAGCGTACCACCACACCTGGCAGCAAGGGCACTGGCGTAATCACCAGCACATCTACCGGGTCTCCATCATCGCCCAGCGTGTGTGGAATATAGCCGTAGTTACAAGGATACTGCATGGACGTACCCATGAAGCGATCCACAAACAACGCGCCACTTTCTTTGTCTACTTCATACTTAACCGGGTCGCCGTTGGCCGGAATTTCGATAATGACGTTAAAGTCGTGCGGCAAATCTTTGCCGCTAGGCACCAAATTCAAAGACATCTTCTTAAACCCATTTCAACAAAAAAGCGCCATTATAGGCGAATAATATGAACATTTGGCTGGCAAACAGCACTATTTTTGATCCTGCGCAACAAGTGCTTCCTCTCGGCAAACCTGCCGTACCGTGACAGGTATCAGCTTTAATGCCAGATAGAGCAACAAAGGAATAATCACCAATTCATCCAGTTGGCCAATCACCGGAATAAAGTCAGGGATCAGGTCAAACGGCAACACCAGATAAGCCAATGCCAGCCACAACAAGCCCTTGGCCAGCCACGGCGTTTGCGGGTGCGCATGCAAGGCGCGGTAAAAAACCACCTCTTGTTTAAAGCGGCTGGCCAATGCCGCCAGTTGCGTGCGCAAACCCATGAATGATTAATCGACCTGCAAAGTACGCCCGGTCAACTTGGCAAACGCTTCCATATATTTATCAGAAGTACGTTGTGCCACGTCAGCTGGCAATTCAGGGCCGGGCGCCACTTTATTCCAGCCGCAGCTTTCCAACCAGTCACGCACATATTGCTTGTCATAACTCGGTGGGTTGCTACCAATCTGATACTGGTCTGCCGGCCAGAAGCGTGAAGAATCAGGGGTTAATGCCTCGTCCATCACATGCAACACCCCTTGTGCATCCACACCAAACTCAAACTTGGTGTCGGCAATAATAATACCCTTGGTAAGCGCATACTCTGCGGCGCGGGTATACAAGGCAATCGCCGCTTTTTCCACTTGCGCCGTCAAGTCTTTGCCAATGAGCGCCTCGACCTGGGCCACGCTGATATTTTCATCATGCTCACCGACTGCCGCCTTGCTAGAAGGCGTAAACAAAGGCTTAGGTAATTGTTGTGCCAGTTGCAGCCCGGCTGGCAAAGGAATCTCACACACGGTGCCGCTGGCTTTGTATTCTTTCCAGCCGCTGCCCACTAAATAACCACGTACAATAGCCTCTAGCGGCAACGCTTTGAGCTTTTTCACTACCACAGCGCGCCCTGTTACCTGCGCCACTTCGTCAGGCGCAACGACAGACTCAGGGGCAATACCGGTTAAATGATTAGGCACCACGTCTTGCAATTGCTCAAACCAGAAATTGGCCATTTGCGTCAGCATCGCGCCTTTGTGCGCAATGCCCGTTGGCAAAATCACATCAAAAGCACTTAAGCGATCGGTACTCACCAGCAACATGGTGTTAGCGTCGATATCGTAAATATCACGCACCTTACCCTGGTGCAGTTTTTTCAGGCTTTTGATGGAGGTTTCGAGCAAAGGCGCACGCATAATGTCTATCACACAAGTAAAAGCAGCATTATAAATGCGCGACGCGATTGCTGGCGAATAAATTGAACAACCTAAGCGGCTACTGCCTCGTCCTCTTCTACCTCAGGTAAATCCGTCATCGACAATTTGGCATACGCAACATAGCGGGTTAAACGCAACAGGTTGCAGGTATAGCCGTATTCATTGTCATACCAGCCAATCAATTTGACAAAAGTGGGGTCGAGCATAATGCCTGCGCCGGCATCAAACACGCTGGCGGCCGGAAAACCACGAAAATCACTCGAGACCACCGCGTCTTCGGTATAGCCGAGCACCCCTTTTAAATCACGCTCTGACGCGTATTTCATGACGGCACAAATCTCTTCGTAACTGGTTTTTTGCTGCAACTCAACGGTTAAATCAACCACCGACACGTCAGCCGAAGGGATGCGCATTGCCATGCCGGTGAGTTTTTTGTTGAGCGCCGGAATCACCTTACCCACTGCTTTGGCCGCCCCGGTGCTGGAAGGAATAATGTTTTCAAACACGCCGCGTCCACCGCGCCAATCTTTATTGGAGGTGCCATCGACGGTTTTTTGCGTGGCGGTGGCGGCATGAATGGTGGTCATCAAGCCACGCTTGACGCCAAAATGGTCATGCAGCACTTTGACGATAGGCGCCAGGCCGTTGGTGGTGCAAGAGGCCGCCGAGACGATATCCTCACCATGATAATGATAGTGATTAACGCCATAGACATACATGGGCGTATCGTCTTTGCCGGGCGCGGACTGCACCACAATGCGTGCGCCACCAGCAATATGTGCCGCACACGTTTCCTGGGTCAAAAAAACACCGGTACATTCAATCACCACATCAACGGCTTCTGCTTTCCAATCGATGTCTGCCGGTTTGCTATGCGCAGTCAGACGGATTTTTTTGCCATTGACCACTAAAAAATCGCCCTCTAACTGTGCATCATATGCCAACCTGCCGTGCACAGAGTCATACTTGAGCATATACAACATATGGTCGGGCGCTTCGATGCCGTTAATGGCCACCACCTCCATATCTTTAAACTCAGCCTGATTTAATGCGGCGCGCAGCACCATACGACCGATGCGGCCAAAGCCGTTAATACCCACCCGAATGCCCATTTTTGACTCCTTCGTCGTTACTTAGGGCAAAAACAAGCAATTTTGATGCTAATTTTCAACAATTAGCATTAGACAGCTGCTAAAGCCTTCAATAGAATAGAGTGAACCCTATTTAATGCTGCATGCAACTGACCATCGGAAATTTTGTGAATATCGCAGAACAGTTACTGAGTGGTATCCTGGACACATTGCCCCTGCAAATTGCAGTGATTGATGAGACCAGCAGCATTATTTACGTCAATCGGGCCTGGCGGTCATTTGGCCTGCTTTATGGCCTCGATATAGACACTGACTGGTTTGGCATCGCCTATCTGGACATCTGCCGCGCTAACGAAGACACCAACCAGCCGCTATTGCTGGATGGTATTGAGCGCGTGCTCAGTGGCTCATTGGAAAACTTTAGCACTGACTATTTGTGTCACACACCGACACAAGAGCCCACCTGGCTAACCCTCAACCTGCAACCGATGCAAACCACATTGGCCGATGGTAAATTATTTTTACTGTCACTCACTAATATCACGCACCACAAGCAGACTGAAGACCGTATCTCGGCCCTCACACTGACCGACCCTTTAACCGGGCTTGCCAATCGCCGCCGTCTTGAGCAGTTTATGCGTGATGAATGGTCGCGCGCGATCCGCCATCAATCCAGCCTGAGCGTGATGATGGTGGATGCTGACCATTTTAAACAGTTAAACGACAGCATGGGGCATGGTGCGGGGGATGATTGCCTGCGCCAATTGGCTGGCATTTTAAAAAGATACAGCAACCGCCCGGGCGATCTGGCGGCGCGTTACGGCGGTGAAGAGTTTGTCCTGGTGCTAAGCCAAACCACGCAGCAAGAAGCCGCTAAAATTGCCGAACGCATCCGGCAAAAAGTAATGGCGCTAGATATCCGCTTTGCTGGTCATCGCCTGATGACCGTCAGCATCGGTGTGGCCTCATTGGGCATACAGCAGTCACAGTCGCACAAAGAGCAGCATGCGCGTAACCAGTGGCTCAACTTTAGTGAAGATGGCAATTTGCTGATTGAACAAGCTGACAAAGCCTTGTATGTAGCCAAAAAACAAGGCCGCAACCGGGTAGAAGTCTACGATAAACATCATAGACTGACGGTGCCGCTATCAGTGTAGCGACAACCATCAGCTTGCACGCCTTAAACTGCGCGCGCTTCCAGAATCGCTACCGCGGGCAAAGTTTTGCCTTCTAAAAATTCTAAAAACGCCCCACCCGCGGTTGAGATATAAGACACTTTGTCATAAATATCATATTTTTGGATCGCTGCAATGGTGTCGCCACCACCCGCCAATGTAAAGGCCTTGGTTTCAGCAATGGCTTTGGCTATGGTTTTCGTGCCTTCACCAAACTGGTCAAATTCAAACACGCCTACTGGCCCGTTCCACACCACAGTGCCCGCTTTCATGATGATATCGACCAACTCAGCTGTAGAGTGGGCGCCAATATCAAAAATCATCTCGTCTGCCGCCACGTCAGTAGCGGCTTTTTTAACGGCAGGCTCATTGGCATCAAACTGCTTGCCAACCACCACATCTTTGGCAATCGGCACACACGCACCACGTGCCTCCATTTTAGCCATCAGGCATTTGGCGGTGTCCACCAGGTCAGCCTCACATAAAGACTTACCGACCTCTTGGCCAGAAGCTTTTAAAAAGGTGTTGGCAATACCGCCGCCCACCACCAGTTGGTCGACCTTGTCAGACAGGCTTTCGAGTACCGTCAATTTAGTTGAAACCTTAGAACCACCGACAATCGCCACCAGCGGGCGCGCAGGCGCCAGCAAGGCTTTGCTCAACGCGTCGAGCTCATTGGTTAGCAACAGCCCGGCACAGGCCACCGGTGCAAACTTAGCAATGCCATGCGTAGAGGCTTCCGCACGGTGCGCAGTACCAAACGCATCCATCACAAACACATCGCACAATGCGGCATATTTTTTGGCTAACTCATCGTTGTTTTTCTTTTCGCCGACATTAAAGCGGCAGTTTTCCAGCAAAATCAGCTGGCCATCTTGCGTGGTCAAACTGTCTTCCGGCGCGTTGGGTGCCAACCAATTTTTCACCAGGCGCACTGGCTGCCCCAACAACTTACTCATCACATCAGCCACTGGCTGTAATGAGTTTTCTTCGCTATAAACACCTTCTTCCGGGCGACCCAGATGCGAAGTCACCATCACTTTGGCACCAGCCTTGAGGGCAAACTCAATGGTAGGCATGCTAGCCACAATTCTGGCATCGCTGGTCACCACGCCGTCTTTCACTGGCACGTTGAGGTCGGCACGAATAAACACACGCTTGCCACGCAAGTCGAGGTCGGTCATTTTGATGAACTTCATGAAGCTCTCCCTTGAGCGGTCGCCGCCGCTTGAATATAAACTGGTCAGGATAAGAATATCACTGAAAAAACAAACGGGGCATATAGCCCCGTGCATGATTAAGCAATGTGTTGAACCAGGCGCAGCAGGTTACAGGTGTAGCCGTATTCGTTGTCGTACCAGCCCACCACTTTGACAAAGGTCGGGTCTAGCATAATGCCTGCATCCGCATCAAATACGCTGGCTGCCGCACTGCTACGAAAGTCGCTGGAAACCACTTTTTCATTGGTAAACTCTAGCACACCTTTCAACGCACCGTCGGCCGCTTGTTGCATAGCAGCACAAATTGCCTCATACGTTGTTTCGGTGTTGAGCTCTACCGTCAGGTCAACCACTGACACGTCAGCCGATGGCACACGCATGGCCATGCCAGTGAGTTTTTTGTTAAGCGATGGAATCACCTTACCGACGGCCTTGGCAGCACCAGTGCTGGAAGGAATAATGTTTTCAAACACACTGCGGCCACCGCGCCAGTCTTTTTTCGAGGTGCCGTCGACCGTCAGCTGTGAGGCCGTCGCAGCATGAATCGTCGTCATCAAGCCACGCTTGATGCCAAAAGTGTCATGCAACACTTTGGCTAAGGGCGCCAGGCCATTGGTGGTACAAGAGGCGGCAGAAATAATCGCTTCACCCGCATACTCGTGATGGTTCACGCCAAACACAAACATCGGCGTATCGTCTTTGCCGGGGGCGGATTGCACCACTTTTTTAGCGCCGCCGCTAATGTGTGGCTGGCAATTGTCTTGGGTCAAAAAAGCGCCGGTAGATTCAATGATGATATCTGCACCACCAATGCGCCAGTCAATTTTGCTAGGATCACGCTCTGCGGTTAAGTGAATACGTTTACCATTCACCACCAGCGCACCATTGTCAGCCTCCACCTTGGCATTAAAGCGGCCATGCACCGAGTCATACTTGAGCAAATACATCATGTATTCAACATCATACGAACTATTAATAGCCACTACTTCGACATTGCTAAACTCTGCCTGCTCAATCGCCGCACGCAACGCCATACGGCCGATGCGCCCAAACCCGTTAATGCCTACCTTGACTGACATATGCTCCCCAACATTGCTTAGAACTAAAACTCAGCATTTTAACCTAAACCACCTATACTGGACAGATTGTAAGTGTTTGATTTGATACACGACAAAGCAATAAAAGTCATTCAAACACGGCTTCATGCCTGCATGAAGCATCCAACCTTATAGAAAGAGAACCTGATGCAAGACACGATTATTTTGGCTGGCGGCTGCTTTTGGGGCATGCAAGACCTGTTTCGGCGCCTGCCTGGCGTCATCAATACCCGCGTGGGCTATACCGGCGGCGAGATTGCCCATGCCACTTATCGCAATCATGGCAACCATGCAGAGGCCATCGCGGTTGAGTTTGATGCGTCACGCATCAGCCTGCGGCAATTGCTGGTATTCTTTTTTCAGATTCATGACCCCACCACTTTAAATCGTCAGGGTAACGACCTGGGGCCGTCTTACCGCTCTGCCATTTATTATGCTAATGACGCGCAAAAAGCGGTGGCGGTGCAACTGATTACCGATATGAATGCCACGACCATCTGGCCGGGCAAGGTGGTGACAGAGGTTACGCCGGCCAGTGATTTTTGGCTGGCTGAGCCTGAGCATCAGGATTACTTAGTGAAATACCCCAACGGCTACACTTGCCATGGCTTGCGGCCAGACTGGATTTTGCCACCAGACCGCGCCGCGGCCGTGTGGCTATAGATTACTCTGGGGTAACGGTGGGCGGCAGCTTACTTGCCTGGGCAGGCTTGTTGCGTGGTTTTCCACCAGTGCGGCGGCCAGCATGATGCAAAAATGCCGCCAACTCATTGAGGGCTAACTGGTACACTTCGCGCTTAAACTCAATCACATCCTCGAGCGGCACCCAATATTCGCTCCAGCGCCAAGCATCAAACTCAGGATGTTCGGTCGCCCGCAGGGACACGTCCGAGTCACGCCCGGTCAATCGCAATAAAAACCAGATTTGCTTTTGCCCTTTGTAACTGCCGCGCCATTCACGCTTGATCCAGCTGGTAGGCACCTCATAACGCAACCAGTCGCGGGTGCGGCCCAAAATTTTGACGTGCTCAGGCTTGAGGCCTACCTCTTCCATCAGCTCACGATACATGGCTTGTTCCGGCGTTTCACCATATTTGATGCCGCCTTGCGGAAACTGCCACGCATGCTCTCTGATACGCTTGCCCCAAAACACCTGGTTGTGTGTATTGCAAAGCACAATCCCGACGTTCGGACGGTATCCATCACGATCTAACATAAAAAACTGCCTTCAATATTTCCTGCAATTTTTTCACACTTTGCCCTTTAATGAAAGGACAACCAGCATACGCCTGCCACAAAACAATGCCTGCTTTGTTCAAAAAAAAAGCTCACATCGCGTGAGCTTTTTTATTTTAATCCTGAAAAGATTAGGATTTCATGCGACGTGCAGCCAAACCGCCCATCAACAACAAGCCAGTAAGTAGCATGGCAGAGGTGTCAGCTTCTGGTACTGGAATCACAGTCATGTTCACAAAAGTGTAGTCAGACTGGTTATCACATTTATGGCATGTAGAGTTAGGATAACCTTTGGTTGCCGTAAACACGATGCTGTCTACTGAGCGGAAACCAAACGGATTATTCAACTGCCAAGCGCCTGTACCACCATCGACTGCACCACTACCAATTGACACTGCTGAACCTTCGCCAGTCCATGCCGCAGTGTGTACACCAGTCGCTGTCAGATAGTAAACACCTGTGCCGCCATCAGCAAAACTCACCAGCATTTTTGCCACTTCTTTCACATCGTTGTACTCTGGGCCGTCAAACAGCAAGGCCAGATTGATCGAAGACACGATCACTTCTTTAGAGAATGTACCGGTTAATGTTTCACCAATATCAATTTCGCCATCAGTTCGGCCACCGGCGATACCCACACCAGTAATGCCCGCCTGACTTTTTTGCTTAAATGCGCTACTGCCCACAAAAGTAGCAGTGGTGCCATCTGCAAATGTCGTGGCATAGCTTGATTGGCCGTTGACAAAGTTGCTGCCAACCACGGTGCCTGTGGTTAAAGCAGAAGCCGATTGCGCTGTTGCCAGCATCGAAAACGACAGCAGCAATTTAAGACCAGTATCAAATATTTTTTTCATTGTGACTTTCTTGGTTTCAATTAAAGTTAATTGGGTTAAATTTTCATGGCTATTTTAAGTCAATCGGCCGTTTGTATAAAATAGTCCGTTAGGGTCAGAGGCCAATATCTTGTTTCTTTTCATACATTTACAAGTAAATTGCCAGATTTCCACAATTAATTTATGGTTATATAATTAATAAGCATGTCAACCCGACTCACTCACAACCGTTTTATACCTATGCCTCTGTTTTCCATGTCCACTATCCCGCTACTCAAACACACCCAAGCATTGCTTTTGGGGCTGATCTTAGTCGTTTACAGCCTGCAACCCCATGCTGGCAACCTGGCTTACATTACCAACCAGGGTAGCGACACTGTCTCGGTGCTAGATATAGATAAAAAACAGGTCAACCACACCATTGCCGTTGGCAAAGCCCCGGTCGGCGTAGCGATTGCCGCCAGACAAGGGCGGGTGTATATCAGCAATGCTAATAGCCAAACCGTGTCTGTCATCAACAGCAATACCCAGCAAAAACTGCAAGACATCGCTGTGCATGTGCAAGCAGTAGGCATTGCATTAAGTCGCGACGAAAACACCTTGTATGTCGCCGACTGGGGTGGTGAGCAGGTAGTTGCCATCGACACCGCGCACCCTGACAAGCAAAAAACCTTCAAGGCAGGCAAAACGCCGTCAGGCCTGCTAGTGAGCGCAGACAACAAAAAGTTGTTTATTGCCAACCGCGACAGCAATGACATTACCGTGGTGGATACCAAGACCATGAAAACCCTGGCGCAAATCCCGGTTGGGCTGCATCCATTTGCGCTCACCTTAAGCCCCGATGGCCACACACTGTTCGTGGTCAACGTCGTCAGCAACACCTTAACCTTACTCAATGTCGACACTTATCAGTCCAGCACCATCAAAACCGGGCAGCATCCTTATGGCGTCGCCATTAGCCCGGATAGCCGCTGGGCCTATGTCAGCAACAACCATGCAGAAAGTGTTTCGGTAATCGACTTGAACAACGGCAACACGGTAAAAACCATCGCCGTCGGCGAGTTCCCGGAAGGCATCGAATACGACGTGCCCAGCCAGCAAGTAGTCGTTGCCAACTGGGGCTCAGACACCGTGTCAGTGATTGACGCACACACCAACACCGTCACCGGCACCATTGCCAGCCCCAAACTATGCCGATCGTTTGGGCAATTTATACTCCAGGCCAAATAAAATATGTTTTTTTCACAGGATGACCAATGAATTAGTCGCAAAGAAGCTTTTTTTTAGGTAAAGTCACGGGTTGTTTTTAAAACTCAAAGACAGCCCAGTTTAATCAAGAACCGCTTACTTTTAGTTTTGAAAGTCTGTAAATATCAGGAGAAATGTAATGAAAAAAATTCTAGGCATTATTGCTGTTTCTTTATTGCCGTTGATCCCTCTCACCGCTGGCGCACACGGTGCAGCTGCGTTGCGTTTTGAAAAAACCGTAACTATCAAGGCAGCCCCGGCAAAAGTATGGGCCTTGCTCAAAGACTTTGGCAACGTGCAAGCCTGGCACGCAGGGGTTGAGTCGACCACAGTTGAACAGAAAAAAGACGAAAACGGCGATGACGCAACTTATCGTACCGTTAAGCTGAAAAACGGCGGCGTGATGTACGAAAAATTGCGCTCAGCTGACGACGCAGGCATGCGTTTAAAGTATGAATACGTGCTTGAAAAAAGCACATTGCAAGTGTCTAACTTTTACCCAAGCATCACTGTGACCGGTAGCGGCAACGAAGCAGTGGTTACCGTTAAAGGCAGCTACACACGCGCTGACTCTTCAAACATCCCAAAACCTGAACAAAATGACGACGCGGCAACCAAAGCCGTCAACGACTATTTTGACGCTGGTCTGGAAAGCCTGAAAAAGGTCGCCGAATCGGGAAAGTAATTAGCCAGGGTTCTGGAAAGCGCACGCAAGGCAACAGTAAACCCTGGTGGAAGTTCTGGTAAGTCTTACGTTGTAAACAACAGTTTTTGCAAATGCAGTGTTTGGTCAAAAGCGAAACACTGACACCAAATAAAGGGATTGTGTACCACACAATCCCTTTTTTGCATTCTGCGCCCGCAGAAAAGCGCCTGACCAAAAACATCACCTACACTGCCAAAGTTTGACGAATGCTGTCACTTTACGTCATCTCTTATTTTGTCGCCCTAGCCAAAGCAGGCCAAATTCAAATCAAAGAAATAAAGCATAAAAACCCTTTAATTCATATTTTTCAATCAGTTAAGTTCAGAACAATCAAGCTGGCACACCTGTTGCTTTAGGGTTTAGCGAACACTGTTGGAAAAGCAGTGAATGAAACAGTAGATGTTCACTTTAAACTTGACTCAAAAGGAAAACATAATGAAAAAACACGTACAACAAGGTTTTACCCTGATTGAATTGATGATCGTTGTAGCCATTATCGGTATTTTGGCTTCTGTGGCGATTCCAGCCTATACAGACTACGTAGAATCTGCACACGATGGCGCATGTTTGGAAGAGGCCACAGCTTGGTCTAAACGTGCTTATGCACAATTAGTTTTAGGCAATAACGTGACTGTATACACACCTTCTGCAACCAATAATTGTAGTGCAGCACCAGCTGTTCCAACATCAGCAAGTAGTGATGTTCCATTGGTTTTTACTGCTAAGAGCGGGACTACGGGCGTCACAGTTTCTTGCCTCATGAGTAACGCTGGATCTTGCACACTGGTAAAACCTTAATTACCTGATGATTCAAGTTTTTTTTACAACTTGAGTGCTATTCAAGAACCCCTGCCAGCCAGGGGTTCTTTACTACAGGGGAAGGAATAGCAATGCCAAGCCTCAAAGCACCCAACCATGCTTCTGGCTTCACCTTAATTGAATTAATGATTGTCATTACAATCATAGGCATAATCGCATCTATCGCTATACCACATTATCAAGAATATACTCACGAGGCTGCTGACAATGCATGCCTTGCAGAAGCCCAACACTACGCACAATCTGTTTCGATTGCCATTTCTACTCATCATCCTGATTTGCCTACACACATCGCATCAGCCTGCCAACAAATAACAATCCCTAGCCCAATCGCCACCAGCTTGCAAGCTATTCCAACAAAAACAGGGACTGGAAAAGCAATCACTTGCGACCTAACCAACAACGGCCTTTGTACCAAGACCTGACTTTGACTTTAACCACAACTCGAATAACCATTCTTTTTTTGCTAAACTTTAAGCCGTCATAAAATCAGGTAGATCGAGTGTTAGAAAGCATCATTAAACATCCGCAAGCGAAAGACGCATGCATCATCTGGATGCACGGCCTGGGCGCCGACGGCCATGACTTTGAGCCAGTAGTTCAAATGCTCAACCTGCCACATATTAAATTTATCTTGCCGCACGCGCCTTATCGCCCTGTCACGTTAAACAATGGTTACGAGATGCGCGCCTGGTATGACATTTTTGGGCTGCAATCAGATAGCCAGCAAGACGAGGCTGGTATCAACAGCATGCAAGCGACCATTAATGCCATGATTGAAGCCGAGATAGCGCGTGGCATTCCTTCGCAACGCATCTTGCTGGCTGGTTTTTCACAAGGCGGTGCGATGGCGTTACATACGGCTACGCGATTCAATCAAACGTTAGCGGGCGTGTTAGCGCTCTCAACTTATTTGCCTTTAAAAAAACAGTTGCAACAGGCACAGCACCCGGCCAATAAACACTGTCCTATCTGGATGGCGCATGGGCGACACGATAGTGTAATTACACTGGCGACGGCGCAATCATCGAGACAAACGCTGGAAGCGGCGGGTTATCCGCTGGAGTGGCATGAATATGAAATGCCACATAGTGTTTGCGAAGAAGAAATCAACGACATTCGTCAATTTTTGCTGCGCGTTTTACCTGCCTGAGCCTGATGCACTGGCTTGAGAATAATCCCGCAAGCCGGGGGAGTTTTGTTAAAATAGCTGGCGTTTTAACAGGCCTATTTTCATGAGTGCTTCCAAAAAGTCACCGTCTGCGGTGAATGACCAACAAACTTTTGCCGAACGGTTGGCAGCGCTGGAGTCCATTGTCAAAAATATGGAGTCCGGTGAATTGCCGCTAGAAGCCGCATTAACGGCTTACACCGAAGGCATGCAATTGCTGCAAACCTGCCAGGCATCGCTACAGCAAGCCGAGCAGACCGTGATGATATTGAACCAGCAGCAACAGCTGACCCCTTTTGAGGCCAATTAACGCGCCTGACTTCTTCTGTTTTTATTCATGACCAACCCTGCATTTGTTTTTGACCATTGGGCCAGCGCACATCAGCAACGCGTTGAGGCGGTGCTTGCACGCACGCTGCCAGATGCGCATGCGCTGCCAGCGCGTTTGCATGAAGCTATGCGCTACGCGGTGCTGGGGGGCGGCAAGCGTGTACGCGCGCTGTTAAGCTACGCCGCAGCAGAACTGGCGGGAGCAACCCCAAACGCGGCAGATGCTGCCGCTGCGGCAGTGGAACTGATTCACGCATTTTCGCTGGTACACGATGATATGCCGTGCATGGATGATGATGACCTGCGCCGCGGCAAACCGAGTTGCCACAAACAATATGACGATGCGACTGCTTTGCTGGTGGGTGACGCATTGCAAAGTATGGCTTTTGAATGCCTTGCTAACACAGGCACGACACAAGCATTAAAACAGGTACAAGTGCTGGCAAAAGCCACTGGCTCACGCGGTATGTGTGGCGGCCAGAGCATAGACTTGCAAAGCACCGGCAAACTGTTGTCGCGTGATGCACTGGAAACCATGCACCAGTACAAAACCGGCGCGCTGATTGAAGCGGCCGCGCTGCTAGGCGCTTATGCGGCAGAAAACACTGCGCAAACGCTGATCGACACCTTGACTCACTATAGTCAACACATGGGGCTGGCATTCCAGGTGGTCGACGATATTCTGGATGCCACCGCAGATACGCAAACGTTGGGTAAAACGGCAGGCAAAGATGCCCTGCAAGAAAAATCGACTTACGTTAGCTTGCTGGGCTTAGAAGAAGCAAAAGCCTTGGTAAACACCTTGTATGCGCAAACATTACAGCTATTAGCTGGCTTTGGCCCGCAGGCAGATCCGCTGCGCGGCATTGCCAAATTTATTTGTGAGCGCCCATTTTAATCATGACTTCGCTGCTGTCCCGTATTCAATCCCCCACCGATCTGCGCACGCTGGAGCGCTCGCAGCTCAAAGTGCTGGCGGCAGAATTACGCGCATTTCTGATTCAAAGCGTATCGCAAACCGGCGGGCATCTGGCCTCTAACCTAGGCGTGGTTGAGCTCACTATCGCACTGCATTACATCTACAACACGCCGGACGACCGCCTGGTGTGGGATGTAGGTCACCAAACCTACCCGCACAAGATTTTAACTGGCCGCCGCGAAGCCATGGCTAATTTACGCAAAGCGGGAGGCATTGCTGGTTTTCCCAAGCGTGATGAGAGTGAATATGACACCTTTGGCACCGGCCATTCCAGCACCTCAATTTCGGCCGCATTAGGCATGGCAGTGGCGGCTAAAGCGCAAGGCTCCAACCGCCGCAGCGTCGCGATTATTGGCGATGGCGCCATGACTGCAGGCATGGCGTTTGAAGCCCTGAACAATGCGGGTGACATGGACACCAACATTTTAGTGATCCTCAATGACAACGACATGAGCATCTCTAACAACGTTGGCGCCTTGAATAATTACCTTGCCCGCTTAATGTCCGGCAAACTGTATGACAGCGTCCGCCGTAGCGGCAAAAAGGTGCTGGACATTATGCCGCCAGTGAAAGAATTCGCGCGCCGCGCCGAAGAACATGCCAAAGGCATGGTGACGCCGGGCACCCTGTTTGAAGAATTCGGCTTTAATTATATTGGCCCGATTGATGGCCATGACATCGACACACTGATGGATACACTGGGCAATATCCGCCAGTTGCAAGGCCCGCAGTTTTTGCATGTGGTGACACAAAAAGGCAAAGGCTACAGCCCGGCAGAGGACAACCCGAACAAATACCACGGCGTCAGCAAATTTGACCCGCAAAACGGCCATAGCCTGAGCCACAACGAGCGCCCCACTTACACGCAGATTTTTGGTGACTGGCTAGTCGACATGGCCGCCGCCGATGACAAACTGGTTGGCATCACGCCCGCCATGTGCGATGGCTCAGGCCTCAACCGCTTTGCCGAGACCTATCCGCAACGCTATTTTGACGTTGGCATTGCCGAGCAGCATGCACTCACCTTTGCCGCAGGTATGGCCTGTGATGGCCTAAAGCCGGTGGTGGCGATTTACTCTACCTTTTTGCAGCGCGCCTATGACCAGTTGGTGCACGACATTGCCTTGCAAGACCTGGATGTATTGCTGGCGATAGACCGCGCCGGCCTGGTCGGCGCCGACGGCCCAACGCATGCAGGCAGCTTTGATTTAAGCTTTTTGCGTTGCATCCCTAATATCGTCATCATGGCACCTAGCGATGAAAACGAATGCCGTCAAATGCTGACCACTGGCTACCATTACCCTGGTACGGCCGCCGTGCGCTACCCCCGTGGCAGCGGCATAGGTGCCAGCATCTCACCCACCTTAGAGTCACTGTCCATCGGCAAGGCACAGCTGGTGCGCCAAGGTAAAAAAGTCGCCATCCTCGCCTTTGGCAGCATGCTGCAACCAGCGCTGCAAGCCGCAGAAATCTGTGATGCGACCGTGATCAATATGCGCTTTATCAAACCGCTTGATGAAACCATGGTGCTGGAAGTCGCCCGTACGCACGACTACCTGCTCACCGTAGAAGAAAATGCCATCATGGGCGGTGCCGGTGCGGCCGTGATGGAATGCCTGCAAGCGCATGGCCTGGTGAAGCCCATCCGCTGCCTGGGCTTGCCTGACCAGTTTATTGAGCATGGCAATCACGAAACTATGCTGGCTGAGTGTGGTCTAGATAAAAACGGAATTAACGCTGCTATTGAGAAATTAATTTCCGAGTAGTAAACTCAACTATTAATTAACAGGCGGGAAAGCCCGCGATGGAACCCTGATGAATCAACCCGTGATCCCAACAACGATTGAAGATGTGCAGAATACGCCGGACGTGCGTAGACTGGACATCAACAAAGTCGGTATCAAATCTATTCGCCACCCGGTGATTGTCAAAGACAAAACGGGGGGTGAGCAACATACGGTTGCCATGTTTGATATGTATGTGCATTTGCCGCACAACTTCAAAGGCACGCACATGTCTCGTTTTGTCGAGATTTTAAACATGAACGAGCACGCCATTTCTATCGACTCCTTCGAAACCATTTTACGTCAGATGGTAGAGCGCCTGGAAGCAGAGTCCGGCTATGTCGAAATGCGTTTCCCGTACTTTATCAACAAGGCAGCGCCGGTTTCAGGCGTCAAAAGCCTGCTGGATTACGAAGTCACTTTTATTGGTGAAATCAAAAATGGTCAGTTTGAAATCACCGTGCAGGTGATGGTGCCAGTGACGAGCCTGTGCCCATGCAGCAAAAAGATTTCAAACTACGGCGCGCACAACCAGCGCTCGCACGTCACTGTCACGGCATTGCTCAATGAGTTTATGTGGCTGGAAGACTTGATTACCTTAATTGAAGATCAAGCCTCTTGCCAGTTGTATGGCTTGCTAAAACGCCCGGACGAGAAGTTCGTGACCGAGCGTGCCTATGACAATCCAAAATTTGTCGAAGACATGGTGCGCGATGTTGCAGCGCAGCTCAACGATGAAAAACGCATTGTGAAATATGTGGTTGAGTCAGAAAACTTTGAGTCTATCCATAACCACAGCGCTTATGCATTGATTGAACGTGATAAACGAGTCAATTAATTCAGTGATGTATCATAAAAAAATAGCCCGCATGCGGGCTATTTTTTATTGAGCAATCCTTAATGGCTAAACATGCCCTGACGCGCGTATGGCTGCGACAAACGCAAGCCTAGTGCGACCACAATCGCCCCCAATAACGGGAACAACGCCGCCAGCGTAAACGTTAACTGCCCGCCTAAATACTCCAGGGCAAAGCCGCCTAGCAAACCACCCAATGCACCACCAACGCCATACGCCACGCTGTTGTAAATGGCCTGCCCTTTGGCCTGGTGACGACCATTAAAGTAGTGCGTCACCACCTCGACCGAGGCGGCATGAAAACTGCCAAAGGTAAATGCATGCATGGTTTGCGCCAGCAATAACAGCCACAGTTGGTCCGGCACCTGGCCCATCATGGTGAAACGCACCACACCTATCAGCAAACTGGTCAGCAAAATGGTTTTGAGTTTAAAGCGCGCCATGATCCATGGCATTTTGATAAAAATACCGATCTCGCAAATCACGCCCAACGCCCATAACCAGCCTATCATGCCTTTGCTATAGCCGTGCTCAGCCAGGTAGATAGAATAAAAGTTATACATGAGGCCATGGGCCGTCACCATCATGGCGCAGCCTATTAGCAACGACAGTACTGCCGGTTGTTTCAAGATTTGCCAGACTGAAAAATCATCATGCGCATGCGGCGGCACGTGGGCTTCCGGCAGTTTCCAGGTCAGGCCAAACAAGGTGCATTGCACTAGCAAGATAAACCAAAGCAGGCTGCCAATGCCAAACCAGTCGGTTAAATAGCCTAACAGTACCGAGGCGACAATAAACCCCCATGAGCCCCATAAACGGATCTTGCTGTAATGGCCATTGGTGCTGGCCAGATGTGCGAGCACCAAAGACTCGGAGAGCGGTAAGGTCGAGCTGGTAAACAGGCTGAGGGCAATCATCACCACAAACATGCTGGTAAAGTCGTGCGCCCAGAAAATAGCAACAAAGCCGAGCAAACCGAGAAAAGCTGTCACGCGTATCCAGCGCACGCGTTGCCGGGTGTGGTCTGCCAGCCAGCCCCATAGGTTGGGTGCAATAATGCGGCTAAGCTGAAACAGCGACATTAATATGCCAATATCAGCTGGGGAAAACGACTCTGCGGTCAGGTACAAGCCCCAGTAAGGAACAAACGCACCGACAAAAAAGTAGTAGATAAAATAGAAACGCGAGAGATTAAAGTGTAAAGCGTGACTCATAAAATACTCGCGTGAGGATGAAAGCCGCCCAAGCCCGTGGCCTGCGCGGCAAAGGCATTACAACTTGGGTACGCTGGAATGCACGTCCGCATTCTGGCCACGGTTGCGTAAGGCATGATCCATCAGCACCAATGCCAGCATGGCTTCTACAATCGGCGTGGCGCGGATGCCGACACACGGATCGTGGCGGCCGGTGGTTTGCATCATCACAGGCTCACCGGCCTGGTTAATAGAATGACGTTGTTGCGGAATGCTGGAGGTTGGCTTGAATGCAACATTGACCACAATATCCTGGCCGCTGGAAATACCGCCCAAAATACCACCGGCATGGTTGGTGGCAAAGCCTGCTGGCGTCAGCTCATCACTGTGTACGCTACCACGCTGCGCAATCGCATCAAACCCGGCACCGATCTCCACGCCTTTTACCGCATTAATGCCCATCATGGCATGCGCAATGTCCGCATCCAGGCGATCAAATACCGGCTCACCCAAGCCCACAGGCACTTTCTCAGCCACCACGGTAATCTGCGCCCCCACTGAGTCACGCTCGCTGCGAATCTGGTCCATATAGGCTTCCAGCTGCGGCAGAATCTCAAAATTGGGTGAAAAGAAGGCGTTGCCCTCTTGTGACAAGGCATCCCAGCTCACAAACGGCACTTTAATGTCGCCAATCTGGCTTAAATAACCGCGAATCTGCACACCGTATTGCTGTTTGAGCCATTTTTTGGCAATGGCGCCAGCGGCCACACGCACCGCGGTTTCACGTGCGCTGGAGCGACCACCGCCGCGATAATCGCGAATACCGTACTTTTGTGTGTAGGTATAGTCCGCATGGCCTGGACGGAAAGTCTCCATGATTTTGCTGTAGTCTTGCGAGCGCTGGTCTGTGTTGCGAATGAGCAAACCAATCGGCGTGCCTGTGGTTTTACCTTCAAACACACCAGACAAAATCTCTACTTCGTCGGCTTCGGCGCGCTGGGTGACATGACGCGAGGTCCCCGGTTTACGGCGGTCGAGATCCACTTGTAAATCTGTCGCGCTGAGTTCCAGGCCTGGTGGGCAACCATCGACAATGCCGCCAATGCCAGGGCCATGTGACTCACCAAACGAGGTCAAGGTAAACAAGGTGCCGATGGTATTGCCAGACATGCGTTTTTTCCCACTCAATAATTTTGTTTATTTTAGCATAGACTGGCCAGCCACCTCTCTGTGGGTTGATTTCCAGCCAGTGAACGCTTATGCTGGAGCGGCATTTTTACCCAGGATGACCATGGCCAAACGTAAACATACGCACCGCAAGCACAGACTGCTGGGTGCTAATAATCCTGCACCAGAGGAAACCCCTGCAGGCTCGCCGTTGCCAGCGGCCTGCATCCACAAGATTTGCTACAACGTACAAGATATTCTGTCGCAACAACTCACCATGCAGGAGATTGTGCATTGGCAGCAGCCCGCTGGCCATGTGGCCTGGATTAATGTACACGGCGTGCTGGACATCCCCTTACTACAAGCGGTCGCCCGCCGCTTCAAGCTGCACCCGCTGGTGCTGGATGATATTTTAAATACCGAACAGCGGCCCAAACTCGACACTTACCCAGACTATTTATTTCTGGAAACACGCTTGTTTTACTATGACACCGACAGCATGAGTGTGAGCTCAGAGCAGATCAGCATGGCGCTGGGACGCGAGTGGTTGCTTACTTTTCAGGAGCGACCTTCTGGCAGCTTTGAGCCAGTGCGCGAACGTTTGCGCCAAGGCCAGGCCTTGCTACGCCAGAGCGGCCCTGACTATTTATGTTATGCGCTGCTGGATAGTTTAATGGAACGTTACTTTCAGGTGCTGGAAGCGATTAATGACGATGCCGAGCAACTGGAGAACCACCTGCTCGACCGCCCCAGCCCCGAAGACTTACAGAATATTCACCGCCTTAAACACGTCACCATACAACTACGGCGTGCCGTGTGGCCGCTGCGTGAAGTGCTCAATAGTCTGATCCGCAATGAACATGGCTTTTTTAGCCCGCAAACGCTGCCTTATTTGCGCGACCTGTATGACCACACAGTGCACTTCACCGAGTCCCTCGAGGCCATTCGCGACACTTTAAGTGGCCTGATGGATATTTATATGACCAGCCTGAGCCAGCGTGTGAATCTTGAGGTGCGCGCACTGACAGTGGTCGCCATGCTGTTTATGCCTGCCACCTTGATTGCAGGAATTTTCGGCATGAACTTTAATGAGATGCCGTGGTTAAAAGACCCCAATGGCTTTTGGTGGGCAATATTGATGATGTTATTCATTGCCGTGGCGATGTTGCTGGTATTTTGGCGGCGACAATGGTTAAGTAGCCGCCGCGAGTCCTAGCGCTTTAAGCCGCCAGTAGCTCGGGACGCGGCAGTTGCTTGATCACATCCTGCAACTCAAAATACAACGCCATGTAATCTTGCGCAGCGGCGCTGTCAGCATCATATTCAAACACATGCTGCCCCATGCGTGCACTTTCGGCCAAGGCGGTGTGTTCATAGATTTTACTCAGCAACACCTCACTGCCAAATAGGCGGCGCATCTCTTGCTCCACTTCAACCGTCATTGCCTTGCGCTTATCGGCACGCGTCAGCAAATAGCGGCGCTGTATTTTCCGCTTTAATACTGGCTGCAAAGCATTGAGCGCTTTATCCATCTTGACCGCAGAATGGATAGATAAATAGTCAGTTGAAACCGGCACCAGCACCAGGTCACTGGCAAACACGGCACTCAATGAAATCACACCCACACACGGGCAGCAATCCATCACCGCCTCTAACCCTGGTTGCGCCATCGCCAATGCTGCCAAGCCCTGCCCCAGCTTACTCAAGGTCGCCGGGCCACGGCCAAACTGTGAATCCACTTTCATCAATTCAGAATTGGCTGGAATCAACTGCAAGCCATTGCGCAAAGGCTGGCACAACGCATCTAGCGGTGTCGCCTCCTGATAAAACCTGAACAAATGCTGTTTGACATCAAGGCCGGTATGCTTATATATCTCGGTGAGTCTGGCTTGCGGATCCATATCCAGCAAGGCGACCTGACGTTTTTTGCGTTGGCTGGCAGCGGCCAGATTGAGTGCAGTGGTGGTAGACCCCACGCCTGCTTTTTGATTAAAAATAGCGATTTTCAACATGATGGTGTTTGCTCAGACACGGTGTTAAACATCAAAGGCTGCATACGATGCATGTCATCATAAACGATGTTGCCAGCGTAGACCACCCCGCTCGCGAGCGCGACACTTGTCAAAAAAGCACAGGTAGAAAAAAAGAAACCCGCTAATGCGGGTTAAAAGGGGGTTTGGATCAGGAGGAAATCAATGCTAGTCGTTGAAAATCAACTAAACCAGCCATCAAACAAAACATTTTGTGTTTCGTTTAAAGATGAGTCCAGTATAGGGAGGAGTTATTGCAGTAATTTGACCAAGCTGTAACTGAATTGTAAAAGGCAAAATTCAATTGTTATTAAATTGTAACTTTAATAAAAACAACAACTTGCAGGCACCGTTTGATGCAAACGGTAAAAAAAGAAACGGCCAATAGTGTAGCAGACTTCTGCCTGCCAAACTATCAGCCGTGATATGACAAAAGACTAACTGAAAAAGTCGCGCGCTTTATCGACCCAGCTTTTGTTTTTAGGGCTATGTTTGCCCGCATCGGCTTGCGTGCTGCTCTCAAATTCACGCAACAGGTCTTTCTGTTTTTCGGTCAGGCGTACTGGCGTTTCAACCACCACATGCACCATCAGGTCGCCGTGCTCGCTCGAGCGTAACGGCTTGATACCCTTGCCACGCAGACGAAACACGCTACCAGTTTGCGTTTCGACCGGAATCTTCATCTTGGCTGCACCATCAAGCGTTGGCACTTCAATTTCACCACCCAAGGCCGCGGTGCTAAAGCTGATCGGCATTTCGCAATGCAGATTTGCCCCTTCACGCTGAAAAATAGAGTGCTCTTTAAGGTGCACCACCACGTATAAATCACCGGTTGGGCCGCCATTCACACCGGCCTCGCCTTCACCACTCAAACGGATACGATCACCTTCATCGACACCGGCCGGGATTTTAACGTTTAGGGTTTTGTTTTGCTTGACGCGACCGCCACCATGGCAGGTCGGGCAAGGTTCTTTCACCATTTTGCCGGTGCCATGACATTTAGGACAGGTTTGCTGCACAGAGAAAAAGCCCTGTTGCATTCGCACCTGGCCGTGGCCATTACACGTGGTACACGTCACAGGTGAGGTGCCTGGGCGTGCGCCCGAGCCATGACAGGTTTCGCAACTGGTTTGTACCGGAATGCGAATCTTGGTTTCTGTGCCCTTGGCGGCATCTTCGAGTGAGATTTCCAGGTTGTAACGTAAGTCAGCACCACGATAAACATTGGAGCGCTGATTACGGGCACCGCCGAAAATATCCCCAAAAATATCGCCAAATGCGTCACTGAAATTGCCGGAATTAAAGCCGCCAAAACCACCACCGCCCATGCTTTGGTCAACCCCGGCATGGCCATATTGGTCATAGGCCGCGCGTTTCTGATCATCGCTCAGAATCTCATAGGCCTCTTTGGCTTCTTTAAAGCTTTCTTCGGCTTTTGGGTTATCCGGGTTGCGGTCAGGGTGAAACTTCATCGCCAGCTTCTTAAAGGCTTTTTTAATTTCCTCTTCACCGGCGTCGCGGTTTACACCTAACACTTCGTAATAATCTTTTTTTGCAGCTGCCATAGTTTTTCCGTTTAACGCGCTTGCGCCATAAAGACAAACACACTCGCTATTAGCGTAGTGTGTTTGCCGACATCATTGAAAAAGGGCGGGCATTTAACTACCCGCCGCTTTCAAGCTTAGTCTTTTTTCACTTCTTCAAACTCGGCATCCACCACATCGCCTTCAACCGTTTTTTCGGCTTCAGGCGCTGCGCTCTCGGTATTGGCCTGCGCCTGTTGGTCAGCGTAGACTTTCTCACCCAGTTTTTGTGAAGCTTCCATCAAAGCATTGGTTTTCGCTTCAATCACCTCTTTGTCATCGCTATCTTTAGCCACGGCTTCCAGCTCTTTGATTGCGTCTTCGATCTTGGCTTTTTCATCGGCTTCAATCTTGTCGCCATATTCAGCCAGCGATTTTTTCACGCTGTGCAACACGCTGTCAGCCTGGTTACGGGCATCAACCAGTTCACGCAGTTTCTTGTCTTCGTCAGCATACTTAGCCGCATCTTCTTCCATGCGCTGAATTTCTTCTTCAGACAAACCAGAGTTGGCTTTAATAGTGATTTTGTTCTCTTTGCCAGTGGCTTTGTCTTTGGCAGACACATGCAAAATACCGTTGGCATCAATATCAAACGTCACCTCAATTTGTGGCATGCCACGTGGTGACGGTGGAATGTCACTCAGGTTAAACTGGCCCAGGCTCTTGTTGCCAGACGCCATTTCGCGCTCACCTTGCAGCACATGAATGGTCACGGCGTTCTGGTTGTCTTCTGCGGTCGAAAACACTTGTGAAGCCTTGGTAGGGATCGTGGTGTTTTTCTTGATCAGCTTGGTCATCACACTGCCCAAGGTCTCGATACCGAGTGACAATGGAGAAACGTCCAGCAACAGTACATCTTTCACGTCGCCTTTCAATACGCCACCCTGGATAGCAGCACCAACCGCTACCGCTTCGTCCGGGTTCACGTCTTTACGTGGCTCTTTGCCAAAAATCTCTTTCACTTTCTCTTGCACTTTTGGCATGCGGCTTTGACCACCAACCAAAATTACGTCAGAGATATCCGCAGGTGATACTCCAGCATCTTTCAATGCGGTTTTACATGGATTGATCGTGCGCTCAATCAGCTCTTCCACCAATGATTCCAGCTTGGCACGGGTGATTTTAACCACCAGGTGTTTTGGGCCAGTTGCATCTGCCGTGATGTATGGCAGATTCACTTCAGTTTGCTGCGCACCGGACAATTCGATCTTGGCTTTTTCAGCGGCTTCTTTCAGGCGCTGTTTGGCCAGTAAGTCGTTGCGCAGGTCTAACCCGTTTTCTTTTTTAAACTCATCGGCTAAAAAGTCGATAATGCGGTTATCGAAGTCTTCACCACCCAAGAACGTGTCGCCATTGGTCGACAACACTTCAAACTGGTGTTCGCCGTCGATCTCAGTAATTTCGATAATCGAAATATCAAACGTACCGCCACCCAAGTCATACACCGCAATCTTGCGGTCACCTTCTTGTTTGTCCATCCCAAACGCCAGTGCAGCAGCCGTCGGTTCGTTAATAATACGTTTAACTTCCAGGCCAGCAATCCGGCCTGCATCTTTGGTTGCCTGGCGCTGGCTGTCGTTAAAGTAAGCAGGCACCGTAATCACAGCTTCAGTCACTTCTTCGCCCAGGTAATCCTCGGCGGTTTTTTTCATTTTGCGCAAGACTTCAGCAGAAATTTGTGGCGGCGCCTGTTTATTGCCACGCACCTCTACCCAGGCATCACCGTTGTCAGCTTTAGCAATGGTGTAAGGCATCAGGTCGATGTCTTTTTGCACTTCTTTTTCGTCAAAACGGCGGCCGATCAAACGTTTGACCGCAAACAGGGTATTTTTAGGGTTAGTCACGGCCTGGCGTTTCGCCGGTGCACCGACCAGAATTTCGCCGTCTTCTTGATAGGCAATGATAGAAGGCGTGGTACGTGCGCCTTCAGCATTCTCAATCACGCGCGGCTTGCCGCCTTCCATCACGGCGACGCAGGAGTTGGTTGTCCCCAAGTCGATACCGATAATTTTTGCCATGTTATATGTTCCTTAAATTCGTTAATCTTTAATCTACTGATGCAGTGAACATTGGGATGCCATGAAAGATTTCAAGCCCCTGTTCATTAAATGGTTTTTACTGCTTAACTGCTTTACCTGGCCTGAATCACAGTGACCAATGCCGGACGCAATACACGCTCATTCAGGCTGTAGCCCTTTTGCAGCACGCTCAAAACGGTATTCGGTTCACCTTCGGCTGGCACCATGCTGATCGCCTGATGTTTGTTCGGGTCAAACTTTTCACCCAGCGGGTTAATCTCGGCAATATTAAACTTTTCAAACACGCTTAACAGTTGCTTGGCGGTCAGTTCTACGCCATTTTTATAGCTGGCGACTTCTTCGCTTTCTACGGCCAAGGCGGCATCCAGGCTATCTTTGACCGCCAGCAACTCGCCACTGAATTTCTCCAGCGCAAACTTGCGGGCTTTATCAATATCATCAGAGGCACGGCGACGAATATTTTCGCCTTCGGCTTTCACATACAGCACTTGCGCCTTGGCTTCTTCGAGTGCGGCTTCGAGCGCAGCAATGCGCGCTTCGTGCGTGTCTGCCGGGCTGGCCGGTGCCGCCTCATTCACGGCTGGTTCGTTGGTGTTCACCTCGGCAGGTGTATTTGGTTCTTGCATAAAGCTCCCCTTCTTATTCAATACTGTTCACCTGAGGCGGCTTGATTTAAATTGCCTCAATATTTTTACAATGTTGGGGATGCCCCTACTGATTTCAAGGGTAAAGCGTGAATTTGTGTATGATTTTTTAAATGTGGCTGGAAACCGAGCCCACCATGGCTGACACCTCGGCGATCACCGTGGCGACTGAGGGCACTTGCGCCTTGCCGCCCACATTGACCGCAGGCGCGACGCGGCCACCTGCGACACCGGTAAACGCCGGCTCGGTATCGGTATAAATGGCCACGATGGGGACATCCAGCGCCGCAGCTAAGTGTGACAAACCGGTATCTACCCCCACAGCGAAGCGCACTTGCGGCATTTGGCTGGCCAGTTGTTGCAGCGTCAGTTTAGGCAGCACCAACGCTTGCGGCACCTGCGCCGCAATGCGTTCGGCACGCGCTTTTTCGCTGTCACTGGCCCAAGGCAACCACATATGCACCCCTTGTGCGGCATAATGCTGCCCCAAGGTAACCCAATGCGCTTCAGGCCATAATTTGCTATCTCGACTGGTGGCATGCAGCGCTAAAAAAGCCTCGGCTGGCGTGTGACGCCCCAACGTTGACAAGCCATAAGCAGGCTTGTTTTGTGGCACAGCATAACCGAGCGCCAGCGCCGCCAGTGTGCGCATACGCACGACGGCATGCTGGCGATAACCAATCGCATACTGATGCTGGTAAAAACGGCTGGCCAGTGGTTCGCGAATCGAATGTTTGTCGTAGCCATGGCGTGGCCCGTGCGCCCACGTCGCCATCACGGCACTTTTTACCAGGCCCTGCAAATCCAGCACCAGATCATAAGATTGTGCCGCCACAGCCTGCTTCACGGTAGCCATTTCACGCCATGTCTGGCGACACCACCATTGTTTGCGCCAACGGCGCACGGCCACCGTAAACACTTGCTGCACCCGTGGATGCAGGCGTGGAATATCGGCAAAACTGGCCTCTACCAGCCAATCGATCTGCGCATCAGGACAGTGTTGCAGGATATCCTCAACAACAGGCAAGGCGTGGATCACATCGCCCATAGAGGTGGTTTTGACGATCAGGATGCGTTTCATGGCCGCTATTTTCGCATACAATACCATCGCATGAAGTTTGCGTTTCTCATATTCAAATACTTTCCTTATGGCGGCGTGCAGCGCGATATGCTGCGCATCGCCAGAGACTGCGTCGCCCTCGGCCACGAGGTCACCATTTTCACTGGCGAATGGCGCGGCGAGCTGCCACAAGACATCAGCGTTCATCTGTTAAAAGCCAGCGGCTGGCTCAATCACCATAGACACCAATCGCTGATCAGGCAAATGCAGCAGGCGGTACAACAGCAAGGGTTTGACCGCGTGGTGGGCTTTAACCGTATGCCCGGGCTGGATGTGTATTTTGCCGCCGACCCCTGCTACGCCGAGCGCATGTCGCACGAACCCTGGTACAAAAAACTATCTGGCCGCTATCGGTTTTTCTCAGCCATGGAACACGCCGTCTTCGGCAAACAGGCATCGACACAGATATTGCTGCTCAACCAGCATGACCAGGCCATGTTCCAGCGCTGGTATGGCACAGACGCTGCGCGTTTCCACCTGATTCCGCCCAATATTCCGCTGCAGCGTTTCAGCAACCTCGCGGCCCAAGATTACCGGGCCTATGTACGCAGCACCTTTAACCTGCCTGATGATGCCATTCTTTTGCTGACGGTGGGCTCGGCGTTTGTGCGCAAAGGCGTAGACCGGGCGATAGAGGCATTAAGCCGCTTGCCAGAAGACCTTAAACAACGTTGCTGGTTATTGGCGGTGGGCGAATTTGAATCGAGCAGTAATATGCAAGCCTTTGCCGAACAACGCGGGATTGCCGACCGCTGTATAGAAGCAGGCGGCCGCCCGGATATTCCGGCACTGATGTTAGGCTGTGATGTACTGATCCATGCTGCACGCTCGGAACTGGCAGGCATTGTGCTGATTGAAGCCATGACGGCTGGCCTGCCGCTACTGGTGACCGGGGTCTGCGGTTATGCGGGCTATATTAGTGCGGCACAGGCAGGCCTGGTGTTAGCAGAGCCGTTTGATCAGGCAGCCATGAATCGGGCCCTGGTTGAGATGCTGCGCCAATTATCGACCCAAGCGTGGTCAGACAATGCCAGGGCGTTTGTGCAGCGCATGGCTACTTCGCAACTGGCGCACCCTGAGGCCAATATCATTGCGTCGCCGTCTCATGGCGAGCAAGCTCCTTAAGGGGTTGCCGGTTTCCCCGGCATGAAAGGCACGTTACGCAATTTGTCTGCCGCTGCCTTGCTGGCTTCGCTGCGCTGCAAGGCATAAGCTTTCGCCTGTTCCAGCAAAGCAGCAGAAGGCAAATTAGGATCTTCTGGTAACGCTAATAGCTTTTCAAAGCTTTCTTCATAAGGCGTGGCGACCTGTGCATCAATCTGCGCGGCCAACTCATCAAAACTGACACTGCCTTCACGACCTTCCAATATGATCTGCCGCCATTTCTGCTGTGCTTTCTGGTCCACCTGGTTGAGTTTTTGTACTTGTTTTTGTATCGCCACTTCTTGTTGCCAGCGATATTTAGGCGTGGGCAAATGGGTCACCAAGACAAACAGCGCTACCACCCATGATACGGCCGCCAGCCATTGCGTCAGTGTTAATTGTTTACTGGGCACGATAGTGGTCGGTAACAACAGCGCTGCCATTACCATGCCAGTGACAAAGCCGCCAATATGCGCCGAATTATCGATGCCGGGAATGATGTAGCCCATAACGATGGTCAGGGCAGAAAACAGCAGCGCGCCCCAAAACAGCCAGCGGAACTCCTGCACCTGCATCTGGCGCCGGCCAAACCAGACATACACCAGCAGCGCGCCATAAATCCCAAAAATGGCGCCGGAGGCACCGCCGGACACCGCATCATTGCCTTGGATCACTAGCGACAACAGATTGCCACCCACGCCACTGATCAGATAAATCACCACAAAACGCACGGCGCCGAACATGCGCTCGACCAGTTTGCCGCCATCCCACAGGGCCAACATATTCATGCCCAGATGCAAGGCGCCAAAGTGCAGAAACATAGCGCTTGCCAAGCGCCACCATTGGCCATCGGCGGTGGCAGGCGCAAAATTGGCGCCCCAAGTCAGCTGCACGGTATTCGGCGAGTGCCAAAAACCAGCGCCGCCAAATAACATCACCACAAACACCAGCACATTCAGCATGATCAGCAGCCGTGTCATCGGCGGCACCGGCGCGCGTAACTCAATGCGGGTAAGCAGTGACTGATCCATTAGTTGAGCGACTCCTGAAAAGGGACTTCTAACACCGGCGGCTGTTGCAAGGCCGCAATCAAGCTTTGCAAGTTTTCGTGTGAGTGTGACATCTGTGCATCTATGCTGTTCGCGACCCAGCCACAACAATCGATATTTCTTTGCTTGAGCACCTGCGCAGTGAGTAAGGCATGATTAATACACCCCAGCCGCATACCCACCACCAGCAATGCCGGGAGATGCAATGTCTGAATTAAATCAGCGATGGTTTGCGTGCCATTGAGGGGCACCAGCAAACCGCCCGCGCCTTCGACAATCACGACATCGGCCATGGTCACCAGTTGCGCATAGGCCGCTTGAATCACGTGAAAGTCGATCGTCACGCCCGCCTGGGCAGCCGCGATATGCGGCGCAATGGCCGGTTCAAAACAATAAGGGTTAATCAGCTCTGGCGGCGCACTCACATTAGACGCGGCAGTTAATTGCAACACATCGTCATTTTGCCAGCGGCCATCCACCCACGCACACCCCGACGCAATTGGTTTCATGCCGATCACGGTCAGGCCTTGCGCTATCAGTTGCTGCATCAGGCGCACGGTGACCGTTGTTTTACCGACCCCGGTATCCGTGCCAGTGACAAAAAAATGACGTGGCAAGCTGTGCATGACTATTCTGCATGCGCCGCTTTGCGCGGCATAAACTGTACCGGGCTGCTACCCGGCGCAGTGTAAGGTTGACTGCCCGTCCAGGCATGCACAAACACCACTTCATAGGTGGCTGGCAGCTTGCCTTCGTGGCGAAATGCCTCATAGCCTTGACGCAATTGTTGTAAAAAACCTTTGCCGCTCAAGCCTTTGGCGCGGCCAGCGGTGGCGTTGTGCGCACCAATCGCCTTGAGGTCGCGCATCAAGGACTCCACCGTGTCATAAGTTAAGGTGTAATGCATAACATCCAGCACTGGCGCACTGAAACCGGCGCGCGTCAGGGCATCGCCAATATCATGCATATCAATAAAGCGGCTCACGTGGGTATGGTCAGCGCCAGAGGCAGCGCGTAATTCTTTAAGCGTATCCGGGCCCAGGGTGGCAAACATCAGCAGACCGTTCGGGCGTAACACGCGGCGCCATTCCTGCAAGGCGGCATCCAGATCGTTACACCATTGCACAGCGAGATTGGACCACACCATATCGACACTGGCGGTCGCTAACGGCAGCGACTCAATATCGGCACAGACAAAGCGTGGTTTGGCCTGCCAGAACTGATACCAGGGGAATAAGGTGCGACTGCGTGCCAGCATGCCTTCGGCAATATCCAGCGCAATGCCCTGCGCGCTTTTAAAGTGTTTGAGCAAGGCATGCAAACCATGGCCAGTGCCGCAACCCGCATCCAAAATCACGGCTGGTTCGAGTTTAACCACGTCCAGCCGACTGAGCATTTCTTCACGCACCTGGCGCTGCAAAATGGCGGCGGCATCATACTGTTTGGCGGCGCGGTGAAACGACTGCCGCATGCGCGACTTGTCGATCTGGTAAACATCCTGCATTAGCTGCTCACTTGCTGTGTGGCCTGGTCATCGGCCATAAATGCTTCGACAGCTTCGCAGAAAGCATCCGCATGTGACAAAAACGGCGCATGCGCGGCGCCAGCCATCACGCGTAACTGGGCGCGCTGCAAATGCATGGCCAGCCAGTGCGCAGCGGCCACCGGCGCCAGCGTGTCACGGTCACCGTGTATTAATAAGGTAGGCTGGAATACGCGGCCCACTTCTTCGCGTAAATCGGTTTGCAACAAAATATCCAGCGCCTGGTTGAGGTTGTCTTGCGTCGGCGTTGGTTTGGCTGCGAACGCAGTGCGTAACTGGCGCACCGTGCTGCGCGCATCTTTGGCATGCATACATTGCAGGGTCAAAAAATTCAGCAAGGTGGCGTTAAAGTCCTGCTCAAAACGCTGATTAAACTGCTCAAAATGTCTGGCGGCAATGCCGTTTGGCCAATCAGGCTTGCTGACAAAACAAGGGTTGGTGCCGACCAGAATTAACTTCTCGACGCGGTCAGGCTGGTTGAGTGCAATTTGTTGCGCCACCAGGCCGCCCAATGACCAGCCAAGAATCGTCGACACGCCGGGGATTTCTTCGGCTACGGCTTCGGCCAGGCTATGCAAATGGTAGGGGTAGGTAGGCCGGCTTTGGCCCATGCCGGGCAAATCGACCAGAAACAAACGGTAGCTGGCAGAGAGGCGCTTGACCACGCGCTCCCAAACCGCACTGTTCATCGCCCAACCATGTAGCAACACGAGTGGCTTGCCCTGCCCCATGATTTCGATAAAACAACTCATGCCTGCGTCCCGGCCGGAATCTCGCGCTCGGCGGCATGCAGGGCCGCAATCAATGCACGCACGTTCGCCTCGCTATGCGCAGCCGAGAGTGAAATGCGCAAACGCGAGGTATTGGCAGGCACGGTAGGCGGACGAATCGCGGGCACCAGAATACCGTGTGCCTGCAGATATTGGCTCAAGGCCAGCGCCTCGTGCGTGTCGCCAACGACCAAGGGCTGAATCGCCGTTTCTGATGGCAGCAGCTGCCAGCGTGACAGTGACAGCTCACTTTTAAGCAAGGCAATCATGTCAAACAATTGCTTTCTGCGCGCGTCACCCTGCTCTATTTCTTTCACCGAGGCCAGCAAAGCGGCGGACAACGGTGGCGGTGCCGGGGTGGTGTAGATGTAACTATTGGCGTACTGGATCAGGTAGTCGATGACAATTTTTTCACCGGCGACAAATGCGCCAGCCACGCCAGCCGCCTTGCCCAGTGTGCCCATCATGATCAGGCGCGGTGACTGCAAGCCCAGGTGTTTGAGCGAGCCGCGGCCTTGCGGGCCCAGCACGCCAAACCCATGCGCATCATCCACGTACAGATAAGCATCGTAGCGTTCACAGAGTTCGAGGTAAGCAGCCAATGGCGCAAGATCGCCATCCATACTGAATACCGCATCGGCAGTCACCAGTTTGTGGCGCGCCGGGCTGGCTTGCAGTAACTTTTCAAGCGCGGCCACATCATTGTGCGCAAAGCGGTGATGCGTGGCACGTGACAAAAAGGCGCCATCATTGAGGCAGGCATGGTTGAGCTTATCGGAAAACACGGCATCGTCACGGCCCATGAGCGCACTGATGACGCCGATATTGGCCATATAGCCGGTCGAAAACAGCAAGGCGGCGGGTTGGCCGACAAACGCGGCCAATGCCTGCTCCAACTGGTCATGATAACGGTGATGGCCAGTGATTAAATTGGAGGCACCACTGCCCACGCCAGCTTCGGCTGCCGCGGTTTGCAGCGCGGTCACCAGCGCAGCATCGTTGGCCAGGCCCAGGTAATCATTGCTGCAAAACGACAGAAATGGCTGGCCGTTGGCCGTAATATGCTCGGCCTGTGGCGAGTCCAGCAAACGGCGCTGGCGCATCAGGCCCAGGGTTTGCCGCTTGTCTAGGTCGGCGCGTAAGGACTCCAGCAAATCACTCATTAGATTTTCTTCAGGCCCAACTTGGCGAATAAGGCGTTATCTGATTCCACCTCTGGGTTACCGGTCGTGAGCAATTTTTCGCCGTAGAAAATACTGTTGGCACCCGCGTGAAAACACAAAGCCTGCACCGCTTCGCCCATGCTTTGGCGGCCTGCGGACAAACGCACAAAACTGTTTGGCATGGTGATACGCGCAATCGCGATGGTGCGCACAAACTCCAGCGGATCCAGCGGCTCGGTGCCGTGCAATGGCGTGCCTTCCACTTGGGTCAGCAGGTTAATCGGCACGCTCTCTGGCGGATGCTCCATATTGGCCAGCTGCGCCACCAAGCCGGCACGTTGTGCGCGGGTTTCACCCATACCGATAATGCCGCCGCTACACACATTGATATTCATGCTGCGTACGCGGTCCAGCGTATCCAGGCGGTCTTGATACGTGCGCGTGGTGATCACATCGCCGTAAAACTCTGGCGCCGTGTCGAGGTTGTGGTTGTAGTAATCGAGCCCGGCCTCTTTTAACTGCTCGGCCTGACCGTCTTTGAGCATGCCCAACGTGGCGCAGGTTTGCAGCCCCATTGCCTTCACTTCAGAAATCATTTTTAACACTGGCTCGAGGTCACGCTGCTTGGGGCCGCGCCAGGCAGCGCCCATGCAAAAACGGCTGGCACCACTGTCTTTGGCGGCTTTGGCAGCAGTCAACACGTCATCCAGTTTCATCAACGGCTCATTTTCCACCTCGGTGTGGTAACGCGCAGCTTGTGGGCAATAACCACAGTCTTCAGAGCAGCCGCCGGTTTTAATCGACAGCAAGGTACTCACTTGCACCGCATTCGGGTCGAAGTTTTCTCTGTGCACGGTGTGTGCCCGATCTAGCAAGTCATTGAATGGCAACTCAAACAGTGCCATGATGTCTACTACCCGCCAGCGCTCAACCGTAGGGTGGCAGGCAGACGACGGTTTCAAGCCATCGAGGTTAATGACGGAGGTTTGCATTTCGCTGCCACAAGCGGCAGCAGAAGTTTGTTGTTCCATAAACACCACGCAATAAAATTGTATGAATAATCCGGCCGAATTATATGTTGTTTAAAATATGACGTGAAAAAATTTTACAATAGCTTAAATTTTAATCACATGCATGTTTACCACCAGTGTCAACAATGGCTGGGGTCAACCTTGCCATGCCAGCTGTGTGATGCACCAGCCACTGCGCGCCATCAGGCGCAATATGGGCTGTGTGCGCATTGCATCGCGACCCTGCCCTGGTATACCTCGCCGCGTTGCCCGCAATGCGCGCTGCCTACCGTTTCAAGCACGTTATGCGGCATTTGCCTGCAACATGCGCCAGCTTTTGATCGCACACTCACGCCTTTTCGCTACGCCTACCCACTCGACAGGTTACTGCATCAATTTAAATACCACCAACAATTGTCATTGTGTAACCTGCTAGCCAATAGCCTGCTCACACAACTGACGACCTTAGCGGCCACAGAACGGCCGCAGATCATCATGGCCATGCCCATGCATCTCAATCGCGTTAAAGAGCGCGGATTCAATCATGCCCTGGAGTTAGCAAAACAGGTGCATCAGCACAGCGACATCGCATTAGAGATAGAAGGATGCATACGGGTGCTTGATACGCCAACGCAGGCAGGCATGGATATGAAAACCAGGACACGTAATCTGCGCGGAGCATTTGCTACGCACAAACCATGGCAAGGCCAACATGTGATGATTGTGGATGACGTGATGACCACAGGTGCCAGCATGCATGCGGTGGCTAGGGTGTTGAAGCAGGCAGGGGCTACGCAGATAACCGCACTAGTGCTGGCGCGCACCTTAAAAAGTGAACTATGAGCAGCTACTCACTGCGCACAACTGCCGTGCCACCTAATTGACGGATACGCTGCCCGACAAACTCAGACAAACGCTCACTTAAAGGCAAGTTATAAGCCAATTGCAATTGCTGCAAAGCTTGTGCAGGCTGGCCCGCCGCCTGCAGAGAAATCGCATACGCCACAATCCACTGCGCATGCCCTTGGCGCAGCACCGTCGCGCGATCAAAATGAGGCAAGGCCGCGGCATGTTGCCCACTTTGTTGATACGCCATGGCCAGCATCCATTGTGACTCTGCATCTTGTATCAACAGACTGGCGACCGGTTTTAGCGTTTGCAAAACCGCTTCTGGCTGACCATGTGCCAACTGCCATTTAGCCAGCGACTTGGATAAACCAATTTGCCCAGGGAACTGCTTGATACCACTTTGCAACACCGCCACGGCCTCTGGTTCTTGCCTGGATTCAAATAAATAAGCCGCCAATAGCTGCCGTGCATCTTCAGATTGCGGGTAAGTAGTCAACGCCTGGCGCAAAATGACCAGCGCCTCATTCAAACGGCCTTTCTGCTCCTGGTCTACCGCGCGTTGAATCTGTAAATTCACCTCTTGGTCTGGGCGAATTTGCTTGTTAACCACCCCTCTGGGGCCAGGCTCATCCTCATTACTTTTGGCGAGTTTGAGTGCATTGGCTGCGCCTGACGGTGACTCAATCACATTCACCACTGGATTAGCCGTCGTGCTGTCAGCAGCGTTAATGGTGAACTCTCCCTCTACCTGCGGCCGCAATGCAACTTTAGAAATCGCTGGCTTGGCAACCGTTGGCGCGGCGGTGGCAGTCCTATCCGTGGCTGGTTTTTGCCATGCACTAAATAAAGCCCTGGTTAACTGCGGAGGCGCCCAGGCGGCATTATTTAGCGCAACAGGCACAGATTCAGCGGGCAATGATGCAACAGGTGCGATTGCGGGTGCTGGCACAACAGCCATCGCCACTGGCACCGCAGCATGCGCGCGCACCGGTGCCGAGTCAAAGCGAGCCATCAGCATGGGCCAATTCACCAGCACACAACCCATCAATACTAATAGCAGCAGTGCCCATCGCAGCTTGCTGCCCCAGGCGGTCGCGGGGCCTTGGTGGCTGAGCACCGGCTTGACCTGCCCGGCCCAGCCATCCGTTGCCGCGGCGCCCTGGCGCGCCTCAACGTTTTGCAATACCTGATTAATTAAACTCAAGTGCTTCCCCAATATTTAACTAGCGGCCCAGACCGGCCAGCGCCGTATGCAGCGTCAGCCACCATTTAAAGCCATGCCCCAGCCAGCGATGCTGTGCCTTGACGCTGGCCCGGGTGTCCATAATGGCCGCCCTGACATCCTCCGCCGATACGCCTTGCTGGCCGCGGCCAAAGGCTGATAACAATGATTTATGCGCCAGAATATTCAGTAACCTCGGAATGCCGTTGGCATAGCGATAGAGCAAACGCAGGCTGGCAGGCGTAAAAATCATGCCACCCTGATAACCGGCGATGTGCATGCGATGATTCAGGTAAAACCCCAATTCTGACCAATGCAGGCCTTTGAGGTGATACTCAAAACCAATGCGCTGGCGTAACTGGCGGATAGACGGGTGATTAATGCGCTCTTCGAGTTCCGGCTGGCCAAAAATCACCACTTGGATCAATTTGCGCTTTTCGGTTTCAAGATTACTCAACAGGCGCAAGGCTTCCAGTGTTTCCAGCGGCATGGCCTGCACTTCGTCCAGGCACACCACCACATGCCGACCTTCGTCAGCAAAGGTAAGCAGCTTGCGGTTCAGCGCATCTATCATGTCGTGATGGGTAAAGTCTGGCTTGAAAGCTACGCCAAATTCGGTGGCCAAGGTCATCAACAAGGCGTGCGGATCCAGGTAAGGGTTAGGAATAAACGCCACTTTGCAACTGGGCTCCAGTGCCTTGAGCAGGCGGCGGCACAGCAAGGTTTTACCGGTGCCAACCTCACCGGTAATCTTTACAAAGCCTTCGCCAGATTGAATCGCAATCAACAACGTATTCAGCGCCTCTTGCAGGCTACGCGTTGCGTAATAAAAACTGGTATCCGGGGTGATGGTAAACGGATATTCCTTCAACCCAAAATGTTGCAGGTACATGCCCGCTCCTAAAAACTGCTATCGCTCTTTAGCTTCTCAACCCGGTCCTGGCTATCAAGCATATCTTGCGCCCAGCTTTCGCCACTGCGCACCACGGTAGATTTCAGCAAAATCACCAGCTCGGTTTTAATGCTACTTTGATCCTTTTGGCGGAACAAATTGCCGAGATATTTGACATCGCCCAAGCCTGGCACTTTGGTGCGTGTATTATCGACCGACTCTTGCATCAGGCCGCCAATGGCGATCACGCTGCCATCTTTGGTGCGCACAATGCTGTCAGTTTCATTAATGTTGGAAGACGCGGTCGGGATCGTATACGTACCGCCGTTAGCGCTAGACAAGGTCACCGTTCTATTGACCTGCGTCACTTCGCTGATAAATGGATGCACGTGCAAGGTAATATTGTCGTCTTTATCAATCTGCGGCGTCACATCAAGCGAGATGCCAGAGAAATAAGGTTGTAGCTGAATATCCGGCGTCACAATCGCACCACCGGTAGTGGTGGTCACATTGGTTTTCACGTTAGTCACATAAAACGCGTCGTTACCCACCTTAAGCACGGCTTTCTGGTTGTTAATGGTTGCAATGCGCGGGCTGGAAAGTACCTCTACATTGCCCTGCGTTTCGAGAAAGTTAAGCAACGCCGAGAAGCCTTTACCCTGCACCGCCAGTGCAAACATCGAGCCGCCCAAAGAGGTCACCGAGTTATTACTCAATGCGCCGGGCTCTGTGGTAGTCACAGTGCCATTGGTTAGGTCTCCAGTTTCACTCAGCGAGGCATTGCCATTGATGTTACCAAAGGTGACATCACGACCACGCGTATGGCGGGCGGCTGCCCAGTTAATGCCTTGTTGTGAGTTTCTGTTCAACTGCACTTTGATAATTTTAGCTTCGAGAATTACCTGGCGGTCTACCGTGACCTGCATCAGGCTCAAAAACTTTTCAACCTGGCGGATTTCTTTAGGCATGGCTTTCACCATGATCAGGCCAGACTGGGCATTGATGATGACTTTACGACCACTTTCTTCGCCAATCAGGCTGCTCAGCGAGGCGGCAATTTCCTCCCAAAAGTCATTATTGGTACGCATACTCACGTCAGAGGCATACACTTGCAAATTAGACGCCCCCGAAGTGCCGCTACCTGAGGTATTACCCGTACTGCCCGTGCTGGTACCAGATCCGGTCATGGCAGCAGCCTGACCAGCCACACCCGCTGCGCCACCAGCGCCAGAACCACTGGCCGTACCAGAGGTCACGCGGGTTGCAGAGGTGCCTCTGCGTGCACCGGTAATGTAGTTGACTTGGAACACGCGGGTTTGAATCGTTTGCGGCTCAACAAAAATCTGCTTGCCGCTCATCTTGTATTCGTAGCCATACAAATCACGCAAGGCATTCAGCGCTTCAAACAGGGTCACATCACGCAGATTGATTGAAATGTCGCCTTTGAGCTCAGGACTCAATGCAATGCTGTAAGGGCTACCTGAGACAATGCCCATGAGCACTTGCGCAGCAGGCGCTTTGTTTACCACCAGGTCAAACCTGGGCTCGACACGCTTGGCTAATGCTTTGGGCGGCTCAATTTTGAGCGGCTCGAACAACTCATCAGTGATCTCTTTGGGAGGAGGTGATACCTGTGCTTGCGCCTTGGCCGCCGAGGTCGCCAATTCGTTCTGAATTTTAGGGTTAATCGACGGATTGGTCGGCGCAAACGGGTTGCTGGTGCACCCCGCCAACCCGGCACCTATCATCATCACACCCAAGGTATTCACTAAAGTTTTCATAGCAGTCTCTCTATTGATGTTCGCTTGCTGCCTCACTGAGTGAGCCCGGCAAGTGTTTGTCACTTTATTTATCAATCGTTATTTTTCAGTTTTTTAGCCTGATTTTTTAATTTTTTTGGCTGATTTGTCTTTTTAATATTGGCGTGCACTTGCACCGGCTCGATCACCTTGGCCAAGCCCATACCAACCACTTTTTTCTCGCCAAGCTTGCTGATAAACACAGCCTGCTGGTGTTTGACCGAGGTCAGTTTAAAGCCTTCGTAGCTGCCACCCAGTTGCACCATCTGGCCATTAACCACAGCAAATCCTGCTTTGCCATTGTCTTGTATCGCTGTTAGCTCCCAAGGCTGCTCTGCCTGTGCTTGGGCATTCGGCAAATACTCCATCACCGACGCAGGTGGCTTGGTCGGATCCACTAACCCCTCCGCCATCACCAGCGTTACGTGTGCAGCCCACACGACCAACATTGTTGTTATTAACCAGCGCATGCTAAATCCCCAACCATGCATTCTCACCGCTCAGGGTATACACCTGAACCGTTAATTCACTTTCCGGATATTCGGCTTTCAACTCTGCGTTTTCCCAGGCCAGGGTCTGGCCAATTGCTTTTAACGATTGGGCGTAGGCCATCAAGGCAAAATACTTGCCTTTCAGGCGCACTTTCACCGCATGCTGATACACGTGCGGCACATTCTTCCACACCTCTTCGGTGTTGGCAGATGCATTGCCGCTTGATGCCGGGTCGGCTTGTGTCTGTAATTGTTTTCTCTGCTTTTCAATAAAGTCGACCACGGGCAGCGTCTGCATTTCTGCCACTTGCACATCAGTATGCTTTTGCAGCAGCTTTTTCAGCAACGCTACCATTTCTTGTGGCGGCACCATATAAGAAGACACCTTGACCAGATCCGCTGCCTGACTGGCAATTTTTTGCTTGGTCTCGTCAATTTCATGCTGAAACGCATTGCTCGCAGGCTTTGGTGCAGCCTGAGTGGCAATCGTCGTCATTTGCTCAGTCAGCGTGGCGGTATCGTTCTGGATTTTAATAATCTCTTGCTGTGTATTCGCCAATTGCCCACGCTGCGGCTCCAGCAAAAAGGTATCCATCAAGCCAACCACGGCAAACAAACCAGCACCAAAAATCATCCAGCGCTCGCGCTGCGAAAGCGCTAGCCATTTATGACTCACTGTTTGTAATTGTTCAAATCGCATGCGTGTTCTCTCTTAAGGCTGCTTGGCAGGTGCTTGCGTCGTTTGGCGCACAAACTCATCCCAGCTCACCGTATTCTCGCGCTTCGCCTTGTTTTGCAGGTCCTGGCCCTTTACTTCAAAGGCATACACAGGCAGCGTTACTTCTGCCGCAGCAGTTGCAACGGGTGGCGCAGACGTTGCCGGGGCTGACCCTGTATTCGCGGCCACTTCAGCCGCCCCGCCTTTGCCAGCAGGTGCTTCTGCGACTGGCACTGGCGCAGTGGCTTGCGCGGCTGGCGCTGGCGTTGCAGTGGCTTGCGGCCGGTGGAGCTCGACTTGCTTGAACTGGATACCGGAAAACTGTGTGCCTTCAAAAATACGTTGGGCTGACAATAAATCCAGATACAAAGGGATATCTTCAGAATGCAATGCCTGCCCGCTCAACGTCACATGTTGCGCCGCAGGCTCAATTCTAAAGCCGGTCAACCACAGCCCGGGTTGCTGCTGTGCCGTCAGTGCGCGCATATAATCCACCAGGTGGTTTGCCGCGCCAGAGATTGATTGCTGAAAAATAGCCAGTATCTGCGATTGCATTTCAAAGCGCGTATTGAGATTTTTCAAATCAGCTTCCAGCTTGCTGTTATCTATCGGCGTCACTTGCTGCGCAAACTGATCCACTTTTTTCTGCATGGTTTCATATTGCGTCACAGCCTGATTACGTTGCGTTTGCAACTGTGCGTTTTCGGCCTCAAGGCCAGTGAACAGGTAAAACATTACGCAGGCCGCCAGCACATAAATGGCTGCAACCACTGGCAGCGTAAACCAATCCTTGGACTTAACCAGCCCGCCCTCAAACAGGTTAATCTGCTGACTCATGCCGCCATCTCCTGGCGCAATGCCGCGCCCAAGGCAGGCAATAACATGGCTTGTTTTTCCAGGCTGGAGAAGTCCTGATCAACAGGCAGTTCTACAATATCCTCCAGGTTAAACACATTCACCGGCACATACAGGCTAGAACTTAAGCCGCTCACCAGGTAATCGCGATTAGCCACCGGCGCCACCACCAGGCGATTCAAACTTAAATAGGGGAATTGGCGGTCAAAGCTGTCCAGTGAACGCTGCAACTCAAGCACCAGTTTGTCAAAGTTAGCTTTGAACAGCTCACCGCGATCATTCAAAAAGTCCCGATCCAGCTCAATCAGGCGCGCATGATACAACTCGCCCTTGGCGGTGAATGTCAGCAAACATCCGCGTGGCAAAATGCTGAGCATCACCAGCGCACGGTCTTCATGCTCTAGTAAGTGGGCAATATTGCGCTGCACCAGCGCATGCACATCGACTGACCTCACATTAAAACCGGCCTCGGACAACTGATTACCCATCGCAGAAACGGTGGCTTTTTTAGCACAAATTGCCAGCATCAACGGCTGGCGATTAGCATAAGACGGGTCTACCGGCACATCAATACCATCCACCACCGCTTGTTCGACTGAATAATCCAGCAAGCCTTTCAGCTTCCAGCGCAACGCCGGTTTCACCTCGTTGTCCGGCATATTCGGCTTATCAATTTGTACAATGTTGTATTGATCAACATTCAACACAATATTGCACGGCAAGGTCTTAAGGTCATTTTTGGTCACAAAGTGACGCAATGTGGACGTTGCATGTAGTGGCACCTGCTCAACTGCGGCAAATGAGACCACCGGCTTGGCCCCTTCGGATGGTGGCGTCAAGGCGACAGTACTCACGTGCATATCAGTAACACTAATACCCACTTGCTGCTTATTCTTTTGTCGTTTAAACCATTCCATGGCGACGCATCCGTCTTTCTAAATAATTTTTTTATTTAAAATCAATGTATAACAACCAAAACTTCAAGCTACATCATAGCTTAGTATACACAAAAAATTCACCCGGTGAAGCCATCATCATGTGCGCAAAATGACTGATGTTTCGCAGAAACCCTGCATGCTACTTTGTTAACTCTTTATAGTTCATTTTAATAAGAGCAACTTTAGTGCCTGCTTTGCCGCTTTAAACCGATGATAAAAAGAACAAAACCACCTGATTTAGGTGGTTTTGTTATCGCTAGAAGTTTTCTCGCATGTAGATAATCGGCGCTTTGTAGACGCCGAAGGTGGCACGCCCCACGGGGTTTGCGCCAAACCATCCAGCCATCCCGGCCGTTCCATCTATCGCATTTGATTGTACAGTGCCGGGGCCGACACAGGTTTGATCTCCAGCAGTGATGCTGCCAAAGTTAATACCCAGATCCACACTACCTGTATTGGGCGTATTGCCCGACACGCCAGGCGCGCTTAGCCGCAAACTCGCTTTTCCTTGAATAATGGGAGTGCTTCCACTCAACACCGTTTCACAGGCATTTAAGTTACCCCTGTAATTCCGCATCGCAATGGTCTTGATATCAAAAGTGGTACAACTATCGTCGGTGCTGCGCCTGTAGCCGGTTCCTCCCCAGAACTGTGCTTCAAGCAGCACGGTAAGCGGCAACAACTCTGACCCATGCACAGGGGGGATGGCGAGACGCCCATAGCGGAACGGCACCGTATCGGCGATAGCAAATGGAGAGGTCGTTGTGGTGACACCATCGGTGTCTTGAATTTGTGTACGTACGGTGACTATTTGTTCGTTAATCGGTATATTTGAGCGTGGCACATAGAACTTGGCATTCATCGCTGCAGCCCCGGCCGCCCAACTCCCAATCAATGAATTGGTCGCCGTGCTGCGTGTTAACGCCACAGTCGTCAAAGGCGGGTTAGTCGTAAAATTAAAGTTAGGCCACACAGCAGGATCAAACTTGGCATAACTGCCCACATAATTTTGAGTGGTTGCACCTAGTCCATTGGTAGCTGTGATTGTAAACGGAACCTCAAGCGCGGCTTTAATAGTTGTATCCTGTCCGTAATAGGCAAATGCGCCACACGCCTTGGTCACCGTCCCAGTAGTAATCTCAAATCTTTGAGGGATAAACCGCCCAAAATAACTGCTGACAGCATTCCCAATTCTGCAACCATAAAACTTGGGGCCAGTACTACCTCCAAGGTTGTCGGCCTCTAAGCCTGCAGTCATATTGCAATCCCCGTTCAACTTATCTACCGCAGTAAACGTATCATCGTAAACACCATTTGCCGCTGCGAACTGGAAAAGCCCAACCTCGCTATATCTAAAACTGTCTAGAGTACTGGTACCTCCTATCGCAGCAGGTAAACTACCTGTGATTGTTTTGTTGTTGCCATCAACATAACTAAGCACACCCGCTACGGTGGCTCCAGAATGCGCTACCGGGATAGCTTGTGGGGTTCCACTATAATTACTCTCCCCGGTCACCGCTTTTAAATTAAAAAGACCTGTACCTGCTACCAAAACCGGCGTTGACGTTGGTCCAGCAGGTGAAGGTGGTGTCGCATTTGAAGAAGTCACCGTAAATACCTGCGGACGTACAGAAAAGTTATCTGTAGAACATCCACTTTTACTTAAACTAGTATCAGTCACCCGACACCTCAAACTCGGGTAGGAATTAGGTACATCCGTATTGCTAAATGAAACGGTTTGCTTACCAGCATTGGTCGAAGCAAATGAAATCTTCTTGCTTGCCACCACCGTTGCTCCGCAAGCATTTCCAGTGTCATTCACCAACTCTACAGTTACGCCATTTGCAGCAGATACGTATCCCGCAGCTTGAATACCACTAGTGAGCAAAGCATAAACATCCAGATCGAATGCCCGGCCAGCCAGTTTGGTATAAATAGGGTTCCGTTTATTGGTCACACCCGACAGATTATTGTAGGTTAGTCCACTCTCTATACACTCAAACGAATTCAAACAAGGCGTATTGGTAAACGTAAAACTGCAGCTCTGTGAACTGGTGGCAGTGTTCCAGCACTTCACCCCACTCAGTGGCGTTTTGGTCAACCCACTCACACCCAATGTATAGGTTGCTGCGGCACTGCCTTGCATCGTGACAGTACCAATTGACTGACTAGACCCTAATGTAAACGGATCAGGTGTATCGGTGACCGTTGGTGTCGTTGGTGATACTGTCAGGCTGCCTTTTAACTCCCCCGAACTCACCAGTTGATTATCCGGGCAAGGCACGGTGGAGGATAAACATGCCAGCACTTTTACTTCTGTTGGGCATAGCGTCGCAGTCCCCGCATGACGAATCTCAAAATGGTCGTAGTTAGGCACAAATGTAGAGCCAACGACAAAGTCGTAACTAAACGTGTAGATTCCGGGCGCAGTAAAATCATACTCAATCGCAGCACCGGTATCCTGATAAGTCGTCGTTACCGAATCACCAAGGCTACCGCTTTTACTAATTGAACACGCTGGCGGGCTTGACGTTGCAGTACTCCAGAAATCACTCCAGTAGCCAACACAATGATGGTCAAACTTACCGCTACGCTCGCGGAATGATTCAACCACATCCAAGTTTGGAGGAAGTGAACTGCTAGAAGGGCATGTTCCATTAGTTAATGGGTATGTACCAACTACTAGCTTCCCGTTAGCATCGGTATACCGTACGCCGCACCCATTATCGTTACCACCTAAATAGGTATCCACAGCGTGGTAATAGCGGATTGGATTATTGGTACTGACTGTCGCTGTTGCCGGGATCGTTAAGGTCACTTCTGCAGTGATGTAGTCAAGGGGATAGGTATATTTCCAGGCAATACTAACGGTTGGACTACTTAAGATTGAAGAGGTTAGCGAAAGACTGGAGGTCGTCGACTGTGTCACGCCTTGCGAAGTGCTCCCTGGCTGCACTGATGAGATGCTAAAACTGTTGTAAATTGTTGCGGCACTATAGGAAAAATGATTCGCGCCATAGATTCGATTGTTATATCGAATATAGACGCCATTATCTAATAATGAATTATAGGGATATGATCCGCTTGGATAAGTGCCAGGTTGATACAACTGTCCAGAACCAAGCCGTTTAATCTGCATTTGCGTTGAATCCGCAATAGTGACCTCTAAGGCATTACTGGAATTTGTGCCCCCACCATTGTTAAGCACCCTTACAGTTGCGTGCACGCTCCCGGCAAAGGCAAACACCACCACATACAATAAATTGATTAATACACATTTAATCAATCTGTTCATAATCAATTCCTGTTAATTACATTCCTCAACCGGTGGGCCACTATACAAACATCGACTGAGTGTCACCGCAATTTGTCGTTCTATTCTGTCTTGGGCACCAACCGCACCTATCGAAGCAGTTGAGGTGACGCTATAAATGCCAATATCCTGCGTGTTACCTTTATCTTTTGGTATTGGTACGGTTTGGCTGCAGGTCAACAAAACAGTAAAGTTATTAATCGTTAAAGTGGTTGGCGAGGCAATACAGGCTTTCATGTCATTTGTACCCGGCCCCAACACCTGAAAAGCCGCCCACTCAACCCCTGCCCTGGCGGCCAAATATGCATTTGCGCCTTGCACATCTTGTATCGTGCCCATCTGTGCGAGCAACGACAACCGCATGGAATACCCCACCAGTGCTGCAAGAGTCACCAGTAAAAATATTGCCACAGGCAACATAAATCCCTTTGCGCGATAAGCAATACTTTTCATGGCGAGTTCACCACATTAATCAAGTTAACCAACCTGGCCACGCCGCCGTTTTTCTGCAATGTAAGTTGTGCGGTGACCACACTGGAGTGCTGCATCACGCCCTCAGTGTAGGTAAAACTGCACTCGGTGACATCCTCGGCGACAATACTGGGCACTAGTCCGTTAAAGTTAGCCAGACGCCCTGAGGCGATGGCAATATTTGAATACATCACCAAGCGGCGATTAGCGACATCACAGGCATAAATCACTGCACCATTCACGATATAAAAACGGCTACCCGGTGACGAAAATGGGAAAAGTGCACCCGTAAATATGACCGAACTTGCATTAGCGCTCACTGGCCGGATATTGCTGCCCTCATACACATCGGCCCCTGCAATGCCCATGTTATAAATAACCAGTCGATCACCAGCATCGACACTCACCATCGGCCCTAATACATCAAGTGTCAGACTGCCCGCATCGAAATCTTCTTGCTGATAACGGCCACCTGCTTTAATGGGCACAAACTGAACAAAACTGCCAGAGCCACCCGGCACCCACACGCTGTTAGGTAACGCATTACGGATATCGCGCGACATGCGGCGCAAGGAAATATCGGCACGATCTGCCAGCTCATAATAAGCCTCAGAGTTCACATAAGCCAATATTGAGTTGCGGATAAAGCTCACTGAAATGCCGCCCAGAATGGCCATGACCACAATCACAATCACCAACTCTACCAACGTAAAGCCAGCCATATTTACACCCAATGGCTTAAATGTGCGGCGCATAGCGGACCTTAAAACCGGTTAAGCGTATGGTTGTGTTGGCTGGCCCGTTCACTGTCACAACGACTTGCAATACAGCATCGGCCGGCAACGCGGCAAAAGCGCCAGCGCCCCCGGCCTGATTAATTGCCACAGACGCCGAGTAAGCATTTAAGCCTGCCAGCGCCGCGGCATCCCCTATACGGCAAATACCCGCGCAGCCACCACCGGGCATGGTAAACCCGCCATAATCAGCAACATTATCAAACGGGTTAGTGGCACTGTAACGTCCCTCACCTGCGGGGCTAGGACCACCTAAGTTGGCTTGCGAAGTGGTGCAATCAGCCGCGCTATTGGCAGTAGATGCATTAGGGTCATCTGGGTCGCAAAATGTGAATGGCATTTGCTGGATCTCTTGCATGAGAGACTCAGCAATCGCAATCGCTTGTTTACGTGCGAGCGGGTCAGCCGAGTGCCCACTCATAAACGCCAGCGCACCAATCACCCCGGCAATCGCAGTAGTCACAATCACAATAAACACAACCATCTCAACCAGCGAAAAACCGTGTTGGTTTTTTTTGCTGGGTGGTATGTGTTTATTATTTTTGTGATTATCTTGTTTGCCCATATGCGTCACCGGGTCAATGACCAGATGGTTTGTTTAGTGGATGTAGCCTGTGTTTGCCTCGACATTGATTGTGACTGTTTGAGCATTATTTTTTCTATTTGTGACGGTATAAAGGGTGCCCACATCAGGTACAGCACGCCCAAGTCCATCAAATCCCAACCCAGCATTCAATGAGACAACATCCACATTTTTAGAACTGGTAAACACATAAGCCCCTGCAGTTTCAGGGCTGATCACAGGTTGATTGCAGGCTGCGTCAAAGCACAACCTGACCACATCCGGGATCGCATTTGTGTGAAGAACAAACACATTTTTTCGCTGAGCAATCGCCGTTTTTTGCGCATAACGCAGCGTAGACGAAAGTAAACCCGCGTCACCGCGGGTTTCGAAGATGCCACCACTTGCGAATCTGGGGGCGGCGACGGCCATCATTATTCCAGCCACCGCAATAACTACCACCAGTTCAACCAGCGTAAAGCCATCGGAACCTTTCATTGCAAACCTAAGTTATTGGCAAGCAGTGTCGATTGTGCTGTCATTCACCATACCAGTTGTAGAGTCATAGGTAAACGTACATACAGCAGAGCTTTTTAGAGCGAATGTAGACAAGGTGGCTGCGTGGCTAATGTTAACACCAGAAACGCTTTGCAGAGCCGCCTCAATTCCAGCTGTTGCATTCGTTGGCCAGCCACTACCATTAACCGTCACGGTACCACCATCAACCGGCACACTACCGGCAGCACCTGTTCCACCCGCAACCCATGCAGCATGCACTAGCGTTGTTGCAGTACGAACTGACGCAGCAACGCCTTTTGCTGTAGCAATATTTGCGCTCTTTGTCACATTAATAAATCGTGGCAATGCGGTTGCAGCCAGAATACCCAATACTGCAATGACTACAACTAATTCAACCAATGTAAAACCAGCTTGCTTTTTCATTATTCAGACTCCTAATCAAAAATTCCTACCGTTATCATCACAGTGGCAGGTTATAACTGCGTTAATTTTCTATCAGCAAAAACTATGCCAGACAATTTTGGTCCATGCTATCCAGCAGTTAAACATAAAACGTCCAATTGCTAGCCGCTACCTCAACCTAACATCACTTAATCAGCTTAAGAACCACCACCTTTTAGCATTACCGAACTCATATCCCAAATCGGTAAAAATACACCCAAGGCTAATACCAACACTAACGCACCCAAGAAGATAATTAGAATCGGCTCGATCTGCGCACCTAATGTTTTAACGTCATATTCGACGTCAGCTTGATACATATCGGCAACTTCTTGCATTAAATCATCCAAAGAGCCTGACTCTTCACCCACGGCAATCATTTGCAACACCAGCGGATTAAACACCCCGGTTTGCGTGGCCGTTCTTAAAATGGTCTCACCACGCTCAATCCCCGCAGACATACTGAGAATTTTGGCGCCGAGGTAATCATTCTCAACCGTCTGTGAAACCAGGCGCAAAGCCGAAAGAATCGGCAAACCACTGCGGGTAGACAATGCAAAGGTGCGCGCAAATCTGGCCATGGTGCCTTTAAAAATAATTTTGCCAGCAATAGGGATGCGCATCTTATAGCGATCCCATTGAGCACGCCCGGCATCTGTACTCGTGTACGATTTGAACATCCACACCGCGCCCACAATCATTCCAATCAGCACAAACCAGTAATTACGCATAAAACCGGAAAAGCCAATTAACATTTTGGTAAGTAGCGGCAAGTCAGCATGCATAGTTGCAAACACTTTTTCAAACTGCGGAATCACCATCACATTAATGACGACAATTGCAATCGCCATCGCGATGAGTACGAAGGTTGGATATTGCAACGCAGATTTGATTTGGCCGCGCATAAAACGCTCAAACTCAATGTGCTCAGCCAAACGCAAAAAGATATTGTCCAGATTACCGGTGCCTTCACCGACACGGATCATGCTGATATAAAAACTATCAAACACTTTAGGATGCTCAGCCATGGCGACCGACAGCTCACGGCCCGAATCTAAACTTACACGCAGTTGCCCAACCACTTGTGCCAGTTTGGCATTACCCACCGAGCTTTGAATACCAGCCAAGGCACGCATAATCGGGATACCAGCCTTAAGTAGGGTGTACATCTGCTTGCTGAATAACATCACATCCAGGCTGGTGACTTTTTCTTCAAACAAATTAAAAGCGACTGCGCCCGCAGCTTTTTGCTTAATTTCAATCGGGGTGATTTTGGAGATGATGAGTGCCGCGCCCAGCGCATCGAGGTCTGTTGCTTCTTGCACGCCGCTGACCATCATGCCATCGTCGGTACGACCTTTATATTCAAATATCGGCATAGGCGTGGCTTTTAAAAGGGTTACTCTTCAAACTGGTTATCGACACGCATAATTTCATCGAGCGTGGTCTTGCCGTCTATTGCCAGTTGCAAAGACTGGTCGCGCAAGGTCTTACCTTTGAGTCTTTCGCGCGCTTTTTTGATAAACACATTGGTGTCCGGCATGTTGGCAGCCATTGCCAACTCGTCTGTCATTTCTAAAAATTCATATAAACCAACGCGACCCAAATAACCGGTGCGGTTACAGTGCTGGCAGCCTTTACCATGCCTAAAATTAGTCACAATATCAGGCTGCTGTATCACTTGATTTAACCAGACCGACTCTGACTCGGTTGGCGTGTGCTCAGCGGCACAATGTGGGCAAATAAGCCGCACTAGCCGTTGTGCCAGTACGCCCAGCAATGACATCGCCACCATAAAACGCGGCACGCCCATGTCGATCAAGCGCACGGGTGCGGTTGAGGCGTCATTGGTGTGCAAGGTAGAGAGCACCAGGTGGCCGGTCATGGAGGCACGCAAACCGGTTTGTGCGGTTTCTTCGTCACGCATTTCACCCACCAGCACAATGTCCGGGTCCTGACGCAAAATGGCACGTAACAGTTTAGGAAAATCCAGCTCGATTTTTTCGTTCACCTGCGTTTGAATAATGCCAGGCAGACGATATTCCACCGGATCTTCTACCGTAATCACTTTGGTTTCCGGCGTATTTAATTCACTCAGGGCAGAATACAACGTAGTCGTTTTACCGCTACCGGTTGGACCGGTCACAAGCACCATGCCGCTTGGTCGGCCGATCATCTTGCGAAAACGCGCCAACAACTCTGGCGGCATGCCCAGTTTATCCAGGTTAAAGTGGCCAGTATTCTGAATGAGTAAACGCATCACTACTGTTTCGCCATACTGCGTTGGCATGGTAGAGATACGCATATCCACCGCCCGGCCCTTCACGGTAAAACCAAAGCGGCCATCCTGCGGCAACCGTTTTTCAGAAATATCCAGGCCCGCCATGATCTTGAGGCGCATCACCAAAGCCGTCGCAATTTTGTTGTCGGACTGCGTTTGAAAGTGCATCACACCATCAATCCTAAAGCGGATCAGCAGTTTATTTTCTTGCGGCTCAATGTGTACGTCAGAGGCGCGCACCTGCACCGCGTCTTCAAAAATGGTTTGCAACAGCTTAACCACGGGCGCATCGTCAATGCCCAAGTCCACACCCATCAGGCTGGCGAGGTCTACATTACTCGCGGCCAAATCTTCTTGCAGCTCTAAGGCCAGTGACGAAATTTGCTCAGTCTGACGGTAAGAGCGATCAATCGTCTGCATGAGCAGACTTTCCTGCACCACCACAATATCAATATCGCGCTTGAGCAGCCTGACCAACTCGTCATAAGCATACACATCCGATGGATCAACCATCGCGATTAAAAAGCTGTTGGGACGCTCTTCGAGCAAGATAGCGCGGAAACGGCGCGACTGGACTTCAGGGAGTTTTTGAACCTGCTTCACGTCCAGCTCGTACTGACCCAGGTCCAAAAATGGGATATTCAACTGATGCGCCACCGCCTCGGCAATTTGCCGCTCATTGGCGTAGCCTTTTTCAGCAATGACACGGCCCAAGCGTCTACCCGTCTTGCGCTGTTCTTCCAGCGCCTGATCGAGCTGAGCTTGGGTCATGAAATTCTGTCTGACCAGAATTTCACCTAATCTAATTTTCTCGGGACGAGCCATGGCGTTTTAATTATTTATCTTGATAGACTTTTCTCGACTATCATATCACTGTCATTCTACCCTTACGTTTGTAAACAAACAGCCAAAAATGTTTCATATCGTGCTTTTCGAACCCGAAATTCCACCTAACACCGGAAATATCATCCGTTTATGCGCCAATGCCGGCGCAAAACTGCATCTGGTCAAACCATTAGGCTTTGAGCTGTCAGACAAACACCTCAAACGCGCCGGGCTGGATTACCACGAATACGCCGAGCTCACAGTGTATGAAAACTGGGCCCAATGCCAGCAAGCATTGCATGACAAACGCATGTTTGCACTCACCACCAAAGGCAGTACGCGGCACACCGATTTACAGTTCAAAGATGAAGATGTGTTTGTGTTTGGCCCGGAATCGCGTGGCTTGCCCGAAGAGATCCGCGCCCAATTTGCACCAGAACATCGGGTCAGGCTGCCCATGCTGCCGCACAGCCGCAGCCTCAACTTATCAAACTCAGCCGCTATTTTGCTCTATGAAGCCTGGCGCCAAACTGGGTTTACTGGCGGCGTGTAATCAAAAGTAACAGGCAAAAAAAGCCCCGATTAAGGGGTAAATCGGGGCAACAGGCCTCATCGTAAAGGCTTCCGCTCAGGGAGGAAAGAAGCGGAAAGATGATTCATCATCATCGTGCTGATATGAGTATTGTCTGTTTTGAAAAGTTCCGATAATTTATTTTCGTCAATTTAATTTGCTACAGATGTGCATAGAGCAATGATTTGAAGGTGATATAAAAAGTCACTCTTTAAAACTGTGCGGTTTGCTGATTGGTGTGGCGCTTTGTTTCGCCTTGAAGGCGAGTTACTTTTTTTGCTTGCCCCAAAAAAGTAACCAAAAAGAGGGCACCCAGCCATCACGGCCTTCGGCTCCCTTGCGTTGCCCAACAAAATAAGCCGGTCACGAAACTCGCCCTGACAAGCCACACAAAACGTGGCTTGTTGCGGAGCTCAGACAGTCGCTCCCTCTACTCTTATTTTGTTTCCGCTACTCAGCGTGATGGAATGGGATTCATCTCATTTAAGTAGCAGTATGGAAGTTTGGACGGTTAAAAAAACAGATTTTTTTTAAAATTCACTAGCGGTGGCAGTCGCATGGTGTTCGGGGTCCCCATCTGCCGCGCCGAGCAACGCAGGATTGGCGGGAGTTGTCGGTCATCGGCTGTTCGAATCCCACAGCAGCTCACAGTTTTTGTGAGCTGCCAGGTTGAGTTTCGATGGCCGCCCAGTAAGCCGAGTAGCACAGGAAACAAGCGGAAGCTGGGGTGCATTTCTTTTGGTTACTTATTCTTTGTGCAAGCAAAGAAAAGTAACTCGCTGAAAAAGCGAAAAGCAACATCACAAACATCCACAAACGCGTGCACACAATGTCCACCCCACGACGACCAATCAAAGAACAACCTTTTATTGCAGTCTCACCACACCTGGATTCTGGCCGACGCCGGAATGACGAAGGTCACCGCAACATACAAAACAAGCACCCCATCCGCAAAATTAACCTGCACATCATGCGATAATAATCACATGCAATCTGACACCAATCTCCTTCAGGGCCTTAACGATAAACAACTGCAAGCGGTCACCCTGCCGCATGTCTCAGCCATGATTCTGGCGGGCGCGGGCAGCGGCAAAACGCGGGTATTGACGACGCGTATCGCCTGGCTGATCCAAACCGGGCAAACCTCACCCATGGGCCTGATGGCAGTGACGTTTACCAATAAAGCCGCCAAAGAGATGCTGACGCGTTTGACCAGCATGTTGCCGATTAATACCCGCGGCATGTGGGCAGGCACGTTTCACGGTTTGTGTAACCGCATGTTGCGCGCGCATTACCGCGAAGCGAGATTGCCGAGCACCTTTCAGATTCTGGATACGGCAGACCAGTTGTCCGCGATCAAGCGCGTGATGAAAATGATGAATGTGGATGATGAAAAATATCCACCCAAGCAGGTGATGGGCTATATCAATAGCTGCAAGGAAGAAGGCTTGCGCGCCGAGACGGTAGATGCCTATGACGGCCACAGCCAGAAGTTGCGCGAGATTTACGCGGCATATGACCAGCAATGCAACCGCGAAGGCGTGGCCGATTTTGCTGAGTTGCTATTGCGTTGCTATGAGCTTTTGGAGCGCGAGCCGCATATCCGCGCCCATTATCAGCAGCGTTTTCAATATATTCTGGTCGATGAGTTTCAAGATACCAACCGCCTGCAATATTTATGGCTAAAGCTGCTGGGTGGCGCGCATAACAGCATTTTTGCCGTCGGCGATGACGACCAGAGCATTTATGCCTTCCGTGGCGCGCGCGTGGGCAATATGAGTGATTTTCAGCGCGACTTTAATGTGCAGAATATCGTCAAGCTGGAAGAAAACTACCGTTCGCATAGCAATATTCTGGATGCGGCCAACGCCATCATTACCAACAACCGTAACCGCATGGGCAAAAACCTGTGGACCTCGGCGGGCAAAGGCGAGCCGATTCGCATTTATGAAGCCTACAACGATACCGACGAAGCGCAATTTATTGTCGATGAGGTCAACATGCTGCAAAAAGAAGGCGTGCCACTGGGTGACATGGCGCTGCTTTATCGCAGCAATGCGCAGTCGCGCATTCTTGAGCACACTTTGTTTTCCGCCAATATCCCTTACCGCGTGTATGGCGGTCTGCGCTTTTTTGAGCGCGCCGAGATTAAACACGCACTGGCTTATTTGCGCCTGATTGCGAACGCTAACGACGACACGGCCTTGTTGCGCATTGTGAATTTTCCGCCACGCGGCATCGGTGCGCGCGGCCTGGAACAACTGCAAGAAGCCGCCCGCCAAAATGAATGCAGCTTATGGCAAGCCGCCACCAATAAAGTCGGCGAAGGCAAGCTGGGCAGCAAAGGGCTTGATGGCTTTGTCGCATTGATTCGCCAGATGGTAGACCAGGGCTACGGCATCACTTTGGGTGAAATGGCAGAAATGGTCATCAACCTGAGTGGCCTGATGGCGCATTACCAAAATGACAAAGAAGGCGAAGACCGCATCGAAAACTTGCAGGAGCTGGTCACCGCAGCCGTAGCGTTTAGCAACCGCGACTTAGGCAACCACCATAATATGGAAGAAGATGCCGACTTGCTGACGCAGTTTTTAAACCATGCCAGCCTGGAAGCAGGCGACCACCAAGCCGATGTTGGCCATGAAGCATTGCAACTGATGACGGTGCATGCCGCCAAAGGCCTGGAGTTTCACAGCGTGTTTATTGGCGGCGTAGAAGAAGGCTTGTTTCCGCATGAGCAGGCCGCTTACGAGAATGGCGGCCTGGAAGAAGAGCGCCGCCTGATGTATGTCGCCGTGACGCGCGCGCGCCAACGCCTCTACCTGACCTACGCGCAAAGCCGCATGCTGCATGGCCAGGTGCGTTACGGCATTGCCTCGCGCTTTATCGATGAAATCCCGGCTGAGCTGACCAAACGCCTGAACAGCAAGCCTGCTGCCAAGCCTTATGCCACAGGCGGGCAATATACTGCCCAACCGGTGCAGGCAAGCAGTACCCAAGCAAGCTACCCGTTTAAAATTGGCCAGAGCGTGCGCCATGGCAAATTTGGCGAAGGCGTGGTGGTAAGCTACGAAGGCAACGCCAACGACCTGGCGATTAAAGTGAATTTTGGTAGTAGCGGCCTGAAAACGCTGATGCTGGAATACGCCAAACTGGAAAAAGTTTAAGTCATCACGGCATTGTGAGCGCCATGCCTACACTGGCTGGTATGGCGCTCATATCAACATCTGCCGTTGGCGTGGTAACGCCATCATTGTCATAAATATTTCATCAATATTCAGGTTAAGAAACCGCTGTCAGCAGTCGATACTGCTTGCATGATATACGCCCCGCCCCAGCTTGAAGTGGAAGCCATCCTGGCACAGAAAAACCTGTTGCCGCTATTTCAACCGATTGTCGATATTAAACAAGCACGCGTGTTTGCGCATGAGGCGCTAATCCGCGGCCCGGTGGAATCCAGGCTACATTCGCCGATTGCGCTATTTAATGCGGCCAGTTTGTGCGGCCTCAATATTGAGATGGAATATGCGGCGCGCGAGGTGATTTTTAATGAATATAGCCGCACCGACAGAGCCCACCCGCTGTTTGTGAACTTTAGCCCGGACTGCCTGTTATTAAACGAGGGGCATTTATCTTTTGGCCTGACGCAACTTGAAAAATGTGGCCTGTCGCCCAGTGACATCGTGATTGAAGTCACCGAGAGCTCGACCATCCGCGACTATGCCGAGTTACGCGCGGCAATTATCCGCTTTAAAGCACTGGGGTTTAAAATTGCGCTCGATGACCTGGGTGAAGGGACCTCCAGCTTGCGCTTGTGGTCAGAGCTGTCGCCTGAATATGTCAAAATCGACAAGCACTTTATTGCCAATATTCACAACGACCCCATCAAGCTGGAGTTTGTGCGCGGCATACAAAAAATAGCGGTTGAGTCCAACACCTTGACCATTGCAGAGGGTGTTGAAACCAAAGAAGAGCTCGCGGTGATTAAAGACCTGAAAGTGGACTTTGCCCAGGGCTATCTGTTTGGCCGACCTTTCCCTAAGTTTCAATATGCCTTGACCGAAGAGGTCTACAACTTGCTGCACAAAAACATCGTGCGCTTGTTTGCCGACCAGCAAAGCCATACGTCCAAGCAGGCCACCGTGGTTGGGCTAACCAGCTATCAAGCAGCCGCTTTTCCAGAAATGACCAACGAAGAAGTCTATAACTGGTTTAACAGCGACACCGCCCTCAACTCAATTCCGGTGATTAACCAACAAGCAACACCGCTGGGGTTAATTAGCCGCTACGACACCATAGACCGCTTTGCCCGCCGCTACCAAAAAGAGTTACATGGCAAAAAATCTTGCACCACCTTTATGGACACCCACTGCCTGATGGTACAAAAAGACATGACGATTTTGGCCTTGAGCGAGTTGATTCTGGCGGCTGACCCCAAATACCTGCTCAATGGCTTTATGATTGTGGATGGTGAGCGCTATGTGGGCATGGGCAGCGGCCATGCTTTGCTGCGCGAGGTGACCAATATGCAAATCCACGCCGCGCGTTATGCCAACCCGCTCACGCTGCTACCGGGCAACGTGCCGATTAATGCCCATATTGATAAATTGCTGGAGCGACGCATCCCTTTTGTCGCCTGCTATTGTGACTTAGACCATTTCAAGCCGTTTAACGACGCCTATGGCTACCGGCGTGGCGATGAGGTGATTCAGTTTGTGGGGCGTTTATTAAGCAGCATGGTGAACAATGAGCACGACTTTGTCGGCCATATTGGTGGCGATGACTTTGTGCTGATTTTTCAAAGCGAGGACTGGGAGGTCATTTGTCATGACATCCTGGAGACCATTGTCAAAGTGATGCCAGATTTTTATGACTTGAAAGACGTGCAACTGGGCGGCATCCGCATAGAAGACCGCCTGGGCAATGAGCACTTTTATCCGTTTGGCAGTTTGTCGATAGGCGCAGTGCGCGCATGCTCAGACGCGTTTGCCAGCCATCACGAGGTGGCTGGCGCCATGAGCAATGCCAAAAAGCAAGCCAAAAAAACCATTGGTAACAGTTTGTTTATAGAGCGCCGCAAACTAGCGCCAACGACCACACCATAGCGCTTAGCCAGGCTAAGCAAAGCAGGTTTATGCCTGCGGGGCAGCCCTGAACACGTCTTTATAACTGATGTACTGAAAAGCAAACATCAAGGCATTAATCACCAGCAACGCGGCAAATACCAAGAGTGGCATCAGCAACTGTGCCAACATGGGGATTAAAGCGCCTAAAATACCAATCACCAGCCCCAAACCCAGCATCACCACCAGCATACCAATGGTCATCACCAGCCACGAGACCCCCATCGGCACGGTGTATTGCAACATGCCCGCAATACTGGATTTAATCGCCTTGAGCAAAGGGTAGCCATTTAAGGCAATCAGCATGGGCGAAAACCAGGTGGCAATAAACAGTGGCAGCAACAGCAGTAATACCTTGACGATAAAAGACAGCGTGTTTTCAAGAAACTGCGTCATTTGTGACTCGGTCATGCCGGCTTTGGTCGGCGCATGCGAAATCAGTGACGCGAGTTCACTGCTAAGCAAGTAGGTGGCTAATACCGCATAGACCAGGCAGCTGGCACCCAGCAGGGCCAATGGTTTAAAGTGCTGTTGCAATTGCTGCCAGACCGCTGGCGGTGACATGCTGCCCTGCAAATCTACCTGGCGGTATAACATCACCACCAACGCCATGCACACTGGCCAAATGACCACTGAAATCAAGCCCAAAAAGCCTAACATGGGTAATGAAGGCAAGACCATAAAAATCACAATATAGGCCAGCGAACACAACATCCAGACATGCGGCTGTGTTCGGAACAATGCCACGCTTTCTTTTACCCAGCGCACCCCGCGCTGGCTCCCGGTTTCTGTCATGTGTTTCCCTTTTTTATATTCTTGAATAATTAAGCTAAAACTTTGCGATTAAGCAGCACTCGCTCAAAATACGCAGGGTCTTTGGCATGCGTCAGCTCACCGGTCACCGGATAATAAAAATCATACAGGCGCGATAACCAGAAACGCAAGGCGGCGCGGCGCAATAAGGCAGGCCAATGCTTTTTCTCGGCCTCAGTAAATGGGCGCTCGGACTGGTAGGCATGCATAAAGGCTGCCAGCTTGGCATCCACAAAGTTGCCAGTTGCGTCGACGCACCACTCATTGGCCGCAATCGCGATATCGTAAGCCAGCACATCATGGCAAGCATAATAAAAATCAATAAAGCCGCCCAAGGCGTCGCCATCAAACAACACATTGTCACGGAATAAATCGCCATGAATCACACCATGTGGCAAACGTGACAAATCCAGGCCATGCTGAAACTCTAATTCTTCTTGCAGCAAGTGCTGCTGTACCGGCGCCAGTTTGGGCATCACCTGTTGCGCGGTCATCACGCGCCAGCCTTGCCCGCGCTGATTGTGTGACTGCTCATGAAAGTCCAGGCCGGCCACATGCATGCGGGCCAATGTCCTGGCCACAGCCTCAATTTGCTTTATATTGGGTTGACTGACATCGCTGCCTTGCAGGCAACTCACCATCAACGCCGGTTTGCCATGAATACGCTGCAAGGCCGTGCCTTTGGTATCCACAATGGGCCGCGGGCACAAAATGCCATGGCGTGACAAATGCGTCATCAGGTGCACAAAATAGGGCAGCTCATCAAAATCGTTTTTTTCAAACACAGTGAGCACAAAGCGCGCTTGGCTGGTTTCAACGAAATAATTGGTATTGGTGATACCGGCTGCAATGCCGCGCAAGGTATGCAACTCGCCAATATTAAAAGGCGCCAGCCACTGGCGCACTTCATCTAAACTCAGGGTGGTAAAAACAGACATGGTATGTGCTAACCCGCCAGTGATGGCAGGTGATCAGAATTAGAATCGGAACAGAATCCACTTAGGAACAGACAATGGGCGGGTTGGGCCATCATGCACCCAGTCACCATTACGGTCTTCGCGATGCAGGTAGTAAGATTTGCCACTCGGCGGCGTCACTTTCACCATATACACCTCGCCATTCAGGCTATATTCCTCAACGTCATTTTCGCCATCTTTGCGTTTGTTCACGCTAGGCTGGTCAATCGGCTGCCCTTCAATCACCTTAGGCGGTGGTGGCACCTCTTCAAGCAATTCGGCATCTTTGGGGGCGGCAGCCCACACAGGCATTGCAATCGCGGCAATGCAGATACCGGCCAGCAATAAACGGGAAAAATCACGCATGGAGGACTCCTTAGTCAGTGGTGACTATTCTAGCAAAAACCCACGCGCTGGCGGTCACTGCAATCATAATAAACTTACAAAAATAATGCCCGGCAAGACTGAGCGGGCACAACCTGGCAAACATTTACAGATATAGCTGCATCTTGCGCTCGGTGGGGGTGAGCTCAAAACCAGTGGTTTCATAGTGTTTAAAAATCGCATCCACAATCTGCTGTGGTTCATCAATGATCTGAATCAGGTCCATATCCCCTGGCGACGCCATGCCCTCAGCCACCAACGTATTGCGCAACCAGTCCACCAACCCGGCCCAAAACTGGCTACCAACTAAAATAATCGGGATTTTGCGGCTCTTGCCGGTTTGCACCAGCGTAATCGCCTCCATCACTTCGTCCAGCGTGCCAAAACCGCCCGGCATCACCACGAATGCGCTGGCATATTTAACAAACATGACCTTGCGCATAAAAAAATATTTAAAGCTGATACCGATGTCCTGATAAGGATTGCCATGTTGCTCAAACGGCAGCCTGATATTCAAGCCAACACTGGCACCTCGGCCTGGGAAAGCACCTTTGTTGGCCGCCTCCATCACGCCGGGGCCACCGCCAGAAATCACACTAAAGCCTGAGTCTGACAATAAACGCGCAATTTCTTCGGTGAGCAGGTAATACGGGTGGTCAGGCTTGGTACGCGCACTACCAAAAATAGACACCGCAGGCATGATGGCCTTGAGGCTTTCGGTCGCGCCGACAAACTCGGCCATAATCTCAAAGGCACGCCAGGACTCATGGGAAACATCATCGCCATCCAACAATTCAGGCTCTACCATGCTTGGTAGCTTTGGGCTGTTCATACATCTATCTTTCAAATGACACAGCAAATTAGTGTACATGAAGTCGCTTTGAAATGCGTAAAATACGCCATTGATTTGATTGACGAGAACGCACAATGAAAACCTTGCTTCTGGTAGATGGTTCCAGCTACCTTTATCGCGCCTTTCACGCTATGCCAGATTTGCGCAACGCGGCCAACGAGCCGGTGGGGGCGATTCAGGGCGTACTCAATATGCTGCGCCGCCTGCACAAAGACTATCCATCTGACTACAGCGCCTGTGTGTTTGATGCCAAAGGCAAAACCTTCCGCGACGATTTGTACCCTGAGTACAAAGCCAACCGCGCCAGCATGCCGGATGACCTGCGCGTGCAAATCGAGCCTTTGTATGAAACCATACGTGCCATGGGTTGGCCGCTGATTATTGAAGAAGGCGTAGAAGCCGATGACGTGATTGGGGCTCTGGCCAAACAGGCCGAACAGCAAGGCATTAAAACCATTATTTCTACCGGTGATAAAGACATCACGCAACTGGTCAACGCGCATATTACGGTGGTGAACACCATGCGCGATGCCTTTCGCAAAACCGATGATGTGCTGGATGTAGCCGGGGTTGAAAACAAGTTTGGTATTCCGCCTGATAGAATTATTGATTACCTGATTCTGGTCGGCGACACCGCAGACAACGTGCCGGGTGTGGAAAAAGTGGGGCCAAAAACGGCGGTGAAATGGCTGACCGAATACGGCACTCTGGATAACATTATTGCCAATGCCGACAATATCAAAGGCGTGGTGGGTGAAAACCTGCGCAAGGCCATGCCCTGGCTGCCGACGGCGCGTGAGCTGATCACCATCCGCTGCGATGTTGGCTTATGTGAAAGCTTTGACGAGCTGACGACGCAAACGCCTGATAAGGAAAAACTGCTGGCCTTGTTTGACCATTTTGAGTTTCGTAGCTGGAAGCGCGATCTAGATAAATTGGCCGATGGCACCACTGACACAACAGCAACGACGACAATCAGCCAGCCACCATCGCAGGCTGAGCACAGCTATACCCCAGACACACGCCGCCAGTACCAGACAATCCTCAGCAACGCTGATTTAGATGTTTGGCTCACAAAGCTACAACAAGCCGCATTGGTATGTTTTGATACTGAAACCACCTCACTCGACGCCATGCAAGCAAAAATTGTCGGCGTATCTTTTAGCGTCACCCCCGGCGAAGCGGCGTATGTGCCCCTCACGCACGACTACTTTGATGCCCCTGAGCAATTGCCTTTAGAGGCAACGCTCAGTAAATTAAAGCCGATGCTGGAAAATGCAGCGATTAAAAAAGTCGGCCAGAACCTGAAATATGACATGCATGTACTGGCCAACCATGGCATCCGGCTACAAGGCGTAGCGCACGACACGTTGCTCGAATCTTATGTGTTTGAGAGCCACAAAGGCCATGGTATGGATGAACTCAGTGAGCGCCACTTAGGCATCACGCCCATCAGCTACGAAACTGTCGCCGGCAAAGGCGCCAAACAAGTCGGGTTTAGCCAGGTGACGGTGGAACAAGCAGCCGAATACGCCGCCGAGGATGCAGACATTACCCTGCAATTACATCAGGCCTTGCATCCGCAAGTGAGCGCCTCAGACAAACTCAATTTTATTTACGAACAAATTGAATTGCCCAGCATGCAGGTGCTGCAACGCATAGAGCGCAACGGCGTGCTGATTGATAGCCATATGCTTAACCGCCAGAGCAATGAAATCGGCCTGCGTTTGATGGAGATTGAAAAACAGGCGTTTGAACTGGCCGGGCAACCGTTTAACCTCGGCAGCCCCAAACAATTGCAAGAGATTCTGTTTGGCAAACTCGGTATCAAACCATTGAAAAAAACGCCTTCAGGCGCACCGTCGACGGACGAAGACGTATTGCAAGAGCTGGCGCTGGACTACCCGTTGCCTAAAGTGATTCTGGAGCACCGCAGCCTGGCCAAACTGAAATCGACCTACACCGACAAACTGCCCAAAATGATCAATGCGCAGACCGGGCGCGTGCATACCAACTACAACCAGGCCGTGGCGATCACTGGCCGCCTGGCGAGCTCAGACCCCAACCTGCAAAATATCCCGGTGCGCACGGCCGAGGGCCGTCGTATCCGCGAAGCCTTTATCGCGCCGCCAGGTGCGCACATTGTGTCTGCTGACTATTCGCAAATTGAATTGCGCATCATGGCGCACTTATCACAAGACGCAGGCATGCTGAGCGCCTTTGCCAACAACGAAGATATTCACCGCGCCACCGCGGCGGAGATTTTTGGCGTAGACAAATCCGCCGTCGACAACGAACAACGTCGCTATGCCAAGGTGATTAACTTCGGCCTGATTTACGGCATGAGCGCCTTTGGCCTGGCGCAAAACCTCAATATCGAGCGCAGCGCCGCCGCCAACTATATCGAACGCTATTTTGCCCGTTACCCCGGCGTGAAAGCCTACATGGAAAACACGCGCGCACTGGCCAAACAGCAAGGCTACGTAGAAACCTACTTTGGCCGCCGCCTGTGGGTGCCCGAAATCAACAGCGCCAATGTACAACGCCGCAACGGCGCCGAACGCGCAGCGATTAACGCGCCCATGCAAGGCACCGCTGCCGACTTGATCAAACTAGCCATGATTGCCGTCGACCAATGGCTCACCGCCGAAAAATTGCAAACCAAACTGATCATGCAGGTACACGATGAACTGGTGCTGGAAGTACCAGACGCCGAGCTGGCGCTGATTCAGGAAAACCTGCCCAAACTGATGCAAAGTGTGGCGACACTGGATGTCCCGTTACTGGCCGAAGTAGGTAGCGGCAGCAATTGGGAAAGTGCGCATTAAAATCACGGCGTATGTTAAGGTAATACATCAAACGACTTATTTGGAGGGTACACGATGAAGTCTTCGCTCATGATCGGTATTATTTTGGTCGCTTTTGGCGTAGCCGGATTGGTATTTAAAAGCTTTAGTTATGAAAGCAAAGAAACCGTGGCCAAAATCGGCTCGCTGGAAGCCAGTGCAGAAATCACTAAAGACGTCGAAATTCCGCAGGCATTGAGCATTATTGTGTTGGTGGCCGGGGTGGCGATGGTGCTGGTGGGGCTGAAAAAATAAGCCAGCGCCGTTTGCCAGTCTTTTCTGACAGGCTTTTCCTGCAATCACTGACAGATAACATCACTCGTTCTGGTTAGCATACGGTTTCATCACAACAACAAGGGAGAGTCACATGCTTTGGACAATTATCGTTGGTATTATCGCCGGTTGGTTGGCCGGGTTGATTATGAAAGGTGATGGCTTTGGCCTGATCTGGGATTTGATTCTGGGCATTGCCGGGGCGGTCGTTGGCGGCTGGCTGTTTGGTTTGCTGGGCTTGAGTGCCAGCGGCGGCCTTGTTGGTAGCATTATTGTCGCCACGATAGGTGCCGTGTTCCTGATTTTTATTTCGCGCTTACTCAGAAAAGCCTAAACACACGACGCTAACTATACGAATTTGGTCACACGACAAGGTGTAATCACTAAATGCTGGAAAAGACGACTTTTCCAGCATTGCCTTTTTTAGCCAGATACATGGCGGCATCGGCTTTTTCCAGCAAGACTTCTATCTCTTCTTTCTTTTTGGGCCAGGCAAAGGCGACGCCTATGCTGCACCCAACATTGATTTCCTGCCCGGATTGCAACCTGATGGTTTTTTGAATGACGTCTATCAGTTTGTCGGCAATTTTGCTGGCCAGCACCCTGGGGTGGTCGGTAAAGGTGAGCAAAATGACAAATTCGTCGCCGCCAAAGCGGCACACCATATCCTCTTCACGCAATACGCTGGGAATGCGTTGCGACACGGTGATGAGCACTTCGTCGCCGGCAGCGTGTCCCAGTGTGTCGTTCACAGACTTAAAGCCATCCAAATCCAGAAACAATAAAATCATGCCACGGTTGACGTTGTGCGCCTGCGCGCCGCTGGCAATGCCACGCATCAGGCTCATCAGGCCGCGCCGGTTAAACAGCCCCGTGAGCGGGTCTTCGGTCAGTAACTTTTCCAGTGCGTTTTGCTGGGTGTGAAACGCGGTCATATCCATCAAAAAACTGATGCAAAAGGTTGACTCATGTTCAATCACCCTGGTCAGCGCGATCCTGAGCGGAATTTCATGGCCATCGGCATGAAATCCCTTACGCTCGGCCACCATTTTTTCAGTCGTATCCAGTTGCCTGCGTTTGCGGGCATAGGCATTTAATTGTTTCCAGTCTGGGATCATTTTTGAAATATGTTTACCTGTGATGCGCTGCGCCTGATAGCCAAACATGCCCTCAAAAGCGCGATTGACCATTTTGATAAAGCCTTTGGCATCGGTGATGACAATGGCATCAATCGCATTTTGAAAGATCACGCGCATTTGATGCTCCTTGAACTGCAAATCACGCGCAAGCTGCCGTTGCCTGACGATCATGTTTTGCGCGATTACGGCGCCAATCAAGGTGATGGTGCCCAAGGTCACCAGTGTAGAGAGGTACCAGCGGTCAACCGTTGGCACTGGTTGCGCAAACTCGGCCAAGCCCACAAAAGTGGCGGCCGCCATGCCGACATAATGCATGATGGTAATGGCGGCGCCCATCACCATACCGCTCACCACGTGACGCCAGGCGCGCAGCCGTTGTAGTCGCTCACATTGCTGGCGAAACCATAAGGCCAGCACGGCCAATAGTACCGCCACCACCACAGACATGGTGACCCACCATGGTTTAAAAGTCATGGTCGCGGCAGTGCGCATGGCTAACATGCCGCTATAGTGCATCACGCCAATACCCAGGCCAATAATGACGCCACCCAACCATAAATGCCGCACGCCCTGTTCGGCTTGAGAGATCCAGCGCATCGCCGCCCAAGCGGCCACAAACGCAGGCAAAATCGACAGCAGGGTAGGCACAGGCGCGTACTTCACAGTGACGCACAGCTCGAATGCCAACATGCCTAAAAAATGCATGCTCCAGACAGCCGCACCCAATGCAATCGCACCACTCAGCAACGCAAACTGTTGATCTTTTTTTAACTGGAATTGTTTGGTCAGGTCGGCCAGATGCATGGCCAGGATAGAGGCAACCACGGCAATAAAATACGACAACACGACTATCCATCCCTCATAACGGGATAGGAGGACGGAACCTGCTGGACTCACAAAATCAAACAAAAAGTTTGTCAATTGCTTGTATCCAATCACGCATGGTGACTTTGTCAGGGTGTGGCGTGCACGGGACTAACGCTCACATGGTGGGCGCTGGATTAAGTTTTGTTGTGCATGCATCACAGCAAAACAAATTTAAAAGCGCACACTGGTATTATGATGACCTTGAAAAACACTTTCAAAACACATTTACGCAAATTAACCATGAATCAATTTGGTATTTATATTATTGGCGACGAAATCCTGTCTGGCAAACGTCAGGACGCGCACCTGAGCAAAGTGATTTCGCTGCTGTCAGCACGCGGTTTGCAACTGAGCTGGGCACATTTTCTTGGTGATATTCCTGACCAGATCACCAGCCACCTCAAGGCTAGCATGGCCCGTGGCGATGTTGTTTTCAGCTTTGGTGGCATAGGCGCGACGCCAGATGACCATACGCGGCAATGTGCCGCGGCCGCAGCGGGGGTGGCCATAGAGCGCCACGCAGGTGCGGTGGCCAATATCGAGGCACAGTATGGTGCAGGCGCCTACCCTAAACGGGTCTTGATGGCCGACTTTCCGCAAGGCGGCGACCTGATCCCCAACCCGGTCAACCGCGTGGCCGGGTTTAGCCTTAACCAGCATTATTTCGTGCCGGGTTTTCCCGAAATGGCGCACCCCATGGTCGAGTGGGTGCTCGATACTTATTACAGCCACCTGTTTCATACAGCTGACTATCTGGAGCAGGCCATCGTGGTCACCGAGGCAGGCGAGAGTGACCTTATTGACTTGATGAACCAGATGCTGAGCGATTACCCCATGCTCAAACTGTTCAGCTTGCCGCGCACCAATCAACGCCGCACCACGGAGGTTGGCATGAAAGGCGAAAGTGGCTTGGTAAAACAGGCGATGCAAGATTTAAAAAACGGGGTATCGGCACTCGGCTACCCTTGGGTAGATGTATAAACGGCCATGGATTGCCGCCCGCAATGTGGCGCGTGTTGTATTGCGCCCTCAATCACCAGCCCGATTCCTGGCATGCCGCATGGCAAACCAGCGGGCGTCGCCTGTATTCAATTAGACGCGTTATTCAGGTGCAAATTATTTGGCAAACCCGAGCGACCTGCGTTTTGTGGCGGCTTGCAGCCTAGCCTGGAGATGTGCGGCGATGTGCAACAGCCGCTTGAATATGCCATACGCTGGCTGAGCGCGCTGGAGCTAGCCACGCAGCCAGACTTGAAACCAAATTAAGGCTTGCGATACGCCCAGCGCATCATGGCGATGCCGACCAGTATCATGGGCACACACAACCACTGCCCCATGCTTAAGCCCAGTGACAACAAGCCTAAAAAGCTATCTGGCTCACGCGTGAATTCGACAATAAACCTGAAGCTGCCATAACCGAGCAGGAACAGCGCAGACACGGCGCCGATGGGGCGTTTTTTACCGGCAAACGTCCACAACAGCACAAACAGGACGATACCTTCCAGCGCAAACTCATACAATTGCGACGGGTGGCGCGCTAGGTGGTCAACGGCAGGAAACACCATGCCCCAGTCGGCGTTGGTCGGCCGGCCCCACAACTCGCCATTGATAAAGTTACCCAAACGCCCTGCCCCCAGGCCAATCGGCACCAAAGGCGCCACAAAATCCATCAGTTGCAGCCAGATAACGCCACGCTTGCGCGCAAACAGGGCCATGGCCAGCATGACACCGATAAAGCCACCGTGGAACGACATGCCACCTTGCCACAGTGCAAAAATTTCTAGCGGGTGCTGCAAAAAATACGCAGGCTGGTAAAACAGCACATAGCCCAAACGGCCACCAAACACCACGCCCAGTGCAATGTAAAACAGCATGTCATCCGGGTCACGCTCTTGCCAGGGGGAGGCTGGGTTGATCTGACGCAAGCGCTTGACCTGATATTGCCCCAACCACAAGCCGCCAAAAAAACCGACCAGATACATCAAGCCGTACCAGTGGATGCCGAAACTACCGATTTGCAATGCAATGGGGTTAAATCCCGGATGGGTAAACATACCGTGTCACCGTGAAAAAAACTGCATTATACCTGCTCGCCAGTGCTACATCGCAGCGTCTTGTCGCACTGGCGATGACATTTGCCACACCGCCAGCAGGCTGATGGCGGCCATCAATGACATATAAGCCCCGACCCAGGCCAAACCACCCTGCTGCACCAGAGATTGCGCAATCGCTGGCGCAAAAGAGGCGCCTAAAATACCGCCCAACTGGTAGCTCAGGCCGGCGCCGCTATAGCGCACCGCCACCGGAAACTGCTCGGGTAAAAAAGCGCCCATGGGGGCAAATGTCACCCCCATCAAAAATAGCGCAGAGAATAAAAATAATAATATCCATAACCAGTCACCGCTGCCCAACATGGGGGCCAATGCAAAGCCCAGCAACAGCGCCAACCCCTGCCCAACCATCAGCACCGGCCGCCTGCCGATACGGTCTGCCCACCAGGCCGCGAGCGGCGTTGCGAGTGCCATGCCAATCACGGCCATGCATAACAATCCTAAAAATACTGGCCGCGCAATATGCAGGGTTTGTGTGCCATAGCTCAGGCAAAACACTGTTGCCGTGTAAAACAGGTGATAACACACGCCCATGGCCAACGCCCCCAGCATGATGGCGCGCCCATGTTGCAGCAACAGTGTTTTTAACGGCCAGCGATGTAAATGCTGTGCCGATTGCGCTTGGGCAAATACCGGCGTTTCGGCCAGTTTAAACCTGACATACAAGCCCACCATCACCAGCGCCGCGCTGATGATAAACGGCACGCGCCAACCCCATTGCTCAAACCGGGCCTCGCTTAAGCCCAGGCTCAAGGCTAAAAACGTCAGCGTAGCCAGTAAAAACCCAATCGACGGCCCCAATTGCGGAAACATGCCATACCAGCCACGTTTGTGCGCGGGCGCATACTCGGTCGCCAGCAATGCGGCCCCGGCCCATTCGCCGCCCAGGCCGATGCCTTGCGCAAACCTGAGCAGGCAGAGCACGATAGGCGCCCAGAGGCCCCAGCTCGCGTAGCCAGGCAGCAAACCGATCAAAAAAGTGGCACTACCCATCACCAGTAAAGACGCGGCCAGCGTCGATTTACGACCGATGCGGTCGCCAAAATGGCCAAACAGCAACGCGCCCACCGGGCGTGCAATAAATGCCAGGCCAAACGTAAGCAGTGCATTCAAGGACTGCATGGCCGGGTCACTGGCAGGAAAAAACACCTGCCCGATCACCAGCGCAGCAGCCATGGCATAAATATAAAAATCGTAGAATTCGATGGCGGTGCCAATAAAACTGGCAAAAGCGATATGCTTTAAAGAAGGGGTGGTCATGCCAGCATCTTACATGCACGCCTCTTAAAAATGCCATCCGAGCTTGCTGCGCCAATAAAAAAACCGGGGTAACGATGGCTCGTTACCCCGGCTAGCTCACACATACAACTCAAAAAATTACTTTTTAGCGTCAGCCTCGGCGGTAACGCTGTCAGGTTTCCAGCCGCCACCCAGTGCCTTGAACAGGTCGACTGACGCGGTCAAGGTGTTCTGACGGCTCTGTACGACTGCTTGCGTGGCCTCGTTATGGTTACGCTGCGCATCCAGCACCTCGAGGTAGCTGGTGTAACCAGCCTCATAGCGATTTTTAGCTACGCGCAGAATATTGCCGGTGGTTTTTTCCTTGGACTCAGCCAACGCCTCTTGCTCACGGTATTGCTGTGCATTCACCAACGCATCACTGACCTCGGTAAACGCAGTTTGCAAGGTGTTTTGATAAGTCGCCAGCACTTGTTTTTGCTGTGCCGTCGCCTGATCCAGACGCGCATTCAAACGACCACCGTTAAAAATCGGCAGGCTGACATCAAACCCCAGTGACCACACACGTGCGGGTGATTTGAGCAAGTTATTCAGCGCGATACTTTCACCACCGTAAGTGGTGGATAGCGAAATGCTGGGGTAAAACGCGGCGCGTGCCACGGCAATATTGGCATTGGCTGACACCATATCTTGCTCCGCCTGGCGTACATCCGGTCTGGCTTCCATGAGGGCAGAAGGCAAACCGGTAGGCGCGACCGGTGGCGTTGGCATGGTCATGAGGTCACCTGCGGCAATTTTCAGGCCCAGGTCATTGGTCAGCAGACCAAGTTGGTGCTCACTTAATGCACGCAGTCTTTTCAGTTCCAACGTTTGCGTTTGCAGCGTGGTCACCACTAACTCAGCCTGGTGTGCATCTAAAATAGTCGACACACCACCCTCAACCCGGCGTTTGGCCAGGTCCAGGCTGTCTTGCGCGGTTTTCAGGTTTTGCTCGTTGACCAGCAATTGCGCATCCAGGCTGCGTATCATCAAGTAATGATTCGCGACCAGGCTAGACAGTGACCAAGTCACGGCCTCTTTGGCATAGCGGGTCGCCAGCAGTTGTGCGCGTGCCGCCTCATTAGCCTGGCGCAATTTACCCCACAGGTCTAACTCATAGCTACCGTTTAAACCGACTTTGTAGGTTTTGCGCGGGTTGTTACCAAACACCGGGAACACGCCAGACTCAGTCACACGGTTACGCAAACCTGAGCCTGTTGCTGTCACGGTAGGCAGCAAGTTGGCACCAATTTCGCGCATTTGCGCATCGGCTTCTTCAATGCGTGCCACAGCCAGTTGCACGTTATTGTTTTTGGCTAGTGCGGTGTCTACCAACTGGTTGAGTTGGCTGTCGTTAAACAGTGTCCACCATTGTTGCAACGCCAGTTGCTGCTCAGCGCTGAGTGCGTTGGCACCGGCAGCACCATATTCAGCCGGCAGCTGTGGCGCCGGACGCGAATACAAATCACCCAGCATCTGGCAACCTGCCATAGACAAGGTCAGCAGCCCCAGCAGCAACGACTGCTGTAATGGTTTTAATGCAAACTTCATTGTCGGTTTCATACCGATTCCTCTTCTACAATATGCCCATGGTGACGCACTTTTTTCTCATTGGTCAGCCAGGTAAAGAACAACGGGATAAAGATGGTGGCAATAAAGGTCGCCAGCAACATACCGCCAAACACACCGGTACCCATAGACTGACGCGCTGCCGCACCCGCACCGGTCGCGAATACCAGTGGGATAATCCCCAGCATAAACGCCATCGATGTCATCACAATCGGTCTGAAACGCAGACGTGCAGCTTCCAGTGCGGCTTCAGCCAACGGCATGCCTTCTTCCATTTTTTGCGAAGCAAACTCCACGATCAGGATCGCGTTTTTCGCCGCCAGCCCGATCAGGGTAATCAGCCCGATCTGGAAGTAAATGTCGTTGTTCATGCCGCGCGTCAGCACCGCGATCAAGGCACCCGTCATCGCAAACGGAATCGCCATAATCACCGCCAACGGCAAGGCCCAGGTTTCAAACTGTGCGGCCAGAATCAAAAACACCATGATGGTAGCGAAACCAAACGCCACTAATGCGGCAGAACCGGTACGATTCTCCTGATAGGCCTGGCCTGTCCAGGCAATCTGGTAACCATCAGGCAGGTTTTCTTTGGCAAGTTTCTCCACCAGTTTGATCGCATCACCCGAGCTCACACCAGGCGCACCGCTACCAAATACCTTAGCAGACAGCAGGCCGTTGTAACGCTCTAACTGCTCGGCACCGACAATATTGCTGACTTTCGCCAACGCAGACATCGGCACCATATTACCGTTAGGACTCTCTTCCGTCGGCTGGCTACGCACATACACTTTGCCCAAATCTTCCGGCTTCATGCGGTACTCAGCTTCTGCCTGCAACTGCACGCGATAAGTACGGCCGCTACGGTTAAAGTCGTTAACGTAGAGCGAACCCATCGTGCTTTGCAAAGTTGCATAAATATCTGCAATCTTCACGTTTTGTGACAGCGCCTTGGCTTCATCTACCTCAATAAACAACTGCGGCACGGTTGGGCGGAAGAAGCTGTTAATGCCGGTCAATTGCGGGCTGGCACGCATCGCGTCCATAAAGTTATTCATGACTTGCGCCAGCTTGATCGGATCGGTATCGGCATGGCTTTGTACATACACCTCAAAACCGCCGGCAGAACCCAAACCGCGAATCGCTGGCGGGTTGACGGCAAAGCTCAAGCCGTCAGGCTGGCTCATGCCGATACCAATCAATTTGCCCACCATCTGGTCAGCATTGGTGGTACGTTGATCCCAGTCTGTCATCCGCACAAACATGGTCGCCGCATTGGTTTTATTGGCACCGGTGAGCAACTCAAAGCCGTTCACTGCAAACTCATGCGCAGTGGCCGGATCTTTGGCAATGGTCGCGCGTATGTTTTCTGTGGTTTGCGACGTACGCTTCAGGGTCGCACCATCCGGCATGACGACGATACTGATCACATAGCCTTGATCTTCTGGCGGCACAAAACCACCAGGCACGGCACGGAACAGGAAAATCATCACCACCACCATGGCACCAAACACCACAGCACCAATAATCTTGTGATGCAGCGTCAGGTTAACAGTACCGGTGTACAAATTGGTCAAGCGGCTAAAGCCCCGGTTAAACGCTCTGAAAAACGCGTTTTCATGATGGCCGTTTTTCAAAATCATGGCGCACAGCGCTGGCGTCAGCGTTAATGCCACCACGCCTGAAATCACCACCGAAATCGCTACCGTCACCGCAAACTGGCGATACAACTCACCGGCAATACCGCCCTGGAACGCCACCGGCACGAACACCGCACACAGCACCAGCACAATCGCCACCACCGCCGCTTGCACTTGGGCGATCGATTTGATCGCCGCATGCAACGGATTCAGGTTTTCTTCCTTCATCAGGCGCTCGGTGTTTTCGAGCACCACAATCGCATCATCCACCACAATACCAATGGCCAGAATCATGGCAAACAGCGTCAGCAGGTTGATGGAAAAACCAAACAGATACAAACCGGCAAACGTACCAATAATAGAAATCGGCACTGCAATCATCGGGATCAGGGTCGCGCGCCAGCTTTGCAGAAACAGGAACACCACCAGCACCACCAGAATCAGCGCTTCACCAAAGGTATGAAACACCTCTTTGATGGTCGCTTTCACAAAGTCACTGGTGTCGTAAGGAATGTTGTAGTCCATGCCCTCTGGAAACTTGAGTTTCAACTCGTCCACTTTGGCCTTGATGGCTTCAGCGGTTTCGAGCGCGTTGGCACCCGTTTGCAAAAAGATAGGCAATGCGACACCAGGCTGCCCATTGAGTGCAGACGCCACGTTATAGGTTTGTGCACCCAACTCAATGCGCGCCACATCTTTCAGGCGCAGCACACCGTTAGGGCCTTGCGCACGAATAATAATGTTACCGAATTCTTCTGGCTCGATTAAGCGGCCTTTGGCGGTGACAGTAAACGCCAGTTGCTGGTTAGGCGTGGCTGGCTCGGCACCAATTTTACCCGCTGCATATTGCGCGTTTTGTGCGCCAATGGCGGCAGAAATATCGGTGGTAGACACGCCCAGTTGCGCCATACGGTCAGGACGCAACCAGACGCGCATAGAGTAATCCTGGCCACCAAAAATGGTGACATCGCCCACGCCCTTGATGCGTTTAAACTCATCCAGCACATTCAGTGTGGCGTAGTTACTCAAGAACAAACGGTCATGTTCTTTTTTCTTCGAAATCAGCATCACCACCAGCAAGATGTCGTTGGAGCGCTTTTGCACCACCACGCCGGTCCGGCGTACATCTTCTGGCAAACGCGGCAAGGCAATGTTGACGCGGTTGCTGACGTTAAACGTCGCCTGGTCAACATTGGTGCCAATATCAAACGTGGCGGTAATGGTTAACGTGCCGCTACTGTCTGAACTGGAGTTAAAGTAAAGCAGGTTTTCCACCCCGCTTAACTGCTCTTCAATGGGTGCTGCCACGGTTTTAGACAGTGTTTCAGCACTGGCGCCAGGATAGCTGGCCGTAATCAACACAGTTGGCGGTGCAATTTGCGGATATTGCGCAATCGGCAATTTAAATGCCGCAGCCAACCCTGCCAACACGATGATGATAGACAGCACGCTGGCGAAAATCGGCCGTGTGATAAAAAATCGGGTCATATCGGTTTCCCTGAGACGGGCCTGAATCGTAAACTCAGGCCCCAGATAACATGATTAAATCAAAAACAAACTTAAGCGTTCAGCCAATTAGCTTTTGGCTGCGGGTGGTGCAGCAGGCGCAGCGTCTGCCGCATGCGGCGCCACTGGCGCACCCGGGCGGACTTTAATCAGGTTATCGACAATCACCTGATCACCCGCTTTCAAGCCATCCAGCACAATCCAGCGATCGTTAAACCAGCCACCCGCCACAATTGGGCGCACGGCTGCAACGGTTTTGCCTTCTTTGTCTTTTTCGGCCACAAAGATAAATTTACCTTGTTGCCCCGTCAGCACTGCCGTTTGTGGAATCAGGAATACGCCATCGCGCTTGCCAGTGACTAAACGCACACGGACAAACTGTCCTGGCAGCAATGCACGGTCTGGGTTCTGAAACTCAGCCCGCAATTGTTGCGTGCCCAATGCCGGATCAATCTGGCTGGCAGAAAAGTTGATTTTTCCTGACTGCGGATATTCGCTGTTGTCAGCCAGAATCAGTCTTACATCCTGCACGCGCCCTGGGGTCAAGTGACCACCCAAGGTCAGCAGGTCAGATTCAGACAAACTGAAACGCACCCAAATTGGCGAGACTTGCACGATGGTGCTTAGCAACGTGGTGTTCGCACTGGCCAGCGCCCCTTCAGACAGCACAAAACGCCCGGCGATGCCGCTTTCTGGCGCCTTCACATGCGTATAAGACAAATTGAGCTCAGCTTCACGCAACTGCGCCTGATATTGCAGCAAGGTCGCTGCCGCCACCGAGTTATCAGAGGCCGCATTGTCATACTCGCGCTGACTGATAGATTTCGTCTCCAGCAAGCCTTTCAAACGCTGCGCTTCACGTGCTGTTTGCTCGATACGGGCTTTTTGCTGTGCAATCAGCGCCCTGGCTTGTTCAACTTGCAACTGGAAAGGCACCGGGTCAATCAGGAACATATCCTGACCCGCTTTGACCGACTCGCCTTCTTGATACAAACGCTTTAAGACAATGCCACCCACACGTGGACGCACTTCAATTTGCTTGGCACCTTCAGTTTGTGCCACCACTTCGGTTTGCACCGGCACGGTTTCTGCTGTCACCGCTTGCGTCGTCACCGGCATAGCTGGCATCGCGCCCGCAGCCGGGGTTTGTTCGTTGGATGATTTTCCGCAGGCACTCAATACAACGCCCAAAGCAAGCACGAGCAGCGTACGACGAGGCTGGATAGTCTGTGAAATCAACATGTTATCCTCTAAAAATTTTTAAAATAGACTTGATTACATACAGTCTTGGATGTATATTATATACAAACACGAATGTATGTAAATGGGTTTTGCAAAAAATTTGCCGAACAACCTGCGAAAAACTAGCGCGCAGTCACAACTGGTAAAATACCCTACATACAAGAAACTTTAATGAAACTTAAACGAGCGATAGAGACTGATGGTACGTAAAACCAAAGAAGATGCCGCAATTACCCGCCAACGCATTATTGATGCAGCGCGCGAGATGTTCCTGCAAAAAGGTGTTAGCCGTACCAGCCTGGAACAAATTGCCTCCCACGCCAGCGTCACCCGTGGCGCCGTCTACTGGCACTTTCAAAACAAGGCTGAGCTGTTTCATGCCATGCGCGAAGAGGTCTACCTGCCCTTAATTGACCGCATGGACGACACCTTGCTTGGTAATGCCGACGACTCCAACCGCGACCCCCTGGGCCGTATTCGCAAACACATGGCAAGCACTATACAGATTCTCGATGACGACCAGACCACGCGTGCCACCTATGAAGTCATGATGACCAAATGCGAATATGTGGACGAATTTGCCGATGTACTCAAGTCTATTTTAAGTAACTGTAGCGGACTCGTGCACAAATTGGAACAGGCCTACGCCAAAGCACAAGAAATTGGTCAGGTCGGCACCCAGTTAACTGCCGCCGAACTAGCAATGGATACCCACCTGTTTTTCTCCGGCCTGCTGCATATGTGGGTCAAAGACACCGAGGGCACGTTATTCCGTGACCACGCCTTGCAACTGATAGACACACATATCAACCTGCGTAAAAAATAAGCAATAATTCTTATTACGCATTCCCTGATGCGTGATTTGCAGTTAAAATAGTCGGTCTTTTCACTGTTTTTTCAATCACATGCAAATCGGTTCACACATTCTGAAAAACAATCTGGTGGTCGCGCCTATGGCGGGGGTCACTGATCGCCCTTTCCGCATGCTGTGCAAGAAAATGGGCGCAGGCCTGGCCGTGTCAGAGATGGTGACATCCAACTCTTTGTTATATGGCAGTGAAAAAACCAAGCGCCGCGCCAACCACGAGGGCGAAGTGAGCCCGATCTCGGTACAAATTGCCGGGGCAGAACCGGCAATGATGGCCGAAGCCGCCAGACACAACGTCGACAATGGCGCACAAATCATTGACATCAATATGGGCTGTCCGGCCAAAAAAATCTGTAATGTGATGGCAGGCTCTGCCTTGCTACGTGACGAGCCACTGGTATCACAAATCCTCAGGGCAGTAGTCAATGCGGTGGATGTACCAGTCACGCTCAAGATTCGCACTGGCTGGGACAGACAAAACAAAAACGCAATTCAAATTGCAAAAATGGCTGAAGATCTTGGCGTGCAGGCGCTGACCATTCATGGCCGCACGCGTAATGACCTGTACCATGGTGCCGCAGAATACGACACCATTGCCGCCGTCAAACAGGCGATTAACATTCCACTCATCGCCAACGGTGACATCACCACCCCGGAAAAAGCCAAGTTTGTGCTTGATTACACCAAGGCCGATGCCGTCATGATTGGCCGTGCCGCCCAAGGCCGCCCGTGGATTTTTCGCGAAACCGAATACTTTTTAGCCACTGGCGAGCACATGCTGCCGCCCACCGTCGATGAAATTCACCAGGTTATGCTGGAGCACTTGCATGATTTATATGATTTTTATGGTGAGTTGACTGGCATGCGTGTCGCACGCAAACATATTTCCTGGTACACCAAAGGCTTATCCGGCTCAGCCGCTTTTCGCCACAACATGAATACCCTGCAAACGATAGAGTTGCAATTGCAGGCCATTAACGACTTTTTTGCCGAACTCAAAGCGAAGAATGACCGCTTGGTCTATGTCGACAACGACGACGCTGATAGCGAAAACAATGGCAATGAGGAGTTGGCGGCATAATGCAGACCGATAGCAAACTGAGCCTCGCCGTGCGCGAGTCACTGGACGATTATTTCACGCACCTGGACGGACAACCACCCCATGCCATTTATGCCATGGTATTAGGTTGCGTTGAAAAACCGATGCTGGAATACGTCCTCAATAAAGTCGGCGGCAACCAAAGCAAAGCCGCAGACATGATGGGCATTAACCGCAATACCCTGAGAAAAAAAATGGCCGCCTACGGCCTCGAATAGACTAAACCGGGTCTGATGCGATAACGCACCAGACCTTTTCATTTTCTTTATCAAGCAACTCCACTCAATTCATTATGACGATTAAACGCGCGCTTATCAGTGTTTCCGATAAAACCGGTGTGCTCGAACTGGCACAATCCCTGCACCAGCTTGGTGTAGAAATCCTTTCTACGGGCGGCACCGCCAAACTGTTCCGTGACCACCAGATTCCAGTCAAAGAAGTCAGCGACTTTACTGGTTTTCCAGAAATGCTGGATGGCCGCGTCAAAACCCTGCACCCCAAGGTGCACGGTGGCCTGCTGGGTCGTCGCGACCTGCCGGAACACGTGGCTGCCATGCAGCAATATGGCATCGAAAACATCGACTTGCTGGCAGTGAACCTGTATCCGTTTGAAGCAACTGTGGCCAAAGCCAACTGCACGCTAGAAGACGCGATTGAGAATATCGACATTGGCGGCCCGGCCATGGTGCGCTCTGCCGCTAAAAACTGGAATGACGTAGCAGTATTGACCGACGCGGCGCAATACGTTGAAGTGGTGAATGAATTGCAAACCAACAACGGTGCGGTTTCAAAAGCGACGCGCTTTAAACTGTCTGTTGCTGCCTTTAACCGCATTGCGCAATACGACGCGGCCATCAGCAACTACCTGTCCGCCATCGACTTTGCCGAAACTGAAACGGCTGGTAAACCAGTCATGAGCCAGTTTCCAGGCCAGATGAACAGCAGTTTTGTCAAAGTACAAGACCTGCGCTACGGCGAAAACAGCCACCAGCAAGCAGCATTTTACCGCGATTTGTACCCGGCCCCTGGCAGCCTGGCCACTGCGCAACAACTGCAAGGCAAAGAGCTCAGCTATAACAACATCGCCGACGCCGATGCCGCCTGGGAAGCCGTCAAATCGTTTACCGGCCAGGCCTGTGTGATTGTGAAACATGCCAACCCTTGCGGTGTTGCACTTGGCACCAATGCCTTGGAAGCCTACAGCAAAGCGCTAAAAACTGACCCGACTTCTGCCTTTGGCGGCATTATTGCGTTTAATAGCACGCTGGATGGCGCCGCAGCCGAAGCGGTCTCCAAGCAATTTGTAGAGGTGTTGATTGCGCCTGACTTTACAGCAGAAGCGTTGGCCATTTTTAGCGCCAAAGCCAATGTGCGCGTATTGAAGATCGCCTTGCCACAAGGCGGCAACACTGCCTGGGAGCAAGGCCGCAACGCGGTTGACTCCAAACGCGTCGGCTCAGGGATTTTGCTGCAATCCGCCGACAACCACGACCTGCAATTGGCCGACCTGAAAATCGTCACCAAATTGCAACCCACCCCAACACAACTGCAAGACCTGCTATTTGCCTGGAACGTAGCCAAATATGTGAAATCCAATGCCATCGTGTTCTGTGGCAACGGCATGACATTGGGCGTAGGCGCAGGCCAGATGAGCCGTGTCGATAGCACCAAAATCGCTGCCATCAAGGCACAAAATGCGGGCTTAAGCCTGCAAGGCTCTGTGGTCGCCTCTGACGCCTTCTTCCCGTTCCGTGACGGTGTAGACGTATTGGCCGACGCTGGTGCCAGCTGCGTCATCCACCCGGGCGGCAGCATGCGCGACGAAGAAGTGATTGCTGCAGCAGACGAACGTGGTTTGGCCATGGTCGTGACAGGGATTCGTCACTTTAGACACTAGTATTTATCCGCCGATGCACGCCGATAAACGCCGATTATTACAAACGTTCACCCGTTTTATCGGCGTGCATTGGCGTTCATCGGCGGTCAATTATTGTTTTATCACATTCAAAATTTAAGGTAGATGATTAATGAAAATCCTGGTCATTGGTAGTGGCGGTCGTGAGCACGCACTGGCATGGAAGGTTGCACAAAACAAAGAAGTCAGCCGCGTCTATGTCGCGCCAGGTAACGCGGGCACCGCCACTAACCCGGACATGGTCAACGTGCCTATCACCAAGATTGATGAACTGGTGAAATTTGCCGAAGACGAGCAAATTGCACTGACCATTGTTGGCCCCGAAGCACCGCTCTCACAAGGGGTGGTTGATGCTTTCCGCGCAGCTGATTTAAAGATTTTTGGCCCAACCAAAGCCGCGGCGCAACTGGAAAGCTCCAAAGACTTTGCCAAGGCGTTTATGGTGCGTCACAACATCCCGACGGCCAAATACCAAACCTTTAGTGATGCCGCAGAAGCCCACGCCTACATCGACGCCAATGGCGCACCGATTGTGATCAAAGCAGACGGCCTGGCGGCGGGCAAAGGCGTAGTCGTCGCCATGACGCTGGAAGAAGCCCATACGGCAGTCGACGCTATGCTGTCTGACAACAAGCTGGGTGATGCCGGTGCTCGCGTAGTAATTGAAGAGTTTTTAACTGGTGAAGAAGCCAGCTTTATGGTGATGGTGGATGGTAAAAACATTTTGCCTTTAGCGACCAGCCAGGATCACAAACGCCTGCTGGATGCTGACCAGGGCCCGAACACCGGCGGCATGGGTGCTTATTCGCCAGCGCCGGTCGTCACGCCAGAGATCCACGCCAAAGCCATGCGCGAAATCATTGTGCCTACCGTTGAAGGCATGGCCAAAGACGGCATTCCTTATACTGGTTTTTTATACGCAGGTTTGATGATTAGCCCAAGTGGCGAAGTCAAAACACTGGAATTCAATTGCCGCATGGGTGACCCGGAAACGCAGCCGATTATGATGCGCCTGAAATCAGACCTGGTTGAACTGGCCGAACATGCCGTGAATGGCACCCTGGACCAAGCCAAAGCGGAGTGGGATTGGCGCTTTGCCTTGGGCGTAGTGATGGCGAGCGCCAACTACCCAGATACCCCAAGACTGGGTGACGAAATTACCGGCTTGCCAAAAGACGTACAAGATGGCCATGTGTTTCATGCAAGCACCACACTCAAAGATGGCAAAGTGCTCACCAGTGGCGGCCGCGTGCTCTGTGTAACCGCACTGGGCGAAACGGTTAAATCTGCACAACAGCAAGCTTATAAAATACTGGAACAAATCCAGTTTGACGGCGCGCAGTACCGTAAAGACATTGGCTATCGCGCCATTAAAAACTAAACACCCTGACAACGAATGACCATGACAGACCAGATTCGACCTCAAGCCGTTTTTGATTTTCTGCAAGGCTTGCAAGCCCGTATTGTTGAAGCCATAGAACTCGTTGACGGCAAAAACTTTTTGCAAGATAGCTGGCAACGGCCTGAAGGTGGCGGTGGTAACTCCTGCCTGCTCGAAGGCGGCAACGTGTTTGAACGCGCCGGCGTTGGTTTTTCGCACGTGCTGGGCAACAAGTTACCGCCAGCTGCCAGTATCGCTCACCCTGAGGCGGCAGGCAGGCCATGGGAGGCGATGGGCGTCTCGCTGGTGTTTCACCCGCACAACCCTTATGTGCCGACAGTACATATGAATGTGCGCTTTTTTGTCGCCAAAGCCCAACACGCAGATGAGCAGGATATCTGGTGGTTTGGCGGCGGCATGGACCTCACGCCTTATTACGGGTTTGAGGATGACTGCATCCACTTTCACCGCGTGAACAAAGAGGCGTTGGCGCCGTTTGGTGCCGACTACTACCACAGTTTTAAAAAGCACTGCGACGAATACTTTTACCTCAAGCATCGCAAAGAGCCACGCGGCATCGGCGGTGTGTTTTTTGATGATTTTAGTACATTAGGCTTTGAGAAAAGCTTTGCCCTGCAACGCGCGGTTGGCGATGCCTTTATCAATGCCTATTTGCCGATTGTGCAACGCCGTAAAGACACCGCTTATGGCGAACGCGAGCGTGACTTCCAGGCTTATCGCCGTGGCCGTTATGTCGAATTCAACCTGATTTTTGACCGTGGCACCATTTTTGGTCTGCAATCAAATGGCCGTACCGAGTCCATTTTGCTCTCTATGCCGCCGATTGTGAAATGGCGCTACGACTGGAAACCGGAAACCAACAGCGCAGAAGCCAAACTGTATAGCGACTTTTTGATTGAGAAAGACTGGGTATAAACATGCAAATTTCAATAGAAGCCAGACAACAAGCGCAAGCCCTGCTGGACTTTATTGATCACAGCCCCAGCCCGTGGCACGCGGTTGAAACTGTCGCCAACCAACTCAAGGCGCATGGCTTTAAAAACCTGCGAGAGAATGAGCCTTGGCAGTTTAAACAAGGCGGTAAATATTTTGTGGTGCGTGATGGCGGCTCCATCATTGCCTTTACCCTTGGCCAACAAGCAATTGCCGACAGCGGTTTTCGCATCGTGGGCGCGCATACCGACTCCCCCGGCTTGCGCCTCAAACCGCAAGCCGCTTACAGCACCGAAGGTACAGCGCAGCTAGGGGTAGAGGTGTATGGCGGCCCGATTTTGGCCACTTTTACCGACCGCGACTTAAGCCTGGCCGGACGCGTGGTGATACGCGGTGCGCAAGGCCTGGAAACCCGCCTGGTGCGGCTAGACCAGCCGATTGCACGCCTGCCCAACCTGGCCATCCACATGAACCGCGAAGTCAACGACAAAGGCCTGGTGCTGAACAAGCAAACTGGCTTGCCGTTGATCTTTGGGCATGCCGCCAATACGGCCGCCGCCAAACAATTACTGACAGAGACCCTTGCCGGAAAACTGGCCGTACCAGCAGAGGCCATTGCTGGCTGGGATTTAGCACTGTATGACACGCAACGTGGCAGTTTCTGGGGTATAGCACAAGAGTTCATCGCCAATAGCCAACTGGACAACCTGGCTTCTTGCCACGCCGCACTTGAGGCACTGATCAGCACAGAAGCACCAGCAGCGACCACGATTTGCGCCCTGTTCGACCACGAAGAAGTCGGCTCTGAAAGTGCCACCGGCGCTGGCGGTAGCTTTCTGCTCGATGTGATCAATCGCATCTGCCTATCTTCAGGCCTGACGCAAGAAGACCAGCTACGCAGTTTTGCCAATAGCTTTTTCGTCAGTGCCGACATGGCGCATGCGTTTCACCCTAACCACGCTGGCAGCTATGAGCCATGCCACCATGTGCACATCAACCAGGGCCCGGTGATCAAAACCAACGCCAACCAGCGTTACAGCACCAATGCCGTTACTGCCGCGCGCTTTATCCAATTGTGCGAACAGGCCAAGGTGCCGCACCAGCAATATGCACACCGCACTGACTTGGGTTGCGGCAGCACCATCGGCCCCATCATGGCCGCACAATTGGGTATCGCCACGGTCGATGTCGGCAACCCGATGTGGGCCATGCACAGTATCCGCGAAAGCGCAGGCGTGCTCGACCACAGCTACATGATTGCCACATTGCAGCAACATTACGCCAGCTAACTTCTCACCAGCATTGACGCTGGTACAACGATTGCTTTACCCTAGGCAAACAAGGGGAGAATCAATCAATGTTAGAGCAATTATTGCGCAAAAAACCAATCCAACCACATGCGCACACCGGCCTCAAAAAATGTTTAACCGCGTTTGACCTGGCGTTATTAGGCATAGGCGGCGCCATCGGCACCGGCATCTTCGTCCTCACCGGCATTGCCGCGGCCACACAATCAGGCCCTGCCGTCGTCCTCTCATTCATTATTGCCGCCATCGCTGCGGGCTTTGCCGCGCTCTCTTATGCTGAGCTATCGTCCTCTATTGGTGGCTCCGGCAGCGCTTACGGCTATAGCTATGTCGCGTTTGGCGAGTTTGCAGCCTGGATGATGGGCTGGATGCTATTACTGGAATACGGCGTCGGCGCCGCTGCGGTGGCCAATGGCTGGTCAGGTTATTTTGTGAACACCTTGAGCAACCTCGGCTGGCAACTGCCCGAGCACCTCACCAAGGCGCCGGTATTAGGTGGCAGCATCAACCTGCCCGCCTTTGCCATTATCTGGATGCTGACCTTATTATTAATGGTGGGCGTTAAGGAGAGTGCCCGCGCCAACAACATTATGGTGATTATCAAGTTATCGACCATCGCGATTTTTTTGGCTTTATCTGTCGGCCATATCAGCACCGCCAACTGGCAACCGTTTATGCCATTCGGCTGGTTTGAAACCTTAGACAATGGCAAAAACATAGGCGTACTGGCCGGGGCCTCACTGGTATTTTTTGCTTATTTTGGCTTTGATGCCGTCTCGACCGCGGCTGAAGAATGCCAGCAACCGCAACGCGACCTGCCCATTGGCCTGATTGCCTCGCTGACCTTTTGCACCATTATTTATATCATTGTGTCTGGCACCCTCACCGGTGTGATTCCCTACACTGAGCTCAACACGTCATCCCCAGTGGCTTATGCCTTAACCAAGCTAGGGTATACCTGGTCTTCTACACTGGTCGCCACTGGCGTATTGGCCGGACTCATTACCGTGTTACTGGTGCTGCTGTATGGCCTGACGCGTATTCTGTTTGCCATGAGCCGCGATGGTTTGATCTCGCCTGTTTTTTCAGCAGTCAACCCCGAGCGGCAAACACCGAGCAAAATCATCCTGATGTGCGGTGTTGTCGTGTCTATTGTGGCAGGCTTTATTCCCTTGGGCGAGCTGGCAGAAACGGTCAATATCGGCACCTTGGCCAGCTTTATCATGGTCTGTTTTGGCGTGATGCGTTTGCGTAAAACCCACCCAGACCTCGCTCGCCCGTTTAAGAATCCGTTTAATCCTCTGATTCCACTGGGTGGCATTCTCTCATGTGCGGCACTGATGTCCTTTTTACCGGCAGAGACCTGGCACCGCTTTATCTCCTGGGCCATCATAGGCGTGATTTTTTACTTTGTTTACTCGTTACGGCATAGCAAGTTACGCGCCTAAGCAACAATAAAAAAGCCGACGCATGCGTCGGCTTTTTTTCAATCACAGCAAGGCTGAAATTACAGAGACAACACCCAGTCAACGATGGTTTTGATGTCTTCGTCTTTCACTTGTGGGCTGTTTGCAGGCATCGGGATATTACCCCAAACACCAGCACCGCCTTTTTTCACTTTTTCAATCAGCTTGGCTTCAGCAGTTTTGTCGCCTTTGTATTTTGCTGCAACATCTTTGTATGCAGGGCCTAATACTTTGGCATCAACACTGTGACATGCCAAACAACCACTTTTTTGTGCCAGTGCTTTAGCTGCAGCGGCATCAACAGCGTGTGCTGAACCTGCCATCAACAAAGTCGCTGCTGCGATTGCGGATAATAAAACTTTCATGCGATCTCCTTGAATATCCTCTAAACAAATAGAACCCCGTAATGCAATTCTCATGCATGTGGCATATTACCTGACCAGACAAAATCCACAATAGAAAAACCGTGAAAACCAACGGTGATTCACATAATTTCAACCGGTTTGGCGTTTTGCCAACAAGCTAAAAACGCACGTGCAACCTAATGGTTGACACGTGTCGCATTGGTGTTACAAGGTCTCGATCGAGTATTCCGCACTGAGGACATGCTTGCGTCCCGGGTTGATCACCACCATGTTGTCCATGGCGTTGGTGGTTTCCACACAAATGGTTTTGCGCCACTCTTCACCGACGCCCATGTCGCCCATCGCACCCGCTTTATCAGCACCCGGATTCCACACCACTGTGGTATCACTGCCAGACTTGGCCACATGGATAATACGGTTAAAGCCGCTGTCATGGATCGCACAATCAGAGCTATGGTGTACATAGACACGGTCGTATTCTTTACCGTCAAATGTCAGCGCGTTGTGCTCTACATTGCGCTCGTATTTGAGCAGCTTGTCGAGATAGACCAGGTCTTGCATGCCGGTGATTTTAACGTTTGATAAATCACTGACATTAAAGTAAGTGTGAAACGCTTCACTGATCACAAACGGATGTTCAGCCAGGTTGGTTGTCGCCAGATCAATGCGCAAACGACGGCCAATGGTAATCGTCAACGTCAACTCATACGGGTAAGACAGCTGGCGCTGTGCTTCTGGCGTTTGCTGCATTTCGAGAATAATGCGCGTGGCGCCTGTAGGCGTGGCATCAATATCCATCACGCGCCATGGGATCACGCGCGCAAAACCGTGTGGGCACAATGTGCTGTCAGTCGGGTGTGCACCAAACCATGGCCAGCAGATAGGCGTACCACCGCGGATAGAGCGTCCTTTGACATAACGTGCATTGCTAGACAACCATAGCACCGGGTTAGACAGGAATTTGGGCTGCCATTGCATGACATGGGCGCCTTGCAAGGCAATTTTGCCTGTTGCCAGCGGATTATCAATCTCCAGGTACTGCAGGCCATTTTCGTCCTGCCATTGGGTGACATGCGCATGCAATGTCATGCGCTTGGTCATTTCCATATTGCTTGCCAGGAGACTACATTCGTCGCTCATTATTTCCCTCTCTCAATCTGTGCCACATCACGCACCGCGCCTTTGGCAGCACTGGTACTCATAGCCGCATAGGCTCGCAAGGCTGGCGAAACCAGACGCTCGCGATTCAATGGTTTCCAGGCATCTCGGCCTTTGGCATCCATCTGGCCACGGCGGTGCGCCATTTCCTCGTCGGTGATCACCAAGTGTATGGTACGGTTCGGGATATCAATCTCAATGGCATCGCCTTCTTGCACCAGGCCAATCGCGCCACCCTCGGCGGCTTCTGGTGAAGCATGACCGATACTCAAACCAGACGTACCGCCAGAAAAACGGCCATCCGTCAGCAAGGCACAGGCTTTGCCCAGGCCTTTAGACTTCAGGTATGAGGTTGGATACAGCATTTCTTGCATGCCAGGACCACCGCGCGGGCCTTCATAGCGAATCACCACCACATCACCCGCTACCACCTCATCATTCAAAATACTTTCGACCGCCGCATCCTGGCTTTCATACACGCGGGCACGACCGTTAAACTTAAGAATACTGTCATCCACCCCAGCGGTTTTGACAATACAGCCATCCAGCGCAATATTGCCGTAAAGCACGGCCAAGCCGCCATCTTGTGAATAAGCATGTGCCTTGTTACGGATACAGCCATTTTCACGGTCATCATCCAGCGTTGGCCATAACATGCTTTGACTGAATGCAATGGTCGTGGCAATGCCACCAGGGGCAGCGCGAAAGAATTTCTTCACCTCTTCATCTTGCGTGGTGACAATATCCCATTTAGCCAATGCATCACCCATACTAGGACTATGAACGGTTGGCACTTTAGTATGGATGACACCGGCACGATTAAGTTCTGCCAGAATGCCCATCACGCCCCCGGCACGGTGCACGTCTTCCATATGGTATTTGCTGGTGGCTGGCGCCACTTTAGACACGCAAGGCACTTGGCGTGAAATACGGTCGATGTCTTTCATGGTGAAATCCACACCCGCTTCGTGCGCAGCGGCCAGCAAATGCAGCACGGTATTGGTTGAGCCGCCCATGGCAACGTCAAGGCTCATGGCATTTTCAAATGCCTGCATAGTGGCAATACTGCGCGGCAAGACGCTATAATCATCTTGCTCATAATGACGCTTGGCCAGTTCGACAATCAGGCGACCGGCCTGCAAAAACAATTGCTTGCGCGCAGAGTGCGTCGCCAGAGTTGAGCCATTGCCTGGCAAGCTTAAGCCCAGCGCTTCGGTCAGGCAGTTCATTGAGTTAGCGGTAAACATGCCAGAACACGAACCACAGGTTGGGCAAGCAGAACGCTCGATTTCAGCCACTTCAGCATCACTGACATGACTATCAGCGGCTTCCACCATGGCGTCGACCAAGTCCAGCTTGCGCACTTCGCCATTCCAGTTCACCTTGCCGGCTTCCATCGGGCCACCAGACACAAACACCACCGGAATATTCAGGCGTAAAGCCGCCATCAGCATGCCAGGGGTGATTTTGTCGCAGTTAGAGATACACACCAGCGCATCAGCACAGTGTGCGTTGACCATGTATTCCACGCTATCGGCGATCAGATCACGGCTAGGCAGGCTATACAGCATGCCGCTATGTCCCATGGCAATGCCGTCATCCACGGCAATGGTATTAAACTCTTTGGCAACCCCGCCAGCCTTCTCGATCTCGCGAGCAACCAGTTGCCCCATGTCCTTTAAATGGACATGACCAGGCACAAACTGGGTAAACGAGTTAGCCACCGCAATAATCGGTTTGGAAAAATCTTCATCTTTCATACCGGTGGCACGCCACAAAGCGCGAGCACCAGCCATGTTACGACCCTGGGTAGTCGTGTGAGAACGGTATTTAGGCATGAGAAATACTAGGATTGTCGTTAAAACCTTATTTTAACTGAATAAACCGTCGCAATATACCTCGCTTACAGGATTGTTACATGTATAAAACGTTTATCAAACAAGTGGGTAACGAACGAGCAATACTCAAAAATGGCACGCTAGATAATATTTCGATTTCAATCTCGCTCATGACGCTTAAATCATGTCATCTCCAGAACGCGATCGCGCCACCGGTTAACTAACACACTACGTGTTATCTACCAGTAAACCCAGACATGTGCGACAGTCGCAAACTGCGGCATAATCACGCTTCTAATAAAAAAGGAAAACAATAATGAACAAACTTTTAGCATCATTACTTGTGGCTATTTCTTTATCAGGCTGCATGCCAGAACTTAAAGTCGGCAAAGTAGAGCCCAACTCTGGGCTGATCCAGCCAGCACAGGGCAGGAAGCTAGGTCAGGCAGAGATCATTAAGAAAACCTCACTGCCTCTCACCCCATATAAAGACACCGCCTTCTTTTCATCAAACCAATACTATTTTCAATACGGATTTGATCAACTGAAAGCGTTTAATTACTTCAATCAAGTGCTTAACTATAGCGACCTCGAGAAGATAGTGATTGCGAACAACCTGCAAGACAAGGTAATCAATTTAGATAGTCAAATCGGCCTAAGTCGCCTGGCGAATAACTACAAGCCTTTTTTATGGATAAGACTGTCACCCAAATCAGAAAATAACAAACAATATCTGGCATTGATTGTTACCAACCCCACCAATGCGGAAGACCTGTTCGAGGCGAGGACGCTGCAAAATGCCGACACTGACGAACAGTTGTTATACCCACTGTTCAATGAATTATCATTATGGATAAAAGCAAACCAATAACCATCAGGATGTGTATGAAAAAACTATTTATTTTATGTGCCGTTGCCTTCTTAAGTGCATGCAGTGTATTCAAAGTGGTGCCGATTGACCCCAAAACCGGCTATTACCCAGCTAAAACAGAGGCTCAAGTAGTGCTGAGCAAGCCGACTGACCTCGACAAAAGAAAATCCCTTTTACTGATTGCTGATCATGATTTTGTGCGCGGTCAAATTAGCAATATGCATTATTTCGATGAGTTAATGACGCTATCTGAGTTGGAAACAAAAATCGTGAAGGCTCAACTCACTGACAAGATTCCTTCGGTCAATGACAAGATAGGCATTAATAACGCAGCAAAATATTACAAGGACTTTTTGTGGTTTAGAGTCGAGTTTAAAAAAGAGGGTTACACAAACAAGTCTGTCAAATTCATTCTCACAGACCCACAAAATATGGAGGATATTTTCATCACAGAAACAGAACTGGATTATCAGTGGAAAGGCGTCAACGACCAATATAACTGGTACCCGATGTTTAACGCGATGCTCAAATATATCCGAGAAAACTCAAAGTCCTACAAATAAGCATATCAATCAAAAAAGGCCGCTCTATATAATGAGCGGCCTTTTTTCTACCGCATGCTGACTCAGCAGCAGCGCTTCACGCCAGTCCACTTCTGCTCTTGCCACTGTTTGAAAAAGTCAGCACGGGAGAGCGGTGGTAGCGCATCGGGCTGCATTGCATGATGTTCGGCATAATGCGCCAGATAACGTTCGTAAGCATCGTCGCCTGAGAGTTGGCGTACGCGCTGCCACGCTTGTTTTAACCAATACGCGCGCATCTTCGCCCCCTAGGCCAAGCGCGAGGCAACATAAGCCGCCTCACTCGATGGCCTGACTGGCTGCCCGGCAAAATAGCGGCGGCTCATTCTGAGCATATCCAGCACCACGACCCACAACATTGCCACAAAAAATAACGTTAGCCAGGCATCCAGTTGCTGATTCACAATCAATTGTGGCGCGACAGCCGCTTTTTCTGGCGGCAAAACGCCGCTCGCCAGTTTTTGCGACAAATCATTGGCTGCCGCAAAAAAACCGACACGGATATCCGTGCTAAAAACCTTTTCATAAGCGGCAGTGGTGGTAATCGCCAGCAACCAGAGCAATGGCAAACCGGTGATCCATGCCTTGTTTACCTTACCGGATTTAATCAGGATGCCGGTGGCAACAGAGAGTGAAATCGCGGCCAGCATCTGGTTGGCGATGCCAAATAAGGGCCACAGGATATTAACGCCACCATTTGGGTCAATGACGCCGATATAGAGAAAATAACCCCAGCCTGCCACCACCAACACACTGGTGAGAATCACAGACGGCGTATAAGAGGTTTCACCCAGCTTGGGATGCAGATTCCCCAGCATATCCTGCAACATAAAGCGGCCAACGCGGGTGCCTGCGTCCAGCGTGGTGAGAATAAAAATCGCCTCAAACATAATGGCAAAGTGATACCACAATGCCAGCAAGTGCTCGCCAAACACCGTGCCTAAAATGCTGGCCATGCCAACCGCCAGGCTGGGCGCGCCACCGGTACGGGCAAACAGGGTACTTTCGCCCATGGCACTGGCCAGATGCTGCATTTGCTCGACTGTGACCTGATAACCCCAACCACTGATGGTATTGACGGCGTCCAGCGCTTCTTTACCCACCACACCGGCCGGGCTGTTGATCGCAAAATAAACCCCCGGCTCTAGTACTGTGGCGGCGATCATCGCCATAATGGCGACAAAACTCTCCAGCAACATCGCACCATAACCTATCATGCGGATATCGCCCTCACTGGCGATTAGCTTAGGCGTTGTACCACTGGCAATCAGCGCATGAAAGCCAGAAATCGCGCCGCAAGCAATGGTAATAAACACAAACGGGAACAATTTACCGCCAAAAATGGGGCCGGTGCCATCAATAAAAGGCGTGATAGCTGGCATATGAATGTGCGGCCGCAGCCACAAAATCGCCACGGCCAGCATCAACACCGTGCCCAACTTCATGTAGGTAGACAAATAGTCACGCGGCGCCAACAATAACCAGACCGGTAGCACCGCCGCCGCAAAGCCGTAGGCAATGACGCTAAACGCCAGCGGCAGGCCGTCATGGTCAAACCATGCCGCTAACACCGGGTGATGATCTACCCAGCCGCCAAACACCACTGACGCCAGCAATAACACCACACCAAGCAGAGAAGCCTCCAGCACACGACCTGGCCGCAAATAGCGCATATAGACGCCCACCAGCATGGCAATCGGAATCGTGGACGCCACGGTCGCAGTGCCCCAAGGACTATGCTTCATGGCGTTGACAACCACCAGCCCTAACACCGCGATCAGGATAATCATAATGATAAAAGTGCCGATCAGCGCCGCCGTCCCACCAATTGGGCCAATCTCCTCACGCGCCATCTGTCCCAGGCTACGGCCGTTGCGGCGCGTAGACAAAAACAGGGTGACCATATCTTGCACCGCGCCGCCGAGCACTGCGCCTATTAATATCCATAACGTGCCCGGCAAATAACCAAACTGCGCCGCCAAAGTGGGCCCCACCAATGGGCCCGGCCCGGCAATGGCAGCAAAATGATGTCCGAATACCACCCAGCGATGGGTGGGCACATAATCGCGTCCATTGTTTAAACGCTCCGCCGGTGTGGCGCGAGTCGCATCAATCGCCAGCACATTGGCGGCAATCCAGGCCGAATAAAATCGATAGCCAATCAAATACACACAGACCGCTGCAGTCACCAACCACAACGCATTCAGTGACTCTCCACGCGCCATGGCCACATGCGCCAACGCCGCCGCCCCCAGCAAAGCCACACTGGCCCAGCCGACACGCCCCCAAAAAGCTTTCATCATGATGGCATTCTTTCCTGTTTTTTTAATGATCTGCACTGTAACAAAAAGGCTCTCTGCACGCAAAAAACACCGCTGAGCGCGGAGGCTGTTGCGTGGTGCAATGGCACTGCCGTGGTGCAGCCAAAGACATCAGCAGATCAGTGCGCATGCACTTAAATAATGAAAATTATTGTTTAAAATCATCAAATTAACAAAAAATCACCATCTGGCATGCAGATTGCTAAATTGTAGTAGACCATTTTTTCACGATGCGCAATGAGACCAGCACCCACCAACATGCCAGCTTCAACTTTCTCACAACCGCCCATTATTCTGAGCATAGAAGACCAGAAGCTGGTCGACTCGGCGAAAGATATTTTAATGCACCAGCGCGACCTGAGCGAAGAACAAGCCTATTTGTTATTGTCCGAGATGGCGGATAAGCGTAAAACTGGCATGGTCGACATTTCATTGCAATTAATCAACATCACCAAACGACTGACGGTTTAAACCTAAACTGGCCTCACAAAACACAAACATTTTTTTGCTGGCTCTTGCAGTAAAAAAATGTTTCGGTATAATGCGGCCTTCGTTGCAAGGCACGGGTGCTTAGCTCAGTTGGTAGAGCGTCGCCCTTACAAGGCGAATGTCAGCGGTTCGACCCCGTTAGCACCCACCACCTCCCTGTCTGCACCGCTCAAATCAATCCCCGCTCGCTAAACGAAAATGTTTCCTGCCTGGCCACAATAATGTGATCCAGCACTTTGATATCCACCAGATTTAATGCGTCTTTCAAACTGATGGTCAACTGCTCATCGGCACGACTCGGCACTGCATTACCACTAGGATGATTGTGGCTCAAGATCAAAGCCGCTGCATTTAGGGCCAGTGCGCGCTTCACCACCTCACGCGGATAGACACTGGTTTGCATCAAGCTGCCCTCAAATAAGGTTTCATACGCAATCAGGCGATTCTGCGCATCTAAAAATAGTATGCCAAACACCTCGCGTTGCAGATGCGACAGTTGCAATTGCAAATAGTCTTTGACCTGACTGGGCGAACGAAAGCTATCTTTCTGCTGCAGCGTTTCACCCAGCGCGCGCTTACTCATCTCAAGCACGGCCTGCAACTGGCAGTATTTGCTCACGCCCATGCCCGGCACCGCTGTCATCTGTTTCACATCTGCAGAAAACACGCCATTGAGGCTTTGAAAATGCTGCAATAAATCGCGCGCCAGATCTACAGCGGTTTTGCCTGCCATGCCCACGCGCAAAAAAATAGCCAGCAATTCAGCGTCAGACAGTCTGGCAACACCTGCGCGCAACAGTTTTTCACGTGGTCGCTCCTGTTCGGGCCAGTCAGTAATTGCCATCACGCCTCCTTAGTTACCCATTTTTCACTCGATTTATTTTGACCAGCCAATCTCGCGTGCGGTTGGTCGGCCGATGACGGCTTCATCCAGGCTCTTCGCCATCCGTGCTTTGTGCGCCGTTTGCGGCACTTTGCCTGCCATGACTTCGGCCATAGATTGCGGATAAAGCGGTTGCGCATAAGGCTCGGCATAGCCTTGAGGAAACAAAGGTAGACTATTGCTCAAGTCATATTTATCGCTGGCGCTCAACGTATGCAGCAACTCGTGCGCAATAATGACGGCATTGGTCGCATGCTGGCTGTTTTCCGCAAACAGATTAACGCGGCCAATTCTGCCTTTGTGCAAAGCGGTTGAATGTAACAAATGACGATGCTTATCCGGGTCGTGATACAACAGATATAACTTGATATCAACAGGCACGCCCACCGCTGGCTGATGGCCCCAGCTAAACCACCTAAACTTGAGACTCCACAGAATAATATCCAGCAACCGTCCATTCACTGCCGGTGGTGCCGGTGGAATATCATGAATCTCAGGCCCTAAATAAAGAGTGATGGGACGCCGCAAAGGCAATTGGTATTTGAGTGCTTCGCGCGAAAAAAACTGCGCAATCACTTCAAAATCTTGCGCACGCAAACTAGCAATATAGGCATCCACGACTGACGTACCATCTGCATTAACCGGATACACGGCTACACTCAAAGGCTTACGCCACTGCAAGGTTTGATACTCTTGCCACAACTGCATCAAGGCAATCAGCACCACAACCATCCAGAAAAAAATTCTGACTACTTTTATCATGCATCTCACCCCACTGATGCCAGATGTTAACATTTTTAAAGAAAATGCTATACGGCGCATAAATGGCAATTGCGCAAAATTTACAGTTAAAATGCAGCCATGATCCCAGCGCACTCACACCCTCAACACCTACTGCTCGGCGTGACTGGCGGCATTGCCGCTTACAAGACTGCCGAGCTGGTTCGCTTACTGGTTAAACAAGGCTATAGCGTGCAAGTTGTGATGACAGAAGCCGCGACCCACTTTATAACACCCACCACCTTGCAGGCACTGTCTGGCAAGCCGGTGTTTATCGATAGCTGGGATCAGCGCATTGCTAATGGCATGCCGCACATAGAGCTCAGCCGTAAAGCAGATGCTATTTTGGTCGCACCTGCCAGCGCAGACTTTATCGCCAAACTCGCGTATGGCTTTGCCAACGATTTACTCTCCACATTATGTCTTGCACGTGAGTGCCCACTGTTGGTAGCACCCGCCATGAACCGGCAAATGTGGGAGAACCCTGCCACGCAACGCAACGTTGAACAACTGCAACAGGACAGCATTAGCATATTAGGTCCGGATAGCGGTGAACAGGCGTGCGGTGAGGTTGGGCAAGGCCGGATGCTGGAACCCGCAGATTTACTGGAGGCGTTAAACAGCTTTTTCACGCCCAAGCTGCTGGCAGGCAAAAAGATACTCATCACCGCTGGCGCCACGCTCGAAATGCTAGACCCGGTGCGCGGCATCACCAACCTGAGTAGCGGGAAAATGGGCTATGCCCTGGCGCAAGCCGCCACGCACATGGGCGCAGAGGTCACACTGATTTATGGCCATGCCAGCGCCGCGCGCCCGACCACTAGCCATGCCTACTTTGCCAGCAGCGCGCATGAGATGTACCAAACGGTGATGCAGCATATTGCCGAGCAGGATATTTTTATTGCAGTGGCGGCTGTCGCCGACTATAGGCCGGAGGTTTCTTCGGACCAAAAAATCAAAAAAAGTGAAGAGTCACTCACAGTGACACTCATTAAAAACAAGGATATCCTGGCGGATGTTGCCTCTTTACCCAACCCACCTTATTGCGTTGGATTTGCCGCCGAAACAGAGCAAGTGATCGACTACGCCAAACAAAAAAGACTGGCAAAACGCATCCCCATGATTGTGGCCAATCACGCTAACACCGCCATGGGCAGCGAACAAAATACCGTCACCATCATTGACGCGCGTGGCGAACATGCACTTGGCACCGACGACAAAATTAACATTGCATTCAAACTCTTAACGCACCTTAAAAGCCAATTTGACCCAGGCTAATTAAATCGATATTTCTCAGTATTTTCATGAAAATACTGAGCCGCCCAAGCTTACAATCAGCTTACAATCGCGCAGCTTAATTTTTAGTATCGAGAATAATGATGCGCGCACCTCGCCTCACCCCCTTATATATCGCCGTTTGCGCCGCCTTTGGCAATGTGTCTCCAGCCATGGCAGACGAAGAAAAAACACTCACGCTGTCACCGGTCGTTGTCACCGCTACTCGTCAGGCACAAAACAGTTTTGATTTGCCTGTGGCCATTGACGTCGTCGAGCAAAAAAATATCAAAGACGGCCAGTTACAAATGAACCTGTCCGAAAGCCTGATCCGCGTGCCTGGTATCACGGCGCAAAACAGAACACAACAAGCACAAGACCCGCAAATCTCCAGCCGCGGCTTTGGCTCACGCTCCTCCTTTGGCGTGCGCGGCATCCGTATATATGTTGATGGCATTCCACTCACCATGCCAGACGGCCAGGGCCAACCGGGCGTCATGGACCTGTCTGCCATCAAAAGCATAGAAGTCATGCGTGGCCCATTTTCGTCACTCTACGGCAACTCATCTGGCGGCGTGATTCAGATGTTTACACAAGATGCGCCAGCTACACCTACCTTTGGCGCCACCACTATGTTTGGTAGCTACAACACGAAGCGAAATGTGCTGGAAGCAGCCGGCCAACTTGAAGGACTGGAGTACTCACTCAATGTGTCCAACTTTGAGTCTGACGGTTACAGAGCCAACAGCTCAAGCAATAAACAAATGGCAACCGCCAAATTCAAATTTAATTTGAACGAAGATACTAAGGTCACCACTTTGGTGAACTGGTTCGATCAGGAAGCGCAAGACCCTCTGGGGCTAGACAGAGCAAGAGCCTTTTCTAACTCAACCAGAGATAAGGTTGTTCCTGCTGCTTTATTTGCCAATACCAGTGTTAAGCGTGACCATACGCAAGTTGGATTTAACATTGAACATGCATTTAACGAAAACAATAAACTGACATTAACACCTTATATTGGCACACGAAACAATGCACAAATATTAACGACCACGGCACTGGCAACAACACTAAACGGCCCAGGCGGAACAAGTACGAATCCGTGTAATACCACACGCGGCACATGCGCTCGCCTAAGCGAAATTAGCAGAGAGTTTTATGGTATTGATGCTAGATGGGATAATACTGGCTATATATCTACGCTGCCTTACAAAGTCAGCCTAGGCATGACTTACGGAAAGTCCTCTGACGATCGTTTAGACACAAACATTCTGAACAACGGATTTGCAGTGAGCGTGCTTAATCGAGACGAAGTTAATACAGTCGATAACTTTGATCAATACCTGCAAACTAGTCTTAGCCTAACGCCAACACTGGACATACATGCAGGTGCTCGCCATACCAAGGTAAAGTTAAAAGTAAAAGATAACTTACTCAGCTTAAATGGCGATAATAGTGGTGATGTTGAATATCAAAAAACAACGCCAGTCATTGGCGCGATATGGAAGGCAACAGACAAACTAAATCTTTATGCAAACTTTGGCAAAGGTTTTGAAACGCCTACCTTTATTGAAGCCGCATTTGATGATGTTAGCACTGGCGTTGCAAGCAAACCCAATTTAAGCCTAAAAGCCTCAGAAAGTAATAATACCGAGATAGGATTAAAGTCATTCATCACTGAAAACACCCGATTAAATCTGAGTTTGTTTTACATCACAACCAAAAATGAAATTGTGACGGACAGAACAGTGTCTGGAAGATCCAGTTATGTGAACGCCAACGATACCAAACGATCAGGGGCCGAACTTTCAGTGGATAGTATTTTTGATAATGGCTTAAGTACATTTCTATCCTATACACTTCTTAATGCCAAGTTTGACTCTGATTACCGAACAACCAGTGGCAACTTGATCACTTCAGGGAATAGAATTCCAGGCACCTACAAATCTCAACTTTATGGTGAAATTGCATGGAAACATCAACCATTAGGCTTTTTCTCCGCACTTGAGGGCAGACATAACAGCGAAGTTTACGTCAACGACATCAATACGGATAAAGCACCTTCGTACACAATCTTTAATATCCGCGCAGGCTTTGAACAGAACCTGACCAACTGGCGCTTCAAGCAATATGTGCGCATTGAGAACATTACCGATAAGGATTACATCGGCTCGGTACGCGTGAATGATGGCAATGCCTTGTTCTTCGAACCTGCCGCTGGCCGCAATTATCTGCTCGGTTTAACCGCGCAATATAAGTTTTAAATATTCACCTGATTTGCAAAGCCAGCAACTGCTGGCTTTTTTGTTGCTGACTAATTATCGTAATCAGTGATTTTCAGCCTCATTTCGTGTTTAATAGCGCAATCATTTTTATGGAGTATGCAGCATGTCGATTACCGTAGACCTCAAGATTCTTGACCCCCGTTTGCATCACATGATGCCGAGCTATGCCACGCCAGGCTCTGCCGGGTTGGATTTACGCGCCTGTATTGAGCACACCCAGACCATACAACCAGGCGAGACCATCATGATCCCTACCGGCATGGCGATTCATATCGACAATGCGTATTACGCGGCGATGATTTTACCGCGCTCAGGGTTGGGCCATAAACATGGCATTGTGCTGGGCAACTTGGTTGGGCTGATTGACTCTGACTATCAGGGGCAGCTACTGGTTTCATGCTGGAACCGCAGCAAAGAAGCCTTTATTTTGAACCCGATGGAGCGTGTTGCGCAGATGGTGATTGTGCCTGTGGTGCAGGCAGATTTTCATATTGTGGACGAATTCACCAGCAGCGAACGCGGTGAAGGTGGCTTTGGCAGCACAGGCAAGCACTAATTGTTTGAAAAAAGACAATAATCGCTTGATTTGTGCACACGATTCAATCTATAATCTCGCTCTTTCTGAAAAGATAAAAGTATTTGGAGACAACCATGGCACGTGTATGTCAGGTAACCGGTAAAAAACCAATGGTGGGCAACAATGTTTCTCACGCACAAAACAAAACAAGACGTCGTTTCTTGCCTAACTTGCAAAACCGTAAGTTTTGGGTTGAGAGCGAAAACCGCTGGGTAAGCCTGCGCATTACCAACGCTGCTTTGCGTACGATCGACAAGAATGGTATCGACGCTGTGTTGGCTGATTTGCGTGCTGCTGGCGAAAAAATCTAACTCGCGACATTAGTCAGCTAAGGATATTATCATGCGTGAAAAAATCAAATTAGAGTCTAGTGCTGGTACAGGTCATTTCTATACCACCACAAAAAACAAACGTACTATGCCAGAGAAAATGGAGATCAAGAAATTTGACCCAGTGGCTCGTAAGCATGTCATGTACAAAGAAACTAAATTGAAATAATTTTAGTTTTAAGCATTAATAAAAAAGCCTGCAACTGCAGGCTTTTTTATTATCTATGTATTATTGCCACTTTCTACCAACCAATAAAAAGCCCAATGTAAGCATTGGGCTTTTTACTGTTTAAATCACTGTAGAAGCCGCTGGCACCGAGATCAACCTCACGTCGCGCTGTGGGTATGGGATCTGGATATTATTCGCTCTAAAGCGCTGCCAAATCTCATAGTAGATCTCACTTTGCAACTTAGCAGTCGCTTCTTCAGGATTCAACACCCATAGCGACAGCAGCAAATCGATACCACTCTCTGCAAACGCCTTAATCGTCACATCTACTGCGGTATCGTCCTTGATCGTGCGCTGATGCGCCGTGCCAATGTCTTTTAATAATTTAATGGCCAGATCCAGATCACTTTCATACGAAATCTGAATCGGGATAGGCACCTTGGCTTTGTGTGCCGCGGAGGTATGGTTAATCACCGCATCTGTGATCATCATTTCATTAGGGATAATAATTTCAGTGCCATCCTGCTTACGCAGCAGCATATAGCGCGAGCGCAACTCTTTGACTATGCCATAGTGGCCATGAATCGTCACCACATCCCCCATATGCAGTGACTTGTCCATCAGGATAATAAAACCGCTCACATAATTACTGGCGATCTTCTGTAAGCCAAAACCCAAGCCCACACCCAGCGCGCCACCGAAGACGGACAGCATGGTCACATCAATGCCCACCGCCGCCATCGACATCAGCAAGGCAATCACAATGGCGACCATGCGCACCAGCTTGACCATAATGACACGCCAGTTGCTATTAATATTCTCGGAAGCCATCAGCCGCAGCTCGATCATGCGGCTTAACCACAAAGCAACCAGCATGGTGATCACAATGGTCAGCCCACCCTGAATCAGCAATAACAGATTCAATTTCTGTTTGCCAACGCTAAACTTCACATCCTCCAGAATCTGCAAAGCAGGATCTAAAAATCCGCTGATATGCAACGCCACCACCACCCAGACACACCAGGCAATCACACGCTCAAACGAGTGCAACCAGGCGCTAGGCGAGAATACGTAGCGCAACACGTAGACCAGACTACGAATAATCACCATGGCCAGCAGCATACGTGCGGCGAGGCGCAATAGCCCGACATGCATGTAGCCTTCTAGCGAATAGCGCGCAATCACCAGCATTAAAAATGCCACGAATGGAAAAAACAGGCGCTCGATGCCACCCAGCAGCATCTTGTAAACGGTGTTCACTCTGCCTGCTGCAATCTGTTTGCGTAAATGCCAATTGAGTAAGCCACTCACCGCTAAAATCACACCAAAAACAAACAGCTGCCATAAAGCAGACACCGTGCTCAGATCTTGAACAATTTCTTTCCAGAGAATATTAATATCGTTGTCCATCATAGATTTTTATAATAAAAAGATTGTGGCTAAGCCGAGGAAAATCAAAAAGCCACCACTGTCGGTCAAAGCAGTAATCAACACGCTGGAGCCAACGGCCGGGTCTCGACCCAACTTGTTCATCACCAACGGAATCATGACACCGGTAATGGCGGCCAACAGCAAATTGAGCGCCATGGCGGCCATCATCACCAAGCCCAAGGCGGCATTATGGTATAACCAAAAGGCAACCAGGCCGAGCACACCGCCCCATAGCAGGCCATTTAACAGCGCCACACCCATTTCTTTTTGCAGCAAAGATTTCATGTGATAACCGGAGATTTGGCCCAGCGCCAAACCGCGCACAATCATGGTGGTGGTTTGATTGCCTGAGTTGCCGCCAATGCCGGCAACAATAGGCATTAGTGCTGCCAGCGCAACGATTTTTTCGATACTGCCTTCAAACAAACCAATCACGCGCGAAGCGACCAATGCAGTCACCAGGTTAATTGCCAGCCAGGCCCAACGGTTTTGCACCGACTTCCAGATCGACGCAAAAAAGTCTTCCTCTTCACGCAAACCGGCCAGGGACAACATGTCCGACTCCGCTTCTTCACGGATAATATCCATCACCGTATCAACCGTAATCCGCCCGACCAGTTTGCGGTTATTGTCGACCACCGGCGCCGTCACCAAGTCGTAACGCTCGAACGCCATTGCAGCCTGATCAGCCATGTCTTCCGGGTGAAATACCACGGCATCCGTCGACATAATGTCGCCGACGCGGGTTTCAGGATCATTTAAAATAATGCGCTTGAGCGGCAACACGCCTTGCAGGATGTCGTCACGATTAATGACGAATAATTTATCGGTATGGTCGGGGAATTTTGGCAGTCGACGCAGGTAGCGCAACACCACTTCCAGCGTAATATCGTCACGAATCGTCACAATATCAAAATCCATGATCGCACCCACGGTGTCATCAGGGTAAGACAGCGCAGACTGCAAACGCTCGCGGTGCTGCGTATCCAGGCTGTATAGCAGGTCTTGCAACACATCTTTTGGTAAGTCAGGCGCCAAGTCCGCCAGTTCGTCGGTGTCTAGCTGCTCAGCAGCGGCCAGCAACTCGTCGCTATCCATGTCCGCAATCAGCGTCTGCCGTACGGCATCGGAGGCTTCCAGCAGGATCTCGCCGTCACGATCGGCTTTTACGAGATCCCACACCATTAAACGATCATCTAATGGCAACGATTCCAGGATATAAGCGACGTCAGCCGAGTGTAACTGCTCTAGCTTGTGCTGCAGAATATTCAGATTCTGCTTGTGAACCAGGTTTTCGACCAGATCATGCTTAGGCATATCCTGCCGGTGCACCACATGCTCGACCAGCTTGTGCTTATCCAACAAGTGGATGACCTGTTGCAAAGTTTCACTTAGGCTTTCCTTGCCCTCGGTCAGTTTCTCATCTTGTTCGCGAATTTCTGTCATGCATGATCCAATGTTGAGCAGCCGTTGTTTTTGCAGGTATCATTGTACAAAGCGTTGATGACACTACCTAGAGTTTTATGCAAAACCAATTGATATTATTAGGCACGCAAGGTTGCCACCTGTGCGATGACGCAGAGCATCTTTTGCAGGCACTAAACCTGCCCTACCAAAGCCTAGACATCATGGATGATGAAAAATTGCTACAGCGCTATGAAATAAGCATCCCGATACTACTTTACTCAGCCAGCGGTGGTGTCCATGAGCTGTGTTGGCCATTCAGCGCAGAAATGATTAGCCACTGGCTAGCCACACAGGTCTAGAAAACAAAAAAGCCAGCAAAAGCTGGCTTTTTTATACATGCATCATTACTTATTCTGCTGCTGGTGCTTCTGCAACTTCTGGACGATCTACCAACTCAACAAAAGCCATTGGTGCATTGTCACCCTGACGGAAACCACACTTCAAAATACGCAGGTAACCACCATTGCGCGCAGTATAACGTGGGCCCAGTTCACCGAACAATTTACCCACCATATCACGGTCACGCAAGCGGCTGAACGCCAGACGACGGTTTGCCAGTGTAGGTGTTTTACCCAAAGTAATCAGCGGTTCTGCATATTTACGCAGCTCTTTTGCTTTAGGCAAAGTTGTTTTGATCACTTCATGACGCAGCAAAGACGCCACCATGTTGCGGAACATAGCTGCGCGGTGGCTGCTAGTTCTGTTCAATTTACGATTGCTATTACCGTGACGCATAGTAATTTCCTTAAGTATTTATCTGATCAGAAATTAAGCTTTTTCCAAGCCAACAGGTGGCCAGTTTTCCAGCTTCATTCCCAGTGTCAGGCCTTTAGAGGCCAACACGTCTTTAATTTCATTCAATGATTTTCTACCCAGGTTAGGCGCTTTCAGCAATTCGTTTTCTGTACGCTGAATCAGATCACCAATGTAGAAAATATTTTCCGCTTTGAGGCAGTTAGCAGAACGTACTGTCAACTCCAGGTCATCGACCGGACGCAACAGAATTGGATCTACCTGAGGTGCCGCTTTCACTTCAACATCCGCTGAAGCACCTTCCAGATTTGCAAATACTGACAACTGACCAATCAGGATACGCGCAGCATCACGAATCGCCTGCTCAGGCTCGATAATGCCGTTAGTCTCAACGTCCATAATCAGTTTATCGAGATCGGTACGCTGTTCAACACGTGCGCTCTCAACATGATAGCTGACTTTGTTGATCGGGCTGAAAGAAGCATCCACCATCATAAAGCCCAATACGCGATCTTCATCGTTGGCTTTTTGACGGGCTGGCACAGGCTGATAGCCGCGACCCATTTCAACTTTCACTTCCAGGTTCAACTTACCACCTTTGGTGATGTTGGCGATCACATGATTTGGATTAACAATCTCAGTATCATGACCAACGTCAAAATCACCCGCAGTCACAATGCCTTCACCAGATTTGTTCAATACCAAAATGGTTTCAGTCTTGTTGTGCAGCTTTAAAGCAACACCTTTCAGGTTTAGCAAGATATCAACAACGTCTTCTTGCACACCTTCAATCGTGGAGTACTCATGTACAACACCATCGATTTTTACTTCAGTAATGGCAAAACCCGGGATGGAAGAAAGCAATACTCTTCTCAACGCATTCCCTAAGGTATAGCCAAAGCCACGTTCCATTGGCTCTAAAGTCACACGTGCACGCAGTGGGGTAATCACTTCAACGTCCACAACACGTGGCTTCAAATAATCTGTAGGGTTATTTTGCATACAACTCCTTGAAGTAATTGGGCAGTAACAAGTAATCCTTAGCCTAAGCTAAGTGATTACTTAGAATACAATTCAACGATCAATGATTCATTGATGGTAGCAGGCAACTCATCACGCTGAGGTTTAGCCTTGAACTTACCAGACAATGCTTTGACGTCGACTTCCAACCACTCAGGGAAACCACGTTGTTGAGCTGCTTCAATCGCAGCTTTAATACGCAATTGTGTTTTTGATTTATCAGCAACAGTAATCACGTCGCCAGCCTTCACTTGATATGAAGGAATGTTCAAACGTTTACCATTCACCAAAATGCTGTTGTGACGCACTACTTGACGTGCCTCAGAACGTGAACCAGCCAGACCCATACGGTATGCTACGTTGTCCAAACGGGACTCGAGCAATTGCAACAGGTTCTCACCAGTAATACCTTTTTGACGATCAGCTTCAGCGTAATAAGTACGGAACTGACCTTCTAACACGCCGTAAATACGACGTACTTTTTGCTTTTCACGCAATTGCACGCCGTAATCGGACAGACGTGAGTTGCGGCGCTGACCATGCTGACCTGGTGCGAAGTTGCGCTTTTCAATTGCGCATTTGTCTGTAAAGCATTTTTCTGCTTTCAGAAACAGTTTTTCACCTTCACGACGGCATTGACGGCATTTAGGGTCTAAATTTCTAGCCAAAATAGTTCTCCAGTAATCGATTCGCTTATCTGTGATAGCGAAATGAATTAAATTCTGCGTTTTTTCGGTGGACGGCAGCCGTTATGTGGCACCGGTGTCACATCAGTAATGCTAGTGATTTTAAAACCAGCAGCATTCAACGCACGCACAGCAGATTCACGACCTGGACCTGGACCCTTGATACGCACTTCCAGATTTTTAACGCCGGACTCTTGAGCAGCTTTACCAGCCACTTCAGATGCTACCTGTGCAGCAAATGGAGTACTTTTACGTGAACCTTTAAAACCTTGACCACCAGAAGTAGCCCATGACAACGCATTGCCTTGACGATCGGTAATCGTAATAATCGTGTTGTTAAAAGAAGCGTGCACGTGAGCAATACCCTCGGCAATATTCTTTTTAACTTTTTTTCTAACGCGTACATTAGCTTTTGCCATGTTGTACTGTCCTTAATATCTACTGATGTTCAATAAAAGATTATTTAGATTGCTTGATGGCTTTAACCGGACCTTTGCGAGTACGCGCATTGGTTTTGGTACGCTGACCGCGTACTGGCAAGCCACGACGATGGCGAATACCGCGATAGCAACCCAAATCCATCAAACGCTTGATGTTCATGGTTACTTCACGACGCAAATCACCTTCTACAGTGTATTTAGCCACTTCGTCACGCAGCTTTTCAACTTCTGAGTCGCTTAGATCTTTGACCTTTGCTGTAGTCAGTACACCAGCCGCAGCACAGATTTTCTGCGCAGTATCGCGACCAATACCGTAAATAGAGGTCAAAGCAATTTCTGCATGTTTGTGGTTTGGGATATTTACCCCGGCAATACGAGCCATACTTAAACTCCAATAATCAATCGTTTTTCACGATCAAGCTTGTGCGTAGAAAAGAAAAGCCGCATATTATATCAGCCAATCAAATCTCTCACAAGCGAATGTTTTACCATTAACCTTGACGTTGTTTATGACGTGGGTCAGTACAAATAATACGAACAACGCCGCGACGTCTTACAACTTTACAGTTACGGCATAATGTTTTAACTGATGCGCGAACTCTCATCTTACTTTCCTTTATTTAATTCACTTACTTTGCGCGGAATGCAATTCGCGCACGGGTTAAATCATATGAGGTCATTTCCACTGTGGCTTTGTTACCAAGCACAGCGCGACCATTTTTGAATTTCACTTTAAAGCTGCATTTGGCAAAGAGTCACCTTGCACCGCAAAGCGATCTTCTCTTGCCATTTTGCTACTTGCCCGAACCTTTAAAATTGGCTTTTTTCAGCAAGCCCTCATACTGTTGAGACATCAGATGTGATTGCACCTGCGTCATAAAGTCCATCGTCACGACAACGATAATCAACAATGAAGTACCACCAAAATAGAACGGGGTATTAAATTTCAACACTAAAAACTCTGGCAACAAGCAAACCAGCGTAATGTAGAGCGCACCAATCAACGTCAAACGACCCATGATGCGATCAATATATTTGGCCGTTTGATCACCAGGACGAATTCCCGGTACAAACGCACCACTTTTCTTCAAGTTATCTGCCGTTTCTTTAGGGTTGAAGACCAACGCCGTGTAGAAGAAAGCAAAAAACAAAATCGCGGCAGCAAATAACAAAATATACAAAGGCTGACCTGGTGAGAGCTTCGCACTCACGTCTTTTAACCAGTACATATGTTCACTGCTACCAAACCAGCCAGCCAAGGTGGCCGGGAACAAAATAATGCTGGAAGCGAAAATCGGTGGAATCACACCTGACATATTCAGCTTCAGTGGCAAGTGCGTAGACTGACCACCATAAATACGGTTACCGACCTGGCGTTTAGCGTAATTGACGGTGATCTTGCGTTGACCACGTTCAACAAACACCACCAGTGCTGTCACCAGAATCACCGCGACAAACAGGAACATGACCAATGGAATGGAGAATGCGCCCGTTTTGGCAAGATCCAGCGTACTGCCGATTGCATGCGGCAAACCTGCCACGATCCCTGCAAAAATAATGATAGAGATGCCGTTACCGATACCACGCTCGGTAATCTGCTCACCCAACCACATCAAAAACATTGTGCCAGCGACCAACGTAGTCACGGCGGTAATACGAAACGCAAAGCCCGGGTCTAATACCAAGCCAGCTTGACCTTCTAACGCAATGGCAATGCCTAGTGCTTGAAAGGTTGCCAGCAACACCGTGCCGTAGCGGGTGTATTTGGTAATTTGACGACGACCAGCTTCGCCTTCTTTTTTCAGTTGCTCCAGTTGCGGTGAAACCACTGTTAGCAACTGCATGATAATTGACGCAGAAATATAAGGCATGATGCCTAAGGCAAACACGGTGAAGCGTGACAACGCACCACCGGAGAACATGTTAAACATGCCCAAAATGCCGTCTTTCTGCGTATCAAACAACTGTTTTAAAACAGTTGGATCAATGCCTGGCACTGGAATATGCGCACCTAAGCGATAAACTATCAATGCGCCCAACAAGAACCACAAACGGCTTTTTAACTCGCCAAGTTTGCTTACGGAACTTAAGATATTATCCTGTGCCAAGCTGATACTCTTTTCTTACAACAGATTTAGGCTTCCAGTACTTTTCCGCCAGCAGATTCGATGGCAGCTTGAGCACCCTTAGTCAACAACAACCCTTGAACTTGTACTTTAGTAGCCACTTCACCAGACAGGTAAACCTTGACTGCTTTTGCAGAGACAGGCACCAATTTGGCTGCTTTTAAAGACAAGATGTCGATCACTTCAGCATCAACCAGTGATAATTCGCTGGTACGGATACGTGCAGTGTCAGCATGTGTCAAAGAGTTAAAGCCACGTTTTGGCAGACGGCGTTGCAAAGGCATTTGACCGCCCTCAAAACCGACTTTATGAAAGCCACCAGCACGGGATTTTTGACCTTTATGACCACGGCCACCAGTTTTACCTAAACCAGAGCCAATGCCACGACCTAAACGACGAGATGCTTTTTTTGCGCCTGTAGCAGGCTTAATCGTGTTTAATTGCATGATTATTCAACCTTCAAAAGATAACTCACTGCATTGATCATGCCGCGAATTTCAGGAGTGTCCTGCACTTCTACAGTGTGGTGCATACGACGCAGACCCAGACCACGTACAGTGGCTTTATGCGCTTCAATACGACCAATCAAACTTCTAACCAACGTTACTTTTAAAGTAGCGTTTTCTTTTTTTGCTTTAACCATGATTAGCCTCTGATTTCTTCTACGGTCTTGCCACGTTTAGCGGCAATTTCAGCCGGTGTATTCATGGACGCCAAACCGTTCAAAGTTGCGCGAACCAGGTTGTAAGGATTGGTAGAACCAATACTCTTTGCAACCACGTTAGTCACACCCATCACTTCGAAGATCGCGCGCATTGCACCACCAGCAATAATGCCGGTACCTTCTGAAGCTGGCTGGATCAACACTTTAGCTGCACCGTGAACGCCAGTCACTGCGTGATGCAATGTCCCATTGTTCAAGTTCACTTTAACCATACCGCGACGGGCTTCGTCCATGGCTTTTTGTACCGCCACTGGCACTTCACGTGCTTTGCCTTTACCCATACCAACGGCGCCATCACCGTCACCAACCACGGTCAACGCAGCGAAGCTCATGATACGACCGCCTTTAACCGTTTTACTTACGCGGTTAACGGTGATCATTTTTTCGCGCAAACCGTCGGTTTGCTGCTGTTCAATATCTTTAGCCATTCTTTATCTCGCCCTTAGAATTTGAGACCAGTTTCACGGGCAGCTTCGGCCAAGGCCTTGATACGACCGTGATACTTGTAGCCTGAACGATCAAATGCAACAGTGGTAATGCCAGCTTTAGCTGCTTTTTCAGCAATCAGCTTACCAATCAGGGTTGCAGCTTCGATGTTGCCGCCATTTTTCAGTTGTTGACGCACTTCAGCCTCAACGGTGGATGCACTCGCCAATACGCGATCGCCAGTTTCAGCAATGATCTGTGCGTAGATATTGGTATTGGTGCGATGTACACTCAAACGTGTAACTTTTAACTCGGCGATTTTGGCACGGGTTTTACGTGCTCTGCGCAAGCGGTTATTTACGTTCTTCATTGAATTTACCTTTAATGTTGATTCACTGTTAAGGCCAGTGTCAAACCCTGCAGCATGACGCTGCAAGTGCCTTAGTTATTTTTTCTTGGTCTCTTTGATGACTACAACTTCATCCGAGTAACGAACGCCTTTGCCTTTATATGGCTCTGGTGCGCGATAAGCACGAATTTGTGCAGCAACCTGACCGACCACCTGCTTGTTAGCGCCAGTCAAAATCACCTCTGTTGGAGTAGGTGTTTGCACAGTCACGCCTTCAGGCATTTTGTGGCTGATCGGGTGAGAATAGCCCAGCTCGAGGTTCAGGTTAGAACCTTGCGCATTGGCTTTGTAGCCCACACCAATCAGAGACAGTTTACGGGTAAAGCCAGTAGAAACACCTTGCACCATATTGGCCAGCAAAGCGCGCGTTGTACCTGACATCGCTCTTGCATGCTGTGTTTCTTTATTCGCTTTTACCAACAACTCTTCGCCTTCGCGGGCAACAGAAATCTCTGCAACCAACGCCTGGCTTAATTTGCCCAGAGGACCACTAATGGACACTTCTGAAGCTGAAATTACAACTTCCACTTTCGCAGGAATCGCAATCGGGTTTTTAGCAACACGTGACATATTGATTCTCCTTAGGCCACGATGCACAAAACTTCACCACCGATACCGGCAGCTTGTGCTTTACGATCAGTCATTACACCTCTAGAAGTGGAAACGATCGTCACACCCAAACCGTTCATCACTTTAGGTATATTCTGACTACCTTTATAAATACGCAAACCAGGCTTGGATACGCGCTCAATCTTCTCAATGACTGGACGACCGGCGTAGTATTTAAGACTGATGTTCAAAACTGGCTTACCGTCATTGTCTTGAACGTTGAAATCATCGATGTAACCTTCATCTTTCAACACGTTTGCAATGGCGCCTTTAACTTTGGAAGCCGGCATTGAAACAGATGTTTTATTCGTACGTTGCGCGTTACGAATACGGGTCAACATATCGGCAATCGGATCACTCATACTCATGTTCTATTCCTCCGTTACCAGCTGGCCTTGGTGACACCTGGTACATGACCAGCCATCATCAATTTACGCAACTCGTTACGTGCGATACCAAATTTACTAAACACACCACGTGGACGACCAGTCAGAGCACAACGATTACGTGTGCGAACAGGACTGGAGTTGCGTGGCAGACTTTGCAACTTCAAACGGGCAGCCATGCGATCTTCGACGCTGGCAGACTGATCGTTGCTTGTAGCAACCAATTCAGCACGTTTAGCTGCATATTTTTTAACGGTTTCGCGACGCTTTTGCTCGCGCTCTGTCATACATACTTTTGCCATGACTTAACCTCTGAAAGGGAAACTAAACGCAGCCAAAAGAGCTTTCGCTTCTTCGTCTGTTTTCGCAGTTGTAGTAATCGTGATATTCATCCCACGCAGCGCATCGATTTTATCGTATTCGATTTCTGGGAAAATGATTTGTTCTTTCACGCCCATGTTGTAGTTACCACGGCCGTCAAAAGACTTGCCTGAGATACCACGGAAGTCACGAATCCGTGGAATAGCCACAGTGATCAGGCGATCCAAAAATTCGTACATGCGCTCACGACGTAATGTCACCTTGCAACCAACAGGATAGTCATCACGGATTTTAAACGCGGCGACAGATTTCTTAGCCTTGGTTACGATTGGTTTTTGACCTGCAATTTTTTGCATATCAGAAACAGCGTTTTCCATGACTTTCTTGTCAGCCACAGCCTCGCCCACACCCATGTTCAGGGTAATTTTTTCGATGCGCGGAACTTGCATTGCTGAGGTATAACCAAATTGCTCAGTCAATTTAGCAACCACGCTATCGTTATAATACTGTTTTAAACGTGCCATATATTGTCCTATGCGTCGATAGACTCGCCGCTAGATTTGAATACACGAATCTTGCGACCATCTTCCAGTACCTTAAAACCAACACGATCAGCTTTTTGTGTTGCAGCATTGAAGATTGCCACATTGGAGCCGTCTACCGGCATTTCCTTGCTGATGATGCCACCAGTGATACCACGCATCGGGTTTGGGCGAGTGTGTTTTTTAACCACATTCAAACCTTCAACCACTACATGGCCGGTTGGCAAGACGCTTAAAACAGCACCTGTTTTACCTGCATCTTTACCTGTGTTCAGAATGACCTGGTCACCTTTGCGAATTTTGCTCATTTGATTGTCTCCAAGCCGATTACAACACTTCAGGCGCCAGTGAAACAATCTTCATGAAGCGCTCACTACGCAATTCACGTGTCACAGGGCCAAAAATACGCGTACCAATAGGCTCGAGCTTGTTATTCAACAAGACTGCGGCATTGGCATCAAATTTAACTAACGAACCATCTGGACGGCGAACACCTTTAGCAGTGCGCACAACCACAGCGTTGTAGATTTCACCTTTTTTGACGCGACCACGCGGCGCAGCATCTTTCACGCTGACCTTGATGATGTCGCCAATGCTGGCATAACGACGCTTGGAACCACCCAAGACTTTGATACACTGAACGGAACGCGCACCAGTGTTATCGGCTACTTCAAGCCGAGATTGCATTTGAATCATGAGAAATAATCTCCAACTTAATCCGTTATAACCACTACAGCCGCTTGCTTTCACAATTTCGGCCAATAGACCACGGTCAGTATTGGGGTGCCAGCTACATGCCAACTAAGGCGGGCACCGAAAAGTCCAACATTATACAACCAAAAAAACGCTTATGACAAGCGTTTTTCCAGTTTTATATTTAAAGCCTTACTTAGCTTCGATTTTGCTTACTACCCAAGATTTGCTCTTGGAGTATGGGCGGCTTTCTGTGATTGTCACAAAATCGCCTTCGTTACATGCATTTGCTTCATCGTGTGCATGGAACTTGTTCGATTTAACAACCACTTTACCAATCAAAGGGTGTTTCACTTTACGCTCGACAAGCACAGTGACGGTTTTATCCATCTTGTTGCTTACCACGCGACCAGTCAAACTGCGTACTACTTTCGCTTTTTCAGTCATCATGCCTGTTTCGCTTTCTCAGCCAATACAGAGTTCACGCGAGCGATATCCTTGCGCACTTTACCCAGCTGATCTACTTTGTTCAATTGTTGGGTGGCTACCTGCATACGCAGTGAAAACTGCGCACGGCGCAACTCAACCAACTCGTTGTTGAGCTCATCTGCTGACTTTGCTCTCAATTCAGAAGCTTTCATCGTTACTACTCCTTAACTGCCAATTTGACGGGTCATGAATGTAGTTTCGACTGGCAACTTGGCAGCAGCCAATTTGAAAGCCTCACGTGCCAGCTCTTCGCTCACACCATCCATCTCGTACAGCATTTTGCCTGGCTGAATCTGGGCGATGTAGTAATCAACACTACCTTTACCATTACCCATACGTACTTCAGCAGGTTTTTTAGAAATCGGTTGATCCGGGAATACACGAATCCAAACGCGACCACCACGTTTAATGTGACGAGTCATCACACGACGGGCGGCTTCAATCTGGCGTGCTGTCAGACGACCGCGACCGATCGCCTTCAAACCAAATTCACCAAAGCTCACCTTGTTACCAGTAGTCGCAATACCTTTATTGCGACCCTTTTGCATCTTACGGTACTTCTGTCTAGCTGGTTGCAGCATCTTTAGCCCTCGGCTTTCTTACTTTTTTCTCTGGCTCAGCATCAGCAACGGCAGCGTTAGCAGCGTTGTCACCGAAGATCTCACCTTTGAATACCCAAACTTTAATTCCGATGATACCGTAAGTCGTTGAAGCCTCAGCAACACCGTAGTCGATATCAGCACGCAGTGTATGCAAAGGCACACGGCCTTCACGGTACCACTCGGTACGTGCAATTTCGATACCGTTCAAACGACCGGAACTCATGATTTTGATCCCTTGTGCGCCCAAACGCATCGCGTTTTGCATGGCACGTTTCATGGCACGACGGAACATCACGCGTTTTTCCAATTGCTGAGCAATGGATTGTGCGATCAAAGTAGCGTCCAATTCTGGTTTACGCACTTCTTCAATGTTCAGGTGCACAGGCACGCCCATCAGGCCTTGCAGGGTAGAACGCAAGGATTCAATATCCTCACCCTTTTTACCAATCACAACACCTGGACGGGCACTGTGAATTGTAATTTTTGCGTTTTTAGCAGGACGCTCAATGATAATTTTACTTACCGCAGCGCTCGCCAGTTTCTTGTTCAGAAACTCACGCACCTTGATGTCACCTTGCAACATCGCAGGGAAGTTCTGGCTATTCGAGTACCAACGTGAGGCCCAGTTTTTCTGAACGCTCAAACGGAACCCAATTGGATGAATTTTCTGTCCCATATTATTCCTTTGAGTCACCGACTGTCACATGAATGTGGCAGGTTGGTTTCGTAATACGGCCAGCGCGACCTTTTGCACGTGCACGGATACGCTTCATGACCACGCCTTTATCCACATAGATTGAAGTGACCTTCAATGTGTCGATATCAGCCCCATTATTGTGTTCGGCGTTAGCAATCGCAGACAAAACCACTTTTTTGATAATCTCAGCACCACGCTTAGGCGTGAATGCAAGAATATTCAGTGCTTGATCTACTTTTTTTCCACGCACAAGATCGGCCACCAGACGCGCTTTTTGCGGAGAAAGGTGTACGCCTCTTAAAATTGCAGTAACTTGCATAATCAGCCCTTACTTCTTCGCTTTTTTATCGGCCGCGTGGCCCTTGAACGTGCGTGTCAACGCAAATTCACCGAGCTTGTGACCAACCATGTTTTCAGAAATCAACACAGGCACATGTTGTCTACCGTTGTGCACTGCGATGGTTAAACCAATAAAGTTTGGCAATACAGTCGAACGACGAGACCAGGTTTTAATTGGCTTTCTGTCGCGGTTCGCTGACGCAGTTTCGACCTTTTTAGCCAAGTGAGCGTCCACAAATGGACCTTTTTTAATAGAACGTGCCATAGCGATTACCTTACATTTCTCGGACGACGACTTACGCGCATGTTATCAGTACGCTTATTCTTACGTGTACGATAACCCTTAGTTTTCTGACCCCATGGTGACACAGGGTTCATACCAGCAGCTGTACGGCCTTCACCACCACCGTGCGGGTGATCAACCGGGTTCATTACCACACCGCGAACGGTAGGACGAACACCGCGCCAGCGCATTGCACCAGCTTTACCGATTGAGCGCAGTGAGTGCTCTTCATTGCCTACTTCGCCTAATGTGGCTTTGCAGTCAACGTGAACACGACGCACTTCACCAGAACGCAAACGCAACTGAGCGTAGGAACCTTCACGCGCCAGCAACTGTACTGAAGTACCTGCTGAACGGGCGATTTGTGCGCCTTTACCTGGTTGAATTTCGATGCAGTGAATCGTGCTACCCACTGGAATGTTGCGCAAAGGCAAGGCATTACCAGCACGGATAGGCGCTTCAGAACCGCTGATCAACTGTGCACCGGCAGCAATGCCACGTGGTGCAATGATGTAACGACGCTCACCATCGGCGTAGCACAACAGTGCAATGTTCGCCGTACGGTTTGGATCGTACTCAATACGCTCAACAGTCGCAGGAATACCATCTTTATTGCGACGGAAGTCAACAATACGGTAATGCTGCTTATGACCACCACCTTGGTGACGGGTTGTAATGCGGCCGTTGTTGTTACGACCTGCGTTTTTACTTTGACTTTCCAACAGTGGCGCGTAAGGTTTGCCTTTGTGCAAATCTGGTGTAACGACTTTCAATACACCGCGACGACCGGGGGAAGTTGGTTTGACTTTAACTAATGCCATGTCTTCTCTCCTTATTCGCCAGCTGCAAAGTTAATTTCTTGACCTGGTTTCAAGCTCACATAAGCTTTTTTCCAGTCGTTACGCTTACCAATACGACGGCCAGCACGCTTTACTTTACCTGCGACATTAATCACAGATACAGAAGCCACTTCGACTTTGAACACCAGTTCAACAGCCGCTTTAATTTCTGGCTTAGTCGCGTCAGTGCGTACTTTGAAAGCAATTTGCTGATGTTTATCAGCAATGTAAGTTGCCTTCTCAGTAATCTGAGGCGCCAAAATCACTTGCAATAAACGATCTTGTGTTTTAGTTGCTGCGGTAATCATGCCAAGATCTCCTCAAGTTTTTTCACAGCATTGGCTGTGACCAAAACGTTAGGGAAACGCACCAGACTTACTGGATCAGCATACTGCGCTTCAACCACCAATACGTTTGGCAGGTTGCGGGAAGACAAGTACAAATTCTCATCAAAGCCGTCAGTCAACAGCAACACACCGCCGTCGATGCCCAGAGCATTGATTTTCTGTACGAATTGTTTTGTTTTTGGGGTATCAATGGTGAAACTGTCTACCACCTTCAAACGGTCCTGACGCACCAATTCAGACAAGATAGTCTGCATGCCAGCACGGTAAGCCTTACGGTTTACTTTGTGGCTGTAGTTTTCGTTAGGGCTGTTTGGGAATGCGCGACCGCCTCCACGCCAGATCGGGCTGGATGTCATACCGGCACGGGCGTTACCAGTGCCTTTTTGCGCATATGGCTTATGTGTCGTGTGAGCAACGGTAGCACGTGTTTTTTGTGCGCGAGTCGCAGTACGGGCATTTGCCATGTAGGCAACAACCACTTCATGCACCAAAGACTCGTTAAACTCACGACCAAAAGTAACGTCAGACGCGTCAACGCCTTTTTTAGCTACCTTGCCGTTTTGATCGATTAATTTCAGTTCCATTATTTAGCCCCTTTCGCTTTGATGGCTGGACGTACAACGACATTGCCACCTTTGGAGCCAGGCACGGAACCTTTAATCAACAACAGGTTACGCTCTACATCCACACGAACGATTTCCAGGTTTTGGGTAGTGACTTTAGCATCACCCAAATGACCAGGCATACGCTTACCAGGGAATACTCGACCTGGATCCTGCGCCATACCGATAGAGCCTGGCACGTTATGCGAACGGGAGTTACCGTGAGAAGCACGGTTAGAGGAGAAGTTATGACGCTTAATCGCACCGGCAAAACCTTTACCGATCGAAGTACCTGTCACATCAACCAACTGACCAACAGCAAAAATATCAACAGTGACATTTCCACCGACTTGGAAGTTAGCCAATACATCTTCAACCACATTGAATTCTTTGATACCAGCACCAGCAGTTACGCCAGCCTTGGCAAAGTGACCAGTCAACGCTTTGTTGATACGGCTAGCGCGACGCTCACCGTAAGCAACCTGCAGGCCTGTATAGCCATCAGTTGCGACTGTCTTTACTTGTGTCACGCGGTTAGGGATCACTTCCAGCACCGTTACAGGAATGCTTGCGCCTTCATCTGTAAAAATGCGGGTCATGCCCACCTTGCGACCAATAAGCCCTAAGCTCATGATCAGTTCCTTATAATAGTTAAAGTGGACGATTACAATTGACCGTCCACCGAAGAGCGCGGATTATACCGAACTATTCTTGATTTTACAATAACCTTTTCATTTGAAAAGGTTATTTGCAATGACACCTTACAACTACAACTTAATTTCTACATCCACACCAGCTGGCAAATCCAGCTTCATCAATGCATCAACCGTCTTGTCCGTTGGATCCACGATGTCCATCAAACGCTGATGGGTACGGATTTCAAACTGGTCACGGGAAGTTTTGTTCACGTGTGGTGAACGCAGAATATCAAAGCGCTCGATACGTGTTGGCAATGGCACCGGACCTTTAACAACTGCACCAGTACGTTTAGCAGTATCTACGATTTCCAAAGCAGACTGGTCGATCAAACGATAGTCAAATGCTTTCAGACGGATACGAATTTTTTGAGCTGCCATGTTTTTTCCTTTAAAGAGCAAAAGCGGCAGGAAATTCCTGCCGCCCATAAAAATAATTACTCGATGATTTTGGCAACGACGCCAGCACCAACAGTACGACCACCTTCACGAATAGCGAAGCGCAAGCCTTCTTCCATCGCGATTGGGGCAATCAGTGCAACTGAAATAGATACGTTGTCACCTGGCATCACCATTTCGGTACCTGCTGGCAATTCAACAGCACCAGTCACGTCAGTCGTACGGAAGTAGAACTGTGGACGGTAACCGTTGAAGAATGGTGTATGACGACCACCTTCATCTTTACCCAACACGTAGATCTCAGCAGCAAACTTAGTGTGTGGTTTGATAGAGCCTGATTTAGACAATACTTGACCACGTTCGATATCTTCACGCTTAGTACCACGCAGCAATACGCCGACGTTGTCGCCTGCTTGACCTTGGTCCAGCAGCTTACGGAACATTTCAACACCAGTACAGGTTGTTTTTACTGTTGGTTTGATACCAACGATTTCAATCTCGTCGCCGACTTTAACAATACCACGCTCAATACGGCCTGTTACCACAGTACCACGACCAGAGATAGAGAATACGTCTTCTACTGGCATCAGGAATGTACCGTCGATAGCGCGCTCTGGCATTGGGATGTAGCTGTCTAAAGCTTCAGCCAATTTGAAGATGGCTGGTTCGCCGATCTCGGATTGGTCGCCTTCCAGGGCCAGCTTGGCTGAACCGTGGATGATTGGGGTGTCATCACCTGGGAAGTCGTATTTGCTGAGCAACTCACGCACTTCCATTTCAACCAGCTCTAACAACTCAGCATCGTCAACCATGTCTGCTTTGTTCAGGAACACGATGATGTATGGCACGCCAACTTGACGCGCTAACAGGATGTGTTCACGCGTTTGTGGCATAGGGCCGTCAGCAGCGGAACATACCAAAATAGCGCCGTCCATCTGGGCAGCACCGGTAATCATGTTTTTAACATAGTCCGCGTGACCTGGACAGTCAACGTGGGCGTAGTGACGACCAGCTGTCTCGTATTCTACGTGCGCTGTGTTAATGGTAATACCACGTGCTTTTTCTTCTGGTGCCGCGTCAATTTGGTCGTAAGCTTTTGCTTCGCCGCCAAATTTCTTCGTCAATACAGTGGTGATCGCCGCTGTCAATGTCGTCTTACCGTGGTCAACGTGACCAATCGTACCAACGTTCACGTGTGGCTTGGTACGTTCAAATTTGCCTTTTGCCATGATGTTTTTCCTTTAATTCAATACTTTTAAATTTAATACTTAAAAATCAATTATTTTTTGTTGATGATTGCATCAGCAACGTTTTTCGGTGCATCGGAGTAATGCTTGAATTCCATGCTGTAAGTTGCACGACCTTGTGACAGGGAACGTACCACCGTGGAGTAACCAAACATTTCAGACAATGGCACTTCTGCTTTAATCGCTTTACCACCGCCAGGCATATCATCCATCCCCTGGATGATACCGCGACGAGATGACAAGTCACCCATCACATCACCCATGTAGTCTTCTGGCGTTTCCACTTCAACCGCCATCATAGGCTCCAGCAATACTGGATCTGCTTTACGCATACCGTCTTTAAAGCCAATAGAAGCCGCCATTTTAAATGCGTTTTCATTGGAGTCAACGTCATGGTATGAACCATCAAACAAGGTCACTTTTACGTCAACGACCGGGAAACCAGCCAACACACCGGCAGGAATAGTTTCACGCAAGCCTTTTTCAACCGCAGGAATAAATTCACGCGGCACCGTACCACCTTTAATCTGGTCAACAAATTCAAAGCCTTTACCAGCTTCGTTTGGTTCCATTTTGAGCCATACGTGACCGTACTGACCTTTACCGCCAGATTGCTTAACGAATTTACCTTCAACTTCGACTGATTTGCGAATCGCTTCACGGTATGCCACTTGTGGCGCACCTACGTTGGCTTCAACGTTGAACTCACGACGCATACGGTCTACCAGAATTTCCAGGTGCAACTCACCCATACCGGAAATAATCGTTTGGCCAGATTCTTCATCTGAACGCACGCGGAACGAAGGGTCTTCTTGTGCCAAACGGCCCAATGCCAAGCCCATTTTTTCCTGGTCGCTTTTGGTTTTTGGTTCAACAGCGACGTGAATCACCGGCTCAGGGAACACCATACGCTCAAGAATGATCGGCTTGTCTGGAGAACACAGAGACTCACCAGTGGTCACGTCTTTCAATCCGATACAAGCAGCAATGTCGCCCGCCAACACCTCTTCAACCTCTTCACGGTTGTTAGCGTGCATTTGTACGATACGGCCGATACGCTCTTTTTTACCCTTCACAGAGTTGAGCACGGTATCACCCTTGTTCAACACGCCAGAGTAAACACGAATAAAGGTCAACTGACCAACAAACGGGTCTGTCATCAACTTAAATGCCAATGCAGAGAAGCCTTCTTTGTCGTCAGCTTTACGGCTGGCTGGCTGACCGTCGTCGTCCTCACCTTTAACATCATCAATATCAATCGGTGATGGCAAGAAATCAACAACCGCATCCAACATACGTTGTACGCCTTTGTTTTTAAAGGCTGAACCACACAACATCGGCTGAATTTCACCAGCAATGGTGCGTGTACGGATACCCAGGATGATGTCTTTTTCATCCAGATCACCGTTTTCCAGGTATTTATTCATCAGCTCTTCGCTGGCTTCAGCAGCTGACTCAACCATTTGCTCACGCCATTTGGCAGCAGTTTCAACCAAATCAGCTGGAATCTCACCATAAGTGAACTTCATGCCTTGAGAAGCCTCATCCCAGATGATGGCTTTCATTTTGATCAGGTCAACCACGCCGGTGAAAGTGTCTTCACGGCCGATAGGAATCACGATAGGCACCGGATTTGCACGCAAGCGGGATTTCATCTGATCTACAACTTTGAAGAAATCGGCGCCGGAACGGTCCATTTTGTTTACAAACGCCAGACGTGGCACTTTGTATTTGTTGGCTTGACGCCATACAGTTTCAGATTGTGGCTGCACGCCACCTACTGCACAGTACACCATGCAGGCACCATCCAGCACACGCATGGAACGCTCTACCTCAATGGTAAAGTCCACGTGTCCTGGGGTGTCAATAATGTTGAATCGATGCTCAGGGCGGGCAAGGTCCATGCCTTTCCAGAAACAGGTGGTCGCAGCAGAAGTAATGGTAATACCACGCTCCTGCTCTTGCTCCATCCAGTCCATGGTCGCCGCACCATCGTGCACTTCACCAATCTTGTGGTTCACACCAGTGTAGAACAGAATACGTTCTGTCGTGGTTGTTTTACCAGCGTCAATATGCGCAGAAATACCAATATTACGGTAGCGTTCAATAGGGGTTTTACGTGCCACGATGCTTTACCTTTGCTATCAATTCAACTAATTATTAAAGAACGAGGTCGTTTAATTAAAAACGGAAGTGTGAGAAGGCTTTGTTTGCCTCTGCCATACGGTGAACTTCTTCACGTTTTTTCATCGCAGAACCACGGCCTTCAGAGGCTTCGATCAACTCAGCAGCCAAACGCAGGCCCATAGATTTTTCGCCACGCTTACGGGCTGCATCACGCAACCAACGCATTGCCAACGCACTACGACGGCTTGGACGCACTTCTACCGGCACCTGGTAGTTCGCACCACCCACACGGCGACTCTTCACTTCAACAACCGGACGCAGATTATTCAACGCTGTGGTGAATAATTCCAGCGGGTCCTTACCGCTCTTGCTGGCCACCTGATCAAAGGCACCGTAAATGATACGCTCAGCAACAGATTTTTTACCACCTGTCATCAGCACATTTACAAACTTGGACACTTCCTGGCTACCAAATTTTGGATCCGGCAAGATAATACGTTTGGGGACTTCTCTACGTCTTGGCATAACTATTCTCTTTTCAATTAAATTTTTGCTAGCAATGACACTCGCAAGGCATTTCAGCCGCTATAAAAATGGACAATTCGTCCGAACAAGCTCGCTAAATTAAGCTTTAGCTGCTTTAGGGCGCTTAGCACCGTATTTGGAACGTGACTGTTTACGGTCTTTCACACCAGCCGTATCCAAGCTACCGCGCACCATGTGGTAACGCACACCCGGCAAGTCTTTTACACGACCGCCGCGCAACAGCACAACTGAGTGCTCCTGCAGGTTGTGGCCTTCACCGCCGATGTAGCTAATCACTTCGTAACCGTTGGTCAGGCGCACTTTAGCCACCTTACGCAACGCGGAGTTTGGTTTTTTTGGCGTTGTTGTATATACACGTGTACATACACCACGCTTTTGAGGACAAGCTTCCAGTGCTGGAACCTTGCTCTTGGTAACCACTTTAACGCGTGGCTTACGTATTAACTGATTAATGGTTGGCATTGCCTTAACCTCTTCACCTTTAAAAAACCACCATTTGAGCAGGAAGACTCAAGTTTGGCGGCATATCAACAATAACGCCTTATTGAGACAATAAGGCTATTCTGAGAAACCCAGCATTTTAATAAACGAGTCAAGGGGTGTCAAGCATTATTCATACTTGACACCCCTTGCACACAAAGACAACAGTGATCGAATTATTCGTTCGGTTGGTCGTCTGCGGCGGTTTCCTCAACAACGGCTTCAGTTGCAAACATCGCTTCGGCTGCCAGCAATGCTTCAGATGGCTCTGCTGCATTTGGGGTCAGTGAGGCGATAGCTGCACGCTTGCGAGACTCGTGATAAGCCAAACCGGTACCGGCTGGAATCAAGCGACCCACAATCACGTTTTCTTTCAAGCCACGCAGATCGTCGCGTTTGCCCAAAATAGCCGCTTCGGTCAACACACGTGTCGTTTCCTGGAACGATGCCGCAGAGATGAACGAGTCAGTTGACAGCGATGCTTTGGTAATACCCAGCAACACGTACTCGAAGGTTGCCGGACGTTTGTCCTCAGCCACCACGCGTTCGTTTTCTGTCAACAGATCAGCACGCTCTACTTGCTCAGCCGGGATAAAGCCGGTGTCACCAGCATCAACCACACGCACACGACGCAACATCTGGCGCACAATCACTTCAATGTGCTTGTCGTTAATCTTCACGCCTTGCAAGCGGTAAACGTCTTGCACTTCGTCGATGATGTAACGTGCCAACGCTTCACGGCCTTGCAAACGCAGGATGTCTTGCGGATCAGCCGGGCCGTCGACAATGGTTTCACCCTTGGTAACTACCTGACCATCATGCGCAGTCACGTGCTTGTCTTTAGCAATCAGGAACTCGCTGGTAATACCGTCGAGGTCAGTAATGACCAGACGCTGCTTACCTTTGGTGTCCTTACCGAAAGACACTGTACCAGTCACTTCAGCCAGCATACCGGCGTCTTTTGGTGAACGCGCTTCGAACAGTTCGGCCACACGTGGCAGACCCCCGGTAATATCACGCGTTTTGGAAGACTCTTGCGGGATACGTGCCAGCACTTCACCCACGCCAACTTCCTGACCATCTTTCACAGTAATGATGCAACCCAGCTGGAAGGTGACGTTTACCGGTGTTTCAGTACCGGCAATTTTCACTTCCACGCCATTCGCATCCAGCAGTTTAACCTGTGGACGCAAACCTTTGGTTTGCCCAGCGCGTTGCTTAGGATCAATCACCACCAGTGAAGACAAGCCTGTCACTTCATCGACCTGTTTGGCAACGGTGATACCTTCTTCAACGTTCTCAAACTTAACCCGGCCTGCGTACTCGGTAATAATCGGACGTGTATGCGGATCCCAGGTCGCCAATGCTTGACCAGCTTTCACTGTTTTACCGTCATGGATCGTCAATGTGGCACCGTACGGCACTTTATGACGCTCACGCTCACGGCCATTATCCTCAGAAATCACCACTTCACCATTACGGGAAATCACGATTTGCTCGCCACGTGAGTTAGTCACGTAACGCATGGTCGATGTAAAGCCAGCAGAACCGTTAGATTTGCTTTCTACCTGCGAAACAGACGCTGCACGCGATACCGCACCACCGATGTGGAACGTACGCATGGTCAGCTGTGTACCAGGTTCACCGATGGACTGCGCCGCAATCACGCCAACAGCTTCACCCATGCTAATCAGCTTGCCGCGACCCAGATCACGACCGTAACACTTGGCACAAATACCATAGCGTGTATCGCAAGTCAGCGCAGTACGCACTTTAACTTCATCAATACCCAGCGCGTCGATTTTTTCGACTTCATCTTCACCCAGCAACGTGCCTGATGGATACACTACTTCCTGTGTTTCAGGATGCAGAATGTCCAGTGCAGACGTGCGGCCCAAAATACGGTCATGTAACGGCTCAATCACTTCACCGCCTTTAACCAAGGCTTTAGTCACCAAACCATCGATGGTGCCACAATCCGGCTCAGTGACCACCAAATCTTGCGTCACATCAACCAGCCTACGTGTCAGGTAACCGGAGTTCGCTGTTTTCAGCGCCGTATCGGCCAGACCCTTACGTGCACCGTGGGTAGAAATAAAGTACTGCAATACGTTCAGGCCATCACGGAAGTTCGCTTTAATCGGCGTTTCAATAATGGAACCATCCGGTTTCGCCATCAGGCCACGCATACCAGCCAGCTGACGTACCTGCGCCGCAGAACCACGAGCGCCGGAGTCGGCCATCATGTAAATCGCGTTAAACGATTCCTGACGGACGGTTTTACCGTCTTTAGTCACCACGTTACCGTCGCTGTCTTTTACATCTTCTTCACGCAACTGTTTCATCATGGCATCAGCCACTTTGTCACCGGCGCGACCCCAGATGTCGACCACTTTGTTGTAACGCTCACCCTGAGTTACCAGACCGGACACATATTGGTCTTCAATCTCTTTAACTTCCGCATCAGCGGCAGCAATCAATTGCTCTTTCTCTGGCGGCACTAACATATCGTTAATGCTGATAGAGATACCCGCTTTGGTCGCGTAGGAGTAACCGGTGTACATCAGTTTGTCAGCAAAAATCACTGTTTCACGGATGCCCACTTTACGGAAGCTGGCGTTAATCAGGCGTGAAATTTCTTTTTTCTTCAACGCTTTGTCGATGTAGCTGTATGGCAAGCCTGGTGGCAGGATTTCAGACAGCAAGGCACGACCAACCGTGGTGTTATAACGGTTGATTTTTTCAACTTTCTGGCCAGCCACATCCAGCTCAAACTCACGGATACGTACAGTGACTTTAGCGTGCAGGTCGATCAAGCCTTGATCGTACACACGTTGCACTTCTTTAATATCACTGAAGATCATGCCTTCACCACGTGCAGCCACTTTTTCGCGGGTCATGTAGTACAGACCCAAGACGATATCCTGTGACGGCACGATAATTGGTTCACCGTTGGCTGGAGACAGCACGTTGTTAGAAGCCAGCATCAAAGTGCGCGCTTCCATTTGTGCTTCCAGGCTCAATGGCACGTGTACCGCCATTTGGTCACCGTCAAAGTCGGCGTTAAAGGCTGAACACACCAATGGGTGCAACTGGATCGCTTTACCTTCGATCAAGACTGGCTCAAACGCCTGGATACCCAAACGGTGCAACGTAGGCGCACGGTTCAACAACACCGGATGCTCACGAATCACGTCTTCCAGAATATCCCAGACTTCTGGTCCTTCTTCTTCCACTTTCTTCTTGGCGGCTTTGATGGTTGTCGCCAGGCCTAACACTTCCAGCTTGTGGAAAATGAAAGGCTTGAACAGTTCCAACGCCATTTTCTTCGGCAAACCGCACTGATGCAGTTTCAGGGTTGGACCCACCACAATCACGGAACGACCGGAGTAGTCCACGCGTTTACCCAGCAAGTTCTGACGGAAACGACCGCCCTTACCTTTAATCATGTCAGCCAGTGATTTTAATGGACGCTTGTTAGCGCCAGTCATCACCTTGCCGCGACGACCGTTATCCAGCAACGAGTCGACCGCTTCTTGCAGCATCCGTTTTTCGTTACGGACAATGATTTCCGGGGCTTTCAACTCTAACAAACGCTTCAAGCGGTTGTTACGGTTAATCACGCGGCGATACAAGTCGTTGAGGTCAGACGTTGCAAAACGGCCGCCATCCAGTGGCACCAATGGGCGCAACTCTGGTGGCAATACTGGCAAGATCTCCAGAATCATCCACTCTGGCTTGATACCAGATTTCTGGAATGCTTCCAGTACTTTCAGGCGCTTGGCGATTTTCTTGATCTTGGCTTCGGAACTGGTCGCAGACAACTCGCTACGCAATTTCTCGATTTCGCGCTCAATATTCATCGTGCGCAACAATTCACGCACAGCCTCGGCACCCATCACGGCATTAAATTCGTCACCGTACTCTTCAACTTTAGCCAGGTAGTCGTCTTCAGTCAGCAACTGACCACGAGTCAGCGGCGTCATGCCTGGGTCGATCACGATAAATGCTTCAAAGTACAACACACGCTCGATGTCACGCAGCGCGATATCCAGCACCATACCCAAGCGGCTAGGCAAGGATTTCAGGAACCAGATATGCGCCACAGGCGAGGCCAACTCAATGTGGCCCATACGCTCACGACGCACTTTGCTCAAGGTGACTTCAACGCCACACTTCTCACAAATGACACCGCGGTGTTTCAGACGCTTGTATTTACCGCACAAGCACTCGTAATCTTTGATCGGGCCAAAGATTTTAGAGCAGAACAAACCGTCCCGCTCAGGTTTGAAGGTACGGTAGTTAATGGTTTCTGGCTTTTTAACTTCGCCATAGGACCATGAACGGATTTTTTCAGGTGAAGCCAGCGCAATCTTAATCGCGTCGAACTCTTCTTCTTGCGTAACCTGTTTAAATAAATCTAATAACGCTTTCATAGAGACTCTCCTTAATGGCGGGCTTAGTTACGGTCTAAATCAATATCAATGGCCAGTGAACGGATTTCTTTCACTAACACGTTGAATGATTCAGGCATACCCGCATCAATTTTGTGCTCACCTTTGACGATGTTTTCGTACACTTTGGTACGACCATTCACGTCATCTGATTTCACTGTCAACATCTCTTGCAAGGTGTATGACGCACCATAAGCTTCCAGCGCCCAAACTTCCATCTCACCGAAGCGCTGACCACCGAACTGGGCTTTACCACCCAATGGCTGCTGTGTCACCAGACTGTAAGGACCAGTAGAACGTGCGTGCATCTTGTCGTCGACCAAGTGATGCAGTTTCAGTACGTGCATGTAACCAACCGTCACTGGACGCTCAAAGGCATCACCAGTGCGGCCGTCAAACAGTTTGACCTGTGTTTTACCTGCATGGAACTGCAACTTCTTGGTGTGCTCATCATCATCCGGGAACGCCAGATCCAGCATGGCTCGAATGTCGGACTCGGCAGCACCGTCAAACACCGGCGTTGCAAATGGCACGCCATGTTTAAGGTTAGTCGCCAGGTCAATCACTTCGACGTCAGTCAGGCCAACAATATCTTCTTTTTTGCCGGTGCTGCTGTTGTAGATCTTGTCCAGGAAGCCACGGATTTCAGCTACTTTAGCTTCTGCTTGCAACATATCGCCCAAGCGCTTACCCAAGCCTTTAGCAGCCCAGCCCAAGTGCGTTTCCAGAATCTGACCAATGTTCATCCGTGAAGGCACGCCCAATGGGTTCAACACGATGTCTAACGGTGTACCGTCAGCCATGTGCGGCATATCTTCAACCGGGCAAATCTTGGAGATCACACCCTTGTTACCGTGACGACCCGCCATTTTGTCACCTGGTTGAATACGGCGTTTCACCGCCAGATACACTTTCACCATTTTCTGTACACCTGGTGGCAATTCGTCACCTTGCGTCAGTTTGCGTTTTTTCTCTTCAAACTTGTTGTCAAACTCAATACGCGCCTGGCTCAAGCTGTCTTTCAGCTGCTCCAGTTGACGGGCAGCTTCTTCGTCGTTCAAACGAATATCAAACCAGTCATAACGTCCCACGCTTTCCAGGTATTCCTGGGTCAGCGTGTCACCTTTTTTCAGCTTGTTCGGACCACCGGTCGCCACTTTACCAGCCAGCAAACGGCTGATACGGCCAAAGGTATCGTCTTCCACAATACGCATCTGGTCGCCCAGATCTTTTTTGTAGTGAGACAACTGGTCATCAATAATCTGCTGTGCACGCTCATCGCGGTCTATGCCCTCACGGGTGAAGACTTGCACGTCGATCACGGTCCCTGTCATGCCAGATGGCACGCGCAGTGACGTGTCTTTTACGTCAGACGCTTTTTCACCGAAAATGGCGCGCAACAATTTTTCTTCTGGCGTTAAAGTGGTTTCACCTTTTGGTGTGACTTTACCCACCAATACGTCACCAGCTTCTACCTCGGCACCAATGTAGATAATACCGGAGTCATCCAGACGGCCCAGCATACGCTCGGACAGGTTGGAAATATCGCGGGTAATCTCTTCAGGCCCCAGTTTGGTATCACGGGCAACCACAGACAACTCTTCAATGTGGATAGACGTGTAACGGTCATCAGCTACCACGCGCTCAGAGATCAAAATCGAGTCTTCGTAGTTATAACCGTTCCATGGCATAAAGCCAACCAGCATGTTCTGACCCAGCGCCAATTCGCCCATGTCAGTAGACGCACCATCAGCCACCACGTCGCCGCGGGCAATAATGTCGCCCACTTTAACCAATGGACGCTGGTTGATGTTGGTGTTCTGGTTAGAGCGGGTGTATTTGGTCAGGTTATAAATATCCACACCAACTTCGCCTGCCAATGCTTCCACATCATGCACACGTACCACGATACGACCAGAGTCAACGTAATCAACCACACCACCACGACGCGCAGTCACGACAGTCCCGGAGTCAATCGCCACGGTACGCTCAATACCCGTACCCACCACGGCTTTTTCAGCACGCAGACATGGCACCGCTTGACGTTGCATGTTGGCACCCATCAATGCACGGTTCGCGTCATCGTGTTCCAGGAACGGAATCAATGAAGCCGCCACGGACACGATCTGGCCTGGAGCCACGTCCATATACTGTACGCGATCAGGTTGCGTCATGGTGAATTCGTTATGGAAACGTGCAGACACCAAGTCTTCTTTAAAGCCACCGTCTTTAGCAACGTCAGTGTTAGCCTGTGCAATCACATACTGGCTCTCTTCAATCGCTGACAAGTAATCAATTTTGCCTGAGACTTTATTGTCTTCAACCAAACGGTAAGGGGTTTCGAGGAAACCGTATTCATTGGTACGTGCATACAGCGCCAATGAGTTGATCAAACCAATGTTTGGACCTTCCGGTGTTTCAATTGGACACACGCGACCATAGTGGGTGGTATGTACGTCACGCACCTCAAAACCGGCACGCTCACGCGTCAAACCGCCAGGGCCCAAAGCAGAAATACGACGTTTGTGCGTAATTTCTGACAACGGGTTAGTTTGGTCCATAAATTGTGACAATTGGCTGGAACCGAAGAACTCACGGATCGCACTAGACACTGGTTTAGCGTTGATCAGGTCATGCGGCATCAGGTTCTCAGACTCAGCCTGAGACAGACGCTCTTTTACTGCACGCTCAACACGCACCAAACCGGCACGGAACTGGTTCTCGGCCAATTCACCGACTGAACGGATACGACGGTTACCCAAGTGGTCGATATCGTCAATCTCGCCGCGACCATTGCGCAACTCGATCAACACACCGATCACAGCCAGGATGTCTTCGTTAGACAACACATTGGCACCGGTATCGCCTTGTGCACCAACCGCCTCGTAAAAACGACGCATCCAGGTGGCAGTACGGTCTTCCAGCTTGGTTGGGTAGGCACGGCGGTTAAACTTCATGCGGCCAACCACAGACAGGTCATAACGATCTTCTGTGAAGAACAAACCTTTAAACAAAGCCTCTACAGCATCTTCGGTTGGCGGTTCACCAGGACGCATCATGCGGTAAATCGCCACACGCGCACTGTATTGGTCAGGAATCTCATCGCTACGCAATGTTTGCGAAATGAAGTTACCGTGATCCAGATCGTTGGTATAGATAGTATCGACTGCCGAGATCTTGGCTGCCACCAGTTTTTCCAGCAATGAAGGCGTTACTTCATCGTTGGCATTGGCAATCAACTCACCGGTTTCGGTATCAATAATATTTTTGGCAACGGCACGACCCATCATAAAGTCGGTCGGCACAGCCATGGTTTTTACACCCGCTTTTTCGACATCGCGAATATGCTTGACTGTAATACGCTTGTCTTTAGCCACCAGCACGGTACCATCTTTATCAGTGATATCGAACTTAGCCACTTCACCGCGCAGACGGTCTGCCACCAGTTCAAATTCCACGCCTTTAGGGCCAATATGGAAAGTGTCTGTATCGTGGAATGTTTCCAGAATTTGTTCCGGGTTATAACCCAGTGCTTTAAGCAAAATGGTGACTGGCATCTTGCGACGACGGTCAACACGGAAGTACAGGTAGTCTTTTGGATCGAACTCAAAATCCAGCCAGGAACCACGGTAAGGAATGATACGTGCAGAGAACAGCAACTTACCGGAGCTGTGGGTTTTACCACGGTCGTGCTCAAAGAACACACCTGGGCTACGATGCAACTGTGACACAATCACACGCTCAGTACCGTTAATCACAAAAGAACCGTTTTCGGTCATGAGCGGCAATTCGCCCATATACACTTCTTGTTCTTTCACTTCTTTAACGGTTGGTTTGGACGCTTCGCGGTCCATGATGGTCAAACGGACTTTAACGCGCAAAGGCACGGCATAAGTCAAACCACGTTGCTGACACTCTTTCACATCAAATGGCTCAGCGCCTAATTGATAGCTCACATAGTCCAGACGCGCATTCTCAGAATGGCTGACAATCGGGAAAATAGAACGGAAAGTAGATTCCAGACCTTCGTCTTTACGTTGGTCAAGTGGAACATTTTCCTGCAGAAATGATTTGTAGGACTCTAACTGCATGGCTAGCAGGTAAGGCACCTCTTGAACACTGTCGCGCTTAGCAAAACTTTTGCGGATGCGTTTCTTTTCGGTAAAGGAATAGCTCATAGCGTCTCCTGAAATTTTGAGGGTAGAAGACAAAACACTTTTCATCCACTGCAATGTTTTGACATCTAACTTCGTTTAAATTCAGCCACTTATCATAAAAAAGTGACCGTCAGACAAGATTACTCCGGTGGTTACAGTTGATCAATCACACCTCATTACAACTGCATACGCCAGAAATGGCGAAGGCCGACGGTCTCCCGTCAGCCCAGCCAGATTCACAATTGTGAATTATTTCATCTCAGCAGTTGCGCCCGCTTCGATCAATTTTTTCACAGCTGCTTCAGCGTCAGCCTTGCTTACGCCTTCTTTAACAGCTTTAGGTGCGCCGTCAACTACGTCTTTAGCTTCTTTCAAGCCCAAGCCAGTCAATTCACGCACAGCTTTAATCACGCTCACTTTGTTGTCGCCAGCGCCATTCAAGATCACGTTGAACTCAGTTTGCTCAGCAGCTGCTGGTGCAGCAGCACCAGCAGCAGCGCCACCAGCAACTGCAACAGCAGCAGCAGAAACACCAAACTTCTCTTCGATTTCTTTAATGAATGCGGTCAGTTCTAAAACTGTTTTGTTACCGATTGCATCCAAAATATCAGCATTTGAAATTGCCATGATAATAATTTCCTAAAATAAATTTGATTAAAATTAAGCCGCTTGCTTTTCTTTGTCGTCGCGTACTGCGGCAACGGCACGAGCAAACTTGGTTGGGATTTCGTTGAGCATGCCAGCCAGTTTGGACAGCAACTCTTCGCGGCTCAATGTAGACGCTAATGCTTGCACACCAGCAGCATCTAAACGCTCATTAGGCATCGCACCTGCTACAAGTTTGAACTGATCATTGCTTTTGGCAAAGTTGTTCATCACTTTAGCAGCGGCCACGGCATCGGTAGAAATACCGTAAACCAGTGGACCAACCATGTCGTCAGCCAATGCTGCAAAAGGTGACCCTTCTACTGCACGACGAACCAAGGTGTTTTTCAACACGCGCAGATATACACCTGCATCACGCGCATCTGCACGCAGTTTCGTCATGTTGGCAACGCCAATACCACGATACTCGGCAAGTACGATTGACTGTGCGTTCGCAACTTGTGCGATTACCTCGGCAACGACTTCTTTTTTCTCTGTAAGATTAAGACTCAAAGTCTGTTCTCCTTCCGTTAATGAAAGCCCGACTTACGTCGAGCCACTCACGGCGTCCTTGTGCAGGGCATGGAAATATCCTGTGCTGGGGATCGCCATCTGCGTTGGTTTTTAATTGCTGCAAGCAGAGGATCGCTCGCCCACTTGCATTCAATTATCAATTAAGTCAACCACCAACGGTCTTTGATGCTCTTGTGTGCTTGCCATACAGCGCCAGCACACAAGCCCAAAGTTCTTGCCCGGGCTATTGAGCCCGGGGCTTTAAATTATGCAACGACTGATGCTTGATCGACACGTACGCCAGGACCCATGGTGCTGGAAACGGACAATTTCTTCAGATAGATACCTTTTGAGCTGGTTGGCTTGGATTTGTTCAATGCTTCAACCAACGCAGACAAGTTACCTTGCAATTGCTCAGTGGTGAAAGAAGCACGGCCAATCGTGCAATGCACGATACCACCTTTGTCAGTACGATATTGTACTTGACCAGCCTTGGCATTTTTCACAGCAGTGGCTGCGTCAGGCGTCACGGTGCCCACTTTTGGGTTTGGCATCAAACCACGTGGGCCCAACACTTGACCCAACGCACCAACGATACGCATCGCATCAGGCGTTGCAATCGCTACGTCAAAGTCCAGCATGCCGCCTTTAACTTGCTCAGCCAGGTCTTCAAAGCCAACAATATCAGCACCCGCTGCTTTTGCCGCTTCAGCTTGCGCACCTTGCGCAAACACAGCAACACGCACGCTTTTACCTGTACCGTTAGGCAGTACGATCGCACCGCGAACCAATTGGTCAGATTTACGTGGGTCAATGCCCAGGTTAATCACGGCATCCACTGACTCGTTAAATTTAGCGCTTGCGCCTTCTTTAACCAGGTTCAGGGCATCAGCCACTGGATATAATTTGTTGCGGTCGATTTTCGCACGCAATGCATCAATTCTTTTAGCCATGTTATACACCCTCCACTTCGATACCCATGCTGCGTGCGCTACCAGCGATGGTGCGTACGGCTGCGTCCATATCGGCTGCAGTCAGGTCAGGCATTTTTGTTTTGGCAATTTCTTCAGCTTGCGCACGAGTAATTTTACCAACTTTGTCTGTATGAGGACGTGGAGACCCTTTTTCCAGTTTGGCCGCTTTTTTGATCAGCACGGTCGCTGGTGGGGTTTTCATTACAAAAGTGAAGCTCTTGTCTGCAAACGCAGTAATCACCACTGGAATTGGCAAACCTGGCTCAACGCCTTGTGTTGCAGCGTTAAACGCCTTACAGAATTCCATGATGTTCAGACCACGTTGACCCAGTGCTGGACCAACTGGAGGGCTTGGGTTGGCTTTACCTGCAGGGATCTGCAGTTTAATGTAGCCAATGACTTTCTTTGCCATGTTTGACTCCTAAAATGGGTAATAACGCCTGCAATAGGCTCCCCGTTAAAAATATCGACCACCTGTGCAGGCGGCCGAAAATACACAGTTAGACTTCTTTTTCTACCTGTGCAAAATCCAGTTCAACTGGTGTGGCGCGACCAAAAATGACCACAGACACACGCAATTTGTTTTTGTCGTAATTGACTTCCTCAACGCTGCCAGAGAAGTCTTTGAATGGGCCATCGATGACGCGCACGCTTTCGCCCTTTTCAAACGTCATTTTCTGCGTTGGATTAGATTTACTGTCATCCATACGACGCAGAATAATCTCTACTTCTTTGTCTTTAATCGGGGTTGGGCGCTGCGCAGTACCACCAATAAAAGAGGTCACTCTAGGCGTACTTCTCACCAAGTGCCAGCTCTCATCAGTCATCTCCATCTGCACCAGCACGTAGCCAGGATACAGGCGACGTTCAGAAATGGTCTTCTGACCATTTTTCAACTCGACCACTTCTTCCACAGGCACCAGAATGTCACCGAACTGATCTTGCAAATTAGATCTGATGATGCGCTCTTCCAAACCGGCTTTCACGGATTTTTCCATGCCGGAGAAAGCTTGAACTGCATACCAACGCATAGACATTAAGCTCCTTTACCCATAATCCACTGCACCATGTAGGCGAAGCTGATGTCCACCAACGCCAGAAATGCAGCCATGATCACCACCAACACCACAACTGCGAGGGTGGTTTGCATGGTTTCCTGACGCGTAGGCCAGACAACACGTTTAGCCTCAGCAACAGACTCATTAAAAAAGCCTAGCGCCTGCTTACCCTGTGGCGCAGTCCACGCCACCGCTACAGACGCGGCAATACCTGCCAAAACGGCAAGTATCCTGATAACCATTGCTTTATCTTCAAAAAGATAAAAACCGGCGATCCCTAAAGCTAGTAACAACAGGGATAAAGCCAGTTTGATTTTATCGATCATAACCTTAACTTTATAGTGAACACCTCAGTTTATTCTGGGTGTTTGGCAGGCCAAGAGGGTCTCGAACCCCCAACCCTCGGTTTTGGAGACCGATACTCTACCAATTGAGCTATTGGCCTGTACTCTTTAAAGCGAAAGCTGCACGGGTTGTAGCGCAGCTTTCACATCAATCAAAATTACTCGATGATTTTGGCAACAACGCCAGCACCAACAGTACGACCACCTTCACGAATAGCGAAGCGCAAGCCTTCTTCCATCGCGATTGGGGCAATCAGCGCAACTGAGATAGACACGTTATCACCTGGCATCACCATTTCGGTACCTGCTGGCAATTCAACAGCGCCAGTCACGTCAGTCGTACGGAAGTAGAACTGTGGACGGTAGCCGTTGAAGAATGGTGTATGACGACCACCTTCATCTTTACCCAACACGTAGATCTCAGCAGCAAACTTAGTGTGTGGTTTGATAGAGCCTGATTTAGACAATACCTGACCACGTTCGATATCTTCACGTTTAGTACCACGCAGCAATACGCCTACGTTGTCGCCTGCTTGACCTTGGTCCAGCAGTTTACGGAACATTTCAACACCAGTACAGGTTGTTTTCACTGTTGGCTTGATACCAACAATTTCGATCTCGTCACCCACTTTAACGATACCACGCTCGATACGGCCTGTTACCACAGTACCACGACCAGAGATAGAAAATACGTCTTCTACTGGCATCAGGAATGTACCGTCGATAGCGCGCTCTGGCATTGGGATGTAGCTGTCTAACGCTTCAGCCAATTTGAAGATGGCTGGTTCGCCGATCTCTGATTGGTCGCCTTCTAAAGCCAGTTTAGCGGAACCATGAATGATTGGGGTGTCATCACCTGGGAAGTCGTATTTGCTGAGCAACTCACGCACTTCCATTTCAACCAACTCTAACAATTCAGCATCATCAACCATGTCTGCTTTGTTCAGGAACACGATGATGTATGGTACGCCAACTTGACGCGCTAACAGGATGTGTTCACGCGTTTGCGGCATAGGGCCGTCAGCAGCGGAACATACCAAAATAGCGCCGTCCATCTGGGCAGCACCGGTAATCATGTTTTTAACATAGTCCGCGTGACCTGGACAGTCAACGTGGGCGTAGTGACGACCAGCTGTCTCGTATTCTACGTGCGCTGTGTTAATGGTAATACCACGTGCTTTTTCTTCTGGTGCCGCGTCAATTTGGTCGTAAGCTTTTGCTTCGCCGCCAAATTTCTTCGTCAATACAGTGGTGATCGCCGCTGTCAATGTCGTCTTACCGTGGTCAACGTGACCAATCGTACCAACGTTCACGTGTGGCTTGGTACGTTCAAATTTGCCTTTTGCCATGATGTTTTTCCTTTATTAGTACTAAATAAAGCCAATAATATTGTTTTCACAAATTATGCGACACGGATGACAGCACCCTTGCACGCGACTACTTACCAAGCCCCGTAAATATACAGAGCAAATCTGGTGCCCATGGCGGGAATCGGACCCGCGACCTCTCCCTTACCAAGGGAGTGCTCTACCACTGAGCCACATGGGCGTTTTGCCTATTGTTATTGTTGGAGCGGGCGACGAGGTTCGAACTCGCGACATCTTGCTTGGAAGGCAAGTGCTCTACCAACTGAGCTACACCCGCACTACGCAGAACACCCAGGGTGGGCTCTCACCGACCCGCTTTACAGCAATACCGACAGGCAATCATTTTTTGGTGGAGAGGGCTGGATTCGAACCAGCGTACTCAGAGAGAACGGATTTACAGTCCGTCGCCTTTAACCACTCGGCCACCTCTCCAAAAAATCGACCGCGATTATCGCGGTTAATGTCGCTGACGTCAATGTCAACAACATAATGATGGTGCCGGGTATCGGAATCGAACTGATGACCTTCGCATTACAAGTGCGCTGCTCTACCAACTGAGCTAACCCGGCATTTCAGGAAGGCGCAACTATATCACTTTTTTTATTGAGTAATCTAGTGCTTTTTAAGATTTTTTTATTTTTCGGCGCAAAAACATAACGCCACCTCAGCACACATACAAATCGGCAGTAGATTGCGGCAATTAAGCCAAGTGCTACTTCACCACCTTCAGGTGAGATTTTTTAACGGAGGACTCTTCTGGCGCGGCATGTTGGGCAGTCACAGGCTGGCTTACCGGGTCAGGCGCCTGGCCATCCACCACCTCAAAAAACATGCCTTGACCATTCTCCCGGGCAAACACACCACCCACACGGTGGATCGGTACATAAATATGCTGCGCAATGCCGCCAAAACGGGCCGAAAACACGACGGCATCATTATCAATATGCAAGTCTTTGACGGCGGTGTAGTTCATATTCAGGACGATTTCGCCATTTTTCACATAAGCAGTCGGCACCCGCGTATGCGCATCGACCTTCACCAGCAAATGTGGCGTCAATCCATTATCAACACACCATTCATGCATGGCGCGTATCAGGTAAGCAGTGGTTGGGATCAAAGCGCTCATGCGGACTTCCTTAAAAAAACAGCGCGAAGGACATTCGCGCTGCTGATGTGCTGACTGATGTTATTTACGCATTGCCTTTTCAGACGGCGTCATCGCTTCGGCATACATTGGGCGCGAGAACAAACGCTCTGCATATTTTAACAATGGTGCAGCCTGGTTAGGCAACTCAATACCGTAGTGCCCCAAACGCCATAACAATGGCGTAATCGCCACATCCAGCATGGAATACTCATCACCCATCAGGTAACTTTGTTTACCAAAAATAGGCACCAGTTGCGTTAAATTATCACGCACCACTTTACGCGCTTTGCTTGCGACTTCGTCATCACTGGATTCGAGATCTTTGATGTGGCTAAACAAGTCTTTTTCAAAGTTGTAGAGAAACAGGCGCGCACGAGCACGCATCACAGGGTCCGCAGGCATTAACTGCGGATGCGGGAAACGCTCATCAATGTATTCATTGATAATATTGGCTTCCGACAACACGAGGTCGCGCTCGACCAACACCGGCACTTCGCCATATGGATTCAAAATGGCTAAATCTTCGGTTTTATTGGTCAGGTCTACATCAATGACTTCAAAGTCCATGCCTTTTTCGAACAGCACGATACGGCAACGGTGACTGTAAGGATCGACGGTACCCGAATACAATCTCATCATAATTTATTTTCCCTATAAAAAAAGACACCAAGGCCTCACGCCTTGGTGTCGGACTTGGTTTGCAGTTAGCGAATATCTTTCCAGTATTCGGTTTTGATTTTCTTCACCAAGACGAACAGCACAGACAGGAACAACAATACCAGTACGCCAATCCACAAACGGGATTGTTTGGCTGGCTCAGCCACAAATGCCAGGAAGTTGGTTAAATCACCAGCAAACTGGTCATACTCTTCAGGGCTCAACTTACCTGCTTTTTCCAGCTTCAAGGTATGTGTTTCATGATCCAGCACCTGTACACCCTGCAACTCATACAGCACGTGCGGCATCGCCACTTTATCAAACACCTGATTGTTCCAGCCGGTTGGGCGAGAATCATCTTTATAAAAGCTGCGCAGATAGGCATAGACCCAATCGGCACCACGCGCCCGCACTTCAACGCTCAAATCAGGCGGTGCAGCACCAAACCATTTTTTAGCATCTTTAGGATTCATGCTGACGCGCATGGTCTCACCGACTTTCTCACCGGCAAACAGCAAGTTTTCTTTAATCTGTTTGTCGCTCAGGCCAATATCCTGCAAGCGGTTGTAGCGCATGTAATTGGCACTATGGCAATTTAAGCAGTAATTGACAAAAATCTTGGCACCGCGCTGCAATGAAGCTTTATCCGACATGTTAATTGGCGCTTTAACGTCAATATGCACCTCATTGGCAAAAGCCACGCCAGAAACCAGCAGTGTCAGGCCAGCAAAAGCCTGTAAAAACATTCTCTTCATCATTAGTATGTCACCCTTTCTGGCACTGGTTTGGTTTTGTCTTTTTTGGTATACCAAGGCATCAATACAAAATATGCAAAGTAAACCACAGTACAAATACGGGCAATCACCGTTGCACGATCTGCACGTCCCAGCCACGGGCCAAATTGCCCCCAGACATCACCTGGAACGGTACCCAGATAACCCAAAATAACAAAACTGATAACAAAGGCAGTTAACCAGCGTTTGTACAATTGGCCACGGTAGCGAATAGATTTCACCGGGCTTCTATCCAGCCATGGTAAGAAAGCAAATGCCACGACTGACAAGCCCATCGCCACTACACCGGGGAATTGTGAAATACCGATAGGCGGTACGGCACGCAAAATAGAGTAGTAAGGCGTGAAATACCAGACCGGTGCAATGTGCGCAGGTGTTTTCAATGGATCAGCCGGCACAAAGTTGTTGGCTTCCAGGAAGTAACCACCCATTTCAGGCATAAAGAACACAATGGCAAAAAACACCATCAGGAACGCGACCACACCTACCAGGTCTTTGACCGAGTAGTAAGGGTGAAATGGAATGCCATCTAAAGGAATACCCGTGGTTTTATCTTTAATGGCTTTGATTTCCACGCCATCAGGGTTATTGGAGCCCACTTCGTGCAAAGCGACAATGTGCACTGCAACCAGGCCCAACAAGACCAGCGGCAACGCAATCACGTGAAAAGCAAAGAAACGGTTTAATGTCGCATCGGAAACCAGATAGTCACCACGCAGCCACTCGGACAAATCAGGGCCGATAAATGGCACGGTAGAGAACAGGTTCACAATCACCTGCGCACCCCAGTAGGACATTTGCCCCCATGGCAGCAGGTAACCAAAAAACGCTTCACCCATCAACACCAGAAAAATACCCACACCAAACAGCCAGATCAGTTCACGCGGCGTTCTGTATGAACCGTAAATAATGCCACGGAACATGTGCAGATAGACCACAACAAAGAACATGGAAGCGCCAGTAGAGTGCATATAGCGAATAATGTTGCCACCAAACACATCACGCATGATGTATTCAACAGAGGCGAATGCCAATTCAGCATCAGGCTTGTAGTTCATGGTGAGAAAAATACCGGTGACAATTTGCAGCACCAGTACCAATAAAGCCAATGAACCAAAGAAATACCAGAAATTGAAGTTTTTTGGTGCGTAATACTCGGTAAGATGTCCCTTGATAGTACTGGTCAGCGGAAACCGGGCATCGACCCAGTCCAACACACCAGCGGCAATTGTTTTTTTAGTCGTTGCCATGATTTTTAAGCCCCCGCCTTTTTGTCATCACCAATCAAGATGGTGGTTTCTGTCAAATACTGATGTGGCGGAACAATCAGATTGGTCGGTGCTGGTGAACCTTTGAACACCCGGCCAGTCAGGTCAAATTTTGACCCATGGCATGGACAAACAAAACCACCAGGCCACTCTGCAGTCTGCACAAAGTTTTCGTTCGGTGAACAACCCAGATGCGTGCATGTGCCCAACATCACAGCATACTCAGGTTTAATCGCGCGCGCCTTATTCTTGCAATACTCAGGTTGCTGAGGCACTTCCATATTAGGATCAGACAGATCGCCATCGTGCTTATCCAGCTTCGCCATCATTTCCGGCGAACGACGCACGATCCACACCGGCTGACCGCGCCATTCGGCCGTCATTTTTTCACCCGGCTTCAGCTTACTGATATCCACTTCGACTGGCGCACCAGCCGCTTTGGCGCGCTCACTAGGCAGCATGCTGCCGACAAACGGCACCGCGACCGCAGCGACACCCACAGCACCAGTCGCTGCCGTGGCTTTCACCAAAAAGTCGCGTTTTTGCAAATCCACCTCAGATGGCTGGCAAAACGACAAACAGTTGTTGTCAATTTTGTTTTCTGACATTGGCTTCCTTAATCTACCCTTTTGAGGTAACAGTGTGATCAAAACTTGAGTCGCGATTATACATTTTTCGTAGAAACAAGCCAAATTTAATTCGATAAGCCATTGATATTAATCAACTAAACAGGGTTATCCAACTCAATATAAATGTGCTCAATGCCATATTTTTCAGTGATCCACTGCCCCAGCGCCTGTACGCCATAGCGCTCGGTGGCATGATGACCGGCACTGATATAAGCCGTGTCGGTTTCACACACCGTGTGCCAGGTCTGCTCGGAGACTTCGCCACTGAGAAATACATCCACCCCGGCATTCACCACTTGCTGGATATATGACTGTGCGGCCCCAGTACACCAGGCGACTGTTTGCACCTGCTTTTGCGGGTCACCCAAGCATTGCGCCTGCCGCCCTAAACGCTGGCTGACATACTCACCCAACTGGGCCAGCGTCATCGTTTGCGGCAACACTGCCATCGGCAGCATGTTTTTATCATCGAGGTAGCGCGTGAGCGGCCACTCGAACACCTGGCCCAGCTGCACATTGTTGCCAACTTCAGGATGGGCATCCAGCGGCAGATGATAGGCCAGCAGACTAAGGTCATGCGTGAGCAAACGCTTTAAACGATGACGTTTCAGTCCCGTCACCTCCATAGCTTCACCGCGCCAGAAGTAGCCGTGGTGCACCAGAATGGCATCGGCATCCGCTGCAATCGCAGCCTCAATCAACGCCTGGCTGGCCGTGACGCCGCTGACAATACGCCGCACTTGCGGCCGCCCTTCCACCTGCAGACCATTCGGACAATAATCCTGAAATTTGCCAACTTGCAGAAAATTGGCAATTTCACTCACAAGAAGATTCAATTCCATCTCAGACTCTCATATACTAGTGACTTGTTAAGACATTCACTTATTTTTGCACTTACATGATTATCGTTGTCACGCATTATTATGCATTACCACGATTATTAAACTTGCCAATTAACTTTGCCACCATTTAAATTTGCCACTATGCGACATCTCTGGTCTATCTTCTCACAAGCCGTTACCATTTGTCTGGGCATTTTATTTGTCTTGAAATTATTTTATCCTGGCGTCTTGGCACCAGCCAGCAGTCAGCCTTTGCCACCCAAACAAACCACGACCAATACCGTCGCAGCCATTGCAAAAAATGGCTATCGCACAGCTGTCAGCAAAGCCATGCCTTCCGTGGTCAACATTTTCACCACGGCGCGCATCAGCCAAGACCCGCACCACGCCCTGAAAAATGACCCGCTGTTTCGCCACTTTTTTGGCGACGAAATGGAAGAAGAAGATGATCAACCAGAAAACAGCCTGGGTAGCGGTGTCATTGTCAGCGCCGATGGCCTGATCCTGACCAACAACCATGTGATCAGCTCGGCCGACCAGATTGAAGTGGCTCTCAGCGACGGCAGCAAATCCTCGGCTACGGTGGTTGGTACAGACCCGGACACGGATCTGGCTGTGCTAAAAATTGACCGCAAAAACCTGCCTGCGATCACCTTTAGTAATAGCGATCAAATGAAGGTCGGTGATGTCGTGCTGGCCATCGGCAACCCTTTTGGCGTCGGCCAGACGGTGACCCAAGGCATCATCAGCGCTTTGGGACGTAACCATTTAGGCATCAACACCTTTGAAAATTTCATTCAAACTGACGCCTCGATCAACCCCGGCAACTCCGGTGGCGCCCTCATCGACGTCAACGGTAATTTGATTGGCATCAACAGTGCGATTTATTCGCGTAACGGCGGCAGCATGGGTATCGGCTTTGCCATTCCGGTCAGCATTGCCAAACAGGTCATGGAGCAAATCAGCTCCAATGGCACGGTCACCCGTGGCTGGATCGGCATTGAAGCACAAGACATTACGCCAGAACTGGCTGAGTCATTTAATTTAAAAACGGCTAACGGGTCACTGATTGCGGGGGTGTTGCTGGATAGCCCAGCTGACCGTGCAGGCTTACGCCCTGGGGATATTTTAGTAGCGATTGACGACAAACAAGTAGCGGACAGTCAATCCATGCTCAATATTATTGCCATGCTCAAGCCGCGTGACAAATCTACTTTATCGATCATCCGCGCTGGTAAAAAAGTAAATATTGCGCTGGTTGTCGGTAAGCGCCCACTACCAAGTAAGCTACCGCAATAATTTAATTGGCAGCTGAGTCGCTGGCAGGTGCTTGCGGCAGCCAGCGCACTACCAGCAAACCAAGCTCATAGAGCAACCAAAGCGGGATAGCCAGCATACACTGCGACACAATATCCGGCGGGGTAAAAATTGCGCCCAGTACAAACGCACCCACAATCACATAAGAACGTGATTCTTTGAGCTGATCCAGCGTGACCCAGCCCATCAGTGCCAGCAAAACAACAGCAATCGGCACCTCAAATGCAAAACCAAATGCCAGAAACAGGCCAATCACAAAATCCAGATATTCTGCAATGTCTGTCATGACTGCCACCCCGGCTGGCGCACTACCGACTAGAAAGCCGAATACGACTGGAAACACCACAAAATAGGCGAAGGCCATCCCAATAAAAAACAAGGCAATGGCGGATACCAGCAGCGGGCGAATCAAGCGCTTTTCATGCGCATATAACCCAGGTGCCACAAAAGCCCAGCATTGATAAATCATCCACGGCAACGCAATCAGAAATGCCGCCAGCATGGTCACTTTCATCGGCACAAAAAATGGCGTAGTGACGGCGGTCGCGATCATCTGTGCCCCTTGCGGCAGCTTGGCCAATAACGGCTCAGCCAACAAACTATACAGCCGATCGGCAAACGGGAACAAGGCCGCGAACGCCAGCAGCCAGCCGATTGCCGCGCGCAGCAAACGATGACGTAATTCAATCAGGTGGGAAATAAAACTTTCGGTCGGGGTCATGATGAAAGAGGTATCCGAAACCGCTTAAGCCAGCGGCTTTTGTTCCGATACAGGTGCAGTGTCGTCAATTTTTTTGGCCGTATTGCGTGCACGACGCGGTTTTTTAGCCACGTCTGCCGGGACGGCAAACAGTTCCGCCTGCGGATCAGCCTCTAAAGTTTGCTGCTCAGCATTACCAGCAGGCTGCGGCACTACTGTAGTCACTTCACCTGTAGTAGCGACTTTAGGCTGACGTGGTTTACGTGGCTTTTTGACAGCGACCACTTCGGACGCCGCTACATCAATCACAGGGGCTTCAGGCGGCAAGATACTGTGTTCAATCTCGTCGTAGCCTTGTTGCAAACCAGACTGCATCTCTTGCTGCAAAGTTTGCAGTTCGGCAAAACGCGTTTCGCGGTTGACCTCATCTTTGACTTGCGTCACAAAACGTTGCATGCGGCCAAAAAAAGCGCCCGCAGTGCGGGCGACTTTTGGCAGTTTTTCCGGCCCGATCACCACCAGGGCAACCAAGGCGATGACCAATAATTCTGAGAATGAAATATCAAACACAGTGCGTCAGCGCTTATTTATGTTTATCAGACAACTCTTCAGGCTTGGATTCACCTTTGCCTTCGTTGACTGCTTTTTTAAATTCGTTGACCGCGCCACCGACATCGCCACCGATATTACGCAGTTTTTTGGTACCAAACACCAATACCACAATCAGCAATACAATCAACCAATGCCACAAACTAAATGATCCCATGGTAATCTCCTTTATCTTGTCTGGTGATGTTAAGCGACAGCGCCGCCGCCAAACACGTGCAGATGAATATGAAACACTTCCTGGCCACCTTCACGACCCACATTCATCACAGTTTTGTAGCCAATCAAGCCTTGCTCCGCTGCCAACTTTGCCGCCAGCAGCATCATTTTGCCTAACAGGGCCTGGTGCTCGGCGCGACAGTCTTTGAGTGTTTCAATGTGCGCCTTGGGCACAATCAGAAAATGTGTTTTTGCCAGAGGACGAATATCATGAAACACGATCACATCGTCGTCTTCGTAAAGCGCTTTAGACGGAATGCTACCAGCGGCAATTTTACAAAAAATACAGTCTGCACTCATTCTGCTCTGCTCGCTTTCTCTGCAATGCCCGATAAGCCTTCGCGGCGCGCCAGCTCATCCAGCACGTCCTGCGCACTGAGCCCAGCATGACTCAGCATGACCAAGGTATGAAACCATAAGTCAGCCGTTTCATAAATGATTTCTTCTGCGTTGCCGCCCTTGGCGGCAATCACCGTTTCGGTGGCTTCTTCACCAATTTTTTTCAGGATGCTGTCCATGCCTTTGGCATAGAGCTTGGCGACATAAGAAGACGCAGGATCAGCCGCTTTACGCTGCTCCATCAATTCAGACAGTCGATTTAATACATCACTCATGGTAAATCGCTTTCGGATCTTTAATGACCGGCTCTACCGTGACCCAGTCATCGTTTTGCAATTGCTGGAAAAAGCAATTGTGTCGACCGGTATGACAAGCAATGCCGCCCAGTTGTTCGACCGTAAGCAAGACGACGTCGTCGTCGCAATCGAGGCGGATATCATGCACGATTTGGGTATGACCGGACTCTTCCCCTTTGTGCCACAACTTGTTACGTGAGCGGGAGAAATAAACGGCATGGCCGGTGTCGCGCGTTAGTTGTAACGCCTCACGGTTCATCCAGGCAAACATCAATATCTTGCCAGTGTCTTTTTCCTGCGCAATCACTGGCACCAGGCCATCAGCCGTCCAGGCGACTTGATCCAGCCAACTCATCGTATCTCTAACCCGTGTTCGCGCATATAGTCTTTGGCTTGTTGTACCGTGAATTCACCATAGTGAAAAATACTGGCTGCCAACACAGCATCGGCGCCACCCAGGGTCACGCCATCTACCAAATGCTGCAAATTACCCACGCCGCCAGAGGCAATCAATGGCACATCCACGGCATCGCTAATGGCTTTATTGAGTGGATTATTGAAACCAATTTTGGTGCCGTCGCGATCCATGCTGGTCACCAGCAACTCGCCAGCGCCCAGGCTCACCATCTTCTGCGCCCATTTCACTGCATCTAGGCCAGTGGCATTACGGCCGCCATGCGTAAAAACTTCCCACTCAAATGGCTGGTTATCTACTTTTTTAGCGTCAATCGCCACCACAATACATTGTGAGCCAAAACGGCTGGCGGCATCTTCAACCACTTGCGGATTCAGCACCGCAGTTGTATTAATGCTGACTTTATCTGCACCCGCATTGAGCAAGCGGCGCACATCTTCCACCTTGCGCACACCCCCACCCACGGTGAGTGGAATAAATATCTGCTCGGCGACGCGCTCGATAATATGCAGGATCAGGTCCCTGTTATCAGAGCTGGCTGTAATATCCAGAAAGGTCAGTTCATCCGCACCCTGGTCATTGTATCGCTGCGCAATTTCCACCGGGTCGCCGGCATCGCGCAGCTCTAGGAAGTTAACGCCTTTGACCACGCGGCCATCGGTGACATCCAGACAAGGAATAATGCGTTTGGCACAGCCCATTATTTTTGACCGCTTAACTGGTCTGCCAGTTGTTGTGCCGCCGAAAAATCTAAGGTGCCTTCATAAATAGCCCGACCGGTGATGGTGCCGATAATGCCTTCATCCTGCACGGCACATAGCTTGCGCACATCGTCGAGGTTAGTCACACCGCCGCTGGCAATCACAGGAATCGTGAGCGCCTGCGCCAACGCAACCGTCGCCTCAATGTTGACACCCGTCAACATACCGTCGCGGCCGATGTCGGTATAGACGATGCTTTCGACACCATAATCTTCAAACTTTTTCGCCAGGTCAATCACGTCGTGACCAGTCAGTTTAGACCAGCCATCGACGGCAACTTTACCATCCTTGGCATCCAGGCCCACCATGATCTGACCCGGGAAGGCGTAGCAAGCTTCGTGCAAAAAGCCCGGGTTTTTCACGGCGGCAGTGCCAATAATGACATAGCTGATGCCATCATCCAGATAGCGCTCTATGGTATCCAAGTCACGAATACCGCCACCCAACTGAATAGGGATATCCCCGCCCACTGCAGCGACGATAGACTTTATTGCATCCTCATTGACCGGCTTACCCGCGAAAGCACCATTCAGATCCACCAGATGCAAACGCTTGCCGCCCTTATCTACCCAATGTCTGGCCATGGCGCCCGGGTCTTCGGAAAATACTGTGGATTCTTCCATCAAGCCTTGCTTCAAACGAACGCAGTGGCCATCTTTCAAATCAATCGCTGGAATAATTAACATGTTGTTTTCAATAGATAAATAACGAGTAGTGACTAAAACAACCGGATGCCCGCTTTAGGGTTTCCAGTTTACAAAATTACGCAAAAGTTGCAAGCCTGCATTGGCGCTCTTTTCCGGGTGAAACTGTACGGCAAAGACATTATCACGTGCAATCGCGCCAGTATACTCAAACGGATAAGCAGTGGTGGCTGCCGTTAAAGCAGACTCTTCGGGCGCTACATAATAACTATGCACGTAATAAAAACGCGCCTGATCTGCAATATCAGCCCACAGCGCATGGGACTGCGTTTGATGCACCTGGCTCCAGCCCATGTGTGGCACTTTCAATTTAGCACCATGCGCATCCAGCATACGTTCGGGTGCAAACCGCTTCACTTCGCCACGATACACGCCCAACCCCGGCACATCGCCTTCTTCAGAGTGCTCAAACAGCATCTGCAAACCGATACAAATGCCTAAAAATGGCTTTTGCTGTGTTGCCTCGATGACTGCCTGGCGTAAATGGCGTGCATCGAGCTCACGAATACAATCCGGCATCGCCCCCTGGCCAGGAAACACCACGCGCTCAGCCTGCGCAATTTGCGCAGGATCACTGGTGACCGCAACAGAGACGTCAGGTGCCACCGCTTTAAACGCGTTGGCCACTGATCTTAAATTACCCATGCCATAATCAACAATGGCAACTTGCAAGCGACTCATGGTTAGCAATCAGGCGTTATAACGCACCCTTGGTAGATGGCATTAAACCTGCCATACGTGGATCTGGGGTCGCAGCCATCCGTAGCGCGCGACCAAAAGCTTTAAAAATGGTCTCTGCCTGATGGTGCGCATTATGACCTTTGAGGTTATCAATATGCAAAGTGACTAGCGCATGATTGACAAAGCCCTGAAAGAATTCATGGATCAGGTCTACATCAAACTCACCAATCATGGCACGCGTAAACGTGCAATCAAACGCCATGCCAGGACGACCGGACAAATCAAGTGCTACGCGGCTCAAGGCTTCATCCAGCGGCACATAGCTGTGACCATAACGGGTCAAGCCCTTTTTGTCACCCAGCGCTTTGGTAAAGGCCTGGCCCAGCGTGATGCCAATGTCTTCAACAGTATGGTGTGCATCAATATGCAAATCGCCGTTAGCATGTACTTTTAAATCAATCATGCCATGGCGCGCAATTTGATCCATCATATGGTCCAAAAAACCCAGACCACTATGCAAGTCTGACTGACCGGTGCCATCGAGGTTAATCGAGACGGTAATTTGTGTTTCTAGCGTATTACGCGTGACTTCAGCTTGACGTGACATATAAGAGAGGGAGGTGATCACAGAGAGTTAGCAATTATTGCGTTCATTTTACAGCAAGTCTTGCCGGACTGGCAAAAAGCCGACATAAAAACAAAAAAGCAGCCCAAACGGGCTGCTTTTTTTAAATCAGAAAGCTATTCGCGAGAATAGCCGTTGATTATTTAGCTTCTTCAGTTGCTGGAGCCGCTTCTGCAGGAGTAGCTTCAGCTGGCGCAGCTTCTTCAGCCGCTGGCGCTTCAGCAGCAGGTGCTGCGTCAGCTGGCGCAACTTCTTCAGCAGCTGGTGCTTCAGCAGCAGGCGCAGCTTCTTCAGATTTTTTGCCCAACAGTGAGAACACCAATACCGCAGCAACAGCAGCAATGATCCATGGCAGCAATTTGTTACCACCTTTAGTCGCGGCACCTGAACCGTGCGCAATTTTAGTGATCTCAGTTGCAGCCGCCGCTGGGTCAGCAGCACCGTAGATAGCCGCACCGGCAACCACGATATCAGCACCAGCATCAACCACTTGTTTAGTAGTTGCAGCTTTAACGCCACCAGCAACAGACACTTTAGCGCCTGTTTTCAGGCCGGATACCAGACCCAGGTCAGCAAACGGTGTTTGACCGGCCGCTTGTTGGTCCAAACCAGTGTGAACACCAATAATGTGTGCACCCAATTTAACCACTTCCAGCGTACGGGCTTTTTTGTCTTTAACGTTGATAAGGTCAATTTGCGCTTCTTTGCCATATTTATTGGCAGCGTCGATCACACCTTTGATCGTACCGATGTCTGCAGTACCCAAAACGGTACAAATATCAGCACCTGCTTTGTAGAATGGCTCAGCTTCGTAAAAGCCAGCATCCATGGTTTTCAGGTCAACCAGAATTTTGTTATTAGGAAATTTTGAACGCAATGCTTTCAACAATTCGATACCGTTGTGTTTGATACAAGGGGTACCAATTTCCAGAATATCAACGTGTGGAGCAACTTTAGCTGCCAAAGCGATCGTTGCGTCGAAATCCAATGAATCCAATGCCATCTGGGTTTGTGCCATTTTTCTTCCTCCGAGTTTGCTCTATTTTAAATCCAATGAATCAATGCGCAGCAATTATGCAAACGCAACCCTCACTGCACATTATGTACAATAGCGTGCATCATAACCGCATTTTCAAAAAAATGACAATATTGCGACGATTTTTTTTATGCCACAATGCAATCATTTGCAGCACATTAGCCTGCAAATTACAGCAAATAGTTTGATTTTAGCGACATTAAGCCAACAGAAGGGTGCGCAATGCCTGCATCAGGGCCTGATTTTGAGAGACATTGCCTATGGTGATCCGCAAAAAGTCAGCAATTCGGGCAGGCTTTTTGAAATGACGCACAATCACTGCCTGTTCACGCAAAGCCGCGGCCAGTTGATCGCCCGCGTACTTGGGATGGCGTGTAAAAATAAAGTTAGCACCTGAGGGTAATACCTCAAAGCCCAGCGCCTGCAAATCAAGCACCAGCTGATCGCGCGCAGCAATCACTTGCTGGCGTGTTTGCTGAAAATAAACTTCATCTTGCAAAGCAGCAATCGCCCCGGCCTCAGCAAAACGATCAATCGGATATGAGTTAAAACTATCTTTGACGCGAATCAAGGCTTCAATCAAGCTCGCGTTGCCAACAGCGTAGCCGACGCGCAGACCCGCCAGAGAACGCGACTTTGAATAGGTATGTGTCACCAGCAAATTGGGGTATTGATTGACCAGCGCCACAGCTGACTCAGTGCCAAAGTCGACATAAGCCTCATCAATCACCACCACTGATTTCGCGTTAGCTTGCAATAAGCGCTCTATCTCACTCAGGGCAACCGGGATACCCGTTGGCGCATTGGGGTTAGGGAAAATAATGCCGCCATTGGGCCGCAAGTAGTCGTCAACAGTGATCTCAAACTGCGCACTCAACGGCACCGTTTCAAAGTCAATGCCGTAAAGGCCACAATAAACCGGGTAAAAACTATAAGTGATATCCGGGAACAACAGCGGCTGATCATGCTTGAGCAAGGCTTGAAACACATGTGCCAGCACTTCATCCGAGCCATTACCGACAAACACCTGATTGGCCTGTAAGCCATGGTAATCAGCAATTGCTGCCTTCAGGCGACTAGAGTCCGGGTCTGGATACAAGCGCAAACTGTCTGCGGCCTCTGCCTGCAAGGCAGCAATCACCTTGGGGCTAGGCCCATAAGGATTTTCGTTGGTATTCAGCTTGACCAGATTTTGCAGTTTAGGCTGCTCGCCGGGCACATAAGGGGTCAGGCTGTGTACGAGGCGACTCCAATATTGACTCATGACAATACTCTTAATTTCGGGCGATTATTTTAAACGATACTCGGCACTGCGTGCGTGCGCCTGCAAGCCTTCGCCATACGCCAGAGTGGCGGCAATCTTGCCCAGCGTTTGCGCGCCGGCAGCAGAAACCATAATCAGGCTAGAACGCTTTTGAAAATCATACACACCCAATGGCGAGCTGAAACGCGCGGTACGCGAGGTTGGTAAGACGTGGTTAGGCCCGGCACAATAATCACCCAACGCTTCACAGGTATCACGCCCCATAAAAATGGCCCCAGCATGTCTGATCTGCTTGCTAAACGCCAACGCATCATCCATGGATAACTCCAAGTGCTCAGGGGCAATGTAGTTACAAATCTCGGCCGCCTCAGCCAGGTCTTTCACTTGAATCAAGGCACCACGATTTTGTAGCGAGGTGCGAATAATCTCCTGACGGGGCATTTCACCGACCTGACGCTCAATACTGGCTTGCACTTGATCGAGGAATTCAGCACTCGGTGACAACAAAATGGCTTGCGCCAATTCGTCGTGCTCGGCCTGGCTAAACAAGTCCATCGCTGTCCAGTCCGGGTTGCTATGGCCATCACTGATGACCAGGATTTCTGACGGCCCGGCCACCATATCAATGCCAACCACGCCAAAGACACGACGTTTTGCCGCGGCCACATAAGCATTCCCTGGGCCGACGATTTTATCCACTTGCGGCACCGTTTCGGTGCCATACGCCAATGCGCCCACCGCTTGCGCACCACCAATACAAAACACGCGATCGACGCCACAGACGGCCGCCGCCGCCAGCACCAATGGATTTTTTTCACCATTAGGCGTAGGCACGACCATCACCAGCTCTTGCACGCCAGCCACTTTGGCCGGGATTGCGTTCATCAGTACTGAGGATGGGTAGGCCGCTTTGCCGCCTGGCACATATAAGCCGACACGGTCCAGCGCAGTCACCTGCTGACCAAGCAAGGTACCATCTGCTTCGGTGTATTGCCAGGACTGCATCACTTGCTTTTCGTGATAGCTACGTACGCGCGCAGCCGCCGCTTGCAAGGCTTCGCGTTGCAGCGCTGGCAGACCATTTAAAGCCGCATGCAATTCGGCCTGCGGGATTTCCAATGCCGCCACACTAGCAGCGTTGGTTTTATCAAAACGATTGGTGTATTCGAGCACCGCTGCATCGCCGCGCGTTCTCACATCCTTGAGGATATTGGCAACCACCTGGTCGATGCTGTCATCCTGCGCAGTTTCAAAAGCCAGCAATGCTTTTAACTCGGCCTCAAAACCTGCATTCTGTGTATTTAAACGTTTAATCTTCATAGATATTTAGTCAATTAATCTTTTTTAATAGCACTCGCAAAACTGTCAATAATCGGTTGCAGCAGCGGACGGTTCACTTTGAAAGAAGCTTGGTTCACCACCAGACGCGAGCTGATCGCACCCACCTCTTCTACCGCTTTTAGCTGGTTGGCACGCAAAGTGCCGCCGGTGCTGACCAAATCGACAATGGCATCTGCCAAGCCAACCAGTGGCCCCAGCTCCATCGAACCGTAGAGCTTGATCAAATCCACATGCATACCTTTGGCGGCAAAATGCTCGCGCGCAGTTTTCACATACTTGGTCACCACTTTAAGACGCGCACCCTGACGGATACTGGCTTCGTAATCAAAGTCTTCTCGCACCGCCACCATCATTTTGCACTTGGCAATATTCAGGTCCAACGGCTGATACAAGCCGTCACCACCGTGCTCATCCAGCACATCCTTACCCGCAATACCTAAATCCGCAGCGCCATATTGCACATAGGTCGGCACATCAGTCGCCCGCACGATCACCAGGCGCACATCTGCGCGATTGGTGGGCAAAATCAGCTTGCGCGAAGACTCAGGGTCCTCCAGCGCATGTATGCCAGCGGCGGCTAATAACGGCGTGGTTTCCTCAAAAATGCGCCCTTTGCTGAGTGCAATAGTAATCATGATTAATTCGATCTACGCACTTTGGCGCCCAGTTGATTCAATTTTTCTTCCAGCTTTTCGTAGCCACGGTCCAAATGGTAAATACGGTCGATTACCGTTTCACCGTCAGCCACTAATCCTGCCAGCACCAGGCCAGCTGAGGCGCGCAAGTCGGTTGCCATCACACTGGCCCCCTCTAGCGCAGACACACCTTGCACCATGGCCGTATTACCCTGCACGTCAATATTGGCGCCCATGCGCTGCAACTCCTGCACGTGCATAAAACGGTTTTCAAAAATCGTTTCAATCACTGTGCATACGCCCTCGGCCACCGTATTCATGGCCATAAACTGCGCCTGCATGTCGGTTGGAAAAGCCGGATGCGGTGCGGTACGCACGTTGACCGCCTTTAACTTGCCATTGCTTTTCACCGTAATGCTATTGCTGTCATGGCTAATGGTCGCGCCTGCTTCACGCAGCTTCTCAATCACGGCTTCGAGCAAATCGGCACGCGCATTTTTCAACGTCACCTCGCCGCCAGTCATGGCCGCCGCCACCATATAGGTGCCCGCTTCAATCCGGTCACACACCACATGGTGCTGCGCGCCGGTCAGGCGTTCAACCCCCACAATCGTAATGGCATCGGTGCCAGCACCGGTGATTTTGGCACCCATTTTATTTAGGCACTCGGCCAGGTCAACCACCTCTGGTTCTTTGGCTGCATTTTCCAGCACCGTGGTGCCTTGCGCCAAGGTGGCAGCCATCATCAGGTTTTCAGTACCGGTGACGGTGACAACATCCATGTAGTACTTGGCCCCTTGCAAACGGCGGTTAGGCAAGTGCAAGGTGCTGGCCTGAATATAGCCATGCGTAATGTGCATTGCAGCGCCCATGGCTTGCAAGCCTTTAATATGCAAGTCTACCGGGCGCGAACCGATGGCACAGCCTCCCGGCAGCGAGACACGCGCAGTACCAAAACGTGCCAGCAACGGACCCAGCACTAGAATAGAGGCACGCATGGTTTTCACCATGTCATAGGTCGCTTCAAACGAAGCCACATCACTGGCATCCAGCGTCACCTGATCGCCCTCTTTGCTCACTTTCACGCCCATGGTATCCAGCAACTGCAGTGTGGATGCCACATCGCGCAATTCAGGCACACCAGTTAAGGTAAAAGGTGTTTCGGCCAATAAACCGGCACATAAAATCGGCAAGGCGGCATTTTTAGCGCCAGACACGACCACCTCGCCATGCAATTGCACGCCGCCTTCAATAATCAGTTTGTCCAAAATTACGCTTTCGCCAACAGGGTTTGCAGTTCACCACTTTGATACATGCTGCGCATAATATCGGCGCCGCCAATAAACTCACCATCCACATAAAGCTGCGGAATGGTTGGCCAGTTAGCATACTGCTTGATGCCTTCGCGGATATCCATGTCTTGCAATACGTCAATGGTGACATACTCAACACCACAGGCGGTCAGCATTTGCGTTGCCACGCTGGAAAAACCACATTGCGGGAACTTAGGGTTACCCTTCATATATAACACCACTTTGTTATTGCTCACGGTGTCTTTAATTTGTGCTTGTACGTCCATCTTCATTCACTCCAACGATTCATTAAAACGCTAGGCTTGCTGTTGCTGCCATTGCGCCGGGGTATAGGTTTGCATAGACAATGCGTGTATCTCGGCACGCATGCGGTCACCCAGCGCTGCGTAAACCAATTGATGCTGCTGAACCATGCGTTTACCTTCAAAGGCCGGGCTAACAATCACCGCATCAAAATGGGTGCCGTCATCGCCATTCACTTTCAGGTAGTCGCATGCTAATCCACTACGGATGTATGCCTCAAGTTGCGCTGCTGTTAACACAAAACCTCACTTACTCAACAAAATACAGAGTGATATCACAAGAAGATATTTCTTGTATTGATCAGCTAACTGCGTAATTTATAACCGGATTTTAACATCTTTAGGCATAGCCACGCCAATGCCAGCAAGAAGCTGCCGACAACCGCCAGACTAAGCCAAGGTGAAACATCGCCATGACCAAAAAAGCCATAACGGAAGCCATCGATCATGTAGAAAAATGGATTTAATTGCGAGACGGCCTGCCAGAACGGTGGCAACGAGTGAATGGAGTAAAACACACCAGACAAAAACGTCAGCGGCATGATAACAAAGTTCTGAAAAGCCGCCATCTGGTCAAACTTATCAGCCCAAATACCGGCAATAATGCCAAACGTACCCAGCAAGGCACTGCCCAGCAAAGCAAATGCAATGATCCAGCCCGGGTAAACGGTGGGCACAGAGACAAAACACAAAGCCACCAGGTAGATGCTCAAGCCCACCAGCAAGCCACGGATCATAGACGCCGCCAAAAACGCCACAAAAAACTGCAGCGTATTAATGGGTGTGAGCAGTAAAAAGACGATATTACCCATGACCTTAGACTGAATCAGGCTCGACGAGCTGTTAGCAAACGCATTTTGCAGCAAGGACATCATCATCAGGCCTGGCACCAAAAAAGCGGTATAACTGACTTGATCATATACCTTGACATGCGACTCCAGCACATGCGAAAAAATCAGCAGGTATAACAATGCGGTCAAAATGGGCGAAGCAATGGTTTGAAAAGCCACGCGCCAAAAACGCAATAATTCTTTTTTAAACAGCGTATACACACCACGCCAGCGCGGGCTGACTTTATCGTCTAGCCAAAAGAAAGGATTCAGCCACTTCATGCGTGCGCCCCTTTGTGATTGCCGACCAGATTCAAAAACACATCTTCCAGATCAACCTCCTGCAATTGCATATCTAGAATATCCACCCTGGCCTCACGCAACACACTCAACACCATTTCAACCTGTGACAACTCAGATAACGCCAGCACCACTTCATCACCATTATGCTGTTTGAGCAAGGGCTGCAACTGGCTGGGCAGCGCACCAGAAAGGCGCAAGCAAAGCTGTTTTGCCGCATGGCTTTTAAGCAATGCTCGCGTGGTATCCAGTGCCACAATCCGGCCCTGCTTCATCATGGCCACGCGCTCACACAGGGCTTCAGCCTCTTCAAGATAATGCGTGGTGAGAATAATGGTGTGACCCTGCTGATTGAGTTGTTGAATAAATGCCCACAGCATTTGCCGTAGCTCAACATCGACCCCGGCGGTCGGCTCATCAAGCACAATCACTGGCGGCTTATGCGCCAATGCCTGTGCAATCAGCGCGCGTCGCTTCATGCCACCAGAGAGCTGACGCATATTAGTATGCGCTTTATCGGTGAGGCCAAGCCCCTCGATCACTTCATCGACCCAGGCGTCATTTTCAGGACCATGTCCGAAATAGCCGGCTTGAAAGCGCAACATTTCGCGCACATTAAAAAATGGGTCAAATACCAGCTCTTGCGGCACCACACCCAAGGCACTACGCGCGCGCTGCGCGTCGGTTTGCACATCGTGCCCCATGATGCGAATGCTGCCACTACTGGGCTGCAGCAAGCCTGCCAGCAAGTTAATCAAGGTTGATTTACCCGCCCCGTTAGGGCCCAACAAGGCAAAAAATTCGCCCTGCTCAATTTGCAAGTCTATCCCTCTAAGGGCTTCAAACTGCCCGTAGCGCTTGGTAATGCCTGTAATCTCAATGGCTGCAGCCACGTATGACCTTTCGCTATCCCACAAAAAACGAAACCCCACCTCGTCAGAGCTGGGGCTGTTAGACTGAATTGTTTGCTAATTCAACAAAAATCCGTCGACACCGTAAAGTTGCATCAGACTCCGCAAGTTTTCCGGCACCCCAATCACCGACACGGCACTGGCTTCTGTGTGCTGATGATGCAGTTGCCGCTGAATCTCCAGAATCAAACTGACAGCCACCGTATCCACTTCATCGACCTTTGAAAAATCCAGTGTTAATGGTGAATCAAGACGCAATGCCTGCAACTGGTTCACGGTTTCACTGATATTATTAATCAGCAAATTGCCACTGAAACTCAATGTATTCTGTTGTTGCGTAATTTGCGCCACGAGATTCTCCAAATGTTCTGAATGCTGCCGGGTCGTTATTTGCTAGTGGCGGCCTTGTTTTTGTCGGCCAGTTTCTTGGTCAAACTGTCCAGGCCATTTTGGCGAATCTCTTGCGCAAACTGGCTACGGTAATTAGTGACCAGGCTCACACCTTCAATCACAATATCAAACACTTTCCAGTCATCCGCTTTTTTACCCAGGCTGTAATCGACGCTAATCGGATCACCACCCGGTTGCTGAATCGCGGTTTTGACCGTGGCACTGTCGGCACCAGCTTCCATACGAAAAGGTTTGTACTCGATGGTTTGATTTTTGTACTTGGACAATGCAGTAGCGTATGTGCGCATCAACAAGGTCTTAAACTCAGCCTGAAAAGCTGTTTTTTGCTCGGGTGTCGCATTGGTCCAGTTTTTACCTAACACCAAACGGGAGACTTTTTCAAAGTCAAAGTTAGGCAGAATTTTTTCTTCTGCCAGGGCGAAAATCTTTTGCTGGTTACCCGCCTGGATGTCTTTGTCATTCTTAATGACTTCAATCACATCATCAGCTGTTTTTTTGACCAGTTGATCCGGGGTCATCCCAGCCATTGCCACACCGCTTAACAGCCACATGGCAACTGCCATCCACCACTTTTTCATTGTGTTCCCTTTATCAATTGATTGAGTTACTTACCAATTTTGTCCAATGGACTGGCATCTAACGCATCGGCACCAGATTCGGTTGATGCAGACGCTGTTTTACCCGACTTGTCGTCACTTTCGGTCGCCTTGCTGTAAAGAAACTGGCTAATCAGCTTTTCCAGCACCACCGCATCTTGTGTTTGCGAAATCTTGTCGCCGTTTTTAAGATTTACCTCGTCGCCACCCGCTTCCAGGCCAATGTATTGCTCACCTAACAAGCCAGCCGTATAGATATTAGCAAACGTATCTTTAGGGAAGTTGTAACGCGTGTCGATGTTCAGACTCACAACGGCCTCATAAGTTTTCGGGTCAAATACAATTTCATTGACGCGACCAACGACTACCCCGGCACTTTTGACCGGCGCGCGTGGCTTGAGACCGCCAATATTTTCAAAATTCGCTGTTACCAGATAGGTTTGACCGATGCTACTGGTGGTGAGATTACCCACCTTCATCGCCAAGCCAAGCAAGGCAGCAAAACCGAGTGCGACAAAAATGCCTACCCACAAATCAATTGTTGTTCTTTCCATTGTTTATTCCCCGCAAATAACCGTGCGTACCTGACTCTAAACTGAGATCATGAACGACGTTAATATAAAATCCAGCCCCAACACAGCCAGTGATGAAGTGACGACTGTTCTGGTGGTGGCCCGGCTCACGCCTTCGGCTGTCGGCGGTGCGTCATAGCCTTCAAACAAGGCAATCATGGTACATGCCACCCCAAACACCACACTCTTGAATACGCCATTCAAAATATCGTATTCCCAATCGACATTGGCCTGCATTTGCGACCAAAACGCGCCTGCATCCACCCCGATTAATGGCACAGCGACCAGATAGCCACCCAAAATACCCACCATGGAGAACAAGGTCGCCAACACTGGCATGGCAATGACACCGGCCCAGAAGCGTGGTGCAATCACGCGTGCAATCGGGCTCACTGCCATCATTTCCATGGCAGACAATTGCTCAGTCGCTTTCATCAAGCCAATTTCTGCCGTAATCGCCGTACCGGCACGACCAGCAAACAGCAATGCCGTGACAACCGGGCCAAGCTCGCGCACCAGCGCCAAGGCGACCAATACGCCAATCGCCTCTGAAGAGCCATACTTTTGTAAGGTGTGATAGCCCTGTAAAGCCAGCACCATACCGACGAAAAAGGCAGACACTAGGATAATAATCAGTGACAGCACGCCGGTGAAGTAAACCTCCCGGATCGTCAGGCGAAAACGGCGGAAGCTTTCACCAGAAGAGACCAGTGTCAGCCAGAATAACCGGCCACCGGCACCTAGCCGCCATATTTTATTGATGCAACCAGCACCCAACCGGCTGAGCATGCGTTTCAGTTTATGCAATACCATTAACGCGCCCCTCTCAACAAACTGGCGTGATATTCAGGCGCTGCATAATGAAATGGCACCGGGCCATCTTTTTCGCCATGCACAAACTGATGCACAAAAGGTAATTCAGAGTTACGCAAGTCGTCCGGGGTGCCTTCAGCCGCAACCACACCATCTGCGACAAAATAAACGTAGTCGGCAAACTGGAAAGTTTCTTCAACGTCGTGCGTCACAATAATGGAGGTCGCACCCAAGGCATCATTGAGGCTACGAATCAAATCACAAATCACCGCCATCGAAATCGGGTCCAGGCCGGCAAATGGTTCGTCATACATAATAATGCTGGGGTCCAGCGCAATCGCGCGTGCCAGAGCAACGCGCCTGGCCATCCCGCCAGAAAGCTCGGTTGGCATCAGGGCATGCGCACCGCGCAACCCCACAGCATTGAGTTTAAGCAACACCAGATCGCGAATCATGCTTTCAGGCAAGCTGGTATGCTCACGCATCGGAAAAGCGACGTTTTCAAACACAGACAAATCGGTGAACAAGGCGCCATGCTGAAACAGCATGCCCATTTTGCGACGCAAGCGGTATATCCCTTCACGGTCTTGCTGATGCACAACTTCGCCACCCACCTCTACGTGGCCTTTAGTCGGTTTAAGCTGCCCGCCTATCAGGCGCAACAAGGTGGTTTTACCGCTGCCGCTCCCGCCCATAATGGCAACCACCTTGCCTTTAGGAAAGGTCATATTGATGCCTTTATGCAACAAGCGGCCCTTATACCCGAAAGACAGGTCTTTAATTTCTACAATTGCGTTTGCCATAGGAAGTGGGTGGTGTAAAACGGCTACCATTCTAAAACAGAATGTGTCTCAATCGGTGAATGTATCAGACATAAAACAAAAAGCCTGAAAAACCAGGCCTTTTGTGTCAAATTTATGTTGTATTCTACACTAAAAACTCATGCAAACTAAATAAGCTGTCCCAGCCACAGGCGCCGCCTCACCCGCGCCAGGCGTGCCATTGACCAGGATACGCATCACGCCGCTATTGCCTGCACCGTCATCCATCATCGTATCCAGCTGCAATGCGTATCGCCCCAAAATCGCATCTGAACACATGGCATGTGCGGTGTTAAAAGTCCCGGTAGTGGCTGCCGTTAAGGCCGCAACACTCGTCACACCTAACTGACCACCCTCACTGTTACGCGGCACATATCGTGTGCTAGTAGTATCGGTCGCACCCGTTGCCAAGCCCGCCAATCGCAAGTGCTGCCACAGTAAAAATGACTCGTCTGTATCGGTACTTGAGTTCCAGCTACCTTGTATCAAGCCGTTTTGCACTTGACCGTTGGTGCTGGCATTGGTACCCGCGATATGTGTATCGGCGGCATGATCATCACCGGGTAACGCACGAAACCTGTCCTGGTAGCCATAAAAATAAGTGGGAATATTTCTAAAGTCACTGGCCAGACTTTTGACCTTGGCATTGGCAATCAACTCTTGCCCTCGCATGACGCCTGCGAGCAACAACCCTGCAATCACCAACACAATGGCCAATTCAATCAAGCTAAATCCTAGTTGCTTTTTCATTTTGAATCCTCCTGATACCTGCATCATTGAAAGAAGTATGACGGTGTTAACACCCGCAGCCAGCGGACGCCAACACAGATAATATTAACATTAATTAATAATTGTTAACATTATCTACAGGTAAAGAGTTCAGAATGAGCAAAATAAAACGGGCAGATGCACCTGCATCCACCCGTTAATCACAACCTTTTAAAGCTTAAAGCGTGCCGTAAGAATGCAAGCCACTCAAAAACATATTGACGCCCAGGAAGGCGAAGGTCGTGACCAGCAAACCAACCAGCGCCCACCAGGCCAGCACTGTGCCACGCAACCCTTTCATTAAGCGCAAGTGCAACCATGCGGCGTAATTGAGCCAGACAATCAAGGCCCAGGTTTCTTTAGGGTCCCATGACCAGTAACCGCCCCAAGCCTCCGCTGCCCACATCGCGCCCAAAATAGTCGCGATGGTAAAAAACGCAAAGCCAATCGCAATCGCCTTGTACATTAAATCGTCCAGCACGTGCAGCGCTGGCAACCGGCTAGCCAACACACCATGCTTGACCAGCAGATAAGCGCCAGCCACCATCGCCGCCAGTGAAAACGCGCCATAGCCTATAAAGTTGGCGGGCACGTGTATCTTCATCCAGTAACTTTGCAAGGCAGGCACCAGCGGTTGAATTTCATTGGCGTGACGATCAAAGGTGTACCAGAGAATAAAGCCCACCGCGGCATTAATGACGATTAAGACAAAGCCACCCAGTTGGCGAGTATTAAACAGTTTTTCATAATGCAAATACAACAAAGACGTGATCAGGCAAAACAGGATAAATACTTCATACAGATTGCTGATAGGAATATGGCCGACATCCGGCGCAATCAGGTAAGACTCATACCAGCGCACCATCAGGCCGACAAAGCCAAACAGCGTAGCCGCCCAGGTGAGCGCCGAGGCCACTTTGGCCGTGAAGGCCGACTTTTGGAACAATGCCAGCCAGTAGGTCAGCATGGCCAGTACAAATAGCACATTCATCCACATCACGGCGGACTGACTGGCAAGCAAAAACTTCAATAAAAAGCGTTGGCTGGCATTGGCCAAATCGCCTTGGTAACTACCCACCCCGACCAAACTGAGCACCGCCACACCTAGCACCAGCCGCGCGATGGCCGACCAGCGCCACCCCAGATAACTAAACAAGGCAACCGCAGCAAACAAAAAGCTGACTTCATAGACGTCCATAAAGCCTGCATAACGCTGATACGAAAAGATTCCGCCAGCGAGCAGCAGCACGGCATAAATCCAGTCAAACTTGCTTAATGATTGCCAAAACGATGTTGGCTTTGATAATAATGATGTACTCATCGCATTCCCCTCTTCATTCCGTCAGGCAGCTGGTGCCGTTTGCAATAATGCCGTCAGTTGCTGTTGCACGCGCGCAAAATCCTGGTCCAGATCCATATTCTTACGGTTAGATGACATTGCCAGCAACACTTCTTGCTGTGCAGGTTTGATCAATAACCACAAGCGACGTTCCTTAATATAGAACATGGAAAAAATCCCCAGCACCAGCATCACAGACCCGAAATACACCCAGTTTTGACCCGGCGAGCGCGTCAGCTGAAAGCCACTGGCTTGCTTTAAGGTGTAATTATTTAACTGAAAGTAATACGGCGTGCCATAAAAAAACAAATCATTCATGGCGTTTAAACTATCCTGAATAAACATCACCGTCTCCTGATTGTCAGGGGCTGGTGGCAATTGGCGCTGGGCGCGACTGATTTGGTAACCTTGCAACGCAGCCCGGTTTAACAATTTTAAATAGGTTTGTGCCGCTTGTTCACGCTGGTCTTTTGGCACGGCACTCTCAATAATGCGTGACAACTCACTATAGCCGCCCTTCTTAAACGTCACCAGCAAATGTTGCAGGCTTTGCTCAAACTGTGCTCTTAAAGCAGCATTATCGCCCGGCATTTGCTTGGCAACTTCGCTGGCGATCTCACGCATCGTCTGCTCATTACGCAAGGTTTGGCGCAAGTGCATAAAACCGTTAATTTCCAGCGCATCATCCGCCGGAATGCGCAAATACTTAAACTCGTCCTGCACCGTTTCACGCATGCCCGAGACAAAGTAAGCGCGGCCATCCAATTGCAATGGCTGCATATAACTCATATATTCACGTGCCTGGCCACTGGCATTACGCAATTTCAAGGTCGTATTGGGGCCCACGTTATGCGGCTTGCCTTTGCCATCGGCAGACAAATTTAAAATATTAAACTGGCGGAACTCGTTAAATTCCACCGTCATTTTTTGCGCGCCATCGCCCAACGAGCCTTTTTGCGACACCACCCCATCAATATCAAAACCATCCTGGTTGCTGGCGGCCAAATCCCACAATTTGAACTTGAGTTGCGAACCACCATCTTGAAAGTCGGATTGATAAATCGCGATGCCTTTATAGGTGTACGGATGATTGACGCGTATCGTCGTTTCGATCGGCTTGCTTAACTCAGGATCAGTGATGACAATATCACTCTCAAACGATTTTGGCATGCCGGTCGCATAATGCTCAATACGAAAATCTTTCAACGCCACCGTAAATGGCAGGTCTTGCACTAAATAGCCATCACGCACGCGCACAAACGCCACATTGTCATGTTCGCCTTCGGGCAAGGTCATATTGGCGCGAAAAGACAAATTATCAATCCCTAAGCGACTTTCCGCAGGCACCTTGCGCGCAGAAATATCACGCGTTTCGATGACTTTCCATCCCAGCAGCTCTTGCACTTTAAATGGCAAATTGCCGTCCAGCAAACCGCCAAAGCAAATCACGATAATCGCCGCGTGAGTAAAGATATAGCCCAAACGTTGATGTGTCCCCAGCTTCGCCGCGATCAATACATCACCATTGTCTTGCTGCCGCGTTTTAAAACGATAGCGCTCTATGCTTAAAAAATCACTCAACTGAGCTTGCAACGCAGCCACAGGCTGCTGCGTCGCCAAACTGGCTTGATGACCAAATAAACGCAGCGATTTTTCAGTGGCATGCTCTTTATACACCCGCCATTCTTTGACCATCAACGGCGCATTACGAATCACGCACAACGTCGTCGACACCACCAGAAACAGCAAAATGAGCAAAAACCAGGCCGCATGATACACATCCAGTAAACCCAACCACTCAAACAACTCAAACCAAAACTGGCCAAACTTGATAATGTAGTTGGTGTAAGGCTCGTTTTGCTTGAGCACAGTGCCAATCATCGAAGCGATACCCAACAGCGTCAACAGGCTCACAGCAAAGCGCATCGAACTCATCAACTCATAAATGCGCTGCGATAAGGAAATGGGAGCTTTCAAAACAATCTCTTTAAAATTGACTAGTTAAGTTGCACGCACGGCGGTTGCCATACATTGCAACAACGCAAGACGCGCACGTGTGGACGACATCTGCCGCAAAAGGTTGCACAGGCCTACAGTAAAAAAGGTGGCCGCAGCCACCTTTTTTCAATCAGTCACGACTAGCGCAAACCCTGGATGTAATCTGCAACAGCCTGCATTTCAGCATCACTCATTTTCGCCGCGATGGCCATCATCATCGGTGCATTGGCACGCTCACCAGTGCGGAACGTTCTCAGCTGCTGCACCGTGTAATCTGTGTGCTGACCAGCCAAGCGCGGAAACTGTTTAGGCAAGCCGGCACCAGTTGCACCATGACAAGCCGCACAGGCAGGCACTTGTGTTGCTGCAATGCCACCGCGGTAAATTTTCTCACCTAAAGAGCCTTTGCCATTACTGCTGGCTTTAGCCAGCTTAATACTCTGGCTAGAAAAATATTTCGCCACGCCTTCCATGTCTTCCTGGCTCAAAGCACCCGCCATGCCTGCCATCACCGGGTTGGCGCGCGTGCCATCTTTAAAGTTGCTCAATTGCTTGAGCAAATATTCAGGATGCTGACCTGCCAGTTTAGGGTTGGTGTTGATCACGCTATTACCGTCGGCCCCGTGACAGGCAGCACAGACGTTTTGAACGATTTTTTCCGGCCCATTCACGACTGGCGCGGCTTCCGCCGAGGTCGCTTCCTCAGCAAATACGGGCTGCACACCCATGGCCAGCAACACAAACAATCCAGCTTTAAAACTCTTTAACATAATTCAATGCCCCAACATTTTTATTCTGCGCCATTTTATCAAACAAACCTTGTTCGTGATAGCATGCACAGCTGAATAGTCTATAAAACCTTGAGGCAACTCAACTCATCATGCCAGTTTTTCAAAACGCCCGCTTTCACCTGTCGGCACATCATCTACGTGACCTGCCGCCAGCCAGCGGTATCGAAGTCGCCTTTGCTGGACGCTCCAACGCAGGTAAATCAAGCGCACTCAACACTTTGGCCAACCACAACCGGTTAGCCTTCGTCAGTAAACAACCTGGTCGCACCCAACTGATTAACTTTTTCACGCTGGGTGACGACAAACATTTGGTCGACTTACCTGGCTATGGCTACGCTAAAGTGCCTGAGGCCATGCGCACGCATTGGCAAAATGTATTATCACGCTACCTGAGCGAGCGCCAAAGCCTGGCCGGGCTCGTACTGGTGATGGATAGCCGCCACCCGCTGACCCCGCTGGACAGACAAATGCTGGACTGGTTTTGCCCTTCCGGCAAGCCGGTGCATGTGTTGCTGACCAAGAGCGACAAGCTATCACGCAGCGAATCCAGCATCCTGATCGGCAAAATACGCAAAGAGCTACACGCAGGCTGGGGCGAGAGAATTAGCGTGCAGTTATTTTCCAGCCTGAAAAAACTAGGTGTGGATGAAGCAGAAAAAGTCCTCGGGGAGTGGTTTTTTGGCAACGAATCCGACGTGCAAGACGAACCAACCGCCAGCGAATAAAAAAAGCAGACATCAGTCTGCTTTTTTTATTTTGCATACCATCGATTAAACCCGCTTAAACACCAGATCCCACACGCCGTGCCCCAGCTTGAGGCCACGATTCTCAAACTTGGTCAGCGGACGATACACAGGTTTTTCAGCATAATCCACAGCGGTATTTTGCAGTTGCGCCTCGCCTTGCAATACCTCCAGCACCCACTCGGCATACTCCTGCCAGTCTGTCGCCACGTGAATGTAAGCGCCCGCTTTCAACTTGCTACACAACAACTGGACGAATTCAGCCTGAATCAAACGGCGCTTATGGTGGCGCTTTTTATGCCAAGGGTCAGGGAAGAAAATATGCACGCCATCGAGTGAAGCATCCGCCAGCATGTTTTGCAGCACTTCAACGGCGTCATGCTGAACAATGCGCAGATTCTGAATCTCGCCCTCTTGCATCAACTTAAGCAAGCTGCCAACACCAGGCGTATGCACTTCTACCGCCAGAAAATCACAATCCGGCAAGGTTTGTGCGATCTTGGCGGTGGCATCGCCCATGCCAAAACCGATTTCAAGGATTTTGTGACTATCAGTGCGGCCAAACGCCTGGTTTAAATCCAACGGTTGATCAACATACTCAATGCCAAATGTTGGCCAAGCCGTTTGCAACGCGCGCTCCTGGCCTTTGGTCAAACGCCCCTGGCGCAAGACAAAACTACGGATGCGGCGTTGATAAGGCGCTTCGGATGATTCTGGGGTTTGGTCTATTTCTGTCATGGGCGCATTATACTTTAAGAGCTTTTATTTACTGTACATAACGCATTAATTTGAAAATGCCCTTTTCGCCTGTAGGCGAGTCACTTTCCGATGCTTGCCCTTAAGACAAGTAACCAAAGAAGAGGGCACCCAGCCATCACGGCCTTCGGCTCCCTTGCGTTGCTCAACAAAGTGGGCGTCCATCGAAACTCGCCCTAGCGGCTTGCACAAAACGCAAGCCACCGCGGAACTCGAACAGCCGATGGCCGACCACTCCCACTTCGTCTCCGCTACTCAGCGTGATGGAATGGGATTATTCTCGCCAAACTTACATTGATGAGGTTTGAACGATTCAAAAAACAGAATCTTTGTTTTTGAATCCACGAACGGTGACGGTCGCATGGTGTTCGGGGTCCCCATCTGACGCGCCGAGTAGCACAGGCAAAATAAGGAGAAAGGGAGCGACTGTTCGAATCCCGCAGTAGCTCACGTTCTGTGTGAGCTACCAGGTTGAGTTTCGTGACCGCTTATTTTGACGAGCAACGCAGGAAACAAGCGGAAGCTAGGGTGCATTTCTTTTGGTTACTTGTTCTTTGGGCAAGCAAAGAAAAGCAACATCACAAACAACCACAACCGCGTGGGCATCCATGCCCACCCTACAACGACCAATCAAAGAACAACCTTTTATTGCTATCTCACCACGTCTGGATTCCGACAAACGCCGGAATAGCGACAATAAGTTGAATATGCCCCAAGCATCAAAAGAATGCCCTAGCCCTAGCATCCCAAACCCAACTCAATCCATCACAAATGATGTCGCTTATCCCCACTCACAAACCCCAACAACGGCTCACTCAAGCCCTTACTCAGTGCTAACACCTTAAACAACTCCCCCATCTCCGCCGGAGATAACAGTTTTTGTACCGCCGCGACCATAGGTAAATAACGTGCACTATCTTCTGGCGACACCGTTTGCAGCAACTGCAAAATACCGCAGTTCATTAAAAACTGGGCCTGGGTGGTGTATCCCGCGCAATTAAGGCCATGCGCCAGCGCCGTTTCGGCCATGGCGGTAAAGTTGACGTGGGCGGTGATGTCTTGCAGACCGGGGTAAATCAACGGATCATCATGCGCATAGTGCTGAAAGTGACACATCAGCGTGCCCTGGCGGCGTTGCGGGTGATAGTACTCGCGTGCCGAAAAGCCGTAGTCCAGCATCAGGATTACGCCCTGTTGCAGTAGCTTGGCCAAGCTGGCAATCAGGCCCTGGGCGGCCGGACACACTTCGGTGATATAGCCATCAGGCAACTGGCTGCTATCAATATGGGCGACCAGTGACAGGTCTTGCAGTGGTTGCGCCTGCCATGCCAGTTGCTGGTCAAAGGCCAAACCACGCGCCAGCCATTGCCCGGCTTGCCACTCAACAATATGCACAGGAATCGCATCCAGCACCTCGTTGCCAAGCACTACACCAGTAAAGTTGGCAGGCAAGGCATCCAGCCATTGCACGCGTGAGAAAATAGCCTCAGGCAATTGCGCACTTAAGAAATCTTGCTGCCTTTGGCGCAAGTTAGCACTCACCTCAAGAATAAAATAATGCGATGGCGACTGCTCTAATGCTGCCAGCCGCTGCAACAAACCCGCCGCCAATCGACCAGTGCCTGCCCCGAGTTCCAGCACATTGCTCGCGATCACCTGCAGCACCTGGCTCACTTGATTGGCCAGTGCTTGTGCAAACAGCGGCGAAATTTCCGGCGCGGTGACAAAATCCCCCCCTGCACCGAACTTATTGGCGTCGCCGCTGTAATAGCCAAGGTGGGGCGTGTAAAGTGCCAGTTGCATATAATCGGCAAAGGACAGCCAACCGCCCTGTTGTTGCACTTGCTGTTGAATATGGGCGACCACTGTGTCGCAGTGTTGTTGTGCTGCGACATCCAAGGCCGGTAATCGTGAAGAATTCGGTTGAGCAGTCATTCAACCATTATAATGTGACCAGTCCAGAATAAAGAGACCTCTGTGAATTTCGATGTTGCTTCTAAAGTTGTGCTAATTACCGGCGGCGCCAAACGCGTCGGCGCCGCCATCGCCCGCGAGTTACATCGCCAGGGTGCTAACTTGTTATTGCACTACCACACCAGCACCAGTGAAGCGCTTGCCCTGCAAGCCGAGCTAAACCAGGTAAGGCCTGGCAGTGTGGCGGTGGCGCAGGCCAACCTGCTCGATACAGCTGTCTTACCGCAACTGATAGACACCGCGCTGCAACAGTTTGGCCGTTTAGATGCGCTAGTCAACAATGCCTCCAGTTATTACCCGACCCAGCTTGGCCAGATTAATACAATGCAATGGGAAGAGCTCATGGGCAGCAATCTGAAAGCGCCGCTATTTTTAAGCCAGGCGGCGGCCGACGCCCTGCGTGCCAGCCAGGGTTGCATTGTAAATATTACCGACATGCATATCGAGCGCCCGAAAAAACACTACATCGTTTATAGCGCGGCCAAAGCCGGTTTAGTAAGCCTGACCAAGTCACTGGCACAGGAGCTGGCGCCAGCAGTCAGGGTCAATGCGGTCGCGCCCGGCCCAGTATTATGGCCAGATGGTAATCAGGAGTTTGATGAAGGCTACCGCCAGCAAGTGGTGAATCAAACCTTGCTCAAGCGCACCGGTGAGCCCGCTGATATCGCCAAAGCAGTGAAATTTCTGATTTATGATGCGCCATTTATTACCGGTCATGTGCTGGCGGTCGATGGTGGCCGCAATTTAAGTTTATAGCGATGGCAATATGGGCACACAAACACAAATCATCACCATACACGCCCATGCGCCCCCAAAACCGGCGCTCGGTGAAGCGTGTAATGGCTGCGGTGTCTGCTGTGCTGCCGAGCCGTGCCCGGTGAGCCTTACTTTATTATGGCCACATCAAGCGCCTTGCCGTGCACTGATGTGGAGTGATGCCGGGCAACGTTATCTGTGTGGCATGGTGAGTGATCCAGCCCGTTTTTTAGGCTGGCTGCCAAAAAGTATGAACGCAAGTGCCAGCCGCTTATTCAAACGCTGGATCGCGGCGAATACAGTCTGTGATGCCGATGCCGTATTGTCAGAATGAAATCAATTCTAATAATCAAAGACTTAGCGTGACTTTAGCTCGCTTTCCGCTATAATGCGCGCCATGAAGATCAAACATTATCCAGACGACGTTAGCCAAAACTTCTTAAAACTGCGTAATCAGTTGATTAGCGCCACTGGTAAAGCCATTGGCGATTACAATATGATTGAAGAAGGTGACACCGTGCTCGTATGCATGAGCGGCGGTAAAGACAGCCACGCCATGTTGATGATTTTGCTGGCCTTGCAAGAGCGCGCGCCAATCAATTTTAAATTGATTGCGATGAACCTGGACCAGAAGCAACCAGGGTTCCCGGCAGACATCTTGCCAGCCTACCTGGAAAAGCTGGGCGTGGAGTACCGCATTGTCGAGGCGGACACTTACTCCATTGTGAAAGAAAAAATTCCCGAAGGCAAAACCACCTGCAGCCTGTGTTCACGCCTGCGTCGCGGCATTATTTACACCACCGCCCAACAACTGGGCGCGAACAAAATTGCGCTGGGCCATCACCGCGATGACATCGTGCAAACCTTGTTCCTGAACATGTTTTACGGCGCCAAACTGAAAGCCATGCCACCCAAACTGGCCACCAACCGTGGTGAATTTATGGTGATCCGCCCGTTGGCCTATTGTGCCGAAAAAGACATTGCCACCTATGCGCGCGGCATGCAGTTCCCGATTATTCCGTGTGATTTATGCGGCAGCCAGGAAAACCTGCAACGGCAAAAAATCAAGGACATGCTCAACAATTGGGAGCGCGAGCAACCAGGGCGCATCAACAACATTTTCCGCGCCATTGGTAATGTCGAACCGTCACACCTGGCCGATGTTGACCTGTATGACTTCAAACACCTGAGCCATGCCCAGGCAGACGATGAAGACCCGATGTTTGATCACGAAAAATTTGCCAGCAACGACATGGCGCTGAATATTGCGACTCAGGATGAGAAACGCATTGAATTTGCGCGCAAGTCTTTTCCGATTGCGGCCACGACTGAAGAATAAAACAACGTTTTGGTGCCGGAAAGACTTTAATTAATGACTTTCCGCACCGATATATTGTCTAGTTATTAAAACGCTTGCTATTATCTAGCCAACCCTTATACAGACCGCTCAATGTCAAAACTGCTGATCGTTGAATCACCCTCCAAGGCCAAAACCCTCAAAAAATATTTGGGTGGTGATTTTGAGGTCCTGGCTTCTTACGGGCATGTGCGCGACCTAATCCCCAAAAATGGCGCGGTGGACCCGACACAGCAGTTCGCCATGAAGTACGACATCATTGACCGCAACAGCAAACATGTCGATGCCATTGCTAAAGCAGTGAAAAGTGCTGACAGCATTTATCTGGCAACCGACCCGGACCGCGAAGGCGAAGCCATCTCGTGGCATATTGCCGAAATTCTGGCAGAAAAAAAGCTGATCAAAAACAAGCTGGTCAAACGGGTCGAATTTAACGAGATTACACAAACGGCGGTCAAATATGCCATAGACCATCCACGTGATATTTCTATGGATCTGGTCAATGCGCAACAGGCTCGCCGCGCGCTGGATTATTTAGTCGGCTTTAATTTATCACCGTTATTGTGGAAAAAAATCCGTCGCGGTTTGTCGGCTGGCCGCGTGCAAAGCCCGGCGTTGCGCCTGATTGTTGAGCGCGAGCTGGAAATCGAAGCCTTTGTCAGCCGCGAATACTGGAGCATCCATATGGGTGCGCTCAAGCATGCCCATGGCTTTGACGCCCGACTGGTGCAACTCAACGGCCAGAAGGTAGAGCAGTTTACGGTCACCAACCATGACCAGCAAGCTGACATTGTTGGTAAGTTATTGCTCGCCTCCGCAGGCAAAACCACCGTTACCCGCGTTGAGAAAAAGCAACGCAGCCGCAGCCCGGCCGCGCCCTTTACTACCTCTACCCTGCAACAGGAAGCCGTGCGTAAGCTGGGCTTTACCACCAGCCGCGCGATGCGTGTGGCCCAGCAGTTGTACGAGGGCATGGATGTTGGCAGCGGCACGGTTGGTTTGATTACCTATATGCGTACCGACTCCTTCAGCCTGGCGGCCGAAGCCGTGATGCAAATCCGCGATTACGTGAAAAAGCACTTTGACGCAGACTACCTGCCCAAGTCGCCTATCATGTACAAAACCAAAGCTAAAAATGCGCAAGAAGCGCACGAGGCGATCCGCCCGACTGACATCACCCGCACCCCGGCCAGCGTACGCCAGTATCTGAATGACGAACAGTTCAAGCTGTATGAAATGATCTGGAAACGCACGCTGGCTTGCCAGATGACCCAAGCCAAATATGACGCTGTCAGCGTTGATTTAGCCATCGGTAGCGAAGCCACCCTGTTCCGTGCCAGCGGCCAAACCCTGGTGTTTCCGGGCTTTATTGCCGTCTATATGGAAGGCAAAGATGACGATAAAGACGACGAAGATGCAGAGGCCAAGTTGCCGCATCTGGAAACTGGTGAAGTGCTGACTGTTGAAAGAATTTTTGGCGAGCAACATTTTACTGAGCCACCACCACGCTACTCTGAAGCCAGCCTGGTGAAGGCGCTCGAAGAGTACGGCATTGGCCGCCCTTCGACTTATGCCAGCATTATCTCGACCCTGCAAGACCGCGAATATGTGGTTCTGGATAAAAAGCGCTTTACGCCGACCGATGTTGGCCGCGTGGTAAATAAGTTTCTCACCGAGCACTTTACCCAGTATGTAGATTACGATTTTACGGCCAAGCTGGAAAACGAGCTGGACGAAATTGCCGAAGGTAACCTGGATTGGGTACCTGTCATGGACAAGTTCTGGCAGGGCTTTAATCAGCAGATTCAGGTCAAGGCCGATGTAGAGCGCCCAGGCAATGAGCTGATTGATGAAATGTGCCCGAAATGTGGCCTGCAACTGCAAAAACAATTGAGCCGCTACGGCAGCTTTATTGGCTGTACCGGTTACAACGCCACGCCAAAATGCGATTACAAACGCAATCTGGATGGCGAAGCCAATATGGCGAGCGAGCCGGTGGTGATCGGGCAGGATGCCGATACGCAAAAAGAAATCTACCTGATGAACGGCCCTTATGGCCCCTATTTGCAGCTTGGCCTACCGGTGGAAGGTGACAAGAAAAAGCCTAAACGGGTCAGCATTCCGAAAGAGATTCCGCTCAGCCAGGTTAATATAGACACCGCGAACATGTTGCTGAGTTTGCCGCGAGACTTAGGCCAGCACCCGGAAACCGGCAAAAAGATTGTTGCCAATATCGGTCGCTTTGGGCCTTACGTCAACCACGACAGCAAGTTCAAATCCATCCCTAAAACCGAGAGTGTGTTTAGCATAGACCTCGAAGGCGCGGTAAAGTTACTGGCGGCGGCCAATGGCCCTACCCCACTGGCAGATTTGGGTGAGCACCCGTCGGGCGAGGGGCGTATTGAGGTATTTTCTGGCCGCTTTGGCCCTTATGTGCAACACAACGGCTTGCGTGCAACACTGCCCAAAAGTCTGGCGCCAGAAGAGCTGACAGTGGAGCAAGCATTAGAGTTACTGGCAGAAAAAGCGGCTAAAGAAGGCAGCAAAACCACGACTAAAAAACCAGCGGCAAAGAAAGCGGCCGCCCCTAAAGCCGCCGCGAAGAAAACCACTGCGACCAAACCAACGGCTAAAAAACCGGCTGTCAAAAAAGCCAGTACGACTAAAGCGGCTAGCAGCAAAAAAACCAAAAAGTCAGCAGAAGAGTAAATAACCCACATAAAAAAGGCGCTTATCAGCGCTTTTTTATGTCAATCGCAGCGGGTCAATATGCCCGTTTAATGGCTAGACCACAAGTGATCAATATTGCCCACGCCCCAGGTGGCTGCTGAGTCATTGCCAATAATTTCATCCATGCCTTTTGACAAGTCGAGCTCTATCACCGGGATATGGATTTTGGATTTAGTCGAGAAAAACGCTTTGACGACCGGCTTAAGCAAACTGTCCGGTGTCTGCTTCACCACTACTGCCAGGCGGCCAGATTTCAGCATCACAACCGTGCCAATCGGATAGATCCCCAAGCTTTTGACAAAGGCTTTAAACACCACGGGGTCAAAGTGACCAGTCCAGCTCGCCATGCGCTTAAGCGCAATGCCTGGCTCCCAGGCCGGTTTATAAGCACGGGTCGACGTCACTGCGTCATACACATCACAAATCGCCCCCATTTTGGCAAAAATGGTCATTTGATCACCGCTTAGATGTTCGGGATAACCAGAACCATCCATTTTCTCATGGTGATGCAGACATACATCCAATGTCACGGCATCTGATATATTGGCTTTGACCAGCATGTCATGCCCCAACTGCGGATGTTGGCGAATGACATCAAACTCGTTATCAGTGAGCGAGCCTGGTTTATTTAATATCTGCAGTGGAATGCCAGCCTTACCCATATCATGCATCAGCCCGGCGAGCCCGGCCTGCTTCACTTCCGAGTCAGACAACTTGAGCTCCCGGCCCAATGCGGTCATCAAGGCACATACAGCCACCGAGTGCATATAAGTGTAATCATCTACTGTTTTCAAACGCACCAGACTGATCAGTGCATGCACATTGCGTGTCACCGAGGCTGAAATTTCCTCCACAATGGGCATCACTGCTTCGGCCTCGACCGCCTTGCCCATGCGCAAATCTTTAAACATGGAGGCAATCGCCTTGCGCGAGGAGGCAATAACTTTTGCCGCCTGCCGACGTTCCACGTCTAAGGCGGCTGGTCTTAAGCGCTCTGCATTGGACTCTTCAGCTACCACCGGCCCCTCGAGTTCAAGCATGGCCATTTCTTTATCCGTGAACTGGTGCGCTGCCTCTGCAGGCTCAGGCAACACATCCAGACCCTGGTCCGTGTCAATCACCACTTGCTGCAGATTGCTCGCTTTTAACTTTTGCAAATCAACGGGGTCATTAAGCACAAATTTGCTACGCCAAAACGGATGATCCATCCACGGGCCTTTTAGCTCATGAATATACATCCCCATCCGCACCTCTTTGATTGCTATTGTTTTTAACATACGACCCTGAAAACCCCTGCACAATACTTACATCTTATTATTGAATAACGGAAAAAAATTGAAAAAAAAGAGGGCTAAAAGCCCCCTTTAAAATTACTTTTATATGCATGTATTAACATGCATGATGATCAGCCAGATTTACAGACCTGCGGCAGCACGCAACGCGGCAGCTTTATCAGTCGCTTCCCAGCTAAACTCTGGCTCATCACGGCCAAAGTGGCCATACGCTGCTGTTTTGGTGTAGATCGGGCGTAACAGATCCAGCATTTTAACAATGCCTTTAGGGCGCAGATCAAAATGCTCACGCACTAACTGTGTCAGGCGCTCGTCTGAAATCTTGCCCGTGCCATACGTTTCTACCATGATAGACGTCGGCTGTGCCACACCAATCGCATAGCTGACCTGCACCAGGCACTTGTCAGCCAAGCCGGCAGCCACAATGTTCTTTGCCACGTAACGGCCCGCGTATGCAGCTGAGCGGTCAACCTTGGAAGGGTCTTTGCCAGAGAATGCGCCACCACCATGCGGTGCAGCACCACCATAAGTATCTACGATAATCTTGCGGCCAGTGAGGCCGCAATCGCCTTGCGGGCCGCCAATCACAAAACGGCCAGTCGGGTTCACCAGGTATTTAATCTCGCCCTTAATCAACTCGGCAGGCAAGGTTGGCTTGATGATTTCTTCAATCACCGCTTCACGAATTGCGTCCAGCGTCATGTCTGGTGCATGCTGCGTAGACACCAGCACGGTATCAATACTGTGCGGCTTGCCATCCACATAACGGATAGTCACTTGTGACTTGGCATCCGGGCGCAACCATGGCAAACGGCCATCTTTACGCAACTGTGACTGGCGCTCCATCACGCGATGGCTGAGCCAGATCGGCAATGGCATTAATTGCGGGGTTTCGTTTACCGCATAGCCAAACATCAGGCCTTGGTCGCCGGCGCCTTGATCCAGCGGATCATCATTGGCGTTATCGACACCCTGTGCAATATCAGGCGACTGCTTGTCGTAAGCCACCAGCACAGCGCAACCTTTGTAGTCGATACCGTAATCGGTGTTGTCGTAACCAATACGCTTGATGGCGTCACGTGCGACTTTAATATAGTCCACATTGGCCGTGGTGGTAATTTCACCCGCCAACACAATCAGGCCGGTGTTTGCCAAGGTTTCTGCGGCTACGCGCGCAGTTGGGTCCTGGGCTAAAATAGCATCCAGAATGCTGTCAGACACCTGATCAGCTAATTTGTCGGGATGACCTTCGGAAACCGATTCCGAAGTAAACAGATATTCACTCATGATTGACGCCTTGAAAAGTTATCAAGTTAATAAATGGCACTGACTAAAGGCTGAAGCCAGCACCCAAATTGGGGAACAAAGATTTTACCCGAGTTTATTTCTGCTAAGGAATAAATCTTCGTGCCAAGGATGCCTTCAACGGCACGATAGAGTATCATCTTGAGCTATGAAATTACGATTTACCAAAATGCAGGGCGCAGGCAATGATTTTGTTGTGATTGATGCCACGCAACAGCCTGTGCATCTTTCACATGGACAAATCCAGCTCATCGCTAACCGCTTTTTCGGCGTCGGTTGTGACCAGTTACTCATGGTCGAATCCACCGACACTGTCGGCGTGGATTTTCGTTACCGCATTTTTAACGCCGATGGTGGCGAAGTGGAACAATGCGGCAATGGTGCCCGTTGTTTTGTACGCTTTGTGGTTGAAAAAGGCCTGACACAAAAACGTGACATCAAAGTGGAAACCGCCAGCGGCGTCATCACGCTGATGTTGCAAGACGATGGCCAAGTGACGGTCAATATGGGCGCGCCGCGCTTTACACCGGCACAGATTCCGTTTGAGGCTGAAACGCAGTCTACCGTTTACGAGCTAGCGCTCAAAGATGAAACGGTGACCGTTAGTGCGGTGTCTATGGGCAACCCGCATGCAGTGATGCTGGTTGACAACGTGCATACTGCTGAAGTCGCCAGTTTGGGGCCACAAATCGAATCTCATCCACGCTTCCCACAACGGGTGAATGCGGGGTTTATGCAGGTGCTCAACGAGCATGAAATTAATCTGCGCGTGTATGAACGTGGCAGCGGTGAAACCCTGGCCTGCGGCACCGGCGCCTGCGCAGCGGCAGTCAGTGGCATTCAGCTAGGCACCTTACAAAGCCCGGTGAAAGTGCATACCCGTGGCGGCATTTTAACCATTCAATGGGCGGGTGCTGACGCACCAGTCATGATGACAGGGCCAGCAGACATTGTATTTGACGGCGAAATAGAGATTTAGAGAAACCAGAGCAGCAGCATGGAAGACAGCATTAACGAAAACGATATTAAGCATTACCTCAAGGCGCATCCTGACTTTTTTGAAAGTCATGCGCACTTGCTGGCCGAGCTCTTTTTGCCCAGCCCGCATGGCAAAGGCACCATTTCATTGCCTGAACGCCAGCAAATTGCCCAGCGCGATAAAATTCGCGTGCTTGAGTCGCGCTTTACCGAGCTGATTTTAACCGCAGAAGAAAATGAAGCCACAGCCAATAAAGTGCATGAGCTTACTCTGGGGTTATTGTTTGCCAAAGACGTTGCGGCATTGCACACGCACCTTGTGGCGTTTCTTGCTGCGCACTTTCAGCTCCCTAATGCGCAACTCAAACTATGGGTCAACGACAGCCATGCCGCTGATCACCTGTTTATTGAGGCAGAAGACTCGCTGAAAAACTGGGCCAAAGATTTAAGCCAACCCTATTGTGGCACCTTGCCCACCATGGATATCGCCGGCTGGTTTACCGACACCCCGGCCTCACTGGCCGTGATCCCCATGCGCTACCAAGACATCACCTTTGGCCTGATGGCGATCCCCAGCGAGCAACGCAGCCGCTTTTATGCTGGCATGGGCACCTTGTTCCTCAACCGGATTGGAGAACTGGTCAGTGCTTCATTGGCCAGATACATCATATGAAAGCCCCCGCTGAGGTTTCCGCCAAGAGGTATTTTCTTGCGGCAATTGTCAGCGTAGACCCAACCACTAGAGGTAGCGACCATGCATGAACTGCTGGATGACTACCTCGACTTTCTGCATTTTGAGCGCGGTTTGAGCGAGCATACACGCAACAACTATCAGCGCGATATTGAGCGCTTGTTGCAACAACATGCAGATAATCTCCAAACGCTCACCCCCCAAGACATTCGCCGCCAAATTGCCAGTTTAAACAGCCAGGGCATGCATGGCCGTAGCATCGCGCGCATGCTATCGAGCTGGCGCGGATTTTATCGCTACCTGGTGTTACACAAAGACTTTCCGGCTAACCCGGTGATCGGCCTGCGGGCGCCTAAAGCGCCCAAAACATTGCCACATGCGCTGTCGATAGAACAAACCATCAAGTTGGTAGAGATTGAAGGTGACGAGCCGATGACAGTGCGTGACCGCGCGATGTTAGAGCTGTTTTATTCCTCAGGTTTGCGTCTGAGCGAATTGGTTGGCCTCAATCTGGATCGTTTAGACTTACAAGAAGGCCTGATCACCGTCATCGGCAAAGGCAACAAAACCCGCATGGTGCCCTTGGGTAGCAAAGCCGTTGCCGCACTCAAAGCCTGGTTAGCCATTCGTGCACTCTGGCTCATAAAACGTCCAGCAGAAATGGCCGTGTTTGTCAGCCAGCAAGCACGTCGCATCCATGGCCGCACCGTGCAGGGGCGAATCAACCACTGGGTCACCAAACAAGGACTACATAACCATGTGCACCCGCATATGTTGCGTCACAGTTTTGCCAGCCACGTGTTGCAAAGTAGCGGCGATTTACGTGCCGTGCAAGAAATGCTGGGGCATGCCAACATCAGCACCACACAAGTGTATACCCACCTCGACTTTCAGCATTTAAGTAAAATTTACGATGCTGCGCACCCCCGTGCACGCAAAAAATAAAGCCAGCCTCACACAAGTTGACGCGCACAAGGTGTTGCAAGCGGGCAAAATATGGCAAAATAACCCTACTAAATTGGTAAACCTTTGCCAGTCTCGTGACTCCAACGTCACATCGTCTTAGCTTACAAAAGCAGGCAACTATTTCAACAAACCAAAAAAGGAACATCCATGGAACACGCCTTACCAGCTTTGCCATTTGCAAAAAATGCATTGGCCCCACACATGTCAGAGGAAACCTTTGACTACCACTACAGCAAACACCATCAGGCTTATGTGACCAACCTCAACAACCTGATCAAGGGCACTGAGTTTGAAAATGCCGCGCTCGAAGACATCATTAAAAAATCTTCTGCTGGCATCTACAACAACTCAGCCCAAGTCTGGAACCACACTTTCTTCTGGAACTGCCTGTCACCAAACGGCGGCGGCGAGCCAAATGGTGCGTTGGCAACTGCCATTAACGCAAAATGGGGTTCATACGAAGAGTTCAAAAAAGCGTTTCAGACCTCAGCCGTGGGCAACTTCGGCTCTGGCTGGACCTGGCTGGTGAAAAAAGCCGACGGCTCTGTTGACATCGTCAACATGGGCGCCGCTGGCACGCCGCTGACCACGGGCGACACTGCCTTGCTGACGATTGATGTATGGGAACACGCCTATTACATCGACCACCGCAACGCGCGCCCTAAATTTGTCGAAACATTCCTGAACCACCTGGTGAACTGGGAATTTGCAGCGAAGAATTTTGCGGCTTAATGCAGTGTATTGTTGAGTAATCAACCATAGGTAGCCTCTAAAAACCTCAAGCCTTGCTTGAGGTTTTTACTTTTAAGCAGCAGACATAAGGACACACGATGACGACACTTGAAGCGACATTTGAACAAAAGCTGTTTGAGCTGATTCCGCAAACCAGGAATCTGGGTATCCATATCACACAAATTACGGATACCGAACTGCGCGTACGCGGCTCATATGCCTTAAATAAAAATCATCTGGATATTGTCTTTGGTGGAAGTATTGCCGCCATTTCGATTACAACCGCCTGGTCATTGCTGCAACAAAAAATACAGCAAGCAGGGCTGACGGGCAACCTGGTGATCAAGCAGCAGGAAATCAAGTTTTTGCTGCCTGTACATAGCGATTTCGAGTGTATTGCGTCTTTGCAATCCATGGAAGATTGGCCGTTATTTTTAGAAGAATACCACCAGCGTGGGCGAGCCAAGCTGATCGTGAATGCCCATATATTGTGCGACGCCAGAATCACGTCAACTTTTCAGGGTGTATTTGTTTTATACCAACCGAGCTGAGTTTGTTGAAGGCTGAATTTACATAGCCTGTAATGCAGCTTTGCTCCTGACGGGCTGTTGTGACTGGGCAACCCAAGCTTCAAACATGTCTAAGGCCAGCGGCTTGGTGAAGTAATAGCCCTGGAAGATTTCACACCCCAGGTCTTTAAGCACATTGAGCTGCGCCTCGGTTTCTACGCCTTCGGCCAGAATCTCCAGTTTGAGGCTTTGCGCTAGCGAAATAATGGCGTTGACGATACTTTCGTGATCGTGGCCGTTGAGCATATCGCGCACAAAAGATTGGTCAATTTTTAACTGGTCAAACGGCAAGCGCTTCAAGTAAGACAATGAAGAATAGCCGGTGCCAAAGTCATCCAGCGAGAAACAAACACCGAGCTGCCTTAACACCGCCATTTTGGCAATGATGTCTTCGACGTTATCCACCAGCATACTTTCGGTCAGTTCTAACTTGAGATTGCCAGGGTTTATGCCAGAGTCGGCCAGCATTTGCTGTACCTCTGCTACAAAATTTGGCTGTAAATACTGTTTGGGGCTGACATTGACCGAGAGCACCAGGTGGCGTAATGATGGCTGGCTAGCCCAGTGCTGCAACATGTAACACGCCTCTTGCAATACCCACTGCCCCAAGGCAACAATCTGGCCTGTACTTTCTGCCAAACTGATAAATTGCCCGGGCATAATGAGCCCTCTGACAGGATGCTGCCAACGCACCAGCGCTTCAGCGCCAACAATCTCATGCCCTTGGTTGTATTGCGGCTGAAAATGCAAGATGAACTCTTGTTTTTCAATCGCAGCATGCAGGTCTGTTTCTAAGGCGACACGTTGACGCAGCTCGGTTTCCATTTGTGTATCAAAAAACTGATAGCCATTTCTGCCCGCTTCTTTGGCTTTATACATCGCCATATCGGCACGCCGTAACAGCTCGTCAGTTTGACTCAGGTGTTCAGGGTCAAACAGCACGACACCTATGCTGGGCGTGGTGTAATGCTGGTAGTGTTTGAGGTTAAAAGGTTTTTTAAAGGCTGCCACAATCTTTTCGCAGACACGTCTGGCCTGTTTTTCGGCCTGCCCGGCATCATGATGCAAGCTATCCAGCACCACTACAAATTCGTCACCACCCAGTCGGCTCACGGTATCCAGCCGCCTGACGGACTGCCTGATACGCTTGGCTACCTCGACCAGCAAGGCGTCGCCCACATCATGCCCGTGCGTATCATTGAGTGTTTTAAAGTTGTCGATATCAATAAACAATAGCGCGCCGCCAGTTTCGCGACGCATGGCTTTACGCACATGGGCAGCCAGTTTTTCTTGCAACAACAAGCGGTTAGGCAAACCGGTCATGGTGTCATAGTAGGCCAGCTGGCGAATTTGTGCATCGGCCTGTTTACGCTCGGTAATGTCCCTCAGTACCGCCACCCACTGTGTCACCCGCCCGCCTTTATCCGGTAAAGGCACAGCGTCCATTTCAAGCGAGATACCAACGCCGTCCTGGCTGACAGTCACCACCTCGGCTTTGATTGGCAGCATGCGCTGGAAAGCATCTTTGATACGCTCCAGCTCACGCCCTGGCGTGGCCTCCTGAAGCAGCTCGAACGGCGAAACACCGTTCAACTGGTCAACTGGGAGGCCAGTAATACGGGTGAAAGCATCGTTTAAAAACACAATTTTTTGCTGCATGGGCGCATGCATTGCTGATTCGGTAATCATCACAATGTCATTGAGTCTGGAGACGCCACTTTGCAGTAAATGTAGCCGCTCATCTGACTGCTCACGCTCGATGGCCAGCCCCAGAATTTGGGCATAGCTATCGATAAAGTCCACCTCGGCCGGCAGCGGGCGATGCGCTTGCTGGCGATAAATCGCCAACACACCCAGCACGCGGCGACTGCGCGACAAGATAGGCATGCTCCAGCATGCAAGCAAGCCATGGGTGAGGGCAAACTCACAACATAGCGGGTGCACATTTACATCTTCAGCAATCACACGCCCCTGCGTCAGTGCGGCAATACCCTTCGCACCCAGCGCGACACCGTCCATTGCCTGTGCATAGGCAACAGGCAATCTGGCAGAGGCTGCGTGCCGCAGATGCAGGCCTTCTTTATCCAGCAGCAACATAGCGCAACACACCTCTGGGAACTGCTGCTCGATTAACTGCACAGCCGCGTGCAAAATGTCGGCCAACGCCACATCTGCCAGCATCATGGCCTGCATTCTGTCTTGCCCCTGTTTAATCGCCGCCAACTGCTTGTGCACCGTGATGTCTTGCAACGAGCCTTGTAGTTTGACAATGTTGCCTTGGTTATCGCATACAGGCCGCCCCATCGCACGCACCCAAAAGCGCCGACCCTTGGCTGTGATCTTTTCCATTTCCAGGTCATAGGGCACGCCTGCATCCACACATTGCCGGATGGCGTTACACATCATGGCCTGATACTCAGGCACAAACATGCTTAAGCCTTCTTCTACCGTCGGCGAGTATCCCGGCGGCATATCATGCAACGCCGCCACTTCGTCAGACCAATGAATCAGGTTAGTTTTAAGGTCAATGATCCAGCCACCAATCTTGGCTACACTGCCCGCCACCTTGAGCAGATCTTCGGCCTGGGTCCGCCGGTCGATTTCGTTTTGCAGCGCTTGGGTGCGATGAATCACTTGCCGCCTGATCTGCAGGTTCCACAAAAAAGTCACGCCTAAGATCAACAACAGAATCGCTACACTGCGCGTGAACCATAGCATGTAAGGGCGTTTGACCAGCACATCGCCCTGATAGACAAAGCCTTTCAGGCTGTATTGCGCCGGAATTAAGCCGAGCTCGGCAAAAGTACCCGCAATCGCATCCCAACGGTCTTCATTCATGTGCCCCCAAGGCACCACTTCTGATAACACATAAGGCACCATTAAACTGGCTTCTTGCATCAGTGTTTGCTGGGTAACCCCTCGTTTGGCAACACCAGGCATACTGGCAATCTGCTCGACCAGCGCCTCTTTGTGGTTAAACGCGTATGCCCAGCCTTTTTTAGTGGCACGCAGAAAAGCCTCTACACGTTCTGGGTGCATGGACAATTCGCGCTCTGTCGTGAATAAAATATCGCCGTAAAAATCGACGCCATAGCCCTGATTGCTGATAATGGCCGGGGAATACCCCATTTGCTGCAATTGCACAGGCTCATCCATGGCATACGCCGAAATCACATCGACCTTGCCTTCGATCAAATCCTGCAACCGCCAGCTATGCGGCAAAATGGTCATCTGCTTGATGTCAATTTTCTGCTTAAGCAGCAAGGCCTTAAACTGCAGGCCGCCCTGATCACCAGACATCATGATGCGTTTGCCGATCAGGTCTTCTGGCTGATAGATGCCGCTTTCATTCAAACTGAGTAATACGTAGGGCGAATGCTGAAAAACGGCAGCGAGCGCCACCACTGGTTTACCGGCAATGCGGGAGACCAATATCTCTGAGTCTCCAATCGAATAATTGGCCTGCCCGGACAACACTTGCTGCAAAGGGGGCCGGTCTTTCCTGCCTTCGATGATCTCGACATCCAGGCCTTCATCACGGTAGTAGCCCTGTTGCTGCGCCGCATAGTAACCGGCAAATTGAAATTGATGATGCCACTTGAGTTGTAGCTTGATATGCTCGGATGCAGCGGCAACAGTCGCAATCGCTAGGCACGCGCATGCCAGCAGCCATTTGCATAATGTAAGAGTCAATCCGCGCTTCATGGGTATCCGAACAACGTGAAAAAATATGGGATTGGTTACCAACAACCAATCTCACCCAACAGTGTTTATACCGCACAGCCGACCGTTCACATTAAACAAACAGACAACAATTTATAGCTGTATCAATCGAATTGACCGCTATGCTTTTTAGCTTATCGCCCAGGCCTAGACTTAAAACATGATCAGTCGTTGCTCAGTGACTTGAATGTTGGCCAGGCTTGAGGGTAAATGACAGCAAGAACATCAGACATGACACCAGACATAACAACTGAAAACCACTCTCGAAGTGACCACTCACATCATGCATGCGCCCCACTATAAAAGGGCCACACGCTGCGATCAGATAGCCAATAGTCAATATAAACGCATTCCAGCGATTGGCTGCATCCGGGGTATGCGTGTGGTCTAGTGGCAAGGTCATCGCCAGTGTAAATGCCCCGCCGAGACCAAACGCCGTCAACGGCACCCATAGCCACGGCCAGGCGCCTGGTGTCGCCATGCCTGCCAGACCAATGGTAGAGACCAAAGCGCACCCAGCGAGCCAGCCACGTCGATCAGTGTGTCGGCTATACATGCCAACCACCGGGCTCGCCAGCATAAAGCAAAAAGTAAAACTAGCCAGGACGGCACCAGCTTCGGCTGCGGGCATGCCACTTTCCTGATACATGGCCGCTGTCCAGGTGAGGATCGCATAAAACAGAAAATTAACGCAGGCAAAGAATAAGGCAATCATCCAGGCCACAGGCGTGCGTAAAGGCAGGCGCGACTGCGCTGCCTGTGTCGGCGGCGTCACATTGACGGCGCGGGTGGTGACTGATTTGCGTATCACTTGCCACCAGGCCACCATCGCAATCACACCCAGCACGGCCCACAAGCCGGTGGCTACCCGCCAGCCAGCACACTGCAATATCCAGCCAGTCAGCCCGGCTGACAAGGTGCTGCCTAATGACAAAGCAGTGGCATAAATCCCCATCATCAATGCCGCCCGATGCGCAAAACTGGCTTTGACGATGCCGGCAAACATAGCGCCTGCAATGGCAATACCAGCCCCCACGCCGACGGTAGCCCCTATGAGCAGACCACTATCAGGAGAGTAAGCGCGCACCAACATCGACAGACTCAGCATACTCAACGCAAACATCAGCACTTTATTCACACCAAATCGGCGTACCAGCCATGGCGTAGGTAACGCTAATGCCCCCATTAATACATCAGGAATCGCCGTCATCATCGACGCCATGGCGTGACTCAACTGAAAGCGCTCGATGATGGCAGGCAACGCCGGGCCCATAGAAACAATCCCCGGCCGCAAAGCGATCGCCACCAGCACAATCGCCAACACCAACCACCACTCAGTTCTGGAGAAGCCCACGGCGGCTCCCTGGCTGCTTTTCATGTTTGACTCCTGATATCAAAGCAACACTGTAGCGGGGAGTTGATGATTGAAGAATACGCCATTTGTCTCATATAGCAGCGCGTGTCGACGTATCCATGGCAGGCAGCGATAAAAGAGTCGTGTAAAATGCGCGAGCAGCCCTGGCGCACGATGCGCGCCAGGCATCAATTTTTTGTGGAGAATATTGTTGAAACTGGCTACCTGGAACGTCAACTCCCTGACTGTGCGCTTGCCGCATGTGCTGGACTGGCTGGCTGCCAACCAGCCAGATGTGTTATGCCTGCAGGAAACCAAGCAGGAAGATAGCAAGTTCCCCTATGCCGCCTTGCAAGAAGCCGGGTTTAATGCGGTGCATAATGGCCAGAAAACCTACAATGGGGTGGCGATTATCAGCCCGCATCCGCTGCAAGATGTGCACCTTGACCTGCCAAATTTGGTAGACGAACAAAAGCGCATCATTGCGGCCACCATCCAAGGTGTGCGCGTGATTTGCGCCTATGTGGTCAACGGCCAGGCGCTGGATTCAGATAAATACCAATACAAACTGAATTGGCTGGATGCGCTGCAAAATTGGGTCACGGATGAGTTGAAGCAGCACGAAAAACTCGCCTTGTTAGGGGATTACAATATTGCGCCGGATGATAGAGATTGCCATGACCCGGCCGCCTGGGAAGGGCAAGTGCTGGTGAGCCAGCCCGAACGGGCAGCCTTTGAGCGATTATTGGCGCTGGGCTTGCACGACGGTTTTCGCCTGTTCAACGACGAGGCCGGGCAGTTTAGCTGGTGGGATTACCGCATGGCCGCTTTTCGCCGCAACATGGGCATGCGCATAGACCATATTCTGGTCAGTGATGCGCTCAAGCCATTATGCCAGAGCTGTGTCATCGATAAGGCGCCACGCAAACTGGAGCGCCCCAGCGATCACACACCAGTGATGCTGACGCTGGCAAACGCGTAAATTAAACGGTAGGCATCACAAACTTGATGCCTTGCAGTACTTCCAGAATACGTGATTTGAGGCGTTTGTTCATCTCGGCCTCTATTTCCTGCAGTTGCGCGGCAACGACGGTTGTCACCACCGCGGTGATCTTTTCTTGCAAGGCTGGCTCTGACGCAGCCAGTTCAGCCTGCATATTCTGTTTAAACTCGACCATTTGCGCGGCGTTTAACTCGGTAAACACCTGTTGCAAAGACACTTTGTAGTCATCCACCAAAGTAGACGCTGCCAAGGCCTGGCTGTCAGACAAGGTTTGCTTGTGAGTGTCTTGCAGTTGTTGCAAATGCTCGGCCAGGCCTTGCTCAAGTTGCTCGCGCAAAGACTGTAGTCGACTTTCCATGTGGGCTTGTTGCGCATCCATCAGCGGCGAAAAAGTCTCGCCCATCAATTGCTGACCGGCTTTATCCACGGTGTCACGTAGCGCCTGTTCAGTGGTAGCCACCAACTGCTGCTGGGTATCACCTAACTGCGACAGCTTTGCTTCAAGCGCTTGCAGTTGCTGCTGGGCTGTGTTTTCCAGCGCGCTGTGAAACGCTTGCTCACCGGCCTGCATCTGCGTTTGCTGTGCGTCAGTCACCTGGCTGGCATGGGCCTCAAATGCCTGTAACTGCTGTTTGCCAACATGGTCCATGGCCTCACGAAAAGCCTGCTCTATCGCCTGAATACTGTCACCGACCTGCGACTGCGCCTTGGCCAGCACCTCTTGTTGCAGCGTGTTGGCATAATCGGCCAGTGACTGCTGCCCGGCAGCGAGTGTGTCAGGATTTTTCTCGGCAAATTGGGTCGCCACCAGTTGCGCTATTTCCGGTAACAACGCCTGTTTAAGCTGCGTCACCAGCTCGTCCATCTCGATAGCGGGTACAGACGCTTTTTGAACGACTTTGGTTAATACCGGAATTTCTGAAATATCCACACCATCCCCTTTGCAAGGCCTGTTATTGCGTTTGCTTATTCATGTGTTGAATCTCGTAACCACGGTCACGATAAAATGCCCAACGCTGCCGGCCGGCCATTTTGTCAGCCTCTTCAGTACCGATCAACTCGAATACATGGCGAAAACGACTAAAAAACTTAGGCAAGGATGCCTGGCAATTAAATAGCAAATCATCCTGCTGAATCTGCTCCGGCAACCAGGCCAATTGCACCGGCGTCAGGGCGGCATTTGCCGCATCTGCCAGTGCATTTGGGACAAAACTGTCTGCCGATTGCTGCCATAGCTGATCGCCCACGGCTTGTGCCTGGTCACGATCAGGCACATAAATGGTCACACGACGTTGCCGTGCCAATGCCTGGCTCACCAAATGCTGTATCAATGCAGAGGGGTCAGTCACATCGGTATAAAAACGGATTTTGGTCATGGCAGGTTTATTTGGCTGCTTGTTCCAGTAAATAAGTCACCAGCAATGGCACCGGACGACCCGTGCCACCTTTTTCCTTGCCAGACTTCCAGGCCGTGCCGGCGATATCCAGGTGCGCCCAGTCATACTTTTTGGCAAACCGCGACAAGAAACAAGCGGCGGTAATACTGCCCGCAGCACGACCGCCAATGTTGGCAATGTCGGCGAAATTACTGTCAAGCTGGCCTTGATAGTCGTCCCACAATGGCATTTGCCAGGCACGGTCATTGGCCTGCTCGCCCGCGGCCAGCAAGGCCTTGGCCAAGGCATCGTTATTGGCAAACAAGCCGCTGACATGATGGCCCAGTGCAATCACGCAAGCACCAGTCAACGTCGCAATATCAATCACGGCAGCGGGTTCAAAGCGCTCAGCATACGTCAGTGCGTCGCACAAAATCAGGCGGCCTTCGGCGTCGGTATTCAATACCTCAATGGTCTGGCCAGACATACTGGTTAACACGTCTCCCGGCTTGGTCGCCCGGCCACTTGGCATGTTTTCGCAGGTGGGGATCAAGCCGACCACATTTAACGGTAACTTTAATTCGCCTAGGGCTTTAAACACACCCAGCACCGAAGCAGCACCGCACATGTCGTACTTCATTTCATCCATGTCAGCGCCAGGCTTGAGTGAAATACCGCCAGTATCAAAGGTAATGCCCTTACCGACCAGCACCACTGGTTTTTGCGACTTTTTGCCCTGCAGATGCTGCAACACAATAAAACGTGGCGGCTCATCACTACCACGCGTCACGCCCAAAAAAGACCCCATATTGAGCTTTTCAATCGCGGCCTGATCTAGCACTTCGACCTTAAAGCCATATTCTTTGGCCAGTTTTTCGGCTTGCTTGCCCAGATAGCTTGGCGTGCAGATGTTAGGTGGCAAATTGCCGAGGTCTTTAGCCAGTGCCACGCCCTGGCCTAAACTACTCCCCTGACTCACCCCCTCCGCCGCAGCCGCATGGTCCGCTTTGTCTGCCAGCACCAGTACTTGTGTTAAGGCATGCGGCTCAACAGACTTTTCCTTGACTGCATTCACTTTGTAAGTCGCATCCAGCGCCACCTCGGCCAAGGCGGAGGCCGCTTGCTGCAGAGTGGTTTTTTTAATACCCAGGCTAGCAAAGTCGGTGGCAATACTCTCTACACCTGCCGGTAATGCCTTAATTGCCGCACGAAAGCTGTTACGCAGGCTTTTCAGACTCGCTTCGTCGGCTTTACCCAAACCCACCAGCATGACTCTGGGCGCGCTCACGCCTGCAAGTTGACGCAACAGCAAAGTACTGCCCGTTTTACCTTCCATATCGCCTGATTTCAGCACCGCTGAAATGGCTTTTTCGCTCACGATATCCAGTGCTTTCGCCAAATCCGTCAGTTTTCGGCCTTCATAAATGCCAACCAGCAAGCAATCCGTACGCAATTTTTCCGGGGCAGCGCTTTTTATGCTAAATTCCATCTTTATCCTTTGTGATTCCATGCAATTTGCCTGAGTAATGGTTGTATTATCTAGTGTTTTATGCTGATTTCAAAGCGGTGCATCTAAATTGAAAATTTTCAAACGTGCATTGTCCGCAGAGCTGATGTCCTCAGCGTCTGCCATTTTCCTGATTATCCTCGGTATTGTCGTGGCGCAGCGCGCCGGTAACATCGTGCGCCAAGTCTCCAAGGGCATTTTGCCCAACGACGCCATCGGCACTATCCTGACCTTCAGCCTGGTGCAGTTCATGCCCATGATGCTGTCGCTTGCCATTTTTTTGGCAGTGTTACTAACCTTAACCCGCTGGCACCGCGACTCCGAAATGGTGATCTGGATGAATGCCGGGCTCAGCCTGCGTCAATGGGTGCAACCCATTTTGCGCTTTATTTCACCGATTGTGATCATCATCAGCGTGTTTAGTCTAGTCATCATGCCCTGGGCCAATGAAAAGGCGGACAACTACCGTGCGCAGCTGAAAAAACGTGACGAGTTGTCGTCTATCAGTCCGGGCACATTTAAAGAGTCAAATAACGGTGACCGCATCTACTTTATCGAGAGCTTCGATAAGCTGGGTTACGAGGTCAAAAACATTTTCGTGCAATCCAAACAAAATGGCAAAACCGGCATCATCACGGCCAACAGCGGCAGTCGCTACAAAGCAGCCAACGGGGATAATTTTTTGCGCATGGAACACGGCAGACGCTATGAAATCACGCCCAATACGCTAGAAGTGATGACCACTGAATTTGAACGCTACGACATCCGGGTTGAGATCAAAGAAGCCGCGCCTGCATCCAGCACGGCACAAGCCAGATCCACCCAGTCATTAATCAGCGGGGCAACCAAGGCCGACCATGCCGAGCTGCACTGGCGGTTGGCTATCCCCATTTCAACCATCGTCATGGTGCTGCTCGCCATCCCGCTCAGTTTTGTTGACCCGCGCGCAGGGCGTTCGCTCAACATCATGTTTGCCATCCTGATATTCATCATTTACAACAACATGCTGAGCATTTTTCAGGCCTGGATCACGCAAGGAAAAATATCAATTGTGATTGGTCTATGGCCGGTCCATCTTGTGTTTGTCCTGCTTGGCTGGTATCTCTACCACCGTCGAAAATATCTCAAACCGCTCATTCCCGATTGGTTTAAACGTCGGACCAAGCGCGCATAAACCATGACGCTGACTATTCTCAATCGCTATTTCTGGAAAGAAATCAGTTTCAACATCATGCTGGTGTTGCTCGGCCTGCTCGCCATGTTTTCTTTCTTTGACCTGTTACAAGAGTTAGACAGCCTGGGGCGCGGGCACTACGGCATCAACAGCATGCTGATTTATGTCGGGCTCAGCATTCCCGGCCACATTTATGAAGTCGCGCCCGTGGCCGTGCTATTAGGCATTGTTTACACCTTGGGCGCCATGGCCTCCAGTTCTGAGTTGATTGTGATGCGAACCAGCGGCATCTCCCTGCAAATGATCGCCAAAATGCTGCTTAGTATTGGCTTGGTGTTTGCGCTGGTCACCTTTTTAATTGGCGAAGTGATTGCGCCTATCAGTGAAAAAATGGCGCAGCGCATCCGTATTCAGGCCACAGACTCGGTCGTCGCGCAGGACTTCCAGTCTGGCTTGTGGATCAAAGATGGCAGCAGTTTTGTCAATGTCAGCACCGTGATGCCAGACACCAGCCTGGTCGACATTCGTATTTATGATTTTGACGCGCAGTTTCGCCTGCGCAATGTTAGCCATGCGGATAAAGGCTATTTTGAAGATGATCACTGGGTGCTGTCGAATGTGACACAGACAAAAATGCACAGCAGCAAATCGGCGCAAAACAACTCGGTCACCTCGCAATTTTTCAAGCAGACCAAGTGGGAGTCGCTGATCAGGCCAGAGTTACTCAATGTGCTGCTGGTGTTACCAGAAAAAATGTCGGCCTGGAACTTGTATAGCTTTATCCAATACCTGCATCAAAACGGGCAGCGCAGTACGCGTTACCAGGTCGCCCTCTGGTCCAAGCTGGTGTATCCACTGGCTTGCCTGGTGATGGTGGTACTGGCGATGCCATTTGGCTTTTTACAGCAGCGGGCAGGCGGCATCAGTGCCAAAATTTTTGCCGGGATTTTTCTGGGCATCGTCTATCAAGTCATGAACCGCGTCTTTGTGCATCTGGGCGTGCTAAATGACTGGTCACCCCTGGTCAGCGCCATCAGCCCGACTTTACTCTTTTTAGCGGCCGGGCTTGGCATGCTCTACTACGTCGAGCGACGCTAACATAAAGGCCTAAGCCGACGCCAACTCGATGATACGCGAGCCTAACAGGCGATCATGCAAAAACTGTTGCTCGCGGTCCAGCAACGCCCACCACAGCGTTAACCCGGCGGGCAGCAATAACACACCCGCCAGCACATAACGCAATACCGCTTGCTGGGAACTCAACAACTGCCCATGCCGGTCAACCACTTTCAGCTTCCAGGTCTGGCTAGCCAATGTTTGCCCGCTCGCCACCCAGCAGCGCACAAAATAAGCCCCCATTGCCAGCCACAGCAACCCTTGCAAGCCCAACCTTTTCCAGCCCTGACTCGCATCACCAACCAGCATCAGATAAGCTGCCGTCAGCGCCAGTGTTAATGCCAGCATTAATAACGCTTCGTAAACCACCGCCAGGTAGCGTTTGATTAAATGTTTCATGTGCCTCCAGATAACAAAAACCCCGCAATCGCGGGGTCAGGCAGAAAAACGCAGGATTATTTCTGATCCCAGCTATCTTCCCACATGCAGTGTCTAATTTTGTGGCGGTTAGCAATCAGTTCGTCAATGCTAGGCTCGTCGTTCAACGCGCGCTTCAACGCCAGCTTGATCGCTTCATAGTTGTTCTTGTACAAGTCAGCCTTGTCCAGGTTCGCTTCTTTGGCACAGCCCGGGTCTACCCACAGTAAAGCCACGATACACAAATCGTTTACCAGTTCTTTAGGGATGATACCTTCGATCACCGCATCGGTAATGCCATCAGCCACACCAGCTTGCACCACGCCACCGAACAATTCAATGTTCAATGAATCTTTCAAGGTCACTTTTGGCACCATCATGGTCGCCGGGCGTACCATCTGGTTAATGTCGCGCACTGCAAACATCGCTGTGTGGCCTTTGGTTTGCGCCATCATGTTGGCAAATGCAGCGCCTACCGGGCCATCTACAGAACCAATCAAGATTTCCGGCATCGCGGCTGTAACATCTTTACCTTCAGAAAACACGGTAGCTTCACCGGCTTTAAATACGATTTTTGACATGAGAATTCCTTTGATGTCTGCAAGTTAGAGAAAAACTGAAGCCGCAATTATACCAGTTCAAGTTGCATATCAATATGTAATATATCGGCATCACTGTAAGGCTCGCCGCAGATTTCAAAGCCCGTTTGCTGGTAAAAGCCGACGGCATGCATTTGCGCAGACAAGCGCGCATGCGTGACATCCAGCTGACGACAGACCTGTATCGCCTGTAGCAAGAGTGCCTCGCCCACCCCCTGCCCGCGCCATGCAGGCAGCACCGCCATACGGCCAATATGCCCATCCGGCAACACTCTGGCGCAGGCAACCGACTGGCCCTCCAGGCTTGCCAGCAAATGGGTCGCGGTTTCATCTGCGGCATCCCACTCCAGCGCTTCCGGCACTTGTTGCTCGTCGATAAACACACGTTGCCTAATGCTGCGACACGCCGCCCATAACGGATGACGCACGCCCAAAGTGTGAATACTGAGCTTTATATGTTGTACTGCCATGCAAGCCCCTTGATAAAGTCTGGCCATTGTACCTGTGTTGCAATTGTAGTTGGCCACAGGCATCATACGACCTTTATTAAAACAGGATTTGAGGAAAAGCTATGTGTCGTTTTCAAACTGCGGCGGCCAGAATTTTACTGGGGCTGGTGTTTTTCGGGGTGGTGATTTTAAAGTTGATGGCGATTCTGAATACGCCTGATGGCTATCTGCAATACCAAATGACCTTGGGCCAGTTTGGCTTACCAGTGGTGTTTGCACCATTGCTGATCCTGATTCAATTTGTTTTTGGCCTGATGCTGATCATCGGCTTCAAAACCAGGCTTTCAGCGCGCGTACTGGGGGTGCTGGCAGCCTTTATGGCTGTGATCCTGGCCCAGGCCTCACTGGATGCGTTTTTTGCCTACATGGGCATTGCCGGTGGCATGTGGTTGCTGAGTATTTATCCTGACACGGCTTGCAGCCTGGATAACCGCAAGCAATAAGTGACCATTATCAATAAAAAAGCCGGGACAATCCCGGCTTTTTTATTGGCAGCCATTGAAGGTTAGCCTTTGATTTTAATGCCCAACTGCTTGAGTTTACGGTACAAATGTGTACGCTCCAGGCCAGAGATTTCTGACAAGCGGCTCATATTGTTTTTCACCAAGCGCATGTGATACTGGAAGTAAAAGCGCTCAAACTCATCACGCGCTTCACGTAACGGCTGGTCAAGGTTGAGCGGCATGTGCTGCTCAGCTGACGCGGCAGTTTGGCCTTGAAAATTAGCTAATACCCGCTGTACATCTGCCTGCGTAATAGTTTCGGCAAGACTGGTCATCAGCAGGTTTTGCACCACAGACTCGAGCTCATCCAAGTCGCCCGGCCAGTCCGCGTTGCGCATGGCATTCAAGGCCGCCACATCAAACGACTTATAGTCAATTTTGCTAGCTTCGACCATCAAGGTAGCCATAGCATTCACCAAATCAGGAATATCTTCTTTGTGCTCATCCAGGCAAGGCACTTTCACCGCAGCCCCAGCCAGCGTTTGCAACAAGGCCTGCTCCAGCATGGCTTTTTCAATCAATTGCGGCAAACCATGCTCACTGGCACAAATCACGCGTACGCCATATTTTTCAGACTTGTTAATCAGTAAGCTCAGGCCTTTTTGCTCGGTCTTGCCCAGCTTGGTAACCTCATCCACAAACACCACGCCTTCGCGCGCCTGCTCGAGGATTTCCATCGGTGCAGTCACTAATTTTTCATACTCAGTGAGCGCGACCCATGGCGTATTGTGTGGACGCAAAAATTTAGCGCATAAAGGCACACTGCCTCCTTTTTTGCCAATCAGGAACAAAGTATTTTTGTGCCGCGCCAACTGCTCAAGACGTTGCTTGAGCTCCTGAATCACCGCACTTTTGCCAAAGCTGGATAGGTTGATTTCGGTATGGGCGAGATGCTCGGTGTGTTTAATGGCAGCACCCACGGTTTTGAGCAGTTTTTGCAGCGCGATGGGTTTTTCAAGAAAATCAAACGCGCCCAGGCGAGTGGCCTCAACGGCCGTATCAATCGTGCCATGGCCTGACATCATGATCACCGGCATCGTCAGCAAGCCAGCATTCGCCCACTCTTTGAGCAGGCTGATGCCATCGCAATCCGGCATCCAGATATCCAGCAACACCAGATCCGGGCGCAACTTGAGGCGCTCGTCCCTGGCCACTTGTGCGTTCTCTGCCAAGCGTACGATGTGCCCTTCATCTCGCAAGATGTCGCTCAACAACTCCCGGATGCCTATTTCGTCATCGACCACCAAAATATTACGTGAAGCCATGGTACTTCCTTACACGATGCGCTCAACGCGCCGACGCTGTTGTTGTTTATCTACCGGCAAGCTGATGGTGACGCTGGCGCCCCCTTGTGGCAGATTGTCTATGCGAATCTGTCCACGCTGCTCTTCTATCATTTTTTTCACAATGGCCAGCCCCAACCCGGTGCCGTGAGACTTGGTCGTGACATAGGGTTCAAACACCCTCGCCATCACATCGGTTGGGAAACCACTGCCGTTATCGGTCACGGTTAATTTTATACGCTCGCCATCATAATCGGTCAAGACCACAATGTGCGGCTCAGCCACTTGCGTCAACGCATCCTGTGCATTTTGCAGCAGGTTGTGCAAAATCTGCCGCATCATGGTCGCATCGGCATAAATGTCCGGCAGTTGCTCGTGCAAGGCAAATACCAGCTTGACTGCCGAGGCGTTATACAAGCGGCTAACATCACGAATTAAAGCATTTAAATCCAGTTTTACCAACTGCACGGCGGGCGTTCTGGCATATTCACTAAACTCGTTGACCATGTTTTTCATGGCCTGCACCTGGTTAACGATGGTGTCGGTCGATTTAAACAGCATCTCGGCGTCTTTACTATCCAGCTTATCCTGCAACTTAAGCTGCAAGCGCTCGGCTGATAATTGTATCGGTGTCAGCGGGTTTTTGATTTCGTGCGCCAACCGTCTGGCCACTTCAGCCCAGGCCGCATCACGCTGTGCCTGCGCCATGGCGGTGACATCATCAAACACCACCACCAGACCATGCCCGGCGCCTTCTGGCAAACGGGTCACGCGCAGCATGAGAATCTGCGTGCCATGCACACCTTCAATCTCAATCTGGCTGGTCAGATGCCGTTCATGATGGTCAAACTGCAAAGTATCTTCGTAGTGCTGCATCACCAGCTCGGCAAATGGGCTGAGATACCTGTTTTCAGTCGCCACTTCGGTAAAAATCTTGTTTTTAAAACCCACCAGCGAAATCCCCAGAATATTGGTCGCCGCCAGGTTATACACCCGCAATTCTGCGCGCTCATTAATAGTCATCACCCCTGAGCTCAAATGCGACAGAATCGCCTCCAGATAAGCGCGTGCAGACTCCACATGCTGGCGGCTTTGCTCAGACGCATTTTTCGCCTCCTGCAGTTGCCGCGTCATACTGTTAAACGACTTCACCAGCACACTGAGTTCGTCTTTGCCAAAAGAAGGCAATTGCTGTGAATAATCACCACTGGCAATCAGACGCGTGCCTTCGGCCAGCACCGTCAGCGGTTGCGCCATACGGCGGCTGAGGGCAAACGCAATGGTCAATGCCCCCAGCATGGACAGCAACAGAATCATGGTCAGCGTCAGCATGAAAATATCTTTTAATGACTGACGGCTGTAAGACAGGGTTTGGTACTCGCGATAGACGTCCTGCACCGACTCAGCCGTATTCGACAGTGCTTTGGGCACCGGCTGCATCAATTGCAAAATACGTAGTTCACCCGTAATGCCCAGGGGCTCCACCGGCGTCAACACCCGCATATACAGACCTTTGCCAGGAATCGGCTCGATCTTTCCGTAAACACCGCTCCTGGCTTGGCGCAACTGTGGTACTGAAGGCAGCTCAGGCAAAAAGCTGCTGGGGTCAGAACTACTCACGGCTAAAATGGCGCCTTGCGCACTGAGTAAAGCCGCATCCTGAATGCCTGCTTTCTCACGCAGGTCGTTAATCTGGCTATAGTGTGAACGGGCGGGCTGCAGCGACAGCGAAACAGCCATGCTTTGCGCTTTTTCTTTCACATCGCCCAACATGATGTCCAGCGCGCGCTGGCCCAGGCTCAAACCGCCATCGAGCGCAGACTCTACCTTGACGTTAAACCAGGATTCAATCGAGCGCGACAGAAAGTTGACCGAGACCAGGTAGACAATCATGCCGGGAATCAGCGCCATCAGCGCAAATGTCACCAGCAGCCTGAAATTGAGTTTGCTGCCGACCTGCTTGGCTTTGGTGGTGCGGTAAAGGTGGCGTAACTGGTAAGCAATCACCCCCAGCAGGAGCAAGGCCAGACCTGCATTGATATAGAGTAATACCAGGTAGTAATCACCGCTGATGGCGGTATTGGCACTGGCGAGCGACAGCAGATAAAGCAGGGCTGCTGCCAGCGCAATAGACAAAATCAGGACATAACGCATAACGCTAGCGCAGTGTTTCCTTCACCCACCAGCTAAACGTGGGCGTGACCAGTTCCCAGTCACTTTCGCCCAACGCATCCAGTTGCAGCGCTTTGGGCAGCTTGCTGGTATCCAGGTGCATTTTAAGCGCCGCCTGGTAAGGCTGGTTTTTTTCAAGCGTCGCATGCGGCACCAAGCGCCAGTCATGAATCAAACCCAGTTCGCGCCTGGCTTCGCCCAGGCTATCAAACACTTTTTGTTGTTGTGGATAATTGAGCAGATATTGTTTGGTGAGCGCATGGTAATTAAGGGTGACGGCGCGACGCTCAGTCACCACTTCGTCATCAAACCAGTATTTGAGCGGTTTAACGATTTGAAACTCGTACAAAAAGGTGAGCGCAACACCTTTACTCAGGGCTTCTTCCAGCGCACGGCCAAACTGGAGATCAAGGTCAGCATCCAGTGTCCACATTTCATCGCGCAACACCAGTTCTGCGCCACGAATATGCGCATGATTGCCACCCGCCATCACCACCCAAGTTGTCAGGCTGAGTAACAAGCCTATGCATAACCAGCGATTAATGTTTTTGCAAAAGTGCATAAAACAATCCGTCATGCGCAGCGGTGGGCAGTAATTGGCCGCCAACCTGCGCTTGACAAGGCAATGTCGTCACATCAAAAGCGAGCGGCAACCTTGTGGCATCGGCGTGTGTAGATAAGAATTGCTGAATTTGCATTTCGTTTTCTTGTTGGAATATTGAGCAAGTCACGTAGAGCAATTTACCGCCTTTTGCCAGCATTTGCCACAAATTCGATAAAATTTCCTGCTGTGTACGGGCAAACGTTGCCAAATCCTGCGGTCTGCGCAACCACTTCATATCGACATGGCGGCGCACAATGCCCGACGCACTACAAGGTACATCGGCCAAAATACGGTCAAACAACTTGCCATCAAACCAGTCAGCCTGGGCAGCGTTGCCGGTAACCACTTGCGCTTGCAAACCCAAGCGCTGCAAGTTTTCATGCACACGTCGTAACCGCTCAGTTTCCACATCTAGTGACAGCAATTCAATGTCGCTCGCCTCCAGCAGGTGGCAAGTTTTGCCGCCTGGCGCACTGCAGGCATCAAGCACACGCATGCCTGGCTGTAAATCGAGCAACGGTGCTGCCCATTGTGCACCCGCATCCTGCACACTGACCCAGCCTGCCTCAAAATTGGGCAGTTTGTGTACTGGCAACGGTTGCTGCAACTGAATGGCGGTGCCACCCAAGTGGCTCGCCTGAATGTCGGCTGCTGCCAGCAGTTGCATATAACCGGCGACATCTGTCTTGCGCAGGTTGACGCGCAAAGTCATCGGCGGATGACTGTTGCCTATATCCAACATGGCTTGCCATTGCTGCGGATATTGTTGTTTCAGGGTGTCTATCCACCATTGCGGGTAGTTAAACTGCACCTCTTCACGCTGCATCATGACGGGCTGTAACGCCTCGCGCTGGCGCAAAAAATTGCGTAACACCGCATTGACCAGACTTTTTGCCCACCGCTGCCCGGTTTTACCCGCCGCCTCTACTGCCTGATTAACGACCGTAAAGTCATCATCGCCACTATGCAACAGTTGTGACAACGCCACCAGCAACAAGGCAGACACACGATCATCAGTGACCGGTTTAGGGGTCAACGCTTTAAGATAAGCAGCCGCTTCTGCATAAAAACGCAGCGTGAGGTAGCTGTAATCCTGCGCAGCTGCCTGTTGTTGTGGTGTGGCCGCTTTAACCTTGCGCAACGCCTTGGGCATGGAAACAGTCAGGTTATGTCCGGCCAACACTTCGGCCACCGCATGCGCGGCAATTAATTGGGCAACTTGCAACGATCATCTCTGGGCAAAAAAAGCTATTCTACTTGATGCGCCCCGATTGCACAGTGAAATACGTGCGCAATAAAAAAGGCTTTCACAAGAAAGCCTTTTTCAACCCAAAAAAATCCGCTTAATACTGGTTGGCCAGCGCCAACAAGCGGCGAATACGCTCTTCTGTTTGCGGGTGGGTGCTAAATAAGCCCTTGAGGTCGGCGCCAGACAATGGGTTGATAATCATCATCTGCCCAGTTTCGGGGTGCTGTTCTGCCGTCATATTCGGGATCTGGTGTGCATAGTGATGAATTTTCTCCAGCGCTGCGGCCAAGGCTTTCGGGTCACGGCTAATATCTGCGCCCATGCGGTCAGCCTCATATTCGCGCGAGCGCGAAATCGCCATCTGGATCAGCGAAGCTGCCAAAGGCGCCAGCACCATAATCAAAATACCAAGCATCGGGTTAGGTCTATCTTCGCCATCACGGTGACCGCCACCAAACATCAGACCAAACTGTGCAATCGAAGAAATGGCACCGGCCACTGTGGCTGAAATCGTCGAAATCAAGGTATCGCGGTTTTTGACGTGGGCCAGTTCATGCGCCATCACGCCGCGCAACTCGCGCTCACTTAAAATTTGCATAATGCCGGTGGTCGCTGCCACGGCTGCATGCTCTGGATTACGGCCCGTCGCAAAGGCATTCGGCTGACTTTCGTTCATCACAAATACCCGCGGCATCGGCAGCTCGGCGCGCTCAGCCAGCTCTTTAATCATGTTGTAGTAATTGCGAAACTGGCCATTACCAAAATTATTGTCAGCGTTAACTTCAACCGCACCATACATCTTTAACACCGCCTGGTCACTAAACCAGTAGGCATAAAAGTTCATGCCACCTGCCAGCAACAAAGCGATCAACATGCCACCCTGACCACCCAGTGCGCCGCCCACCGCCACAAACAGGGCCGTAATGGCTGCCATCAACACAAAGGTTTTGGTCCAGTTACCTAACATACATACTCCTTAAATACATTCAACACTGCTAGCCTAATATGCGGTGATGACAAGCGTTTTTCAATGGCTGCGTATGCGCGCAACCCATTAATAAAATTGGTCACCCATCTGCACATGCTGCCCTTGCACAAATTGTTGCGCAGTCTGACGTTTGCCACCCGGCATTTGCAGCTCGATGATTTCTAACACACCCTCGCCACAAGCGACACGCAGAGGCTGTGTGTCGAGCACAAGACCAGGCTGGCCTTGACCAGTTGTCGCCTGCGCAAACCACAGTTTGCACACCTGCTCGTTAAACTTGGCCGTGGCCACCGGAAAAGGATTAAACGCCCGCACCTGGCGTGACAGCTGTAGTGCAGACTGTGTCCAGTCGATGGCAGATTCGGATTTCTCCAGCTTGTGTGCATACGTCACCAGCGACTCATCCTGCACTTCAGACACTAATTGGCCGGTGGTTTGCAGGGTGTGCATAGCCTCAACCATCAAACGCGCCCCCTCCCGGCTGATGGCATCATGCAGGCTCTGCGTCGTGTCAGCCTCGGTAATGGCAACTGCCCACTTGCTGATCATATTGCCTGCATCAAGTTTGGGCACCACCTCCATAATGGTGACGCCGGTTTCAGCATCGCCTGCCAGAATGGCTCGATGAATAGGGGCGGCCCCGCGCCAGCGCGGTAGCAAAGAACCATGGATGTTGTAACAGCCACGGCTGGGGATATTGAGCACGGCGGTTGGGATAATGAGGCCATAGGCGGCTACAATCATCACCTCGGCATTGACGGCGGCAACTTCTGCCTGCACCTCGGCAGGTTTGAGACTCTCGGGCTGAAACACACGCAAACCATGTTGCAAAGCCAACTGCTTCACCGGGCTGGCTTTGAGCTGCATGCCGCGCCCAGCAGGGCGGTCTGGCTGGGTTAACACCATGACAATCTCATGGCCGGCATCAATCAAGCCCTGCAAAGCAGGCACGGCAAACTCCGGGGTTCCGGCATAAATAATTCGCATGCAAATCCCCTGTAGCTAATAATTGTTGCGTTCGATTTCGCGCGCGTGTTTGACCATTTTGCTGCGGATACGGTTACGTTTGAGTGTTGACAGGTATTCCACAAACACCTTGCCCTTGAGGTGATCCATCTCGTGCTGGATACAGACACTGAGCAGGCCATCGGCATCCATCTTAAATGTTTTGCCTTGCGCATCCTGCGCCTCTACCGTAATAAATTCGGCACGCGTCACATTCTCATACACACCAGGCACAGACAAACAGCCTTCTTCATAATCCTGGCTGCCAGACTGGGCAATGATTTTCGGATTAATCAGCACCAGCAAATCATTTTTTTCTTTGCTTAAATCAATCACAATGAGTTGAATGTGGTGGTCAACCTGTGTCGCTGCCAAGCCGATGCCAGGCGCATCGTACATGGTCTCGGCCATATCGCTCACCAGCTGCTGCAAGGCGGCATCAAATACTTGCACGCGCTTCGCCACCGTGTGCAGGCGCGGGTCAGGATATTGCAAAATTGGAAGTAGTGCCATGCTCTACAAATCTTTCCATTCAAATAGTTTGAGGGAAAACAGGGTAAAACGCCCGCTTTTTCACCTTGATAAGAACTTTAAACCCATGCTAGATTGGTCGACATTGCGCAGATGCTGCGCACCGTTGGTGCTGCCCATCCTTTTGTGCTGCATATTACAGAGACGCCACATGACCAAAATTGTTCAAATTATAACCTTGCTTGCGCTGGCTTGTAGCAGCTTGTTGGCGAATGCTGAAGAAATTCCTTTACGTCCGCAGCATCCAGATCGCCACGTGGTGGTCAAAGGCGATACGCTGTGGGACATTTCGTCCAAGTTTCTCAAAAACCCGTGGCAATGGCCACAAATCTGGCAACTCAACCGTGAGCGCATTAAAAACCCGCACTGGATTTACCCAGGCGACGTGATTGTACTCGACACCAGCAGCGGCAAGCCGGTGTTAAAGCTGGTGCGCGAATCGGTGACGCTGGAGCCGGGCGTGATTGTGACACCGATTAAAGGCGATGCGATTCCGGCCATCCAACCTAATACCATTCTGCCGTTCTTAAGCAAACCCATGCTGATTTCGCCAGAAGACCTGAAAGCGGCACCGAGAATCATTGCCGCACAGGAAGAACGTGAAATATTGAGCCCCGGCACGCATATTTACGTGCAGGGTTTGCCAGAGTCCGATAGATCAGTGTGGGCCATTTACCGCGAGGGTGAGCCAGTCAAAAATCCGGAAAATGGTGAAATTTTGGGCAACGAAGCGCATTATCTGGGAGAAGCCAAACTCTCACGCCCAGGCCAGCCAGCCACGTTAACCATCACCCAGGCCAAAGAAGAAATTGCCCTTAAAGACAAGCTGATCGCCGTGGAAGATAGCCTCAACCCGGCCTACATCCCTCATGCGCCTGACATGGCGATTGAAGGCCAGATTGCACGCGTGAGTGAAGGCATTAACGAAACTGGCTATGGCCGCGTCGTAGTGCTGAATCGTGGCGAAGAGCAAGGCGTAGAGCGCGGCCATGTGTTGTCGGTGCTACGCAAAGGCGCCAGCATGGTGGACCCGGAATCGGACCCGAAAAAACCTGTGACCATCCAGTTGCCTGATGAACCAGTCGGGCTGGTCATGGTATTTAAAACCTTTGCCAAACTCTCCTATGCGTTAGTGATGCAGGCCTCGCAGCCTATTCATGTAGAAGATGTGGTGCGTACACCATGATGCACAAGCCACAAAGTGACGACAACCACTGAACATATCGCGCCATGGATTGCGCTCAGCCTGGTCAACGGGCTGGGCAGCGTCACCTACTGCCAGCTACTCCTCAGCTTTAAAACACCAGAAGCCATTCTCGCAGCACCCTATTCTGCACTGCGCGAGCTGGTCAGCAAAGAGGTCGCCGATGGCATCCAGCGTGCGATGGAGGACCCGCATATTGCGCACACGCTGGCCTGGCTAGATCAAACAGACAATCACCTGATTACCTTGGGCGACGCCTATTATCCGCAACGGCTGCTGGAAACCGACCAGCCACCACCGGTGCTATATGCCAAAGGCAACCTGCAAACGCTTAAACGCCCCTGCTTGGCGATTGTCGGTAGTCGCCACGCGACGCCACAGGGCGAAGCTACCGCCGAAAACTTTGCCGAGAGCCTGTGCCGGGCTGGATTGGTGGTGGTGAGCGGCTTGGCGCTGGGCATTGATGGCGCGGCACACCGCGGCGCGCTCAAAGCAGATGGGGCCACCATTGCCGTGGTCGGCACCGGGCTGGATATTGTTTACCCAGCAAGGCATAAAGCGCTGGCACACCAGATTGCGCAATATGGGCTGATCTTGTCTGAATACCCTCTGGGCACGCCATCACTCACGCATAACTTCCCCCGGCGCAACCGTATTATCAGCGGACTGTCTGAAGGCTGCCTGGTGGTAGAAGCCAATATCGATAGCGGCTCACTGATTACGGCCAAACAAGCGATTGAACAAGGGCGCGAAGTGTTCGCCATTCCGGGCTCAATTCACTCGCCGGTAGCGAAAGGCTGCCATGCCTTAATCAAACAAGGCGCAAAACTGGTCGAATCCACCGAAGATATATTGAGCGAATTACGGCATATCCGCCTGCCAAACCAGGCCTTATTGATTAGCCCGAATGGGCCATCACCCGATTGGACTAATTTACCCGCCGAAGCAAGCCCTGTCTTGGTTTGCATGGGGTTTGACCCCTTATTTGCAGAACAGATCTCGGCCCGCTCAGGCTTGACGCCCGAACAAGTTTCCACCATGCTAACACTACTTGAATTAGAAGGTGTGGTCAGCCATCTCGCCAGCGGTCAATTCCAACGACTGGCTTAAAGATCAGGCTTAGACCCACCCCAACAGCGCTGTCTATGCAACAGCGCGTTTGAGGAGACTATATACATGTTGGAAGTATTGATATTTATTTATCAAAATTACTGGGATAAACATGATGCGTTTGAGTTGAAAGAAACCGACGAAACCATCATGGCTTACGAGTTATCCCAGGCTGGATTTAACCATCAGGACATTCTGCACGCGGTAGACTGGGTGAAAGACCTGCGTCGCTCGGTACAACAACCGCGCTATTTGCATGATCCGGCAGCCATTCGCATTTTTTGCGAAATGGAGCGCAGCAAGATTAATGATGAAAGCCTTAACTTTCTCACGCTGCTACAACGCAGTGACATCATCACGGCCTACGAGCGCGACTTGATTGTCGATCGTGGCATGGTGCTGCCACAAGAAACGCTGAGCATGGAAGATATTCGCTGGATCACCATGATGGTGCTCTGGGACGAAACACGCAAACAAGACTATTTGTTTGTAGAAGACGCCTTGTTTAATCCACAAGGCCTTTCACTGCAATAAACACAATGGACGTAAAAAAGCGCGACCTGATATAGGCCGCGCTTTTTTGTGTTTTAGCGTTATAACTGCCGGATAATCTGGCCGATAATGCCAGCCTGGTTCAGCGTATAAAAATGCATTTTATCCACACCCTCAGCGATCAGCTTGGCACAAATATCGGTGACCACATCGGCACCAAACGCACGCAATGACGCCAGGTCATCGCCATAAGCCTCCAGGCGCAAGCGTAACCAGCGTGGAATCTCGGCACCGCAACCACTAGAAAAACGCGCCAACTGCGTGTAATTATAGATAGGCATGATGCCAGGAATAATCGGCGCGGTGACGCCCAGTTTTTGCGCGGCTTCTACAAAGCGGAAATACGCATCCACATTGTAAAAATACTGCGTGATGGCAGAGTCCGCCCCCGCATCGATTTTACGTTTGAAATTTTCGAGGTCTTTTTGCGCGGAGCCCGCTTCCGGGTGAAACTCGGGGTAAGCCGCCACTTCTAAATGAAACCAGTCGCCCGTTTCGGCACGAATAAAACTCACCAGCTCATTGGCGTATTTAAAGTCACCCGCACTCACTTCGCCTGAAGGAATATCGCCACGCAGCGTGACCAACCGCTTGATGCCTTTGGCCTGATAGGCTTGCAGCAACTCGCGAATTTCTTCTTTACTGGAAGAAATACAAGAGATATGCGGCGCAGCGCCATGACCTTCGGCCTGTATCTCCAGCACACTATCCATGGTGCGATCACGCGTAGAACCGCCGGCACCAAAGGTTACCGAGAAAAACTCGGGCGAAAATGCGGCCAACTCATTACGCACATTGCGTAAATTAGCCATGCCCTCCGCCGTTTTGGGCGGAAAGAACTCAAAACTGAAAGAAGTTTTATTATTCACTTGTTTAATCTTTATCTATTCACTGTTTGGGCCGCATGGGCCTTCCTGCATGCTTAATCTTTATCATCCAGCACAATTGCACTCAGTACACCTGAGATGACACTGTAAACCAGCGCCCCAATCACACCGATGAGGATGGAGCTGACTGAAAAGCCTTGCAAGTAATTGCCGACCGCCCAAAACAGCAGCCCGTTAATCACCAATATAAACAGGCCTAGCGTAAGTAAGGTGATCGGTAAAGTGAGGATCACCAGCAAAGGTTTAATCAGCACATTGACCAGGCCAATGACCAAGGCTGCTACTAATGCCGCTTTAAAGTTCGCCACATGAATGCCAGGCACCAAATAGGTCACCGCCATTAATGCGACTGCGTTTAAACCCCAAACCACCAGTAACTTAAACATGCTCACTCCTCAGCGTTGATATGAGGGTGAGTGTACACCGAAACCACCGCCAGGGCATCTGACGGTGGCTGGTCAGTCACATTGAAGCCTGTTTAGGCGCTCAAACTTAATAACGATAGTGGTCCGGCTTGTATGGGCCACTTTTGCTCACGCCAATATACGCGGCTTGCGCGTCTGTCAGCGTGGTCAATTGCGCGTTGAGTTTTTTCAACTGCAAGATGGCCACTTTTTCATCCAGGTGCTTGGGCAAGGTGTATACACCGACCGGGTATTGCTCGGTTTGCGTAAATAGCTCAATTTGCGCAATGGTCTGGTTAGCGAAGCTAGAGCTCATGACATAGCTCGGGTGGCCAGTACCGCAACCCAGATTCACCAAACGGCCTTTAGCAAGCAGGATGATACGTTTGCCATCAGGGAAAATCACATGATCCACTTGTGGCTTGATCTCGTCCCATTGGTATTTTTCAATGCCAGCAACGTCGATCTCGTTATCAAAGTGGCCAATGTTACACACAATGGCCTGATCTTTCATTTTAGCCATATGGTCATGCGTAATCACATGGTAGTTGCCAGTTGCTGTCACAAAAATGTCAGCATGTTCGGCAGCGTAATCCATAGTGACCACGCGGTAGCCTTCCATTGCCGCTTGCAAGGCACAAATCGGGTCAATTTCAGTCACCCATACTTGGGCAGACAAGGCACGCAACGCTTGCGCAGAGCCTTTACCCACGTCACCGTAACCGGCAACGACAGCAATTTTGCCTGCAATCATGACGTCCGTCGCGCGCTTGATACCGTCAACCAGTGACTCACGGCAACCATACAAATTATCAAACTTGGACTTGGTCACAGAGTCGTTGACGTTAATCGCCGGGAAAGCCAGCTTGCCCTCTTTGTGCATTTGATACAGTCTATGCACGCCGGTAGTGGTTTCCTCGGTCACGCCTTTAATCGCTGCCAAGCGGTTGGAATACCAGTTTGCGTCTGTTTTCAGCTTGGCTTTAATCGCGTTAAACAAACAGATTTCTTCTTCTGAAGTTGGATTCGCCACCACGGACAAATCTTTCTCGGCACGGCTACCCAAATGCAGCAGCAAAGTCGCATCACCACCATCGTCGAGAATCATATTGGAGTAGCCACCGTCGGCCCACTCAAAAATACGGTGGGTGTAATCCCAGTATTCTTCCAGTGTTTCGCCTTTGACCGCGAACACAGCCGTGCCTGTCGCAGCAATCGCCGCCGCGGCATGGTCTTGGGTAGAGAAAATATTGCAAGAGGCCCAGCGCACGTCAGCGCCTAGGTCTTTCAGTGTTTCAATCAACACTGCGGTTTGGATGGTCATATGCAAAGAGCCGGTAATACGTGCGCCCTTTAGCGGTTGTTGAGCAGCATATTCTTCGCGAATTGCCATCAAGCCTGGCATTTCAGTTTCGGCAATCGCAATTTCCTTGCGACCCCAAGCAGCCAGGCCCATATCGGCCACGATGTAATCTTTGATATCAGCTACAGTATTCATGTTTCAAATCCTTAAAAAGATGAAAACTGAGCAGGAAAAGTTCTAAGAACCGGTGGAAACGTTTGTTCACCTTTTTTCCGTGCTCGCACAGTGAAAAGTGAACGCCGTTGAGATGCTTTGCAGCAAATACTCTGAGCCTGGGAGTCAGATGACTCTCGCAGCGTTCCTCAGAAGTGGCGAATTATACGCCAACCCGGGCATTTTACAAAAAAGCGGCTGGCACCAAGCGCGAAACAGCGGGCGAAATCACACGCAAATACACTGTCTGCAGACGCCCAAGCACCATCAGACAAACTAAGCTGATTACACCCTGTTGCTCTGCAAAATCACTGTCATACAGTTATGCCATGATGTCATCACGGCAATCAGCACACAACCAGATCAGAAAGGTGGTTCATATGACGATGTACCAAGTGATGGACGAAGAGAACCATTGCATCGCAACCTTTCATCATTTTCAGGAAGCGATTTATAGCGCACAAGATTTCACCCTGTGGGATGATGAACATTACTATCATGTAGAAGAACTCGACATGGCAGTCGCATAAGCAAACATTATCTGCAGCACCGATGAAAAAAGCGCCTGGTCAGGCGCTTTTTGTTTGGGTCTCACTAGTTTTGTCTGGCTCAAGGCAGGGTTTTCATCGCAACGGTGAGTGCATCAGCCGCCTCGGCATCCAGTTGCTTGAGCGCATCGACACTGGCCATGGCTTCACCGTGTTTACCACTCGCCTCGGCAATCATGCCCAGATAGTAAAATGCCTGGCTATGTTGGTCGTTCATACTCACCACACGATGTAAATGTTGCTCTGCCAGCGTTAAGTCTTTGGTTTCATACTCTGCGGCGGCCAGGTAAAACCATGCTTCGGTGTTATGTGGCTCTTGAGCCGTCCATTGTTCGGCAATCACTTTCAGGCCTTTCCAATCTTTGTGCAGATAGGGATACACTACTTTCATAAAATGTGGCCATTCGGCGGCAGGCTTGCCCCAAAAAGGTAATTCACTTTTAACCACAATCGGGCCAGCCGGTTTGCTGATCAAGGCTTGCACCCAGTCAACCGACATATAGTAGTAATAGGCGTCTTTACCCGGGCTTTTCAGAGTGATCAAACCCACCAGCGCACCGCTGTCATCAAACAGGCCGCCACCGCTGGCACCTTGCCTAAAGCTGCTGGTCGCACGCACGATGACAGAGTCATCCATGCTAAACAAACCTTTCACTACACCGCTAGTGCTCACAGGGGCAGCCACAAAACTAGGATAGCCGATGGTAAACACGGGCTGCTCATATTTAAGCTCACGGCTGGACTTCATCGCCACGGGTGACAGTGGCAAATCCTCCATTTGCAATATGCACACATCATGTTCCCAGTCTGGCTTAACGCCAACCGCATGATAGGCAGCGCCACCACTCATGACACTGATACTGCTGGCATTAGCCACCACATGGCAGTTGGTCACTACTTGGTTGTCAGCCACCACGACACCAGAACCCAAACCATACTGGCCGTTTTTTAACCCGACTTGCACACGCAACACACGACTATTTAAATCATGAACCAGCGCCTCTGCTGGCTCAGCCAGCAGCGATGTGCTCATGCAACCTAACAATAATCCGATCAATAATTTCGTCATGTCGTGCTCCAATCTATGACGGCAAGTGGGAGGTGTTACCCGCTTGCCGGTAAGTCGCTGGAAAGCCTGTCAGGTTTAATTTAGCAAGACGTATTCCAACCATCACCTGCCATCGCCAGACCAGTGCTCACAGACGGATTGACTCAACGACCTCTTTGATAATAAATAAAAATACCATTTAATAATCAATTAGATACTGTTATTTATTTTAGAAAAGTATAGGCCACCTACTGATTAAAAATGGCTGAAAGACAAAACACATTAGCAATCACAGACACGGCATCAACACAAAAATGCACCGAAGTAGTGCGCTCGTGCACGTGCCCGCCCCATGAATAGGCATTGCATGCATTTAAGAATGTGGAGGGTGCTTTAAAGCCCGAAGGCGGGCTGGGTTTTGGTATCTGAACTAGCGGGGATTTGGCCTTGCCATGCATGCCCCGCAGCGTTTTAGCAACATGGCTCGCCCGCCGGGAGGCATGACGTCAGCGCTCGAAAACTCAGCTATCTGGCACGGACTGTTATGCAGTAATCAAGTGGTGGACAAAACGTCCTGCTGTAATCTTGTACCAACAGGCGTTGCACGGATATGCGCAAAATATTCGTTCCGCAGATACCGGATTACATTTGCATCTGCGACAAAAGTGTCGCATGCACGCTAACGGGCAGGCCGCGCTTCAACCACGCGACCTGCAATGGTTCAGCCGCCATGTTGATGTATCCAGGCCATGATGTCTGCAAGCAGGGGGCTGTGGCGGCGAAATGGTCTGGCAAGCTTGGCAACCAGATCAACGTGGTCATACTCAGGGTAGGTTTTCAAGGTCACGTCCCCGCCCTTGGCCTGCACGGCCTGCGCCAGATTGATGGCATTTCTGGGCCAGACGTCGCGATCTTTCAAGCCCGTCATCAGCAGTAAAGGTGGTTGCTGGCAGCTGACAAAACGAATCGGTTGCGACAACCATTCTTGCTCAGGCGGCGCAAAAATCGCGCGTAGCCGATCAGAGGTCAAGGGTAAGAAATCGTAAGGACCAGCTAAGCCAACAGTGCCGGCAATGGCACTCGTTTGCAGCCCCACCTGTGATAAATACTCGGCATTTAATGACAGCATCATGGCCAAATGTGCGCCCGCAGAATGCCCCATCAAAAACAACCGTGCCGGGTCCCCCTGATAATCAGAGATATGCTGCCTGACCCAGCCGACCGCCAGCGCCGGGTCTTGCATCAATTGGGGAAATTTAAGCTCGGGATAAAGCCGATAGTCGGCAATCACCACAATCAAGCCCTGTGAGGTCAACGCCTCGGCCACAAATAGGTAATCCTGCTTGGACCCTGAGTCCCAGCTCCCGCCATAAAAAAACACCACCACTGGCCGCGGCGGCACCCCCATGTTGCGTGGCTGATAAATATCAAGCCGCTGCCTGCGGTGTGGCCCAAACGCGATATCACGCTTAATCTGCATGCCATCGGCTGGAATCACTGCATTAAGCAAGCTGACGGGGCGACAAGAGGCCAGCAGAACACCTGCCATGCTGGCTATCCAGCGTCGACGCCCGCCACTAAACATATGCTCACTCATCGCCAAAAATGACCATGCGGGCAGCCTAAAATTCCCTCGCGGGCAATAAAACTAGTGATTAGCGATGAAGACGCGGTTACGGCCCTGCTGCTTGGCCGCGTATAGCGCGGCATCAGCCATTTTCATCAAATGCGCCAGCCCTTGCTGATCGCTGAGCTGCGAAGTAGACACCAACCCAAATGACGCAGTGTAGTGAATGTGCTCACCATGATCGCTCATCACGCTATGGTCTATTTCTGAACGCAGGCGCTCAATCACACGAGCGGCTTCATGCAGGTCGGTCATCGGCATCAAAATGCCAAACTCTTCGCCACCGAGACGACCAACCATATCACTGGTACGCAATGCGCTCACGCAGCGCAGGCAAAAATTCTGCAAAATCAAGTCACCGGCATGATGCCCATGTTGATCATTGATTTTTTTAAAATGATCAATGTCGACCATCGCAAATGCAAACGCTGAGCCATAGCGCTGACTGCGCCGGATTTCTGACTCCAGCTCGTGAATAAAATGCCTGCGGTTGGCAATGCCGGTTAAAAAATCGGTAAAGGCAAATTTGTCTGCCTCAATATGCAGTTGATAAATGCGCCAGGCCACGAAAACGCCCACCACCAAAAACAAGCTAAGCAGAAGTCCCGCATAAGCCAAACCATGCCTCGTGTGTTTTTCCAGACGCTGCTGGCTTTCATTCACATATTGGGTGGCACGATGATTGGCATTTTTGAGCACTACCTCATTCAGGCTGGCCACCTGGTTAAAGCGCGCCGTCCACTGCGTTTCTATCAGGCGATTGGCTTCTGCATAGCGGGCGGCTTCCAGTGCATGCAGTATCTGGTCACGTACTTGATTCAGCTGCACCAGTGTTTGTTTGAGTTGAGTCACTTGCTGCGGGTCGCCAGAGTAACTATGCGCGATGACTGCAAGTTTTTGCTGCGCTAACTGCTCACGCGCCTCAATAAAAGCCACTGTCGTTACCAGTTGCAGACGATCCGCTTGAATCAAGGTGGCGTAGAGCAGACTGCCGCGAATCTGATATAAATCGGCCTCCAACGCCAGTGCCGCATTAGCAACGGCAAAAGGCTGTTCATAAAGCTTGCGCGTCGTTTGGTGCATTTCGCGCATGCTGGAGAAGTAAATCCACACAAACAGCAGTACGCCGACAAAAGCGATCAGAAACCCGGCGACCAGAATATACAACACGGCATGTTTTCGGTGTCTGTTCATAAGCCTGCTCTATGTGAGTAATGCATCTAGAATGCGGTAGCCGCCCTGCCCAAGCCAGCGGGTTAATCAGCCAACAACGCCGAAATAACGGCCCACTCCTTGGGGTCGACAGGTGTAATCGACAAGCGGTTCCCTTTTTGCAGGGTACGCATATTGGCCAGTGCAGGGATTTCCCGCATCTCTTTTAAACTGAGCAGCCTGGTTTTGCGTACCAGTTTGACATCCACATTGACCCAACGCGGATTTTCTGGCGTAGATTTCGGGTCAAAATATTTGTGGCCCTCGACCAATTGAAACTTGTCAGGATATGCCAACTGGCTCACTTCACAGAGGCCGACAATACCAGGTGCATCGCAATTGGAGTGGTAAAACAGCACGCCATCGCCCACTTTCATCTGGTCACGCATGAAATTACGCGCCTGATAATTACGCACACCATACCAATCCACCGTCTGGTTTGGAAACCCCGCTAAATCATCAATCGAAACGTCCGAGGGCTCGGATTTCATCAACCAGTAACGCGCCATGCCTGAAAACCTTCTTATGTCCAACAAATGTCAGTATCATAAACCAAGTTACAGTACAGCTGACAATCATGGCAAAAAACGTTCTTGGCACCCTACTCATTCCCTGCAGCATGCACCCAATCACCGGCTTTATGCGTGACGGCTGTTGTGGATTTCACCCTGAAGACCTAGGCAGGCATACCGTGTGTGCAGAAATGACAGATGAATTTCTGGCGTTTTCACAAGCGCAAGGCAATGATTTATCAACCCCAAGGCCAGAATATGGCTTTGCCGGGCTCAAGGCGGGCAATCGCTGGTGCTTGTGCGCACGGCGTTGGCTAGAAGCAAGCGAGGCCGGTTATGCCCCGCCTGTTATTTTGGAGTCTTGCGATGAAAGTTGCCTGGAAGTGGTTAGCCTGGCCGATCTGATGTATCACGCATTGCGCTAACCAGATCAGCCGTATTCGCGCCTGCAGCGGAACCAGCTAAATGGCAGGTTGCTGGCTGCGACGCGCAAACACCAACATCAGGCCAGCGAAAAGCAAGCCTGTATGTGTCGGCTCTGGTACAGGAGAAATCGCAGCAAACATGCGCTGCCCAAGATACTCGTGCACCTTGGTCGTCACATGCAAATCATCCCAAAAAATATACTCATCAGGATTAGTACATAAGCTTGCGCCGTCATAACAAGCATCGGTTAAATTGGTAAATCCATGACTCAGTGCTTGTGCCACACCATTATCCAACTCGGTTTTGGTATCAAAATAAGTCAAACGGGCAGACGTTGGTAACCCCAGCCCTGCAAGGCCTGCCACCAGGTAATCGTTATAGTCTCTCGTATAATCTTCTAAAAACTGTACCACGCCTGGGGCCGCAGCATTGAAACGTGGCGCATCAACCAGCGCTGGCAAACCCAACACCAGAAAATCTGTCGCGCCTTTGCTATGCAGCAATGCCACCATATCAACCATGTTTTGCGCTGAGTCCTGCGCAGAAAAAGTTTCAATGCCGTTACCACCACCATCAAGCACATATAAATGCCCTGAATCAATCGAAGATACTGTATTCAAATAACTCGACATAAAAGTGAGCATATCCGCTGTGGTTGCGCCACCCACGGCAAAATTCTGGAAGCTAGCGGGCGCATTTACCCCTAACTCAGTGGCAAGATACTCAACGGCTGTTGGACCATTGGTAAAACGATAATTGCTGTAAGGGGCAGCTGTCTGCCCGCCACCAAACAACTTGTAATAACTGACCACCGCAGTCTCTTGATCACCACCGTCAAAAAGACTATCGCCTATCGCAGTGATACCGCTATAAGCAAATGCTTGCTGAGAAAACAACGTAAATGCAAAAAACCAGAAAAATAGCTTAGACATGACGTACTCCCTGAGTGTTAATTGTTAACTTATGTATCCAACTGGATTTTTAATTAATCCATCAAAGATTGCAATAGAAACTTTTAATACGACAGCTAGTTGAAACGTAACGACGTGGCGAGAGACACAAAAAGAGAAGAAGAGAATGATGTGCTAAGGGGTTACCTGAGCCTTGATCCTGAACCAAAAAGTTCAGGTGGTAACAGCCTAAGGTACATTAGGTTCGCACGCCAAGGGAGCCTTAAAAGACTACCCAACTTAGTGCGATCGCACAGCACCCGATGAGCCGAAACCTATAACAAAGACTAGTTCAAGGAATTTTAGACTCAGGCAACGCCTTAGCACACCATTTTTATGATACGCCATTTAGTAAAAATGACGATGAAAATTTTGTGAATTGAAGCGGATTACAGCAGCTTGTGCTGGCCGGATAAGACGTCGTCAATCTGCTGCTGCATGGTTGAAATGCGTTTTTTCACATCGCCCACATCCACACCACCACTACGCGTATTCAGCAACTCATGCGTAATATTGAGCGCAGCCATAATCGCAATCCGCTCTACGCTGACCATTTTGCCAGCATCACGAATTTCGCGCATTTTACCATCTAAATAGCCAACGGCCTGCAACAAACTGTCGCGCTCTTCGTCGGTACAAGTCACGCTCAGCGCGCGACCCATAATTTCGATATCAATCGGGTTACTTGCCATGATTAACGACCTTCCTCAGGCAATGCGGACAGCAGCCGCTCCAACTGAACGCTGGCTTGCGTCATATTGAGTTTGAGCGATTGCGACTCCTGATGCAGCCGCGTGACCTCCTGGCGTAACTCAACGTTTTCGTCACGCAGTTGGCCGCACAAAGCAATCAGCTTCGTCACACGCTCTTCAAGACTTTTTAAATCGGCATCCATCGGCCCATTATCTTTTAAAAAAATGAGTGTGGTCAATAGCTAAGCGCATTTTTTCAAAGTAAATTGATAATTTAAGTGGCCCTGCCGAAAGTTGGCTTGCTGGCAAAAAAGTGGGCTTTAGACTAAAATAGCGCCCAGTTGTCAGGTGCCTTCGCTGTGTTTATTACAGAAAAGGTGAAACTGGGAAACAGGTGCGTGAACCACATTCACAACTCCTGTGCTGCCCCCGCAACGGTAAGCAAGTGTGGGTCTATCCATATGCCACTGAGTTCAAACTTGGGAAGGCGATAGATCAAAACTTGCAAGCCCGGAGACCGGCCTCGCAACCAACCATTTGCAATACCGCGGGGTGACGGTGTCTGATTATGTATTGGCTTTGCTGTTCACAACGCAAAGCCTTCATTCATTATCCCTATCCCCAAGTATTGATAGACAACCCACATGCGGGGTCGCATGTGATACAGGGATAAGATAATGAAAAAAGCCATTCTTAAAGGCCTCGTTGGCCTTTCTTTAAGCGAACTCGCTTACGCTGCGGATAACCCAACGCTAGACGAAGTCATCGTTACTGCAACACGCACAGCCCAGCAACAAGAGTCAGTCATCGCCGATGTTTCTGTGATTAATGCAGAGGAAATCAAGCGTGGCGGTCAAAGCACGCTAGTTGAGCTATTGCAACGCCAACCTGGCATTGAAATTAACAATAACGGTGGCGCAGGTAAAACCTCAGGTGTTTTCATGCGTGGAACCAATACCGGCCATACCCTGGTGTTAATTGATGGTGTGCGTGTGCAGTCAGCTACAGCAGGTACAACGACACTTGAGAATATACCCATTCAGCAGATCGACCGCATTGAAATCGTCAGGGGACCATTAACCAGCCTCTACGGGCAAGATGCTATTGGTGGTGTCATCCAGATATTCACAAAAAAGGGGGGAGATGGTTTCAAACCGTATGCAAACCTTGGTTTTGGCACTTACGATACAACCTTGGCAGAAGCCGGTTTACGTGGCAAACAAAATAACACGGCGTATGCAGTCAATGTTTCTGCAAACAAAACTAATGGCTTTTCTGCACTGGATACCCGCAACCCTAACCTGAACGATCACGATGGCTATCGCAACCTTGCCGTTAGTGGCAGTCTGTCGCACACCATTGCAGAAGGCCATGAAGTTGGATTAACGTTGATGCACAGCAAAGGCAGCACTCGCTACGACAACCGATTTAATATCGATGCGACATCCCCAGCCTTTAATCCGGCCTTTTCTGACCATGCAAACATCGAACAGCATACCTACTCACTGTTTAGTAAGAATCAGATATTGAGCAACTGGCATTCCACTTTACGGATCAGCCAAGGTTTTGATGAGTCTGTCAATTATGCTGCCCTCGGCCCATTTACCAGCGAAAGTAGAAGCCTGTTTAGAACAAAGCAAGATCAATTGAACTGGCAAAATGATATTACTCTACCAGTTGGCGTATTGACGCTGATGTATGACAAACTGGAAGACCGCGTGAACTCCACAACGGTTTACAACAACACCAAACGGACCAACGAAGGTTATGTGGTGAGTTATGTGGCCAATATGGGCGCACATACTGTTCAGGCAAGTGCACGTGAAGATCACAACTCAAGTTTTGGCAATTATGTAACGGGCGGTGTAGGTTATGGCTATAACATTAACAATGCCTGGCGTATTACTGGGAGTTATGGCTCTGCATTCAAAGCGCCCACGTTTAATGACTTGTTTTTCCCTGACTCTTTTGGATTCGCAACCAGCAATCCGAATCTCAAACCTGAGAAATCAGACAATGTGGAAGCCAGCCTGCGCTACCGCGATGACACTTCCAGCGCCTCGTTGACAGCCTACGAAAACAAGATTCGTGACCTGATTATTTTGGATAGCGCATTTATTCCGGCCAACCTGAATAAAGCCAAGATACGCGGTGTAACACTGGCAGCCAGCCAGCGGTGGGAAAGCCTGGACATAGGCGGCAGCATTGACATTCAATCACCACGTGACGATACCACCGACAATATGCTTGTGCGTCGTGCCAATCGACATGGCCAGTTCAACCTGGGCTACACATTACAAGACTGGCGCTTTGGCACGGAAGTAGTGACCTCTTCAGAGCGATACAACGACTCAGCCAATACTTTGCGTATGGGTGGTTACACCATTTTCAACATGACTGCGCAATACAAAATCCATCGCGACTGGACACTACAAGCACGCGCCAATAATATTTTTGATAAAAATTACCGACTGGCATTGGATGGTAACCCTGCGACAACGGGCTTTGCCTACAACACACCAGGCGCCAATCTGTTCGTCAACATTCGTTACGAACCACAGTAAGCCACTCAATCTATCGCGCATCAATTAACAAGGCAATCCTTCTACCCGACTGGCTCGGTGTAGAAGGATTGTATTCGAGAGTCACTAATGAATATAACAATCAAAACTCACCTACCCTTTGCAGGGCTTCTCTTAAGCCTGGCTGGCAGTCTGTTTGCCGCAGACAATATTAATCCTTCACTTGATGAAATCGTGGTCAGTGCCAGCAGGACGCCGCAATCGATAAAAAGCGTAACGGGCGATGTCACTGTCATTGACAGAGAGGAAATCGACAGATTACGCGGTGGATCCTTAACCGACTTATTAAGACTACAACCCGGAATACAAACCTATACCAATGGTGGCATGGGGACAAGTAGTAACATTGCCATGCGCGGCACTAACGACAATCAGCTGATTGTGCTGGTGGATGGTGTGCGCATGAACTCTGGCACCACAGGCACTACCGCTTTTGAGAATATTCCACTGGCGCTCATTGACCGCATTGAAATTGTGCGCAGCCCGGCTTCCAGCCTCTATGGTTCTGACGGCATTGGCGGCATTATTCAGATTTTCACCAAACGCGGCCAAAGCAATAAGACCCATGTTTACGGTAGCCTGGGCGCAGGGAGTTATGATGCCTACAGCGGCAATGCTGGTTTTGACTCTGTTTATCAAGCATTAAAGTTTGGTGCACAGGTCAGCAATTACGATACCCGAGGCATTAGTGCAAGAAAAAATCCGACTACCGCCGTAGACAAAGATCGTGACGGATACAATAACTTTAGTGGCTCGACCTATGCAGATCTCGAGTTTTCGCCTGGCCATTCTCTAGGTCTGCAGTATCTGGAAAGCAAAGGAAAAAACCAATATGACAGCGGTTACATTGGCAACTACCTAGAGCGCCAGCAACAAGGATACGGGCTCACACTCAAAAACGCCCTGACCGAGCACTGGAACAGCAAATTACAATACAACGTTGGCCGTGACCAGTCCTTCAGCATTAGCAGTGCCACCCGCAATAGCAATATTGAGACAGAACAACGCCAGCTGTCTTGGCAACACGATTACAGCCTGACGCATGGCACAGTCACCTTTGCTTACGATAGGCTGGAGCAAGATGTGCAGACTGAATCAACGGGTGTACGTACACTGGACAGAAGCCGTAATAATGATGCTTTCGTACTAGGCTATGTGGGCAACTATGCTGAGCACAGTACGCAGTTGTCATTGCGCGAAGACCACAATAGCCAATTCGGCAATTACACCACGGGCGGCATTGGTTATGGGTATGCATTCACGCCGGCATGGCGATTGACTGCCCAATATGGCTCCTCGTTCAGGGCGCCTACCTTCAACCAATTGTATGCTGACAGATTCGGCAATCCAGATTTACCATCAGAAAAAGCCGACAATATTGAAGCGAGCCTGCGTTACCAAGGGCAAGCGTTACAAGCCAAAGTCACGGTGTTTGAGAACCATATTCGTAACTTTATTCAAACAGTGACCTCGGGCTGTCCCGCTGGCTTTACCAGCGGTTGCGCAGTCAATGTTGGTAAAGTAGAAGTTCAAGGGGTAACACTGGAAGGCAGCCTGCCGATTGGCGAACAATGGCTGGTGACAGCAAACCTCACGGTACAATCTCCGCGTATAGATGCCACTGACAATCTGCTGGCTAGACGTGCTCAGCGCTACGGCAACATGATTGTGCAATACAAAAACGGGGCGTGGGACTGGTCCAGCGAGTTAACCGCCTCTGCCGAACGTTATAATGACCCGGCCAACCGGATTCCACTGGGTGGCTATGCCTTGCTTAACTCAACGTTAGCCTATCAAATCAACCCAAGCTGGCGCTTACAAGCTCGTGCAAACAACATTTTAGACAAAAACTATGTGCTTGCAGCGGTGTCATCCACGGTCGACTACAACACCATGGGCACCAACGTATTCGTCAGCCTGAACTACGACATGAAGTAACCCGATAAGGGTGGATTTTGCCCAAGCTTGATCGAATTGGGCTAAAATCCACCCCTTGTAATTAATCTTAATTTTGGAGTCGTTGGCATGCCACGTAAAATTTCAACTCAATCTCTGGCAATCGCATTTGTCATTGCACTGATGGTCATTGTGACGCGCGGCCATCATTTCGCTTCTATCGAGTTTTTGCCTAGCGCTTCTTACGCTGCGTTCTTTATTGCAGGCTATTACCTGCGCTCAACGATCATGTTTGTTGCCCTGCTGGCTTTGTGCGCTGGCCTCGATATGGCAGCCGTGACCTGGGGCGGTGTGAGCAACTTTTGTGTGACACCTGCCTACGGCTTCTTGTTGCCAGCTTATGGCACCATGTGGCTGGCTGGCCGCTGGATCGCGGACAACACCACCTGGGCATTCAACAGCCTGTTTAAATTGACTGGCGTAGTGGTTGCAGCGTCTGCGATTGCTGAGCTGTTCTCCAGCGGTGGTTTCTACTTCTTTGGTGGTCGTTACCCTGACCCAACCATTGCCGAATTCGTGCCACGTTTAGTGAAATACTTTCCTAAACAACTCGAAGCGATTGCATTTTGGGTAGTAGTCGCACTCATTGCCCATGTGGTGTTTGGCCTGGCCAAGCGCTCCGTGCGTGAAAACGCTTAAGTTCTACACAGCATCATGGAAACCAATGACCGCGACAGCCGCCATAGGGCGCGCATGATCCGCAAAAAAGCGGTCATTGATGAAAAAATCGAGCAGGCCAAGCAAGAAAAAGGCCTGCTACTGATCCTCACCGGCAACGGCAAAGGCAAAAGTTCCTCCGCCTTTGGCATGGTTGCCCGCTCGTTGGGCCACGGCATGCGTGTCGGCGTCGCCCAATTTATCAAAGGCCGTTCAGATACCGGCGAAGAAGCCTTTTTCCGCCAGCATCCGGCCATCACCTGGCATGTATTGGGTGAAGGCTTTACCTGGAACACACAAGACCGTCAGCGCGATACCGAAACCGCCATGCGCGGCTGGCAAATCGTGGCGCAAATGCTGCAAGATCCAACCATCCAACTGGTGGTGCTGGACGAACTCACATACACTTTTAAATACGGCTACCTGGACGAGCAAATGGTGCTGGATGCGATTGCCAAGCGCCCGCCCATGCAGCACGTAGTCATCACTGGTCGCGGCGCTTCTGATGCTTTAAAAAACGCAGCGGATACCGTGTCTGAACTGATGGACGTCAAACACGCCTGGCGCGCAGGCATTAAAGCCCAGGCTGGGATAGACCTGTAATGCAGGGTGCCACGTGTCACGCCATGCTCATGGCAGCGCCGGCTTCCGGCCAAGGCAAAACCATGACCACTGCCGCGTTGGCACGCGCCTACCGTAACCGCGGCCTGCGTGTGCAAGCCTTTAAATGCGGGCCAGACTTTATTGATGGCATGATTCTGCAAGTCGCCACTGGCAAGCCTGTCTATAACCTTGACCTCGGCATGTGCGGTGAAGCCGATGCGCAGCGATTATTACATCAGGCCGCACAAGACAATGACGTCATTTTGCTCGAAGGCGTGATGGGGCTGTATGACGGCACGCCGTCTTGTGCCGATATCGCCGAGCGTTTTGGCATTGCCGTCGGCTTGGTGATTAACGCCAAAGCCATGGCGCAAACCTTTGCCGCGCTTGCCTTTGGCTTGTTTGAATTTCGTCCAGCGTTGAAACGAGCAGGCGTGTTTGCCAACCAGATTGGCAGCGATGGCCACGCCAAGATGATTCAAGCCGCCTTGCCAGCAGATATTCCGTGGCTGGGCGCCATGAAGCACGATCCGCAACTGAGCCTGCCAGAACGCCACCTCGGCCTGCACCTGGCACAAGAAATTACCGATATTGAGCAGCGCATAGAAGCCGCCGCGCAATTACTCGGGCCAGAGATTCCTTTGCCGCCAACCGTTAGCTTTCAAGCACCGGAACAGCCTGCCATTACGCCATTGCTGCAAGGCAAGACCATTGCCGTGGCCAAGGATGCTGCCTTTTGCTTTACGTATCAGGCAAACCTCGATTTACTGCAAGCGCTAGGCGCCAATATCACCTTTTTCTCCCCGCTACATGACACGCAATTGCCTGCGGCAGATGCCTACTGGCTACCGGGCGGTTACCCTGAGTTGCATCTGCAGCAACTACAACACAACACCAGTATGCGCGAGGGTTTACACATAGCCGCCGAAGCTGGAAAACCTATCCTGGCAGAGTGCGGTGGCATGCTCGCACTGGGTGAATCCTTAAACGGCCAGCCAGCCTTTGGGCTATTGCCAGGCACAAGCGAGATTCAACCCAAGCTACAAGGCTTGGGCACACAGCACGCCACGTTTCCAACAACGGCTGGTGACGAAGTGGCGAGCATAGGCGCGCACACCTTTCACTATGGTAATTTTGAAACCAGCCTGCCTGTAGTCGCACAAGGCAAAGGCAAATATGGCAACGGCGAAGCGGTGTACCGCCAGCAGAATATTACCGCCAGCTTTTTGCATTTTTACTTCCCGTCCAACCCAACCCTGGCCGCACAATTCTTTTTGCCATGAGTTTTGCCTATTCAGAGACCGACAAAGCGGCGATATATAAAGTGATTGCCGAACGGCGCGATATGCGGCATTTTTTGCCGACGCCGATTGCGCCCGAATTATTGCAAACACTATTGCAAGCCGCGCACCATGCCCCTAGCGTTGGCCTCATGCAGCCATGGCGCTTTATCCGCATCAGCGACGCTGACTTGCGCAAACGCATACATGCGCTGGTCGATGAAGAACGCAAACACACGGCGCAAGCGATTGGTGAGGTTGAAAACACGGCGCGCATGGCCGAATTTATGCGGCTTAAAGTCGAAGGCATTTTAGACTGTGGCGAATTACTGGTCGCCACCTTGTGTGACCAGCGCGAGAAATATGTGTTTGGCCGCCGCACACTGCCCGAGATGGATTTGGCTTCTGTCAGTTGCGCCATCCAAAACCTGTGGCTAGCTGCGCGCGCCGAAGGCATAGGCATGGGCTGGGTCAGCCTGTTTGACCCGCAAGCACTCGCACAATTACTGGGCATGCCAGACGACGCCAAACCGGTGGCGATTTTATGCCTGGGCTATGTGAATACCTTTTACAAATCCCCCATGCTGGTAGAGCAAGGCTGGGCCAGCGAAAAACCACTCTCCGACATGTTGATGGAAAACGGCTGGCACAATCACGAGGCACAGCCATGACGCGCTGGCCGCAACGCATCGTCTGCCTGACCACAGAAACGGTAGAGGTACTGTATCTGCTGGGCGAGCAAGACCGCATTGTCGGTATTTCGGGCTTCACCACCCGCCCGGCGATTGCGCGCAAAGAAAAACCTAAAATCAGCGCCTTTACCAGCGCCAATATCGAGAAAATTTTGGCGCTGCAACCAGACCTGGTGCTGTGCTTTTCTAACTTGCAGGCCGACATTGCCGCCACACTGATTAAAGCTGGTTGTCAGGTGCATATGTTTAACCAGCGCAGCCTGGCCGAAACGCTGCACATGATACTCACCGTCGGTGATCTGGTCGGGGCCAGTGACAAAGCTGAGAAACTGGTAGAAACTTACCAGGCACAACTGACTGCCGCGCGCCAGCAAGCCGCAGCTTGGCCACGCAAACCCAAGGTCTATTTTGAAGAGTGGGACGAGCCCATGATGTGCAGCATCCGCTGGGCAGCCGAGTTGATTGAGGCGGCGGGCGGCGTCGATTGCTTCCCGCACTTAAGCCAGTTTCACAGCGCGCGTGACCGGCAAGTCACCGCAGAGCAGGTATTAGCCGCGCAGCCTGACATCATCATCGGCTCCTGGTGCGGCAAAAAATTCCAGCCAACAAAAGTGGCCGCACGCGCAGGTTGGCAAGCCATGCCCGCCATACGAGACGGCCATCTTTACGAAATCAAATCCGTCGATATTTTGCAGCCCGGCCCCGCACTGTTTACAGAAGGCCTGCCGCAATTGCAAACCATTATTCAACGCTGGCAACAGCAGCACGGGAGTGTTCATGACTAGTCACCTGATTTTAGGCGGCGCACGTAGCGGCAAAAGTGCTTATGCAGAGCGGCTGGCTTCTGCGCTTGAGTTGCCGGTGACTTACATCGCCACCGCGCAAGTGTATGACGATGAGTTTGCCAAGCGTGTGGCCCATCACAAAGAACGCCGCCCCCCTTATTGGGCGCTGGTAGAAGCGCCGTTTAACCTCGGGCAAACATTGCTGAACAACGATGCACCGGATACCTGCTTAATCGTTGATTGTTTAACCTTGTGGTTAGCGCAATGCATCTGCCCAGACTGCGACAAACCGGAGCGGCTGGATTGGCAAGCAGAAAAGCAGGCCTTGCTGGACGCGTTGCCGCAATTGCAAGCGACGGTTTTCTTGGTGAGTAACGAAGTCGGCATGGGTATCGTGCCGCTAGGTGAAATCAACCGCCAGTTTCAGGATGAGCAAGGTCGCTTAAACCAGCATGTCGCGGCGGTTGCCAATCGAGTCAGTTTTATTGCGGCAGGCTTGCCGTTACAGCTTAAATAACAAGAAAGAAATACCATGAAAAAGTGTTACTTAGCCATGATCACTTTGGTCGCCTCGCTGGCTGCCGAGGCGCATGTGCCGTTTTTAAAACCTAACCAGTTCAACGTCACGCATCACCGCCTGACCATTGAGTCGGCGTTTACCGAGTTCCCATTTCAGGCCGACTTTGCCATGGACTCGCCCAACTTTACGATCACGGCGCCCAACGGCACAACGGCTGCGATCAAGCCGATTGCCAAAACCAAGGCAGCGGTGTATCTCGAGCCAGAATTAAAAGAAGAAGGCACGTATCGCATCAGCACCGGCCAACGCGTGGGCCCGGTGTATAAAGCCGTAGAGACAGCCGATAAAAAACTGTATTTTGCGGCTGATATGAAGCGCGTGACCGGAAAGCCGACCACCATGAATTACTACAGCTATGCAGATACTTATATTTTTAAAGGCCAGCAAAAATACACCGCCAAGCCATTTAATAAAGGTCTGGAGATTATTCCGCTGGCGTCACCTAATGGCCTGCTGCTGGGGGGCGAGCTCAGTTTCCGTGTGCTGGAGAACGGCAAGCCGGTGCCGGATGCACGCATTATTGTGGTGACGGATAACGAGCATTTTATTAAACATAGAATTGAAGATTTGTACGACCTAGACAATGTCAGGGCGTCCAACATTCATGCCAACCAGCAAGGCGAGTTTAGTTTTCATCCGCAAAAAGCCGGGTTGAACTTTCTGTTTGTCACTGTGCATCACCAGTTGAATGAGCACTTGTGGGAAAGCCAGAATGCCTCACTGACACTGGAAGTGAATTTACCGCCAGACACCGCCAACAAGCCTTAAAATACCCTTTTTCAGACACGCACAGGACAGACCATGACAACGACGACTTTTGAACTTAAAGGCGAATATATCGCGCTGTGTGATTTGCTGAAACTGGAAGGCGTGGCCGACAGTGGCGGCCAGGGCAAGTCTATGGTCGCCGAAGGATTAATTAAGGTCGATGGCGCTATTGAGCGCAGAAAAACCGCCAAAATCCGCGCCGGGCAAGTGGTAGAAGCATTCGAGCAAACGATTAAAGTGGTGGCAGGCTAGCCAGGCGTAAAGCCCTTCGGCAGATAAGGCGCTAACGCAGCCCAGTTAAGATGCTGGCGCAAACTGTCTGCCAATTGTTCCAGGCTTTGTTCGCGCAATTGCGGGTAGTCATAAGCCACTTGTTTAGTCACGCCCGCCCATTGCAACCAGGCGGCACAGGCTTGCGGGTGGTCAAACAAACCATGCACGTAACTGCCCGCGACCTGGCCATCGGCGGACAAGGCGCCTTCTGCCTGCCCCGCGATGAGATGCGCCGGGCGCGTTAATGCAGCGCCGCTACTCACACCCATATGAATCTCATAACCCTGCAATGCGGCATCGGCAAACGCCAGCTTGCCTGAGACTTGTTTGAGCTGTTTGTGTGTTTCTAGCGTCGTCTCCATCTCCAGCCAGCCTAAGCCAGCACTGCTGCCGGCCTCGCCCTCCAGCGCTAACGGGTCATGCAACTGCTGGCCGAGCATCTGGAAGCCGCCGCAAATCCCCAGCACTTTACCGCCGTAACGCAAATGCCGCGCAATCACAGGCTCCCAGCCATACTCACGCAAAGCCGCCAAATCGCCGCGCACATTTTTGCTGCCGGGCAAAATGATTAAATCCGCGACGGGCACAGGCTCACTCAAGCGCACAAATTGCAAGTCTACTTGCGGATGCAGGCGCAGCGCATCAAAGTCCGTATGGTTGGCGATATGCGGCAATACGGGCACAACAACCGTTAACTGTGCACTGGTCTTTTTGCTACTTGTCCTGGCCACCGCATCTTCTGCCTCCAGGTGTAAATCATGCAGATAGGGCAACACGCCTAGCACCGGTTTGCCCGTGCGCTGTTCCAGCCAATCCAGCCCCGGTTGCAGCAAGGCAATATCGCCACGAAACTTGTTAATCACAAAACCGACCACCCGCGCTTGCTCGCTTTCACTCAGTAAAGCCAGCGTGCCTACCAAATGCGCAAACACACCGCCTTTATCAATATCGGCCACCAAAATCACCGGGCAATCCACCGCCTCGGCAAAGCCCATATTGGCAATATCGTTGGCGCGCAGATTGATTTCTGCCGGGCTGCCTGCGCCCTCAACCACCACGCAGCCATACTGCTGTTGCAGACGCTGGTAAGATTGCAGCACCGCCTGCATCGCGGTTTTTTTATAATCGTGGTAAGTACTCGCTTCTTGATTACCGACCACCTGGCCGTGAATAATCACCTGGCAGCCCGTATCAGAATTAGGCTTGAGCAACACCGGGTTCATATCGGTATGTGGCTGTAATCCGCACGCCATGGCTTGCACCGCCTGCGCTCTGCCAATCTCGCCACCATCGGCGGTCACGGCGGCATTGAGCGCCATGTTTTGCGGCTTGAATGGCGCCACCTTCACCCCGCTGCGGTACAATACGCGGCACAATCCGGCCACCAGCGTACTTTTACCGGCATCCGATGTGGTGCCCTGAACCATTAATGTTTTCACTGCCTGTTTATCCATCACTCAATTATCTCACACTCGCCGGGCTTGCCTGTGGCGCTGTGCTGCTTGATGGCTGGCTGGGCGAACCCAGGCGCTGGCATCCGCTAGTCGGCTTTGGCTGGCTGGTGACGCAACTTGAAAAACGCTTGAATCCCTCACACAAACAACCATCACGCGGCCAATACATTTATGGCGTGCTCGGCGTCAGCCTCGTTGTTTTACCGCCGGTTATGTTATGCCTGTTAATCATGCATCTCTCAATTTGGCTGGCCCTCTCGCTGCACCTGTATTTGCTGTATTTTGCCATCGGCCACCGCAGCCTGCGCCAGCATGGGTTGGCGGTGTATCACGCCTTGCAGGCAGGCCAGTTTGAACAGGCACAACGCGCGACCTCGTATATGGTCAGCCGCGATGTAGAGGCGATTGAGCCGGTGAGTGCGACGATTGAATCGGTGCTGGAAAACGGCAATGACAGCGTGTTTGGCGCATTGTTCTGGTTTTTTATTGCAGGCGGGCCCGGTGCATTGGCTTACCGCCTGGTGAACACACTGGATGCCATGTGGGGCTATAAAACACCGCGTTATTTTTACTATGGTTGGGCCGCTGCCCGGCTGGATGATGTACTGAATTATGTACCCGCCCGACTGACGGCGCTCACCTACGCACTGCTTGGCGACCCGCGCCTGGCATGGCAAGCCTGGCGGCAACAGGCGCCGTTATGGGATAGCCCGAATGCAGGCCCGGTGATGGCCGCCGGGGCAGGCGCACTCAATATAAAACTGGGCGGCGCGGCACGTTATCAAGGTGAATGGCACGACCGCCCTCGCCTGGGCACAACCGTGGCACCAACGGCTGGAGATATTCCCAAAGCATTGCAACTGGTGCGTAACGGCATGCTGAGCTGGCTGGCGATTGCCGTACTCATTGGAGCCACCGCTTATGCTTGAACATGGCGGTAACCTGCAACAAGCCGCGCACCAATACGGCAGGCCACTGGCAGACTGGCTGGATCTATCCACCGGCATTCATCCAGAGCACTATCCGATCCCGGCATTGGCAGGCTCGTTATTTCAACGCTTGCCACCCACACCCGATGCGCTGCATGCCGCTGCCCGTGCTTATTATGGCTGCCAACATCTGCTGGCCTGTGCAGGCTCGCAGGCAGCTCTGCAAGTGCTACCCTCCCTGCGCGCGCCCTGCCGCGTCGCCATGCCGCGCACCATGTACCAAGAGCACGCACATGCCTGGCAACGTGCCGGGCATCAGGTGCAATTTTTCGACCAGATGCCAGATGACCTTCTGTTGCAGAATATTGATGTATTGCTGGTGTGTAACCCCAACAATCCCACCGGGTACTTATACCCAACCGACACGCTGTTAGACTGGCATGCGCAACTGACCGTACGCGGTGGCTGGCTAGTGGTAGATGAAGCGTTTATGGACACCACACCGCAACATAGCCTCGCCAGCCATAGCGGGCAAACAGGGTTATGGGTATTACGGTCGCTGGGCAAGTTTTTTGGCCTGGCCGGGCTGCGCGTGGGCTTTTTGCTTGGCGAACCACAAGCGCTGGCACAACTTGAGTCATTACTCGGTCCATGGACCATCACCGGGCCAAGTCAATTTATCGCCAGCCAGGCACTGGCCGATCACCACTGGCAACAGCAGATGCGCGAACATTTGCCAATACAATCGGCACAGTTAGCACAACTACTTAATCAGTATGGGCTGACACCGACAGGCGGCACAGATTTATTTCAATATGTACCGCACCCTGCCAGCCGCGCATGGCAGCAAGCTTTGGCAGAGCAAGGCGTATGGACGCGCTATTTTGAAGCACCGCGAGCGTTGCGGTTTGGGTTGCCTCCAGCCCACGATTGGGCACGGCTACAACAAGCGCTAAAGCAGGCGGCTAAAGCGTTAAGCGGTTAACGGCCTGGACGATTTCAGCCATGGTGTTGCCATGTGCAACCTCACTGGCACTTAAGCCCTGTAACACCCCCAGCTGATTCTCTGGTGGCTGATTCTGACTCACCTTCCACTTACCCGTCAGTTGCGTGATGTCAATTTCAATGCCCACCACTGCCTGCATGAGTTTATCGATAAACCCTGCGGGCGCATCCTCGAGTTGCCATGGTTGTTCAAATGCCGCTTCCTGTTGCACCGTCAGTGCTGCCAGATGTGATCGGAACCAATGGGCATCTTCTATCAGCCGCAGTGTGCCACGCACATGCACCACCACATAATTCCAGGTCGGCACCACCCTGCCAGTTTGCGCTTTAGTGGCGTACCACGACGGTGTCACGTACGCATGCGGGCCATGAAAAATCGCCATTACAGGCTGCTCAGCCTGTATGGCTTGCCATAATGGGTTTGCACGCGCCAGGTGACCGCTCAATACACCTGCAGCGTCCAAATGCAGCGGCAGGTGATTAATCTCGATATCAGTGGCAGTCGCAACCACTAAAGTGGCAAACGGATAAGCCCGCATCAGCGCGTGCAGCGCTGATGCATTGGGGGCAGAAAAGTGTTTTGGCGTATACATCAATGTATTCCGAGTGTTAGCGATTAGCCGGCTGTAGTGGCAGCAACTGCCCTCTGACCAGCACCATGGCTTCTTGCGTGTTTTGTTGCGATGTCGTAACGGCATCACAGACTGCCATAGCATGCAGGTTGCTCAGGCATACCGCTTGATGGTCGGCCTCAACACGGTGATCACTCACCGCCATATTCTGGCTATTTAACATCAGCGGCAAAGCCATCATCACCAACAGTGCCAGCGTAACTAGAGATTTCATGGGGGCTATCCTTAAAATATAAATCCCATACTACCCCCACACACATGTACACTACATGTACAGTTAACCTATCAATCTAAGATACTGTACAGGTCTATACACCATGCCAGTCAAACAAGCACTCATCACGATTAACCCGCAAGACAGCGTGCCATTGGTCGAGCAAATTGTCACCGGAATCAAGCAGCTCACAGAGCAACGCGTGTTGCGCACTGGCACACGCCTGCCCTCTATTCGCGACTTTGCGTTGCAACATGGGATCAGTCGCTTTACGGTCGTGGATGCCTACGATCGTTTAGTGGCGCTCGGCTATTTATTGTCGCGGCGCGGTTCCGGCTTTTATGTAGCGCCGCTCAACAAGCCTGAAGAAAGCGTTGCAAGCACCTCTTACTTAGACAGGGCCGACGATGTGTTATGGCTGCTGCATAACACTTTCAGGGATGTGCCAGATGCCATCCGACCTGGCTGTGGCTGGTTGCCCAAAGATTGGCTGGATGAAAAAGTCATCCAAAAAAGCTTGAATGACTTATCGCGTAAAGCCGGGCATTTTTTAACCAGCTATGGCGATGTAAGTGGGTACTTACCATTGCGTCAGCAATTGGCACAAAAGAACTTGGCAGATATTGGCATCCATGCCGAGACACAGCATATCCTCATGACTAACGGCGCTTCACATGGCCTGGATTTAGTCGCGCGCCTATTTATTAAACCGGGGGATGTGGTGCTGGTGGACGACCCCGGTTATTACACCTTGTTTGGTTTGCTCAAATCCATGGGTGCCCGCATCATGGGAGTACCACGGTTATTCAATGGCCCCGATGTCAGCGCCTTGCAGCAACTTCTGCAAGCACACAGGCCCAAACTGTTTTTCACCAACACCGTATTGCATAACCCGACAGGCACCAGCACCAGCTTGGCGGTGGCACACCAGATATTACAACTGGCAGAAAAATACGGTTTATATATTGTTGAAGATGACATTTACGGTGACTTTCATCCGCAGAATGCCTCACGTCTGGCCGCGCTGGATCAACTCAATCGTGTCATCTACGTCAGCAGTTACTCTAAAACCATCTCGGCTAGTTTGCGCGTCGGCTTTATTGCCTGCCAGGCTGAACTCGCCAGCCGCTTACTCGACCTCAAACTACTCACCGGCCTCACCAGCTCAGAAATCAACCAGCGGGTGATGTATCAAATTCTGGTGGAGGGTCGGTATCGCAAGCATATGGAAAAAGTGCGTAACCGGCTGGAAGTCAAAAGAGCGCAAGTGATACGCGCGCTGGAAGCATGTGGTTTGAGTATTCATGCCGAGCCTGCGGGGGGCATGTTTGTGTGGGCCAAACTCGCCAACGACAAAAATGCTGCCGAAGTGGCCAGTGAGGCCTCGCGGCAAAACATCATGCTGGCACCCGGCAACCTGTTCAGGCCTTATCAGGAGCCTTCGCCGTGGCTGCGTTTTAACGTCGCCCATTGTGACAATGACAAGGTGTTTGAGTTATTAAGAAAAGCCTAGCGATTCACAAACTCAATTTTAGGAATCGCCCCTGACAGATCCAGCCGCGTCAGACTAGCGTAATCGACGTGGAATCTGAACAGACCTTTGAGTGGCATATTGAGCACGTGCGCGATGAGGGCACGTATCATGCCGCCGTGCGTGACCACCAGCACGTGCTGGCCTGCATAGCGCGCATGCACCTCCTGCAAAAAGTCCACACCGCGCTGCTGCAAACCGGCAAAGGTTTCACCATTGGGCGGCGCCAGTTCGGCATAATTCTGCGCCCACACATCAAACAATTCGCGTGGAATATCATTCCACGATTGCATTTCCCAATCGCCAAAATGCAGCTCTTTGAGGCGCTCGTCGTGCGTGATGCCGTCGAAGCCCAGTGCATGCGCCAGTTTGCTGCAGCGTTGCAGTGGACTGGCATAGACGGCATCAATCTGCTCGTGAATCAGTTTTTGTTTGAGTTGAGAAAGCTCGCTGGCAAAGTTAACCGAGACATCAATATCACTTTGGCCATAGCAGATGCCCTCGGCGATTTGCAAACTGGTATGGCGGACTAAGGTTAGTTTCATATTAAGTGTTCCCAGGCCAGCAAGCCCAAGTAAAAGGCGAGTTCAGTCAATTGTTGTGTCGCACCGAGTGTATCGCCGGTGTAGCCCTGTAAATGGCGCAGAATGAGGCGACGCCACCATCCCCAGACCATGAGCACAGGCAAACTGGTGATTAAAAAGAAACGGGTTGCGGCCAGGGCTGAATGATTCACGCCCAGCATCAAGCCAAACACCAGCCAGCAGAGCAGGCCAAACACACTGGCACAGACCATATCCTGTGTTGTGAGCGTAGTGGCCAGAGGCTTGGATTTACCAGCAAAGCGCACATAGCTGGCGGTAGCCATGATAACAACCGCCGCCAGGCGACTCAGCGCATGGGCGGCAATCAAGGCAAACGGCAGTATGGCTGGGCTAAGTGCAGACAAGGCCTGAAACTTGAACAGCAATATGCCCACCAGCGCAATTGCACCATAACTACCCAGACGTGAATCCTGCATGATCTCCAGCTTGCGCGCACGATCCATGCCGCCACCCAGGCCATCAGCGCTATCGGCCAGGCCATCCTCATGAAAAGCACCGGTCAGGTAAATGGTCGCCGCCATACTGCATAACACGGCCAAGGCTGGCGGAAACACCCAGCTCGCCAGCCACCAAACGATGGCGGCTAGCAGGCCAACCAACAAGCCGACCAGCGGAAAATATCTGGCAGCGTGATTGAGGTCAGACTCTTGAAAATCTGCCACCGCAGGCACCGGCAGTCGCGTGAAAAAACCGACCGCCAGCACGAAATAACGCCATTGCAGCTTCACTGTAGCTGCATTCACTCTAGTTGCCCACTGACACCGGCACTGTCAAAACTGGCCATTTCATTGAGAAAAGCCACTGCCGATTGCAACAAGGGATAAGCCAGCACTGCCCCGGTGCCCTCACCCAACCGCAGTGACAGATGTAGCAAGGACTGGGCATTGAGATGCGACAACATCATGCTGTGCCCGCTTTCATCCGAGCAATGCGCAAACACGCAATAGTCAATCACTTGCGGATACAGTTTGGCCGCCACTAATAAGGCAGAGGTAGCAATAAAGCCATCAATCAGCAATGCCGCTCTGGCTTCTGCCGCCGCCAGTAATGCACCCACCATCATGGCGATTTCAAAGCCGCCAAACACGGTCAAGGCCTGTAATGCGTCATCGGCTGCCACATGGTGGGTTTGCAGCGCCGAGGTTAGCACCGACAATTTGTGCTGCAAGCCTTTATCGCTCAGGCCGGTGCCGCGGCCAACACACTGGTGCATAGGCAAGCCGCATAGCACACTCATCAAGCAACTGGCGCTAGACGTATTGCCTATGCCCATTTCACCCAGCGCCAGCACGTTACAACCCTGGGCAATGGCATCACGCGCAATTTGTGCGCCACGCGTGATGGCTTGCACGCACTGGTCAGCCGTCATGGCGGGCAGATGGCGAAAGTTTTCCGTGCCCATGCCCAATTTAGCATCAATCAGCATGGGGTGCGGTTGAAACACGGCATTGACGCCGCTATCCACCACATGCAAATCAAAGCCATGTTGGCGCGCGAATACATTGATGGCCGCGCCGCCATTGAGAAAATTGAGCACCATCTGTGCAGTCACCGCCTGCGGGTAAGGGCTCACGCCTTCTACCACAATGCCGTGGTCACCGGCAAATACCAACATGGTCGGCTGCTGCAAAGTGGGCTGTTCGCTTTGTTGTATCAGCCCCAGCTGTAACGCCAAGGTTTCTAGCCGCCCCAATGCCCCCAGCGGTTTGGTTTTTTGATTAATTTGCCGCACCAGGGCGGCCTGTAAAGACGCGTTGTGCGTAGGCTCAATATGAAATGTCTGCATAGTTGTTATTTTACCGAGCAAAAAGCAAAGCGTAGCAGAATTATGCAATGCCTGGCCTGAATTTGCCTGGCACATAAAAAAGCCCCGCAAACGCGGGGCAGGGCTCTAAGGATCACACGCAAAAATCAACTAATCTTCACTAACTTATTTTCACTGGCACGTAAATTTTGCTTTCACCACGCATCACCAGCAGGGCAACATTTTTCACGTTTTGCGACAACTTATCCTGTAGTTGCGCCACATTTTTAACCTGGTCACCATTTACCGCCAAAATCACATCCCCTGGCTGAATGCCTGCAGTGGCCGCTGGCCCTTTAGCCACCTCTTCGACCAGCAAGCCTTGCTTAAGCTGCGTTTGCGCCAACTCTTGCGAAGTCAGTGGGCGCAAGCTCACTCCCAGTTTAGATTGCTGGCTGTCTGGCACGGTGGCAGGCCCGGCCTGTGCGGTTTGCATTTCATCAATGCGCACAGACAGTTTTTTCAATTGTTTGTTGCGCCATACCTCGATGCTGGCAGTACTACCCGGCTTCACGCTGGCCACCATCGGCGGCAAATCGCTGGAGCGGTCTATACTTTGACCATTAAACTTGACGATGACATCGCCTGGCTCCAGCCCGGCTTTATCCGCCGGGCCGTTTTTCTCTACATTGCTCACCAGCGCACCATTAGGCAACTGCAAGCCAAACGAGCTGGCCAGATCCTGGTTAATGGATTGCACGCCTATGCCCAAGCGGCCACGGCTGACTTTGCCTTTTTCCAGCAACTGTTGCTCAATGCCCATGGCAACATCAATCGGGATCGCAAACGACAAGCCTTGATAGCCACCGCTACGGCTATAAATTTGTGAGTTAATGCCGATGACTTCACCGTTGAGGTTAAACAGCGGGCCGCCTGAGTTACCTGGGTTAATCGCGACGTCTGTTTGCAAAAATGGCACATAGCCTTCGTCTGGCAGCGCACGCGATTTAGCCGAAATAATGCCCGCGGTCACGGTGTTATCAAAGCCGAATGGCGAGCCGATCGCCACTACCCAGTCACCAACATTGCTGTTTTTAGTGCTTCCAATATGCACGGTAGGCAAATCTTTGGCCTCAATTTTAAGCACAGCCACATCGGTCAATTTATCTACGCCGATCACCTTGGCCTGAAATTCGCGTTTGTCAGACAATTTCACCGTCACCACATCCGCCTTGTCGACCACATGCGCATTGGTCAAAATCACGCCATCAGACTTGACGATAAAGCCAGAGCCCAAGCCGTTCATTGGCGTTTCAGTTTGCGGCAGATTAGGTTGAAAGCGACGAAACAGCTCAAACATGGGGTCATTCGGGTCTACACCCGGAATCCCCGCCGTTTTCACAGTACCAGTGACGCTGATATTCACCACCGCCGCGCCCTGGCTAGACGCGATACTGGCAAAATTAGGCAGGGTAATATAAGCGCTAGGCGCGGTCATGGCCTTGGCCGACACAGGGGCCGTGGCCTGCGCATGGGTCACCAGCGTGTTGCCTTTAATCCAGTAACCGGCGCCAAACAAAGCGGCCACTGCCAATGGTACAGTCACCCAGTGCGTAAGTCTTGATTGTAAAAACGATTGCATCACAACGTCCTTTCTTGCTCTTTTTAATATGGCTCTTATTCAACATTTAAGAGCCTCTGCGCATATGAGCAGCAAAAACGTGCCGAAGTTTCACTGTTTTTGTATCTTGATGTATCAGGCAAACAAGCGTGCACCACACAGACCGTGCCGCAGCAGAACATGGCAAATGCATTGATCGTGATACACTTCACACTCTTTGTTTTTTGACCAAGCAATGACAGAGTTACCGTCTTTTTTAAAGCCCTACTGGCCACGACGCATGACAGGCACGCTGCGCGATTATGCGCGGGCAGCCATCGGTGCCGGATTAGGGATTTTATCTACCGGGCTGCTTGCCCTGAGTGTGGTGTCAGGCGATTGGCATAGCGCAGTGTTTTTAATTGCGCCCATGGGTGCCTCGGCCGTGATTCTGTTCTGCCTGCCCTCCAGCCCGTTGGCACAACCGTGGGCCATTCTAGCGGGCAATATTGTGGCCGCGCTGGCAGGCGTATTTTTCGCACAGCTATTGCCGCAACAACTGGTGTTTGCCGCTGCGCTCGCTATGTTAAGCGCGATTGCACTGATGTTTGCACTACGTTGCCTGCATCCGCCCAGCGGTGCCGTCGCCCTCACTGCCGTGTTGGGTGGTGACGCCATTCATAGCCTGGGTTACAGTTTTGTCTGGTGGCCGGTGTTGGCAAACAGCGTGTTACTGGTACTCACCGCCTGGCTGTACCACACCCTCACAGGCTACCGTTACCCGGCTGCGCATCATGAGCATGCGCCAAATTCGCCCACCCATATGCACTACCAATTTGGCTTTAAAACAGAAGATTTGCAGACCGCACTGGGGCAGTTTCATGAAGTGCTGGACATACACCCCGAGCAACTGCAAAGCTTGCTTGAAAAAACCGAGCTGATCGCCTACAAGCGCAAACTGGAAGCGATTCAATGCCGCGAAATCATGCGCCCGGTGCAGACCATGCTTGAATTTGGCGATGCACTGGAAACCGCCTGGCAAACCATCCTCAAACAAACCGAACCGGCCATTCCGGTGGTGAATAAAGCTCAACTGGTGATCGGCTTGCTCAGTGTGTCTGACTTTATGCGCCATGCTAAGGCAGAGAGTTACCGTGAAGTGGCGCCAGCCTTAAAGCGGCTGATCCGCTGGTCACCGACCACGCACAGCGACAAGCCAGAAGTGGTTGGCCAGATCATGACTACCCCGGCGATCACCATCACCGAAAACATGCACCTGATGCATACCATTCCGCTCATGACCAGCCATCACCTGCAATTGCTGCCGGTGGTCGATAGCGCCAACAAACTAGTGGGGATCTTGACCCAAACCGATGTGATACGCGCCTTGTATCGTTAACGGTTGGCGGGGTTTTCGCGTTGCTTAAACGGCACAATCACCTCGCGTGACGCCAGCACGATTTCGCGCAAAAAACATAACAGGCCAAAAATCAGCGACGCCATCGAAATAATAAAAGACACCATCACCAGGTGCGGCAAGCGCAAGCCAGTCTCTACCGACAAAAACATACTGGCAATCGACACACAAATACACAAGGCAGCAAAGGTGGCCGCGGCAATCGCGCGCCGCAGCCACTTGGTGCGACGCACAATAATCCGCAGCTCATCTTTAAAGCGCTCGCGCTTTTCTTCAGGTGCATCGGTCAAAAAGCGGGCACGGTCTATCGAGCGCCCCAGGCGGCCAATCAACACGCCTAAAATCGAGCCGATCCCGGTCAATAAAAACACTGGTGCCACCGCATCGCGAATCGCCTCAGACACACTGTGAATCTCAATCATGGTATTAATCATAGACTTAACAACACTCAAATAAAGCAATCAGGCACCAAAACCGCACTATTTTGGTTATTGGCGCACTAGAAAAAGGCACAGAGCAATCAATCCAGCGAAAAAGCAGGGGTTTGATGGCTAGTTTAGCCATTGATAAGCGAGTTTTACGCCATGTTTAGTGTATTTAGAGCCTTAATATTGTAATAAAAGCATTTTTCTTGCCATTGTTTTTCAATTCAAACGCCCCAATCGGGAATCATTTTTGCTGTAGACACCCCGGCAACAATAAATATAGATAGGGAAAGAGGCAACAAGATGCACCCGCAACCGTTAACCGAGGACCTGGCTAACCACTTCAAGAAGGTCAATGACTTTCGTTCACATATCTACCAATTACAACATGCCTGGGATAGCCTGGCATTGATGGCGCAACTTTCTGGCACCGGCTCCGAAATGGAAGAAACCCGCAGCGCGTTTAATACGATATCAAACGACGTACTGCGCCACCTATCACAAGAAACCCTGCATAAAACCGCTGCGCAATTGTCTTCAAAAGCGTTTGAAATTATCAATCTGCTGATACGCAACCTGTTTGAGCGCACAGCAGATATTGGTTTTTTTGCCACGGATGACGATATGCGTGACTACCTGGATAAACATGCAGCGGACACCCTGGACAGCCACGACCAGCGCAGCATTGAGTTTCGTTTTCAGGAGTACCAGAAGAAATACACTGTTTACGACAATATCGTGCTGTTTGATGCAGAAGGCCAGTTGCTGCATCAGTTGGACGACACGCAAACCACCTTGTTTCACTATCATCCGATCGTGGCCCTGGCGCAACAATCGACAGCGCCGTATGTAGAGCGCTTTTATGAAACTGAGATCGGCGGCAAATTGCATAAATCGCTGGTTTACGCGCATGAAGTTCGCAGCAAGGATGGCCAGCGCACCCTGGGCGTGCTCTGCCTGTGCTTTAAGTTCGTCAACGAGCTAGAGACCATTTTTAGCAACCTGATTTCACATCACGACTGGACAGTAGGCGTGTTGCTGGACGAAGAACATCATGTGATCGCCTCCAGTGATCCGTATCAAATTCCGCTTGGTATCACCCTCTGCGTAGACACCGATACCGACTGGTTTATTACGCGCTTTAATGGCCGCGAATACCTGTGCGTGACTAAACAATCTGAAGGCTACCAAGGTTACCTAGGGCCAGGCTGGCTGGGTCAGGCCATGATCCCGATCGAACATGCCTTTAACCAAAGCATCCACCATATGGTGAACAATATTGATACAGAGATTTTGCGTAAAGTCATGCGTAGCCCGCTCATTTTTTCTGAAAGCCTGCTGAACATCCCGAAACAGGCGGCCAATATCCAGAGCAAACTGAACCAATCGGTGTGGAACGGCAATATCAGACAAAGCAACGATATAAACACCCAGCAAAAAAACTTTTCTAAAAGCCTGCTTTCTGAAATCAGCCATACCGGCCATAAAACCCAGAAAATCATTGAAAACATGGTAGCTGAGCTTTACCAGACCGTGGTGTCGGTGATGCTGGAGAACTCCAGTTTTTACGCGCAACTGGCGGTAGAAATCATGGACCGCAACCTGTATGAACGCGCCAACGATGTACGTTGGTGGGCGCTAACACATATGTTTAGGGAGTTTTTGGCCAAGCCTAGTTTACTAGATGATGATAAAGGCAAAATGACGACAGTGCTGCGTTATATCAACAGCCTCTACACCGTCTATGACAACCTGATGTTATTTGACCGCAAGGGCGAAGTGATGGCGGTATCCAACCAGCACTACGCGCACTTGCTGGGCACGCAGCTGGCGGACGAATGGGTAGGCCGAACGCGCAGTTGCGCTTCTACGCAAGATTACGTCGTCTCCCCGTTTGAGCCCACCCCGCTCTACAACGACAAACACACGTATATTTATGCCGCGCCAATCCGCCACCTAGATGGCAATAGCATTGTCGGCGGTATCGCCATTGTGTTCGATAGTACGCCGCAGTTTCAGGCCATGCTGCGCGATGTGATTCCGCGCGATAAAACAGATACGCCGGTCAATGGCAGTTTTACCCTGTTTGTGAATGAGCAACTCAGTGTGATTTCAAGCACGCATCGCGACTTTGCCATGGGTGAGCCGTTTGAACTGATGCCCGCGATTAGCAAATTAAAAGAAGGCGAACAGCTGTTTGATATTGCGATTTACCAAAATACTTATTATGCCGTGGGCGCCCGTGCTGCGTATGGTTACCGCGAGTTTAAAAGCGAACAGGACAATTATCGCAACAAAGTGGTCGCGCTGATTTTTACGCCGCTGGGCAAGGTCGACGAAATTAACCAGCGCATCCACGCCGAAGCGCAAGTCATCCACAACAAATTCAACCCCAACCTGTTTGTACAATCCGGGCCGGACTGCCAGGAATATGCGACTTTTTATGTCGGCGATTCATGGCTGGGCATAGAGGCGCGCTTTGTGCGCGAGGCAATTGATGAACACCAGTTACGCACATTGCCGGATTCAGCACCATTTATTGCTGGCATGCACACCTATCAGGGCGAAGTGATTCCGGTGATAGACCTCGCGCGCATGCTGGGCCATCCACACTACTTTACCGATTACCGGCAGATCATTGTGATTGAAGACAAAGCAGCAGCGCTCAAATTTGGCGTGTTTGTCTCGGCGCTTGGCGAAATCCCTTATCTTGCGCCCACGCAGATTCAACCCATGAGCACTTTTTTCAGGGGCGCCAGCCATAACCCCGGCATCGCCATTGCCAATCTGGCCCAGAACAGCATGCTGACACTGATCACCGCATCCAGTTTATGGGAGAAAGTACTCGCCGTACGCTCACAAGCTGCAGAACAGGTGTATGCCTGATGAATAGTCAGACGATACTCGATATCATGCAAACCGACATCATGGACGCCTTACTCACCGCGCAGCAACAACGATTGCTGGATACGCTGCTGGATAATCTGGATGGCATGATTTACCGCTGCCTGTATGACAGCAACTGGACCATGATTTATGTAAGTAAAGGCTGCGAAGCCCTCACCGGCTACCCGGCGCCGGAGTTATTGCTGAATAAAACCACCTCTTACGAAACCATTACGCACCCCGATGACAGGGATAACGCGCGGGCCGTGATTGACGCCGCCATTCACAAAGGCGAACGTTTTGAGCTCGAGTATCGCATTGTGCGCGCCAACGGCGACATCACCTGGGTGGCTGAGCGTGGCAGCGCCGTGCTTGATCATGACGGCAAACCGGTGGCTCTGGAAGGCATTATCCAGGACATCAGTTGCCGCAAGCGCATAGAGCACGAGCTGTTTAGCACCGAGCAAAAATATCGCTCCATGTTTGAGAACTCAACGCTGGGCATGTTCCAGACCACCGAGTCTGGCACCTATCTCAATGCCAATCCGGCGCTGGCAAAACTATACGGTTATGTGTCCCCAGAGGCCCTGATTGGTGACCTTAACAATATCAGCACGCAGCTCTATGTGGCCGAAAGCAGGCGTGGCGAATTTACCGAAGCTATCCGTGCACAAGGCCGGGTACACAATTTTGAGTCTGAGGTTTACCGGCTCAATGGTGAAACGATCTGGATCTCAGAAAACGCCCACGCCGTCTGCGACCCGCAAGGCGAGATTCTGTATTACGAAGGCACGGTAGAAGATATTACCGACCGTAAAAACCATGAGTTACAGATTCGCCAGCTGGCAGTCACCGACAACCTCACAGGCCTGCTCAACCGCCATGCCTTCAGTGGCAAACTGGCCAGCCTGATTGCCGAGGCAGATAAAGCGCAAAACAAGATTGCCATTGCCTTTATCGACCTCGACCATTTCAAGCTGATTAACGATACGCTAGGTCACCGTGCTGGCGACAAGCTGCTAGAAAACGTGGCGCAGCGGCTGATTCAGAGCACGCGGCCAACTGATGCGATTGTGCGCTTTGGCGGCGACGAGTTTGTCATGCTCTACCCCGGGCTACGCGTAGCAGAAGACGCCGAGCCACTATTGGCACGCGTGATGGAGGCTATTTCGCAACCGATTGCAATTGGCGATTATGTGTTTAACATGACCTGCAGCGTCGGCGTCAGCATTTATCCAGACCATGCCAAAGAAATAGACGCCCTGCTCAGTTGCGCCGACTCAGCGCTGTACAGTGCCAAGAACGCAGGCAAAAACAAAGTGCAAATGTTTAGCGGCGCGCTGGCGCAGCAACTGGGCGAGCGCAACGAAATTGAATATGGCCTGGGCCATGCCATGCAGCGCCAGGAGCTTATGCTGTATTACCAGCCGCAAATCAATATGCAGCATGGCAATATCAGCGCGCTGGAAGCCTTAATCCGCTGGCAACACCCTGAGCGTGGGTTGATCCCGCCCGACCAGTTTATTCCGGTGGCCGAAGAAACCGGCCACATTTTTGCCATTGGTGAGTGGGTGTTGCAGACCGCCTGCCAAAAGATTAAATCCATGCAAACCGAGTGGGGCTATATGGTGCCGATTGCGGTCAATGTGTCGCCGATACAGTTTTTGCGTGGCAACCTGGTTGAAACCGTGCAGCGGGTATTGCGGCAAGAGCGCGTACCACCGCATTTAATCACGCTGGAAGTCACCGAAAATGCGCGCTTTAAAGACGAAGCCATGTTCACGCGGACGCTGGAACAACTGAAACGGCTGGGCGTGTGCATTGCGATTGACGACTTTGGTATTGGCTATTCGAACATGGCCTATCTCAAAAACTACCCGATTGATGAGTTAAAAATAGACAAGGCGTTTGTGCAAGACCTGGAGCAGAGCGTCACCAACGGCAACATTTTGCTGGCGCTGATTAACCTGGGCAAAAGCTTGCATAAATCGGTGACGGCAGAAGGCATAGAAACCGAATATCAACACCGCTTTTTATTGCATAGTGGGTGTGACGTCGGCCAGGGTTACTATTACAGCCGACCGCTATCTGACGAAGCGCTGGCGCAGTTTATGCGCGAACAGCAGCCAAAATTTGATCATTTTCAGCAGGTGGCCAGGTAACCCAGGCCACCATGCGTTTTGCCACTAGCGCGGTCAGGCGACCGTTTGCTCAATCTCTGGCAAGGCTTCATTTTTAATCGCGGCTTCAAAGGCGGTCAACCGCTTGTAGACAGACAGCAGCTCGACAATGGTGGTCCAGGAGTTAACCAGGTATTGAAACGAGTTACTCACTTGTGAAAACGCCGTCAGAATCTGCTGCAAAATACCAAAGGTAATACGGCCAGCCGCAATGGTCGGCACCAGGATCAGGTAGGCAAAAATATTATCTGCCTGCAAATACAGGCTGCGCGCCACGTTGAAATACATATAGTGAAAATACAGGCGGAAGTAGTTTTTACGCACGTCCATAAACAATGATTTAAGCGTAGCTGGTTGCGCACGTTCGATATTATCTTCGCCATACACCAGCTCTTTACGGTAGGCCGCTTCAACGCGCTGGTTCCTGAATTCCAGCCCCGGTAATTTCACCCCCACAGCAGCCAGCAACAATGTACCAAACACCGACCAGGCAATCGCCGAAGTGAACAATGGCGCAGGCACTGTACCAAACACTGGCAACTCGCTGACATAAGCAGACAAACTCCATAGCACCGGCAAGAAGGCAAACAATGTCATGATTGCTTCGACCATAGACACACCCAGGCCTTCCATAATGGTGGCAAAGCGCATGGTATCTTCCTGCACCCGCTGTGAGGCACCTTCAATACGACGCACTTGTGGCCATTGGCTGGTGTAAAAATCGTTCATGGCGGTGCGCCAGCGGAAAATATAATGGCTGACAAAAAAGCGCGTGATGACGTAGATAAAAATCGCCACAAACGCAATTTCGGCAAACTGTAACATCAGGGTGTATAACTCAGCCGTCGTGACTTTGGAGTTAGGTGACAAGGCAGCCTGTACTCCGTCAAAAAACGGTCTGCGCCAGTTGTTAATCGCCACCGACACCTGTACCGAGTAATAAGTCGAAAACAAAATAAACGCCGAACCGACAATAGACCACCATTGCCAGCGGCTGGGCTTGAGCTTAAACCAGGCAAAAGCAAACAAGGCGACACTGACCCCATAGTAGCCATAAAACAGCTTGAATGAATCGGTGACAAAGTGGCCCAGGCCAATCACAGGCTGCTCTTCAGCCACCGACAACCCAAACACGGCACCAATAGCGGCAGAAAACTCAAACCAAACGCCGCAGCAAATAGCCGCCCAGACAATAACTGAAGGCCAGAACCAGCGGGAATCAGGGAAAAAGGATTTAAACATAGCGCTTTCTTTGACGGTTTTTCTTGAGATGTTTTGGGGAGCAACTTTCTGCCAGTGTATTGGCTCTTGAAAAGACCTGCAACAAAAAAGCCTCCGTGAGGAGGCTTCATGTGTTTAAACGTGTGTGAATGCTAGATGCGATTGCCGCGGAAACAGCAGCCAAGCGGCGTATTGGTAGTGTAATTCGCCTTCAACACCATCGCATGCGGTTTAATCGCCGAATGTTTTTGTAGCACACGCTTTTTATAAACAGCCGGTTTTTTCATGGCAGTCTGTTTATCTGCATCGACTTGATTTTCATCGACTTTATCTTCATCTATTGCCGCCACTTTTACCGCAGGCGGTAAGGCGCTCGCAGCGAGCACGGTTTCAGCAGCTTCCGGCTTGGCCGACACCTGGCCCGATTGCGCGCCACTCAGCAAGGGATTATTGTCAGCAGGGGCTTCGTGCTCAAAAGTAATCATCATCAAGGCAAGCATGTTTAGAAAAATCAGCTTGGGTAACATATAGGACTTGGTTCGTTGCATTTTTAATACTCAATTTCGTCTCAGGCTATCTCATTCGCTATGGTAGAGGGCTAACGCGCACCGCATAAGTCGACAGCTGCCGATTTGCTTGTCAGAAAACACCTACAAAATAACTACCGCAGAAAACATTTACGCGATACGATGGTCAGACGACACAGCGTCGTGCATGGTGCATGACCAAAGCGGTTGGCCTTTCACGATGGGAGCCTGTATGCAACGGTTATTCGTATTATCAATCCTGTTAACAAGCATTGCGCACCTGCAGGCGCAGCCCAGCATTGTAGACACGCTGGAGCTGGGTCACTCGATTGTGATGGTCACCACCGATATGCCCGGCGGCTCTAATGGCCGCGGCTCTGGTGTGGTGGTGAGCCCTGAATATGTAGCGACCAATTGTCATGTGCTTGCCAATAGTAATGGGGCCAATATCGCCAAGTTTAGGGATGGTTACCAGCCGATCGCCCTCAAGGCCAACTGGAAACGTGACGTCTGTTTACTCAAGTTTGATCCACTGCCGTTTAAACCACTGCCCATGCGCGACAGCAAAACGCTGCAATACGAAGAGGAAGTGTTCAGCCTGAGTTTTCCGGCGGCGGCACCGGTGCCACAACTGTCTTATGGCAATATCAAAGGCATTTACCCCTACGATGGCAGCATGATCGTGCGCTCGAATGCCGCTTTTTTAATGGGCTCTAGCGGCGGTGCACTGTTTGACCAACACTTTAATTTGATTGGGCTCACCACTTTCAAGAGCCCGGGGCATCAGGCGTTTTACTACAGCCTGCCAGTGGAGTGGATTAAAGAGCTAATGGATGCGCCGGAAGTGATCTCGCTCAAAACCAATGAGGTGCCGTTCTGGGCCTTGCCGCTGGAGCAACGCCCCTACTTTATGCAAGTGGTGATCCCCTACCAGAACGCAGACTGGCCAGCACTCAAAACCATCGCAGGCCAATGGGCACGCAAAGAACCGGCCTCGGCCGATGCCTGGTATTTTCTGGGTCTGGCAGAAGAAGGCCTGCAACAATTTGCGCAGGCCGAGCAAGACCTCAAGCATGCTTATGACCTGAACCAACGCGACTATGACGCCATGCTGGCGTTGTCGCGCGTGGCATTTACCCAAAAAGACCTGGCGACCTTGCAGTCACTGCAACCCGTTATCAGCGCCATTGATAAAGACCAGGGTGAGCAAGTGGCGCAACAGATTCTTAAACTCAAACAGGGTAGCTAAGGTGCACATGCGACAGAAGATCGCAAAACCGCATTAAAATTGCCGCAGCCAGGGAACTCAACCGGTAAAATGCGGTTCAAGCATGCAGCACATAACAATAATGGATACACACACATGATGAAACACGCAGTAACGCGCACCACCACCGGGCTGACCATCGCCTTATTTAGCGCAATAGCAGAAGCCGAGTCTCGCATAGACCGCCAGACCGAAACCGCGGTGCCCAGGGCACAAAACCTCTATGGCATCGGCGTAGGCATACTGCCAAAAACGTCTGGCTCCGATGAATACCGTGCGCTGGTATTGCCGATTATTAATGCCAATTACGGTGACCGTTTTTTTGTGAATGCTTTGCAGGCAGGCGTCTGGCTGCTAGACAGTGACGACAAGCGCCTGCGTTTTGGCTTGTCTGCCGAAGCCAAGTTTGGCTGGGATGCCAGCAAGGGTGATCGTACCCGCGGCATGCAAGATCGCGATTTCTCTATTTTTGTTGGCCCATTGCTACGCTGGCAAACTGACTATGGCACGTTTAATGCGCAATGGACCACAGATGCCAGCGGTAACAGCAACGGTCAGCAAGTGCAGTTGCAATATATTAAAAGCCTGATTCGTGCACCGCAATTACGGCTGAACGGCGTGATTGGCGCCACCTGGAACAACCAGAAATTCAATGACTACTATTTTGGTGTGAGCAGTAGCGAGGCAACCGCCAGTCGCCCGGTTTACCGTGCAGGCGCCGGGGTTGAATGGCAAGCCGGGGTCAACGGCATGATGCCTGCCTTTAAAGACCACTCACTATTGTTTGGCGCCTTTGTGACGCGACTCAGCAACGCACAGAATGACAGCCCGATTACCGAGACCAGAATTCAGCCGATGGCCTACGTTGGCTACAGCATTCCATTTTAAGCACACTTGATTTTTAACTGACTTGGCCGCCGCTAATGGCGGCCATTGGCATTAAAAAACTGCCAGATCACATCGTTGGCAACCAGCGCATCAGCGCCAGCACGGCCGCCACGCGGCTTGCTGCCTCCCGGCCATGAATGACCGCCGGTCTCCGTGACGCAAAGCTGCACTGGCGCCAGCCCGCCACGGTGGATTTCGCAATAAGCACCAGCAACCTCCATGATACGCTCGGCCTGGATATTGGCCTGATTAAGCTGTACCCACTTCTGTATCGTCGCAGGCACTGACACAAAGCTCACATCGGCCATGGATTGCTGGCCTTTACCGCCATTAAACGGTACGTGGTCGTCATCTTGGGCATGAATATGCAACACCGCTACCGGCCTCGCAGGCTGGCAGCGCTGGGTATTGTCGGTGCCTGCGACCGAGGCGATGGCACTGATGGTGTCAGATAACTCACAGGCCAGTCGATAGGCCATCATGCCGCCATTGGACATGCCATCGACAAAAATACGGTTAGCATCTACATTGGCGCGCTGCTGCATGTCCTGGATCATGGCGCGGATCACCGCTACATCATCACTTTGCTTTTTGACCGCCGGGCCGCAACAATTGCCTGCGTTCCAGGTCGCAAACTTGCCACCTGGCAAGCGGCTGTAGCCATTCGGGAACACCGCGATATAACCATATTTATCTGCGGCCGAAATCTGGTGGTAAAAGCGCTCAGTTGCTTGCAGCTGGCTATTGCCCAGCCCGCCATGCAAGGCCAGTACCATGGGTAAGGGCTGACCCGCTTGCGCTTGTTTGGGCACATGGACCAGATAGGCGCGCTTATCGCCATTGACGGTGACTGAAAATTCATCATCGCCTGCCGCCAATCCGGCCCACACCAGCGCAGGAAAAGTCAGCAAACCCAGCAACACAGGGTAATATAAACGTTTAGGCAAAATCATGGCTGCTCCAGACAAGCGTATGGCAAGCATACATGAACGCGCCAGTTGAGCGCGTTGTTGACGACCCCGATTCATCTTTCATAGCATATACATGGCGCAGACTCCACTTTCCACGTCTTCTATCATCGGCATTTTGCTGGCAGGTGGCTTTTCACGCCGCTTTGGCCCACAAAACAAACTGCTACAGCCCTTGCCCAATGGGCAATCTGTGGCGCTGAGTGCGGCACAAGCCTTGATCAGCGCACTCCCAAACAGCGTTGCCGTGATACGCACCACGGAGTCTACCCTTGCCGATGCACTCACGGCGCTGGGGTTTAAGGTGGTGGCATGTGAAGAGCAACATCAACAGATGTCGGACAGCCTGAAACTGGGCATAGTGAGCGCACAAGCGGCTTTTCCAGCATTGACCGGCATGGTGATTGCATTGGCAGATATGCCGTTTATTGAAACAGAAACCATCCAGCAAGTTGCACAACAGTTGGCTCAGGCGCCTATCGTGCAACCTGAATACCAGGGCCAGCCTGGGCATCCGGTCGGCTTTCACCATGACCTGATCCCTGCATTATTGACTGTGACAGGCGACGAAGGCGCGCGCGCTGTGTTGCGCGCGCATCAAGCTGAGGTTTTACGATTTGAATGCCATGATGCAGGCATTTTAAGAGATATTGATACGCCCGCAGACTTGGCCTGATGTGTTAGAACTGGTTTAGGCGGCCACACGATCGGCCGCGGCTTGCGACAAGCCAACCTGTTGTAACTGCGACCGTACCTGAATTAACTCTGCCAGAATAGACACCGCAATTTCAGCCGGGGTGCGGCTACCTATGCGTAAACCCACCGGGCCATGCAGGCGATTGACTTCCTGCTCGCTTAAATCAAAGCTACGTAAACGCTGTTTGCGTTTTTCCTGGTTTTTAACCGACCCCAAGGCGCCGATATAAAACGCCTCTGACTTCAAGGCCTCCAGCAAAGCCATGTCATCCAGTTTGGGGTCATGCGTCACCGCCACAATCGCCGTATGCGGGTCAGGCGTAATGTCGAGCACCACATCGTCCGGCATACCCGGCAACCAGTCAGCGCCTTCTACATGCCATTCGGCACGCATCTCTTCACGCGGGTCGCAAATCATGACATGAAAATCCAGCGCTTGCGCCATGGCCGCCAGCACCGAGCCTAACTGGTTGGCGCCAATAATCAGCAAGCGCCATTGCGGGCCAAAATAGCTGTGAAACCAGTCGTTGTCCAGATACGGTAAGCCTTCTGGTAACACTGGTTGGTGGCGTACCTCGCCACTGTGCAAATTGACCGAGCGCTTTAACAAACGGCGCTGCGACAAGCTCTCCAGCATGGGGGCCAGTTGCGCGGCCTGCGTCAGCGGTTCGGCAAAAATTTTAAGCTGGCCACCACACGGAATACCAAAACGCTGCGCTTCGTCCTGATGGATGCCGTATTCAAGAATAGCCGGCTGCGCGGGCAACTGCTGCTGCCGAGCCTTATCTGCCAGGTCATCCTCAATACACCCACCCGACACCGAGCCGACCAGATGCCCGTCTTCACGCACCACCAGAATGGCGCCCGGCAAACGCGGCGCCGAGCCCCAGGTCTGGATGACGGTGAACAGGTGCGCGCGATAGCCTTGTTGTAGCCAATCGCTGGCGCGTTGCAGCACTTCCCAATCTGACGATTGCATACGCTTACGCCAGTTGCTCGCCTATGGGCAGGCGGCGGATACGTTTACCGGTGGCGGCAAATATCGCATTGGCCACGGCAGGCGCCAATGGCGGCACGCCCGGCTCACCGACACCGCCCATCTTCTCGGTGCTGGCCACGATATGTACATCCACCTTGGGCATGTCTTTCATACGCAACACCTGATAATCGTGAAAATTAGACTGCACCACTTGCCCGTCTTTAAAGCTGATTTCGCTGCTCAATGCCGCGCCCAGCGCATAGGCGACTGAAGACTCCATTTGCGCCTTGACGCCATCCGGGTTCACCGCGAGGCCACAATCAATCGCCACCACCACACGGTGCACGTTCACTTCGCCGTCTTTCACAGACACCTCAGCCACTTGCGCCACATAGCTGCCAAATGATTCATGCACGGCAATCCCGCGGAATACGCCCTTAGGTAATGGTTTGCCCCAACCTGCTTTATCGGCCGCCAGGTTGAGCGCAGCCAGATGGCGCGGATGGTCTTTGAGTAATTGACGTCTATAGGCCAGCGGGTCTTGTTTGCTAGCGTGCGCTAACTCGTCGATCAGGCTTTCCATGACAAAACCAGAGTGGCTATGACCCACCGAGCGCCACCACAACACAGGCACATCGCTCTGCACCGAATGCAGATGCACCTGATGGTTGGCGGTGCCCTTCACATAAGGCGAATCTGCCACACCCTCCACCGAGGTCGCATCGATGCCTTCTTTAATCATAAAGGCTTCAAACGGCGTGCCTTTGATGATGGATTGCCCGACCAGGGTATGTTGCCAGGCCAATGGCTTGCCTTGTTTGTCCAGCGCAACCGTCGCGCGGTGCACAAACATCGGCCGGTAAAAACCGCCCTTGATATCATCTTCGCGGCTCCACACCGTTTTCACTGGCAGGCCAGCCGCTTTGGCCACCTGCACCGCTTCAGACACAAAGTCCGCGCGCGGATTGGCACGACGGCCAAAGCCACCGCCCAAAAACTGGGTATGGATGTTCACTTGTTCTGGCTTGAGACCCAGAATCTTGGCAGCAGAGGCCTGATCCGTGGTTTGCATTTGCGTGCCAGTCCAGATGTCGCAACCCTGGTCAGAAATTTTCACCGCACAATTGAGTGGCTCCATCGGCGCATGTGACAAATAAGGCAACACATACTCTGTACTCACACTCTGCTTGGCCTGTTTGCTGGCAGCAGCCACATCCCCCGCTTTGGCCGCTTGCAAGCCTGGCTGTTGTGCCAGTGCCTGATATTGCTTCAACAAAGCAGCGGAGTCCGGCTTGTCATGCCCGGCTAAATCCCACTCCAGCTTGAGTGCTTCGCGTCCTTGCTTGGCCGCCCAGTAATGTTCGGCAATCACCGCCACACCCGTTGGCACTTTCACCACCTTAATCACGCCCGGTACTTTTAACGCCGCGCTGTCATCCACAGTTTTCAAGCTGGTGCCAAACACCGGCGCACGCGCCACCATGGCCACTTTCAGCCCGTCAAATTGCACATCTTGGCCAAACTTGGCCGTGCCATTGATTTTCTCTGCGCTGTCCAGGCGCTTGGTCGCTTTGCCAATAAATTTCCATTGTTCCGGTTTTTTCAGCGTCACGCTGGTGGGTGTTTCTAGCTGGCTAGCAGTTTCTACCAGTTGGCCATAACGCAATTGTTGTGTGCCATGAATCACCGCGCCATTTTCAGTGCGCAACTCGGCCACCGGCACCTTCCACTGCTTGGCAGCCGCCTGCATTAGCAGCGCACGCGTCAGCGCGCCTGCCTGGCGGTAACGGTCAAACTCAGACCAGGTGGTCGACGAGCCACCGGTAATCTGAATGCCATACGCGGTGTGGATATAGGCCGGGGCGGCAGGTGCATGCTCAACCTTGACCGTATTCCAATCGGCATCCAGCTCATCTGCAATCAGCATCGGCAAGGTCGTCCATACGCCCTGCCCCATTTCGCTATGCGCCAGCATCACGGTAATACTGTCATCAGCGCCTATGCGCAAAAAAGCATTTGGCGCAGGCAACGGCATGGCTTCTGCCGCATTCGCCACGCCCATAAAACGCTTGGCCTGCGGAATACTAAAAGCCACCACCAACCCACCGGCCACCAGCGCAGTACTTTTAATAAAGCTGCGACGCGAGAGATTAATCATATCGTTCATGGTTGTCTCCCCTTAAGCCAGTTTGGCAGCAGCTTCGTGAATCGCTGTGCGGATACGTTGATAAGTGCCACAACGACAGATATTGCCGCTCATGGCGGCATCAATATCGGCATCGCTGGGCTTGGGGTTTTGTTTGAGCAATGAGGTTGCAGACATGATCTGGCCCGACTGGCAATAGCCACATTGCACTACGTCAATCTGCTGCCAGGCGGCTTGCACGGCTTGCCCGACTTTGTCGTCCTGCATGGCTTCAATGGTGGTGATTTTTTTACCCACCGCCGCGCTCACCGGCGTCACACACGAGCGGATGGCCTGGCCATCCAGATGCACGGTACAGGCGCCACATTGCGCCATGCCACAGCCAAATTTGGTGCCAGTCATGCCAGCCACATCGCGAATCGCCCATAAAATGGGCATATCATCACTGACATTGAACTCGGCTTCTTTGCCATTGATCGTTAATTTCATTGGGCGGGTTCCTTGAGTAAATCTGTTATGCCTGCTGGCAGAACCAATCTAAAGTTGGCTATCGTGAAAATATACTAACATACACACTTGTATGTATGTGTTTTTCTGGCGTGATTAAAGATGAAATTTAACCCTGTTAAATAATGTACACAGCCGCGCTATATCTGTCTGTATACAGCGAAGCGACTCCGATCATTTACATCCAATCGACAACACGGCACAATCAAAATACATCGCTCGCAATATCATTGTCGTCACAAGAGTTGAGGAGACTAAAATGCATAAAGCCATTATTTTGCAAGCCGGTGGCGGCTATCAAAACGTGACGATAGGCACGCGTGAAGCCGCCGCGCCCAAAGCAGGAGAAATCACGGTCAGGCTGCATGCCAATTCGCTTAACTACCACGACTTTGCCGTGGTCAGCGGCATGTGGGGGCCAAGTGAACCGCGTATCCCCATGGCCGATGGCGCCGGTGAAGTGGTTGCCGTCGGCGAGGGTGTCACCGAGTTTAAAGTCGGCGATGCGGTGGTCAGTACTTTTTTCCCCACCTGGCAGTCTGGCGAGCCGCAAGTCGAAGGTTTTGCCAGCGTGCCCGGCGATGGTGTCGATGGCTATGCGCGCGAGCTGGTCACCGCCACCGTGGCATCGTTCACGCTGGCACCCAAAGGCTGGAGTCATATTGAGTCATCGACCCTCACCACCGCCGCGCTCACGGCCTGGCGATCACTGATGGCAGACGACCACCTCAAACCAAGCGATACCGTGCTGGTGCAAGGCACAGGCGGCGTCTCAATTTTTGCGCTGCAATTTGCCAAGCTGGCAGGCGCGACGGTGATTGCCACTTCGTCCAGCGACGCCAAACTGGACAAACTCAGTGCCTTGGGCGCAGATCATCTCATCAACTATAAAGCCACGCCGCAATGGGGCACATTGGCACGTGAAATCACCGGTGGTCGCGGCATCGATCATGTGGTCGAGGTCGGTGGCCCGGCCACCTTGGAGCAATCGATGCTGGCGGCGCGTGTCGGTGGCCATATATCGGTGATTGGTATTTTAACTGGTCTGGCAGGTGACTTTCCGCTAGTGACGGCCTTAATCAAGCAATTACGCCTGCAAGGCGTGCTGGTAGGTAATCGTGCGCAGCAACAAGCCATGGTGCAAGCAATTGACGCTAACGGCATGCAACCGGTAATAGATAAGGTGTTCGCCGTAGAAGAAATCGTGCAGGCGTTTCAATACCAGAAAACCAACCAGCACTTTGGCAAAATCTGCCTACAGATTTAATGTTTCAACCGTTTAGGTTACTACAACTGATTAACCACCGGCCTGCCACACGACTGGTTGGCAGGCAGTGCCACCGCCATCTGTTTTGGCGTCGCCAGTTTCAGGTTAGCCATCAGTTGCACAAACGCCGCCCGTGAAATCTGGCCGCCCAGGCGCGGATTGTCCTGTTTTTCTTTGCCCACTGTTGATACCGTCTGGCCGTGATAATCATGGCCAGGATAAACCAGCGTGGCATCCGGTAGGCTGAAAATTTGACGATGCACACTGTCGTATAACTGGCCGGCATCGCCCTGTTGAAAATCGGTCCGGCCGCAACCGTTGATTAGCAAGGCATCGCCGGTAAAAATACGGTCACCCAGGTAATAGCTCACGCAACCATTGGTATGGCCTGGCGTATAGCGCACTTCAATATCGAGCGCGCCCACCCTTAAATGCGTGCCATCGGCCACCTGCAAATCACCGCAAAGCACACCTGCATCACGGTGGACGACGCTTTGACTACCCAAGCGCTGGCGCAGCGCATCCGCCGCGGTCACATGATCGGCGTGCACATGGGTTTCCAGGGTATAAGCCAGCGTGAGCCCCAGACTATTCAAGGCTTCAATGTAGCGCGCGACCTCACTCTCCACCGGGTCAATCAACACCGCCTGTCGGCTTTGCTCACAACCCAATAAATAACTGTATGTGCAGCTCTCGGCTTCAAACAATTGTTGAAAAATCATGTGTCAGCTCCACAGAAATAGTTTTATCAGAGATGGTGTGACGCCGCTGCGCTTAAAGACGTTCGAGGCAAAACGAGAGCGGTCAATGACTGATTGCCAATCGATGCACTATGGGCTGTGACCAGCCAAAGATTAAAGCCAGCCGCGGCGTACGGCCAGGGTGTGTAGCGCCATGCCTGCCAGCATACTGGCGACAAATATCCACACGGCAGAACCACCGACCAATAACGAGGCAACCGCCGGGCCTGGGCAAAAACCAGCCAGCCCCCAACCGGCACCAAACAATAATGCGCCTATCACTAACTTGCGATCAATCTGCTTGTTGGTGGGCAATTGCATGGGCAAGCCCAATAGACTGCGCGATTGTTTAGCCGCGCCTTTAAACGCAAACAAGCCGATGGCAATCGCGCCCATCATCACAAATGCCAGTGAAGGATCCCAATCGCCGCTCACATCGAGAAACGCCAACACCTTGGCGGGGTTCGTCATGCCGCCGACGATCAGGCCAAGGCCAAACACCACACCAGCGAATAATGCCACTAACACCACCATTATGCGCCCCCTGCCACCAGCACATGGCGCACCAGCCATACCACCAGCATCGCGGTCAGCATAAAAGTGAGTGTCGCTACCAGCGAGCGCAATGATAAACGCGACAACCCACACACGCCATGTCCGCTAGTGCAACCAGAGCCCAGTCGAGTACCAAACCCCACCAGCAGGCCAGAGACGATTAACCAGGGCGTACTGGTGACCATCTGCATGGCGGGTAATGGCATAAATAGCGCATACAACAATGGCGCCAGCAGCAGGCCGGCAATAAAGGCTAACCGCCAGAGGCGGTCACTGGCGGCCGCTGTCCATAACTGGCCAACGATGCCGCTGATACCGGCAACTTGGCCCAGCCAGCGGATTAACAGCAAGGCAGAAAAACCGATCAGCAAACCGCCAATCAGCGATGGCAAGGGAGTAAAGGTGGTCATACAACACTCAGTCGTTAGTGGTAAACAATCAGCGCAGGCTTAATCCACCTCATCCGCCATGTCTTCATGCGGCGTCGGCGAGTTGCGGTTACATTCAAAGCCTGCTTTTTCCAGCGCAATGCGATACTCACAACTAGACAAATGTCCTTCGAGACGGCCATTAATCTGCGTGGTCTCCTGTTTGCAATAGGCGCAACGGTAGCGATGCGCCTGACCTTCAAAATGCTCTTGTGGATAATCGATATAAAACAGTCGTTTCATCATGGCCTCCTGATTTGCAACAGTGATGAGCCTATGCTACGCCGCCGACTGCGGGCTGGCAATACACAAAAAATAGTGATCAGCAAGGTTTTTTGTTATTTATTTTTTGCGTGCAGTTTTTAATCACCCCTATTTTACATCATTAAATCAAACACTTACAGCACTCACCCACAACACAACCAAAAAGTTATCCACAAAAAATGTGGACAGCATGATCTTATCCCCGGCTGTGTAAAGCCGCTATTTCCTGGATATCCAGGTCGCGCTCCATCATATGCAGTAATTCATCATGAATCTGGCCAGAGCGATGTAGCTTGAGTAACTCCTCACGCCCGGCAGCCACTGCGGCCAGCACCACATTAAAATGCGCTTTACGGATATCGTCAGGCAGCATGGCATCATTTTTATGTTTGTCTGACAGGCTTTGGCGATAGCCGTACTGCTCCAGCAAACGTGGATGTTGCAAGGTGCCTTGTGCATCATAGGCCAGCTTGTTCACCACCGCATATTGCGCCTGCTCTATGCGTGCCCAGGTTTGTGGCTCGTTGAGGTAAGTCCGCTCATGCGTGGTCGCTTTTAATTTGAGCACGCGTATCACCCAGCCAATGGTGGTGCCCTGAAACAACACGGTGACCAGGATCACGGCAAACGCGCACAGCAGCATCAGGTCACGTCCCGGCACCTCGGCAGGCACCGCCAGCGCCGCGGCCAATGTAACCACGCCGCGCATGCCGGCCCAACTGGTCACAAACGACTCACGCCAACTGCTTGACGCAGCGGTTGCACGTTTGCTGAATAATCCGGCCAGCCCATCCACCGCAAACACCCAGACAAAGCGCGACACAATCACCACCGCCAATACCAGCAACACCTCCAGGCTGTAATCGGCAATGGATTTGCTGCCCGCAGCGATGCGATCCCACACCCCGCGCAACGACAGGCCGATCAGGATAAACACCAGCGACTCAAACACAAAAATCATGATTTCCCAAAAAGCGGCGCCACGACGTCTGGCGGTGGCAGTCATGATTTCGTGCTGGTGCCAGCCCAGCATCATGCCGTAAGTCACCGTGGCAATCACGCCCGACACACCAATATGTTCGCCCACCACATAGCAAATCCAACCCGGTAAAGCTGAGGCCAGTATCATGAGCTCGGTATCGTGCAAATAGCGCAAGGTTTTGTAGACCAGGTAACCAAACGCGCCCCCCAGCAGGATGCCGCCAATGCTGAGCCAGGCAAACTCTTCAATCGCGCCTGTCATCGAAAACACGCCGGTTAGCATCGCGACTATTGAGAACTTGTACAACACCAGGCCAGTGGCGTCATTGAGCAGGCTCTCACCCTCCAGCAACACCAGCAATTTGCGCGGCAATGCCACCCGCTGCAACACCGCCTTGGCGGCAATGGCATCCGGTGGCGACACAATCGCCCCTAAGGCAAAACAGGCAGCCCATGGCAGCGCCGGGGTTAAGCTATGCAGCGCCAGCCCCACCACCAGCGTAGTAAACAGCACGGCGCCTATCGCCAGCAGCAAAATGCCCACCAGGTGACGCCTGAACTCATGCCAGACCGTGAAATAAGCGCCCGCCATCAACAGCGGCGGCAAAAATACCACCAATACCAGCGCAGGGTCGATTTCAAACGCAGGCAAGCCAGGGATAAATGCAATCAGTGCACCGCCGATAAGTTGCGCCACGGCAGGCGGCCAGCGTAGTTTTTTCGCCAGCACCTCCAGCGCAATAATCGCCACCAAAAAAAATAAAATCAGATTGAAATAAAACGCGTTGGACATAAATTGGGGGCTGACAACAGCCATACTTTCTGATGGAAATACGCAAGAAACGACACGAATTGGCGTCCTCTGCAGACGCTTACCGAGTGTAATAGAAAACCACCGCCGCAGTTTTATTTAAACTGGTAAAAGCAGTTTAATCCACCACACCGAGTGAATATCTCGCTGTTCAACTACAACACTTAAAACATATATTTACATATGTTATTAAAGCAGTGTTTAATAGCGGCTCCAACGTTTCTATTGAATTGCGCATCCATCACCCGGAGTCATCATGTCGCCGTCTTTGGCAGCCCTCAAGTTAAATTGGAAGACCTGCTGGCTACTGGGCCTGATGGCAACCTGTTGCTTGCCTTTAATTAGTCCGCTCGGCGTCAGGGATGGCCTGTATTTTTTCATTGCACTCGTCAGCGTGACACTGGTCTGGCTGGGTATTTGGCAGCAACGCCCGGCCGCTTATCAAGCATGGCGTCTGTTTGCCATCTCCATCAGCGCCCAATGTCTGGGCGGCTTGATAGAGGCCAATACAGATGTGAGCGGCACATTTGGTACACAGTTATCCCCTGCAGACCTGTGTCTGTTAACCGGTCATTTGGCCCTGGTGCGCAGTTTTTGGCTGCTGGCCTGCCACCAACAGCCGCAATTCCCCCGCCATGGTTTTTTTCAAGGCTGGATACTGGCCACCAGCCTGATGCTGATTGGCTGGCAGTTTTTGTTTTTACCCACCATCTTGCAGCACGGGTTTTCGCTAGACCGGCCACAGATTTTTCGCATGCTGTATCCCTCACTCTCGTTTATTGAATTAGGCATGCTGCTATGGCTGTGGACCAGCAGCGCCGCTTACGCCTCACGACTCTTTGTACAGTTATGCCTGGGGGTCGGTTTTTTTGCCATCGGCGAATGTATTTTTCATGGCACCAGCAATAGCCTGGCCGTTCCGCACGACATTAACCTCATGTTCTGGCTGCTGGGCTATGTCAGCTTTGGCAGTGTTGCCTTGCACCCGGAGCTGGCGCAACTCGGCCAGCCACGGGCCAGCGAAGACGACCGGCATGCCAGTCATATTCTGACGCTACTATTGCCATTGGCGTTGCTGTTTCCCGTGGCCTTATTGCTACGGTATTTTCAGGCCTTACATCCCGCCACCGTCGGCATTCTGGTGGGATTCTTTATAGTGTTTCTCATCGGCTGGTATCAACTGCGAACCACCATGGGCAATATCATCGAGGTCAAACAGCAACTACAGCAGCAAAACCGCACTGACTACCTGACCGGCATTCCTAACCGCAACTATCTTGAGCAAATAGTTGAGCACAGCATTTATGCCGCACGTAAACCACTACCACACAGCCTCAACGCCATGCTGCTGATGGACATAGACGGATTTAAGGCCTTTAACAATATTTTCGGTTTTGGCCTGGGCGACCTGATTTTAAAAGCTGTCGCCAAACGGCTCTACCATGATAGCCAGGTCCGCGGCGACCATTTTGCCCGCGTTGATGGTGACGAGTTTATTTTGCTCATGCTCAATGTGCCTGACAAAGCCATGGTAGAACAGCAAGCCTGGCATATTCACCACTTGCTTGAGCAACCATTCGTGGTCAACGGTTTAACCGCCAAAGTCAGTTGCAGCATAGGCATCTCCACGGCAGACTCTTTCACCAAGCATACATTTGCCAATATGCAACGTGAAAGTGAGCGTGCACTCCTGTGGGCAAAAGAAAGCCTGTCGCAAGTCGAGTGCTACCAGGCCATGCGTGATCAAACCACAGACAAAAGCTGGGTAGTTAGTGAGTTTCGGCAAGCCATTTATCAGCGGCAAATTGTGGTCTACTACCAACCCAAGGTGCATTTGCAAACGCAAACCGTGATGGGCGTAGAGGCACTGGTACGCTGGCAACATCCGGTACGCGGTCTGATTATGCCGGGCGAGTTTGTGCCGCACATAGAAAACACCGACCTCATTCACACCTTGTTTAAACTCGTTTTGAATGAAGCTAGCGCACAGTGGCAGCACTGGCACCAGCAGCAGCTAGACCTCACGATTGCACTCAATGTCACTGCCCGCGACCTGATGAACTTTGACCTAGTGAAAGAGATAGAACAAGCGCTGGCAAAACATGCCACGCCTGCCAGCCGTATAGAAGTTGAAATTACTGAATCTAGCGCGATCGCCGACCCCAGGCGCGTCAAAAAACTATTGTCTGCACTGATTGCGCTCGGTGTCAAAATCAGTATTGACGACTATGGCACCGGCTATAGCTCGCTGCTTTACCTGCAACAGTTGTCTTTGCACTATCTCAAAATAGACCAGCAATTTATCCACGAAATGGACCAGGATACCTGCAGCCTGGCCATCGTACGTTCGACGTTAGAGCTGGCAAAAAACCTGCATATCGAGGTCGTCGCTGAAGGCGTGCATGCGATTACCGTCTTGCAACAACTAATAGGATTAGGCTGCTATGGCGCACAAGGCTTTTTATTCTCAGCCCCCTTACCCGCCAGCGAGATTCCCGCCACCATCCAGCGCATTGAAGCCACGCGCTATGAACGCAACTAAACAAACAGACTCTAACCATCACGCCCATTAAATTGACAGCAAAATTAGTTTAATATGCTGTCAGTCATCGCCACAACCGCAGGAGTTTGTATGTTTGCACTGAAAAAATGGATCTGGACACAATGGCAAAAACTGCGTGGCGCCGACCGTGCCTATGCCAAATACCTGGCGCACTTTCAGCACTACCAGACAAAAGTCGTCGATGACGCACTACAGCAATCGCTCAATATCCAGCCCATGAGTAAAGACGCCTTTTTAAAAGCCTGGCAACACAAAGGCTTGAAACCGGCGGGCAAATCCTGCGGCTGTAAAACAGGCTGTGGCAGCTAGGGTTGCCATATGGACATGATCAAAACCCACGCTGGCAAGCTGCGCGCGATTGGTTATGATGCGCCACGGCGCGTGTTAAAAGTCGAGTTGGAGGATGGCAGCGCGCTGGAATACGCCAATGTCGGTGAAAGCCTGTGGCGCAATTTAAAAAATGCCAGCACACCGTGGAGCTATTACCGCGACAATATCGAAGAAGAGTTCGCGGCCAGACGCGTTTCCAGCAAGCCGTCATCCAACGGTAAAAATCCGCTGGATGATTTATTTGGCTAGGCGACTGGCGTCACTGGTTTATCTAAAACCTGCCACAACAAATACACCCGGCAATCAAACTCATACTGCATATAGTTGGGTTCCATATGCAAACACAACTGGTAAAACGCCTTGTCGTGATCGCGCTCTTTTAAGTGCGCGAGCTCATGCACCACAATCATCTGCAAAAATTCCAGCGGCGCTGCTTTAAAAAACGCCGAAATACGGATTTCTTTCTTAGCCTTGAGCTTGCCACCCTGCACACGCGAAATGGCCGTATTTAAACCCAAAGTCTGCTTTTCAATGGTTAGCTTGTTATCAAAATACACCTTATCAAGCAGGGGTGCATTTTTTAAATAGCGCTGCTTGAGCTCACTACAAAAATCATACAAGGCCTTATCGCTTTGTATCACATGCACCTGCGGATAGCGCTTTTGAATATACGCCCCCAGTTGCCCTTGCGCATGTAACTGTGCAATTTGCGCACGCAAATGGGCAGCATAACCGGGGAGATATTGTTGGATCAGGGCAGCAGACATGCCGCCATTTTAAAGAGCCATCCACATTGAAACAAGCCATGCAAGCTTTTACTTGGTCGGCGTGTGCAACCCGGTTTATCTGCTCACGCCGCAAACTTTGCAGCCTTCACATGACTCCAACCTTCAAGGCCTTGATATAAGCCAAACACCTGCGGCCAAAGCCTGTTAGAGTAAACACATCTGTTAAAGGGGATGCACCATGAGCAACGAACTCAAAGAAGCCAAACTGGAAGCGCACTTAGACGCGGTAGAAAAACACAAAGCGCTGCTTGAAAAACTGCATTTAAACGGCAATCAGCATTTGGATGAAGTGAATGGTTCACTGCAACAACTCACTCTCACCTTAGAGGAATATCTGAAAATTATCGGGATTCCTTAATCAAACCCATAAAGCACTGTGCGCTGCCAATAGCGCATCTTGCGACTGAGACCTGCTGCGCTAACCAGCGCAGCCTGCGCTGCGCATAAAGGTGACGGCTTGCCATGTTAAACTGGCAGGCGACTTTCAACAGACAACACAGCATGATTCAATACAACCCCAAAGACTGGCTCACCTTTATTTTTCGTTTTCACGAGTCCGACACCTTCCGCCAGCTCATGCCGATGATGGCGCTCATCGGCGCCTATGCAGGCGGCATTGCCTATCTTGAAATTGAGTATTGGAAACTGGCTGACAGCAGCCATGTAAAAAACCTCTCATTGATTCACACTACCGTCGGCTTTGTGTTGTCATTACTACTGGCCTACCGCACCAATACCGCCTACGACCGCTGGTGGGAGGGCCGCAAAGCCTGGGGCGCGCTGGTGAACAATAGCCGCAACCTCTCCATTAAGCTGTCGGCTTACTTGGCTGACGAAAGCGATCGCGACTTTTTTAAAAAAATCATCCCAACTTACGCCTCGGTGTTGTCCAAGCATTTAATGAATGAAGACGTCAGCAAAATGCTGTTTGAAGGCCTTGATTTAGAAATCGACCACCACGAGCACCACCCCAACCAGATCGCGCAACGCATCTTCCAAAAAGCCAACGAGCTCTACACCAGCGGCAAAATCACCGGCGACCAGTTTTTTATCATTCACGAAGAGCTTAAATCGTTTACCGACGTCTGCGGTGTCTGCGAACGCATTAAAAACACGCCCATCCCTTACTCTTACAGTGCGTTCATCAAAAAATTCATCTTCTTTTATGTGATGACTTTGCCGTTTGGCTTTGTGTTTAGCCTCGGCTATTACGTGATTCCGGTGGTCGTGTTTATCTTTTACGTCTTAGCCAGCCTGGAGCTCATCGCCGAAGAAATCGAAGACCCGTTTGGCACGGATACCAATGATTTGCCAACACCCAAAATGGCCGCGAATATTAAAAAACATGTGGAAGAGTTGCTGTAACTTTGCTGTTTAAAGCTTTTGCAGTACGTCATATTGATGATGGCTGATATGGTCATCAAATGACGACTGCCACCAACTTCAACGGCAGGCTTAGGTGCTTTAAAATGATTCAGCGAAGCCTGTCGCAAAGAGTGATTGACAGTAAGTGTGTAAGCACATAATCTCAACCCTGCATTTGGTTCTATGTCCTAATGCTTCATGCACTAAATTTATCGACCAGACGCTTACACATTGATCAGGGATGATTGCAATGGGGACTCAACACTCGAATATAGTTGCATGTATGCAATCACCTAAACGATCGCGTACGCTCCCTATCCTTTGCTTGTTCACATTTAGCGCTTTACTGCACGCAGCCCCTACTAGCATCTATACCCCGCAAAAGCCGCTGACCTTTACAGAGGGTTCAGCGCAAATGCGAAAAGGACTCTCTCAATACCCAGCGTTAGCTGATATTGTAGAAAACCGATTCAACATCGCCAACGCCGACTTTAATGATGATGGACGCGTTGAAATGATACTCATGGGGGCCGATAGCAATTTTTGTGGATCCGGTGGCTGCCAAACTTATGTAGTCGAATTTTTACCCAACAAAACCATTAAAGTGCTACTGACCGCTTATTTTGGTGGCGAAATTGCCATGACGAACGAAAAGATTCATGGCTACCGCGCATTAGCCAGTGTGCATGAAGGAAAAATCGACATCGCCAATCAGCGTGATACACCTATGCACGCTGCCTTACATGGCAAACAAATTGTTTACCCAATGCACGTCACTGAAATTAAGCAGTCAGCCAGGCCTTAACTATTACCAACGCCACATGGGCGAATGGCGTGCCTGCGCTTTGTTAGCTAACTACTTTGTTTTAACTTTTAAAGGGCAATGTTGTGGAAAATTTTAAATGGTTTGATCGGGAGTTTGAGTTTTCACAACTGACTGGGGAGGTATTTAGTAATAACAAATTTAGCGAAACGCATATCAGTTCTGGCACTGGTATTGGCGCTGGCAATGCTGCTCCAGCTCAAGTTTTCTCTACTGTCACCACCGTACATGAGTTTTGGGTGAGAGACGAAGCAGGCAAAGAACATGCAATCAATCTACGTGGCATAGATGTACCCCTTGCCATGGGCCAAAAAATTACGCTTGTTAGCAGTGGCTTTATTGGTAAAAAGAAACACTATGTCTTGCTGTTAAACCATAATGCAGAAAGACACTGGCACCTATTTAATGGCAGAGAGTTTGTGAATCACTGTTTAGAATCTGAGCAAGCGAGGTCTGTCATGGTGACGAAATTGTTGTTTAAAATCGCTATATTTATCGCCGTTTATATCTTAATACTTAACTTAACCAGCGGCTATGTCACATTGGCAACTCATATAGGTTTAATTGCTTATTGCGTTAATTGGTACAGAAGTAGAACCAAAAGAGCAAAAGAGTTCGATGCCCATCTCACCAAAATCGCGCACTCTCTTTATTAAAGGCTTAGCGCACTCAGCATCCGACAAAAAAGCCGCGAGTGGCGGCGTTGATGGTGTTACAAGCGGTCGCGTGAGACGTATGCACGTTGTAGCAACGTGACTGGATTGGATCACTTAAGCAGCGACACTTGAATGACAGATCGTGATTGCTTGTTATACATGTCGAATCGTATCCATACGTTCATGCAAAATACGGATAATTGCGATGCCATTATCCGTGGTACGACAGTAAACAACATGCCGTTGCACACGTCGACAGCGATAGCCTGTACGGATGTGATCACAACGTTTGGCGGCTTGTGGATAGCGACTGAGCTCTTCAAACGCAGCGGTCAGAATATCAATGAGCGATTTGCTTGCTCTCACCCCCACTGGTCATATGAGTACTGCCAGATGACGTCCAAATCCTGCTCAGCCGCAGGACTAAGACGATATTCAGCCATGAGTACGCTGCATACGCAGCTTAAAAGCAGCAGCATCAAACTGACGCGGCTCGCCACTACTCTCGCCGTAAACCAAGGCTGCCGTATCACGTCGATTGCCGCGCTACGCGCCTGCTCTCTGCGGATCAGATCACGAATATACTCACTGTCATTTGTATAATGGCCGCCATCAATCTGTGCTTTTATCCAGGCATCTTGCTGGTCAGTGTCCGTAATTGTTTTGCGCACCGTTGCCATGCTAATCTCCAACCAAGCCAATAACAGAAAGCATGACTAGATCATACGATTGGTGCAATTTAGCAAAATACTGCATACAAAGGAGTCAACCTCATGGAATCTTCACTACACACCATCAACAACCTATTTGCCCAACTTGGCTTGCCTAATAGTAATGACGAGATCGAAAGCTTTATTCAAACGCATAGTCATCTGGCGAGCGCCATTTCACTGGCTGACGCGCCTTATTGGACAGCCGCACAAGCGGCCTTTTTGCGCGAAGAAATATTGAAAGACGCAGATTGGGCTGAGGTCATAGACCAGCTCAATGCACGCTTGCATGCTAAATAAGCACAGCGCCTGCCTGAGCAGGCGGCTGCGCATGTAGTGCTTTTTTAGGCGCCAGGCGCTCGAGAAAGTAATCCAGCGAGGCCTTACCTGCGCCGCTAATCGCCAGCCAGGTAAACACGGCAAAATAAGTGGCCTCTTCAAAGCCGAGCAGAGTTTCCAAAGAATCAATATCCGCCAGCTTGGCCGAGACAATGGCAACGACCATCACCACGGCCAGGCCGCCGCCGCAGATTCTGGTCAGCAAGCCCAGTATCAAACCCAACCCACCCAAAAACTCCCAGCCAGACACAAACGGCGTCAGCAATTCCGGGTAAGGGATGCCCCAGCCTCTGAAGTTTTCTATCATGGCCGGCAAGTTGGTTAGCTTGCCCCAGCCGGTGAGCATAAACGTGTAGCCAACCACGATGCGCGCGATCAATGGGCCCGCCCATGCAACATGCGCCGCGATGCGTTTTGGCCACCAGATCAATAAGTTTAAAACTGTGTGCATGTGAACTCCCCTTTATGTGTCGTGTTGAGATGCCAGTAAGCCATTGCGCATCCATTTTGAAAAATAAGCCGTGATGTTGTGATGTTCGGATTCATCGACATCTGCCAACACCTCACCGATGGTCGCGCCGCTAAAAATACGCGATAACAATACAAACTCGTTTGCCTCCAGCGGCATGCGCCACACCTCATCCTCATGCCGGAACACCGCCAGGTAAACCGGCTCCTTGCGTGGCAGTACATCAGCCTCGTCATCCATCACCGCCTGATAATAGGCATTCACCTCATAACCAAACTGCAGCAGTCGCAATGCTTGCCGTGGATACAGCGTTAAATCGAGGATGCTCTCTGCCGTCAGCCCTTGCAGATGTGATTCATTCAGCGCTTCGGTTTCCTCGGGGTCGGTCATTTGCGCGACGGTGGTTTCTAACTGGCACAAATCATGCGCAAAGGCATCGTCAGGCAATGCCTGTTGAATAAATGCGGAGAGCTTGAGCGCAAAGCGGCCAATATTAAAGTGGTCTGGCAACACCTCGGCTACAAACGCCCACATCAGGTCAGCAAACACTTGCTCACTCAGATAGTGCCGCAACACTGGATAATCTTCCGCCACCACATCATACAAACGGTAGCGGTAAGCATTGGCATACACCGATAACTGCTCGTGTGGCGCAAACGCCTGTTTGGCGCGTATCCATTGCTCGGGGGCGCTATCAAACCGGCTGCCCAGTGTCACCGCCTGCTGCATCTGGGTTTGCGCCGCGAGTAGTGGCATGTCAGGCGTGTCCAACACCACACTGCCTGCCTGTGCTAGCTGTGGCAGGGTAAACTCGCTGGCCTGTTGCGCCGCCGTTTTGGCTTTATCCAGCTCGGCAAACAACACCGGAAAATCGGGGATACGGTCATCCCACTCAATCATGGTATTCGGCACGCGCCCAGCACGGTGCACCACATATTTGTAGAGGTTCCACACCTCATCAATCACATGGTCATCATGGGTATCGACAATATGGTTGCCTTTATTACTGTGTCCGGATAAATGCACCTGTATCACCCGGTCCAAAGGCAGTGCATCGAGATAGGTTTGCGCGTCCAGCCGGTGGTTATAACAGGTCACATAGACATTATTCACATCGAGCAGCAAATGGCAGTCGGCCTCGTTGGCCATGGCGGCCATAAACGTCGCCTCGGCAATGGTGGAGTGCTTAAACTCCAGGTAGGTAGACGGATTCTCCAGGGCAATTCTGCGGCCCAGGCGGTCTTGCACTTGCTTAATGCGCTGCACAATATGCTTAAGTGACTCTTCGGTATAAGGCAGCGGCAGCAAATCATGCGTGTTTTTGTGCGCCACACCCGTCCAGCACAAATGGTCAGAAATCCAGGCTGGATTCACCCAGTCAATCAGCGCTTTCAGTTTTGTAAGATACTCAGAATTAATTGGGTCTACACTGCCTATCGACATAGAAACCCCGTGCATCACCACCGGATACCGCTCTTTAATGCGCGCCAAGTTGCGTTTAGGCTTGCCATCGGTATCCATAAAGTTCTCAGAAATAATCTCAAACCAGTCAACCTCAGGTTGATGTTCAAAAATATAGGGGTAGTGCTTAGGCCGCAGCCCAAGCCCAAAACCGAGAGATGGCGTGTCTAAAGACATTTAAAAATCCTCTCAAAAAAGCAGGGCAACGCACCCTGCCTTTTTGATACTGGTTGCAATAAGGTCTAAATTATTTGCTACCGTCAGTGGCGCAAGAGCCATGGCCTTTACATGTGTTTTTGCCATCGCCACCATTGCCTTTGCAAGAATTTTTGCCTTTACACGCATGCTTCTCTTTGCCATCCGCTGTTTTGCAATTGGCTTTTTCCATCTTGGCGTTATCTTTGCCATTACAGCTAGATTTACTATCCTCACCGGCAAATGCTGGTGAAGCAGTCATCACAGAAGCAGTGAACAGGCCCAAAAGTGCAGCGGCAGCTAATTTGTTAGTCGTTTTCATAACATCTCCTAAAAATAATCATCAAAAAGTGAATCAGTAAATGTGTACTGCAACCCTTAGTCTGGCGGTATACAAACGCCTTACAATTATTTTTAATTATTTTGAAATAGATTTTGCAAACAGGTCGCATACGCTGATAGTGATTGCATAGATTGAATTTCAATCAGATATAGTTATAGTTGTAAAAAAATGCTGATAAGGCTTAAAAAATGAAAGCTATTTCAATCGGGTGTCTGCTTGGTTTATCCCTGCTGCTGTCAGGCTGCGTCACCAACAATATGACTGGTAGATCGCAATTGATGATTGTGTCTGAAGATGCGGCCATCAATAAAAGCTCGTCGCTGTATAGCTCGATGATTGACGCTTACGATAAAGAAAAAAAGCTCAGCGGCGATGCCGAGACCAATCAGCGTGTGCAAAAAATCACCAACCGGCTGGTAGAACGTGCGGTGTTGTATAAGCCAGAATCACAAAAATGGAAGTGGCAAGTGAATGTGGTTGAGTCAGAGGAGATTAATGCGTTTTGCATGGCGGGCGGCAAAATGGCGGTGTATACCGGCTTGCTAGAAAAAGTTAAACCGACAGACGACGAACTAGCGCAGGTGATGGGTCACGAAATTGCGCACGCACTGGCCAACCACACCGCAGAAAAAATGTCGGTGGATATTCTGACCAAAATCGCCGTCGCCACCGTCACCGTAGCTGTTGCTGCATCAAGCAACGGCACGCAACAACAAAACAATAACAATGTGCAAACAGCCAACCAGTTGGCCATTCTGGCCGGGGGTGCCTTTGTCACGCTACCCAACAGCCGTGGTGCAGAAACCGAGGCGGATAAACTGGGTATCGAAATTGCAGCACAGGCGGGCTACAACCCGGCGGCCTCAGTTACATTGTGGGAAAAAATGATGGAAGCCACCGGCAGCAAAAGCAAAGGCGACTTTTTAAGCACGCACCCATCATCACCCAACCGCATCGAGGCCTTAAAAGCCCTGCAAGAACCGATGCTTAAGATTTATGAACAACGGTTACCTGTGTATGCCGACTACACACCTGAGTACACTTATGTGCGCACCGCCAAAAATGACTGGCTGGAAAACTCATCTAACGTGAGGGTGATTGAAGAAGGCAAATCCAGCCTGGTGGACCCACCGACAATAGACGCAGCCAAAGCCATCGCTTTTTATTCCAGCGATTTTGAAGCCTTTAAAGCAGGCACGCTCGAAATGAAGTGTGAAACCTGTGGGCTTAAGTTTTACATGAACCAAAGCGATTTAAAAACGTTGCATAGCAAGCAAGACTGGCGCGGCCTGGTGCATAAAATCGTGAACATCAACTATATGTTTGACCTCTCTTACTACTACCTGGCACAGGCCGCATACGGCATGCAGAATCATCAAGCTGGTGATTTGTACATGGCGAAAGCGCGCGCGTTAGCACAGACTGACAAATACGCCTGTGCAACGGCCAAGATGAATAAATGCGGGGAGATTGAGGTGCAAACCGTTAATAACTAATGCTCAATATGCTCATAAACGCTGCTTTAACCTTGCAACGACATCCATTCTTTCATGCAAAATCGCCAGAATAATTGCCGGAGCCTGCGCTTGAGGCAGGCAAAAAATATAATGCTTTCCAGATAAAGCCACTCGCAGCGTCGGTAAGAGCTCATCCATCACCTTAAACACACCATTACCCGTTGCCACTGCTTCAACTTGCTTTTCCAACGCAGCCACATAACGGCTACATTGTGCCTCACCCCATTCATTGAGCGTATAGCGCACAACTTCCCTGAGGTCAGCCTCTGCGCTTTTGGTGAGTACGTAAGTTTTCACGCAGCTTTGCCTGATTGCATCACATCAGCAGCAATTTCAGAAATATTCTTATCAGACACCTCTCCGCGACCAGCCTCTGCTGCACGAGTCGCCAAGAGTGACCTCAGCCCAACCAAACCATCTTCGTCACCAGCTTCAGGCAACAAACGCTCCAGCGCATACTCTTTAATCGTTTTACCCTGTAAAGCCGCCATCGCTTTTAAAGCCTGATGTTGTTGGTCAGTGATATCAATTGTTAGTCTACCCACACTGCACTCCTTATTAAACACACAAAACCACATTATCACAAATGTGGGTTTGTGTAAAAATGCAAAATATATTAACCATAAAACTAGACAACATATTAAACGCGCAGAAAAGCCCCACATTTCAGCGATAGTTTTTTAAAATGTTTAGTGCCTTACCCCAGCCAACGATGAGTGCATCACCATGACTTACGATTTCACCCTGCCGCCAACATACACCACAGTGCGACTGCAACACTTAAGCATCGCCGAGCAAACCAGGCTGTTGCCGCAAGTGTTTGCGCTGGCCAGGGAGCAATATCCAGAATGGCCCGCCGAGCATTTGGATAACTGGCTCAAGGCCTTGGCTGGCGGCAACGCAAACGGCACCAAAATGGCGGTTTCTGTGGTGCTGGATGCGCAAGGCCAAGTGGCCGCCACCAGTGCCATGGAGTTGTATCACAATGGCACCGCCATGATTAATTACAGCCTTGCCCGCAAAGACGCCAACAATTATGCAGCGCTTATTTACGCCGCCACTAAAGACATGGCGGCTGGCATTAAAGCGCTACAGGCCCGTGGTGAATCCATCCATTTTGTCGGTAAAGAGCACCATTTAAAAAGTCTGCGCGCCATTGCTGGCCATTATGCAGTGGGCCAGGTGCCGCTTGATGGCCCGACCTCATTGCTGACGAAAGATGTGAAATATTATGAAGTGGCCTATGGCGACCCGGCACAGGTAGAAAACCAGGCCAACATCGCCCATGCCTACCAACTCGCAGACCCTAAAAACGGCTATACCGAGCAAGAAGATGTGCATTTGTGGCTGCTGGGTGATTTTACGCCCAGCGACCCCAACCGACCACTGGCCGTATCACTGCGGTCACTGGCGGAAACTTACGCCAAAGAGCACAGCATATTTCGTGAAAAAGACTATCGATTAGACCCCGGTTATCTCTCCCTAAACCAGCTGGCCGACCACTTGCCAGCCACTGCCACTTACCAACAAGCCGTGCAAGCGTCGGCGCGTAGTGCAGCGCAGTGGATGGGATAGCGCCGTCATCGATAGATGCCATGCAAATGGAACCAATCATTTCCATTCTGATTCAATAGACTAGCGCAGACTACCCGGTGCTTTCTACTTAAACCCTGTGTTAATCTAGTTTTGAGATATGCTACTGATGCGCTTGCCAGGCGAGCCTCGAAATCAACCATTAAACATATGAACAAGCCTCCTCATCGCAGTATTGTCTTAAGCGCTGACCCCGCATCGCTAACCCGTGAGCAGATTCGGGCTTATTTTCATGAGACCTCCAATATTTATGAGGCCTTATTTGAGGTGCTCACCAGCGACGAGGCATATTTCGTCAAACCTATTCCGCTCAGACATCCGCTGATTTTTTACTACGGCCACACCAATACTTTTTTTATTAACAAGCTGATTCTGGCCGGGCTGATCTCCGAGCGGGTTAACCACAGATTCGAGTCCATGTTTGCCGTCGGCGTCGATGAAATGGGTTGGGACGACGTGAACGAAGCGCACTATCAGTGGCCGACACCCGCCGAGGTCAAAGCCTACCGGGCGCAGGTGCGCGAGGTGGTCAATCAATTAATCACACGCCTGCCGCTTGAGTTGCCTATCGACTGGGAGAGCCCGTGGTGGCCGATTTTAATGGGCATAGAGCATGAGCGCATCCACCTCGAAACCAGCTCAGTGCTGATCCGGCAACACGCCCTACAATATGTGCAATCGTTGCCGGCGTGGGCACCTTCCAAGGCAGCGTCGGTGGCCGCGCCAGAAAACCGCCTGGTTAGCATCCCTGCGCGTGACATCGCACTCAACAAGTCAGCCAACTATTACGGCTGGGATAACGAGTACGGCCACTTTCACACGCACTGTACCGCGTTTGAGGCCGCGCAATACCTCACCTCAAATGCCGAGTTTTTAAAGTTTGTCGAAGCCGGTGGCTACCAGCAAGATATTTATTGGCAAGAAGAAGGCCTAGCCTGGCGCCAATACACGCAAGCCCAACATCCGACCTTTTGGATCAAACAGGCTGATGGCTGGAAACTGCGCCTGATGACGGAAGAAGTCGATATGCCCTGGAGCTGGCCGGTAGAAGTCAATTATCATGAAGCCAAGGCATTTTGCCACTGGCTGGCGGCGCACACCGGCAAACCCGTGCGCCTGCCCACCGAGGCTGAGTGGTATAGTCTGTATGAGCACGCGGGCCTGTCCGACGACAACATCGCGCATGGCAAACAAGCCAATCTGTTTTTAGACCATGGCGCTTCGTCGTGCCCAGTCAATCAGTTTGCGCAAGGTGAGTTATACGATGTGGTGGGCAATGTCTGGCAATGGACAGAAACGCCGATTTTTCCGTTTGATGGCTTTAAAGTGCATCCGCTCTACGATGACTTTACCACCCCGACTTACGATGGCCGCCATAACCTGATCAAGGGCGGCGCGTGGATTTCGACCGGCAACGAGGCGATTAAGCATTCGCGCTACGCCTTCCGCCGCCACTTTTTTCAACATGCAGGATTCCGCTATATTGTGACTGACACGCCCGTAGAACAAAAAGACGCCTATTACGAATCTGACAAGCAATTGTCCGAGTATGCCGAGTTTCATTATGGCGACAGCTATTTTGGCGTGCCCAACTTTTCTAAAGCCTTGAGCGATTATGCCTTGCAGCATTTGCAGGCAAAACCCAAACGCACCGCGCTTGACCTAGGCTGTGCCACCGGGCGCGCCACCTTTGAGCTGGCGCGCGCGTTTGACCATGTCACCGGCATTGATTTTTCTGCGCGCTTTATTGGCCTGGCCATGCAGGTTGCCGAACAAGGCGTGCTGCGTTACACCATGGTTAACGAGGGTGACTTGGTCAGCTATCAAGAGCGCACGCTCAGCACCTTAGGCTTAGACCAGGTTGTCGACAAAGTAGAGTTTTGGCAAGGCGATGCCTGTAACCTCAAGCCACAATTCAGCGGCTATGACTTTATTCTGGCAGCCAATTTGATTGACCGGCTATATAGCCCGAGCCAATTTTTGAGCACCATACACGAACGCCTGAATATTGGCGGCGTACTCATGATCACCTCACCCTACACCTGGCTAGAGGAGCACACCCCGCGCGACGAGTGGATAGGCGGCTACAAGCAGGATGGTGAAAATGTGACCACGCTCGATGGCCTGAAAACGTTACTTGGCCCACACTTTACCCTGATGCAAACGCCGGTGGAGATTCCGTTTGTGATTCGTGAAACCCGCCATAAATTCCAGCATACGCTGTCTGAAGTCACGCTGTGGGAGCGCCTGCGTTGACCAGCTGCTTTGACCATGCCATCGCGCGTGAAGGCAGCGGTGCGTTAAAGTTCGATGGCCGTGCGCAAACGTTTGGCACCACCGAAGTTACGCCGATGTGGGTAGCCGACATGGACTTTGCCGTGCCGGAAGCCGTGACCCAAGCCCTGCAAGCCCGCGTGGCGCATCCGGTGTTTGGCTACGCCCTGGCGCCCGATAGCCTGTACCAGGCTTTGATCGACTGGCTGCGTACTGAGCATGATTGGCAAGTGCCGCGCGAGTGGATCGTCCTGACCCCGGGCGTAGTGCCATCACTCAACCTGGTCGTCGCCGCGCTCACACAACCAGGCGATGGCGTGATTGTGCAACCGCCAGTGTACTTTCCGTTTTTTTCTGCGGCCACCGGGCAACAGCGCCGCTTGCTTGAAAGCCCGCTGCGTCTGGTCAATGACGCCACTGGCCAGCCGCAATACCAGATGGACATCGACCACTTAAGCGCGTGTGCCCAACAAGCACGGCTGTTATTGTTGTGCTCGCCACACAACCCGGTTGGTCGGGTGTGGCAGACGGCAGAACTCGAGGCGCTCTTAAGCATCGCCGAGGCGCACGATTTAATCATCCTCTCGGATGAGATTCATGCAGACTTGGTGTATGCAGATGCGCAACACCAGCCCTTAAGCCGTCTGGCAGTGCAAACTGAAACCGCTGCACAAACCGCGTTGTCGCACCGCATCATCACCGCCGTGTCGCCAAGCAAAACCTTTAACATCCCAGGCCTGGGTCTGTCGGCCTTAATCGTGCCTAATGCGCAGCATAGGCAAGCCATTCAACGCCACCTGACTGCGCTAGGCGTCGCGGTGACTAACCCGCTCAATATGGCCGCGTTTGAAGCGGCTTATCGCAGTGGTCACGCCTGGCAGCGTGAGTTATTAGATTATTTGCAGACCACACGCGATGCCGCAATCGCCTACATTCAAGCAGAACTGCCGAGTATCAACGTCATCGCCCCGCAAGCCACTTATTTGCTCTGGCTAGATTGCCGCGCACTCCAGCTCGATGACGACGCCCTCAAACACTTTTTTATTCAAGAAGCGCAACTCGGCCTCTCGCCCGGTGCCCTATTTGGCGACGGCGGTGAGGGCTTTATGCGCATGAACATCGGCACGCCCAAAGCCAACGTCATGGCCGCACTCGCGCAATTAAAAACAGCCATCAGCCGTAAGGACCTCGCATAATGCACGCTTTAAAAACGATGTTTACCCGCCTGATGTTGTGCGCACTCTTCGCGGCTAGCCTGGCGCAAGCCAACACGCTAGAAGAAGCCAGGCAAAAGCTCGCCGAAAAAGACTTTGCCGCCGCCCACGCCATTTACCTGTCACTCGCCAACCAAAACGATGCCAAAGCCTGCTACAACTTAGGCCTGATGTACCAAGATGGCGACGGGGTAGCCAAAAACCTCGACGAAGCGGTCAAGTGGTATACCAAGTCAGCAGAGCTCGGTTATAAAGAGGCGCAATACACGCTGGGCGCATTGGTGTTTCAGCGGCAGATTCAAACCATCAGCTACCCGCAAGCGGTGACTTATTACGAGCAAGCCGCCAAACAAGGCCATGTGAAATCGCAGCTCAATTTAGGCATGTTGTATTTTAGGGGTGACGTCATCGCGCAAGACCTGCCTGCCGCGGTGCAATGGTTAAGCCTAGCCGCGAGTAACAATAATAGTGAAGCGCAAGGCTATATGGCTCAGCTCTACCAACAAGGCGCGGGGGTGGACCAAGATACGGTGAAAGCCGCTATGTGGCTGATGATCGCCACTCAAAACGAAGACAAACGCTTTATCAATCGCCACACCAAAATGCTTAACTACCTTTATGCGCAAATGACCGAGGAGCAAAAAGCTTCTGCCACCCAATTAGCAGCGCAGTGTAAAAGCCAGCAGTTGCAAGGGTGTTAAGTGCGCTTGATGCATTGATCAAACCAATGAATAGCACCCATACAGTGATCACAAGTCAAACTGTAGAATTCGCTGTAGCTGACGATTTTTCTGACCAGTCGCTTAAATATTAGACTGCTGAAGTTATTTAGGCGCAGGATGCGCAATGACAAAAAGCACATTCATAAGAACTCCCCTTTAAGTTCAAGTTAATAAACTCGCTCCCAAGTCCAATGGTCTTGGCTTTCAGATTCAATTTCCCAAAACAAATTAGCGACATCTTGAGACTCTTTGGAGTGAGGGCTAACAAGTTGGCTGACGGTGACTGTGCCTATATGGATACCCTTGTCTTTTAGAGGCGCAAACATTGCATTTGCGATCGCTCTAATACCCGCTTTTCCAACACTAATCGGCAAAAAGTCTGGCGAAGGATGAATGCCAAAGCCACCACCAGTCATGAGTATCGAGCCTTCACCCCTGGCTCCCATTGCAATCGCTGCAGTTTGCACAGCCACTATAGCGCTGGTTAAATTAATACGCATGTCTGATTCGAGCTCTTGAATTGAATGTTCAATCAGCGGCAGCGGGCGTAAGTTTCCGTTTTCATCGTATCGCAACACGCCAGCGTTGTAGAGCATTGAGAGTCGTGATTGAGCGGCAATTCGAGTGATCAAGTTGGCGACCTCTTGGGGCTTGCCAGCGTCAAGCTGAACTACAGAGGTTTTTGCACCTAATTGAGCAAGTGCGGCAGTTTGAGTGTCTAGGTTTTTAAGATTTCTTGATGAAAGTACGATGTCATATCCCTCTTGCGCAAAACGTTGCGCCGTAGCAAACCCTATTCCAGGGCCTGAACCAATGACTAATAATGTTTTATTCATGATGTTTTCCTCACAGATGGATTCGGTTCAACCTCCAATCCCGTCGAGATATTGGAGGTATCAAGATCAAGCAAAGTCGGTAGACACAGACACCGCTTTCCAGGCATTCAGTTCATTCTCGACGAACTGATTTTTCTCAATGATTTTATGTACTGTGTCTGAACCAAGAGGCAGTCTTAATGGAGGATTGTCGCTATCAACTAACTTCAAAATAGCTTGGGATAGTTTTGCAGGATCGCCAGGTTGTGCATGGTTAGCAGAAGCCGCGAAATCGCGCATTGCACCAACGGTTTCTGCATATTCTGCAAAACTGTTTTTGGTAGAAACCAGTGAAGTACTATCTAAGAAATCAGTGCGAAAGAAACCAGGCTCAACGGTTGTGGCATACACGCCCAATGGTTTAAGTTCATAAGCCAGAGATTCCGTTAAAGCCTCTACAGCAAATTTTGTTGCGCAGTAAACACCCCATCCTGGGTAAGAGGCATACCCCCCGATGGATGAAATATTAATGATATGACCACTGGCTTGTTTACGCATATATGGAGTGACCGCACGGATAACACTTAGCAGGCCGAATACATTGGTATTAAACAAGTCTTTGATTTCTTGATCGCCCGACTCTTCTACTGCCCCCAGCAAGCCATATCCGGCGTTATTTACTAAAACATCAATGCGTGAAAAGCGGTGAATAGACTCTTTTGCAACTTGGATGGCTTCTTGTTCGTTAGTGACATCAAGTTTTACTGCGAACAAATGAGGGTGTTCACCTAAGGCATCAATAACTGTTTGAGGATTACGTGCAGTAGCAATGACTTTATCCCCACGGGCGAGAGCATCTTTTGCGATTAATGCGCCGAAACCTCTAGATGCACCAGTGATAAACCAAACTTTTGATGTGTTGCTCATAACGATCTCCTTTTAGTGTGTGATCCGCGAATTGCAGAACATGGAAATCATCATAAATAAATATTTTACACATTAAAATATTCAATACAATTGATTAACTATCAACCATAGGTTGTTTATATGAACATGCTAAGACCCCTCACGATGTTCCTGGCAGTTGCAAAAGCAATGAGTTTCAGAAAGGCGGCCGTTGACCAAGGCGTATCCCCACAAGCGGTTAGTAAAGCCGTCAAGCAACTTGAAACCCACTTAGGATTAAAGCTACTTCACAGAACAACTCGACAGCTGAGCCTTACTGAAGAAGGCGAGGAGCTTCTGCAAAATGCCAATATGGGCATGCAGTTGCTTAATGATTCTCTAGAGGGGCTTCAAGCTAACAAGCAAAAAATGGAAGGCACCATCAGGCTTGCCGCTCCATTGGCCTTTGGCAATAGAGTGCTCTTACCGCTCATTGAAGAGTTTCAAACATCACATCCAGGCATTCACTTCGACTTAATGCTCAGCGATGCTTTTGTCGACATAGTCGCTCTGAGAATCGATATTGGTTTTAGAACTGGTCAATCACCAGACAGAAATGTCATTTCAAGAAAACTTGGGGATATTATTTCAGTCATATGTGCAGCCCCTAAATATATTGATGCGTTTGGTAAGCCGACTGATATCTTGTCCCTACAAAAACATCGTTGTACTGCTTTCCTACATCCTCAAACTGGCAAAGAACTACCATGGGAAATAATTTCCGATGAAGGGGAAATCAGTTACTTTCATGTGCCATCTGTGGCAAGATTTAATAACATCGAAGCAGAAATCGAGGCTGTTAAATTTGGGATGGGCATTGGTCAATTAAGTGAATATCTCATTCAAAAAGAACTTAAAGCCGGCGAATTGATCCAGATGCTGCCTGACGGAAGAGTACCAAGGCTTGGCATTTACATGTATTACCCAGAGCGCATGAAAATACCATTAAGAGTTAGGCAATTTATCGATTTTTGCATGTCAAAAAATCTAAATTGAAATCTTCACCAATTGTCGGCCTAAATACGTGTAAGGCATCCACAACTGTCACGACCAATCCACTCCAGCCAATTGGAGTCCTGTGATGAAACAACACCCTCTGCTCACTGCTTTATGCGCCATCGTGTTTGCGTCAAACGCCCTCGCACAACCACAATGCAGTGCCGTCAGCGGCCCGCAAACCAATGCCCTGGTTGAGCTCTACACCTCAGAAGGCTGCAGTAGCTGCCCACCCGCTGACCAATGGTTAAGTCGCCTTAAAAATCAAAGCAAACCCGTTGGCAACATCGTGCCGATTGCTTTGCATGTGGATTATTGGGATTACATCGGCTGGAAAGACAACTTTGCCAACCCAGAATTTGCCAAGCGGCAACGTGAAATGGCGGCTTTAGGGCACGCACGCGGCGTGTATACCCCGCAACTCGCGATTAATGGTCAGGATACGCGCAGCTGGTTAAGTGATGCGCGATTTAAAAGTGAAGTCGCAACCATTAATCGTATGCCTGCCAAAGCCGAGATTCGCCTGACAGTGAACTCACAAACGGCTAAGTCAGTGCAGGTATCCACAAACATCAAAACCGCCGAGGCTGGGCCATTGGTCTACTACCTCGCGCTACAAGAAAACAACCTGCAATCCACCGTCAATGCCGGTGAAAACCGTGGCGAGCTATTGCGCCATGATTATGTTGTTCGCCAGTGGTTAGGGCCGTTTAAGGTGGGGGCCAATGGAAAAATAAATGAAAGCCATGAAATACAACTTCAACCAGGCTGGAAGCAGCGTGATATGAGTGTGGTTGCTTTTGTGCAGAACTCAGCAACTGGGGAGATTTTGCAGGGATTGGCGCTAGGGTTATGTAAATATTAATTAACTCTTTATTAATCTATCGAGCATTTCTAAGCCAGACTTCTGAATTGAAATTGATAAATATGGGCTTGCGACCTTAGCAATTAGTGCCAACTTTTTATAACCCGATAAATCTTGATTGTTTAAAACATTTCCAATAGCCTGAACTGCAAGCATGGGCGTTGAAAATGCGAACTTCTGATTTTCTAAGATTATCGACCAGTGCTTTGATACTAAGACCACAATATCATTCTCGCACTCGGCAGACTTTTCAAATGCATTGAGAACTCTAAATGTGAAAGTCCACAAGTCTTTTGCAGAGGCACTTTTATATCGCAATATAAACAAGCCCTTTGCTACCTCTTCTATTAGTGGGCCACTGGAATCTGCCCCCTGAAGTACATCTAACAAATTATTAACTTCTTTGGGTATATTCGTAAGCTTTTTAAGACTATTTCTCCAGCTATCAATAGGAAACTCCGCTTCCGAGTGATATGCCAAACAGTTTATACAAGCGGCAAGAAAAGCATGGCTAATTAAGCTCCAGTCTTGAAGATTATCCCAATAATCACTACCTAGCACTGGTATTTCATGCGGCTCATAAATTTGACTTTCCGGGTTTTCCGTCTTTAATTTCTGAGAGTGAACCATCGCCTCTTGCGTTTTTACAAATGCAGTCACCACACCATCCCAAGGCGGTAGTCTCAATGAGTTATTGAAATCAATTAGTCGTTGATAGGTTGTAATAACAAAAGGCAAATCCTTCTCAGAGTAACTATTTGCTCTTTGTTTAGCTCCACAGTCAAACCCCAAAGCCGACTCGGTTTGATAAAGCAAAAGCCAAACAGCTGAGATATCAATAATTTTATGATCTTTAATACCTTCGTTAGGCTCTTGATTACTACACATTCCGGCAATCGGCGTAGCAATTAAATTGTTATTCTTTTTGTCAACTACCTGAAAGTGAATCCAAGAAATGCAATGTCTAACAATGGCATGCAAATGGCGTATCTTGATGTTTTCTGTAATTGGGATTTCCTCTAAATATTTTAGAGCTTTGACCAATTGTGAAATTGAATTTAACTTATCACCAGTAAGCCAGTACTCATAAGCTGAGTCAGCAAGTAAACCAACACCCATGGGCTTTAGAAAGTCTGATACTAATGCACGATTAGCACCCAGAAGGAAGAAATTTGCAGACTTCTCGAACGCCTGTAGCTTTGATGCAGCGATGGCAGCATTTCTGCATGTGAATATATACTCGACATCAGGAAGATCACTGCAACTTAGAGCCAGTTCAGCTACCAATAAAGCCTCTAAAGAGTGATCGGCATTAAATAGTACTTTTGCTCGTTGATTTAAAAGGTAAGCACTATTAACAAACTCTTTTTCTCCATTATCTAAAACTTCTATAGCAGATTTATAATCATGCTCATATTCATCATGGATAACTGAAGTTGCAACTAGGCAGGCAATTGTAAGTTTTTTCGCATTCCATTTCCGAACTTTACACTCGATTTCTCTGAGCTTATTAATAGCTTTTTTTGTATCTAATTTTTGACTTTGGCTCTCTCTCCACCATGCCTGAGCAATTAATATATTAGAAAAATCCTTTTCTGACTCGCAAACTGCTAGAAGTACGTCACGCTTTGTTTTTGGCAACTTTTCCAATGCCAAAATTAGAGATACCAAATCGTCGACATCACGAATCCTTGCTGCTTGCAATGAGAATAAAAGCTGTTCTGGACGATTATCCGCAACCTTAAGCGCTTGTAATTCGCGATTTACTTTGAATCCATCATACAAATCGGATAGCTCTGGAGCATGGGCAGCATCCATGATGATAGAAAGCATACGAATTACTTCCGAAGGCTCTATATAAACTTCATAAGTATTTAGGATTACTCCATATCCAAGCAGTCTATTTACGATATTAAGATTGGGGTCGCTGATTTCATTCAGAGCTGACTCAATAAAAGGTATGATTCTTTGAGCGTTATCTTTCACAGGAGAGCCTAACGTCAGTTTAAACTGTGCGAGTCTCAAAAAGAAATCTAGGGTAGGGTCTTCTGGGAAAATACGCTTCATACCATCTACAGCGACATATGAAAACCAAGACATTGCTTCATAAAGCAAGCTCATTCGAGCTGTTTCTTGAACAAGAATGCCATTGGCTAACTTAAGTAAGCTAGTTACATCTTTCGCGAAAAATGCATGATAAAAAGCTGTTCCAACGTCGAACTGATCCAAAGTCGATCTGCTTAAATAATTCCTTGCAATTGCAGTATGTATTGAATTTATTTCATCTTGAGATAAATTACTCTCTGCAGCGCCTTTGAGTAGAGGAGACACTCGGAATCTATTAGACGTTTCCATTTCAATCCAAGGCCCTACTAAGTTATCAAATGCTTCTCCAGCTATTTGACTGACTTTAGGAGCTGCAAATGCAACTGCAAGTGCTAATTCTCGACTAAACCCTCCAATAATCAAACTTAATCGATAAGCCAATACTCTAGTAGCTTCATTAGGAAACTCTTGCAATAACCTTTGTCTTGCCTCTGTACGCACTCGTTCAATATCGTCACAACGATCTAAGAACTCTGAATAAGTAACAGCGGGCCAACCTTTTGCACATAAAGTTCGTACTCTTGCATGAACTAGCTGAGGGTGACCAGATGTCATTAAGAAGATAACTCGAGCCCAACCTTTTCTTTGCTCGAGATCATTTAAGCCATTTGAGTGCATCAATTCAGAAACTTCAGCCTCATCAAAATAAGGCACTAATTCTTCAGCATCATTTGGCAACCATAGTTTGGGGAAGAGATGCAATGGGGGATTATTTATACTTGTAATAAGAACATAACCTTTGGTCTGGCTAACAGCAAAAATTAAAGCGATTAGCTCTCTTTCAAAAACGGAAATCTGATCAAGCTCTAAATCATCTAGAACTAAACTTACTGGTTGACTAAGCCTTTCAAGTTCATCTACGGCTCGAACCAAAATCTGTTGAAGTTGTTCAATCGGCTTCGCACGAAAGGATGCCCATAACCATGAGCCCCCCATAGAATGGGTACACATAGCTGCAAGATTTGTTTTACCAACGCCGCTGCTACCATGTAGAAATAACACTTTGCAGGTCGATAACTTAAGCTTCACACTATCTACAAGCCTATCCCGATTGAGGGCACCTTGAACCAGAGGTATTGGTGGCGAAAATGTAGATAATGTTGCATTAAAGGGGCTACCACTTGTAAGCTGTATACGCTGCATAACAATTGCGTTTTGCAGAGCTTCTAAAGTTCCTCGTGGCACTAACTCTGTCGTAGCCCTCTCGAACTCAGTCAAAAAGTCAGCATACCAAAGACTTTTTTTCGTCTTTGTGGTTAAAAGGTCTGCCACATATTTGAGAAGATGAGGCAAGACGCGAACAGATGCAGTAAGACTCACACCGACCTTATCGCCATGAGTCTTCAATTTATTTTCAATTAATGTTTGAAGCGCTTCCATGTCGCGACTGCCAAGATCCCATTTGATCTTGGTAAGCAGCTCTTCACGGAACTGTGAATCAGATGCGTTTTTTAGAAAGTCTTTTAAGTCAAAATTACTTATTTCGGAGCTTAATAAATCACGCAACGGCTTTGAATCTGATTTACCCTCAACAACAAGGGCCCAATACTCCAAACCAGTAACATCGGGATCAAATTTAACATCCTGTTCAAAACCTGCTTCAGCAGTCGTCAAAAATCTAAAAGTAACATTAAAATCTTGATTTTTATGTTTATGTATCCAAAAGTTCTGAATCGCATCTAATACCGACTTACTTTTTAGTGTTACATTTTTTGACTGATGTTTTACTTGGGTCGCTTCAACAGATAATCCATTATGAACATCAAAGTCCTCAGCACCTTCAAGTATTAATAAATCATTACTATCCAGCTGTAACCAAGTATAGGTACTTTGATATATCTGATAAATATACCCTCTAATACTTGCGGTAGCATCCCGCCCGGGAATGCCGCTAAAAGGTTGAGAATCTTTCATGTTTATTAATTACGCAACCCTCAAATTGTAGTTTTAGGTATGAATGTATAAACAAAAAAGGAGCCCTTAAGCTCCTTCTAATTTTCTAAGCAATTAACCGCACTTACTATCACCACAATTCAAGCAAGTCATACATCCATCCATCAATATGCTTGCTTTGGTATTACATTTTTTACAAAGCTGGGCCCCTTTGGGGAAGCCTTCGTCGTTTGACTCATCACCTGACTTGGCATGTTTTTCCAGATATTCTGCTTTTTTCTCTTCTACCAGTTTTTGCTGGTGTTCGTCTAAGCCTGGTTTTTTCAGCATACCGATTTCTTGCAGGTGTTTTTCTACCACTTCACCAATCTCGGCCACCAGGCTAGGCACAAACTTGCCGCCTTTTTTAAAGTAGCCGCCGCTAGGTTCAAACACGCTTTTGAGTTCCTCAACCAAAAAGGTGACATCGCCGCCTTTACGGAACACGGCGGACATGACGCGGGTGAGCGCGACTATCCACTGAAAGTGCTCCATGTTTTTGGAGTTGATGAAGATCTCGAACGGGCGACGGTGCTCTTGTGGCGTGCCTTCGTTCATGATGACGTCGTTGATGGTGATGTAGAGCGCGTGCTCGGTCACCGGCGTTTTGATTTTGTAGGTGTTGCCCACGAGCATGTCTGGGCGGCTCAAAGGCTCACCCATTTGAATGATGTTTGTGACAGGCGCTGCTGCGGCCTCGGCTGCTTTTTTGTCTTCATCGGTCACCAGTTTGTAGGCGGTGATTTTTTTGTCGATTTTGATTGCCATGTTGTTCTCCCTATTGGAGTGCTCAATTATTTAATAATTTCCTGTAAGCCAAAATTCTATGGGATGACCGTAGCGAGCGATTCGGGGGCTAGGCGCAAAGCCGTTTTAAACCGGAGTGTACAAACAAGTACATGAGGATTTAAAACCGCTTTGTAACACCGCACCCGTGAGCGCAGTAGGTCAGGCCTTAGAACTTTCCGTAGTAGCCTTCTTTAAACGCGTCGAATAAATTCGCTGCCGTATGGATTTCTCCATCGTATTCAATCTCTTCGTTGCCTTTGGCTTCAATCTCGGTGCCGTCTTCGAGCGTGAACTTGTAGGTGGTGCTCTCTAAATCTTTCTCGGTCACCAATACGCCCTGGAACGCTTCAGGGTTAAACCTAAAGGTAGTGCAACCTTTCAGGCCTTTGTCATACGCGTAGAGGTAGATGTTTTTAAAGTCGTCAAAATCGTAATCGGTCGGCACGTTGATGGTTTTGGAGATGGAGCTATCAATCCATTTTTGTGCCGCGGCCTGGATATCCACGTGGGCTTTGGCCATGATGGTGGATGAATCGAGGAAGTAGTCTGGCAATTGCTCTTCTGGCTTGTCGCTGAACGGCATGGCGTTTGGGTTGACCAGTTCGCGGTAAGCCAGCAGCTCATAGCTGAATACGTCAACTTTCTCTTTGGACTTTTTGCCTTCACGGATGACGTTACGCGCATAGTGGTGGGCAAAGCTCGGCTCGATACCGTTGCTGGCGTTGTTGGCCAAACTGAGTGAAATCGTGCCGGTTGGCGCGATAGAGCTGTGGTGGGTGAAACGCACGCCTTTAGTCGCGATCTGGTTACGCAGGCCTTCTGGGAACTGCTGCATGTAGCGGCTGTATTTGCCCAGCAACACTTTACCGGCCAGTTTTTGACCAACCTTGATGCCGTCAGCAGCCATTTCCGGGCGCACGCGCAGCATGTCGGCGGTGACTTCAAACTTCTCGTCCATAATCGGTGCCGGGCCTTTTTCTTCGGCCAGTTGTACGCCGACTTCCCAGCCCACTTCGGCCATGACGCGGGTCACTTCTTCGGTGAATTTGACTGAGTCTTCATCACCGTATTTCATTTTGAGCATGGTCAGTGTAGAACCCAAGCCTAAATAGCCCATGCCGTGACGGCGTTTGCGGGCGATTTCTTGACGTTGTTGCTCGAGTGGCAAACCGTTGATTTCGACCACGTTATCCAGCATGCGCGTAAACACGGCGACCACCTGGTGATATTCATCCCAGTCAAAATGCGCTTCGTCGGTGAATGGCTTGCGCACAAACTTGGTCAGGTTGACTGAACCCAACAGACAAGCGCCATAAGGTGGCAGTGGTTGCTCGCCGCAAGGGTTGGTGGCGCGAATATTTTCGCAGAACCAGTTGTTGTTCATTTCATTGACGCGGTCGATCAGGATAAACCCTGGCTCGGCGAAGTCGTAAGTGGAAGACATAATCACGTCCCACAGGCGGCGCGCCTTGATAGTTTTGTAGATGCGGCAAGCCACTTTACCGGCTTCTGGGCCATCCAGCTTGGTCAGATATTTTTGCTTAACCGGCCAATCGCGCCATACCACTTGTGATTCATCGTTGACGTTGAGGCCATCGATAATGGCTTCTTTCTCGGTGACGGGGAAAGCCAAACGCCACTCGTCATCAGCCTTTACTGCCTCCATAAATTCTTTGGTAATCAGGCAGCTCAAGTTGAACTGGCGCAAGCGGCCATTTTCACGCTTGGCTTTAATAAAATCAGTCACGTCTGGGTGCGAAATATCAAAGGTCGCCATTTGTGCGCCACGACGGCCACCGGCGGAGGAGACGGTGAAACACATTTTGTCGTAGATATCCATAAACGACAGTGGGCCGGAAGTATAAGCCCCGGCGCCAGCCACAAATGCGCCTTTTGGCCGCAAAGTAGAAAACTCGTAACCAATGCCGCAACCGGCTTTGAGTGTCAGGCCCGCTTCGTGCACTTTGCCCAAAATGTCGTCCATGCTGTCTTCAACCACGCCAGACACGGTACAGTTAATGGTAGAGGTGGCAGGTTTGTGCTCTTGCGCACCAGCGTTAGAGGTAATGCGGCCTGCCGGAATCGCGCCACGGCGCAACGCCCACAAAAACTTTTCGTGCCATTCGGCTTTTTTATCTTCAGTGGTCTCGACGTCGGCCAGCGCACGTGCCACGCGGCTAAAAGAATCGTCCATATCCAGGTCTACATGCTCGCCAGATTTAGTTTTCAGGCGGTATTTTTTATCCCAGATATCCAGCGAAACAGGTTGCACCGGAATATCCACGGCAACCTCTTCTGACAGGACTTTCTTTTGTTCAACGGCTTTCAGCATCGAGTTCTCCCACCTTTGGTGATTCTTATTAATTGATAACGCGCTGTGATCCCAAAAAACACCTGCGGCTGACAACGCGTAGAACAAAGATTGGCTTGAAACAAGCGTTTGCACGCTTATCTTGCCGCACGCTATGGATTGAGATGCGGCTTCAACCAAACACAACATCTTGTGTTGCTGGCAGTAATTTATGCCTATAGTTTGTTGACGTCAATTGATTTTTTACGCCTTTTTTTGGTGCGTGTGGCTTGCATTTCGTTAATCACTTTAACTACAAGGCCTCAGGCATAGGTGAGTCATCACTCTCGTGTTTTGCATGCATTTGATTGGTGCGCGCAGGCGTGATGTCAGCGCAAATATGCGAGAATAGCGCCATGCCAACATTCGTTTATTCTCTGCTGATGTTTGCCGTGGCCGCCCTGCTGCCGCTCAAGCTATTCTGGCGCGGCCTCAAGCAACCCGAATACCGCCAGCATGTGGGTGAACGCTACGGCTTTTACACGCAAACCGTCAATGCACCTGTCATTTGGATACATTGCGTATCGGTAGGCGAAACACGCGCGACTCAGCCCTTGATACACGCCTTGCTGACGCAGTATCCAAGTCACCAACTGCTCATCACCCACGGCACGCCCACCGGCCGCGAGACCAGTAGCCAGTTATTTCAGCAAGAAATCGCCAATGGCCGTGTATTGCAAGCCTATTTGCCGGTAGATACGCCAGCCGCTGCCAAACGCTTTCTCGCTCACTTTAAACCCGCCTTAGGCTTGCTCATGGAAACCGAACTCTGGTTTCACATCATTGACCAGGCCACGCGACAAGGCATCCCCGTGGCCCTGCTCAGCGCGCGTTTATCAGCAAAATCGGCCGCAGGCTATGCCAAATTGGGCAGCCTGACACGCGCTGGCCTGCAACAACTCTCACTAGTCGCCGCACAAACCGCAGCGGATGCCGAGCGCCTGCAAGCGCTGGGGGCTCTGCACCCTATCATCTGCGGCAACTTAAAATTTGACGTCACACCACCGACGGACAGCGTAGAAAAAGGCGTTGCATTACGCCAGCTACTAGGCGCGCAACGCACCGTGTTTATGGCCGCCAGCACGCGTGAGGGCGAAGAATCATTAATCCTCGACGCCGTACAAGGCACGGACGTGCTCACCCTATTAGTGCCACGTCACCCGCAACGATTTGCCGAGGTTGAATCACTACTCAAAGCGCGCGGCCTGCGTTATGTGTTGCGTACAGAGTTGGGGCAAACTCTAAATGGCGATGTGCAAGTGGTGCTGGGCAACAGCATGGGCGAGATGTATACCTATTATGCCGCCAGTGACTTTGCAGTGATGGGCGGCAGCCTGCAACCACTGGGCGGGCAAAACCTGATTGAAGCAGCCGCGATGGGCGTGCCAACGATATTGGGGCCACATATGTTTAACTTTGCGCAGGTGACGCAAGCGGCGGTGATGGCAGATGCGGCGGTGCAACTAGGCGAGGTGGCTGAGTTGCATGACATGATTGCGGCATTGGCGGCAGATAAGAGTAAAGTGCGAACGATGTCGCAAGCGGCGAAGGGGTTTACGTTGCAGCATAGAGGGACAACGGAGAGATTAATGGTAGCAATTGAGGAACTACTGAAAAAGTAATTCTTTGGTGAGAATTACTTAATACTCCAACATTTGTTGATTATTTTAACGAATCTTTTTCGCCTTGTTGGCGAGTCACTTTCTGGTGCTTGTCCCCCAGAAAGTAACCAAAGAGGACGACACCCAGCCATCACGGCCTTCGGCTCCCCTCCGTTGCTCAACAAAGTGGGCGTCCATCGAAACTCGCCCTAGCGGCTTGTAAAAGACGCAAGCCACCGCGGAACTCGAACAGCCGATGGCCGACTACCCCCACTTCGTCTCCGCTACTCAGCGTGATGGAATGGGATTTATCTCGTCAAACTACCAATTGTGCAAATTGGAGGAAAGCATAATTCTTTAGATTGGTTGATATCATCCACAAACCGTGGCGTTCACTTGGTGTTCGGGGTCCCCATCTGCCGCGCCGAGTAGCGCAAGCAAAATAAGAATAGAGGGAGCGACTGTTCGAATCCCGCAGTAGCTCACGTTCTATGTGAGCTACCAGGTTGAGTTTCGTGACCGCTTATTTTGACGAGCAACGCAGGAAACAAGCGGAAGTTGGGGTGCATTTCTTTTGGTTACTTATTCTTTGGGCAAGCAAAGAAAAGTAACTCGCTGAAAAAGCGAAAAGCAACCTTCCAAACAACCACAAAATCCGCGTGAGCATCAATACCAACCCTACGACTACTTTGGTTACTTGTCTTAAGGGCAAGCACCAGAAAGTGACTCGCCAATAAGGCAAAAAGAAACACCACGAGCCCCACCAATATCACACTAAAGAATTACCTTCCCTCACATCAAATAATAAAAAAGGCGCACCTCTCAGCACGCCTTTTTCACTCAATCACAAATCAACTACCCAAGGTTAGGCGCTAACCAGCGCTCCAACCAATCCTTCTCCACACCGCGCCGTTTCGCCATGTCTTCCAACTGGTCATTGCCAATCTTATCCACGCTGAAATACCTGGATTCAGAATGCGAAAAATAGAAACCACTCACCGCCGCCGCTGGCAGCATGGCATAGCTGTCGGTTAACTGCATATCGATTTCCGTCGCTTGCAGCACCTCGAACATCTGCTCTTTCACTGTGTGATCCGGGCATGCCGGGTACCCTGGTGCCGGGCGAATACCCTGATATTGCTCTTTAATCAGCGCGTCTTTATCTAAGGCTTCGCTTGCTGCATAGCCCCATAGGTCTTGCCGCACGCGCTCGTGCATGTATTCGGCAAACGCTTCGGCCAAACGGTCCGCCAGTGACTTGAACATGATGGCGTTGTAGTCATCGTGGTTTTTTTCAAAGTCAGCCAGGCGTTTTTCCATGCCTAATCCTGCAGTCACGGCAAACAGGCCAATGTAATCATCCACGCCTTTAGGCGCAATAAAATCGGCCATGCATTGGTTAGGGCGGGCGACGCCATCAATCACCGGTTTTTGCGTTTGCTGGCGCATGCCGTACCAGGTCAGTGCGACCTGGCTGCGGGTGTCATCGGTATAAATTTCGATGTCATCACTGTTGACCTGGTTAGCAGGCAATAGCGCAATCACACCATTGGCGCTGAGCCAGCGACCATCAATCATGCGCTTGAGCATCACCTGCGCTTCGGCAAACACTTTGGTGGCCGCATCACCGACCACTTCGTCCTTTAAAATCGCCGGGTAAAAACCGGCCAGGTCCCAGGTCTGAAAAAACGGGCCCCAGTCTATGTATTGCGCGATCAAGGCTAAATCAATATTTTTAAACACGCGGCGGCCGATAAATTTAGGCTTCACCGGGGCATTAGCGCCCGTAAAGTCTAGCTTGGCAGCATTGGCACGCGCATCGGCCAAGCTCAGCATGGGCACACCTTTTTTGTTGGCGTGCTGATGGCGGGCTTTTTCGTAGTCGGCCTGAATTTCGGCGAGATAAGCGCCGCGCGTTTCTGGCGTCAGCAGGTTTTGCATCACACTCACTGAACGCGACGCATCGGGCACGTAAATCACCGGGCCTTGGTAGTTAGGTGCAATTTTCACCGCCGTGTGTGCGCGTGAGGTGGTCGCGCCGCCAATCAATAACGGCGTCTGGTTTTCGACAAAGTGCGGGTCGCGCTGCATTTCTTTAGCGATATAAGCCATTTCTTCGAGTGAAGGCGTAATCAGACCGCTGAGGCCGATGATGTCAGCGTTTTCGCGCTTGGCCATCTCTAAAATCTCGGCCGCGGGCACCATCACGCCCATATTCACCACCTCGAAGTTGTTGCACTGCAACACCACCGAGACAATGTTTTTGCCGATGTCGTGCACATCGCCTTTTACGGTGGCAATCACCACCTTGCCTTTGGGCTTGGCGACCAGGCCGGTGCGGCGCTCCTCGGCGGCTTTTTCTTCCTCAATAAACGGGATCAAATGCGCCACGGCAGATTTCATCACGCGCGCAGACTTCACCACTTGCGGCAAAAACATCTTGCCCTGGCCAAACAGGTCACCGACCACGTTCATGCCGTCCATCAGCGGCCCTTCAATCACGTGAATCGGGCGACCGCCGTTATTCATGATGTCCTGGCGTACTTCTTCAGTGTCAGCGACGATAAAGTCAGTAATGCCATGCACCAGCGCATACTCCAAGCGCTTGCTGGCTGGCACCGGGGCTTCTGGTGTGCCGCGCCAGACCAGCGTGGCTTCGGCTTTTTTGCCACCTGCGACTAGCGTGCCAGCAATCTCGATCATGCGTTCGGTCGCGGCCAAAGGATTGTCCGGGTCGACCACGCGGTTGAGCACCACATCTTCAACGCGCTCGCGCAACTCAGGCGCAATATCGTCATAGACGCCGACCATACCGGCGTTGACAATGCCCATGGTCATACCCGCCTGGATGGCGTGGTAGAGGAACACGGTATGAATCGCCTCGCGCGCAGGCTCGTTGCCGCGGAAGCTGAAGCTCACATTGGACACCCCGCCAGAAATACGGGCGTAGGGCAGATTTTGCTTGATCCAGCGTGTGGCTTCAATAAAATCCACCGCGTAGTTGTTGTGCTCTTCAATGCCGGTGGCAACGGCAAAAATATTGGGGTCAAAAATAATATCTTCTGGCGGAAAACCGCTGCCGACCAATAAGTCATAAGCGCGCTTGCAAATCTCGGTTTTGCGCGCATAGGTATCGGCCTGGCCGGTTTCATCAAACGCCATCACCACCACGGCGGCGCCATAGCGCTGGCACAATTTGGCTTGGCGTAAAAACTCGGCTTCGCCCTCTTTCATCGAAATCGAGTTAACGATGGCCTTGCCTTGCACACATTTGAGGCCTGCCTCGATCACCGCCCATTTCGACGAGTCGATCATGATAGGCACGCGGGCGATATCCGGCTCTGAGGCGACCAGATTGAGAAAGTGCGTCATGGCCTTGACCGCATCCAGCATGCCTTCGTCCATGTTGATGTCGATGACTTGCGCGCCGTTTTCTACCTGCTGGCGCGCGACACTCAATGCTTCTTCGTATTGCTCGTTGATGATCATGCGCGCAAACGCTTTAGAGCCGGTGACATTGGTGCGCTCACCGACGTTCACATATAAAGAGCTTTCGTCGATGATAAACGGCTCAAGGCCTGACAGCTTGGTGGTCACCGGCAGGCTTGGCACCTGACGCGGTGGCAACACTTTAATCGCTTCGTAAATCGCATTGATATGATCAGGCGTCGTGCCGCAACAACCACCGGCGATATTGATAAAGCCGCTCTGGGCAAACTCTTTGACCAGACTGGAGGTGACGTCCGGTGTTTCATCAAAGCCGGTGTCGCTCATCGGGTTAGGCAGACCGGCGTTGGGGTAAATACACACGAAAGTATCGGCGACTTTGCTCAGCTCTTCAGCATAGGGACGCATCAAGGTCGCACCAAGCGCACAGTTCAAACCAACAGTGAGCGGTTTGACGTGGCGCACCGAATGCCAAAAAGCCGTGACCGTTTGGCCGGACAAAATACGGCCAGACGCATCGGTCACCGTGCCAGAAATCATGATCGGCCAGGTTTTGCCTTGCTCGTCAAAGAAGGTCTCAATCGCAAACAGGGCCGCTTTACAGTTGAGCGTATCAAAAATGGTTTCTACCATCAAAATATCCGCGCCACCATCAACCAAGCCGCGGATTTGCTCCATGTAGGACGTCACCAGTTGATCAAAACTGACATTACGTGCTGCCGGATCGTTCACATCGGGTGAAATGGAGGCGGTTTTTGGTGTGGGGCCTAAGGCACCGGCAACAAAGCGTGGTTTGTCTGGCGTGCTGTATTTGACGCAAGCGGCTTTGGCCAGCTTGGCAGACTCGACGTTCATCTCATACACCAGGTGCGCCATGTGGTAATCGTCTTGCGCGACGCTGGTGGCGCCAAAGGTATTGGTTTCGATAATATCGGCGCCAGCGGCCAGGTATTTCTCGTGAATCTCCTGAATCACCTGCGGCTGTGTGAGTGTTAGCAGCTCGTTGTTGCCTTTAACAAACAACTCGCGCTCGCCCGGCGGGCCTTGAAAGTCTGCAAAACGCGCACCGCGATAATCTGCCTCGGTCAGCTTGTATTGCTGAATCATGGTGCCCATTGCGCCATCCAGAATCAGGATGCGCTTGGACAGCGCGTCGCGTAACCATTGTTCGGTAGCGGAGATGGGCAGTTGCGGCATGCGTATCAACTTGAAAACAAAAGCGTTATTTTATCACAAGGCATTACGCAGCCCGGTAACGCATGCCGTTAGAAGTTAAATCGTAGCGTGGTCATCCAGACGTGGTTTTCGCGGTCTACCGTACGCGTATTAATAAACTGGTGTAAATAGCCGGTTTCAACGTTAGAAAAGTCGCTGAATTTCCAGTTAGCGCCAATAAACAGGCGGTTTTGATCAATGCCGTGCCGGGCGCCCCACTCGGTCTGGTTGAGGTTAATAAATAACTCGTTAAACGCCACCCACGACAGGCTGGGGTGTACCCCACTCGGCGTGGTGGCACGCACCATCTGGCGCAAGCGATGCCCCACATCCTGAAAGTCTTCACGCCGCCGCTGCTCTAAGCGGGTGCGGCTGGTCAAGGTCACACTGGCGACCTCATCGAACTGATATTGAAACTGCTGCCACAGTCGGTTTTCGCGCTGCGACGACTGGCTGGGCGGATGGCTGATAATGGTGTCGTAGCCTAACCAAACGCTGGTTTTCGGGTTGAACTTGTAAAACACCGATGGCCGCAAAATCAACTGGTCAAAATGCTGGCCTTCGTCACGCCAGCGAGGATGCGTGTCCATGCTCCAGTAAAAGTTGTCAGCAGGCAATTTGCCCTGGGTATAGACGCTAAACCAGTAACGGCCATCTTCTTCGGTGTCAGCTACCGCTTGCGATAAGCCACCAAGGACGAATATGAAAAAAACACGGCTCAAAAAAATATGGTCGAATCGGAAAAATGACATTAACATCGCGGCATTCTATGTATCAATAATTTCAGGCATCAACATGGGCGGTATACCGCTTGCCTGGGCATCTGAGGGGACTGCATGATATCAGGTTTGGTTCAACTCTTTTTATGGCAGGGCCTGGGCGAGCTGCTGAGTAAATTCTTTTTACCCGGCATTCCTGGCCCGGTGCTTGGCTTGCTGCTGCTACTGACTTTTTTATGTGTAAGAAAACAGGTAGACAGTGACCTGGCAATGGTCGCCGACAGTTTCCGCCAGCACTTGGGCTTGCTGTTTGTGCCTGCCTCGGTCGGCGTTTTGCTGTTTTTACCAGAGCTGCAAACCCACGCGCTGGCGGTGAGTACCGCACTCATCGTCAGTGTGATCCTGACCATTGCGGTGACGGCACTGGTGCTCAAAGTGTTCTGGTACTTTTCACTCAAGCGCAATAAAGGTCATCGCCATGAATAAGCGCATCCCGATTTCCGAGATCTGGGTCTACCTGTCTGGCGACCCGCTGTTTGCACTGATTATTACCTTAGCCACTTACCAGCTGGGCTACCTGCTGTATGTACGCGCCAAGCGCAATCCGCTGGTCAATCCGGTCGCCATTTCGGTGATACTCACCTGCCTGGCCATCCATCTACTCGAGATGCCGTATGAAAAGTACTTTGAAGGCGCGCAGTTTGTGCACTTTTTGCTAGGCACGGCCACCGTGGCTTTGGCGGTGCCAATTTACAACGGCTTTAAGCGCATGCAAGGCAAAATTTTCCATATCTGGGTCGCCTTAACGGCAGGCAGTACGGTGTCGATTGTGAGCGCGGTGGCTATCGCCAAACTGATGGGCGCAAGCGATAACATTGTAGGCAGCATGTATGCCAAATCGGTCACGGCGCCCATTGCGATGGGCATTGCCGAGCGGCTCAATGTGTCGCCGACACTGACAGCGGTGTTTACCGTCATCACCGGCATGCTGGGGGCGATTCTGGCACCTTATATATTGAATAGCGTCAAAGTGCAGCAATGGTGGATACGCGGCACAGCGATTGGTGTGGGCGCGCATGGGCTGGGTATTACACGCGCCTTTAGTGTAAATGAAGAAGCCGGGGTATTTGCCAGCATGGCCATGGGCTTGAACGGTGTGATTAGCGCGATAGGATTGCCGATTGTGTTGACTTATTTACGGCCGCATCTGGGGTTTTAGCCAGGCTGAAACTAAATCTGCATTAAACCGCTTTTAACTGCGCATAAAATATTCTTTTTCGCCTCTCGGCGAGTTACTTTCTGGTGCTTGTCCTTAAGACAAGTAACCAAAGAGGACGACACCCAGCCATCACGGCCTTCGGCTCCCTTGCGTTGCTCAACAAAGTAGGCGTCCATCGAAACTCGACCTGACAAGCCACACAAAACGTGGCTTGTTGCGGAGCTCAAACAGCCGATGGCCGACTACCCCAACTTCGTCTCCGCTACTCAGCGTGATGGGATGGGATTCATCTCATTTAAGTAGCAGCGTAGAAGTTTGGACGGTTAAAAACCAGATTCTATTTTTTATTCAATTCGCGAATAGTTGCAGTCGCATGGTGTTCGGGGCCCCTATCTGCCGCGCCGAGTAGCGCAGCCAAAACAAGGGAAAAGGGAGCGACTGTTCGAGTCCCGCAGCAGCTCACGCATTTTGTGAGCTGCCAGGTCGAGTTTCGTGACCGCTTGTTTTGGAGAGCAACGCAGGAAATAAGCGGAAGCTAGGGTGCATTTCTTTTGGTTACTTATTCTTTGGGCAAGCAAAGAAAAGTAACTCGCTGAAAAAGCGAAAAGAAACATCACAAACAACCACAAACCCTTGGGCATAAATGCCCACCCTACGATGACTTCTCTGGTTGCTTATCCTAAGGACAAACACTAGAAAGTAACTCACCGCCAAGGCAAAAAAGCAAGTGAACATCTCCAAAACAGCGCAAACTCACGCACCAACTTGGTGCGCTCAAAACTGACACCCAGCTTACAAATGGCGCTTTTCTTCGAACTACGCTTGATTGCGTCTTGTCATTCGCTATGTAAAAGCGTTTAATGTAAGCAATGTAAAGAGCATTTACGATAATATATTTTAGGCTGTGTTGATATTGACTGATCAGCCATCTAAACTTTGAATAAATACTGCGCCTCAGGCGATATAACCCACACACCACTACAGAATTGACGTTTTATTTCCGTTAACTGACTTATGCATAAACATCTGAATACCGCCGCGTTGCAGCTCAGACTGTGGGTCGTCACAGTGCTGTTGGCTATGCTCGGCTTTGCATTGGTCGCAGAGTTTTCTGACCACTCCAGCTACAGCGACGACACCGTGCGTGTGCGTATTGCTGAAGTGATCGAATACACCGGCGACGGTGAAACACCGCTCACGCCTGTTATCCCGCTAATTTCCCCACCCGCAAGCGTCTCTGTTGCTTGCGTGATTCTATTTGCGTTACTGGCGATGCCTCGCCGTCGCGATACTCCGCGCCCGGTGTTTGTTCGTCACCTACATTCGCGCGCACCGCCCGTCTAGGCCAGGTGTCATTCGCGTTTGCGCCCTGCACAACGCCGCTGATCGCCGCTCTCCCCCTCGTTGTTACCAGTATCTCCCCCAACGTCCACCCAGGACGGAGCCTAGGCTAGCGGTTGTGGTTTGCAACAAGAAAGGATAGTCTGACGATCAAGGCAGGCCACCTGTAGCAACGCCTTCGCCAAGCACCTGTTTTTGCAAGTATTTCTCTTCATTTTTTAAGATAAGAACACACTATGATTAAACAGAACTTAATCGTTTTAGGCTTGCTTGGCTCGTTGCTCAGCGCTTGTCATCAAGAAGAGGCGCACGAAGAAGCGCCGCCAAAACTCGAAGTCACCACGCCGTGGCACAAAGACACCATGATCACCAAGGAATATGTCTGCCAGATTCATGCCATCCAGCATATTGAATTACGTGCGCTGGAGCGCGGCTATTTACAAGATGTTTTTGCAGGCGAGGGCCAGATCATCAAACAGGGGCAACCCATGTTCAAGATCATGCCTAACGTTTACCAGGTCGATTTATTAAAAGCACAGGCCGAAGCCAAAACGGTGCAAATCGAATATGAAAACACCAAGGCGCTGGCTGAGAAAAACATCGTCTCGCAAAACGAGCTAGCCTTAGGTAAAGCCAAGTTGGACAAAGCCAACGCCGAGGTTCAGTTGGCACAAACCCACCTCAACTTTACCAATATCAACGCGCCGTTTACCGGCATCATGGACCATTTGCTGGTGCGAAAAGGCAGCTTGCTGGATGAAGGCGACTTGCTGACCACACTGTCTGACAACAGCCGCATGTGGGTGTACTTTAACGTGCCGGAAGCCGAATACCTGGACTTTAAAATTCACCAAAAAAATGAAAAAGGCGTGCCAGTCAAACTACGCATGGCCAACGGTGCTTTGTTTGACCAGGCCGGTGCGATTGAAACGGTTGAAGCCGACTTTGATAACAAAACCGGCAACATCGAGTTTCGGGCCGACTTTCCTAACCCGCATAGCTTGTTGCGCCATGGCGAGACCGGCACCATTTTGCTCGAAGTGCCTTACCCTAACGCGATGCTGATCCCGCAAAAAGCCACCTTTGAGGTGCTGGATAAAACGTTTGTTTATGTGGTGAACAAAGACCACAAAATCGAGCAACGCATGATCCAGATTGGCGCCGAATTGCCACATTTGTTTATTGTGAAATCTGGCCTAAAAGACACCGACACCGTGTTGCTGGAGGGCTTGCGCCGCGTTAAAAACGGCCAAAAAATCGACACCGAGTACAAAGCACCTGAAAAAGTCGTTCCCGAGCTGGAACTGTACGCAGAATAACCATTAAGGTGAAAAAAACATGTTAAACATCTTCCTCAGACGACCGGTGATGGCGATTGTGCTATCGCTGGTGATGATTTTCCTTGGGTTTCTGTCGATCAAAACCCTGCCGATTTCGCAGTTCCCGGAAATCGCGCCGCCACGCGTGATTGTCACGCTGGCTTTTCCAGGCTCCAGTGCCGATGTGTTGGTACAGTCTTCACTGATTTCTATCGAACGCGCCATTAACGGTGTGCCAGGCATGAAATACATTGTGTCTGACGCCACCAGTGCCGGTGAAGCGACGATACAGGTGATTTTTGACCTCGGCGTAGACCCCAACGCCGCCATGGTGCTGGTGAAAACCAGGCTGGACCAGGTCATGAGCAAGTTACCGCCGCTGGTGCAGTTAGAGGGCGTGATCGTCAATACGGTACAGCCGAGCATGCTGATGTATGTGAACTTGTACAGTAAAGATAAAAACGCCGACGAGAAGTTTTTGTTTAACTACGTCAACGTCAGCGTGATTCCTGAAATTCAACGCGTGCATGGTATTGCACAGGCACAAAACCTGGGTAGCCGCCAATTCGCCATGCGTATCTGGCTTAACCCTGAGCGTATGCGCGCTTACAAGGTGTCTAGTAAAGAGGTCATGGATGCGATCAGCAGCCAGAGTGTGATTGGCCGCCCTGGCCGTTTGGGCCAAAGCTCGGGGATTTATGCGCAGTCCAAAGAGTATGTGCTGGTATACAAAGGCCGCTACAACAAGCCTGAAGAGTATGGCAACATTATTATCCGCGCCGACTCCAACGGTGAAATTTTGCACCTGAGAGACATTGCCAAAGTTGAGTTAGGCAGTGAGTTTTTTGATATTTACTCCAACAAAGACGGCTATCCCTCTGCCGCGATCGTTTTAAAGCAAAACTACGGCACCAACGCCAGCGAAGTGATTGCTGACGTTAAAGTCAAGATGGAAGAGCTGAAGCAAAGCTTTCCGGCCGGCATGGATTATGAAATCAATTACGACGTCTCCAAGTTTCTCGACGCCTCGATTGAAAAAGTGATTCACACCCTGGCAGAAGCCTTTGTACTGGTGGCGCTGGTGGTATTTATTTTCCTGGGTGACTGGCGTTCAACGCTGATTCCGACGCTGGCGGTGCCTATTTCGCTGATTGGTGCTTTCTTTGTGATGAAAGCGTTTGGGTTGAGCATCAACCTGGTCACGCTGTTTGCACTGGTACTCGCCATTGGTGTGGTGGTGGATGACGCCATCGTGGTGGTGGAAGCCGTGCATGCCAAAATGGCCTCTGACCATGTTGGCCCCTACAAAGCAGTGCAGCGCGTGCTTGGTGAAATTGGTGGCGCGATTGTGGCGATTACACTGTTAATGACCTCAGTGTTTATCCCAATCACCTTTATGCCAGGCCCGGTGGGCGTGTTCTACCGCCAGTTCGCCATTACCATGGCCTCCTCCATCGTGCTGTCCGGTATCGTCGCGCTGACATTAACGCCGGTGTTATGCGCGATGATTCTCAAAGACACGCATGGCCAACCTAAACGCAAAACACCGATCTCAGTGTTTTTGGATGGTTTTAACTGGGTGTTTGAAAAAGTCACTGGCCGCTATACCAACTTTTTAGAAAAAGTCGTCACGCTACGCACGGTGACCTTTGTGGTGCTGGCGCTGTTTTCGGCCGGGATTGTCTATGTCGACAAAATCTTGCCAGCCGGGTTTATTCCTGGCGAAGACCAGGGCATGATTTACGCTATTATTCAAACGCCACCGGGCTCGACGCTGGAAACCACCAACAAGGTCGCGCGTCACCTGCAAACCCTGGCCAAGCAAGTCGAAGGCGTGGAGTCTGTGTCGTCACTGGCGGGTTATGAAGTGCTGACTGAAGGGCGTGGCTCCAACGCCGGCACGTGTATTATCAACCTCAAAGACTGGTCTGAGCGTAAGCAATCAGTGAAACAAATCATTGAAGAGCTGGAAGAAAAAACCAAAAACTTTGGTGCGGTAGTTGAGTACTTTCAACCACCAGCCGTGCCGGGTTATGGTGCCGCGTCTGGCCTGTCATTGCGCTTGCTGGATAAAACCACCAGTGCTGATTACTATGTGTTCGACAAAATCAATAAAGAGTTCATGCAGAACCTGGGCAAACGCAAAGAGCTGACCGGTTTGTTCACGTTCTATGCGGCCAACTATCCACAATATGAGTTGATTATCGATAACCAGTTGGCGATGCAGAAAAAAGTGTCTATCGAAGATGCCATGAACAACCTAGACATCCTCATCGGTAGTACTTATGAGCAAGGCTTTATCCGCTTTAACAACTTCTTTAAAGTCTATACCCAGGCCGGGCCTGAGTTCCGCCGTTACCCGAGTGACGTGCTGAACTACTTTGTGAAAAACGAAGATGGTGAAATGGTGCCTTACTCTGCATTTATGACGTTGAAAAAGCGCCAGGGTCCGAACGAAATCACCCGTTACAACCTGTATAACTCAGCGGCAATTCGGGCTGAGCCTGCGCCTGGTTACACGACTGAATCAGCCATTAATGCGGTGAAAGAAGTGGCACGTGCCACCCTGCCTAAAGGCTACGACATTGCCTGGGAAGGCCTCTCATACGATGAAGAAAAACGCGGCAATGAAGCGCTGATGATCTTTATCGTGGTGCTGGTGTTTGTGTATATGGTGCTGGCGGCGCAGTATGAAAGCTTTATCTTGCCGTTTGCGGTGATTCTGTCTCTGCCTGCCGGTATTTTTGGCTCACTGTTCCTGCTCAAAATACTGGGGCTCGCTAACGACATTTACGCACAGGTCGGCCTGATTATGCTGATTGGCCTGCTGGGTAAAAACGCCGTGCTGATTGTGGAGTTTGCCGTGCAAAAACATGGTCAGGGCATGTCTATCCGCGATGCTGCGATTGAGGGCGCTAAAACCCGATTCCGTCCAATTTTGATGACCTCGTTCGCCTTTATTGCGGGTCTGATTCCACTGGTGATTGCTACCGGTGCAGGCGCAGTGGGTAACCGGACCATCGGTACCTCAGCCATGGGCGGCATGTTGTTCGGCACCATCTTCGGTGTGATCGTGATTCCTGGCTTGTACTATATTTTTGGTACGCTGGCCGATGGTAAATCCATGATCCGCAAAGAAGAAACCGAACCATTGACCGAGACCTACAAATACAACTCCCATCAGGATGATGATGATGAAGAATAAGCATTTAACCTGGATGGTTGCTGGGGCAGTGTCGTTGATGCTGCAATCGTGCGCCATCCCATTTATCACCAGCAAACAGGCTGACACCAGCTTGCCGACACAATACCAGGAGACAACGACCCCGGCGGGTAACAGTGCCAGCGTCAAATGGCAGGACTTTTTTGAGGACCAAAACCTGGTGGCGCTGATTGACACCGCGGTCAACAACAACAAGGAAATTCATATCATGGCGCAACGCATTACGGTTGCGCAGAATGAAATCCAGGCCCGTAAAGGGGAATACTTGCCGTTTGTCGGCATCGGCGCCAGCGCCGATAAAGAGAAAGTCGGCAAGTACACCCGCAATGGTGCCGTTGAAGAAAACCTGGATATCAAGGAAGGCCGCTCTAACCCGCGCTTTTTGGGCAACTACCAGTTTGGTCTAGTGGCCTCGTGGGAGCTGGACGTATGGAAGAAACTGCGTAACGCCACCAAGGTCGCGGTCATGGAATACATGGCCACCATTGAGGGCAAAAACTTTTTGGTGACCAACCTGGTGGCCGAAGTGGCGCATGCCTATTACGAGCTGATTGCGCTGGATAATGAATTGCAAACATTAGATCAGAACATTCAGATTCAGCAAAACGCCTTATCCGTGGTGAAAGAGTTGCAGCAATATGCACGTGCTAACTCCTTGGCAGTGAAACGGTTTGATGCCGAGGTGAAAAAAAACCAGAGCCGCCAGTATGTGCTGAAACAAAGCATTGTCGAGACCGAAAACCGCATCAACTATTTGCTAGGGAGAACGCCGCAACCGATCAAGCGCGCCTCGGCTGACTTTATGGCCATGCAGAACAAAGTGATGCAAACTGGCGTGCCATCTGAGTTGTTATCTAATCGCCCGGACATACGCCAGGCGGAGCTTGAGCTCTCGGCGGCCAAGCTGAATATCGATGTGGCCAAAGCCAACTTTTATCCATCGTTTTCTATCCGGGCCGGCTTGGGTTTTCAGGCGTTTGATCCTAAATACCTACTCAATATCCCAGCGTCTATCATGGCAGGCTTTGGTGGCGAGCTGGTGGCACCGCTCATCAACAGGAATGCCATCGAGGCGCAATACAAGAGCGCTAATGCGGTCCAGATTCAGGCCGCCTATGACTACGAGCAAAAGATTATCAACGCCTATATGGAAGTCGCAAACCAGATTGCCAATATCGACAACCTGGATAAAAACTACCAGTTGAAAAACAAGCAAGTGGAAGCGTTGACGCAATCGATTGATGTCGCCAACCAGCTGTTTAAAGCGGCACGGGCCGACTATATGGAAGTATTGCTCACGCAACGTGATGCGCTGGATGCGAAAATGGAACTGATCGAAACCAAGCAGCAGCAAGTGGCGGCGGTGGTAGATTTGTATCGTTCACTGGGCGGCGGCTGGCAAACACCAGAGGCCACGCCAACCAAGCAATAACACGTTTAGTACGCAAAAGCAGCCCATAAACAGGGAGAAGTGCCACTGGCCTTCTCCCTTTTTTATGTCTATTTTTTACATCTATGGTTGACGCCCCGCATCGGGCGCTTGCAGATAGTGCATCAACCAGTGCTCAATCACCACCACGATATACGCCTGCTCTTCCAGTGTGAGTGCCCGGCCCTCCGGCAAGCGGTGCCATTTGGCGAGGCAACCCCGGCAACAAGTGGCGGTGGCATGTTGTGCCACAAACACCGGGTGACCACGCATCGGCGTTTGCTGGCCATCGTTGGCAACTACCGCAGGTGCCAGCCGATCGGCAATAAAGCGTTCGGCGTGATCGAGTATGGTAGGCAGGCCTTTTTGTTGCAGATAATGCAGGTCTTTGGCGTTTAGGCGAAAACCGGTACGAAAAGTGGAACGTTGCAAGGCTTGAAACAACGATTCCAGATCACGCATGGCATTAATGCAACTGCGAAAGATGCAGATCGCGCAATTTGGGCGCCTTGATCGCGGTGACACCCACCACGGCAATGGTCATGCAGCCGCCAAACACCACAGACGGCACCAGCCCCATCAGCCTGGCGGTGAGGCCAGACTCAAACGCGCCTAACTCATTAGAAGAGCCGATAAAAATGCCGTTGATGGCCGACACACGGCCACGCATATTATCGGGCGTCGCCAGTTGCAAAATGGTTTGCCGCAAAATGACCGACACAGCATCCATCATGCCGGAGATCGCCAAAATCACAATCGCCAGCCAGTAGGTGCTGCATAAGCCGAACGCAATCATGCACACGCCAAACCCGGCCACCGCCAGCAACAGCCAGCGGCCGCTATGCTGATGAATCGGGTGCTTGGCCAGCCAGAGGCCGGTGACAATCGCGCCTAAGGCGGGGGCCGCACGCAAAATACCCAGCCCTTCCGGGCCCATCTGGTAAACATCATGCACAAATGCGGGCAGCATGGCCACCGTGCCGCCAAACAACACGGCAAACATATCCAGCAACTGCGCGCCCAGCACCACCTGCGTGCGCCGCACAAAACGCAAGCCCTCGCCTATGCTGGCAAATACTTTCATAGGCGCATGATTATGATGCTCTTGCACGCGCAAGGTTGTCGCGGCAATGGCCGCCCCTAATGCCAGGGTAGCGGATAAACCGTAAGCGATCGACTTATCGGCAAAGCCGATCAGCAAGCCGCCGATGGCAGGCCCCACAATCAGGCCAATCTGGAACATAGAGCTGCCGATACCGGAGGCTTTGGCGATGGAGGCCCGTGGAATAATCAAGGCAAACAAGGTGTTATAACTTGGCGAAATCAAGGCACGCGCAAAGCCGGTGAGCGCCACCGTGCCGTAAATCCACCAGGCGGCCTCTGGCGTAGGATGCTGGGTAATGACTACCAGCAGCCCGGCATTGAGTGCCAGAAACAGGGCAGACACCACGGCAAAGCCGCGCCGCGAAAAATAATGATCAACCGCGTGCCCGGCAAACAAGGCACTGCCCATGTAGGGGATCACTTCTGCCAGGCCAATCAGCCCGAGCGACCACGGGTCGTGCGTGAGCTCATAAATGTGCCAGCCAATGGCCACCATCATCATCTGGTACGAAAGCACCATCAAAATACGATAGGACAGCAACTTGGGGAACGCATAGCCCTGATGGGCCAGAATCTGACGAACGGATAAAGACATGGCTGCATTATACGCTATCACCACCAGCCGCCTGCGCATTGGCTTCTTGCGAAATAATCGCCTAAAATACGCGGGCGGGTGCAGTGAATCAGGCAGTAGGCGGTAACGCTGATGAGCCGTCGTTGACCTCGTGCGACCCTGCCGATATAGATGAGGCGCACCCGCCTCAGTAACACCAAGGGATGAGGCGCACCCGCACCCAACTGACAAGGAGCGCGCAGCAACATGCGTTACTTTTACCAATGCTTGCTAATGACACTGCTGCTGAGCTTGCCCATGCCCGCACTGGCGCGCGAGGTCATGCAAGTGTGGGTCACGGTCGACTGGGAAGGCTTGTCATTACAAGAAGACAATCTGCAAGCCATGCAGAAATTTCGGCAGCAGTTTCCGCAAGTGCCGCTACTACACCTGATTAATCCCGCTTATTTTATACAGCCCGGCGTCAACCGCGCGCAGATTGGCAGCCAGATCCGCAGCACCTTTTTGCCGCACGACACTATCGGCTTGCATATACACCCCATGCGTACGCTGGTGAATTATTGCGGCATCCGCTATCAGTCTGCACCATCGATTTCTGGTGCCGATGAAAATTGCACGCACGCTAGTTGCGGCCACACCGTCAGCCTGGAATATGCTTATAACCAGACCGAGCTCACGCAATTGGTCAGTTGTGCCAGCGAACTGATGGTGAGCAACGGCTTTAACTATCCGCGCCATTTTCGGGCGGGTGCCTGGCAGTTTGGCCCCAAGCTGCAAGCGGCGCTGGAGGCTAACCACTTTCTATGGGATAGTTCACGTATTGATGCCAACCTGCTCACCACGCGCTGGCATGTCGACAGCCCCTTGGTGACACTATTACAGCAACTGCATCCGCGCACTACCACCATTCAAAACACACTCCTAGATCAACCCTATGCCCTGGGTTACCAGCTCATGGAATACCCTGACAATGCCGCCATGGCCGATTACACCAGCGCAAAACAGTTGCTCAGCTTGTTTGAACAATTATTAAATGCCCACCAGCCGGTGATGGTCATGGGTTTTCATCAGGAGTCTGCCGCAGACTACTTACTGCGCCTGGAGCGCACGATTTCGCGCATGGAGCAATTAGCCAAACAACACCATGTCACCCTGCAATGGATGCCATAACAGCACACTATGGATTTATTTTCTGAACACCCAACTGCGCCGGTAGCCATCGCAACAGGGGCCTATTGGCTACCCGGCTTTGCCCTCTCCAACATGGCCGCACTGTGGCAATGTGTAACGCAGCATTTGTTGGCGCATCCGGCCCAGCGCATGATGACGCCCATGGGTTACCCGATGTCGGTGGCGACCAGTAGCATGGGGCATTGGGGCTGGATCAGCGATGCACAAGGCTATGGTTATCACGCGCGCAATCCGCTCACAGGGGAGCCGTGGCCGGCAATGCCGGCAGCCATTTTACAACTGGCGGCAAGCGCTGCCGCAGAGGCCGGTTACAGCGATTTTGTGCCCGACAGCTGCCTGATTAATATTTATGCACCAGGCAGCAAAATGGGCTTACATCAGGACAAAGACGAACAGGACTTTTCGCAGCCGATTGTCTCGGTATCCCTGGGGCTCCCGGCCATATTTATGTTTGGCGGCGCTAAACGCAGTGACAAACCAGTGCGTATTCCACTGCAACATGGCGATGTCGTGGTGTGGGGCGGTGCCAGCCGACGCTTTTACCACGGCGTGGCCGCCATCAAGCCAGGCACACATGCGCTGACCGGTAGCAGGCGCATTAATCTGACCTTGAGAAAAGCAACATAAATCAGCCACAAACAGCCCGCAGCCGCCTTTGTGTGACAGCAAACCATTTGCGTAACTTCTGATTAGCATCAAAAAGCCGCTTCACTTCCGGGTTGCATCTGTTGTTCAAAAGAGTAAACTGAAACTGTCTTATCGCGCTTTCGCGCAGTTGATAAAACGCGAAATCCGGTGGGGCAATTTCAGAAAAAGGAGTTTGTCATGAATTTACAACTTACAGGACATCATTTAGAAATCACACCGGCATTGCGCGAGTACGTGTTATCCAAGTTCTCCCGCATCAGCAATCACTTTGATCATGTGATTGATGTCAAAGTCACCATGTCTGTTGAAAAGCTTGCCCAAAAGGTTGAAGCGACACTGCATGTGCCAGGCAACGATTTACACGCAACCTGCAGCGATGAAAATATGTATAGTGCCATCGACATGCTGACTGACAAACTTGACCGTCAGGTATTGAAACACAAGGAAAAACACGGTGACCACCATAAATCCGGTGGCGCAGTCAAACACCAGTTAAGTTCCTAAGTCTTGCCTCTCGTTCTCTACCCTCCCGGGTAGAGAACTCAAAACTCGCCACACCGCACTTTTACGTCATTTCACCCCCGCCAATCTGCAATCAGTTGTAAAATGGATGTCAATTCCACGTTTACATGTTGGCAACACGTATGGCGCAAATCTCAGTCACTGATTTGTACAAACAGATTCGCAGCAAACTCAAATTGAAATGGGTGGCAGGTGAGTCTGGCGGTCAAAAAATACTGAACTCTGGCACGGTCACCAAACCCTCGTTGGCGCTGGTTGGACATTTAAACTTTGTGCACCCCAACCGCGTACAAGTGCTGGGCTGTGCCGAGATGGACTACATGGCCAGCTTGAGCATATTGGCATTGCAGCAGGCCGTCAGTAATTTATTTTCGACCGACCTGGCGATGGTGGTGGTAGCCAACGGTGAAAAAGTACCGCCCACCATGCTGGAAGCCGCCCAGCAAACGCAAACCCCCTTATTTACTACACCCATGATCAGCCCGCAGCTGATGGAGTTGCTTAGCCACTATCTGGCAGTAGCCACCGCAGAAACCACCAGCATGCATGGCGTGTTTATGGAGGTGCAAGGCTTTGGCGTGCTGATTACCGGCAGCGCCGCCATTGGTAAAAGCGAGCTGGCGCTGGAGCTTATCTCACGTGGTCACCGGCTGGTTGCCGATGATATTGTCGATTTTTACCGCACCTCCCCCGAGCGCATTGAGGGCCGCTGCCCAGAGCTGCTACAGGACTTTCTGGAAGTGCGCGGCTTGGGCATTTTGAACATTCGCGCACTCTATGGCGATAATGCGGTCAAACCAACCAAGCCTCTGGATATGATGATACAGCTGGAGCTGGCCGACGAAATGAAGCCGCAAGACCTGGACCGGCTCAGCGCTAACCGACAAACCCAGCGCGTGCTGGATGTCGAAATCAGCAAAGTGATTATTCCGATTGCAGCTGGCCGCAACATTGCGGTGCTGGTTGAAGCCGCCGTGCGCAACCATATGTTATTGCTGCGCGGCGTCAACGCCACCAGACAACTGACGCAGCGGCAAAAACAAATCATGCTCAGAGAAAGCAAATTACGATGATAAAAAGGTGGTCACGCGTATGCAACTGGTGATTGTCACGGGGCTATCCGGCTCGGGTAAAACCATCGCTTTGCGTGTGTTTGAAGACAGCGGTTACTACTGCATTGATAACCTGCCTGCCACCTTGCTGCCGCATATTCAAAACCATGTCGCCGACCGTGATGCGGCGAAAGTGGCTGTGAGCATAGACAGCCGGAGCATCGCCATTGAGTCTCTGCCGGATATTGTGCAAACACTGAAAGCCCAGGACATTGCCGTGCATCTGCTGTTTTTGGACGCCAGCCTGGAAACGCTGGTTAAACGCTTCTCCGAAACCCGGCGCAAACACCCGTTAAGCACGCCAGATCAGGCGCTCTCCGAGAGCATTAACCATGAGCGCGAGCTGCTATCAGGCCTCAACAATCTGGGGCACCATGTAGACACCAGCAACTTGTCCGCCAATGCCTTACGCCACCACACGCGTGACTGGATGCTGCAAATTGAGCAAAGCTATCAGCAAGCGCGACCACATTCGCTGGTGTTATCGTTTATTTCGTTTGGCTTCAAACATGGCATTCCACTCGATGCCGACTTTGTGTTTGATGTACGCAGCCTGCCTAACCCGCATTACGACCCGATTTTGCGCCCTTACAATGGTAAACAGGCGCCAATTCAGCAATTTTTGCAAAACGAACCACAAGTGCTTGAAATGCAGCGTGACATTCAGCACTATATAGAAAAATGGCTACCAAGCTTTTATCACGATCATCGCAGCTACGTCACCATTGGCATTGGCTGCACCGGGGGGCAACACCGTTCTGTCTATCTGGTGGAACAACTGGGGGCATATTTCAAGCAACAGCATCAAGTCATGATACGTCATCGTGAGTTGCAAGATGCGCATGCCGCAACCGCCCCCTAATTTACGGATTCTGAGAGCAAAATTATGATTGGTGTATTGATTATTGCGCATGGCAGCCTGGGCCCCAGCCTGATCGATTGCGCGACCCATGTGATGGGCAATCGCCCAGCACAGCTGGATTTTCTGGAGATCTCAAAACATGACGACCCTGCTAGTGTGTTGCCCAAGGCAGAGGCGCTGGTCAAAAGCCTGGATAGTGGCCAGGGCGTATTGGTGTTGTCAGACATTTACGGCGCGACCCCCTGCAACATCGTCACCCGGCTGCTAACACCAGATGCCATTGAAGGCGTGGCTGGCGTCAACTTGCCGATGCTGGTACGCGTGCTTAACTATCGTCATGAAGGCCTGCATTCCTGCATCCAGAAAGCACTCAGTGGCGGCCGCGATGGCGTTGTCCACTTTACCAAAACCACCTGTCATCACGCACAATAACGTTCACACTCTATGGCAAAACTCTCTCTCGAAATTATTAACAAACTCGGCTTGCACGCACGCGCCTCCACCAAGTTCACCCAAACTGCCAGCCAGTTTAAAAGTGAAGTCTGGGTAGAAAAAAACGGCCGTCGCGTCAATGCCAAAAGCATCATGGGTGTCATGATGCTGGCCGCGGCCAAAGGTAGCATTATTGATATTGAAGCCACAGGCGCAGACGAAGCAGAGGCGCTCACAGCCTTGCAAACGCTGGTGAATGACTACTTTGGTGAGGGTGAGTAATTGACCAGTTTCAGTATGCACGGTGTGGGGGTTTCCAGTGGCATTGCCATTGGCCACGCGCATCTGATCTCTCATGCCTTGCTGGAGGTGGTGCACTTTAAAATAGAAGCCGATGGTGTTGCCGATGAAATCGCGCGCTTTGAGCGTGCGGTGGATATGGTGAAACAGGACTTGGAGCAACTCAAGGCACAGCTGCCAAAAAACGCACCTGCCGAGCTGAGTGCCTTTATTAATACCCACCTGGCCATGCTCAGTGACAAGTCATTGTCCGAGGCACCCAAGGCGATTATTCGTAATGAGCTGTGCAATGCCGAGTGGGCGCTCAAACAGCAAATGGACGACATCGTGGCGCAGTTTGATGCCATTGAAGATGCGTATTTGCGCGAACGTAAACAGGATGTGGTGCAAGTTGTCGAGCGCGTGATCAAGGTATTGCTGGGCCGCGACCAACTGGCTGCCAGCGAAAAGAAACTGCAAGCGCGACAAGAGCGCGCCATGATTCTGGTCGCGCATGACGTCTCCCCGGCAGATGCGATTCAGTTTAAACATCACCAGTTTGCGGCCTTTATCACCGATGTCGGCGGTGTCACCTCGCACACCGCCATTCTGGCACGCAGCCTGAATATTCCGTCAATTGTGGCGCTGCAACGCGCCCGCGATTTAATCAATGACGGTGAACTGATGATTGTCGATGGCGCAGCAGGCGTGGTCATCGTCAACCCAGACCCAGAGGTGCTGGCGGAATACCAGCTCAAACAAAACCAGTGGCAACTGGCGCAACAAAAACTGCAACGCATTAAAACCACCAAAGCAGTGACGGTGGATGGTGTCGCCATTGATTTACTGGCTAATATTGAGGTGCCTGAAGATGTCATCAGCGCCAAAGCCTCTGGTGCGGTTGGGGTCGGTTTGTATCGTACTGAGTTCCTGTTTATGAACCGTAGCGAAATGCCTGGCGAGCAAGAGCAGTTTGAGGCTTATAAACATGTCGCTGAGGCGATGAAAGGTTATCCGGTGACCATTCGTACGCTGGACATTGGCGCCGATAAACAACTCAACCCGGATGAAGTCGTCACTGCCACCAACCCGGCATTAGGGTTGCGCGCCGTGCGCTATTGCCTGGCCGAGCCGCATATTTTTCACAGCCAGTTTCGCGCCTTGCTGCGCGCCTCGCATTATGGCCAGGTCAAAATCCTCATCCCTATGCTGTCGACACTGGCAGAGTTGCGCCAAACCAAGCTGTTGCTGGAGCGAGCCAAAGAGTCGCTACGTAAACAAAAAATGCCGTTTGACGAGAAGATTCAACTCGGCGGCATGATAGAAATCCCCGCCGCTGCCATCAACGCCGATGCCTTCGCGCAAGAGCTGGACTTTTTATCCATAGGCACTAATGACTTAATCCAATATACGCTGGCGATTGACCGTGCCGATGACGCTGTGGCGCATTTGTATAACCCATTGCACCCGGCCGTATTACGGTTGATCCAAATGACCATTCAAGCCGCCACCAAGTTTGAAAAATCAGTCTCTGTTTGTGGTGAAATGGCTGGTGACACCCGGCTGACCCGCTTACTGGTTGGCATGGGCATGCGCCAATTGTCCATGCACCCTTCGCATATTTTGAGCGTGAAATCGCAGATTTTGCAGAGTGAAGAAAATATACTGTCTAAACAAGCCAAAAAAATCCTGTCGTTCAATGACCTGGAAAAAATCGAGCCGCTAATCAAGAAGTTTAACGGTGAAATGCTTTAAGCAAGGGCCGTCGAGGTCCTTGTATTTGTAAAACTCATCACCATCATCAACATATACAATCACCCAAGTGCGAACATTTGGCCAATAATAGGCCTCTATCGTGATATCGCATAACTCAAAGGATACTGTTGTGAGCACTAATCCATTACTCGTTTTTAACGGCCTGCCCAAATTCGATGACATTCGTCCCGAACACGTATCACCTGCCATAGACAGCCTGCTGACCGAGGGGCGCAGCCTGGTTGAGCAACTGGCCACCGCCACTGAGACGCCGGACTGGCAAAACTTTGTGCAACCGATTGAAAACTACTCAGAAAGATTATCGCGTAGCTGGGGGCCGGTCGGCCACATGAATGCAGTGGTGAATACACCCGAACTGCGTGAGGCCTACAATGACAACCTGGCCAAACTGACCGATTTTTACAGTGATTTGTCGCAAGATGAACGCTTGTATAACAAATACAAGGTGATCCAGTCCAGCGCAGGCTACAGCAAACTCAGCCGTGCACAGCAAAAAATCATCGACAATGAAGTGCGTGGTTTTAAGCTCGGTGGTGCCGAACTGCCCGCCGCAGAAAAAGTCCGCTTTAAAGAAATTGCCGAGCAATTATCTAAACTGGGCAGCAAGTTTGAAGAAAATATTCTGGATAATACCAACGACTTCAAGCATCTGGTCACAGATGCGAGCGCGTTAACCGGCTTGCCGGAAGACGCACTACAAGCTGCCGCCGAAGCCGCTAACAGCGAAAACCAGTCAGGCTATTTGTTCACGCTGCACTACCCTTCTTATATGCCAGTGATGCAGTATTGCGAAAACCGCAACCTGCGCGAAACACTATATCGCGCTTATGTCACACGTGCCTCAGAGTTCAGCAAGCCAGAATGGGATAACACGCACCTGATTGCCAACTTGCTCAAGCTCAAGCGAGAAGAAGCACAATTATTGGGCTTTGACAACTATGCCGAACTGTCGCTGGCCACCAAAATGGCCGACACGCCAGCACAGGTGATTGAATTTTTAGACACACTGGCCAAACGAGCTAAACCCTATGCCGAAAAAGACATGGCCGAACTCAAAGCTTATGCCGAAAAACTCGGCTTTAGCGACATGCAGTCGTGGGACGTGGCCTACATTAGCGAGAAGCTGCGTGAAGAAAAATATGCATTCTCTGACCAGGAAGTAAAACAATACTTCCCGGAGGACAAAGTGCTGGCGGGCCTGTTTAAGGTTGTGGAAACCATTTTTGGTGTACAAGTACGCAAAACCGACGCGCCGCTGTGGCATAAAGACGCCAGCTTTTATGAGATCAGCGACCAGCAACGCCAGCCGATTGCCTATTTTTACCTCGACTTATACGCGCGCCATGGTAAACGTGGTGGGGCCTGGATGGACGAATGTATTACACGCCGCAAAACCGCCAGTGGCATTGAGCTGCCCGTCGCCTACCTGACCTGTAACTTCTCGGCGCCGGTCGGTGACAAGCCTGCATTGTTCACGCACGACGAAGTCATCACGCTGTTCCATGAGTTCGGCCACGGCCTGCACCACATGCTGACGCAAGTCGATGAATATAGTGTCTCCGGCATCAAAGGCGTGGAATGGGATGCGGTAGAACTGCCTAGCCAGTTTATGGAAAACTTCTGCTGGGAATGGGACGTGCTGCGCCACATGACGGCCCACGTAGACAGCAGCGAACAACTCCCACGCGCCCTGTTTGACAAAATGGTCGCTGCCAAAAACTTTCAGGCCGGCATGCAGACGGTGCGTCAAATCGAGTTTTCATTGTTTGATATGCGCCTGCACAGCACCTTTGACCCGACTGGCAAACAAACCGCGCTGGATGTGCTCGAACAAGTGCGCAACGAAGTGGCCGTACTACGCCCACCGGCATGGAACCGCTTCCCCAACAGCTTTAGCCATATTTTTGCCGGTGGTTATGCCGCAGGCTACTACAGCTACAAATGGGCAGAAGTGCTCTCAGCCGACGCCTACAGCCTGTTTGAAGAACTGGGCGTACTCTCAGAAACGGCTGGCAGCCGCTTTAAAAACGAAGTGCTGGCCCAAGGCGGCGCCCGCCCGGCCATGGAGTCATTTGTCGCGTTTAGAGGCCGTGAGCCCAGCCTGGATGCCTTGCTCAGGCATAATGGCATGGCACAATAGCCTGCTTAATCGCCAAGCCCTATCAGGCTTGGCTTTTTAATGTTCTAACATCGAATCATTGAAGGAATACCCTTATGCTACATACTGCTCGCTGGCTGTTGATTGCGTTATGCCTGTCTTCATCGGTTGCCTTTGCTACCCAGGCGGCCGAGGATGACATTCAAGCCAAAACACCAGACGGTGACGAAGTAGTTTTACACTCCAATGGCTACTGGGAGTTTAAAGATGCTAAAAAAGCAGCCGTGGCTAAAGTCAAAGTAGAGGAATTTGAGCGTAGCAATGGCTGCCCGTTGGGCATGCGCCCTAGCTTTCTCGGCATGGGGCGTTGTATTTCTTATGATGACCCTATCCTTAAGCGCGGCTCATTGAGTGGCAAGAGTCGCTGAGCGCTCCCCGCCTGCAAAGCACTAAAACAGGGCAGCCAAGGTGGCCCTGTTATTTTTTAAGGCGAGGCATCGCTTGCTTTAACATGCCTGCACCGCGCCAGTAAGCCGTTTGATTAATTTTTAAGACAACCTCAATGACAGGAACGGCCCTTGCTTAAACATGGTTTTACATTTAACGTTTAAGCATAATGATCAACTCACTCGACTTTGCCCGCCACGGCGATAAACAAAACTCCGCTTTTTTTGAAGAGTACTTACAGAAGCTGCTCGAAGAGCGTGACCAGATGGGGCTGACCGAGATGATTCAGGAGATTGATGCCCTGATGATCACGGTGGACCCGGACCATTCGATTCAATATATTGCCGAACTGTCACTGATGACGTCTTACCACTATCTGGTGACGCTGGAGAGTGAACACCACTGGACACATGTGTTGCGCATAGACCTCGACTCACCAGATTTACTGGTGCGTGAGGTAAAAGACCCTAATCTGCGTGGCATTTTTCGCTCACTAAATGAAATCTACCCGGTGGGTGCGCGCAAGCCCAACAGTCGCTACATGGGTGAAATTATCCGTGTCAGCAATATGCATGAAGTGGTCAAGCTGCAAGAAGAACGCGAGTTTCGTTTTTTTACCCAAGACGAGGTGCGTAAACTGGAGCTGCCAGGTAATGTGGCCGTGAGCAAGCCCTCACCCTATACGCATAATATTGTCGGCTACATGAAGCGTGAGCCTGATGAACTGCGCGTCTATTCGCTGGGCATCAGTACGATACGCGCCGATGTGCAGGCTGCGTATGACCAGGCCAAAGACCAGCAAGCCAAGCTGCGTATCGACGACTTGATTTTGCCGGTCGACCACCTGGCGACACGCGTCTATAGCCAGAACCGTGAAGTGGCGATTTTGGAGTACTTGTCGTGGTCTAGTTATTGTTTCTGGGGCGCTTACAATATCTGGGACCAGAACTCTTCAACCAATGTGACTAAAAGCGTACACGGTTTTGCTGAAACCAAGAGCCCGGCCAAGGTGTTCACTGCCAACAATACGCCTTATTTTGTCAATCACCTGGAAAAACTGCCCTCACCCACCGAGACCTTTGTGCGCAACTATGGCCCGCGTTTGCACCACATTGCCTTGTCGGTGAAAGATGGTACGCGCGATGGCAAAGAAAATATCGACTTTGTTGTCAATGCGATTGCCAGCCAGGGCAAAGGCTTTTTACTGGATGTGATTGGCTCAAAAGAAGAAGGCCTGAAGCAGATATTTTCTAATGCGTCTGAGCATTCATCGCTGATTATTGAATATGTGCAACGCTACGATGGCTTTGATGGTTTTTTTACGCGTGACAATGTGGCCAAATTGACTGCCGCCGCTGGCGTGGAAGAAGGCGTGCTAGAGCAACAAGCAAAACTGAGCCAACTGGCTGGCAAGTAATCGCGTGAGGGATGGCTGCTTTATACTAGGCGCTACTTTAATAAAGCGACTTCAGCATGCATCACGACTTTTGGCACCTGCGCTGGCAGAACCAGCAAATCGGTTTTCACTTGGGTGCAGTGAATCCTTTTTTATTAGCGCACTTTCACAAACTACATTTGCGGGCAGGCCAACGTGTGTTTGTACCGCTATGTGGCAAAACGCTGGATATTCACTGGTTATTAGCGCAAGGGCTGCAGGTCATTGGGGCCGAACTCAGCCAACTAGCCGTAAACGCATTGTTTGCAGAACTCAAGCTGACGCCAGAAATCACACCAGCAGGCCCGCTCAAGCATTATCGTGCAGCTAATATCGAGGTATTTCAGGGTGATTTTTTCGCGCTGAGTCAGGCACAGCTTGGCACGGTAGATGCCATCTATGACCGCGCGGCCCTGATTGCTTTGCCAGACGAGATGCGCGCACAGTATAGCCAGCAGTTGATGACGCTCACCGGTATCGCGCCACAGCTCCTGATTAGTTTTGAATACGACCAGTCGTTAGTGCCTGGCCCGCCTTTTAGCGTAATTAAACAAGAAGTTAGCGCGCACTACGAGGCGCATTATCAGTGCACAGCGCTGGCCAGCGTCTTGATGGAAACAGGCCTGAAAGGGCAATATCCGGCCGAAGAAACGGCCTGGTTACTCAGCCCGCGAAGTTTAAACTAAACCACACAACCGGCGAGCGTATCGTGTTGCGCCAGCCAGTGCTGCAAGCTCTCAACCACCTGATGCGCCCCTGCGCGCACTTGGTCGCTAGGTTGCCGGAGGTCGGGTACCACCACCACACGCAAACCTGCGGCAATCGCCGCTTGTGCGCCCAGCTCACTGTCTTCAAACGCAATACATTCGTCAGCGTGTAAGCCCAATTTTTCAAGCGCCAGCAGGTAAATATCCGGGTGGGGTTTACCGCGTTGCACCTCTTGCCCGCTGGTGACATGACTAAAATAATCCAGCACACCCGTATGGCTCAAGCGATGCGTGATATGCGGCAAGGGCGAAGACGATGCCACACTGCACACAATCCCTTGCGACTGGTAATACTGTAACAAAGCATGGGCGCCGTCTTTGAGCGGAAAAGCATGATCGCGCGCCTCCAGAAAAGTATTTAAGCCCTGCATGACATGCTGAAAATTAGCCTCACTGCCCAATTGCTGCGTCATGAGCCGGGTCGAATCAGACCATATGCGCCCAACCAGCTCGACATATTCAGCTTGCGTGTAAGTGATGCCGATGGTGGCCGCTGCCTGTATACAGCCTTGCATAATAATGCGCTCGGAGTCTATCAACAGACCGTCCATGTCAAAAATAGCCGCTTTAATCACTGACAACGCTCACTTGGCAAATAAAGCACTATTTTACCGCGACCAGCTAAGGACTAAAAACACACTTTTGCTTTTGCAATGGTTTTATTTGTCACTTAAAACACCACACACCTACACAACTTAACAAAGAGTAGCTAATATAAAACCACATGACATCAGCGCACCGACAGAAAGTCATGCCAGGCACGAAACCGCTACAGGTGGAGGATGCACAGGTGGCGGCACTTAAACAATCAAGGAGCCCCGAATGGATAAAGCAAAACTGTATACCTTGCGCTGGTCAGCCATGCAAATTGCCAGGCTGTCTGCCGATGCTAAAGTCGATGCGCTGGCATTGAGCCAGATTGAGATTCTGTCGCAACTGCTGGAAGAGCCGGTGCCTGAGGAGTTTAGGCCGCCAGAACCGCCCCGCCCCAGCCTGCACCCGGAGGACATTGTCACCGAAAAAAAGCGCTATCCGGTCGGCGAAAAAAAGCTGTGGTATCCAGAAGCCGTCGTGCGCACTGACATTAAACGTGCAGCCCAGGGCGAATACCCGAAGCAATACCCTTACGGCGCCATTATTCACTTCACGGCCGGGCAATATAGCAAAGGGCTGGAAAATGCGGTGAGCGCGATTGCCAGCAGCCCTTATTTCTTTTGCTGCCTCAGCACCGATGGCACACTGGTGCAAGCTAACCCACTCAATCAATGGGGCTACCACGCGGGCGAAAGCGTCTGGACCATTGCCGGTGAAAAGCGTAACGGTGTCTCTAATTTTTTAGTCGGCATTGAGATCACCAATCCGGGCCGCCTCGAAGTGCATAACGGCAAGTATTACACCTATTGGGATACCGGCCACAAGCAACCGATAGACGCTAAAAAAGTGCGTGTGATTGACAAAAATCGTGACAATATTCTGGCAGGGGCTTACCTGCCCTACAGCAAAGAGCAAGAAGCGACCCTGATTGAATTTTTGCTATGGGCCAAGGCCAATCATCCAACCGTGTTTGACTTTGATTATGTACTCGGGCACGACGAGGTGGCCGGGCCCAAAGGCATCGGCCGCTGGCGCAAGAATGACCCGGGCGGCGCATTATCGATGACCATGTCAGAGTTCAGACAATTGCTCAAAGACGAATACAAGAAGCGCTATGGTTAAGCCAGGCAAGTAAAAAATGACAACAGCTTGGGGTGCTTAGTTAGGCTGGCGCATACGCCAGGGGCGTCACCGTCACATTAACCGTAAGCTGCTGCTGGCCACCACCAAGCACCACTCCGCGCATGGGTGAAACGTCGCTAAAGTCACGCCCCCAGGCCACGGTAATATGGTCCTGCTGCACCAGGCAGTTATTGGTGGGGTCAAAATCGACCCAACCGTAGACCGGGCAATACACAGAGACCCAGGCATGCGAGGCATCGGCCCCCACCAGCCGTGGCTGGCCAGCGGGCGGATGTGTCAGAATATAGCCGCTGACATAGCGGCATGCCAAGCCCAGCGAACGCAAGGCGCCTATCATCAAATGGGCAAAATCCTGGCAGACGCCACGGCGGCCTTTGAGCACTTCATCTAATGGCGTGGAAATATCTGTCGCTTGCGGGTCAAACTCAAACTCGGCGTAGATATGCTGAGTGAGTGCCATGGCAGCTTCAAGCAACGGTCGCTGTGGCGTAAAACAGCTGCGGGCAAAACTGGCCAATGCCTCGCTGCACGTGACTTTGGCGGTAGCGTAAATAAACGGCGCAGCGGTCAGATGTTGCGTTGCCTGCAGCTGCAACATGGCTTGCGCCTCTTCCCAGGCCGGGCTTTGCGTCAAGGCTGTCATGGTCGGGCGCGGCTGGATATCGACCTGAAAGCGCGACAATACGGCCAATGACTGGTGCGGCGCCAAAATGGTGAAATAGTCGTTATGGTTGCCAAAAAAGTCTGAGCGCCGTGATTGCTCGGCTGGCTGCGGCTCACAGGCCAGCATATAAGAAACGCACTGTTGAAAGTCCGTCTGGCGCGGCATCATATGCAGCAGTTGCTGCGACTGAATCACAGCCATATCGTAACTATAAAGCGTTTGATGTTCGACTTGATAGCGCATCATCACCTCTTAGTATCTGGGCGTCACCAACGGGCTGGCATAACTGAAAAAGCGCAGGCTCAACCGGTCTGACAAGGTAAGCGTGACATCATAAGTGTGATTGAGCCATGCGGCCAGGCTGGCATTACCCGTCATAAAACATTGGTCGGGGTCAAGTTGCAGCAATGCTTGCCAGCAACCATTGAGTTCGCTGGCAAGGCCGCCTGCGTTGTCTTGCGCGTCCATTTCTTCGAGGTATTTAACCAGCCCCTTGATCTGAAACACCACCGAATTAGGGTTATTGGCATCCATCAATAATAAATCGAGCACCGGCAACCATTCTGGTTGCGAAGCATAACGGGCACGGTAGGTCACCAGGTTATTGGTCACCTGCAACAACCACTCCAGGTTGCTGTGTTGCGGCATCGCCAACGCACGACTGAGCAGCACACACATAAACTGCAAGCGCTCAATGCGCCGCCCCAGCGACATAAAGCGCCAGCCCAGGTCGCGCGTCATCCAGTCCATGGCAAAACCGGTCAGCGTCACAAAGTGATTAATGGCTTGCTCAATATAAGACAAGGCATCTTGCAACGTCGCATGCTGGTGACGGGTAATAAACAAGCGCGACAGCACATTCACTGTGCGCCAGTGGTCGTTAGAAATACGCTCACGCAGATTAAATGCCTGCTGAAACAGTTGCTGCACGCTGGTGGCCAGGCTGCTAGATTGTTGCGAAAACACGGCTTCAACCAGCAATGGCTCCACTTCATCGTCTGTCCACGGTTGCCAACTGGCAAGCGCGTCTTCGTCCTCTGGGCTGGGCAAGAGATCAAACCACTGGCACAAGCCCTGCATGGTCGCCCACTCGCCCTCACGCATTTCTGAGGTGTATTCGAGCAAGGCACGAATCGTGGTACGTAACATCATGGCTCTTTGCAGATTGCGCACCGAGTAGCGGCCATACCAGAACAGGTTTTCCGCCATGCGGCTGGAGAGATAGGCATTTTCGCGCACCAGGTCCTGGCTGGAATTGGTTTTGCGCAACAGGCTGAATGGCGGCTGGCTGTCATGCGACAAAACCCAGGTATCTTTGCTGGTGCCACCACGCTGCATGGTCACCACACGCGCATCTTTACCACTGGCAACGCGCGACAAGCCACCTGGCAAAACGGCATAGCCATTAGGCGTGGCAAATGCATAGACACGCAAGCTCACCGCCAATGAACCGATTTGTGGCTGATGCTGGTGGTTGGTCAGCACCGGCGCATGCGAAATATCCACTTGCTCCTGCGCAATATAGTGGTCAGGCTGCGCCCGCAGCCGCGCAATTAGGGATTCTTTCTGCGCGGCGTTTAAATCTTCGCCAAAAATAGGCGAAGAACGCACTTGCGGATAAGCTGGTTTAATCACCAAATCATCCAGGTGCTCGATCACGTAATCCAGTGCAGCGGGCTCTCCACACCACCAAGTGGCGACCGACGGCATACGCAATGCCTCACCCAGCAACGACTGGCACACACCAGGCAAAAAGCCAAGCAAGGCGCCAGACTGCAACAAATTAGCCCCCAGGGCATTAGCAATCAGCACATTACCTAAGCGCGCAGCCTGCGTCAGGCCAGCCACCCCCAATAACGATTCGGCGTTTAGCTCCAGCGGATCGCAGTAATCATCATCAATGCGCCGCAAAATAGCATGCACAGGCTTAAGCCCGGCAATGGTTTTGAGCCAGACAACGCCATTGCGCACCGTGAGGTCACTGCCTTGCACCAGCGGATAGCCGAGATAGCCCGCCAGAAAAGACTGCTCGTGATAGGTTTCGTTATAAGGGCCCGGAGTCAAAATCACCACCAGCGGCGGCTCACCCGGCCCCAGCGCGGCGATGCCAGGTACTGTTTGTGCCTGGTTATCTGCCACTCGATGCCCCCAATGCGCCAGGCTATCGCGCATGCTGGCAAAAAAACCACTCAAGCGCTCAATATTGAGGTCACGAAATAACTCGGGAAACGCACTCGAAATAATGGTACGGTTTTCTAACGCGTAGCCTGCGCCCGTTGGGCCCTGCGTGCGGTCAGACACTACCCACCACTGGCCGTTGGGCGCACGCGCGAGGTCAACGGCGTAATGGTGCAAGGCAATATTGTCGTAGTGCGGGATACCCACCGATGACGGCAAAAAGCCGTTATGGCCATAAATCAGCGCAGGCGGTAACTGGCCGCTGGCCAGCAATTGCTGCTCACCGTAGACATCCAGCAATACCTGGTTGAGCAAGGTGGCGCGTTGAGCCACCGAGGCGGCAATATGCTGCCATTCGTCCTGCGGAATAATCAACGGCAACACGTCCAGATCCCACGGGCGTTGCACGCCATGCGTATCGGCATAAACGTTATAAGTGACGCCGTTATCACGCACTTGGCGTTGCACAGCTTCAATACGCTTGCGCATGGTCGCTGGTTCTTCAGACTCAAGCTGTGCCAACAATGCCTGCCAATGCGGACGTGCCTGGCCCGTGCTATCTAGCAACTCATTGTAGCGGTCAGAAAAATAAAGCTGATTAAGCACTGATTGCATGCGGAATAAGGGCGCGGTTAAAACACACTAATTAACAAGACTTAAATAACCAGACCATGAGTGTAGCAGGATGTTCACACATTGGCCTGCCAACGCAGGTCTAGCGTGAACGGAAAACGCGGATTCGGTGGTTCTTTTACCACATCCACCTTGCCTGGGGTATGCCCATTCGCCCAAAAGCGGGTAAATCGACGTGCCTCAGCCTCATTGGCATTGACCGGGAAGGTGCTGTAATTACGCCCGCCCGGATGCGAGACGTGATAGGTGCAACCGCCCAGCGATTTTTGACTCCAGCTATCCACCAGGTCAAACACCAAAGGAGCCTGCACCGGAATAGTCGGATGCAATGCAGACCATGGGTTCCAGGCCCGAAACCGGACGCCGGCGACATACTCCCCGGCGTTGCCTGTCGGTTGCAGTGGTAGCGGGCGGCCATTACAAGTCACTAGATGGCGGCCATCAGTCAAGCCGCGCACCCTTAACTGCATACGCTCCACAGATGAATCGACATACCGTGCCGTGCCGCCGCCAGACACCTCTTCACCCAGCACGTTCCAGGGCTCAATGGCCTGCCGCAACTCGAGCTCAACACCGTGATAAGCCACCGTGCCATAACGCGGAAACCTGAACTCAATAAACGGCTCAAACCAGTGCTGCTCAAAGGCAAACCCGGCCTCGCGCAAATCGGTCACCACATCGGCCATATCTTGTGCAACAAAGCTGGGCAACATCCAGCGATCATGCAGCTCAGTGCCCCAATGTACCAGCTTGCCGTGATAGGGCGTTTTCCAGAAGCGTGCCACCATGGCCCGTAGCAGCAAGCTTTGCAACAAGCTCATGCGTGCATGTGGCGGCATTTCAAACGCCCTGAACTCGACCAGCCCCAGGCGCCCGGTCGGCCCATCCGGTGAATATAACTTGTCGATAGAAAATTCGGCCCGGTGTGTGTTGCCGGTTAAATCGACCAGCAAATGCCGCAACAAGCGGTCGACCAGCCACGGCTGCTCGCTTTCTTTACCCGCAGGCAGCATTTTCTCCATCTGCTGAAAAGCGATACCAAGCTCATATAAGTTGTCATCGCGTGCTTCATCCACGCGCGGTGCCTGGCTGGTGGGGCCAATAAAGGTGCCTGAGAACAGGTAAGACAAGGCCGGGTGGTTCTGCCAGTAGGTAATCAGGCTACGCAGCACATCGGGGCGTCGCAACAACGGGCTATCCGCCGCCGTGTCGCCCCCCAACGTCACGTGGTTACCACCACCAGTACCTGTATGGCGCCCATCCAGCATAAACTTCTCGGTGCCTAGCCGACACAAGCGCGCCGCGTCATACAAGTAACTCACATTGGCCACCAGCTCTTTCCAACTATTGGCCGGATGGATATTGACCTCAATCACACCCGGGTCAGGCGTCACGCTCAGTAGCTTCAAGCGGCTATCCCGCGGCGGTGTGTACCCTTCCAGCCATAATTTGAGCTTGAGGTCACTGGCCGTCTGCTCAATGGCGTTGAGCAAATCAAGGTAATCCTCGAGCCGGGTCACCGGCGGCATAAAGATAAACAAGCGGCCTTTGCGCACTTGCACACACAAGGCGGTATGAATGACCTCACGCGCCGTCGGCTGACTGGTTTTATGTTTAAGCCTCACCTTGGGCAGCTTGGCATCGCCTAACGCGACTTGCTCGGCAAACGTATCCAGCGCAAATGCTGGCTCAATTTCAGCAGGCAGTTGCCATGGCAATGAAGACAATGGCAGACGCAAACCCATGGGGGAATCGCCCGCCAGCAGATAGAGATGCTCGCGCCGTAACGGCCATTTGCTGGTTAGCCACTCACCCGCCGCCTGCGACTCTAGCGGCTTTAAGGGCATGACATAGCCAACCACCTTGCCCAAGCCCTGGTTCAGCACATTGGCCAACTGCTTGCGCTCGGCGCTATCGGTCAAATCGGCTTTGAGCGGGTCAATATTGTGCGCTAGCTGCTGCTCTTGCTGCGCCAATGACCACACGTCTTCGTAAGCGGGCACCACGCAGGCAGCTGGAAAACCCAGCATATCCGCCAGATGCATGGCGAATGTCTGCGCTTGTTTTGAGGTATAGCCATCGCGGCTACCCTCGGCAGAAAACAGGCTGGCATCGTGCCACACCGGTTTACCATCGGGCCGCCAATACATATTAATGGCCCAACGCGGCAACGGCTCACCGGGATACCACTTACCCTGTCCGTAATGCAAAAAGCCGTTAGCCGCAAACTGTGCTTTCAGTCGCAATGCCAACTCACCAGCCAGCGTGCGTTTGTGTTCGCCTAGCGCCAGGGTGTTCCACTGTGCGCCGTCCATATCATCAATTGAAACAAATGTCGGCTCGCCGCCATGCGTCAGGCGCACATCCATTTTGTTCAACTGCTTATCGACCTGATCGCCCAATTTCACAATGGCCAGCCAGTCCTGCTCGCTATAAGGCTTGGTCACACGCGGGTCTTCATGAATGCGCGTCACTGTCATTTGGTGGCTAAATGTGACTTCGGCCACATCCGTTAGGCCCACCACCGGCGCAGCCGAAGAAGGCAGTGCCGTACATGCCAGCGGAATATGCCCTTCACCTGCCATCAGGCCAGACGTTGGGTCTAGCCCAACCCAACCGGCACCGGGCACAAAAACCTCGGTCCAGGCATGCAAGTCAGTAAAGTCCACCGTGGTGCCGCTCGGGCCATCCAGCGCCTCCACATCGGCCTTGAGCTGAATTAAATACCCGGACACAAAACGCGCAGCCAGGCCAAGCTGGCGCAGCACCTGCACCAGCAGCCAGGCAGAATCCCGGCATGAGCCAGTGCGCTTTAGCAAGGTGTCTTCTGGTGTTTGAATGCCCGGCTCCATGCGCACGGTATAACCGATATGCCCCTGCAAGCGCTGATTGACGGCAACCAGAAAATCAACAATGCCAACCGCTGGCTGTACGACTTCATGGCGAATGATGTCCATCCAGCGTTGCAGCAAAGGCCCCATCGGCTCCGCCTGCAAATAAGCGGTTAACTCAAAGGCCTGTTGCTCGGTGTAGTTGAATGGAAAGTGTTCGGCATATTTCTCAACAAAAAAATCAAACGGATTAATCACCGTCATATCTGCCACTAAATCGACCGTAAAATCGAGCGCGCGCACCATTTCAGGGAATACAAACCTGGCAATATAATTGCCGTAAGGGTCTTGCTGCCAATTAATAAAGTGTTTTTCTGGATTCACGGTCAGTGAGTACGACAACACAGGCGTGCGCGCATGCGCAGCAGGCTTCAGGCGGACTTCATGCGGTGACAAATTGACCAGGCGGTCGAATTGATAACTGGTGCGGTGATGTAAAGCGACGCGAATAGCCACTGCATATCCTCATTAGAATAATGATTTTAAGCAGTAAGATGCAGGAAATATGCCAGCTGTGCGCAGAAAGCCAATAGGCACAGCTGAGAAAGAAAAGTTAACCGGGGCAGATGACAGGCAAGCGCTACTTGCCGCCACCCACCAGACTTTTCACGGCGCTGACCACATCGCCTGGCATGACCACAATTTTACTGTTGTTGGAGTCTGCCATTTTTTGCAGTGATTGAATGTAGCGGTCGCCCAGCAAAAAGGTGGCTGAAGCATTATTTTCTTTGACGGCTTCTGTGATCATCTTAATCGCTTCAGCCGAGGCTTGCGCGCCAACCATTTGTGCCTCGGCATCTTTACGTGCCGCTTCCAGACGGGCTTCGGCATTCAAAATCAAAGACTGCTTGGCACCTTCGGCTTGGGTCACCACCGCCACACGTTCACGCTCAGCGGCCGCTTGTCTCTCCATCGCATCCTGCATATTGGCAGATGGCTTGATGTCCTGAATCTCAACACTTTTCACGGTCAGGCCCCAGTCGAGCGCTTCATCGGCAATGGCCTCTTTTAACTCCGCCTTAATCCGATCACGGGAAGTGAGTGCATGATTGAGATCCATACCGCCAATAATAGAACGCAAACTGGTTTGCACCATATTGCGCATGGCTTCGCGAAAGTTTTCAATGCCATACACCGCACGCTCGATATTGGTGACTTTGATAAAAGCCACCGCATTGGCCAAAATCACCGCGTTATCGCGGGTAATCACCTCTTGCTCCGGCACATCCAAAATAATGTCCTTGGTAGTGACCTTGTAGCTGACACTGCTGAAAATCGGGTTAATCACGTGCAAGCCCGGCGTTAAAATCCCGGCAAATTTACCCAGGCGCTCCACCACCCACTCCTCGCCCTGCGGCACAATGCGCACGCCTTTAACAATGGCGATGATGACTAATACGATAACAATGACACTGACTTCGGTCATGACGACTCCCTTGGCTCAAATATTTAATAGACTAAACAGGTGCAACCCGCAAACTGTTACCTTCAACAGCAACCACCTTGGCTGGCTGCTGTTCAGCAATCGCTGTGTTGGCGTAGGCCACCCATTCGCGGCTACCTAGCACACCCTGGCTAAAGCGTATTTTGCCAGGATGCATCGGCGAAATTGCCACAATGACAATGCCTTCCCGACCGATCTCTTCGCCTTGCGCCTGACCCACGCGCAACGCCGGTTTGCGCTTTTCCAGCTTGCGCATCACAGCCAGCGCCACCGCAGACAACACGGCATAGTTCAGCGCTTGCAGGGCGAGCGGCATATCGTTAAATATTGCGCACAACACCGCCATCACCAATGCGGCGATACCCAGCCACAATAAATACAGTGTCCCTAGCAGCATTTCCAGGCACAGCAGCACGAGCCCCAGCCCACACCACCACCATAATGTCGTCATTCGCATACCCTTCCAACGAAATTGCAGCTCATGGTATCACTAGTTGTGTCAAAATGGTGCGTGATGAACCCGCCTGTCCTCTTGTCTCTCGACGCAGATCGCGCTACTCGCCTGCAGCAAATCAGCGCGTACTTTCCGCATGCGTCAGGCAACGATCTGGATACTGCATGGCAAGGCGGCCGCTCAACCGCCTTGCAGCGACTACGGGACGTCAATGCTGAAGACTATGCGCGTAGCCGCAACCATCTGGCAGGCGCGGTGACCGGGCTTTCACCCTATTTGCGGCATGGCTGCCTGTCACTGCCAGAAACCGTGGCTGACGTGCAGGCACGCTTTGGCAAGCGCGCACACAAGCTCACCGCAGAGCTCAGTTATCGCGATTATTTTCGCCAGGTATGGTATCGCTTTGGTGACGCGATCATGCAACCAATGGAGCAAGCCAAAGTTACCTTAGGCCAAAAACCCATGCCAGCCTTTATTACACAAGGCTTTACCGGGTTAGTGTGTATGGACGAAATTGTGCGGCAGTTACAGCGACACGGTTACCTGCACAACCATGCGCGCATGTGGTTTGCCGCTTATGTGGTGCATTGGTTAAAGGGCGACTGGCGCCAAGCCGCAGATTGGTTTGAAGCCCAGTTACTGGATGGCGACATCGCCTCCAACCACCTCTCATGGCAATGGATTGCCTCCAGCTTTAGTAGTAAACCTTACGTGTTTAACAAAGAAAACCTGCTGAAATTTGGCGGGGAATCGTGGTGCCAGCAATGCCGGGTCGCCTGCCCTTTTGATGCAAGCTACGAGCAATTGCATCAGCAACTGTTTGCAGATGCCGCGGTCAGCGCAAAACCCGTCACGCACCGCCTTAAACCACCTGAGTCTACCCCCAAAGGCATCGCAAGCCTGGTCTGGATACATGATGAGATGCTGTCACCGGTACACGCCATGCATAGCTTTAACTTGCCTGCGGTATTTGTGTTTGACCCAGCACTCTACCAGCACTGGCCGCTCAAACGCTTGCAATTCATGGCCGACTGCCTGGTCGAAATGCCAGGGGTAGAAATATGGGCGGGTGAGACCAAGCAAGTACTGGCGCAGCGCGCGCAGGGGCGCATCCTCACCCAAAACACCCCGCAACAAGCGCTTAAGCAAGCCGCGAACACGCTCAACATTGAATGGCGCGCCGAGCCAGGCCTGACGGACGCCGCATTCAGCGACCATCAACTGATGCGGTTTAGCCGCTATTGGAAAGTCGTCGAGCCTGCACTCGTGCGCTAGTTTACGCAAACTAGCGCTTGCCTCTGCGCTGCGGGCCTGTCCGCCTGTGGTAAAATCCCGCGCATGAATACTTCTAACACACACGCCAACACCACCCGCGAGCTCGCAAAATCATTTGATCCAAAAACCATCGAAAGCCAATGGTATGCCTTTTGGGAAAGCAAAGGCTTTTATGCCGCCGGCATGAACCCGCAAGTGCAAGACAACTTTTGTATTTTGCTGCCCCCACCCAACGTCACCGGCACTTTACATATGGGCCATGGCTTTAACCAGACCATTATGGATGCCCTGACCCGCTACCACCGCATGCGTGGTGACAATACCTTATGGCAACCAGGCACAGACCATGCCGGCATTGCCACGCAAATCGTGGTCGAACGCCAGCTCGATGCACAGGGCGTAAGCCGCCATGACCTTGGCCGCGAAAAGTTTCTGGAAAAAGTCTGGGAGTGGAAAGAGTATTCTGGCGGCACCATTACCCAGCAAATGCGTCGCCTGGGCACCTCACCTGACTGGGCGCGCGAACGCTTTACCATGGACGCAGGCCTCAATAAAGTGGTCACCGAGACCTTTGTGCGTTTGCATAAAGAAGGCCTCATTTACCGCGGCAAACGCCTGGTGAACTGGGATGTGAAACTGGGCACTGCCGTGTCTGACCTGGAAGTAGTACAAGAGGAAGAAGATGGCGCCATGTGGCACATCATCTATCCGCTGGCAGATGACTCAGGCCAATTGACGGTTGCGACAACGCGCCCGGAAACCATGCTGGGCGACGTGGCGGTGATGGTCAATCCGGAAGACGAACGCTATGCACACCTGATTGGCAAAAACGTGATTCTGCCATTGTGCAACCGCGAAATTCCAGTGATTGCTGATGACTATGTTGATAAAGAATTTGGCACCGGCGTGGTGAAGGTCACGCCCGCGCATGATTTTAACGACAATATGGTCGGGCAGCGCCAGGGGCTGGATAAAATCATCATCCTCAACCTGCAAGGTTTCGTGCCCGCAACGGCTGAAGTCTATGCCGCCGATGGCAGCACCAAAGCCGCGATTAGCCTGCCTGCCAACCTGGTTGGGCTGGAGCGCTTTGCCGCACGCAAACAAGTGGTGGCCGACCTCGAAGCCGGCGGCTTCTTGGTGAAAGTGGAAAAACACAAATTGAAAGTGCCGCGCGGTGACCGCACCAACGTGGTGATTGAGCCCATGCTCACCGACCAGTGGTTTGTGGCGATGAGTAAAGCAGGCGACGACGGCAAGAGCATCACCGAAAAAGCACTCGAAGTGGTGGCCAACGGTGAAATCAAGTTCTATCCGGAAAACTGGGTGAATACCTACAACCAGTGGCTGAATAATATTCAGGACTGGTGTATCTCCCGCCAATTATGGTGGGGCCACCAGATTCCAGCCTGGTATGATGAATTAGGCACCTATGTTGCACATGATGAAAATGAAGCACAGCAAATGTCCAGAGCTCGTGCTGAAGAAATTTATCTTCAAGGTGACTCCTATCCAGACCGAGAGAAATTCCAGGCTGCCGCAAAAATCTATTTAAGCTTATCTTCCGATAACCTAAAACGGGATGAAGACGTACTCGACACCTGGTACTCCTCTGCTCTGTGGCCGTTCTCTACCCTGGACTGGACTGGCGATGACGCGATTGACGCACAAAACCAGGCCTTGCAGCAATATCTGCCATCGTCGGTGCTGGTCACTGGCTTTGACATTATCTTTTTCTGGGTGGCGCGCATGGTGATGATGACCAAGCACATCACGGGCAAGATCCCGTTCAAGCATGTGTATGTACACGGACTGATCCGCGATGCCGAAGGCCAGAAGATGTCCAAGTCCAAAGGCAATGTGCTGGACCCGATTGACCTGATTGACGGCATAGACCTGGCGTCGTTGCTGAAAAAGCGCACTACCGGCCTGATGAACCCGAAAGATGCAGAAAAAATCGAGAAGCGCACGCGTAAAGAATTCCCGGAAGGCATCGCCGCTTATGGCACGGATGCCCTTCGCTTTACCTTTACCAGCCTGGCCTCACCTGGCCGTGACATCAAGTTTGACCTGCAACGCTGCGAAGGCTACCGCAACTTCTGCAACAAACTGTGGAACGCCACACGCTTTGTGCTGATGAATACAGAGGGCCAGGACAACGGTTTTGGCGCCGAACGCTGCGAAGAAGGCGGCCGTAAGTTTAGCCAGGCTGACAGATGGATAGTCTCGCTGCTACAACGCACCGAAGCCGAGGTGGAGCGCGCGTTTAATGATTACCGTTTTGACCTGGCCGCCAAAGCCATTTACGAGTTTGTCTGGGACCAATACTGCGACTGGTATCTGGAAATTGCCAAGGTACAAATTCAAGGTGGTAGCGAAGCCGAGCAACGCGCGACCCGCCGCACCTTGCTGCGTGTGTTGGAAACCATTTTGCGTCTGGCACACCCGATTATTCCGTTTATTACCGAAGAAATCTGGCAAACCGTGGCGCCGATGACGGAGCTCAAAGATAAGTCACGCGGCACCGATAGCATCATGTTGCAAGCCTACCCAAAAGCCGACCTGGAAAAGATTGATGACCAGGCCGAAGCCTGGATTGCAACGCTGAAAACAGCCGTTGAGGCTTGCCGTAGCTTGCGCGGCGAGATGAGCATTTCGCCCGCAGCCAAGGTGCCATTGATTGCCGCGGGTGACGCTGAGCAACTGGCCGCGTTTGCGCCCTACCTTAAATCACTGGCCAAGCTGGAAAACGTTGAGATTGTGGCCGAATTACCAGAAGCCGATGCACCAGTGATGCTGGCAGCTGACTTCAAGCTGATGCTTAAAGTAGAGATTGATGTTGCCGCCGAAAAAGAGCGCCTGGGCAAAGAAATCGCCCGCTTGCAAGGCGAGATCACCAAGGCCAACAGCAAATTAGGTAACGAAAGCTTTGTAGCACGTGCACCAGCCGCAGTGGTTGAGCAAGAACAAGCACGTTTGGCCGAGTTCAGCGCAAACGTGGAAAAACTGCAAGCGCAACTGGCAAAGTTAAAATAAAGCGTGTTGATAAAACCGTAGCCGACTCAGGCTACGGTGCCACACTTGTGGCAAAACTTGGCAAACGCATTTTTTCTGGCATGGCAGCCAGTGCAATAATTGTGCAAACAAATACCGCAGTGCATGCAAAAATCATTGTGTTCATTTTTGAGGTCTACCTGTCGCTCACAGCCTGGGCAAATATTTTTACCCAGCCGCTCTAAGGCGGTGTCATAACCCAACTCTTCACGCCGCTGGAACTCAGGTTGCAACTCGGCCAACTGCTGCTGCGCCAGATAACGCTGCAATGCGGCAATGGCATATTTACCGCCAACCACCGTTAGCAAGATACCCACCAGGTAGCGCACATAGCCGCCATAATCCGGCAAATATGGCACCAGTTCAACGAAGAATGCCATCAAAGCAAACAGAATAAAGCCCCACACAAAAGGCCAGTATTGCGATTTGCGCTGCTTCACAAACAACCAGGCAGCGAGCCCCAGCAAAGGCAGGGTGAGCAACAGCCGATACAAAAATACCCGCGTCGCCTGATGTTGGTAAGCCTCATCGAGCTTTTTACGGGCCACGTTCTCCATGGCATTGATCTGCGTTTGCAGTTGCGCCTCATGTTGAAACAGGTTGGTTTGCTGTTGCTGAATATGCTCTATTGATTTCTCAGCACGACGCTCCTGCACTTTCAGCGCATCGAGTTGTTGCGTGCGCCTGACCAGCTCATCATCCTGCGTTGATAACTGCGTCACATCGCGCGTGGCTACCCAGTTATCGAAAGTACTGCGCGCAGCCTGATAATCTTTTTGCCGGATGGTGAGTTGCAAACTGGCTTGCTCCAGCTGATCAGCCAGTCGTTGCCGTTGCGGAGCAATGTCGTTCAGCGCTGTGCGCAATGGCTTAATGGCAAGGCGATTCACAAAATGCTCGGTAGTGTATTGGGTCTCCACCCGCGGTAGATCGCCGATAATGCTGTTACCCAGCCCGGTTAAAAACCAGGCAAAAATAAAGGCCACCGCCCACAAGGCGCGGTTAAACCACTTTTCAGATAAACGCACACCTTTATTCATCATCAGCCCCTTTGAACAGATTAGCTAAATGCTAACGGGCTTTTAAGCTGACAGCAACCGTTGCACGAATTGCCTGCCTGACAAAAAACGACGCAGCTGTCATGAGTATTGCGTTTTAGAGGATAATCTACAGATGTCTGATATTGAAGAAGAAAACCCGAAAGAAGTCTTGTGCAGTTGCAGCGGCACAACGCGGGGCTTGATTATTGAGCTAGTCGCCCAAGGCAAAGACCTGGACGGTATTTCACGCTACTCAGGCGCCCTGAGCGGATGCGGCGGGTGCGAATGGGAGATTACCGAACTGGTGAACGCACTCAACACAAAGACTTAAACACGCGACCCACACACCCCGCACGACGGGTCTTTTTTCAGGCGTATGGTGCGCCACTCAGCACTCAGGACATCCAGCAATAACAATCTGCCTTGCATGGTATGGCCAATATTGAGCAACAACTTCAATGCTTCAGCCGCTTGTGCCGTACCTATCATGCCAACCAGCGGCGCAAACACGCCGTTATCGGCACAACGCAACGCCTGGTCATCCCCCACATCGGGATACAGACAGTGATAACACGGGCTGTCGTCATGACGAAAATCAAACACACTTAACTGGCCCTCAAAACCAATGGCCGCGCCCGAAACCAACGGTGTTTTGTGGGTAAAGCACAGCTGGTTGAGCAAGTAGCGCGTAGCAAAATTATCCGAGCAGTCAATCACCACATCGGCGGCGGCAACACGTCCAGCAAGCTCATCGTTGCTCAGTCGGGCTGTCTCGACATTCACTTTGACCTCAGGATTCAAGCTGGCAATCGTCGCCTGTGCAGACAAGGCTTTGTTTTGCCCGACCGCCGCAGTGGTGTGAATAATCTGGCGCTGCAGGTTGGTTAAATCCACCTGGTCAAAGTCGCAAATGGTTAGGGTGCCAACACCCGCAGCAGCCAGGTACATGGCCACCGGTGCGCCCAAACCACCGGCGCCAATCACCAAGGCGTGGCTTTGCGTGAGCTTTTCCTGCCCCGCGTACTCAACCTGCGGCAACATGATGTGCCGACTATAACGTAACAATAAATCGTCTTGCATTAAAAGTCCGTTGTTAAGGCAGACGCTGCGCCTGCACCATCTGTTGTATCAATACTTTGGGCGACAACATGACCATGCGGTCATCAAACACCGCGCTACCCGCTTGCTGCTGGGCTTTATCAACAAAAATGAGGTCGCCATCAGCATTCTCCTGTTCGTCGGGATGAGTGGGTGCTGTCATTGCATGCACTTGCCCGCCAGCCACCGATTGTATGCCACCCAGCCCATTTTCGCCATGCGAAAGGATAATGGCCGCTGGGCGACTGGGCGTGCTGGTTAAAGCCCCGACATCGCCAACGACTTGGATATTACTGGCATTCTCGGCCGCCGACACCGTGAACCACTGCGCGTGGTGAGTAAAAGTACTATCCGCACGATACCGAAAAAACCGACCCCAGGCATCAGTCGCCACTAGGCCTAATTGCAGCCAGGGCAGCACGCCTTCATCGCTGGCGCAACTCTGGTTCGCCAATACATTCTCCCAGCCATCTGGCGGTTGGTCGGCATCTGGGCACGGCAAATAGTGATAAATAATGGCGTGCCCAAGCAATGCCTGCTGGGCGACAGACAGCCGTTGCTCAGTTTGCTGGTATTTCTGCAAGCCATGCTGCACCCGCAATGGCGTCATCAACCAGCCCATCATTAAGCTTAAAATCACCAATGCCAGCGCCATTTCCAGCAAACTAAATCCCAGCATTGCAGCACTAACAACCTGACGATGACTCTTAACGCTGCTCATGGTCGACTCACGCGGTCCAGCATGTCATTGCTCTGCAAATTGAGCACAGTAGCCTCTTGCAGATGCAAGGTGAGTAAAGTGGATGCTTCGAGATACGCATTTAAATGCAGCTTATCTGCGGCAGCATCGCGAACCTGCCCAGATAATCGCTCACCTGCCACAACAATGCTGGTCTGCGTTGAGCCTGGCACATAAAACACCTGCTCGCGCCAGCCATTTTGTTGAAACCAATGATGTTGTGGATGACCATCCAGCAAGTGTTGCACCGCCCATGGCCAATGTGCGTTAGCATCCAGGGGCATACGGCCAATGCTGGTCGCGCCAGAAAGACACTGGCCTGCATTTAAAGGTAGGTTACCCAAACAGCTGCTATCTTCGCAAGACGCAGGCAGTGGATAACTATTGCATGGCAATGCCATACAGCGCAGGCTTCGTTTTATTTCTGTCAGCACCTGCTTTTGCATGACTTGATGCATTTGACTGGTGGTGATAGGCCAAACCACATCGTTAAAGTATATGGAGGTGGGTGCCATGACAAAGCCCCGCAACGTGGCCTCCTGCGGAGCAGCATGATCAATGACACCGTTAACATCCAAATAATGTTTGGCGACCTCGGTAGTTGCCTCCTGCCGTTGCTGCTCCCAACCATCCTCTCGCCTCAGCGGTTGCATGGGCGCAATCACAACGGCAACGACACCATTGCCCTGTGTGGCGTCCCATATCACCCCCTGAGACGACGCAACACTCCATGTGCCAGCCGTATCGAGATTCAATGGCCGCAGGCGCGGATTATTTTTATAACGCTCGGACACGGCATACCATAATCGCTCGCCGCTGCCATCGCGCACATCGCCCATGCCCAGAGTTTTCCAGGGCAAGCGCCCCAGGCGAGCAGTGTTACTACAGGAGGTTTCTGCGATACCGTCATTATTACGGTCAGGACAGGGTAAATCGCCGGGGCGAGGACAATTCAACTCGCATTGAGTGAGCCCTAGCGGCTGTTGGGCATAAGCCAGCAATGCTTGTTTCGCCACGGCCAGTGCAGCGATTGTTTTTTGCATAGAAAGTTGTCGTGCGGAATAAGTGCCATGTGCGATGTAAAGCATGCCTCCCCCTATGCCTGTCAGCAAAAGTAAGACCACCCAGATAGCGATACCTGTTTGCGCATCGCGTAGCCTAGGCATCTCCATCATGGCGGCCCAATCAGCGCATCAGACAACACATCAGAGAGGTTAAACAAATCCAGCTCACATTGCGCGGCAATCATGTCCGACCCTTCTGCCAATGCCCAACGACAACGACGCACCAGCAACAGGCCAGCATAAGCGTGTTCAAGCTGCTGCAACCAGTCCAAGACCAACGACTCATGCGCCACCAACCAATTAAGCTGTATGGTGGTGACAGTAAAATTAAACGCGGGTGGCGGGCTAGCGGGCCATTGCTGCTGACAAGTAGCGGCAGCACAAAAAACCGAAGGCTGAATCTGATAGCTGACATGCGGCAGCGTAAACTGCTGCTGAGTGGTGGCCAAAACGGTATCCCAATGATCAAAATCAGGCGGCTGCATCACCCCGGACGCCTGCCACTTTGCGCGATGCGCCATAAAAAAAGCAATGTCAGGCTGATAACTACCCTGATCTGCGACTTGTTGCTGACGTTGTTGCCATTGCTTTTCGGCCTGGAGCAATGCATCCTCCATACCCCGTTGGCGATGCAGTATCATTGCAACCCCTCCTGCAACCAGGCATAGAGCGAGCAGCCAGCCGATCAACGTTGTACGTAAAGCAGGCCAGTAATCTCGGGGTTTCATCAGATGGCCCCCTGCTTGGCATCACGTAAATACAACTTAATGGCCGTCGGCTGACCTGCCGCGATTGCTGAGCCAGTGCTTCCGTGCCGCTGAGCGTCACCTGTAGACTCAGTCGACATAAGCACTTCTACTTTTTCGACCTCAGGCAGGCCACGCAACCGATGCAGCAATTGTGGCCACGCCATCACCGTCGACTGACTTTGATCACCTTGAGTCCAGGTGATCACCAGTGTTTCTTGCCAGGCAGTGGCCGCTCCCTCCTGCTGCGACATAAGCTTGCCTGAAAGTGCTCCTGCCCCTGCGAAATCCCACGTCATCGTCGCCACCTGCCAGTGAGCGACACCCATCAACGCCTGTTGCATGATGGTCAACGCACGGCCGGGCAGCCGGACCGACGACTGCAAACCGTGCATCGCCTGCACCAATGTACGCAATGACGGCAATTGCTCCTGGCTGATTGTCTGCGTCGCCAGTTGGCGAACGCTGAGTTGGTGCTGTATCTGCTGTACTTGCCCATATGCATGATGCGTGGCTTGTATACCAAGCCAGCCTGCCAGCAACATCAAACTAGCCATCACGCCACCAGCCCAATGTAATCTGCGCTTGATGCGCAGGATGCTATCCGGCAACAAAACAGACTCAGGCACCAGATTGGGTAAGGCGTGGCCTTTTAATACAACCTGAACAGCGGCCCAATCCATTGCATCAAGCGCCTCTGGCAATGCCTGCAAACCCAAATGGCGGACTAACTCAGACTCAGTAAGCCCTGACCATACACAAGCAGCAGGCAACTGTTTTTGCAACCACTGAATATCGGTCGGCATCTGGCCTAACCACACCAGTTGCAATATATCCGCCTTGGGCAACCAGCCTTGGTGCTCCAACATAAGACGGATTTGACTCAGCTCATGGACAATACGACCCATGCACGCCTCATGCGTAGAAAACACGTCCGCTGGCAGCAGGATCAGGCGGCTAAACAATAACCGCTGTTGCTGCAGATAACTGATACGCACCTGTTGTTGCGTACACTGAATACAGAGGCGATGTATTAAATCCGGCTGACAGGCTGGCAGCCAACATGCCAACCCAAGTGCTTGTGTGTACACGCCTTGTATGCGAATCGCTTGCTTTTGTAACAAAGGTAGCCAATCAGCCAAGGGGGGATAAGCACATGCCACGAACAGAAAGCGCATTTCACGGCGCAAAGTGTGCACGTGATCCAGCAAGCAAGCCGTGTGCATGTGTGGCGAGAAAGGCCAGGTGGCCAGTTTACGCATCAGTAATTGGCGCGCGGCCGCCCCCCGCACCTGCGGCAAGACTTCAACGTGATAGTGCTCATCAGCATGATTGGTCAAAAATGATACTTTGGCCTGTGGAAACTGCTGCCACCAACCGAGCAACGCTGTGCGACTGCCCGCATCGACCCCAAACGTACGCACGGCCAAAAAAACCTGCCCACGCATATGCACCACGCGCCAGTCTGTTTGATTAATCAGCACAACAAAGTGATGGCGAGCCATATTTAATAACGCAAACTTGAAAAACTGTCATAAACCGGCAACATCACGGCAGCCATTAAAAATGGTAGCATCAGCCCCAGTGCAATGGTGAGGGCAGGCTCCAGTAAGCGCAACAACATCTCCAGCTGTGACTGCACCTCGCGGTCGTAAAAAGCAGCCAACTGAAATAACATACGGTCAAGCGCGCCGGTGGTTTCGCCGACACTGAGCAGGCGCAACATTAACGGCGGAAACTGCTGGGTGGCAGCAAAACTCGCGGTGAGGCTTTCCCCCGCCAGCACACGCTGGTGGACGTCTGCCAACGCGTGCGCCATGACGCGTTGCTGCAGCAAAGGTTGGCACCACTCGAGTGCCTGTAATAAAGGAATCCCTGTCTGATACATCAACCCCAGAAACCTGCACAACCTGGCCAGTACCAGTTGATGTAACAAACGGCCAATCACCGGGAGCTTTAATAGCCGTTGATCAAGAAAAAAGGCAAATACGGGCGATCGCCGGATGGCCAGCATGAGGATGCCTATCATGGCAATGAGGCCGAACACCAACCATGCGCCATAAGTCATCATGCCGTCTGACAGCGCCAATAGTAACCGGGTAGACCAGGGGAGCCCCTGGCCCAGACTTTGTAAAAAACTGGCCATTTGCGGCACCAGAAAAGTCAACATGACATAGGCGGCAACCGACACCATGACACACAACACCGCAGGATAAGTCAGGCCTCGCCGCACCTGAGCCAGCAACTCGGCCTGCCACGACAATGTGCGTATTAAATGGCCAAAAATCTCAGGCAACTGCCCGGTACGCTCCCCCGCATCAATCAGCTGCCCCAACAAAGGCGGAAACACCTTGGGCTGTGCCTGTAACGCCTGCGACAGCAATTTGCCAGCCTCCAAGTCACGCTGTACGGCACGTAACGCCGCCATCATGCCCTGATGCTCGCTTTGGCCAGCGAGTTCGGCGATCGACTGCAATAATGGCACGCCCGCTTGTAGTAATTGCTCCATTTGTACACAAAATAAAATCAGTACTTGCGTATTAACGCGCGGCTGCCGCCATAACAACGACGGCCCTAATTTAAAGGTGAGCAGCTCCAGACCCTGCTGTTGCAAATTAAGCGTCAACACCTGCTCATTAGACGCATCTAACACGCCCCGTTGCTGGTGGCCATATTGGTCGATGGCGGTATAGCGATAGCTAGTCATGGCGCAACCACATCAAGCGTACTCAAATCGACAACGCGGCGTAACTCCTGCACGCTGGTCTCACCGGCGGCGACCAGTTGCAGGCCCTCTTCTGCCAAGGTGGTATAGCCATGCAGCCGTGCCTGTTGTTGCATGTGCTGCATAGGCAATGGCTGCGCCAACATGACGTCCATCCCGGTATGCATGGTGAGCACCTCCATGATGACCAGCCTGCCGTGATAGCCACTCATGCGGCAGTGTTTGCAGCCCTGCGCTTCAAACACGGGGTGTGGCCCGGCTTGCGCTGACGCACCGGCTTGGCACAATAAATGCACCAGCGCGCTATCTGCCATGGCTTTTCGCTTACAGTGCAGGCATAAGCGCCGCAGCAACCTTTGTGCAATCACCCCCACCAGGCATCCCGTCATCATGTGAGGGCTGACGCCAAGATCCTGCAGCCGCAAAAAAGCGGCCGCTGCGCTGTTGGTATGCAAAGTCGTCAGTACCAGGTGGCCGGTCATCGCTGCCCGTACAGCCATGGCAGCAGTAGACTCATCACGCACCTCGCCCACCAGGATAATGTCAGGATCCTGCCGTAAAATCGCCCGGATACCATTAATAAAGTCGACCTTATTGGCGGCGTTGACCGAGGTTTGACGCATGAGTGAATGCGGATACTCCACCGGGTCTTCCAGTGTCATGATGTTGACGTGTTCATGATTGAGATAACCCAGCATCGAATACAAGGTGGTGGTTTTACCACTGCCGGTCGGCCCGGTTAAAATCAGCAACCCTTCTGGCTTCGCCAGCATGGATTTAACCCGCTGTAACTGTGGCGGCCGCAATCCCATCGCATCCAGCGGAATAATGGCTTTATCTCTGTCGAGTACGCGCAACACCAGATTTTCACCATGCAGGGTTGGATGGCTGGACACTCTGAAATCAATCTGGCGACCACATAAAAACAAATTAACCCGGCCATCCTGTGGCGTGCGTTGCTCAGCGATGTCCATGCCCGATAATATTTTTAGCCGTACACACATGGCTGGCCAATAACGGTCATGCAGGCAGCGTATCTGCCACAAAACACCATCAATCCGATAACGAATCCTGAGAAAAGCATGCTCAGGCTCAAAATGAACATCAGAGGCCCCCTGTTTGACGGCATCAATCAACACAGCATTCACCAAGCGGATCACGGGGCGCGATGCCTGTGGGGGTGAGAGTAAAGCCGATGCACTGGTTTCTTGCTCAATTTCGCGCAAGATACTGTCTAGCGACAAGCTATGCCCATAACACTTGTCCAGCGCTTGCTCTAAATGTGCTTCGGTAGCCAATACCGGTTTGAGCTGCATGGTGCCACCCAACATATGCCGCAGCGCATCAAGCACCAGCATATTGTTGTGGCCTGACAAAGCCACGCGCATGATTTGCTTGTCAGGAGAAATATCCAGCGGCAGCAATCCATGTTGCTTGGCAAAGGCCTCCGGCACCATTGCCAGCGCCTCCGGGTCTGCAATCACTTGCTGCAAATCAATGCTCTCCTGGGCATGATGCTGTGCCAACACATCGCGTATCATGGCATCGGTCACAAAATGCAGCCTGACTAATTGTTGCCCGAGCAAGAGCCGATGTTTTTGCTGCTCAATCAGTGCAATTTCTAACTGGTCGGCCGTGATCATGCCTTTTGCCAACATCCACTCACCAATACGCGTTTTGTCTGTGGCAGTCAGCATCGTCAATCCGACAGCTGCATTAAAAACAGGTCGTCATCAAGCTCATAATCTGGAATCTCCTGACGGATTCTGCTTAGATAATCTTCACGCTGCTGAATATCGCCGCGCTGGCTAGTGACGACCAGCATGCCTGCCAAGGCAACCACCTGATGCGGATCTTGCTGTAATACTTGTTCAAAAGACTGGCGCGCCAACGCCAGTTGGCCTGACAGCAGCTGTTGTGTCGCCGCGGTGATTTGTGCGTTCACACTGGCGGCTAGCTGAGGAGGCGCTTGCACTTGCAGTACAAAGTTTGGTGGCGTAGATGACCGTTTTTCAGCAGCAGGCGGCACCGCAGCGACAGGATGGTTAAACGTTGCCGGCGGATGACCTTCTGTTTGCTCGAAATTAAACAAGCTAGGCAATTTGTTTGACGTCACCACATTTTCCAACGCCAATACATTGATAGGATAAAACGCACCCACTGGCTTGCTCAAACGGTGAGGCAGCGCGCGGAGCATGTCATCTTCGCCCTTGGCCAGCAGAGGGTAACCCTGCTGCCAGACCAGGCCACTCATCAGCACCACGCAGCCCCACAACAAACGGCTCAATCCGACTTCAACACGTTTCATCTCTGTTTGTATGAGTGTGCGACGATAGGCATGCCAGGTTAAGCGGGCAGGCCTTTGCCAGAATGAAAAAAGGTCAGGCATCTGACTCATAAAGACTCTCCCGGATTGATCTCAAACGCATCAGCAGGTAATGCATCAGGCAATAAAGGTTGAAACGATTGCAAATCACCCGATCGCACATCTGCATGCCCAATGACAGTCGGTCTGAGAAAAACAATCAGCTCGGTTTTTTTCGCTGCCTGATTTTTGCCAATAAAAGCCTGGCCAAGCACTGGCAACCGTGAAACACCGGGCACGCGATCAGTAAATTCGCGCTGATCCTCCTGCATCAAACCACCCAGCACGGCGATATTACCGCTCGCAATATTCAGCACCGACTCCATTTCACGCACCTGTATTTCAGGAATACTGCTCACTATTCGCGTACTGCCACTGCCTAATTGCGGATTAGGGTCTTCGATATAGCGTAAAACTTTGGACACCGTGGGACGCACATTTAAATTCACCCGCTGATGGCTATTAATTTGTGCAGTGACTGCCATCACCAAGCCTACCGGCACGGTATTGGCGGTCGTTGTCACGGCCTGCAAATTACTGCCACTATTGCTGCTGCTTTGAGAGATTTGAGACTGAATCGTGAAATAGACCAGATTGTCGACCACCTTTAGAATCGCGGTCTGGTTATTGAGCACCATTAACTTAGGGCTGGATAACACCCGCGTTTTGCCAAATTGCTCCAGCAGCGTCACACTTGCACTTAGATTGCCCAAGCGGCTCAACGGATTAAAATAACCAAGCATCCATGCCACGCTGCCATTATTCTGGCCAAGTGCATTTTTGCTATTGTTACTTTCCCAGCTACCCGCAGCGCGGTTAAATTGCGCTGCGTCATTGCCAAGCGATTGCGCCACCTGCCATCCGCGTTGCTGTGCTGATGCTGATAACCGGCTCCAATCGATGCCCATCTGAAAGCTTTTACTCAGCTCAACTTCGACAATCGTGGCTTCGATCAACACCTGCCTGGCCGCCACTTGCATCACAGACTCAAGATAGGACTTCACTTGTGCTTGCTGGCTCTGCGAGGCGCGGATGGTCAAAATACCGGTTTCAGGGTTAGCAATCAGCCGCGACGCATGCCAGCGCACATGCGCCTGTTTGATTTTTTCAAAGGCAACAGCGCCGCTGGCTGGGGAGACCTCGGGCGCTTGAGATTCATTGCGCGCCGCCTCACTGACTTGCGCTGGTAACGCGACGCTTTCCAGCACTTCATCGCGCGCCGTGCTAGCCTTGTCTGTCTCCTCCAGCAACGCCTGTATATTCTCGACCACGCTTTCCCACAAGTGATAGCGAGACTGCGAGGTGACCGCGGTTCTGGAGCTGTTACTGTTACCGCCCTGCGCGGTTATCGTGGCCGCGGCACCGCCGCCCCCGGCGGCCCCCGCGGCCGCTCTACCAGCACTATTAATTTCACTGGCAACCCCGATATAAGCGGTTGTATCGCGACTGATATTGACGTAATTTAGCTTATAGCTACGAATAACAGGCATGTCTGGCGTAATCAACCATACCCCATTCGACCACTCATAATACATATCCAGTTGGTGGGACATGCGTGCCAAAATGGAGGGCACCGATTGCTGAATGGCGTTGAGGCTCACCTTGCCACGCAAACCTGGATGCACATCGACATTCAAACCACTTTCGCGGGCAATCGCCAGTAACACCTCCTGCACAGGCGCATCATGCACGACCAGATTAATCAGCAAGGTGGGGCTAGCCGACTGTAATGGCGGCTTGATTGCACGCCTAGCCTCAATCTCGGCGATATCAACTTCGGGATAAGCGGGAACCGGCAGAGTCTCTGCCGGACTATCATGTTCAGGTAGATGTAACGCCGAATGGGTAGTCGCCTCTAGCGGCGGCCGGATACATGCGGCCAACCACACACAACACAGCAGGATGATAGCAAAGCGCATCCACTTCCCCCGTCACGATATTGACATTTTTTAACACATATTAAATACAATTAATATGCAATGTCAAATCATCAGCAGAGAAAGTGGATACCACTGACAAGACTGTCAGTATTTAGACACTATTTTAGCGCCCAGGCCAGGCAATAGAGCCGTGAAAACTAGAACAGCTCGATTTCGCCGGTAATCATGCTGTCTTTCAGCAAACCCTGCGCAATCAGGGTTTCATAATAGCAAATTTGATTTCTACCGTGCTCTTTGGCGTAATACAAGGCTTCATCTGCGTGCTCAAGTACGGTATTGGGCAATACATTCAGCGCCATTTTTGAGCAACCAATGCTAATCGTGACTTGCCCCACTTGCGGGAACACATACGCCGCCAGCGCCTCTTTAAAGCGGTCTAACAACATGACGATGTCATGCTCTTCGGCGCATGAGAACACGCCCACAAACTCCTCCCCACCAAAGCGGAACAGCAAATCGCCATCTCGAAATGCCTCTTGCATGAGTCTGGATAACAGCAACAACACCTCATCACCAATCAAATGGCCATAGGTATCGTTAATTCTTTTGAAAAAATCAATATCGAAGATCACCAGATAATGGTGCAAGGGGAATCGGTATTCCGGCTTATAGTCATTGAGCAGGATTTTGCCAACGCATTGATCAAATGTTTTGCGGTTAAGCAGACCGGTCAGCGAATCACGTTCATTTTCAATAATGAGCCCTGCGTAGTGATGAAACATCTGCAAGCACTGCTCCACCAATGCAATCGCCTCGTTAGACAGCGCTTCATGCTGAATCAGCAAAATGGCATTTTTGTGAGAGATGCTTTGTTTGAGCGGAAACACATGCAGCTTGCCTCTGGCGGTATCAAAACACACATGCTGACGATGCTCTTGATTCAAAAAATGTAATAACAGCGTATACACCTCTGGCGGCCAAGCCTCAAAGGTCGGGTCCGTGCTCGACGCCTGCGTATCCATCACCGAGACAAGCTGCCGTTTGGACAATACCTGCATTCTGATCGGTGGGTCTTGCGGCGCAAACACACACATCCAGTGCTGCATCAATGATAGCAACGCCGGATCAAGCGCAAGGCTCTCTCTGACCTTAGTGAGGTCAATCAAGCTATGCATAAACGTTTTCAAATTCGGATGTGTAGTCATGTTCGCGACAATGGTTGTTTCGAACACTTTATCAAAAGCATGGTGTTGACCTATTGATAAACAGAGCCAACTTTAGTAACTATTTTTTGATTTGAGACAATGAGGTGATGATGATGGGGTGGCTGATGGGGCTCGAACCCACGACAACAGGAATCACAATCCTGGACTCTACCAACTGAGCTACAGCCACCATAGAGACTTTATTGGCCTGCCCGACAGGAATCGAACCTGTAACCCCCAGCTTAGAAGGCTGGTGCTCTATCCAGTTGAGCTACGAGCAGATAAAGTATTAGTTACATGCCGATCAGGCAATCCAGAGAAACTGGTCGGCGTGGAGAGATTCGAACTCCCGACATCCTGCTCCCAAAGCAGGCGCGCTACCAGACTACGCTACACGCCGAAGACGGAAATATAACCGATTTTCCGATTTTGTGTCAATGTCGATGTGATAAAATTCTATTTTTTACGACAAATATTTTGTTCATGAGCGCTCATATTATTGATGGTAAGCAAATTGCCAATCAACTGCTAGAGGAAATCAAAACCAATATCGACCAACGTTTGCAGGCCGGTAAACGTGCCCCCTGCCTCGCGGTCATTTTATTGGGGGATGACCCGGCTTCTGCTATTTATGTGCGCAACAAACGCCTCGCTTGTGAAAAAACAGGCATCGTTTCGGTGGCGCATAACTTGCCGGCCAGCACCTCGCAGGCAGCATTATTTGCATTGATCAGACAACTGAATGCTGACGATGCAACCGACGGCATTCTGGTGCAATCGCCGCTGCCAGAGCATATTGATGAAACAGAAATTCTGGCCCTGATTGATCCGGCCAAGGATGTAGACGGCTTTCACCCTTATAACATTGGGCGCCTGGCCGTACGCCAGCCATTATTACGCTCCTGCACACCTTATGGTGTGATTCGCATGCTACAAACCAGTGGCATTGCGCTCAAGGGGCTAGATGCCGTGGTGGTTGGTGTCTCCAATCACGTTGGCCGCCCGATGGGCCTGGAATTGCTGTTAGCAGGCTGCACGGTGACCAGTTGTCATCGACACACCAAAGCGCTGGCAACCCACATTGGCCGGGCTGATTTGATTGTGGCGGCTGCTGGTAAAGCAGGCCTGATTAAAGGTGAGTGGGTCAAGCCGGGCGCCATTGTGGTCGATATTGGCATTAACCGTTTGCCGGATGGCAAAATTACCGGCGATGTGGATTTTGTTGTCGCCAGCCAGCGTGCGAGCCATATCACGCCTGTCCCAGGTGGTGTCGGGCCGATGACGGTGGCCATATTGATGGAAAATACTTTAAAAGCACAAGCGCTGCGCGAGCAAGCTTGATCTTCGCGTTTTTAAAACAGCGCAAAGAGACTTTGCAGGCCCTGAAAACTGGTGTAAACTCGCGCGATTGTTGAGTGACCTAATGCAGTACAAGCGCCGTTTTTGGCAATAACTATTCAGTAGTTTCGTTCTTTGGAACCATCATGGCAGATACCGTTAACAAATCCTTCACCCCTTACCAGCCAGCGGCCGGTGAGGAATACATGAACAAAAAGCAGCAGGATCACTTTCGCAAAATCCTGAATGACTGGAAATCAGAACTGAGTCATGACATTGACCGTACCGTGCACACCATGCAGGACGAAGTCACCAGTTTTGCTGACCCGAATGACCGTGCCAGCCAAGAATCTGACATGGCACTGGAGTTGCGCAACCGCGACCGCGAGCGCAAGCTGATTAAAAAAATCGACGAAACTCTGCGCAATATTGACAGCGGCGATTACGGCTACTGCGAAGGCTGCGGCATTGAAATTGGCCTCAAGCGTCTGGAAGCCCGCCCGACAGCCACCTTGTGCATAGACTGCAAAACACTGGATGAAATGCGCGAAAAACAAGTCGCCAAATAATCCTCACCACCGGGCTGAACCATTTCAGCCCGGGCAATAAAAAAGGCTGCTTATCATGGCAGCCTTTTTTATTGCCTATCATGAGCGGCTGTTACCAGCTCTCTTCTACCGCGAATAAACGCCTGTGCTCCCGGATCGCATAACGATCCGTCATGCCAGCGATATAGTCAGCCACGGCACGCGCCTGACTTTGCTTGGCGGCCAATTGATATTCGTCCGGCATCAGGGCAGGATTATCCATAAACGCCGTAAACAACTCATCAATAATGCGTCGCGCTTTAGCGCTCATGCGATTGACGCGATAGTGCTGATAGAGATGTTTGCGCAAAAACTGTTTGAGCTCCAGGTTTTTTTCATCCAAGGCCCGGCTAAAGCCGATCAGGTAGGCAGGTGCCTTGCGCACATCGTCAATGCTGACAGGGCTCAATGCGGCGATCGCCTGCTGGCTTTGCTGGCATAAGTCGACCACTAGCGTATTAATCATGCGGCGGATGGTCTCATGCACCAACCGTTTTTCCTCTATGTCGCCATACAGCGCCTTCACTTCGGCCATATTCTCGGCAAACAGTTGAATATTGGCCAGTTGCTGGATTGTGATCAGCCCCGAGCGCAAGCCATCATCTACGTCATGATTGTTATAGGCAATTTCATCGGCAAAGTTGGTGACTTGCGCCTCTAGGCTGGGCGACTCGCCGCGCAGAAAGCGCTCACCGACGTCACCCAACAACTGCGCATTTTTACGTGAGCAATGCTTGAGGATGCCTTCGCGTACTTCGAAGGTGAGATTCAACCCATCAAAGCTGGCATAGCGGTTTTCCAGCACATCGACCACGCGCAATGACTGCAAATTATGTTCAAAACCACCGTAATCGCGCATGCAGTGATTGAGCGCATCTTGCCCGGCATGACCAAACGGCGTGTGGCCGAGGTCATGCGCCAGTGCAATGGCTTCGGCCAAATCTTCGTGCAAGCCTAAGGTGCGGGCAATGCCACGCGTGAGCTGCGCCACTTCAATGCTATGCGTGAGGCGTGTGCGAAACAGGTCGCCTTCATGATTCACGAATACCTGGGTTTTATATTCGAGTCGGCGAAAAGCTGTTGAGTGAATAATACGGTCGCGATCGCGCTGGAACACATTGCGCAACGGTGACTCTTGCTCGCCGACCTTGCGGCCACGCGTTTGTTCGGGATGTGCGGCAAAGCTGGCTAAAGTCATGGGCGGCTCTTGAGCATTATGTCGCCAATGACAGCGTTTGTTTTAACTTTTCTGCATCGTAATCGGCAGTCATCACGGCTTTGCCTATGTCTTGCTGCAAAATCAGGCGGATACGGCCGTCAGCCACTTTCTTGTCCAGCTGCATTAAACGTAAATACTCATCTGCACCCAGATCTGGTGCATCTATTGGCAATTTAGCCGCCTGCATAATGGTTTTAATTCGCGCGATTTGCGCCACGCTAAGCCACCCCATGCGCAGGGACAAATCTGCCGCCATCACCGTGCCGGTGGCCACGGCTTCACCGTGCAGCCAGACGCCATAACCCATGGCATTTTCTATCGCATGCCCAAACGTGTGACCCAAATTGAGCAAAGCACGCTCACCCTGCTCATGTTCGTCGGCCACGACGACTTCAGCCTTGTTCTGGCATGAACGGTAAACCGCATAACTGACAACCGCGGTGTCCAACGCCATCAGCGCTGACATATTAGTTTCTAGCCAGTCAAAAAAGTCGGCATCGCGAATCAGGCCATATTTAATCACTTCGGCCACGCCTGCCGACAGCTCGCGCTGCGGCAATGTCTTTAAGGTGCCGATATCAGCCAGCACCAATTTAGGCTGATAAAACGCGCCTATCATGTTTTTGCCCAGCGGGTGGTTAATGCCAGTCTTACCCCCCACACTGGAGTCGACCTGCGACAACAACGTGGTCGGCACCTGGATAAACGGCACACCACGCAGATAAGTCGCCGCTGCATAGCCGGTCAAGTCACCAATCACACCGCCCCCCAGGGCGATGAGGGTGGTATTGCGTTCACAGCGATTTTGCAGCAAATGGTCGTAGATAATCTGTAAGGTCTGGTTATTTTTATGCGCCTCGCCATCCGGCAGAATGATCTCAATGACACTGACCCCGGCATCGCGCAATGGCTGGGCAATCGCCTGCATATACAAAGGCGCCACCGTCGTATTGCTGACAATCGCCACTTGTTTACGCTTTAAATGCGGCAAAATCAGATCAACCTGGCCCAACAGACCATGACCGATATGAATAGGGTAGCTACGGTCAGCCAGGCTGACGGTTAAGGTTTGCATGAGGGCTCCAACGCATTGAGCGCGTTTTCAATTTTTTGAATAATCACGGTAACTGGCTGATGGCCGGTATCGACAATCAAGTGTGCAGTTTCGGTATAGAGTGGATTGCGGGCATGAAACAACTGCTCCAGCTTGGCTTTCACGTCCACATTTTGCAGCAATGGCCGATTTTTATCGTTACGGGTGCGCAAATACAGCTCATTGACATTGGCCCGCAGATAAATCACATAGCCATAATGCTTAAGAATATCGCGGTTTTCGGCGGCAATAATGGCGCCACCGCCGGTAGCGAGCACAATATTATCTTGCTGCGCAAACTCTTCTAACGTAGACGTTTCGCGCTTGCGAAAACCGACTTCGCCTTCCAGCTCAAAAATAGTAGGGATTTTAACGCCGGTGCGTTGCTCAATCACATGATCAGTGTCGTAGAAGGTTTTGCCCAGATTTTTGGCAATCAACTTGCCAACCGTGGTCTTACCTGCCCCCATCAACCCGATCAAAAATATATTGTTTGGTATTTGCGCGCCCATAAAAAAACCCAACCGTTTCAGTTGGGCATTTTAAGGCAAAGCCTGCTTGCTGTCAGTAATCGTAGGTGTTTACGCGCACGAATTAGTTCAAGGCCAAGGTTTCATCCATCACTTTTGGGGTGATAAAAATCAACAACTCGGTTTTATCTTCTTGCTTGGTGTTACGTTTAAAGGCATAGCCTACCACTGGCAAGTCACCAAAGAAAGGCACTTTGTCGGTAGATTTACGTGAGACTTGCTCGTAAATCCCACCTAGCACCACGGTTTCGCCATTCCCTACCAACACCTGGGTTTGCACGTTTTGCGTGTTAATCGCCACGCCACCTGGCAAGGTCTCACCACGGCTATCTTTGCGCACATCCAGGTCCATAATGATTTTCTGATCAGGGGTAATTTGCGGTGTGACCTCCAGGCTCAATTCAGCCTTTTTAAAACTCACCGCCGTCGCGCCGCTACTCGTTGCACTCTGATATGGAATCTCCACACCTTGGGCAATTCTGGCTTTTTGTTGATTTGCCGTGGTCACACGAGGACTGGAGATCACTTTACCGCGTGAATCCGCTTCCAGCGCTGACAACTCAAGGTTCAACAACAAGTTGGCTGACAGTTTGAGCAAACTCAGGGCAATACCGCCATACGCGTTGGTCACCGGCAGGTTGGACATCAAATCAGGCTGACCATTTGAGCTCACGGTGTAATTGCCTAGGGTTGCACTTTGCACCGTGCCGCCCTGTGTGCCCAGTGTATACGTGCCTGTGCCGCCTGCGGTGGTCGGCGCGGTGTAAGCCGTCGCCTTGTTACCGAGCGAACCACCAATCGACAAATTGCTACTGCCAGGAGTGCCTGTTTGCGAGATACCAAAACGTGCACCCAATGCTTTAGAAAAAGTGTTAGAGGCAATCACCATGCGTGACTCAATCATCACCTGCTTCACAGGGACATCCACCTTATTAATGATGACCTGAATTTCCTCGAGCTTTCTTGGCGTATCCTGTACAAAAATGGTATTAGTGCGCGCATCAAAGGTCACGCTACCGCGTTGCGACAGAATGCGATTCATACGACCCGCAGACGCGCCGCCTGATGAACCGGCAGACCCAGAAGAGGAACCGCCGCCACTCGCGCTGGTGCTACCACCAAGCAACATGTTTCTGAAATCGATGGCTTTTTGATATTTTAATGAGAACACTTCAGTCCGCAGCGTTTCCAGCGTCTCGCGCTCAGCCTCAGCCGTGAGTTGTGCTTTTTCTTTAGCAGCAAACTCTTCTGCCGGTGCAATCGAAATCACGCTGCCGTTAACACGCATATCCAGGCCTTTGCTTTTCATGATCACATCCAGCGCCTGGTCCCACGGCACATCTTTGAGGCCGATGGTCACACTGCCAGACACCGAGTCGCTGACCACAATGTTTTTGCCAGTGAAGTCAGCGATCACTTTCAACACATCCCTCACATCTACACGCTGAAAGTTAAGAGAAAGCTTTTCACCGGCATAGCCTTGCTTTGAGCCTTGTATCAGTTTGTTCGGATCTTTTGCCAATGGGCGGATATCGACCACCAGGCGCTTATCAGTCTGGTAGGCAGATTGTTCCCAATCGCCTTGCGGCTCAATCACAATCTGCGCCTGATGATGGTGGCGCAAGGCGTCCACATACAACACCGGCGTATTAAAATTCGTCACGTTCAAACGTCGCTGCAATGCTTCCGGCAACTCAGTATCAGCAAAGTCAATCACCACGGTTTTGCCTGCATTGCGCACATTAACGCCCACCCGGCTGTCAGACAAATCGACCAGAATACGGCCTTCACCATTTTTGCCACGCACAAAGTCAATTTTTTGAATCTTGTGTCCGGCTGTCACTTCCTGTTCAGAAAAACGCTTGGCAGCTACCGCGGCTACCGGCGCCTCTACGCTTTCCTGGGCCAGGTCAACCAGCAAGCTTTGATCCTGTACTTGTAATTGGTGCTGCACCGGCTTGGATAAATTAAGCACCACCCGGCTGCGATCATTGGCTTGCGCCACCTGCACTGACTTTAAAACGCCCTGATTCACCGCCAGCACATTTTTGCCGGTGGCATTGGTCGCATGCGGAATATCAAACACGATTCTTGGCGGATTACTTAGCGTGAAGCTGACTGGCGCAGATGCGAGCGGCTGCGCCATCTGCAGTTGCACATTCAAGCGTCCGCCTGGCAGCGCGGTCACGTCAACCGCTTGCAACTGGTTAGTGGCGATGGGCAAGTCTGCCGCCATGCCCCAGCCAGATGCGGCCAATGCCACAGAAAAGAATGCCAGCCTGGCAACAAGATAGCTTAGTTTTTTCATCATTGATGTTCCTGCAGTTCCAATGTTGTCATTTGCTCGGCCCACTCCCCGCTTACCGGGTCTTGAATCGTCTCTTTAATCTTTAATTCATATTTCAATGTTTGGCGGTTCTCGGTCAATGCCGTAATCACGCCAAACTTTTCGCCCAGGTACGAGCCTGGCTTCACCTGATACACCATATTGTCTGGCGTTTGTATGGTGGCAAACATGCTGCTCTTTTTGCTCATGACACCGACAAATTTAAGGCTTTCCAGCGGGTAAGCTTCAAGAGGCTCTTTAGTGCGCTTTAAATCAGGCTGATTGGTGTTTTGCACCGCCGCCTTACGTGGCACAAACGGGTCATGCAGCACACCATCGGCGTTATATTGCTTGGGAGAAAACCCCTGCACCTGTGGCAAAGGCTCCACTGGGGTCACCATGGCCTGATTAGCCTCGTTCATAAACTGGGTCAAATCGTCATCTTGTGACGCGCCGCATGCCGTGAGCAACACGGCCGGAATCAAACAGAGTAAAGACTGGTTGCGCATCATTTTTTGCCTGCCTTCGTCTCTTGAGCCTTACGTGCCGCAACTTCTTCTGCGTCCAGATAGCGGTAGGTTTTAGCGACCGCCTCCATCACCAGCATGTCTCTATGCGGCTGCTTATCCTCTTTACCGGCAGACTGAATTTGCAGGTTATGCAAGGTCACAATACGGGACAGCTTGGCCACCTCGCTGACAAACGCACCCAACGTATGGTAGTGGCCTAACACCTTGATATTAATCGGCTTTTCAGCATAAAACTCGGCAAACACTTCCGGCATAGGCACAAAGCCTTCAAAAGAAAGGCCCTGGCTCACGCCAGCCTGGTTAATGTCCGTCAACAAGCCGTCCATCTCAGCCTTATCCGGTAACTGCTTGAGCAAGGTGCCAAAAGTGCGCTGAATCTCCACCACTTGCTGCTCATAGGCTTTGATCTTCATCGCCTGCATTTTTTTGCCCAGATATTCGTCACGCAAGCCTTGCTCTTTGTCTTTTTCGGCTTTGAGTTCCTTGAGGTTAGGGCTGAGTAAAAATACATAACCAACCACCAGCAAGGCTGCCGCCAATATCGCCAGCAACACGGCTTTCATCGGCATCGGCAAATTGCCGGCCGTTTTAATATCTATATTGTTAAAGTCAGAAAGTTGCATCTTTTAAGTTATCCTTTGGCAGGCGCAGGCTTCTGCTTGGCGGCGTCTTCGTTGGGTGTTTCCCGTTTTAAAGACACCCGCAATACAAACTCATATTCTTTGATTGAAAGCGCATTGGTGTTGGCCCTGATTTCTACCAGATTAGGGTTATGCATCATGGGCGAACCACTCAGGTTATGCACCAGCGTCGCCACTCTGGCATTGGTATCCGCTACACCCTTCAGCTCAATATCGTCGCCCAACTGCTTAACGCTTTTGAGAAACACCCCTTCTGGCAGCTGTCTAGCCAACTCATCGAGAATCAGCACCGCCTGGTTACGGTCGCTCTGCAAGCCTTCAACAATCTGCTTGCGCTCCAGCACATGCTTGATTTGCTCTTTCAAGCTGCCAATCACGGCAATTTCTTTATCCAGGCGCACCATTTCATCTTGCAAACGCTGATTACGTGATTGCTGTGCCTGAATTTTGCTGTGGATATAGCTCCAGCTCACAAACAAAATGGCCGCAGCCGCAATCGCAACCAGCGATGCCATCAGGCCGAATTCGCGCTGGCGTTCGGCACGCTTGATCTGGCGATGGGGTAACAGGTTGACTTTAATCATGCGTCCACCCCGCGCAATGCCAATCCACAGGCAATCATGAGCGCAGGCGCATCTGTTTCAAGCTGAGACGCCTTGATTTTGTTGGCCAGCGTCATGCCCTGAAAAGCATTGGCAACCAGGGTATGCACACCGGTTTTTTGCTCAATGAGTGCCGCCAAGCCTTCGGTCGCCGCCACACCGCCGGCCAGCAGCACATGATCGACGTTGTTGTACTGCGTAGAATTAGTAAAAAATGACACGGCGCGCGCTGCCTCACTGGCCAGGTTTTGCAAAAACGGCTGCAACACCTCTTCTTCATAAGAGTCTGGCAAGCCGCCCTGGCGTTTGGCAATTTCGCTTTCTTCTGGCGACAAGCCAAACCGGCGCTGAATTTCCTGCGACAACATGGCACCGCCAAAGGCCTGCTCACGGGCATAAACCGAATGCGCACCGACCATGACATTGATATGCGTCACATGCGCGCCAATGTCCAGCATCATGGTGACTGTTTTTTTGCTGTGTTGCGGTAACTGTTTAATAATCTGGCGATAGGCCGTTTCGGTGGCATAAGCCTCCACATCGACAATGCTCACCTTCAAACCCGCCTCTTCAGCCACCGCGACACGGTCATCTATCTTTTCTTTTTTGGCAGCCACAATCAGCACTTCGACTTCGTCCGTGCTTTTGCCCATAGGGCCTAGCACCTGAAAATCGAGATTCATTTCTTCGAGCGGGAACGGAATGTACTGATTGGCTTCTGACTCGACCTGCAACTCCAGGTCTTCTTCGCGCAGGCCCGCAGGCATAATCACCCGCTTTGAGATCACTGCTGCCGTTGGTAGCGCCAGTACCACCTGGCGCGCGCGCGACCCCAATAAGCGCCAGGCCGATCGCATCGTATCGGCCACCTGCACCAGGTCATTAATATTGCCATCGCTGATGACGCCTTTAGGCAGGGTCACATTGGCGTAGCCGTCCAGTCGGAATTGCTGTTTGCCAATAGCACTCAGCGCCACCATCTTGATGGCGGTTGCGCTAATATCAACACCAATAAAACTGGTTTTTTTGCGTTGTAAAAAGCCCAGACTCAACTGTATTGCCCTTTTTAAATATTTGAATGTTCGTTGGGTTATGCATCAACCATGCCAACTCACACGATTGCGTGGCGACAAGCAAAATTCTGACCTTCATGGTCGCCAGAAGAATGCTGATTATTTGCATGATTCCATAATTAACTGCCATTGCATCAGCAAAAAAAGATTACAATTCATGGGTAATTCTCACGATGGCAGCAAGACGCATGAACTCAAGAAACTGGTTGCAGTCCCTTCTCTTTCTTTCCATTACCGGTAGCCTGATTGTCGCCGCCCTGTTGGTGTTGATGATCAGCATCCTCTATCCCTCCCTGCCCTCGCTAGATGCGCTCACGGACTACCATCCGAAATTGCCGCTGCGTATTTATGATGCCGAAGGTGGCCTGATTGCCGAGTTTGGCCAGGAGCGCCGCGCCTTTGTGCCGATTGAGCAAACGCCAAAAGTCATGAAAGACGCGATTCTGGCCATTGAAGACCGTCGTTTTTACCAGCACAACGGCATTGATACGACCGGTATTTTGCGCGCGATTCGCAACAACCTGACTGGCCGCGGCCATGAAGGCGCCAGCACTATCACCATGCAGGTGGCGAAAAACTTTTTTAGTAGCCCGGATACGCCACGTAATATCTGGACCAAGATTAAAGAGGCCATGCTGGCGATCAAGATTGAAAACGCCATCAGCAAAGACAAAATACTTGAGCTTTATTTAAACCAGATTTACTTAGGCGAACGCGCTTATGGCTTTGCCACGGCGTCTAAAACCTATTACGACAAAGACCTAAAGCAGCTTAACCTAGCCGAAGCCGCCCTGCTGGCGGGCCTACCCAAAGCGCCAAGCAAATACGACCCCTATATTCACCCTGACTACGCCATCAGGCGCCAGCATGAAGTCCTGCGTGATATGCACCGCTATGGCATGATTACCGACCAAGCGTTTGAGCAGGCGATGAACACACCGCTCAAATTTCAATCATCGAAACGTCAGGTACAAACGCTGGGCGGGGAATACGTGGCCGAGATTGTCCGGGCAACGTTGTATAAACGCTATGGCGAGAAGGCCTATACCAGCGGCCTGCGTGTCTACACCACCATCAATAACAAGCACCAGGCCGCCGCAAATACGGCCGTGATTCAAGGCATTATTAATTTTGAATTGCGGCATAGCTTCCGCGGTGCCGAGCAAGTGATTTCGCTGCCTGCAGGCAAGCTCACCGCCAGTGGCGCCAGTGAGTTATTGCGTGATTTTGTCACCTACAACCAGTTTGTGCCCGCCTTGGTCACCAAGGTCGAGCCTAACCTGCTCACTTTGGTCACCAAACGTGGTGCTGTACTCAAATTGCAGGATAAAGCAATTCTGCTGGTTAAAAACCATATGCCGCCCGCCAAACGCACGCCGCTGTCACTGGCACCCGGGGCCGTGGTGCGGGTGTATCAGCAAAATGACAGCTGGATGGTGGTGCAATTGCCAGAAGTCGAAAGCGGATTCATGGCGCTCAACCCAGAAACCGGGCAGGTACAAGCGCTGATTGGCGGCTTTAGCTTTCAACGCAATAAATACAACCATGTAACGCAGGGCAGACGCCAGCCAGGCTCTAGCTTCAAGCCATTTATTTACTCTGCTGCGCTCGACAAAGGTTACAGCCCGGCCAGCGTGTTTGAAGATGCACCGATTAGCTTCACCTCGACCGAAACCGGCAGCAATAACAGCTGGGAACCACGCAACTACGATGAAAAATATGCAGGCCCCATGCGCTTGCGCGAAGCGCTGGCACAGTCAAAAAACACTATTTCCATTCGCTTGATGAACGCCATTGGTGCGCGTTACGCACAAAACTACCTGCGCAGATTTGGCTTTGACCCCAAAGATCACCCGGCTTACCTGTCAACCGCGCTGGGCGCAGGCTCTTCCTCTGTGTGGCAAATGGCAGCTGCCTACGCCACGTTTGCCAATAGCGGTTATCAGGTACACCCTTACCTGATTGAAAAAATTATCGATAGCCGCGGCAAAGTGATTCAAGCGGTGCAAGCAGGCAAACATGTCTCGCCAACACGGGTGATCGACCAGCGCAACGCCTTTATCATCACCACCATGCTACAAGACGTGGTGCGAGACGGCACGGCCAGGGCTGCGCTGTCATTGCGCCGCCCCGACATCGCCGGTAAAACCGGCACTACCAATGACCAGTTTGATGCCTGGTTTGCTGGTTACCACCCGAAAGAGGTCGCAGTGGCCTGGGTTGGCTATGACAACCCGCATAACCTGGGGCGTGGTGAGACTGGCGGCCGTGCAGCGTTACCAATCTGGATCAATTACATGCAGCAAACCCTGACTGGATTGCCGATCTACCAATACAAAGTGCCTGACGGCGTATTGCAACTGAAAATCGATGCTTACACTGGTGCGCAAGTAGGTGAAGATGACCCTGGCATTTATGAATATTTTTACGAAGAGCACTTGCCACAATCGCAACCCGAAAACCTACCCGGCCTGTTTGATCCTGAAGCAGACCATGCGCCAGAAGACAACGAGCCATCCTTTCTGGAGCGACTGATTGGCGACCATAGCGGTGGCAGCAATGAGGACAAAAAACTGCCAGTGAACCCGGCAGCAAAGTTACTCAACGCCAATTAATAACGACTCAATACAAAGCCTGATGTGATGTTTGACGACTTTTCAAATGATCTGCGGCAAGAAATAGCACAGTCAGCCGCACGCCTGATGTTTGAGGAAGGCATCAGTGACTATGGGCGCGCCAAGCGTAAGGCGGTCAAGCTCATGGGTATCCAGCAAGATGCGCCGCTGCCGACCAATGCCGAAATTGACCAGGCCCTGCGCGAATACCATGCTTTATATGCCGATGAAAACGATGCGGCGCACTTGCTTGAGTTACGACAGGCGGCTTTGCACACCATGCAGTTGCTCAAAAAGTTTAACCCGCATTTGATTGGCTCAGTGATGGAGGGTACCGCTGGCCCTTATGCGGATACCGATATTCATGTGTTTGCTGAAAGCGGCAAAGAGCTCGAAATTTACCTGCTCAACCAGAATGTGCCTTACCGCCTGGATGAACAGCAATTTCGCATGTCAGACCGCCTGGGCAAGCAGAAACATGAGCTTGTACGCAAACGGGTGCCGGTATTGCTGATAGAAACGCGTTTTGGCACGCAACGCCTCAGCGTCTTTGAAACCGATGATATACGCACTGCACCGCGTAAAAATGGCGAAAAGTCAGGGATACACCGCATGAATCTGCTGCAGTTAACCCAGGCCCTTTATCCGGGCACAACCATTAGTGAATAAAGCTACTGCAAGCTGATTTGACCGTGCCCAAGCACGGTGCCGGTCGCATAGGCCACATCGACCAATGACACCTGATAATCGCTGATTGCGCGGATTTCTTTTAATTGTGCTTCGCCCAGGCGCGTCAATGTTTCCAGCACCTCGGTCATGGTGCGCAAGCCTTCGTTAAACTGTTTGAGCTCGGCCTCGTAGTTAATACCCGCCACCAGCACCTGCTGACGTGCCGCAATAATACGCTGCCAGTTCTGGTCGACCTGATCCAGCGAGTCATGAATCTCACGTTTCACGGTCAGCGTTTGCAACGTTTTAGTAGTGAGTCGCTGCATGCGTTGCGCCACCGCACGGTCTAGTTTGGCTTTGCGTGCCTCGTTACTCACCGGCATTTCAAACTTCAAACCAACCGACCAGTCACGGTAGCGCCCATCAAACAAGTCCTGGCCTATGTCACCAAAGCGCCCGCCAGCACCTGACAAGGCCCCATATTGGTAGTCCAGCGTAAAAAGCGGCAGCGTCTGATTTTGCAGATAATCAATCTGCACCAGGTCTGCACTCAACTTTAGCTCCTGATCCAGCAACTCAATGCGGCTCTCCAAGGCGTCTCGAATCAGGTGCGCACGGTCAAATTCAAACTTGACCAGATTGGGGGCGGTCATCGGCACCCACGGTGACGGCGTCTGCTCATCGGGCAAGTCATTAAGCAAAAACTGTAACTGCCGTTGTGCCAGCTTGAGGCTGGTTTCAGCCACAATCAGCGCCTCCATGCGGTCTGCCACACCAATTTGGGCGCGATTAATTTCCACGGCCGCCGTTAGCCCTTCTTGCACCCGACGCTTGACCATGGCCAGATTCTGGCTGGCATATTCAAACTGGTTTTTACGTACATCCAGCGCAGCCCAGGCCTCATACAGCGCCCAATAGGCTTTATCAACCGTGGTCACAATGCGGATGGTCTGCAAGCGGGTTTTCAGCTGCACGCCATCTCTATCTAACTCAGCGACGCGGATACTGGCCTCATTCACCTGCTGACCGGCATTACGCAACAAGGGCTGGCTAAACGAAAAGCGCAAGGCACTACGGTACTGGTCACTGGCAAACTTGCCCAGACTTTGCTGGTTTTCGAGCGGCGCACTCAAGGTGACCGTGCCACCAGTGCGCAAAGGCACTTTGACCCCTGCTTCCAGATCCCAGTATTGCTTGTTTTGGGCGTCGAGGTTGAGCTTAGCCAACTCACCATTCAATAGCGCATTGTCCGACTTGAGAATGACCTTATCGCCCGCCATGGCAGGCAAGTCTTTTTCAGCATATTTAGCATAGGCAAAAATAACCTGGTCAAATTTGGCCTGCTCTTCGCGCAGTGATTGCCGGGCCAGCTCGGGGTCCATTTTGGCCACTTTAATCTGCAAATTGTTTTGCAGCGCGCGCTGGCGAATATCCGCAATCGTGACCTGAGCACCCGACACCAGCGGCACAATGCTGTCGCTTTCCGGGCTATCAAACGGTTTTAAGGCACTTTTTAAATCGACAGTGACCGATGATTTGCGTTCTTGCTGTTGCTTCACCGCATCATGTAGCGGTACGCCTGGTTGCTGGCTGTAGGTTTCCAGCGCACGCCCTTCAGCTTTCTGTAACCTCTGCCGCGCACGCGTGTCGATCACCTCATCGGCCAGTAGCCCATCCCAAGGGCATGCCAAGCATAAAACTGCCAATACTGGCCAACGCGTCATGCCGGTTTTCCTCCGGCCTGATTTAATGGCACCGGCTCAGGCGGAATACGTGGCGGAAAGCCATTTAACAAGCGCCACAACTCATAACCTATGGTCACGCGCTCTAATAACACCCAGCCTTTGGCGCTGATGCCCTGGCGCAAAAACCTGGCAGAAGGCCACTCTGGCGTGCCCGCTTTGTGGACCACCATCATGCGAAAGTGGCCACTGCCATTGTCGGTCGGGTCTACAAATGAGATTTCACCCTCAAAGGTGCCCACACCTACCTGCGCCCAGCCTGGCACTTGTATCGCAGGCCAGCCTTCAAACTCCAGCCTGACACTACTGCGTGAGGTAATTAATGGCGCATCGCGGCCATCCACCCATAGCTCAACCGCGCGCTGGGAGGTGTGCGGCACAATCACCAGCAAGGGGTCGCCCTGCTTGATAATCTGTGATTGCGAGTTGACCGGCAGCCTGAAAATGGTGCCATCTCTGGGTGCCACAATGCGCTGCATATTTTGCCGCGCCAGTGAAATCTCGGCGTTATGCAGACCGTTCTCGCTGTCAGCCGTTTCACCGCGAATCTTGTTGATCACCGCAGAGGTCGACTCCAGGTAGGCTTGCGTATCAGAGCGTGTCTGCTGAATATCGGCCGCGGCAGAGCTCGCCTCTGCTTTAGCCGATTGCCACTGCGCCTGCGCACTATTGAGGTGACGGCTAGCAATAATATGATCACGCTCAGCCACCTCCAGATCACGTTTCGATACCAGCCCATCCGCAAACAAGCGCTGCAGGCGGTTCACTTGCAAGCTCGCTGCGTCCAGTGTCGCCTGCGCTGCATTCACCGCCTCCTGGCTACTGCGAATTTTTTGATGAGCCACATCCTGTTTGTATTGCGCCGCAGAAATCTTGGCATCACGTGCCGCCGTCAAATTCTGCTTTTGCAGCTCATAAGCGCGCAACTCATCCTGCTTGGCGCCCAGTTTGCTTTGCAAATTATCACGCTGCGCTTCCAGGCGCTGTTTAAAGTTGGGGTCAGTGTCGGCGATCTCCAGCAATAAATCGCCCTCTTTCACTTGCGAGCCTTCTTGCACGTGCCAGCGATTAATCAGGCCGTTCACTGGCGCGTCTATGGTCTGCACGCGCTCAGAAGGGGAGTAAGCCGTCACTTTTCCCAAGGCGGTCACGTTCTGCTGCCAGGGCAAAAACAAAAACATGGTCGGCAGCCCCACCAGCAACCAGGCCAGGCGTTTGATCCAAATGCGCAAGTGCTGCGGTGTTTGCACCGTGCGCATCAAGGTCATGTGCAATTGATCATGCATGCTGATCTCCTGCCTGAGCGTGATGGTTGCCTAAAGTAATCACCTGCTGGCATTGCTGCGCGATATGTGGGAAGCGGGTCGTCACCAGCAGCATCCATTGCGACTGATGGCGCTTAAGCAAGGTCAGTACCTGATCCAGCTCCTGCTGGCCTAAGCCATCCAGCAAGCCATCAATAATCAGCAAGTCCGGGCGCCCTATCATTGCCCTGGCTAGCATCAGGCGCTGCAACTGGGTATACGTCATCGGGGCACCATAATCGGTCAAGATAGTGTCCATGCCCTTGGGCAGCTGGCTGATGTCGGCCCACAGCCCCAGCATTTGCAATACTTCTACCATGGCATCCAGCGTGATGTCTGCCCGGTCGAGGCGCAGGTTATCTAAAATAGACCCATGCTGCCATTCAACCTTGTTGGCCACCCCAATACGGTCGCGCAGATGGTCGACATTGAGCTGACGTAAATCAATGCCGCGATAACTGACGTAGCCTTGCGCAGGCTGCCTAAGGCCAGTGATGAGTTCAAGCAAGGTACTTTTACCACTGCCCAACGCCCCCAAAATGGCCAGGCTCTGGCCGCGTTGCAACTCGAAACTGACGTCTTTCATCAGCGCTGGCTGGCCATGATGGCTAAAACCCAACCCCACGACTTGCAATGGATGGTAGCCATCCAGACTGGAAGGATGCTCACCAACCGCCTCTACCGGCAAGGTTTCCAGTACACCCAGCTTATCGACTGCAGCCAGCAAGTCGTAAAAATACTCAAGCTTGGTCACAAAGCGGACAAAAGCTGACAACACGCCAAAAATAATCAGCTCTGCAGCCACAAACTGGCCGAGATTGATCTGGCCTTTAATGACCAGCGTGCCGCCTAAAATCAGCATGCCGGTGCCAATCACGGCGTACATGCCCACAGCCCCGATCAATTGCATCATCAACACCCTAAAATGCTGCACTCTGGCACCCAGATAGTTTTGTGCCAGTACTTCAGTATTTTGTGTGGTGCGCTGTTTGGCGCCATAAAATTTGGATAACCAGCGGTTACGCGCAATATTTTCCAGCCACGCAGCCATGTCATACTTGGCTTTTGACTCTTTAAGTGCGGTGTTTTCTGCCTGCTTGCCAAGCAAAAACACGATTGCCCACAATACAATCAGCATCAGAATCACCAGAATGCCAAAATACAAACTGTAAAACAACAACACTACGCTACCGATCAACCCTTGCAGCAAGGCGGTCAGGCCCACCGTGAGCAAAGTGGCCACCGACTTTTGCACCGTCTGGATATCAAAATAGCGGTTCACCAACTCGACCGGGTTGTGTTGATCGTAAACCGAGATGTGAATCTGCTGCGTGTTCTGCGCAATCAGTAAACTGTGGCGTACAAACACCCGGCGCTGGATCAATTCAACCAAAAAACTCTCAATCGCATAAATCGCCCCCGACAATCCCAGCAGGCAAAATAAAATAAAACCCACCACATACAAGGGCTGCAACACACCGCCCATGGTGACAATATTGACCATGGTTTGCACAGCCACAGGCGTGGCGATGCCCAGCACACCATAAACGAGCGTCAGATAAAACAGCAGCAGAATATCCTGCTTTTCAAAGCTGGCGAGTTTTAGTACCCGTTGCACCGGGCTCAAAAGGGAAGGAGTCAGATTTGCCATCGTAAGAGTTATTTTAGTTGAGGCCCACTACATGGAGAGCAATGCATTATATAAGTTCCAAAAAAAAGCGGCTCTTAAAAGAGCCGCTTTTTTAACATCTATACAACAAAGGTGGATTACAGGCTGTAAGCGCGCTCACCATGTTCTGTTGTATCCAGGCCTTCGCGCTCGTACTCTTCACTGACGCGCAAACCAACCACGGCATCAACCACTTTGTAAAGAATCACGCTGACGATACCAGTCCAGATCAAGGTCACCACCACTGCGATGATTTGAGTTGTCACTTGACCGCCCATCGTCACGCCTTCGGCATAACCCACACCGCCCAGGCCAGGAGCCATCAGCACGCCAGTGCCTACTGCACCCCAGATACCAGATAGGCCGTGCACACCGAACACATCCAGCGAGTCATCATAACCCAGCGCACCTTTCAACTTGGTCACGCCCCACAGGCTGACGAAGCTGGCAGTGAAGCCCAGAATGATAGAACCCATCGGGCCGATGAAACCACAGGCTGGCGTAATCGCAACCAGGCCAGCAACCGCACCTGATGCAGCACCCAACATGCTTGGCTTGCCTCTGAACAACCACTCGGCAAAAATCCAGCCCAATACCGCAGCAGCCGTTGCCAATTGTGTATTCACCAACACCATGCCTGCGGTTGCATCCGCAGCCAGTTCGCTGCCCACGTTGAAGCCAAACCAACCCACCCACAACAATGAGGCACCAATCATGGTCATCACCAGATTATGCGGAGGCATCGCTTCTTTACCGTAACCGATACGTTTGCCTAACAGCAAAGCACCTACCAGCGCAGCCACACCAGCATTGATGTGCACCACAGTACCACCAGCAAAGTCTTTAGCGCCCAGCTCAGCCAGGTAGCCACCGCCCCATACCATGTGTGCCATTGGTACGTAAGCAAAAGTCACCCACAACGCTGTAAACAACAATACAGCAGAGAACTTCATACGCTCAGCAAAGCCACCAACGATCAGTGCCGGAGTCAGCGCAGCAAAAATCATCTGGAAGGTCAGGAAGACATACTCAGGGATGGTGCCAGTCAAGCTGTCTGTTGTAATGCCTGACAAGAATGCCTTGCTCAAGCCACCAACAATGGCATTCCCCTCGCTAAACGCCATACTGTAGCCATAAGCCGCCCACAGCACAGACACCAGAGAGAACACCACAAACACTTGCATCAACACCGAAAGCATGTTTTTCTGACGCACCAAACCACCGTAAAACAGTGCCAGGCCCGGGATAGTCATCAAAATAACCAACACTGTAGCCACAATCATAAACGCCGTATTGCCGACATCTAATGTCGGTGCAGCCTCAGCGGCGGCAGGTGCAGCTTCTGCAGCAGGCGCTTCGGCCGCTGCTGCCTCAGAGGTGACGGTTTCCTGGACTGTGATGGTTTCTGTCACAACCTCTTCTGCATAACTGACTGGGGTTGCTGCCAGGCCAATCAAGGCGACCAGTGACAACATGGAAAGAATTTTCTTCATAGCTGAAGCCCTTTCTTAGAGCGCATCCGGACCGGTTTCGCCGGTACGTATGCGGTAAACTTGTTCCAGATCGAAGACAAATACTTTGCCATCACCGATTTTGCCCGTTGCAGCTGCTTTTTCGATCGCATCAACGACCTGATCAAGCATGTCGTCCTTAATGGCGACCTCAAGCTTCACTTTAGGCAAAAAATCCACGACATATTCTGCGCCACGATATAACTCGGTATGCCCCTTTTGACGGCCAAACCCTTTGACCTCAGTGACTGTGATGCCTTGTACGCCAATATTGGACAAAGCCTCACGCACTTCATCAAGCTTAAATGGCTTGATTATTGCGGATACAAATTTCATTTGCTTCTCCCGTTATTAATTCTGACGGGCACAATGCCCGCCAGATCTAAACTTGCTTATTAGAATGTACGACCGACGGTTAATACCAAACGACCATCATTCAGGTTTTTACTTTGCGCTTTGGTGCTAGTACCTTTGCCGTTAAAGCTTGTACCGCCATAGCCATTTTCACCCCAGTAGCGGGAGTTGTCTGACTCAACCCAGTATACACCGGCGTTCCAGCCCTCAGTGCTACCAATCTTGAATGCTTTACTCAGCCCAATTTTCCAGTCAGTGTAATCAGGGTTGGTTGCACCAGAAATGGAAGTACTTGGCAAGTTAACGCCACCATCTGGACTAAATGACTTATCCAGTTTACCAGCCACATTCAGACGACCAACGTGAGCAACCAATGTCAACTCCCACCATGGCAATGGATAAGCCGCGTTCAATTCGAAGTAAGTGGAACCTTTGGTGCTGCCATCCCAACCTGTAGATTTATCCGCACCCCACCAGTCAGTCAATGTGTAAGACAACTTACCACTTAACCAACCATAGGATAAACCAACGTTAGCTTCATAAGTGTCCCAACTACCACCTTTAGGTGTCAATACATCATTTGGGTTAGCCGCATTTGAAGCCCGGTATTTTTTCCATGAGCCACCTGGATACAGGTAACCATACAGGCCAGCACTCCAACCCAAACCTTCAACACCTGGTACGCTACCGTTGTAGCCACCGTAGATATCGATTTCAGTGGTCGAATCTGGGTAAGTGTTTGGTGACACACCAGAACCCCACACACCAGCGTAGAAACCGCTGGAATGGGTAATATCCATACCGCCTTGTGCAGTTGGCTTGTGCCATGATTGAGAAATACCACGTGAGTAGTAATCTGATACAAAAGAAACGTTACCAGTCGCAGTCCAGTCGGATTTAGCTTCTTCTTTAGCCTCTTCGGCTGCGTATGAAACTTGTGCAAATGATAATGCACCCAAAACTGCTGTGAGCAAAATAGATTGACGCATTTATGAGTCCTCTCTCTGTGAAAATCTTTGATCGAATTGTTGTAAACGAGAATGAAACAACACTGACCACAAAGCAAGGCACGTGCCAACCAATATAAACATTTCAAATCATATATTTAAGACAATAATTTAATCTTTTTTATTAAAAAAATAACGCAATAAACTGTTTTAAATAAAAAACACCTTATATACATTGCGGCAATTATATTTTTAAGGCCATCAACCATGCTAAAATATTGTGCAAAGGAGCCATCACCATGCTATTTACCAATGAAAAAATTAAAGAATTATCCTTAAAAATCAAACAATTAGTAGACTCAAGCCCCATTTCAGAGCTAGAAACCAATTTGCATGCACTATTTCAGGGCGCGCTCACCAAAATGGAACTTGTTTCACGTGAAGAATTTGATATTCAGTCGGCATTATTGGCTCGCACCCAACAACAACTAAAAACGCTGGAAGAAAAAATCAGCCAGTTGGAACAAGCGCAACCAACCAAAAAGTAAAAATTAATTTACAATTGTTAGCATTCCAACATTCAGGAGTGCGAGATGAGTCTGGCGGTGCTATACAGTCGTGCATTAAGCGGTATGGACGCGCCAGAAGTAGTGGTAGAAGTACATTTGGCAAACGGCCTGCCGAGCTTTACCATCGTTGGTCTGCCAGAAACTGAGGTCAAAGAAAGCAAGGACCGCGTGCGCGCAGCGATACAGACCGCGCAATTTGAGTTTCCTGCCCGCCGCATAACAGTCAACCTGGCGCCAGCAGACTTGCCCAAAGAAGGTGGGCGCTACGACCTGCCAATTGCACTCGGCATTCTTGCCGCGTCAGGCCAGCTGCCCAAGCAGCAGCTTGCGAACTACGTCATTGCCGGTGAATTAGCACTCACAGGCGCATTACGGCCGATCCGCGGCGCGCTGGCAATGACATATCATCTACTTCAAGACACAAACAGCACGAGAGCGGCTATTTTGCCCCAAGAAAGTGCATACGAAGCCAGCCTGGTCGAAGGCTGCACCATTTTTGCAGCAAACAGCCTGCTGGAAGTATGCGCGCACTTGTCTGACAAACAAGCATTGCCGCAGCACCCCTTGGTGATGCCGGTTGAACGCACTGAATTGCCAGACTATCAGGAGGTGAAAGGCCAGCTTCGAGCCAAACGCGCCTTGGAGATCGCGGCCGCGGGTCAACATAGCTTATTGATGAGCGGCCCGCCAGGCACTGGCAAAAGTATGCTGGCGCAACGTTTTGTCAGCATTTTGCCTGCCATGACCACGCAAGAAGCGCTTGAAAGTGCCGCGATTTTGTCACTCACCGGGCAGTTTCCGGCGATGGCCTGGAAGAAACGTCCGTTTCGGGCGCCGCACCATACTGCCTCCGCAGTGGCACTGGTTGGTGGCGGCAGCGTGCCGCGGCCTGGCGAAATCAGCCTCGCCCACCATGGCGTGCTATTTTTAGATGAGCTGCCAGAATTTGACCGTAAAGTGCTGGAGGTACTGCGCGAACCACTTGAAAATGGCAGCATCACTATCTCACGCGCAGCCAGGCAAGCCACATTTCCGGCACAATTTCAGCTCATTGCGGCCATGAATCCATGCCCATGCGGCTATTTTGGCCATTACAACCAGCGCTGCCGCTGTACGCCAGAGCAAATATTGCGTTACAAGAACAAACTATCTGGCCCACTTCTAGACCGGATTGACATGAATATCGACGTCCCTGCACTGAAGCCAGAAGAGCTGAGCCATCACCAACCCAGTGAAAGCAGTACCAGCATACGCGCGCGCGTAATGTTGGCGCGAGACCGGCAAATGCACCGCCAGCAAAAGCCCAACGCCACGCTCGCGCCATTGGAAATTGCCAATGTGTGCCAACTTGGCGAACAGGCCAGCCAGCTACTGCAAACCGCCATGCAAAAATTCTCACTCTCAGCCCGCAGCTATCATCGCATCCTCAAAGTCGGCAGAACCATTGCCGACCTGGCCGGGACAACACACATTAGCGATGCACACATTGCAGAAGCGTTACAATATCGGCGTTATGATTATTAAGAGGCTAATGCCATGCATTTATATGATGTGAGTATCGCGCCACTGCTGCGCACCTTACAAAACCTGAAACACATTCTGCAACAAGGTGAGCTATACGCCGAGCAAAAAAAAGTGGCGCCTGAAGTGCTACTCAACAGCCGTTTATCTGTCGATATGTACCCGCTCATCAAACAAGTGCAACTGGTGAGTGACATGAGCAAAGGCGCAGGCGCCAGGCTGGCAGGGCTGGAGATGCCGCAATATGCCGACGATGAAACCAGCTTTGACATGCTTTACGCCAGAATTGATAAAACCATAGACTTTCTGTCGCAGATTCAACCTGCACAGATCGAAGGGGCTGAGGTCAAAGAAATCGTGCTGACCATCCGCAAAGTAGACTTGACCTTTAGCGGGCTCGATTACCTGCAAAAATGGGTCATGCCCAATGTTTATTTTCACACCACCACGGCCTATAACATTTTGCGCCATCTGGGTGCGCCGCTCGGCAAAACCGACTATCTCGGCCAAAAGCGCTAACGATTCAAGCACGCTTGCGCCAATAGCCGATTGCCTGAGGCTCGGCTTGTAGCATGGCTTGTCGGCGCAGCGTTTCATAGGCTTCAGCCTCAGAAACGCCTTGCTCGTGTGCCAGGCGTTGCGCTTTTTTATTAGCGGCGGCCACCCAGGCAGGGTTCTCCTGATAACCTCTATCCTGCATACAGCGATCTAGCACGCGCGACTGTCTGGCCGCTTTTTCCAGCTGTTGAAACGGCAATACCTCGGGTAACGCAGCGGCTGCTTTGCTGGCAATCAAATCACACTGGTTAATCACCTGTGACATCTCGTTAGGCCCAGCGGCGGAGTCTACCGCTTGGAGTGATTGCCAATACCAGAAACCCGCATAACCAAGCAACAACATCCCCAGCACAGCCAACACTTTTGACACTTTCATCAGCCGAACCCTCGCTTAAAGTGCTTTTATTGTGCGCTATTTCATGCCCGATGAATAGCAAGGTCATTGTCATCTAAAAAGTGTATTCACTTCATTAAAGCGTCACACAGACTGGTTAACATAGTTTTAATGAATGGCGCCGCCCATCGCCGCCATAAACAGGAATGCACAGCTTAAGAAAGGAATAAACATGACGTTAATACAGTTATATACGCAAACAAATAAAGGAAGAATCATGAGCGAATGGCAAGATGAGCCACTGACCTACACAGCCAGCATGCCTGAGCTGATGACGGCACAGGACATTATGTATCTGGCGGAAGACATTGTGGCTGACAATAATATTCAAGCGATTTACAAGCCTTCAGAACTCTCGCTCGAAGTAGTGTAGCGCGTCCGCCCGGCGGCTAGCCGCGGCTTGTTGTACCAATCCCATCCGTCATTCACTTCACACGCCCGGCTCAAAGCGCGTGCGTTGACCATGCCTAGACACTGCCACAGTGTTTGCCTAGAATAACCCTTCGATCATCACCATCTCACAGGAGGCAACCATGTTTTTAGGCGCGGTAGGCATCTATGCTCTGATTGGCGTTGTTGTAGCGATTTGCCTGATTTTGTACGTATTTGCAAAAAAGGTGAAATAACTCGCACAGATTAAAAAAGCCCCGACACCGGGGCTTTTTTAATGGCCTGATTGACTGCCAAACTACTGTATCAACTCATGCCAGCTTTGCTTGGTGCCATAGCTGCCATTGGTTCTTTGTTTAAAAATCTCATTCACGCTGCTAGGTACTAATGAATCTAACACACCGGCAGCCACTTCAAATGGTGTCGCATTGTTACTACTTGTCACGAATACATGCGGGTCACCCTTACTGTCATAAGTAATAATGAAACCCACCGCAGGTGTCATCATCCGCTCAGAGACGCTCCCACTAGCCAGCACTGACCTGCCATTTTTATAGTTAAAATAATTGAACCAGCCATACCCGGCACCACTACAAGCCTCGCTGCTTGGCACCATGGTCGGCATGAGTAATACACCATTGATTAATAGCGGATCTAGATTCACGCGTTCCCCGGCTGGAAAATCTAATACCCAGCCATAACCAGTATCAAAGTTAACCGCTGCACTGCTAGTCACCGTACGATCTCCGCTGAGACTTTGCATGACAAGCTGACTCCGGCCGATGGCGGTCGTCTGCCCATTATCCTTGAAGGTATAAGCAGAGTTTTGTGGCATATTGGTTAAATCAGCAGGCTCTAAAAATTTACCAGTACCAACCATCACGACTTTGTTCTTATCCACCTTGCCCAACTCAGGTTGGGTAGTCACCTTCTGCACATTGCCGCTGCCATCGCGTAATGCTGCTATTTTTGTTACGGCATTCGTATTAATGTCAAACCGCCAAATGTTACCGTTTAAGTCCCCGCCATATACATTGGTTACCGTGTTGTTTTCAAACATTTGCTCCACATATATCGAGACTTTCGCCAAGCCACTTGGGTTAGCTGCACTCCCCTCTCCCGTGGAAAGCGTCTTTATTATGGCACCACTATAGACATCCAACACATACAGATAACCTGCACCATCGCCCATCGGGCTGTTATTCACCAATGTGCCATCACTCAGCTTACGCGCATAAGTGCCGTTGTTGTAACCGGATGTCAGTAGCACAACCCAGCGACCATCCAGCATTTTGGTAGTCTGTGGATTGCCAAAGCTATAACCTAAGTTGCTATTGCTACCAGAAGCTTGTGCATAAAACTCCCACAACAACACGGGGTTCTCGGGGTCTGTCACATCAATCGCAAAATAACCACGCCCCCCCCCATTGAGGCCGGAGACAAGAATAGTACGCCAAACTGCACCAGCGCCGGTGCAACCAGAAATACAGACATCAGAGACAACCGGACTACCATTGACATAATTGGTATGATAGTTGGCACCATATTCCTTATCTGCCAGATTGGCCAGATTGGCGATCACTGGCGTTGGAATAAAGGCCCACAGCTCGCGGCCATCAATGGCATTAAACGCATGTAACATGCCATCGTTAGCACCAACATAAACAACAGGTTTCAGCGTCGAATTTGCCGCCCTGGCTGATTTATATGCCTTATAGTTTGCATCCAAATAATTTACATTAGACACCCTAAAATAGGCAGGGCGTGACTGTGCAATATCGCCCATGACAGCTTGACGCTCACGGAACAGTCGCAATGCAGTCTGCGCATTCGAACTGGTATCCTCATAGGTTTTATTGCCTTTTAGATAATCAACCAACTTGTCTACTTTTTGTGGATCCGTAATTCTTTGATCCGTCGCTCCCAAGCCCTGCATTTGACTCAGCGCTAAATAGCCATTGGATAACACCGTCTTATGCGTTGCCGGCAAATTCGCTGACTCAAACAAGGTCAGTGAATTATTTTTGTTAAAATAAATATTCCTACCGCCGCTTAACTGCGTACGGAGCTTACCTGTACAACTTCGTGCAACCTGAACGTAGCAAGACGTCGGCTCACTAAAACTTAACGCAGAGCCTAGCGCGCCTCTTGTACCATCACACGTGGACTGATCTGAATTGGTGGTTTTACAATATTGATTACCATCAGGCCCGGTATAAGAGACAGCTGGCGTGGTGCAAGTATCTGCGGCCACATTCTCCACACACCAAATAGCACTTTCCGCAGTTTGCAAGGTGGTGGTATTCACAGTACGCGCTTCTAGATTACCGGTCCATTTAACGGTCTGGTAGCTAGCAACATATTGGAAATTATCCCCAGTAGTTGGCGCGAGACTACTGGCAGCTGCGGCTGCACTTGCACCCTCAATAGACTTAATCTCAGACAGGCCTTTGGCCAGAGAGTCGCGCAACAGTTTAGGGTTGCTAGCACTGTAGTAGGTACCATTGGCATTGACGGCCGCATGCCATAAGTCATCGATACGCGTGCCATCCTCATTGGCCATTGGATCTGGCCAGTTTTTGTTACCACTCGATACGTCCTTAAAATCTCCCTGTGTTTGGGTTTTATAATCATCGGTATACACCAGGGTGCCATCTATGCCCAAGCCCAGTGTCAACGTCACCATATTTTGCTTTGGATAGTCGGTAGAGGTACCACAAACAGAGGTACCCAACGCACCGCTACAGTTAGACAGCGCACTATCACGAATATCTGTGTCATAAAAATACTTGGCAGTATCGGCCAATGTATTTTGCTTGCTGCCACTATCGAATTGTGGTCGCGGGCTGCCGCCATCCTGGTCTCCAATAGCAGAACTATTAATGCGTGTTGGATTGCTGCTGTCGTTCCAGTAACCATCGGTCGTTAACAAGGTAAAGTTTGATTGGCAGCCATATTGCATGGGGTCATCAGTACCCAAGGTTTTTTTACCTGCGAAATGCCTACCCACACTGGCTAATGCAGTACGTAATGGCGTACCGCCACTGGCCGACACCGCAAACAGCTTCTGGTACCAGGACTGCTTTTGGCTAGCATCAAACGGGGCAATCGCTAGATAGTTGGAACTTGGATTGTTAATGGTTACCAAGCCTACCCGGTAGCGTGAATCCAGCGCCTTGAATGCCTGGCTGGCAGCCGTTTTCATAGACTGTATGCGTGTGCGGTAATAAGTCCACCAATTGGCAAAGTTAGTCATCTCCTCTGTATAGGTACAAGTAGAAGGTGAGTTGGTGGTGCCTGCGCAATCAGCTCTATCCTCGCCTTTAACTGTTTGTCCAGGGGCGGTATAGCTAGTTACAGCGCTGCTAATACTGACATAAAGCATACTCCCTGGAATATCATTGGTTGCTGTCGAGAGTTGTGCAGTGTAATTACCACCTGTCATAGTGACCTGAATCGGAGCAGAGGTATTAAGAGGCTCACCTGCATACGTGACAATAGTCAAGACATTGCTGCTGATGCTGACCGTATTACTACTCAACGTGCAATTCCCAGAAGGATTGGTACTACGACACATAGACGAACGCACAGATGAGGCAAGGTCGCTACTATTACTGGAAGAGTTAGCCGAGACGGTCGCCGACAATATCTCCATATTATTGATTTTGATACTGGTCACAGAAGCATTATTGCTGGTCTTGTTCAGCGTTAACTTGTAGGTGGCAACCGGCCTGCGCAAATTGGTATAAGTATTACCCGTGTCATTGACAGTGGTACTGGCATTACGAATTTTCTGGCAGCGATAAGAGGCCGATGCCGTCAGATCGCGTGTGGTCGCTGCCGTATTGGAGTTACACCAGCGGATGTTAGCCGGGTAAGTATAGCTGCCCGTCGCCACTTTCGAGATGACACAACTGGTCAGGCCTGGTGTAGAACAAAACTCACCCGGGATAAATGCATAATAAGAAGCAGCTGACACAATACTTGTGGTCCCATTCTTGGTTCTGCCCTGATCATCGACTTCATTTGCCACCGCAGTGAAATTAGTCTGGTTAGACATGCTCACACCGAGTGAAGTCAAGGGTGGTGTATATTGCACTTCCGGGTTGTAATACTGGCTATTGTAATCTGCATTATTCATTAACCAGTCTGAAGAGGAGTTTGCCCAGTCCGGGGTATAGTTCCACGCCATGCTGCCGGAGTTATCCAATACAAACATCAAATTAGGTTTGACATTCGAACTACCGGAGGTCTGTAATGGCATGGTTGCCAGATCCAGGAATTCGGCCTGCAATATCCCCGGCAGCAACAATGCCAGCCAAAGAAGTTTCTTGATCCAGTGTTGACTTTTCATCATTCCACCTATTAGTTGGAGATAAAAGATTGCATAAAAGTGAGCGTGTTCTTAGGCCCTGCTATCCGCAGGGTAATGCGGTATAAGGGAGAGTCTGCGACGGCTTTAGGCGGCAGGACACCCTCCCGATTACCGCCATTATGGGTACCGTTATTAGGGTCGGTGGCGCTACTGGCCATCACACAACGAGCAGAGGCGACACTTGCGTTACCCGCATTTACTTCAGCCTCGCTGTAATTACACATGCGCTCTACTACGTAGCGTATTTCGTTGCCTTGACGATCAATTCCATTATGAATCTCGTCATTACCATCCGTCTGGTTAGGCACCAGGCTGCTATTAGCGCTAGTCCAAACCATGGTCGTCAGTTGATTGCCATCACAAACCAGCGCATCCGGTTGAGTATCAAACTGGCTGCAATTGGCGTAATAGCCTAGTGCGGGATGATGCCTAACGCTGTCAGCCAACAGTACACCCTGAGTAATATTTTGGGTAATCCTCTCCAATGCCACATTAGTAGCGGCGGAAGCAGACTGACGGTAAACCAAATTACCAGCCAACAAGGCATTGGTATCAACGCTGCGAATCAAGGCAACGGCCGCAATCGACATCACTGCCAATGCCAGCAAGGCAAAAAACAACACTATGCCGGTTTGCTGCATCCAGGCTTGGCGCATTCTTCCTGAAAATAAATGGCTATAAGGCATCACGGTTCCATATAACATTTCTGAGCGGGATAGTGACTTCAAAGCTACGGTAGCGATAACGCTGCCAATTGGGCACATTACTTAAATCAACATTTGCAGGTGTGGCCGCTGATTGCCATATGCATACTTTACTGATGCCTGGCGCAGTACCATTGCAAGCCTGACTGACGATGGTTCTCTGCAAATTACCATCTCTGGCAATCACTGCAATACGGATGGCCCGGATACGATTACGGTCAAACAAAGTAATCGCTGGGCCGAAAACGCCAGTTGCATCCACCCACTGATCAACTTGATTCAAAAAGCGTGCTGCCGTGGTTGCCGGTGAGGCTGTATCCTCTGTATTTGTTACACCATATTGCGCTTGCAATGCCACGATATCACTTGCCACCGGTACGGCAACACTGTTAGGGAATGGTGCCGCGCCCGACGTACCACCTGTCCTGGTTAACTCAAATGCAGCATTGATGCTATATTGATACTGGTTCCACGCACCCAAACAAGAAAAGCGCACCTGGTTTGCGCCGTTCAAATCGGTGACAGGGCTCGCAGTCGGCGTAACATTAAGATCTGACAGGGTATTAACAGCTTGATTTGGATTAAGTTTTTGTAATCGCCCAAGGCTGCAATTTGAATTCGCAGGGTTCTGATGGAACAACACCACATCATTTTCCTGGCAGCCCATTAAGCGACCATCCAAGCTAGGGGCCGTCATCGTTCCGGTTGCCCGTAAAGAAGCACCGCCACTGCCGGGGTTCCCATAACGGATGCGCACACTATCGCTGCCAGCACCGCCGTCTACAATAACCACCGGAGATAAATTAATCACCACGCCTGCTTGATTGATTGATGTATCTATAGGGCACAGCAAGGGAGAGGGATCGCCACTATTATTAAGCGGCAAGCCATTCCCTGCATTTTGTGCATCTCGCTGTATGTAATATGTGGCCAGCACACCACTGGATTGTGCGTCTGCACCGCCTGCAATCATGCGTTTTCGCGCCTCAAAGCCACTAAATAAATTGCTAATGGCCAGCGTCGCCACTAGGCCAATCAAAATACCCACCAGCAACTCTACCAGGCTCAAACCACCCTGAAAGCGAGGGCTGCGCAGCCGTGACAACACATTCGTAGGCGTATGCATCATGGCATTACATCAAACAAATAACTGGATGCATTGACTTGGTGTCTGCTCCCTCCAGGTACTTGCCAGCCAACGGTCACAGTGACCATGCTGTTAGTCAGTGCCGAGAAAACCAGCGTACCATTGGGCAGCTGGGATTTGATTTTTTCCTTGTTGACTTGCGTAATATAGGTTGCCGCATTACCGCCAAACGCCATCATGTTGGCAATATGCGTTTGCGCAATCAATTGCGCCTCTGCGCGGTAGCGGTTATCGCTACTGTTTTTAATCATGGCACTTTGCAGGCCCACCAGCGCCAACACCCCCATGCTAAAAATCACCAAAGCCACCATGGACTCAATCAGCACCGAGCCTTGCTGGTTGCCACGCATTGACCAACGTTTCTGTTGTGCCGTATTTAGCATGCTCGAGTATCTCCCACAGCGGTCACGGTCGGATCGCAAACTTTGACATTGCCGCCTGCTGCCAGCAACACACGCAACGCCCGACGCTCTTCATTTCTAACTTGTGCGTTGGTGATATTTACCACCGAGAGCCCAACTGGCGTGGCTGGGTCACGCGTGCCAAAACCACTAAACACGGCGGTGTAACTATCTGCCGACACGGTTGTATTACTGGAAGACCCTTCCGCGGCACTTTTTTGGGTAATTGTAGATGGGCAGGTTGTGGTCTGCGTCACGCAGCCAATCTGCCAGGCACTATTGGTTTGCAGGGTAAATTTGACCCGTGCATTGCGCTTGATTGCCTCCATCCTGGCCTGTTGTAAACCACTGTGGATAGATTCGGCAACCGTGCGGATCTGGGCATTGCCAATAGAGGATTGAAAAGCAGGAATCGCAATGCTCGATACTGCCACCAACACCGCCATGGTGACGACCAGTTCAATTAATGAGAATCCCTGTTGGCGCATGAGTAAGGGTTATCCAGTTAGCAACTGCCTGAAGACGAAGTCAGCCAGCAACTGCTGCCTGCCGTACCATCAAACTTGGACGTTTTGGCATTATCCTGATTCACCGTAAACTCAAAGTTACCCATATTATTGGCGGCTCTGCCTGTGGCCCTTAAGGTGTAGGTAGTGGCGGACTGGTTATCAACCGCATAATCAAAATTTCTGGCATCACTAGGCACACAGGCAAACCCCACATACGTAAAGTTATCCTGGAAAAACTGCTCGGCCTGTACACGGCAATTGGCCAGGTTGGCTGGCGCCTCGGCCGCATTGCCGCTTTTGACGTAATCCTGATAACCTGGCACGGCAATACTGGCCAACAAGCCAATAATCGCCACCACGATCATCATTTCAATCAGGCTAAAACCATATTGATTTGGGCGCTGCATGATCAAACCCCTTTTTAGATAGCCTTATCATGCAAACAGGCAGCTGTCATGTCCAGCTTGAGCCGACTAATGGTTAAGATGAGCCGACAAGCGGTCAATTGGCGCCGCCATGAGTCATTGGCGGTTTAATGGTAAAATGGCCATCTGTTTACATTGGACTGTGCATCATGCTTTCCTGCTGGATGAGATTACTGGCTGTTGCCTTATTGTTGGCTCAATTGAGCGCCTGCGGTCTCAAAGGGGATTTGTATATTCCAGAGCGCCAATACCCTCAAACACCTCAACAAGAGAAGCCTGCATCGTGACCGCACTTTCAACTCAACCATTTTCAACGCAACAGGGTCTGCTGCACGCCGAAAATGTAGCCCTGCGTGAGATTGCCCAGGCGCATCAAACGCCGACTTACGTCTATTCACGGGCAGCCCTCACTCAGGCCTTTGAGCGCTTTCAGGCCGGGCTCATCGGGCAGGATCATTTGATTTGTTTTGCCGTCAAAGCCAACCCCAGCCTGGCCATTTTGAATGTGTTTGCCAGATTAGGTGCCGGCTTTGACATTGTGTCTGGTGGCGAGCTGGCACGCGTACTGGCTGCTGGTGGCGACCCGAAAAAAATCGTGTTTTCCGGGGTCGGCAAATCTCATGCAGAGATCAAAGCCGCGCTCGAAGCGGGTATTTTCTGTTTTAACGTCGAGTCAGCCAATGAGCTGGATCGCATTCAGCAAGTGGCGGCGGACTTGGGCAAACAAGCACCGGTGTCATTACGCGTGAACCCGAATGTGGATGCCAAAACCCACCCATATATTTCTACTGGTCTTAAAAACAACAAATTCGGCGTCGCGTTTGAAGATGCGCTGGGCTTGTACAAAAAAGCCGCGCAACTGCCCAATATCAATGTGCATGGTGTAGATTGCCATATCGGCTCGCAAATCACCGAGTTGTCACCTTTTTTGGACGCACTGGATAAAGTGCTGGGCCTGGTAGATGCACTGGCGGCAGCAGGCATTATGATTCAACACATTGATGTAGGCGGCGGCGTCGGCATTACCTACAGCGACGAAACACCCCCGGACTTTGCAGCCTATACGGCGGCTATCTTGCAAAAACTGGCCGGCAGAAACGTCAAAGTGCTATTTGAACCGGGCCGCGCCCTGGTCGGTAATGCCGGCGTATTGCTGACCAAAGTCGAATACCTGAAACCAGGTGAGAGCAAAAATTTTGCCATTGTCGATGCCGCCATGAACGACCTGATGCGCCCGGCATTGTATGACGCGTTTCACAATATCACCACCATTGCGCCATCCACGGCTCAAGCACAAGTGTATGAAATTGTCGGCCCAGTCTGCGAAAGCGGTGACTTTTTAGGCCATGACCGCACACTGGCCATTGAAGAAGGTGATTATTTAGCGATTCACTCCGCCGGCGCTTACGGCATGAGCATGTCCAGCAACTACAACACGCGCGCACGCGCTGCCGAAATACTAGTCGATGGTGATCAGGTACATGTGATCCGCGAACGCGAGCACATTGCTGACCTGTTTAAACTGGAACGCACACTGCCTTAAGCCTCGCTTTTGGGCAATAAAAAACCGAAGCCTTAAAGCTTCGGTTTTTTATTGGGTGAGAACGGCTTAGTCAAAAATCACGGTCTTGTTTGCATAGAGCAGAATGCGATGATCAATATGCCAACGCACGGCTTTAGAGAGCACCATACGCTCCAGGTCGCGACCTTTCTGAATCAAGTCTTCCACCTGGTCGCGGTGCGAAATACGCGCCAGGTCTTGCTCGATAATCGGGCCTTCATCCAGCACCTCGGTCACGTAGTGGCTTGTAGCCCCAATCAATTTCACCCCGCGCTCAAACGCACGATGATAAGGGCGCGCGCCGATAAACGCCGGCAAAAATGAATGGTGGATATTAATAATTTTTTGTGGATAACGCGCCACAAAGTCCGGCGACAGAATCTGCATATAGCGCGCCAGCACAATCAAGTCCACGCCATATTTTTCAAACAGGGCAAACTGCTGCGCCTCGACCTCGGCCTTGGTGTCTTTGCTCATGGGCAAATAGTGGAAGTCAATGCCGTAAAACTGCGCCAGCTTTTCGGTGTCTTGATGATTACTGATAATGAGCGGAATATCACACGCCAGTTCACCGCTATGATGACGGTGCAACAAGTCGACCAGGCAATGATCATATTGCGACACCATGATCGCCATACGCGTTTTCTGCTCTGACAATTTAAGCTGCCAGGTCATCTCAAACCGTTGTGCAATCGGGCCAAATGCCCGCTCAAAATCAGCGACCGCCACATTAAAATTGGTCAGGTCCCATTCCACGCGCATTAAAAACAGATTATTTTCCGCATCCTGATGCTGGTCTGCGTGTAAAATATTGGCATTGTGCTCATACAAAAATTGCGCAATCGCCGCCACAATCCCTTTGGTATCCGGGCAGGTAATCAGCAAAGTAGCAGTGTTTTTCATAACATAGGCTTCAACGAGCAACAAAAATCAGATTATACCTGATGCCTGCCAGACCTTGTGCTTGACCTTGGTATTCGCGGGCGCAGAAGGCAGTTTCATGACGGAATTCATTATGCAAACAGAGGTAACACCCAATATTGTGCTGGCTAACCCGCGCGGCTTTTGTGCCGGGGTAGACCGCGCCATCATTATTGTTGAGCAAGCGTTAGAAAAATTCGGCGCACCGATTTACGTGCGCAATGAAGTTGTGCATAACAAATTTGTGGTCGGCCAGTTACGCGACAAAGGCGCCATTTTTGTCGATGAACTGGAAAAAATTCCAGCAGGCAGCATTGTCATTTTTAGTGCACATGGCGTCTCTAAAGCCGTGCGCGCAGAGGCAGAGTCGCGTGGACTCACTGCCTTTGATGCCACCTGCCCACTGGTCACCAAGGTGCATATCGAAGTCGCCAAAATGCGCAAAGACGGGCTTGAAATCATCATGATCGGCCACAAAGGCCACCCGGAAGTTGAAGGCACCATGGGCCAATCTGAAGCAGGCATGCATTTGGTCGAAACACCGGAAGATGTCGCCGCACTGCAAGTAGCAGATGCTGACAAACTGGCTTATGTGACGCAAACCACGCTGTCGGTAGATGATGCCACACAAGTCATTAATGCCTTGAAAATGCGCTTTCCAAACATTAAAGCGCCTAAGAGCGATGATATTTGTTACGCCACACAAAACCGGCAAGATGCGGTCAAAATCATGGCCAAAGACTGTGACCTGGTGATTATTGTTGGCTCACCCAATAGCTCAAACTCTAACCGCTTGCGTGAAGTGGCGAAAAATCAGGGGGTAGAAGCCTATATGGTCGACAATGCCAGCCTGTTGCAAGCCGAGTGGCTGCAAGGCAAACGCAAAGTTGGTATTTCTGCAGGCGCTTCTGCGCCAGAGGTGCTGGTGAAAGAGGTGATTGCTGCTTTGCAAAACATGGGTGCCACACACGTTGAAGAGCTACAAGGCGTGGTTGAAAACGTGGTGTTCCAGCTACCTAAAAATCTGGTTAACGCCGAAAAACGCACACCCGGTTAATCCACAAACGCCAGGCAAAAAAAACCCAAGCTCGAGAGCTTGGGGCAAGCAATATCCTCGGGAAAGGATAATCGGGGAAAATGTGCTGATTATTATTGTTATATGCAGTTGCTTCGCTCTTACATTTTGGAGATTGCAAGGTCGCCCAACCTGCAAGCTGAGTGACTATCTCTTTAAATGCATATAACGTGCCAACCCCAAAAAAAATCACAAACCATTGATTATTAATACATTTAATTTTAAAGTCACGCAGATCGCGTGATAGCTGGCTGAAATAAACCACCAATTTGGTTTTCTAAAACCAGGCTATACCATCACGCTTTACGGCGACGCACATCAGAGAACAGCGGGAACAACAAGGGTAGCAATAGTAGCGTGAACAAAGTGGCCGTAATCAAGCCACCCACAATCACCACTGCAAACGGTCGCTGTGTTTCTGAGCCAATGCCATGTGAGAGCGCAGCTGGCATTAGCCCCAAGCCAGCCATCAGTGCGGTCATTAAAATCGGGCGTAATCTGGCCACTGCACCGTCAATCACAGACTCGGTCACGCTGCGGCCTTCGCGCATGAGGTTCTTGATCTGCTCGACCATAATCACACCGTTTTGCACCGAGATGCCCGCCAGGGCAATAAAACCAACGGCGGCCGACACTGACAAATGCAAGCCTGAAACAGCCAAGCCAGCGAGGCCACCCACCAGCGTAAACGGAATCATCATCAACACCAGCAAGGCATTTTTCACTGACTTAAACGCCCAGAATAACAGCACAAATATCAGCAACACCGACAACGGCACAATCACCATCAAGCGTTTCATGGCCCGCTGCTGGTTTTCAAACTGGCCACCCCAGGTCATGGTATAGCCTGGCGGCAGCTTCACGTCGGCTTTCACTTTCTGCATCGCCTCTTTGACAAAGCTACCCTGGTCGCGATCGGTAATATTGGCTTTAATCGAGACGATACGTGCCCCGGCCTCACGGCTGACGCGTGAAGCGCCTTGCTTGATTGTCACCTCAGCCACTTCGCTCAACGGGATACTGCCGCCGCCATTGGGCAAGGCAATCGGCAACTCATCAATATCATCGACCGAATCCCTGAACGGCCTGTCCAGGCGCAAAGTCACGTCAAAATGACGATCACCATCGTAAAAGGTATTGGCCGCATTGCCTGCCAGCGCCGTTTGTACGGTATTGTTAACGTCGCTCACCATCAGTCCATAACGGGATAACTGGTTGCGATTGAGCGTGATGTCGAGCTCTGAGTTACCAGAAATGCGCACGGCGGCAACATCAGTAGCGCCCTGCACGCCATTAATGCTGTCGACGACCTCAGCGGCTTTTTGCTCAAGAATAGCTAAATCCGGGCCAAAAATCTTGACCGCGATTTCGCCTTTGACTCCAGACAGTGCCTCTTCCACGCTATCCTGAATCACTTGTGAAAAGTTGGTCGGCACACCAGGAATCTCATGAATACGGCGCGACATGTCTTTGATTAACGCTTCTTTGTCAGCAAACTTCCACTCACTGTGCGGTTTGAGGTCGGCCAGAATCTCCATGTGATACGGCCCTTTCGGGTCAGTGCCGTCATCTGGCCGCCCGACATGCGCCACCACCAGCCGCACCTCCTGGTAACTATTGAGGATCTTTCTAATCTCGCGTTCAACGTCTTTGGTTTTCTCTAAACTGGCCGAAGGCGGCAAGTCGACGGTGAGCCAGATATTGCCTTCATCCAGCTTGGGCAAAAACTCAGAGCCGAGCATAGGTGCAGACACCACCGACACGACCAATATCGCCACCGACACAATCACCACCATTGCCCGCGACTGACTGCCTTTGAGCAAAATATTGCGATAGCCTTCTTGCAAGCGGTGCATCCAGCCACTGTGTTTTTCTGCCATGTCTTCACGCGTCATGGTGTATGACAGCAAGGCGGGCACCAGGGTTAAGGTGAGGATAATGGCTCCGAGCAAAGCAAAACTGAGCGTGAATGCCATGGGCGAAAAAATTTTACCTTCCACGCGCTGAAAGGTAAAAATCGGTAGAAACGCAGTAATGATGATGGCTTTTGAAAATAAAATGGGATGCCCCATATCAATCGCCGTGCTCTTCAAGGTTTGCATGCGCCAGGCAAGACCACTGTGGGTAGGATTACTGGCATCAGCCATCGCCAGGCGCACCATGAGCGCTTCGACCAACACCACCGCACTGTCGATAATAATGCCAAAGTCCACCGCGCCCAGTGAAATCAGGTTAGCCGACACGCCTCGCAAATCCATCACAATAAACGCGAACAGCAATGACAACGGGATCACGGAAGCCACGATCAGCGCCGCCCGCCAGTTACGCAAAAACACCACCAAAATGGTGACCACCAGCAAGGCGCCCACAATCAGGTTTTCTGACACCGTACGCACCGTGTGATGCACCAAGCCAGTCCGGTCATAAAACGGCACCACCTTCACGCCAGCGGGTAATGATTCATTGACCACCTCCACCTTGGCACGTAAGGCCTCAATCACTTTGGCGGCATTTTGACCTTTGGTCATTAATACAATGCCTTCAATGATGTCATCTTGCTGGTTAAACGACACGATGCCTGAGCGCGGCCTGTCACCAATCACCACCTGGCCAAGATCACTCACCAGAATCGGCTTGCCATCACGCGTGTCCACTACCGACTGCGCAATATCATCCAGGCTATGAAACAGACCGATGCCGCGCACCACCAGTGACTCATCGCCGCGATGCATGAGACCACCGCCAACGTTGCTGCTGTTATTGCCTACCGCCTGGTTGACCTGGTCTATGCTGACGCCAAATTTTTTCAGGCGATACGGGTCCAGCTTGATTTGATATTCTTTAACCGTGCCGCCAAAACTGGTGATATCGGCCACGCCGGGCACCATGCGCAACTGCGGAATAATTTTCCAGTCCTGGATCGCACGCACCTCGCGTTGCGGCATGTCTTTGGGCGCTTCAACCAGGTAGCGATATACTTCACCGACGGCTGTGGTCAGCGGCGCCAGGGTGGGCTGCAAGCCGGTGGGCAGGCTCACACCTTGCAAGCGCTCCAGTACCTGCTGCCGGGCAAAATAATCCTCGGTACGCTCGGCAAAGGTTAATGTCACCACCGATAAGCCAGTAATCGACACCGAGCGGATTTGCGCCAGGCCGGGCACGCCACTCATGCCATGCTCTATGGGCAGCGAGACCACGCGCTCTACCTCTTCAGGCGCCATGCCAGGCGACTGCGTGACAATAATCACGTGTACATCTTCTACATCCGGGAAAGCTTCAATCGGCAAGTTTTGCACTGCTACCCAACCAAAAATGGTCAGCACCACTGCGCCTATGAGCAAAAAAACGCGCTGTTGCAGCGAGAACGTGATTAAGCCTTTTAGCATGCTTTATTTACTCACCGACAAATCAGAGTTTAATAAAATCGCCCCGCCAACCACCACACGCTCGCCTGGTTTTAAGCCTTCTTTCACCGTGGCGTATTCGCGGCGTTGCAAGTCCAGCGTGACTTTGCGCTTTTTAAAATGCAAAGGGCGCTCTTCCACAAACACGTAGCTATATAAACCCTCGGTAATCAGCGCGCTATTAGGTAAACGGATCACGCGGTGCTGGCTGTTATCCAGCGGCGTGATACGGGCATACATTTCGGGCTTTAACTTGCCGTTGCTTTCAACCACACAACGCACCGGAATACGACGCGTGGTCGGGTCAACCATGATGCCTATGGTTTTCACCTCACCACTAAACACTTCGTCAGGGTAGGCATCCACTTGCACGCTGAGCTTTTGCCCCTGGGAGATGCGGCTTAAATCGCGCTCGGGCAAATCGATGCTCGCCCACAGGGAGTTAGGGTCGGTGACAATAAACAAAGGGTCTGCGGCATCTGGCCGCACTTCACTGCCAGGATTAATCTTGCGATCGACCACCACGCCGGCAATCGGCGAACGCACTGCGTAGTTATCATTAGCTGCCGTTGAAACACCCAGGTTTTTCAACCTGGCGCTAGCGCGCGCTGATTCCGCGTGTGACGTGGCCCAATCAGCCTGCGCCACCTCTACCTCTTTTTTTGCCAGTACGCCGTGATCTACCAGCATACGGCTGCGCTCCAGTGCCTGTTGCTTAAGCTGCATGTCCGCCTGCGCCTTACGCACATCTGCAACGGCGCCACCCACATCTGGTGAGTCCATCACCAGCAAGGTCTGCCCGACTTTGACGCTGTCACCCACTTGCGCCTTGATCATGAGTGCCCGCCCGGCAACCGGGGAAAAAATCCGCGCGGTCCGGTTTTCATCAAACACAATCTTGCCATTTAAAGGTTCGGTCACCGGTACCGGAATTTCGCTTACAGGCTCAACCTTCAAACTATTTAATTGTGGCGAGCCTGCCGTCAGCACAATTTCGTTGGCATCGCGCACACTACTGGCACTTTTGTCTGCTGCACATGCCAGACTAAAAACCATCACCCCAGCCAGCATTGCCATCAAAAGCTGGCCGCGGTTGGGTTTTCTGCGCACAATGGGGTGGTTAAATGTAGGCGTGGTCATAGGATTTAGTCTTGATTGGTAAAAGCTTGGCGGGTCGCCGCCAGCCAGGCAGAGAGCGACTTGGCATAATCCGCTTTAACGCTGGCGGACTCCAGTTGCAACACACGTAAAATACGTCTGGCATCCAATAGGTCCATCACACTCATGGCACCGTGCTGATAAGCAAACTCGGCCGCATCCGACGCTTTTTGTGCTTCACTAAGAATGCTCTGGTCAAAACGCCGATTTTTATCTACTGCGGCTTGCAAATCTGCCTTGGCGCGGCGCATTTCAGCCACGGCCGCCGCCCTCACCTGCTCTTTGGCCTCCATGGCGCTGGTATAACCGACCTCGGCCCGCGCCGCCTCGCCTTCATATTGATAATTGGTAAACAGCGGAATACTGACCGATCCGCCAAGCGTATCCGGCGCAGAACCGGGCTCTTGCCCCGGAAAGTGTTGATAAGCCAATGACCAGGTCAGGTCTCTGGTTTTGAGAGATTCGGCCAGTTTTCTGGCCCGCTGCGCCTGCTCCATGCGCGCATCAGCGGCTTGCACATCTGAGCGTTGCGGCAACCAGCTATTTTCGGTGTCAGATGATGGATCCGAAAGCAGGCTAGGCCAAGGGTCGGTCACATATAATCTGGCGGCATCCTGATCTTTGCCGAGCAAATAAGCCAACATGGCTTGTGCTTTTTGCAGGTTAGCCTCTGCCTGCCGTAAATCATTACTGGCGCGCAAGGCATCGACGCGGATACGCGCCACATCTGCCGAAGCGACATCGCCCGCTTTTAACCGTAATTGCGCCGCCTGCAAGGTCTTGTCATAAGAGCCAACATTGGCCTGCTGTATCAATAGGGTGTCTTGTGCCAGCTTGAGGTCATAATAGGCAGTGGCCATCGTCAAGGCCTGCTGGCGATAGGTTTCTTTTAAGTCGAAACCGGAAGCTTTCACCGCGCTCTCAGCCACAGCAGTTCGCAGCTCCCGTTTGTTACCGCGCTCATATAACTGGCTGACTTGTAATGCAGAGTTATAGGTTTTGTCCCACAGGCCGTTAGAACCATTCTGGTTCATATTCCCCTGGCCGCGATTCACGTTGACGCTAGACAGCCCCAGCGACAGCACCGGATTAGGACGCTGCCCGGCGATCAGGGTGTCCGCCTCTGCGCCCTCAACAGCGCGCTTGGCCGCGAGCAACTCACGGTTGCCACCCGCAAACAATTGCTCTGCCTGCTGTAAAGATAATTGATTTAATACAATGGGGCCTGCAACACCTGCAGATGCGGCATCAGCAGCCAATAAACACGGTGTGTTCATCATCAGCATCATGCATGCCCAGCCTAGCTGACGCCTCAACATTGAATCATTCCCTATTCTCTTATGCTTTAGTTTTTTTGATCATAATACCTGGCACGGCTTACGACAATCTTTCAGTGTATAAATATAGCGTTTCATGCATCCACCACCATTGCATCACACGCAGTCATGGACAATATAACGGCGTTTATAGACAATACTTGCATGACACAACAATACAAGACCCCGGTTTCTGCCCTGATTCTGATTCACACCGCCGATTTACAGGTGTTATTACTTGAGCGCGCTGACAAGGCAGGCTTCTGGCAATCCGTCACTGGCAGTATAGAAGCTGGCGAAACGCCCTACCAGGCAGCGATCCGCGAAGTCAAAGAAGAAACCAGTCTTGACGCCTTGGCCTATGATTTTCAAGACTGGCAGACAAGCAATGTCTACGAGATTTATCCGCACTGGCGGCATCGCTATGCGCCTGGCGTGATTAAAAATACCGAGCACCTGTTTGGATTATGCCTGCCATCAGCCATGGCAGTGACCCTGGCACCTGACGAACATACCCGCTACCAATGGCTGGACTGGCGTGAGGCGGCCACAAAAGTATTCAGCTGGACCAATGTCGATGCCTTGCGCCGTCTCGGTGAAAAACACAATCTGGTTTTATCAGGCACTAATATGATTGGGATTCAGTCTAATCAGCTGTAAAATAACGTTTTATCGCATCGGGCTCGGCCCTATAGACTTTAAGCATGCAAACAGCCACCATCCAATTTGAAAAATTTCAAGCGGCCAAAGACGATGATTGTCAGGCACGCATCCTTGCTGCCCGTGAAAAACTGGGCAAGCGATTGGTGATCCTGGGTCACCACTACCAGCACGAAAGTGTCTATCGTCATGCTGATTTTTCCGGTGACTCACTCAAACTGTCCAAATATTGCGACAGTCTGGACGCTGAATTCATTGTTTTTCTCGGTGTGCACTTCATGGCCGAAGTGGCCGACATCTTGAGCCGCCCCGAACAAATTGTCGTGTTGCCAGACCTGGCGGCCGGTTGCTCCATGGCAGACATGGCCAACCTGGCCAAGGTCGAGCGCAGCTACCGCGAGCTAAATAAGGTGCTCAATTTTGATGAAACCATCACGCCAGTGACTTACATCAACTCGGCGGCTGACCTGAAAGCGTTTTGTGGCGAACATGGTGGCATCGTCTGTACCAGCACCAACGCACCAAAAATCCTTGAATGGGGCTTTAGCCAACGCGAAAAAATCCTGTTCTTCCCCGACCAGCACCTGGGTCGCTGGAGTGGCCACAAAATGGGCATCCCACTCGAGCAAATGCCAGTATGGGACCCAGACCTGCCCATGGGCGGCCTCACCGAGCAACAAATCAGAGACGCCAAAATCCTGTTATGGAAAGGTCACTGCTCGGTACACCAAATGTTCCGCAAACAAAACATCGACCAGTTCCGTGCCCAACACCCTGACGGCAAAGTCATCTCTCACCCTGAAACAGCGTTTGAAGTGTGCATTAACTCAGACTACGTCGGCTCGACCGAATATATTCTGCGCACGGTGAGCGAAGCTGAGCCTGGCACCAAATGGCTGGTGGGCACCGAGCTCAACCTGGTCACCCGCCTGGCTGAAGAAATGAAGCCACAAAACAAACTGGTGCAATTTATGAGCCACGTTGTCTGCGAATGCTCCACCATGGCGCGTATCGACCCGCAACACCTGGCCTGGTGCCTGGAAAACCTGGCCGAAGGCAATGTCGTCAACCAGATTAAAGTACCGGAACACGAAGCCAAACTGGCCAAACTCACCCTGGACAGAATGCTGGCAGTTTCATAATGGCTGACTGCGCACTTTGCCTGCCAACGTCGCAAGACCTGCTGTGGCAAGACGACTTCTGTCGCGTGGTGTTACTGCACGATGCTGATTATCCGGCCTATTGCCGGGTTGAATTACTGGCGCACGTCAAAGAAATGACCGACCTGCCACCCGCTGACCGAGCACGCACGATGAAAGTCGTGTTTGCAGTGGAAAGTGCGGTGCGTGAGGTGATTCAACCAGACAAAATCAACCTGGCCAGTCTGGGGAATAAAACACCGCATATGCATTGGCATGTAGTGCCTAGATTCGAGAGTGATAAACACTTTCCGAATAGCCACTGGGGAGAGGCTGTGAGGGTTTCCGAGGGGCAGCCATTGAGTGCAGCTATTAGAGATCAGTTACAGAAGATAGTAGTTGAGCGTGTGGAATGTGCGCTTAAAAGCTAACGTTTGCCGACTATAAACGTTTTCTTTTCGCCTTGTTGGCGAGTTACTTTTTTTGCTTGCCCCAAAAAAGTAACCAAAAAGAGGGCACCCAGCCATCACGGCCTTCGGCTCCCTTGCGTTGCTCAACAAAATAAGCGGTCACGAAACTCGCCCTAGCAGCTTGCACAATACGCAAGCTACCGCGGAGCTCAGACAGTCGCTCCCTCTACTCTTATTTTGTTTCCGCTACTCAGCGTGATGGGATGGGATTGTTCTCGCTAAACTCACATTGACGAGATTTTGACGGTTTAAAAACCAGACTCTTTTTTCTTCTTTGTTTAATTTAGGATCGGTTGCAGTCGCATGGTGTTCGGGGTCCCCATCTGCCGCGCCGAGCAACGCAGGATTGGCGGGGGTAGTCGGTCATCGGCTGTTCGAGTTCCGCGGTGGCTTGCGTCTTTTGCAAGCCGCTAGGGCGAGTTTCGATGACCGCCCGGCAAGCCGAGTAGCGCAGGAAACAAGCGGAAGCTGGGGTGCACTTTCTTTTGGTTACTTGTTCTTTGGGCAAGCAAAGAAAAGTAACTCGCTGAAAAAGCGAAAAGCAACATCACAAACAACCACAAACACCAGGCCATCAATGCCCACCCTACAACGACCAATCAAAGAACAACCTTTTATTGCAATCTCACCACGCCGGGATTCCAGGCAAACGCCGTAATGACGAGGGAGTGAATATGGTTGAGAGTTAAAAAAGAATATCCTTTTCCATCCATCCAATCACAAAAAAGGCGCACCTCTCAGCGCGCCTAGTTTTAACCTATCTGGCAAACCTGCAACTATTAAACATGCTTGCGTGCCAATCTGGCTACCCTTCTCAACCACCCCAACAAATCATCGATATAGGTATACAGCACCGGAATCACCACCAGGCTAAGCAAGGTCGAGGTAATTAAGCCACCAATCACCGTAATCGCCATCGGCGATCTAAAGCTGGGGTCTGCACTCCAGCCCAGTGCAATCGGCATCATGCCCGCCGCCATGGCGATGGTGGTCATGATAATCGGCCGGGCGCGTTTATGGCAGCCGTCGATAATGGCGTCAAACCGGCTCAACTGCCGCTCTTTGCGTGCCATGATGGTGTATTCGACCAGCAAAATAGAGTTTTTGGTCACCACGCCCATCAGCATTAACAGGCCAATCACACTCGGCATAGAGAAACTGTTATGCGTCACCAGCAGGGCAAAGAACGCACCACCCAACGAAAGCGGCAACGCACCTAGAATCGTCACCGGCTGCAAGAAGTCACCAAACAGCAACACCAGCACCACATAAATGCACATGACACCGATAACCATGGCGCCGCCAAAGCTGCTAAACAATTCATTCATGCGTTTGGCATCGCCTGCCTCAAGCTGTTTGACACTCGGCGGCAGGTTTTGCATGGCAGGCAGTTGCTGCACTTCGCGCATGACTTCGCCAATCTGGCGCTTGTTGAGCTCAATATCAAAGGTGACATTGCGCATACGGTCCATGCGGTCGATTTGTTGCGGGCCGCTGCCCATGCGCACGGTGGCGACGGTTTCGAGGCTGACACTGCCATTGCGGGCAGGCACACGCAGTTGGGCAATCTCTTGCAAACTGCTGCGTACGCTAGGGCCGAGTCGCACACGAATCGGCACCTGGCGCTGCGGCAAATTCAGCTTGGGCATGGTGTTGGTAAAGTCACCCGAGGTCGCCACGCGAATCACTTGCGCAATCGATTCCACCGTCACGCCCAACTCAGCCGCTTTGTCGACATCAGGGATAATCTGCACTTCTGGCCGTTGTAAGCTGGCGCTAGAAGTAATATTGCCAACGCCGTTTAAAGTGCGTAATTGCTGTTGCAACTGCTGGCTGGCACTGGCCAGGGCATTAGCATCATCGCTGGCCAGCGTAATTTGCAGTTTTTCACCGGATTCGCCAATGCCGACGGTCACGCGTGCACCCGGCAGGTTTTTTAACTGTTCACGCAGGTCTGCTTCAATCTCCGACTGTTTTTGTTTGCGCTCGCCACGGTCTGTCAGGCTAATCACCAGGCTCCCTTTACGCACATCGGTGCTGTTTTGCGACGCATTAGGCCCACCACCGCCCGTGCTGGCAGAGCCAGCCGCACTGAAAACGGCCTTGACCTCAGGATGCTGCTTGACGAGGTGTTCGGCCATTTGTACCACATGCCGCGTTTGTGCCAGCGGCGTGCCCGGTTGCAACTCAATGTTGACTTTGGTCTGGCTGCTGTCAGAAGACGGCACAAAGCCTTTGGGTAACAATGGCATTAAGCTCAATGAGCCGACAATAAACAGCACAAAACCAGCCACCACGGTTTTGCGGTGTTGCAAGCACCAGCCCACCCAGCGCAAATACACCCGCATAGAAGAGGAGTCTTCTTCCTCTTTAGCCGCATGCGGTTTGAGCAGATAGGCCGACATCATGGGGGTTAACAAGCGCGCGACGACGAGCGAGCCCAAAATGGCGATGGCTGCCGTGATGCCAAACTGCTTGAAAAACTTGCCTGGAATACCGCCCATAAAGGCCGTTGGCAAAAAGATCGCGACCAGCGTAAACGTGGTGGCAATCACGGCAAACCCGATTTCATCGGCGGCTTCCATCGCTGCCTGATACGGTGTTTTACCCATGCGCAAATGGCGCACGATATTTTCAATCTCGACAATGGCATCATCCACCAAAATACCGACCACCAGCGCCATGGCGAGCAAGGTCAGCACGTTGAGCGAGAAGCCAAAATACTGCATAAAGGCAAAAGTGGGGATCATGGACAGCGGCAAGGCCACCGCAGCGATGATGGTAGCGCGCCAGTCACGCAAGAACCACCACACCACCAGAATCGCCAGCAGCGCGCCTTCATACAACAGGTGCATGGAACCTTCGTAGTTATCTTCTACCGGCTTGACCATGTTAAATGCTTCGACAATTTTCACCTGCGGGTGCAACCGCTCAAACTGCGCCAGCGCCGCGCGCACATCTTTGGCGACCGTGACTTCACTGGTGCCTTTGCTGCGCGTGATTTCAAAACGGATCACCGGCTTGCCATCATAACTGGCGTAGGTGGTGCGCTCGGCATAGGTATCCAGCACCTCGGCCACTTGCGACAACTTGATATGACGGCCATCACCAAGCGGAATATCGAGATTGCGTACTTCGTCAGCACTATGCAGGGCACCCAAGGTGCGCACCGACTGGATATTGTCGCCAATATCACCGCGGCCGCCAGAAGCATCTTGCTGCACGCGTTTGAGCTGTGCCGACACATCACTGACATCAACCCCCAAGCCTGCCATCAAGGTTGGCTCCAGGTTGACCTGCACTTCGCGGTCTACGCCACCGGTGCGCGAAATCTTGCCGACGCCATTCACCGCCAGCATGGCTTTGCTGACCTCGTTATCAACAAACCAGGACAACTCGCCCTCGTCCATGTTCTCAGCCGAAGCAACGAACGTCAGAATCGCATTACCTGACGTCGTTAACTTAGACACTGTGGGTGTGGTGACGGCAGCAGGCAACTCAGAGCGCGCACTATCCACCGCATTGCGCACCAGGTTGAGCGCCTCTTCACTTTTAGTATCAATGGTGAACTGCACCGCAATGCTGACACTGCCATCGGTGATGGTGGTGGTCATATGCTCAATACCACCAATGGTCGCAATCTTGTCTTCAATCTTGCGCGCGACTTCGGTCTCGAGTTGCGGCGGGGCGGCGCCCTCCAGCGTGGCACTCACGGTAATAACTGGCAGCTCAATATCGGGAAAGTTTTGCTTGCCCAACTGATTGAGCGATTTGAGGCCAAGAAAACTCAGCACCACAAACAGCAAAATTGCTGGAACCGGGTTACGGATAGACCAGGCCGAAAAATTCATACTTAAGCCCCGCGCTTGGTCATGGCAACCACTTTGACGGTATCGCCATCATTTAAAAAGGCACCACCGCTCAATACCAGTTGCGCATCAGCATTGAGGCCGCCCAGCAGCTCAATTTGCTCGCCACGCGTACGGCCGGTTTGTACCTTACGCTGCATCACCTTGCGCAAGCCATTGGCATCTGCCGCGGTCAGCTCAAACACATAGGCAAAACCATCCCGATAAGTCACGGCACTGAGTGGCACTGCCACTGCTTGCTGCTGACCAATATCTACCTGCCCTTGCACATACATGCCAGGCTTGGCGCTATCTTTAGGAATATCCACATACACCAGCGCATTACGCGTATTACTATCTACCGTTGGTGAAATCAGGCGCACCTTGCCCGTCACGGCTTTGCCGCCCGGTAGGCTCAAACGCACCGATTGCCCTGCATGCAAGGCGGCTTGCTGGTCAGCATTGACCTCACCGCGCCACTCAATGCGGCCCTGACGGACCAAACGGAACAGCTCAGTGCCAGCGGACACCACATTGCCCAAATTGGCAGAGCGTGACGAAATGACGCCGTCATCCGGCGCCATCACCTTGGTTTGGCGCAAACGGATTTTCTGGTTTTCCAGCTCGGCCTCAGACAAGGCCAGATTTGCCCTGGCCGTTTGCTCGGCAATCATATATTCATTGATTTTTTGTGCCGATAAGGCGCCGCTGTCTTTAATTTCACGCGCGCGGTCTGCATTGCTTTTAGCCTCGGCCAAGGCGGCTTTGTCTTTTTCAACCGTGGCCAGTTGCTTTTGCATATCGGCTTTAACGGTGTCATCGACCAGCAAAACCAGCGGCTGCCCTTTGCTCACTTGTGCCCCCACATCAGACAACACCTGCTGAATACGCAACCCCGCAATTTCAGCGCTCACCAACGCCTCTTGCCACGGATAAATACTGCCATTGAGTACCAGCGTCATTGGCCATTGCATCATCGCCGGGCGCGTCACCTCCACACTCAGCGCGGCTTTGGTAGTTTGAGCAGGCGCAGCCACCTGACTAGCGGCCGGTGCGGCCGTCGCTTGCCGATTACCGCGTTTTTCTGCCAGCTCGGCCTGGTGCAAAGGGTGTTGCCAGAACCAGGCACTCACCCCCACCAGCAAGGCAGAAATAACGAGAAATGTGGTTTTTTTTGTCAGTTTTTTTGCCATCTTGCTTACCTTTTTTCTATGGGCTTCAGAGGTTTGCTTGCCTGCTGTGTTTCCAGCCAATCACCGCCAAATGCTTTATAGAGTGCGATCCACTGTAATACCCGATTCTTTTGCTGCGTAATCACATTGAGCTCTGCATTGATTTTCTGGCGGCGAGCATCTTCTAATGACAACAAATCAAGACCACCAGATTTCCAGTTGATTTCAGCCGCTTTAAAATATTGCTGATACTGCTGCGCACTCGCCTGCTCTGACTGCGCACGTCGGCTGGCGCTATCCAGGTTGACCAGTGCTTGTTCAACCTCTTTCACGGCACTCCGCACATCTTGTTTATAAGTAGCGAGCAAACTGTCAAAATTAGCCCGCGCTTCGGCCAGGTCTGCACGCAAGGTGCCGCCGTCAAAAATCGGCAACTTGAGCGATGGTCCATACGACCACGAATCCGTCCGCGTCACCATGCCGTTAAAGTTGGTACGGCGGTAGCCAATCGAACCGGTCAACGTCAGGCTGGGGTACATTTGTGCTTTAGAGACGCCAATATTGGCACTGGCTTCAGCCAGGTTACGCTCATCAATCGCCAGGTCTGGGCGACGTGTGAGCAGGTTTGCGGGCAGCGCACTCACATCAAACATCGCAGGTGCCGGCATGCCTTGGCCTTTAGCCAGTAATTCGCGCAAGCCAGGTTCTGGCAGATTAGTCAGCTCCACCAGTGCCTTGATTAACCCATCACACTCTGCCTGCTGACCATCCAGCGTCGACTCACTGGCCCGCGTGGCCGCCTCTGCCAGCGCCAGGTCAGACGGCGCAGAGAATCCGGCCTTGGCCGAAATGCCTGTCAAACGGGCGGTCTCGGCACGCGAATCGTAAGCCTGCTGCAAGGCCTGCACCGAGGCTTGGCAGGCACGATAATTCACATAATTATTAACCACTTCTGCTGCCAAGGTTAGGCGTGCGTCATGCCAGGCAATTTTTTTCGACTCGAGCTGGGCTTTGGCCGCTTGCTTGGCCGCTTTCACCTTGCCAAACAAGTCAACCTCCCAGCTGGCATCCAGCGACACAGAGTCGATTTCTATGGTGCTGGATGGAAAAGCCGCATTACCACCACCGCCTTTGCTCTTGGTGACACTGCCGGTGCTGGTTAAATCAGGAATGCCTTGTGCACGCGCCGATAGTACGTTGGCACGCGCCACGCGGATATTGGCCAACGCGATTTCTAGCGAAGGGCTTTCTTTTTGCGATGCTGCTAATAACTGGTCGAGCACCGGATCCTTGAATTGTGCCCACCAATCTTTTAATGCCACCATATTACCGCTATGCGGCAAGGGCGCCTGCCATTGCTCGGCAGTCACAGGCTTGGGGCGGATATATTCATCGATCACCGAACAGCTCGCCAACGGCAAGCACAATAATAGCCAGCACCAGCGTTTATGACTCGGCATGCACCGGCTCCATTCCTTCTAATCCACGTAAAAACAAATTCACCACAAAGGCCACATGCGCCTCGGCGTCCCACTCAGGCTCCAGCACCCCAAACAATGCCTTGGTCCGCGGTGTGGCAATCAGCAATTCACAATACGACTCTGCCGCACGCATAAAGTCTTGTGCGGGCAATACGCCCTGTGCGGCATAAAAGCGGAAAATATCAGCCAGCATCTGGTGAATGCGCTGCGGGCCAACGGTTTTCATGGCACGTGACAGCTCAGGGATATGCGATGCCTCGGCAATGCCAATACGAAAAAAAGACAGCATGCGCGGCTCCATCACACGATTGAGCGCAAAACGACCAATATCGGTCAGCACCTGCTGCAATGACTTATTAGGCAGGTCTTCCACCTTAAACATGGCGGAGACATCTTGCTCGACCATGTGCCGCATGGCGGCAATCAGCAACTCATATTTATTACTAAAGCGCTCATAAATGGTGCGTGTAGATACCCCGCACACTGAGGCAATATGCGCCATGCTGGTTTGCGCCACGCCCTCGGTCATAAACAGCTCCAACGCTTGCTCCAGCAACAATACGTGGCGCTCTTGCTCAGTCCCTGACTTGGGACGACCGACCTTGGTTTTCACTTGTAGGGATTCCAGCATAAAATAAAAATGAAACGTTTCATTTTTATTTTACCTATACAGACAAAAGAAGCAAGCGATTTGTTGTGCCCTGGCAGATACATGCATAGCACGCGCCATGTTCGCGCGCAGGTTTGCTATACTCGCAGCAACTTTCATTGAGACTAGCGCAGCACAGGTATGGCCCTTAAATCCACCATTTATAAAATCGAGGTCAATATTGCTGACATGGACCGGCATTATTACCAGCAACATCACCTCACACTGGCCAAGCACCCGTCAGAAACGGATGAGCGCCTGATGGTGCGTTTGCTGGCGTTTGCACTCTATGCCGAAGAAACGCTGCTGTTTGGCAAAGGCCTGAGTGAAGACGACGAGCCTGATCTGTGGCAAAAAGACCTGACTGGTGCGATTGAGCGCTGGATATGTGTCGGCCTGCCGGATGAGCGCGAGATCCGCAAAGCTTGTGGCCGCTCGGCGCAGGTGGTGCAAGTGCTTTATGGTGGCAGGACCGCCGATATGTGGTGGGAGCAAAACCACAAAGCCGTGCTTAAGCTCGATAATGTGACGGTGATCAACCTGCCCGAGACTGAGCAATTAGCCGCCGCCGCCACACGCGGGCTCAGCATCAGCTTTACCATCCAGGATATGCAAATCCTGGTCAGTTATGAGGGTGGTAGTTTTGAGATCAGCCCGGTCTGGCTAAAAGAAGCCCGCTAGATAAAAAGCCAGCATTGCTGGCTTTTTTAATATCAGGGCATATTCAAGGAAACAACCTATGCTCTGCTGGCCAGACGCCACGATACATGGCTTCAGGATGGTGTCGCATCAAGCGCTGACGCACCTCGCTTAACCTGCGCAATGGCACAGAGACGATCATTAAGATATTGCCCTGCTCAATTTGGGTATCATATGACTTGATGCGGTAACTGGGTGCAGCCGTCGCCACCGCAGCCGCCCAGGCCGCACATGATAAGGCACCTAGCACCATGCAATACGGAATCACCATGAGCGTGACCTCACCAAACCACCACGGCACCAAATAAGCCAGCATGCCGCCTAACAACCCGAATACGGCCCCAAACACAAAGCCGGCGAGCGCACTGTAAACGACATCCGACTTTTCTACAGCATTGGCCTTGGGCAAATTACCCAGCACCTGGTCATTTTTTGCATGAAAGTGAATATGATCTTCATCAACTCTTTCTAGCAACAACTCATTCATCATTGCCTGCGCACTTCTAATATTAGGTAAAACAAAATAGAGCCTGCGTCTCATGTCGTTCTCCTATCAATATTGCCAGTATTCGCTGGTGTTGGTTTGATAGTTTTTAAACGCAAAAATTCACTTTTTAACACCTGTTGGGCCGCGCAACAGCCTTCCCATCAAGCATGGTGTTATCGGTCATCCAGCTTACCGACCCAGACACTGCGCAATTTGGCCAGCTTGTAACGCAAGCTGCTGCCCTCATTAGAGAGTGCATCCAAAAACAGTGACAAGCGCCGGGATTTAATCACCGTGTAAAAAGTCAGCAGGCTGACTGGGATAAACACGATGGAGAAATAAGCCAGTTTTTCCAGCGTGCTTGCTTGCGTAAGGTCAATCAGGTTCATGCCCAGCAAACCGGTTGTCATGGTGCCGATGAGGCCCAAAATGGTCACCACCGTCAGACGGACGACGGTATCTGCCTGGCGCTTGATTTCTTCACCTTCCAGATACTCTGCCATGTCCATAATCCGGCGGCGGGTTTTTTCAAACAGGCTCACCGAATCCAGTTGTTTTAACATCAGTGTAAACAGGTCTTTAGCCACCGCCTGGTCAGACACATTTTCAAACCAGTAGCGATGGGTGAAACGCAAAAACACCGCGGTCGCATTGCGGATACGGTGACGGAAATGCTTCACCGACTCTTCACTTTGCATATCCAGGCGGCTGATGGCTTGCACCATGCGGTCTGACAACATCAGCAAAGCGGCTTTTTGAAAGTGCGCAATTAAAAACAGCAAAAAATACTGGTTTTGGTAGTGGCGCTTAATGCCGGTGCGCTCATTGGTAAACACGCGGTGCTGGTGACTGCCAACCACGACAAAATTTTGCCCGGTACACATAATGCGCGTCGTGCTCCACGGGTCTTGCCTGGCCTCGTCCCAATAGCGGTCATAGCAATTATTTTTTTCGAACTCCTGCAAAAAGTGCTCGGTAAACGGCAGAGTCTCCGAGTGCCATGGCTGACAAACCAGGCCGAGACGAATCAGGTCACCGCGGCTGAGCTGGCTCACATCATCAAATGACAAATAAGCCATCAGAGGCATGCGCTGGTATTCAATCTCGCGATAGCGCAACTCACCTTGCTGGCCGGAATAATGCGGCACCAGCGGATGCAATAACGCCAGCCAGTGCAAGGACACGCAAGGCACATGATTTTCTTTAACGTAGGCAAGGTAGCGCGATTTATCTTCATAATCAGAGCGCGCAATCACTTGCCCTTGCGCATCCAGCCACTCAATCAACTGTGCACAATGGCCACCCTCACCCGTGTCGTCCCAGTAGTTAGGATACGTGCGGCCCAGTCGGTACATCACCTCCATGGCAGACTTTAAGGGCAGGTCTTTGGCGGTGACCTCAAATGCCAGCATGGCGACATCAATATCAAAAAAGAAATAGAGCTCGACATGGGAGACACGTAACAATAAAGGCTCGGCCTCGCCTTGCAGGGTAATCCGTACCTGGCTAATATCACTGCGGGTAAAAATATGAATCGGCGACTCACCGTAGCCACCAGATTCGCGGCCATGCTTGCCTTCGCCGTATAAAAAGCGCTGGGCAAATGGTAAAAAGGTGACGAACTCCTGATACCTGGTTTCACTCAGGTGTGGCGAATCCTGCAAAAACTCGTCTTGTATCTCGACCCAGGGCGAATCGGGCGCGGCCTTTAATTGCTGCCAGGGGCGGTGCACAGAACCCGTACTATGATCGGTCATCAACTGTATCGGCCACAATAATGTTTGCCGAAAATCTCGTACGATACTGCTTTGCAGGTTGTCCGCCATGATGGATGCCCTTTTGCCGCTTGCGTGGAGTGTGGACTATACCGCGGCTTGGTCATCCAGAATCAGATAATAAGCGCCGCAAATACCCGCCAAATAATTTATCCGCAATGTCGATACAAGTCCATCATGGTACGCCCCGCATTCACAAGTTCATACACCAGCGTGCCCGCACCGGTGAAGACAACGAGTAATACCGTCGCCAATATCAGCTTGCCAGTACTGAGTGCGTGGCCTTTGAGATACATCGCCCATAACCAGGCTGACCAGATCAGCAGAATCAGCCCTGCCAGTAACTGTAAGCCTGCGGCTAACTTAAATAATGGCCTGTCGGTTGCCTGCACATAAGTCGCCTGTAAGCTTGTTAGTTGCGTTTGCAGCTGTGCGCCCAAGGCCGCGTTTGGTCTCACTTCACCACTGCTGGCGTCGGTTGCGCAAAGCACGCTTTGCTCAATCAACGGCTTGAGCGTCGCCATGCCTTTTTCTAATTGTATCCAGGCTTTTGCCGTGACCGGGTCAGCCAGGCTAATATTGGTGAGCGAGGCGGCAAACACCTGGATCACCAGCATGACGCCGCAGGCCGCACACATCAGGCCAAAAAAGCGCTGAAATCCGCTTTGCACACCGGCCACTTTGGCCGCCAGATACGCCAAAGCGGACAAGCCCAACAATTCAAACAACACCCGGATGGCGGCCAATGCATGAGCGGTCATGCCTGCCTCATCACTCACCAGTTGCACCGGATTGGTCATTTCTGGAAACACCACCGCCAGCACCAGCGCAATAGTGAATGAGAGCAGCAAAAAGGCAATCGATTGTTCCAACAGTGCATTCGGGTCATCTGTATTGAGGTGGTCATGCACCAATTGCGATGGCTGCGTCAGCATGCGGGTAAATTTGCCCAGATAGGCAGGCAACTCTTTGAGTACATTTTCTAACAACGACATGGCACGCCCCTTTTACACAGGTAGACATACCTTAACACTGTTGTAACGACGGAGGCTACTCCTGGCAAAGTTTGCAAACGACACCAAGCAGATTGTCTGTTGCACGCCACAAATAATAAAAAAGCCAGCATCGCTGCTGGCTTTTCAAGCGCAATCCGTCCGGCCTTACACTTTCTGATAGACCTCACTGCCTTTTTTCACGAACTCAATCGCTTTTTCTTGCATGCCTTTTTGCAGCGCTTCTTTTTCATCCACGCCTAATTTATCAGCATAGTCACGCACGTCTTGTGTGATTTTCATCGAACAGAAATGCGGGCCGCACATCGAGCAAAAGTGGGCTTGTTTGGCGCCTTCTTGCGGCAAGGTTTCATCGTGGAATTCCTTGGCTTTTTCCGGGTCTAGGCCGAGGTTAAACTGGTCTTCCCAGCGGAATTCAAAACGTGCTTTGGATAACGCATTGTCACGGATCTGTGCGCCCGGGTGGCCTTTTGCCAAATCCGCGGCGTGTGCGGCGATTTTGTAGGTGATAATGCCCACGCGCACGTCTTCTTTGTCTGGCAAGCCCAAATGCTCTTTTGGTGTGACGTAGCAGAGCATGGCGCAACCGTACCAACCAATCATGGCGGCGCCGATGCCGGAGGTAATATGGTCATAGCCAGGGGCGATGTCAGTGGTCAATGGGCCCAAGGTATAGAACGGGGCTTCGCCACAATGCTCCAGTTGCAGGTCCATGTTTTCTTTAATCAAGTGCATAGGCACGTGGCCCGGGCCTTCGATCATGCACTGTACGTCGTGCTTCCAGGCAATTTGTGTCAGCTCACCCAGGGTTTTCAACTCGGCAAATTGCGCTTCGTCATTGGCATCGTAGATAGAGCCTGGGCGCAGACCATCACCGAGTGAGAAGCTCACATCGTATTGCTTCATGATTTCGCAAATCTCTTCAAAATGCGTGTAGAGGAAAGACTCCTGGTGATGGGCCAGACACCATTTGGCCATGATGGACCCGCCGCGTGACACAATGCCTGTCATGCGCTTGGCCGTCATCGGGATATAAGCCAGACGCACACCGGCGTGAATGGTGAAGTAGTCCACGCCTTGCTCAGCCTGTTCAATCAAGGTGTCACGGAAGATTTCCCAGGTCAGGTCTTCGGCTTTGCCGTTTACTTTTTCCAGCGCCTGATAAATAGGCACAGTACCGATAGGCACCGGTGAGTTGCGGATAATCCATTCACGGGTTTCGTGGATGTTTTTGCCGGTAGACAAATCCATCACGGTGTCACCGCCCCAACGCGTGCCCCAGACCATTTTCTCGACTTCTTCCGAGATTGAGGAACCTAAAGCTGAGTTACCGATGTTGGCGTTAATTTTGACCAGGAAATTACGGCCAATAATCATCGGCTCGATTTCCGGGTGGTTGATGTTGGCCGGGATAATGGCGCGGCCACGCGCCACTTCGTCACGCACGAATTCTGGCGTAATCACGGCTGGAATGCTGGCACCATAGTGTTGGCCCGGATGCTGGGTTTGCAACAGCTCACTCATGTTTTCACGGCGCTGGTTTTCACGGATGGCAATAAATTCCATCTCAGGCGTGATGATGCCCTGGCGCGCATAGTGCATCTGGCTCACGTTTTGGCCAGCCTTGGCACGCAACGGTTTGCGGTGCAGGTTAAAGCGCATTTGTGACAGCTCAGGGTCGACCAGGCGCTGGTGGCCAAACGCTGAGGTCGGGCCATCCAGTTGCTCAACATCGCCACGCTCCATGATCCATGTTGCGCGCAATGCAGGCAAACCGTTACGGATATCGATCTCTACCGTCGGGTCGGTGTAAGGGCCAGAAGTATCGTAAACCACCACCGGCGGGTTAGTCTCGCCGCCAAAGCTTGACGGGGTATCACTCAGGGAGATTTCACGAAAGGGCACCTGAATATCAGGGCGAGAACCTTCAACGTAGATTTTGCGCGATTTGGCAAATGGCTTGGTAGTGGCTTCGTCAACTTTGGCATCGGCGTTGACGAATTTGATATTTTTATCAATGGCATTCATAGGCATCCTTAAAATAGAAGACGTAAGGATGCTGTAATTTGCATTCCCTACGGCGGTATCAACCGCGTCAGGTTCGAAGGGTAACTCTCACTGTAAAACCTTGAATAAACAAAGGACTTACAGACCCCTAGCAAGGGACGGATTGTGCGGCAAAACGCCTGATAACGCAAGTAAAACAAAGTTTTGCATCTGCCCACCATTGACAAACAGACAGACCTGTCTACAATCATCTTACCCGACGATAAAAATAGACGGGATTTATTTCAATCAGGAACTCAGGAGAGATCATATGGAAGTTTTATTAATAGGCGCAGTCGCCTGTACGACCGCTTTAATCCTATCAGCATGGCTCATGACATTTGCGCGCTGGTTTCCTATCAAGGGCATAGACGGCGATTTTCTGGTCGACTATAAAACCATGATACGCGCCCATGTGGATTACGCCTTGATGGCCTTGTTTGGCCTGGGATTTTTTGGCGCAGCCAAAGCGGCCGGGGTTGAGTTGCATCATTTTGCCTGTGTCTGTGTCGCCATTGGCGGCTTTACCAACCCCACGGTGTTTGTGATTGCGGCATTTGACCCGGATTTTTGGAGCAAAACCAAGTGGAAAGTATTTTCTGCGATCAGCTTCGTCATCACCACCGTTGGCTTTATGACCATTTGCTACCAGTTGATTTGCCACGCGCTGTGTGCGCCATAAGCCTAGCCACACCCGCGCCGAACACCCTGCTGCGGCAGGGTTTTTTAATAATGATGATCGCGATATTGATACGCACAACCGCTGATTTGACAAACTAAGGACAGAATCCGCAATTATTCCGGCATTCGCCGCCGCCCTGCTGCCGTTAGACTATAAGTGGGAAGTAGTATAAGCAGCGTTAATCACAAGGCGAATCGCATGGATTGGTACGGTATTTTCTTTTTTAGGGCAGGCTCTCCAACGGCTCTGCTCTATGGCAGCTATGATGACTGGCTGGTGGTGTTATCGGCGCTGGTCGCCATTGGCTCATCCATTCTGGCCTTGCAATTGACGCGCCTGTCACAAAAACAAACTTCTGTGGTGTCGCGCCGTTTTTCAATCATCGCCAGCTCAGTGTCGCTTGGTGCGGGCATTTGGGCCATGCACTTTATCGGCATGCTGGCTTATCAAATCTGTACCCCGGTATCCTATTACCCGGATGCGACCCTGGTCTCGATGATGCCAGGCATTTTGGCGTCGCACTATGCCTTGAGCCTGATGTCTGAAAACCAGATTGATTACCGCAAGCTGATTAAAGGCGGATTTGCGGTGGGCGCCGGCATTGGCGCCATGCATTATATCGGCATGCTCGCCATGCGCATGGAGCCAGTACTCAAGTTTGACCTGGTATGGGTGCTGGTGTCTGTGGTGGTGGCGGTTGCTTTATCTACGCTATCACTGTGGACAGGCATCTTTTTAAACCAGAAAGGCAAAATACCGCCCAAAGTGAGCATCATCCTCGGTGGTATGCTGATGGGTAGCGCCATCACCGCCATGCACTATACCGGCATGGCCTCGGCGCGCTTTTTGGGTGAGGCCAAACCCGGCTTCAATCCGGACGACAACCAATCCATCACCATGGCACTGGGCATTACGCTGGTCACCATCCTCATCGGCATTATCGCCACGGCGATCAACGCACTCATACGTTACCGGCAAATGCTGGCCACCATCCAGGCCAGCGAGACTCGCTTATCGACCATACTGGATACGGCGGTAGACGGTATCGTCACCATCAACACCACGGGGGAAATGATCGCCTGCAATGATGCCGTCGAAAAACTGTTTGGCTGGACCAAAGCAGAAATGAAAGGCAAAAACATTTCGCTGCTGATGCCAGAGCCTGACAGCTCCAACCAGCTCTATTACCTAAAAAATTACCAGGCAACCGGCCAGGCAAAAATCATGGGCGAAGGCCGCGACCTCGATGCCATGCGCAAAGATGGCAGCACCTTCCCGATCCGGCTCGCCATTGGTGAAGTCAAGCTGGCCAATGAGACGCTATACGTGGGCTTTATCACCGACCTCAGCCACCGTAAAGCGATTGAGGAGGCCGTGCGTGAAAAAGACCAACAGATTCAATCGATGATGAACAATATTCCCGGCGTGACTTTCCGCGTCAGCCTGGAAGGCGATTGGAGCATACTGCTCATCAGTGAGGCGGTGTTACAAATGACAGGCTGGCCCGCGCAGGACTTTTTAAACGGGCAACTACGCTTTTCACCGTTAATGCATCCTGAAGATATTGCACGCGTGCGCCCGATTGCAGCAAAAGCGATTGCACACCTCGAAAGCTTTGAGGTTGAATTCAGGATCACCGATCGCAGCGGCAGTGAAAAGTGGATTTCAGCCGTGGCCTCACCGCTGTTAAACAAAGATGGCATGCCGTATGCGATGGACGGCGTGTTGCTCAACATCACCGAATCCAAGCAAAAAAATGCTGAATTTGAAGGCATTGTGAATGCGATTAACTACTCCACCAACGTGGCTGAATTTACCATTGATGGCTTCGTCATTAGCGCCAACCAGCACTTTCTCGACCTGCTGGGCTATCAGCTTGCTGAGGTCATTGGCCGCCATCACTCTATTTTTTGTCCGCCCGATTTTGCCCTCACGGATACTTATAAACAAAAATGGACCTCGCTGCGCCGTGGCGAGTTTGTGCATGGTGAATTTTTGCGTTATGGCAAGGCAGGTAAACAAATCTGGATCAATGCCTCTTACAGCCCGGTGCGGGACGTCGATGGCAAGGTGGTTAAAGTATTGATGTTTATGATGGACATCAGCGAACGCAAGCAGATGGAGCAGGCAATGCGGGTGGCCAAAGAAACCGCCGAGCAAGCCGCCAACGCTAAAAGTACCTTTTTGGCCAATATGAGCCATGAGATTCGCACGCCGATGAACTCGATTATCGGTTTTAGCGAATTGCTGCTGGATACGCCTATGCAGCCAGAGCAACGCAATTATTTATCTACCATCAGCCAATCAGCCAAATCACTGCTGCATTTGCTCAATGACATTCTCGACAGCGCCAAACTGGAAAAAGGCATGCTAGAACTGGAAATGGTCGATTTTTCCATGCGAGAAATGGTCGATGGACTGATTTCTTCGCTGTGGTTTCAGGCACGCAAAAAAAACCTGGACCTGAAATTAACCTTAGACGCGCAAACCGACGGCTACTACCAAGGTGCAGAGCACCGCATTCGCCAGGTACTGACCAACCTGCTGGGCAACGCGATCAAATTTACTGAAACCGGCCACGTAGAGTTAAAGATATACCCTACTGCACAGGGCGAGATACAGTTTGACATCATTGATACCGGCATCGGGATCGATGAAAACCGTCTGGGTGTTATTTTTGACCCATTCACTCAGGCAGATGCCTCCATGAGCCGTCGTTTTGGCGGCACCGGTTTAGGCACGACTATTAGCAAACAGCTGGTTGAACTCATGGGTGGCCGCATCACCGCCAGCAGCAAAATAGGCAATGGCAGTTGCTTCTCGGTCGTGCTCCCGCTGGCTGCAGGCAGTGCGCCAGAAAACCCCTCACCATACAATCCACTGTCGTTGGCACTACCTGCACTGCGCATTTTGGCGGCGGATGATATTGAGCAAAACCGCAGGCTGCTCAATATCGTACTGGAGAAACAGGGGCACCATGTCACCCTGGCCAGCAACGGCGAGGAAGTCGTTGCAGCATGGCAACAACAGACGTTTGACCTGATTTTGATGGATGTGCAAATGCCGGTGATGGATGGCCTCAGTGCCAGCATGCAGATTCGTGCATTAGAGCAGCAGTCCGACAAGGCCAGAACACCAATCATTGCATTGACTGCCAGCGTGCTCGAGCAAGACCGGCAAGCCGCCGCAGAAGCGGGCATGGATGGCTTTGCCTCTAAGCCGATTGAGCTGCCTTTGTTATTAGCAGAGATACAGCGCGTGCTACAGCTGGAACCTATCGCCATTAACACTGACGCCCCTGCGCCCACCCCTGCAACGGCGCATTTTGACTTGAAAAAAGGCATCCAGTTGTGGGGTGACCAGCAAACCTACTTGCATGAGATCAATGTTTACGTGCAAGAGTCACGCAAGCATATCACCACCCTCAAGCAAGCGGTCGCCATGCAGGATCACGCCGTGTTGAAGCAAATCGCACATGCCAACAAGGGCGTCAGCGCCAATCTCGCATTATTCAATATCCAGGACACTTACCACGCGCTGGAGCAAATCAGTGAGGATCAATGGCACACTTGCACGGCGTTGGTGGCACAATTGCAAACCGACGTGCAGTCACTGCATGCATCCATCGTGCCCTTGCTATCGCAGCAAGCAATCACCACCACTGCCCCGGCAGCACTACCAGCGACGCAATTGCTGGATTGGCTGCAAGAATTACGTACACTAGTCGTGATGAACGAGCTGGATGACGGATTGATCAGCAAACTTGGTCAACACGCCCCGGCTGGGTGGCGCCAGGCCTTGAACACCATTGCGCAGCTACTCAATGACTTTGACTTTGAGCAAGCGACCGTGCATATTGACCAGCTACTGGCAACCCAGACCCAGGAGGCTTCTTCATGATGGATAACACCACGCAAGCAAAAATTCTGATTGTGGACGATGAGCCACTCAACTTGAAAGTGTTGAAACAGGTGCTGCAGGACAATTATCGGTTGAGTTTTGCCAAGAACGGCATGGATGCTATAGCGCTGGTTAAAAAAGAAAAACCAGGCCTGATTTTGCTCGACGTCATGATGCCAGGCATGACTGGCTTTGAGGTCTGTAAGCAGTTAAAAAATGACCCGGAAACAAACACGATTCCAGTGATTTTTGTCACGGCGTTGGCAGAAGAGTCCGATGAAGCCGAAGGCTTTGCCGCAGGCGGCGTTGATTATATCAATAAGCCGATTTCGCCAGCGCTGGTACGCGCACGCGTTAAAACGCATTTATCGCTGGTGCATATCGACGAACTGAAACGCACACATTTGGAGCTCATCCAGCGCTTGGGCCGTGCGGCAGAGTTCAAAGACAATGAAACCGGCATGCATGTCATGCGCATGAGCCATGTGTCTGGCAGGCTGGCATTGCAAATGGGCATGGACCCGCATTTTTCAGAGCAATTGATTCATGCCGCACCGATGCACGACATCGGCAAAATTGGCATTCCAGATTATGTGTTGCTCAAACCGGGCAAGCTGGATGACGAAGAGCTGGCATTGATGCGAAAACACCCGGAAATGGGCGCTAAAATCCTGGGTAACTCGACATCACCACTGATCAAACTGGCTCACTCTGTCGCCCTTTATCACCATGAAAAATGGGATGGCAGCGGTTATCCGTTTGGCTTAAAAGGCGAAGCGATTCCGCTAGAGGCGCGCATTGTGGCGGTCGCTGACGTCTTTGATGCCCTGCTCAACAAACGCCCCTACAAAGAGGCTTGGCCGGTAGAAGATGCTGTGGCAGAAATTGAGGCCAATCGTGGCAAGCATTTTGACCCGGCCGTGGTCGATGCCATGTTGCAGTGCCTGCCAGATTTAATCGCCATTAATAACAACTGGCTTGAAGAAGATAGCTGACTGGGGCAAGGCTACCATAGGCAGCCCACCATTTAACCCAGCTTGGCTTTAAGCAACTCGTTGACTTGTGCCGGGTTAGCCTTGCCTTTAGACGCTTTCATGCATTGGCCAACCAGCGCGTTAAAGGCCTTCTCTTTACCGGCTTTGTATTCTTCGACCATGGCCTGGTTAGCGGCCAGCACCTCATTGATAATGGCTTCAATCGCGCCAGTATCAGACACCTGCTTGAGGCCTTTGGCTTCAATAATGGCGTCTACCTCGCCCTCGCCCGCCCACAAGCCTTCAAACACCTGTTTGGCTGCATTGTTAGAAATTGTGTTATCTGCAATCCGGTTGAGCAAAGCAGCCAATTGCGCAGCAGACACCGGGCTATCTACAATGGATTTTTCTTCTGCGTTGAGCTTGGCTGACAACGCGCCCATTACCCAGTTAGCAGCCTGTTTTGGGTCCGCACCTGCATTTACCACCGCCACAAAATAGTCAGCCTGACTGCGCGAAGCGGTCAATGTACTGGCATCGTAGCTCGACAGTTGGTATTCACTGACTAAACGCGCCTGCAAGGCTTGCGGTAGCTCTGGCATCCCAGCTCTCACGCGCGCCTTGTCCACCTCGGTCACTTCCAGCGGCAACAAGTCTGGGTCAGGAAAGTAGCGGTAATCGTTGGCTTCTTCTTTGCTGCGCATGGCGCGGGTTTCGCCCGTATCCGGGTTAAACAGCACGGTGGCTTGCTGAATGGTGCCGCCATCTTCCAGCGTTTCGATTTGCCACTGCGTTTCGTACTCAATCGCCTGTTGCATGAATTTAAACGAGTTGAGGTTTTTAATTTCGCGGCGCGTGCCTAATTTTTCCGTGCCTTTAGGGCGCACAGACACGTTCACATCGCAACGGAAAGAGCCTTCTTGCATGTTGCCATCGCAGATACCTATCCATTGCACCAGCTCGTGCAGTTTTTTAGCATAAGCCACGGCCTCAGCCGCGCTACGCATATCGGGCTCGGTGACGATTTCCAGCAACGGCGTGCCGGCACGGTTCAGGTCAATCCCCGACATCCCTTCAACCGCGCCGTGTATAGACTTACCTGCATCTTCTTCCAGATGCGCACGCGTGATATTGATCACTTTTTCGTAGGCCTCGGTATTTTTAGTCGCAGGCACCTGAATGGTGATTTTGCCTTTGCCTACCACCGGCAACTCAAACTGGCTGATCTGGTAGCCTTTAGGCAAATCAGGATAAAAGTAATTCTTGCGCGAAAACACGCTGCGTGGCGCCATTTCAGCATCAATCGCCAGGCCAAATTTGATGGCACATTCGACGGCTTCTTTGTTGAGTACTGGCAACACACCCGGCAAGGCGATGCTCACTTCACAGGCCTGCGTATTTGGCTCAGCCCCATAGGTGGTCGAAGCGCCACTAAACTGTTTAGATTTAGTTTGTAACTGCGTGTGGGTTTCCAACCCGATGACGACTTCCCATTGCATTTAAATTCCCTCCGGCATACGTGTGTGCCAGTCTGTCACTTGTTGATAAGCGTGGCCGATCTCCAGCATGCGCGCCTCATCAAAATAATTACCGATAATCTGCAAACCAACCGGCAAGGCCTTGCCTTCAGCGCTGGCGGCAAAACCGGCTGGAATACTCATGCCTGGCAACCCCGCCAAGTTGACGGCGATGGTGTACAGGTCTTCGAGGTACATGGCGACAGGGTCGCTGGTCTTCTCCCCGGCCTTAAAGGCTGTCGAAGGCGCAGCAGGCCCCATGATCACATCACAATGCTTGAATGCCTCGACAAAATCCTGTGCAATCAGGCGGCGGATTTGCTGTGCTTTCAGGTAATAAGCATCGTAATAACCGGCGCTCAACACATAGGTGCCGATCAAAATGCGGCGTTTGACTTCGGCACCAAAGCCTTCGGCACGCGACTTCATGTACATTTCCATCAGGTCGTTGTATTCGGCCGCACGGTGGCCATAACGCACGCCGTCAAAGCGTGACAGGTTGCTTGAGGCCTCGGCAGGCGCCAGCACGTAATAGACAGGAATAGACAGGTTGTTGTTAGGCAAACTGACTTCAACGATTTCTGCGCCCAGTTTTTTGTATTCGGCAATCGCGGTTTCAATCACCTTGGCCACATCGGCACTCAGGCCTTCGGCAAAGTATTCTTTAGGTAAGCCTATGCGCAAGCCTTTGAGCGGTTGCGCGCCAGTCATACTGGCCAGGCCACGCGTGTAATCTTCTTTTTCGCGATTGACGCTGGTAGAGTCGCGCTCGTCGAACCCGGCCATGACATTGAGCATTAAGGCACAGTCTTCGGCTGATTTGGCCATCGGGCCAGCCTGATCAAGCGAAGAGGCGAATGCAATCATGCCGTAACGTGACACCAGGCCATAGGTTGGTTTGAGGCCGGTAAAACCACACAGCGAGGCTGGCTGGCGAATGGAGCCGCCGGTATCAGTGCCGGTCGCCGCTGCGCACAAGCGTGCTGCCACGGCTGCCGCAGAACCGCCGGAGCTACCACCCGGCACGCGGTCGACATCCCACGGGTTTTTCACACCACCAAAATAGCTGGTTTCGTTGGAAGAGCCCATGGCAAACTCATCCATATTAGTTTTACCCAAATTGACCGCGCCCGCCGCATCAAATTGGCTGACAACATGCGCGTCATACGGAGAAATAAACGTCTCCAGCATTTTTGAGCTACAAGTGGTGCGCCAGCCTTTGGCACAGAAAATGTCTTTTTGCGCGAGCGGAATACCCGTTAATGGCCCAAAGTCACCAGCAGCAATGCGCGTATCAGCCGCCTTGGCCTGCGTCAGGGTTTTTTCTTCATCGATGGTGACATAAGCATTGATGGCCGGATTGAACTGCGCCATGCGCTGCAAATAGGCTTGCGTCAACTCGACGCTGGAAACTTGTTTGCTGGCCAACTGCTGGCCCAGCTGTTTAAGACTGCTGTTAATCATAGCGGCTGTATCTAAGTTAGTTAAAAACGCGTAAGGTGGCGTAGAGAGTGCACTTATTCAATCACTTTAGGCACCAGGTACAGGCCATCCTGCGTGGCTGGGGCAATCGATTGAAACAGTTCGCGCTGGTTGGTTTTAGTGACCACGTCTTCACGCAGGCGCTGCGTCACATCCTGCGAGTGCGACATTGGCACAATGCCGGTGGTGTCGACCGCCTGCATTTGCTCAATCAAACCGAGGATACCGGAAAGTTTATTGAGGGTTTCTTGCGCTTCACTGTCACTGACCTCAATACGGGCCAAGTGGGCGATACGCTTGATATCATCTAGATTCAGTGCCATGTCTGGTTAATTGTCTGTAAGATTTTGAAAGCACATCTTAATTTCATGTGCGTTTTGCGCTATTATACCTTGATTTTATGCCGCACTTAGCGAGCAGTTCTAAAGTCGGAAACTTCACAGGATAAAACATGTTCGGTTCAATCAACAGCTACTTCTCCAATGACCTTGCCATTGACCTTGGCACCGCCAACACCCTGATCTACGTGCGTGGTAAGGGCGTCGTGCTGGATGAGCCATCGGTGGTGGCGATTCGTACCGAAGGCGGCCCCAACGGCAAAAAGGTGCTACTGGCAGTGGGTTCAGATGCGAAAAGCATGCTGGGCCGCGCGCCTGCCAACATTCAGGCGATTCGCCCGATGAAAGACGGCGTGATTGCCGACTTCACCATTACCGAGCAAATGCTCAAGTTTTTTATCCGCAAAGTACACGAATCCCGCTGGTTTTCGCCTAGCCCACGCATCATCATCTGTGTGCCGGTGGGCTCAACGCAGGTTGAGCGCCGCGCCATTAAAGAATCTGCCGAACGCGCAGGTGCCAAACAGGTGTTTTTGATTGAAGAACCAATGGCTGCCGCGATTGGGGCTGACATGCCAGTGGCTGAAGCGACCGGCTCTATGGTGGTCGATATTGGTGGCGGCACCACTGAAGTCGGCGTGATCTCGCTGGGTGGCATCGTGTATGCCAAGTCTGAGCGTGTCGGTGGCGACAAGTTTGACCAGGCGATTATCGACTACATCCGCCGTAATTACGGCATGCAGATTTCAGAACCCACCGCTGAAGCCATCAAGAAAAGAATCGGCTCTGCCTTTCCGGGCTCTGAAGTGCTCGAAATGGAAGTCACTGGCCGCAACCTGGCAGAGGGTTTGCCACGTAAATTCACCATTTCCAGCAACGAAATTTTAGAAGCATTGACCGAGCCGCTGAACTCTATCGTTGGCGCGGTGAAATCTGCGCTGGAGCAAACTCCGCCGGAACTGGGTGCCGACATCGCTGAAAAAGGCATGGTACTCACTGGTGGTGGCGCCCTGTTGCGTGACCTCGATCGCCTGCTGGTAGAAGAAACCGGCTTGCCGGTCATCGTGGCCGAAGACCCGCTGACTTGCGTCGCCCGCGGCTGTGGCCGTGCACTGGAAGAAATGGATAAACTGGGCAACGTTTTTGCTAGCGAATAATTCGGGGCAACGATGGCGCGCACCCGATTATGCTAAAAGGCATACACCAACAGCTTGATCCGCAGGAGTCCCCGGCTTTTTTTATCCAGGGGCCCAAGCCCTTTTCACGCCTGATGTTTTTTTGTACGCTGTCACTGGTGATGATGGCGGTCGATGCGCGCTTTGACTATTTAAGCCAGGTCAGACAATGGTTCAGCACCGCCTTGCATCCGCTAGAGGTGCTGGCCAGCGCGCCTAATGAGTGGGGGCGCAATATCAACACCTACTTCACCTCGCATAACCAGCTGATTCAAGATAACTTTACACTCAAGCAGCAGTCGCTGATAGACAATGCGGCGTTGCAACGCCTGGCCACTGTCGACGCCGAAAACGCGCACTTGCGCACCTTGCTGGCTGGCGATGCGCCCATCATTCCACAAGCAACACTCGGCGAAGTGTTGCATATGGGGCGCGACCCGTTTAGCAACATTATCACGCTCAATCGCGGCAGCCGTCACCACATCACTCCAGGCCAGGCCGTGGTGGATGAGCAAGGCGTGGTCGGGCAAATTACGCGCGTGTATACCTTTACCAGCGAAGTGACGCTGATTACCGACAAAAAACTGTCGATTCCGATTCAGATTGAGCGCAACCAGTTGCGCGCCATTGCCTTTGGTGAAGGCAAGCGCAACACGCTGGATATCCCCTACCTGCCCACCAGTGTCGATATTAAAGTTGGCGACAAGCTGGTCACCTCGGGCATTGATGGTGTGTATCCGGCTGGCTTGGCAGTAGCGGTGGTCACACAAATCAAACAAAGTCAGGATTCGCCGTTTGCAAAAATCATCAGCCGCCCGATTGCTGGCGTCAATAACCACAAACACGTGTTAATCCTCAAAGTACCCGAGTCGCCAGCCATTAACCAGTCCAGCGAAAACAGGCAGGTGCTACCACGCAATAACGCGCAGCATCTGGATCAATCTGTGGTTGAGGTGTTGCAAAAAAACAATGCAGCCGTTGACCCACACCCGGCGACTGAAACGCCCGTGCTGGATGCGCCAAGCTCTGAACCGGGAGCAGCGACGCCCGGCGTGATTTCAGGCACAGAAACCGGCACGCCCCCTGGCAACACAACCCAGGGCATGACACCTACGCCTGCAACACCGGAGCACCCATGAAACCGGTTAAATTCGGCACTTTCCTGTTTACCATGCTGATCGGGCTCATCTTTCAGCTCTATCCATGGTCTAACGCCGGCATCATTATCCGCCCTGACTTTTTATTGGTCATCATGATTTACTGGGTGCTACAAGCGCCTTATCACTGCAATATTGGTTGGGTCTGGTTTGCCGGGCTCCTGGTCGACTTATCCACTGGCAGCCTGCTGGGCCAGCACGCCCTGACATTTGCCATCACCGCCTTTCTGGGCCTGATTTACCAACGGCGCCTGGTGCTGTTTAACCGCTGGCAACTCTACTTGTATGTGATCTTCCTGTTTGGTGTAGAGCGCGGGCTAATTTTACTGCTTAAGCTATTTGCTGGTGGTGAGCTGCCTGACTGGACCTATGGCCTGCCGGTGCTGTCCGACCTGATTTTGTGGCAGTGCATGATTATCTGGTTTGGCGAACTGACCCGCCCGAAGAAGCTATAAGCAATGGGGTATAGCACTGAACTCAAAAACCATCAAAACGAACAGCACAAGTTCCGGGTTCGTCTGGTTTTTCTGATATTACTGGTTCTCAGCGCCTTTTCTGCGCTGCTTGGTCGTTTCTATTTTTTGCAGGTTTTCCGCTACGATTATTATCAAACGCTGGCGGAAAATAATCGTATTTCGATTGTGCCAATCACGCCTAATCGCGGCCTGATTTCAGACCGTAACGGCATTATTCTGGCGCATAACTTTTTTGTCTACACGCTGGAAATCACGCCATCGAAAACCGACGGCTTGCAGGACACCATTACCGAACTGGGCACACTGGTCGAGATTTCTGCCACCGATTTAAAACGTTTTAAAAAATTGCGCGCGCAAAGCCATACGTTTGAAAGCATTCCTATCCGCACCCACCTCAACGAGTACGAGGCAGCCAAGTTTGCTGTCAATCGCTTTCGTTTTCCTGGTGTTGAGCTTAAATCTCGGCTGTTTCGCCACTACCCTTACGGCACATTGGGCACGCATGGCATTGGCTATATCAGCCGCATCAATGAAAACGACCTCAAGCAGTTAAAAGAGAGCAATCAGCTCTCTAATTACAAAGGCACCGAGCACATCGGCAAAGCGGGCGTTGAACAAGCCTATGAAGCAGACCTGCATGGCGTCACCGGTTTTCAGCAAGTAGAAATCGATGCCGATGGCCGTGCAGTACGCGTGCTGTCGAGCGCATCACCCACCTCAGGCAACAATATTGTGCTGTCTATGGACGCCAAAATGCAGGAAATCGCCGAGCATGAATTTGCCGGACGGCGCGGCGCACTGGTCGCCATACAGCCCAAAACCGGCGAAGTCTTATCTATGGTGAGCATGCCGTCATTTGATGCCAACCTGTTTGTCGATGGCATTGACTTTGACAACTGGAACCTGCTCAATAATTCGCTAGATAAACCACTGATTAACCGTGCTTTAAAGGGCATTTATCCGCCCGGCTCGACGTTCAAGCCGTTTGTGGCGCTGGCCGGGCTTGAGTCCGGCAAACGTCAACCGCCATTTACCATTAGCGACCCCGGTTATTTCACACTGCCCAATAGCCGCCATCGTTACCGTGACTGGAAACCGTCAGGGCATGGCGCAGTGGATATGCGCAGAGCCATTACCGTTTCTTGCGACACTTTTTTTTACGGCCTGGCGGTTGAGCTCGGTATCGAGCGCCTAACCGACTTTGTGCGCCACTTTGGCTTTGGTGAAAAAACCAACATCGACATTCAAGGTGAACTGTCTGGTTTGTTGCCCACGCCAGCCTGGAAGCAGCGCCGCTACAAACAACCCTGGTATATGGGAGAAACCGTCATCGTTGGCATTGGCCAGGGCTATACCCTGGTCACGCCCCTGCAACTGGCGTATGCCACTGCGACCTTGGCCAACAACGGTAAAGCGATTCGCCCGCACTTGGTTAACGCCATCGTCAACAGCAAAACCAATCAGGTGCACATGCTGCCGCGTGCGCTTGCCGACCAGCTCAACCTGAACCCGCAAAACCTGGAGATTGTGAAACTGGGCATGATGGACGTGACCCGCCCGGGCGGCACGGCAGCTGCAGTGGGCGCGAACGCAGGCTATGACATTGCGGCCAAAACCGGCACCGCACAAGTGGTAGGCATCAAGCAAAATGAAAAATACAACGAAAAACTGATTGCTGAACGCCACCGCGACCACGCCTGGTTTATTGCCTACGCACCGGCAGAAGACCCGAAAATTGCCGTGGCAGTGATTGTTGAAAACGGCAGCCATGGCGGCTCAACCGCCGGACCAATCGCGCGCAAAGTGATGGATTATTATTTGCTGGGCAAAGTGCCGGTAGACCCGGCTGCTGCAGCGGCACAGGCAGCGGCAGAAGCCGCCGTTGTCAACGCGCCAGAAGTCGAGGAGGAGCCTCATGATTAGACAATGGATAGGCCATTTTATCCGCCATATCGACTCCATTTTACTGGCCACCGTGCTCATGGTGCTGGTGGTGGCGCTGATGGTGCTTTATAGCGCCTCGGGCCAGTCGCTGCTTAAGGTCAATGCACAGCTGATCAATATTGTGGTCATGCTAGGCGTGATGTTTCTGGTCGCGAACACGCAGCCGCAACATATAGAACGGATCGCGCTACCAGCCTATCTGCTTGGGCTGGCCCTGCTAATTGCGGTTGCGCTGGTCGGTGATATTAGCCACGGCGCACGGCGCTGGTTAAACCTCGGTGTGACCAAAATCCAACCGTCAGAACTGATGAAACTCGCGGTGCCCATCATGCTGTCGTGGTACTTTTCCAAACGCGAAACCATGCTGCGCACGGCCGATTACATTGTTGCTGGCGTGATTTTACTCACGCCGGTGTTGTTGATTGCCAAACAACCCGACCTGGGCACCGCCACACTGGTGTTTGCCTCAGGTTTTTATGTCATTTTTTTAGCAGGCCTGAGCTGGAAGTTTATTTTTGGTAGCGTGGTCGCGTTCGGCGCCGCTCTCCCCATTTTGTGGTCTATGCTGCATGATTATCAGCGCCGCCGGGTAGAGATTCTGATTGACCCGAGCCAGGACCCATTAGGCGCCGGTTACCATATTATCCAAGCGACGATTGCGATTGGCTCTGGCGGCACCACCGGTAAAGGTTGGCTCAACGGCACACAGTCACAACTCGACTTTGTCCCCGAACGCACCACCGATTTTATTTTTGCCGTGTTTGCCGAGGAGTTTGGCCTGGTGGGCTGCAGCCTGTTATTGCTGTTGTTCACCATCATTATCGGCCGCGCCTTCATTATCGCGTCGCAAGCTAAAAGCACTTTTTCACGCTTGCTGGCAGGCAGCATCGCCGCCACCTTTTTCACTTATTGTTTTGTGAATATGGGCATGGTGAGCGGCATTTTGCCTGTGGTCGGCATTCCATTACCGCTGGTGAGTTATGGCGGCACCTCACTACTCACCCTGGGCCTGAGCCTGGGCTTACTAATGAGCGTGCAATCGCACAAGCGCCTGGTCGCCACCGACTAGACGCGCAAACAGGTTAAGGACAAAGATGTTTTTTTACTTGCAACGGCTATGCATCATCATACTGACGACCTGGCTGGTCGCTTGTAGCAGCAGTATGCCGCCGCGGCAAACCGCCCCCACGGCGCCTCCTGCAACAAGGCCTGCCACCAGCACGGCCCCCTCACCGTCCATGAATAATCCAGCGGTCAATGGCTCGGTGATTGGCGGCCCCAAGGTGATCAACATTGATCCTAAACCAGAAACCACTGGCAACCCAACAGACGGCATAGACCCGAACACTCCGCTGGAAACCACAGTCACGCCAAAGCTGGAACCCATTGTCAAAGGCACCACCAAGCCTTATATCGTCAATGGTGAAACCATGACGCCGATGTCTGAAGTTAGCACGCCATTCACACAAACCGGGCACGCGTCATGGTATGGCAAAAAATTTCATGGCCGCAAAACGGCCAGCGGCGAACCCTATGACATGTTCAAATTAACCGCTGCACACAGAACGCTGCCGATTCCCAGCTATGTGCGCATCACCAATCTGAGTAATGGTAAAACCCTGATGGCGCGCGTGAATGACCGCGGACCTTTTGGCCGTGACCGCATTATTGACCTTTCTTATGCCGCAGCCAAACAACTGGATATTATTCGCCACGGCTCGGCCCAGGTGCAGATTTCGCTGATTGACCCAAGCCAGCCAACGCCGTTGCCAGCGACTGCGGCACAGCCCGCGAACAGCAATGCACCCTCCTTGCCAGCCCCGCCAGTGACCACAGCCACAACCAGCCCGGTGACCACACTGGAAACCAGTGGCATCTATCTGCAAGTCGGTGCGTTTGGCCAGGAAGAAAATGCAGACCGCCTGCAACAGCGTATTTTCAGCGCCCTGCCCGAAACACAATCCCTGCTCAACAAAGTGTATAATGGAAAAACGTTCCAGATTGTGCTGGGGCCTTATCCAGATCACGCATTAGCAGCGCAGGCCGCCAGTCAGATGCGTGACAAATTGCAGTTACCTGCACTGATATTTTCGCGGTAGCATGTTCCCGGCAACCGCTTTTACTCATTAAAATTTTCTTGTTAAATGATGACCATGTGGCGTTCTTGTATTGCTTTTTTACTTTCTATTCCATTAATGACCGTGGCGGCAGAAGCCATCACTGGCAATGTGCCGACGCCAACCTTGGCGGCTAAAGCCTTTGTGCTGCGCGATGCCAATACCGGTAGCCTGTTAGCCGCAAACAACCCGGATATGCCGGTTGAACCTGCGTCTTTGACTAAAGTGATGACAGCGTATCTCACGTTTGAAGCGGTCAAGCAAAAACGGTTGGCATTGACACAAACGTTGCCGGTCAGCCAAAAGGCCTGGAAAGTTGAAGGCTCTAAAATGTTTATCGACACCACCATGACGGTGACGGTAGATGAGTTATTACATGGCCTGATCATTCAGTCTGGCAATGATGCGGCAATTACACTGGCAGAGGGCATTGCCGGTAGCGAAGAGTTGTTTGCATCATTGATGAACAAAAAGTCTGCCGCACTTGGCATGAAAAACAGCCACTTTGTCAATGCCACTGGCCTGCCAGACCCAACCCATACCACAACTGCGCGCGATTTATCAATCTTGGCCAATGCCCTGATTCGCGACTATCCACAGGATTATGCCCGCCTGTATTCGCAAAAATCATACACCTATAACAACATTACGCAGCCTAACCGCAACCGTTTGTTGTTTATTGACCCCAGCGTAGATGGCATGAAAACCGGCCACACGGAGTCTGCCGGTTATTGCCTGATCTCTTCTGCCAAACGCAGTGACTTCCGCTTGATTTCTGTCGTGCTCGGCACCACTTCTGACAATGTGCGTGCCGCTGAAAGCCAAAAGTTATTGAATTTCGGCTTTCAGTTTTATGAGTCCAAGCTGATTTATGCAGCAAACAAAGCCATCACACGCCAAAAAGTCTGGAAAGGCACCGAAAGCGAAGTGGATTTAACTGTGGCTAAAGCTGTTTATTTAACCTTACCGCAAGGCGAGTATGCCAATATGAAGGCAAATCTGCGCATTGCAAAACCACTGCAAGCACCATTAACCGCGCATCAAACCGTGGGCGCAGTCGACTTCAGCCTGGGCGGCAAAGTGGTACATAGCGTGCCACTGGTGACCGTGCATGCCGTTGAGGCCAGCAATATCTTCTCACGCATGATCGACCAGGTCCGCCTGTATTTACAGTAGTCAGTTCTGGCAAGCAAAAAGGTAGGTGACCCCATGACCCAGCAAGAGCAAACGCCGGCGGCGGAAGAAACCCTGATTGAGTTTCCCACCCACTTCCCGATCAAAGTCATGGGCGAAACCCATGACGACTTTACGCTGGAAATCACCCGCGTCATCCAGGCACATCTGCCTGATTTCGATGCCAGTTTGATTGAGATGCGAGGTAGCAGCAATGGCAAATATGTAAGCCTGACCTGCCTGGTGTATGTCGTCTCCAAACCGCAACTGGACGATATTTATCGTAGCCTGACCGCGCATCCAATGGTCAAGGTCACGTTGTAACCTCCTTTTGCAGCCATGCCTGCCCTGCAAATCCGCCAGCTGGGTTTAACTGATTATGCCGCCACACTGGCTGACATGCAGGCATTCACCGCAGCACGCAACCCGGACACCCCAGATCAACTGTGGGTGACCGAGCATCCGCCGGTGTATACCTTAGGCCTTAACCGCCGTGGCGTACGCCTGCCGCAAAACGACATCCCGGTCGTCAATGTAGACCGCGGCGGCAAAATCACTTATCACGGCCCTGGGCAACTCATCATTTATTGCCTGATTGATCTGGCACGCAGCCACTTGAATGTACGGCAACTCGTCTCCATCTTGGAAAACAGCCTGATAGCATTTTTGGCAGCACACCACATTGCCGCTGAAGCGCGTGCCGATGCACCCGGCGTCTATGTGGCGGGCAAAAAAATCGCCTCTCTCGGATTACGCCTGAAAAACCAGTGCTGCTATCATGGCCTGAGTTTAAACATAGACATGGATTTACAGCCGTTTGCTGACATTGACCCTTGTGGTTATGCTGGCATGCAAATGACACAAACCCGGGATCTGAATATCGCGCTGACCATGCCTGGCATTGCAGCAGATTTAACCCAACGATTGAAAGAGAAACTGACGCATGTCAGATAATGCCAACCCAGAACATCCGGTCAGCGTGCGCCCAGCCAAAAAAGTGGCCGGCGTCAAAGAGATAGACGCCGCCAAAACGGCGCGCATCCCGATTAAAATCGTACCGCAACCCATGCTGCGCAAGCCGGAATGGATACGCATGAAGGTGCCAGATTCGGCGCGTTTCCAGGAAATCAAACAGGTGCTGCGCGACAACAACCTGCACACCGTGTGTGAAGAAGCCAGCTGCCCCAATATTGGCGAATGCTTTAGTGGCGGCACCGCGACTTTTATGATTCTGGGGGATATTTGCACCCGCCGTTGCCCGTTTTGCGACGTGGCGCACGGCAAGCCCTTGCCGCCAGACCCGAACGAACCAGAAAACCTGGCGCGCACCATTGCGCAGATGAAACTGCGTTATGTGGTCGTCACTTCGGTTGACCGTGATGACCTGCCCGACGGCGGCGCCCAGCACTTTGTTGATTGTATCCGTGCGATTCGCGCGCAATCTCCGCAGATTAAAATCGAAATCCTGGTGCCAGATTTTCGTGGCCGCCTGGATGTCTCACTGAAGATTCTGCGCGAAGCGCCACCAGATGTCATGAACCATAACCTGGAAACCGTGCCACGTCTCTACAAACAGGCGCGTCCTGGCTCTGATTACCAGCACTCGCTAGACCTGCTCAAACAATTCAGTGCCATGTACCCCCATGTGCCCACCAAGTCTGGCCTCATGCTCGGCCTGGGTGAAACCGACGAAGAAATCATTGCAGTCATGCGTGACTTACGTGCGCATAACGTCAGCATGCTGACCTTGGGCCAATATCTGCAACCCAGCGTGCACCATTTACCCGTGTTGCGCTATGTCACGCCGCAAACCTTCGACTGGTTTAAACAACAGGCCGATGGCATGGGCTTTGACAACGCAGCCAGCGGCCCCATGGTGCGTAGCAGTTACCATGCAGATCAGCAAGCACATGCCGTGATCGAGCAACCATCCGCATAAACGGTGCCGGTCATCCGGCCAATAAATAACAAGCACAGGAGCAAACATGGTTCCACACTTAACAACGGCTTTGAGCGGCCCACTTTATACGCTGGAAAAACGCGTGTTGCAGGCCATGCCGGATATTGAGCATTGGTTTCGTAGCAAATGGCAGGAGATTCCGGCGCCGTTTTACGCCAGCGTAGACCTGCGTAATGCCGGTTTTAAAATTGCGCCGGTCGATACCAACCTGTTCCCTGGTGGCTTTAACAACCTCAATCCAGAATTTTTAAGTCTGGCGGTGCAAGCGGCACAAGTCGCGGTTGAAAAAATTTGCCCTGACGCACGCCGTTTATTGCTGATTCCAGAAAACCATACCCGCAACACCTACTATTTGCGCAACGTGGTTGAGCTGTACAACATCCTCAAAGCGGCCGGCATGGAAGTACGTATCGGCAGCCTGTCACCTGACATCACCGAAATTACCCGGCTTGAAACCCATGATGGCCTGCCGTTGATTCTGGAACCTTTGGTGCGCGTGAAAAACCGCCTGCAACTCAAAGCGGCTTCGTTTGAGGGCGTGGATTACCCGGCGTTTGATAGCTGTGCCATTTTGCTCAATAACGACTTGTCGGGCGGCGTGCCCGAGATGTTGCAAAATCTGGAACAGAATCTTATCCCGCCATTGCACGCGGGCTGGTTTACCCGCCGCAAATCACAACACTTTGCCGCCTACGACAAAGTAGTCGATGAATTTTCGCAATTGCTTGAGATCGACCCCTGGCTGTTGAACCCATATTTTGACACCGCCAGCGGCATTGATTTTCATGCCCGCGTCGGTGAAGACTTACTGGCAGACAAAGTCGATGCCATCCTGAAAAAGATTCAGGCCAAATATGACGAATATGGCATCACGCAACCGCCGTTTGCAATTGTGAAAGCCGATGCTGGCACCTATGGCATGGGCATCATGAGCGTTAAATCAGCAGACGAAGTACGCGACCTCAACCGCAAAGCCCGCAATAAGATGTCGGTGATTAAAGAAGGCATGCAAGTGTCTGAAGTGATGATTCAAGAAGGCGTGTACACCTTTGAAAACATCAACGATGCGGTGGCCGAACCGGTGGTGTATATGATGGACCACTTTGTGATTGGTGGCTTTTACCGCGTGCATACCAGTCGCGGCATCGATGAGAGCCTCAATGCGCCCGGCATGCATTTTGTGCCGCTTGCCTTTGAAAAACCCTGCACCCTGCCCGACTGTGCTGGCGCACCCGATGCGCCGCCCAACCGTTTTTATGCCTATGGTGTGGTCGCACGCCTGGCGTTGTTGGCCGCAGGCATGGAGCTGCAGGACAACGACCCGTTAAATGATTAAACACCGCCGAGGAGCATAATGAAACTGCTGTTTATTTTGGATCCGCTGGCCTCCCTCAAAAGCTACAAAGACACCAGCCTCGCCATCATGCGCGCCGCGCAAGCGCGTGGCCACACGCTATATGTGTGTGAGCAGCACGACTGGCACCTGCAACGCGACACCGTCAAGGTCGACGCCCAGCCTTTTGCCTTTGTTGAAGATGGCCACTGGCAAACCGGCGATAAAACCACGCAAGTGCCAAGTGGTTTTGACGCCGTGCTCATGCGCAAAGACCCGCCATTTGATAACGAATATCTCTACAGCACCTATTTGCTCGAACTAGCCCAACAACAAGGCGCACGCATCATCAACGACCCGGCCTCTATTCGTGGCTGGAACGAAAAACTATCAATCGCCCGCTTTGCGCAATTTGCACCGCCGTTTATCGTCACCAGCAAACAAGAGAAAATATTGGCCTTTTTGGCCGAGCATGACGATATCATCGTCAAACCGCTCGATGGCATGGGCGGCAGTGGTATTTTCAGGCTGCGTACAGACGACCCGAATATCTACGCCATCCTCGAAACACTCACCAACTTTGAAACACAAACCATCATGGTGCAGCGCTATATTCCTGAGATTAGCAAAGGGGATAAACGCATTCTGATCATTGACGGCGAACCGTTACCCTACGCGCTGGCCCGTATCCCCAAAACCGGCGAAACCCGTGGCAACCTCGCCGCGGGCGGCAAAGGTGTCGCGCAACCATTAAGTGCGCGCGATCAAGAAATTGCTGAAACCGTAGGCGCAACCCTCAAACAACACGGCCTGTTTTTAGCCGGCCTGGATGTGATTGGTGATTATTTAACAGAAGTGAATGTCACTAGCCCGACTGGCATGGTAGAAATTGCTGCGCAATCTGCTACGTGGGAGCACCCTTGCGACCCAGCGATGGTGATGGTGCAAGCGCTAGAAACTCTCGTCTCTTAACATACGACTTATACGAGTATTCCGCACAGACGACTTTCAAGTTTGGTAATATGATTGCAGTGCTTTATTTGCACAAGTGATCTTGTCAGCGGCAGTCGTAGGAGTGTTTTCATGCGTGTGTTAGTGCTGGGCTCTGGTGTCATTGGCGTCACAAGCGCTTACTACCTGGCATTAAAAGGCTTTACTGTCACCGTGATAGACCGCCAGCCCGACGTTGGCCTCGAAACCAGCTTTGCCAATGCCGGCCAGATCTCCCCGGGCTATGCTGCGCCCTGGGCAGGGCCGGATGTGCCTCTCAAAGCACTCAAATGGCTACTGCAACGCCATGCCCCCCTCAGCATCAAACCCGACTTCAGCTTATGGCAGTTGCAATGGATCGCACAATTTTTAAGCAACTGCTCAACCGAGCGCTATGACCTCAATAAATCACGCATGGTGCGCCTGGCAGAATATAGCCGAGACTGCCTGCGCACGTTGCGAGCCAACACCGGTATTCACTACGAAGAACGCAGCCGCGGCACCCTGCAAGTGTTTCGCACCCAAAAACAACTCGCCGCTGAGGCCAAAGATATCGCCGTGCTCAGCCGCATGGGCGTACCTTTTCAGCATTTGGACCCTGACGGCTGCACACATATCGAACCAGCATTGGTGCACGTCAAAGATCAACTGTTAGGTGGCTTATACTTACCCGGTGACGAAACCGGCGACTGCCAGTTATTTACTAAACACCTGGCGGCAAAGGCTCAAGCACTCGGCGTGCAATTCAGGCAAGGTGTGACCATTGAGCGCCTGATCACGCAGCAAAATCAATTGCAAGGCGTCGAAATCAACACCAATGCAGGCATTGAAACGCTGGCAGCTGACCATTACGTAGTTGCGCTGGGCAGCTATTCACGCCAACTCACGCAAGTGCTGGGGCTGAATCTACCCGTGTATCCCGTGAAGGGCTATTCACTCACCGTCCCCATCATTAACAGCGATGCCGCCCCGGTTTCTACCGTGATGGACGAAACCTACAAAGTGGCGATTACACGCTTTGACCAGCGCATCCGCGTCGGCGGCATGGCCGAACTGGCAGGGTTTGATTTAACGCTCAATCCGCGCCGCCGCGCAACGCTGGAAATGGTATTCAACGGTTTGTTCCCACATGCGGGTGATGTCTCGCAAGCGCTGTTCTGGACTGGCTTGCGCCCGATGACGCCGGATGGCACGCCCATCATTGGCCAGGCAGATGCCCGCTACCCCAACGTGTGGCTGAATACTGGCCATGGCACCCTGGGCTGGACCATGGCGTGCGGGTCAGGCCAGGTGTTAGCTGATCTGATGGCACACGACCAGCCCGCCATTGAGACACAAGAATTAAGCAACAAACGCTATTCTTCTTAACGCCTGCTTTCACATTCAGCTGTGCCAAAATCCATCATCACCGTCAATGCTCCAATAGCCCGCTAACGGTATTCCTGCATGAATATAGCGATGCTGGAATCCTTGCAGTTTATTGGCCACGATTCGTTTTACTCACAAGCAGCAGTAAAGCCGGAATAGTGAGCATTGACTAAAAACACCCTATTTATCACGAGAGGACAACCTTAGTGAAGCATGTCAATCATCAGGCAATAGGCATTGCCGCAGGCCCCAAAGCGCCTTTTTTACGCGTGAACAAAATAACCGCCGCGCTCGGCACGGTGATGTTAGGGATTAGCATGACATCAGCCTGGGCAGACGTCGAAACAGACGCCCGCATTGCACAATTGCAACAGATGCTAGAAGCACAACAACAGCAAATGCAAGTGCTGGCAAATGAATTAAAAGCCTTAAAAGCAACATCGAGCAAACCCGCCGAACCGCCACCTGCCATCGCAACAGAAGAAAAGCTGCAACTGCGTGAGCAACAATCAAAAATTGAGGCCATGGCGGATCAGTTAAAAACGCTGCAAGCAGCGCGCGGCCAGTCTACTGGCCAGCCGGTGTACGCCAACTTTAAAAACGGCTTGAGTTTTGAAGATGGTAGTGGTGCGTGGAAACTAGGCATTAACGGCCGCGTGCAAGCCGATTACCGCAGCTTTGCACCCGACATTGCCGCGCCAGACACCTTTAATATCAGGCGTGCACGATTGGGGGCCAATGTCGCCATGAAAGATTTTGCCGCCCGGTTAGAGGCTGAGTATAGCGGCACCGCCAACAATGGCAGCGTAGGGTTAACCTATGCGCACGTAGACTATCTCCACTTTAACGGTTTTAAATTACGTGTCGGCCAGTTCAAGCCTTTTTATGGCCTAGAGCGGGCAATGAACGCCAACTTTACTGACTTTCAAGAGCGCGGCTCTACCGATTATTTGCTAGGCCCGACCTTTGACCGTGGTGTGATGGTATTTGGCGAACCCATCCCCGGCCTGTTTTATAACGCGTCATGGACCGATGGCAAAGGGGTGAATACGACAACCGCTAACGGTGATGAAACAGATGCCAAATATGACAATAAAGACGGCTTGGTGCGCGTCGTTGGCAATATTGCACAATTTGCAGGCTGGAAAGACAGCGTCGTTCATATGGGTGGTTTTTATGCCAAAGGGCAACAAGAGCCTGGCAGCATTACCACACTCAACGTACAGACCGAAGGTCGCGGTTATACCGTATTCTCCACAGACACGTTTACCAGAGCGGTTGACCGTAGCCGCCAAGGCTATGAACTGGCGCTCGCACACGGGCCACTCAAATTTCAAACTGAATATATTCAGGAAAAGTTTGATGGCGCTAACTTTGATCGCGACTTGACCGCATGGTATGCCAGCGTCAATTGGATAGTGACCGGCGAAACATTTGCCAGCACCTATAAAGACGGTATGTTTGGGCGTTTGCGGCCCAAGCAGGACTTTGCCTGGGGCGGCGATGGCTGGGGTGCATTGCAGCTAGGTGCGCGTTATAGCAAATTTGATGGCAGTGACTTTTTAACCTCTAATACGGCTGGCACTGGTCGCCTTGCCGCTGGGCGCTCAAATGAATTTGACTCCTGGACCCTGGGCGCCAATTGGGTGCTGACGCCCTATGTCAGACTGGTTGCCAATTACGTGCATACTCACTTTGATACGCCCGTGACCGTCACGACGCCTGCAAGCAGCACCAATAAAAGCTACACGTTTGATCACGAAGATGCGATCACCATGCGTGCGCAATTCGATTTTTAACACTCCATCGAAACAAAGATATACCCATCGCAGCGAGCAAGCGCTGTGATGGGTTTTACCTCGACTGTACGGACGGGCATCAGATGAAGCCCATCGCGCGCTACATCAGCACAAACTCTTTCGGCACTGGCGATGCGGGTAGTCGCTCATCCCCCAAGGCTTCCCTGAGTTCAATTTCAATCAGATCGGTCAGCGCGTTAATCGGTAATGCGTTGGCAATCGGCGCAAAAGGCTCTTCCAGCTCGTTACCCAAAGCATCCAGCCCAAACAGGGTATAAGCGGCCAGCGCAGTCACAAATGGGGTCGCCCAACCCAAGGTATTAGCAAAGCCAAATGGCATTAAAAAGCAGAAGGTATACGCGGTGCGATGCAACAGCAAGGTGTAGCCAAACGGAATCGGCGTATTTTGGATGCGCTCACAAGCCGCCTGCGTCTGTGCCAGTTTCTGAATTAATTCTTCAAGCAAGTTAAACTGGATAGGCTGAATGCGACCATCCCTGAGGGCGTCGATGAGAATACGCTCCATCGCGCGCAAAATCACCTCAGGCGGATTTTTACTCTGGGTGAATGCGCTGGCAATTTCTGCAGGCAACAGCCGGGTTATTTTCGGCAATTGATCGCCTGGTCTGAGCTGCAACAGCAGCGCATGCGCATACGCGATGTTATGTTCCAGTAGTTGCCTGCGTGACTGGCTAAGGATGCCATCCTGGTGATCTAAAATTTGGCTCAACCGCGCGAGGTTTCTCGCTGTGAGCATAAACTCACCCCAGATTTTTCTTGCCTCCCACCAGCGCTCATAACAGGCGTTATTTCTAAACGCGAGAAAAATAGACAAGGTGATGCCCAGCAATGCAAACGGGCCGCCGTCAAACCTGGGCAACCAGTCTGGCCTCAAGGTATACACCGAGACCACCGCCGCAGATAAGGTCGCCACAAACACCAGTAGCGGCATGATTCTGAGCACGATCGAACCTTTGATGATAAAAAACAGCTCTATGAGATGTGGTCTGGGTCTGACGATCAAGAAAAGTCTCCTGCCTGGCTAACCATGGCGATAATGTTATACTCGATAGTCTGTAGTCTATCTGCCAGTGCTACACCTGTATGTGTGAAAAAGACAGGGGAAAGCGCTGGTTTAGCATTTTTTGTCGTCTGCGCCGTGCACCACAAGCTAATGGATAAACATCATGTTGAAATGGAAAGATATTCTTAAACTCGCCAGAGAAGGCAACCTGGCCCCCGATCACAAATTACAGAAATCCATCCGCGCCTGGCGTGAGATTCTGGATGATGAAGTGTTCGCCATTACCCGCCTCAGTGCCACCGAGCGGCCGTTTTCTTCTGAAATGTGTGTCGCTTTCACGCCGGGGCGCTATGCCTGCACCTGCTGTGAGCAAGTGCTGTTTGATTCCGGGCAAAAATTCGACTCTGCTTCTGGCTGGCCGTCATTTGACCAGCCCCTGGCGACAAATGCGATAGCCTATTTTGCCGACGACAGCCACGACATGCAGCGTATTGAGGTGAAATGCAATGTGTGTGACGCACATCTGGGGCATGTATTCCCCGATGGCAAAACCGAGAATGGCCTGCGTTATTGCATTAATGGCAAAGCCATTACGTTTGTAGCCATTAGCGCTTAAAAAAATGCGCGGCCAGTTACCCCAGCCGCACATAACTCACTTGATTAATTAGTGCGCTAAACGTCTGCCAAAGCTCACAGCATAAGCAGTTGGCCGTGCCAGCAAAATAGGATCCTGGCTAGGCGCAATGCCATCGGTCAATTGCAGCGGGTTAAACATAATCGGCTTTTCTGCCGCTTTGCTGTCTGCCACTGCTTTATTCAAAGTCAGCGTCCCCAGCTCTACCGTTTTGCGGCTATCAGGCCATACCGCAGTTGCATTGTTCACCTCATCGCCCGGCTCGGCCAATTGCAGCAACAGTTTATATTGCACGCCTTTTGCCTGCACACGCGCCACAATATCCGTCATCAGGTAATCTGGCGCCGCTTTGTCAGCCGCGGCCTGATTTAAATATTGTGCGCCAGCCACAGGCACAATCTGATAACGGCCATAGACTGCCTTGCCTGCCGCATTGGTAAATTGAAACGCATTCACCCCAAAAAATGGCTGCGTTGCAAAACTCACAGGCGCCGGTTTAGGCGTGGTAACAAATTTGAGGGCCGCTGGATGCGCACCTAAAAACTGCTCTACCGGGCTAGGCTTGGCCGTGCTGCCTTGCGAATCACGCACCGCATTCAACAAGCCTAAAAAATCCTCAGGTGTGGCCGCCGGAAACCCATTCACCGAAATACTCACAATGTCGGTCGCTGTGCCATCCGGCAATTGAAAGCGAATGGCGATGCCTTTAGGGAAAGCATTGCCATTGGCGTCAGGGATATTGGGCACGCCAGTAGCATCAGAAAAACGCACCAGCACGGGCGCTGCTTTCTGAAAATGCGCCGCCTGACTAATGGCTGCCGCCTGTGCAGTCGGTGTAAATGTGCCTTCAACCATCACCCCTTTAGCATGATTGGCACGATAGCCTGCATGGGGGCCGCCAGATAGCGTGGTTAAGGTATCCACCAATTGCTCGGTCACCGGCTTGTCATCAGCCATGGCTGGGTTTGTCACGGCGACAGTGGCCGCAAACAACACGCTGAGGATTGCGCTTATTTTCATTGTTAATTCCCTTTCACTAAAATTTTAAAAAAGATCACACAAAATTAAATCGTGCACTACTTAAATGTCAAAAAAATGAACACCCACTCTTTATTCAGTTGCCCGGGGCTCAGGCAACATGCTGAATCAAATGATTACGCAAATTATTCAAGCGCTCACGCAAGGCACCTAGCTCTTCTAGCGAACAGCCCATGGCACACAACATATCGTCCATAATGCCTGCCGCTTGCTGGCGCAATTGCCGCCCTTGCGCTGTCAGGCAAATAATCACCTGACGCTCATCCTGGCTGGAGCGCACGCGCTGCACCAGTGCTGCTGATTCGAGCCGCTTTAACAAAGGCGTCAACGTCGCAGAATCTAAAAATAGCTGCTCACCAATATCACTCACCGTGCGCTGGTCGCCCTCCCACAATACCAGCATCACCAGATACTGTGAATAAGTGAGGTCTAGCTTTTTTAACAGCGGCCGATACACCTTGTTAATCGCCAGCGACAGCGAATAGACCGAAAAGCATAACTGCTCTTGCAATACTGGTGTTTTAGTTTTCACAATCTCATTCATATACTTCGATTATAAATAGCGCACTATTTAATAGCAACATATTTAAAATTTATTTGTGAAAATAATTGATCACATAGTGAACAATAAAATTGGCTTTTTTGTGCATTCTGATCTGGCTCATTTCAATCTCCTGTAGGGGTGAGGAGACCATCATAAGCCCGCTGTTTGGTGAAATAAAGTTGAATGTTTTAATGACATCGATCAATAAAACTTATCGCCAAACAAAAAAGCCTCACCATCAAGTGAGGCCTGTGCGTGCAACAAGTACCTAACCGAGATTATCCAGCTTGAAAGGATCTTGTGCCTGCGGGTCGATATCCAGCGGATTAATCGCGTATGAGAGCTCATCGCCAATATCAATGTCGATCTCGTTTTGACCTTCCCAGCGTTCTAGCCAGACAGAAAAATCTTTTTCTGGCATCGGCTTACCAATAAAGTAACCCTGACCTTCATTGCATCCCAAACGGGCCAACTGGTTCAGCACGACCTCATTTTCGATGCCCTCGGCCACCACAATCAGGCCCATATTGTGCGCCAAGTCTATGGTTGATTTCACAATACTGGCGTCGCTGCTATTTTTGTCCATAAACATGACAAATGATCGGTCAATTTTGAGCTCTTGCACCGGCAATTGACGCAAATAGGCCAGCGATGAGTAGCCCGTACCAAAATCATCAATCGACAGATGCAGCCCCATGGCGGCCAGTTTTTTCACCACCACTTCGGCACGTTCAGGGTCCTGCATCAAACTGCCTTCGGTAATTTCCAGCTTCAGCGCTTTGGCATCCAGGCCATGTGATGACAATAAATGGCCAATCTGTTCCGGCAACTCCATATTATTCAGGTCGCGCGTGGACAAATTAACCGCCAGCGTGATGTGCAAACCTTGCTTTTTAAAACCCGCCAGCACCTGGCAAGCGCGCAATAACATCCAGTTTGTGATGTCGCTGATGACGCCGGTTTGCTCGGCAAACGGAATAAACTGGTCCGGGAAAATCATGCCTTTTTCTGGATGCACCCAGCGGATAAGGGCTTCGCCACCCAATGCGCGACGCGTCGTCACATCAATCTTGGGTTGGATATAGAGCAACAACTGGTCGTGCTGGATGGCCTCTTTTAAATCAGAAATCAGGGTTAAGGTTTCTGACTGGTCAATTTCCAGCGCCGTGTTATAGACAATCCACGGCGACTTTTTAACCTTGGACTCCTGCAAAGCCGTTTCTGCATGATTGAGCAATGACTCTTCATCCAGCCCGTGATCCGGGTACAAGGCAATGCCAATGCCGGTGCGCACATCAATCGCCTGCCCTTGCACACTCACGGGCCGCTCAAACACCTGCTGAATTTTATCGGCATAACGCGTGGCATTGGCCTGGTCTGTATGCTGCAATAACACGGCAAATTCATCCGCATCCAGCCGCGCCACCATATCCTGCTCACTTAGTACATTTTGCTTGAGCACCTGGCCAACATGGCGCAATAAATCGTCGCCAAAATCGCGCCCCAAGGTTTGATTAATCGGTTTAAACCGATGGATATTAATCACAATGACACTCATTTTTTGCTTGCTGTCAGCATGTGTCATGATGGCCTGGTGCACGCCCTGATTAAACGCCAAGCGGTTAGAAAGCCCGGTCAGCTCATCATTAAATGCCAGGCGCTGGATACGCAACGAGCGCTGCAATACCGCCTCGCGCATGCTGTTAAGCGCTTTGGCCAAATGGCCGACTTCATCGGTGCTATTTACCTGAATTTCTTTTTCGTAGTCGCCCATGGCGATGTTATCGGCATCCTTGACCAAGGCTGCGATCGGCTCTGTCGTTTTGCGCGACACATACCAAATGAGCACGGCAAAAATCAGCACCCCAATAAAAGTTAAGACAATCATGACCTTGAACAGCGTGTTCAAATCCTGTGTAAAAGGCTCAACTGAGCCTTGCAACACCACTAACAAGGCGTCGTCTTTGGTTTCGTGCAGCGAACGGATTTTTAAATGATAGGCTTGGCCATTGAGGTCAACCCGGTGCAATGACAGCTTTTGGCGATAAATATCAGCCACCGTTTTTACCAGTAAATTAGACAGCTGGCTGGTTGAGGTGCCACTCACCAGTTGCCAGTCGTGTTGACGCGTTTTTTGCACAAAGGTGACATCGAGGTGCGTCAATTGCTTGATTTGGGTGGCCAGCCGACCATCGACCGCAAACCCCATCACAATCCAGCCGATGGTATCAGGCGCTTTTACCGGCACCGTAATCAATTGGTACGGCTTGCCTTCAACAATATCAAACTTGAGTGTGCCTCCTTGATTCTCAAGAATCGCCTGCATCGCATCTTCTTTGGCATTTGACCCAAACAGCGCTCGCTCATTATCGGTGGTGCCAATCACCAGATTGTCATTATTGCTGATGTAATAGGCAATTTGGGCGTGAATGCGCCCCTGATAGCTTTCCAATGCAGACTCTATCGTACCTGCATCATTGGTGGCTACCGCTTCTCTAAAGGCAAAGTCGGCCGCCAGCACCTGTGTTGCCTGCTTTAAGCTTTGGGTATTGTGCTGCAGCAAGCTCACAAACACGCGTTCACCCACATTGATCTGCTCTTCAGCCAGCGTATTGGCATGCTTAACCAACGCATATTTAAGCGGAATCAGCCCGGCCAATTGAATAGCAACTACCACCGTCAGAAAGGTGAAGGCGATACGTGAGCGTATATGTTTAAACTTGATCATGCAGTGTGATTATTAAGGGAGAGTGATCTTGACCTCGGTCGCACCCTCTATGGTTATCTTTTGTTCTGTACCAGGTTTGTTCTGGCCCGGCAGCCAGGCCTGATAATTGTACTGTCCATCAGTTAGCTTGAGGACTGCTTTGCCTTTGTCATCCGTTTTGGCAAAAAAGGGCGTATCTACAACATAAATGTACCCTACCATAGAATCGTGAATGTTGCATCCCAGGGTCACCACCCCGGCCTGCTCAAACGGGATCGGATTGGTGGGCACGCCGGCATAAAGCTTTAACTCAAACTTTTTGGCCGGTGAAAAAGAATACACGTGATGCCTGACCGCATCCTCATTTGGAAAATTAATGCTGGTGCCTGTTTGCACAATAGTCACTTTAGGGTTAAACATTTTGTTTTTTTGCACAATTTTACCGGCCGCATTCGGGTTGACGGCAGGCGTTTTGCCATCATAAAAAGCCACCACGGCATCTGTCACCGGTTTACCGCTCGCATCGGTCACCAATAACGTCACCTCTGCCGCCAGCGCTAATGGGCACGCGGCCGCCAGGCACAGCACCAGTGCGCTTCTAAAACAAACCTTCACAAACTCCATGACACATCCTTTTAAAAGTGACTAATTTGTCACAACATCGCGCTTCATGGGCGCCAGTATTTTCAACAATTCATTTTTCTCTTTGGTAGCGACCCCGTTGACGTCCAACCGTTCACGCAAAACATCGACCATGCGCTCAAATTCGGCAGTGGTGATATGCAAATCGGCGTGTGAGTTTTTCATGGTTTCACCTTCGTACACGCAGTCGCCACCGGTTTTTATACACAAAAAATTGGCCAGGCTTTCTTTGAGCGCTTTCATTTTAACGCCCTCAAACGAACGGCTGGTCTGCGGGTCTTTACTCACAATATCCAGCGTCTGGTTAGAAACTCTGGTCAACATGGGCAAGCCACCGATACGCTGGTATAGCGTTGCCTCAGGCTTGGTCTGCGCAACACAACCGATCGCTAGCAAAACAATGACACACATCACAAAAAAACGCATTCCTGACTCCAGACTTTGGCTCAATACTCTCATGTTACGGCGAACCGCTCATTGTTAAAGCCAAATAAACACCGGCATCCAACTGCTATTCCTGCAATTACATTTATCACAATAATTACATAATGCGATAATCAAAAATCAATGAGGCATGATTCATGCGCTTTTTTCATTCGCAACTTGTACGCCTGATGGTAGCCTTAGCGCTGATGGCCGTCCCAACGGCTCCCACTTGGGCCGGTGACCGCCTGTTAGCCACGGGTGGCGTGACTCAAATTGAAGGGGCTGCTGGTGGCGGCCTGATGCCGTGGGCGCTGATTAGCGGCTATGGCACCGACAAACAAATTGGCGGCTCGCTGTTTTATACCCATGCCGAAACCAGAGGCGACTTTACACTCAATACCACCGGTGTTGCGCTGGGTTTTTTCAATCGTGTCGAGGTCAGTGGTAGTCAGGCACGCTTTGGCCTGGGTGATACCGTGCCCGGAGCACAGATTCGCCTGAATACGCTGGGGGTAAAAGTGCGTGTATTGGGTGACGCGGTTTACGAACAGGACAGCTGGCTACCGCAAATATCGGTCGGCGCCCAATATAAATATAACGAAGACTTTAATGCTGTGCCCAAGACGCGTGGTGCCAAAGACCGCAGCGGTGTCGACTACTACGTGGCGGCCAGCAAGCTGTTTTTGGGGGCGGTCAATGGTTATAACCTGTTGCTCAACGCCAACCTGCATGCGACCAAAGCCAACCAGTTTGGCCTACTCGGTTTTGGTGGCGACAAGCACGACAACTACCGACTCTACCCAGCCGTTTCTGCCGCGGTCATGCTGTCTGACAACTGGCTGATTGGCAGCGAGATTCGCTATAAACCGGATAACTTGTCGGCCTACCAGGAAAACAGTGCGCAGGACATTTTTATGACCTGGTTTCCGCACCGCAATGTATCGATCACTGGTGCGTATATTGACCTGGGCCGCATCGCCAATAAAGACAACCAGACCGGCTGGTATCTATCTGGCCAGATTAATTACTAAGCTTGGTTAGGGTGGCTGGGTTAGCGTGATGCCGTCAGGCCACAGTCAGCTTGCAGCTTGTTATCGAGCTGCTTGAACTCAGCGCCGTTACCAGTCGCAAACGCATAGGGATTGGTCGACAGGTAGCGGTTGTATCTCACTTGGCGCGCGCTATATTTTTCTGCCAGACCATCGATATAACATTCACAAGCCGCAGGCTGTTTTACGCTCGGCGACTGCTGGCAATCTGCGGCTAGCGCTTGCTTGTCAGCGCCTGTCCATGGCTGAGCACGGCTTTGACCATTAGCCCGGGCTTGCGTCAGCATGGCGTACATCAACTCAACACTGGCGCGCAGTTTGCCCAACGCTGCCGTTTGCAAAGTGTCCTGATGCTTCACTCGCAAGCTGCCAGTACCGACCGCAAAGTCGGCTTCCAACACAGCTTGCTCAGGCATCTGGTAGCCCTGTGCTGCCAGCATGATTTGCTTGGCAGGGTCTGCCTGCAACAGCGCTTGCGCTTCGGCAATATCGGCCACAGGTAAGCGCAATTGCCAATGTGCCTGGCACGCGTCTGCTGAGCCTGCCGTCATTTGGCCTTGAATCAGCTGGTCATTCACAGCATCGGCAAACGCTGGCGGAATGCGCTGCAGCATGTACTGCATTTCTTTGTCAGCCAACCCATTCAGCGCCTGCGCATCCAGGCAAGCCAGCACAGACTGGCTAAACAACAGTAATCCTATCGCAGCAATGCAGTGCGCAAAACGAGCAGTGTTTTTTGGCATGGTTTGTGGCCTTGTGAATGATCTGTGCATTGGAGACTGCATGATCGTAAAAAGTTTTGCAGCGCGTGCCGCAAATAAAAACGGGTGCCTAAGCACCCGTTTTTGTCATTAAGAACAAATTATTTGTTCATAACGTACATAGTTACTTCGAAGCCGAAACGCATTTCGGTAGCAGCTGGTTTAGTCCACATAGTCATTTCTCCTTGATCTTGAATTCGTGTTAGCGATTGCTATCAACATGTGACCATATTAAAACTGCCCACGGCACTTGTCGTGATTAAACTACGCAACATGCATTCATGATTTTCATGAGTCTGGCCTGATGCCTGCTTTAAGCAAAACGGGATTTGATATAGCGCAACAGCTTGCGCATGCCTTTGCGGCCTAGCGTACGCTTGAACGACACTTTGGCGTCATAGACATAAAACGGCAACAGGAACCTCCACTGCAGGCGGCGGCCGGTCATGCCGAGGTACATTTGCAAGAACTGCTTACGGCCATCCCAATGCAGTTTATGCAATGCGCGGGTTAAGTCAGCCAAGCGTTGCTTGATCATGGTCGCGGTGGCTGTCGCATGCAAGCGCGCAGTGTCTATCAACACAAAGTGCAACGCATCGCCGTGCTGCTGCACCAGGATATTGCCACCCGAAAAGTCGCGGAAATAAATACCTGAGTTGTGCATGTGCAAACAAAAGCGGGCAAAGGCGTGATACAGGGTGTCGGCAGCTATGCCTTCAAACTGGGTTTCACCGTTTTTAAACGCCAGAAAGGCTTTTGAAATGGCAAAGTCATGCGGCACAAACGCCGAAATATAAAAATTGCGGCGCAAGGTAGCATCGTTGGCATGCTCGATATAGGCCAAAGGCATCGCCGTGCCTACCCCGCGACGCAGCAACTCCATAGCGCCATTCCAGCTACGCTTGGCTTTGCTCGGCTTATGTTTGTCCAGCCAGGTTTTGTGCCAATACATGCGCACTGGTTTTTTAACCGTAATCTGTTGCGTAGCATCGCGCGGATCTGGCAGTGACCAAATGGCATTTCTGGCATGGCGCAATGCGTCTGCTTTGGCTGGCGGCAGCAAAGTTTCTGGATGCCACGCCTGCCACAACTGTTGCGCCTGCTCGGCATTGGCGGCCAGGATCATGCCGCGCCAATCGCCCTCTTCAATTGGAAAATATTGTTGACCGGCAATATGCGCATGTATAACGGTGCCGCTCAATACGGGCCTTGGCGTACGCAACACGATCTGCTCGGCCTGCGGCCACACCAGATACAGCGGTGATTCTGTCAGCATTTGCCTGTCATCGACGGGCTCACCATCACGGTTAAATAGTTGGGCTTGCTGCAAACTGTGCGGGGAATAAATCTGGTCCAATAAGGCACATTGGCCATTCACGGTCCAGGCAATATGCACCGTTTGGCCATGCTGTTGCAAACGGTGAATTTCGAGGCCGTTACCGGTGCTCACCGGCGCAATATACTGCGCGCCATTGAGCCAATGGCTAACCATTTTAAACGCGGCAAAACTTGGGTTTTGCTGATAATCAGCCACCACACCATCGGCTGATTTATAGTAAGCCACGCGCTCCAGCGCCGGATAATCGGCATCTTTCAAACCGTCATCAATCAGGCCTTCACGGTGACAGACAAATGCCCCCCAATTAGCATGCCGCAGTGCACCAGCAGCCGCGAGCAAGGTGAAATAACGCGTGACATAATCGGCCTGTTTTTGCGCACCATCGGGAAAGCGGCGCTTGATGCGAAAAATGGCCCAAAAAGCGACCGGCGATACCAGCGCAGGCACGCCGAAATCCTCCCCGATTTTTTGCAGCAACTTGGCTTTTTTAATCAGATTAAATTTAAGCACACGCGTCCACTTGTGCTTGAGAATACGAAAATCTGCCAGCTCAGGCTCGACCACGCGCTCAACAAACAAGTTATTGCTATGCACATCGGGCAACCGACGCGCTGCGCCCAGCGCCTTGAGCAGGCTGATGTTATACACAGGCTCAAAGTCCTGGATGTTCGGGCCCACCACCACGACCTGGTATTCCCTGGCCAGGTCGTAAGCAATTTGCCAAGCGGTCATAAAGCCAGGCATGTCATAACCTGCCCATTTTTTGCGATTGACCGTATTCCCTATTTCCAGCGCCGCAATACTTGTTGCGTAGCTTTGCAGCAATTCGCTGATAAACTGCGTCCAGCTTGCTTGCACCTGATTGCTACGCATATTTCTGGCCGCCTCATAAGGCTGTACTGCGTGCAGCGTGACTGAGAAACCCTCTGCCAGCAACCTGCGCAAAAAACGCTCCTGAAAAGGTCGTGCATCATCATCACTAATGTCCAGCCGCACGCGCTTCACAGCCAATGTCTGCAATTGCGCCAGCACGTAGTCATCGGTCGCGGGGTCGGCATTGCTGGCCACACAAAGACCGATAAAATCATCAGGAATGCTGTGGTGAATGGCCGGCAGATGGCTGTTTTTAAGCCATAAACCGCCCTTGGCAATATATTTCAGGCCATCCATGATGACCTGGCGCGTGAGCATCGAGGGTTGTGTCTTCTTCAAAACGATCTCTACTCCGGCAAGCGGTAACGCTGCTCTTTATATAAGAGCGCTGGCAGTAAACTGTTGGCTAACGCACGCTCAGCCAACGCTTGACTATCCGCAGGCGCGGCCGTATTTTGCAGTTGCTTGCTGGCAGGATCGTAACGACCAAATGCAGCGGGCTTGCCTTCCCGCAAGATGACCACCTCATTCTCGGTCACTGTGGGTCCCATCTGTTGCATCCAGCCAAAGTTGTAGTTGTACTGCATTAAAGCGCGGCCGCGATAGTCAGCACTCACATTCGATAAATCATGCCCAGTCATCGGATGTTGTGCTTCTATGCCCATCAATGACAGCACCGTCACCGGCAAATCAATCTGGCTGGCAATGGCATCCACCGTTTTTGCTTGTACAGCGCCGCCCAGAATCAGCGCCGGAATATGAAAATGTTCAATCGGCACCAGCGAATCACCACGTACGCGAATATCGTGGTCTGCCACCACCAGAAACACCGTGTCGTTCCAATACGGGCTGGCTTTGGCCTTTTTAAAGAATTCACCTATCGCGTAATCGGCATACTTGACGGCATTGTTGTCGGTCGCCTTGGGCTGCTCGTAGAGCGCGATGCGGCCATCCGGGAACTCAAATGGCGCATGGTTAGATGAGCTAAATGCCAGCGTGAAAAATGGCTTGCCACTAGCATGATGTGCTATCAGTTGCTCGTGCGTTTTATTGAGTAAATCCTCATCTGAAGCGCCCCAGCTGGCAACAAATACCGGATTTTTGAAATCTGGCTGGTCAGTGATTTGCTGAAAACCATTGCCCATGAAAAAGCTGCGCATATTGTCAAAATGCGCTTCACCGCCGTAAATAAACTCGGTCAGGTAACCGCGTTTAGACAGCAAAGAGGCTAATGTAAAAAAGTTTTTTTGGCTTAAATCCAGCTTGACGGTGCTGTCCGATGGCGTCGGCTGAAAACCGGTCACCACCGCCTCAATGCCACGCACCGAGCGCGTGCCGGTGGCATATAAATGCGTGAACCAGATGCCCTCATTTTTAAGCGCTTCCAGATTCGGCGTCACCGGCTTACCGCCTAGCGACTCAACAAAACCCGCGCCCAAGCTTTCCTGCAGCAAAATCACCAGGTTCAACGGTTTGTCGCGTTTGACACCAGGCACCAGCGTGGTCAGCGTAGGAATATCTGCCTCTTGCGCGCCAGTCAGGGCAAAGATTTTTTCACGCGGCAACTTGCCATAAATCGCACTTGATTTCGCTTCGTGCTGCAAACTATAAGCGGCGTAAAACACAGAATAGGTCGAATTTAAAATCAGGCTGTTGACCATGCTGTCTTGCGTAATCGCAAACAACGCCGGATTAGCCGGGCGATGTGTCAGCGTTGAGCGAATACCCAACACAGTTAGCACCAACACCAATGGCCACACCAGCCATACTGCCGGGCTCGCCCATTTAGCTTCTGCTTTGCGCCAGGGCTTAAGCAATTTGGCCACGGCGGCAAAAGCAATCAAGGTCATGACCAGGCCAAACACCAGCTCGGTTTTAAAACCCTGCCACAACATGCCAAACACTTCGTGCGGATATTTGAGGTATTCGACAAAAATACGGTTAGGGCGCACATCGTATTCGAGAATAAAACCAGGCGTCGCCGCCTCTAAAAACACCAGCAGCACCAGTGACAGCAATACCCACCAGTAGGTGAAACCACGCCAAACCTTGAACCATTGACGCGTCGCTAATATGGGTGAGAGCAAAACAGGAATAATGGCCAGCAAGCCGAGCTGGATGATATCCACGCGCACACCTTGCAGCAGAATCTGGCACAACTCGCCAGTGGCTTGCACACGCTCCCACTTCCAGGCCACTAGGCCCAGCCGCGTGAGCGAAAGCAACACCAGCCCACTGATAAACATGACAATGAGCGGTGCATAAGGGCCAAACCAATGGCCAATCGCCCATAATTTAGAGGAAGAACGTGGCTTGCCGAAGTAACTTGATTGCATGTGTGCTTAATCAGATTGATTCAAGCCTGTGATTATAACGGGTTATTGCGGATTGTTCGCGCAGGGTGGTTCTCTGGCAACACAGACTTTTTGCGCAGGCCTAGATACACCATGGATAACAAAGCAACCGGAATCACAAACCCGACCAGCAACGGTACTAAATCGACCAGCATATCAACGATGCCGGTCTGGCTGGTCAATAAACTCCATGCCTTGGCCAGTAAAGGCACCACGGTAAATAACAGGGTCGGGATTAAAAACCAAATGGTGCTGGTCGCCCCACGCTTTGCCAAACGTGCACAGACATAAGAGACGACAGCGACAATCACTGCCGCCCCCGCACCCCACACCGCGCCTGCCACCACCGTAATCCAGGTGCCCACTTGGTAGAGCAATAAACAGATGATGGCGGTGAGAATGAGTTTTCGGTGAAAAGCGATTTGCATAGAGGAGACTCCTGATCATATTTTGAATGACTATGACAGCACTAAATGCCTTTTGTTTACGTTAAATAACCCAATGACAACAGCGAATGTAACTGATGCGAGGATCATCGCCACAGTTAATTTGACAATCCACACACAAAATGTATATACTTTTTGTAAATACATAAATGAGGGCTCATATGTCAACCGCCAGAGTTTTTCGATCAGGGAATAGTCAAGCCGTGCGCCTGCCCAAAGAGTTTCGCTTTCAGTCTAAAGACGTAGAAATTTTTCAGCGCGGCGACGAAGTGGTGCTGCGTGAAAAACGCTACAAACCTGCAGATGCGTTAGCTATTTTTGCCAGTTTCCCTGCAGATTTTATGGCTGACGGCAGGGATGACCAAGTACCTCAAGAGCGAGAGTCATTTTAATGGCACGCTATTTACTCGATACCAATATTTGTATTTACCTGACCAAACACCAACACCCGGCGCTGAATCAGCGTTTTTTAAGTTTGGCAGAAAATGAAGTGGCGATGTCAGTTATCACCTTTGGTGAGCTCCAATTTGGCGCACAAAAAAGCCAGCATCGCAGCAAAGTACTGCAAGCCTTAGATAAACTCAGTGCGGTGATACCGGTATTAGACATGCAACAAGAGGTCGGACTACGATACGGAGAAATTCGCGCAACGCTACAACAAAAGGGGACGCCGATTGGCAATAATGACCTTTGGATAGCAGCCCACGCCTTAAGTGAAAACCTGATTCTGGTCACCAATAACGAGAAAGAATTTATGCGGGTGCCCAATTTAAATGTTGAAAATTGGATAGCGTAACATTGCATTCGATATTGATATTACTCAATGTTTTCTGTCCGAACTACTTTTTCGTCCCCTCTCGTCCTGAGAGATTCCGTCACTTGCGTCCAAACCTCTTTCTCCATAAATATGACGCGTATAGGCTTATCCGGTACTAATTGTTTTGCGCTACCGAGTTGGTGAAGAATTGCCTCTTGTTCATGCTTATCTAACACGCCATATATATTTAAAACGGTTCTGTTAACCCCTGGTTCAACGTAGATTGATGGCGGGTGATGTGGACTCTCTTTATCATAAGGCCTAAAAGGGTAGTGAATGTCTGCGCTCACTAGATGTGCTTCATGATCATCTTTTGTTGATGGCTTATAAGAAAAAATCCACGTCGCTAAAGCAACGCAAATAGCCAAAATACTGATCATCAATAAAAATGACATTGCAAAAAAAGTAACGGCATTCTTGATTTGATGGCGATCAATCATTGATTGAAATTCCTTATCTCTTAAAACTATTCCGACACAACTTTAAGAGTAGACACCCTAACAACGCAAAAATAATCCCCAGCAATGCTGCCGGTAACGGGAGCATTGCTGGGGATTGGGATTTAAGTGCCAAGCCATCTTGCAAGTTTTGCGGCAGCGGATTTGGCGTCACCGGGATGATTTTCCATTGGCTTCTATCTGCCGGGGCTTGTTGCAGGTATTGCGCAAAGCTATAAACCGGCGCCAGGCCATCAGCCCGGCTGGATGGGATTTGCGGGATGCGCACAAAATAGATCGCTTCAAGTTGCTCTGCCATCGGTTGCATGGCTGTTGAGGTGAGCGTGGTTTTGTTGCCCGTGTGCGCGATATTGAGCAGGTCATTGCCTATCGCATCAAAGGCAACAGCGGGGAACAAGCGCGTCATTTCAGTATTGAGGTAATCATAAATCGCACGGCCTTTTTTCAAGCTACGCTCAGTGGCAGCCACATACCAGTAAGCCGCGCTGGCTTTGAGCAGGCTTTCGACACCACGCATAGGCACTTGCCAACCCAGGTTGCGCAAAGCGTCTATGCTAATGCCTGCGCAGTTTTCCAGCGCGTGGTCATAGACAAAGTCATTGCGATAAAAATGCTGGAACACGCGATTGTTGAGGGCCTGAATCTGCTGGGGAATATGAGGCTGACCAAATACCGCCACCAGCATATAAGAGGGACGGTAAAACGATTGCCCGCTATTGAGGTCGCCCATGTATTTATCAAACGGCGTCACCGCGGCAATAATGCCTTTTTCACTGTTGCTGGCCAGGTTGTAATAGTTATTCACCAGCCAGGTAGCATATTGCCCCTCGGCGCCAACTATGCCTGTCGCCAGGGCAAAGTGTCCGCCATGCGCTTCATCGTCATCGCCTTGCGCGCCATTGAGCAATATGCCCAAGGCCGCTTTGCCGGATGAGTGTTGCCCGGCGCCAGGTGATTTCTCCCATAACAACCGGCTGTGATACGGGCTGCGGGCACCGCCATTGGCAAACTGCACCAGTGACTGCAGGCTCTCACCTGCTTGCAAAGGCTGTGTACCCGCTGTTAAATCGAGTTTAAACGGCTGCGGCCAGACCGTACGTGCCACCAGCGTTTGATCTGCCAGCTCGCCGCGCACAGAAAATGGCGCCTGGCTAATGAATCGGCTAGTTTCCGCGTTCCAATACGAGCGGTTGCTGGCGAGCTTAGGCACAACATTGAAATGCAAATGCTCGCCCTGCGCGGTCATGATGTCTGAAGTATCGGCATGCAGTGTCATTTGCGACCAACGCTGGCTGGAGCCAGTCCAGACCAACTCTGGCAACGCATCAGGGTTTAACGCCTGAGTATCGTCAGCCCCGTGTTTATCACTGTGATACTCAGACACCGGCGACCCTGGCTGCGGCACCGCGACGGGTTCATGGCGAAAATACCACTGGGTTTGCGGTAACGCCTGGCATGGCTGACAGACGCCATGCACCGTCTGGAATTGGTCTTGTGCATATAAACCCAGCCTATCGCTCGCGGACGCCCCAGAGCAAAACGACGAAATCAGGCCAACCCCCATGCCGACAATACGACGCATGCCTACCCTCTCAACCCACGCAGGTAATCACGCACGCTGTGCCAATATTCCGGCTGACGAAAACACAGATAAATAGCCACCAGCACATTGACTGCCGCCGTGATGGCAAACAATTGCGGAATAGTCACACCCATGCCAAACAGCAACACCGAAAACCCGGCTGAAAGCACCATAAACAAGGCATTCATAATATTGTTGGCTGCAATCACGCGCGACTGATAGCCAGGCTCGGCGCGGCTTTGCAGCAATACATATAAAGGCACGATATACAGGCCGCCACTCACACCGAGCAAGGCCACATCGAGCAACATGCGCCAATAATCAACGCCACCTAATGTATGCAACGTGAGGGCTGGATGCGCTAACAGCTGTTGCTGAATACTGCCAGTAGTGCTGGCGAAATCCCAGGCGAATAAAGACATGCCTGCCGCCCCCAGCATGACCAGACCCAGCTCTTGTTTACCTTTGGAGAGTTTTTCACACCAGACCGAGCCCACACCCACGCCCACCGAAAAAATCGACAACAGGCTGATAAAGTCACGCTCACTGCCCTGCAACACGTTTTTTGCCAGGTTAGGAAACTGCGCCAGCAAGGTCGCACCAAAAAACCAGAACCATGAAATCGCCACAATCGCCACCCACAAGGTTTGTTGCGCCCAGAAAGTACGCACATTCTTGATCGTTTCAGTGATCGGATTCCAGTTAATTTTAATGCTGGGCACAGGGGCTGGTGAGAGCGGAATACTCCGGCTCAGGTGATAACCCGAGACAGCGATCAGCAATACACTCATGCTGGTAAACAGCGCATGTTGCTCCAAACTGCCGAGCCAGGCACCCAGCACCTGCCCGAGTAAAATAGCCACAAAACTGCCCATCTCGACCAGGCCATTGCCCGCCGTGAGTTCACCGGGCTGTAAATGTTGTGGCAAATAAGAGTACTTTACCGGCCCAAACAAAGTGGAATGCACCCCCATTAAAAATAAGGCCAGCGCCAGCATTAACAAGCTGCGGCTTAAAAAACCGATGCTCGCAAATAGCATGATGCCAATCTCCAGCACTTTCACCATGCGGATAATTTGCGACTTTTCATATTTATCTGCCAATTGTCCGGCCGAGGCCGAAAACAGGAAAAACGGCAAAATAAACAAGCCAGGCAGTAAGGTCGCCAATGTCGCACCGTCCAATGTGGTCAGGCTGGCGGTGTTAAACGCTACTTGAGTGATCAAGGCGGTTTTAAACACATTGTCATTAAACGCCCCTAAACCTTGTGTCCAGAAAAAAGGGCCGAAGCGTTGCTGGCTTAGTAAGTTAAATGGATTGGTCATGTTCGCTCAAAAATATGTCTAGTTTCAAAAACAACAGGTAAGAAACTTTGGCCGTTGATGTTCAGCAACCGCTTCAAGGCAAAGTCATATAACAAGGGATGGTGATTTTTTAAAGTGATTAGAAAAGGCTTGTGCGTCTCACTCAACCAGCCATTTGCAATCAAGGTGTTTAAGTTTGTGAGTGGCATGATGCCAGGTAACGGATAGTCCGACCCATGCACCAGCCTGGGATGCCAATGCTGTCGTTTGATTAACTCCGGCAACACCCAGGCGTGATTAATCAGTGTGGTGGCTGAAATATCGCCATATAACAAAGTTTGATAGTCCGGCGTCTCCATTAAGCGCGTGAATAAATCAAAACTGCGAATGCTGCGTCCTCCATGATCCAGGTCTTGATCCATGCCATCACTTGCGCAATGTGCCAGAATCACCTTTACACCATGGTCGAGTGCGCGCCGCATTCTAAGCGGGTTGCCATAGGCCTGATCACCGCCAGGTACAGCACTCTCCTGGCCTGTATGGCTAACAATAGGGATCCCCAAACTTGCCGCCTTCTTATAGAAAGCATCGCACTTGGCTGACGCTGGATCTATACCCATGCCTGAAGGCAGCCACTTAATGGCTTTGGCACCATGCGCATACGCGTGTTCGAGTGCGTCAACCGCATCTGGCCTGAATGGATGAATACTCGCCACCCATTCATAACGATCTGGTTGCCGTTGGGCAATCGCTGCTGCATATTGGTTGGAAATATGAAAAATTGAGTGCTGCTTGAGAACTCTGCCTTGCGCATCGCGATGCCATTCAAACGCAAATAACATCAGCTTCATGCCTAGTGGTAATGCTTGTGCCAACGCGTCCATTCGGCTCACCGAGGTCACATCTATTTGTGCAGGATCGGCACAGGTAGCATTCATATAGAATGATTTTTGCAGCTTGAGCTGAGGATGCAACCACTCATCCATCGCCGGGTTAAACCATGTCTCATTCGATGCATCACCCACACCAACTAAATGCACATGTGCATCCCAAACCTGATCTGGCCGTATGTCTTGCCACAGCACTTTCCAGGTTTCATGGTCGCGCAGTGAAGCTGGAAAAGCCTCACCGCAGGGATGTTTCAATCCACTGTCTGGCACATACTTCCAGGCGGCCTCTGTTAAGCCGGCACAGAACAAGGCACCGCCAGCGATCATAAACTGTCTGCGATTCATGCAGCCGTTTCCGCCATCTGTTTCAAGGTGACATAGTCTGTTTTGCCCGTGCCCAGCACTGGGATTTGCGCCACCACAATAATTTTGCGGGCGATGGCAATTTCAGGTGCACCCATGCTTTTAGCCACAATCTGCAAGTCTTCACGTTTGAGTTTGGCATCGGTGGTAAACAGCACGATGCTTTCACCGCGGCTGGCATCTGCGACCGTGGTAGCTGCATGTTGTTGTTCAGGGGCGGCGGTAGCCGCCATTTTCTCCACCACTTCGAGCGAGACCATTTCACCAGCCACTTTGGCAAAACGTTTAACGCGGCCTTTGATATAAATATACCCTTCAGCATCAATCTCAACCACATCGCCCGTGTCATACCAGCCATCTTGCGGTGCAACCAACACCCCGGGATTGTCATACAGGTAATAGCCCTGCATGATGTTATCGCCCTTCACCAATAAGCGGCCGCCCTTTTCTATGCCTGGTACAGGTTCCAGCTTGTGCTCAATGCCGGGGAACAACTGGCCTACCGTGCCATTGCGGTTGGCCATCGGCGTATTTGCCGCGACCACGGGGGCGCACTCGGTGGTGCCATAACCCTCTAAAATGCGGATGCCAAATTTTTCGTGGTAAATTTTGCGCACTTCTTCATTGAGTTTTTCAGCGCCAGCAAACACCACGCGCAGTTTATAAAAATCGTACGGGTGCGCATATTTAGCGTAGTTGCCCAAAAACGTGCTGGTAGAGAAAAACACCGTACAGCCTTTGTCATAAATCACTTCCGGGATCAATTTGTATTGCAGCGGTGAGGGAAACAGCAGCATGGGGATACCGTTTAACAAAGGCAGCAACGCGCCGGTAAACCCAAAGGCGTGAAATAGTGGCAAGGCCATCATGAATTTATCCGCCGGGCTGAAATCCAGTGTTGCCAGAATCTGGTGCGTATTGGCCAAGATGGCTTTATGGCTATGCACCACACCTTTGGGTTTGCCCTCTGAACCTGAGGTAAACAACACTACCGCAGTCTCTGCGGCAGTGACCGGCTCCATGGCCGCGCGTGGATAATGTAAGGCGTAGCCCATGAGCCAGGCACGGTCCAGCATGCCAAACTGATTACGCAAGTCTTCGAGATAGACAATATTCAAATCGCGCATGTTGGCGACGATCTCCTCCAGCTTGGCCGCTTCAATAAACTTGCGCGAACTGATCACCGTACGGATATTGGCGGCGATGCAGGCATTGCGCATGCCGTCTGCGCCAGCAGTGTAATTGAGCATGGCAGGGATTCTTTTGAAGGCGCTCATCCCCAGCACCAAGGCCAGCGTATTGGTGATATTCGGCATCAATACACCAACCACTTCCTCCTGCTGGCTCACCTTGGTGGCGATTCGTCCCAGCGCCAGGCTGCGTTTGAGCACTTCTTGATAGGTATCTTCAACCTGGTTCATATCCTCGATAATGAGGGACTTGGCCCCGTATTTATCCATGGCATCCAAAAACGCTTCAAACAGGCTTTTGCTTTGCTGGGTTTTAAACAGCATATGCTGCATGATGCCACGCATGGCTTCACCCGCAATCCGACGGCGCTGCTTGGCGGTGAGCGGGGCATGATGCCTATGCTGCTCGATGCGGATGTCAGTCGGTGGCAAAATTTTCAACGTCACGCGAGGCAACAGTTTGCGCGGATGCGCATCAGATAAGCGGCCAAAATACGATTGGGCGGCACCCTCAACACGCACCGGCAGAATTTTGACGCCGGTTTTAGCAGCCACAAACCCAGGGCCGTCATACACCTTCATCAAGGCGCCGGTCAGGGTAATGCGTCCTTCAGGGAAAATCACCACGTTTTCGCCTGCATTGAGGCGCTGCACCACTTTTTTCATCGCCAGCGGGCTGGCAGGGTCGACAGATAAATGCGGCGTCAGCTTTAACCACCAGCGAAAAAAGAGATTCTTGAGCACGCCGGTATGCACGACAAAAGTTGCCCGTTTGGGTAAAAACAAGCCTAGTAGCAAGCCATCCAAAAAAGACTCATGGTTAGCAATAATCAGCAACCTGTCCTCTTGCGGTACGTTTTCCAGCCCGGTGACACGCACGCGAAACAGCAGACGACACACCGCCCTTAATACACTCACCAACATTGCTTGCTCCCCATTAAATTCTTTTTATATTTCTTCTTTGATGTAGTCCAGCACGTTTTGCAGTGCTTGCTGCATCAATGATTGATTAACCCAAAAATAGACTTCGCGGCCGACTTTTTCGCTCTGCAAGGCGCCACCGCGTTCGAGTACTTTTAAATGATGGGTCACAGCGGTGCGACTGAGTTGCGAGCCCTCTACAATTTGCAGAATCGTCAGCCGCTCGTTTTTTTCAAACGATAGCAAAATCCGTTGCCGATGGGCATCGCCTAACGCAACAAAAAGCTCGGAAATGGCGCTCCAGGGCTCTGGCACTTGGGTCACTGTTTTCATATAACCATATAATTAGTTATTTAGTTTATTTTGTCAAGCCCCATCATACGACTTTGTCATGCCCATGGACTAGTCTGTGCTTCATCAAAGCATCACCCAAGGCCAGTGCTTGCCCCGCTACACTGCAATGCCTTATACAAAAGGAGTGTGAGATGTTACGCCTGTCAGTATTGTCCTGTTTGCTTGCCTGCATGCCATTGGCGAGCCACGCAAGTGCACAAATCAGCCTGGCAAGCACAAGCTGCTCGGGAGACATGGCGCTGTCATCAGGCAGCGGCATCTCATTCAGTTGCACAGGCAACTTAAGCCTGGATGGCGGCTGGCTCAAGTCTGACAGCCAGATCTCATTATTCGCCAGTGGCGATCTGACTCTCAATAACTTAAGCCTCTACGCGCCGGAAATCAGCTTATCAACCCTGACCGGCAACTTGACTATTGGCAGCAACGTGCTGTTCGACATCACACATACGCCCGTACTCACCAGCGGCGCTATCCATATAAACAGTTGGTTACCGCGCCCGGTGATTGCATGGCAGGACGTTGATATCGGCTTGCAACCCGGCGCCGTCATCAGCGTGAGTACACATAGCGCGGACGCGATTAAGCAAACTGCCGACCATAGACCAGCCCTGTCAGGTCACTTGGTACTGTCACCCGCACAAAGTCAGATGTTTATCCATGAGTCGCGGATAAGCTTGGCGAACAACGCAGGCATTAATGTTTCTGCGGTGCCTGAACCTGATGGTTATATGATGGTGCTGGCCGGCCTGGGGCTGATGGCTTGCAGACGCAAAGCCAAAAAATTAGCTAGTGGAGGCTGAAAGATACGTTTGCAGCAGACTGAGCATGGCGGCATCGCCAGACTGGTCTGCGCTAAACGCGGTCAAACCGGATTCACGCGCCTGCTCGGCGATGCGTGCATGGTTAACGAATACAGGCGTCGCTTTTAACCAGTCACCCTCGCCCGCCAGTGCCAATAAAAAACGCAAAGCTTCGGTGCTGGTGACAACGATACCTTGTAACTGGCCGCTGGCATAAGCCTGCGCTAATGGCTGGAGGCTGCTTTGCGGATTCACGCGGCGATAGCATTCGCCAAATACGACGTCTGCACCGCGTTGTTTTAAGGTCTGAGCCAGCACTTCACGCCCGCCCACACCGCGCACAATAAGTACGCGCTGGCCTTGCATCTGCTGCAATGCCGGTAGCGCCAACAAGGCTTCGCTATCAAAGCGTTCGCTCGGCGTCAGCACTTCTGTAATGCCATAGTGTTGCAAGCTGGCAGCCGTGGTCGGCCCAATGGCCGCAAACTTCAAATTGGGAGCAATACCCGCCTGTTGCAGCAAGGGCATGCCATGCTGCACGGCATTGGTGCTAATAAACACAGCCCAGTCAAATTGGCTGACAGGGGTAACTGCCGCATGAAAAGCACTCAGGTCGCCGAGGCCTTTAATATCCAGCAGCGGAAAGGAAATCACTGTGCCGCCTGCGCCAGTGATCGCCGCCGTGAGCTTGGTGGCTTGCTCGGGTGGCCGCGTCACCGCGATATGCACCCCGGCCAAAGCACCAGCCGATGGTCGTGTCATTTCACCCCATCCAGCGTCGCCAAAATCTTATCAGCGCCACGTGCCACCAGTTGCAAGGCCAATTGCTGGCCCAGCTTTTCTGCCTCAGCGGCGTTGCCGGTCACGGTTTCCTTAAGCATCTGCTTACCATCCACACTGGCCACAAACCCCTGCATGGTGATGGTATCGCCCTGCTTGGTCGCATAAGCGCCCAGCGGCACGGTGCAGCTGCCTGCCAGCGCACGGCTGAATCCTCGTTCAGCTTCCACGCACAATTGCGTATCCACATGATTCAACGGCGCCAATACTGCCATCAGGTCTGTGCGGTCGGCATTGATTTCGATGCCCAATGCGCCCTGACCCACGGCCGGAATACTCTCTGCCGGACTAATAAAACTTTTGATACGATCGCCCAATTCCAGGCGAATCAGCCCAGCTGCGGCCAGGATAATCGCCGCATATTGGCCTTCATCCAGTTTGCGCAAACGGGTTTGCACATTGCCACGCAATGATTCGATGTTTAAATGCGGAAAGCGCGCCTGTATCTGGCTTTGACGGCGCAGGCTGGAGGTACCCACCACACTGCCGTCAGGCAGTGCTTCCAGACTCGCATAATCGTTAGAAACGAACGCATCGCGCGGGTCTTCGCGCTCGCCGGTGGCGGTGAGCACAAAACCTGCTGGCAAATGCATGGGCACATCTTTCATGCTATGCACCGCCAAGTCAGCACGGCCATCCGCCAGCGCACTTTCGAGCTCTTTAACAAACAAGCCCTTGCCACCAATGCGTGACAATGGGGAATCCAGAATCTGGTCACCGGTGGTGGTCATGCCTAAAATGCTGACATCACACTGTGGATATAAAGCCTGTAATCTGGCCTGGATATGCTTGGCCTGCCACATGGCGAGCGCGCTCTCACGTGAAGCAATAACCAGCTTGGCAGGGGGATTTAGTGTACTCACAACGATCATACCTATGATGGATTTAGCGCCTTATTTTAACACGTCATCGCCTGACTTCTGTGCGTGCATGCTGACATGTTCAGATGAACCTTTTGTTCCACAAGGCCGTCGGATTGAGTTATGCTGGCACCTGCATAGCAATCCGAAGTGGCTAGAAAAGTCGCTATTCAATGATAAAAATGGAGGACTATCCATGCAATACCAACTCGACATTTTCCTTTCTTCTCTCAATCAATTCTGGGTAGAACTGGTCCATTTTGTGCCCAAATTACTGGCCGCCATCGTCATTTTATTTTTTGGCTGGCTGGTCGCTAAAGCAGTCAGATTAGGCGTCAAACGTATTCTTGAGATTTCACACTTTGACACCTTTGCGCAAAAATCCGGCCTCGAAGCCTTTATGCGCAGCGCCAACTATAAAGTCACCCTGAGCGGCATCATCAGCCAGGTGGTTTATTGGCTAGTCATTCTGCTATTTGTGATCACCGGCGCCAATTCACTCGGCCTGACCGAAGTCGCCTCATTACTCAAAGAGCTGGCCAGCTATTTACCACATATTATCGTGGCGATTCTGGTGGTGATTTTTGGGACGCTGTTTGCGCGCTTTATCAACCGCCTGGTGTTTGCCTGGTTGCACAGCATCAAATTCGAGCAAGCGCTCATCATCAGCACCTCAGCCGAATATTGCATCCAGATTCTGGCGATTTTTATTGCCCTGGAACAACTGGGCATTGGCATGCAACTAATTCACTCACTGTTTGTGATTGTGTTTGGCGCTGTGTTTTTGGCGTTGGCGATTGCCTTTGGCCTGGGTGGCCGCGACTGGGCAGCCAAAGTGATTGATCAGGCGCAAAAAAAGAAATAATGGCTTTAAATTAGTGCATTCAAATTAAGGTCGCCGCTAGGCGGCCTTAATCACATGCTGGTGACGTCGGCTCACCACCAATGTCTCCGGGATGCCTTTAATTAAGACCACCCATGCGGTTTCTCCGGCCTCTTCACCTGTCGAGACCCGTTGCTTCTCAAACCCACCAATCGCCGCACGTGCCACCAGTGCATTGCGATGAATACGCACAAATTGCGTGGCATAGGTGTGTTCAAGCTGGCTGAGTGCGGCTTCAAGCAAATAGCTTTTTTCGCGCGTGCGTACCGTCACATATTTCAACTCGGCGCGCAGATAAAGCACCTCGGCAATCGGCACCAGCACCACTTTACCGCGCTCGTAAATACTCAGGTGATCATGCGTTTGCTGCAATGGCTGCAAGGCCTGAGATTGTGCTGGTTGCAACGGCCTGGCTTTGGCCAGGGCAGCCGCCAGGCGCTCGCTACGAATCGGTTTCAGCAAATAATCAATCGCATTCAACTCAAACGCCTGCACCGCGTAGTGATCATAGGCGGTGGTAAAAATCAGCTTGGGTGGCTGCGGCAAATCGCGCAAATGTTGCGCCAACTCGATGCCATCCATGACCGGCATGCGGATATCCACCAGCACAATATCTACTGCGGCGTCTTGCAGCAACGGCAGCGCTTCCACGCCATTCGCCGCTTCGCCCACGACGTCGTAACCGCCAACATCACTCACCAAGTCGCGCAAACGCTGCCTGGCCAGCGGCTCATCATCGACAATTAACAGCCGCTGATTAGCCATGCACAACCTCAGATAAGGGTCGCGTTGGGATCACGATTTCAACAATGTAGCGCTGATCGGCTTCATATTGCCGCAACTGCGCCTCAAGGTCGTAGTGCAAACGCAAGCGCTCACGAATATTTTTCAGCGCCATTTTATTGCCGCCAGATTTATCACTACGTGGCGGCAACGGGTTGCTGATACGCAGTAGCAAACTCTTGCCGCTGGCAGCGATCTCAATATGGACCACCCCGCCCTGCGCCTGCGGCTCAATGCCGTGATACACCGCATTCTCCAGCAACGGCTGCAAAATAAGCGGCGGAATCATCATCTCTTGCGGCATATCAGACAGTTGCCAATCGCATTGCAAGCGCTCGTCCAAGCGTAATTTTTCAATATTCAAATATTGCTGGCACAAGGCAATCTCTTGCGACAGCGGCACCAGATCACGGTTATCCGCCATCAATACGCGGAACAGTTCGGCCATGTCTTCCAGCGCGTGTTCCGCCCGTTGTGGCTGGCTACGGATCAGTGACAGGACAGCATTCAGGCTGTTAAACAAAAAATGGGGGCGAATCCGCGCCTGCAAGGCCTGCAAACGCGCCTCGGCAATCGCAGGCGAATAGGCGCGCTGCAATAAGTCCAGGTAATACAAACACATCAGCACATCCGCCACACACAGCAACATCACCTGCCAATACTGTGCGGCGGTCAATGGCGCAATCCAGCGTTGATAGCCATAGGTTAACAGCGCCGTGATGCCAATCGCCAGCAAAAACAGGGCGGCCAAGGCCTGCCGATAAGGCCAACGGCTAATCATGGGATAAGCCAGTGTGAGTGCGCCCATCACCAGCAACAATGGCGGCAACCACTGGCTACCTATGCGCGCGAGGTCGCTGGCCCACAAAGCGGCGTTCCAGCCAGACTGGCCGTCATACACGGTGAGCAGCGCCAACACACACAGGTGCAGCAACAGTACACGTAAGTGTATGCCCAGATTGCGAAAATTGGGGATGCGGCTACTTTTACGCACGGCGTGATGTTCGTTTATAATGTGGTGCCAGCATCATAAGTATTAAGTGCCCATGGCGCAAGCACGCGCTGTGCGCCCCATTTCTGGCAGAAAGAATTTTTGTTTTGACAACGTCCAACTCCAATACACAGTCATCTTTGCACCAAAAAGACCAAGCCTGGTCTGGCCGCTTTAACGAGCCAGTGGCCGAGCTGGTCAAACGCTACACGGCGTCTGTCGATTTTGACAAGCGCCTGGCCACATTCGACATTCAAGGCTCGGTTGCGCATGCCACCATGCTGGGCGCACAAGGCATTATCTCGGCGCAAGATGTCACTGACATCAAACGCGGCCTGGGCGAGATTCTGGCTGAGATTGAAGCCGGACAGTTTGAATGGCTGCTGGACCTGGAAGATGTGCACCTGAACATTGAAAGACGCCTGACCGAAAAAATCGGCGACGCAGGTAAACGCTTGCACACTGGCCGTTCACGTAACGACCAAGTGGCGACTGATGTCCGCCTGTGGTTACGCAGCGTGGTCGATGACAGCATTGCAGGCATCCGCGCGTTGCAAACCTCTTTGCTCGATTTAGCCGAACAACACGCCGCCACCATCATGCCTGGCTTTACCCATTTGCAAGTGGCGCAACCGGTGACGTTTGGTCACCACCTGATGGCGTATTTTGAAATGTTGAATCGTGATGCCGAGCGCTTTGCCGATGCGCGCAAACGTATCAACCGCTTGCCGTTGGGCGCCGCCGCACTCGCAGGCACCAGCTACCCGATCAAACGCGAGTTGGTGGCTGAGTTATTAGGCTTTGACAGCGTGTGCCAGAACTCTTTAGATGCCGTGTCTGACCGTGACTTTGCGATTGAATTTAACGCAGCGGCTTCATTGCTGATGATGCATTTGTCGCGCTTCTCTGAAGAGTTGATTTTATGGATGAGCCCGCGCTTCGGCTTTATTGATATTGCCGACCGTTTCTGTACCGGCTCCTCCATCATGCCGCAAAAGAAAAACCCGGATGTGCCTGAACTGGTGCGCGGCAAAACCGGCCGCGTGTATGGCCATTTAATCGGCCTGCTCACTTTAATGAAAGGCCAGCCGCTGGCCTACAACAAAGACAACCAGGAAGACAAAGAGCCGCTGTTCGACGTCGCCGACACCTTGTTAGTGACCTTGCAGATTTATGCTGACATGCTGCGCGGCATTACCGTCAAAGCCGACAATATGCGCCAGGCCGCGCTCGAAGGCTTTGCCACGGCGACTGACCTGGCCGACTACCTGGTGAAAAAAGGCATGCCGTTCCGCGATGCGCACGAAGTGGTCGCCCACGCCGTGAAAGCCGGTGTGGAATCAGGCCGTGATCTGGCCGAATTCAGCCTGGCAGAGCTGCAAGCCTTTAGCAACACCATCAGCGAAGACGTGTTTGAAGTGCTGACACTAGAAGGCTCCGTCGCCAGCCGTAATCACACCGGCGGCACCGCGCCAGAACAAGTGCGCCGTGCCATCGCCCAAGCCAGACAGCAATTAGGCAGCTGATGACATCGCGCCATCATCCACCGAGTAAGCGCAAATCATACCCGGTCATGATGATGGGGCTGCTGTTAGTTTTCAGCCTGTTCGCGAGCCAACCCACACCAGCAGCCCTTGGTATTGCGAATCCCAAACACGAACAAGCCATGTTGTGGCCGCTATTGCCTGGCGAAAGCGTCAACAGCCTGGCCGCCAAACTCTATCCACAAAGCCCGGTGCTGCAACAGCGCTTTGTGCAGCAATCCATCACCTTGAGTCGCAGTCGCGGTATTTTGCTACGCCCAGACGAGCGCAGTGCAAGCGCGCAACTGATCGCCGTACCTAATGCGCAAACGCTGCACACACTCACGCACAGAATTAAAAAAGCTGATGAAATTGACACTGAGGCGTTTGCCGCACCTGGTTTAGTGATGAGTGTGCAACTTACGCAAGAAGCGCAACAAACATCGTCAAACTGGCATTTGCCTACATTGAATCTGCCAACAGAACTCTCGTTAAAAGGGTATTCTTTTTCTGTAGGGCATTTAACCGGGCGGATTGCGGCTGTCAAATCACATGTATTAGAAACGTATGAAGCGAATGCAGAAGCGATTGCGCGGACGCCTGTGAAAAGGCTTTATCAGGCACCGCAGTTAGCGGTGATTGTAGCGAGTGCGATATTGTTGCTGGTATTGAGTTTGGGTTGGGGGATTTTGGAAGAGCGGCGGGATAAGCGGTAAGTCTTTTGTAGTCGACATTAATAATGTGTCACTCTTAATTGCTGGTTAGCTGGATTAATGAATCATTTCTTTCGCCTTTAGGCGACCGTTCTTTCTTATGCTTGTCCATAAGAAAGAAGGCAAAGAACAAGACACCCTAGCTTCCGCTTGTTCCCTGCGTTGCTCATCAGCGTGGGCGTCCATTGAAACTCGCCCTGACAAGCCACACACTTCGTGGCTTGTTGCGGAACTCAAACAGCCAATGGCCGAATACTCTCACGCTGATTGCGCTACTCGGCGCGTCAGATAGGGGCCCGTTAACCCCACCACGCGGTGAATTCAGTTGAGCATGTTAAATTCAGGGCGCTAGATAACCTTGCTCTTCAAAGCCTAAACTACCAATCATTGGTTTTTTCTCAGTGATCACGCGGGACGCAATGCAAAGAATCTCACCATATTGAAAGCGTGTGGTTTTATGGGCCCCTATCTGCCGCGCCGAGTAGCGCAGCCAAAACAAGGAAGAAGGGAGCGACTGTTCGAGTCCCGCAGCAGCTCACGTATCTTGTGAGCTGCCAGGTCGAGTTTCGTGACCGCTTGTTTTGGCGAGCAACACAGGGAACAAGCGGAAGCTAGGGTGCATTTCTTTTGGTTACTTGTTCTTTGGGCAAACAAAGAAAAGTAACTCGCTGAAAAAGCGAAAAGCAACCTAACAAACAACCACAAACCCGTGGGCAAACATGCCCACCCTACGACTACGGCGACCAATCTACAGAATAACCTTTTATTGCAATCTCACCATGCCAGGATTCCACCCAACAGCGGAATGACAATTTTTAAAGCGTCTTTATTCCTTTAAAAACATCTCCAACAACGTATTCAAAAACCGCTGCCCCAACAAAGTCGGTTTAATCACTCCCTCAACCTGCTCCAACAATCCCTTTTGTTGCGCTTCAAGCAATTGCGCTTGTATCACCCGTAACGGCAAGCCCGTACGCTGCTGAAACAAGCCAGCCTCCACCCCATCCACCAACCGCAACGCATTCATCATAAATTCAAACGCCAAATCCTCACGGCCAATCACCCACTCACTATCCACCGCCTGCCCTTGTGGCGCAGCCTCCAGATAACGTTTTGGGTGTTTATGCCGACTCTGGCGAATAATTTTGTCGTGAAAACTCAGTTTGGAATGTGCGCCAGCACCAATCCCTAAATAATCGCCAAACGTCCAGTAATTGAGGTTATGCGCACACTGCTCGCCGGGCTGGGCAAAGCCTGAAGTCTCATAATGCTGGTAGCCATGGCTGTCGAGTATCTTTTCAATCTCTTCCTGCATGGTGGCGCTGGTGTCATCATCCGGCAAACTCGGTGGCGTGCGGTGAAACGGCGTATTGGGCTCTAACGTAAGGTGATAAAACGACAAATGCGCCGGTTTGATCTGGCAAGCGGTTTCGGCGTCTTTTAAGGCATCTTCAAGGCTCTGCTCTGGCAAAGCATACATCACATCCAAGTTTACCCTATCAAAAGTATTCAACGCCAGTTCAGCCGCGGCCAGTGCCTGTTCGCGATCATGAATCCGTCCCAGCGCTTTTAAATAATTGGGCTGAAAGCTCTGAATCCCTAGCGACACGCGATTGACGCCTGCGTCGCGATACCCTTTAAAGTTCGCGATATCGACCGTGCCTGGGTTTGCCTCCAGCGTCACCTCTGCGCCATATTCCAACGGCGTCAGCATGCGCACATGGCTCAGAATCTTATCAATTGCCTCTGCAGAAAAAATGCTGGGCGTACCGCCGCCAAAAAACACACTGCGGATCTTGCGGCCCCACACCAGTGGCGTGGCTTGCTCCAAGTCAGCAATCAGCGCATCGACATAAGCCGCCTCTGGAATCTCCTGCCGCGATTCATGCGAATTAAAGTCACAATACGGGCATTTGCGCACGCACCAAGGGATATGGATATACAGCGAAAGCGGCGGCGGATTGGTAAGGCCACTTAATGTGGTTTCACCTTGTAAAGGCGCGTCTTTGAGACTGTTGGCGGGATAAATCGGGATCATGCCGACATTTTACTCGCAAAGAAGACTTGAAAGATTGAGGATCACGTCAAGCCAACCACATCATGAGGTTCATAATCACCCAAATTGACTATTGACGAAACTTTTTAAAATGAATTAACTTAATACCCTTGTCAAAACTCTCAATATTTATAAAAGAATTGGCAACATGATTATTAAAACACCATCAGGAGGGAATTATGAGTATCAGGTTTAGCGTTTTAAAACTATCAGCGGCGCTCGCATTATCCTTAATCACCACAGGCGCGTATGCAGCAAGTTATAGCTTCAATTACGAAGCACTGGCTTCTAACCAGTTTCAAGCCGTATCCGGCGATTTTGGCTCTAATATCAATATAGGTGATAGCGTCACTTTTACACTCACAACCTCGGCAGGGAATGTTTTTTCTGCCAGCATGGGCGACTCTATGTTTGCAATTCTAGGGTTAGATTCGGTTGGTGGCGGAGTGCGCTATTCAGACTATTCCTGGCGCTTTTTGCAACAAGGCACAGAAGTGGGTAACGGATCTAGCTTAAACGAAAGCACCAGTTCAATACACATGGGGCCGCTTGCCTCCATTAATTTTAATGGCTTGTTTGATACCTATGTCTGGACAGCAACACTAAACTCATCGACAACAGGAACTAATATTGCGACAGATATCGGTTACAACGCCGCACCTATGCCTCTGTATGGTGGTACATGGCAATACGGTATCACTTCTGCCCAATTTATGGCTGCCACAGTCCCTGAGCCAGAAAGCTACGCTTTATTTTTGGCCGGTCTCGCGTGTTTTGGGCTGTTTGCAAGACAAAAGAAAAGCTAATCTTTAGATTACTTAAGAGCAGAATACTGAGGGCGCAGCCGTTCCGGTGCGCCCTTAATACATTGTGATCACACCAATCACTCTTCCAGCACCTGCAAAAACGCATCTCCATATTTCAGCAATTTGGCCTGCCCTATTCCACTAATCTGCCCCATTTCGTCCAAGGTCTGTGGCTTGCGGTTATGAATCTCCAACAAAGTGCTGTCGTGAAAAATCACATAAGGTGGCACGCCCTGCTCTCTTGCCAGTTCCAGCCGTTTGGCTTTGAGGGCTTGCCAGAGCGGATCGTCATTGGCACCGGCAAACGCTTCTTTGGCACGGGCGCTGCGTTCGGCTTTGCTTAATTTCTTTTCGGGTTCGGCATCGCGGCGTAGCCAGACTTCTTGCTCGCCTTTAAGCACGGGCCTTGCGGTTTCGGTGAGTTTTAAGCCGCCATACGCGGCCATGTCGGCCTCTAGCATGCCTGCGGCAATGAGCTGGCGATAAACACCGCTCCATTGTGCTTGATTGAGCGTTTTACCGATGCCAAAAGTACTGACTTTGTCGTGATTAAAGCGCTCAACTTGCGGGGTAGCTTTGCCCATGAGCACATCAATTAAATGGCCGACACCGAAGCGTTGACCGGTACGGAATACACAGGAAAGCGCCATCTGCGCAACCTGCGTGGCTTGCCAGGTTTCTACCGGGTGCAGGCAGTTATCGCATTGCTCGCAGGCACCGGGGTGGCTTTCGCCGAAATAGCGCAAGATAGTCTGGTGGCGGCAGGCGGTGGATTCGCAGTAGCCGAGCAAGGCGTCCAGCTTTAGCCGTTCCAGCCGTTTGCGTTCTTCTGAGGCTTCGCCGCTATCGAGCATTTGCCGCATAGAGACGACGTCGCCCATGCCGTAGACCATCCAGGCATTGGCGGGCTGGCCATCGCGCCCGGCTCTGCCGGTTTCTTGGTAATAGCCTTCCATGCTTTTGGGTAAGTCGAGGTGCGCGACAAAGCGCACGTTGGGTTTGTCTATGCCCATCCCGAAAGCTATCGTCGCGACCATGATAATGCCTTCTTCACGCAGAAAGCGGCGCTGGTGGTGCTCACGCAATTGCGCAGGTAACCCGGCGTGGTAAGGCAAAGCCGACCAGCCTTTTTCAACCAGCCAGGCAGCGGTTTCTTCGACCTTTTTGCGGGATAAACAATAGATGATGCCTGCATCGTCTGAGTGCTCGCGCTCAAGAAAGGCCTGCAACTGCTGACGGGCATTGTTTTTAATGCCGACGTGGTAACGGATATTCGGTCTATCAAAACTGGATACAAACTGGGCGGCGTTTTCTAAATTTAGCTGGCTGATGATTTCGGCACGCGTCGGCGCATCGGCAGTCGCGGTCAGCGCAATACGCGGCACATCGGGGAAGCGGTTATGCAGCACAGTGAGCTGGCGATATTCTGGCCTAAAATCGTGCCCCCATTGCGACACGCAATGCGCTTCGTCGATGGCAAACAGGGCCAGGCCGACATGCTGTTGTACTTCGTCGAGCAGGCTTAAAAAGCTGCCGACCATTAGCCGCTCGGGGGCGACATAAAGCAGTTTGATTTCTCCGGCCATCACCTGGCGCGTGATGCGGCTATTGTCTTCGGCACTTAAACTGGAGTTTAAAAAGGCAGCATTGACGCCCAATTGTTGCAGGGCTTCGACCTGGTCTTGCATCAGCGCAATGAGCGGTGAAACGACGATCGCCAGGCCTTCGCGTGCTAGGGCGGGAATCTGGTAACACAGCGATTTGCCGCCGCCGGTGGGCATGAGCACCAGTGCATCGTCACCAGCGATGACATGCTCAACGATGGCTTGCTGCTGATGACGAAACTGCGAATAACCGAAGACGTCTTGAAGGATGTGTTGTGGCGAGGCGCTGGCCATGCTTAAAGAGCCTGGCTAGGCTAGGGTTTGTTGTAGGGATTGATTAAGGTATCGACGAGTGCATGCAAGGCTTTACGCATTTGCTCTTCGCTGACTTCCATCAGCAAACCATCCTCGAGGGCATCCTGGGCAATTTGTTTGAGTTCATCAAAATTTTCGGACATGACTTTGACCTTTTCGGTGCAGGAAACCACCGAACCATCGTCACGTACCCATTTTGGCCACTCATTTGTCATGCATTTACTCTCAATTGCGCTGTTCTAACGCTTGCAGCAATTTTACCAGCGCCTGGCCGCGATGGCTCATCTTACTTTTTATTTCCAGGGGTAACTCAGCCACCGTTTTGCGCGTGGCCAGGTCCATAAACAACGGGTCATAGCCAAAACCTTCACTGCCGCGAAACTCGCGCAGAATTTCACCCAGCCACAGGCCATCAGCAATAATAGGTTGTGGGTCTTGCGGTGAACGCACCAGGACTAACACGCTGTAAAAATAGGCACGGCGATCACTCTCGCGCGACATCACTGTGAGTAACTTATCGTTGTTTCGTTCATCTTGTGTGAGCAGGCTATTGGCCGGTTGCGGGCCAGCATAGCGCGCCGAGATCACCCCCGGCGCCCCTTGCAAGGCATTCACGCACAAGCCTGAGTCATCTGCCAGCGCAGGCAAACCGGTGTGCGCACTGGCATGGCGGGCTTTGGCCAGGGCGTTTTCTACAAAAGTGCCAAAAGGCTCGGGGCATTCCGGCACATTAAATTCGGCTTGCGATACGATCTCGATATTGAGCGGCGCCAGCACATACGCGATTTCACGGATTTTGCCTTTATTGCCGGAGGCGATGACCAGTTTGTTGAATGGCAAGGCCATGTTTATGCCTGCAATGCCTGTTGTTGAATGTTGGCTATTTCAGCAATGCCTTTGGCGGCTAAATCCAGCATCTGGTTCATGGTGTCGCGGCTAAATGGCTCGCCTTCGGCCGTGCCCTGAATCTCCACAAAGCCGCCGTTGCCGGTCATCACCACGTTCATATCCGTGTCGCAATCGGAGTCTTCGATGTAGTCTAAATCTAATACCGGCGTGCCTTGATAAACGCCGACAGAAATCGCGCCCACAGAGTCCTTGATCGGGGTTTCTGTCAGCAGGCCTTTTTGCAACAGCGTAGACACGGCATCGACCATGGCGACATAGGCGCCGGTAATGCTGGCGGTGCGCGTGCCGCCATCGGCTTGAATGACGTCACAGTCAAAATGGATGGTGCGCTCGCCGAGTTTTTGCAGGTCGATCACGGCACGCAGACTGCGGCCAATCAGGCGCTGAATCTCTTGTGTACGGCCGCTTTGCTTGCCGCGTGCCGCCTCTCGGTCCATGCGGGAGCCAGTCGAACGTGGTAGCATGCCGTATTCAGCCGTCACCCAACCCTGGCCTTTGCCCTTTAAAAAACCAGGCACTTTTTCTTCTACGCTGGCGGTACAAATCACGTGCGTATCGCCAAACTTCACCAGCACCGAGCCTTCGGCATGCTTGGTGTAATGGCGGATAATTTCAATGGCACGCAACTGGTCGTTGGCGCGCTGGCTAGGTCTGATCATGGTGGACAACTTTCTGTTATTTAATATGTTGCCGGGTTCTACCCAGCGCCTCTTGTATTTCGGCAATCGCCTTTTCAATTTCGTCATCGGTCAGGTCCAGCGCATATTGGCTGGGCGGTGCCGTGGTTTCATTCATCATGGTGGTCGTCACGTCTACCGGCAAATCCAGCGTCGAAATGGTCAGCGGGCTGGTCACGCGCTGCCCCCACTGCAGGGCAATGGCGCTCATATTATCGCCAACGGTGATACTTGCGGCGTCGGCATCATCTAACAACCTGCTGACGCCATCGTTAATATCCGCGGCCAGCATATGCTGCGCCATGCCGATGTCTGACACCGTGTTCCACACACCATCCGAGCACAGCATAATCACATCGCCTTCACGCAGCGCAATTGGTGCTGCTAGCTCAACTTTGGGTGCACGCTCGCCACCGACGCAATTATAAATTTTATTGCGGTGCGGATGATGATCCATCTCATCGACCGTGATTTTGCCCTCACGCAATAAAGACTGCACTACCGAGTGGTCTTCGGTCTGGTGTTCGACCAAACCGTTGCGATATAAATACAAGCGAGAGTCACCCACATGCGCACAAAATAATTTATTGTGCTGAATCAGTGCGACCACAATGGTGGTACGTGGTGACTCGAGCAAGCGCTTTTGCAACCGCACATTTTCAATCACGTCATGCGCCCGGGCAATTTGCTCGCGCAAAAATTGCGCAGGCTGCGTAATTAAGGGCTGCGATTCGCGCTGAAAGGCTTCGATCATGGTTTTTACCGCGATTTCAGCGGCGACATCGCCATGCTGGTGGCCACCCATACCGTCGGCCAACACCATAAAAATGGCGTGCCTGTGATACGAATACGCCAGCCTGTCCTGATTATATGGCCGCGGCCCCTGGCGGCTACCTTGTGCAATGGTGAATTTCATAGCGGTTTGGTCAGTACCTTGATGATTTTATCCACCAGCGACCCACGCGGATCTTCTACCACGCGGATGCCGATCATTTTTTTCTGTAATGAAAACACGCTTTGCGGCCGCGACAAATAATCCAGCTGCATGCATTCATCAATAATGGTCAGTAATTTTTCAGAGTATATCTGTTTACCGAGCTCGGTTGCAGGCACCAGCGCATCGTCTTTCAGGCGCACATTGGCCGCCACCGGCGAGGCGCGCTGCAAGCAGGCGTACATACTGGCGCCTATGCTGTAAATATCACTCCACGGGCCCAGATGTTTGCGGTCTATATATTGCTCTGGCGGCGCGAATCCCGGCGTGTAAGTTGGCGCCAGCGTTACCTCAGACAAGGCCTGGCGCGCAGATCCGAAGTCCAGCAGCACTGGCGAGCCATCCAAGCGGATATAAATATTGGCCGGCTTGATATCCAGATGCAGCAATTTGCGCGTATGCACCTCACGCAAACCATTGAGCAACTCGACAAACATGCGGATTAAAAAGCTCTCGGGCACCGGTTGCGACAACGCCATGATGTAATCTTGCAGCGATTTGCCGCGCTCATACTTCATCACCATGTAAACGGTATTGTTGGCACGAAAGAAGTTTTTCACGCGCACGATATTTTTGTGCTCGATATTGGCCAGCGCAAGGCCTTCTTCAAAAAAGCACTTCATACCATGTTTGTAGGCGGCTTCATTTTTGCCGTTCGAGCGAATATGCGTATGCTCGTCACGCTCTGCCAGCGTCACCGGCATATATTCTTTAATCGCAACGGTGTTTTTTTGCGGGTCTTGCGCCAGATAGACGAAGCTAAACCCGCCCAGACTCAGCACCCGCGTAATGGTGTAGTCATTCAGCGCAGTGCCTACCGGCAAGGCAAAATCAAATTTATTAGAGAGCTTCACTAGCGCTTTAACGTCACAATCATGGTTTTTATTAAGGGAAACCCTGCATTCAATGACTTGTATTGCTACCACAAGCGTGGGTTTCTTTTATCTATGCGCTATTTTCGCATATCGATAGCGCATTTGATACAATCGCCCAGTTTGCCAGAGGACACCAAGGTACTGCGAAAATGACTGCAAAAAAAACCACCACCAACCAACCTATTTTAAGCATGACTGGCTTTGCCGCGAGCGAAGCCCGATTTCCGGGCGGCCTGCTGCTGATTGAACTGCGAGCAGTCAATCATCGCTACCTTGAGCTCAATGTCAAAATCGAAGACAGCTTGCGCCAGTTTGAAGCGCAGATTCGCGAGCAACTGCAAACCCGCCTTGGCCGCGGCAAAGTCGAATGCCGGATGAGCCTCAAGAGTGATGCCGCTGCAACCACGCTCGCACTCAACCCGGCCATGGTGACGCAGATTGCACAAACGCTCAAAGACCTGCAACAACACTTTCCACAATCACAAGCCATCAACCTGGTAGATGTGTTCAAGTTACCCGGCGTATTGCAAACTGAAGCCGCAGATGCCGAGGCCATGGCGCAAAGTGTACAAATCGGTTTGTCGCAGGGCATTGATGAACTGATCGCCGCGCGTGCGCGTGAGGGCGAAAAACTCAAACACGTATTGCTCGACCGCTTACAAGGCGTGCGTGAACAAATCAGCATCGTTAAACCACTGCTGCCCACACTAGTGAGCCAATATCAAGAAAAACTGACCGCCAAACTGCGCGAAGCCATGCAGGCAGATGACGACCGCGTGCGCCAGGAAATCGTGCTCTATGCGCAGCGCATTGATGTCGATGAAGAACTGGCTCGCTTGCAATCGCACATTACCGAGATGGACCGCATTCTACAGGCCGGTGGTGCCATGGGTAAAAAACTGGATTTCTTGATGCAGGAAATGAACCGCGAAGCTAATACCTTGGGCTCAAAATCGGTTGCGATTGAAACCACGCAGGTCTCTATGCAGCTCAAAGTACTGATCGAGCAAATGCGCGAGCAGATTCAAAACATTGAATAAACAGCTCACGCTGCACCAAAATCGTGATTCCAAAACGCACCGCAATGGTGCGTTTTGTTTTGGTAGCAACAGTTTAAAAAGCATAACCCTATGATTTAAAACACTATTACCTGCTGGCACACGGCTTGCTCTTATTTAATTGAATTTTACAAGTAAGGCAAAGGTCCAGCATCATGACGCAATCGGCCAAACAGTTTTTTGATGAAATGCAGGGCTATGGGGGCAATGTCCGCGCGATTTACCAGGCGTATAACCGCTGGTTAAGCGATGTGCCCACGCAACAACTGGCCGCCAAGCGCGCCGAGGCGGAAGTATTGTTCCGCCGTGTGGGCATTACATTTAACGTGTATGGTGAAGAAGATGGCGCCGAACGCCTGATTCCGTTTGATGTGATTCCACGCATGATTTCAGCCAGCGAATGGGCACATTTAGCCAAAGGCGCTGTGCAACGCGTGCGCGCACTCAATATGTTTTTGCATGATATTTATCATGAGCAGGAAATCATCAAGGCGGGCATTGTGCCGCACAGTATTTTAACCAACTCGCAATACCGGCCGGAAATGGTGGGCGTGACGGTGCCTAACCAGGTCTATGCGCATGTGGCGGGCATTGACCTGGTGCGCACCAGTGAATCGCAGTTTTATGTGCTGGAAGATAATTTGCGCACGCCGTCTGGCGTTTCATACATGCTGGAAGACCGCAAAATGATGATGCGCTTGTTTCCGGATTTATTTAAAAAATACCCGATTGCGCCAGTCGAACATTACCCGCATGTGTTACTCAACAATTTACGCTCGGTGGCACAAACCGGTGTCACCGACCCGACCGTGGTGTTACTTTCACCCGGCGCCTATAACAGCGCCTACTTCGAACATGCCTTCCTCGCCCAGCAAATGGGTATCGAGCTGGTGGAAGGCCAAGATTTGTTTGTCCGCAATAACGCCGTCTACATGCGCACCACGCAAGGCCCGCAAAGGGTGGACGTGATTTACCGCCGCATCGACGACGACTTCCTTGACCCTCTGGTGTTCAAGCCCGACTCCCTGTTGGGCGTGCCAGGTCTGCTCTCCGTCTACCGCAATGGTGGCGTCACGTTAGCCAACGCCGTGGGCACCGGCGTGGCTGATGACAAGGCGACGTATGTTTACGTGCCGGAGATGATTAAGTTCTATCTGGGTGAATCTCCCATCCTGCAGAACGTGCCTACGTATCAACTCAGCAAGGAAGATGATCTGGCCTACGTGCTGGATCATCTGCCTGAGCTGGTCGTAAAAGAGGTGCAAGGCTCCGGCGGCTACGGCATGCTGGTTGGCCCCACCGCCAGCAAGCAAGAAATTGAAGAATTCAGGTTACGCATCGTTTCCAAGCCGTCTAATTATATTGCACAACCAACGCTGGCACTGTCTACCTGCCCGACCCTGGTCGAACAAGGCATCGCACCGCGCCATGTGGATTTACGCCCGTTTGTACTGTCGGGAAAAACGGTCAGCGTGGTGCCAGGCGGCTTGTCGCGCGTGGCACTCAAAGAAGGTTCATTAGTGGTTAACTCGTCACAAGGCGGCGGCACCAAAGATACCTGGGTGCTGGAGCGCGATGACGTCAGTGTAGAAACTTCGCAGTCGCAAATGGCTGCCCAACAAGTGAATCAAGAGGCCGTGATATGTTAAGCCGTACCGCAGATCATTTATATTGGATGGCACGTTATATTGAGCGCACCGAAAACGTGGCGCGCGTGCTGGATGTGACCTACAACATGTCGCTACTGCCTTCTGACAGCAGCAATGAACAAGAGCTATGGGATACCGTGCTGGAAATTGCCGGGATTCGCGATATTTACGACCGCACCTACAAAGAACTCAATGCCAGCAATGTGATTAAACACTTGGTGATGGATAGCAATAATCCGTCCAGTATTTACAGCTCGCTGCGCGGGGCACGTGAAAACGCGCGGGCGGTACGCGTGGCCATGACCACCGAAACCTGGGAAAACATGAACACGCTGTGGCTGGAGTTTGGCCAATATATTAAACAAGACCTGACGCAAACCGGGTTGAGTGAGTTTTGCGAATGGGTAAAAAGTCGCTCGCATTTGTTCCGCGGCGTCTGCTTTGGCACCATGCTGCGCGACGAAGCATTTAGCTTTGTGCGCCTAGGCACGTTTATGGAGCGTGCTGACAATACCGCGCGCCTGCTCGATGTGAAATATGCGTTTTTGATCCCGATGCAAGAAGCCAATGATGGCGCAGTGGATTACTACGAGTGGAGCGCAGTATTGCGCTCGGTCTCTGCTTTTCAGGCCTACCAAAAGGTCTACCGGGATGCAATTGAGCCAATGAAAGTTTCAGAATTGCTGATTTTGCGCGAAGACATGCCGCGCTCATTGCATGCCTGCTACGCCGAAATCATGCCGATTTTGCGCCAGGTGGCGGGCAGCCGCCAAACCGAGGCTGAGCGTTTAGCCGGACAAATGCATGCCAAACTGCACTATGGTCGCATGCTGGATATTTTAAAAGATGGCGTGCACCACTTTTTAGATGAGTTTATTCTGGCCAACCGCAAACTGGGCGAAGAAATCCAGCGCAACTTTTTAAATGCCACAGCCTGATAGGCCTCACTAGACTGTCATGCACCTTTATGTGCGCAGACTGTTTAAGAGCAGCGCTGCGCTTTTTACTTTTATAAAGACAAACACATGCTGCTTAAGATCGAACATCAGACACAGTATGTGTATAGCGAGATGGTGCAATACACCATTCAGCAATTGCGCCTGACGCCGCGCGACGGTCTTGGGCAGCGCGTGATCGACTGGCAGATTAAGGTCAACGGACAACTCACCGCCTTTGAAGATGCCTTTGGTAATTTGGCACACACCCTAGTGATTGACCAGCCACACCAGGCCCTGTTAATCGCCGTCTCGGGCGAGGTAGACACCGGTGTGGCAACAACCGCGCAAGAACAAACGTTGCCAATGGCGGTTTATCTGCGTGATACACCGCTAACACAGGCAGATGCCGCCATGACCGCCTTTGCGCGACCATTTGCCGGTGCGCCACTGACAGACATGATGCAGGCCTTGCGGGCGCAGATGCAGTACATTGCGGGGGCGACGCAGGTCGATACGTCTGCGGCCACCGCCTTTAGGCTAGGCAAAGGCGTTTGTCAGGATCATGCCCACGCGTTTATTGGCTGCTGCCATCAACTTGGCTTACCTGCGCGCTATGTCAGCGGCTACCTGTTTACCGAAAACGGCAACCTGATGCAAACCCATGCCTGGGTTGATGTCTGGCAGCAAGATCAATGGCTGGGCCTGGATGTATCAAATGGCACCTTGGTCAACGAGGCGCATGTCAGGCTGGCGGTGGGCCTAGACTACCGTAGCGCCAGCCCGGTCACCGGCTCGCGTATCGGTGGCGGCATAGAAGGCATGGCGAGCATGGTCAACGTCAACCAGCACACCGGCCTGACTGACAAACAGCGTGAACAGCATCGGCAACAACTGCTAGCGCAAGCGCAGGCCGCGCAACAGCAGTAGCGGCTGCGCATGCTATGATGACTTTTTAATATTCACTTTTACTCCACTCATTGTTATGACCTATTGTGTCGGTATTTTGCTGGAACAAGGCTTGGTGTTGGCGTCTGACACCCGCACCAATGCAGGCGTTGACCAGGTAGCGATTGCGCCCAAGATGCATGTGTTTGAAGTGCCTGGCGAGCGCATGATTGTGCTGCTCACGGCGGGCAATCTGGCCATTACGCAGTCGGTGGTCAACCTGTGTCGCGAACAGCTTAAATCGCCTGAGCCGCATGCGCACCTGCACAATGTGCAATCGTTGTTTGAAGCCGCCAGTGTGGTGGGGGCCGCCATGCGCGCCGTACATCAGCGCGATGGCAAAGCCCTCAAGGAGCACAACATAGAGTTTAGTGCCAGTATTCTGGTCACCGGGCAAATCAAGGGCGAAAAACCCCGCTTGTTTAATGTGTATGCCGCCGGTAATTTTATCGAGGCCACCGCAGATACGCCTTATCTGCAAATTGGCGAAACCAAATACGGCAAACCAATTATTGATCGTGTCATCAAACATCAAACCAATGTCACAGATGCGGTAAAATGCGTGCTGATTTCATTTGACTCCACCATCCGCAGCAATATTTCTGTGGCCTTACCGATTGATTTGATGATATACCGCACTGACACCTTTAGCGCCGACTGTCGGCAACGACTGACAGAAGACGATCCTTATTACGCTAGCACCCGCAAGGGCTGGAGCGAAGGGCTAAAATCCGTTTTTTCTTCACTGCCTAACCCTGAATGGTGTGCCTCATGAGCCATGGCCATTTATTTGTGATTTCTGCCGCCTCTGGTGCTGGTAAAACCAGCCTGGTGCGTGCCATGCTGGCGCAAGACCCGCTCTTAAAGTTGTCGGTGTCGCACACCACGCGTGCGCCGCGCCCCGGTGAAGAAGACGGTATCCATTACCATTTTGTGCCTGAGCCGGCGTTTATGGACATTTTGAATAACGGCGGCTTTCTCGAAAGCGCGCATGTACACAGTGCGCGCTATGGCACGGCACAAAGTGAGGTCGAAAATGCCTTGGCCGCCGGGCGGGATGTCATTCTTGAAATCGACTGGCAAGGGGCACAACAGATTCGTACCCTGTTTCCCAAAGTCACCTCCATTTTTATTCTGCCGCCGTCGATTGATGCGTTAGCGCACCGCCTGAACAATCGTGGCCAGGACAGCGAAGCGGTCATTACTCAACGGCTGGCTGCCGCACGTGAGGAGATGCGTCACGTGCATGAGTTTGATTATGTTACAATTAATGATAATTTTGACGTGGCCTTGCAGGATCTGATGGCGATTGTTCGCGCCCAGCGCTTGCAGTTAAACCGCCAGGTAACCTGCCACGCGTCATTGATTCAATCACTTACCTGACCGAGCAGCGCATGCGCGCTGTATGCAGGCTCAAATATGAAGAGGTTTTTTATGGCACGTATTACTGTCGATGATTGCTTGGACAACATCTCAAACCGTTTTCAATTGACACTGGTGGCCGCTTATCGCGCCAGACAACTGGCCAATGGCTCAGACCCGTTAGTTAGTGGTTACTCGCAAAAAGACAAACCAACCGTGATTGCACTGCGTGAAATTGCAGCCGGCAAAATCGGTGTAGAACTGTTAGAGAAAAAGGGCCAAGCATAAACAGCTATGCCCCACAGCCAAGGCGATTCTGCCCATCGCAAGTCCAGGTCTCCCCTGGAAGAAGTGGACTTGCTCCCGGCTGACCGTGAGGACTCCCCCCTTACCCAGCTGATCCGCAAGTACCTCAACGAAGAAGAAGTGCAACTGGTCTGGCAAGCGTATCGCTATGCCGAGCAGGCGCATGCCGGTCAAACCCGCAAGACCGGCGAACCCTACATCACCCATCCCATTGCAGTGGCCTGCATTCTGGCCCAGCTGCATCTCGACTTGCCTACCCTGCTGGCGGCGTTGCTGCATGATGTGGTGGAAGATACCGAAGTAGACAGTGCCGCGATTGCCGAACGTTTTGGTAAACAGGTGGCTGATCTGGTCGATGGCCTGACCAAGCTTGATAAAGTTGAGCTGCAAACGGCCACCCAGGCGCAAGCCGAAAATTTCCGCAAAATGCTGCTGGCCATGAGCCAGGATGTACGCGTGATTCTGGTCAAACTGGCCGACCGGCTGCACAACATGCAAACGCTGGAGGCCATGCGGCCAGAAAAGCAAAAACGCATCGCGCGAGAAACACTGGATATTTACGCGCCGATTGCCAACCGGCTGGGCCTGAACCCAATATTCCACGAGCTGGAAGACTTAAGCCTCAAATATCTCTACCCTAATCGCCACCGTGTGATTGATAAGGCGATTCGCCTGGCACGCGGCAACCGCAAAGAAGTCATCAGCAAGATTCTGGAAGCGATTCAGAACCAGCTAAAGCAATACCATATTGAGTATGATGTAGAGGGTCGCGAAAAACACCTTTACAGCATTTATAAGAAAATGGCTGAAAAATCCATGAAATTGTCGCAAATTGGCGACATTTATGGTTTTCGTGTCATCGTTAAAGATACCGCCGCCTGCTATCTGGCACTGGGTGCCTTGCATGCACTCTACAAGCCGATTCCTGGCCGTTTTAAAGACTATATTGCCATCCCCAAAGCAAACGGCTACCAGTCTTTGCACACCACGCTGTTTGGCCCGTTTGGCACGCCGATCGAGGTACAAATCCGTAGCCAGGAGATGCATAACATTGCTGATGCAGGCGTGGCTGCGCATTGGCTATATAAAACCACCGATGCACACCTGACCAAACTGCAACAGCAAACACACCAATGGCTGCAGCGACTGGTTGAAATCCAGACCGAGAGTGACGATAGCCACGAGTTTCTGGAAAACTTTAAAGTCGACCTGTTCCCGGACGAAGTCTATGTGTTTACGCCCAAGGGTAACATCATGGCCTTGCCGCGTGGCTCGACTGCGGTCGACTTTGCCTATGCCGTGCATTCTGACGTCGGCAACAGTTGTGTCGCGGTTAAAATCAATAATGAGCTGGCACCGCTACGCACAGAAATGCGTAATGGCGACCATGTAGAGATCATCACGGCGCCCCTGGCCAAACCCAATCCGGCCTGGCTCAACTATGTAGTCACCGGCAAAGCTCGCTCGCATATCCGCCACTACCTTAAAACCGTGAAGGTAGAAGAGTCAGCGCAACTGGGCGAGCGTATGCTCAATGTCGCCTTGCGAGCGATGCATATAGAACCGGCCGAGATTAGCGACAAGCAGTGGCAAAAAGTCATGAATGACTACGGCAGCAAAACTCGCCAGACTATTTTGACCGACATCGGCCTTGGCAAACGCAACAGCCTGATGGTCGCCCATCAGCTGCTCGCGCATCCGTCAGACGCTGAAGAAAAGTCTGGCAAAGTGCTGGATACCATTACCATCCGCGGCTCAGAAGGCATGGCCGTGCAGTTTGCGCCTTGCTGCCGCCCGATTCCTGGCGACCCGATTTTGGGCTTTATCAATAAAGACAAAGGCCTGGTCATTCACACCCACGATTGCCCGGCCATTCGCAAGTTCAGGCTGGACCCGGAAAAATGGCTGGATGTAGAGTGGGATGCCGATCCGAAAAAACTGTTCAGCGTCAACTTGCGCATTACGGTGGTCGACGAGCGCGGCATGCTGGCCAAAATTGCAGCTACCATCTCCAATGCGGATGCCAACATTGATAACGTCAGTGTCGAGGTCAGCGATGGCAGCCAGTACTCCAACGTCAACTTTACTGTGCAGGTGCATAACCGCGTGCACCTGGCGACCCTGATCCGTAACCTGCGCAAAATTCAGCAAATTGTGCGCATCAATCGGGTCAAAGGTAACCAGCTGGAACAACGTATCCAGTAATCGCACCTGAGCCAGCATGCGCCCCTTGAGCGAAATCAAAGGTTTTTCGCCTGCCTTGTGCAGCCAGCTGACAAAACTGGGCATCCAGTCGGTGCAGGCGTTGTTGCTGCATTTACCGCTACGCTACCTCGATGAAACCCGCATCACCGCCATCCGCGACTTACGCCTGGGCGAGCAAACTCAAATTGAAGGCGTGGTGGTGCACAACGAGGTCGCCTACAAACCGCGCAAAATGCTCAATGTCAGGTTGCAAGACGACACTGGCCTCATCAATCTGCGCTTTCTGCACTTTTACCCTAGCCAGGTGGCTGTGATGCAAACAGGTCAGCGTTTGCGTGTATTTGGCGAGGTGCGGGCTGGTTTTTTTGGCTACGAAATGGTGCACCCGACGCAGCGCAAGGTTGATGAGGATACGCCAATCAATAGCGCACTGACGCCCGTCTACCCAACGACCGCTGGCCTGGGGCAATCGGCTATTCGCAAGGCGGTGAATCTGGTGTTAATAGCAGAAAACTTGCAAGAAACTCTGCCCGGCTGGGTATACCAATCCATGCAGCTGCCAGATTTTGCCAGCAGCCTGCGGTTACTGCATCAACCCAAGCCAGAGGTTGCATTGGCCTCATTAGAAGACCGCACACATCCAGCCTGGCAACGGCTGGCTTATGATGAGCTGCTGGCACAACAATTGTCTATGCGCCAGCATTACGCGCGGCGCAAACAATCACGGGCACCCGCGATCTCGGCCTCAACAACACTGGTGGCCAGCCTGCTCGCCAACCTGCCATTTACACTCACGACTGCCCAGCAAAAAGTGGTGGCCGAAATTGGGCATGACCTGGCGCAGCCACACCCGATGCAACGCCTGCTGCAAGGCGATGTGGGCAGCGGCAAAACCATTGTTGCCTGCCTGGCAGCCTTGCAATTGATAGAACATGGCTGGCAAGTCGCCATGATGGCCCCCACCGAGATCCTGGCCGAGCAGCATTACAAAAAATTGTGTGACTGGCTACAGCCACTGGGCATCACCGTGGCCTGGCTCACTGGCAGCCAACACAAAAAGCAGCGTGAGCAATCACTCGCCCTGATTGCCAGCGGCGAGGCCATGTTAGCCGTCGGCACGCATGCCCTGTTTCAGGAGGATGTGCAGTTCAAAAAATTGGGCTTAGCCATTGTGGATGAACAGCACCGCTTTGGCGTTGGCCAACGGCTGGCCTTACGCAAAAAAGGCCAGCACAGCCAACTGGAGCCGCACCAGCTCATGATGTCTGCCACGCCGATTCCGCGCACCTTGTCCATGAGCTATTATGCCGACCTCGATGTGTCGGTGGTTGATGCACTGCCACCGGGCCGCACGCCAATTATTACCAAACTGGTGGCCGATGACAGACGTGAAGAAATTTTGCAGCGCGTACATGACGCCTGCGCCCAGGGGCATCAAGCCTATTGGGTGTGCCCGTTGATTGAAGAGTCGGAAGTGCTGCAATTGCAAACGGCCAATGACACCTTTGCCTATATGCAGCAGACTTTTCCTCAACTCAAAGTGGGCCTGGTACATGGCCGTATGAAGCCCGCCGAAAAACAGGCCGTAATGCAGGCCTTTTCTACCAACGAGATTCACCTGCTGGTAGCCACCACGGTGATTGAGGTCGGCGTCGATGTGCCGAATGCGAGTTTAATGGTGATTGAGCATGCCGAACGCATGGGCTTAAGCCAATTGCATCAGCTACGCGGCCGCGTTGGCCGTGGCGCGGCCAAGAGCACCTGCATTTTGCTCTATAGCAAGCAACAATGTTCTCAAATTGGGCGGCAGCGTTTAAAGGTGATTTTTGAAAGCAACGATGGCTTTCAAATCGCCCAGGCCGATTTGCATATTCGCGGCCCAGGTGAATTGCTGGGTACGCGCCAGAGTGGCGTACCCATGCTTAAAATTGCTGATTTAGAACGCGATGTGGCCCTACTGGAAACCGCCAAAACCGCGGCGGATCAGCTATTGCAACGCGACCCGACAGCAGTGTCGGCACATTTACAGCGCTGGTTAAGCCAGGGCGAAGAGTGGATCAAGGTTTAGCTGAGCCTGCTGCGCAAAGCCTTGCGTAGCCGCGTGGCTGATGGCGCATGGACACCCCCTGAGGCTACTTGCAAGCTGGCTTCAAACTCATGCAACGGCAATGGGCGACTAAACAGATAGCCCTGAAAAGCATGGCAACCCATGGTTTGCAGCATAGCCATCTGCTGCTGCATTTCTACCCCTTCAGCAATCACGCTGTGGCTCAGGTTTTTGCCCATATTGATGATGGTTTGCACAATAAACGAATCATAGTTGTTGTGCACAATGTCTTTAATAAAGCTGCGGTCTATTTTTAACTCGTCGAGTGGCAATCGCTTTAATACCGATAACGAAGACTGGCCGATGCCAAAGTCATCCAGCGAAAAAGTGATGCCCAGCACTTTCAACGCATTAATTTTTTCAATCACCTCATCAATGTTTTTTACGATCAGGCTTTCGGTCAGCTCTAAACATAAGCACTTCGCATCACACCCACTGGCCAGCACCGTCTCTTTCACCATCTGCACAAACTCTGGCTGGCTAAATTGGATGGCACTCACATTGACCGACAATTTAAGTTTGGCCGTATGCGCAGACTGTGACCACTGTTTGAGTTGCGCACACGCTTGCGCCAGTACCCATTGCCCAATCGACACAATTTCGCCGGTTTCTTCGGCAATCGGAATAAACTGGTCGGGCGGAATCATGCCCAGTGTCGGGTGCTGCCAGCGCAATAAGACTTCAGCACCGGTTGGCTGCTGCAACTCATTAACTTGCACCTGGTAATACAACAGCAATTGCTTGCCCTGCAGCGCAAAAGCCAATTCGTTCTCCAGCGTGGCACGCATTTCAACCGCAGGGTGCACCGCCTCGTCATACATTTGAATACTGTTAAGGTTATCGGACTTTTTGGCCTGATACATGGCAATATCAGCCCGCCGCAACACTTCGTCTTCCTTATACAGGTCACCCACAAACATACAAATACCGATGCTGGGTGCCGTGCGATATTTAGTGTTTTGCAGCTCGAACGGTTGCGAAAATACCGCCATCATTTTTTCAGCCGTGGCTTGCGCGGCAGCAACCGCTTCGGCCTTGTCGGTAGATAACTCATCCAGCACGGCAATAAACTCATCGCCACCCATACGCGCAATGGTGTCTTTTTTGCGCAAACACTGCTGCAAGCGCAGCGCCACTTGCTGCAATAACTCATCGCCGGCCTGATGGCCTTTGCTGTCGTTCAAGCCTTTAAAGTTATTTAAATCCAGGCACAACACGGCGCCATAACTCTGGTGACGCACACAACGCGCAAAGGCCTGGTTAAGACGGTCTGTGAGCAAGCGCCGATTTGGCAGACCAGTCAAAAAGTCATAATAGGCCAGCTGGTGTACTTTTTTATTATCCAGATTAGAGGCAATGCGTAATGAGATATTTTCGCGCAAACTGGTGGCCAGGCTGCGGCCAGCCACGGTCACATAAAACACATAGACCATAAACAACACCGCGAGCGCCAGTGAGACTGAACTACCATGAATCAAAAAGCGCGGAATCATAAAGAGCACAATGCCACCGCTAAACAAGTTGGTGCTTAAGGTATCGACTGAATAAATAATGATGCCAGCACCGGACACCCCGACCAGGGCAAAAATTAAAAAAGCCTGATGCGCCGTGTCGCTCTCGGGGAACAGTAAAATGCCGCCCAGACCCCAGGCCAGGCCGCAAAAACAGGTGCTGGCGCGAAACCACTGCAGCCATTGGCGGCTATGCAACTCGCGTTGCTGGTCTTTTTCGTATTGATAGGTCAGATAGGCCCGAATGCCATAGGCCACTAGAAAAATGCTGGACCATAGTGCCAGAATGACATGGTCGATCAGATGACGTTGCACAAGCAAAAGCGCAATCATGACCACGATGGCAGCCATCAATGATCTACGATTGTTTGCATACAGCATGCCCACAATTTCTGCGTGCAGCGCCGATGATTCCGCCGTCGTGTTCAACGCACGTATCCCCTATGTATATTATTGTTAATCTCTTAACAACGGTTATGTCAGGCCGATACTTTAGTTTACCTTTGTTATGATGCGCCCAAATGCAGGAAAAAACACCATGCAGGATGTGGTTTTTAATCGAAAATAAGCAAAAAAATGTCAGCGATGCAACCAATGCCATACCAGCCTGGTATAACGCGGCATCACCACATACACCATCAGTGCAACCACCACCGCCGTCACCACAAAGGTATGCAGCAGGCGGCTTTGCGGCAGACCACCCGCATCGAGCAACGGCACGACCAATAGCGGCACCACACTCACCAACGGAAAAATAGCCGACCAGGTCAGTAAAAACTGCTTCCAGCGCACGGGCGGTTTGGCTGGCGGTTGCATGCCCTGCAAAAACAAAAAGTCTAAGCCACTATTCACCTGGTAGCGATCCTCGCCCGCCAGTAAATGGCTCACCTTGGCAATCAATGCCTTGCGTACAGGTGAATCCAGCCATTGCTTGAGATGCTGCTCTGTTTGATAGCGTATCATCACCGAATAGGTGTCGGTATACCCCGCCACAGGCCGGATGATATGCCAGTCGAGCAAACCCTCAGAGGCGCGGCAGACCGGGCCAATCTCGTTTAACCATGCCTCATACTCACGCTGAAACGGCGGGCTGACGCGGTGGGTAATCACCACACTCGCACCTTGCGCGGCCATTGCTGCTGTCACAGCATTCCCCATATTGCCTCCTTAGTGTTTGTTAAATGGCCGATATTTAAGCCACAAACAGTGGTTTGAGCTCGGCCACGGCTAAATCGATAAATCCGCGCAATTTGGGCGGCATAAAGCGCTGCTTGGGGTAAACCAGATGCACGGCATCTGCTTGCCCGCGCCATGCAGGCAACACCCGTTGCAAACGGCCAGCCTGCACTGTGGGCTGGCAGATAAAAGCAGGCAGCAACGCCACACCTTGCCCGTTTTCAGCCATCGCCCGCACCACACCAATACTGTTCACCAGCGTGCGCCCCTCTAGCGGCACGCGGATAGCGGTCGCCGCTTGCTGCAACTCCCAGTGATGGCGCCCCATGGGCGTAAATTGCACCGTCTGGTGCTGGCCAAGATCAGCCGGCGTGGCAATCTGCCCGGCAGACTGCAAATAGTGCGGGCTGGCAAACAAGGCCCATTGTATGGTGCCCAACGATTTGGCAACCAAACTCGAATCACGCAATTCGCCAGTGCGCAGCGCGACATCGACCCCTTCCGCCACCAGGTCAACATAACGCTCGGTCAGCATCAGCTCCAGCGACAACGCCGGATAAGTTTGCTGCATCTGCGCCACCAGCCCACCTAGCAAGGCGTCACCCAGGTCGGCCGGGGCCGTCACCTTTAATACCCCTTGTGGTTGCTGGCGGGCTTCATCCAGCGCCGCTTCGGCCTCCAGCAAATAGCCCAGGCCGGTAGCCGCATGTTCAAAGTACATGGCCCCGGCTTCTGTCAGGCTTAAGCGGCGTGTCGTGCGCTGTAGCAAGGTCACCCCCAGCCGTTGCTCCAGCCGCGCCACACGCGTGCTAATGGTAGACGTTGGCAAGCCCAGCTGACGGGCAGCCGCACTAAAACTGCCCGCCTGCACCACCTTCACAAACACTGCTGTTTCGTTAAAGTCCATGCTCAATCGCCAATTATTCATTTAAATGAAAAGTGATTTCACATTTAACCATCTAGTGCCTTAAAAGTCATCTGTTTATAGTGTCAACCATGCAAACACGCAAACCATTCTGAAAGGGCATCATCATGAAAAAACTGGCTTTTATCAAACGTAGCAATGGCAACCACTGGGTCGGTGACGGCTTTCCGGTACAGAGCATTTTTTCTTACCGTGATATTGCCAATGATATTTCCCCTTTTTTGCTGATGGACTACGCAGGGCCTGCCAGCTTTGAGCCAACCACACACAGACGCGGCGTTGGCCAACACCCGCACCGCGGCTTTGAAACGGTGACCATTGTTTACGATGGCCAGGTCTCACACCACGACTCGACCAATGCCGGTGGCACCATCGGCCCGGGTGAGGTGCAGTGGATGACCGCCGGCAAAGGCATTATTCACGAGGAATACCACGGCGACGACTATGCACGCACGGGTGGCCCATTTGAAATGATCCAGTTATGGGTCAACCTGCCTGCCAAGGACAAAATGACCGCACCAGGCTATCAGGGCATTACCCGTGCGCAGATTCCTGAGGTCGCGTTGCCAGAGGAGGCAGGTAAAGTGCGCGTGATTGCCGGTGAATACGCAGGCCAAAAAGGCCCAGCCAACACCTTCAGCCCGATGAATGTGTGGGATGTGCGCCTCAATGCAGGTACACGCACTACCTTCACCTTGCCAGAAGGCCACACCACCGCCATTTTTGTACTGCATGGCGCGGTAAAAACCGGCGAAGTGCATACCATTCGCCCTGCCGAGCTGGCCGTGATGCAGCGCGAAGGCAATGAGTTGGTATTACAGGCGCAGCAAGACACCGTGTTGCTATTACTCAACGGTGAGCCGCTGAATGAGCCTGTGGTGGGTCATGGCCCATTTGTCATGAACAGCTGGGAAGAAATTGACCAGGCCATTAATGACTTTAACCAGGGCCGTTTTGCCACCGCATAACAGCTTGTAAAGTAATCCATTATTAAAAAAAGAAACGCGGTCGTCAGCATGCGTAGGCGACGCTGACGACCGTGATTTCTAAACAATCTAACTATCTTGAGAGGATATTCACCATGCACAACAAACCTTATGTACGCCTGGACCGTGACAATGCTGTGGTCTTGCTGGTAGACCACCAGGCTGGCCTGCTATCACTAGTGCGCGATATTGAGCCAGACCGTTTTAAGAACAATGTATTAGCCTTGGCCGATGCCGCCAAATTTTTTAACTTGCCGACCATTTTAACCACCAGCTTTGAAACCGGCCCCAATGGCCCATTGATGCCTGAGTTAAAAGCACTGTTTCCAGATGCACCTTATATCGCCCGCCCCGGCCAGATCAACGCCTGGGACAACGAAGACTTCGTCAAAGCGATTAAAGCCACCGGCAAAAAGCAGCTGATTATCGCCGGCGTAGTCACTGAGGTTTGCGTGGCCTTCCCTGCGCTGTCTGCAATTGCAGAAGGGTTTGAAGTTTTTGTGGTGGCTGATGCCTCAGGCACCTTTAACGAATTAACCCGCGATGCCGCCTGGCGCCGCATGGAGGCCGCCGGCGCGCAAATGATGACCTGGTTTGGCGTCGCCTGCGAGCTGCACCGTGACTGGCGCCATGATGTTGAAGGCCTGGGTGCCTTATGTGCCAATCACATTCCTGACTATCGCAATTTAATGACGGCATTTAATGCCCTGCCAACAAAGTAATCCATCAGACCAACCGCAACAAACAGGCCCGTCACGGGCCTTTTTTATGCCCGGCGACTTCACTGGCGATGGCTTTTCACAGGCCGCGACCTCTCAACACCCAGCTGTCGGCTAGCCCCTAATTCTGAGTGCACGGCATCGTACATGACATGTTGTTGCGCAAACATCTTTCTTGTTTTAACAAAAAATAATGATTGGTGCTTGGTGTATCATTATCGCAAATGAGAATTATTCTCATCAGTTAAACAGGTGGTAATGGCAGCATCACTTGATTGATACGCCACAAACCCAAGCCGTCGAGATAGAAATCATGACCAGCAATCACCCGCACATGGCAAATAGCCCACTCAGTCTGCAGCAAGAAAAACGCTTGCTGTTCACACTGGCTGGCATCCAGTTTTCCCACATTCTCGACTTCATGATCATGATGCCAATTGGCCCGGTGCTAATGCCCGCACTCGGCATCAACACCGCTCAGTTTGCCTGGTTATTGTCTATTTATACTTTAATGGCAGCGGCAAGCGGTCTGGTCGCGGCAGCATTCGTCGATCTGTTTGAACGCAAGAAAATGCTGCTTGTACTGTTTAGCCTGTTTGTACTGGCAACGTTGTCGTGCGCGCTGGCGCCAAACTACCAAACACTACTGATCACGCGCGGATTGGCCGGTGTGTTTGGCGGTGTGCTGGGAGCCATGCTGCAAACACTGGTAGCTGACCTGATTCCGTTTGAGCGCCGTGGTCAAGCCAGCGGCACGGTCATGTCCGGCACCGCCGCAGCGACAGTGCTCGGTGTGCCTACCTCTTTATTTTTAACCAACGGCATCGGCTGGCAAGCGCCGTTTGTGGTCATTGGCGCCGTCGCGAGTCTATTTTTGTTATTGGCCATGCGCGATATTCCCAGCCTGTCTAAACCACCAGCCATGCAACGCCACTGGCGACAGGCCGCCCACAATATGCAAACCGTGCTGACCAACAGCAACCACGTCACCGGATTAGTGTTTATGGCATTGGGCGCATTTTCGACCTTTACGGTGATTCCTTACCTGACCTTGTATTTAACTGGCAATGTTGGCCTGAGCATGGCGCAAATGCCATGGGTTTATATGCTGGGTGGCCTGGCCAGCTTTTTAAGCGCACGCCGGATCGGCAACCTGGCCGACCGTTGGGGAAAGGTGCGGAGCTATCGCCTGATCGCAACCCTTTCAATGGTGCCTATCCTACTGCAAACGCATTTACCTGCGGTTGCATTTGGCTGGGTTTTATTGTGCAGCACGCTATTTTTCATGATAGGCACTGGCCGTGCCATTCCTGCCATGGCCATCACTATTTCAGCGATCCAGCCACCATTACGCGGCACCTTTATGTCGCTCAATGCCGCCATCCAGCAACTGGCTTGTGGCGCAGCAGCACTGGTCGGCGGTCTCATCATCACCCAACTGTCAGATGGCAACCTGAGCGGCTATGGCCATGCTGGCTGGCTGGCGGTTGGCCTGACCTGGCTCACCATTGTGCTGGCGGGGCGCATTCAAATGCTCTCCGGCCCCATGCCTGCACCCGGCAGCCACAAGCCATCCGCTGCCTAAAACGTAATTTTCATCTAACCCAAATGAGGATAGCCATATGAACGATATTTTCAGAGGACTGGTGGGTGACCCGCAAGCAGAAAAGCTGTTGCTGCGTTATCGCCAGGACACGCCATTTTTCTTTACCACCCCGGAACAAACCATGATGGCCGAAGGATGTTATGCCACTATTCCGGCAACCAGCAATATGGCCGAACTGAATGCCGCCGTGAACACTGCCCTACAGCAGGCACAGAAAAATGGCCATCCTGACCCGATTGTGGTCGGTGCCATTCCGTTCGACACCAATCAAGCGGCCTGCCTGTTTATTCCCAAACAGATTGTGCATGCTGGCCCACTGGCCAGACAAGGCTACTTGCCTCCACCGCGCGCAACCGATGGCCAGGTCAAACCGACCCCGGCGCCTGAAAAATACGCAGATGGTGTCGCGGCCGCCATCAGCCAGATCCGTAATAAGCAACTGAGCAAAGTGGTGCTGGCGCGGACACTGGAACTGACCACACGCCAACCTGTGGACATGCAGGCACTACTACAACGCCTGGCTTGGAGTAATGCGCTGGGCTATACCTTTGCCGTTAACCTCGGGGCAAGCGGTCAAGGCACACTGATAGGTGCCAGCCCGGAGCTACTACTGAGCCGTCAGGGCAAATATATACGCTCAAATCCGCTGGCCGGGTCGATTCCTCGCGTGAAAGATAGCAATGCAGACCTTAAACGCAGCCAAGGGCTAGTACAGTCTGACAAAGACCTGCACGAGCACAAAGTGGTGGCCGATGCAGTGGCGCAGGCTCTCAGACCTTATTGCAAAATGCTGTCTGTGCCCGCGCGGCCCTCTGCGATTCATACCGAAACCATGTGGCATTTATCCAGTGATATTCATGGTGAGTTATCTGCCTCAGCGGCCACCAGCCTTGTGCTGGCGGCCAGCCTGCATCCAACGCCTGCGGTATGCGGCCATCCGTTCACCAAGGCACGCGACCTCATCGCCGAACTAGAGGGTTTTGACCGTGGCTTTTATTCCGGCATGGTCGGCTGGTGCGATGCCGCCGGCAACGGCGAGTGGATTGTCACTTTGCGCTGCGCCAAGGTCAACGGACAGTATGTGCGCTTGTTTGCTGGTGCCGGCGTGGTTGCAGACTCCGAGCCGCAGCACGAACTGGCCGAAACCACGGCTAAATTCAAAACCATGCTGAATGCGCTGGGCATGGTGCAGGAAGGGGCTTACTGATGCTACCCTATTGCACGCCATGGCCGTCAGAAACTGCGGCACACTACCGAGCCCTAGGCTATTGGCGCGGTGAGACCTTCTCAGAAATGCTGGCGACACGCGTCGCAAAATATGGCGACAAACTGGCGGTGGTCAGTGACAGCCAACGTTGGAGCTATAGCGCACTGGGGGCCGAAGTGATACGCCTCGCACATGGTTTTCACCGCCTGGGCATTGGCCATGGTGACCGCGTCGTGGTGCAACTGCCCAATTGTGCAGAATTTATCGCCACTATTTTTGCGCTATTCCGCTTGGGTGCCGTGCCGGTGTTTGCATTACCGGCGCATCGCCAATTAGAAATCAGCTATTTTTGTCAGCATGCCGAGGCCGTGGCGTATATCATTGCCGACCGCGACGAAAGTTTTGACTATCGGCCACTCGCACGCGAGGTGCAAGCCAACAGTCCAAGCCTTAAGCATGTCATCGTACTGGGTGAGGCTGAAGAGTTTCATGCGTTAACAACCTTACCCATGCAGCAAGGCGAGCTGCCAGCTGGCCCAAACGCTGAAGAGGTTGCATTTTTGCAACTCTCTGGTGGCAGCACTGGCACACCCAAACTGATTCCGCGCACCCACGACGACTATCTTTATAGTGTGCGTGCCAGTGCCGATATTTGCCAGTTAACGCCAGACAGCGTGTACCTGAGCGTGATTCCGGCCGGACATAATTTTGCACTCAGTTCGCCCGGATCACTCGGCACCTTATATGCAGGCGGTTGCGTGGTGATGTGCGCACACCCTAGCCCGGATATTGCACTGGCATGGATGGCACGTGAGCAAGTCAGCATCGTCGCCCTCGTACCGCCGCTGGTGCCGGTATGGCTCGATGCCATCAAACGCAGCCAACCTGATTTGCGCCATCTCAAGCTCTTGCAAGTGGGCGGTGCGCGCTTCAATAGCGCCATGGCACAACGTGTGGTCAGCGAGCTCGATGTCACCTTGCAACAGGTGTTTGGCATGGCTGAAGGGTTGGTCAACTACACGCGGCTGGATGACCCATTAGAGGTGTTACTGCATAGCCAAGGCAGACCGATTTCAGCCGATGATGAAATCCGCATCGTCGACGATGATGACCAGCCGGTTCCACCGGGTGCCCCAGGCCACCTGCTCACGCGTGGCCCTTATACCATTCGCGGTTATTACAAGGCCCCCGAACATAATGCACGCGCATTCACTGCCGATGGATTTTACCGTACCGGCGACCTGGTGCGGCTAACCGCTGAAGGCAACTTGGTGATTGAAGGGCGTGACAAAGATCAGATTAATCGTGGCGGCGAGAAAATTTCTGCCGAAGAAGTAGAGCATCAATTACTGATCCACCACTTGGTGGCTGATTGCGCGATTGTCGCCATGCCAGATGCTTATATGGGCGAAAAGAGCTGCGCCTTTGTCGTTGCAAGGGATAAGAGTTTGCGCCAGATTGATTGTGTAAGGTTTTTGCGTGCGCGTGGCCTGGCGGGTTACAAAATTCCTGACCGCATTGAGTTTGTGTCTGCACTGCCCAAAACCGGCGTTGGTAAAATTAATAAAAAAGATTTGCGCCAGCAAATCGCTTCCCGACTGGCACATAGCAGCCAGCCACCCCTGTTTTAGAGAACGATAAAGGTTTATTGATGGCTATTCCCAAAATTGCGTCTTACCCCATGCCAGCACTGGTCACCAGCAACCGTGTAACTTGGCAGGCAGATACTCAGCGCGCCGTACTACTGGTGCATGACATGCAAGACTATTTTCTCGATTTCTACGATCGCAGCAGTGCACCGGTCCCGCAGTTGTTAGCCAATATCCGCCGCCTGATTGACCAAGCCCACGTCTTGCATATCCCGGTGGTCTATACCGCACAACTGCCGCAACAAACCGCGGTGGAGCGTGGCCTATTGCAAGACATGTGGGGGCCGGGGTTAACTGCACAGCCAGAAGGCAAACAGATTGTGGCCGCGCTGGCGCCACAGGCACAAGATCTGGTGCTGGACAAATGGCGTTACAGCGCGTTTCAAAAATCCGCCTTGCAGGAAATGATGTTTGACCAAGGACGTGATCAGCTCATTATTTGCGGCGTGTATGCGCACATAGGCTGCATGATGACCGCCTGTGATGCCTTTATGCGCGATATTCAACCCTTTTTTGTTGCCGATGCGCTGGCAGATTTTTCAGCCGAAGAGCATGCCATGGCACTGCAATATGTAGCCCAGCGTTGCGGCGTGGCAATCGGTACAGACCACTTGCTCGACAGCTTGCGCGCCTTACTGCCAGCCTCTCTGCCTGCGCTCAAGGCCAGTATCGCCGACTTGCTACAGATAGAAGCCAGCCAATTACAGGACGATGACAACCTGCTTGATTGGGGGCTGGACTCAATACGTATTATGTCGCTGGTGGAGCGCTGGCGCCAGGCGGGCGTAGACCTCAATTTTATGACACTGGCTGAAAATCCAACCATTGCCGCCTGGTGGACACGCCTCAACCAACAGGAGATGGCCTATGCTTAAGTATGCTTTTTTATGCGCACAGGCAAGTCGTATTGCGGCCATGCGTTTTAGCCTATTCACAATGCTAAGCTGGCTGGTACACCTCCCTCTAGCACAGGCCGGGACGCTGCCGTTTCCAGCGCACTGGACACCCACACACTACTCACACAGCCTGAGCTTTGACCTGAGCTCCAGCTATACTGGCCAGCAATACCGCATTGTGCTCGATTTGCCGCACAAAGCGCCGCCCGCTGGCGGCTACCCGGTGCTGTGGGCACTCGATGGCCTGGCCAGTGTGCCGATGATGGAAGTGGCTCGGGCCAGACCACCCTCCGCCAGCGAGAGCGCACAATGGCGCAAAAAAATAGGAGAAGAACCTGCCGGGTTAATTGTCGGCATCGGTTATGCGAGTGGTGCCCCGTTTGATATTAACGGCCGCGCAGAGGACTACACCCCGGCCACCAGCGCAAATACTGGTGACTCTTTTTCTACCCAGCATGGCGGTGCCGATGCCTTTCTGAAGTTTTTAACGCTGGAGCTACGCCCACTACTCGCACAGCATTTTGAGCTCAATCCGCAAAAAAATACCTTGTTTGGGTTTTCTTATGGTGGCCTGTTCGCGCTGTATACACTCAGCACGCAGCCGCAATATTTTCAGCGCTATTGGGCCGCCAGCCCGTCGCTCTGGTTTGGCGAACACCAAACCATCAAGCAACTGCCAGACCATCTGCAAGCGCTGTCCCGGGTGCAAACCGTCGACCGCGTCATGATTACCGTCGGCAAAGATGAGCAATATCCGGCCAGTTTTGTCTCTGCTGAAGAGCAAGCAAAGCTGCAAAGCCGCACCATGGTCGATAACGCCGAGCGTTTTGCCACCTTGCTGCAACAGACCGGTTTGCCTCGTAGCCAGGTGCAGTTCCAGCGCCTGGATGATCATGACCATCAGGACATGCTGATGCACGGTGCCAGGCGCGCGCCAGCATTCGCGTTTTCGCCTTAGGTCAGCCACTGCACTTACCCTGATCCATCGGGATGGCATGTTGTGTCATCCCCAATATTCCACGCCGCCCGCCGGGCAGCGCCCATGCCGAGGATGATTCCATGAATACAACATCAACCCGTTTACCCACCAGCTCTGCTCAATATGGCATCTGGATGGGACAGCAAATGGTCCCGGAAAGCCCCAGCTATCTCACAGCAGAAGCCATCACATTACATGGCGCGCTCAATATTGAAGCGTTGCGCCTGAGTGTCACAGAGGTGCTGAACAACTGCCAGACCCTGCATATGCGCTTTGAAATGAATGACGAAGGCCTATGGCAATGGCCACAGCCTGCCACCACGGTGCTGGAGATGTACGATTTTCGGACAGCGACTGACCCTGAAGCGGCGGCCTGGCAATGGGCCAAGCAATCACTGGCCACCGTGTGCCGCCCTACCCACGATGCACTGTATCGCACGGCATTATTACAACTGGCTGACGACCACTGGCGATGGTATTTCCAGGTGCATCATATTGCGCTGGATGGTTACGGTTATGGCATGGTGTGCCAGGCAGTCGCCGCACGCTACAGCGCCCATGTCAGCGGCCAGGCATTACCTGCACTGCCCGACTGGTCGCTGCATAAAGTACTTGAGGCCGAACGCCAGTACAAAGCCGATGGAAAATTTGAGCGCGATAAAGCCTTTTGGATACAGCATTTGCAGCAGGCGCCTGCCTCTGCGGTGGTCGCCCCCGCCCAGGAGTTCTCAGATGGGGTGCTACGCCATGGGGTGCGACTGAACAAAGAAAACGTCGCCAGGCTGGAACAGGCCGCCCAGCAATGCGGCCAGGACTGGGGCAGCTGGATGCTGGCCGCCATTGGTTTGTGGCTGGCCAAACAGTCAGGCCAGCAGCAACTCACCTTTGGCTTGCCGGTGATGAACCGCCTGGGCACACCTGCATTGAGCATCCCCTGCATGGCCATGAATATTGTACCGATGAGTGTTTGTGTCGACCCGGCACAGGACATGCGCGCCATGAGCCAGCAACTCGCCAGCAGCCTGCGTACAATCCGGCCACATTTATATTACCGCTACGGCTGGATACGCGGCGACCTCGGCTTGCTAGAAGTACAAAAACATTTGTTTAATCAGGCAGTCAACATCATGCCATTTGACCGCCACGCTCCGTTTGCAGGTTTGCAAAGCAGCATACACCCGATCAGTGCCGGCCCGGTCAAAGACCTGAATATCAGCGTGTTTGTGCTTAACGCTGAATGGCAGTTATTACTCGAGGCCAACCCGAATGCGTACAGCAGCGAGCGCCTGGCAGATTTACATGCAGACTTGTCACACTGGCTGAACCAGTTAGCGGCACATGCGCCGCAAGCTGCCCTCGCCCCATTGTTACAAGACTTGCCACCTCTGTCATTGTTACGTGGGGAAGCGCTGCAACAACCCGCACAGCCGGTGTTGCAATGTTTATATAAAACAGCGTTTAACCGCCCAAACCATCCGGCCCTCGAATGGCAAAATGAAATCACCGGTCATCGCTCACTGAGCTACCAGGCCTTGCTGCACCAGGTAATTGAAATGGCTGCACAATTGCAGGCAAATGGCTTGCAACCACAAGACCGTGTCATTATCCTGCTGCCACGCAGCCCCGAAGCCATCGTTGCTATCCTGGCTACCTTGTGGGCAGGCGGCTGCTATGTGCCACTAGACCCGCTCGGCCCGACGGGCCGACTGGACATGGTGTTAACCGACGCAGCACCGCAACAAGTAATTACGCAGCCTGAGTGGGCGCACAAGGTGGGTAGTTTGCCCCTGGTGTGCATGGCGGCATGCGCACAGGAACACACATCGGCCGATGTGTCTGCTATTTTCAACAACCACCCTCTCGCCCGGCCGCTACCGGTGCACCCCGAAGACCCGGCCTACCTGTTGTATACCTCCGGCTCTACGGGCAAACCTAATGGCGTTCTGATGAGTCATGGCGCACTGGCGCATTTTGTGGCCAGCGCAGGCCAACTGTACCAATTGCAAACCAGTGACCGCGTGCTGCAATTTGCACCATTACATTTTGATGCCAGCATAGAAGAAATTTTCCTCTCGCTATGTCATGGCGCTACCCTGGTGTTACGTACCGACGCCATGCTGGACGCTATATCAAGCTTCACCGGCTTTCTTCAGCAGGCTCAGATTAGCGTGCTCGACCTGCCGACCGCTTACTGGCATGAACTGGCTTATGCACTCACCCCCGCCCTGGCTAACGACTTACACAGCGTCAGGCTGACCATCATCGGCGGCGAAGCCGCCTTAGCCGAGCGCGCACGGCGCTGGCAACAGCTGCTGCCCGACCATGTGCTGCTAAACAGCTACGGCCCAACTGAAGCCTCGGTGATTGCCACCACTGCCAGACTGAGTGGCCAACAAGCGGTGTGGGATGGCAGTGACCAGGTGCCAATCGGTTTGCCACGCCCAGGCGTGCACGCGCTAGTGGTGGATGAACGGCTATACCCGGTTGCGGTAGGCAAGCCCGGTGAGTTACTGCTGTGTGGTGATGCACTGGCCACCCATTATCACCACAATAGTGCGCTCACCACACAACGATTTATTACCCCACGCATCATTTCGCCTGCGCATCAGGATTTTGCCGTACGCGCTTATCGCACAGGTGACCTGGTATGTTTGCAACACGGCCAACTGCAGTTTTTGGGCCGGTTAGATAATGAAGTCAAAATCAGCGGCCTGCGCATTGACCCGGCCGAAATTGAGAATGCACTACTCAGCCACCCGAATGTGCGTGAAGCCGCCGTGGTGACTCTGCCGCGCCAACCAGCGGGTGTCGTACTAGCCGCGTTTGTCGTGTGTGCCGATAGTCAGGCAACGGCGGATCATGTCAGCGCATTGCGCACAGCGTTGGCAGACAGCTTGCCTGCCGCAGCAGTGCCCGACCACTGGCATGTTGTATCCGAGTTGCCGCGCAACCTCAATGGCAAAATAGACCGCAAACAGCTAGTAGACATGCTGGCCGCGCAACAGCCCGCCAGCGTGCCAGAGGCCACTACGCTTGAGCAGCAGGTCATGCAAGTCTGGTATGAGGTGCTGGGCGTGATGCCAGCGCATGTAGACGCCAACTTCTTTGATCTGGGCGGCAAATCGCTGCAAGCGATTCAGGTTTCCAGCAAGCTGGGGCAATTACTGCAACGTGAAATCGCCATCTCCGCCCTGTTTAACCATGCCACCGTACAGGCGTTGGCCAAGGCGCTCAGTGCACCAGTGGCGCATCGTCCACCATCTAGCCAGGCAGCACAAGCCTTCGCACCCATGTTAACTATTCAGCAAGGGTCACATCCGGCCCTGTTCTGCCTGCATCCGGCAGAAGGGCTGTCATGGTGTTATCTGGCACTGGCACGTCATCTGCCGGGTGTCGCCATTTATGGCTTGCAGGCAACCACCGACCAGCCTTTGCCCGACAGCTTTACGGCCATGGTAAAAGCTTATGCGGCGCGTATCCGTCAACAGCAAGCGCATGGGCCTTATCGTCTGTTAGGCTGGTCGTTGGGCGGTGCCTTGGCCCACGCGATTGCCAGCCACCTGACGCAGTCGGGTGAACAAGTGGAGCTGGTGGCACTGATGGACAGCTACCCGGCACCCGCTTTTGCCGACTGGCGTGCCCCTAGCCTACACGATGCGTTGATTACCTTGTTAAGTGTGACCGGTGAGCTAGAAGCTGACACACCAGAAGCCATTTACCAGCGCTTGCTACGCCCTGGCAGCCCGCTTGCCTCAGTAGGACGGGATGCACTGGAGCACCTAGGCGCAACGGCGCTGCATGGCATGCAACTGTTCCGCGCCAGCCAGACACCACATTACCAGGGCGACCTGTTGCTGTTCCAGGCTGCCGAGCGCGCGCCAGATACCCCGCAACCCGCCTCCTGGCTACCTTACCTGCAAGGCAGGCTCGATTGTGTGGTAATCAACTGTAACCACTTTGGCATGAGCGATCCGGCGCCGATGGCAGCCATCGGCCAGGCATTGGCTGAGCGGCTAATGATCAAACCCACGCCTGAATTGGCGGTAGCACAAGAAGTGAGTCTGGCATGAAAGGCCAGCTCGCCATTGTGACTGGGGCAGCACAAGGCATAGGCGCAGCCGTGGTGACCGCACTGGTTGAACAAGGCGCGCGCGTGGCCGCACTGGATATCCAGGCCGAAGCCTTGCAATATGCCATGCAACCTTATGGTGATCGCGTCACCTCCTATGCACTAGACTTAAGTCGCAGCCAGGAGGTTGGCGCCGTGGTCGAGCGTATCACGGCCGAGCTGGGTATGATCGATATGCTAGCCAATGTGGCAGGCATACTACGCATGGGTAGCATCTGTGAGTGCAGCGACCAAGACTGGGAGCGTATTTTTGCCGTCAACACCCATGGCCTGTTTTATTTGTCACGCGCCGTAGCCAGACACATGATGGCGCACAAACGCGGCAGCATTGTCACGGTAGGCTCTAATGCGGCAGCCATTCCGCGCATGCATATGGCGGCTTATGCGGCCTCTAAAGCGGCGGCCTGCCATTTTGCCAAATGCCTGGGCCTGGAACTGGCACCTTACGGTATCCGCTGCAATATTGTATCGCCCGGCTCTACCGATACCGAGATGCAACGCCAGTTATGGCAATCCGGCAGCGATGCCAGCACCGTCATCGCCGGTTCACTGCCGCATTACCGTACCGGCATTCCGCTTGGCCGCATCGCCGATGCACAGGATATTGCCAAAACGGTGCTGTTTTTACTTAGCGATGCCGCCCGCCATATCACCATGCATGACTTGCGGGTAGACGGTGGGGCGACGCTAGATGCTTAACCATTATTGGATGCTAAACGATTCAGGTGCTTAGCCAAATACATAGACAACACGCAGTCTTGCCAGACTCGGCCATATCCAGTCTGGCAAGACTGCCATTTGTGCACCAAGTCACACCACTGCCAACTGCACACATGCCATCCGGAGTGCACGTCTGGCAGTTAGTCCTGGCCACCGATGTGGTTGATGATGCGGTCACCGAACAAAAATATCAGCGGCTCCTTTCGTTGCTGGCAGTTGATGAACGTGTACGCTGCCAGCGTTATCACCGGCTGGCCGACAGGCTACGCTATGCCGTGATGCGGGCAGCCCTGCGCCATTTGATTGCAGATCATTTACAATTGCCAGCACACTGCATTCAACTAGGTTCAACCCCCTTTGGTAAACCCTGTCTGCTCGCCCCAGCGGCCCAGTTACAATTCAATCTGTCACACAGCCAGCAGCTAGGCCTGATTGCCTTATCAGCACAACGGCCGGTAGGCGTCGACATCGAAGCCTTGGCCAATACACACCAGCAACAAGCGCTACAAAACGTATTCAGCCCCCGCGAACAAGCTTACTGCCTGCAACATCCGCATGCCGCCGCCTGGACTCAACTCTGGACCGGCAAAGAAGCCGTCTTAAAAGCATTGGGCACCGGCCTGACGACAGCGTTAACAACACTATCAGTGTTGCCCGTCGCAACAGGTTTTGAGGTCTCGCTGGCAGAGCCAACTTCGCCTCCAATACAGGCCTGGCCATTACCCGTAGCAGATGGATATCAGGCGGCGCTGGCCTTGCTATAAGCGCATGTGCGCCAGGTTAGCTCTGGTTACGGTAGTGCTTGGGCAAAGTGCCAAAATGGCGGTGAAACGCGGTTGAAAAGTTAGCCTGGCTGCTATACCCGGCGATTTCCGCCGCACGCGTCACACTGACGCCATCATCTCTTAGCGCATGTGCTGCGCGTTCCAGGCGGCATTGGCGCATATAGTCAAAAATAGTTTGGCCACGCATCTGCCGGAATTGTTGTTGCAGCGTATTTGCATTACAACCAATGTATTTGGCAATCGCACGCATGTCGAGCTGGTCTGCCTCGCCACTGTCTATTAATGCTTGCAGGCGCAGCACGCGCTGATAAGCGGTGGTCGACATATCCACCGGCGCAACAGGCTCTGCGGGCAATGTCTGCGATAGCGCATGCACAATCAACTCCAGCGCCCGGCACTCCTGATGCAGCATTTGTAATGGTCCTTCACTGCCAACCGGATGTATCAACTGCTCAGCAATGGCAATATCGCGCGCCGTCGGATTCCAGTTGTGAATCGCCAACCCATCGTGAAACAGGCCGGGCTCAAAGCCAGCTGCCGCCAGCCAGACCGGGGTTAAGGTTAATACAACCATACGCTGACGGCTACCCGCGTGCGAATGCCGCTCAAAATTGACCGGATCATGGATACTGACAACGACACCTTGCGGCACTGCATCCGACCCTTCACCTACATCCAACTGCAGGGTTTGCTGCCCCATCATCACCTGCGCATTGCCTTCAATCTTCAACATGATCTTGATGCAGGGCTCATGGATCACAAACTGCGTACGCATATCATGCAGATGAACAATGTCGGTGCAGTGCAAGGTCATGCCCTCACGCACGCGGGTAAAAGAAAAGTCCCCCTGCATCAACGGTGAGGCCTTGCCAATGTTAGGCGACAGCAGGCGATGCTCTTGCCCGAACTTGGCATGCAGGTTTTCTACATCAATATCATGGTCTGGCGACAGCCTGCGTCCAGATGACAACCGGCCTGCATGACGCTTACTGGAGCTTTGGATTGGTGTGCGCACAAACATCTTTCTTGCTTAAGCAAACAAAACTGACCTGCCCGCCAAAAGGACAGATGTTAAAATTATAAATGATAATCATTCTTATTATAACAACTCATCGTGCTTCTTGAAACAGTGTGCGGAAATAGCAAACCTACGGAAAAAACATGTCTTTAATCACTCATCGTCACCCCTATTCATTTAAATTAAAAACGTTGTCAGCCATGGTGCTCATGGCCTGCGCAACACCACTGGCCCTGGCTGCAACAGCTGAAACCGGCAATATACAAACCCTGGAAGAAATCACGATTTCTTCTGCCCAGGAAGAGCTTAAACAAGCCCCTGGCGTGTCTGTCATCACGGCTGAAGATATTGCAAAACGCCCGCCAACCAATGATTTATCTGAGATTATCCGCACCATGCCCGGCGTCAACCTGACCGGCAACTCCACCAGCGGCCAACGTGGCAATAACCGCCAGATTGATATTCGCGGTATGGGGCCGGAAAATACGCTCATTCTGATTGACGGCCGTCCGGTGAGCAGCCGCAACTCCGTGCGTTATGGCTGGCGCGGTGAGCGTGATACTCGAGGAGACACCAACTGGGTGCCGCCAGAACAAGTTGAACGCATTGAGATTTTGCGCGGCCCGGCCGCGGCCCGTTATGGTAACGGTGCCGCCGGTGGTGTGATCAACATCATTACCAAAGCTGCAGCTAAAGAAGCACATGGCAACCTCACTGCCTATACCAGCATCCCCGAAGACGCTGTTGATGGTGCGACGCGACGCCTGAATTTTGGCTTAAGCGGCCCGATTTCTGACAGTGTGTCTTACCGCATTTACGGCAATATGAACAAAACGGATGCCGATGATTTCGATATTAATGAAGGCCATGAGTCACCACGTACCGGTGTTTACGTTGGTTCACATTCATCCGGTCGTGAAGGCGTGCGCAACCGGGACCTGAATGGTCGCCTCAGCTGGCAAGTGAATGACAAACATCGCCTGGATCTGGATGCAACCTTCAGCCGTCAGGGAAATATTTACACCGGCTCCACTGAAAATACCAATAATTACACGACCACCCCCGGCGGATTGCCAAACGCTGCAACGCAAAAACTCAATGCTTATATCGGCCGTGAAACCAATATTATGTACCGGGAGAACTATGCCCTTACCCATCATGGTAAATATGATTTTGGGTCATCCATGGCCTATTTGCAGTATGAGCATACCCGTAACAACCGCCTGAACGAAGGGCTGGCTGGTGGTGTGGCAGGCTTATTTTCAATCACCAATCCCGGCTTTACAACTTCTGAGCTGAAAGGGTATACCGGCCATGCCGAAACCACTATTCCGGGCAAAGTGGCGGGGCTGAGTCAAATGTTGACCATAGGCACAGAATGGGTACGCCAGACGCTGGACGACCCGAACTCGATGACGCAGGCCACAAGTGGCGCAGGTACTGGTGGTAATGTCCCCGGTATTTCCAGTATCGGCCGTAACACCTTCACAGCAGCCAATATTTTCTCTGTATTCGCCGAAAGCAACATTGCATTGACCGACAGCACACTGCTGATCCCGGGCTTGCGTTTCGACCACCATACGCGTGTCGGCGATAACTGGAGTCCGTCGCTGAACCTGTCACATATGATCAATGATCAATGGTCACTGAAAACCGGGATTGCCCGTGCCTACAAAGCCCCAAACTTGTATCAATTGAACAGCAATTACCTGCTCTATAGCAACGGCAATGGCTGCTATGGCGGCGGAGCGACCGCGTGTTATTTACAGGGCAATGACAATCTGGATGCCGAGCACAGTATTAATAAAGAGCTAGGGATTGAGTATAAGACCAACGATGTCTTGGCTGGCCTGACTTTCTTCCGCAACGATTACAAGAACAAGATCGATGCCGGGATCGCACCCAATACGCGTGTCGCTGGCCAGGGTGCGGCCAATATTTTCCAATGGGTAAACGTGCCGGATGCACTGGTACAAGGCTTTGAGGGCACTTTGAAGTTCCCGGTGTTCACCAATGTGACCTGGACGAACAACTTCACTTATATGATCGACTCCGTCAATAAAAAGACCAATGATCCATTGTCTATTATTCCTAAAGTCACCCTCAACTCCGTGATGGACTGGAAAGTGAATAACGATTTAGGTTTGCAAGCCACCATGTCATTGTTTGGCAAACAAGAGCCGAAAAAGCACGACTACCAAGGTAATCTTGTGACAGGTGATGCCGCAAATGTGCGTAACAGCTATGCGCTATTTGGAATCAACGCTAGCTACCAGTTCAACAGAAACTGGCGCATGACCACCGGCGTCAGCAATTTGTTTGACAAACGCTTGTACAGCCGCGGCAATGCCTCTGGTGTTAGTAATGGTGCCAACGTTATCTCTGGCGCTGGGGCTGAAACCTATAACGAACCGGGACGCGCATTTTACGTGCTAGTGAATAGCTCGTTCTAAGATTCACGCATCAAAGAATACGCCGTTATGCTGCGCGCTCAATCAGCCCAAACCTGGTTGAGCGCTGCTTTTTGTTTAAGCTTATTTGCACCCACAATGCACCCATTAAAAAATATCAGGAGAAATCCATGCACCACTTGAAAGGCCATTTGCCGACGCACGAACCCAGCCGCTACCTGGTCGGCCTCTGTAGCCACTTTAGGCGAAAAATAGAGGTTGAATATACCGACACACAAGGCCTGGCAAGATTTCCATGGGGCAATTGCGTGCTTAAGGCACAAGAAGGCGCGCTTGAGTTCGAATGCCACGCCATGTCGGATGAAAACCTTAAACAATTACAATATGTGCTTAACGAACACATTGCGTTATTCTCGCGCCGTGCGCCAATGACGGTACATTGGCAAATACCAAGCAAAAAATGAAACTTTTTTAAGTATATTTTGTCTAAATATTTGCATCGCATTTTTTTGCGCAACACCATAAAGTATTTCCTACACCACAATAGGAAAATAGCCGATTAAGTATTCAGGTCAATTAGCGTAATCTGCAATTGTCGCGTTTGAAATGAAGTGTCGAATGCATTTCGAGTTTCATTCATAACAAGACAAATACGGCAGCCTTCACGGCTGCCGTTTGTACTCAACGAATGAAGGAGTATGCATATGCCTAGAGGATCCAACCCTAAGCGCGAGCAAGAATACGAAACCCTCAAGCACCCGTTGAAGCAACACCACCGCTACCCTGGTCGCGAAGACGTGGTCGCTGCCAGTATTGTCAACAAACACCGTAAGCAAGCGGGCGAAACCAAAGACAACTCATCCTGAGTGCTGCGTTTGCCAAGCATCAACATATTGCCAATTTTCAATCAAAATCTATACAGGTTTGCGGGGGGTATTGTTTTTTAAAATCCCTGGCGCATCTGTTTAAAAATGGGGATTGTTATGCAACAAACTGCTGATATTGGAATTTCACCTCTCAATTACCAACCCGCTTATGAAGTGCTGGCGGAAAGCGAAACCAAAAGCCGGGAAAACCTGCAATATACCCTGCGCAAAATCTCTGAAATCACTGCCGGGCATGCCAATTACAGCGCGCGTAGCGTGCATGTGAAAAGTCACGGCCTGATCTATGCCGAAATGGACATTTACAACAACCTGCCCGCGCCACTGGCCCAAGGCATGTTTGCCAAGGCACAAACATTGCCACTGGTGATGCGTTTTTCTACCGTGCCTGGCGATATTCTGCATGACAAAACCTGCACCCCCCGCAGCCTGGCGATCAAGGTACTCGGCGTCAATGGTGCGCGGCTGCCAGGCAGCGAAGAAGCGATCACGCAGGACTTTTTACTGGTCAATGGTGCCAGTTTCCTGTCTTCGAGCGTACAGGTGTTTCTGTCTAACCTCAAACACATTGCCTCTACGCCAGAAACCAACACCGAGTTCAGGCATTTTTTATCGCAAATATTCCGCTCCACCGCCAGGTTGGTCGAATCCCTTAAAACTGGCCAGCAAACCCTGATTAGAAACCTGCACCAGTCACTAGAAACGAATATTTTAGGGGAAACCTACTTTAGCCAGGACCCGATTTTATACGGCGACTATATGGCCAAAATTGCTTTTGTGCCGATTGCGCCCGACCTGCTCACCCTCACCAACAAACCGGTGGATACCCTCGCCTCCGATGGCCTCAGAAAATCCATTGTGGATTACTTTATTGCCCACACCGCCGTATGGGAGCTGCGCGTACAACTCTGCACCGATATCAAGCAAATGCCAATTGAAGACTCAACCGTGATCTGGTCAGAAGATGTCTCACCTTATATCCCCATCGCCCGCATTACTGCTAAGCCACAAATCGCCTGGAGCCCTTATCGTTCGCATGTCGTCGACGAGTGCATGATGTTCTCACCATGGCACGGTATTCAATCACACCGCCCCTTGGGCTCAGTGATGCGGCTGCGAAAAATGAGCTATGAACTGTCTAAAAACTTGAGCACACCAGCCACAGCCACCCCGATTTGCGAGCCGACGAGCCTGGATGATTTATGCTAATGCACGCCCACGCCTAGCCCGTCGACCATGATCAAACTGGGCGGCGATCACGCCAGCGATATGCCAACACATCCGGCAGGTAAGTGGCGATGACCATCAATGCCGCCAGGGTTAACCATAGCCACTTGATCGAATAACTGGTGACAAACCTGGCGGCCGGCGTTTGCGCTTGCACAAACTGGTAAAATGCCGGTGCGTCCAGGCCTTCGATATATTGGCCTTTGATCTCAGTCGCCATTTCTTTCAAATGATCCACATCCTGGCTGGATAAATATCGATCAAACTCAGCATAGGCTACCGGTGGATCAGGATCATCCTTGCTGGCATCGCTGTAGTTGACGCCACCACCGGCACTTTCGGCCGCGGCATCGGTGCCCCAATAGCCGACAAAACGATTATTGGCGTTAAAGCGCTTGATGGGTGAAGGCTCTTTGCCGCCCACACCGACAAAAATAACGTTTTTGCCGATACGCACATCGCTAATATCCAGCTTGTTAATGCCATTGGCTTTGGGTGCTTCATCGCCATCGGTAAAAAACAGCATTTGCGCCGGAATATTCAAATAGTCAAACGTCGCCTCGGCCGCTTTGACGCCAAATGTCATGCGGCTATTGCCGCTCCAGGCCATGCGCCATTCAAGGTGATTAATGCTGTCGGTGATAATGTCAAAGTTAGCGCACACTTCTAATGGCATAAACAATAAAGCGACATTCTCGGCGGCAAACACCCCCACACTCACATAGGTGCCACAAGGCGAGGTTTTAACCACTTGCTTCATTAAATGCTGGGTATACGCCAACCGTGTAGCAGGCTTGCTATCCACTTTCATGTCTTCCGCATTCATGCTTTGCGAAATATCGGCCAGCAACAAATAGTTATGTACCTCTTGCTTGAGCTGAATCTCCGGCTTGACCAGCGCCAGCAGCAGAAAGCCCATGGCGCCCAGCAGCAAGCTGGTCTCGTAATGTGTTTTGATGAATGACAAAAACTGTTTCATGGCAAGCCCTGTGGCAAGTTGCTGATTTCCATGCCTGAGGGGTCCTGCGGCACGGTTTTAATATGCTTGGGAATCACGCCATGCAATAAACTCAAATTGAATTTGGCTGCCTGGTTGCCCGGGTCGAGTTTGAGCGATTGCTCGTAAGCCGCCCTCGCCTGTAAATAATCAAATTTGGCTTGCTCCTGAATCGCGCCATCGGCCTCGACCAGACGCTGCAACCCAGAATGAAACAGATGGTTGCCCACATTAAAATGAATCTGCGACTTTAACGATGCACTTGGTACAAACACCGCCTCATCGTGCTGTTTTGGCGCTTCTAACAATTGGCTAAAATTTTGTACCGCATGCTTGTGATTGCCGGTTTTACCTTGCTGATAAGCATCGGCAAACTTTTGATGAAACGGAAACAGGTCTGCCTCCAGCACTTCACCGCGTTGTAATGCAGCATTGGCATGGCTGATTTTACGCACCTGGTAACCCTGGTAGGCACTACCCAGTACCCCGACGATCAACACCAGTGCCAACACCTGGTTTTTGCGCATTAAATGATTGTTCATTCGTACACCCTCACATTTTTAATCACCAGCATCAGCAGCACCAGCACCAGGGCACTAATCACAAATAAGATGGAATAATCGTCACCGGCGATTGTTTCGCGATATTGAATAGCCTTTTTTTCCCGCGAGTCGATGTCGTTAATCGCCGACTGCAAGGTTTCCGGGTCATCTGCCTCATAGGCTTTGTACTTCAGCCCCAATGACTGAAAATACTTATGCAACACAATCGAATTGGGCGTACGGTCTTCGTCATATTCGTTTTTGGAGAAAATACTCGGCTCGCCGGGCTCACGCAGCATGATCCAGTAAATACTCAGCTTGCGGCTTTTGAGGCGCTCGCTGAGCAAAAACTTGACGCGCGGACTCAATTTACCGGCACCATCCGAGAGCAAAATCACCGCCCGAGAGCCTGAGCTCTGAATGTTATCGAACAAACCAACCGCCTCGGTCAACCCGGCACCAATATTGGTCTGGTTGAGTGACGGGCTGGTCGCTGCCACAATTGCCGCATGAATGGCATCGCGATTAGTGGTGATTTTGATGCCGTACAACGCCGAGTTGGTGAAGCCGACCACGCCCATCATGTCGTTGGGCCGCGAATCAATAAACTGCGTAATAATGCGCCGCGCCGCGGCAGATTTAATTTCTGCCACATGGCCAGAAGCATCGCCCGCAAACGGGTGGTCCATACTTACGCTGCGGTCTATCACCATTACCGTCTGCGCGCCTTTGCCCACGCGGGGTATTTGCTTATCCGACCCTCGCGGTGCAGCCAGCGCAATCACAATGCTCAGCAGCAACAAAGACATCATCACCTTGACCGCCAGGTTGAGGCGGTCCGAAAACAGGTCTTCGGGGATCATGTCCAGCCAGCTGTAATGTTGCCCTTGATGGCCTTTTAACCAAAAAGGCAGCAGCGCGATGGGCAACAGGGCAAATGCCCATGGATGTAAAATCATCATGCCACGCCCCGCTCGCAATCACGCAAGCGCTTGCTAAGCTGCACCAGCTGCGCAATCACCTGACGGCTATCACGGTTTTTCACGCCGTATAAAGATTGATTAGACGCCGCAAAAAACTGTGTAATTTCGTGCTGCATGCCTTTAAAGCCCGGGCGCAAGCGCACAAACTCGTCTACATCGCGGGCAAAAATATTCGCCCCATAATGCTGGTTAAACGCCTGATGCAAATACACCAATGCTTTTTTCTCTTCTGCCGCGGTTTTAGGTTTGGACGACCTGGCCAGGCGCTTGAGTTGCCGGTGGGCGCGTGCAAATGCCCCACCCATAAACGGTAGCCATTGACCATCGGCGTTGATGTAAAGCAAGGCCAGCAGGCTGGCAATCGTCATGCTGACAAACACAGCCAACCATTGTGTTGCGGCGTGGCTGTCAATCAGTGGCGTGCGCACATCTGGCAGCACGTTTTTCTTGGCGGTAGATGAGCCGCCTATCACCAGCGGCGAAAACCAGAAGCCCCAGGCCGGGACATCCATACTGCTGGCGCTGGCCGTCGCATGGCTAAAATGCAGCTTGGCCGCCGGTAAATGCATCACGCCAGGAGTCGTGCTCGCCGCAAATACCTGGTAACGCAATTGCAGCGTGTATTGGGTATGCGCAGATTGCGACTGCGTGTGTAATGCTACCTCGACCAGCTCAATGCCATCATGCTTGCTGCCTTTTTTTGGCAAGCTATTTTCAACCAGCTGATAGCCTGCTGGCGCATCGACCATCACCGTTCTGCCGAGTACATCGCCAATCTGTATGCCATGGCTAGACGCTGGGTTAATCACCGTCACGCTTGGTTGTGCAACGGGTTTGGTTGCAGCGGCCTCAGCATCCGCTGCCAGCCCATGATTAGCTGTGAATAATAAGCTGGCGACGATTAACAGGCATTGCAGCGCCTTGCTTTTCGTCCTGTTTAAAATCTGTGTTTGCATGAAAAGTCTCTCACCATCACATTGCTTGTTCAAAATAATGCGTCATCAGCTCTGGCCGGTAGTCGCCATGCATAAATAACGCCGGGCTCTCAAAGCGTAAAAACAAAGCCTCTAAGGCCTGCCTGCGCGCATGAAAGGCATTGATGAATTTGGCTTTTACTTCACTGCGGAAAAACAGCGTGCGGTTGCGCCCGGTTTCCAGGTCTATCATGGTGCCAAAGCCAAACTTGGGTAGTTTTTTGTACTCCTCGTCGTCCCACAGCACAACGGGCACCACCTTATGGGCAGACATCGCGAGCAAGGTTTTCTCAATCAGCGCCAGCGGCATATGAAAGTCAGAAATCCAGAACACCAGTGACCGCGTCTGCCCCAAAAAGTCAGGCATCTCTGTCACCCCCTCAACCCCAATCCGCAACTGCTGATAATCATGCAGCAAGGCGATGGTTTGTTTGCTCTGGTGATAATTACGGCTCAATGGCAAGGTGAAATCTTCAAGCACTTGCTGGTTGTAACCAATAAAGCCGAACAAATCGCCCATGTTATATGCCGAGTTAGCCACTGCCGTGGCCATTTCAATCGCAGTATCCAGCTTGCGCTGGCGGCCCCTAAACTGCATGGATGCAGACACATCGCACACGGCATAAATCGGCGTCGTGCTGTCCTGGTTAAATTGCCGCACCTTCACCTGCTCAAACGGGTCACGGATGGTCTGGCGCAAATCCATACGCCTGGCGTCCGGGTAATCCACCAGGTTGATGGTGCCGCGATAATCTGAGCCAATGCCGCGTTGCGTGCCCGCATGATCGCCCAGCTGAATACTGTCCGACTTCCAGTCAACCACGTATTCAAACGGCCGCGCATAGCTTGTTTCATCACTTGGCATGTGTGGCTTTTTGGCTGCGGGTTTGTGGGCACTTTTTAAAGAAAGACGCATGATTGTCTACTTTGCTATCGCGCGGCTTAAGCCGCTTTGCTAAACGACAAACTAGGCACAGCCACGGTACGGATAATATTGTCCGTCAACTCCCTGGCCAATGCCGTGCGGCGGTTTTCATAGGCGGCGTTAAACACCAGGCGGTGCGAAATCACCTCGTGAAACACGGCGTGAATATCTTCCGGGTACAAGCTATCGCGATTATTCAACCAGGCATTCACACGCGCCGCTTTCATCAGCATGCCCATGCCACGCGGGCTAGCACCGGTCTGTATCACGCGGCTGATATCGACGCTGTCCATGGTCACGCCAAACTTTTGCGGGTGTTGCGTCGCATCCCACAAATCCATGGTGTACTCCTCCAGCACGTCGCTAGACTGGATATGATCTTGCAAACGGTCTGAAAACGCATTCAACTGGTCAAACTTCAAAATACCGCTATCCACCTGTTGCGTAAGTTTTTCGGCATGCTGAAACTTGGTATTAAACACCAGCGACTTTTTCAACTCGCGATCCGCCGGAATCTCAATTGGAATTTCCATCATGAAACGGTCACGCGCAGCGGAGGGGATTTCAAATGTCTCGTTTTTTTCTACCTGGTTACGGTCGGCAAACACAATCATGTGCGGCATGCGATATTCTTGTTTAAACGCACTGAGATGGCGCTCTGCCATCACACGCAACATCAAGGCATGCACCTGTGGCCGCGCACGGTTGATCTCGTTAAAAAAGAACACGGACAAATTTTCACCGGCACGTAACAGCGGGCCTTCATCAATCTGCGGGCGGCCATCCGGGCCTAAAAACGTGTGGTAAATGAGGTCATTTGGCATCAGGTCTACCGTGCCTTCAATCCGCTCATAAGCACCGCCAATGCCGCGCGCAATCGATTGCAGCAAGGTGGTTTTACCCACACCAACGCCGCCATCGAGCAACACATGGCCACGCGCAAAAATCGCAATATTCATGAGTCGGATGGCTTTGCTCTGCCCGACAATCACCTGGTTTACCTGCTTTTCAAGCTCCAGCGCATGATGACGCCAATCTGTCAGTTGGATATCTAAGGTAGCGGACATGAATCTTTCCTTTATTCACCAGTTTTTAAAATGGGCTGCCATCAAACCTGGCAGCCAATGCCTTACAATATGTTTCAGAAATGTAACAGGTTGTAACTAGTCCACAATCCTCCAGTTTAGACAACTTCACTGGTCCAGTTAATTGTGAGATATATTGCTGGTTTGATAATCCAGATTTACAATAAAAGAAAGGGAATTTTTCCCGCAGGCTTGTGGTTGTGCGCGTGCTGATGGAGAGAGAAATGCTACGTTCGTGGAGTCTTAAACTAACGATTACTGAGACCTCGGGCTTGCCGGTCTACCTGCAAATTGCCCAGCAAATCATGGAAGAAATCCAGCGCGGCCGGCTGGCGCCTTCTACCGCCATGCCCGGCACGCGCGAGTTAGCCGATAAGCTCAATGTCAATCGCAAAACGGTGATCCTGGCCTACGATGAGCTCATCGCCCAAGGCTGGCTGGTCACCGAGCAAAGAAGAGGCTCGTTTGTCTCGGCCAACCTACCCAACTTTAATGCACAAGCGCACGCCGCCAACACCAGCCAACAACCCGCCAACGTGGTGGAGGGCCCAAGCCATCCCTTGCTCAATTATCAATCGCCGATCGACGGCGTGATTGACTTTAACGATGGCATCCCCGATTCACGCTTGATTCCATTTAACATTCTGTCGCGGGCCTTTCGCCATGCATTAATCGGCGCCAGCAAAGGCAAAAACTTAGGCTATGGTGACCCGCGCGGCACCCTGGCATTAAGGCAATCCATCGCCACCATGCTCAATATGGAAAGAGGCTTGAGTGTCGCCATCGACCAGATTTGCATAGCGCGTGGCAGCCAGATGGGTATTTTTTTAGCGGCGCGCGTATTAACCCGCCCCGGTGACAATATTGTGGTTGAGCAACTGAGCTACCCCGCCGCCAAAGAAGCATTCAGGTCTTGCGGCGCCAATATTCTGACCGTCAAGCAAGACAAACACGGCATTGATGTGGTCGCACTAGAAAAACTGTGCCAGCAACAGCCTATCCGCGCCATTTATGTCACACCACACCACCAGTTTCCTACCACTGTCATCATGACCGCCGAGCGGCGCTTAAAGCTGCTGATGCTGGCCGAGCAATATGATTTCACTATTGTAGAAGACGATTACGACCACGAATTTCACTTTTCGCATCACCCGGTGTTTCCGCTCGCCAGCACCAACCACGGTGGCCGCGTGATCTATGTTGGCTCACTGTCTAAAGTGCTCGCCCCCGGTTTGCGCGTAGGTTACCTGGTAGCCACACCCAGCCTCATCAACCGCTGCGCGCAAGAGGTGATGCTGATAGACCGGCAAGGCAACTCCATCACCGAACTCGCCGTGGCCGAACTCATGGATTCCGGTGAAATCAAACGCCATATCCGCCGCACGTTCAAGGTGTATAACGAGCGCAGAAACCTGCTGATCACGCTGATTAAAAAAGAACTCAAAGAATACGTCACCTTTGATGCACCCGATGGCGGGCTGGCGATCTGGCTACGTTTAAAAGATGGCATTGATGTTGAAAAAGTCGCTGAGCAGGCATTAACACATCACGTGCGTATTTTGCCGGGCACGCTGTTTTCAGAATCTCAGCAAAGCGTGCATGCCATTCGCTTGGGCTTTGGTAGCTTAACGACGACAGAACTAGAGAAAGGCGTACTGGGCTTAAAAGCGGCTTTGTCCAACGTTTAGCCGACAGCCAATCTATAGATATTTAAGAAAACTTAAATACAACCGAAAACAATTTATAACAATGCAAGTCAATTTTATTGTGGGAAGATAGAGATCAATCAATATTAGAAATATTCGTTCATGCTATGAAAAATATTAACAATCAAAATATTGAGAGCAATCAATACATTCAGACACTCATTGATAACTTTCCATTTATGGTCTGGCTCAAAGATGTAAACAGCCGGATCCTGGTGGCGAATACGGCGTATGCCAACATGGTAGGCGTCGCCTCAAGTACTGAGTTAATTGGCAAAACCGACTTTGATTTTTTCCCGCCTGATTTAGCACAAGAATATGTCGATGGCGACAAACGCGCCATGCAGAGCACCGCGCCGAGCGCCGTCACGGTGCCGATTAAAAACGCAGAAGGTGAGTACTATTGGATAGAGTCTTACAAATCGTCGGTGATTGTAGGCGGTAAAGTGGTCGGCTCGCTGGGTTACGCGCGAGACGTGACAGAGAGCATCCAAAAAGAAAACGAATACAAATCCATTGTAGAAAACTCATCCAATTGCATCGCCAAATATAACCGTGACTGCGAGCGTATCTTTCTTAACAAGGCAAACGCCTTGTTTTACGAGGTAGACTCCAGCAGCCTGATAGGCAAAACACCGTCACAATATCCTGGCGGCGCATCTGCCAAAGCGCTTGAAAAAAGCATACGCGAGGTATTTCAACGCGGCGAAAATCAACATGTGGCATTCAAGCTGACCACCAAGCATGGCAAGCACAAAATCATGCACACGGTATTAACACCCGAATTTAACGCCATCCACGAAGTACAAGCCGTCATCGCCATCGGGCAAGATATGACGCAGTCTTATGAAAACCTGGACCGCATCCATCACCTGGCCTACTTTGATTCGATTACCAAACTCCCCAATCGGATTTCATTGCTTGAGGTGTTAGAGCAATGCATCAAAAAAACGCATCGCTCACCGTCTGCATTTGCGTTTTTGATGCTGGATTTAGATGGCTTTAAAGCCGTCAATGATTTGCTAGGGCACGCAGAAGGTGACTTGCTGTTATACGAAATGGCCAGGCGCATTGAGCGCTCGGTGAGACCCACCGACACCGTTGCCCGCTTGGGCGGTGACGAGTTTGCCATTGTGCTATCAGACGTAAAAGACCCTAAAAATGCTGGCATAGTCGCAAAAAAAGTACTCGAGTCCATCAAGCAACCGATTCTAATCCGCGGCACCGAGCTGTTTATTTCCGCCAGCATCGGCATCGTCATGTGCCCGGACCACAGTAGTGATGTCAGCGATATTGTGAAGTACTCTGATATCGCCATGTATAAGGCCAAAAAGCAAGGCAGAAACAACTACCAATATTATTCCGCCGACTTATCGCAAACCACCATCGAGCGCATAGACATTGAGCGCTCATTACGCACCGCGCTGCAAAACGACGAATTTTTGCTGCACTACCAGCCGCAAGTGAATATGAATACCGACAAAATTGTCGGCGTCGAAGCCCTGCTCAGATGGCACCGCAACCATAACGAAATGATCCCGCCTAACCGCTTTATCAGCATCGCCGAAGACTCAGGCTTTATTATCGAGATCGGCGAGTGGATCATGCAAACCGCGTTTAAAGATGCCGTCCGCTGGAACACCGGCCGGCAAGACCCGATTAGCGTTGCCATCAACTTATCCAGCCGGCAATTTATCCATAACAACCTGCTCAACTCCATCAACCACTTACTCAAAAAAACCAAATGTGACCCCACCTGGATCACCCTCGAAATCACCGAAAGCCTGCTGCTGAGCGACAGCCAGCACATCACCAAAACCCTAAAAGCCCTGGATAAAATGGGCTTTAGAATCTCCCTCGATGACTTCGGCACCGGCTATTCCGCGCTCAGTTATTTAAATAAATTCCCGGTGAGCGAAATCAAAATTGATCAATCCTTTGTGCAAGGCATTGCCGACGATAACGACCACAGGCTGATTGTGCAGGCGATTATTTCAATGGCAAAAAGCTTGAAAAAAGAACTGGTGGCAGAAGGCGTAGAGACGGCTGAACAAGCCAAGTATTTACTCGATTGCGATTGCAACGTGGTGCAGGGTTATTTGTTTAGCAAACCCAAACCGTTTGATGAAATTGATATGCAAGCCTCGTGGAAAGCTGCCGTTTAACAGTTGCCTATTAGGCTGTGATCAACGCTAGCCCAGACATCAACTCACCCGCATCAATATCCCTCACCAAACGCTTAAGCTCAACGCCATCTTTCAAAAAAATCAACGTAGGCCATAGTTTCACGTGGAACGACCGCCCTAACCTGCGGCCCTTGCCGTCTTCAATTTTAATGTGACGAACGTTTGGGAAATGACTGAGCTGAGAGGTGATTGTAGGTTGTGCGGCCTTGCAGTAGCCGCACCAAGTGGCGCCAAATTCGAGCACGGTGGCGCCTGTGAGGGTGTTTACTGCTTCGCGGGTAGGTTCTTGGTTTTCCATATTGTCAGCAGGTTACCTGTCATCTCAGTAAGCTAGTGAGAATCTAGCCAATTAATTCTATAACTCATTAACGAAGCATTAAATATTTTAGGTAATTTAAGATTGTTAAGAAACACCTTAACAAAAACAGTTGCGTGGAATACACTCAATTCATGAAAAAGAATGCCTTAAACATAACCAATCAACTTTTGAACAGAAACGAAATCACCCATAAAATGCGACTTCGTTCTATTGCCAGCTCTACTGCGATTGAAACGGGAGAGTCTATAGATGTGATTGAAGCTAAACTCCAACGTTTAAGACTTTCTCCACGTCGTGTAAGTCTCGCTTAAGGAGCTTTCAAAAACATGAAAACTGAAATCGTCCACTCTCTCACTGATACTTTTGAGGGTCATGCTCAACAAACTGAACATGGGGTTGAATTTTGGCTTGCAAGAGATTTACAACACCTTTTGGGATATGCCGAATGGCGAAACTTTATCTCCGTTATTAATAAAGCTAAAACAGCATGTGAGGTTTCTGGTAATCACATTACAGACCATTTTGTTGACGTTAACAAAATGGTTGAGATTGGGTCAGGTACCCAACGTCCAGTTGAAGATATTATGCTCACCAGGTATGCATGTTATCTCATTGCGCAAAACGGGGATTCACAAAAAGAACAAATTGCGTTTGCGCAAACTTATTTTGCAGTGCAAACACGGAAAGCTGAATTAATTGAGCAAAGGCTACTAGAAGCTGAACGTTTATCAGCAAGAAAGAAACTTACCACTACAGAAAAAGAGCTATCCAGCTTAATTTACGAGCAAACAGGTAACGACAAAGATTTTGGCATTATTCGAAGTAAAGGTGACCAAGCCTTCTTCAGTAAAAACACGCAAGCAATGAAGTCTCAATGGAGTGTGCCTGATGGAAGGCCATTAGCTGACTTTATGCCAACCATCATCCTTAAAGCAAAAGACTTCGCCAGCGAAATTACCATCTTTAATGCAAAGGCAAATGGCATGAGTACTGAGCGCGCAATCTCATCTGAACATGTCACTAACAATCAAGCTGTGAGGAAAACATTACTGGAGCGTGGAATTCGCCCCGAAGCATTACCGCCCGCAGAAGATATTAAAAAGGTCGAACGTCGTTTAGTATCAGATGAAAAGAAAGCCCTTAAAAATCCAGATGCCCTCGAATAAAAGCTGCCGTCAAGGTTAACTCAAACTATTACCCTTGGTATTAGCGTACTGATGCTTACTTACCCGTGCGGCTTTTGATTCTTTTTTCCAAAGCATTCAGCTCAGCTTCATCTTGCAAGTCTGCTGCTTGAGCTTCCTGCAGCTTCCTGTGCCCATCATACCCTTCAAACAACTCACCCACTTTGGTGGTCATACGTGCATGGCTCACAGAGCCAGCACCACTCAGCAGTGGAAAGCCGTTACTGCCAATAATCTGCGCCACATTCTCCTGCCAAAAAGCCATCGTGGTGATAGTTTGGCGTTTAGCGCGCAACTCTGCGGTTTCCAGAAAGATCACCACCAAGCGGTTGAGCGTATCAACTTCGTCTTCTGTCAGATAGTTTTTGGCGACCACAATATCTTGCTTGCGTACTTATGCGCCTTTCCAGGCCAACAAACCAAAATGTGCATCATCAGGGTTAGCACGAGCAAGGACGATTTCAGCAGCAGTATGTTGTGTGACGGCATATAACAACACGTTTTGCACAGTCGCAAAAAATTGCTGCGTAGCCTGATCAGTTTTGTCATAGTCAGTCGCTAAGGCAAACAAATCTCGGACTTTTTGATAAAAACGCTTTTCCGAGGCCCGAATATCCCGGATGCGCGCCAGCATTTCATCAAAGTAATCTGGGCGACCATCGGGGTTTTTAAGGCGCTCGTCGTCCATGACAAACCCTTTGCGCAAGTACTCAGCCAACACAGTACTCGCCCAACGGCGAAACTGAACGCCACGCGGTGAACGCACGCGATAACCAACAGCTAATATAGCATCGAGATTGTAGAGCTTCGTTGTATAGCGCTTGCCATCTGAGGCAGTTGTCAAGGAATCCTTGACAACTGAAATCTCATCTAACTCTTTATCCTCAAAGATATTTTTTAAATGCAGAGAAACATTCTGCTTGGTTGCACTAAACAACTCAGCCATTTCAAGCTGTGTGAGCCACACAGTATGGCCTTCTGCGCGTAATTGAATACGGCTTTGTCCATCTTCACTGGTATAGATAATAAGCTGAGTCACGACAAAACCTTAAATACTCGGGTGAAATTGTATTAGTGATAATAGTATCAATCACTTTCATGATGATATTGATTATGCATGCAATGTAGAGTTGAAATTTAAAGTATTTTCTAAAGTTTCTGCTCCAGAAGCATAAAAATACAACGTTTAATGATTAAGAAGTTTATTATTCATAATCAAATCGTTAGATATAGTTTATGAACTATTCTCTTGTTAAAGATTTTTTATTTCTAGTCCATCCTGACTTAAAGCGTATTGCCCGACAATCTAAAGGAGAAATCACCTCACAAGAATTAGAATCTGAAGTCATACTGGCAATATCGGATTTTGAAACTAAGTACAAACGTGATTTCAACTACCTTGCTTCAACAGATAAAGACCGGTTGCTTAAAGAACTATATTTTAAATTTGTAAAAGGGATAGACCATAAACTCAAATATGCTTTCAGGATAGATCAGGAGTTAGAGACTACAGATGGCTCAAGCTGGATTATAGAATTACCCGCTAAAGAACTGAGTGACCCACTCCAGTACGCGCTTTTTAAAGAGAATAATCAAGAAATCGAACAACTACTGGTAGACAGTTATTCTGAAGCCAAAGCTTATGTCATTAGCTTTGATCATTTTAGTCAGGACAAAAATGAACTCAGTACATTTTTCAATATTACGTGTGATACTTTAAACAAACGAGTTAATCGCGCCTTATTACGTGTCAGGTCACAACCATCTATATTTGATAGGGTTGAAAAAATTGACCTGTCATTTTTTCCGTTGCCAGGAATCAATAAAACCAAAAATACGCAAAACATGCAGGCGATCATAAAAGCGCAATCATTACTATAAATACGACAGCTCTCACCGACTAAATAAACAATAGAAAAACATAAGCAACCTGATCCCGATATTATTAAATAGATCAGAGTTGCAAAATTAACTCTAGTGCCACATCCGAGTAGAAAGTATCCCGAAAATTATGCAGCACTATTGGGATAGATAGCACTGCATGAGCTCGGAAATATTACTCTCCTTAAATACTTTCCCCATGGATCAACTATGTGAAATGTATCTAGACACTAACTGAGTCTGCTTTATTCAACTTGAGTCAGTTTTCTGCAGTAACCTACACTCCGCAAACAACTCCGCCACCCACTCAATAAACGCCCGCACTTTCGATGATAAATGCCGGTTTTGCGGATACAGCGCATTAATCGGCAAACTCCCTGCCCCATAATCACCGAGCACTTTTTCTAACTTGTCCTCAGTTAAATAGCCTTGCACCATAAAGCTAGGCAATTGGCAGATGCCTATGCCTGCCAGCGCGGCGGCGACGATGGCGTCGCCATTATTGATGGCCAGTTTGCGCATGGTGGGGATTTCTTGTTCTGCGCCTTCGTGCTCGAGGATGAAGTTGCGCACTTTGCCGGTTTTGGATGAAAAGAAGTGCACAGCCTGGTGGCGTTGCAGGTCGTCTGGGGTTTGTGGTGTGCCGTAGGTTTTTAAATAATCAGGCGAGGCGACCAGCATAAATTGCATGGTGCCTACGCGGCGGGCGACCAGGCTGGAATCCAGCGGATGACCGATACGGATGACGCAATCGACGCCCTCCTCTAACAAATCAATCGGCCTGTCGTCACAGCCGATTTCGAGTTGTATCTCGGGGTAGCGGTTAAAAAAGTCTGGCAGTGACGGAATAATCACCAGGCGGCCTAATGGCGTGGGCACATCTACCCTTAATCGCCCTTTGGGGTTGATGGTGGCCTGGTTAAGCGCGGCTTCGGTTTCTTCTAGCTCGTTTAATAACCTGATTGCTCGTTCGTAATAGGCAGCGCCGTCAGTCGTCACGCTGATGCGTCTGGTGGTGCGGTGCAGCAGTTTCACGCGCAGACGTTTTTCCAGCGCCAACACCTGGGCCGAGACAGTGGTTTTTGGCAGGTTGAGTGATAGTGCGGCTTTAGTAAAGCTCTCTAGCTCTACCACTCTTGTGAATGCCAGCATGGTGTCAAAGCGGTCCATAACCTTTCCTGCTTATGTTGATTGTCCAATAAATTAGCACAGTGATTGCATATTTAGCTTATTTATCTGCGATTTTTATTTATTTATAGTGGTTACCAGTTTCAAACAACCTTTCACTTTTTAAATATTTGGAGATTTTTATGAGCAACAAACTTGAAGGTAAAGTCGCAGTAGTCACTGGTGCCTCTAAAGGCATAGGCGCTGAAATTGCTAAACGTTTTGCGCGTGATGGCGCAGCGGTGGTGGTGAATTATTTGTCGAGCAAAGCAGGCGCAGACAAAGTAGTGGCTGAGATTATTGCCGCTGGTGGCAAGGCAGTGGCCGTTGGCGGCAATGTGAGTGAAGCGGCTGACGCGCAGGCGATTATTGATGCGGCGATTAGCAACTATGGCAAGCTGGATATTCTGGTGAATAACTCCGGCATTTATGAATTCGCCAGCATCGAAGAAATCACCCCTGAACACTTCCACAAGCAATTCAATATCAACGTGCTGGGTTTGTTATTGACGACCCAGGCCGCGGTGAAATACCTGCCTGAAGGCGGCAGCATTATCAATATTGGCTCTGTGGTGAGCCGCTTAACGCCGCCGGGTGCTGCGGTGTATACCGCGACCAAAGGGGCGGTGGATGCAATCACTGGCTCATTATCCAAAGAGTTGGGCCCGCGCAAAATTCGCGTCAATGCTTTAAACCCTGGCCTGGTCGCCACCGAAGGCACACAAACCGCGGGCGTGATTGGCTCTGAAATGGAAAGTGGCTATGTGGCACAAACCCCACTGGGGCGTACGGGCCAACCGAATGATATTGCCTCAGTGGCAGCGTTTTTAGCCTCTGAGGATTCTTACTGGTTAACCGGCGAGCAATTGCTGGTGGGCGGCGGCTTACGTTAATTTTTTAAAGGCAACAAGAATGATCAACTTATACACATGGGCAACACCGAATGGTCGAAAAATCTCCATCATGCTGGAAGAGCTGGGGCTCGACTATGCGGTGAGCCCGGTTGATCTGGGCAAGCACGAGCAATTTTCTGCGCACTTTAGTGCGATTTCGCCCAACAACAAAATTCCGGCGATAGTGGACAGCGCACCTGATGGCGAACCTGTCGCAATATTTGAAAGCGGCGCGATTTTGACCTATCTGGCCGAAAAATATGGCCAGTTTTTAGCCTCACATGGCGAGGCACGGTATCGCGCACTTGAATGGTTGCACTGGCAAACCAGTGGTTTGGGGCCGATGCTGGGCCAACTGGGATTTTTTGCCGTGCGCAGTGAAGAAAAATCACCACTGGCGATTGCACGCTTTACCGAAGAAGCAGACAGATTACTCACCGTGATGGAGCTACAGTTAAGCGCTAACACTTATCTCGCCGGGGACGATTATTCGATTGCCGACATGGCTTGTTATCCGTGGACACTGGCTGCGACAAGCTATCTGAAAGATGTGCTCAACGCGTCATTAGCGACCAAGCCCTCGTTACAACGCTGGTTAACATTGCTCGGCCAACGGCCTGCGGTCAAGCGCGGCATGGCCATCCCCAAACTTTAAGTGATGTGGACAACCTCTTTTAAAACCGCTGTTACCACTGAGCCGATCACACTGCAGGTGTTTGGCAAGCAGGCGCCTAAAAGCAAACAACCCGTTGTGCTGTATTTTCATGGCGGGTTGTTTAACAGCGGCAATATTGAGCACGCATATCCACTGGCAACAGCGCTGGCTGAGCAGATGATTGTTGTCTGCGTAGATTATCCGTTAGCGCCCAGCGTGCAGTTTCCGGCCACGATTGAAGTGGCGTTTGCGGCGCTGCGCTGGGTGGCTGACAATGCGCAGCGCATAGGCGCCGATACCAAAAAAATATTTGTGGCCGGTGAGCATGCAGGTGGCAACTTGGCGGCAGTGGTTGCCATGTTGTTTCGTGACCGTGCCATGCATTGTAAACAGCCGACGCAGCTGTCGGGCCAAATATTGATCAACCCCATGCTAGACGCATTGCAAACCTCAAAATCAATGGGGGCGACGGTGAATAGCCCTTGTCGTCGTGCTTGGGCAGACTACGTGCCTGCCGCCAGCGATGCCATGCATCCGTATGTGTCACCTGTAAACTCTTGCCGGCTGGCCAGGCTCGCGCCTGCACTAGTCATCACCAGTCATGCGCATCCACTACGTGATGAAGCCGAGGCGTATGCATCTAAACTGCTGTTAGCGGGAGTGCCAGTGCAAGTGCGCAGGTTAGCTGACAGCGCCCAGCCATTAACTGCGCCTGGGCAGCCAACGTTCAATCATGTATGCCTGCGCATCAGGCAATTTATATTGGCATAAAAAAGTGAACGTACAATGCAGCCGGCCTGTCTGTATTCATCGTATACCTTTAACCAGCATTGAAGTGAACCCAGCTGCTAATACCGCCAATGTACGCTTGTCATAAGCCCTGTTTTTAAATAGATCTATTTAAAATATCCCCATTGCAATGGATCGCGTTTCGGAAACCCTAAAGCCAATTTATGCTCCACATTTATAGCGTTGTCGCCTTTCTTTATGTGCTGTGGCGATTTATATTGCCCTTAAAACTGAATCGTTTAACCAAGTTAACCTCAGCGATCTTATTGTTTCTGATTGCAAATCATCATTTATTTAGCAGTCTGTTTTTTGGCAAGGTTTTTTCGCCTGAAATCCCACGTTTGATCGCCGCACTATTAGGCGTAGGCTTTTTCACTTTTGTGCTTATTTTATGCTGGACACTGTTGAGCGACTTGCTCAGAGTGCTGGCGTTGCTGGTGTTAAGGTACAAAATACCGCCCTTGCAATCGGCAACCTTTGCCGCGTTTATCACGTTGTTTTTTATTGGCACATCGGCCTTGGGCGCGTGGAACGCAACCAGGGTGCCTGCAGTGAAGTATGTTGAGTTAAAAATCAAACAGCTGCCGCCCGGCTTTGATGGATTCACCTTTGTGCAAATCACCGATACCCACATCAGCAAATTATTTGCACGTGACTGGGTACAGCAAGTGGTGCAAAAAACCAATCACTTAAACCCGGCGCTAATTGTGATCACCGGCGACTTTATTGATGGCAGCACCCAGGCACGGCAACCGGATATTGCACCGCTCAAGCAGCTCACTGCCCAATATGGCGTATATGGCATTTTAGGCAACCATGAGTATTACTTTGATGCCCAGGCCTGGATCCCTGCATTGCAACAATTGGGTATTAAACTGCTGTTAAACCAGCATGTAGAATTGCATGCCGGTGACGATACATTAGTGTTGGCTGGGGTAACCGAGCCAACCGCTATTAAATATGGCATGACGGCGCCTGATGTACGTGCTGCACTGCAAGGCGTGCAGCCTGACGCACCCATTATTCTGCTTAACCATCGGCCTGACAATACTGCATTGAGTGCGCAGCTGGGGGTAGATGTGCAGTTATCTGGCCACACCCATGGCGGCATGGTGCCGGTGCTCAGTTTAATCACCCAATATGCCAACCACGGCTTTGTCTCGGGGCTATATAACGTGAACGGCATGCAACTGTATGTGAGTAATGGCACGGCTTTATGGAGTGGCTTTCCGGTCAGGCTGGGTGTGCCGCCAGAAATTACCCACTTTACCCTGGTGCGCGATGAAAAAAACCAACAAACTGGCCATTAAAATCACTGGCTAATGATTAAACACAGCAACGCCTCTTAAAAAAACACTGATGAAATTATTTGTTATTCTCCTGGCCGGATTAGCCATGCTAGGCCCGTTTACCACGGACACCTACTTTCCGTTTTTTCCTGACATGCAAGCCCACTTTGGCATTTCGCAAGCCTTGGCCCAGCAAAGTTTAAGTGTCTATTTGCTCACATTCACGGTCATGATGCTGTTTCATGGTGCATTGTCGGATCGCTTTGGTAGGCGGCCAATTGTGCTGGTCTCGCTGATCGGATTTGTAGCAACATCCATTGGCTGCGCGCTCACTGACAACTATTGCTGGCTATTGGTTTTGAGAGGTGGCCAGGGTCTGTTTGTCGGCGCGGGCACCGTGGTCGGCCAGGCAATCATTCGTGACCGCTTTGATGGCATTCAGGCGCAAAAACTGATTTCACAAGTAACCATGTTGTTTGGGCTAGCACCTGCCATTGCGCCATTATTAGGTGGCTGGTTACACCAATACTTTCCCTGGCAATCGACATTTGCTTTTTTAGCGTTGCTGGGGGCCGTATTGCTACTGTTATGCTATTTAAAACTACCCGAAAGCTTGCCCGTTTCGGCACGGCAATCCTTTCATCCGGCGCAGCTGGTCAAAAACTATGTAGCCGTGATCAGCCATGTGCCGTTTATGGCGCTAGTCAGCAGCATTGGGTTTGGTTTCGGTGGCTTTTTGGTTTATGTGGCAGGCGCGCCAGACTTTGTATTTAAGGTTTTGCACTTGAGCGAAGTGCAATTTGGCTGGCTATTTATCCCGATTGTGATTGGTTTGATCACCGGCTCAGCCATTGCCACCAAATTGGCCGGTTTGGTCGCAACACACACCATGATTAAAACCAGCTATCTGCTCATGGGCCTGGCCGCCATTGCAAACGGCGTTTATTGCACCCTCACGGTGCCCACTGTGCCGTGGGCAGTATTGCCTATTTTGTTATATACCTTGGGCCTGACGCTATTATTACCCGGGGCCATGACGCTAGCGCTGGATATCTTCCCGGAAAAACGCGGTATGGCAGCCTCCATCCAGGGCTTTGTGCAATCAATCATCTTTACTGTTATCTCAGCCTTGGTTATCCCGCTAGTATTAGGCAACGCTTTAGGTTATGCCTTGGCCATGTTGCTGATGTATGGTTTAAACCTGTTGGCCTGGTGCTTGTATCAGCATTTAAACGCTCACAAGTAGTTAAGCAAACTCACCTGCATAAAACTACATCATGGTTATGAGACACTCTTAATTAAATAATCAACTTAAGCCTAGCTTGCCGCGGTCACACCCAGATGCATTTAAAACAACCACAGCACGCCTATAACCCACAAACAGCTCACTACTCAACCACAGAGAGGTGTTTTAATAAATAAGCAGCCTAAGCGCGTCTAAAAGTTAAACCAGCAACGGTATGTGTGCTGCTTTTATTGCAAATTGTCGTTTAGCCTGTTTTAAAAATAAAAAAGCGCCCTGAAGGCGCTTTTTTATTTAATGCATTAAACCAGTTAAATATCCCGACTAGTTATACATCCAGTGAACTGACGCTGAGCGCATTGCTTTCGATAAACGCACGGCGTGGCTCTACGTTGTCGCCCATCAGTGTGGTGAAGATTTCATCGGCACCGATGGCATCTTCAATTTGCACTTTGAGCAGGCGGCGCACGGTGGGGTCCATGGTGGTTTCCCACAATTGCTCCGGGTTCATCTCGCCCAGGCCTTTGTAACGCTGAATATTCAGGTTATGTTTGGCTTCACCCAGCAACCAGTCCAGCGCTTGCTTAAAGGTAGCCACTTTTTGCTCTTTTTCACCGCGTTTAATCAAAGCGCCTTCACCCAACAGGTTGTTAACCATGTGTGAGGTACGATTGATTTGACGGTAATCGCCACTGCTTAAGAATTCGGCATCAATGACGCAGCTTTGCAAGTTGCCGTGTACGTATTTGTTCACTTCCAAACGATAAGCGCTGGTTTCGGTATCTTGCGCAACAATCACTTCTGAACCAACGGCACCCAAGATAGGGCGCAGTTTTTCTGCCGCCACATTGGCAGCTGACTCAGTACTCAAATCGAGGTCACCCAAGTCTTGAATGGCGCGTAATACGCTGTCATCGTAAAGATTGGCAATACGGCGGATCACTGCTTCTGTCAGTACCATTTGTTTGGCAATGCTAGTTAGGGCGTCGTCTTTAATCACTTCACCGCCTTCTTTCGTCAGCAAAACCGCGTCGCGTAAAGCCGAGTTGAGCAGGTATTCATCCAACTCGTGTTCGTCTTTTAAGTAGCGCTCGTCACGGCCTTGTTTAACTTTGTAGAGCGGTGGTTGCGCAATGTAGATATGGCCGTTTTCAACCAGTTCCGGCATCTGGCGGTAGAAGAACGTCAGCAACAAAGTACGGATGTGGGCACCGTCGACGTCGGCATCGGTCATGATGATGATACGGTGATAACGCAGTTTTTCCAGGTTAAAGTCGTCTTTGCCAATGCCAGTGCCCATGGCAGTAATCAGCGTGGCGATTTCCTGTGAGCCCAGCAGTTTGTCAAAACGGGCTTTTTCCACGTTAAGAATTTTACCTTTAAGCGGCAAAATCGCTTGAAACTTACGATCACGGCCTTGTTTGGCTGAACCACCCGCAGAGTCACCCTCGACCAGGTAAAGCTCAGACAAGGCTGGATTTTTTTCCTGGCAATCGGCCAGCTTGCCCGGCAGGCCCATGGTGTCCATTACGCCTTTACGACGGGTGATTTCACGCGCCTTGCGCGCTGCCTCGCGAGCACGGGCCGCTTCTACAATCTTACCGCAGACAATTTTGGCATCGATCGGGTTTTCTGCCAGAAACTCAGCTAATTTGGCTGACACAATTTCTGACACCACCGGCTGCACTTCGCTAGAAACCAGTTTGTCTTTGGTTTGTGATGAAAACTTAGGGTCCGGCACTTTAACCGACAACACGCAGGTAATGCCTTCACGCATGTCGTCACCCGTGGTTTCAACCTTGGCTTTTTTAGCAAATTCGTTTTGTTCGATATATTGATTCAGCGTACGCGTCATCGCCGTACGCAACCCAGTCAAATGGGTGCCGCCATCACGTTGCGGAATGTTATTGGTAAAACACTGTACGGTCTCAGAGTAGCTATCGTTCCACTGCATCGCTACTTCAACCGTCATATTGTCTTTTTCACTGATGGCGTAAAACACTTTTGGGTGCAGCACCGTTTTAGTCCGGTTCATGTACTCCACAAAGCCTTTGATACCACCACTAAACGCAAAATTTTCAGACTTGCCTGTGCGTTGATCAATCAACTCGATTTTGACGCCATTGTTCAAAAAAGATAATTCGCGGATACGTTTGGCCAGAATTTCAAAGTGGTATTCAACCAGCACAAATGTTTCCACCGACGCCAGAAAATGCACTTCTGTGCCCTTTTTGTCTGTGGTGCCGGTAATCGCTAACGGCGCTTGTGGCACACCACGATGAAACTCCATCTGGTGCACTTGGCCCTTGCGGTAAATTTTCAGTCTGAGCCAGTCAGACAATGCATTCACCACTGACACGCCCACACCATGCAAACCGCCAGATACTTTGTAAGAGTTTTGGTCAAACTTGCCGCCAGCATGCAATTCGGTCATCACGATTTCAGCAGCTGACCGCTTAGGGTCATGTTTGTCGTCGTCTTTAATGTCGGTAGGAATACCGCGGCCGTTATCAGAAATACTGATCGAGTTATCCGGGTGGATAATGACTTTAATATCGTCACAGTGACCAGCCAGCGCTTCGTCAATCGCATTATCGAGCACTTCGAATACCATATGGTGCAAACCAGAACCATCTGACGTGTCACCAATGTACATGCCTGGGCGTTTACGTACTGCGTCCAAACCTTCCAAAATCTTGATACTGTCTGAGTTATATTCTTGTGGCTGTGCCATAACAAAAGTTTCTTTAATTGAGATTTAAAAGACGATTAATAATCCATCCCACCGTGTTTCACGTGAAACACGGTGCGTGCATTATATGCGCATTGGCATCACAACGTATTTATAGTTGGTATCGCTGGCAGCCGTAATCAGGCAACTGCTATTGGCATCAGCAAAGGCAAACTCAATTTGCTCATCGCTCAGGTTGTTGAGTACGTCTATCAGATAGGTGACATTAAAACCAATATCCAGTGCAACCTGGTTGTAATCAATTTCAAGTTCTTCTTCCGCTTCTTCTTGCTCGGTGTTAGTACTAATCAGCTTGAGTAAGCCTTGCGTAATCACCATGCGAATACTGCGGTATTTTTCGTTAGATAAAATTGAAGCACGTTGCAACGCACTTAAAATCGCCACCCGATTCACCACAAAGGTATTCTGGTGACCAGTTGGAATCACACGATTGTAATCAGGAAACTTGCCATCAATCACTTTGCTAATCAGCTGAATATCACCAAACTCAAAACTGACCTGGCCATTGAGTAAATCAATCACAACGGGTGCATCTGACTGTTCATCCAGTAACTTGGTCAGTTCCAGCACGGTTTTACGTGGCAGGATGACTTCGGTTTTTTCAAAAGATTGATCCAGCGTCGTGTTGGTATAACTCAAACGGTGGCCATCAGTACCCACAACGTGCAACTGGTTGCCATTGACTTCTAACAACAGGCCGTTCAGGTAGTAACGGATATCTTGTTGGGCCATGGCAAACTCAACCTGCTTCAGCAGACGTTTGAGTTCTGACTGTGCCAGATTCAAACTAATGTTCTGGCCGCTGGCTTTACTCATTAATGGATAATCAGCCGCAGGCAATGTTTGCAGGTTAAACCGGCTTTTGCCCGCCTTGAGCGTGATACGGTTATCCTGATTATTCATTTCAATAGAGGCACTGTCTGGCAATGAACGACAGATATCCAGCAGCTTTTTAGCCGAGATAGTGGTACTTAGCTCGCCTTCTATGCCGCCATGTACTTTCAACGAAATCTGCATTTCGAGATCAGTGGCGGTCAGATGCATTTCTTGCTGCTTGATGTTTACCAGCAGATTAGAAAGGATGGGCAGCGTATGTCTGCGCTCTACGATGCCAGTGACACTATTGAGGGGTTTAAGCAATACCTCACGATTGATTTTGATTTGCATGGCCTGACCTGATTAATAACTTTATTTCAATATATAAAAGATAAGACTAATAGTAATGTGCAACTTTTTTGTGGGTAACTCTAAAAAATAATTAAATTCATAGACTTACAACTATTTTAGCTTGTGCATAAATTGCGTTTTAAATATGCATTAATTGTGCCTGATATTGTAAACCGATTTTATCTTGTCTATACGCAATATTTAAGCACACTTCATTCTCAACTTATCCACAGCTTTTGTTTGGTTAATTAAAAGCTTTAATCGCGGATCACTTGCGTCAGCAAACCAATATCACGTGCCAGGGTTTGGTCATTTAATCGCAATTGTTCAATTTCTTCACAGGCATGCATCACTGTAGTGTGATGACGCCCGCCAAAGGCTTCACCGATCTCTGGGAAGCTATGATTGGTTAATTCACGTGCCAGTGACATCGCTACCTGGCGTGGTCTGGCTACATTACGTGAACGCTTTTTGCTAAACATATCACTGACTTTAATCTTATAGTAGTCAGCCACTGTTTTCTGGATGTTTTCAATGGTGATCTGGCGTCCACGCACCGCAATCAGGTCGCGCAAGGCGTCTTTGGCTAAATGCACATCAATGGCATGGCCGGTAAAGTTAGCCATGGCAATAATACGGTTCAATGCACCTTCAAGCTCACGTACGCTGGAGCGTATCTGCTTGGCGACAAAAAAAGCGACATCTTCATGCAGGTTGATTTTCAGGTTTTCGGCTTTTTTGCGCAAAATGGCCACTCGCATTTCCAGCTCGGGTGGTTCAACTGCCACCGTCAGCCCCCAGCTAAAGCGCGTACGCAGACGCTCATCCATATCAACGATCTCTTTGGGATAAGTATCGCAGGTGATGACGATTTGTTTTTTCTCTTCAATCAAAGAGTTAAAGGCGTAAAAAAACTCTTCTTGGGTGCGGTTTTTTTTGGCAAAAAATTGAATATCATCAATCAGTAATAAATCGAGTGAGTGATATTGCTGCTTAAATTCGTCAAATGCTTTGTTCTCGTAAGCTTTTACCACGTCAGACACATAGCGCTCAGCGTGTAGGTAGCGTATTTTGGCGTCTGGCTTGGCTTTTTTAAGTTCGTTACCAATGGCTTGCAACAAATGCGTTTTACCCAAGCCAACGCCGCCGTAAATAAACAAGGGGTTATAGGCCTGCCCGGGGTTGCCTGCAACCTGAATCGCTGCGGCACGGGCTAACTGGTTGGCACGGCCGGTGACGTAGTTATCAAACAAAAAGCTGTCATTAAGGCCACTACTTTTTTCTGCTTTAATATGTTTGGCTGGGGCGCGATTGCTGACGGGTTTTTTATCAATGACTCTGCTTGGCGCTACGTGCAATGCGCCAGCACCAACGCTTTCTACCGATTGTGGTGCAGCGGGTTGTGGCTTGGCTGGCGCGGCAGTTGGTGTGGGCGCGGCCTGCTCAGTGGTATCTACGATTAGTTCTACCACTGCTGTGGGAGATAGCTCGGTAGCGATGGTGGCAATGCGGGTGAAAAACTTGCTTTTTACCCACTGCATGACAAACTTGTTAGGCGCAACAATTTGCACGGCCTCACCATTGACGCGTGCCTTTAGGGGTTTAATCCAGGTATTGTATTGTTGTGCCGACAGTTCTTTTTCGAACTTGAGCAAACAATAGGCCCAAAAATTTTCCATCGCTCCAGTGCTTTTTTAAAAGTATTAGCAAAAAGTTGGCCTGTTTCCGTGTTTCAGGCATTGTTTGCGTTTATTCGTTATAATTGCCGGGAAGAGTGGCAGAAGACTTGGCCGTGCGGTGATCATCCCCTTGACCTGTTGCAGACATTCTAAACGTTTTGACCTGAGTTATCCACAGCCGTAGTCTATAAAATAATAAAAAAAATCATTGACATAAGGTCTCGATTTGCTGTTTAATTAAGGGTTTTTGAAATCGGCAAATATTCACTGTTAAATCAGCGTTGCCGGATTAGAGTTTAATTGCCTTTTTGGCAGGAGTTTAATAATGAAACGTACCTATCAACCATCCAATACCCGTCGTGCACGTACCCATGGCTTTCTGGTACGCATGAAAACCAAAGGTGGCCGTGCAGTGATTGCTGCTCGTCGCGCTAAAGGTCGTAAACGTCTGGGTCTGTAATCCCTGACGATGCATTGCTTGAAACTCAATGCATGACATTGTATAAGCTAAAAAAAACGGATGAATTTTCATCCGTTTTTACTTTCAGAAAACGGTTTTATGGTGAGTGGCTGTTTGCCAATATCAAACCCAATCTGCAAGACCATCACCGTTACGGTCTGGTTGTGTCTAAAAAAGTCGCTAAACTGGCAGTCAGGCGTAATTATATGAAGCGTGTATTGCGTGAATTGTTACGCGCCCAAGCGTCTCCTGCAGCCAGTGGTTTTGATGTGGTGCTTCAGGTGCGCAAGGCTTTTCAACACGATGATTTTCCAGCCATACAACGTGATTTGTTGCAATTGCTGGCAAGGTTAAAAAAAACCGTACCCGTTTCTTAACGACGCTGATGAAAACAATACTGATTACATTGGTGAAATGCTACCAGTGGGGCTTAAGTCCCTGGCTGGGCCGTCAATGTCGTTTTCACCCAACCTGTTCACACTACGCTATTGAGGCATTGCAACACTATGGTGCCTGGCATGGTAGCCTGTTGGCTTTGCGCCGTATTGGCCGCTGCCATCCGTGGCATCCTGGTGGTGTGGATCCCCTTCCTTGACTTGTAAAAACGAAACCTTATGGATACTCGCCGTTTAATTCTGTTTGTGATCTTCTCTTTTTCTATTATGTTGCTGTGGGATGCCTGGCAACAGCAGCATTCGCCTGCACCTGCTGCGCAACAAGAGACGGCACTCGCCTCACCTGCTGATAAACCTCAAGAAAATGGCTTTAAATTGAGCCAGGGCGCGCGCATTGCTGTTAAAACAGACCGCTATGCGGCAGTGATTGATACGGTTGGTGGTGATTTACGTCAATTATCGCTGTTGGAACATCAGGCGGATGATAACTCGGGCCCTTATGAGTTGATGAGTGATGCCAGTGCGGATAAATTGTATGTGGCGCAGACTGGTTTAAAGGGTGAAGGTTTGCCTACCCATTATGTGACGTTTACTGCCGCTGAAACCAGCTACAACCTGCAAGAAGGTCAAGACTCGCTGGAAGTTCGTTTAACGGCGCCTGAGACCAATGGCGTGGCTGTGGACAAAATATACCGCTTCCATCGTGGTCAATATTTAATTGATGTGCGGTATGAAATTAAAAACAATAGCGATAAAGCCATTTCGCCCTCTGTTTATTACCAGATTATTCATGATAACGAGTCTAATCAGGGCTCCAAAATGATGCCCACCTTTACCGGCGGCGCTTATTTCACCGATGCGGATAAATATAACAAGGTAAAATTTGATGAAATGGCCAAAAAAGATGTGTCGATCAATGCCAAGGATGGTTGGGTTGGCTTGGTACAGCATTATTTTGTCAGTGCCTGGGTGCCGCAATCCAATGCTGAGCGCAAGTTTTACACTACTAAGTTAAGTGAGCATGACTTTTCTATCGGCACTATTTTACCGGTGGGTGAAGTTGCCGCTGGTAGCAGCAAAATCGTAGAGGCTAAACTGTTTAGTGGACCACAATCGCCTGATGATCTCGAAGCCGCAGCGCCTGGCTTGGAGTATGTGGTTGATTACGGCATTTTGACCGTGATTGCTAAGCCCTTAATGTGGCTGTTGACGCATATTCACGAGCTGGTGAAAAACTGGGGCATTGCCATCATTGTATTAACCATTCTGATCAAGGCCGCTTTCTTCAAATTGTCTGCGTCTGGTTACCGCAATATGGCGCATTTGCGTGAAATGGCCCCACGCATGCAGGCACTTAAAGACAAGTTTGGCGATGACAAGCAAAAGCTGCAACAAGCAATGATGGAGATGTATCGCACCGAGAAAATTAATCCGATGGGTGGTTGCTTGCCTATTCTGGTTCAAATCCCGGTATTCATTTCTCTGTATTGGGTGTTGCTGGGGTCGGTTGAGTTGCGTCATGCGCCCTTCTTTGGCTGGATTCAAGACTTGTCCGCGACTGACCCATACTTTGTATTACCGGTGCTCATGGGTGCGACCATGATTATTCAGACCTTTTTGAATCCACCACCAACCGACCCTATTCAGGCTAAAGTCATGAAAATCATGCCGGTGGCATTCAGTATTTTCTTCTTCTTTTTCCCGGCTGGCCTGGTGTTATATTGGTTGGTGAACAACATTCTGTCTATTTGGCAGCAGTGGGCGATTAACCGCATGATTCATGCCGAAGCTGTGGCAAAAAAAGGACATGGCAAATAATCAGCCACCTTTAACCGAAACCATTGCCGCCATCGCAACTGCACCGGGTGCGGGCGGCATTGGGGTAGTCAGAGTCTCTGGCCCGTTGGCAGCAGAGATTGCCGCACAAATTTTAGGGCACTGCCCTGCCCCACGCCATGCGGCTTATCTGCCGTTTTTGCAGGCGGATGCTACGTTAATTGACCGCGGCATTGCTATCTACTTCCCTAATCCTCACTCTTATACTGGCGAAGATGTGCTTGAGCTGCAGGCGCACGGCGGTACGGCATTGATGCAAATATTACTGGCGCGTTGCATTGAGTGCGGCGCGCGTCACGCACAAGCAGGTGAGTTTACCCAGCGCGCCTACTTAAACGATAAGCTAGACTTAGCGCAAGCTGAGGCAGTGGCAGACTTGATTAATGCCGCCACTGTTGAGGCGGCGCGCAGTGCGGTACGATCGCTGTCTGGTGAGTTTTCACAGGCGATACAGGCCTTGTTACAGCAACTGGTTGATTTGCGCATGTATGTTGAAGCGTGCCTGGATTTTCCTGAAGAGGAAATTGACTTCATCACGCAAGGGCGCGTGCGTGAAAAACTGCAGGCAAATCAAGCTGCGTTACAGCATATCTTTGACCAGGCCAGGCAAGGCGTATTGTTACGCGAAGGCATCAATGTGGTGTTGATTGGGCAGCCCAACGTCGGCAAGTCCAGTTTGTTGAATGCATTGTCTGGTGAAGAGGTCGCGATTGTGACGCCGATTGCAGGCACCACACGCGATACGATCAAAAGTGTCATCCAGATTGAAGGTGTACCCCTGCATGTGATTGATACAGCTGGCTTGCGTGAGACAACAGATACTGTTGAACAAGTAGGCATCGCACGCACCTGGAAAGCGATTGAAACTGCGCATGTGGCTTTGTTGTTGGTAGATAGCCAACATGGGGTTGGCGCGCAAGAAACGTCTATTTTGCAAAAACTACCGTCAGAAGTGAAAAAAGTCTGGGTGCATAACAAGATAGATGTTTCACGTGAAACATCGCGCATTGAAAAAAGAGAAAATGAGCAACACGTGTTTTTATCAGCCAAGACAGGGGATGGTATTGCCAGCCTGCAAAAAACGCTGCTAGAAATTGTTGGTTATCAACCTGGTGGTGAGGGTGTGTTCATGGCCAGGGCGCGTCATTTGCAGGCATTGCAAGAAGTGGAGCAACATTTGGATCAGGCAATGTTACAAATGCAGGCGGCTGAGTTGGTGGCTGAGGAGTTGCGTTGTGCGCAAGAAGCGCTAGGCAGAATTACTGGCGAATTTACACCTGATGATTTGCTAGGTGAAATTTTTAGCCGGTTTTGTATAGGCAAATAAAAACCCGCATTAGCGGGTTTTTTTTCGCGGGAAAGGTGTGTTGCGTTGATTAAAGCGTTCATCAATACTGCATACCCGTTTGCAGCCGGTGATCATGGCCCAAATCAGATTGTCGTGATTGATAAAGCTTTCAAAAATAACCCCTAATACATGCACCACCACCACGGCCAGCCAGGTCCAGGTGGCGTAGTGATGTAATACCTTACTCATCTCGTCATCAATCATGCCCCAGCCATTGTTATAGACAATGCAGCCAGAGCCGACGGTAATGATGCCCAAGCCTAACATGGCATAAATTGCAATTGAACCGGTTGGGTTGTGCCCAATGTAGTGTCTGGCGGTGCCTTTGAGTAACTTGAATAGATGTTTGGCCGCCCACACTGGGTTGAGTGGGAAACTGCGAAAACTAGCGTATCCAGTGGCGATTAAGCCCCAGATAATGCGGGCAACGATCAAAGTGCCTGCCACATAGCCAGCGTAAGCGTGATGTAATTGGTCCCACATGGAGGCGTGGGTATAAAAAGCATACCCAAACGCCGCCACTAAAGACCAGTGGAAGAGCCTGATGAAAGGATCCCAGACATACCGTAGCATGTGATTTATTTGCTAGGTTTGGTTTCGGTTAACAGATAAGCAATGAAGTTGGCTTTTTCTGAAGCTGCGCAATCAGCACCCAAAATGTCATTGCAGTGTTTGGTAAACTCTTCTTCTACTTTGTCTATATCTGTAAAGCGCTTGGTATTGACGCGTGGTGCCAATGGCGGGATTTCTTTGCCAGTGACAATATTTTTACCCACATTGGCTGGATTGTTGGTGTGGCAAGATGCACAAGCCGCTTCTTTACCGCTGGCCGTATTAAACTTGCGATTAAAGAAAATCTTACCGTCGGTGATAGAGGGTGCTTGAAAGGTTGGGTTCGCCGAGTGTGCAATATTGGTGTATTTGTACACCAGTTTTTCAGCGTTGGTGACGTCAGCCAGTGCGTGAACAGAAAATAAGACCCCGAATGCAGCAATAATTGTTTTGATTTTCATGGTAAAGGCTCCTTGGTTGTTATGAAAAAATTCTATTCTTTTTATGTTAAGTAAATATGGCCTGCTTGTAATTGATTTGTATTAAACCGTAATAATTCTGTATTAAAACATGAAACAAGTCGATCAAAGCAGTGAATTAAATGACCATTTGATTAGTTTACGCTAAAATCACAACTCTTTTTAAATCAAACAGTTCAAGATTATTTATGATGGACTTTCCTGATCGATTCGATGTCATTGTGGTGGGTGGTGGCCATGCCGGTACAGAGGCAGCATTGGCGGCTGCACGCATGGGGCAAAAAACTTTATTGTTGAGCCATAACATTGAAACCTTGGGGCAAATGTCCTGTAATCCTTCTATTGGCGGCATTGGTAAGGGCCACTTGGTGAAAGAGGTGGATGCCTTAGGTGGCGCCATGGCAGCGGCGACTGATATAGGTGGCATACAGTTTCGCATTCTAAACTCTAGCAAGGGCCCTGCTGTGCGCGCCACGCGCGCCCAGGCTGACCGTATCCTCTACAAGGCCGCTATTCGGCATCGCCTCGAAAACCAGCAAAACTTGTGGCTGTTTCAGCAGGCTGTGGACGATATTATTCTGGAGGGTGATCGCGCTGCGGGGGTGGTCACGCAGATTGGCCTACGTTTTCACGCAAAATCGGTCGTGCTGACGGCGGGCACATTTTTGGGTGGTTTGGTGCATGTTGGTTTGCAAAATTACAGTGCTGGACGCGCCGGAGATCCGCCAGCGATCTCGCTTGCTGCACGCTTGCGCGAAATTGGCCTCCCGGCCGGGCGCCTTAAAACTGGCACCCCGCCTCGGATTGATGGCCGCACGATTGACTATAGTGTGATGACTGAGCAGCCTGGTGATACGCCGGTGCCTGTATTTTCATTTTTGGGTAATGCTGCGCAACATCCGCAGCAACTGCCTTGCTGGATTACGCATACCAATCAGCAAACGCATGACATTATCCGCAGTGGTCTTGATCGTTCGCCTATGTATACCGGCGTGATTGAAGGGGTTGGGCCGCGCTATTGTCCTTCGGTAGAAGATAAGATCCATCGTTTTGCGGACAAAGAGTCGCATCAGGTATTTTTGGAGCCCGAGGGTTTAACCACCCATGAGATTTATCCTAACGGTATTTCTACCAGTTTGCCGTTTGATATCCAGTTAGCCTTAGTGCGTTCGATTCGTGGTTTGGAAAATGCACACATCTTGCGCCCCGGATATGCCATTGAATATGACTACTATGACCCGAGAGGCTTGAAGTCGACTCTCGAAACCAAAACTGTTCGCGGTTTATTTTTTGCAGGCCAAATTAATGGCACCACTGGTTATGAGGAGGCGGCTGCGCAAGGGTTGTTAGCGGGTGCAAATGCAGCTTTATTTTCTCAAGATAAAGAAGGATGGTGCCCTTCCCGTGAGCAAGCCTATCTTGGGGTGTTGGTGGATGACCTGATTACGACCGGGGTGAATGAACCCTACCGTATGTTTACCAGTCGTGCCGAATATCGTTTGCAGCTGCGAGAAGATAATGCAGATATGCGCTTGACGGAGGTGGGTCGGCAGCTAGGCTTGGTGGATGATGTGCGTTGGGAGGCTTTTTGCAATAAGCAGGAGGCGGTACTACGTGAGCAGGCAAGGCTTAAGCGTACATTTCTGCAGCCAGATAATGGTCAGGCTGCCGGGGTTGGTCAAAATAAAATTGTTTCACGTGAAACACAGTTGGCTGTTTTTGGTAAGCCGCTGGAGCATGAGTATTCATTATTTGAATTATTGCGTCGGCCAGAAATTGCTTATCACGCGCTGTTGAATCTAGTGCCTGCGCCGGAAGTATTGGCTGAAGATGTGTTGGAGCAGGTGGAAATTGCGGCCAAATATCAAGGTTATATTGATCGCCAAAATGAAGAGATTGCCCGGCAAAAAAATAGCGAGAATATCAAGCTGGGTGACACCATTGATTACAATGATGTACATGGGCTGAGCAATGAGGCGCGACAAAAACTCTTAGCGCAAAAACCGGAGACCATTGGGCAGGCCAGTCGCATACAAGGCATTACCCCCGCCACAATTTCGTTGTTGTTGGTTTACCTAAAACGCAAACACAAAAAACAAAGCCAATCTGGCGATATTGCAGCAGCATGATGAGTTTGTTGCCGCAATTAACTGCCGGAGTGGAGGCGCTTGGTTTACAATCTGTTGTGACCGTTGCTATGCAGGAGCAATGCCTGGCTTATTTGGCTTTGCTACAAAAGTGGAATAAGGTTTATAACCTGACGGCGGTGCGTGACCCGCAAGAAATGCTGGTGTTGCATTTGCTGGATAGCCTGAGTGTCGTGCCTTATATAGCGCCTGGTCATTTGCTGGATGTAGGTAGTGGTGGTGGTTTGCCGGGCTTGGTTGTGGCGATTACGCGACCGGATGTGCAGGTCACGACCATTGATACGGTGCAAAAAAAGGCGATTTTTATGCGCCAGGTAAAAGCGGAGTTAGGGTTGTCGAATGCAGCAGTTGTTCATGGTAGAGTCGAAGCCTATCTGCCGCCCTCACCTTTCAATCAGATTATCTCGCGTGCTTTTTCTGATATTGCATTGTTTAAGCAGTTGACGACGCATTTGATGGCGCCGCAGGGTCGCTGGTTGGCGATGAAGGGCTTGGTGCCGAGTGATGAGTTAACGCAAGCGGCCGTGTTTCCTAAAGAGGTCATCCGTTTGCAGGTGCCAAATCTGCAAGCCGAAAGACATTTAATTGTGTTTGAGAATACATAATGAAAATAATCGCAATCACCAACCAAAAAGGCGGCGTTGGCAAAACGACGACTTGCGTCAATCTGGCAGCCAGCCTGGCTGAGCATGGTAAAAAGGTATTGTTGGTTGATTTGGATCCACAGGGTAATGCCAGTACTGGCAGTGGCATTGATAAAACACATTTAAAAGACAGTATTTACCAGGTGTTGATTGGCAACAAGACTTTGCAAGAGGTGGTGATTCATGCTGAAGCGGCCAAGTTTGATGTTGCACCATCTAACCGTGATTTAGCGGGGGCTGAGGTTGAGTTGGTGAATGAGATGGCGCGCGAAACGCGTTTAAAAAATGCCATTTTAAAGCTGGGTGACGAGGCCTATGATTATGTCTTGCTTGACTGCCCGCCTTCACTCAATTTGGTGACGGTCAATGCCTTAACCGCCGCCCATTCGGTGATGATTCCCATGCAGTGTGAGTACTATGCACTCGAAGGATTGTCTGATTTGGTCAATACTATCAAGAAAGTGCGTGCTCACTTAAACCCGGTGCTTGAGATAGAGGGCTTGTTGCGTACCATGTTTGACAATCGCAATATGCTGGCACAGCAAGTATCGGCGCAACTGGTGAGCCATTTTGGCAAAAAGGTGTATCAAACCATTGTGCCGCGCAATGTGCGGCTGGCTGAAGCGCCCAGTTATGGCATGCCGGTATTGTTGTATGATCGCTCCTCGAAAGGCGCGCAAGCCTATCTGGAGTTGGCGCAAGAAATTATCCAGAAAAATTAACCGTCACTTAATGACGCTTTTAGATACTTATTACAAGGAAGTAGCAGCATGGTGAAGCCCAAAGGACTTGGACGTGGACTAGACGCATTGTTATCGGGAGATACGGAAACCATCTCTCAGTCAGATACCTTGCGCACCCTCCCCGTTGGTCAGTTACAGCCGGGTAAATATCAGCCACGCTCTTACATGAACGAAGAGGCGCTGCAAACACTGGCAGACTCCATCGCTGCGCAAGGCATTATGCAGCCTATCCTGGTGCGTGAAATTGGCGCGCAGAAGTTTGAAATTATCGCAGGTGAACGTCGCTGGCGCGCATCGCAAAAAGCTGGATTGACAGAGGTGCCGGTGCTAGTGCGTGAAATCGCAGACGAAGCTGCCTTGGCCATGGCATTGATAGAAAACATCCAGCGTGAGGATTTAAACCCGCTAGAAGAGGCAATGGGGATCAAGCGTTTGATTGATGAGTTTGAAATGACGCATGAAAAAGCCGCCGAGGCGGTTGGCCGTTCTCGCGTGGCTGTTTCTAATTTGCTGCGCTTGTTAACCCTGACACCGATGGTGCAAGACATGCTGCTGGATAACCAGATTGATATGGGCCATGCCCGCGCTTTGGTTGGTAGTGAGCCTGCACAGCAAATTTTACTGGCAAACAAAGTGGTGCAAGACGGTTTGTCTGTGCGCGAAACTGAACGTTTGATTCAGTCTGAGCCAGCCAGTGGTAAGAAGATGAAACAAAGTGTGCATCCTGATGTTGCTGCATTGCAAAACCAACTCAGTGAACAATTAGGTGCAGAGGTGGCTATTAGTAGTAAAGCAAGTGGTGCCGGGGTGTTAAAACTGAGCTTTTCAACCCTGGATCAATTGGATGATTGGATAGCGAAACTGACCGATAACCACCTGAAATCGTAAGTTAAATCGCGTATCAGCAATCTCAAAGCAGATTTTTCCCGCACATTCAGACAGTTAAGTCCTGTTTGGTGCTTGACTTCGGCGAGTGAATAATTCAAAATCTCGCGTCTTTGGTGTATTTTGTCTTGAATTTTAGCGGTCTAACCCCATGAGTGGTCAACAAAACACTGCGGCTGGCATGTCGCTATATAGCAATATGCTGCGTTGGCAGGTCATGGCGACCTTGGCCGTGACACTCATTGCCTATGCGGTAGGTGGTTTAACAGCTGCATTATCCGCTTTGATGGGCGGCCTTTCTGTCGTGATCGGCGCATGGTTTGCCGCGAGAATTGCAGAAAAAGGTCGTTTAAAAACAGATCCAACAGCGGTGTTGCTCAATTTACTCAAGGCCGAAGCAGTAAAAATAGTCATCATCGCGATTATCCTGTTTGTGGTTTTTAAGCTGTATCAACCATTGGTGCCTTTTGCCCTGGTTGCTGGCTTGGCTGCTGCAGCGCTGTTTTCTGGCGCAGCACTGGCAAAATCACAAGTAGATGTGTAGACACGTTAATTTAAAAATAGTTTGAAAATATGACAACTGAACACGCACAACTCACTCCTTCTGAATATATCGCGCACCATTTGAGCTTTAACGCCCAGGGTGTTAACGGCAATACTGCCTCTGAAGGCTTCTGGGTGCTGCACTACGACACCTTATTTACTTCTGTAGTGCTGGGTTTACTGGTGATGGGGTTAATTTGGTGGGTCGCACGTGGCGCCACCGCTGGTGTGCCAAGCAAGCGCCAGGCGTTTGTTGAACTAATGTTTGGGTTTGTTGATGACCAGGTCAAAAATATTTTTCATGGTGATCGTCATTCGTTTATCGCCCCAACTGCACTGACCGTGTTTATCTGGGTGTTAGCGATGAACTCCATGGACTTCCTGCCAGTCGACTGGATCGCATCTATCGTGTCATTCTTCGGCGGCGAGCACGCAAAATGGCGCATCGTCCCTACTTCTGATATCAACACCACCTTTGCGTTAGCATTGGCAGTTTGGTTCCTGATGATTTTCTTCTCCATTAAAGCCAAGGGCTTGGGTGGCTGGATTCATGAACTGTTCTGCTCTCCATTCGGCGGCAATCCGCTGGTTTGGCCAGCTAACTTCCTGTTCAATTTGATTGAATACGTTTCAAAACCACTTTCTCACTCCTTGCGTCTGTTCGGTAACATGTACGCCGGTGAAATCATCTTCTTGTTGTTGGGTATGTGGGCAGCCACAGGCCTGACCGGAACCGTGTTTGGTGCCATTTTGGGTGCTGGCTGGTCTATCTTCCACATTTTGATTGTGGCATTACAAGCGTTTATTTTCATGATGCTGACTGTGGTCTACCTGGCCATGGCGCATGAGTCACACTAGTTTTTAACTTTGTCGTTGTTTTAATTCTTTATAAGAGAGGGTATTAAATGGAAGCATTAGCATTGATTCAAGCCTACACAGGCGTTGGTATCGGTTTGATCATTGGTTTGGGTGCCGCTGGCGCTTGTATCGGTATTGGTATCATGTGTGCAAGTTTCCTGGAAGGCGCTGCTCGTCAACCAGAAATGATCCCAGCCCTGCAAGGTAAAGTATTCCTGCTGTTAGGTCTGATCGACGCATCTTTCATTATCGGTGTTGGTCTGGCAATGATGTTTGCATTTGCAAACCCATTGTTGAGCGTTGTTACCAAGTAATTTTTACTCGGTAATCTCCGCCCGGTAGGGTTTAAGTGTGACTTAAACCTTTCAACCAATCAGTATGATGGATCCAAAATGAATATTAATTTCACACTCATCGCGCAAGCTATCGCATTTGCAGTGTTGATCTGGTTCACGGTGAAATTCGTTTGGCCGCCGCTGTTAACAGCGATTGAAGCACGCCAAAAGGAAATCGCAGATGGTTTGGCTGCTGCCCAGGAAGGCAAAAGTGCCCTGGAAGTGGCTGCCAAAAAATCTGAAACGACGTTGAACGAGGCCAAACAAAAGGCAAGTGAGATCATTGGGCAAGCCGAAAAACGCGCCGCTCAAATCATTGACGAAGCCAAGGGTAATGCCAAAGCCGAAGGTGATCGCATTATCGCCGGTGCCAAAGCTGAGATCGATCAGGAAGTGAACCGTGCCAAAGAAGGTCTGCGCGCACAGGTTTCCACATTGGCCGTGGCCGGTGCAGAAAAAATCCTGCGTAAAGAGATCGACGCCAAAGCACACAGCGAAATGCTGGCTAAACTCGCTGCGGAACTTTAAGGTAAAAGGGATAAAACATGGCTGAACTCTCAACCATTGCAAGGCCTTATGCTGTCGCTGCCTACAAGCTCGGCAAAGAGAATAAGGCTTTAGCAGCATGGTCTGAAATGTTGGCATTGGCTGCGGCAGTCGCGGCAAATGACCAAATGAAAACCCTGATTGATGACCCTAAACTGAATGCCGCTGATATTGAAGCAGCATTTCTCAAGGTCTGTGGCGACAAGCTCAACGAACAAGGGCAAAATTTGATCAAGATTTTGGTTGAATATGGCCGTTTATCCTTATTGCCTGCCATTGCTGAAGCTTTTGAGGCTTTAAAAGCACAAGACGAAGGCACCTTGGACGCTCAAATCATTGCAGCTGCCAAACTGACAGCGACACAAACCAAAGATTTGGTGAAACGTCTGGAAGCCAAGTTCGGCAAGAAAATTGAAGCAAGCGTTTCCGTAGATCCGGAAATCATCGGCGGCATCAAAATTATTGTTGGCGACACCGTTATCGACGCGTCTGTCCAAGGTCAGTTACAAAATTTAGCCTATACGCTCACCGCATAAGGCATAGGAGAATTAAATGCAGTTATCTACATCAGAGATTAGCGAGCTCATTAAGAGCCGATTGGAAAATTTCTCTACTTCTGCGGAAGCTCGTACTCAGGGCACCGTGATTTCCGTGACAGACGGCATTGTGCGTATCCATGGCCTGTCTAACGTGATGTCCGGCGAGATGATTGAGTTTCCAGGCAACACTTTCGGCTTGGCATTGAACCTGGAGCGTGACTCCGTGGGTGCGGTGGTATTGGGTGAGTATGAACACATCACCGAAGGTGATACATGTAAATGTACCGGCCGTATTCTGGAAGTACCAGTCGGCCCAGAGTTGATTGGTCGCGTGGTGAACGCGTTGGGTCAGCCTATTGATGGCAAGGGCCCGGTTAACGCCAAGCTGACAGACAAGATTGAAAAAATTGCACCAGGCGTCATTGCACGTAAATCCGTGTCACAACCTGTACAAACTGGCCTGAAGTCTATCGACTCTATGGTGCCGGTTGGCCGTGGTCAACGTGAGTTGATTATTGGTGACCGTCAGACCGGTAAAACAGCCGTAGCGGTTGATGCGATCATCAACCAAAAAGGTCAGAACATGACCTGTATCTATGTTGCGGTTGGTCAAAAAGCGTCTACCGTGGCTAACGTGGTACGCAAGCTGGAAGAGCATGGCGCCATGGCTTACACCATCGTGGTGGCAGCGACCGCTTCAGACTCTGCTGCACTGCAATTTTTGGCCCCTTATGCTGGTTGTACCATGGGTGAGTACTTCCGTGACCGTGGTCAAGATGCATTGATCGTTTACGATGACTTGTCCAAACAAGCGGTTGCTTACCGTCAAATTTCCCTGTTGCTGCGTCGTCCACCAGGCCGTGAAGCTTATCCAGGTGACGTGTTCTACATTCACTCACGTTTGTTAGAGCGTGCTGCACGTGTAAACGAAGAGTATGTTGAAAAATTCACTAACGGTGAAGTGAAAGGCAAAACAGGTTCATTGACTGCCTTGCCAGTGATTGAAACCCAAGCTGGTGACGTGTCTGCATTCGTTCCAACTAACGTGATTTCGATTACCGATGGTCAGATCTTCTTAGAAACTGACTTGTTTAACGCGGGTGTTCGTCCTGCGATCAACGCCGGTATTTCAGTATCACGCGTGGGTGGTGCTGCACAAACTAAAATCATCAAAAAACTGGGCGGTGGTGTACGTCTGGCTTTGGCGCAGTATCGTGAACTGGCTGCGTTTGCGCAGTTTGCTTCTGATCTGGACGAAGCTACCCGTAAACAACTGGACCGCGGTCGTATGTTTACCGAGTTGATGAAACAGGCACAATACGCGCCATTGAACGTCGCAAACATGGGCGTGAGCTTGTTTGCAGCCAACAAAGGTTTCTTTGATGACGTGCCAACCAACAAGGTATTGGCATTTGAAAATGCATTGCATGGTTTCCTGAACTCCAAGTACAAGAACATCATTGATGCAATCGAGTCCAGCAAAGATCTGAGCGGTGACAACGAGAAGGCATTGGAAGCTGCGATTCAAGATTTCAAAGCAACCAACGCTTATTAATCTCTGACACTTCGACTTAGGAACCTAATATGGCAGGTAGTAAAGAGATTAGAACCAAGATCAAGAGTGTAGAAAATACACGCAAGATCACCAAGGCGATGGAGATGGTGGCTGCATCTAAAATGCGTAAAGCGCAGGACAGAATGCGTGCTTCCCGCCCTTATGCGGATAAAATCCGTAACGTGGCGGCTCACCTCTCCTTTGCACAATCCGAGTATCGTCATCCGTTTTTAATCAAACGTGACGTGGTGAAAAATGTGGGCCTGATTGTGGTCAGCTCGGACAAAGGCCTGTGCGGTGGTTTGAACACCAACGTATTGCGTTTGTCGTTAAACCAGATGAAAGCCTGGGAAGCTGAAGGCAAAGGCATTAGCGTGAGTGCGATTGGTAACAAAGGCTACGGCTTTATGAACCGTATCGGCGCGCAGGTGAAATCCCATATCACTGGCTTGGGCGATACTCCGCATCTGGAAAAGTTGATCGGTACAATCAAGGTCATGCTGGATGCGTATATTGCCGGTGAAATTGATCAGCTTTATATCTGCTATACCAAATTCATCAACACCATGAAGCAAGAGCCGAGCATGCAACAATTGTTGCCATTGACCGGTGAGCAATTGGGCAGCCCGAATGGCCATTGGGACTACATCTATGAGCCTGAAGCAAAGCCCGTGGTCGATGAGTTGATGGTGCGTTATATCGAGTCTCTGATTTACAACGCGGTGGCTGAAAACATGGCGTCTGAGCAATCTGCCCGTATGGTGGCGATGAAATCTGCTTCCGATAACGCGAAAAGCGTCATTGGTGAGCTGAAATTGGTTTACAACAAGGCCCGTCAGGCTGCGATTACCAAAGAGATTTCAGAAATCGTCGGCGGTGCGGCAGCGGTCTCGTCCTAAGGCGTACGTTTTAAGGCGCACCTGCTTTTAAAGCGTAAGTGAAAGAATTCAATTAGATCTGACTCATACAGTTAGGAAAAGAAAATGGCAAAGGCAAATCAAGCAGTAACAGGTAAAGTAGTGCAGTGTATTGGCGCTGTGGTTGACGTGGAGTTTCCACGTGATCAAATGCCTAAAGTATTCGACGCATTGATTATTGATGCAAAAGACACCAATGCAGAAGCCGGTTTGACACTGGAAGTGCAACAGCAATTGGGTGACGGCGTGGTCCGTACCATTGCCATGGGCTCTTCTGACGGTCTGGCACGTGGTACCGCATTCAGAAACACTGGTTCAGCGATTTCTGTGCCAGTCGGTGAAGGTACTCTGGGTCGTATTATGGACGTTTTGGGTCGCCCAATTGACGAAGTGGGTCCAATCGATTCTACAGAGTTTCGTTCTATCCACCAGAAAGCGCCAGCGTTTGAAGAGCTGTCACCTTCTGTAGACCTGTTAGAAACAGGCATCAAGGTGATTGACCTGGTTTGCCCGTTTGCTAAAGGCGGTAAAGTGGGTCTGTTCGGCGGCGCCGGTGTAGGTAAAACCGTTAACATGCTGGAACTGATTAACAACATCGCTAAACAGCACTCCGGTTTGTCCGTGTTTGCTGGTGTAGGTGAGCGTACCCGCGAAGGTAACGACTTCTACCATGAAATGGCAGATGCTGGCGTGATCAAACTGGACAACATGAAAGAATCCAAAGTAGCGATGGTGTTCGGTCAGATGAACGAGCCTCCAGGCAACCGTTTGCGTGTAGCTCTGTCTGGTTTGACCATGGCTGAGAAATTCCGTGATGAAGGCCGTGACGTGTTGTTCTTCGTTGACAACATCTATCGTTACACCTTGGCCGGTACTGAAGTATCTGCGTTGCTGGGCCGTATGCCTTCAGCCGTAGGTTACCAACCTACCCTGGCTGATGAAATGGGCCGTCTGCAAGAGCGTATTACTTCTACTAAAGTGGGTTCTATTACTTCTATCCAAGCCGTTTACGTGCCTGCGGATGACCTGACTGACCCATCTCCAGCGACGACTTTCCAGCATTTGGACTCTACTGTTGTGTTGTCACGTGACATCGCCTCTTTGGGTATTTACCCAGCGGTTGACCCACTGGACTCTACTTCACGTCAGCTGGATCCACTGGTGGTTGGTGAAGAGCACTACGCAGTTGCACGTTCAGTACAACAAACGCTGCAACGTTATAAAGAGTTGCGTGACATTATCGCGATTCTGGGTATGGACGAACTGTCTCCAGAAGACAAGCTGGCAGTAGGCCGTGCACGTAAAATCCAACGTTTCCTGTCACAACCTTTCCACGTGGCTGAAGTGTTTACTGGCGCACCAGGTAAATACGTGTCACTGAAAGACACCATCAAAGGCTTTAAAGCGATTGTGGCTGGTGAATACGATCACTTGCCAGAACAAGCCTTCTACATGGTGGGTGGCATCGAAGAAGCCGTTGAAAAGGCTAAAACACTGAACTAAATGATGGTTTGTGCAAGCAGGTTTAAGTACCTGCTTGCCTCACCAATCTTCAGTGAAATAGAAAAGAGAACATTATGGCAAATACAGTGCATATCGATGTTGTGAGTGCCGAAGAGTCTATCTTCTCTGGTGAAGCCGAGTTTGTGGTTGCACCAGCTGGCGCAGGTGAAGTGGGTATTTATCCACATCACGCACCGATGATTACCACCATCAAGCCAGGCGCATTGCGTATTAAGCAAAGTGGCGAGCAAGATGAAACCGTCATTTATATTTCTGGCGGCATGCTGGAAGTACAACCAGGACTGGTAACCGTGCTGGCAGACACAGCGATTCGTGGTCAGGATCTTGATGAAGCAAAAGCCATCGCCGCGAAAGAAGCTGCAGAAGAGGCATTACGTAACCGTTCTTCAGAGATCGATTACGCGGCTGCTCAAGCTGAATTGGCAGAGGCGATCGCACAAATCCAGGCAATTCAAAAATTGCGTAAATCTGTGCACTAGATTCCTTGGGAGTCTGGCAATAAAACAGGCGGCTTTCGAGCCGCCTTTTTTGTTTCTGAGCTAAAATAACAGCATGACTGATTTAAATATCGTAATTCTCGCAGCGGGTAAAGGCACACGTATGCGATCAGACCTGCCCAAGGTGTTGCATGCGGTGGGTGGCAAGCCTATTTTGCACCATGTGATCGCCGCGGCACGCCAGCTCAATCCACAAACCATCACGGTGGTGTATGGCTTTGGTGGCGAACTAGTACAACAACAGACGCCTGGAGATGACTTGCAATGGGTATTGCAGGCGGAACAGCTGGGTACCGGCCACGCCGTTCAACAAGCGCTGCCTACCCTGCCCGATCAAGGTAAAACACTCATTCTGTTAGGCGATGTGCCATTGGTCGATGTGGAGGCTTGCCGCGAGATGCTGGCGCTGGCAGATCAGCATCTGGTGGTTCAAACGTTTATCAAACAAGACCCGACCGGTTATGGCCGCATCGTGCGCAATGACAACAATGAAGTCGTGGCGATTGTGGAACATAAAGATGCCAGCGCAGTGCAGCGTGCCATACAAGAGGTGAATACCGGTATTATGGCGATGCCCAATGCACAGCTCAAATCCTGGTTGGGCAAGATCAGCAACCAGAATGCACAACAGGAATATTATTTAACCGATATCATCGCGCTATCAGTGAATGAAGGTAGCGCTGTGTTGCCACATGTCGTTGCCGATGCCTGGTCGGTGACCGGGATTAATTCCAAGCTGGACTTGCAACAGATCGAGCGTGAGTATCAGTTGCGACAGGCAACCACGTTGATGACTCAGGGCGTGACTTTGTTAGATGCGCAGCGCATTGATATCCGCGGTAGCCTGCATTGTGGCCGTGATGTGTTGATTGATGTGAACTGCGTGTTTGAAGGCGATGTGACGCTGGAGGACGATGTAGAGATTGGCCCGCATTGTGTGATAAAAAACGCGGTGATTGCCACAGGCACGCGCCTGGCGGCATTTACGCATATTGATGATGCCAAGGTCGGCCCAGGCAGCAAAATCGGCCCGTTTGCGCGTTTGCGCCCGGGCACACAGCTGGCGGCAGAGACACATGTGGGTAACTTTGTTGAAATTAAAAATGCCACGGTTGGACATGGCAGCAAGGTTAACCATTTAAGCTATGTGGGTGATGCCAGCATCGGTGCCCATGTGAATATAGGCGCGGGCACCATCACTTGTAATTATGACGGGGCGAACAAACATAAAACCATCATTGAAGATGATGTGTTTGTCGGCTCAGACACACAATTGGTGGCGCCGGTGACTGTGGGCCGCGGTGCCACGATTGCAGCAGGCTCAACCATTACCAAAAACGTGCCGGCAGAGAGCTTGACCTTATGCCGCGCGCGGGAACAACGTTCAATTCAGGGATGGAAACGTCCGCAAAAGGTGAAAAAATAAGCGTATGTGTGGCATTATCGGTGCGGTTTCAAACAGAAATATCGTTCCACTCTTAATCGAGGGCTTGAGTCGTCTCGAATATCGCGGCTACGACTCAGCAGGGATTGCGATTCTCAACCAAACCATTGAACGCGCGCGGGCGGTTGGGCGCGTGGCTGCATTGCAGCTCAAAGCGCAAGACATGCACAGCCAGATCGGCATTGGTCATACGCGTTGGGCAACCCATGGTGGTGTCACAGAGCAAAACGCGCATCCGCATGTATCGCCAACGCAAGATCAGGCGCAAATAGCCGTGGTACACAACGGCATTATCGAAAACCATGACGAGCAGCGCGACCGTCTACAGGCGCTGGGTTATGTGTTTTATTCACAAACCGACACCGAAGTCATCGCACATCTGGTGCATTACTATTATCAGCAAACCCAAGACCTGTTCGCAGCAGTAAAAAAAGCGATTACCGAACTCACCGGTGCTTATGCTATCAGCGTGATTGCACTTAATCAGCCACAGCAAATGGTCGTTGCCCGACTGGGTTGCCCGTTACTGATAGGCCTGGGGGATGGCGAAAACTTTGTTGCATCAGATGTGTCAGCCGTGCTTTCTGCCACCCGTAAAGTGATTTACCTCGAAGACGGCGATGTGGCCACCCTGCAAACTGATGCCGTGGTGATCGTTGACAAGCAAGGTGAAATCGCACAACGAAAAGTGCATATGAGTGATGTGTCGCTGGCCTCACTGGAGCTCGGCCCTTACAGCCACTTTATGCAAAAAGAAATCCATGAGCAACCTCGTGCCATTAGCGACACGATTGAGGCGCTGATTGATGATGGCGCGTTCAGGAGTGAGTTGTTTGGCCAGTCTGCAGCGGCTATTTTTTCGCAAATAGATAGCGTGTTAATTTTGGCCGCAGGCACCAGTTATTATGCCGGGCTCACCGCCAAATACTGGCTGGAAAGCATCGCAAAAATCCCAACCTCGGTAGAGATCGCCAGTGAGTATCGCTACCGTGAGTCTGTGCCTAATCCTAAGCAGCTGATCGTGACTATTTCACAATCGGGTGAAACGCTAGACACCATGGAAGCGCTCAAGCATGCGCAAAAGCTTGGACATCAGCATAGCCTGGCTATTTGTAACGTACAGGAAAGCGCGATTCCGCGGGCTTCATCCCTGATTTTCTATACCCGCGCTGGCGCTGAAATCGGTGTCGCCAGTACCAAGGCGTTCACTACACAATTGATTGCCCTGTTTGTGTTGGCGGTCACGCTGAGTAAAGCGCGTGGCCTGTTGAGTGAGGTGCAAGAGCAGCAATATTTATCTGATTTGCGCCAACTGACAGGTGGCGTGCAGATTGCCTTGAACCTCGAGCCACAAATCCGCGAATGGGCACATCGCTTTGGGGATAAAGAGCATGCTTTGTTCCTGGGCCGTGGCGTGCATTTCCCGATCGCAATGGAAGGGGCGCTCAAACTCAAAGAAATCTCTTATATTCACGCCGAGGCTTATCCGGCTGGCGAGTTAAAGCATGGTCCATTAGCCCTGGTCGACAGCAATATGCCGGTGGTGGTGATTGCGCCTAACGATGCCCTGCTCGAAAAAGTAAAATCCAACATGCAGGAAGTCAAAGCGCGCGGCGGCGAATTATTTGTGTTTGCCGATGCCGACAGCCACTTTAAAGAGTCTGAGGGCGTGCATGTGATTCGTACGCCACGCCATGTCGGTGTACTCTCGCCTATTTTGCATGCGATTCCGGTACAGTTGCTGGCTTATCACGCCGCCTTGCTTAAAGGCACCGATGTGGATAAACCGCGCAATCTGGCCAAGAGCGTGACCGTTGAATAAGCAATAAAGACTTAAAAAGCCTCGACATTCGGGGCTTTTTTCAAATAAGAAAACGGCTAGTTTCCCTTATACTGAGAGTAGATGCTCATCAGAAAGGCAGTCATGACCACGTCGCAACACAGTATTATCGGCCGCCAGCCGATTGTTAATAGCCAGCAAGAAATTATTGGCTACGAATTCTTTTTCAGGAACGCTAGCCCTGGTGGTAATGCGCCTTTTGAAGAGGATATTCAAACCTGCGCCAAAATACTCTCTACCACCATTGATGAGATGCAGGAGAATTGGCTGCTGGGGCAACAAATGGCCTTTATCAATGTCGACCATGTCATGCTTAATAGTGTGTTTCTGGAGCTGATGCCGGCAGAAAAAACAGTGTTAGAAGTGGTGCACACAGTTGATGTGACCCCGGAAATCATCGCCCGTTGCCGCGAGCTCAAAGAAACCAAGTTCAAAATTGCGTTGGATAATCCGCAACATCATCCGCAACTGGAAGCACTGATTCCATATGCTGATTACATCAAACTGGATATGCGCAATGTGGATATTGCACAAGCCACCGTTTGGCTCAAAAAATATCAACATACCGGTTGTAAATTGATCGCCGAAAAGGTGGAACAAAATGCGCAATTCACTAGCTTGCTAGACGCTGGTTTTCAGCATTTTCAAGGCTATTTTTACGCCAAACCGGAAAACCTCACTAGCAAAGTGATTAACCCTAGTTTTGACGGTGTGCTGCATTTGTTGAACCTGGTCAGCCAGGAGGCCGACAATAAAACCATTGAAAATGGCTTTAAGCGCGACACTACACTGAGCTACAAATTACTGCGCTACATTAATTCTGTTGGCTTTGGTTTGTCTTGCGAAGTGCAGTCCATTGGCCATGCTTTGACTATTTTGGGTCGCAATCAGTTGTATCGCTGGTTAACGCTGCTGATGGTCACTGCTGGTAATAACAGCAGCTCCCCTGCTTTAATGAAAACCTCTATTACCCGTGGTCGCCTGACTGAGTTGCTGGGTGAGCCTTTTTTTGAAAAACGCGACCGGGATAATTTGTTTGTGGTGGGCGTGTTTTCTTTGCTGGACGTCATGCTGAAAGTGCCGATGGATAATGTGCTGGAGAAGTTGCAGTTACCAGAGCAGATTGTCGATGCGCTGACCAAGCGCGCAGGTATTTTTGGCCCTTTCCTCAAATTGACTGAAGCCTGCGAAGATGCCAATAGTGAAGAGATTCTGCAATTGGCGGCAATGCTGCAATTAAACCCCGACAAGGTCAACCAATGCCATATGGATGCCCTGGCCTGGACGGAGGCCTTGGGTATTTAAGCGCATGAGTCGCTCTTGAAAAAATAAAGCGTATTCCCATATTGAAAATACAGATGCTTGTAGTTTGAGGTCTGGCAATCATGTTAATCGCTTTATTTTTTACAAGGATCAACCTATGCGTACGTATGACTTAACCCCTTTCTACAGAACAGCCATTGGTTTTGACCGTTTGGCCAAAATGCTCAACGAAAATCAGCGTAGCGAAAACGAAATCAGCTATCCGCCCTATAACATCGAACTGGTCGACGAAAACGCCTACAAAATTGTGATGGCCGTCGCCGGGTTTCAGCAGGATGAGCTGGAGATCGAAACTGAACACCAGGCGTTGCGTGTGACTGGCCGTAAAGCCAAAAAAGAGCAGGAAACCTCTTTTTTGCACCGTGGCATCGCTACGCGTGATTTTGAACACAAGTTCCAACTGGCTGACCATGTCAAAGTGACTGGCGCCCATCTTGAAAACGGCTTACTCACCATCGCCCTGTTGCGTGAAGTCCCCGAGGCGTTAAAGCCGCGCAAAATTCAAATTGGCACCCAAGCGCAAACCAATGCGACGTTTATTGACCAACGCGTTGCTGCCTAGGCTGTGATTAAATACAAAAAAGGGCCGTTAGGCCCTTTTTTGTATTTAAATCTCTTCGCCGCAGATGCACGCGGATGAACGCAGATTTTGCCTGGTTGACGTCGCTGCATATGATTCATTGAGGAATGGTTAATGTGCTGCTTCACTGGTTTTAAGCCGACGCGGTAATCACCGTATTGGTGTAGCAAGTGTAATCACAGAAGTTCTCAAGATTTTTTATCTGCGTTTATCCGGGTGCATCTGCGGCAAAAACAAAACCGTTTCTAAACCAAGCTCTGGGTTAAAATACCCGCTTTGATCAAGACTCTGGAACCCATTTTTCATGGCCCAATATGTGATGTCCATGCTCCGCGTGAGCAAAATCGTGCCGCCAAAGCGGCAAATTATTAAAAATATCTCCTTGTCGTTTTTTCCTGGCGCCAAAATTGGCCTGTTGGGTTTAAACGGTTCTGGTAAATCTACCGTGTTGCGCATCATGGCCGGTGCCGATAAAGAATACGAAGGCGAAGTGCAATGGCAGCCAAATCTGTCCATCGGTTATTTGCCGCAAGAGCCACAGCTGGATCCTGACAAAACGGTGCGGCAGGAGGTCGAAGCCGGCCTGGGTGCGATTATGGAAGCCAAGCAAAAGCTGGAAGAAATCTACGCCGCCTATGCCGAGCCAGATGCCGATTTTGACAAACTGGCTGAAGAGCAGGCCAAATACGAAAATATCCTCACCGCCAGCGGCAGTGACGTCGAGCAGCAGCTGGAAATCGCCGCCGATGCGCTGCGCTTGCCACCTTGGGACGCCTTAGTCGGTCCCTTGTCTGGCGGTGAAAAACGCCGTGTTGCCTTATGTAAATTACTGTTGTCCCAGCCGGACATGCTGTTGCTGGATGAGCCGACCAACCATCTGGATGCAGAGTCTGTCGAGTGGCTGGAGCAGTTCCTGGTACGCTTTCCGGGCACTGTGGTCGCTGTCACCCATGACCGCTACTTCCTCGATAATGCGGCCGAGTGGATACTTGAACTGGACCGCGGTGAGGGCATTCCATGGAAAGGCAATTATTCCAACTGGCTGGAGCAAAAAGAAGACCGTCTGGCGCTAGAGCAGAAACAGGAAGATGCCCACCGTAAAGCCATGAAGCAAGAGCTGGAATGGGTGCGCCAGGGTGCAAAAGCCCGCCAAAGCAAAAGTAAAGCACGACTGGCCCGCTACGAAGAAATGTCCAGCGTCGAATACCAGCGCCGTAACGAAACCCAGGAAATCTTTATTCCATTAGGTGAGCGCCTGGGCAATCAGGTCATTGAGTTTAACAACGTTTCTAAAGGCTTTGGTGACCGTCTGTTGATTGATAACTTATCGTTCAGCATCCCACCAGGTGCGATTGTTGGCGTGATTGGCCCTAACGGTGCCGGTAAATCTACACTCTTCCGCATGCTGCAAGGCAAAGAGCAGCCGGATAGTGGTGACATTATCACTGGCCACACTGTTAAATTGGCAGCGGTAGACCAAAGCCGTGAAGGCCTTGATAACGATAAGACCGTGTTCGAGGCGATTTCCGGTGGTCTGGATATACTGACTGTCGGCAAGTTCGAAATGCCAAGCCGTGCTTATATCGGCCGCTTTAACTTTAAAGGCGGCGATCAGCAAAAAGTGGTTGGCCAACTCTCAGGCGGTGAACGTGGCCGTTTGCATCTGGCCAAAACCTTGATTTCAGGCGCCAATGTACTGTTGCTGGATGAACCGTCTAACGACCTCGACGTGGAAACCCTGCGCGCACTCGAAGACGCCTTGTTGGAGTTTGCCGGTTGCGTACTGGTCACCTCGCATGATCGCTGGTTCCTCGACCGGATTGCCACGCATATTCTCGCCGCAGAAGGCGATTCGCAATGGACATTCTTTAACGGCAACTATCAGGAATACGAAGCCGACAAGAAAAAACGGCTGGGTGAAGAAGGCGCTAAACCCAAGCGCATTCGTTACAAACCCATTACGCGTTAACCTAAAAGCCCATTCGATTGAATGGGCTTTTTTGTGGCGAGTGATGATTGATGTTGTAAATCATCCACACCCTTGTTTTAGAGCTCTTTTAAAAAAGGGCGATTCTTTACAAAAATGAGCAGAAATTGCAAGATGAACTTGGAATCGTTGTAAGAATTTCTTTATGGATAATAAACGGAGGAGCGAGCGATGGCGGGTTGGTTTGAACTAACAAAAAGCGAGGCAAACGGTCAGTTTGGTTTTGCGTTGAAGGCGGGTAATGGCGAGCAGATTCTTAGGAGTGAGCAATACACTACCAAAGCGGCGGCACAAAATGGCATTGAATCTGTGCAAAAAAACAGTCCGTTAGACGAGCGTTATCAGAAGCTGACGGCTAAAGATGGTCGACCGTATTTTAATCTATTGGCGGGCAATAGCCAGGTGATTGGTACTAGCCAGATGTATTCTGCGGAGTCTGGGCGTGATAATGGTATTGCGTCGGTAAAAACCAACGGCTCTACCGAAACAATTAAAGACTTAACCTAGTTAGGCTAACGCTTTTGTTAAAGCCTCGCCTTGTGCGGGGCTTTTTTCATGATGAAGTCCCATATGCACGCGGGCAATAAACGCATCAGGCGGGCGACGATGCTCATTTGCCACGGAATAATGGTAAAGCGGCGTTGGGCGGCAATGGCCCGTAGTGCTTTGTGTGCAAACACATTGGCATCCATTAAAAACGGCATGGAGTAAATGTTGATGTCGGTCATCGGCGTGCGGATATAACCGGGGGCGATGGTGGTGACGGCGATGCCGTATAACTGCATTTCAACGCGCAGGCTTTCCAGATAAGTAATCGCGGCAGCCTTGCTGGCACTATAGGCGCCGGAGCCTGGCAGGCCGCGGATGCCGGCGACACTAGCGATGCCGACCAGCTGTGCGGGCTCACCTTGTTTGGCGGCAGTTTTCATGGCTTCGATTAACGGCTGAAAGGTGTGCACTAAGCCCATGACATTGGTTTCAAACACGGCTTGAAACGCCGGGATGTCTTCAGCATATTCGGTGAGTGTGCCACGGCTCACACCAGCATTGCCGATGACAATGTGCGGGGTGCCAAAGCGATTTAAAAAGTCTTGAGCCATGGACTGCATTTGCGCGGCGACACGCACATCCACACAGTAAATAACGCAGGTAGTTTGATGTTGCTGGTTTAAACGCTCCGCCAGGGCTTGCAGTGCGGTTTCGTTTCTGCCGCATAAGGCCAGCACTAGCTTTTGGCTATATTGTTCTGCGTAGGCAGTTGCCAGCGCCGCCCCCAGGCCGCTGGAGGCGCCGGTAATTAAAACACGCATGGTAGGCACAGTATTTTTCGACATAAAAAACATCGCGGTAAACAAATTTTAATCGGGTAGAATGCCATAAAACAATGCGCGGGGAAACGTAATGAATTTAGAAAAAGTGATTTTTGGCTTTTTTATTATTCTGGCCATGACACTCAATTTTGGTTTTTTTGTTGGCGAAATTGATAATCCGCAACATCACTTGCATTACGAGTTATATGTGGCAATTGTGGTGAACTTAATTGCCACTGTGCTCAAATTTGGTGACCGTACCCAAATTGGCGCGATTCATCTGGCGACCAGCCTGGTGGCTGACATACAACTGATTGCCGCCGCGATTATCTGGGTAGTGGCGGGGAGCCAAGGCGCAGAACCCGAGGTGATGGTCGGTATTGTTTCTTTGTCGGGCGGTGCTTTTTTGGCTAATATCACCTCTGTGATTTTGCTGATTTACGAAACTGTGACGTTGCGCCGCTAGCGTGCAGCGGTAGAGGCCATTTGTGAGTCTCAATCACATTATCTTTCTGATCTTGCGGCGCATGCGTGCGCCGTTACTGATGGTCATCATCAGCTATGCCATTGCACTGATTGGTTTTGTGCTGATCCCCGGTGTCGATGACCATGGCCAGCCATATCGTTACAGTTTTTTTGATGCGTTTTATATACTAAGCTATACCGCCACCACCATTGGCTTTGGTGAAATCCCCTACCCTTTCACCACGCATCAACGCTTGTGGATGACGTTCTCGATTTATCTGACGGTGATTTCCTGGTTTTATGCCATCGGGGCGATTATTGCGCTGTTTCAGGAGTCCGCCTTAAAGCTGGCTTTTAAAAATGCCATGTTTCAGCGCGATGTGCGTAACCTGATGGAGCCGTTTTACCTGATTTGCGGCTATGGTGAAACCGGCAGCGAACTGGTGCGGGCGCTGGATAAAAACGAATTGCGCGTGGTGGTGCTGGAGATTTCGCCCGAGCGCATCAATGAACTGGAAATGACCGATTACCAGTTTTATATTCCACATTTGTGTGCAGATGCCAAGTTAGCCGAAGTGCTGCTATATGCGGGTATTAAAAATCCAATGTGTCGTGGTGTGGCGGCGTTGACTGATGACGACCATGCCAACCTGGCGATTTCGGTCGCAGTGAAGTTGATCAAGCCTGATTTACCCGTGCTGGCGCGGGTACAGAATGATGTGATTGCCGCCAATATGGCTTCGTTTGGTACCGACCGCATTATCAACCCTTATGATATTTTTGGTGAGCATTTGGCCATGCGCCTCAATGCGCTAGGGACGTATTTGTTGCATGAGTGGTTGACCCGTGCCCCAGGCGATGCGATTGCCACGCCAGCCCCTGTGCCGCAAGGGCATTGGATTGCCTGTGGCTTTGGCCGGTTTGGCAAGTCTGTTGTCAGCAGCCTGCAAAATGGCGGCATGCATGTCACCATTATTGAGGCAGACCCGCAAGGCACACAATGCGCGGATTGTATTGTCGGCAGTGGCGTAGAGTCACATATTTTGCAGCAGGCCGGGGTAGAGCATGCGGTGGGGATCGTGGCCGGGACCGACAATGATATTAACAATTTGTCGATTGTGATGACGGCGCTAGAGCTGAACCCCAAGCTGTTCGTCATCATCCGCAAAAACAAACGACATAACGATCCGTTGTTTCAGCACTTTAATGCCGATATCACCATGCAGCCGAGCGATGTGATTGCGCACACCTGTTTGTCTTATATGGTGTCGCCGATGCTGGCCGACTTTTTAGTGACTGCCAGACACCAGGGCAACGCCTGGGCCAATGCTGTGATTGCACAACTCGTTTCAAAATTAGGTGAGCAAGTGCCTGACACCTGGGATATTACGATTGCAGGCGACATGGCGGTGGCGGTGTGTGCATTGATGGCGCAAGACATACAACCTGCACTTAAGCATTTGATGATGCGCCCGGTCGGGCAGCAGCGACATGAAATGCCGGTGGTGCCGCTGATGCTGGTGCGCGGTGAGCAAAAGATGTTGTTGCCGACATTATCGACACCATTGCAGATTGGTGACACCATTTTATGTTGCGGGCTGGATCAGGCGAAATCTATCCAGCGTTTTGTCATGCACGATATTAAAACGCTGCATTATCTGGTGACGGGGACGGAAATGCCGGAGACGTGGGTGGGGCGATGGTTAAAGGCTGAGCGTTAAGGTATTGGTTAGAATGGGTTGGGAAGGTCACTCTTTTAGTTCTCAGCCATATCACACCCTCTGCGTCATTCCGGCGTAGGCCGGGATCTAGGCGTGGTGAGATTGCAATAAAAGATTGTTATTTGATTGGTAGGTTGTTTTTCGTTTTTTTAGCGAGTCGTAGGGTGGGCATTGATGCCCACGCAGTTGGGGGTGGTTGTTTGTAATGTTTCTTTTCGCCTTGTTGGCGAGTTACTTTTCTTTGCTTGCCCAAAGAACAAGTAACCAAAAGAAATGCACCCCAGCTTCCGCTTGATTCCTGCGCTACTCGACTTGGCGGGCGTCAATCAAAAACTCGCTCCTACGGAGCTCAAACAGTTGATTGCCGACGGCCCCCGCCAAGCCTGCGTTGCTCGGCGCGGCAGATGGGGACCCCGAACACCATGCGACCGCAACCCTTGGCGAACTGAATAAAAATAGAATCTGTTTTTTAACCGTCCAAACTTCTACGCTGCTACTTAAATGAGATGAATCCCATTCCGTCACGCTGAGTAGCGGAGACGAAGTGGGGGTAGTCGGCCATCGGCTGTTCGAGTTCCGCGGTGGCTTGCGTCTTTTGCAAGCCGCTAGGGCGAGTTTCGATGGGCGCCCACTTTGTTGAGCAACGCAAGGGAGCCGTAAGGCCGTGATGGCTGGGTGCCCTCTTCTTTGGTTACTTTCTGAGGGGCAAGCATCAGAAAGTGACTCGCCAACAAGGCGAAAACAGACGCTACATCTCAATGTAATCGCTAACAGTAGGCTGGGTAATAATGCCTTTATCCGCGTTCATCGGCGGCAAAGATGGTTTACACGCTCTTAAAACAAAAAACGCCTGATGCATGACATCAGGCGTTTTGTAGAGAGTAGCTGCTTGTTTATTTTTTGCCAGCGGCTTTGTCTTTGCGTACGTTTTGAATAATAAAGTCGGCGGTTTGCAGGGCTGTTTCATTGCCGCCTGCCATTGAACTGCCGGTGATGAATTTGCCATCAATAATCAGGCTAGGGACACCGGTGGCGCCAGAAGAGCGGAATACTTGCATGGCTTTATTCATTTGCATATTGGTGGCAAACGATTTGAAGGCTTTTTCGACCTTGATTTTGTCCAGGCCGCCTTGCTTGGTGATCCAGTCAATGGCCGCAGCTTCATCGGCCGGATTCAGTGTTTTTGCTTTATGAATCGCGTCAAACAACTGGCTGTGCAATTTGTCCAGCACGCCAAGCTCTTGCATGGCGAAATAGGCTTTGGCCATCGGCGCCCAATTGGCATTTGGCAATGCTGGCATGCGTTTAAAATACACATCGGCGGGCAGTTTTTTGACCCAGGCGTCCAATGGTTGCTCCATGTGGTAACAGTGCGGGCAGCCGTACCAGAAAATTTCCATCACTTCGATTTTGGCCGGTTGGTCAGTCGAAATTTGTTGTGCAACCTGATCAAACTGCTGACCCATTTGCGGGTCTGCCCAAGCTGTGCTTGCGGTAAAGCCAGCAAAAAGCATCAAACTCAACAACATATTTTTCATAAAGTCAGTTTCCTAAGTTTTGTGTAACGTTATGCATTAACGTGGCAGCTGCTTATGCGATGACAGCGGCATTAATGGTTTGAAGATTCGATATTGACCTTGATCAGATTGGCCTGGAAGCCATTGGTTTCCAGATCGTGGCTGATTTTGTTGATTTTGGCCAAATCATTCAGCGGGCCGATGCGCACACGGTGCATGGTGCCTTTATTGGGGATGTCTGCGGTTTGTACAAACGCCTCAAAGCCGACCAATGCCAGCCTGGTTTTGAGATTGTTGGCATCATCTTCTTTGGCAAAGGCGCCGACTTGCACAAAATAGCTTTCTTGCTTGATGGTCGGGTTCTTTTTCACTTGCTGTTCGCTGATTTTGCTCTCGGTATCAGGCAAAATCGTGTAGAAATCAAACTTGTTCGGGTCTTCAATCGAAGCGCTACCTGGTTTGACTTCTTCTTCAGTCACGGTGCTTTTAATGGGGATTTCTTGCTGGTCATCGTCTTTTTTAAAGGCGCTGGAGAACGGGCTGTGGTCGCCTTTAATATAGATGATCAGCGCCACGGTGAGTGCTACGCCCAAAAACAAGCCAACCAACAGGCCATTAAAAAAGGTGCTGCCGCTGCTTTTGCTTTTTGCTTTGGCTTGTGAGGGTTTGTAGTCGCGACTCATGTGTGATGTTTACCAATCTGTTAAGCAGTCATTTAGCAAAGATGCTTACATTTTTTCCGGGGCGCTCACACCCAGTAAGGATAAGCCGTTGCGCAATACGGTGCGCGTGGCGGTGATCAGTGCCAGGCGTGCCAGTTTGACTTGTGACTCATCCACCAAAAATTTGGTGTCATTGTAATAACTATGCAAGGCACTGGCTAGCTCCTTGAGGTAGTTGGCCACCATGTGCGGTGCCAATGCTTGGCAGGCGCTGCTGACAACCTCAGGATATTGGCCCAGCGCTTGCATGAGGGCGGTTTCAGTGGCGCTTTGCAGGGGGGATAAATCAGCAGTCGATAAACTGGTTACGTCGCCGTTCCACTGGTTAAGCACGCTGCAAATACGGGCGTGCGCATACTGGATGTAATAGACCGGGTTGTCATTGGTTTGCGCGCGCGCCAGGTCGATATCAAACACCAGTTGCGAGTCTGCGCTGCGGGCCGCCAGAAAATAACGCGTGGCGTCGCAGCCAACCTCTTCAATCAGGTCACGCAGCGTGACATAGCTGCCCGCGCGCTTGGAGAGTTTGACTTCTTCACCACCGCGCATGACGGTGACCATCTGGTGCAAAACGTACTCCGGCCAGCCTTGTGGAATGCCGACATTCAGCGCTTGCAGGCCAGCACGCACGCGCGTAATGGTGCTGTGGTGATCTGCCCCTTGTTCGTTAACCACGCGTTTAAAGCCACGGTTCCATTTTTCTCGATGGTAAGCGACATCGGGCACAAAATAGGTGAAGCCACCTTCTTTTTTGCGCATGACGCGGTCTTTGTCATCACCAAACTCAGTGGTGCGCAGCCACAAGGCGTCATCCAACTCGTAGGTATGGCCGCTGGCAATCAGGGATTGCACGGTGTTTTCTACTTTGCCTTCGCTGTATAAAGCGCTTTCGAGTGAAAACACGTCAAATTTAATCTGAAACGCTTGTAAGTCCAGGTCTTGTTCATGGCGTAAGTAAGCCACGGCAAATTTGCGGATAGACTCGGTATCCTGCACGTCACCGCTGGCGGTCACTTGCATGTCGTCGGCGGTGATGGTGGCTTTGGCCAGATAAGCTTCAGCAATGTCGACAATATAGTCGCCACGATAACCATCGTCGGGGAAGCCTGCATCGTCTGGGCCTAGGCCTTGTACCCGTGCCAGCACTGACTTGGTCAGGTTGTCAATTTGTGCGCCAGCATCGTTGTAATAAAACTCACGCGTGACCTCCCAGCCATTGGCATCTAACAGGCGGCATAAGCAGTCGCCCACCGCCGCACCACGGCCGTGGCCAACATGCAAAGGGCCGGTCGGGTTGGCAGAGACGAATTCCACCTGTACTTTTTCACCTTGACCAAGCTGATTGCGGCCAAAGGCGGCGCCTGATTGTAAAACCTCATGCACAATCGCCTGCTTGCTATCTGCTGATACAAAAAAGTTGATAAAGCCAGCGCCTGCAATGTCTACCTTGCTAATGACATTGTTAGCGGGCAAGGCATCAATAATCTGTTGCGCAATCGCACGCGGATTTTGTTTTAACGGCTTAGCCAGTTGCATGGCGATATTGGTCGCAAAATCACCATGGTCGGCAGACTTTGGCCGCTCAAGAATGATATTGAGGCTGGAGGTGTCTTCTACCAGTGGTTGTACCGCTTGCAGAATGAGTTCTGTGATCGTTTGTTTCAAGGTTAAAATGACGCTGAATAATCAAACCGCCATTTTAACCTAATTAGCCATTTTCACCCATGTGTTCAACCGCCACCGACCTTGAGACCATCTCTCCTGCCAGCATTGTGCGCGTGGTGCTGGATGTGCCATTGGATCGCTGGTTTGATTATTTGAATCCTGGCTTGCCTATTTGTGCAGGCAATCGCGTGGTGGTGCCTTTTGCCGGGCGGCAGCTGGTTGGCATTGTGATGGCGCTGCTGACTGAAACGGATGTGCCGCAGCACAAGCTCAAAGCCGTGCTGCAAGTGTTTGACGATGTGCCATTTGATGCAGCCACTTTAAAGTTGTTGCGATTTTGCGCCGACTATTATCACTACCCTTTCGGGCAAACCGTGCTGGCTAGTTTGCCGCTGCGTTTGCGCCAGATTAAACCGGCTGTGACGCGCACAATGTGGGTATATCACTTGGCGCAGGCGATCCCGGAAGACTTTGTTGGCAAACGGCAACAGGTGCTCACCAGGCTGATTGCCTGCCTGCAGCAGTATGATGAATGCAGTGAAGCGGTGCTGGGTGAGGTCTCTGCCACCTGGCGCAAAGCTATGCAACCTTTGCTTGATGGCGGGTTTGTCACCAGGCGCGAGGTGATTGCTACCCGCCCTTCTCTGCCAGCTTCAGACCAGGCACCAACGCTCAATGATGAGCAGGCCGATGCTGTTAACGCCATTTTAAAGGGGGTTAATCGTTTTCAGCCCTGGTTGTTATTTGGGGTTACGGGCTCCGGCAAAACCGAGGTATATATTCGATTGTTGCAAACCGTGCTTGCTGAGCCGCAAGCGCAAGCACTAATCATGGTGCCGGAGATTAACCTCACCCCGCAACTGGAAAGCCGCTTTCGTCGTCGCCTGAGTCAGTTCCCATTGGTGACCTTGCATAGCCATTTAAGCGAGAGTGAGCGCTTACAGAACTGGCAGGCGGCACAGTCTGGCGTCGCGCGTATTGTCATTGGCACCCGGTTGAGTGTGTTCACGCCCATGCCGCACCTCAAGCTGATGATTCTGGATGAAGAGCATGACACCTCTTACAAGCAGCAAGATGGCATGCGTTACCATGCGCGGGATGTGGCGCTGGTGCGTGCCAAGCAATGCGGGATTCCGGTGGTGCTGGGCAGCGCAACCCCTTCGCTGGAAAGCTGGTATAACGCGATGGGTGACCAGGGGCAAGGTGCATCGGCTGCCAAAAAGCCAAGCTACCGTTTGCTGACCTTGACCAAACGCGCGGCTGCCCAGGCAAAATTGCCCCGTATTTTTTGCATAGATACCACGCACAGTCCGCCAGAAGCCGGGCTCACACCGCAGTTAAAGCAAGCCATTGAGTTGCGTTTGCAGCGTGGCGAGCAAAGTCTGTTGTTTATTAATCGTCGAGGCTACGCGCCAGTGTTGCACTGCTCTGCCTGCCAGTGGCTAGCAGACTGCCGCCGCTGCTCGGCCAAAGCGGTGCTGCACCTGCGCCAGCGCGTATTGCGTTGCCATCATTGTGGCGATGAGCAGCCGATTCCGGTGCAATGCCCCAGTTGCGGTAACCCTGATTTGCGCCCGATTGGCCAGGCCACACAGCGCGTTGAAGAAAGTATGCAGCAGCTTTTTCCGCAGGCGCGGGTGGCGCGGGTGGATAGAGACACCATTCAGGCCAAGGATGCTTTAACCGAGCTGTTGTCCGCGGTACATGCCGGTCAAATTGATATTTTAATTGGCACGCAAATGCTGGCTAAAGGCCACGATTTTGCCAATTTGACACTGGTCGGTGTGCTGGATGTTGATGGTGCGCTGTATAGCCCGGATTATCGCGCCAGCGAGCGCCTGTTTGCGCAGCTGATGCAGGTGGCTGGTCGCGCCGGTCGCGGAGACAAGCCCGGGGAAGTGCTGGTACAAACCGCTTTTCCGCAGCATGCATTATTTGCCGCTTTGCGCGAGCAAAACTACGCCGACTTCGCTAATGAGTTGTTGCAAGAGCGCATGGCCATGCAGTTTCCGCCGGCGACCTATATCGCCGTAATGAAGGCTGAGGCGGCTGATTACGCGCTGGTAAGTCAATTTTTAAGTGACTTTAGCCAGGCCGCCAGGGAGTATGTTTCGACACACGCCGCCACTTTGCCGGATCAGCCTTTGGTTTATGACCCGGTACGCCCCGGCATTGCCAGGTTAAACAAGATGGAACGCGGCTATGTGATGTTGCAGTCTGCACATCGCGGCGCCTTGCAGCAGCTGCTTCTGGTGGCCGTGGACTGGGTGAGAACACATCCGCTGCAAGCGAAAGTGCGCTGGGTGCTTGATGTGGATGCGCTGGAATATTAGCCAAAATTACAAATATGCTACTAAACGCCTGATTTATTGTAAAAAAACGTTAGGATTTGGATGTTTTTTAAGGTAAATTTTGGCGTTGTTATACTATTTAAATGATATAGATTTTATAAAGCTTTTGGGGAGTCATCTTGAATACACAATTAAAGCGTATAGGCCTGTTGCAGCTGTTGGCAATCGGCTATACATCGCAAGTACTGGCCGGGGGTGTTTCTTTGCCGGACATTCAGCAAAACTTACCAAGACCGGTGTTGCCTGAGCCAAGGCCAATCATTCAGGTGCCTGAAGAAACGCCTGCACCGGAAAGAAAACAAAAAAAATCCAGCCTCAAAATTGTGGTTAAAGAATTTAAGTTTTCGGGCAACAAGCAATTTTCAAGCGAAGTACTCGCTGCGCAACTGGTGCACCTGACCGGCCATGAAATTGGCTTGCGTGAACTGAATGAAGCGGTTGGTACGGTGCGTAACTATTATCGTCAGCGCGGCTATTTGTTGACGCAAGTGTATTTGCCCACTCAGGATTTGCAGAAAACCACAGAAGCTGCGGCTGTTGTTGAGCTCTCTATTTTGGAGGGCACATTGGGCGACGTTAAAGCTGAAGTCGGGCAAGGTCTGGATCAGCCTTATTTCCAGTCATTGTCAGAATACGGCTTGAATAAGGGTGATGTGCTCAATGAGCGCAACCTGGTGCGTAACATTATGGTGATGAACGGCTTGCCGGGCATACAAGTGACTTCACAGCTTAACCCTGGTGAGGCCGTCGGTAGCTCAGATGTGGCGGTGTCTGTTGAACCTAGAACCAAATATAGTGGTTTTGTCAGTGCCAATACTTACGGTAACCGCTACACCAACCGCGAAACATTGGGCTTTGGTTTGGCAGTGAATAACCTCAATGGCCGTGGCGATCAATTGGCCGTGGTCGGTAAAACCTCCAGAGATGAAGGCCAGCGCTCGTTAAGCGGCTTGTATTTTACCCCTGTAGGCAGTGCAGGCACGATCATGAACTTAGCCTACAGCTATGTAGACTACAAGCTCGGCGGTGATTTCAAGCAGTTTGATGCCTCTGGTGATGCGCATTATCTGTATGCGTCGCTTGAGCATCCGTTGTTGCGTGAAACCAAAAAAGGCATCGCCTTTAAAGTGGGCACCAACTACAAAATTTTAGATGACGATGTTGATGCGTTTTCGATTAACAATCGTCGCGATATCAGTAGCCTGGAATTAGGCCTGGTTGGTGACTGGATTAACGAAACCGGTAGTGTGGCTTATCAATGGAGCTTCTTAGTCACACAGGGTAATGTGTCTTATAAAGACGGAGCAGCGAAAGCCACTGATAAAAGCTTGCTGGATACACAAGGCAGCTTTACTAAGTGGAACTGGACCTCTAGCCGTACCCAGGTATTTGAAAATGGCGTGAACTGGATTGTGCGTGCCGATTATCAAGGGGCTGGTGACAACCTGGATATTGCAGAACGGTTTGGTATTGGTGCGATTAACCGCTGGCGTCAATTCTCAGAGATTCCAAGCCAGGCTGACCAAGGCTGGATGGTAGGCACCGATGTGCGCAGAACATTTGCGACCACTGGTGCAGATGTTACCCCTTATATCCAGTCTGTCACACCGTTTGCCTTTTTTGATGCGGGCCGTGGCAAACTTAACCATGACCCGGCAGGTAGCAGCAATTACGTACGGTCTACCATGGTCGGTCTTGGTACGGATATTCAGTTTCCTGGGCAATGGATTTTAACCACGACCTATACCCAGCAAAAGCGTGATCTGGATGGTGCGTCTGCTAATACCGAGTACCAACTCTGGGGTCAGTTAAGAAAAAATTTCTAGTGTCACCCCGTTAGCAAACAATGATCCAGGCAAAAGCCTGGACATAATAAAAGTAAGTAGTCCACATAAAAATTGACTAATCCAATTGGAGTTGGATTAGTCATAGTGGGCTACATACAAAAATAATTTCCTGAACCAAAATTACACCCATATCAGGAATTGAGAGAAGTGATGGTAACCCACTGGTCTTGAAAGATCAGTGGCGTTTCTTACTAAAGGAGAAGTGTCATGAAAGCAGCATCCTTAAACCATGTGTATCGTTTGGTCTGGAGCAAGCTCCAGCAAGCGTGGGTCGCGGTCGCAGAAACCGCCCGCGCACAGGGTAAATCCAATGTGAATGGGCAAGTGGGCGAAGCACCAGCGGTAAGCAGTGCGCTTGCTGCGTCACTCACCGCTTCTACCAAGTGGCGTTTTGTTGTTGCGAGTGCATTTGCCGCGGCGATCATGCCACTCTCCTCATTTGCAGATACTAATGTGGTTGCTGGTGTGATTGCCGGTGATCTGACTGTGAAAGACGTCAGCGCGACGCATACGCAGTATATTCATACCGCCAATGTCAACATTGTGGATTTTTACAAGTTTGGTGTGATGAAGGGGCATCAGCTCGATGTGATTATGCCTGATGCAGGCAGAGCACTCTACCGTGTGATTGGCAACAGCCGCTCTGAAATTATGGGTACGTTAAACGCTAAGGGCAGCCTGTTTCTGGTGAACCAGAATGGCATCTTGTTTGGTAAAGGCTCAGAGGTTAACGTTGGTAATATCGTGGCTTCAACCCTGAATATATCCAATGACGCTTTCTTGCAGGGTAATTATCAGTTTACCGCTGGCAATCTTGTTGGCAATGTTGAAAACCGCGGCGTGATTAAAGCGCAAAACGAAGGTTATATTGTTTTGCTGGGTAAAACAGTCGATAACAGTGGTACCTTGGTCGCCAGCAATGGTAGCGTGGCGCTGGGTTCTGCACAAACGGCAACGTTAGACTTTTTTGGTAATGGCTTGGTAAAAGTTAAATTGTCAGGCGACGCGCTTGAAGCAACCATTAAAAACAGCGGCTCCATTTATGCAGATGGCGGTTTGGTGCAATTAGCAACGAATGCCCGTTCGTCAGCAATCAATGTTTCCGGCATTATTGAAGCCAATCAACTGGTGGAACGCAATGGTATGATCCGTCTTGAAGGCGGCGATAACGCCAAGGTTGAGGTGTCAGGCCAGTTGATCGCACAAGGTCAGGGCACAACGGGCGGGTCGATTGAAGTCACAGGTGAGCAAGTGGCCCTGATGAATGGCGCTTTACTGGATGCTTCAGGTGATACTGGTGGTGGCAAGGTGCTGGTTGGTGGCGATTACCAAGGTAAAAACGATGCTGTTTATAACGCAAGAACTACTTATGTTTCTAGCGGCGCGACCATCAAGGCCGACGCTATCAAAGAAGGCGACGGCGGTAAAGTAGTTGTCTGGGCCAATGATTTAACCCGTTATTACGGTAGCATTTCTGCACAAGGCGGTGCGGCTAGTGGTCATGGTGGTTTTGTAGAGGTGTCTGGTAAACAAAACCTGGATTTTATCGGCACAGTGAATGTGGCTGCGGCTAATGGTATTGGCGGTACAGTGTTGTTAGACCCTGACACGATCAATTTGATCAGTGGCGGCTCTGCCGTCACCGATAATGCTTCTGGTACGCCAGATGTGGCGTTTGGTGACAATGCTGGCGGTACCACCAATATTAATGTCGCAGGCATCACCGGTTTTAACGAATTGTTTTTGCAAGCGACAAAAGACATTAATGTGAACGCTGCAGTCACGATGACTAATCTGGCTGGCAATATTCGTTTTGAAGCTGGTAATGATATCAATGTCAATGCAGCATTGACCACAACAGGGACTGGTAGCATCAATCTGAAGGCCGATGCCGATGGTGACAATGTGGGTAACCTGGCGATCGGGGCCAACATTACTGGTCGAGGCGGTGTGATTCTGTCCGCAGCAACGTTGACTCACACAGCAGGTAATATTAGTGCCAATGGTGATATCACCGGTTTTGGTCATGCGGGTAGCGTGAGTATCACTGTGGCAGGCTTGGCTGATTTGGGGTCCGCCAACATTACTGCCAACGGACGCTCTGCTTCAAGCGCAAACAATGGGTTTAATGGCGGTAGCGTGGTGATTAAAGCGGGTAGCCTGAATATGACCGGCAGTATTAGTACTGTGGGTTCAGCGTCGGGCACACCAGGTACCGGGTCATCTACACCTCCTTTGGGTTCTGGCGGTGTTGGCGGTAAAGTCGACATTACAACCACTGGCGATGCTAAAGTCGGCAATATTACGACTGGCGCGGGTAATGCAGGACGCAACTCAATTGTTTCTACTGCCTCTGGTGAGGTGAGTGTTAAAAGTACGACAGGCAATGTGACTGTTGGCGATGTATCTACCAAGGGTGGTTTTAACGCTATTGGTAATAAAGTGACGCTTTCTGCTGCTAGCGGAACCGTGACTGCTGGCAATATTAATACCAGTGCTGGTACAGGCCGTAGTAACACCGACGGCAAGAGCGCTGGTGCTGTGAATATTACCGCTGGCACAGGTATTACGACCCAGTCTATTGTAGCCAATGGCGCCGATGGCGTTGATGGCGCGGGCACTAACAAGTCGGGTGGTGCAGCGGGCGCTGTGACATTAAAAACGACGGCAGGTGACGTAAGCTTCGGGGCACTCACTGTGCAATCTGGCGCCAAGACCGGTACTGGTACAGCAGGCAATACCGCTAAGATACTGGTACAAGCGGGTCAAGATGTAAACATGAATGGTAATGTTTCTAGCAACAGCAATGCGGTTGATGCTGTGCAACTGGTCTCAGGCCGTCACTTTATTAATGGCTCCAATTCGAGTATCACGACTGGCGCTACAGGTCGTTGGACCATCTACAGTAATGACCCAACCGGTGATGTAAAAGGCAGCAATTTGCTGGCGACTTACGATTACAAACAATATGGCACTGCATTTGGTGGCGCATTGTTAGGCACTGGTAACGGCTTTGTCCATCAAGTCACGCCAACAGTCACAGCGACTTTGGCAGGGACATCTACCAAGGTGTTTGATGGCACTAATGTGGTGACTGATTTAAGTGGCTTGACGCTGACAACCAGCGGCGTGCTTGATAATGATGTCGTCACCTTCTCACCAGCGGCATTAACCAGCGCATCGTTTGACACGGCAGCTGTAGGCGCAGGTAAGGCGATTACTACGGGTGCGACGACGATCACCAGCGCGGTGACCAATGAGGGTAAAGTGATTTACAATGCTTATACGACGGTAAGCAATAACTCAACTGCAACGGGTAGCATTACAGCGGTGCCAGTCACGCCAACGCCTGCCGGATTTGCTTCACCACGTGATGATGCTGGTTTAGGGGGCTTGATTCCTAACAACCCGGTCTTGAATACCATGTTTATCGTTTCTCTGAACCCTGCTGCTGGTGATGAGGATGATCTGGATGCGGTGGCTTGTCCAACCAATGAAGACCATTTGGGTAGTACGCCTATCCTGAGTTCTGGCGTGAAATTGCCAGATGGCGTGAACTCAAATTGTATTTAATTTAATCAGCCTAGCAAAAGCCGGACAATTGTCCGGCTTTTGCTTTTGTGCCGAATAATGTTTTGTATTCGTCGCGACACCAAGTAAAATAGCGCTCATTCGTTCGCGGCTGTAGTTCAATGGTAGAACGCCAGCTTCCCAAGCTTGATACGCGGGTTCGATTCCCGTCAGCCGCTCCAAAGGAATTTTCATGGCTAATACTCCTCCCACCGTTTTAACGTTTGCAGCAACCGACCCGAGTAGTGGTGCTGGTGTACAGGCAGATATCATGGCCCTGTCGAGTATTGGTTGTTATCCGCTGTCGGTGATTACCGGCATCACGGTGCAAGATACGGTGGGTGTTGAAAGTGTGATGCCGCTAGATGCAGACTGGATTAATGACCAGGCACGTGCGATTCTCGAAGATGTGTCTGTGAATGCCTTTAAGTTGGGCTTGCTGGGCAGTGTGGAAAACGTGGCGGTGATTGCCGAAATCGTGGCCGATTACCCGGACGTGCCGTTGATCATAGACCCGATTCTGGCTTCAGGGCGTGGCGATGAGCTCTCTAATGAAGAAATGCAGGCTGCGATGTGCGAGCTGCTGTTTCCACAAGCGACGCTGATTACACCGAATAGCCTAGAGGCACGTCGTCTCGCTTATTACGATGAAGGTGACGAAGTCAAACACAGCTCACTCGAAGAGTGCGCGTTGCGCTTGTTGGGCATGGGTAGCGAGTATGTGATGATTACCGGTACGCACGAGCGCTCGCTGGATGTCGTCAACAGTTTATATGGTGTGCAAAACGAGCTGCCGGGTCTGATTAAAGACTATCACTGGGAGCGTTTGCCTGGTAGTTATCATGGCTCCGGCTGCACCTTGACCAGTGCGATTACTGCCTGCCTGGCACACGGTTTGACCATGGAGGAAGCTGTGCACGAAGCGCAGGAATTTACCTGGCAGACCTTGCGCCATGCGTTCCGTCCCGGCATGGGGCAATTTATTCCTGACCGGTTCTTCTGGGCACGCGAGTCAGACGTGCAGGAAAAAGCGAGTGAACTCCAGCATTAGTGGCTTGTATCTGGTCACGCCAGATTGCGATGACACTGCCCTGCTTTGCAAACAAGTGGCGCAGGCATTACAAGGCGGTGTTGCGCTGGTGCAATACCGGCATAAAACCGCCAGCGATGCCTTGCGTTTAGAACAAGCGACGGCCCTGCTGACGACTTGCCGCCAGGCCAATGTGCCCTTGCTGATAAATGACCATGTGGCACTGGCCGCGACACTGGATGCTGACGGCGTGCATGTTGGCCAGCACGACAGTGCCATCAGTGCAGCACGGGCGGCGCTGGGTAAACAGAAAATCATCGGTGCCTCTTGCTATAACCGCTTTGAATTGGCCGAGCAGGCACAGGCAGCAGGTGCTGATTACGTGGCCTTTGGTGCTTGTTACCCTTCCTCTACCAAGCCTGACGCGCCCAGAGCGACGTCTGTGCTGTTCACACAAGCCAAGCAATCATTATCGGTGCCAGTGGTTGGCATTGGCGGCATTACCTTGGATAACGCTCGCCCGCTGATTGAAGCAGGGGCGGATGCGCTGGCGGTGATTAGCGATATTTTTCAGGCGGCGGATATAGCTGCGCGCTGTCGCCAGTATCAGCTCTTATTTGCAAAAAATTGAGCGCTAATCGCTACCGCTTTACCAGACGTTGTTTGGTAAAATGCATGCGTTAACTGATCTGGTAAATTCTATGCACATTCACATCCTCGGTATTTGTGGCACTTTTATGGGCGGCATTGCCGTGCTGGCCAAAGCGGCCGGGCACCGTGTCACCGGGTGTGATGCCAATGTTTACCCACCCATGAGCACACAACTCGAAGCGCAAGGCATCGAGCTGATTGAGGGGTTTGATCCTAGCCAAACCAGCCTGAATCCAGATATATATGTGATTGGTAACGTGGTCACACGTGGTAATCCGTTGATGGAAGAAATTCTCAACCAAGGATTACCTTATATTTCTGGCCCACAATGGCTGGCCGAGAATGTATTGCAAGGCAAATGGGTGCTGGCTGTGGCAGGCACGCATGGCAAAACCACGACTTCTTCTATGCTGGCCTGGGTGCTGGAATATGCAGGCTTGGCGCCTGGCTTTCTGATTGGTGGTGTGCCAGAAAACTTTGGTGTCTCTGCCCGTTTGCCACAAACGCCTAAACAAGACCAGAAATCAGTGTCGCCGTTTTTTGTGATCGAGGCCGATGAGTACGATACGGCGTTCTTTGATAAGCGTTCCAAGTTCGTGCATTACCGCCCACGCACGGCAGTGTTGAATAACCTGGAGTTTGATCACGCCGATATTTTTGAAGACCTGCCTGCCATTGAGAAACAATTTCACCACCTGGTGCGCACTGTGCCACAACAAGGCTTGGTCGTGGCTAACCAGCAGGACAGCCTAGACCGCGTGATTGCGCGCGGGTGCTGGAGCGCATTAGAACGCATAGACAGCGCTACTGGCTGGCAAGTGCAAAACGTGGATGCGCAAGGCCGCTTTGATGTGTATTTAAACGGCGAGCGCCAGGGTAATGTGAGTTGGGACTTGCTTGGTGAGCATAACCGCAGTAACGCACTGGCCGTGATTGCCGCCGCGCGTCATGTTGGAGTGGCGCCATGCATTGCGATTGAAGCACTCGGTGAGTTTAAAAACGTCAAACGCCGCATGGAGATCAAAGGCGTGGCCAATGAGGTCACCGTCTATGATGATTTTGCCCACCACCCGACGGCGATTGCCACCACGGTGGCTGGGTTACGTGCCAAAGTGGGCACCGCCCGCATTCTGGCCGTGCTGGAGCCGCGCTCTAACACCATGAAACTGGGCGTGATGAAAGAGGCCTTGCCCGACAGCCTGCGTGATGCCGACTCTGTGTTTTGCTATGCCAATAACCTGGGTTGGGATGCTGCGGCAGCCTTAGCGCCCATACAGCACAAAGCACAAACCTTTGATGATCTGGGCCAATTGGTGGCGGCCGTCACTGCCGTCGCACAGCCAGGTGATCATGTGCTGGTGATGAGTAATGGCGGCTTTGGTGGCGTACATCAAAAACTATTGCAGGCGTTGCAGGGATAAGCAGGCAGATCGCCGATGAGTGTGCGTGATGGTCTCCGTAAACGCTCGCCACTGGTCTGGGCGTTGTGGTTTTCGCTACTGGCGCATGCGGTGGTGTTGACGCTACATTTTCAACCCGAACTCAAAGCGTTTAAAGACCAGATACCATCACTAGAGGTGATGCTGGTGAACAGTAAAACGCAAAGTGCGCCCGAAAAAGCAGATGCACTGGCGCAAGCCAATCTGGACCGCGGTGGCAATACTGATGAAAAGCGCAAAATGAAAAGTGCGCTGCCTAGCGTGCAGCAAATGCAGGCCTCGGTGCCGTATGCTGCACAGGCCATGCTACCGTCAGCAACCACGGCGAGCAGCCCGCATGAGGCTGAGCTGGTGCGTGAAAAGCAGCGTGTGGCGCAACTGGAGCAAGAAGCACAAGCGCTGCTCACACAGTTAAAAGCCAGCCAGGCCGTGACCAGCTTGCAAACGCTGCCACTGTCACAACCTCACCCGGCAGCCAGGCAACAACCACCTTCTCAGCATGTGCCAGTGCAAGCACAGCCACAAACGGCTGCCATGCAAGAGATGGCCAAGCTGGAGGCGCTGATTGCCAAGCAGCAGGAAGAATACGAAATGCGGCCCAAACGCCAGTTTATTGGCGCGCGCACCCGGGAATACCGTTTTGCCAATTATGTCGAGCAATGGCGACAAAAAATAGAGCGCGTCGGTAACCTGAATTATCCGCAAACCGCGATGACACAAAAGCTCTATGGCAAATTGCAAATGACCGTTTCAGTCAAAGCCGATGGTAGTATAGAGAGTATCCGTATCCATCAAAGCTCCGGCCACCGCATATTAGATGAATCTGCACGCCGTATTGTCCAGCTGGCGGCGCCGTTTCCGGTTTTTTCGGAAGATATTCGCCAGGATACCGATGTGCTCAGCATTACGCGTACCTGGACCTTTAGCAAAGATGACCAACTCTCCACCGAATAAGCGCTGCATTCGGTGCGAGGCTTTACAAGGCAATCGTTATGACCACAAGCCACTTTCAATATCACGTCTTTTTTTGTCTTAATCAACGCGAAAATGGCGAAGACTGCTGCATGAACAGAGGCGCCGAGGCTGCCTTTGACTATATGAAAAAGCAAGTCAAACAGCAGGGGCTGGCCGGGGCAGGTAAAGTCCGTATCAACCGCGCTGGCTGTCTTGATCGCTGCGGCGAGGGGCCGGTGATGGTGGTCTACCCGGATGCGGTGTGGTATACCTTTGTTGATGAAAGCGACATTGATGACATCATTGCAAGCCATCTGCAGCAAGGCAAGGTGGTGGAGCGTTTGTTGGTTTAAGGTGCCTACATGCTAAAAGTGTGGTGCAAACGTCTGGTTATAACCGTATTGATCGCCTGCTTGCTGGCAGGCCTCGGTGTGGCGGCCTGGATCTGGCAACCGTATGATAAAACCGCCTGGCGGGTGAAATTGCCCATAGGTAGCGGTATACAAGTACGCGTATTGCCCATGCTGATGTTGGCCACCTCCCCGGCAGGCCGCTGGTTGCTGGATAAAAAAGGGTTTAGCCTGCATCAGGGCGATATCCAGCTTTATGATGATGATGGCTTGCGCGTACATTGCCAGCACTGCTGGCTGGAGGCCAAATCAGTCAGTGACCAGCCACTCATGCTGGATTCGGTCGAGCTGTGGTTAAAGCTCGATGGTCAGCAATTAACTGGCTCTTTGCTGGCAGATGCGGCGGAAAATCCGTTCAAGATTTATTTTGACGGCACGGTGAATATGCGTAGTTTGCGGCTGAACTGGACCTTACCCACCACGCCGCTGGCAAGCTTGTTAGCGCCGTTGCGCCCGTATTCAAGCACAATTGCACAGGCAAAAGTGTCAGGGGTGCTAACCGCCGAGGGCACGCTGCGCTGGCCCAGGCAACGTTGGAGTGCGCAACCGCAACTGGCACAATTACAGGTAAGCGGCCTGGACTTAAGCAAGGTGACAACAGCGCTGGTGCAATATGATTGTCCGCTGCTGGATGAACAAAAGCACCCGGAAAAAGTGCATTGGCTAAGTTACGATAAAATGGGTCGCTGGCTACCCATGGCGGCCATTATTGCCGAAGATGCCGAGTTCAGGCACCACCCCGGCTATGCCATGACACAAATGCAGCAATTGCTAGGCAAAGAGAGCGCCGATAAAGCGGTGGGTGGCAGCACCATTACCCAGCAAGTAGTCAAATACATGTTCACCAATGGTGAGCGTACCTGGAAGCGCAAAATAGAAGAGTTGCTGTATGCCGTGCAACTGGAAAGCACGCTGGATAAAACACAAATTCTTAACCTGTATTTAAATACGGTCGACTTGGGGCCTAGTTTGTGTGGGGCGCATGCTGCGGCAAACTATTATTTCGGCTTAACGCCGATGCAACTGAATCCGATGCAGGCCGCCTGGTTGGCCGGGATTATCCGTAACCCGCACCGGGCCTGGAAACAGCAATTTATGGCACGGCAGCCAGACATGCGGCGTGCCGAAAGCATTTTGCACTACATGCCAGAGAGTGCGCGCAAGCAGCCAGGTGGCCTGAATTTTCGTGCGCCAGCAGCCAAATAAACTACAATAGCACCTTGTTCATCTTTCATTAGTGAGACGACTGTTTTGTCTACGCTCAAACTCAATAAATCCCCCGCAGCTGCTGATCAAAAACGCGAGAAGCCGGTCAGGCAGAGGTCACCAGAGCTGCGTGATCGTACTAAAGCACCGGTTGTTAAGAAGCAACTGAATGCAGAGGTACAGCCAGAGGCTAACCCGCAAGCCCATGCGCCACGCAAGGACAAAGCCTTTAAAGATAAATCTCCGCGTAAACCTGCGGGCAAACCAGCCTACACAGGCGGACGTTCATCTGCATCTACGTCTGGCCGTGGTGAAAAACCGCGCGACAACGCCCGCCCGTTTACCGAAAAAACGTTTACCCGCCCGGCTAGCAAGCCACTACAAGTAGCGCCAGATAGCGATTTGCAACCACGCTTATCTAAAGTGATGGCTGACCGTGGCTTGTGCTCACGCCGGGAAGCGGACGACTGGATCGTCAATGGCTGGGTCAAGGTTAATGGTGAGATTATCGAAACATTGGGCACACGCATTGAACCGGATGCCGAGATTGTGATTAGCGCTTATGCCAAAGAGCATCAGGCGGAAACCGTGACCATTCTGCTGCATAAGCCAGTCGGGTATGTCAGTGGTCAGGCCGAAGATGGCTATGAGCCTGCAGTCGTGCTGTTTAATCCCGACAATCAATGGTCAGAAGATAGCAGTGGCATTGATTTCAAGCGTGGCCATTTGCGTGGCCTGGCCCCGGCAGGCAGGTTGGATATTGATTCCACCGGTTTGTTGGTGCTCACGCAAGATGGCCGTGTGGCGCGTAAGCTGATTGGCGATGACTCCAATGTAGAAAAAGAGTATCTGGTGCGTGTAGAAGGCCAGCTGAGCAATAATGGCCTGGCGTTATTAAATCACGGCCTCAGCTTGGATGGCGTGACCCTCAGGCCTGCCAAGGTCTCCTGGCAAAATGAAGACCAGTTGCGGTTTGTGTTGCGTGAAGGCCGCAAACGGCAGATTCGTCGTATGTGTGAGCTGGTAGGCTTGCATGTGGTTGGATTAAAGCGGATTCGGATTGGTAGTATTAACCTGGGTAAGTTACCGCCGGGGCAATGGCGGTATTTGGGAGAGCATGAGCGGTTTTGATAGGGTTTTGAGGGGTAGCTTGATAGCTTGAGAAGGTGATTCTTGGGTTTTAGTGTTTGTGGGTTTAGGTTAGGTTGTTTTTCGTTTTTTTAGCGAGTCGTAGGGTGGGCATTTATGCTCACGTTTTTGAGGGTGTATGGAAGGTTGCTTTTCGCTTTTTCAGCGAGTTACTTTTCTTTGCTTGCCCAAAGAATAAGTAACCAAAAGAAATGCACCCCAGCTTCCGCTTGATCCTTGCGTTGCTCGACAAAGTGGGCGTCCATCGAAACTCGCCCTGACAAGCCACACAAAACGTGGCTTGTTGCGGAGCTCAAACAGCCGATGGCCGACTACCCCCACTTCGCCTGCGCTACTCGGCGCGGCAGATGGGGACCCTGAACACCATGCGACTGCAACCGTCGATGACTTTAATAAAAGAATTTCTTTGTTGAATCGTCCAAACTTAGGCGCTGCTACTTAAATGAGAATAATCCCATTCCATCACGCTGAGTAGCGGAGACAAAATAAGAGTAGAGGGAGCGACTGTCCGAATCCCGCGGTGGGCTGCGTAGTTTGCAGCCCGCTAGGATGAGTTTCGTGACCGGCTTATTTTGTTGAGCAACGCAAGGGAGCCGTAGGCCGTGATGGCTGGGTGCCCTCTTTTTGGTTACTTTTTTGGGGCAAGCAAAAAAAGTAACTCGCCAACAAGGCGAAAAATAATTTCAAAATAACATCACAATTTAGGAGCAGCCATAATGGGATTATTCGATAGCGTCGCCGGGGCCATGATGAACAAAGTCATGGGTGATAAAGGCCCCCTGGCAAAATTGGCCATGGAGTTGTTTCAGCAATACGGTGGTTTGCCGGGTATTTTGCAGGCACTCAAAAATGGTGGTTTGACCGAGCAGGTGGATTCCTGGGTGGGCACGGGCGCTAACCAGAACGTAAACGCGCAACAAATCGGAGGTGCATTAGGTAGTTCAGTGCTGGCCGGCATTGCCGGTAAGTTGAATATGAGCACCGACGAACTGACTGGCAAAATTGCCGAGCATTTGCCGGATGTCGTTAATCAACTGACGCCGAATGGTGCGGTGGAGAATAATCCGGCACTGATCATGTCGCGTTTGATGGGTATGCTCAAATAAACAAAGCGAGCAAATGCCCGCTTTGTTGTTTGGCTCGGTACCTTATTACCGCACGCAATACTGGGCGCGATAGGCTTCAATCGCCGGGAAATATTGCGCTAACTTGTCGTTGCCTTGCAAATAGACAAACAGGTCGGCTAATTTTGCAATGCTCACTACCGGCATCTGGTTGGTTTGCTCCACTTCTTGTACGGCAGATAATTCACCCAGGCCTTTTTCCTGGCGGTCTAAAGCAATGCTCACAGCGCATGGTGTGGCGCCAGCGTTGCGAATCAACTCTACCGACTCGCGGATAGAGGTGCCTGCCGAAATCACGTCATCAATAATCAGCACACGGCCTTTGAGGGCGGCGCCGACCAATGTGCCGCCTTCACCGTGGTCTTTGGCTTCTTTGCGGTTATAAGCATAAGGGTAGTTTTTACCCATGCGCGCAAAGGCGATGCTGATGGCGGTGACCAGGGGAATACCTTTATAGGCGGGTCCAAACAGCATGTCGAATTGCAGGCCAGACTGTAGAATGCTGTTAGCGTAGAATTCGCCCAGTTTGAGCATGCTTTCGCCATCGTCAAACAGGCCAGCGTTAAAAAAGTAAGGGCTTAAGCGACCGGCTTTGGTTTTAAATTCACCAAAGCGCAACACCTGTTTCTGGATGGAAAAAGCAATAAAATCGGCACTGAGTGTGTTGGCAGTCATTTTTAAAAGCAGAAAGTATTTAAACAATGCGTATTATAACCTTGAACCTCAATGGCATACGGTCGGCCTGTAACAAAGGCTTTTTGCCGTGGCTGGCCAATAGTGGCGGCGATATTGTCTGTTTGCAGGAGCTCAAAGCACAGGCCGCAGACATGCAGCCAGAGATGTTACAACCACCGGGTTACCACGGCTATTTTCACTATGCCGAGAAAAAAGGCTATAGCGGCGTTGGCATCTACAGCAAACAGCCTGCAGATAAAGTTATCATCGGCTTGGGCCATGCGCATATTGACGCCGAAGGCCGCTACCTCGAATGCCAGTATGGCAACCTGAGCGTAGTGTCTTTATATCTGCCCAGCGGCTCCAGCGGCGAAGAGCGCCAGCAATTCAAGTTTGAGGTGATGGCTTTATTTTTACCGCACCTGGAGCAGTTGGTTGCTTCCGGTCGCGAAGTCGTCATTTGTGGTGACTGGAATATCGCACACCAGGAAATTGACCTCAAAAACTTTAAAGGCAACCGCAAAAATTCCGGCTTTTTGCCGGAAGAGCGCGCCTGGATGACCGATGTGCTGGGGCGCGTGGGCTGGGTAGATACTTACCGTGCTTTGTATTCTGAGACCACAGACGAATGTTATACGTGGTGGAGCAATCGTGGCCAGGCGTGGGCGAAGAATGTGGGTTGGCGTATTGATTACCAATTGGCGACGCCAGCATTAGGGGCAAAAGTGGTGGCGGCGAGTGTGTATAAGGCGGAACGGTTTAGTGACCATGCGCCGTTAACGGTGGATTATGCGGATTGATTAAAGAAGGTCATTCTTTTTACTTTTTACACTTGCTTGATTCCGGCGTCGGCCGAAATCAAGCAAGTGTTGAGATTGCAATAAAAGGTTGTTCTTTGATCGGTCGTGGTAGTCGTAGGGTGGGTGTTGATGCCCACGCGGGTTTTGTGGTTGTTTGTGATGTTTCTTTTCGCTTTTTCAGCGAGTTACTTTTCTTTGCTTGCACAAAGAATAAGTAACCAAAAGAAATGCACCCCAGCTTCCGCTTGTTCCTTGCGCTACTCGGCTTGGCGGGCGTCCATCGAAACTCAACCTGGCAGCTCACACAAAGCGTGAGCTGCTGCGGGATTCGGACAGTCGATGGCCGACTGCTCCCGCCAATCCTGCGTTGCTCGGCGCGGCAGATGGGGACCCCGAACACCATGTGACTGCAACCGCTCCTAAATTAAACAAAGAAAAAAAGAATCTGGTTTTTAAACCGTCCAAACTTCGCCAATGTGAGTTTGGCGAGATGGATCCCATCCCATCACGCTGAGTAGCGGAGACAAAATAAGAGTAGAGGGAGCGACTGTCTGAGCTCCGCGGTAGCTTGCGTATTGTGCAAGCTGCTAGGGCGAGTTTCGTGACCGCTTATTTTGTTGAGCAACGCAAGGGAGCCGAAGGCCGTGATGGCTGGGTGCCCTCTTTTTGGTTACTTTTTTGGGGCAAGCAAAAAAAGTAACTCGCTAACAAGGCGAAAAAGTGTCCTATAACAAATACTACTATTAACGTTCCCGCCAAGGCGCCACTTTAAACAACAGCACCATCCCCGGTATCGCTAGCAAAGTACACACATAAAAAAACCGCTCCCAGCCTAGGCTTTCCACCATGCCACCAGTCAGCGCGTTAAATACCGAGCGTGGCACAGCAGATAAGCTGGTAAACAAGGCGAGTTGCGTGGCGGTATACGCCGGGTTGGTTTCGCGCGCCATGTAGGCGACGTAGGCGGCGGTGCCTAAGCCAACGCCAAAGGCTTCAAAGCCGATGACAAATGCCAGCATACTGCGTTCAGCAGCGCCTATCTCTGTAAACGGTCCGCTATGGGCCAGCCAAGCAAAGCCGAGAATCGACAAGGCCTGCACGACGCCGAATACCCATAAGCCACGATTGATGCCGAGTTTGAGCATCCACAAGCCGCCGATAAAGGCGCCGACAATTTGCATGACGAGGCCGCTGCCTTTGGCGATGGCGCCGATATCGGTTTTGCTGAAGCCCATGTCGATATAAAACGGGGTGGCGAGCGCGGTGGCCATGCTGTCGCCGAGTTTGTAGAGCAGGATAAACACGAGCACCCACAGCGCGTGTTGCCAGCCGCTGCGTTGCATGAATTCTTTAAACGGTTCTATCACCGAGGCCAGCAGGGTTTTGGGCATGCTGACGACGGCAGGCTCTTGCGACCACACAGTAAAACCGATGCCTGGCAGCATAAACAGGCCAACAATCAGGAACACTTGCGACCATGGCAGGTGATCGGCGAGGATCAGCGCCAGTGAGCCAGGTACCAGGCCTGCAATCCGGTAGGCATTGACGTGAATGCTGTTTCCCAGGCCAAGCTCCTGGTCGCTTAAAATTTCGCGCCGGTAGGCGTCGATGACAATATCCTGGCTGGCAGAAAACAGAGCGACCAAGGTGGCGAGGAGAGCGACTGTGGTGATGTCTTGCTGCGGTTGAAACATGCCCAGGCTGATGATGCTGGCGAGCAGGGCCAGTTGTGTGGCCAGAATCCAGCTACGGCGGCGACCTAGCGCCTGCAATAAGCTGTATCTGTCCATCAGGGGAGCCCATAAAAATTTCCAGGTGTAGGGCAGTTGTATAAAAGCAAACGCGGCGATGGTTTTGAGGTTGAGGCCTTCGCTGCGTAGCCAGGCAGGCAGGAGTTGCAGCAGCAGGTAAAGTGGCAGGCCGGAGCTGAAGCCTAAGGCCACACACATCAGCATGCGGCGCGTAAACAGGGTTTGGGCGATGGTCATGCCCGCATTGTAAACGCTTTTATCGGGCAGCTAATCGCAAGGCAAAAAAAAGCCAACCCTTGCGGGTTGGCCACACTCGGAGATCAATGGTAAAACAATAGCAAACATGAAATAAGTGAGCGGGCGTGCTTATATACAACACGCTGCCAACGAATGCCATGCTGGCTAAATTACAGGCTTAACACCCACTGGACGATCGTCTTAATATCTTCGTCCTTCACTTGTGGGCTGTTAGGCGGCATAGGCATTTCGCCCCACACGCCACCGCCACCAGTTTTGACTTTTTGCACCAGTTTGGCTTCAGCCGTTTTATCGCCTTTGTATTTGGCTGCGACTTCTTTATAAGCCGGGCCAACCACTTTTTTGTCTACACCGTGGCACAGCAAGCAGCCGCTTTTTTGTGCCAGTGCTTCAGCGCCACTGCTTGCAACTGCTGAGGCCGTGATGGCGAGCAACGCCGTTGCTAGCAAGGTTTGGTTAAGTAATTGCATCAGAGGTCCTCTCTTATAAACTGAATACGTTCATGCCACCGCCGCCAGGTGCGGCGTTGTATTTGGTCAGCTCTTTGTAACCACCCGCTGCGCCTAAACCATCGGTATCGTTAGTCAGGCCAAGGTTCATCGCCACGCCTGCCCAGCCACCAATGCCAGACAATACGCCGACGTATTGCTTGCCTTTGTGGCCGTAGGTGATCATGTTGCCGACCACGCCAGAGCCTACCTGGAATTTCCACAGCTCTTTACCGGTTTTGGCATCCAGGGCTTTGACCCAACGGTCGAGCGTGCCGTAAAACACTAGGTCAGAGGCCGTCACCAGCGCACCACCCCAGGCAGAGAATTTCTCTTTGTTGTACCACTGGGCTTTGCCTTTGAGGCCATCCCAAGCCATAAAGCCCCCCATCACGCCATCCGGGCCAGCAAACATGGTCAAGGTGGCGCCTACCCATGGTTGGCCAGCCACATATTTAGATTCCACTGGCTCGTAAGTCATGCACACATGGTTAAGCGGTACGTAAAACGTTTTGTTTTTTGGTGAGTAAGCCGCTGGCTGCTCGTCTTTCACACCCAATGCAGATGGACACACGCCTTTGGCGTTGTAATCCTGGTGCGTGGAGTACTTAGGATCTTTGACCGGAATCCCTGTTTTCAGGTCAATTTTGGTCGCCCAGTTAACGAACGGATGCATTTTTTCTGCCACTAACAACGTGCCGTTGGTGCGGTCGAAGGTGTAGCCAAAGCCGTTACGGTCAAAATGTGAGGCCAGTTGTTTGCCGTTGGCTTCCCACAAAATGATCTCGTTCATGCCGTCGTAATCCCACTCGTCATGCGGTGTCATCTGGTAAGCCCAGCGTGCCATGCCTGTATCGAGGTCGCGGGCAAAAATCGTCATCGACCATTTGTTATCGCCAGGACGCACGTCCGGGTTCCAGGTGCCTGGGTTGCCGGTGCCGTAGTACATCAGGTTCAATTTAGGATCGTATGAGTACCAGCCCCAGGTTGGGCCGCCACCGTTTTGCCAGCCATCTTTCTGTTGTTGCGGTTTCAGCCAGGTGCGTATGCCGAGGTCAGTTTCAGGATATTTTAATTGGGATTTATCCAGTGGCTTAAAGGAGCCGCCTACTTTGTTGCCGCCGTTCACATCCTGATAGACAGACAAGGCACTGTAATGTGGGTTTTCCTTGTTGAAGTCTTTGCCTATCAGCATTTCGCTGTCAGCCCCCGTGCTGTATGCTTTCCAGGCTAGGCTACCGTCTTTGATGTTGTAAGCAGAAATATGGCAACGCACGCCGAATTCACCGCCCGAACAGCCAGTCACTACTTTGTCTTTAAATACATGCGGTACGTTGGTGTTAGCCGCGCCCATTTTGGGGTCATTGACTTTCACGTCCCACAATTTGGCGCCAGTTTTGGCATCTAGGGCAACTAATACACCGTTATTTTGCTGCAAAAAGATTTTGCCGTCGCCGTAGCCCAAGCCTTTGTTTACGTTGTCGCAGCACAACACAGACTGCACATCCGGGTCTTGTTTAGGAAAATAAGACCACAGAATTTTCTGATTGTCGTTCAGGTCCAGCGCATACACGTTGTTTGGGAACGCGGTGTGGATGTACATGGTATTGCCAATCACCAGTGGCGCGCCTTCGTGGCCGCGATTAACACCGGTGGCAAATGTCCATGCCAGTTTTAATTGTTTGACGTTGCTTTTGTTGATTTGTGACAAACGGCTGTAACCCTGGTTTGCGTAGTCTTTACGCGCCATAGGCCACTGGTTGTCGTCTTTCATCATGGCGTCCAGTTCGGCATTTGCCAATACGCTGGTGCTCACGCTGGCTAGCATCATTGCAGTGATGGCGAGCTTGATACGTTGTTGCATAAATAACCTCCAAAATGGTTGCGGTGAAGCGGGTATATATGGTGTTGCAGGCGGTCAGCAAAGGCTTCTTTTGTGACGGCCTGCCATTGATTGCAACGCGCGTGCCAACTGCATGCGTTATTTGGGAAAATGTAAAAAATGAATTAAAATCAATTGCTTAATCTGGTGTGAAAACATTCTTGAGGGTTCGCAGCGCGGCGAATACTGTTCACGACTGTGTCATACTGGTACAGTTGTTCAATCTGATGTGACAGGTGTTCAGTGTTAAATGCCCAATAAATATTCCCCGCCCGCTTCTCAAATGCCACAGCCTGGCATGCGTGATGATCAGCGTGCCATTGCCGAGGCGATTGCACGTTCATGGCGGCGCTGCATGGTCAAAGGCGTAGACGAGCAGGCGCCAGGCGAAGACCAGATTATTACGGCGCAGGAGCTGGCGCAGCGACTAGAAAAAAACCGTTTATTGCTGACGCATGCCGAGCCGGAAATGCTCACGCTCAGTGAGCAAATTGCGCATACGCGTAGCCTGGTGATTCTGACTGACAGCGAAGGCGTAATTTTGCGCACTCGCGGTGAAGGTGTTGAAGAAAACCAGGTGCGTGCCTCATTGCTACCAGGTGCGTCGTGGAGCGAGGAGCATCGCGGCACCAATGCCATTGGTACAGCCCTGGTGGAGCGCCTGCCGATCAGCGTGCAGGGCGCCGAGCACTTTATGGCTTATCACCATTCATTGAGTTGTTCTGCCGTGCCTATTTTTGCTGCCAACAATCATTTGGTGGCGACGCTGGATGTGTCTAATGATTTCAATGCGCCGCAGCACCACACGCTGGCTTTGGTGAAGATGGCTGCGCAAATGGTCGAAAACCGTTTGTTCCATGCCACCGCCGAGGGTGAGATCGGCGTGCATTTTCATGTGCGGCCAGAGTTTATTGGCACCTTGTGGGAAGGCGTGGCCTTGTTTGATGCACAAGGCCAGTTGCAGGCGATTAACCGTAGCGGCCAGTTCCAGTTTGGCCTGCCGCTGGATCAAGACGTGTTATCCGCCCGTCGCATCCCGTTTGAAGATATTTTTGATGAGTCATGGCTGGCATTCAAACAGCGTGGATTGTCGTCTGATGTCTTGTTCCCCTTGCGTTTGCGCAATGGCGCGCGCCTGTTTGCGCGTGCTTCCAGCCTGCAAGTGCCTGGCATTGCCAGCAGGCCGGTGCAGTCTGTGCCTCGTGAGTCTGCTGCCAGCCTCGAATTGCTCGACAGCGGCGACCCGCAATTAAAATTAGCCATCAGCCAGGTCAAGCAAGTGCTTAACCGCGATATCCCGGTGTTGATTCTGGGTGAAACCGGCGCCGGTAAAGAATTATTTTCACGGGCGATTCATGATGCCAGTGCACGCCGAGCGCAGCCGTTTGTTGCGGTCAATTGTGCCGCGTTGCCGGAAGGCTTGATTGAAGCTGAGTTGTTCGGCTATGAGGAAGGCGCGTATACCGGCGCCAAGCGTAAAGGCAATGTCGGTAAAATCCAGCAAGCCGATGGCGGCACTTTGTTTCTGGATGAAATCGGCGATATGCCGTTGTCGTTGCAGGCCAGGTTGCTGCGTGTATTACAAGAGCGCAGTGTCACCCCATTAGGCGGCAGCAAGTCTATACCGGTGAATTTTATATTACTGAGTGCCACCAACCAGAAGCTCAAGGATAAAGTGGCTGCGGGCGAGTTCCGCAGTGATTTGTATTACCGTATTAATGGCCTGACCGTGCAGTTGCCTGCGTTGCGCCAGCGCCAGGATATGGCGCGGCTGATCCAGATGATTCTGCAAGTCGAGCAGGCGCCACAAGCCACACTCAGTGATGAGGTGCTGGCCGTGTTTGCCGCACACCCATGGCCGGGCAATGTGCGCCAATTGCATAATGTGTTGCGCACGGCGGTGGCCCTGGCGGATGGCGGCGTGATCGCACGGCAACATCTGACGCACGATTTTTTGGATGAAATGGCGGTAGAGGCCGAGCGTGAAACGGTGCTGCAACCGGGGTTAACCTTGAAGGCACAATCTGATGAAGCGATCCGTGTGGCCATGCAGCAGCAGGCGGGGAATGTGTCTGCGGTTGCACGCCAGCTTGGCATGAGCAGAAATACCTTGTATCGCCGCTTGAAGGCGTTGAATTTGAGTTAATTAATAGCCTGAATAACAGAAAGCCCCGGCGCAACACCGGGGCTTTTTTCATGGCTTTATGAGCGTGCGGATTACTTGCTGCGACGACGTGCAACGACGCCCATGACACCCAGGCCCAGCATCATCATGGCATAGCTGTCAGCTTCTGGTACAGAAGACACGGATGCAACTTGATCTACCTGGAAAGCCAGCGCTTGTGAGAAACCGGCGCTGAAGCTTAAAGTGTAGGACGTGATTGGCGTAGAAATGCCGCTCAAATCCCAGGAGTAGTGGTAATAGTCATCGACCGTGCCGGTATTGACGAAGTTGACCAATGTGCCTGCGATGGCCTGGCTGCCGCCGTTGTAGCTCAGGGTAATGGTATAGGCTTCGCCGCCGAATGAGGCATTGAAGTCATTGACGATGCCCTGGAATGCCAGTGCGCTGATGTTGTTTGCAACGGTATTGTCAGTAAAGGTCAGGTTGCCATCACCGTATAAGCCAAAACCAGCCGGGTAGTAGCTGCCAGACACCTGTGTGAGTAATGCGTCACCTGAGCCTGTCACGTTGCCTGCTGTGCCTGCGGCCAATTGCGCTGCGGTCAGTGGGTTGGCGGCGCCATTATCATCCACGCGGTTACGGTTGAGTTGGTTCCAGCCGTCAAACGAGACGGAGTCAGCGACGTCGACAAAACTGCTGTAAGTGGTGTTGGCTTGTGCCAGGCTGGTGATTGCGAACAAGCTTGCACCAATAGCGATGCTTAAATATTGAGCTTTCATTTTACTAACTTCCTTTTGAGTAATTATTAATGACTGGCATCTTTAATAAGTGCCAGAATCTTTTAACTGGCCGCGTTACTCACAAACGTCTTTACCATGTATCCCCACATCAATGATAATGGGAATGATTATCATTATTAATAAATAGTGGATGGATGTCAATACATCTATTATTTTTAATCGCTGGTCTTTGGTGGGCGATTGGGCAATATGTGAGTTGCGCCCTATCGGCAGGCGTAGACATTCGTCAGTCAGTGTAGGCTGCGAATATAGGGTAATTGTTAGCTGTGGAGGTGGTTAGGCGCTGTGTTTTCTCAGGCGATACATGGCCAGGTTGCCCATCAGGTTGGGCAATAAGTGCACATCCTGGCCGCCGGTGATGACCTTGCGTTCAATCACCTGAATCTGGTGCTGCACACAAAAATCGTCAAAGTCGTTGATGGTGCATAAGTGCACATTGGGCGTGTCATACCATTGGTAAGGCAGGCTTTTAGACACTGGCATGGTGCCGAAAGTAATCTGCATGCGGTTGCGCCAGTAACCAAAATTAGGGAAGGTCACAATCACTTCGCGGCCGACGCGCAACATCTCTTGCACAATGCTTTCGGTGTTATGCATGGCTTGTAAGGTTTGCGACAAAATAACGGTATCAAACGACTGGTCTTCAAAGCCAGACAGGCCCTCTTCAAGGTTCATTTGAATCACATCGACGCCGTTTTTGAGCGCAGCCAGCCAGTTGCTGTCGTCTTTTTCAATGCCATAACCCGTGGTTGCCAGGGTTTCATGCAAGTGGGTCAGCAAAGTGCCGTCACCACAACCGAGGTCTAGCACTTTGGCTTTAGTGTTGACCCAGTTTGTAATTAATGCAAAATCTGGGCGAATATTTGTAATTTTAGCATTTGTCATACTTTGATTTGCTCCAGATATGCGCGCATGATGTCGTGGTAGTACGGGTCTGGCATCAAGAATGCATCATGGCCATGGTCTGAGGTGACCTCGGCATATTTCACTGGCAAGGCATTATCAAGCAGGGCTTTGACAATTTCACGCGAGCGGGCAGGTGAAAAGCGCCAGTCAGTCGTGAATGAAATCACCACAAATTTGGCTTGGGCGCGGCTCAGTGCTTTGCTTAAATCACCGTCGTAATCTAGCGCTGGGTCAAAGTAGTCCAGTGCCCGCGTCATACGCAAATAGGTGTTGGCGTCAAATTCACCGGCAAACTTGTCGCCCTGGTAGCGCAAGTAAGATTCCATTTCAAATTCGACATCAAAACTGTACTTCACATCACCATGACGCAGTTTGCGGCCAAATTTTTCGCCCATCACGTCGTCAGACAAATAAGTGATATGGCCCAGCATACGCGCAATACGCAAACCACGACGTGGCACTGTGCCGTGGTTGTAATAGTCGCCGTCAAAAAACTCGGGGTCGGTAATAATCGCCTGACGTGCCACCTCATTAAACGCCATGTTTTGCGCGGTTAAGTTAGGCGCAGAGGCAATCACAAATGCATGTCGTACACGTTCAGGGTAAACAATATTCCAGTGCAGTGCCTGCATGCCGCCCAAGCTGCCGCCAATCACTGCGGCTAGTTGCTCAATGCCTAAGTGGTCTAGTAAACGCGCTTGCGACTCTACCCAGTCCTCAACGGTAACCACCGGAAACGTGGCGCTGTAAGGCTTGTCTGTGAGCGGGTTAACGCTGGAAGGGCCACTACTGCCGTGACAGCCACCCAGATTGTTGAGGCCAATGACAAAAAACTTATTGGTGTCTAACGGCTTGCCAGGGCCAATCAGGTTGTCCCACCAGCCAGGATATTTATCGTCTGCCGAGTAGCGGCCAGCCACATGATGGTTGCCCGACAAGGCGTGACAGATCAGCACGGCATTGGTTTTGGCCGCGTTGAGTTCACCATAAGTTTCATAAGTCAGGTGGTATTGTGGCAACACGGCGCCGCTTTTAAGGGTGAGCGGCTGGGTGAAATGCGCAACCTGCGCTTTGACGATACCAACAGAATTCGATTCAGACATGCTGCAATTATACTATGCAGCATGCCAAACGGCGAGATGGGGCGTGGCTTGCTTTTAGGAGGGTGTTGCTGACAAGCATCCCAGTAGTGCAGGCAAATCAGAGACTGACGGAATGGTTGCATCAGGCTCTACCGCAGACAGTCGGGTGTAGGTTTCGCGGTATTTGCCGGTTTTGACTAGCACGCCATGTAGTCCGGCGTCCTGCGCGCCACCAACATCGGCATCTATATCGTCGCCCACCATCACCACTTCATGCGGTTTGAGGCGCAAAGCATCAATCGCCATATTGAAAAAATGGTGCGAAGGCTTGCCCATGAGCATGGCTTTGGTGTTGCTGGCGTATTCGAGGCCAGTGACAAAGGCACCGATGTCCATTTGCAGGCCGGTATCCGTCTGCCAAAAACGGTTTTTGTGAATCGCAATCAGCTGTGCACCATTCACCAGGCAATGAAATACCTCGTTGAGCAACTCGTAAGACCAGCCATCACCTATATCGCCGATCACCACATAATTGGCCGACCTCTCAGATTGGTCAAAACAGGCAAAGTCTTTTTTGACGTCGTCTGCCAGCAACAGTTTGCACACCGGGTTGGGCTGTTTTTTAAGGTATTGAATGGTCGCTTGTGGTGCACTGATAATTTCTTCTGGCACTACATTGAAGCCCAGGCTGTTCATTTTTTGTTGCAAAGCGGCGAGCGACAAGGTGCTGGTATTGGTGACAAAGCGCACGGCAATGCCCGCCTTGCGGATGTTGGCGACCGCCTCAATCGCGCCGTCTATTGGCTGCTGCCCGACATAAAGCACACCGTCCAGGTCAAACAGCACCGCTTTGATTGAATTGAAATTAAGCATGCTCGGCCTTTCGCTACACACAGATAGACTGCTAGCAGCAAAAATCGTGCGCAATATGAAGATGCTATTTTTTAAATGGATACATCAACTGCTTCCAGTAGCCATTGGGCACTGGATGGCCACCGATGCCATAGCCGCTGGGCCATTGGTTTTTAGGCATGTAATAGGTGCCAAACAGTTTGTCGAACAGCGGAAAGTGAATAGAAAAATTGACGTCAATCGCCTCTTTTTCAATGCCGTGATGCCAGTGATGGAAGCGCGGTGTGACGATCAACGGTTTCAGCCACTCGACATTAAAGCGGACATTGGCATGCACAAATGTGGCGTTGAGATACACCAGCAAAATATAGAGATGCAAAGCGCCTTCAGCAAAGCCAAGCACATACATCGGCACCACTGTCATGCTGCGCAAACCGATAATTTCTACAATATGCATACGTGATCCTGCCAGCCAGTCCATCTTTTTGGCGGAGTGATGTACGGCGTGAAAGCCCCATAAAAAAGGGATTTGGTGAAAAGCGCGGTGAAACCAGTACTGCACAAAGTCGGTTAAAAACATGATTTCAATCACTTGCAACCACAGTGGCTGGCTGGCGATGGCTTGACGCATACTGGCCCAATCGCCGGTGTAGTGCAAAATGGTCATCGAAGGCGCCAGCGTGAACAAGGTGAGTGTTTGCACAAACACGCTGCTGATTAAAAAATAAAACAAATCTTCGCGCCATTCGTCCCTAAACAATGGTTGCTGGGTTAAGCGACCAAACAACTTTTCTAGTGGAATAAATAAAAAACCGGTGAGCAGTATATTCAGCACAAACCAGTCGAGGCTGAGCGTGATGCCACTGCTGCGTGCGGCCTGTGCATTCAGCGTTTGGGCAATTGTGATGGTAACCAGCACCAGTAAAATGGCACTAAACCCCAGCACTCGATTGCGGCGCAAGACCAGGTTGCTGCAAGCGAGCAAAAAACTGGCTAATAACAAGGCTTGAACCATGAACGTGAACTGCGGCAAGGCATAAAGCGGTGACAGCATCTGGGTTGAAAAAAGCCCTTGCAAGCGTTCGCCCAGCAGTAAACACAGGCTGGCGATGCCAAGCACCAAGGCGGCGACGCCGCTTAACCAGCCCGAGCCAAAATGTCTGGCTTCTGTTGGTGCTTCTAAATCGTTGCGGATCGCCAAGCGTAATTTTTGAATCATGAATTGCCCCCTTTTAATTGTTTTTGATTATTGTTGTTCTGCACCATGCGTCAGCCATTGCGCTAACGTGACCCGGGGGTTGCCGCCCAAATCGTTCAAGGTTTGAATCTGCTGCAAGCCCGCTGCATGCAATAGCTGCTGTACAGCATCGGCCTGATTGTAACCATGCTCAAGCATTAGCCAGCCGCCCTCATTCAAATAACCGGGTGCCTGGGCAACAATTTGCCGGATATCCTGCAAGCCATCTGCACCGGAAGCTAAAGCACTCATCGGCTCGAAGCGTAAATCACCCTGCTGCAAATGCGGGTCGCTGGTTTCGATATACGGTGGATTGCTGACGATGAGGTCAAAGTTGGTGGCTGGCAATGCTGTAAACCAGTGACTGGCAACGCATTGCACATTGTTGAGCTGTAAAGCAGTCGCGTTCTCTGTGGCGACGGCGAGCGCAGCGGCTGAAGCATCTACTGCTATCACTTCGCAGCCTGGCGCATGTTTGGCAATCGCCAGCGCAATGGCCCCAGTGCCTGTGCCTAAATCTAGCACACGCATGCGGCCGTGGATTTTTTGCAGCGCCGCTTCTACCAGTGTTTCGGTATCCGGGCGTGGGATCAGCGTATCTGGCGTGACTTTAAGCGGCAGGCCAAAAAACTCGCGTTCGCCCAAGATGTGTGCGATCGGTTCGCCTTGCAGGCGGCGCTGTAACAATGCTTCCACCGTCATAACCGCTGCTGCTGCCAAGCTGTCAGTGGCATGTGCAATCAACCAGGCGCGGTTCACATTCAGCACATGCATCAATAATATTTGCGCTTCAATACTCGCCTCATCGGGCGGGACAAGTTGCGCCAGCTGTTGCCGTGCCTTTTGCAGCCATTGTTGTACGCTATTCGCCATTATCTGCCCCCGGCGGCCTTGCGCAAGGCAATCGCCGTCGCATGCCCTTGTTTGGCCGGATGACGCACGGCATGACGGATCACCCATTTCAGATCTTTGTCGGCATTGGTGAGCCAGCGCTCACATACCTCAAATGCCACTGCTGGATGGTCTTTGGCAATGTCGCCCAAGTGATTTGCCACGCTGCGACGCACATACAAACTCGGGTCATTTTTGAGTGCTTCTAATATGGGTAACACTGGCGTCGGGTCGGCAATCAGTTGCGGAATACGCGCGCCCCACGGTAGGCGGGAGCGACAACCTTCAGAACACAAACGTCGTACATGTGGGTCTGGGTCATTCAGCCACAACAAAAGTTGACTCAAGGTGCGCTCAAAATCGTGAATCAGAAAAGGCCTGATTGAAAACTCTGCGGTAAAGCGGCGCGTCAACTCATACTGCGCACGCATCGCTGCTTCAAAAGGATCTTCGCCGCCGTTATGCTGTGGGTCGCGGCCATAGTCGGCGATAAAACGCGTATGCGGCAGGTAGAAAAACACACTTAAGCCTAAGCGCTCGGTATGCACATTGGGCGGCGTCAGCGTGTTGAGTAGAATCTCTGTGGCTTCTGAAAACTTGGCTGGCAGCGTTGCTTTCAAGGCTGCGGCAATATGCGCCGACCTATCCATAAAGCCCAGCGGTGCAATGTTGGTGAGCGCTAACTGCTTAAACGCCAATGCATCAAAAGAGCTGTGCAGCAGCCCGATATTGTGTGCCAGGCAGTCTATGGTTTCGCTATCGAGCAAAAACTTGATTGGTTGGTCTTTTTGAATGCTGCGCGGGGCGGTTGGGATGCGGAATTGGGTCATCTGAACTCAGCAGGTTTTTGTCTGGTTACGGGCGTTCGGCATATTGCGGTGCATCATCGTGAATGACATGCCATTCCGCCTTGGATGCGACAAAAATGTGTGCCGACACAGGTGTCGGCAGGGGCGTATCTAATGAGCCAATCCGTAATCGCAGTGTGTTGGGGTCGCTCTCGCGGTAGGCCATGATAGGCGAGCCGCAGTGGCTGCAAAAGGCACGATGCACCCCTGCTTCACTGCGGTACGTTTTAAGCGTACTTTCGCCGTGTGTGATGTTGAAGTCAGCTTTTGCGACTGGTGCTGCGGCGATAAACGCCGAACCAGCGGCTTTGCGGCAGCGTTTGCAGTGGCAATAGACCACAGGGCCCAGCTTGCCGGCCACTTCATAACGTACACGCTCACACAAACAGCTGCCTTGATGTATTTGTGTGTGCATATTGATGGTAGCTCCGCTTTAAGCGTCTTCACCCAAGCTCGCCAACAAGTCCGCCTGATACTCTGTCGCCAGCGCATTAATCAACTCGTCCATATCTCCCTCAGTAATCGCTTCAATTTTATAGAGCGTCAGGTTGATGCGATGGTCGGTGATACGGCCTTGCGGGTAGTTGTAGGTGCGTATGCGTTCTGAGCGGTCACCAGAACCAATCAGGTTGCGGCGCTCAGAGGCGATTTTGCTTTGTTGCTCGTCGACTTGCTTGGCCTTGATGCGCGCGGCCAACACCTGCATGGCTTGCGCTTTGTTGGCGTGCTGACTGCGGCCGTCCTGGCATTCGACCACAATGCCAGTGGGGGCGTGGGTAATCCGCACGGCGGAGTCGGTTTTGTTGATGTGCTGACCACCCGCGCCAGAAGCGCGGAAGGTATCAATGCGAATATCGGCCGGGTTGATTTCAACGTCACCCACTTCTTCCACTTCAGGCAAAATCGCGACCGTACAGGCGGAGGTGTGGATACGGCCTTGCGTTTCAGTATCTGGCACACGTTGTACTCGGTGGCCGCCAGACTCAAACTTGAGTTTTGAGTAAGCGCCGTAGCCGATGATTTTTGCGATGACTTCTTTATAGCCGCCCACTTCGCCTTCGTTGGCCGAGACGACTTCTACTTTCCAGCCCTGGCGGTCGGCAAAGCGTGAGTACATGCGGAATAAGTCGCCGGCGAACAGGCCTGACTCGTCACCGCCAGTGCCAGCGCGGATTTCCAGAAAAATATTTTTTTCATCGCTGGGGTCTTTGGGCAGCAGCAGTTTTTGCAAGGCCAGTTCGACTTCTTCGAGGCGTTTTTTGCCGCTGTCTATTTCTTCTTGCGCAAACTCTTTCATCTCCGGGTCGGCCAGCATGGTATGCGCCTCTTTCAGGTCTGACTCGGTTTGGATGTAAATGTGGTATTGCTCAACAATCGGGGTAATTTCCGTATGCTCTTGCATGATCTTACGGTAGTTATCCATGTTGTCAGTCACGCCTTCGCTACTGAGCAGGCGGTTGAGTTCTTCGAGGCGCTCGCTTAAATTGGCGAGCTTTTGCAACATACTTGGTTTCATGTGGGTACCTAATCATCAAAGCCTGCGCGGATGCCAGGCTTGAAACGTTATTCTTTAATTTGAAAAAGTTGCTTCACGAGGTGCTCCATATGCGCATGGGCATCGCCGTGAGAATTGTTTAGCGCATGGCTGGGGCCATGCAAAAACTTGTTGGTAAGTGCATTGCTCAGGGCTTCGAGTGCTTTTTCGGGTGACTCGCCTTTTTGCAGTAATTTGAGCGCTTTTTCCAGCTCGGCTTTGCGCACGCTATCTACTTGGTCGCGCAGTGCTTTAATCGTCGGCACCGCTTCGCGCTGTTTGAGCCACTGCATAAAGTGCTCAACACGCGAATTAACGATGAGCTCGGCATTCACCGCCGCCTCCTGGCGGTTGCCCAGGCCTTCGGTCACCACTTGTGCCAGATCATCGACTGAGTATAAAAACACATCGTCCAACGCCGAGACTTCGGGCTCAATGTCACGCGGCACGGCGAGGTCGACCATAAACATCGGCCGGTGTTTGCGTGCTTTAATCGCGCGTTCTACCATGCCTAGGCCGACAATCGGCAATTGGCTGGCGGTGCTGGTGATGACAATATCAAATTCTTGAAAGCGCTCGGGCAGGTCGTTGAGTAAAATGGCTTGTACGTTTAAGCCCTGGCCACGGATTTTTTCTGCCAGCTGTTCGCCGCGCTCTAAGGTGCGGTTGGCGACAGTGATTTTTTTCGGTTTTTGCGCGGCAAAGTGGTCGGCACATAGCTCTATCATTTCGCCAGCACCAATAAACAGCACGCTTTGTGTGCTTAAGTCACCAAAAATACGCTGCGCCAGTTTAACTGCCGCCGCGGCCATCGAAATTGAGCTGCCGCCAATGTCGGTATTGGTGCGTACTTCTTTGGCGACTTCAAAGGTGCGCTGAAACAGCTTGTGCAGCATGGTGCCCAACGTGCCCGAGTCTTGCGCAATTTTGACTGACTGTTTGAACTGACCCAAAATCTGCGCCTCACCTAACACCATGCTGTCCAGGCCACTGGCGACGCGGAACGCATGTTTAACGGCCTCGTGGCTGCTTAAGGTGTAGGTATAAGGCAGGAGTTTGTCGGCTTCGAGACGGTGGTAGCTGGCCAGCCAGTCAATCACCACTTCGGGGCGGATAGATTGCACATAGATTTCGGTGCGGTTGCAGGTGGATAAAATAGCCACTTCTGCCACGTTGTGACGCGCCAGATCCGCCAGCGCATGCGGCAAGGTGTCGTTGTTAAACGCAACGTTCTCGCGGATGGCAATAGGGGCGGTGGTGTGGTTGACACCAATGGTATACAGCTGCATGGCGCTATTTTACCTGCGGCACAGGGCGAAAAGAGAAACAAATCGGCGCTTGCAAACAGTTCATGGGCGTTTGGATAGAAATCCATGTCTAAAGTGCCGACATTTTCTTATATTCACGGACCACAAGCAAGAATACTGTCAATTTGACACAAATTGGCGGTAAAATATTGGTTTTGCTAAACATTTATTAGATTAATTCACGGAACTCAAGAGACGGAACACCAGCATGGACAAAACTTTTCGCATTGCCCCAAGTATTCTTTCTGCCAACTTTGCTAAATTAGGCCAAGAAATCGAAAACGTCATTAAATCCGGCACCGACATTGTTCACTTTGACGTGATGGATAACCATTACGTGCCTAACCTGACCATTGGCCCACTGGTGTGTGATGCTATTCGTGAGCTGTCTCACAATGCTGGCGCATTGATTGACGTGCACCTGATGGTCAAGCCAGTCGATCGCATCATCCCTGACTTTGCCAAAGCCGGTGCTGACATTATCACTTTTCACCCTGAAGCATCTGACCACATCGACCGCAGCCTGGCATTGATTCGCGACAGCGGCTGTAAAGCAGGCCTGGTATTCAACCCAGCCACCCCACTTCACTACCTGGACTACGTGATGGATAAAGTCGACATGATTTTGTTGATGTCAGTAAACCCAGGCTTTGGTGGCCAAAAGTTTATTCCAGCCACTTTGGACAAACTGAAACAAGCGCGTGCCCGCATTGATGCTTACTACGAGCAAACTGGCCGTCAAATCTGGCTTGAAGTCGACGGCGGCGTGAATGCGAATAACATCGCTGATATTGCCAAAGCCGGTGCGGATACGTTTGTGGCGGGCAGCGCGATTTTTGGATCACCTAAAGATACAGACCCTAACCGTTACGATACGGTGGTAGCGGCGATGCGTGCGTCTCTGGCCACGGTGTAACAGGTCGCTTTAAGGTTGTTGTAAATGCGGTTTCAAGTCAAAGTAGTGATGTTCGATCTGGACGGCACCCTGCTTGATACCGCGCCGCAAATTGCCGAAGCTGCTAACCGTATGCTGGTGGCTTTAGGCAAACCAATGTTGCCGCAAGCGCAAATCACCACTTATATTGGCGAAGGCGTGCAAAACCTGATCAAACGTTGTTTGGTTGGTAGCATGCATGGCGAACCTGATGTGCAGGAATTTGCCCGTGCACAGCCGCTGTATCATGGCTTTTATGAGGCGAATGCCACGCAGAGCCAGGCTTTTGCCGGTGTGTTGCCTGCGTTGCAACAATTAAAAAAGCAAGGCTATCGTTTAGCCTGTGTCACCAACAAGCCAGAAAAATTCACCCTGCCTTTGTTGCAGCATGCCGAATTGGCGGATTTTTTTGAAGTGGTTGTTTCTGGCGACACCTTGCCTAAAAAGAAACCAGACCCGCTACCACTGTTGCATATTTGCCAAAAGTTAGGCACTTTGCCAGCCGAGGCACTGCTGGTGGGTGATTCTGAAACTGATATTCAGGCAGCACATGCTGCGGGGTGCTTTGTGGTGACTGTGCCTTATGGGTATAATCAAGGGCGTGCCATTGATGTGGCGACCGTGGATGCCACGGTGCAGCAACTCACCGAGGTGGTGAACTTGCTGGAGTTACCTGCTCTCTTAAGCGGGGATAACAAGAAATTCGTCCAAATATCATGATGTTTTGTGCTCATCATTCTTCCAGTTGGCCAGTATTAAGCTGGCGTCGTTCGTGGCGGGGCTAGTCCTACTCCCCGGCGCAGGTGCACGCCATTTGCACTGATCTGTCGTGAGGATTGCCCACGACACACTCGACGATCAACCTGGAAAAAGCATCATGTTAAGCACCTTAAGCAAGACCGAATTTGACGCGCTGGCGGCGCAAGGCTACAACCGTATTCCGCTAGTGATGGAAACCTTTGCCGATTTAGATACGCCGTTGTCGCTGTATTTAAAGCTGGCTAACCAACCCTACTCTTACCTGCTGGAAAGCGTACAAGGCGGCGAACGCTTTGGTCGTTATTCCATTATTGGCTTGCCAGCCACCACCCGCATTGTGGTGCGTGATGAGGCACTGCAAGTGATTCAAGCCGATCAGGTCGTAGAGTCGCACACTGACCAAAATCCGCTCGATTTTATCAAAGCCTATCAGGCGCGCTTTAAAACGCCACCGTATGAAGGTTTGCCACGTTTTACCGGCGGCCTGGCTGGCTATTTTGGCTACGAGACCATTCAATACATTGAAAAGCGCCTGGGCAAAAACAAAAAGCCAGATGCGATTGGCACGCCAGACATTCTGCTGATGGTGTCGGAAGAAATCGCGGTGGTCGATAACCTGTCTGCCAAATTGTATTTTATTGTCTATGCCGACCCTGCGCAGCCAAACGCCTATGAAACGGCTTGTGCCCGCATGCACGCCTTGCTGGCAAAGTTGCGCACACAGGTCGAGATTCCTGCCGCGCTGCCGACCAGTAAAACGCAGGCGGTGTCAGAGTTTGGCGAAGACAACTTCAAAGCCGCAGTGAAAAAAGCGCAGCAATATATTCTTGAAGGCGACATCATGCAGGTGGTGCTGAGCCAGCGCATGACACAAGACTTTGAAGCGGCGCCACTCAGCCTGTACCGGGCCTTGCGTAGCCTCAACCCATCGCCCTATATGTTTTATTACGATATGGATGACCATCACGTGGTTGGCGCCTCACCGGAAATCTTGGTGCGCTTGGAAGACACGACCGTGACCTCGCGTCCGATTGCAGGCACGCGCCCACGAGGCAAAAACCGCGATCATGATTTAGCACTCGAAGCCGAGTTGCTGGCTGACCCGAAAGAGCGTGCCGAGCACGTGCAATTGATGGATCTGGGCCGCAACGATGTCGGTCGTGTGGCGCTCACAGGCACGGTGAAAGTCACTGATAATATGACCATAGAGCGTTATTCGCACGTGATGCATATCGTCAGCAATGTTGAAGGCCAGCTCAAGCCCGGCCTGGATGCGATTGATGTGCTTAAAGCGACGTTTACCGCAGGCACCGTGTCTGGCGCGCCAAAAGTGCGGGCGATGGAAATCATTGAAGAGCTGGAGCCGTCCAAGCGCGGTATCTACGCGGGTGCCGTTGGCTATTTAGGCTTTAACGGTGACATGGACGTGGCGATTGCGATTCGTACTGCTGTGATTAAAGACAAAAAACTCTATGTGCAGGCCGGGGCAGGCATTGTGGCAGACTCAGTGCCGCAAAGCGAATGGGACGAAACCCAGAACAAAGCCAAAGCCGTGATTCGTGCGGCCGAGCTGGTGCAAGCCGGCCTCGATAACGAAGCCCAATTAAACGCAGTCAAAGGAGCCTGATATGTTGTTGATGATTGATAACTACGACTCTTTTACCTACAACCTCGTGCAATATTTTGGCGAGCTGGGGCAAGACGTCCACGTGCACAGAAACGATGAAATCACGCTGGCACAAATTGCGGCAATGAAGCCGGAAAAAATCGTGATTTCGCCAGGCCCTTGCACACCGAATGAAGCCGGTATTTCCGTACCACTGATTCACGAGTTCGCTGGCAAGATTCCTTTGCTGGGCGTGTGTTTGGGGCACCAGAGTATCGGCCAGGCGTTTGGTGGCAACATCATCAAGGCCAAAACGCTGATGCACGGTAAAACGTCATTGATACATCACACCAACACCGGTGTGTTCAGAAACCTGCCTAATCCTTACACCGCCACACGTTACCACTCACTGGTGATTGAGCGCGAAACCATCCCGGATTGCCTGGAGATCACCGCCTGGACCGACGATGGCGAGATTATGGGCGTCAAGCATAAAACCTTGGCCATTGAAGGCGTGCAGTTTCACCCGGAGTCGATTCTGACCGAGTATGGGCATGAGCTGCTGGACAACTTCCTGAAAGGCTATTGATGGCCATCACGCCCAAAATTGCGCTGCAAAGGCTGATTGATCACACCGATTTCACGCATGAAGAAATGCTGGAAATCATGCAGCAGATCATGAGCGGCGAGTTTACCCAGATCCAGATTGCGGGCTTTTTGTCCGCCTTGCGCGTCAAAGGTGAAACCGTCACTGAAATTGCCGCCGCTGCGCAGGTGATGCGCGAGTTGTCGAGCAAAGTGGATATTAGCGATACGCGTCATTTGATTGATACCTGTGGCACGGGCGGTGCGCCTAACAAGGTATTTAATGTCTCAACCGCATCAGCCTTTGTTGCCGCGGGGGCGGGTGCAAAAATTGCCAAACATGGCGGCCGTGCGGCGTCTTCAAAAAGCGGCTCGGCCGATGTGCTCGAAGCGTTGGGTGTGAATATCGTGTTGACCCCGGAGCAAGTGGTGCGTTGCGTCAATGAAGCTGGCATAGGCTTTATGTTTGCGCCTAACCACCATGCCGCCATGAAGTATGCTGCACCTGTGCGCCGTGAACTTGGGGTGCGCACCATGTTCAACTTGTTAGGCCCGATGACCAACCCGGCCGGGGCCAAGCGCCAGGTGATGGGCGTGTTTCACCGCGACCTGGTGCCATTGCTGGCGCAAACCTTGCAGCAGTTGGGCAGCGAGCATGTGATGGTGGTGCATAGCGCCGATGAAATGGACGAAATCTCTTTTTCTGCCGACACCTATGTGGCGGAGCTCAAAGACGGCCAAGTCAGTGAGTACACCTTGAACCCGGCCCAGTTTGGCATGCCATTGCATGACATCAACAGCATCCGTGTGGAAAGTGCGCAGCATTCCAGCGAGATTATTCTTGGCTTGCTGTCAGGTGAAAAAGGCCCGGCACGCGATATTGTCTTGCTCAACGCTGGTGCGGCCATTTATGTGTCTGGTCTGGCCAATGATTTGCCATCAGGCATTGCGCAAGCGGCGCAATCCATTGATTCAGGCGCGGCCTTGAATAAACTGCAACAACTCAAGGCCTTGAGCCAGGCGGCATGAAACACTACGCATGGATAGCGCTGCTGCTCGGTTTGCTGGCTGCGTGTCAGCAAACGTCGCCACAGAGTTCGAGCGAGGCTGGTGCCAACAATCGGCCGCAGTCAACCGTTGAAGTTAAATCACAGGTTAAAACGCTGAGTCTGCCATCGCTGTCTGCTGGCCTGGCAGGCGAAGACAATGCAGCCATCAAGCAGGCGTTTGCGCAAAAGCAAAGTCATGTCTGGTTAGAGGGGCACGGTGTGGTGAAAAAGCTATTGCCTGACGATAATAAAGGCGCCCGGCACCAGCGCTTTCTGGTGAGTGTTTCGGCTGAGCAAACCTTATTGTTTGCGCATAATATTGACCTGGCGCCACGGGTGGAAAACCTGAGTGTGGGCGATACGCTGACATTTAAAGGCGAATATATTTACAACCCCAAAGGTGGCATCATGCACTGGACGCACCACGATCCGCAGGGGCGCCAGAGCGGCTGGATTACACATCAAGACCATACTTACCAGTAAAACGCGCAGCAGTGCGCGCAGCCAGTAAGTGAAACGATAAAACATGCGAGTACATTATGTCTGATATTTTAAATAAAATTTTAGCCACCAAGCGCGAAGAAATCGCCAAGGCACAAGCAGTTAAATCACTGGATGCCATACGTGATGAAGCGCTGGACCAGCCGGATTGTCGTGACTTTATTGGCAATATTGTCGACAAAGTCGATGCCGATAAACCGGCCGTGATTGCTGAAATTAAAAAAGCCAGCCCGTCCAAAGGCATTATCCGTGCCGATTTCAACCCGGCCGAAATCGCTAAAAGCTATGAAAAAGGCGGCGCGGCCTGTTTGTCTGTACTCACGGATGAGCAGTATTTTCAGGGCTCTGCCGCATATTTAAAACAAGCCCGTGCCGCTTGTAAACTGCCGGTGTTGCGCAAAGATTTCATGATCGACCCTTATCAAATCTATGAAGCGCGCGCCATGGGCGCTGACTGCATTTTGCTAATTGTCGCCGCGCTGGAGTTGGCACAAATGCGTGAGCTGGAACTCACCGCGCACAATCTGGGCATGGCGGTGCTGGTAGAAGTGCATGATGCCGATGAACTCGAACTGGCCTTGCAGCTGGAAACACCGTTGCTGGGGATCAATAACCGTAACTTGCGCACCTTCGATGTCAGCTTGCAAACCACGCTCGATCTGCTCGAAAAAACGCCAGAAGACCGTTTTGTGGTGACAGAGTCCGGCATTTTCACGCCTGAAGATGTCGCCTTGATGCGTAGCTACGACGTCAACGGCTTTTTGGTCGGCGAAGCGTTTATGCGCCAGGATGACCCAGGCGCTGAACTGGCCCGAGTGTTCGGCTAACAAAAGGACTGACAATGAGTAATCAATTCCTCGCGATTCGCCCGCGCCGCATGCGTAAAGACGATTTTTCGCGCCGCTTGATGCGCGAAAACGTGCTGACTACCAACGACCTGATTTACCCGGTATTTGTGCTTGAAGGCGAAGGGCAGATTGAGTCTGTCAGCTCTATGCCTGGCGTGCAGCGTCAAAGTATCGATGTGTTGCTTAAAACCGCCGAAGAATGCGTCAAACTGGGGATTCCGGCGCTGGCCTTGTTCCCGGTCGTACCACAGCAATACAAAAGCCTGGACGCCAAAGAAGCCTACAACCCGGATGGCTTGGTGCCGCGCACGGTGCGTGCCCTCAAACAAGCCTTCCCTGAACTAGGCGTGATTACTGACGTCGCCTTGGACCCCTACACCACCCACGGCCAGGATGGCCTGATCGACGATAGCGGCTACGTACTCAATGATGAAACTGTTGAAGTGTTGGTTAAACAAGCCCTCTGCCACGCCGAAGCAGGTGCTGACGTGGTCGCCCCGTCTGACATGATGGATGGCCGTATTGGCGCCATCCGCGATGCGCTGGAAGAGGATGGCTATATCTACACCCGCATACTCGCCTACTCTGCTAAATACGCCTCAGCCTTCTATGGCCCGTTCCGTGATGCGGTGGGCTCGGCAGGCAATTTAGGTAAGAGCAACAAATACAATTACCAGATGGATCCGGCTAACTCTGACGAAGCGCTAAAAGAAGTCGCGTTGGATCTGGAAGAAGGCGCAGATATGGTCATGGTAAAACCAGGCATGCCATATCTGGATATCGTCCGTCGCGTTAAAGACGAGTTTGGCGTACCGACCTATGCTTATCATGTCAGTGGTGAATACGCCATGCTCAAGGCCGCCGCGCAGAATGGCTGGCTGGATGAAAAGGCGTGTGTGCTGGAGGCGATGCTGGGCTTTAAACGCGCAGGGGCAGATGGTGTGTTGACGTATTATGCGATGGATATTGCGAGATGGTTAAAAGATTAGTGCTTTAACAGCTGTCTTTTTTCTTCTTAGAGCTGTAATTCCGGCGTGGTGTGATTGCAATAAAAGGTTGTTTTTTAGATATGTAGTTGTAGGGTGGGCATGAATGCCCACGCGTTTGTGGTTGTTTGTAATGTTTTTTTTCGCTTTTTCAGCGAGTTACTTTTCTTTGCTTGCCCAAAGAACAAGTAACCAAAAGAAATGCACCCTAGCTTCCGCTTATTTCCTGCGTTGCTCGCCAAAACAAGCGGTCACGAAACTCGACCTGGCAGCTCACATGATACGTGAGCTGCTGCGGGACTCGAACAGTCGCTCCCTTCTTCCTTGTTTTGGCTGCGCTACTCGGCGCGGCAGATAGGGGCCCATAAAACCACACGCTTGCCCTTTAGTGAGAATCTTTGAATTGCTTCCCGCGCGATCACTGTGAAAAAAGAAAATGGTTTTTAGTTTCAGCTTTGAAGTGAAGAGTTTTCTAGCGCCCTGAATTTAACATGCCCAATGAGCGACTCATCGTGGTGGGGTTAACGGGCCCCTATCTGACGCGCCGAGTAGCGCAGACAGCGTGGGAGTATTCGGCCGGCGGCTGTTCGAGTTCCGTTGGCCGCCCACGTTGATGAGCAACGCAGGGAACAAGCGGAAGCTAGGGTGTCTTGTTCTTTGCCTTCTTTCTTATGGACAAGCATAAGAAAGAACGGTCGCCTAAAGGCGAAAGAAATACTTTCATTAATCATCCGCCAACTATTCAAGACTGACGACAGTCTTCGCAAGCAAAAATCACCTACACAGCCAAGAATGTGCTGAGCTAATCATTCACTTAGGCGCAAACGTAAACGCATCACTATAAAACTCTTCTTCCGGCAAACCTTGCGCCGCAAACGTTTGTTTAGCAACGTCCACCATCCCCGGTGCGCCACACACATACACTTCAAATCCGCTCAAATTGGCATGGTCTTCCAGCACTGCCTGATGCACCAGTCCCCGACGCCCATCCCAGTTGTCGCCATCATTACCATCTGAAATCACCGGGATATATTGAATATTCGGCATAAACTGCGCCCAGCGCTGGCAGAGGTCGTGCATGTACAAGTCATTGACCTGGCGCGCGCCACGGTAGAGGTACACCGGCCGGGTAATTTGATTGAAAACCATATGCTCTATCATGCCTTTCACCGGCGCAAAACCCGTGCCGCCCGCGACCATGATGATGGGTTTGTCGTTTTGTTCACGCAGGAAAAAGCTGCCTAGCGGTGCTTCGATACGCAAAATCGTTTTTACCGGCATCTCGTTAAACACTTGCTCGGTGAAGTGCCCACCGGTAATTTTGCGGATATGCAGCTCGATAAAGCCTTTTTCGTGTGGGGCATTGGCAATGGAGAAGGCGCGGCGGCGACCATCTTTGAGCAGGAATTCAATGTATTGCCCGGCCATAAAGCTGAGTTGTTCGCTGGCGGGGAGCTGCAAATGCAGCACCATGACATCATCGCCCAGTTGTTCTTTGTTTTGTACGCGTACAGGCAAAATGCGCGGCTTGATGCCTTGTACCATGTCGATCTGGCGGCATTCGATCACCAGGTCTTCCAGTGGTCTGGCGCAACAAAACAGCGCCATGCCTGCGGCTTGTTCGGCGTCAGTCAAGGCGCTGCCCTGGAAGTCGTCATGCATGACCTTGCCGGTGAGTACTTTGCCTTTGCAGGCACCGCAAGCACCGTTGCGGCAGCCATAAGGCAGGTTGATGCCTGCCTCAATCGCGGCTTCGAGCACGGTCTGGCTCGGGCGCACGTCAAAGGTGTGGCCGCTGTTTTCAATCAATACATGGTTCATAATGCGTTGTATTCTATCGCTTAATCTTTGCGTGGCAAATGGACAACATTGTCGGCTGGTTTGCTGTCGTTTACTTCAGTAAACTCGCCTTCAATCACCTCGTCGTTGGCGCTGGCACGGCCATAAGCGCTGTTTTTGTTGCCGGTGGCGCCTACGCCTGGGGTCTGGCTGGGGATCAGTAGCAAGACCACTGCGAGTACATCGCTAATCACGCCGGGAATCAGTAGCAGTACGCCGGCGAACATATTTCTGGCGGTTGAAAACATGGCTGCGACCGGGTTGCTCCCCGCACCCATTTGCTGGAACATGCGCGCGGCAATCAGGTCTTTTTCACTGCGTATCAATTTAAGGCCCAGATAGCCGATGGTGATTAAGTAGACCAAGACCCACCAGCCATAGCGCTGGCTAAGTTCGATCAGGACGGCTATCTCCAGAAACGGAAAAGCCAGTAGAATAGCAAAGATGATAAAACGCATGTCAGAATCCTGTTTGTGAGTCAGCGCCCATGACGCCAAAAGAGGAAATTATAATCGTGTTTACGCATGTGCCGAACAAGGCATGTGCTGAGCATATCGCGCAGACGCTGGTTACAGAGAAGTTGGCGGCATGTGTCAATATTTCAAGCCCTGTCACGTCTATCTATCACTGGCAGGGGCAAGTGGAGCAGGCGGAAGAAATTGGCCTGACCATCAAAACCAGTTGTAAGGCCTATGCCGCATGCGAGACTAAGTTACGGATGCTGCATCCGTATGAACTTCCAGAGATTATAGGCATCCATGTGAACGAGGGCTTGCCAGCATATTTGGCATGGGTGGCAGCAGAGACTTTGGGGCAGGGGTGAAGCGTTGATCAACATTTTGTTAAGAAGCTGGGCGATTCTGCTGGTGTTGCTGCTGGCTGTGTCGCCTGTGCATGCGGCGTCGCAATTTTCAAAACTGTTTACTGAGGATAGCAGTGAAGACTTTTTGCCTGTAGATCAGGCTTTTAAGGTCGAAGCCGGGATGGTGGACGCTAGCCATGCACAGCTCAAATTTGTGGTAGCGCCCGGGCATTATTTGTATCGTGAGCGCATACAACTGGTATCGCCCGCTGGCGACACTGCAAACATCGCGCTGCCTGCTGGCGAAACCAAAAATGACCCAAATTTTGGTGAGCAGCAGGTGTTTCATCATGACACCCTGGCTGAGGTCACGTTTGCTGGCGCGGCCCCGGCTACCTTGCAGGTGCGCTATCAGGGCTGTAGTGAAAAAGGCTTGTGTTATCCGCCCCAAACCAAACTGTTGCCGTTGTCTGTATCGGCGGTTTCCGCTGCTAGCAGTGCCACTTCTAATGCATTAGTCGCCGCGCCTGTTGAAGAAGAGTTTTCTGGCAAGTTATTGTCTTCTGGTCGTTGGTGGCAGATTGTGGCTGGCTTTTTTGGCGCCGGATTGCTGCTGGCATTCACTCCTTGTGTGTTTCCGATGATCCCTATTTTGTCCGGTATTATTGTCGGCAAAAATGCGCATGTATCCCGTGGCAAGGCTTTTACGTTGTCATTAGCTTACACGTTGGGCATGTGTTTGACCTATACGCTGGCAGGGGTTGCGGCTGGTTTGTCCGGGCAATTGTTAAGTAATGCGCTGCAAACGCCCGCCGCTTTGATTATTGGTGCACTGGTTTTTGTCGTGCTGTCTTTTTCGATGTTTGGCTTTTATGAGTTGAAATTGCCCAGCGCGGTTGAAAATTACTTTTTTAACTGGAGTCACCGTTTTAAAGGCGGCCATTTGCTGAGTGATTTTCTGATGGGGGCTATTTCCGCGTTAATTATCAGCCCCTGTGTGGCCGCACCATTGGCGGGCGCTTTGCTGTATATCAGCCAAACCCATGACGTAACACTGGGTGCGGTGGCCTTGTTTTCGCTGTCTTTAGGCATGGGGGTGCCGTTATTATTAATCGGTGCATCCGCCGGAACCCTCTTGCCCAAAGCGGGTGAATGGATGAACGCCATCCGCCGCTTGTTTGGGGTGCTGATGCTGGGCGTGGCGATCTGGATTGTCAACCCATTGTTGCCTGTGGCTGCGCAGTTGCTGTTGTGGGCTGCGCTGTGTATTGTGCCTGCGATTTACTTACGCGCAATTGACCCGCTACCTGCGACTGCAGGGACGGTGCAGCGCTTATGCAAAGGCTTCGCCATCATGTTGCTGCTGTATGGGGTGGCTTTGCTGGTGGGCGCCTGGTCGGGTGCGCGCTCGCCTTTGCAGCCGTTGCAAGCCCTGGCCGCTGGTGAATCTGCCCGCGTGCAGCCATTGGCTTTTCAGCGCGTGCAAAGCGTGCAGGCCCTTGAGCAACAGCTGCAAGCAGCGCATGGTCGGCCGGTCATGTTAGATTTTTATGCCGACTGGTGTGTTTCCTGCAAAGAGTATGAGCAATTTGTATTTAGTGACCCTGCGGTACGGGCTGAATTGCAAGGTGTTCTGCTATTGCAGGCCGACGTCACGGATAACCGTGCTGAAGATGCGGCGCTGTTGAAACAGTTTGGCTTGTTTGGCCCACCTGGTATCGTCTTTTTTAATGCACAAGGCCAGGTACAGCCCGTGATCAAGGGCTACCAGGAGACAGCGCGGTTCTTGCGCAGTGTGCGGGCGCTCAAATTCAGGCAAGCCGCAGAATTAAGGCAAGCGGAGGTATCGCCGCATGCGTAACGTTGCCCGCATAGTGATGACAGTTTTATTGATGGTGGTGCTAGGCAGTGGTTTTCGCTGGCTGTATCTCAACCGCGATCAATTGATGGCAAGTGAGTCGGCCTTGCCAACGGTGGCAGAGGTCGCGCCTTTATGGGCAACCACCCTGTTCGATGACGGCGGTAAAGCTTATCCGCTGGCGCAATATCAGGGCAAGCCCGTCATTTTAAATTTCTGGGCCACTTGGTGTGAGCCATGCCGTGAAGAAATGCCCGAAATTTCTGCCTTGGCCAGTGCGCATCCTGAGATTGTTATTTTAGGCTTGGCGATTGATGAAGCGTCAGCGGTGCACGAATTTATTGCAAGCAGCCCCGTTGGCTACCCGCTGCTCATCGCTGAGAATGAAGGCATGCCGTTGGCAGAAACCTTGGGCAATCATAAAGGGGTATTACCTTATACGGTTGTCATCTCCGCGCAAGGCGAGGTGACGCAGATTTTCTTTGGTCGTGTGAACCGTGAAATGCTGCAAAAAGCGCTCAATTTGTAGTGTGTTGGCGGCTTTTTTGTTGCCTGCACAATCTGTCAATGCCCGCTTGTTCGCTACATAACTACTTCAATTGTCTACTCAATTAGCGACTTTCAATTTTCTTTAAACTGCGAATTCCGCTGGACAAAATGCAATAACTTCGGCAAACTTCGACGCCATGAAGGTTGTATTTTTCTCCCTGAGAGGCATGTGAAATGGGCACCAAATCTATCCTGGTGATTCACGGACCCAATTTAAATATGCTGGGCAGTCGTGAGCCGCAGCACTATGGCAGTCAAACACTTGCAGACATCAACCAGCGTTTGCAGGCCTTGGCGCGCGCCGATCAAGTGCATCTGGAAGCCTTTCAAAGCAATTCAGAAGCTGACATCATAGAGAAAATACATGCACTTTCCGTGAACCGCGTCGATTATGTCATTATTAATCCGGCTGCATTCACGCATACTTCCGTTGCCATTCGTGATGCTATTTCTGCGGTTAACGTGCCGTTTATTGAGGTGCATTTATCTAATGTGCATGCGCGAGAGTCATTCCGGCATCATTCTTATTTCAGCGATATTGCAACCGCAGTGATTTGCGGGTTAGGCGCAGAGGGATACTTCGCCGCATATCGTTACATCCAACAACTCTAATAACATTAAAACACTTACATTCGAGGCTTTTATGGATTTACGCAAACTCAAAAAACTGATTGATCTGGTTGAGGAATCGGGGATTTCCGAACTGGAACTGACCGAGGGTGAGGAAAAAGTACGTATTAGTCGCGCCATGGCGCCTGCCGCTGTACCGATGACACAATATGTGTCGGCGCCCGCGCCTGCCCCAGTGGCCGCTGCGGTTGCTGCACCTGCCGCTGCACCAGCTGAAGTGCTGGATGGACAAATCGTCAAGTCACCGATGGTGGGTACTTTTTACCGTGCGTCATCGCCTGATGCCAAATCGTTTGTTGATGTTGGCAGCAGCGTCAGCACTGGCGACACCTTGTGCATTATCGAGGCGATGAAACTGCTCAATGAAATTGAGAGCGAATATGCCGGTACGATTAAAAAGATTTTTGTTGAAAACGGTCAGCCTGTCGAATACGGCGAACCTTTGTTCCTGATTGGTTAATCGCTATGTTTGAGAAAATCCTGATTGCCAACCGCGGCGAGATTGCTTTGCGCGTGCAACGCGCCTGTCGTGAGTTGGGGATTAAAACGGTTGCGGTACACTCTGAAGCTGATCGCGATGCTAAATATGTCAAGCTGGCCGATGAGTCGGTATGTATTGGCCCAGCACCGTCAGCTAAAAGTTATTTGAATATTCCGGCGGTGATCAGTGCTGCTGAAGTCACCGATGCCCAAGCGATACACCCGGGCTATGGCTTTTTGTCTGAAAATGCTGATTTTGCCGAACGTGTTGAACAAAGCGGGTTTGTTTTTATCGGGCCACGTGCCGAAACCATCCGCTTAATGGGTGACAAAGTGTCAGCCAAAGATGCCATGAAAAAAGCTGGCGTGCCGTGTGTGCCTGGCTCTGACGGCGCCCTGAATGACGATGCAGCCGAGACCATGAGAACGGCCAAACGCATTGGTTACCCAGTCATTATTAAAGCTGCAGGTGGTGGTGGTGGTCGTGGCATGCGTGTGGTGCATACCGAAGCCGCGTTGCTCAACGCCGTCAATATGACTAAAGCTGAAGCCCAGAGCGCTTTTGGTAACCCCATGGTTTACATGGAAAAGTTTCTGGAAAACCCACGCCATATTGAGGTTCAGATTCTGGCTGACCAACATGGTAACGCGGTCTACCTTGGTGACCGTGACTGCTCCATGCAGCGTCGCCATCAAAAAATCATTGAAGAAGCGCCTTCTCCATTGTTGACAGACCGCATACGCGACAAGATTGGCGAGCGTTGTGCTGAGGCTTGTCGCAAAATTAAATACCGTGGTGCGGGCACCTTTGAGTTCTTGTACGAAAACGGCGAGTTCTATTTCATTGAAATGAACACGCGTTTGCAGGTAGAGCATACGGTGACCGAAATGATCACCGGTATTGATTTGGTGCAGCAGCAGATCTTTATTGCTGCGGGCGAAAAATTACCGTTCCGTCAGCGCGATATCGTCTTGAATGGTCACGCCATTGAGTGCCGGATTAACGCGGAAGATCCTTATACTTTTGTGCCGTCACCTGGATTTATCAATCGTTTCCATATGCCTGGCGGCCCAGGTGTACGCATGGATACCCATGTGTATGGCGGGTATACCGTGCCACCACACTATGACTCGATGATCGGCAAGCTGATCACGCATGGTGCGACGCGTGAGCAAGCGATTGCCAGAATGCGTGTCGCTTTGTCCGAGATGTACGTCGAAGGCATTAAAACCAACACCGCCCTGCATGCTGATCTGATGGCAGATTTGGCCTTTCAGCAAGGCGGGACCAGCATTCACTATCTGGAGCAGAAGCTGGGTATCAGCTCAAAATAATGTTGCATTGGCTGTTACTTAAAATTCAATCGACCGAACCGCAGGCCGAGGCGCTCAGCGACGTGCTCATGGAACATGGTGCATTGTCTGTGAGCATAGAAGACGCGCATGCGGACACCTTGGCCGAACAGGCGATTTTTGGCGAGCCTGGTGATCCGCCACCAGGTATCTGGCAGCAGAATATTGTCACGGCCATGCTGGATGCTGACGCTGATGTGCAAGCCTTGCTGGCAAATGTACAGGCAGAGTTAGCGCTGGATGGCTTGCAATACCAATTGGAACAGATTGAGGAGCAAGACTGGGTGCGCGCGACACAAGCCCAGTTTGACCCGATACGCGTCACCGATCAGCTATGGATTGTGCCCTCATGGCATCAAGCCCCGAATGCCGATGCGATTAATATTGTATTGGACCCGGGTCTGGCCTTTGGCACTGGCAGTCATCCGACCACGCATTTATGCTTGAGCTGGCTGGCGCAATTGCCCAAAGCCTTATTGGCCAAGGCAAATGTGCTGGATTATGGCTGCGGCTCGGGAATTTTGGCGATTGCCGCTAAAAAGCTCGGTGCCCAGAGCGCGATTGGTGTTGATATTGACGGCCAGGCCGTGATTGCCAGCCGTGATAATGCGGCCAATAATCAGGTAGAGGCCATCTTTTATGATTCTGCAGACTATCTGCATGAGCCATTTGATATTGTGGTCGCCAATATTCTTTCCAGTGCGCTGATGGTGCTGGCGCCGGTGATTGCCACCTCTTGCAAAAGTGGCGGCAAAGTTGCATTATCCGGCATATTGGATAGCCAGCAGGACATCTTGCTGGCACATTACGCAGAGTGGTTTGATATGGATGCCCCCATCCAGCAAGATGGATGGGTCTTGCTGACGGGAACCAGAAAATGTCCTTAATTACGGCCTGCCCGGCCTGCCAAACACAATTCGAAGTCACTGACGAACAATTGCAGGCCTATGCAGGTAAGGTGCGCTGCGGTGAGTGTGACCATGTGTTTGATGCACAGTCGCATTTGCTTGAGTCGCCGCCCAGTGCCGTGGCCGACACCGGTGATGTGGCCAGCGACGCTGCCGTTTATTTTAAGGTCAGTGCCGAAGCGGCGCAGACTGATCATGCGCCCGCTGTGGCTGATTTTTCGCTACGGCCAGACTTACCATTAGATGACGGTTTTGCTGCAGAATTGCATGCGGATGTTGAGAATGCCGCTGATTCAGCGCCGGGTATTCCTGCTTTTTTACGTGATATTTCCCTCGCCGATGAGCGGCCACCACCGCTTGCAAGCCCGGCTAGTCAACGCGTGTTTGTGACCTTGTCTGGCGCGTTGCTGCTGTTGCTCGTGTTGCAATCGACCTATTTCACCCGCACCAGTTTGGCGGCCAATTACCCGCAAACCAAACCGTTATTGCAAACACTTTGCAAAACACTGCATTGTGAGATCAGTGTGCCGCACGAAATTGCCCAATTAACCATCGACGATGCGGATATTCAGGAGCACAAAGAGCGGCAGGGCGTGCTGATATTCTCCAGTGTGCTGATGAATCATGGCACGGTTGCCCAGGCCTACCCGCAAGTAGAGTTGACCCTGACCAACACTGCAGATGAGCCCGTGCTGCGTAAAACCCTGCATCCTGCTGAATATTTGCCTGCGTCGGTCAATGTGGCCGCAGGCTTGGCGCCACAACAAGAGCAAGCGGTCAAAGCCTTGTTGGGCGTAGATGAAAAACTGGTCACTGGCTTTCGCGTCGCGATTGCCTATTAGCGCACTTATCCTTTAGCGGCGAGCGTGTTGCGCCTGCGCGGCTCCTACTTCAACCATCACTTTTTCTAATACCTCAATCGCGGCTGTGCGTACAAAGCTTTTGCGCCAGGCTAGCGCAATGCGCCGGCTAGGCGCCGGTTTACTAAACGGAATCACACGTATCAGCGGGTTTTGATAGCGTGCAACGGTGGCCATCGCAGGTAACACCGTGATGCCCAGGTTTGACGCCACCATATTGCGTATGGTCTCCAGTGAGTTACCTTGCAGTACCTCGCCTTTGCGGCTCAACTCCGGGCAGGCCTGGGTGACTTGGTTACTAAAGCAATGGCCGGTATTCAGCAACAATACTTTCTCATTGCTTAATTCATCGGCATTGATGCTTTTGCGGTTTGCCCACGGGTGGCTCACTGGCACCACCACATTAAAGTCTTCATCGTAAAGCGGGATAGTTTCAATACCGGGCACATTAAACGGCAAGGCAATCACGGCAGCATCAATCACGCCGTTTTTGAGTTGCTGCTCCAAGGTGGCCGTAATATTTTCCTCCACCTCCAGCGGCATCTGCGGGGCTGTTTTAATCAAAGGCGGAATAATCTCCGGCAGTAAGTAAGGCCCTACCGAGTGAATCATGCCCAGCTTAAACAGGCCATTGAGCGGATCATTGCCATGCTTGGCCATGTCTTTAATCTTGGCGGCTTGTTCCAGCACGATATTGGCTTGCGCAATAATCTGCTCGCCAATGTCGGTTGGCGTGACCTCGTTGCGGTTGCGCTCAAATAACGAGACGCCTAATTCTTCTTCTAGCTTTTTAATGCCTAAACTCAGGGCTGGTTGCGTCACAAAACACTTTTCGGCTGCGCGGCGAAAATTGCGTTCTTGTGCCACGGCTAATACAAACTTCAACTCTATCAGGGTCATGACAGTGCTCTCATCGGGAGTATGTTGAATAGTGTATTTCAATTAATTTTATTAATCAATAATATCAAAACATACAATTATACAAATTAGATTGCGCTGCCTAAAATGCCAGTCATGCACTCACACTTCACAACCCACATTTCACATCCAAGGAGAACGCATGTTGGCATGGCTTTACAGCAAACAGCAGGAGTTACAGGAAACATTGGCAGCTTATGCTGCCAGCTTTTAAACAGGTGAAGGCATGCAACGTTGCCTGCACTGAATACTATGATTGCAATAATCAATAAGTAGTATATTGATGAGCACAACCACAAAAAGGAGCTAAGACATGGAGAATCAACAACACGCGAGCGGCAAATGTCCTTTTGCCCATGGCGCAAACACTGCCAGCAGTCAATCCAATACCAACTGGTGGCCAAACGCTTTAAATCTGGATATTTTGCATCAGCATGACCGCAAGACTAACCCGCTGGGGGAAGGTTTTGACTATCGCGAAGCCGTGTCTAGCCTGGATGTGGCGGCTGTGAAAAAAGACCTGCATGCGTTAATGACTGAGAGTCAGTCATGGTGGCCGGCAGATTGGGGACACTACGGCGGTTTGATGATACGCCTGACGTGGCATGCTGCCGGAACCTATCGTGTGGCAGATGGCCGTGGTGGTGCCGGCACCGGTAACCAGCGTTTTGCGCCGCTCAATAGCTGGCCAGACAACGTTAACCTGGATAAAGCGCGCCGCCTGCTGTGGCCGGTAAAGAAAAAATACGGGAACAAGCTGTCGTGGGCAGATTTGATTGCGTTGGCAGGCACCATTGCTTATGAGTCCATGGGCCTTAAAACCTTTGGGTTTGCGTTTGGCCGCGAAGATATCTGGCATCCTGAAAAAGACATTTATTGGGGCAACGAAAAAGAGTGGCTGGCCAAAACCGGCAGCCAAGGTAATCGTTATTCTGGCCAGCGCGACCTCGAAAATCCACTGGCTGCAGTCATGATGGGCCTGATTTATGTCAACCCGGAAGGCGTCGATGGCAACCCTGACCCGTTAAAAACAGCACACGATATTCGCGAAACCTTTGCCCGTATGGCCATGAACGATGAAGAAACCGTGGCCTTAACTGCAGGTGGCCACACCGTGGGTAAAGCACACGGTAACGGCCAGGCGAGCAATCTGGGGGCAGACCCCGAAGGCGCAGATGTGCATGAGCAAGGCATGGGCTGGAACAACCACACCACACGTGGCGTTGGCCGTGACTCGGTCACTAGCGGCATTGAGGGTGCGTGGACCACACACCCAACGCGTTGGGACAACGGCTATTTTGCCATGTTGTTTAACCACGACTGGGCACTTAGCAAGAGCCCGGCAGGCGCCTGGCAGTGGGAGCCGGTGAGCATCAAGGAGGAAGACAAGCCGGTGGATGTTGAAGACTCGTCGATTCGCTATAACCCGATCATGACCGATGCCGACATGGCCATGATTAAAGACCCGATTTATCGCAAAATTTCAGAGCGTTTCCGCGATGACCAAGCCTATTTTTCTGAGGTGTTCGCCCGCGCCTGGTTCAAGCTGACGCACCGCGATATGGGCCCTAAAGCACGTTATATCGGCCCGGATGTGCCGCAAGAAGACCTGATTTGGCAAGACCCGGTGCCCGCAGGCAATGCTGGCCTGAGTGACGCGGATGTTGCGGCCTTGAAAACGCAAATTCTGGCTAGTGGCCTGACCACCGCTGAACTGGTTGCCACCGCCTGGGACAGCGCGCGTACCTTCCGTGCATCGGATTATCGCGGCGGTGCCAACGGTGCACGTATTCGTCTGGCGCCACAAAAAGACTGGGCAGGCAATGAGCCCGCCAGATTGCAAAAAGTGCTGACTGTGCTGCAAGGCATTCAGCAAGCCTTTGGTAAACCAGTCAGCCTGGCTGACCTGATCGTGCTGGCGGGGTCTGCGGCCATTGAGCAGGCGGCCAAAGCGGCGGGTGTGGCAGTCAACGTGCCTTTTGCAGCGGGTCGTGGCGATGCTACCGAAGCGCAAACCGATGCCGAGTCTTTTGACGTGCTAGAGCCTGTGCATGATGGCTACCGTAACTGGGTGAAAGCCGACTATGTACCGACCGCAGAAGAAATGCTGCTGGATCGCACGCAACTGATGGGTCTCACCGCGCCAGAAATGACCGTGCTGATTGGCGGTATGCGTGTGCTTGACACCAACCATGGCGGCAGCAAACACGGTGTGTTTACTGATCAGCCAGGCGTGCTCAGTAACGACTTTTTTGTTAACTTGACTGACATGCGTTACACCTGGGTGCCAACGGCTAAAAACCTGTATGAAGTGCGTGATCGCAGCACTGGCGCGGTGAAGTGGACGGCCACACGTGTGGACTTGGTATTTGGTTCTAACTCGATACTGCGTTCTTATGCGGAGGTGTATGCGCAAGATGATGCCAAACAGAAGTTTGTGCAGGATTTTGTGGCAGCATGGACGAAGGTCATGAATGCGGATCGGTTTGATTTGAAGTAATCGCTGTTTGTTTTAAAGCTAGAGCGCCTTGAGAAATCAAGGCGCTTTTTTATGGATGGATGTTTTTTAGAGTTAGATAGGACAATCATTCCTGTACTTCTCTGCTTCGATATTTATAACCTATCATGCGTCATTCCAGTGTCGGCAGTCATCCAGGCTCGTGAGATAGCAATAAAAGGTTATTCTTTAGATTGGTTGTTGTAGTTATTGTAGGGTGGGCATGGATGCCCACGCGGTTGTGGTTGTTTGGTAGGTTTCTTTTCGCTTTTTCAGCGAGTTACTTTTCTTTGCTTGCCCAAAGAACAAGTAACCAAAAGAAATGCACCCCAGCTTCCGCTTCTTCCCTGCGCTACTCGGCTTGCCGGGCGGCCATCGAAACTCAACCTGGCAGCTCACACAAAGCGTGAGCTGCTGCGGGATTCGGACAACCGATGGCCGAGTACTCTCGCCAATCCTGCGTTGCTCGGCGCGGCAGATGGGGACCCCGAACACCATACGACTGCAACTCTGAGCTAACTGAATAAAAATAGAATCTGTTTTTGAATCGTCCAACTCCCCGAGGAGGCTAGTTTGGCGAGATAAATCCCATCCCATCCCATCACGCTGAGTAGCGGAGACAAAATAAGGGAGAAGGGAGCGACTGTTTGAGCTCCGCGGCAGCTTGCGTAGTTTGCAAGCTGCTAGGGCGAGTTTCGTGACCGCTTATTTTGTTGAGCAACGCAAGGGAGCCGAAGGCCGTGATGGCTGGGTGCCCTCTTCTTTGGTTACTTTCTGGGGGGCAAGCACCAGAAAGTGACTCGCCGAGAGGCGAAAAAGAAACCTAACAGATAAAGAACAACCTTTTATTTCCCCCTCAGCCTCATTGGGATGCTAGCCGCTTCTAAATAAATCAACGAAGTTTATGTATTATTCAATCAGACCGTAAACGCTACATTTATGACCAAATATTTTACGGTATGACTAATCCTGCTAATTTCCCCAACATCCCGCAAGTCCTTTGCAGTGTCTGCTAGAATACAGTCATGGATATTTATTTGATGCTGAAGGCCGTGATCATGGGCCTGGTCGAAGGCGCGACCGAGTTTATTCCCGTTAGTAGTACTGGACATCTGATCATCACCGGGGAGTGGCTGAACTTTCTCTCTAAAGATAAACGCGATGTGTTTGAAATCATCATCCAGTTGGGCGCGATTCTGGCCGTGTGTGTGGAATACCGCCAGCGCCTCTGGCATACGGTGCAGCGTATTCAAACCGACATCAACGCTCAACACTTTGTACGTAATCTCATCATCGCTTTTTTGCCTGCCGCCTTGATCGGCCTGGCATTTCATCACCAAATTAAAGAGCATTTGTTTTCCTCTTTCACCGTTGGCATTGCGCTGGTGGTGGGTGGCGTGCTGATTTTGCTGATTGAAAAATTTGCACCTGCAGGGCAGACGCGCGAGGTTGACCAGATTTCTGCCAAGCAGGCGTTGCAGATTGGGTTTGCCCAAGCGCTGGCTTTGTTTCCGGGCATGTCACGTTCAGGCGCCACCATTCTGGGCGGCATGTGTTTTGGCCTGAGCCGTCAGACCGCGACCGAGTTTTCGTTCTTTTTGGCATTGCCGATTATGTTTGCGGCGACCGGGCTGGATTTGTTCCAGGCGCGTGATTTGCTGTCTGCTGATGATGCGCTGATCTTCTTGATTGGCTTTGTGGTGTCATTTTTGTCTGCGCTGGTGGTGATTCGGGCTTTGATTCGCTTTGTGGCACAGCATTCGTTTGCGGTGTTTGCCTGGTACCGCATCGTATTTGGTATTCTGATATTGGCCTTTTTTGCACATTAATCTGTTTAAGGTGTGAGTCATGAATCGTGCACTGTTTAAAAAAATTGCGTTTGGTATTGCCGCTGTTCTGGCAGTGTTGCTACTGGTGGTGGTTTACTTGGCGGTGACCTTTAACCCTAACGATTACAAGCCGACGGTGATCCAGTTAGTCAAAGACAAAAAACAGCGCACGCTGGATATCAAGGGTGATATCAAGCTCAGTTTCTGGCCCAAGATCGGCGCAGATCTGGGCGAGCTCACTTTGTCTGAGCATCAGTCCGACAAACAGTTTGCTGCGATTAAAAGCGCGAAAGTGGCGCTGGCAGTGTTGCCTCTGCTCAAAAAACAAATCGTAGTAGATACGGTTTACCTGGATGGCGCGCAGGTCAATGTGGTTCAGCATGCCGATGGCAGCTTTAACTTTGATGATTTGCTGAGCAAAGATGAATCAGAGTCTGAGCAGATTAATTTTGATGTGCAAGGCGTCAAAATTACCAACACGCAAGCCAGCTTTAGCAATGAAGGCACCGGGGCTAAATATAGCGTAGACCAGTTTAACCTGACCACTGGCCAAGTGGCGTTGAAAAAACCATTTGATGTGGCGACAGATTTTCACTTGCTGGCCAATCAGCCAGCGGTGGATGCCAAAGCGGCTATTAAGGCCAATATCATGGCCGACCCTGAAGGCAAACATTTTGTGGTGAAAGGCCTGGATGCGCAATTAAAGGGTGCTTTGCTCGATGGCCAGGATGTGACCGTGAGTGCGCAAGGTTCGGTGGATGTGGATGCGGAAAAAACAGCCTTGGATGTGTCTGGCCTCAAGTTGGCCATGCAAGGTGATTTTAAAGGCGTGCAGCGCGATGTCAGCGTGCAGGCGCCCGCCTTGAAGGTGAACCCTAGCTTGATTAGCAGCGATAAAGTACTGCTGTCGCTCAAGCAAAAAGATGCCAATGGTGATGTAGACCTGGCAGTTGTATTGGCTGAGTTAAAAGGCAACCAGCAAGCGGTAGAAAGCAAAGGCATTACGGCCGATGTGAACGTGAATGCTGGTGCACGTAAAGTAGAGGGGCATTTTGCCTCGCCGGTAAAGGCTAGCTTGGCTGACCTGATATTTGAAGTGCCAGCGCTGGCTGGCAAATTTGATATTAAAGACCCTGCTCTGCCGAATGGCGCCATGCAGGGCCAGTTCAAACTGGCCGCCAATGCCAACGTGAAGCAAGAGCAGGTGAAAACCAGCTTTGACTTGTCGCTGGCAGAAACCAAACTCAATGGCGATGTGAGTGTGGCCGGTTTCAGCACACCACATATCGGTTTTAAACTGCACGCCGATACCTTGAACTTAAATGCGCTGTTGGGTAATGCTGGTGCCAAAAAACAAGCTGCTGCTAGCAGCACTAAAGCCAGTAGCAAGGCCGATAAGCCTGCGGATTTGAGCGCGTTAAAAACCTTGTTTCTGGATGGTAGCATTAATATCGGCAAGATTTTGTACAGCCCTTATACCTTGAGCGGCCTCAATGTCGGTATCAAGGCCGATGGCCAGAAACTCGCCTTGCAAGGCCTGGATGTCAAACTCGATGACACCCGCATTCAAGGCAATGTCGGCGTGAGCCAGTTCAGCAAGCCGCTGTATACCTTTGACCTCAATATCGACAAGCTGGATTTGAACCGTTACTTACCTGCCACGGAGGCCAAGGCTGGGGACAGCAAACCTGCCGAAAAAACGGCTGATAAGGGTGAGCAACCGATTGATCTGTCTGCGTTAAAAGCGCTCAATGCGCAGGGCAATATCCGCGTCGGCTGGTTGAGATATGGCAAAACAGAAGCCAAAAACCTCAATATTGGTTTAAAAGCGCAAGATGGCCTGGCCAGTTTGGATCCACTCAATGTCGATGTGTATCAGGGTACGGTGCGGGGCGCCGTGAAGCTGGATGCGCGTGCAACCCCTGCGGTGGCGATTCAGCAAAGCCTGCAAAACATCGCGGTGGGGCCATTGTTGGTCGACACCATTAATAACGACATGCTCTCAGGCAACGGTAACTTGAATGTCAATGTGACCGCGCAAGGTAATACGGTGACGGCGCTAAAAAAGTCACTCGGCGGCTCGGTTGATTTGCGCATGGCCGAAGGCGCCGTTAAGGGCTTTGACCTCGCTGGTGCGATTCGGGATGCCAAAGGCAAGCTAAACGTGCTCAAAGGCCAATCTAGTGCAGATGCTGATAGCGGTAAAAAAACAGACTTTAGTGAGTTGACGGCAACGTTTAATATCAAAAATGGCGTTGCACATAATGACGACCTCGCCATGAAAGCGCCTATTTTTCGCCTGACCAAAGGTGAGAGCAAAGGTGATATTGATATTGGCAAAGAGCAGATTAACTATGTCGCCAAGCCAACGCTGGTGAACTCACTCAAAGGCCAGGGCGGCAAAGATGCCGAGCAGCTTGGTAGCTTGGGTGTGCCGGTTAAAATCACCGGCACGTTTGCGGCACCTAAATTTGGCATTGATATGGCTGCGCTGGGGCAGGCATTGGCTAAGTCTGTGGCACTGGATGCACTGACTGAGAAACTCGGTGGTAGTAAGGCAGATGCTTTAAACGGGTTGCTCAATGGCAAATCATCCAGCGATAGCGCTGGCGGCGATGCTGCAAAATCAGAGAGCGGGACGACAACAGAGCCAGTAAAACCTGCCGACCAGCTCAAACAAAAGGCTTTGAAAAAGCTGTTGAACTTTTAGCTGTGAGTGTATTTGCCGACAAACTCATCACCTGGCAGCAGGTGCATGGCCGTCACGATTTGCCGTGGCAACAAACGCGCGACCCTTATGCGGTGTGGGTGTCTGAAATCATGTTGCAGCAAACGCAGGTTTCAGCCGTCATTGGCTACTATGACCGCTTTATGCAACGGTTTCCCACCATTGCCAGCCTGGCCGAGGCCGAGCAAGACGAGGTGATGCGACACTGGAGCGGTTTGGGCTATTACTCCCGCGCGCGCAATATGCATCACGCCGCGCAGACCATCATGCGCGAGCATGGTGGTGTTTTCCCAACAAATTTCGACACTATCCAAACACTCAAAGGCATCGGTCGCTCAACGGCCGCTGCGATTAGCGTATTTGCTTTTAATCAACGGCAGACCATCCTCGATGGCAACGTCAAACGTGTGCTGGCCAGGCTTTATGCGGTTGACGGCTGGCCAGGCTTGCCTGAGGTAGAAAAAAAGCTTTGGCAAATTGCTGAAGGTTTGTTGCCCGATGACGGTTTGCCTGCTTATGTGCAAGGCTTGATGGATTTTGGCGCTACTTTATGTACGCGTAGCAAGCCGCGCTGTGATGGTTGCCCCATGCAGAGTCAATGTCAGGCTTATCAGCAACAGCGTGTGGCGCAACTGCCTGCTTCTAAACCGCGCAAAGCATTGCCAGAAAAGCAGGTCACCATGCTGATGATAGTAGATGCGGGTGAAATTTTGCTGGAAAGACGCCCCAATCAGGGTATCTGGGGTGGTTTGTGGAGTCTGCCTGAGCTATCTCCTACACAAATCGCGGTACCGCATGTGCAGGATAGCCTGGGCCTGGAAACAGAAACATTAGAAGTACTCCCCGTGCTATGGCATACCTTTACGCATTTCAAACTTGAAATCACGCCGCAACCACTACAGCTGACCGGGCGGCGGCCTGCTCTGCCCCCCAATATGCAGTGGCTGACATTGTCTGATGCGATTGCAGCCGCGCTACCAACTCCGGTGCGTACTTTAATTAAAGCATTCAAGTCGCCTTATGGGTAGGCTTAGATGTTTGCGAGTCTAAACACGTGGGTGGCCAGCTCGGCCTGGTTGATTTTGAGGTGTTTTAACAAAGATGGCGCGCTATCAGGCTTTACCAGCGCTTTGGTGTAGATCACAGGCAATTCAAAAATAGCGATTTCCCGCTCAACGATGTTCAGGTTGGCGTGTGCCGACCCTTGAATCACATCCATAAGCTTGTCATATACGTTGTCAGTCACGCGTGTATAAGGAAATAGAATCCAAAAGTCAGTGCCTTCTCTGCCCACTAAATCAGAGCGCCTAAAAGAGTTCTGCAGATCGTGCGTCAACGAAGATAATTGACGCAACGCCTCTGGCGCGCCATAAGCCTCGCCCAAGCTATTGTCATCGCCGTAAGCAATTCTAACCAAAGCGATATTAAAGTCATCAGAGTGTCTGATCAGCACTTGGCAAATCCAGTCTAATGTATCAATAAAACGACTACATAACTGAATGTCAGAAATCATGAGAAGCCTCGGTTAAAGTTGTATATAAAGGTGCAGACAGCAAAAAGACACTGTAAAACATGACTATGCTAGCAGAAACTTTTAGATAAATTCAGTTTGAACAGCCGCATAAAACCACTCCTTTTCATAACCTTGCAATTCGGCGAACTAGTCAGACTGTTGCAAATCTGCAACAAATCAAACTTGCGCTAAGCAATTTGACGTATTCACTTGCGCCAAAAGCACTGCATTTGCAAGAATTGCTCTGACCTTGCTGGAAATGCTTTAAGCGATTCCGCAGGAGTTCTGAAAGTTGAGCGTTTTGTGCGCTCAACCCTTAAAAGCAATATCCTTACACAAGTTGTGAAAACAACATTTTTGGAGATTCGTATGAATACAAAATTGAACGTTGCAGTTGCAGCAGCTCTGTTCGCTGCCGCTACTGGCGCACAAGCTGGCATTATTATCCCAGCTGGCGACTGGACTTTGGACATCGGTGGCGTGGTTAACGCTTACTACACTCACACTAGCTTCAGCGGTGACAACACTGGTGGTACAGCTGCCCTAGGTTTGGGTGCTGGTAATAACGATAGCTCTTCTAACATCACTACTGGTTTGCTGCCAAACTACCTGAGCGTTTCAGGTAAAACACGTCAAAACGACCTGGATGTTGGTTTCACAATCAGCATCAACCCAGGTGCTTCAACAACACAGTCTGGTATTCAAAACCAAAATGGCAACAACCAAGAAAACCGTCAAGCATTCTTGACATTCGGTGATGCTTCTTGGGGTTCTATGAAGCTTGGTAAAGATCTGGGCATTTTTGCTTCAGACGCTATCTTGAACGACATGACTCTGCTGGGTGTTGGTGGCGGTGCAGGTTCTTTGGCTGGTAACTCAACAACTTTGGGTCGTATCGGTTCAGGCTTCATGTATGCTGACTGGAAATCCCAAATTGCTTACTCTTCACCTAACTGGAATGGTTTCCAATTCACAGCTGGTGTAACACAAGCTTGGAATACATATGACGGTCAGTTTACTGGCGCTACAAACACAACACGTGGTGGCAATCAGCCAGCATTCGAAGCTAAAGCTTCTTATGAGTGGACTGGTGACGTAGCTGGTAAAGTTTGGGCTTCTGGTATCAGCCAAAAAGTAAACCAACTGACTGCTGGTGGTGATGACCGTGCTGTTGCACTGGATATCGGTGCTACAGTTAAAGTTGCTGACTTTGGTTTGACTGGTTACTACTACGACGGCCGTGGTATTGGTCAAGTGTTCCAATTGCGTGACGGTTTTGACATCACTGGTAAGCGTCGTGACTCTAAAGGTGGTTTTGTACAAGGTACATACACAATTCCAGGTGCAGGTACAAAACTGGGTGTGAGCTGGGGTCAATCTAAACTGGAAGGCAATGCTGCTGACACAGTGTTAGACAAACTGACAGACTCTATGTGGACTGTTGGTGCTTATCATCCTTTGACAAAGCATTTGAACCTGGTTGCTGAGTACTCACAATCTAAAGAGAAACTTGATCAAGTTTCTGCTTCAACTTTGGATGCTAAGGCAAAAACAGTTTCTTTAGGCGCGATCCTGTTCTTCTAGTTTATTGCAGTTTAACTGCTTAAATTAAAAGTCATGAAAACGGCAACTTCGGTTGCCGTTTTTTTATACTTTAACTATCTATTTAACCGAATTTGAATGCTGATTATGAACTTGTACCCGATAACAGTTGTTGATAATTTTTATGATGATCCAGATGCAGTTAGAAAGTTTGCACTTAGTCAAAAGTATCAATTTAGACATGAGTTGAAAGGTGAGTTGCCATTTGTCTTTCCGGGAAGTCGAACAAAAGACTTGTCGGTGATCAATAAGCCTTTATTTGAAAAGGTCGCTCAAAAAATATCAGCACTTTTTCATAATGTGGAGAATGATCGTTTTCGTTGGAGTATTACAACAAATTTTCAAAGTGTTAGTGCAGAGTATGGTCGTGGCATTATTCATTACGATAATGCTATTTTTGCCGCAGTTTTATATTTGTCACCAGATGCGCCATTAGACTCAGGAACTTCCTTATTTAAGCCTAACAAGTCATTTGATCAAGAAAGATACGACGCTTCACATAAGGAAAACCATAAGAATTTTTTGAGTGGTAATGTGAAAATGGATGCGTCTTATCACGCAATGTTTGATGAGATCGTCAGAGTAAATAACGTTTACAACACTTTAATTCTTTATGAGGGGCAACATTTTCATGCGGCAAATGATTTTTTCGGACAAAACCTAAAAGATGCACGTTTAACGCAAGTTTTCTTCGTGAACAAAATTGACGCACAACAACACAGCTCCTTCCCTGTATGGCGCAGTCAACAAATCAAAGTGTAAGTCATACATTACATTTGTAATGAACGTTGCAGTTTATAAGTTAACCATCAATCCCGAGCTCCTGAATCTTGCGCTCAAACTCTTTGGTTTTGGCATCCAAGAGTGTTGGTTTCACGACGATTGAGCGCGTCCGATACTTTCTCACATGCCCTTGATTTAATCTAGCTCGTCATTTAGACTTAATTTTTGGCAAAAATTGCCAACATCTTATGTGCTGATTGTAAGGAGTGATTGAATGACGACTATGAATATTTCATTACCTGACCAGTTAAAAAAGTTTGTGGATGAGCGCGTTGCCAGCGCTGGATATAGCACCTCAAGTGAGTATTTGCGTGAGTTAATTCGACGAGATCAAGACAGATTATATTTGCGAGGCTTGCTATTGCAAGGCGCAGAGTCCGAGCTCACTGGTGAGGCGAATGATGCTTATTTTAATGATTTGCGAGAATCTTTAGGCATCAAACAGTAAAGATAAAGCCATGAAAAGGCTACTACGCAGAGCGCTTGCAGATAAAGATGTGGTTAGCGCAACTGATTATTATCTGAGTCATGCACCAGAATATGTGCATAGCTTTATTGATGCCTTGCAGCAAGCATATAGACATATTCAGTGTTATCCAGAATCTGGTTCTTTAAAATATGTCCAGATTCTGGATTTGCCTGGGTTGCGGGTTTGGAAGTGTCAAAGCTACCCGTATTTAGTTTTCTATCTTGAGCAAGAGGCGCATATCGAAGTTTGGCGTGTGTTACACGAAAAGCGTGATGTGCCAACAATGTTGCAAAGTAATGAGTAGCGATACGTGAAAACATTGCTCGCGTGTTTTTACTGATCAGTCGTCTATCCCTAGCTCCTGAATCTTACGCGTCAAGGTATTGCGGCCCATGCCCAACTGATTGGCTGCCTCGATACGGCGGCCATCAGTGTGTGCTAGTGCGCGCGTGATGAGCGTGCGCTCAAACTCTTTGGTTTTGGCATCCAGAATATTGGTTTCGCCGCGATTAAGTGCATCGGTGACTTCTTGCGCGAGTGCTTCTTGCCAAGAGCCGCCGGTGTTGTGTTTGCCGGTATCTTCTTTCAGCTCTGGTGGTAGGTCGTTCACATCGACGTTCTGGCCTGGTGCCATCACAGTTAACCAATGACAGACGTTCTCCAATTGGCGGACGTTACCGCTCCAATTGACTGACATTAGGTATTTGATCGCCGCTGCCGAGAGTTGTTTGGGCTCTACACCGAGTTGCTGTGCGCTGTGGGCGAGAAAATGTTTGGTCAGCAAGGGTATGTCTTCCCTGCGCTCGCGCAAAGGCGGCAGACGCAGGCGGATGACGTTTAAACGGTGAAACAGGTCCTCACGGAACAATCCTTGTTTGACGCGTTCTTCCAGGTCCTGGTGGGTCGCTGCGATCACGCGCACATTGACTTTAATTGGTTGATGGCCGCCGACGCGGTAAAATTGGCCATCAGATAACACACGCAATAAGCGTGTTTGCAAATCAGCAGGCATATCGCCAATTTCATCCAAAAATAAGGTGCCGTTATCTGCTTGCTCAAAGCGCCCTCTTCTGGCTGCTGCTGCGCCTGTAAACGCCCCACGTTCGTGACCAAACAATTCAGACTCTAATAAGTCTTTAGGAATAGCCGCGGTGTTAATCGCAATAAACGGTTTATCCGCGCGCGGGCTATGCCTGTGCAACGCGCTGGCAACCAGCTCTTTACCGCTGCCTGACTCACCGTTGATGAGCACTGTTGAGTGCGAACGACTCAAGCGGCCGATGGCGCGGAAAACCTCTTGCATGGCCGGCGCCTGGCCGATAATTTCTGGCGAAGGGCCGGTGTCTTCAACGGCCTCTACCGATTGGCGCATGCTTTCTTCAACGGCGCGCTTGATAATCTCAATGGCCTGGTCAACATCAAATGGTTTGGCCAAGTACTCAAAAGCGCCGCCCTGGAATGCGGCGACTGCGCTTTCCAGGTCGGAGTAAGCCGTCATGATAATGACGGGAATATCCGGGAAGCGTTGTTTGACTTCTGACAGGAAGTCGAGCCCAGAGCCGTTAGGCATGCGAATATCGCTGACGATGACTTGTGGTTGCTCGCGGTTTAGCGCGTTCAGTGCTTCGGCGGGAGACGAGAAGGTTTTAAAGTCAAAGTCAGTGCGCGCCAGCGCTTTTTCAAACACCCAGCGAATGGATTTGTCGTCGTCTAAGATCCAGATTGGCTTCATAGCTATTTCTCGTAAATTATTATGCTGATGATTTTAATTGCGTGCTCTCTATGGGCAGCAATATGTGAAAAATGGTTTTACCAGGCTGTGAGTCGCAATCTATCATGCCATGGTGTTGTGTAATAAACGTCTGCGCCAGTGCCAGCCCTAAGCCTGTACCGCCTTCGCGACCAGAGACCAGTGGATAAAAGATACGTTCTTTAATGCCTGCCGGGATGCCAGGGCCATTATCAATAATTTCCAGATGGATACCCACACGATAACGCTTTCTTGCCAGTGTAATCTGGCGTTCGGCGCGCGTACGAAAAGTAATGCTGGCGTTTTCCGTCTGGCTTTGCTGCATGGCTTGTGCAGCATTGCGTGCGATATTCAACACTGCCTGAATCAGCTTCTCACGGTCACCAATCAGTTCGGGCAGGCTGGTATCGTAGTCGCGAATGACGCGGATGTAATTGGGAGACTCTGCCAGCAGCAAGCTACGCACGCGTTCGAGTACTTCATGAATGTTAGTGGGCTCATATTTAGGCACACGGTGCGGCGCCAGCAATCTATCCATCAAGCTGTGCAAGCGATCCGCTTCTTTAATGATGACCTGTGTGTATTCTTTCAGGCTGGCTTGCGGCAACTCAAACTCTAACAATTGTGCCGCGCCCCGTAAACCGCCTAGCGGGTTGCGGATTTCATGCGCCAGGTTGCGCAACAGCTCGGAGTTGGCTTGTTGTTGAATCAGCATGCGCTCTTCACGCGCGATCCGCAACTGCTGATCCATCTGTACAAACTCCAGAATCAGCATGTCTTCTGGCGCTTGGTTAAATGTGGTCGAAATCGGAGTCACCGTGCAGGTCACTGCCGTCGTATGGCCACGTTGTGTGGTCAGTGTGAACTCATGCTCACGATATGGGCTTTGCGTTTGGATGGCATTAGTCACTGCCATTTGCAGAATTTCGCAATTCACGAACACATCATGAATATGCACGCCGTGGATTTGGTTGGCGCTGAACGCGAACAGAATCTCTGCGCTTGAGTTGGCATAAGTGACTTCCAGCTGGTTATTGAGCAGAATCACTGCGGTGGCAATGTGCTCTAAACCGCTAAACCCGTTGGGAGATTTTTGAACCATATCCTAAGCTTGTTAAAAAGAGTGAATCACGCCCTGTTTTAAAGCAAAAGCCAAGCCAATTCTACCTTGGTTGCCAAAAATGGTTTAAAGCATTCCCAAAATGGTGCGTTTAACGATTGAGTTCTTTGTTGAGTAGTTCAATGTTGCGCTCATGTGCCTGAATTTCAGCTTCAATCACATGCAGTTTTTCGTCATATTTGGCGACGTTTCTAAACGTTTTGCCGTTGGCGCCTCTATATACTTCTGGTGTATTTTGTGCGTCTTCGTATAACTGCTTTGCGTTCTCAAGTGCTTGTTTTTCTTGATCTAATTCACTCATTAGCAATTCGCGGCGCTTTTGGTCGCGCTGGTTCTGCGTTTGGTTATCCACCTTGGGAAAGTTAGCCGGAGAAGGTGTTTTTGCGCTGGATTTTTTTTCACGCGCAACAGGTGACGGCTCTGCTGATTTAGGGCCGCTGATGACCAACTCAGATTTGCTATTACCTTCTGGCTTGATGTTGGTGTAGGTGGTCACGCCATTGCTGTCGGTATATTTATAAATATCCGCCAGACCGTTGTTTGAGACCAGTACAAAAGCAAGAATGTAAAAAAGTCTTTTCATGGCAATAGTTTAGAGTAGATTGTTGAGGTTATCAACGTGTGTTTACGGCAAAAGGTTGACGATGCCAAGTGGGCATAAAAAAACAGGGCAGCCTGAGCTGCCCTGTTTTGGTGCGTTCTCTTGCGATTAGCAGGAGTAGTACAAACCAAACTCAACAGGGTGTGGTGTTTGACGCAATTTAGTGACTTCTTCCATTTTCAATGCGATATAAGCATCAATCCAGTCATCTGAGAAAACGCCACCGCGGGTCAAGAACTCGCGGTCTTTGTCCAGATACTCAAGCGCTTGCTCTAATGATGAACACACGGTTGGGATCAATGCATCTTCTTCTGGAGGCAGATGGTACAAGTCTTTAGTGGCTGGTTCACCTGGGTGAATTTTGTTTTGAACGCCATCAAGACCAGCCATCAGCAACGCTGAGAAAGCCAGGTAAGGGTTGGCAATCGGGTCTGGAAAACGCGCTTCAACACGGCGTGCTTTATCTGAGTGCACAAACGGAATACGAATCGCAGCAGAACGGTTTTTAGCAGAGTAAGCCAGTTTTACCGGTGCTTCGTAATGTGGCACCAAGCGCTTGTATGAGTTAGTGCCTGGGTTGGTGATCGCGTTTAATGCGCGTGCATGCTTGATGATGCCGCCGATGTAGTACAGGGCGAAATCGCTCAGGCCAGCATAGCCGTTACCTGCAAACAGGTTTTTGCCATCTTTCCATACAGATTGATGCACGTGCATACCAGAACCGTTATCGCCAAACATTGGTTTAGGCATGAACGTTGCAGTTTTGCCGTAAGCATGTGCAGTGTTAGTTACCACGTATTTCAGGATTTGCGTCCAGTCAGCACGTTGTACCAAGGTTGCAAATTTAGTACCAATTTCACATTGACCAGCAGTCGCTACTTCGTGGTGGTGCACTTCAACTGGCACGCCCAGCTCTTCCAGGGTAATGACCATGGCAGAGCGGATGTCATGCAATGAGTCGACTGGTGGCACTGGGAAATAACCGCCTTTAACGCCTGGGCGGTGACCTGTGTTGCCGCCTTCGAATTTTTCACCTGATGACCAGGCGGCTTCTTCGGAGTTAATTTTAACGAAACTACCACCCATGGTGGCATCCCATTGCACGCTGTCAAAAATGAAGAACTCTGGTTCTGGACCAAAATAGGCGGTGTCGCCCAGGCCGCTAGATTTCAAATAAGCTTCTGCACGCTTGGCCAGGCTACGTGGGTCACGGTCGTAACCTTTGCCGTCAGTTGGGTCAACCACATCACAGGTGAGAACCAATGTTGGCTCGTCAAAGAATGGGTCAATAAATGCACTGCTTGCATCAGGCATCAGTTGCATGTCAGACGCTTGAATGCCTTTCCAGCCTGCGATAGATGAGCCGTCAAACGCATGGCCTTCAGTAAATTTATCTTCGTCGAAGTGAGACACTGGCACGGTCACGTGCTGCTCTTTACCTCTGGTGTCGGTAAAACGGAAATCAACAAATTTGATGTCGTTTTCCGCAACCAATTTCATTACATTAGCAACAGACATTACATTCTCCTCAATGATCAAGCTCAAACTAGTGATTCAAGTTACGCACGTCAAAAAGGGACATGTTGCGGATGTCCCAGAACGTGCGCAAGGTAAAAACGATAGATTATTTGAATTCAGTTGAATGACTGAATCCATTAAAACGCAATGTGTAATATTAGCAGGAAGCATGCCACCCCAAAATAACCATTTTGCATCCTTATGGGGTATCTTACATAAAATTGTAAAATCGCCATGCACCTTTAATGTGCGACGCAACAAATTAAGCACCAATATGGTGCATAGTGATTTTGCATGGCTTTCGCAGGTATACTCGCCGTTTTAGAAGTGTTGATTAAGAATGAAGGTGTGATTTGGAAAGCGTAGAGAATATCTTAACCCAGGCACGGGCTCGCGCCTCACAAACCGGCTTGTCATATGCAGGTGCCGTGACGCCACAAGAGGCTTATGCGGTGATTAGCCAGGATAGCAGCGCGGTGTTGGTCGATGTGCGTTCGCGCGCCGAGTTGGAGCTGGTCGGCCGCGTGCCAGTCGCGACACATGTGGAATGGGCATTTTATCCAGGCATGGTGGCAAACGCCGATTTTGCGGCGCAATTGCAGGCGCAAGTGGATAAATCCCGCACGGTGATTTTTATGTGCCGCACTGGCGGGCGTAGCCATAATGCGGCCTTGCTGGCGCAGCAATTAGGCTACAGCCATGCTTATAACATGGTGGAAGGGTTTGAAGGCGAGGCCAATGCGCTCAAGCAAAGAACCCTGATGAATGGCTGGAAACATGCCGGATTGCCCTGGACTAACTAATTACCTTCTAATATGAGTATTGAAAAGTACGCGGTCATCGGGAATCCGATAGAACATAGCAAATCACCACTGATACACCAGGCCTTTGCGAGACAGTTTGGCAAGCAGATTCATTATGAGAGGTTGCTATCTCCACTAGACGGCTTTTCTTCCACTATAGAACGCTTGCAAGCTCAAGGTTATATCGGTGCCAACGTGACAGTGCCGTTTAAATTTGAAGCCTATAAGCTAAGTTATCCAAATTTGACAGACCGCGCTTTATCAGCGGGTGAGGCAGTCAATACGCTGACATTTACTGCAAACGATATTCAAGGTGACAATACCGATGGTGTTGGTTTACGTAATGATATTGAGGACAATCTAGGCTTTGATATTCAAGGCAAAAATATCCTGATTTTGGGTGCGGGTGGTGCTGCAAATGGAGTATTAATGTCATTAATAGGCGCGAATAGCCTAACCATTGCAAATCGCACCTTAGCAAAAGCCCTCAATATGATCACTGGGTTGTATCATGACTACGATGTGCGTGCGGTTGAGTATGAAAATTTAAATGTTCACTATGATTTAATTGTCAATGCCACATCTGCAGGACTGACGGATAGTGTGCTTCCTTTACCTGATCGAATTTTCTCAAATGATACATTGGCCTATGACATGATGTATGGCCGCGAAACGCCGTTTATGCAGCAGGCGCGTGCCGCCGGGGCGCAAGTGGCAGACGGTTTGGGCATGCTGGTAGAGCAAGCCGCTGAGGCGTTTTATCTGTGGCACGGTGTGCGCCCCGACACCGCGCCTGTCATCCAGTCTTTTCGTCAACCCTAGATTTTTTGCCATGAAACAAGCCATTAAACTGTTTTTTGGCCTCTTGCTGCTGTGGGTATGCCTGTATCAGCTGTGGGTGCTATTACACATTTTATGGTGGGTAGAGCATAACCCTGAGTCGACCGCTTTTATGGCCGCCAGACTAGAGGTAATGCAAGAAAGCCACCCCGATGCCAAGTTGCAGCAGCAGTGGGTGCCCTACGCAAAAATCAGCAGCCACTTAAAGCGCGCCGTCATCGCGGCCGAAGACAGCAAGTTTGTTGACCATCAGGGATTTGACTGGGTAGGCATAGAAACCGCATTTGAAAAAAACCTCAAAAAAGGCAAAATTGTTGCGGGCGGTTCTACCATTAGCCAGCAGCTGGCCAAGAATTTGTTTTTATCCGGGCATCGCACGCCGTGGCGCAAAGCGCAAGAGGCGGTGATTACGTTTATGCTAGAAAAACTACTCAGCAAGCGCCGTATTCTGGAGATTTACCTCAATGTGATCGAATGGGGTGATGGCGTGTTTGGCGCCGAAGCCGCTGCCCGCCATTATTTTCATGGCAATGCCAAGTCACTAGGCCCTGCGCAGGCTGCCAGGCTGGCTGCCATGATCCCCAATCCACGCTTTTATGATAGTCATCGTAGTACGCGCTATTTGAGTCGCCATGCGGGCACCATACAGGCGCGCATGCGATTGGTGAAAATACCCTGATTTTAGGGGTTTGTTTTACTGATTAAACCCAAACGCCGCCACATACAATGTTTTATATAAATATATGTATGTGGTTTGAACACATCCGTATTCGATGCATCATTGATTCAATGTGCATCAGGGGGCCGGTTGCATGTTGACCTTAACCCTTGACAGCGAGATGTTCTAATAAGGGTATGAGGTAACGGCCAGTATAGCTGGCCGTATTTTTTGCCAGTTCCTCAGGCGTGCCCACGCCAACCACCAAGCCACCGCCATCGCCACCTTCTGGCCCCATATCTATCAGCCAGTCAGCCGTTTTAATCACGTCCAGGTTGTGCTCAATAATCACCACCGTGTTACCCGAATCGCGCAGCCTATGAATCACATCCAGCAATAATTGAATATCGGCAAAATGCAAACCGGTGGTCGGTTCGTCCAGAATATACAGCGTGCGGCCGGTATCGCGTTTACTGAGCTCCAGTGACAGTTTGACGCGTTGCGCCTCACCACCAGACAGCGTGGTCGCTGATTGCCCCAGGGTAATGTAACCCAAGCCCACATCGAGCAAGGTTTTCAGTTTGCGCTCGATGACTGGTTGCGCATTAAAGAACTGATGCGCTTGCTCTACCGTCATGGCCAGCACCTGGTGAATATTTTTGCCTTTAAACTGGATTTCTAATGTTTCGCGGTTATAGCGCTGGCCTTTGCACACATCACAAGGTACATACACGTCAGGCAAAAAGTGCATTTCTACACGCAGCACGCCATCGCCCTGGCAGGCTTCGCAGCGGCCACCTTTAACGTTAAACGAGTAGCGGCCAGGGCCATAGCCACGGGCACGGCTTTCGGGCACGCTGGCGAATAAGTCGCGAATAGGCGTGAATAAGCCGGTATAGGTCGCCGGGTTAGAGCGCGGGGTACGGCCAATCGGGCTTTGGTCGACATCGACCACCTTATCAAAAAATTCTAGCCCGTCTATGCTCTCGTGCGGCGCTGCCTCAGTGGTGCTGCCATATAAATGCGTCGCCACCACGCGATAAAGCGTATCGTTAATTAGCGTGGATTTGCCGCTACCAGACACACCTGTCACACAAGTGATCAGGCCAACCGGGATCTCGATGCTGACATTTTTCAGGTTGTTGCCGGTGGCATGGTTGAGTTTGACCCAGCGTGCCGGGTCAGGGCGCGTGCGCGGCAGCTTAAAGGTGATCTGCTTTTTGCCGCTGATATATTGCCCGGTCAGCGAATTTGGGTCCGCCTCAATTTCGGCTGGCGTGCCAAAAGAAACAATATTGCCGCCATGTTCACCAGCCCCTGGGCCAATGTCGACCACAAAATCAGCCAGTTGAATCGCATCCTGGTCATGTTCGACCACAATCACGCTATTACCAATGTCGCGCAGGCGCTTCAGGGTTTCTAGTAATCTATCGTTGTCGCGCTGGTGCAAGCCAATTGAAGGTTCGTCCAATACATACATAACACCAGTGAGGCCGCTACCGATTTGCGAGGCCAGGCGGATGCGCTGCGCTTCACCGCCAGAGAGGGTTTCGGCCGAGCGTGACAGCGACAAATAATCCAGGCCGACATTGGTTAAAAACTTGAGGCGGTTTTCAATTTCTTTGACGATTTTGTCGGCAATGGCCAGCTTTTGGCCGCTCAGTTGCAGCGTTTCAAAAAAGTTTAGCGCCTGTTTTAGCGGCACTTCGCAAATCTGGTGAATGTTTCTGTCACCGACTTTCACGTGGCGGGCTTCTTTACGCAACCGCGTGCCCGCACACTCAGGGCAGCTGGTCGCATTGATATATTTAGCCAGCTCGTCGCGTACGGCAGTGGAGTCGCTCTCACGGTAGCGACGTTGCAGATTGTTGATAATGCCTTCAAACGTATGCGATTTACTGAAAAATGTACCGCGTTCGTTGAGGTATTTAAACGTAATTTGTTCGCGACCAGAGCCAAACAGCAAAATTTGCTGGGTTTCTTCCGGCAGGGTTTCAAAGGGTGACTCGAGGTCAAAACTATAATGCTGGCTCAGGCTGGCCAACATCTGAAAATAAAACTGGTTGCGTTTGTCCCAGCCTTTAATGGCGCCACTCGCCAGTGACAAATGCGGAAAAGCCACCACGCGTTTGGGGTCAAAAAACGTGACCTGGCCCAGGCCGTCACATTTAGGGCACGCGCCCATGGGGTTATTAAAGCTGAACAAGCGCGGCTCTAGCTCAACCAGTGAGTAATCACACACCGGGCAAGAAAATTTGGCTGAAAACAAATGCTCTTTGTCGGTGTCCATCTCCAGCGCAATCGCTTTGCCGTCTGCCAGGCGCAATGCTGTTTCAAAGGATTCGGCAATGCGCTGCTTCATGTCTTCGCGCACTTTGAGGCGGTCAACCACTACATCGACACTGTGTTTGGTGGTTTTGGCCAATGGCGGCAGGCTGTCCATTTCATAGATCTTGCCGTCAATACGCAAACGCACAAAGCCTTGTGCTTTGAGGGTGTCAAATAAATCCAACTGCTCGCCTTTGCGGTTAGACACTACCGGCGCCAGAATCATCAGCTTGGTGTCTTCTGGCAATTTGAGAATGCTGTCGACCATTTGGCTGACCGTTTGCGCCTCAAGTTTGATGCCATGCTCAGGGCACTCAGGGTCACCTGCGCGCGCATACAGCAAACGCAAATAGTCATGGATTTCAGTCACGGTGCCCACAGTAGAGCGCGGGTTGTGCGAGGTGGATTTTTGTTCGATGGAAATCGCAGGCGACAAGCCTTCAATCAAATCGACGTCGGGTTTATCCATGCGCGCCAAAAACTGGCGGGCGTAGGCAGATAAACTTTCGACATAGCGGCGTTGCCCTTCGGCATAGAGCGTATCAAAGGCTAGTGAAGACTTTCCAGAGCCGGAGAGGCCGGTCACCACAACCAGTTGGTTGCGTGGAATATCCAGATTGATGTTCTTCAGATTATGGGTGCGCGCCCCGCGAATTTTGATAAATTCCATGATACTTTCACGAACAGACAGCCAACCTGATAATATACGCAATTATTCAAAATTAAGCCAAGTTTTCTTACAGATTCATGCAGTTCTCCGAAAAAATGACCCAAATAGAAACACGTGCCACGGCGGCCCTGGCTTCTATCTATGGGCTGCGTATGCTGGGCATGTTTTTAATCCTGCCTATTTTTGCGATTTATGCTGAAACGCTGCAGGGCGGTGATAACCACGCCTTGATTGGCCTTGCATTGGGTGCCTACGGCTTTATGCAGGTGATTTTTCAGCTGCCGTTTGGCATGGCGTCTGACCGTTTTGGTCGCAAAAAACTGATTTACCTCGGCTTGATCATGTTTGCCGTGGGCAGTGTGTTTGCCGCGACATCACAAGATATTTATATGGTGATTGTGGGCCGCGCCATTCAGGGCGCAGGGGCGATTTCTGCCGTGGTGACGGCGCTGGTGGCAGACTCGACACGTGAAGAGCATCGCACGCAGGCCATGGCTATGATAGGCGCCACCATCGGCGTGACCTTTGCCGTGTCGTTAGTGGCGGGGCCGATTTTAAATCAATGGATAGGCGTCTCGGGCATTTTCTGGTTAACCGCGGTGCTGTCAATTGTGGCGATTGCGGTGGTGAAATTTGCTGTGCCAGAGCCATTGCATGCCCATTTTCACTCGGATGCGCAGGCCGCGCCGGCCAAAATACGTGAGGTGTTGCGCGATAAGCAATTGCTGCGTTTAAACTTTGGCACCTTTTGCCTGCATGGCGCACAAATGGCCATGTTTATGGTGGTGCCGTTTGCCATTAAACATAGCACCGGCATGAATGAAAACGCACACTGGAAAATTTACCTGCCGGTGTTGGTGTTGTCGTTTATTCTCATGGTGCCCGCGATTATTTACGCAGAAAAAAAGGCTAAATTAAAACCCGTTTTTATCACCGCAGTTGGCCTGATGTTGCTAACGCAAATTGCCTTTATGTTCAGCTTGAACAGCTTGTGGGGCATTGTCGCCACCTTGTTCTCGTATTTTGTCGCGTTTAATGTGCTTGAGGCTTCTTTACCGTCACTGATCTCAAAAATGGCCCCCGCTGCCGCCAAAGGTACGGCGATGGGCATCCACAATACGGCGCAATCGTTTGGCATGTTTTTGGGCGCTGCACTGGGTGGCTGGTTATCACATACTTATGGTAGCGCCACGGTATTTGTGTTTTGTGCCGCCTTGATGGTGATCTGGTTTGGCCTGGCACTAGGCATGCAAGCACCCCCTAGTGTCAAAACTAAAATGTTCCATATACAAGGGTATAATGACGAGCAGGCCGCCCAGCTGGCGCAAGATATTCGCGCCATGGAAGGTGTGTATGAAGTCGTCGCCATTCCTTCTGAAACCATGCTCATGGTGAAGTTGGAAAATCAGCGCAGCAAAGCATTTCAGGCGGCATTGTCGCAAGCAATTATGAATCGAATAGGGGAGTAGTGACACCATGGCATCAGTCAATAAAGTGATTTTGATGGGCAATCTGGGGCGTGACCCGGAAGTGCGCTATATGCCAAACGGTGAGGCAGTAGCTAACTTCAGTATTGCCACCACCGAAAACTGGAAAGACAAATCTGGCGCGCGCCAGGAAAAAACCGAATGGCACAACATTGTCATGTATCGCCGCTTGGCCGAAATCGCCGGCGAATATCTGAAAAAAGGTCGCCCGGTATACATCGAAGGCCGTTTGCAAACCCGCAAATGGGAAAAAGACGGCGTGACCCGTTACAGCACCGAAATCGTGGCTGACCAGATGCAAATGCTCGGCACCGGCCGTGAAGGTGGCAGCACGGCCTATGAAGGTGGTGAGATGGAACAAGGCGGCAGTGGCATGGACGATTACAACCAGGCACCGGCGCGTCAGCAGCCAGCTGCTATGGGCGGCGGTAATAATGCTGGGGGTAACCGTAATGCCTTCCAGCCAGCGCCAGCGAGCAAGCCAGCAGGCAATTTTGACGATTTTGATGACGATATTCCGTTCTAAGACTCACAATATTAGTAATTGTAGATATAGATTGAATAAGGCCCTGTTTTTACAGGGCTTTATTTTTTATACATCAAGAAAATGTTCGATTGAGATATAGAAAATGATGCGGTGATGCTTCATAAAAAACCAGGCTAGTGCATGTGGGAGTGTGAATAGGCATGATTTACCTCGCTGACAGCGTCAGATCGGAATTAGCCACCGCTTGGATCTATACAGCGACTCAACGATAAACCCTGGTTGGGGGAGCTTCCATTAAAAACTAAGATTGTTTTAGGCAAGAATTTAATAAATTAAGACTTGATTCGACATTTAAATTAATTCATTCTTAAGCCATTCATGAATTTATTTATTTAAATGAATAATGCGTACGTTCATGTCAGTCACTCGTTGTAATGCGCTTTTCTAGGAAGGACCCTCACTCATGGCAACCCTCAATATCAATGGTACCACCCACCAAGTAGATGCCCCGGATGATATGCCCCTGCTGTGGGCGATCAGAGATATTATCGGCCTGACAGGCACCAAGTTTGGCTGTGGCATTGCGCAATGCGGCGCATGCACGATTCATGTGGATGGTCAGGCGACGCGTTCTTGTGTCTTACCGATTTCGGCCGTGAGTGGTAAAAAAATTACGACCATAGAGGCGGTTGGCGAAACCGCAGCTGGTCAGTCAATTCAAAAAGCCTGGTTAGACCAGGAGGTGATGCAATGTGGTTATTGTCAGTCGGGTCAGATCATGTCAGCTTGTGCTTTGCTTAGCCAACATCCTCAGCCGAATGATGCGCAAATCGATGCTGCCATGTCAGGCAATATTTGTCGCTGTGGCACTTATCCACGTATACGTGCGGCGATCAAGTTGGCTGCCAAGGAAGGAGTCTGATCATGTCACAAGGTCTTATTCAAGCGTTAGCCGATCAATACACGGTGGCTAATCCTCCTCGACGTCATTTTCTTAAAATAGCAGCCTCAGTGAGTGCGACCGCGGCTGGTGGCATGGTGTTAAGTATCAGTTTGCCGGCGTTGAGCCAAAGTAAGCAAACCCAGGCCTATAGTGAGGTGGACAACGGCAAGGACGTGCTGGCGCCTAATGGATTTATCAAGATTGATAAAACAGGTGAGGTCACCATGATTATGCCCAAGGTTGAAATGGGCCAGGGTGTGTATACCTCTATTCCTATGCTATTAGCAGAAGAGCTGGAGGTGGATCTGCACACGGTGAAGCTGGAGCATGCCCCGCCCAATGAGAAGCTTTATGCAGATGCGCTGCTGGGCGCGCAGGTCACAGGCGGATCAACCTCCATTCGTGCACTGTGGGAGCCGATGCGTCAGGCGGGCGCCGTGTGTCGATCATTGCTCGTGACTGCCGCCGCACAGAAATGGAAAGTGGCTGCAGCGAGCTGTTATGCAAAGTCGGGGGTGGTTTACCACGAGGCATCAGGGCGAACGCTGAGCTACGGTGCGCTAGTCGCTGCTGCCAGTCAATTGCCGGTGCCCAAGAGCGTCGTGCTCAAAGACCCTAAGGACTTTAAACTGATCGGGACCTCTGCCAAGCGCTTGGATACCCCTGATAAAGCAAACGGTCAGGCCAAGTTTGGCATTGATGCGCGTCCGGACAATGTGAAGTTCGCGGTGATTGCCACCTGCCCCGTGTTTGGTGGCAAGCTCGCTAGTGTGGATGATAGCCGTGCCCTAACAATGCCGGGCGTGCTGCAAGTCGTCAAGGTGGATAATGCGGTTGCGGTGATTGGCACGAATACCTGGGCCGCCAAACGTGGCTTGGGCGCGTTAGAGATCACATGGGATGAAGGCAAAAGCGCTGCGGTCAACACCCGTGATTTGATTCAAGACTTGCGTGAGGCAGCCAAAAAACCGGGTGCAGTGGCTAAAAAAACAGGCAATGCCGCCAGTGCATATAAAAAGGCTGATAAAACGCTCAGTGTCGAGTATGAGCAACCATTTTTGGCACATGCCACGATGGAACCCATGAACTGCACGGTAGAAGTCAGCGCTTCTGGCTGCGATATTTGGGTGGGGACGCAAATCCCTACCTTTGCGCAGGGCATGGCAGCCAAAATACTCAATATGCCGGTTGAAAAAGTCAGGTTACATAACTTCCTGATTGGCGGTGGTTTTGGCAGACGGCTAGAGTTTGATGGCGTTGTGCAGGCGGTTAAAGTGGCCAAGCAAGTGAAGGGGCCAGTCAAAGTGATCTGGACCCGGGAAGAAGATATCCAGCATGATATGTTCCGCCCTTATTACTTTGATCGCATCTCTGCCGGGCTGGATGCCCACGGAAAACCGGTTGCGTGGTCACACCGTATTGTCGGATCCTCCATTATGGCGCGCTTTGCGCCGCCATTAGTCAAAAACGGCGTAGACCCGGATGCGGTAGAAGTATCGGCGGAACTGCCGTATGCCTTACCTAATGTGTATGTCGATTACGTACGAGTAGAGCCGCGGGATGTGCCCACCGCATTTTGGCGTGGTGTTGGCCCGACGCGTGGTACGTTTGTAGTGGAAAGCTTTATCGATGAACTGGCACACTTGGCTCACATCGATCCAGTGAAATACCGCCTGGATTTGCTCAGTCCAAGCCCGAGACTGAAAAACGCTTTGCAAACGGCGGTGAGCAAGAGTGACTGGGGTAAGCCACTCGCAAAAGGGCAGGGCCGTGGTGTGTCTGTGATGCATGCGTTTGGCACCTTCTTGGCGATGGTGGTCGATGTCACGGTGAATGATCAGGGTGAGGTGAAAGTTAACCGCGTGGTATCTGCTGTGGATTGCGGCATGACGGTGAATCCGGATACCGTGATTGCACAAATTCAAGGAGGCGTCATTTTTGGCCTGACCGCTGTTTTATTCAACGAAATTACGATTGAACATGGTCGGGTGCAGCAAACCAACTTTAATGATTACCGCATGCTACGGATGAATGAATCACCGGCGATTGACGTGCACCTGATTAAAAGTGCTGAGGCACCAGGCGGTATTGGTGAGCCTGGTACCGCCGCCATTGGCGCTGCGTTAACCAACGCCGTGTTCTCGGCCACGGGCAAACGCATTCGCAAACTGCCGATTGGTCAACAACTGAAAGCATAAGGAGCCGCAATGAATCTGGCATCAGGGTTGATGAAATTAGGTCTTGCAGTCGTCACTTTTACCTACTCTTTGAGCGTGTTTGCCGTCAATCCGGCAGATGTCAAAAAAGGGGAGTACCTGGCACGGGTCGGCGATTGTATCTCCTGTCACACCGCACCGCATGGTAAACCCTACGCTGGTGGCCTGCCCATGCTGACGCCAGTGGGCGCTATTTATACAACCAATATCACGCCTGATGCCGAAACAGGCATAGGTCGATACACTGAATCCGAGTTTGCTAACGCCCTGCGGCGCGGGGTGGCAAAAGATGGCCATCATCTTTACCCGGCCATGCCCTATCCCTCTTATGCCAAAGTCAGTGATGCCGACATTCATTATATTTATTTGTACTTTATGCATGGCGTTAAACCTGTGCGCCAATCAAACAAGGCGAGCGAGATTCCCTGGCCCTTAAATTACAGATTTCCTTTGGCCATTTGGAATAGCATTTTTCTTGATAAGCAGACTTATCAGGCAGATGCCTCAAAAGGTGCCAGCTGGAATCGTGGTGCTTACTTGGTACAGGGGCTGGGGCATTGTGGCGCTTGCCACACACCGCGTGGTCTGGCGTTTCAAGAAAAAGGGCTGACGCATGCCTCGGATCACTTTTTAAGTGGCGAAACCCTCGAAGGATGGTCGGCCACCAACTTACGTGGCGACCACAATACAGGTCTTGGCCGCTGGTCTGAGGCAGATATTCTGGTCTATCTCAAATCTGGGGCGAATCAGCATAGTTCTGCGTTTGGGACCATGACCACCGTGATTAACAACAGCACAGAAGGCATGACAACTCAGGATTTAAGCGCTATCGCGACTTATTTGAAAACAATCAAAGGGACAAACGATAAGCATCAAAAACCTTATCAATATGATCCGAACGCGACCCTGGCTCAATTTAAAGCCCTCACAAGTTATCCAGGCGCCAGGCTGTATCAACAATATTGCGTGGCCTGTCATGGCCAGGATGGTAAAGGGGTGGCGCCTTATTTATCTCCGCTTGCCGGCAACCCAGCTGTCATGGATCCGGATCCATCATCGCTGATTAACGTGATTTTGAATGGGTCGCCGCAGCTTAAAGCGCAAGGCGTGGCGGCACCGTTCAATATGCCAAGATTCCGGCACATGCTGAATGACACGGAGGTAGCGCAACTCGTCAGTTTTATGCAGACGGCCTGGAATCATCCGCTGGAACCGACCGTCGCGCAGGACGTCGCCAAGATTCGCAAACTGCCGCCTTCGGCTCACTAATATAAGATTGCTGGATGTGCGCAGGCTGATTTCATGGGCAATGTTGTGAATGGAGCCCTTTCAAAACGTTGACTGCATCACTAATATCAATAGCCCGAGTGACTCACTCGGGCTATTTTTTTGATGATGTCTGAAAGGTGAATGATGCCATTGATGCAGCCCCGGCAGGGATGCCGTCATATGTTATTTGTTTGTATCGCCCTGTTGTGGCTGTGTGTGAGTGCAGTCAATGCGCGGCCAGCCACAAAAATGGCGCATGTGCCGCAGTTAACGACTAAACAGGCCGTGAGCGCACATACTGAAGACCTGCGCGCGTTGATGCAGGCGTTATACACCGCATACCCTGTCGAACTGGCTAAGAGCACCCAGGTAGGGCCGCGCGAAATGACCGAGTGGGTATTTGATGGCAAAGCGAATTGGCGCTTTGAGGGTATTCGTGGTTTGCAAGGGCAAGAGGCGTTAGCCTTGCTGTTTGATGAAGCATTTGCCGGTGACCATATTTTGGCGCTGGTGGTTGGTTTGGAGGCGCTGGTGTTTGAGGCTTATGGCAGCCATAACGAATTTGATATTCCAGCCGAACGTGACCAGCCACGGTTGGCGATGCTGTTGTGCGAGTTGCAAGCGTTGCCGCTGCGTTTGCAGGCCAACACGCAGGCGAGTGCGGTGCTGCGCGAGCCCGTTGCGCAGCAGCACATCATCGCAACGCTGCAAACATTGATTGTGCGCCTGCGAGCACGTGAGCAGGTGGCCGCGGCATGCCCTTGAATTTACACGCTGACCTTAGTCTGCAATCAGGCCAAGCTGATGACCCAATTTGTGTTTTTTTGTCGCCAGATACTGTGCATTGTGTGGGTTACTTTCCACTTCAAGCGGCGCCACGGTTTCTACCAGCACGCCCCAGGCGCTGAGTGCGGCAGATTTGTCGGGGTTGTTACTGAGTAAGTGTATTGAGCCAACCTGCAAATGTTGCAGCATGCCAGCGGCAATATCGTAATTTCGCTGGTCCACGGGCAGGTTTAAGGCGAGGTTGGCCTGCACGGTATCCAGCCCTTGCTCTTGCAAGGCATAAGCTCGGACTTTATTGGTGAGCCCGATACCGCGCCCTTCGTGGCCACGCAGATACAAAATAACGCCTTGCCCCTGTTGTTGTATAAGACGTTGCGCTTGTTTGAATTGCTCGCCGCAATCGCACCGTTGTGAGCCAAACACGTCGCCGGTCAGGCACTCGGAGTGCACGCGCGTGAGCACGTTGGCCTGGCCGCTCACGTCACCTAGCACCAGTGCGATATGTTCAATGCCGGTTCTGTGATCAATAAACGCATGCAGGCGGTAGGTGCCGTATTCGGTGGGCAGATTGGCGCTGGCCTGTGGCGTGATCAGCGCCTGTAGTGAGGGTGGTGCCGGTTTGATGGACAGGTTACTTGAGGGCATTAATGGCCCCCATTTTAATCAGTTTGGCGCGCAGCACATTGCGGCTTAAACCAAGTAGTTTGGCCGTTTGCACCTGGTTGTGGTGACAATGCTGATATGCGGCGCGCACCAGCGCATCTTCAAAATAATCGTATAACTGCGCTTTGCCAGACTCAAACAATTGCTGTAAGGCGTCTTCGAGCAAATCTGGCGCATGGCCGCCAGCTTGCTGCGTGTGCTCCTGTTTGGGGCGGTGCAGCGAAATAGACGATAAATGTAAGTCTTCACTACGCACCAGGTTATTGCGGCAAATCAGCAGTGAGTGATGAATGACGTTTTCGAGTTCACGGATATTGCCTGGCCAGCTATGTTGCAATAGCTTTTGTTTGGCGCTGTCGTCTAGGCTGATCTCTGCATAGCCGAGGCGACGCGTATATTCGCCGACAAAGTATTCGGCCAGCGGCAAAATATCGCCAGGCCGGTTTCTTAAGGTCGGGAGTTCGAGGTGGGCAACGCGCAGGCGGTAAAACAGGTCTTCACGAAAATTGCCTGCCTGTACGGCTTCTTCGAGGCGCACATTGGTGGCGGCGACTAATCTGACATCAATCGGCGTTGATTTTCTGGCACCCAGCCGCACCACTTCGCGCTCTTGTAGCACGCGCAGCAGTTTGACCTGAATGCCCAGAGGCAAATCACCGATTTCATCCAAAAATAAAGTACCGCCGTTGGCGGCTTCAAACCAGCCGGCCTTGGCGACAAACGCGCCAGTAAAGGCGCCTTTTTCGTGGCCGAACAATTCGCTTTCAACCAATGTGTCAGAAAAAGCACCGCAGTTCACGGCAACAAATGGTTTGCCTTTGCGGTTGCTTAAGGCATGCACATGGCGCGCAATCAGCTCTTTGCCAGTGCCGGTTTCACCAATAATCAACACATTGGCATCACTGGGGGCAATTTGCTGAATGCGACTGAGCAAGGCGATAGATTTCGGGTCCTCAAACACTTGTGCGGTGGCACGGATAGAGGTGGTCAGCGTGCGCGAATTGGGCAGCGTGAGCAGCTTTTTTTCGTTGTCGTGATAGTCCACGTCGTGCCCTGTGTCCAGATGCTCGATAAATTTGTCCATAATATTCATGAGTAAAATGTAGGGTGTGGAAAGCTGCCAGTCAGCGCCCATTCACCCAGCTCCTTAATTTTGTAATCTAGTGGATCATGCAAGGTATGCGTCCGCAGGTTGCGCCAGTGGCGGTCTAACCGTAGCCCGGCATGCGTTGCCCTCGAGCCTGCGACCTCAAACATGCGGCTGGTGAGGTCCAGCCCGGTGCGGGTGGCCAGCACTTTGGCCGTGCTGATACTGGTGGCCAGCAGGCCGCGATCTTCTTCGGTCAGGCTTAAGCCTTTGGCCCAGGCCGCATCCAGCTTTTCTGCGGCCTGGTTGGTCAGTGCGCGCGTGGCTTCCAGGCCGACCCAAAACTCGCCGTAATGGGCCAGGATATAAGGGTCCTGGCTAGTGATGTCGACCTTGGCATTTTTCCACGGCCTCGCTTCACGCAAGGTGTAATGCTGCGCATCGTTAAATGCCCCTTCGGCAATCCCTAAGTAGATATTGGTCAGAATCAGTTGCGCGATGAGTGGCCGCAGGCAGGCAAACGGGTTGCTCAGGGGCCCTGGCTCGGTGAGCAACTCGTTTTCTTCTACCCTGACTTTCTCAAAATTCACGCTACCGCTGTCTGTCTGGCGCTGGCCGATATTGTCCCAGTCGTCCAAAATCGTGATGCCGGTGCGTAGCGTAGGGATAGCGGCAATCACCAACTGCCCATCGGTTTTTTTAATGGCCGAGGCAATCAGCATTTCTGAATCTAGTGCGCCTGAGCAAAAACTTTTTTTGCCAGAGAATTCATGCCAGTGGTCGTAGCTTTTGCACAGCGTGCGCTCATCCAGCGGGTTGAGTGCATTGCCCCAAAACCAGTTGAGTTGCGCGGTTTGCTCGTACCAGCGCTCCCATTGGTCAGGCCGTGAAAATAGGCGCACGGTGGCCAGCATTAAATGCTGAAAGCCATACACATGCGCAATCGAGCTATCCACTTTGGCAAATTCGCGCACCACCTGCAAGGTTTCCTGCCAGTCAGCGCCATAGCCGCCATATTGGCGCGGAATAATTAACGACAATAAGCCGCTGTTTCTCAGCGCATCGCGCTCCAGTTTTGGGGTGCCACCCACATGATCCCGCTCTACGGCCGTGAGCGAGAATGACTCCGCCAGTTGCTTGGCCACAGCCAGCGCATGCTGGCCTTCATGCATGTTAGCCGTGGGCGGGATTGCAAAAGTATTTATATTCAAAAGTAATATCCGTTTTGTTGCATATGCTTAATAGTTCAGCATGTTCTGTGCCAACTCAGGCGTGGCGAAAAAATGGCGGAGTTGGTGGCTGTAAAAAGTACACTTTTTAATAAATAGTGTTTATAAATCATAGGGTTGAATCTGAATTAACCTGACTGGTTGCTGCCAGGCCTGAGAGGCTCTGGCCCTGCGCACTTGCGCGCGCTGCTGCTTAATCAGCACAGATGCTGCTGAATAAGCAGCAGCCACTAAAAAGATGCTGATTATTCAGCAACCCAGTTTGTTTGTTTTATAAGTGCATGAATTTAATCACTTTTATTTATGGCATGCTCTTTGCAATCATGCTTGCCACAAGCTGTATGAATAAAAGGAAAGCAACATCATGGAAATTTTCTGGTTTTTACCGACGCACGGTGACCAGCGCTATCTTGGCACCAGCAAAGGCGCCAGACCGGCCACATTGTCATACTTAAAGCAAATTGCGCAGGCGGCTGACCGCTTGGGTTATGGCGGCGTGCTCGTGCCTTCGGGCCGCTCATGCGAAGACGCCTGGGTGATTTCTTCTGCGCTCATCAACGAAACCAAGCAACTCAAGTTTCTGGTGGCAACGCGCCCGGGGTTTATTTCGCCGGTGGTGTCGGCACGCATGGCCTCAACGCTGGATCGCATTTCTGGCGGCCGCCTGCTCATTAATGTGGTGGCAGGCGGTGATCCTGCCGAGCAGCAGGCCGAGGGCAGCTTTCTGGCACATGACGCACGCTATGCAGAGGCAGAAGAATTTTTGTCGATCTGGCGTGCGGTATTAACCGAAGAAGCCGTTGATTATGAAGGCGATTACCTGCGCGTGAAGGGCGCCAGTTTGCCCACCGGCAGCTTGCAAAAGCCCTATCCACCGTTGTTTATTGGTGGCGCCTCAGACGTGGCGATTCAACTCAGCAGTAAACATATTGATGTGCATTTGACCTGGGGTGAGTCGCCAGCCGCCGTGGCGGAAAAAATTCGCGTGATTCGTGAAGCGGCAGCCAAACACGGCCGTAGCATCCGCTTTGGTATTCGCCTGCATGTGATTGTGCGCGAAACCACCGAGCAGGCCTGGCAAGCGGCTGACGAGCTGATTTCGCATGTGACCGAAGAAACCATTGCTGCTGCGCAAGCCGCGGTGGCTAATTTTGACTCGGTGGCGCAAAAACGCATGACGGCGTTGCACCATGGCCGCCGCGATCAACTCGAGGTCTCGCCCAACTTATGGGCTGGCGTCGGCCTGGTGCGTGGCGGGGCTGGCACTGCGCTGGTGGGAAACCCGCAAGAGGTGGCTGAGCGCATTAAAGAATACCAGGCGCTGGGCATTGATTATTTTATCTTTTCTGGCTATCCGCATTTAGAGGAGTCGTATCGTGTGGCTGAGTTGTTGTTCCCGTTGCTGCCGCTCAAGCAACAGGCCGATGCAGAAGTCAGCATCAATACCAATATGACAGGCCCGTTTGGCGCGGTCAAATCAGTCAAGCATGCGGCATAGGAGAGAAGATGACACTGGCACTGAATTCACGCCTGGACGACGTTGAAGCCTCACACGGCGTGGCCTTTAGCGGGTCTATACAAGAGATCACGCAGCAACTATGCGATTACCTGGCACAAACAGCGGTAGAGCGCGATGCTGCAGGCGGCACGCCTTACGAACAACGGCAGGCGGTGCGTGATAGCGGATTACTCAAGTTACTGATTGCAAAAAACGATGGTGGTTTGGGCGGCAACTGGCAGCAAATTTACAGCATCATCCGCCAGATTGCGCGCGTTGATAGCTCGATTGCGCAGGTATTCGCCTTCCAGTTTTTGATGCTGGCGTCTATCCGGCTATATGGCAGCGAGTCGCAATGGCAGCAGTATTTCCGCCTGACGGCCGCGCAGAATATCTGGTGGGGCAATGCCTTGAACCCGTTGGATAACCGCACCATTGCACGCAAAGTGGCTGGCGGCTATGTGTTTAACGGTCAAAAGAGTTTTTGCTCTGGCTCTATGGATTCTGACTACCTGATTGTGTCAGCGATTGAAGAAGGTAGCGGCAAGTTTTTGGTGGCTGCCGTGCCGACCAACCGTAGCGGCATCCACCTCAATGGCGATTGGGACAACATCGGCCAGCGCCAGACAGATAGCGGCAGCGCCGAGTTTACCCAATTGCGGGTCGACGACGGTGAGTTGCTCATGAATCCAGGCCCGTTAAGCTCACCATTTGCCAGCTTGCGCTCGCTGGTGGCGCAATTGATTTTCACCAATATCTACCTCGGCATTGCCGAAGGTGCCTTGCAAGAAGGCGCCAAATACACGCGTAGCAGCAGCCGGGTGTGGTCGGGCTCATTGGCCAACACCATCCACGAAGACCCGTTTACCTTGCTGCATTACGGCGAGTTTTGGGCCAGTTTGCATGCCTCGTCCGTGCTGGCTGACCACGCCGCCAGCTTGCTCGATGCCGCCTGGCAGCAAACGCTGGGCCTCAATGAGCAGGCGCGAGGCGAACTGGCGCTGGCGGTGTTTTCGGCCAAAGTGAATGCGACGCGGGCCGGGCTGGATGTGACCACACGTATTTTTGAAGTGGCGGGCGCACGCGCTACCACTGCCAAACTACGCATGGATAGATTCTGGCGCAATTTGCGCGTGTATACCCTGCATGACCCGGTGGATTACAAACTCAAAGATTTAGGCGATTGGGCGCTGAATGGGCAATATCCAACCCCCAGTTTTTATGCCTAGCAAGGGGATCACTCACTGCGTATGCGAACTCAAGTTATTAAAGAAAGTATATGAAACAAAACATTATTGATCTACGTAACCGTCCTGCTTTTTTGCATGACTTTTTTGGCGCCACGCCGAATACACCTGCTTACGACACAGCCAAATGGCTCAATCAGCGCGTTGGCTCGCTAGAGCCTGAGCATTTCCGCCGTTCTTACACCATAGAAGGCTATTTGCAGGAGATCGACGCCGCAGGCATTGATTTTGCCGTGGTGGTTGGCCGCGAAACGCCCGATTTAACCATAGATGACCAGCAGATTGCCGACCTGGTTAAACATAGCCCTAAGCTGGTGGGTCTGGGTTCGGTGGATATTGAAACGCGCGGTGTGGAAAGTGCGCTGGCTGCGATTGAAAAAGCCGTGAATCATTATGGATTCAAAGCGATTAATATCGAGCCCGGCTTTGGCCAGCCTGCACGTCAGGTGGATGACCCTATTTTTGACCCGGTGTATGAGGCGTGCCAGCAATACAAGGTGCCGGTGTGCGTGATGTCCGGCCCGACCACGCCAGATTTAGACTATGCGCACCCGAATGCGGTGGCGAGGCTAGCGAGAAAATATCCCAACCTGAACATTATTTGTTTTCACGGCTATTACCCGTTTGTAAACGAAATCGTCGGCGCCGCTTTGCGTTATCCAAACCTGTATTTAGTGCCGGATATGTATATTTTCCAGCCCGGCGCCGAGCTCTATGTGCAAGCCGCCAACCAGTTTTTGGGCGACCAGTTGTTGTTCGGTACCTCGTATCCGTTCCGGCCCATGCAGCAAACCATCAATGACTTTGCGGCGTTGGGTTTTAAAGAGACGGTGCTGGATAAAGTGTTTTATCAAAACGCCGCAAGGCTGTTAAACCTCAGTGTTTAGCGGTTAAAGGAATAAGCATGTTACAAAAAACAGAACAGTTCGATCAGGTATCCACGGCCATCGAGGCCATTGCCAATGGCGAGTTTGTCATTGTGGTGGATGATACTGACCGCGAAAATGAAGGCGATCTGATTATCGCCGCCGAAAAAATCACTACCGAAAAAATGGCGTTTCTAGTCAGGTATAGCAGCGGTTTGGTCTGCGTCGGTATGCCCGCGCCGCGCTTGCAGGCGCTCGAGTTACCGCAAATGGTGACGCATAATGCCGACCCGTTTAGGACGGCGTTTACTGTCAGCGTCGATTACAAATACGGCACCACCAGCGGCATTTCGGCAGCAGATCGTGCGCTCACGCTACGCAAGCTGGCCGACCCTGAAAGTCAGGCGGATGACTTTCACCGGCCCGGCCATATTTTCCCGCTACGCGCACGCCGTGGCGGGGTGCTGGAGCGCCCAGGTCATACCGAGGCAGCACACGACCTGGCGGCACTGGCGGGCTTGCAACCGGTGGGCGTGTTATGCGAAATCGTTAATGACGATGGCAGCATGGCCAGACGCCCGGACTTATTCAAATTTGCCAAACGACATGGTTTAACCATCATCTCCATTGCCGATATGATCGCCTACCGTGCGCGCCAGCGCAGTGAGACATCGTCAGTGCCGTTATTTCGTCAGCAAAGCCGATTGCTGGATGCGGCCATAGTCTACAGCGGTTAAATCTCAATATGCGTTAACACAATAAAGCCCTCATACGAGGGCTTTATTGATAGCGGCTTTAGATTAACGCCTTAAATCCATCGTTGACCTTAAATCCAAGGATGACGTGGTGGTTTCACGTTATTAAGGCTGTAATTACCCACTGCGTGATACTTCCAGCGCACTGGGTCGTGGAGGGTATGGGTGCGTGCATTACGCCAGTTGCGGTCCAGGTTATACAAATCAAAGGCTTAGACGCGATTGGCTTTGAATACCCTCACTCTAGGCGCAATTTTTGGCATCAATTCGCGTACTGTGGTGCGCATGTCATATTCGGTTTGCAGGTTTAACCAGTAGCGTGGCTCCATGTCAAAAAACAAGCCTAACCTTAAGGCTGTGTCTGCGCTAATTGGGCGGATGCCGTTCACGATGTCACTAATGCGACTCGGAGGTACGTCAATATCTGCTGAGAGTTGCCTCGCGGTAATTCCCATCGGTTTCATAAACTCTTCCAGTAAAATTTCGCCCGGATGAATTTCTTCAAGTAGTTCGGTCATTGTTTACTCCTAAAGTCTAGTGGTAATCCACGATTTCAACATCGTGAGCACCGTCATCACGCCATACAAAGCACAGCCGCCATTGGTCATTAATGCGTATGCTATGTTGCCCTAAGCGGTCACTTTTTAAGGCTTCGAGTTGATTGCCCGGCGGGATATTGAGGTTGTTGAGTGACACTGCGGCGTGTAGTTGAAGAAGTTTTCTTCTTGCGACACGCTCTATATTTTTAAATCTAGGCACGTTTTGACTATTGAATAATGCTTCTGTCTCGTCGCATGCAAATGAGTTAATCATGGTTTTATGATGTTCTGATTTTTGGAATCTGTCAAATAGAATTTGTATGGTCAAGGAGTGGCCAATAGATAGGCTGCGCCTTATTTTTTGTGCGTGTAGTGAAAAAGAGGTGACCGCTCAACAAAAAGCCCTCTTGCGAGGGCTTTTATTCAGATCATTTAGCGCTTAAATCCAGGGGTGACGTGGCGGTTTTACGTTGTTTAAGCTGTAATTGCCGACTGCGTGATACTTCCAGCGCACCGGGTCATGCAAAGTGTGTGTACGCGCATTACGCCAGTGGCGATCAAGGTTGTATTCACCCAGCGTAGAGCGGGTCCCGGCCAGTTCAAACAATTTGCTACCCGCCAGCAAGGCGGTTTCTGTGCTCAGCACTTTGGCTTCTGCCACCGCAATAGACGCTTCTGCCACGGTGTCTTCGTTCGGGTTGCGCTGTGCTTCGTCAATGTATTCACCTGCGCGCGCCAACAGGGCCTCGGTTGCATGCAGGCGAATCTGCAAATCACCAATGTCTTTAATGGTGTGCGGGTCTTCGTAACCATGCTCGAGCTCGGTATCAATCCAAGGGCGCGTGTAGTTGCGCACAAAGTGCAGCGTATCTTTAAACGCGGCACGTGCAATGCCAGTGTCGACGGCGGCCTGGATAATCTGTGCCACCGGGCCCATGGCGGTCGGGCGGTCAAAGGCCAAATGGTGCGGCAACACATACTCGCTAGGCACAAAAATATTTTCCAAAATGGTGGTGCCGCTGGCGGTGGTGCGCTGGCCAAAGCTGGACCAGTCATCAATGATGGTCAGGCCTTCGGCGCCTGCAGGCACAAAGGCAACCACCGTATTGTCGTGCTCATCTTTAGCCACCACCGGCACCCAGTCTGCCAGCAAGGCGCCAGAAGAATAGAATTTTTTGCCATTTAAAAAGTAGCCACTGTTGGTCGGTGTCAGTTTGGTTTTGACGTCATTGACGCTACGGGTGCCGATTTCAGAAAACGCATTGCCAAAGCGCACGCCTTGCAGCACCAGCTCATAAAAATATTTCTTTTGAAAATCGGTGCCATCCAGGCGCAGGCCTTCCACCATATATAAATGGTTTTGCGGAATCTGGCCGATACTGGGGTCGGCTTCTGCCACCGTGGCAATCACTTCGGCCAAGGTTTTGTTCGACACAAACGCGCCGCCATATTCTTTAGGCACGGTAATGCCCCACAAGCCGCTACTGGAGAATAGATCCAGCTCTTTACGTGGCAAGCGTCTTTCCTGGTCACGGATCACCGCCTCTTTGGCGATTTCACTGGCGACTTGTTTGGCCACGCTAATGGCTTCGGCATCGCTTTTGATGATATGTGCTGGTTGTCGCGGCTGGTGGGTGGGCAAATGTGCAATGTTGCTTGCCTGTGCAGTCATATTAAATCCTTCTCTGATCAAGGTTGACAATAAAGGCGTCGCGCTGCTTAAAAGCAACGACGCGTGACACACCTCATATTGCATTTAATATGCCAAGTTGTAAGTCATTGAATTTAAATGTGAACATGCGAATCCTGTACGTGCACCGCCTCTGTAGAAACAGTTTTTTGCTGAATCGCTGCTGATTAATCAGCAAGTTGACGACCTCAATACGCCAATAGGTGGTCATTGCGCTGCTGCTTTTTGAGGTTGGCTGCTGATATAGCAGCAGTGCATCAGCAAAACAGGCCTGAATTCAACAGGATGAAAATATCAAAAAACAACATAAGTTATTGAAATTAATCACTATATTAGTTTGGCATGGATGCTGCTAATACTTAAGTAAGCTGGCTTGGCCGCTATTGCACATGCAAAGCGGCAGCAGCAATCTTAATTAGGAGTCATCATGAGTCGTCCATTAAAAGTCACTGCCGTCTCCGGCAGTTATAAATTGCCCTCCAGAACCGCTGCGCTGGTGCAAGCGATCACCCAACAACTGGGTGAACAATTACCGATTGATCTGCATGTGATTGAGTTGAGCGAAATTGGCAGCAGCCTGGTGGCGTCTTACGACCCGAAAGCGCTGCCACTGAAGGTGCAACAAGATATACAGGCGATTGAAACCGCTGACCTGCTGGTGGTGGCGACGCCGGTCTACCGTGCGTCTTATAGCGGCCTGTTCAAGCATCTGTTTGACCTGGTGAATTACGAAGCGCTGGTCGATGTGCCTGTGCTGTTAGCGGCGACGGGCGGTAGTGATCGCCATGCCTTGATTATTGATCACGAACTACGCCCCTTGTTTAGTTTTTTTCAGGCACTGACTTTGCCGATTGGCGTGTATGCCACCGAAGCCGATTTTGAAAATTACCAGGTGAAAAACGCGGCCGTCACGGCGCGCATTGCCTTGGCCGTCGAGCGTGCCTTGCCTTTGCTTAAGCATAGAGAGCTGATTAGTAATCACCATTTGCTGGCGGTATAAGCCAGACGATTATTTGGAGAGTAAACATGAGTACAGAAAACATTAAATTTGCCTATTGGGTGCCTAACGTCAGCGGTGGCCTGGTGGTGAGTAACATTGAGCAGCGCACCAGCTGGGATATCGACTACAACCGCAAATTGGCGCAAATTGCCGAAAAAGCAGGCTTTGAGTATGCCTTGAGCCAGATCCGTTTTACCGCGGGCTATGGCGCAGAGTTTCAGCATGAGTCTGTGTCTTTTTCACATGCGTTATTGGCGGCGACGACTAAATTAAAAGTGATTGCAGCGATTTTGCCCGGGCCCTGGAACCCGGTGCTGGCGGCCAAGCAGTTGGCGACCATTGATCTGCTGACCGAAGGCCGTGTGGCGGTGAATATTGTGTCTGGTTGGTTCCGTGGCGAATTCACCGCCATTGGTGAGCATTGGCTGGACCATGATGAGCGTTATCGCCGCTCTAAAGAGTTTATCGAAGCGCTCAAAGGCATCTGGACGCAGGATAACTTTACCTACCGGGGTGATTTTTACCGTTTTAGCAACTACACGCTGAAACCAAAACCATTGCAACAGCCGCACCCGGAAATCTTCCAGGGCGGTAGCTCACGGGCGGCGCGCGACAATGCTGCCAGCGTGTCAGACTGGTATTTCACCAACGGCAATACCGTTGAGGGCATTCAGGCACAAGTGGATGATATTCGCGCCAAAGCGGCGGCTAATAACCACAGTGTCAAAATCGGTGTGAATGCGTTTGTGATTGCACGGGATACTGAAGAAGAAGCCAAAGCCGTGTTGGCAGAAATTATCGCCAAGGCCAACCCAGACGCCGTGAATGCGTTTGGTCATGAGGTGAAAAATGCCGGCGCCGCCAGCCCTGAGCGTGAAGGTAACTGGGCGAAGTCGACCTTTGAAGACCTGGTGCAATACAACGATGGCTTTAAAACTAACCTGATTGGCACGCCACAACAGATTGCTGAACGCATTGTTGCCTTAAAAGCGGTCGGCGTCGACCTGGTGTTGGCGGGCTTTTTGCACTTTCAGGAAGAAGTGGCTTACTTTGGCGAAAAAGTGCTGCCACTGGTGCGCGAGTTAGAAGCCAAAAAACTGGCCAAAGCGGCTTAACCGACCTCGACGAATAACGCTATGGCCGCTGATACACTACCCCACTGGCTGGCATTGCAGGCGCAGCAACGCCCCGCCAGGGTGGCGATCCGCCACAAACAATTAGGCCTCTGGCAACAACATCGTTGGCAGTCCGTGCATCAGGCCGTGTTGCGGGCTGCCGACTTTTTACAGCAACGCGGATTCGCCAAGGGTGATACGCTATTTTTGCTGAGCGAACCCCGGCCGGAAGCCTTGTTGCTGTCGCTGGCCGCGCATTGGCTGGGTGGCGTGTCTGCACCGCTGGATGCGGCCTATGCGCAACCACAGTTGCTGGATTTGCTGCATACGCTACGGCCAAAATTTGTGTTTGCTGAAGCACAGAGGCAGGTTGACCAGGTATTGGCGGCCAAGCCGGATGTGTCACTGCTGATCTATGCAGATGCACGCGGTCTGGCCGGTTACCGCCATCCGGCAATACAGGCTTACAGTGACATTATTGCGAATGCTGTGGGTGAAGAGTTGGCCAGTGTGGCTGAAAACCACGATGTCGCTTTCCGTTTCTATCGTTTGGGCGCGCAGTATCAGTTGGAGTACCGCGAGTTGACGCATGCCGAGTTGTTGAATAACGGCCGACAACTGGTCGCGCAGGAAGCGCTGACCGAGGAGGAGCAAGCGCTGGCGGCACGTGCATTTGCCGCTAGCGGCCATGCCCGGTATTTGTTGTCTCCTTGGTTGCTGGCCGGTTTTACGCTGAATTTCCCCGAAAACCTGGCCACCCGCGATACTGACAGGCGCGAGTTAGGACCTACGCTGGTGGCGGGCACGGCGGCGACTTATCAGCGCTTATATACCCTGACGCAATCGCGTTGGCCGCTGCCTGCTAGCTGGCAATTTGGCTTGGTGGCGTGGGCGTTACGCGTGTACCAACAACAGCTGCCAGTGCTTGCCACATTGGCCAACTGGCTGGTGATTTTGCCGCTGCAAGACGTGCTCGGCCTGCGGCGTACGCGCGTGCCTTTACTCGTTGGCGAACCCTTGTCAGCCGAGGCTGAGCAGTTCTTTTTGTCGATAGGCATTCGGGTACGCAGTTGGCCGGAGGCGACAACCTGGCAGACCAGCCAGTTGCAGGTGATCCCGCGTCAGTCAGCAGACCTTGGCAGCTACTTTGGCTTGAAAGCATTGAGGTCAGCCATATGACAGCAGTACAGCCATTGCTTGCGCTAGACCATATTTCGCTGTCATTCAAAGGCGTGAAAGCCATCACCAATATCAGCTTTGCGGTGAAAAAAGGTGAAATCTGCGCCCTGATTGGCCCTAACGGTGCCGGTAAAAGCTCGTTGCTCAATGTGATTAACGGTGTTTACCAGGCCGATGAAGGGCGCATCACTTACCAGGGCGAGTCGCGCAGCACTATGCAGCCGCAATGGGCTGCCAAGCGCGGTGTGGCGCGCACGTTTCAGAATATTGCCTTGTTCAAGGGTATGTCGGTGCTGGATAACGTGCTCACCGGCACCAACCTCAAAGTGAAAAGTAGCTGGCTAGAGCAGGTATTCAACCTCGGCCGCGCACCCGCCGATGCGTTGCGTCAGCGCCAGAAAGCCGAGCGCGTGATTGCCTTTTTAAAACTACAACCCTGGCGTAACAGCATTGTTGGCGGCTTGCCTTATGGCTTGCAAAAGCGCGTGGAGCTGTCGCGGGCGCTGGCGGCGGAGCCGGAGCTGCTGCTGCTAGACGAGCCGATGGCAGGCATGAATGCCGATGAAAAAGCCGAGATGAGCCGTTTTATTGTCGAGACGCGGCGTGAATTTGGCACCACCATCGTCCTCATTGAGCATGATATTGGCGTGGTGATGTCCTTGTCTGACCATGTGGTGGTGCTCGATTACGGCAAAAAAATCGGTGACGGCTCGCCGGATGAGGTGCGCACCAACCCGGACGTGATCGCGGCTTACCTGGGCACCAAACATGGTTAACAGGCCTAAGGATAACAAATGAATTTCTTTCTCGAAGTGCTCACCGGTGGTTTGCTGGCGGGCGTCATGTATTCGCTGGTGGCAATTGGTTTTGTGCTGATTTACAAAGCCTCAGGCGTGTTCAATTTTGCCCAGGGCTCTATGGTGTTATTTGCCGCGCTGACCTTTGTCAGCCTGCTGGAGCGGGGCGTGCCGTTTTGGGGGGCGTTTGTCATCACCTTAATCACCATGGCGTTGCTGGCCTGGCTGATTGAGTTACTGGTGTTGCGCAAGCTGGTCAATCGCTCACCCATTACCCTGTTTATGGCGACGCTGGGGCTGAGCTATATCGTGGAAGGGCTGGCGCAAGCGGTGTGGGGTGCGCAGGTGCACGCGCTGGATATCGGTATCGATGATGAGCCATACGAAGTGTTTGGCATTTTACTGTCGCAGTTTGACCTGTTTGCCGCGGCGATTGCGGGTGGTCTGGTGGTGTTGCTAGGCATTTTGTTCAATAAAACCCGCATTGGCATTGCCTTGCGGGCCGTGGCTGACGATCAGCTGGCGGCATTGGCAGTGGGCATTCATCTGCAACGCCTATGGCTGATCGTGTGGGCGGTGGCCGGGTTTGTAGGCCTGGTGGCTGGCATGTTGTGGGGCGCCCGCGTCGGGGTGCAATTCTCGCTTTCCCTGATTGTGCTTAAGGCTTTGCCGGTGCTCATTATTGGCGGATTCACGTCGATTGAAGGCGCGATTGTCGGCGGCCTCATTGTCGGGGCCAGCGAAAAACTGGCAGAAGTATTTATCGGCCCGCTGATCGGTGGCGGGATAGAAAACTGGTTCCCTTATATGCTGGCCATGCTGTTTTTACTGGTCAGGCCGTATGGGCTGTTTGGCGACAAAGCCATTGAACGAGTGTAAACAGGCTTGGAAATTAATCCCATGTTGTATCAAGAAACCGGACAATTTATTAGCGATTACCGCCTGGATAAACGCTTTTTCAGGCTCAAGCAAGAGCGCTGGGCGTTTACAGCATTGCTGGCGTTTGCCTTTTTGGTGGTGCCTGCCATTGGCAACGATTACTGGTTGAGTGCCATCCTCATCCCGTTTCTGGTGTTGTCGCTGGCTGGGCTGGGCCTCAATCTGCTCACCGGTTATGCCGGGCAGTTATCACTGGGCTCAGCCGCGTTTATGGCTGTGGGCGCGTTTGCTACCTATAACGTACATTTACGGGTTGAAGGTTTGCCGCTGGTGGCCAGCCTGATTATGGGCGGCTTGACCGCAGGCGTCGTCGGCTTATTGTTTGGCTTGCCCAGTTTGCGCATCAAAGGCTTTTACCTCATTGTGTCTACCTTGGCGGCGCAGTTTTTTGTGTTGTGGGTATTCACCAATTTCCCGTGGTTTTCCAATCATTCCTCTTCTGGCGTGATCACGGCGCCACCACTGCATGTGCTGGGCGCAGACTTGAGTAGTCCTGCCGGACGCTACTTGCTCACCCTGACCGTGGTCACCGCACTCGGCTTGCTCGCCAAAACCATCGTCAGTGGTGAGTTGGGCAGAAAATGGATGGCCGTGCGTGACATGGATACCGCTGCTGCCGTGATTGGCATTTCAGTGCCGAAAACCAAACTGTTAGCGTTCGCCATCAGCTCGTTTTACCTGGGCATTGCTGGCGCGTTGTGGGCGTTCACTTACCTGGGCACGGTTGAACCACATGGTTTTGATCTGTCTCGCTCTTTTCAGATTTTATTCATTATTATCATTGGCGGCATGGGCAGTATCCTCGGTAATTTTCTGGGCGCCGCCTTTATCGTCTTGTTTCCCATCCTGCTGTCCAACCTCTCCTCCGGCCTGCTTGCTGGCGTGATCGATCCAGGGCAGCTGGAGAACTTTCAGAAGATGATTTTTGGCGCGCTGATTATCTTTTTCCTGATCAAAGAACCCAATGGTTTGGCCAAAGTCTGGCACACCATCAAACAACGGTTGCGGGTCTGGCCGCTACGTTTCTAGGCCGTTCATTCCCATCGAATAAAGGAGATTTTTCATGTGTTGAACGCCTCGTACGGCTTTTTATATAACTAAAAACGATTAGTAGCTATTTTTATATTTTTAATAAGGAGTTTCAGAGTGACATTTTTAGCTAAACATCGCTGGCTGTGGCTGGCATTAGGCTTGGCTGTGAGCAGTGTGAGCACGCAAGTGCAGGCCGCCAATGAGCAATATTTTCCGCTACAAAGCTATCGCATCGGGCCTTATGCCGCAGGCGGCTCCGGCTTTTTTGGCGGGTTTATTGACTACCTGCAATATATCAACGCCAAAGACGGCGGCGTCAATAGTGTGAAGTTCACCTGGAGCGAGTGCGAAACCGAATATGTGGTGGAAAAAGGCGTTGAGTGCTACGAGCGTCTGAAAAAAGGCCTGAACGGCGCGCCAGCCGCAGCGACCAATCCGCTGTCTGTCGGCATTGCCTACGCCACGCTTGAGCGTTCCACCGCGGACAAATTGCCAC